>Ga0209437_100009_pt1 | contig 915954 bp, 855 predicted proteins | sample AraplaL_Cvi_mTSA_FD_184266 | JGI IMG/M metagenome (GOLD analysis project Ga0209437, IMG submission 184266) | Arabidopsis root microbial communities from the University of North Carolina, USA - plate scrape CL_Cvi_mTSA (SPAdes) (version 2) | ecosystem: Host-associated > Plants > Roots >...
CTTGCGCTTCCGATCTCTCGTTAGCGGGAGGCGAATTCTACAGCGTTACTCGCTGCTGTCAACACCTCTTTTTCTCCGCTTTCGACCGAGACGATCGAACCGTTAAAAGAGCCAAACAACACCGCTCTTTCAACTCCTTCAGGCTTCGATGAACTGAAGCGTAACCGCTGCCGAAAACCGCGTAACTCTTTGTTTACCAAGGAGTTTTCCGTTTCGACTGCGCCGGAAGTGGGGCGAATTATAGACGTCCAGAATCTGCCGTCAATACTTAATTTGGTTTTTCTATCAGAAATCGAAAAACGGCACTCGCTACGGGCTATATATAGAAGCGCCAACAAAGAGTGCGCAGTATATTGCTCAACACCTAGTAGCTAAGCATGATATGCCAGCCGTACACTCTCTCGCCTCTCACTTCGGACGACGCCACGTAATGAATGACCAGCCCCGCAGCCTTGCATCGACTCTGTTCCCGGTTGGCCTGCTATTAATAGCCATGGCGTCGATCCAGTCTGGAGCCTCCCTGGCAAAAAGCATGTTCCCTATAGTCGGGGCGCAAGGGACGACCACCCTGCGACTGATTTTCGCCAGCGTGATCATGTTGCTGCTACTGCGCCCCTGGAAGGCCAGGCTGACTGCCAAGTCGCTGCGCACCGTCATCGTCTACGGCATGGCACTGGGTGGCATGAACTTCCTCTTCTATATGTCGCTCAGGACTGTCCCACTCGGAATTGCCGTTGCTCTGGAGTTCACGGGCCCGCTGGCAGTGGCCATTTATGCCTCACGCAAGGCGATCGACTTTCTGTGGATCGGTCTGGCTATCGTCGGTTTGTTGCTGCTAATCCCTACAGACGCGGCAAACACGAGCATTGACTTCATAGGCGCCGGTTATGCACTGGGCGCCGGGGTGTGCTGGGCGCTGTACATCCTGTTCGGTCAGAAAGCCGGGGCTGATAATGGCGTCCAGACCGCCGCGCTGGGTGTCATGATTGCAGCACTCTTCGTTGCGCCTATTGGCATCGTCCATGCCGGAGCCGCATTGCTCACACCATCACTGATCCCCATCGCTATTGGCGTAGCCATTCTGTCCACTGCCCTTCCGTACACCCTGGAGATGATCGCCCTCACCCGAATGCCGGCGCGAACCTTCGGCACACTGATGAGCATCGAGCCAGCTTTCGGCGCATTGTCCGGGCTGCTGTTTCTGCACGAATACTTGTCCCTGGCACAGTGGATGGCAATCACTTGCATCATTCTGGCGTCCGTGGGCGCGACCATGACCATGCGCAGTGAGTCCAAGCCTTTGGTAGCTGTAGATTGATACGCGCTTTTACGAAGGTCTGGTATTTACCGCTCAATTGAGCCATGTTTAGCCACAACTCAATGTCAGACATGGACTTTTTCGGATAGGGATATCACTAACGATAAAAACGAAAGCACATGCTGCCAGACTCGGGCGCCAGACCCGAGACCGTAATAGGGATTGGAATGAAACGATTTTTGGTATTGCTTGTTGTACTGGCCATTACGGGTTGCGCTGCGACCTCCAGGACTGAGGTCAAGCGCGGAAAAAAAGGCCTGCACATTAACTGCTCAGGCCTCTCTTCTTCCTGGGACAAATGCTACGACAGCGCGGCCAACTCATGCGGGGCCAATGGCTACAAGGTGCTCGCCAAATCCGGAGACGCCGTGGAAGACCCGGGTGACTATCCGTTTGGTCTCAACCCTGCCGGCTATACCAGCCGTAGCATGATCGTCATCTGCAAGTAACCAGGCGCGCCCTTATTCAGCGCCTTGACCGCCGATGAGGAAGTCAAAACCGCACTCAAGGACAAAACCAAACAGGCAATCCCGCAGGATGTGTTCGGTGCGCCAAGCATGTTTGTCGATAACGAATTGTTCTTCGATCTTGATCGCCTGGACTTTGTCCGTGAGACCTTGGGCTAGATCTCGATAACCAGTCGGCCCTGTGCTTCACCCGAAGCTTGCAGGTCATAGGCGGCCTCGGCGGTTTGCAGCGTGAATCGCCGGGGATCGAGCAAAGGCTTCAACAACCCTGCTTCAATCAACTTCGCAGCCTCGCCAAGAATCTGCCCATGCCGCTCGCGACCGTTGCCGGTCAGCAAAGGCAGCAACGTGAAGACTCCGGAGTAACTCGCCGCCCGGAACGACAATGGCGCCAGACTGTGTTGCCCCCAGCCGAGACAGCTCAACACGTGCCCCTGATAAGTGCGCACAGCCTTGAACGACGCATCCAGCGTCTCGCCTCCGACCGTGTCATAAACGATATCGAAACCCTCCCCCGCCGTATGTTGCTGTACGTACTGTTCAACCGATTGTTGGCGGTAGTCGATAAAGGTCGCGCCGAGACTTTCGATAATCGCCTGATGCCTCGCCGACCCCGTGGCAAATACCTCGGCACCGAATGCCCGGGCCAACTGCACCGCCACATGCCCGACGCCACCAGCGCCACCCTGAATCAATACCTTGTGGTCGGTCTGAACCCGGGCGCGATCCAGCAAGCCTTCCCACGCGGTGATCAATACCAGCGGCAGCGCTGCCGCCTCAGTCATGCTCAGATTGCTCGGTTTGCGCGCCAGCAATCGCGCATCAACAGCTGCGAATTGCGCCAGTGAGCCTTGCTGACCGCCAATCCCGGTCGCCATGCCATACACCTGATCGCCGACCTGCCAATCGCTGCCCCCGGCACCGAGCGCTTCGACAATTACCGCCAGATCCATCCCCAACACCGCCGGTAATGGCTGACGGGCGTGAGCGGCCTCCCCGGCGCGGATTTTCCCATCCAATGGATTCACCCCACTGGCGAAGATTCTGACCAACACCTGCCCCGCTTCAGGCACGGGCTTAGGGATAGAGGCCAAACGAAGCGGTGCATTGGCCGAGTCGACGATCAGGGCGAGCATTTCAAGTGAGTCAGTCATTTCGCAATCTCATGTCAGTGGAGAGTTGCGTTGATCATCCGCCCGCCAATTCATGCCGATAAGACGCTATATAGCTATAGTGACCATGCCTATTTGGAATCAATGAGAAAGCCCTTGGACAAACTCAATGCAATGGCGGTTTTCGTAAGAGTAGTCGAGCGCGGCAGTTTCTCTGCTGTCGCTCGGGAACTGCAGACCAGCCAACCGACCATCAGCAAAATCCTCCGGGCACTGGAAACAGAGCTTGGAGGCAAGCTGATTGCCCGCAGTACTCGCCAGCTTTCGCTAACCGACGAAGGCCAGCGTTACTACAACGAATGCCGACAGATTCTTGCGGCGGTCGACGCAGCCGAACACAGCTTTCAGTCCGGACGGGAAGCGGTCGCCGGGCCTTTGCGAGTGGGCTCCTCCGTCAGTTTCGGGCGATTGCAGATTGCTGCGCGACTGCCGGATTTTCTTGAGCGTTATCCACACGTAGAAATAGATTTACAGCTCAGCGATCAGAATCAGGATCTGGTCAGCGAAGGCCTGGATGTCACGTTACGCATTGGCGAGTTGAGCGATAGCGGTTTGATCGCCCGGCAGATCGGCACCACCCATCGAGTCACCGTCGCCAGTCCCGACTATCTGGCTCGCCGTGGCCGACCACACACACCGGAAGAACTGAGCCAGCATAACTGCCTGCTGTTCAACCTGCTGAGCAGCCAGAATCAGTGGATCTACGAAAAAAACGCTCAGCGCTACAACGTGCGGATCAAAGGCAACGCCCAGAGCAACAGTTCGGAGGCCATACGCGAGATGGTATTGGGCGGGCTAGGCATTGCGCTGTCGCCGGTGTGGTTATTCAGCGAGGACTTGAAGGCTGGTCGGGTGATCGCGATCCTGCAGGACTACCGCGCACAAGCGTTGCCGATCCATGCGGTGTCCCCGGCCAATCGTCGCCAGTCGGCCAGGGTCAAGGCGTTCGTCAACTATATGAGCGAAGCACTCGCCCACGCACCCGAGCTTGCGCCGCCGTCCGAAGACTGACGGCGCACCACCGACTCAGATCGCCGCGGTTCGGGTGTTCAGCCACGCCAGCGCAGCACCGTCAAGCAAAGGGCTCAAACGTTCACGAACTTGCGCGTGGTAAGCGTTAAGCCACTCGCGCTCGTCCTGAGTCAGCAACGAAGGCTCCAGGCAACGGGTGTCGATCGGGCACAAGGTCAGGGTTTCGAACTTGAGAAACTCGCCAAACTCGCTGCTGCCTGCCTCACGGTTCAACACCAGGTTTTCGATCCGCACGCCCCAGCGACCTGGACGATAAGTGCCCGGCTCGATCGAGGTGATCATCCCCGGCTGCATCGCGGTTTGCGGCGCCGGTGCAGCTTGGTAGGCAATCACTTGCGGGCCTTCATGAACGTTCAGGAAGTAGCCGACGCCATGCCCGGTGCCGTGACCATAATCGACGCTCTCTGCCCAGATCGGCGCACGCGCGATGGCGTCGAGCAACGGCGAAAGAATGCCGCGCGGGAACTGCGCACGGGACAAGGCAATCACGCCCTTGAGTACGCGCGTACAGTCGCGTTTCTGTTCGGCTGTCGGCGTGCCCACCGGCACCATCCGCGTAATGTCGGTGGTACCGCCCAGGTACTGACCGCCGGAGTCGATCAGCAACAGGCCGTCGCCTTCGATCACCGCGTGCTCTTCTTCGGTCGCGTGGTAGTGCGGCATCGCACCGTTGGCGTTGAAGGCGGCAATGGTGTTGAAACTCAGCGACACATACCCCGGACGACGGGTACGGGCAGCGGTCAGGTGTTCGTCGATGGTCAGTTCGGTGATGCGTTCACGACCGAGGGCACTGTCCAGCCAGGTGAAAAACTCGCAGAGTGCCGCGCCGTCCTGCTCCATGGCCTGACGGATGTGTTCGGCATCGGCGAGGCTTTTCTGCGACTTGGCGAGGGTCGTCGGGTTCAGCCCTTCAATCAGCTTCACGCCGCTGCCGAGGTTATTCAGCAAACCGCTAGTCACTCGTGCTGGATCGACTTGCAGGCTGGCGCCATTTGGCACCGCAGCCAGCGCCGAGGCCACTTCGCTGTAGTCGCGCAGGGTGACGCCGTCCTGCTCGAGGATCGCGCGCAATGGCGCATCGACCTTGCTCAGTGCGACAAACAGGGTTGCCTGCTGCTGACCGATCAAGGCGAAGGACACGAATACCGGGTTGAACGACACATCGCCGCCGCGCAGGTTGAACAGCCAGGCGATGTCGTCGAGGGTGGCGATGAAGTGCCAATCGGCACCGCGCGCTTTCAGGCTTTCACGCAGTTTGGCGAGTTTCTCGCCACGGCTGACGGTGGCCTGCGGCGGCAAGTGCTGATAGATCGGTTGGTTCGGCAGGCTTGGGCGATCGCTCCAGACTTCGTTCAACAGATCGATATCGGTGCGCAGCCGAGCGCCACGTTCCTCAAGCTTGCTGCTCAGTGAACGTGCCGACGCCACGGCCATCACCGCACCATCGACCGCAACCACACCCCCTTCCGGAGTTTGCTCGGCCAGCCAGTCCAGCGGGCCGGGTTGACCTGGTTGCAGTTTTACCAACTCGATGCCGCTGCCCTGGAGCTCCTTGGTCGCCTGTTCCCAGTAGCGACTGTCGGCCCAAACGCCCGCGAAGTCCTGGGTGACGATCAACGTGCCGACCGAGCCATGAAAGCCCGACAACCATTGCCGCCCCTGCCAGTAACCCGGCAGGTACTCCGACAAATGCGGATCGGCCGACGGCACCAGCAGGGCGTGGATGCCCTCCCGGCTCATCAGCTCGCGGGTATGCGCCAGGCGCTGGGGAACCGTTCCATGGGTCAAAGGCTGCGTACTCATCATGTCTCCTGCTAACCACTTTAATTTTGTTATAGGGCGCTGACTTTTGGTCTGCGCATCAGGATTGGGCGGTAGCCCAGAACGCCGGTGCACCGGCGGTTGCTGCTTTAATCAATTGTGCGGCCTGATCGACGTCCTGCTCGGTGGTGAAACGCCCGAGACTCAAGCGAATGGTCCGCCCCGCGGCCCGCGCGTCATGCCCCAAGGCCAGCAGTACATGGGAAGGCGCATTGCTCGCGGAGTTGCAGGCCGACGTCGCCGAAAAGGCGATCGAAGCACTCAAAGCCTGAGAATTGAACTCACCCTCATTGAAGGTCAGGCTCAGGGTATGAGGAATGCGTTGGGTCGGACTGCCGTTCAAGCGTAGACCGGTAATACCGCTGAGTTGCCCAAGCAAGCGCTCGCGCAAGCGGGCAATAGTCGCCGCCTCTTCGGCAAAGTGTTCTGCCGCCAGCGCAAAGGCTGCGCCCATGGCTGCGATCTGATGCGTGGCCAGGGTCCCGGAGCGTAAACCGCCTTCGTGCCCGCCGCCATGGATCTGCGCTTGCAAGCGCTGCTGGGCACGCGGGCCGACGTAGAGCGCACCGATCCCCTTGGGACCATAGATCTTGTGTGCGGAAAACGACATCAGGTCCACCGGCCATTGGGCCAGATCAATCGCTACCTTGCCTGCACCCTGTGCGGCGTCGACGTGAAACAACGCGCCGTGCTCACGCACCCGCTGACCGATGGCCGGGATGTCGTTGACGGTACCGAGTTCGTTGTTGACCAGCATCAGCGACACCAGAAAGGTGTCTTCGCGCAGTGCCTCGCTGACCGCTTGGGCAGTGATCAGGCCTTCGGCATCCGGCAGCAGATAAGTCACGGCGACCCCGGCATCCTGCAATTGCCTGGCGGTATCGAGGATCGCCTTGTGCTCGATCTGGCTGGTGATGATGTGCCCGCCGGACTGGCCGCGGGCCTGGGCCACGCCTTTGAGGGCGAGGTTGTTGGATTCGGTGGCGCCGGAAGTCCAGACGATCTGCTGCGCTTGCGCGCCCACCAGATCGGCGACTTGCTGGCGCGCCTGCTCGACCGAACGCCTGGCCTGCTGGCCGTAAGCGTGGGAGCTGGAGGCCGGATTGCCGAAGTTACCGCTGAACCCCAGACAGTCGACCATCACCTGAATGACCCGCTCATCCACCGGAGTGGTGGCGGCGTAATCAAAATACAAAGGACGTTTATTCATAAAAAAGACTCGCAGAGCTTGTTCCGGGATCAGGTGTATTCGCTGAAAGCGCCGCACTGGAGGTGGTGTAAAAACTGCGGGAAATCAGCAATACCTGATCGGATGCCGTTAAAGAAGTACGACTTCATTTCAAGTGCGTAGGAACGCTCCTGAAGTCGAGCTTAACAGGCATCGGACACCGGGTTGAAGCGCAAGTCAGCTAAAGCTTTCGTGCAGCATCGGATACAACGAAGCGACCAGCAACAGGGCCATGCCCCAGTTGAACACCCGCAACCAGCGCCGATCACGCAGGACATTGCGCAACAGGCTGCCGCAAGCCGCCCAGACACTGACGCTCGGCAGGTTGATGATGGCGAATACCGCCGCGATGACGATCACATTGGTGAAATAGCCCTGCAGCGGTGTGTAGGTGCTGATTGCACCAATTGCCATGATCCAGGCCTTGGGGTTGACCCACTGAAACGCCGCCGCGCCCCAGTAGCTGATGGGCTTGGCGTGACCTTGTTCGGCTTCGGGGACAGGACCCGAATGAGCGATTTTCCACGCCAGATACAGCAGATAGGCCGCGCCGACATAGCGCAGCACGCTGTACAGCACAGGATAGGTTTGAAACACCGCGCCCAGGCCAAAACCGACGGCGAGCACAAGGACGAAGAAGCCGCAGCTGATGCCGAGCATATGAGGGATGGAGCGGTTGAAGCCGAAATTGACGCCCGAGGCCAGCAACATCGTGTTGTTGGGGCCGGGGGTGATCGAGGTCACCAGGGCGAACAAGGCAAAACCCAGCAGTAAATCCAGCGAGAGCGTCATGGGGCGAGTCCGTCAGGGTCAGTCAGGTGTTGACCCTATCGCAGCCCCCGTGTGAAACCCACGGACAGTTACGTGAAACTTCGAGCAGTACAGTCGCTTAGCTGGCGTGGCCGTGAACAGCCACAGCGCGCTCGGCGTTCATCTCGCCATCCTGGTCAAAACCAAAAATTTTCTTCGACTGGCCGAGCAATTCGGCTTTTTTGGCCTGGTATTCATCAAACGACAAACCGCGACGATTCAGGGCTTCCATTGCCAGTTCCTGGGTTTCTTCGGCGGTGTACGGGCGCAATTCGGGGGCAGGATGATTGGCACAACCGGCGAGCACCGAGGCAACCAATAACAATGAGGTGGCGAGCAAATGGTTCATGGAGAGGCTTCCTGCGAGCTGGTCTTGAGCAATGGACACAGGCTACTCCCGCCCCTTGAGCGACAAAAATCATCGCTCTCGATAGTCGCTATTGATCGATGCGTGACCTGCTGCCGTTTTGAACGGGCATTGAAACAAACCGCGGGTTCATCGTTGATGGCGCAACAATGGCGAAGCTGCAACCCGTCGGCCACTCGGTTGCCTGGATGGGGCTGACCTATAGTGAATCGACCGGAAATCGGCGAAGGATTTGCAACATCCACCCACAAGAATATGGAGAACGGTCATGAGCGTTAAACCCATTCCCGAGGGTTATCACAGCGTCACGCCCTACTTGGGAATCCAGAAGTCAGCCGAAGCAATCGACTTTTACAAGAAAGCCTTTGGCGCTACGGAAGTCATGCGTCTGGCGATGCCTGACGGCAGCGTCGGCCATGCCGAACTGCGCATTGGCGACTGCGCCATCATGCTCGGTACACCGTGCGATCAAGGCCCGCTGAGCAACCCCGACAAATCACCGTCCGTGGGCCTGCACCTGTATGTCGAGGACGTGGACAAAAGCTACGCCCAGGCAATCAAGGCAGGTGGCACGGTGGTTTCGGAAGTGAAAGATCAGTTCTACGGCGACCGCTCTGGCACCTTGAAGGACCCCTTCGGCCATGTGTGGTTCCTGTCGTCGCGCAAGGAAAACCTGACTCAGGCGCAGATTGAAGCGCGGGCGAAGGAGATGTTCAAACAGCAATAACCCCTCGCCTCTGCCTGAGCTGTCGAAGGCTGCGATCTGAGGATAGTGACCAAAACTGCACACCCGTAAGTGCGCACTCCGATTCAGGCGCGCACTTACGGGTTTTCCTGTTCTGGAAACACATCAGAGCCGTAAGGACTTACATCGTTGGGTGGATGTTCATGAGGGTGGTGCCAGCGACTTCTCCATAGGGATCGCTGTAAGCCCGGCGATGCTGAAGGGTTGTGCACATTGCCGGAAGCCAAGGTGCTGGAAAAAGTCCTCGCCGGTACGGGTGCTGTTCAGTCGTGTCTGAGTGAAGCCCTGGTCGAGCAGCCAGCCTTCCAGGCCCTGGATCAACGCCTGCCCGGCACCCCGGCGAAACCATTCGGGCAGAACGTAACAAAAGGCAACTTTACCGCTGACAGCGGCCATGGCCACTCCAATCGGTTTGTCGTCCAGCAGCGCGAGGTTCAGGTACAGACGTGGATCTGCCAGCCAGGGCTGTACATGCTCAACGGTTTTATTGTGGGTCCAGGCCGCAACGACTTTCGGGTCATTGCGGTGATCCGCAGCGCACCCGACCTTGATCGAGCGCTCGACGATCCGGCTGATAATCCCCGCATCCGCGGGCCCGGCCTTGCAAATATGTACGGAAGCATCCATAGCGCTATCACCTCAATCCATTGAGTCAAAGCTGCGAGGGACGATAGCGCCGCAAGGGCCGGGTGGCTAATGGAGAGAAGTTACATTTGATGTGCGACATCGAACTCATGTGGGAGCGAGCCTGCTCGCGATAGCGGTCTGTCAGTCACATCGATGCTGGATGTGCCGCCGCCATCGCGAGCAGGCTCGCTCCCACAAGGGGGTCTGTGGTGTTTGTCAGGCTGACTGCAACGGCATCGTCAGTTCAACCCGCAAGCCGTCGGCACGACTGTCGAAATGCAACACGCAGCCGCAGCGCTGGACGATCGCCTGGACAATCGCCAGCCCAAGTCCGCAACCGGTGCTTGAGCCGTTGCGCCAGAATCGCTGGGTCAGGTGTTGCAAGTCATCGGCGGCAATGCCAGGGCCATGGTCGCGCACTTGAAAACGCGCGCGGTTACCCGTGGTTTCAAGGCTCAGTTCCACCGTCGCCTCCGCCGGGGTGTGACGCAAGGCGTTGTCCAACAGGTTGCGCAAGGCGGCAATCGACAGCACGGCGGGCATCTGCACCGGTGCCTGTGAGTAATTCGCCGGCAAGTGCAGTTTGATTCGCTGACGATCACCGCTGGCCGCGTCCTGAATCGCCAAACGAGCCACCTCTTCGGCACTGCACTGCACGCCGTCGTCGAACGACAGACTGCCCTCAACGCGCGCCAGCAACAGCAGTTGCTCAAGCGTACGGTGCAAGCGATCGGCGCCCTCCTCGGCTCGGGCCAGGGACTGATCGCGGGCGGCGCCTTCGGTCATGCGCGCCACTTGCAGGTGCGTCTTGATCGCCGTCAACGGGCTGCGCAACTCATGAGCAGCATCGCCCGTCAGCCGTCGCTCACGCTCGATGGCCTTGCCGATTCGCTGGAACAGCTGATTCTGGGTTTCCAGCAGCGGTTGCAGCTCACTCGGCAGCGGATGGATTTGCAACGGCTCAAGGGAGTCGGCGCTGCGGCGCATCAAGGCATCGCGCATGCGATTAAGCGGCGCCAGGCCTTGGCCGATCCCCAGCCAGAGCAGCCACAGGCAACCGAGCAACGCTACGCCCACCGGCACCGACGCGGCCAGCAGCACCGACATGTTCAACGCCTCCCGCTCGACTTGCCGGTCGGCCGTGGTGATGCGCACATCACCGCGAGCCAGGGTGAAACTGCGCCAGCGCGCACCGTTGATCATCTGGTCATGGAAGCCCATCTTTTCAGCTTCCAGGGTTTGCTCGGGAGTGCTGTGACTGCGGGCAAGAATCTCGCCGCGCAGGGAGCTGACCTGACAGGCCATGCCCCCCGGAATATTCAATTGTTCAGCACTGAAATGCGTGCCATCGCCCTTGCTCGGCAGGGCCGGCAATTGCTCCAGTAATCCGGCGACCATCCGCGCCGAGGCCACCAGCCGCTGGTCGAGGGAAAACATCATCTGATTGCGCAAGTCGCTGAGCATCCAGGCCGCGGCCAGGGCCCAGATCAGCGCGAAGGCCGCGCCGAGGGTCAGACTCAGGCGCAAACGCAAACTCATCACTTCGATTGCTCTCCGCCATCCGCCGGCCCAAGGCGATAACCCAGCCCGCGCACGGTTTCAACGATGCCGTTGCCGAGTTTACGTCGCAGGTGATGGATATGTACGTTGAGGGCGTTGCTTTCCAGTTCATCGTTGAACCCGTAGACGCTGTCCTTGAGTTGCTCGGTCGACAGCACCCGGCCACGGTTGTGCAGCAAGGCTTGCAACAACGATTGCTCGCGGCGCGACAGGTCTACCGGTTGACCGGCAAGCAGCGTTTCGCGGCTGCTCGGATCGTAAGTCAGAGCGCCATGCTCGATCAGATTGACGCTGCGCCCCGCCACCCGCCGCAACAAGGTGTGCAGGCGCGCAGCCAATTCACGCAGGTCAAAGGGCTTGAGCAGATAGTCATCGGCGCCCGCTTGCAGACCATCGACGCGGTCGGTCACCGAATCGCGTGCGGTCAGAATCAGCACCGGAATCTCCAGGCCGTGATGACGCAACTGCTGCAGCAGCTTCAGACCGTCTTCGTCCGGCAGGCCCAGGTCGAGCACCATCACGTCGAACTCGGCAACTTTGAGCATCGCCCGGGCGGCCGAGGCCGTGGCGACATGCTCCACCGTCAGGCCCTGGGCCGTGAGGCCGGCAACGATGCCGCTGGCGATCAGCTCATCGTCTTCGCAAACCAGTACGTGCATGCTGAACTCCATAAAAAGCACGATTCAAACAAGCCGACATTAAGCCGCGATTATGTCCGGGACCGCGGCGGGAGAGAAGCACGAATTCCCATCCCCGCCTTCCTTGCATTGAAGGTCGAGTGCAGGCCATGCAATGCCAGGCCTACCCGACAACTAAGTATCAATTAAACAGCACAACCAAGTTCCTCTTCCAACATCGAAATAAATCCATATAAAAAACAAAACACGGCATCCAGATCTGACGGTAGCCTTAAAACAGAAACATCAAAACAAACACCCCACAGATAAAGGATACTGAAATTGCCAGCACTGAAAAACTTTGTCGCCGTTGATTGGCGCGCCGGAAAAGACCTCATCTACTTTTTCTTCAAGGATACCAACACCTACTCCCGCTTCAACATTGGCGACAACAAAGTTCCGAATGGATACCCAACAGCGGTCAACGGCCGCTGGGGGGATTTCGACAAACATGTTAAAAATCTTCGCTTTGGATTCAACACCACCGGAATCATGTCAACAACCCCGGAAGCAGACAAAACTGACGCAGACATTTTATGGCTATTCTATTACGAGGGCGACACCCCAATGGTCTGCGAATACAATCAGGACACCGACAGTGTCAATAGCACACGCCGTGTACAAGACTCGCGATGGTGGCAACTGCTCCCTTATTTTGACCGCATTATCACCGGCACATGGTGGCAGCTATACGGCCGCCTTCCTTTATTTCGCTTCCTCATGAATGACGGACACTTCATCAACCTTGATTTTAGTAAAAACAAATTAACACACGAGGCGATTACGAACACAACCTGGCCGGGACTCCAAGACTACAAACATCGAATTATTACAGCAGCGCAAAACGATCGAACCTTTGCAGACAGTTATTACTATATTTTCCTGACCCATAATGAATACATAAGATACAACATCCACGAAAACCGGGCCGAGACCGGCCCGCGCGCAGTCGATGAAGAATCCTGGCCAGGGCTATTGCGAAACTGAGAGTACGTCGGTACCCGCTGGTTGCCAGGCGGGCACTACCCATGGGTGCGGTTAATCATCGGTTAATCGCCACCCATCATCGTGCACCCTACTTGCACCGCGATAAGGCTTACCCATGCGTCGTTTGTTTCTATTCTTTTTTCTTTTCATCACAGGGCTGGCCCAGGCGGCGTCGAACCCGTTCGACACCAAACCGGAGTTCCTGCCGGTCGGCAAAGCCTTTGTTTTTACCTCCGAACGCCTTGAATCAGGCGAAACCCAGCTCTTCTGGCAAATCGCCGACGGCTACTACCTGTATCAGCAACGGATGAAGTTCGACGGTTTGCCCGACGCGCATAAACCGCCGCTGCCTGTGGGTGAAGCCCACAGCGACGAGTTTTTTGGTGATCAGCAGATTTATCGTCAGGGCCTGGAGTTGAAGATCCCGGCCGGCGCCAGCGGACAGATCAAAGTGGGGTTTCAGGGCTGTGCCGATGCCGGCTTGTGTTATCCGCCGCAAACTCAGGTGATTGATCTGGGGGGCGACGCAGCGGCGGTCAGCGCAAGTGAAGCACCGGATCAAGCCTTGGCCAGCGGTCTGCAACAACGCGCATTAGGCTGGAGCTTGTTGGTGTTCTTCGGTCTGGGGCTGTTGCTGGCTTTCGCGCCTTGTTCGTTGCCGATGCTGCCGATTCTCGCCGGTTTGATCGTCGGCAGCGGCGCCAGTCCGAAGCGCGGTTTGGCTTTGGCGGGCAGCTACGTGGTCAGCATGGCGCTGGTGTACGCGGCGCTGGGCGTGCTGGCATCATTGCTCGGTGCGAACTTGCAGGCATTGTTGCAGAACGTCTGGTTACTCGGCAGTTTCGCCGTGGTGTTTGTGTTGTTGTCATTGCCGATGTTCGGTTTCTTCGAACTGCAACTGCCAGTCGCGCTGCGTGACCGTCTGGAAAACGCCAGTCGCAAGCAAGGCGGCGGCAGCCTGGTCGGTGCCGGGGTGCTCGGCGCCTTGTCCGGTTTGCTGGTCGGCCCGTGCATGACCGCACCCCTGGCCGGGGCCTTGCTGTACATCGCCCAAAGCGGCAACGCGCTGCACGGTGGACTGATCCTGTTCGCCATGGGCATCGGCATCGGTTTGCCGCTGTTGTTGCTGGTGACCGTCGGTAACCGCTTCCTGCCCAAACCCGGCACCTGGATGAACCTGCTCAAAGGCATCTTCGGCTTCCTGTTCCTCGGCACCGCGCTGGTGATGGTGCGGCCGGTGCTTGATGAGTCGCTATGGATTGGCTTGTGGGGCGCGCTGTTGTTGATCATCGCCTACAGCGCCTGGCGCCAGACCGGCGGATTCGGCCGCGCCGCCCATGTGTTCGGTGGCATGGCGCTGCTTTCCGGGTTGTGGGGCAGCCTGCTGTTGATCGGTGCCGCGGGTGGCAGTGATGACCTGTTCAATCCGTTGCAGGTTTACAGTGCACAGGCGTCGACCCGCGTCGGCGGCACCGCGGCCGACGACGCCTTCATCACCGTCAAGGATCCCGTCGCGCTGCAACGCGAACTCGACGCTGCTCGCGCCCAAGGCCAATGGGTGCTGCTGGACTACTACGCCGACTGGTGTGTGTCGTGCAAGATCATGGAGAAACAGGTGTTCGGCAAACCCCAGGTAGTGGACGCGCTGAAAGATGTCCGCTTGCTGCGTCTGGACGTGACCGCCGACAATGCCGCCAGCCGTGAATTGCTCGGCCGTTATAAAGTGCCGGGGCCGCCAAGCCTGTTGTGGATCGGCACCGACGGCATCGAGCGCCGCAGCCAACGCATCACCGGTGAGGTCGATGCTGCCGGTTTCCTCCAACGCTGGAACATGACTCGGGACGCTCGTTGATGCTGACCTTTACCCTCGGCACCTTTGCCATTGCGCTCAACCACCTGCTGCTGATCAGTGCCCTGGCACTGGCCACACTGGTCGGCTGGCGGGTGGCCAAGCGCGGTGGCGAGAACCCCGAGTCGGTGCTGTTCAGCCTGTTCCTGCTGGGTTTGCTCGCGGCCAGAGTGGGTTTCGTGCTGTCCTACTGGGCCCACTACCGTGATGACCCGTGGCAGATCATCGACCTGCGCGATGGCGGTTTCCTCGCCTGGCCCGGGGTGATTGCCCTGCTACTGGCAACACTGTTGCGGGGCTGGCGCCGACCGGCGCTGCGCAAACCGTTGGGCTTTGGTGTCGGCAGCGGCCTGTTGTTCTGGTTGCTGGCGAGTTTCTCCCTGAGCCTTTACGAACAAGGTACGCGCCTGCCGGACATCGTCTTGCGCAATGCCGCCGGCGAAACCGTGCAACTGAGCGATTATCAGGGCGGCCCCTTGGTGATCAACCTGTGGGCCACCTGGTGCCCGCCTTGCCGGCGCGAAATGCCGGTGCTGGAGAACGCCCAGCAACATCGGCCCGACCTGACCTTTCTGTTCGTCAATCAGGCCGAAAGCATGCAAAGCGTCAGTACCTTCCTCGCGACCCAGGGCCTGAGCCTTTCCAATGTGCTGTTCGATGGCGGCGGTCGACTGAGTCAGGCCGTCGGCTCCATGGCGCTACCGACTACGCTGTTCTATAGCGCCGAAGGCCGAATGCTCGGCAGCCACCTGGGTGAATTATCGGAAGCCAGCCTGGCCCGCGCCCTGGAAAACTTCGACTCCCCAACTTCAGCCATACAGGCCACACCCTCAAGGAAACTGCCATGCCCCGCCTCCGCCACCTGCTGACGCTATCCCTGGGCGCAGCGCTGCTGCAAATCCCGATGCTGCAGGCCGAAGAACTGCCTGCGGCGATCCGCAAGATCGAAGAAAAAGGCGCGAAAATCATCGGCAGTTTCGATGCGCCTGACGGCCTGCGTGGTTATGCGGCGCAGTACCAGAACCGCGGCATGGCCTTGTACCTGACGCCCGACGGCAAGCACGTGCTGCTCGGCAACCTGTACGACGCCGATGGCAAGGACCTGAGTGCCGAGCCGCTGCAAAAACTGGTCTACGCGCCAATGGCCAAGGAAGTCTGGGCGAAGATGGAAGCCAGCAACTGGATCGCCGACGGCAGCAAGGATGCACCGCGCACCGTCTACCTGTTCAGCGACCCGAACTGCCCTTACTGCAATATGTTCTGGGAGCAGGCCCGGCCGTGGGTGAAGGCCGGCAAAGTGCAGCTGCGGCACATCATGGTCGGGATCATCCGAGAGGACAGCCCGGGTAAATCCGCAGCCCTGTTGGCCAGCAAAGACCCGGGCAAGGCGCTGGAGGAACACGAGAAGGCGGGCAAGCAAAGCTCGTTGAAAGCGCTGACAAGCATTCCCGCCGCGATCCAGGCCAAACTCGACGCCAATATGAAGTTGATGGAAGAACTCGAGTTGTCCGCCACTCCGGCCATCTTCTATATGGACGACAAGGGTGAATTGCAACAACAGCAAGGCGCGCCGTCGCCGGAAAAACTGGTGAAGATTCTCGGGCCGAAGTAGTTCTGCAGTCAGATTCCTGCTGGATTCACCGACGCCATCGCGAGCAGGCTCGCTCCCACGGGGGGTATGCGATCAACTGTGGGAGCGAGCCTGCTCGCGATGGCATCCGGATGATCGACTAAGTTCTTTCAGCCAGAAACTTCAGCAGCGCCTCGGTCACGAACTCAGGATTCTCCAGGTTCGAAATGTGCCCGGCCTCCGGCACCAACAGATACGGACAACCGATCAACTCGGCCATTTCCCTGGTTTCCGACGGTGGCCGCGGTTTGTCCTGATCACCGCACATCAGCAGTGTGGTTTCAGGATTCAGTTCGCCCAGACGCGGCAACAGATCGTCACGACCAAACGTAATGCGGCCCATCGGCACAATGCTTTCACGCAAACGCTCAGGCGGCAGCGCGGCCAGCCTGGCACGGAAATCCTGATAGAGCGCCGACTGAGGGTCGATGCCTGGACGGAAGAAAATCGGCACCACGATATCGAGTAACTGCGGCGAGATAACACCGCTGTCTTCGATCTGCTTGAACAGCGAGAAATAGTACTGGCGAGTCGGCTCGGGCTCGACACCGACATAGGTGTCCATCAACACCAGGCCGTTGAGGCGCTGTGGGGCCGACAGCGCCAGACGCACGCCCCACATGCCGCCGACCGAAAGACCGACCAGGCTGACGCGGTCAATATCCAGATGATCAAGCAGCGCCAGCACCTGCCGCGCCTGATCATCCAGCGAAGTCATTCCCGCAGGTAGCGGCCCGGACTCACCGTGCCCCCACAGGTCCAGGGCAATCACCCGAAAGTGTTGCGACAACGCTGCAATCTGCGGTGCCCACATGGCCTGGTCCCACAAATAACTGCCGGCCAACAGCACCGCAGGGCCAGTACCTTGGTCAACGTAGTGAAGCGCTTGTCCATCAATCGTAGCGAAGGGCATCAACTGTCTCCTTTCTGATATGGGGCCCATCAAAAAAACACGGGCAGCCTGAGCCGGTCAGTTTCTTCAGTCATGCGCACGGTATTGGCGATGCAGCGAATCCGCCACTGTTTCCGGGAGCCATTCACCCATGAGAACAGATGACGTAGAGAAATAGTTAGTTCGCTGACTGCTGCAAAACCGCGTTCCAGACCTGTGTGCGTGAGGCCACCAGCAAAAAACAGCCTGGAGGACAACTCCAACTCATTCTCAATTGACAATAATTACCATTAAGCCTAGCTTGTCACTCGATGCGTAGGACGGTTCCGGCCCCCCCTTGGTCGTCCTACTGACTTTTTGCAGCAAGGTGATTTCCATGATGGAACCAGTGACCACAAGCAGGTGCGACTCACCCTTATTCCAGGCGTTCGTTGATAACCGACTGATTCTGGTCAAAATCGCTGCCCGCATTACCGGCTGCCGATCCCGCGCTGAAGATGTCGTTCAGGATGCGTTTTTCAGGCTGCAATCAGCACCGCAAATCAGCTCCTCGTTCAAGGCTCAGCTCAGCTACCTGTTTCAGATCGTGCGCAACCTGGCGATTGACCACTACCGCAGACAGGCGCTGGAACAAAAGTATTCGGGCACCGAAGAAGAAGGCTTGAACGTGGTCATTCACGATGCCTCTCCAGAAACCTCGCACATCAACTTCTCGACCCTGGAAAACATCGCCGATGCCCTCGGCCAGTTACCGAGTCGCACCCGCTACGCCTTCGAGATGTATCGCCTGCACGGCGTGCCGCAAAAGGACATCGCCAAGGAGCTCGGCGTGTCGCCGACCCTGGTGAACTTCATGATCCGAGATGCTCTGGTGCATTGCCGCAAGGTTTCGGGCAAGCGCAGCGATACCTTCGCCCGCCGCTAAAAAATCGCAGCCCGTGTGTTGTGGTTCAGTTTTTTTTGGACCGTTCTGGAGATGCCGCCTTGAACCTTACCGAGCAAGCGCAAGTTTCGGGTCAAAGGGTTGGCCTGACTTCAGCTTTTCGGCACCGGCACGATGGCAATTTTGTACGGATCGAAAATCTTCAACATCTGCCCGTTGTCCCGCAACCCCTGCAGCAACTTGCCGAAGGTTTCTGCGCTGATCGGCGCTTGCGGACGTAACAGCGCGTAATGGTGATAAACCTGATCGATGCGCTGGGATACCAGCAACTGCGGCCTGACCTTTTCATTGCGCAGCAGGTAATCGTAAAGGTACGAGCGTGTGACCAGTGCGATGTCGGCGCGGTCGCGAAGGATCATTAGAATATTGCTGTCGTGGGAAGTCGTGAGCGTCGCGTTGTAAGTGTTCTTGAGAAACTGCGGGTCGTTATTGAAATTGGCGAATTCATAGTGATAACCGCTGTACAGCGCCAGACGCTTGCCTTTCAAATCTGCGAAGTAGCCCTGCTGACGCTCCGGCTTGCTCTGTGCGACAAAGATTTCGGCATCTTCCAGCCCCATGTCGACGGTGCTGTGCGGGATATCCTTCCAACCCCACTCCGGGTTTTCGAAGATCGCCATGTCAGTCCGGCCATCCTGGAAATCACCGAATCGACGCTGCAAGGAGGTCGGCACGAGTTTGAACTCATAGTCGGTTTGCATCTTGTTCAGCGCCTCGACCAACTGCGGTAGCAGCCCGGTATCGTCGCCATTCTCCGGTCGAACCGTATAGGGAGGAAAATGCGCAGCGCCCACCTGTACCACTTGCGCGGCCGAAGTCGGCAGAATGAATAGCGCACCCAGCGCCATCAGCGAAATCCTTAAAGCCTTCCGAACTGGCGAAGACATCAAAACAAACCCACCTCTGAAAGTATATTCACCACAAACAAGCTAGGCGGTTTTACGCACTTCGACAACGTGGTGATAGCGATTTAATAAGTTTTGGCAAAACCGTCACTTTTCTTCCAACACCAGAATCAAGGCTTCGTCGGCCAATTGATCGAGGCTCATGCTGCCATCCGCCCGAAACCAGGTGGTAGTCCAGGACAGCGCGCCGGTTAGAAAACGTCGGGTGATAAACACGTCGCCACGAATAAAACCGGCGTCTTTCGCTTCACCCAGCACTTGCAGCCAGATCTGCTCATAGATATCGCGCAGCGCCAGCACCTGGGTCTGGCCTTCTTGCGAAAGCGAACGCCATTCGTAGACCAGCACCGCCATCGCTTCGCCGCTGCCGCCCATGATCGACTGCAACTCACAGCGGATCAGCGCCAGCACCCGCTCGCGCACGTTGGTCGCTTGCGCCAGGGAGGCGCGCATCAAGGCGGTGTTGTAGCGAATGGTTTCTTCCATCACCGCCCGCAGGATTTCGTCCTTGCTTTTGAAGTGATGAAAAATGCTTCCCGACTGAATCCCGACCGCACTGGCCAGGTCACGCACCGTGGTGCGCTCGTAGCCCTTGTTGCGAAACAGGTGAGCGGCCATTTGCAGCAGTTTTCCGCGAGCGCTGTCGGGATCGGTCAGTTGCCCGTTGTCGACCAACTCGCGCATTACCAGCAGGGCTTTTTGCTCGTCCACCCGTTCTCTCCTACAGTCGCTCAATCAATTGTGCGATCACACCACGAATGCAATGGGTTTGCGCGGGCAATTTAAGCTGACCGAGGCAACCAAGCAAGCGCTTGGGAAGAAGATGTAACCAGCGTTTACAAACCAAGCGCTTGCTTGGTAGTCTCGAGCCACTTCTGTCGGAGGCTTGCAATGAACAAAACCGTTCGTATCGGCTGCGCCAGTGCCTTCTGGGGCGACACCTCGACCGCCGCTGCGCAGTTGGTTGAAGGTGCCCAACTGGACTATCTGGTGTTCGACTATCTGGCAGAAATCACTATGTCGCTGCTGGCCGGCGCGCGAATGAAAGATCCCCAGGCCGGTTACGCAACCGACTTCGTCGAAGTCCTCAGCCCGCTCCTCAAGCAACTTCGCGAACAGAACATCCGTGTGATCAGCAACGCCGGCGGGATCAACCCACTGGCCTGCGCAGCAGCGCTGCAAGCGGCGTGCGATAAAGCCGGCGTGCCACTGAAGATCGCTGTGTTGCTCGGTGATGACCTGCAACCGCAGTTCAAGCAATTGGCTACCAGCGGTGTGAAGGAAATGTTCAGCGGCGCACCCCTGCCGCCGATGTGCGTGTCGACCAACGCCTACCTCGGCGCCCCCGGCATCGTCGAGGCACTACGCCTGGGTGCGGACATCGTTATCACAGGCAGAGTGGTCGACAGCGCCGTGGTCAGCGCGGCATTGGTGCATGAATTCGGCTGGTCGTGGCAGGACTACGACAAACTGGCCCAGGCCGCGCTGGCCGGGCATCTCATTGAATGCGGCGCGCAGTGCACCGGCGGCAACTTCACCGATTGGCAAGAGGTGCCCGACTACGAACACATCGGTTTCCCCATCGTCGAGGTCAGCGCCAACGGCCAGTTCATCGTCAGCAAACCTGAAGGTACCGGCGGCTTGGTCTCACCGCTGAGCGTCGGCGAGCAGCTGCTGTACGAAATCGGCAACCCTCGCGCCTATCTGCTGCCCGATGTGGTCTGCGATTTCAGCCTGGTCAAACTCCAGCAACACGGCAACAACGCCGTACACGTTCACGGCGCCAAAGGCTTGCCACCGCCCCGCCAATACAAGGTCTGCGCGACCTGGCCGGACGGTTTTCGCTGCACCGCCAGTTGCCTGATCGCCGGGATCGACGCGGTGGCCAAGGCACGTCGGGTGAGCCAGGCGATCATTGCCAAGACCTCGGAAATGTTCAGCCAACGCGGCTGGGCGCCCTACAGCGAAGTGAACATTGAGCTGCTCGGCAGCGAAGCGACTTATGGTCCGCATGGCCAGCGCCAGGACAGCCGCGAAGTGGTGATCAAACTGGCGGTGCGGCACCCGGACAAACAAGCGCTGATCCTGTTTTCCCGCGAGATCGCTCAAGCCGCCACCGGAATGGCGCCGGGGTTGACCGGAATCGTCGGCGGCCGGCCGACCGTATACCCGTTGATCCGTCTGTTCTCGTTCCTGATCGACAAAAATACCTGTGCACTGGAAATCGACCTGCAAGGCCAACGCCACCCCTGCACCCTGCCCGCCCTCGATCATCTCGACGTTGCCGACCTGCCGCTACCCTTTGATCCGCCCAAACCCCATGGGCGAGCCGATGCCAGTGTGGCGCTGGTGAAACTTGCGGTGGCGCGCTCCGGTGACAAGGGCAATCACAGCAACATCGGCGTCATGGCCCGTGCCCCCGAATACTTGCCGTGGATCGCCGAAGCGCTGACGCCTGCAGTGATTGTCGACTGGATGAGTCACGTGCTTGACCCGATCCACGGGCGTGTCGAGCGCTGGTATTTGCCCGGTACTCACAGCCTGAATTTTCTCCTGGAAAACGCCCTCGCTGGCGGTGGCGTGGCCAGCCTGCGGATCGACCCGCAAGGCAAGGCGTTCGCCCAGCAGTTATTGGAAATCCAGATCCCGGTGCCGCAAGGCATCGCTGACCAAGTCAAGTAGAGGATGGTTGCCGTGGCCTTTGATTCGATATTCAAACCCGAGCTGTTTGCCGGCCAGACGATTATTGTCACTGGCGGCGGCAGTGGCATTGGCCGTTGCACCGCGCATGAGCTGGCAGCCCTCGGCGCCCATGTATTGCTGATCGGGCGCAAACCCGAGAAGCTGCAAAAGGTCGCGGAGGAAATTATCGAGGATGGCGGTAAGGCGAGTTGGCAGGCCTGCGACATTCGCGATGAAGAAGCGGTTACGCAATTGGTCGGGCAACTGATCAAGGACCACGGGCCGATTCACGGCCTGGTCAACAATGCTGGCGGTCAATACCCGGCACCCTTGGCCTCGATCAATCAGAAAGGTTTCGAAACCGTGCTGCGGACCAATCTGGTGGGCGGGTTCCTGATGGCCCGCGAGGTGTTCAATCAGTCGATGAGCAAGTACGGTGGCAGCATCGTCAACATGCTTGCCGACATGTGGGGTGGCATGCCCGGCATGGGCCATTCGGGCGCGGCGCGTTCGGGCATGGACAACTTCACCAAGACCGCCGCGGTCGAGTGGGGTTACGCCGGTGTGCGGGTCAACGCGGTGGCGCCTGGCTGGATTGCCTCCAGCGGCATGGACACCTACGAAGGGGCGTTCAAAGCGCTGATCCCGACCCTGCGCGAACACGTGCCGCTCAAGCGGATCGGCACCGAATCGGAAGTCAGCGCGGCGATCGTTTTCCTGCTGAGCCCGGCGGCGGCCTTTATCAGTGGCAGCACACTGCGAATCGACGGTGCGGCGAGCCTCGGCGGTCGCGCCTGGCCACTGCATAAGGCGCAGCACAGTGAATCCTTCAATGGCTTTCACCGCGCGGGCTTACCCGATGTGCTCAGGGGCGAGGACTGATCCATGCCACAGATTGAATCGCAACTCGACATCCACAGCCCGCAGTTTGCCCAGAACCGCGAGGCGCTATTGAGCAGCATCGAGCAGATCCGCCAGTTGGAACGCAACCTGCTGAGCAAGGCTGCCGAAGCGAAACCGAAATTCGACAAACGTGGGCAACTCCTGCCTCGCGAACGGCTGAACTTGCTGCTGGACTCCGGTGCACCGTTTCTCGAGCTGGCGAGCCTGGCTGGCTACAAACTGCACGACGACAAGGACGGCAGCCAGGCCGGCGGCGGGTTGATCGCCGGGATTGGCTACGTGTCCGGTGTGCGGGTGCTGGTGGTCGCCAACAACAGCGCGATCAAGGGCGGCACCATTTCCCCCAGTGGCCTGAAGAAGTCCCTGCGCCTGCAACAGATCGCCATGGAAAACAAACTGCCGGTAATCACCCTTGCCGAGAGCGGCGGCGCCAACCTCAATTACGCCGCGGAGATTTTCGTCGAGGGTGCGCGCAGTTTCGCCAATCAGGCGCGGATGTCGGCCATGGGCTTGCCGCAAATCACCGTGGTGCACGGTTCGGCCACCGCTGGCGGCGCGTATCAGCCAGGGCTCTCGGATTACGTGGTGGTGGTGCGCGGCAAGGCCAAGCTGTTTCTCGCCGGCCCCCCGCTGCTCAAGGCTGCTACCGGCGAAGTCGCCACCGATGAAGCACTCGGCGGCGCCGAGATGCACGCGCAAATCGCCGGCACTGCCGAGTACCTGGCCGAAAACGATGCAGACGGTGTGCGCCTGGTACGCGAAATCGTCAGCCTGTTGCCGTGGAATGCGCCGTTAGCGCCACACAGCACTGAACACTGGGACGAGCCGCTCTACCCCATCGACGAACTGCTGGGGCTGATTCCCGACGATCCGAAAAAGCCCTACGACGTGCGTGAGATCATTGCGCGCATCGCCGATGGCTCGCGCTTTCTCGAGTTCAAGGGCGAATTCGATCAGCAAACGGTGTGCGGCCATTTGAAGATCCAGGGGCGGCCCTGCGGTTTCATCGGCAACAACGGCCCGATCACCCCGCAAGGTGCCAGCAAGGCCGCGCAGTTCATCCAGCTCTGCGACCAGAGCCAGACACCGTTGCTGTTTTTTCATAACACCACCGGTTTCATGGTCGGCACCGAGTCGGAACAGCAAGGGGTGATCAAACACGGCGCGAAGATGATTCAGGCAGTCGCCAATGCGCGAGTGCCGAAGCTGACCATCGTGGTCGGCGGCTCTTACGGTGCCGGCAACTACGCGATGTGCGGCCGCGGGCTCGACCCGCGTTTCATCTTCGCCTGGCCCAACAGCCGCACCGCCGTGATGGGCGGCGCCCAGGCCGGCAAGGTGCTGCGCATTGTCACCGAAGCCAGGCAGGCCAAGGATGGTTTGGTCCCGGACCCGAAGATGCTCGACACACTGGAACAGGTCACCGCGCAAAAACTCGACAGCCAGTCCACCGCACTCTACGGCAGCGCCAACCTGTGGGACGACGGGCTGATTGATCCACGCGATACGCGCACCTTGCTTGGCTATCTGCTGGATATCTGCCACGAAGCCGAGGTTCGTCAACTGCAACCGAACAGTTTTGGTATCGCACGTTTTTGAGGCTCTGATCACCACCAGGTTTAGGGAGAACAATAAAAATGATCTTCACCCAGGAACACGAAGAACTGCGCCGTACCGTACGCAATTTTGTCGACCGCGAGATCAACCCGTACGTCGATGAATGGGAAAAGGCCGGACGCTTTCCGATCCACGAAATTTTCCGCAAGGCCGGTGCGCTCGGTTTGCTGGGGATTTCCAAACCGGAAAAATTCGGTGGCATGGGCCTGGACTACAGCTATTCGATTGTCGCCGCTGAAGAGTTCGGGACCATTCATTGCGGCGGGATTCCGATGTCGATTGGCGTGCAGACCGACATGTGCACCCCGGCCCTCGCCCGTTTCGGCTCCGATGAGTTGCGTGAAGAATTCCTCCGCCCGGCGATCACCGGTGAACAGGTCGGCTGCATCGGCGTCTCGGAAGTCGGTGCTGGTTCAGATGTCGCCGGGCTGAAAACCACCGCGCGCAAGGACGGCGGCGACTACGTGATCAACGGCAGCAAAATGTGGATCACCAACTCCCCAAGCGCCGACTTCATCTGCCTGCTGGCCAACACCTCGGACGACAAGGCGCACATCAACAAGTCGTTGATCATGGTGCCGATGAACAGCCCCGGCATCAGCCTCAGTTCGCCTCTGGACAAGCTCGGCATGCGCAGTTCGGAAACCGCCCAGGTATTTTTCGACAATGTGCGCGTGCCGCAACGCAACCGCATCGGCCACGAAGGCGCAGGCTTCATGATGCAAATGCTGCAGTTCCAGGAAGAACGCCTGTTCGGTGCGGCGAACATGATCAAGGGCCTGGAATACTGCATCGACAGCACCATCGAGTATTGCAAGGAACGCAAGACCTTTGGCACGGCACTGATCGACAATCAGGTGATTCACTTCCGCCTCGCCGAGCTTGCAACCGAAATCGAATGCCTGCGGGCGCTGGTCTATCAGGCCACCGAGCAGTACGTCAAAGGCCAGGACGTCACGCGCCTGGCGTCCATGGCCAAACTCAAGGCCGGGCGGCTGGGCCGGGAAGTCAGCGACAGTTGCCTGCAATACTGGGGCGGCATGGGCTATATGTGGGACAACCCGGTGGCCCGCGCCTACCGCGATGTGCGGCTGGTGTCGATTGGCGGCGGCGCCGACGAGATCATGCTGGGGATCATCTGCAAATTGATGGGCATCCTGCCCGGGAAGAAAAAATGACCACCTTGCCCGTTTGCCAGACCCTGCTGCTGGAACTGCACAACGGCGTTCTGCACATCACCTTGAACCGGCCAGACTGCCGCAACGCCATGAGCTTGCAGATGGTCGCCGAATTGCGCGCGGTACTTGCGGCGGTGCGCGATGACCGGGACATCCGCGCAATAGTGCTCGGCGGTGCCGGCGGGCATTTTTCTGCCGGCGGTGATTTGAAAGACATGGCCAATGCCCGCGCTCAAGGTCAGCAGGCCTACCGTGAGTTGAACCGCGCGTTTGGCGCCCTGCTCGAAGAAGCCCAGCACGCGCCGCAAGTGCTGATCACCGTGCTGCAAGGTGCGGTGCTCGGTGGTGGCTTCGGTCTGGTGTGTGTCAGCGACATTGCACTGACCGATCACAACGCCCAGTTCGGCTTGCCGGAAACCAGCCTCGGCCTGCTGCCGGCGCAAATCGCACCGTTTGTGGTCCAGCGTATCGGTCTCACTCAGGCACGACGCCTGGCGCTGACCGCCGCGCGTTTTGACGGGCATGAAGCGCGACGTCTGGGGCTGGTACATTTTGTCGAACACGATGCACAAGCCCTGGCTGAACGTCTGGACGCAGTGCTCGCCCACGTTCTGTGTTGCGCGCCTGGCGCCAATGCCGCGACCAAGGCCTTGTTGTTGGCCAGCACCGAACAGCCGCTGGGACCGTTGCTCGACCAGGCGGCCGAGTGGTTCAGTGAAGCCGTGACCGGGACGGAAGGTGTCGAAGGGACGATGGCCTTTGTACAGAAACGCAAACCGGGTTGGGCGCCTTGAAAGCATCGCGAGCAGGCTCGCTCCCACAGGGGTTCTGGGGTGCTTGCAATATCCCATGCTTACAAAAAATCCAATGTGGGAGCGAGCTTGCTCGCGATGAGGCCCTCAAAAACACTGCACAACACAAAGGATCACCCCATGCCCACCCTGCGCAAAATCCTCATCGCCAACCGCGGTGAAATCGCCTGTCGCATCCAGCGCACTGCTCAAGCGCTGGGTTATCGCACGGTGGCGGTGTTCAGCGATGCCGACGCCAACGCCCTACATGTGCGCATGGCAGATGAAGCGGTCAACATCGGCCCCGCTGCCGTTGCGCAGTCCTACCTGAACAGTGCGGCGATTATCGACGCTGCATTGCGCAGCGGCGCGGACGCGATCCATCCCGGCTACGGTTTCCTCTCGGAAAACGCTGAATTCGCCACCGCCTGTGCCCAGGCCGGCATCACTTTTATCGGTCCAAGTCCTGCGGCCATCGAACTGATGGGCAGTAAACGCCTGTCGAAAATCGCCATGCTCGCCGCTGGCGTGCCGTGCATCGACGGTTACCAAGGGGCGGAGCAGGATGACACCACCCTCAGCCGCGAAGCCGAACGCATCGGCTATCCGCTGCTGATCAAGGCCAGCGCCGGCGGCGGTGGCCGCGGCATGCGCCTGGTGCACAGTGCGGATGAATTGCTTGCGCAGATCCGCACCGCACGTTCCGAAGCCCTGCACGCGTTTGGCAGCGACGAGTTGATTCTCGAACAAGCGCTGATCGAACCCCGCCATGTCGAGATTCAGCTGTTCGGTGACCAGCATGGCAACCTGATCTACCTCGGCGAGCGCGACTGCTCGATCCAGCGTCGCCATCAAAAAGTCATCGAAGAAGCGCCCTGCCCGGTGATGACAACCGAACTGCGCCAGGCCATGGGCGAGGCTGCGCTGAAGGCCGGACGCGCAGTGAATTACGTCGGCGCCGGCACCGTGGAGTTCTTGCTCGATGCGCGGGGCCAGTTTTACTTTCTGGAGATGAACACCCGCTTGCAGGTCGAGCACCCGGTGACCGAGATGATTACCGGCCTGGACCTGGTGGCTTGGCAACTGGATGTCGCCGCTGGGTTGCCGCTGCCGTTGCGCCAGGAACAAGTCGAACTCAAGGGCCACGCGATGGAGGTGCGTCTTTACGCCGAAGATCCGGCACACGGCTTCTTGCCCCAGACCGGGCGCATTATGCGCTGGGAACCGGCCCTCGCGGACGGGGTGCGCATTGACCACGGCTTGCTTGAAGGTCAGCAGGTCAGCCCGTTTTACGACCCGCTGCTCGGCAAAATCATCGCCTACGGTGCCACCCGCGAGGAGGCTCGGCGCAAGTTACTGCGGGCAGTCCAGGACAGTGCCTTGCTGGGTTTGCAGACCAATCAGCGTCTGCTTGCCGGTTTGCTGGAGCATCCGCAGTTCGTCGCCGGGGACTTCAATACCGGATTCATCGCACAACACTTCGCCGATCACCCCAGCCTTCACCCGCACGCGCCCACGACCGAAGAGCTGGCTATCGCCACGGCGCTGTTCTATCAGCAGTCCGCTGGCGCCCATCCGCCAGGACTTGCCGGTTGGCGCAACAACGCCAACACGCCGCTGTTGCAACAGATCGGCCTTAATAGCGATCGCTGGTCAACCGAAGTGACGGCCCTGCCCAACGGGCAACTGGTCATTCAGGTGGCCGGGGAAACGCTGCAACTGAAACTGATCGATATCAACGCCCGCTCGGCCAACCTGGAAGTCAACGGCATTCGCCGCCACTACGCCTATCAACTGGCTACCGGACAATTGTGGTTGTTCACTCGCCCCGGCAGCTTGCTGCTACAAGACCAGACATTGGCGCCCGTCAGTAGTCAGGTCGACACCCGCACCGGTACGCTGAAAGCCCCGATGGATGGTGCGATTGTCGACGTACTGGTCAGTGAAGGCTCATCGGTGAGCAAGGGGCAATTGTTGCTGGTACTGGAGGCAATGAAAATGGAACACCCGCTCAAGGCCGGCATCGACGGTGTGATCAAACGGTTGCAGGTCAGCCCTGGCGATCAGGTAAAAAATCGTCAGATTTTGTTGGAGGTTGAATAAGCCGCTAGGCGGATCTGCCGCATTTGGCTACGCTCAGCCTCATCAGGACGCGGACACCAGGAAACCTGCGATGCCTCATTGGCTGGTAATTGATCTCGAAGCGACAACTGATGAAGGTGGCTGGCCGGTAACCGAGATGGAAATCATCGAAATCGGCGCCACCCTGGTCAATCGCGAAGGCCGCGAACTGGACTACTTCCAGCGCTTCGTTCGCCCACAGCGACGACCGTTGCTGACCCCTTTCTGTCGCGAGCTGACCCACATCACCCAAGCCAACATTGACGCTGCCCAGCCACTGACCGAGGTCTGGCCGCTGTTCGAGCGCTGGCTCGGCCAGCATCACACGCGCCTCGAAGGCTGGGCCAGTTGGGGCGATTACGACCGCAAACAACTGCTTCAGGAATGGCAACGCCAGCAGCTAGACAGTGCCCTGAGCCGGGTCCCCCACATGAATCTGAAGCAGCGCTTTGCCAAGGCCCGCCGACTGGAGCGGCCGCTGGGGCTCAATGGCGCCCTGCAATTGGCGGGTATGCAATTTACCGGTCAACAGCACCGGGCGCTGGAAGATGCACGTAATACTGCGCGGTTGTTACCGCTGATTCTTCCGGCCTGATCCTTGAGGGCAACAGGTGACGGACGAAAAGGCCTTGTGCATACTGGCCAGCCTTTTTAGCCCATTTCGAGGAATCGCCCATGTTTAAAGTCAACGAGTACTTCGACGGCACCGTCAAGTCGATTGCCTTCGGCACTGCTGAAGGTCCGGCCACCATCGGCGTCATGGCACCGGGCGAATACGAATTCGGCACCAGCCAGCGCGAAATCATACACGTGGTTTCCGGGGCCCTGACCGTCAAACTGCCTGACAGCAGTGACTGGGAAACCTTCGCCGCCGGCAGCCAGTTCAACGTACCGGCCAACAGCAAGTTCCAGCTGAAAGTCGCCGTCGACACCGCTTACCTGTGCGAATACCGCGGCTAAGCGTTTCACTGCGATAAAAAAATGCCCGTGTCGAAAGACACGGGCATTTTTCATTCCGGCATTACAGCGTCATTCGAGGATCTCTACCGGCATGCCGACTTCGAGCCGGCCATTGCCATCGTTGACCAGGTTCTGGCCAAACATCGCGCCTTCCTCTTGCGCACGGTATTTCTGCAGCGTCGCCAGGGGTTCGCGGTCGTCGCTGCGCTCACCGGTTTGTGGGTCGATGGTGGTGAGGATGCAACGTGAACACGGCTTGACCACACGAAACTCGACATCGCCAATGCGAATGCGCTTCCAGCCGTCCTCGGCAAATGCCTCGCTGCCCTCGATCACCAGATTCGGTCGAAAACGCAGCATCTCCAGTGGACGGCCGACCCGTTGCGACAAGTCCTCAAGCGAAGCCTGACCAATCAACAACAGCGGAAAACCGTCGGCAAAGGCGACTTTATCGTCCTCCTTGCCGTAGCCGGCCTGAGTGGTACGGGCCAGCGCCTCGGGCACCTGCACCAATCGGGTAGGTTTGCCAATGAACTCACTGACCCAGGCACCGGCAGCATCCCCCGCATCGGGAACCCGCAAGGTATCGCGCCAGATGGTCACGCCACGCAGTTCAGCGTCGCTGGCAGGCAGGGCAATATCGATCGACGAGTGACCGGGTGCACTGAGCGTCAGACCGCCGGAGGTATTCCACAACGCCGACAACTGGCTCATGCCCGATTCCGCACGTTGTGTCAGGAAACGTCCGCTGGCCTCGTCCACCAGCATCCAGCGTCGATCCCCCTCCAGCCCCAGTTTGTCCAGGCTGGCCTGTTGCAGGGTTTCGCCCTTGCCGGACTTGAGTGGATAACGGTAAAGCGTGCTCAGACGCAACATGGCCAGCTCCCTGGTGGGCAAAAGCGCCACGATATACGAGCAGGCTGACGAATCAAAGAAGCACATCGCGGGCAGACACCCTGCCTGCCCGCGATGCTCCGTCAGGCCGGGACTGCGTCGAGCATCAGGCGCTGGCGCACCACGTCGACCAGTTTGTCTGGCTGGAATTTAGAGAGGAAATTGTCACAACCGACCTTCTTCACCATCGAGTCGTTGAAGCTGCCGGACAGCGAGGTATGCAGGACGACGTACAGGCCACGCAAGCGTGGATCGTTGCGAATCTCGGTGGTCAGGCGGTAACCGTCCATCTCGGGCATTTCCGCGTCGGTGAAGATCATCAGCAGTTTGTCGGTCATGGACACACCCGTATCAGCCCAGGCCTTGAGCATGTTCAGTGCCTTCAGACCGTCTCTGGCGATGTGCATTTTCACCCCGAGCTGACCCAGGGTATCGCGCAACTGGGACAGGGCAACGTTGGAGTCGTCCACCAGCAGCACTTCACGACCGCGGGCGCGCTCCAGCACCGGGTCTTCGAGCTTGTCACGCGAAACCTTGGCGTTGTAAGGCACAATCTCGGCGAGTACTTTTTCGACGTCGATGATCTCCACCAGTTGGTCATCGACCTTGCTGATGGCCGTCAGGTAATGCTGGCGGCCGGCACTGGTTGGCGGCGGCAGAATGGCTTCCCAGTTCATGTTGACGATGCGATCGACGCCACCGACCAGGAAGGCCTGCACCGAGCGGTTGTACTCGGTCACGATGATGGTGCTGTCAGGCCCCGGCACCAGCGGCCGCATACCGATGGCCTGGGACAGGTCGATCACCGGCAACGTCTGGCCACGCAGATTGACCACACCACAGACAAACGGGTGACGCTGCGGCATCAAGGTCAGTTTTGGCAATTGCAGGACTTCCTGCACCTTGAAGACGTTGATTGCAAACAACTGCCGACCGGCCAGGCGAAACATGAGAATTTCCAGGCGATTCTCACCCACCAGCTGCGTGCGTTGATCTACTGTGTCGAGAATGCTGGCCATTGATGACTCCTGGGCTTTTCTGATGAATTCACTAAAGAAAGTTATCGGCGGATCTCATGTAATCTTGACCCGCAAACAAAATGCCACGCAAAGGAATTGATGCCACATTAACATCATGCTCTACTGAAGCGGCTATTTCATCCACTGCACAACCCTGCGCGCGACCCCTCTTTGCGTGTCAAGTTCCGCGACATAGGGGAATCCCCTAGCCGCAATCGGGATCAGCCTGATATTCGCGATATCCAATAGCCATTAATGTGACGCCATTCTCACTGCATGAATGGAGTCAGGCTTTTGTTTGTGACCGAAGTACCGTTGCCGAGCTCCTTTTTCAGCCCGCCGGGTTACGCCGTTCATGCCTCACGGCCAATGAGTTCGGCATCTCGCTACGCTGTCAATCAGCCTCGCTCCATCGGGGTATTCGCGTCGAACACAAGCAGACCGTTCATCGTCAGCAGCAAAAAATCAGAACTGCCCTACAGATTCCGGTCGTGGTCCGGCAGTACCTTACGCCCGTTCGCCATACGGCTGATTGCATCACCTGACTTGATGTCGTGGAGAAAAGCATGCTGAACGATCGTAAAAACTGGACTCAGCGACTGCCCGAATTCCTGATCGAGGCAGAAACCCTGCTGGCCAAATCCGAGGAATGCCTGAGCCACCTGCAACTGATCAACAATGATCAGGACGCCATAGACTGCATGCTGAACACACTGTTCACCCTGGCCAACCGGGCCGATGCATTGGCACTGCGGGCGGTATCCGAGTTCTCGATGTGCATTCACGCCTTGCTCAACGGTGCACGCAATCAAATCGATCTGAACGACCAGGCACTGTGCGCCCTGAAAGAGTGCTTCACATTGATGGCCTGGCAACTTGAACTGGTCGACGTGACTACCGGCCAACTCAGCCTCGATGACGCCGAACAGATATCATTGATCGAAGCCTTCGCAATGGAAATTGGCCGTGCCCCGACGCGCCTGGCATTACCCTCCAAGCCATTCGCATGCGCCCCGCTTTCGGCAAGACATGCCTGATCCGCATCAAATAATGCATGGCATCGTTTGATAGTTTTTAACACTTTCAGCAACAACGCTTCGCGTCGCAATTGAATTCTTCATATCTTTTAACGACAGAATCAAGTTAATAACCCAAACATTAGTTGCCGACTTCCAACCTCCTGAGCTACCCGCCCAGAGCGCTGCAAACTGATGAGTAAGGTAATGACTCATGCTGGACGCTCAGTCACCAGCCCATGACCGCCAACGTGGAGCAGATGTTCAGCAACGGCAAAATTCCTGACCATCTGGACATATATAGCGAACGCGACCAACGGTATGTTAAGTGGTATTATGCGGCCCAATTAGTTGGTTCTACGCTATGGCACTCTGACTTCAGGCGGGCCTATCCCCTTGCACAGTGCAACATTCGATTTTGACAATCAGACTGCGCTAACTTGAACCCCACTATTCAATTACCAGCATTTTTCATACAGAGGCCTGTCAGCCACCATGGCCGGTCTGCCCGCAGCGAACCTTCATTGGCTCCATCCGCTATGTACGCCAGCCTCAAGTCAGTCGCCTCTTGGCCACCCTCCCGAAAAAGCATTCGTCAGTTCACTCTGCTGCTGTGCCTGTGCTCAGCGGTCGGTAACCTGCTGGTTTACTGCCTGTTCAGCCAATTTCCAGTCGCACTGCTGATATTGAATCTTGCAGCGGCCACCAGCGTCTGGGTGCAGCATCGCACTTCGCGTAAATCGATCAGGTTCCAGCCTCAGGAACTGGCCGATCGTTTGCTGGAAGTACAGGAAAACGAACGCCATCGGCTCAGCCGTGAACTCCACGACGATATCGGCCAGTTGTTGACGGCGGCAAAGCTGCAAAGTGAATGGCTCAAGCGACGTCAGCCCGAAGAACTGCAAAGCCATTGCACCCTGCTCTGCGACACGCTGGAAGAAACCCTGAACAAAGTTCGTGATGTCTCGGCCATTCTCAATCCAAGACAACTCACCAGCCTTGGCCTTGAAGCCAGTTTGCGTGCACATCTACTCAAGACGCTGGCCAATACTGCCGTGAACTGGAGCCTTGAATGCCAGCAGCGCCTGACCGGTATTCCGGAAGAAATGGCGGTGGCGGCGTTTCGGATTTCTCAGGAAGCCGTCACCAATATGCTGCGCCATGCCCACGCCAATAACCTGCTGATTCGCCTGCAACGTCTGCCCCAAGGACTGGCGCTGTTTATCAGCGATGACGGACAGGGTTTTTCTCCTGCCCCCCATCCTGGCCGTGAAGGGCAACGCGGAATGGCCGGCATGTCGGAGCGGGTCGAACAACTGGGCGGCACCCTGAGCGTCATCAGCGAGCCCGGCAAGGGTACGCAGATCGAAGCACTTTTCCCCTGGGCACCCCGCGCGCTCGAACGAGCCAGTACGAATAAGGTTCAACATTGACTTGTAACTTGCTTCTGGTGGATGACCACTCGCTGATCAGAGCCGGCGTACGTGCGCTGGTTCTGGATATTCCCGGTTACGCCGTCATTGGTGAAGCCAATGATGGTGCACAACTGCTCGAAATGGTCGAGAAGCTGAGCCCCGACATCATCCTGCTGGATATATCCATGAAGGAAACCGGCGGGCTTGAGGCTCTGCAAAGACTCAAGGCCGTGCGCCCACAAAGTAAAGTGCTGATCCTCTCGATGCACACCGACCCGACGCTGATCATGCAAGCCCTGGAGTCAGGCGCTCACGGCTATCTGCTCAAGGACACCACCTCCACAGAGCTGGAACACGCACTTGAAGCCTTGCGCAACAACGAACGCTACCTGAGCCCGGCCATCGCTCACACGGTGATCAACCAGGCGCTGGTGCGTGCCCAGAAAGGCCAGCCAGAACCCGTCGACACACATAACCTGACGGCTCGTCAGCTAGAGATTCTGCGCTTGATCGTGCGTGGCAAATCCACTCGCGAGATTGCCAATGGCTTGGGCCTGAGCATCAAAACGGTGGAAACCCACCGCTCTCAGATCATGAAGCGCTTGCAGATCTTCGATGTCGCGGGCCTGGTACTGTTTGCCGTGCGCGAACAGATCATCAGTCTCGACGATTAGGCCAGATGTAACGCCCTGTAGTGCCTATCCCTCAGGCATTCAGAAGAGTCCTACATGCCGACTTTTTTCTTACAAGTCATGATGAATATGCCCAATTGACGGTCATTTGGTATTGGTACACCTTGTGACTGCAGTTATCAGGCAACAGCAAAAAACACACAAGGATGTGCACGCAATATGACCAGGGTCTATCAGGCAGGGAGCCATGCACTTAATGCAAAGCCATGACTTCCGATTTCCAACGAACCGGGGGGCGCCTCCAAACACCGGCCACACCGCTCACCCGACTGAATGCAATTGCACCGTCAACACACCTGGAGGGAACGACATGGAACCGCGCGTTGTAGAGCTGGAGACCCACCTCAAGTACATCCGCAGAGATATGGAAGAGGTCCGAAACGACGTCAAATCCATCAAACACAGGCTTGCCTACTCGGCAGGCGCTGCCGCGGTGATCATCAGCCTGCTCGGCTGGATCGCAAACAGCCGCTTCGATCAACTCGTGACGCTGCTTAACGCGTAATCTGCACCACGAAACGCCAAGCCCGACGTGATTCATACCGGGCCTGGCGCTGACCAGCGCTGTCATACGTAAAGGCCTAGCCCAGCACTTCACTCAGCGGGATGAAGTTCACCCAATCACCTTCGACCAAGGTGCGCTCCTCCAGCACTTCAACCAAGCCTTCAGCCCAGGCTGCACTGCGCAAAACACCCGAGCTCTGATTCTTGTAGATAATTGCCCGCCCCTGCTCCAGACGACCGCGCAGGTATTCCCGGCGATTACCGGCCTTGGACCAGACGAATCCTGCCGGAACCTGAAACTGCAGCGGCCGAACCTCTCTCACGCCTTGACGGCGTAACAGATAAGGGCGTGCCAACAAGGCGAAGGTCACCAGTGTCGACGCAGGATTGCCAGGCAGCCCGATCACCGGCACGCCTCGAAAATGCCCGAACGTCAGTGGTTTCCCTGGCTTGATGGCCAACTTCCACAATGCCAGTTCGCCCTCTTCGCGCAGCGCAATACCCAGGAAATCCGCCTCGCCTACCGATACACCGCCCGTAGAAAGGATCAGGTCGACATCGCCCAGTTCGGCGAGCCGATTGCGAGTGGCCTGCAAATCGTCCGGCAGAATCCCCGCATCGATCACTTCGCAGCCTAAACGCTGCAACCAGCTGCACAGCAATACCCGATTGCTGTTATAGATCTGCCCCGGGCCAAGCGCTTGCCCGGGCTCAACCAACTCGTCCCCGGTGGACAGCACCGCAACCCGTACCTTGCGCACGACTTCAAGCTCTGCACACCCCAGTGACGCGGCCAAACCTTGTTCGATGGGACCCAGGCGCGTACCGGCGGTCAATACCTGCTCACCCACCGTGGTTTCCTGACCTTGTGGGCGAATGTTTTGCCCTGCGCGCATCTGCTCGGTAAAACGTACCCGTTGGTCCGCCTGGACCTCGGCGTTTTCCTGCATTTCAACGCAATCTGCCCCCACTGGCACCGGGGCACCGGTGAAGATCCGAGCACATGTACCCGGTGCCAATGGCTCTGGAGCTTGCCCGGCAAAGACCTTCTGGCTGACCACCAGCGGCTCGCCAGTCCAATCGGCCAGGCGCAAGGCATAACCATCCATGGCGCTGTTGGGCCATGGCGGCAGATCAAGGGTCGATACCAGGTCTTCGGCAAGAACACGGCCCTGGGTCGCGGCCAACGGCAATCGTTCGCGCTCAAGGATTGGCGATGCCTCAGCCATTTCCAGCAAGCGTGCCAACGCCACTTCGACGGGCATCAAGCTGCCGGTCTTGCCCGGCTTACCCACGGGATTCACAGGGTGCCGCCTGTTTCAAGTGAGCGACGAAGTTGCACGGACGATGCCGCGAATCCAGTTGCTCCGCGAGAATCCCGTCCCAACCGGTTCGCACCGCATTGGTAGAGCCCGGCAGACAGCAGACCAGCGTGCCATTGGCCAACCCCGCCAACGCACGCGATTGCACCGTCGAGGTGCCGATGTCCGCAACCGAGATCTGCCGAAACAACTCACCAAATCCGTCGACCTGCTTATCCAGCAGGCAACTGACAGCTTCCGGTGTACTGTCACGACCGGTAAAACCCGTACCGCCAGTAATCAGCACCACTTGCACGACATCGTCAGCGATCCAGGTCGCGACTTGCGCACGAATTTTGTAGAGGTCATCTTTAAGCAGAATACGTGCGGCCAGGTTATGCCCGGCGGCACTGAGGCGGTCAACGAAGACCTGTCCCGAGGTATCGGTTTCCAGCGTGCGGGTATCACTGACAGTCAGCACCGCAATGTTCAGCGGAGCGAAAGGTACATCAGCCTTGGCTTTCATAGGCTCGTCCAGTTGTAGGAGAAACAGCCCGGTGTTATATCACAGCGCCTCATTTTTTCACCGCACCGATGGAGATGCTGCATGACCTCGAACTTCCAGTTGCCGCCCTGCTCCATCCTGCTTCTGGCGGGAGGACGTGGCCAGCGCATGGGCGGTCAGGACAAGGGGCTACTGGTGTGGCAAGGCCAGCCTTTGATTGCACATCTGCACCGCCAGACTCGCGGTTTGAGTGATGACCTGATCATTTCCTGCAACCGCAACCTGGAAAAATACGCGCTTTATGCCGACCAGTTGGTGCATGACGACAATAGCGACTTTCCGGGCCCATTGGCCGGGATTCGCGCCGGGTTGGCGGTCGCGCGACATCCCCATCTGATGGTACTGCCCTGCGACGTGCCGCGCATTGACGCCGAACTGCTCACGGCCATGCGAGAAGCCGCCTGCCAACAGCCGGACAAACCCTTGATGCTGCGCCAGGGCGAGCATTGGGAACCGTTGCTGTGCATTATCCCTGTAGCCCTGGCAGGCGAGTTTGAAAACGCCTGGAACGAGGGTGAACGCAGCCCCGGACGCATCATGCGCAACCTGGGTGCCATCGCACTGCAATGCCCCGAAAACGATCGACGCCTGGCCAACCTGAATACACCTGAACTGTTAAGCCTGCACAGCAACGTGCCAGAATGAGGTCAACCAAGGAACTTGCACGCCAGGCATACGTCTCAGCCCAGTACTCAAAAGAATTCATATTCGGAGAAATCACATGACTCATCGGACCCTCGCCACTCTCATGCTCGCACTGGGCCTCGCTACCCTCGCCGGTTGCTCATCGCCCGCGGTGATCACCTTGAATGACGGTCGCGAGATCCAGTCGGTCGACACACCACAATTTGATTCCAAATCGGGTTTTTACGAATTCGAGCAACTGGATGGCAAGCACACCCGCATCAACAAAGATCAGATTCGTACCGTTAAAGACCTGTAAGCCTCACGGCGAAGCCAGGTACATAAAAAGCCCGCCAATGTGCGGGCTTTGTCATCTCTGGCAAAAGCAGACCTCGCTCAGCCCAAGCCACTCACTGAGTGCCGTGCTTGAGCTGTGCCATCACCACCGTAGGGGAATCACCACTGCAGGGTGATTTCGCTCTCAAAGCTTCGCTCCAGCCCGGTCACCGGATCGATAAAGCGCAACCCTTTGGCCAGCAACTTCAACGGATTGGCGTAATCATCGTCAACGTCTTTCAATGCGTCGGGATAAAACGGGTCATTGCAGATACTCGCCCCCAACGCCGTCATATGGACCCTTAACTGGTGCTTTTTGCCAGTGACCGGATACAACGCATAACGCCAGAGATCAGCATTCTTCTCCATGACTTCAATTGCCGTCTCGGTGTTGCTCGCACCGGGCCCCTCTTGCATCCGAAAGAAGGGTTCACCATCGACCAGGCGGCTCTTGTGCACCAGCGGAAACGACAATTCAGGCAAGGCGCGAGCAATTGCCTCGTAGCGTTTTTCGATCTGTCGAGTCGGAAACAATGACTGATAAGCCGAGCGACTCTGGGGGTTGGCCGAAAACAGCACCAGCCCAGCAGTGTGTCGGTCTATACGGTGCAACGGCACCAGGTGCGGGTTATCCAGGCGACGGATCAAACGCCGCAGCAGCGTCTGCTCGACGTACTCGCCTGCTGGAGTAACCGGCAGAAAGTGTGGTTTGTCCGCGACTACCAGATGCTCGTCGGCATACAGAATCGTCTCGAGCACCGGGATTGTTTTCTCGTCAGGGACTTCCCGGAAATAGTGAATCCGCAGCCCTTCCTTGTAAGGCAGATCAACGGTAATCGCATGACCCTGGCCATCCAGCACGCGGCCACGGGCAATCCTGTCCAGCCATTGTTCGCGACCAATGGCGCTGAAGTGCTCGCATAGACAGTCGAGAACGGTCAACCAGGCGCCAGGCGGCAGGTACAGCGTGCTGGCCTGGTTCTGTGCGGCGGAAAAAGATGAGGTGGACATACGAAAGCTCTGGCCCTGATGCAGGCGTGCATTATCCAACAAGGACCCGGGCGATGTCGCCCTCATGATTATCACGCGGTCAGCGATGCTCGCTGCGCCGCCGCTTCGGTAAACTCCTTCAGCCAGCGCAATACATCGACCGCCTCCCAACGGCCGGGATCATAAAGCGCGTACAACAACCCTTGATAACCCACGACATCCAGTTGACGGTGGTAACCCGCGCGCTGAAACAAGGCTTCGATTTCAGCGAAGCACGTGTTGAAGTGCAATTTGTTGAATGGCGTTTTCCCTTCCGTAACCAGGCCATCCAGGCGCAACTCCAGCACTGCCTCATGGACCACATCAGCCGACATGCGATTCACGCTGGCTTTCAATTGTTCGACATTGACCATGCACTTCCCTCTAACGCGAATAACTGTATGCACATACAGTAAACGAATAATCGGGGTTACGCCAACGCATTACCTGAGGAGCACGACAGGCGGAACGGCTGTCGCTGAAAACGAGAAGGGGTTTAGCGCAGGAATGCCACGACCTGTTCGGCGTCGAAGGGCCAACCCAACTCGGCCCCTGTATCAACACGGCGCAGCACCGGAATGCGTAAACCGTAGGCTTCAAACAACGCTTCACTGTCGGCAATGTCGACCAGTTCCACCAGCAACCCATGCTCGACCAGCGGCATCAGCTCTGCTTCTGCGAGCTCACAGAGATGGCAACCAAGGGTGCCGAACAACTGGCATTCAGGAGTCATGACAAACAGACCAACGAGGATTGGGTGACTATTCTAGGCCCGGGATGAAAAGTCGTCGAGCAACGGGCCCCCAGTGACAACAGTCAATTTTAGCTGCCCGGCAAAACCCTGATGTAAATCATTCGGCCTCGGCTCCAACTGCGCGATGCTCGCGGCTTTTTTGCCTCTACGCTGGGTATGTCCCGGCATCGAAACGGAGCATGTCGTGTTTGCCAATTTGTTGATCATCCTCGCCTCGTCATTAGTGGTGATTGCACTGTTTCGCCGTCTTCAGCTGCCTCCCGTGCTGGGCTACCTGTGCGTCGGACTGCTGGTTGGGCCCGGCGCATTCGGCTGGGTGAATGACAATCAGGATCTACCTGATCTCGCCGAGTTGGGCGTGGTCTTTCTGCTGTTCTCCCTGGGGCTGGAGTTTTCCCTGTCGAAAATGCTTGCGCTGCGGCGCGTGGTATTTGGTCTCGGCAGCCTGCAAGTGCTGTGCTCGGGGGTACTGCTGGGCGGTTTGCTGATGTTGCTCGGCATGCCCGCCACCCCGGCCATGTTGCTCGGCGCCGGTCTGGCGCTATCGTCCACGGCGATTGTCAGCAAGGAGTTGAGCAGCCTCGGCGAGATCTTCAGCCATCACGGCCAGAACGCGATTGGCGTGCTGTTGTTTCAGGATGTCGTTGCGGTGCTGTTGCTGACGCTGGTCCCGGTGTTCGCCGGCAGCAGCGATCAAAGCTGGTACTGGGCGCTGCCGATCACACTGGGTAAAACCCTGCTGTTGTTTGTCGGTCTGTTGCTGACCAGTCGCTGGTTACTGCCACGACTGTTCCACGAAGTCGCCGCCTCGCGCTCCGCCGAGCTGTTCGTCCTGCTGGCCCTGGTCATCGTATTGCTGACTGCCTGGCTGACTCATCTGCTCGGACTCTCCCCCGCCCTCGGTGCCTTCCTTGCCGGCATGTTGCTGGGCGAGAGCCATTACCGACATCAGATCGAAGCCGATATACGCCCGTTCCGCGACATTCTGCTCGGGCTGTTTTTCGTCAGTATCGGCATGCTGATCGACCTGCAACTGTTCGCCAGCCATGGCCTGTTGATTCTTGGCCTGACATTGGGGTTGCTGCTGATCAAGGGCAGCATTGTCGCGGCACTGGTCAAATGGCGCGGCAGCGACGGCGAAACTGCCTGGCGCAGCGGCCTGGCATTGGCGCAAGGCGGTGAATTCTGCTTCGCGCTGATGGCACAGATGCAACAGAACAAACTGATACCGGCCGAGCTCAGCGGTCTGTTACTGGCCGCAACATTCTGCTCGATGCTGCTGACACCACTGTTGCTGCGCGCAGCACCGGGCATTGCCGCACGCTTGCACCGCAAACCCGATAAGGAAGCGCGACTCGATCAGATCGCTGCATTGAACGCCGAACTGCACGGGCATGTAGTGATCTGCGGCTACGGTCGGGTGGGTCAGTCGATAGGGCGTTTTCTGCGTCGCGAAGGTCAGCCTTTCGTTGCGCTGGACGATGATCCCGTTCGTGTTCATCAAGCCGCGACGGGTGAAAGCTGCGTGCACTATGGCGATTCCCGTCGCGTGGAACTGCTGGGCGCCGTAGGTCTTGAACGCGCACGACTGTTGGTGATCGCTGTGGACAAAACCGATATAGCCATGACCGTACTCAAGGCAGCACGGCAGGTAAACGCTCAGGTCCCGATACTGGTTCGAACCCGTGATGACAGTCAGTTGGCCGAACTGAAGGCGGCCGGAGCCAATGAGGTTGTCCCGGAACTGCTGGAATCGAGTCTGATGCTTGCTTCCCACGCGTTGCTCATGCTGGGTTTGCCCCATCCGCAAGTCCAGGAGCGTGTCGACGAAGTGCGACATGGGCGCTATCGCCTGCTGCACGGTTTCTATCACGGAGCGCAAAGCAACCTGTTGGACAGTCGTGGGCAGCCAAAAATATTGATGTATGCCGTCAACCTGACAATGGATGCCCATGCTTGCGGCCGGCCCTTGAATGAGCTGGCACTTGAAGCATTGGGGGTGGACGTTCAAGCCATTCAGCGCAATGGCGCTGATTTGGCAGTTGAGGGCGCCACCTGCTTGCTGGCGGGCGATCGGGTGTTGATGTCAGGCACCTTGTCTGCCATCGAGGCCTGTGAAGCTCGGCTGTTGGCGGGGTAATGAAGCGTGGTCGGGTTGCTCGCGCAGAACCGGAAAAGTTCCTGCGCGTGCCCGACCATTTAGCTGAAGGCAATCAATCCAGGCTGACGGCACCGATCTTGTGGATCGACAGATCCGCCCCGTAATACTCCTCTTCCTGGCTCAGCCGCAGCCCATGCAACAGCTTGTTGATCGTGCCATACACCGCAAAGCCTCCGATCAGTGCCACGGCTACCCCGAGTGCAGTGCCGATCACCTGGCTGATCAGGCTGACGCCACCGAGCCCACCCAAGGCGCTCTGACCGAAAATTCCGCAGGCAACCCCGCCCCAAACGCCACAAAGACCATGCAACGGCCAAACGCCTAACACATCGTCGATCTTCCATTGGCTTTGCGCCGCAATGAAACACCAGACAAACAAGGCCCCGGCAATGGCTCCGGTCACCAGTGCGCCAACCGGATGCATCAGGTCGGAGCCGGCGCAGATTGCCACCAGCCCGGCCAATGGACCATTGTGCAGGAACCCTGGATCGTTACGACCGACAATCAATGCGGCTACCGTGCCGCCGACCATCGCCATCAACGAGTTGACCGCCACCAGACCGCTGACGCCTTGCAGGGTTTGCGCGCTCATCACGTTAAAGCCAAACCAGCCGACGATGAGAATCCACGAACCCAATGCCAGAAACGGAATACTCGACGGCGCAAACGCCACCAGGCGCCCGTCGCGATACCGACCATTGCGCGGACCGAGCAGCAACACCGCCGCCAACGCCAGCCAACCACCCATGGCATGCACTACCACGGAGCCGGCAAAATCATGGAAGCTGGCACCAAAGCGAGCTAACAGCCAGGCTTGCATGCCGAAGTTTCCGTTCCAGACCACACCTTCAAAAAACGGATAAATGAACGCCACGATCAACGCCGTCGCACACAACTGCGGAACAAATCGGGCACGCTCGGCAATCCCCCCGGAAATGATTGCCGGAATGGCCGCAGCAAAGGTCAGCAGGAAGAAAAATTTCACCAGCCCATAGCCGTGATCGGCGCTGATTACCGCGGCCGGTTGCATGAAAGTGACGCCGTAGGAAATCCAGTAGCCTATAAAGAAATAAGCCAGCGTTGAAATGGCAAAGTCACTGAGGATCTTCGATAACGCGTTGACCTGGTTTTTTTGCCGAACCGTGCCGACTTCCAGAAAAGCGAAACCGGCATGCATGGCCAGAACCATGACAGCGCCGATCAGAATGAACAGCGTATTGGAGCTATGGACCAGGCTGTCCACAGCACTTTGCAAATTTTCCATGGAGTTGGCAGACCTTAAAGTCGCAAAAGCACCAAAGCGGTTCGCTGAGCCAATTTACGCACCAAGTTGACACCAGACTTGGCATTCATCCTTATTCCGGCGAACCGTTTTGGCGCAAAAAACTCATTGAGGTCGATCGTTGCTCGGGTGTTTGCGCGAGTTTCTATTATTTAGGTTAAGGTTTTCACGAAGCACGCCCAGTTTCAGCACAGCAGCACTGCTTGACGCACCACGACACAGCAAAAGCTGTACCAGGCATTAGCACTGAACCTTCGAACAAGGCTCATACTCGAACATTTCACACACCAATAATGGAGATCATCATGGCCAGAAAAACGGAAAAGACTGCTCAAGAAATCCTGAGGGAAGATTTTCAAACATTGGTCAGCGACACCGAACGGTTGCTGGAACACACGGCGACACTGGCCGGTGATCAAGCCGATGAGTTGCGTAGCCAGATTCACGAAAGCCTGCAGCGGGCTCGCGAAACCCTGAAACTGACCGAAGATTCCTTGCGTCAACGCGGCCAGGAAGCTGTCACCGCCACCGAAGACTATGTTCAGGCCAACCCTTGGCAAGCGGTTGGCATCGCGGCCGGCGTAGGCTTTTTGATTGGCCTGCTGACGACGCGGCGCTGATATGGCTATCGGTGAATCCGGCTCGTCCGAAACAGGTACGGGGTCTTCATCGCGACGCTTGGGTGCCGCTTTTCTCGGGTTGCTGCACAGCCATGTCGAGTTGTTCGGCATCGAATTGCAGGAGCAAAAAGCCCGCACCGTAAGCCTGTTGCTGTTCGCAGGGCTGGCACTGGTTTTCGCTCTACTGTTGTTGATCGGGCTTTCGGCGCTGGTGTTGATTCTGCTGTGGGACACTTATCGCCTGGCGGGGATCATCGGCCTGTGCGTTTTCTATGCGCTCGCGGCACTCTTTTGTGGCATGCGCTTGAAAGCGGCGATCTTCGATGAAACATCACCTTTCAATGCCACCCTTCAAGAGCTGGCGAACGACAGGGAGCGCCTGCTGCCATGAACCTGCCTGAAATTCCCAAAAACAGTTCCCGACAAGAGATGCGCAAGGCGTTGATACGCTTGCGCATGGAAATGCATCGCCAGGAAATTCGCCACGAGTCCCGGCAGATGTTGGAACCCTTGCACCGCGTACGAGGGATGACGCAAAGTTTTCAGGAGGGTCTGGGCATCAAGCACGCGCCACTCTGGGGCATCGCCGCCGTAACCTTGCTGGGCTTTCTCACCGCCAAGGGTGCCAAGGGCGGTGCCATCAGCAGCATCACTCGGTTAGTCCAGCTCGGCACCAGCCTGTTGCCGCTGATCAAGCTGGTGCTGCAAGGCTCCTCGCGCAAAGACCCGTAGCCCCACAGACCCCAATCAGTCACCTGACGGAGAACCTGCCTTGGATTGGCATACCCTGCTTAATCGAGAACGCCTCGGAAAACCGCTACACAGCCCGGAAGAGCTCGGTCGCAGCCCTTTCCATAAAGACCACGACCGGGTCATTTTCTCCGGCGCTTTCCGCCGTCTCGGACGCAAGACCCAGGTCCACCCGGTATCCAGCAATGACCATATCCACACGCGCCTGACCCACTCACTGGAAGTCAGTTGCGTGGGGCGCTCATTGGGCATGCGCGTCGGTGAAACCATCCGCAGTGCCCTGCCCGACTGGTGCGAGCCTAGCGATCTGGGCATGGTGGTGCAGTCAGCGTGCCTGGCCCACGACATTGGCAACCCACCCTTTGGCCACTCGGGTGAAGACGCCATCCGCTACTGGTTCCAGCAAGCCGCGGGCAAAGGCTGGCTGGACGCCATGAGCGAAGTCGAACGCAATGATTTCCTCAACTTCGAAGGCAATGCCCAAGGCTTCCGGGTCCTGACCCAGCTGGAATACCACCAGTTTGACGGCGGTACACGGCTGACTTACGCAACACTGGGCACTTATCTGAAATACCCGTGGACCGCGCGCCATGCCGATTCGCTGGGTTACAAAAAACACAAGTTCGGCTGCTATCAGAGCGAACTGCCCCTGCTGGAGCAGATCGCCCAGAAACTCGGCCTGCCTCAACTCGAGGAGCAGCGCTGGGCTCGACATCCTCTGGTCTACCTGATGGAAGCCGCCGACGACATCTGCTACGCCCTGATCGACCTTGAAGACGGCCTGGAGATGGAGCTTCTGGAATATGCCGAGGTGGAGTCCCTGTTGCTCGGCCTGGTCGGTGATGATCTTCCGGAAACCTACCGTCAACTCGGCCCTGATGACTCGCGTCGCCGCAAACTGGCGATTCTGCGCGGCAAAGCCATCGAGCACCTGACCAATGCGGCGGCACGGGCATTCGTCGAGCAACAGGACACGCTATTGGCCGGCACCCTTCACGGCGATCTGGTGGAGCACATGCATGGGCCCGCCAAGCGCTGCGTGTTGAATGCCAAGGACATGGCGCGTAAAAAAATCTTCCAGGACAAGCGCAAAACCCTTCATGAAATCGGTGCTTACACCACGCTGGAAATTCTGTTGAATGGCTTTTGTGGGGCGGCACTGGAACAGCACGGCGGTCGTACGGCTTCATTCAAGAATCGTCGCATACTTGATCTGCTGGGAAATAATGCACCCGACCCGCAGGGTCCTTTGCATAACTCGTTTTTACGCATGATCGACTTCATCGCCGGAATGACCGACAGCTATGCCAGCGAAATGGCACTGGAAATGACCGGACGCTCCAGTCACCACTAAAAATAAATCGATCAGTCGCCCCGAAATATTCCGTGACGGCTGATCATCCCCCAACACTTTGTAGTACCGGGAGAATCTCCCTACACCCTATACAGAGCAAACTGATCGTTTGCTCTGTATACACACAAAATAATCACTCTATCCTGAACAACAGGATTGGGAGCCCTACAACCGATAGAACTCCAGCAACGGCAAACAAGACCGCACCGATTAAACTGACAAGATTGTTTCTGACACCCACTGCAGTTCGACCACTCTCATGGAAAGCTATATGTTCAACTACGATGTGCGCATCATGCTGGTGGAGGACCATCCTTTTCAGCTGAAAGCCACCCAATACCTGCTTGAGAGTTACGGCTTTACTCAGGTCACCGCCGTAGATAATGCCGAAAATGCATTACAGACGATGATACAAGTACAGCGCCCCTACGAAATACTACTGTGCGATCAATGCCTGCCAGACCTCTCCGGCCTTGACTTGATCGGTATTGCCAGTCACCAGGGCCTGATACGACAGGCAATCATCCTGAGCAGCCTTGACCCAACCGAACTGGACACCTTGAAAAAAAATGCACATGAGCAACGACTGCCATTACTTGGTTATTTGGCAAAGCCACTGAAACAATCTGAATTTATAAACTTATTGACCCTTCCCGACCTTTATAAATAAACACAATTAACGCCCCCCTCAAACACCTCACGACAAACAGAAAACCCTCAGCACCATTACGCATCAGAAAACAGTGATTTGCTGCGTATTGCAAAAGCACATGTCGACCCTGAATAAACGCGCCTACATGCCCGGTTAATATTCTCGTTCTTCCTCACAAACCTAGTTCATGCGTAGTCTGCTGCCTCTTTTAATGTAGGACATGTCCTATATTGCACCTATAGCCTCGTCAGTTCATGCGTCAACGCACTTATCTGAGCTAAGGTGCTCGCTTTATTTGCGCACGTATGGGACATGATTATGAACTCGGTTTTTATTGTTGACGATCACCCCGTCATTCGCCTTGCGGTTCGTATGTTGCTGGAACATGAAGGTTACAAAGTAGTCGGTGAAGCCGATAACGGCGTCGATGCGATGCAGATGGTTCGCGAATGCATGCCCGACCTGATCATTCTTGACATCAGCATTCCCAAACTCGACGGACTGGAAGTTCTCTCCCGCTTCAATGCAATGAGCACCCCGCTGAAAACACTGGTGTTGACGGCCCAGAGCCCAACACTGTTCGCCATCCGCTGCATGCAGTCCGGGGCCTCCGGTTATGTCTGCAAGCAGGAAGATCTCAGCGAGCTGCTCAGTGCCATCAAAGCCGTGCTCTCCGGTTACAACTACTTCCCCAGTCAGGCCTTGAACCCGGTTCGCGGGGATGAAGCGCTCTGCGCTGAACTGGACTTGTTCAAGTCCGTCAACGATCGCGAACTGATGGTCCTGCAGCTGTTCGCCCAGGGCCGTACCAACAAGGAAATCGCCAAGGGCATGTTCCTCAGTAACAAGACCGTCAGCACCTACAAAAAAAGACTCATGCAAAAACTCAAGGCCAAATCCCTGGTAGAACTTATCGAGATGGCAAAACGTAACGCGCTAGTGTGAGAGACAGGATGCCCAGGTGTTTAAAGGACTATTTATTGTATTTGAGTGCAGGTTTATGTCTGAGCACCTCTGTGTCAGGAGCAGACAGCGGAGTCGGAAATTACACGCTGCTCAGTCGCTCAACGGCAGGCTACATGGACGTCCAACTGGATAAATCACAACGGTTGTGGCTGCAAAACAAGCGCGAACTGATCCTGGGGACCTCCGCGCCTGACTATCCTCCTTTCGATTTAACGATCAGCGGTCACGACTATGAGGGTTTCACCGCTGATTACGCAGGGGTTCTTGCACAATCCCTGGGCCTGCCGATCAAGGTCCGTCGTTACCTCTCCCGAGAGGCCGCCATCGAAGCACTCGAAAACGGCAATGTCGACCTGCTCGGAACGGCCAACAGCTTTGAAGGACGACGCTCCAGCATCGTCCTGTCTGCCCCCTACGCCATAGATCAACCGGTTCTGGTCACCCGGAACGCCGAAAACCGATCATTGACCGAAGGTCTCGCCGACATGCGATTAAGCATGGTCTATCACTATCTGCCGCTGGATGAGGTAAAGACGCAATATCCCAAAGCCATCATCACCTCTTACCCGTCCTACCAGAATGCGATCAATGCCGTCGCCTTCGACCAGGCAGACGTATTCCTTGGCGATACCATTTCCACCCATTTCATGATCAACAAGGGCTACCTGAAAAATGTACGGATGGCCAACTTCGGCAAACATGAGGCTTATGGTTTCAGCTTCGCGGTCAGCAAGGACAATCCAGACCTGCTGGCAATCATCAACGCAGTACTCAAGGAAGTGCCTGCGGGCGAGCGGGAAAATATTGCCAAGCGCTGGAGCGCGGGCAGCGACATCCTTCTGACCGACCACAAACTGCAACTGACCAACCGCGAGGAACGCTGGCTTGCGCAGCACCCTGTCGTTCGCGTGGTCGTCAACGATACCTTCGCCCCACTGACATTCTTTGACGCCGACGAGAGCTTTCGGGGAATCACCGCCGACTTGCTCGAACTGATCAGGCTTCGAACCGGTTTACGCTTCGAGATTCACCGCAGCCAAAGTGACAGCGAGATGATCAGCCAGGTCAAAGGGAACCAGGCCGACCTGATCGCCGCGATGATTCCCAGCGCCGAGCGCGAGGCGCAACTGAGCTTCACCCGTCCCTACCTGGAAAATTCATTTGTACTACTGACCCGCAAGAGCACCTCCAGCCCTATCGGTCTTGAGCAATTGAATGGAAAGAGCCTTGCCATCACTCAAGGCAATCCGCTCCTCGACTACCTGCACCGCGCATACCCGGCGATCCAGCTGGTTGAAACGCCTGACAGTTTCAGCGCAGTGGAGTTACTCGCCAAAGGTCAGGTCGAGGGCGCAGTCAACTCATTGGTGATTGCCAACTACTTCATTTCATCGCAAGTATTCGAGGACGCATTGCAAATCAGCGCGACTGTCGGGACGCAGCAAGCCGCGTTTTCACTGGCAACCGCGCGCGATGCTACGGAACTGCACTCCATCCTCGACAAAGCCCTGCTCAGCATTGCGCCGGACGAACTGGGAATAATCAACAGCCGCTGGCGCGGCTACACGGGAACCGCCAATAGCACCTGGCGTAACTACCATCGCCTGTTCTATCAACTGGTCATTGGCAGCGGTCTTTTGTTACTGATTTCGCTGGCCTGGAATGCCCACATGCGCAGGCAGATCAAGCAACGCCAGAGAGCAGAGCGCGCACTCAACGACCAGTTCGAATTCATGCGCACGCTGGTCAACGGTACGCCTCACCCCATTTACGTACGGGACCGTGAAGGACTGCTGCAAAGTTGTAACGACAGCTATCTGGAGGCCTTTTGTGCCAAACGCGAGGACGTGATTGGCAAAAGCCTCATACAGGGCGCCATGAGCAACGAGTTCGAGGCGAGAGAATACCTGGCCGATTACCAGCGAGTGGTGGCCGAAGGTGTCCCGTTGATTCTCGACCGCCCCCTGCACATTGGCCGGAAAAGGCTGACGATCTATCACTGGATTCTTCCCTATCGAGACTCGACGGGTGAGGTCCAGGGGATCATCGGAGGCTGGATCGACATCAGCGAACGCCGGCAGCTTTTTGATGAGCTCAGGTCAGCCAAGGAACAGGCGGACAAGGCCAATCGCGCCAAGAGCACCTTCCTGGCCACCATGAGTCATGAAATTCGCACACCGATGAATGCAGTGATCGGCATGCTCGAACTGACATTGAAACGGGCCGATCAGGGCCACCTGGATCGGCCGGCCATCGAAGTGGCCCATAGCTCGGCCAAGGACATGCTGGCGTTGATTGGCGACATACTCGATATCGCCCGAATCGAGTCTGGCCATTTAAGCCTGGCCCCAGAGCGGGTGAACCTTGGCGAGACGATTGAATCGGTCGTGCGGGTCTTCGACGGACTGGCCCGGCAAAAAAATCTCGGTCTGGTGCTGGAGTTCCCCACCAGCGCTGAACAGCCAGATGTATTGATAGACCCCCTGCGCTTCAAGCAGATACTGTCCAACCTGATCAGTAATGCCATCAAGTTTACCGAGCACGGCCAGGTGAGGATCAAGGTCAATCTGCAACCAGCCCCGGAGCCCGACCATCTCCTGCTGGAGTTGTGGGTCAATGACAGCGGAATCGGCATCAGCGAAGCCGACCAGCGACGCTTGTTCGAGCCTTTCACCCAGGCCGATAACACCGGGCATTTGGCCAGAAGCGGCGCTGGATTGGGATTGGTGATCAGTCGCAACCTGTGCGAAATGATGGGCGGCTGCGTGCAACTGAGCAGTACGCCCGGGGTCGGCACTCAGGTCCGGATTTCATTGCCGATGGCCGCGCTGCCAGACGCCGTGGTGCTGGACACCCCGCAACCGGTCATCGCGAACGCCTCGGTCACCCTGGACGTGCTGGTGGTCGACGACCACCCCGCGAATCGATTGCTCATGTGCCAGCAACTCGGTTTTCTGGGGCATCGATCCGTCACGGCCAACAACGGTGAGGCAGGATTCCAGGCATGGAAAGAAGGTCATTTCGACCTGGTGATTGCAGACTGCAACATGCCAGTGATGAATGGCTACGAACTCACCCGTGCCATCCGCCAGATCGAACACGATGAGCAGCGCCCGCCCTGCACGGTGCTTGGCTTCACCGCCAATGCTCAACCGGAGGAAAAACACCGATGCCGGCAGGCCGGCATGAACGATTGCCTGTTCAAACCCATCAGCCTGACCACACTGGGCCAACGACTGGAAGCACTCAAGCCGATCATCGAGGATCAAGCCTTTCACCTGGACGGCTTGCAGTTACTCACCGGCGGCAATCCGCAACTGGTTCAGCGTTTGCTCGCCGAACTGTTCAACAGCAATCGCCTCGACCGCCAGGAACTCCTCGCGCTGCCGCCTGCGAGCGGGCCACAAGCCTTCATCGACATGGCGCACAAAATCAAAGGGGCGGCCCGTATTGTTCAGGCCTCAAGGCTTATCGACGGTTGCGAAGCGCTTGAGCGCGTATGTCATGAGAACTTCTGTCCGGACCAGCTCGAGGCCCGCTGCAAAGGCATAGAGCACGCCATGCTTGAGTTGGAGCAGGCGCTACAACGACAGATCCATCAGCACACCAGCGTGTAAAACCTACCCCGAAGCAACCCGTAGCAGCCGCCTTCGGCAGCGGCTACGGGTGTGATCAGCATTCGGTCAAACGCAGGAAAATCTCCGCCAACCGCTCAATGCCGGCCTGATCATCAACGGTGAAACGCGCCAGCAAAGGACTGTCCAGATCCAGCACACCAATCAACCGACCGTCCTTGACCAGCGGCACCACCAGTTCACTGTTCGAGGCACTGTCGCAGGCAATATGCCCGGCGAACGCATGCACATCTTCAACCCGTTGAGTCTGAAGGGTCGCCGCCGCTGCGCCGCAAACGCCACGACCGAACGGAATGCGCACACAGGCGATTTGCCCCTGGAACGGTCCGAGCACCAGTTCCTCGTTGCGATTGAGGTAAAACCCGGCCCAATTCAGGTCATCGAGCTGATTGAACAAGAACGCCGAAAACTGCGCGGCGTTGGCGATAAAGTCGCGCTCATCCGCCAGCAGCGACTCCAACTGCGCGCAGAGCAGACCATAACCCTCAAGTCCTGCGCCGCTCTTTTGCAAATCGATCATGCCTTGTGCTCCAACAACTTCAGTCCGACCCAATACCGGGCAAATTGATATGCGCAACGGCCGTTGCGATTACCGCGTCCGGTAGCCCAGCGAACCGCAAGAATCTCGAGTTCTTCGTCACGCTTCCACTCAAGGCCGGCCTTGCTCGCCAATGCTCCCACCCAATGCTCGACCACATTGAGGTAGTGCTCCTGAGTAAAAGGATAAAACGACAGCCACAGGCCAAATCGATCCGACAGCGCGATCTTGTCTTCGACCGCCTCGTTGGGATGAAGCTCGCCGTCGACCCTTTTCCAGTTTTCGTTATCGCTTTCTTTTTCCGGAACCAGGTGGCGACGGTTGGAGGTGGCGTACAGCAGTACGTTATCCGGCGCCTGTTCCAGCGAGCCATCGAGCACGCTTTTGAGTACCCGGTAATCGCCCTCACCGGCCTCGAACGACAGGTCATCGCAAAACAGCACAAAGCGCTGAGGCAGCCTGGCGACTTGCTCGACAACGCGTGGCAGGTCTGCCAGGTGATCGCGCTCGATCTCGATCAGACGCAAACCGCTCTTGGCGTGCTCGGCCAGCAAGGCCCGTACCAGCGACGATTTACCGGTGCCGCGCGAACCCCACAGCAGCGCGTGGTTGGCAGGCATGCCGTCGAGAAACTGCCGGGTGTTTCGCCCCAACTGCTCCAACTGCTTGTCGACCCCGATCAGATCAGACAGACGCATGTCCAGGCTGACCTCAAGCGGCAACAGAAATCCGCTGCGACCCTCGCGCTGCCAGCGTGCCGCCAGGCACTGCGTCCAGTCGATGGCCGTGCGTTGCGCGGGCAGTAACGGCTCGATACGAGCCAGAACCGCATCGGCGCGTTCAAGAAATGCATTCAATCGCGAATCCACGACTTCTCCTCAGGCACATTCACAGTAATGATGGGCGACAGAAAACCAAGTGCAGCGCGTAATGCCGGGATTATCGCAATAATGGCTTACCCGCCAGTCATGCCGAAATACACTGATGATCGGCTATGCTTCGCCCAGAAGGGAAACGAAAGTGGTTCAGCACACCATGGATATCAAGTTCACCAACCGCCTGTCTTACAAGCAAGCCAGGCTTACGGTGCTGGTCGGTTTCATTCTGGGAACCTTGCTCAGTCTGGTGCAAATAGGCATCGATTATGCCAGCGAAGACGCCTCCATCAACCGGGAAATACGCTCGCTGCTGGAAATCAGCCATAACCCGGCCTCGCGGATCGCCTACAACATCGATGCCGAACTGGCCCAGGAACTGACCCTCGGCCTGCTGCGCTCGCCCGCAGTGATCAGTGCGCAACTGAGCGATAACAACAATACGATCCTCGCCAGCGTCAAACGCCCGGACACGCAAAACGGCAACTATCGGGTGATCAGCGACTTTCTGTTCGGCGCCAATCGACAGTTCAAGGACCGCCTGTTCCTCGACCACCTGCCCGATGAGTCCCTCGGCACCTTGCAACTGGATATTGATACCTACACGTTTGGCAGCCGCTTTCTGCGCCGGGCCGAAGTCACTCTGATCAACGGTTTTGTCCGCAGCCTGATACTGACCGGGATTTTGCTGGCGCTGTTCTACGTGATGCTCACCAAACCGCTGGTGCGGGTGATTCGCGAACTCAGCAAACGCGACCCACGCAGTGCCGAACAGGCACCGCTGGAGTGCCCTGTGGCACACGAAAACGATGAGATCGGCGTTCTGGTCACGGTGGCCAACCAGCAATTCGCAAGCATGACCACTGAAATCCAGCAACGCCGCAATGCCGAAAACCGCCTGACCGACTACCTCGGGCAACTGGAGAACATCGTCTCGGCGCGTACCGGTGAACTGAAAGCGATCAATAGCCGATTGACGGTATCGAACGAAGAACTGGAAATCGCGCGCCAGACCGCTCTGGACATGGCCCAGGCACGCTCCGTGTTTCTGGCCAACATGAGCCATGAAATCCGTACGCCACTCAATGGTTTGCTGGGGATGATCGCCCTCTCGCTGGACAGCCCGCTGAATGCCGAACAACGCCAGCAACTGTCGATTGCCCACGACTCCGGCAAAGTGCTCGTGGAGCTGCTCAACGATATTCTTGACCTGTCGAAGTTCGACGCCGGTCAGCTTGAGCTGGAGCGTATTCCGTTCGACCTCGGTTCACTGATCGAAGACACCGCCAACCTGCTGTCACAGAACGCCGCGCCCAGCGTCGAACTGACGTGCCTGATTGAACCGCAGTTCCCGTCGCTGGTACTTGGCGACCCGATGCGAGTGCGGCAGATTGTCAGCAACCTGCTCTCCAACGCCCTTAAATTTACCCGTTTTGGACGGGTGGACGTGCGCCTGAGCACCCACGAAGACGGCGTCAGAATCGAAGTCTGCGACACCGGAATCGGCATCGCGCAGGATGATCAGCTCAAAATCTTCCAGCCGTTTACCCAGGCAGGTGCCGGCATCTCTCGTCAGTTCGGTGGTACCGGGCTGGGGCTGGCCCTGACCTTCAACCTGTGCGAAGCCATGCAGGGCCGACTCGGCATCAACTCGGAGCCTGGTTTCGGCAGCCAGTTCTGCGCTGATCTACCGTTGCCGGCCCACACGCCGGCAATCGTTCCCGCGTCCCTGCAAGGCAAGGTATTGGCGATCACCGCCGCCAGCAGCGGTCTGTCCGAACTATTAGGTAATCTGTTGCCCGGTTGGGGGCTGGAATACCAGCAGCGCACCATCGACGACTCCTTGATCGGGTTATCGCCCGATGTACTGATCACCGACTGCCCGGAATGCCTGTTCGGATTACGTCCGGGCATGACCGCGCCGATTCTGCTGGTGACTGCCTATGGCAGTTTCATGCCCAGTGAAGAAGCGGCTGCCCTCGCCCCCCTGCAACAACAAGCCCGCCCACTGGCCCGCAACGCGCTCTACCAGACACTACGACGCACCTTGCAGGCCGACGAAGTCGCTCTCGTCACCGATACTCAAGAGTCAAGCCTCATGCCCCAGCGGCGGGCGAGAATCCTGCTGGTGGAAGACAACCCGGTCAATCAGCTCGTGGCCAAAGGCATGCTCAGCAAGTTGGGTTGCAAGGTGGTGGTTGCCTCCCACGGCGCCGAAGCGCTCGACCAGCTGGAGCTCAAGCAGTTTGATATGGTGCTGATGGACTGCAACATGCCGGTGATGGACGGCTACGAGGCCAGCCGGCAGATCCGTCACAGTGGACGCTGGCCGGATCTGCCGATCGTTGCCTTGACCGCCAACGCCATGCCCGAGGAGCGCGAACGCTGCCGCGCGGCAGGCATGAGCGATTATCTGGCGAAACCGTTCCGTCGCGAGGAACTGGCCGCCCTGCTTGAGCAGTGGGTGCCGGCTACGATAGCGCCCTGATCTGCCCCAGCAGTTGATCAAGGCCGTCGCGCAATTCGCCCAAGCGCTCAAGATCGACACCGCTGTCGCACAACAGGCGAGCCTTGAGCGGCCCGACCTGCTCGCGCAGGGCAACCCCGGCCGGCGACAGGCTCAAGTGCACTTCTCGCTCATCGCGCGCCGAGCGTTGACGCTGGACCAGGTGTAACTGCTCAAGACGCTTGAGCAACGGCGTGAGCGTCCCGGAATCCAGCGACAATCGCTCGCCAAGGGCTTTGACGGTTGGCTGTCCGGGCGCACTTTGTTGCCACTCCCATAGCACCAGCATCACCAGATATTGCGGATACGTCAGGCCCAGTTGATCGAGCATTGGCTTATAGCCGCGGATCACCGCTCGGGACGCGGCGTACAATTTGAAGCAGAGCTGACTGTCGAGCAGCAGCGAATCGGCTGACACATCGTTCATTTGAGCAGGGCTTCAATTTCGCGGGTCAGGTCCTGTGGTTTGGTCGCCGGCCCGAAACGTTTGACCAGCTTGCCATCCTGGCCAATCAGAAACTTGGTGAAATTCCACTTGATGCCCCGGGAACCCAGTAGACCCGGCGCACGTTTTTTCAGCTGAACAAACAGCGGGTGGGCGTTGCTGCCATTGACCTCAATCTTTTTGAACAATGGAAAACTCACGCCGAAGTTCAGTTCGCAGAACTCGGAAATCGCCCCTTCATTGCCCGGCTCCTGTTTACCGAACTGGTTACACGGAAAACCGAGCACCACCAGGCCTCGATCCTTGTAGGTCCGCCACAACTCCTCCAGTCCTTTGTACTGCGGGGTAAAGCCGCACTTACTGGCGGTGTTGACCACCAATACCGCCTTGCCAGCGTAATCGGCCAGGGTCTTTTGCTCACCCTTGATGGTGGTGCAGGGAATACTCAGCAGGTTCTCGGTCATCACGCGTGCTCCGGTGGAAGATGAGAAAGGCTTAAACATAGCGAGCAATTAGATTGTGTGCAATTTAATAAATCAATAACCTGCCGACAAGGAGCTGCCGCAGGTCAGGACTCACATCATCCGCGCGGCACCAGGTCCAGGCACACCGAGTTGATGCAATAACGCAAGCCAGTCGGTGGCGGGCCATCCGGGAATACATGCCCCAGGTGCGCGTCGCACTTGGCGCAGACCACTTCGGTACGAATCATGCCGTGGCTGATATCGCGAATCTCGACCATGGCGCTCTCGCCGATCGGCTGATAGAAACTCGGCCAGCCACAGCCTGAATCGAACTTGGCTTTTGAGTCGAACAACGGCTCGTTGCAGCAGATGCAGTGATAGACACCCTCGGTTTTGGTGCCATTGTACTTACCCGAGAACGGCCGCTCGGTGCCCTTCAGACGGCAAACGTTGTACTGCTCCGGGTCGAGCATCGCACGCCATTCATCCAGGGTTTTTTCCAACTTTTCCATTGTCATACCTCTGCATCTGAAAAAGCCTGATCTGTATCTTTTCCACGGATCAGGCGGCACGTATGATTGCGCCTCGTTAAACGCCAGTCTGGCAGCCGCGTTACCCGCATTCAAACGGATTTTGGTGCGGTGACCCCAGGCACCAGGCCCGTGTGAAAACGCAGGATTCCCAGTACGGTAGTTCAAACAGCGTCTGGATCGTTCATTTTCGGGAACACATCGCCATGCAGGTCAGCAAATCGAACAAGCTCGCCAACGTCTGCTACGACATTCGCGGCCCAGTGCTCAAGCACGCCAAACGCCTGGAAGAGGAAGGCCATCGCATCCTCAAGCTGAACATTGGCAACCCGGCGCCTTTTGGTTTCGAAGCGCCCGATGAAATCCTCCAGGACGTGATCCGCAACCTGCCGACCGCCCAGGGCTACAGCGACTCCAAAGGCCTGTTCAGTGCGCGCAAGGCCGTCATGCAGTATTACCAGCAGAAACAGGTAGAAGGTGTCGGCATCGAAGACATCTACCTGGGCAACGGCGTTTCCGAGCTGATCGTGATGTCGATGCAGGCGCTGCTCAACAACGGCGACGAAGTGCTGGTCCCGGCCCCCGACTATCCGCTGTGGACCGCTGCGGTCAGCCTGGCAGGCGGTAATCCGGTGCACTACCTGTGCGACGAACAAGCCAACTGGTGGCCGGACCTGGCCGACATCAAGGCCAAGATCACCCCGAACACCAAGGCGTTGGTCATCATCAACCCGAACAACCCGACCGGTGCGGTGTACTCCAAGGAAGTCCTGCTGGGCATGCTGGAACTGGCTCGCCAGCACAACCTGGTGGTGTTCTCCGACGAGATCTACGACAAGATTCTGTACGACGATGCCGTGCATATCTGCACCGCGTCCCTGGCGCCGGACCTGCTGTGCCTGACCTTCAACGGCCTGTCCAAGTCCTATCGGGTTGCCGGTTTCCGCTCCGGCTGGATCGCCATTTCCGGCCCCAAGCATCACGCCCAAAGCTACATCGAAGGCATCGATATGCTGGCCAACATGCGCCTGTGCGCCAACGTGCCAAGCCAGCATGCAATCCAGACCGCACTGGGCGGTTATCAGAGCATCAATGATCTGGTGCTGCCGCAAGGTCGCCTGCTGGAACAGCGCAACCGCACCTGGGAACTGCTCAACGACATCCCGGGCGTCAGTTGCGTCAAACCGATGGGCGCGCTCTACGCGTTCCCGCGGATCGACCCTAAAGTGTGCCCGATCCACAACGATGAAAAGTTCGTCCTCGACCTGCTGCTCTCGGAAAAACTGCTGGTGGTCCAGGGCACGGCCTTCAACTGGCCATGGCCGGACCACTTCCGTGTCGTGACCCTGCCGCGGGTAGACGACCTGGACATGGCTATCGGTCGGATCGGCAACTTCCTCAAGTCCTATCGCCAGTAAGCGCGATAACGCCGAGGGCTTCTAGGGTCTGTACGAAAACTCGCCGAGCGGCGATCAGGCAAGGCAAAAACAGGCGAGGAAGCGGAGTTTAGGCCCCTAAATGAGCATTCCGAGCCTGTTTTAAACGCAGCCTGGTCGACGCGCAGGCAGTTGTCGTACAGAGCCTAAAAGCCCTCGGCGATTAATTCAGCAACACATCTCCATTCTTCGACTGCGACAGCGCCTTGAGTGCTGGCGGATTTACGCGACTGCCGGTTACGCCCAATAGAGGCGGGACTTGTGAAAGCAAAATCCAGCCAAATATCTCTTCAGGTGACGTCAGAAATGCCCTGCAAGCATCTAGAATCCAGCTGTAGGACACAGTTTGAAATAGTCACCCGGTTGAATAGCCTGGTGCGGCACCTTATATACCCCGCAGTACGCTACATATTTAGCACGAGGAGATTTCTACAACCATGATGCGCATCCTGCTGTTTTTGGCCACTAACCTGGCGGTCGTGCTGATTGCCAGCATCACCCTGAGCCTTTTCGGCTTCAACGGGTTCATGGCGGCCAACGGGGTTGATCTCAACCTCAATCAGCTGCTGATTTTCTGTGCGGTCTTTGGTTTCGCCGGTTCGCTGTTCTCGCTGTTCATCTCCAAGTGGATGGCGAAGATGAGCACCAGCACCCAAATCATCAGCCAGCCGCGCACTCGCCATGAACAATGGCTGCTGCAAACCGTCGAGCAACTGTCTCGTGAAGCCGGTATCAAGATGCCTGAAGTCGGGATTTTCCCGGCCTACGAGGCCAACGCCTTCGCCACCGGCTGGAACAAGAACGACGCGCTGGTCGCGGTCAGCCAGGGCTTGCTCGAGCGCTTCTCGCCCGATGAAGTGAAAGCCGTTCTGGCCCACGAAATCGGTCACGTGGCCAATGGCGACATGGTGACGCTGGCACTGATTCAGGGCGTGGTGAACACCTTCGTGATGTTCTTCGCGCGGATCATCGGTAATTTCGTCGACAAGGTGATCTTCAAAAACGAAGAAGGCCAAGGCATTGCCTATTATGTCGCGACCATCTTCGCCGAGCTGGTACTCGGTTTCCTGGCCAGCGCGATTGTCATGTGGTTCTCGCGCAAACGCGAATTCCGTGCAGACGCAGCCGGCGCCCAATTGGCCGGCACCAGCGCCATGATCGGCGCCCTGCAGCGCTTGCGCTCGGAACAGGGTCTGCCAGTGCACATGCCGGACACCCTGAATGCCTTCGGCATCAACGGTGGCATCAAGCAAGGGTTCGCTCGCATGTTCATGAGCCACCCGCCACTGGAAGAGCGGATCGACGCCTTGCGTCGTCGCGGCTGAGTGGTTCTGCGGTGATACTAAAAGGGGCGATCTGATCGCCCCTTTTTTATGATTTTTGTTCCGTCCTGAATAAGGTTTACACCTTCTGACCCATTCTCAGGAGGGAGTAATGAATACGGGAGAACGGCGCAGTCAGCGTGATTACACGCTGACCTTTAAATTGTCGGTCGTCGATCAGGTCGAAAAAGGCGAGTTGAGTTATAAAGAGGCTCAAGAGCGCTATGGCATTCAGGGTAAAACGACCGTACTGAACTGGTTACGCAGGCATGGTCGGCAGAACTGGAGTCAAGGCGCGTCCATTCGCGCCAAGAGACCCCGTTCCATGGATGAGCCCGATAAGCCGCTGACACCCGAACAGCGAATCAAAGAGCTTGAAGAAAAGCTTGCCCAAGCTAACCAGAAAGCTCAGTTTTTCGAAGCCGTCATTGATGTTTTGAAGAACGACTTCGGTGTTTCCGTCGTAAAAAAGCGATCCGGCAAGTCCTCTCCCAAGGGCAGATCCAAGACCTGAGCATCAGTCGGGCTTGCCAGTTCATGGGGATTTCCCGTCAGGCTTATTACAAGCGCAACCGGGCGTGTGATGCCCGGGCCCGTCATGCCCAGGAAGTGATGGGATTCGTAAGGGAAAAGCGACTTAGACAACCGCGCCTTGGCACCCGAAAACTTCACAATCTGATGCGCACTGAGCCAGAAGTGTCCATAAAGGTCGGTCGAGACCGGTTATTCGATATCTTGCGAGATCGGCGCGAGCTGGTTCCCCGCAGACGGGCCTATCACAAAACGACAGACAGCCATCATCGCTTTCGCCGGCATCCAAACCTGCTCAAAGATGGGCCGATTCAGGTAGTTGCCAAGGCGCCAGAGCAAGTATGGGTTGCGGACATCACCTACTTACCGACGCAAACGGGTGTGGCTAATCTGAGTTTGATCACCGATGCGTACTCCCGAAAAATCGTGGGGCACCATGTCCATGAAAGCTTGCACACCGAATCGGTGATCCAGGCGTTCAACAAAGCCCTCAAGCAGCGGACAACGAAGCAATGTTTGGTGCATCACTCGGATAGAGGCGCCCAATACTGCTCCGAGCTTTATCAGCGGCTGCATGCCAAATACGGAATCACCTGCTCAATGACCGATGGCTACGACTGCTACCAAAACGCGTTGGCTGAGCGTGTGAACGGGATTTTGAAAAACGAGTTATTGCTGCATCGCCCCAAAAATTTTGCAGAGGCCATCCGGATGGTGGACGAGTCGGTGCAGATCTATAACAACGAGCGGCCTCATCTATCGCTGAAATACAAAACGCCCGATGCGGTGCATCGGGCGTTTTGAGGCTGAAACAGGTGTAAACCTATTTCAGGACTAGACATTTTGCTGTTTAGCGAGCCATCAATCTATATACCCGCTCTTCAAGGCGCGTAACGCCCGCCTGGAGGAACTTCCAGCTCTCCCCCAGAATGTCCCGCACCTCACAGAAATCAAGCTGCCAGCGACCGCCCAGCAACGCCTGCACGTTTTCATCCGTCACAGCAAAGGGCGGCCCGTCCATCTGCGCCTGGTCGTAGTCCATCGTAATCAACAAGCCTTCACAGGCTGACGGTAAAATCCGGCTCAGGTGCGCGGCGTACTGTTCGCGCATCGGTGGCGGCAAGGCAATCAGCGCCGCCCGATCATAGACGGCCACACAATCGGTCACATCGTCTGCGGTCAGCCCGAAAAAATCTCCGCACCACAACGCCAAGGGCCCCGCCTGGTAGACCTTGAACGCACCCTGTTCGGTGATCTGCGGTGTCAGTTGCTGCTCACGAAAAAATTCCTCCACGGCTTTTTCCGATAACTCGACACCCAACACCCGGTGCCCCTGACCGGCCAGCCACATGAGATCAAGACTTTTCCCACAGAGCGGCACCAGCACCTGCGAGCCCTTTGTCAGATTCAATTGCGGCCAGTATTGCTGTAAATAAGGATTAACCTCTGACTGATGGAAACCAATCTGATTGAGCTCCCAACGCTTTTGCCAAAACTCCGGTTGCATAAATCCCCCTGATAATTCGATCTATATGCCCTAAAACTTATATTAGATTTAGATCAATGATCTGACTGAAGATGCTCCCATCTTAACGCTCAGGACCTTATTCATGTTCCCCAGCCTGTTTATCTCTCACGGTTCACCCATGCTGGCACTGGAGCCCGGTGCCAGTGGCCCGGCGCTCGCCCGCCTGGCCAGCGAACTGCCGAAACCCAAGGCCATCGTGATCGTTTCCGCACACTGGGAAAGCCAGGACCTGCGAGTCGGCAGCGCTGAGCAACCGGAAACCTGGCACGACTTCGGCGGATTCCCCGCCGCGCTGTTCGCGGTGCAATACCCGGCACCCGGCCAGCCGGAACTCGCGGCGCAGGTCGCCGAATTACTCAAGGCTGATGGCTTGCCGGCACAGCTCGATAACCAGCGTCCGTTCGATCATGGTGTTTGGGTGCCACTGTCTCTGATGTATCCCCGAGCCGACATTCCGGTGGTGCAGGTGTCGCTGCCGAGTCGTCTTGGCCCAGCCCTGCAAACCCGCGTCGGTCGCGCGCTGTCCAGTCTGCGCGAGCAAGGCGTGCTGTTGATTGGTTCCGGCAGCATCACCCACAACCTGCGCGAACTGGACTGGCATGCCGGCCCGGAAAGCGTCGAGCCCTGGGCCAAGGCCTTTCGCGACTGGATGATTGAAAAGCTCGCTGCAAACGATGAAGTCGCCCTGCACGATTATCGCCAGCAAGCCCCGAATGCCGTGCGCAGCCATCCCAGCGACGAGCATTTGCTGCCGCTGTACTTCGCCCGTGGCGCCGGTGGAGATTTCAGCATCGCCCACCAAGGGTTCACCATGGGTGCGCTGGGGATGGACATCTATCGTTTCGGTTGACCGATATACCGCGTTGCCCCTATCGCGAGCAGGCTCGCTCCCACATTTGATCTACGACACCTGTGGGAGCGAGCCTGCTCGCGATGGGCGCGACTCTGTTCAAGAGGCCAGACACAAAACTGCAGGCAAAAAAAATCCCCGAACCAGTCGGGGATTTTTTATGTGCGATCAATCAGCCCGAGAGCGGATCAATCTTCGCGATAGCGACGCAGTTTCAGCTGCTTACCGGCAACGCGAGTGTCCTTCAGTTTGGTCAGCAGACGCTCCAGACCATCTTCCGGCAACTCGACCAGGCTGAAGCTGTCACGCACCTGGATACGACCGATTGCTTCACGAGCCAGGCCACCTTCGTTGAGGATGGCGCCCAGCAGGTTCTTGGCAGCGATACCATCACGCGCACCCAGCGCGGTACGGCAACGAGCACGACCTTCGGCCAATGGGATCGGAGCACGACGCTCGCGGTCACCACGGTCCGGACGATCACCGGTACGCTCTGGACGATCGCCACGCGGTGCATTGTTCGGCACCAGTGGACGTTCTTTCTCGATGGCAGCCAGGGTCAGTGCCTGAGCGTTGGTAGCCTTGCGCAGCAGCGCAGCAGCCAGTGCACGCGGGGTGCAACCGATGTCGGCAGTCAGGCGATCCAGCAGATCACCGTGAGTCGATTCGGCATCAGCCACCAGCGGCGACAGGCTGTTGGTCAGTTTCTTGATGCGTGCATCGAGAACGGCTTGAGCGTCCGGCAGGCGAACTTCAGCAACCTTTTGACCGGTTACACGCTCGATCACTTGCAGCATGCGGCGCTCACGCGGAGTCACCAGCAGCAGTGCACGACCTTCGCGACCGGCACGGCCAGTACGGCCGATACGGTGAACGTAGGACTCTGGGTCGTACGGCATATCAACGTTGAAAACGTGAGTGATACGCGGAACGTCCAGACCACGAGCAGCAACGTCGGTCGCCACAACGATGTCCAGACGGCCATCCTTGAGGGAATCGATCACGCGCTCACGCTGGTTCTGGGCAATGTCACCGTTCAGCGCAGCGGCTTTGTAGCCTTTGGCTTCCAGGGCGCTGGCCAGGTCCAGGGTCGCTTGCTTGGTACGCACGAACATGATCAGCGCGTCGAAGTCTTCCACTTCCAGCAGGCTCAATACAGCCGAGGTCTTCTGGTCAGCGTGAACCAACAGGTGAGCCTGTTCGATCGCGGTAACGGTCTGAGTCTTGGTCTGGATCTTCACGTGCTGCGGATCACGCAGATGACGCTCGGCGATGGCACGGATCGACTGCGGCAGGGTAGCCGAGAACAATACGGTCTGACGGGTTGCCGGCAAGGCCTTGAAGATAACTTCCAGGTCGTCCATGAAGCCCAGCTTGAGCATTTCGTCAGCTTCGTCGAGAACCAGGTGGTTCACGGTCGCCAATACTTTTTCGTCACGACGCAGGTGGTCGCACAGACGGCCCGGAGTGGCGACAACGATCTGTGCGCCATTACGGATTGCTTTCAGTTGCGGGCCCATAGGCGCGCCGCCGTAAACGGCCACAACGGTAACGCCCGGCATTTGCTTGGCGTAGGTTTCGAAAGCGGTTGCTACTTGCAGCGCCAACTCACGGGTTGGCGCCAGGATCAGGGCTTGCGGTTCGCGCTTAGCAGGATCGATGCGGTGCAGGATCGGCAGGGCGAACGCGGCGGTTTTACCCGTACCGGTTTGCGCCTGACCAATCATGTCGTGACCGGCCATGATGATCGGGATCGATTGCTGCTGAATAGCCGAAGGCTCTTCGTAGCCAGTCGCGATGACGGCTGCAAGAATATTCGGATTAAGGTTAAAAGCGGCGAAGCCGCCGGTTTCCTGGGTCATGGGTCTGCCTCTAAGTGCATCCGCAAAGACCCATGCTCCAAAGCTGCGCATGCCGTGTAAGACTCAAGAGTCGCCCTGGCTGCTTTGTCGGCGGGGATTTGCGAAAACGAATGAATGAAAAAGATTCGTCAAGGAAGAGTCCGCTGTGCGGACGTGCAGCCGAAGCTGACTTCGGGGAATTGCGCTACCTAAACGCGGCCTGGCTAAAGACCGGCGCGCACTATACCGGAATTCGCCAAAAAAGGGAGCTTTATTTGTCGGAAAAAACCCGCATACACCGTTGTGTCACAGGCTTTGCGGATAATCGCGCAACGGTCTATTTTTCAAAGGCCCGGCCCTGTTGGTCATGACGCTTAAACGGTTCATCTTTCAGGCCATGACCTTTGGTCTGTAGCCCCCTCTCCGCCCGAGGAAATACCCCATGAAGCAAGCAGATTGCAGTCGCGTCAGCCGGGAACGACGCGGACATGTCCTGTTGATCGGGCTGGACCGGGTGGCCAAGCGCAATGCATTTGACCTCGATCTGCTCAACGCACTGAGCCTGGCCTATGGCGAGTTCGAAGCCGACAGCGAGGCTCGCGTTGCGGTGGTGTTCGGTCATGGCGAGCACTTTACCGCTGGGCTGGACCTGGCGAGTGTCAGTGCGGCACTGGCCGAAGGCTGGCAAATTCCGGCCGGCGGTTGTGATCCGTGGGGGGTGTTCGTTGGCCCCAGGGTCAGCAAACCGGTGATTGTTGCGGCCCAGGGCTATTGCCTGACCATTGGTATCGAACTGATGTTGGCCGCCGATATCAACCTCTGCGCCAGCAACACCCGTTTTGCACAAATGGAAGTGCAACGCGGCATCTTCCCCTTTGGCGGGGCAACCTTGCGCCTGCATCAGGTAGCCGGCTGGGGCAACGCCATGCGCTGGCTGCTGACCGGCGATGAGTTCGATGCCCACGAAGCGCTGCGTCTGGGGCTGGTGCAGGAGGTCATGGCCAGCGAAGACCTGTTACCGCGTGCGATCGAGCTGGCAGAACGCATTGCCAGGCAGGCGCCGCTGGGGGTTCAGGCGACCTTGCAGTCCGCGCGCCTGGCCCATCTGGAGGGAGAAACAGCGGCGGCGTTGGCTTTGCAACCGCTGGTCAAGAAGTTGCTCAACAGTGAAGACGCCAAGGAAGGCGTGCGATCGTTGATCGAGAAACGCCCAGGCGTGTTCAAAGGGCTTTGAGGGATGTGTTGGCAGTTAAAAAGGCATCGCGAGCAGGCTCGCTCCCACAGGGTTTTGTAAACACCGAAAATACACTGTGGGAGCGAGCCTGCTCGCGATGGCGATCTGACAAACGACTCAGGTCGCCGGGCGAATCGCCTTGATCAGCGATTGCAGCGAATACCCCAATCGCGGCGCCAGCGCTTCGGCGCGGGCGGTCAATCCTTGCATGTCGAGTTCCTGGTCGAGGTCGGCTGGCACGATCAGGATCACGTTGCCCTCCTTCACCGGCAACTCCCAATAATGTCGGTGGTAGAGCCCACGCAGTAATGCTGCACCCAACGGTTTTCCGTCATCGGTCGCCCATTGATTGATCACCAGCCAGCCGCCCGGGTTCAGGCGTTTCTGACAGTTTTCCAGAAAGCCCCAGGCCAAATGGCCGACACCCGGACCGACATCGGTATATAGGTCGACGAAAATCAGATCCGCCGACTCAGCCGTCTCAAGCAACTCGAGGGCATCGCCGATGCGGATATACAGACGGGGATCGTCGTCCAGCCCCAGGTACTCGATGGCCAGGCGCGGTACGTCCGGGCGTAACTCGATCGCTTCGACGTCTTCCAGCGGCAGGAACTTCAGGCACGCCTGAGTCAAGGTGCCCGCCCCCAGGCCGAGAAACAGCGCGCTTTCCGGTTGTTCATGGCACAGCGCACCAATCAGCATCGCCCGGGTGTAGTCGTACTCGAGCCAGCTCGGATCGGCAGTGAACACGCAGCTCTGCTCGATGGCATCGCCAAATTCGAGAAAACGATAGTCCGCCACTTCCAGCACCCGGATCATGCCGAATTCATCGTGCACCTCGGCGAGCAGATGCTCGACGCGCTCCTCAGTCATTTCGTCTCCTGGTCGTTGTCGGGCTGATCCCCGGCAACGCAATCATTCATTCCGCTTGGCGCGGCAAAGGCGCGATTGTCCGCCAAGCTTCGGGAGCAGGTCACGCACTAATTGCTGATAACATAAACGTCCGATCGTAAAACATTAGAGTCCACGATGAGCCAACCCTGGAGTCCTGACAGCTGGCGCGCCCTGCCGATCCAGCAACAACCCCACTACCCTGACGCTGCGCATTTGCAACAGGTCGAGCAAAGCCTGGCCAGTTATCCGCCATTGGTGTTTGCCGGTGAGGCCCGGGAGTTGCGCCGTCAGTTTGCCGAGGTGACCCAGGGCCGGGCGTTTCTGCTGCAAGGCGGCGATTGCGCGGAAAGCTTCGCCGAGTTTTCGGCGGCGAAAATCCGCGACACCTTCAAAGTCCTGCTGCAAATGGCGATCGTCATGACCTTCGCCGCCGGTTGTCCGGTGGTAAAAGTCGGGCGTATGGCCGGGCAGTTCGCCAAACCGCGCTCATCCAATGACGAAACCATCAACGGCGTGACCCTGCCGGCCTACCGAGGCGACATCGTCAACGGCATCGGTTTCGATGAAAAAAGCCGCGTACCGGACCCGGATCGCCTGTTGCAGTCCTATCACCAGTCCACTGCGACCCTGAACCTGCTACGGGCCTTTGCCCAGGGCGGTTTTGCCGATTTGCATCAAGTGCATAAATGGAACCTGGACTTCATCGCCAACTCGGCGCTGGCCGAAAAGTACAGTCACCTGGCCGACCGTATCGATGAAACCCTGGCGTTCATGCGCGCCTGCGGCATGGACAGCTCGCCGCAACTGCGCGAAACCAGTTTCTTCACCGCCCACGAGGCGCTGCTGTTGAACTACGAAGAAGCCTTCGTACGCCGCGACAGCCTGACCAACGATTACTACGATTGCTCGGCGCACATGCTGTGGATCGGTGATCGCACGCGCCAGCTCGACGGCGCTCATGTCGAGTTCCTGCGCGGGGTGAACAACCCGATCGGGGTCAAGGTCGGCCCGTCCATGAACACCGATGAACTGATTCGCCTGATCGATGTGCTCAACCCCGACAACGATCCAGGCCGCCTGAACCTGATCGCGCGGATGGGCGCAAACAAGGTCGGCGACCATCTGCCGCAGCTGATTCGTGCGGTCGAACGCGAAGGCAAGAAAGTGCTCTGGAGCAGCGACCCGATGCACGGCAACACCATCAAGGCCAGCAGCGGTTACAAGACCCGGGATTTTGCGCAGATCCTTGGCGAGGTGAAGCAGTTCTTCCAGGTTCACGAAGCGGAAGGCACCTATGCCGGTGGCATCCACATCGAAATGACCGGGCAAAACGTCACCGAATGCATCGGCGGTGCACGGCCGATCACCGAAGATGGTTTGTCCGATCGCTACCACACCCACTGCGACCCACGGATGAATGCCGATCAGTCGCTGGAGCTGGCGTTCTTGATTGCCGAGACCCTGAAGCAGGTTCGGCGTTGAGTCAGTAAGTCTTTGGTTGACTGATACACCGCCATCGCGAGCAGGCTCGCTCCCACAGGGATCACACTGAACCTTGTGGGAGCGAGCCTGCTCGCGATGGCGTCAGATCAGGCACCGCCAATCTGCGCCAACGCCACCCGCAACCGCGCCGCACTGGCCCTTGGGCAATTGAGCTGAATCTGCTCCAACCCCAACCAATCGGCCATCTGCCGAAGATTCGCCGCCAACGCCTGCATCCCCCGCTCATCCAAACCTTGTTCTTCTTCGTGCACCGCATGCACCGCCAACCGACCCAACGCCCGTTCTGCTCGAAGGTCAACCCGCGCGGCAATCCGCTCGTTGTGCAAAAACGGCAGCACGTAATAGCCGTAAACCCGTTTGTCTGGCGGCGTGTAGATTTCCAGTCGATAACGAAAATCGAACAATCGCTCGGTTCGACTACGCTCCCAGATCAACGAATCAAACGGCGAAAGCAACGCGCTGGCTTCGACCTTGCGCGGCACTTTTGGCTCCGGCAGGCAGTACGCCGGTTGCTTCCAGCTCTGCACCCCGCACACCAGCAACTCGCCATTTTCAACCAGCTCGGCCAGGCCGTTGCGGCACTCTGTCAGGCTCAAACGAAAATAGTCGCGCAGATCCTTTTCCGTGCCGACACCCAGCGCATTGGCTGCATGCAACAGCAATCCGCGTTGTGCCTCGGTTTCGCCGAGCAGCGGTTGCTTGAGTATCGATTCGGGAATCACCCGTTCCGGCAAGTCGTAAAGACGCTCGAAGCCGCGACGCCCCGCCACCGTCACTTCGCCAGCAGCGAACAACCATTCCAGTGCATGCTTTTCAGCGCTCCAATCCCACCAGGGACCGGCCCGTTCCTGACGCGTCGACAAACTGCCAGCACCCAGCGCACCCAACTCCTGGACCGAAGCCAGCACACGGCGAATGGTCTCTTGCTGTTCGCGACCGAAACGCGCCAGCTGCTGATAAATCCCCTCGCCTTGCGCCGCGCGTTGCATGCGCCAACGCATCAAGGGATACATCGACAGCGGCAACAACGACGCTTCATGCCCCCAATACTCGAACAACGTACGCCGTCGGCCCTGGCTCCAGGCGGCCTGGTCGAGCAAGTCGGCGGAGTAGTTGCCAAGACGCGAGAACAGCGGAAGATAGTGCGAGCGCACCAGTGCGTTGACCGAATCGATTTGCAGAATGCCCAAGCGTTCGATCAGGCGGTTGAGTTGAGCGGGCCTGATCGCCGCTGGCGGCTGGCGCCCGGTGAAACCCTGGGCGGCCAGCGCCAGACGCCGAGCCTGTTTGAGGGATAAGGACAGTTCTGCGGGCATGTGCATCTCCTTGTCTGCTCGCAAACTACCTCAGTGTGAAGCTGCTTGTGTAGCGGTTCGGTACTCATTTGTGCATCGGGTCATCCCAGAATGGCCGGACGACTTCATGTTCGACATCGGCGCGGCTGATACCGATATCCTTGAGTGCTTCGTCACTCATGCTGGCCAGCAAAGCGCGCTCACGGTGGAGTTGATGCCAGCGGACGATTTTTTCCAGCCAATGGTCCAGAGAAAAACCGTGGAACTTTCCAACCAGCACATAACCTTTTTGACCTTTCATCATCTTGCCCTCCGTTGTAGATGACTGAAGTCTCGCGCCGGAGTTAAGATCAATCCAACGAATGTTTCTTATGCAATACATCTCGGAGATTGATGAATTGAGCCACTACCCGAGTATCGATACGGAAGTCCTGCGTACCTTCGTTGCCATTGCCGACCAGGGTGGTTTCACCCGCGCTGGCGAGCTGGTCAATCGCACGCAATCGGCGGTGAGCATGCAGATGAAACGGCTGGAAGAGGACGTGCTGCAACGCCAGTTGTTTCAGCGCGACGGCCGTCAGGTGAAGCTGACCGCCGAGGGTCAGGTGTTGCTCGGCTATGCCCGGCGGATCCTGAAACTCCACAGCGAAGTGTTCAACACCCTGCGTGAACCGCACATGGTCGGCACGGTGCGCATCGGCACCCCGGATGACTATGTCATGCGTTTCCTGCCGGGCATCCTCTCGCGCTTTGCCCAGGCCTATCCGCTGATCCAGATCGAGGTCCATTGCGAGTCATCCAAGCAGCTATTGCTGCGTCAGGACCTGGACCTGTCGATCGTCACCCGCGAACCCGGCAGCGAGATCGGCCAGTTGCTGCGCAAGGAGCGGTTTGTCTGGGCGCAGGCGCAGTGCTTCAGCCCCAACGAGCAAACACCATTGCCCCTGGCGATGTTCAACAGTGATTGTTTTTGCAGGATCTGGGCCTGCAATGCGCTGGACGCTTCCGGGCGCGAGTACCGGATCGCCTACAACAGTTCGAGCCTGTCAGCGATCATGGCGGTGGTCAGCGCAGGGCTGGCGGTCACCGCGCAACTGGAAAGCCTGATCACCCAGGACATGCGCATCCTCGGCGAGGCTGAAGGCCTGCCCTTGTTGCCCGAAGCCAGCATCATGCTGGTGCGCAACCTGAACAACCCTTCGCCCATCACCGAGTGCCTGGCGGAGCACATTGTCGAAGGCTTCAAACTTTAAAGGCGAGCATCACCGCGCAGAGCACCAGAAAGGCGCAGAACAGCCCGCGCAGCAAACGCTCCGGCATGGCGTGGGCGATCTTCACGCCCCAACTGATGCTCAGTAAACCGCCGACGGCCATCGGCAGTGCGATGCTCCAGTTCACTTGATGATGGACCGCGTAAGTCACCAGCGTGACGCCGGTGCTGGGCAAGGCCAGCGCCAGTGACAATCCTTGAGCCACCACTTGCGTGGTGCCGAACAGGCTGGTGAGGACCGGCGTCGCCACCACCGCACCGCCCACGCCGAACAACCCGCCCATGGTCCCCGATGCGGCGCCCAACACGCCCAGCCAAGGCCACGAGTAACGCATCTGCGAGGCAGCCGGCGCAGTGGCCATGAACATGCGCAGCAGGTTGTAGGCCGACAACGCGATCAGGAACGCCACAAAACCGATGCGCATCAGCTGTGCATCAATGCCCACCGCCCAGATCGAGCCGATCCAGGCAAAGCAGAAGCCCATCGAGGCCAATGGCAATGCGTGGCGCAGTTCGATGCGATTGCGCTGGTGATAACGCCACAGCGCCAGCATCACGTTGGGCACCACCATGACCAGCGCCGTGCCCTGGGCAATTTGCTGATCCAGACCGAACAACACGCCCAACGCGGGAATCGCGATCAAACCACCGCCAATCCCGAACACACCGCCTACAGTGCCCAGCGCAGCACCGAGCACCAGATACATCACTAACTCAATCACTGACAACTTCCCCCCTCACATCAGGCCTCGCATCCTAAACCAAAAATTATCTGGCGCATTAAAGACTCGACCGCTAAATTCATGGCGATGAATGATCAAGGTTTAGACATGAGCACCCAACGCAACACCCCGGACAACTGCGACAACCTGCTGCTGGATAACCAGCTGTGCTTTGCCCTGCACTCAACCTCACTGCTGATGACCAAGGTCTACAAACCCTTGTTGCAAGCACTGGGCCTGACCTATCCGCAATACCTGGCAATGATGGTGCTGTGGGAACGCGACGGGCTGACCGTCGGCGAAATCAGCACGCGCCTGCTGACCGATCCCGGCTCCCTGACGCCACTGCTCAAACGCCTGGAAGCCGAAGGACTGCTGAGCCGTACCCGCAGCCGCGAAGATGAGCGCGTGGTGATTGTCGAGCTGACCGAACAAGGTCGCGCCCTGCGGGAAAAAGCCCGAGAGATTCCGCCGTGCATCCTCGGCGCCAGCGGCCAGACCCTGGAACAGATGCGCAAACTGCAGGCCGACCTGCAGAACCTGCGCAGTCATCTGCAAGACAGCCTATAACCTTCAAACCATCAAACATCCCCTGTGGGAGCGAGCCTGCTCGCGAAGACTGCGTGTGATTCAGCATTGATGTTGGCTGACACACCGCCTTCGCGAGCAGGCTCGCTCCCACATTTTTTTGCGCGGCTAAATTTTAAAAATTTATATTGCGCGCAAAACATTAGTGAGCTACATTTATTTCGCGATTACTTAGCGCGCAAACCTTTAGCGCAAAAATCAAACTCGAACGAGGCCCACACCATGCAAACTCTCTATACCGCAGTTGCAACCGCTACCGGTGGCCGTGATGGTCGCGCCGTTTCCAGCGACAACATCCTCGACGTCAAGCTCGCCACGCCAAAAGAACTTGGCGGTGCCGGCGGTGCAGCGACCAACCCTGAGCAACTGTTCGCGGCCGGTTACTCGGCTTGCTTCATCGGCGCACTGAAGTTCGTCGCCAGCCAGACCAAGCGCAAAATCCCTGATGACGCCTCGATCACCGCTCACGTCGGCATTGGCCAGATTCCGGGTGGTTTCGGTCTGGACATCGACCTGCACGTCAATCTGCCCGGCCTGGAACAGGCCGACGCGCAATCGCTGGTCGAGGCCGCGCACCAGGTCTGCCCGTACTCCAACGCCACTCGCGGTAACATAGACGTTCGCCTGCACGTGACTGTTTGAGTGTTCATACCCGACAGACACGCACAAAAAAGCCCGACTCGATGGTCGGGCTTTTTCTTTCCTGCAAAAACTGCGCTTATTTAGCGCGGCCTTTGTAAGAACCGCCTTCGCGGGTATCGATCTCGATCATGTCGCCGATTTCGATGAAGTCGGCAACCGACAGCTCGGTACCGTTCTTCAGTTTGGCAGGCTTCATCACCTTGCCGGAAGTGTCACCGCGAGCGGAACCTTCGGTGTAGTCAACCTGACGCACGATAGTGGTCGGCAGTTCTACGGAAACCAGGCGCTCTTCGAAGAAGATCGCTTCGCAAACATCGGTCATGCCTTCTTCAACGAAAGGCAAAACAGCTTCGATGTCTTCAGCGTTCAGCTCGTACATGGTGTAGTCAGTGGTGTCCATGAACGTGTAGGTGTCGCCGCTGATGAACGACAGGGTCGCTTCTTTGCGGTCGAGGATTACGTCGTCCAGTTTGTCGTCAGCGCTGTAAACGATCTCGGTCTTGTAACCGGTCAGCAGGTTTTTCAGCTTGGTCTTCATGATCGCGCTGTTACGACCGGACTTGGTGAATTCAGCTTTCTGAACCAGCCAAGGGTCGTTTTCGAGACGGATCACCGTACCGGGTTTCAGTTCTTTACCAGTTTTCATTGCGAATATCCGAATTTGGATGGGATTTACAAAAATCTAGGCCGCGTATCATATCCAATTTAGGTAAAACTGCACCAGCGCCGAAGCAAGATCGGCCTGCAAAGCCTGTTCCAGACACCATGCCTGGGCGTGTTTTTGCAGTTCTGGCCAGTGTTCCTGTGTCGCAACCCATGCCTGAGCCATTCCAGCGCCCGTATTCCAGGCCCGCCATAACCCGACGAGTGCCGCTTTCGCCGCCGGTGAAAGGCCTGCGGTGTACAGCGTCAGAAAGGCTTCGAGTTTGTCCAGGTGGACATCTTCTTCCTGTTGATAAATATGCCACAGCATTGGCCGGGCCGCCCATTGCGCGCGGACGAACGAGTCCTCGCCACGCACGGCGTTGAAATCACAACACCACAGCAGCAGGTCGTATTGATCCTGTCGGACGAACGGCAACACCTGCACGGTCAACGCACCGCGCACCTCTAATGCGCCGACACCAAGCCCTTCAATGCCCAGCCAGCGCTCGACGTCGCCCAGGATCCGGCCCTCGGGTACCAACAGATGAGTGGCATGAACGTCGCCCGCCATGACGTCCAGCCAATCGGCCAATCCGGCATTCTCGTAGGCAAACAACGAAATCAGCCGTGCTCCGTCGGCGCGATCGACGCCCAGCCCTTGCAGGAATTCGCGCTGAGCCTCAGTGCTGTGTTGAAACTGCTCGCGCCGTTCCAGCAGCCCGCGCTCACGCAGCAAGCCGCCCGTACCGGCCTGAAACCCCGGGAAGAAGAAGTACTTCTGCACCTGCTTGTACTTCACCGACGGCAAGCCATGACAGCCGACGATCCAGTCTTCGGCGCTCAAATAATCGAGGTTCATCCACAGCGGAGCCTTCGCGCGCGCCGCCATTGCCTCCATATAGGCATGCGGCAACTGGCAGGCAAACGCAGCGATCACCACATCGGCGGCCTCCGTCGGCGCCCAGTCGGCCGGCCAATGGCAGACCTCGACGCCTTGCTGCCACTGCCGGGCAGCAGTGATGTCGAGTTCCGGGCACAAGCGTTCGAACGCCCGCAGGTCATCGACCCACAGCCGTACCGCGCAGTGATGCTCGGCCACCAACTGTCGGGCCAGACGCCAGGTCACGCCGATGTCGCCGTAGTTGTCGACGACCGTGCAGAAAATATCCCAGTCGACTTTCATTCCAGGCTCCGTGGGGCAAAGACCTCAATTGTCCGCATAAATCGTTGCGCGCAGAAGAGCCGACGCCGATTAATCTTCATGCGACAATCGCCGCAGCCCACAACCCTCGCCAGGAGGCAGCCATGCCCTACCGTCCACACGTTCGCCGTACGGTGTCCATCACGCTCAGTCCATTGCAACTGATTGCCAGCATCGCCGTGGGTTTGTGGCTGGGTTTTTTGGCCATCGCGCTGACCTGCTGGCTGGTGTCGAAACTGCTGTTCAGCGAACAACTCGCCCCGCTTGCCGATGCGGCGCATCGAATAGCACAACCCAAGCCTGCGGCGGTTGAACCGGCACCCGAGAATCCGATGTTCGAGCAGTACAAGGAAAACCTGCGCAAACAGGCGCAACAGCAAACGCTCGATCAGGCACGCAGCAATACCCGCAACCTGTCCAATCCGAAATGCCAGTTCTGGCTACAGCAAGACCAAACCGCGTCCAGCGAAAAAAGCCGCGCCAACGTCCAGCAATTCTGCGATTGATCATGAACAAACACACGGTCCACCAGCTGATCCTGGAAAAGCTAGCGGTCGATCTCGACATCGCCGAACGTGCAGCACAAACCGCGTACGAAACCGCGACCCACGAAGAAAACATCGCCGAGAACAAGTACGACACCCTGGGACTGGAAGCGTCTTATCTGGCAGCCGGACAGGCCAAGCGGGTGGAGGAAATCCGTCAGTCACTGGTGCTGTGCCAGAACCTGACACTGCGCTCTTATGACGATCAGCGCGGGATTGAAGTCGGTGCGCTGTTGGGCCTGGAAGACGAAAAGGGGCGCGAACAGTGGCTGTTCCTGGCCCCTGATGCAGCCGGCTTGAAGGTTGATCTGGTGGGGCAACTGATTACCGTCATCACCCCGCGCTCACCGCTGGGCAAAAGTCTGCTGGGCAAATTCGAGGGGGATGAGGTGGAGATCGTGGTGGCGGGCACTCGGCAACAGTTCGCTGTCACCGAGGTGGTCTAGTCAGTTCAATGAACCGGTAGTTCAACGCCTTCGAACAGCTCTTCCAGTTCCTGCTTGTTGTGGCACTGGATGGCTTTGGCCATGACTTCGCGAGTCAGGTGCGGGGCGAACTTCTCGATGAAGTCGCACATGAAGCCACGCAGGAACGTCCCGCGACGGAAACCGATTTTGGTCACGCTGGACTCGAACAGTTCGCTGGCGTCGAGCACCACCAGGTCGTTGTCGAGTTTGGTGTCGACGGCCATTTTCGCCACGATCCCGACACCCAGGCCCAAGCGAACATAAGTCTTGATCACGTCGGCGTCGGCGGCGGTGAACACCACTTTCGGGGTCAGGCCGCGATGGCTGAAGGCTTCGTCGAGTTTCGAGCGACCGGTAAAACCGAACACGTAGGTCACGATCGGGTATTCAGCCAGGGCTTCGAGGGTCAGCTTCGGCAGCTTGGTCAACGGGTGACCTTGCGGCACGACAACGCAGCGGTTCCAGCGGTAGCACGGCATCATCACCAAGTCGCCGAACAGCTCCAGCGCTTCAGTGGCAATGGCAAAATCCACGGTGCCATCAGCGGCCATTTCGGCGATCTGCATCGGTGAACCCTGGTGCATGTGCAGGGCAACGTCCGGGTATTGCTTGATGAAATTGCTGATCACCGGCGGCAGTGCATAACGCGCCTGGGTGTGGGTGGTGGCAATCGACAGGGTGCCTTTCTTCTCGTTGGAGAACTCCTGAGCGATCTGCTTGATGCTTTCAACCTTGCGCAGAATTTCGCCAGCCGTGGTGATGATTCGCTCACCGGCCGGGGTCACTCGGGTCAGGTGTTTGCCGCTGCGCGCAAAAACCTCGACACCCAACTCGTCTTCCAGCAGACGGATCTGCTTGCTGATGCCCGGCTGCGAGGTGTACAGGCTTTGAGCAGTAGCGGAAACGTTGAGGTCGTGGTGCGCCACTTCCCAGATGTAGCGCAATTGTTGAAGCTTCATATGAATCCCTCAAAGCAGATAGACGCCACGGGCATCAGCGACGGTATATAACTATATTAATGGTTTGAAGAATAAATCTAGAACTTTTTCATCAAAAGGCCAGCATTCTCGCCTTAAATATCGCCGTGACGCCGACGCTGCGACAATGGCACCAGGTAAACCGGCACGTGCGACAACTGCAGCACACGCGCAGCAGTCCGTCCCAACGGTGTTTCTCCACCGGCCCCATGGCTGTGACTTCCTAGGATCAACAAATCCACCGAGAGTTTCTGTGCCTGATCAAGAATGACCTGCGACGGGTCACCCTGAAATACTCTGACCGATTGAATCAGCTCCAGGTCCTGCTGCCCCTCCCCTAGCTCTTCGCGGAAGCTGTCGAATACCCGCTGCTCGATATTGGCCATCACCGTGTTCAAACCCTGACTGTGAAATTCATTCAAGGCTTGCTCGTCGAGATAGCTCTGCAACACCGATTCGGCAAAAAGCCCCATGGGCTCAACGGCGTGTACCACGTACAGATCGGCTTTGAATGTTCGTGCCAATGCCAATGCATGCTGCATCACAAAGGGTGCGTACAGGCCGAGGTCAGTGGCATACAGCATCGAATGGATCATTTGATCTCCTCGAATGCAAAGATGGCGGCGATTAATTCAGCTTAGCAGCGCCACAGCGATACGACGTTCTGCGCAAGGCATTGAACGTTGGGCTTAAATCTTCAGTTCATTACTGATGCCGTGAGGGACGTGACCGGTGGCGACCACCTCACGCGCCAACTCGCAATGACCTGCCTGGTCGTCGAAAAATACGTCGGCGGCGAAGGCTTCAAGAAACGCCGATTTCGCCAGCCCGCCGAGAAACAGCGATTCGTCGAGTCTAATATCCCACTCGCGCAAGGTACGGATGACCCGCTCGTGAGCCGGTGCCGAACGCGCCGTCACCAATGCCGTGCGGATCGGGCAACTGTCATCAGGAAACTCGCGCTGCAACAGATTGAGCGCGGCCAGAAAACCTTTGAACGGACCTCCGCGCAACGGCTCGCGAGCGGCTTCGCGCTCGTTGGCCTGAAAGGCCTCGAGGCCACCCGACTGATAAAGCCGCTCCGATTCATCGGAAAACAGCACAGCGTCACCATCGAAGGCGATGCGCAACTCTTCGCTGGCGGCGCGGCTCGCACCACCGGACAGAATCGTCGCCGCGGCGAAGCCGGCATCGAGTGCGCTGCGCACGTCATCGGCGTGGGTGGAGAGAAACAGATCGCAGCCGAAGGCCTTCAGGTACGGATATGGACTGCGCCCGCCGACAAACGCCGCGCGGGAAATCGTCAGGCCGTAATGGTGAATCGAGTTGAAGACTCGCAAACCGGTGTCTGCGCTGTTGCGCGACACCAGCACCACCTCGACCCGCGCCCGACCAAGGCTGGTATTGAGGTTCAACAGTTTTTGCACCAGTGGGAACGCATCACCCGGCTCGAGGATTTCGTCTTCGTGCTCGATCTGATACTGCCGATAAGCCTCGACGCCGCTCGCCAGATAGAGCTTGTGGCTTTCGCTCAGGTCGAACAGCGCCCGCGAAGAAATCGCCAGCACCAGTTTGTCGCCAATCCCTTTTGCCATGCTGCTCCCCCCAGGTGAAACGACTTAAACGTTATGCCGATCGACAAAACCCAGGGCCTGATACAAGGCCTCGATTTTCGGCAACTCGCAACCGGCGGCCTTGGCTGCAGCCAATGGCCGCGCATAAATCGCGGCCAGTTCCAGCGGCCGTTTATGCTGGTAGTCGTGGTACATGCTCGGCCAGTAGTCGGGCATTTTTTCGGTGATCTTGAACAACTGCTCGGCATACCCCGGCGGCATGCTGTGGCCACAGGCAAGTGCGCCCTTCACCACTTCGGCCATCAACGCCTGAACCAGTTCGCGGCTGCTGTCGTCAGCCATCAGCGGTGTCGTGCTCGCGCCGAGCAAGACCGATAAACCGTTGTAAGGAACATTCCAGACCAGTTTTTGCCAGCGCGCCTGCTGAAGGTTGCTCATCGCCTGCGATTCAAGACCGGCGGTACGAAACAACCCTGCCCCTTGCTCGACAATCGCCTGACGCGCCGTCTCGTCATCAAGCGCCGGCCCACTGTGATAACCCACGTTTACCGCACCGAGCGCCTGATGTTCGATCACTCCGGGCCCCGCGCGATGCACGCAGATAAAGCACAACCCACCCAACAAGTGCAGAGAGTCGGGTAACAGATCGCGCAGGCTGTCTTCGACATCCAGGCCATTTTGCAGCAACAGGACCTTCGCCCCCGGCGCCGCGGCCTTGATGATCGCCGGTGCAAGCTCGGCGTTGCTGGTGGTTTTCGCGCCGACCAGCAACCAGTCGCACAGCGGCATATCGTCGGCCGACGAATACGCCTGAACCGGATTCAAGGTCAATGCACCATAGGGCGCGCTGTTGAGTTGCAGGCCGCGTTCGGCGACCGCTGAAAACTCGCTGCGCAACAGAAAGTGCACATCGAACCCGGCGCGCGCCAGCATCACGCCGTAAAAGCCACCGATCGCCCCGGTGCCGATAATGCCGATTCTCGGCTTTTCAACTGCTGTGCCCGTCATGGCAACTCCTCTGGATTTCGACTCAGCGCCTGCCCCAGCGCAGCATTCAGTTCGGTGCGGGCCAGGCGCGACTGTAGCGCCCCATAAAACTCGCCATCGCGCACGACAAACAATGCGGGCAAATGAAAGACCTGATAACGCTCTACCGCGCCACCGTTGTTCCCTGCGTCGATCCAGCACAGCTGATCGACATCAAGCTCCAGTTCCGGCAATTGTTGGCGCGCCCAACGGCAACTGGAACAGCCGACACTGGTAAAAATCACCAGCGACACACCACTCATCGCCAACAGCCGCTGGTCGGCATCGAAATCAGTCAGCTCGCATTCGACAACTATACTGGGTGAAGCACTGTCGAATGACCGACACTTGGAGTCTGTGTTCATGGGGCGCTTTATTCCTCATCCTGACGATGTGCCTGTCGAGTTAACGTTGCGCAAGCATCAGTGTATTTCTCGGCAAGAACTGCACACTATCAGTCTCGGAGGCGTGGCTTGCAATTACCACCGCGCCTGGCGCAAAGGAACGGCACTGGAAGTGCGAATGCCGACCCTGAGCGAAAATGTCTGTTATCTGGGCTATGTGGCCTGGTGCCTGCGACGAAAGCACGGTTATCTGGTCGGCATCGCGTTCATCGATGAACAGACCCTGTTCAAAGCGCGGATGGGCGAGCAGGTCTGCCAGATTGAACGTTTTTGCCGTCAGCAAAAGCCCCAGGTCGAGCAGCAAGGCGTCGAGGCGCTGGCCCTCGAATGGCTCAACCAGCATGCCACCGAGTACTCCCACGAGACTGTCCGACAGGCCTTTGCGCAGTAAGCGCTGGATTAAACCCGCGCCTGCCCATTGTCGAGCCACCGCGTAACGCGCTAAGGTTCGGCTCCCCGCTGCGCTTAAATCATGCTGTGCTCCGCCGCGCGGGGATCGCTGGCGGCCGGCACCCGTGACCTGACGAGTAACACGATGGCTGATTTACCGATCAATGACCTAAACGTCGCCTCCAACGAGACGCTGATCACTCCTGACCAGCTCAAGCGTGATATCCCTTTGAGCGATGCTGCCCTGCGCACCGTGACCAAGGGCCGCGAAGTGATTCGCAATATCCTGGATGGCACCGACCACCGCCTGTTCGTCGTTATCGGGCCTTGCTCGATCCACGACATCAAGGCTGCACACGAATATGCCGAGCGCCTCAAGGTACTCGCCGCTGAAGTGTCCGATACCCTGTATCTGGTCATGCGGGTCTATTTCGAGAAGCCACGTACCACCGTCGGCTGGAAAGGCCTGATCAACGACCCGTACCTGGATGACTCGTTCAAGATTCAGGACGGCCTGCACATTGGTCGTCAGTTGCTGCTGGACCTGGCCGAAATGGGCCTGCCGACGGCGACCGAAGCCCTTGACCCGATCTCGCCACAGTACCTGCAGGACCTGATCAGCTGGTCGGCGATTGGCGCGCGCACCACCGAATCCCAGACGCACCGTGAAATGGCTTCTGGCCTTTCCTCGGCAGTCGGCTTCAAGAACGGCACCGACGGCGGCCTGACGGTTGCCATCAACGCCCTGCAATCGGTTTCCAGCCCACACCGCTTCCTGGGGATCAACCAGGAAGGTGGCGTGTCGATCGTCACCACCAAGGGCAACGCCTACGGCCACGTGGTGCTGCGCGGCGGCAACGGCAAACCGAACTACGATTCGGTCAGCGTCGCGCTCTGCGAGCAAGCGCTGAACAAGGCGAAGATCAAGCCCAACATCATGGTCGACTGCAGCCACGCCAACTCCAACAAGGACCCGGCGCTGCAACCGCTGGTGATGGAGAACGTGGCCAACCAGATCCTCGAAGGCAACCAGTCGATCATCGGCCTGATGGTCGAAAGCCATTTGAACTGGGGTTGCCAGGCGATTCCGAAAGACCTCGCCGAGTTGCAATACGGCGTGTCGATCACCGACGCCTGCATCGATTGGACAGCCACCGAAAAAACCTTGCGCAGCATGCATGCCAAGCTCAAGGATGTGCTGCCGAAACGTCAGCGTACCTGAGCGTATTCAGCGCACACAAAAACGCCGGGCTAAGCCCGGCGTTTTTTTATATTCGGTGATCCTGCTCAGAGCTTGGCTGCGTGCCGCTGGTGACGTTCCATGTAGCGCTCCACGTAGGAGCACGACGGAATGACTGTGTAGCCCATTTCCTCGGCGTACTGCAGCGCCTGCTCGGTCAACGCCGCCGCAATGCCGCGACCACGCAGCGCATTGGGCACGAAAGTACGATAGATATCCAGGGTCTGTTTCCCCAGATCCATATAGGTCAGGTAGGCACGATGACCGTCCACATTGGTCTCGAATTGATGACCAGCCTGGTCATGGTGGATGGACAACGCCTCGCTCATCACTACTCCTCGCGGGTCTTGAACTGACCCCTACCTTACCGATGTTTTCCCGGCGAAGGAACCTCTACGCCACCCCGTGTCTGTTTGGACACCGAGAAGAACTGCACCCATCTCGCGCAACCGGACACATTTCGAATAGTAGGCACCAAAGGCTGAAATGCTCAAGGCGCACTTGTCATCACGTCGATTGCGCCGATTCAGCGCAGGGCACGTAGTGGCGGCTCGACCGAACATCTCCCCTGGTCGATAGCCTGAACATTGCCGGATCTTGAGACTTAAGACGAACCGGGCTTGTTAAAGTCACCTCTACATGCACAAAGAGGCGTGAGCCGCTCCGCAAATTCTGAACAAAAGTGTAGACGAATCGATATAGAGCGACTTTGGCTCTAGAGCGTGAAACAGTCGTATACGCCCACCTGCTATACAAGCAGGTCGCTCAGGGCGGGCTTCCCAGCTGACTAATTTTTATACAACACGATTAAAAGTTGCTCGAAAAAGATTCCGCGCCTACAATTTTTTTTGCTTCTTGCGCTACGTCAGTTTACTTACTACAAGTAATGGGTAGTATGTACGCCGGCTATTTCCTCACTCTGAGGAGACAGCTACTTAATAGAAAGTCCTTGAAGGGGAACACGATGAACAACGTTCTGAAATTCTCTGCTCTGGCTCTGGCCGCAGTTCTGGCTACCGGTTGCAGCAGCGTATCGAAAGAAACCGAAGCACGTCTGACTGCTACTGAAGACGCAGCAGCTCGCTCCCAGGCTCGTGCAGACGAAGCCTACCGTAAAGCTGATGAAGCTCTGGCTGCTGCTCAAAAAGCACAACAGACTGCTGACGAAGCTAACGAGCGTGCTCTGCGCATGCTGGACAAAGCTAGCCGCAAGTAATAGTCCTTCGGGATTGTTATCAAGCCGATCCATTTTTTGGGTCGGCTTTTTTTTTGCCCGGGCTTTATCGAGGGCAATAAAAAACCCACCGACGCCATGAGGCCTCGGCGGGTCGTTTGAAGCGCTTACTGCAGGTCGATCGGTACAGCCGACGCCACAGGCACGGCGGTATTCGGTACGGCGATTTCCACCGGCATGCCATCTTCAGCGGCGACCACGTCGCGCACCATATCCCAGTTCATGCGCAGGTTCTTGGCCAGATCTTCACGCTTTAGCAAAGCATTGATCACCGCGGTGTGCTTGTCGACCACCGACGGATTGCCAGTGTCGTCCAGCGGTGTATGCGCTTCCAGGTAAACCTTGCCGCCACTCACGCCGAACTTGTACGGGTCGTTGAGGATCCGCACCGACGTTCCCACCGGCACCATGCCGGCCATTTCCAGCACATTGTTGTTGAACATGCGGAAGCAGCCATGGCTGGTGCGCATGCCGATACCGAACTTCTTGTTCGAACCGTGAATCAGGTAGCCCGGTGTGCCCAGCGTGAACTTGAACGGCCCCAGAGGGTTGTCCGGGCCCGCCGGCACGACGTTCGGCAGCGGATCGCCATCGGCGGCGTGTTCGGCCTTGATCGAGGCTGGAGGGGTCCAGGTCGGGTTCGGCGTCTTGGCAGTGATGCTGGTGTGGGCGATTGGCGAGCCCCAGCCTTCACGACCGATACCCAGCGGGAAGGTGTACACCACGTTCCGGCCTTTGGGGTAGTAGTAGAGGCGATACTCGGCCAGGTTGATCACGATGCCTTCACGCGGGCCTGGCGGCAGGATGAAGCGCGTTGGCAATACGACTTCGGTCCCGGCGCCCGGCAACCACGGATCGACGCCCGGGTTGGCAGCGACCATTTCCAGGTAGCCCAGATCGTAGGTGGTGCCCAGATCGGCAAAGGTGTCTTCGTACTTGGCTTTGATCGTTTGCACCTGGCCGACGATATCTTCGCCCGGTGGCGGTAAAGGCAGCTCCAATGCTGCAACGGGACCCGCTACACACAAGGCGGCAAGAGACAAGTAGCGGGTGACGGCAGGAAAGCGCGGCAACATCCGGAACATCCTTCGTATGATCAACAGAGGGTATGGGGGCAAGATTGTACACCGAAGGCCCCGAATTCGGGGAGCCGGGTCGATGGGCTGCCCTTTGGGGGCTTTACAGCTCGAAGCGCAACTCAGGCCAGATCGGTGATGTACCACGCTTTTGCGACTCCAGGATCGCCCGGCACAGCGAGCACAGTCGCTGGTCCTGGAACACCGTCCGGTCGACACTCGACCAGCGCGGCTGCGCTGGCAGCAAAGTGCCGCATAGGGTACGGTCGGCCGAGCCGCCCAATTCCAGTTGACGCGCCACCAGATGCACCCGGACTTCCTGGCAGGCGAACAGATCCAGCTGTTCGTCAGGCTCGATCAGTTGGTAGGCAAACAGGGACCAGGCAGGACGCGGCATCGGGGGCTCCAAATCAGGGGGCGCCACATTAGCCGAAAGACTGCCGCTAGAAAAGCGTCATAACAGCGGTTTTAGCGTAGGCCAGACATTTTCCAGCAACTTGCCCTGCGCCGCGACCGCCGGGTGAATGCCATCGGCCTGCATCAGCTCGGGATTCCCGCCGATTCCCTGAAGAAAAAACGGCACCAGCGGGACTTTTTTCTCCTCGGCCAGATCGCTGTAGACCTTCGCGAAAGCCTCGGTGTAGCGCGCCCCATAATTGGGTGGCAGTTGCATACCGAGCAGTAGCACCCTGGCACCGCTGGCCCTGGCGTTGTCGATCATCGACGCAAGATTTTGTTGCAATTGCGTTGGCAGCAATCCGCGCAGCCCATCGTTGCCCCCTAACTCGAGAATCACCACCTCAGGCTTATGCTCCACAAGCAGCGCCGGCAGGCGCGCCTGGCCGCCGGCACTGGTGTCGCCACTGATGGACGCATTGACCACCGTCTCGGTGAAACCTTCGTGCTTGAGCCGCTGCTCGAGCAACGACACCCACCCTTGCCGGGTATCCAGGCCGAAAGCTGCGCTGATACTATCGCCAACGATCAGGACTGTACCCGCCGCTGCGTTCTGGGCCATGCACATCAAGGCCAGGCCAGCACTCAAAAACCACACACGCATCGGACTCTCCATGGGCGCAAGCATTCTCACTGCGCGGAACCTTAGCAAAGTGGTTCCCAGCGCGGAAGGTGAACTGACCATCCTGCACGAACTCAGCCTGGAACTGAACAAGGGCGACAGCCTGGCCATTGTCGGCAGTTCCGGCTCTGGCAAATCTACCCTGCTGGGTTTGCTGGCCGGCCTCGATCTGCCCAGCAGCGGCGAAGTCACCCTTGCCGGGCAAGCCCTGAGTAATCTGGATGAAGACCAGCGCGCGCGGATACGCGCCGAGCATGTCGGCTTCGTGTTCCAGTCGTTCCAGTTGCTCGACAGCCTCAACGCCCTGGAAAACGTCATGTTGCCGCTCGAACTGGACGGCCGCAAAGACGCCCGCGAACGCGCCACCGAACTGCTGCGCCGCGTCGGCCTGGGCCAACGCCTGAGCCATTCGCCGCGCCAGCTCTCCGGTGGCGAACAACAGCGCGTGGCGATCGCCCGGGCATTTGCCGCCGAACCCGACGTGCTGTTTGCCGACGAACCCACCGGCAACCTCGACACGCACACCGGCGAGCACATCAGCGATCTGCTCTTCGAACTCAATAAGGAAAGCGGCACGACGCTGGTCCTGGTGACCCACGACGAACGCCTGGCACATCGCTGCCACCGCCTGATCCGCCTTGAAGCCGGCCTGCTGGTCGCCGCCCCTCTGGAGCCTTGATGGCACGTTTGCCGCTGTTGCGCCTGTTCAGCCTCGCCATTCGCCAATTGCTGCGCGATGCCCGCGCCGGAGAGCTGCGGGTGTTGTTCTTCGCCCTGCTGGTCGCTGTGGCGGCGAGTACCGCCATCGGCTACTTCGGCGCCCGCCTGAACGGCGCCATGCTGCTGCGCGCCACCGAGTTTCTGGGGGCGGATATGCTGCTGGAAGGCAGCTCCCCCGCCCGCCCGGAACAAATTCAATCCGGCAAAGAGCTGGGACTGCAACACGCTCAAGTGGTGGAGTTTTCCAGCGTCATCGCCACCGACAAAGGCATCCAGCTGTCGGGCATCAAAGCCGTCGACGGGATCTACCCACTGCGCGGTCAGCTGAAAAGCGCGCCCGCGCCATTCGCTCCCGAGGAGGCCGGAGGAAGTCCGAAACCGGGCGAAGCCTGGGCCGAGGCACGCCTGCTGACGGCACTGAATCTAAAGGTCGGTGACACCATCGACGTCGGCCTGAAAACCCTGCACCTGACTCGCGTACTGACCTATGAACCGGATCGTGCCGGCAATTTCTACAGCCTCACGCCCCGGGTAATGATCAATCTTGCCGACCTGGCCGCCACCGGCGTGGTCCAGCCCGGCAGCCGGGTCAGTTACCACGAACTCTGGCGTGGCACGGCACCGGCCCTGGAAACCTATCGAGAGCTGATCAAACCAGGGCTGGCCGCCAACCAGCGCCTGCAGGACGCCCGCGACGGCAACCGGCAAATCGGTGGAGCCTTGGGCAAAGCCGAACGTTACTTGAACATGGCCAGCCTGGTCGCCGTGCTGTTGTCCGGCGTTGCCGTGGCGCTCTCGGCCACCCGTTTCGCCACCCGCCGTTTCGACGCCAGCGCGCTGCTGCGCTGCCTGGGTTTGTCGCGTCGGGAAACCCTGATGCTGTTCAGCGTACAACTGACTGTGCTCGGCCTGCTGGCCAGCCTCAGCGGTGCCCTCCTCGGCTGGCTTGCACAGTTGGGGTTGTTCGCCTTGCTGGGTGAATTGCTGCCCAGCGATGTACCGCCGGGCGGGCTGCTGCCGGCCGTCGCCGGGATCGGCACCGGTCTGGTCGCCCTCGCCGGGTTCGCCCTGCCGCCACTGGCGGCACTGGGTCGCGTTCCACCGCTGCGGGTACTGCGCCGCGACGTGCTGCCGATCCCTTCCAGCACCTGGATGGTTTACGGCACCGCACTGGCAGCCTTGGGGCTGATCATGTGGCGCTTGAGCCTGGACCTGCTGCTGACCTTCGCCCTGCTCGGTGGCGGTGTCATCGCCGCACTGGTCCTCGGCGGCCTGTTGCTGCTGGTACTCAACAGCCTGCGACGCCTGCTGGCCCGTGCGTCCTTGCCATGGCGCCTGGGTCTGGGCCAATTGCTGCGTCACCCGCTGGCGGCGGCGGGACAATCGCTGGCCTTCGGTTTGATTCTGTTGTCGATGGCGCTGATCGCCCTGCTGCGTGGTGAATTGCTGGACACCTGGCAAAACCAGTTGCCGAAAAACGCCCCCAACTACTTCGCGCTGAATATCTTGCCCGCCGACAAACAGGCCTTCACTGATCGCCTGATCGAACTCTCTGCTCAATCCGCGCCACTGTATCCGGTGGTACCAGGACGGCTGGTCAGCATCAACGGCCAACCGGTGCAAGGCATCGTCAGCAAGGACACCGAAGGTGATCGAGCCATCCAGCGCGATCTGAGCCTGACCTGGGCTGCCGACCTGCCCGCCGGCAACAGCATCACGGCCGGTAGCTGGTGGTCAGCGCAACCTGCCGGCGACGTGCCCGGTGTTTCGGTGGAAGGCAACGTGGCCGAGAGCCTGAAGCTCAAGCTTGGCGATCACCTGGTTTTCACCGTTGGCGGGGTCAACCGCGAGGCGCAGGTCACCAGCTTGCGCAAGATCAACTGGGACAACTTCCAGCCGAACTTCTTCATGATCTTCCAGCCCGGCACCTTGAAAGACCTGCCGGCTACCTACCTGACCAGTTTTTACCTGGCGGCCGGTCACGACCAACAGATCATCGATCTGGCGCGAGCGTTCCCGGCGGTGACCATTCTGCAGGTCGAAGCCTTGCTGGCGCAGTTGCGCAGCATCCTTGAGCAAGTCACGCTGGCGGTCGAGTACGTGTTGTTGTTCGTGCTGGCGGCCGGCATGGCAGTGCTGTTTTCCGGCTTGCAGGCGACGCTTGATGAGCGCATTCGCCAAGGTGCGCTGCTACGTGCGCTGGGCGCCGAACGGCAGTTGCTGGTCAAGGCGCGGCGGATCGAGTTCGGTTTGCTCGGTGCGGTCAGCGGTTTGCTCGCAGCACTTGGCTCGGAACTGGTGAGCCTGGTGCTGTACCGCTATGCGTTCGATCTGGCCTGGCATCCGCATCCGTGGCTGCTGTGGTTGCCGGTGATTGGTGCACTGCTGATCGGCGGCGCGGGCGTGTTCGGCACTCGTCGGGCGCTGAATGCCAGCCCCCTGACAGTCTTGCGCGAGGGTTGATAAACTTGATGCCTCCTGACCAAAAGAAACCGCAATGAGCCGCTATCGCCCTCCTCGCACCGCCGGCACCGCCCTCATCACGCCCGAGGGCGAAGCGCGGATGCGTGCCGAGTTCCATGAGCTCTGGCATGTACGTCGCCCCCAGGTGACCCAATCCGTCAGCGAAGCGGCTGCGCAGGGCGACCGCTCTGAAAACGCCGAGTACACCTACGGCAAAAAGATGCTGCGCGAGATCGACAGCCGCGTGCGGTTTCTCACCAAGCGGCTGGAAGCGCTCAAGGTTGTCAGCGAAAAACCCAGTGACCCGAACAAGGTCTACTTTGGGGCCTGGGTGACCATCGAAGATGAACACGGCAAAGAGTCGCGCTATCGCATCGTCGGCCCGGATGAACTTGATCTCAAACTAGGTCTGATCAGCATCGACTCACCGCTGGCGCGGGCCTTGATCGGCAAAGCACTGGATGCCGAAGTCCAGGTGCAGACGCCTACTGGCGAGCAGTTCGTGTATATCGTCGCAATCGACTATCCCTGAATCTCGGCAAGACCTCAGCGACGGGTAATCAACCCTTGGCGCGCAACACGCGTCAGTTGCCTGATCACTTCGACCGCATCTTCGGCGCTGGGCGACTGGATCACCGCCAGATCGAAGCTGTCGCTGGCAAAACGCGCCAGCGATTCGCCGTCTTCGACAAACTGGATCAGGAACGCTGCCGGGCCGCCGGTACGACGTGGCCAGCCATCGAGATAACGCAGCAGGGTCGGCTGATGATTACCGCCAAGGAGGATTTTTGGATTGCGCTGGGTCGGGTGTGCCGTGATCGGCGCAGGACGTACTGGAGGGCGTAGTGCATTCATCGTGTCGTGTCTCTGCCTCGAAAGTCTGCATGGCAGGTGAGAGGCAACACCGAACCAGCGCTTTAGCGGTATTTCGAAGCCTGTTTCAAGCTTCTATCGGTAACTGGATGAATTACCTGGCGCCCCGCAAGTAGCTGTTTAAATCGGCGCATGGCAAACATCCTAGAGAAGCCGACAGGATAGTGTCAAGAATCTCGCGCAACAAAAAAAAAGACCCGCGCAAGGCGGGTCTTTTGGTTGAGTCAGAGCGCTCAGCCAGTGATGGCACGGTCTGCCGACAGCTTGCCGGCGCCTTCAATCAGTACGGCGATGCTACCGCCGAGCAAGGCCAGGGCGAATTCATAACCGTTGTTGGCCATGAACAGACCGTTGTGGATGTGCACCGATAGAATGGCAACCAGCGAGAGGAAGGTCAGCCCCAGCGCAGCCGGACGTACCAGCAGACCAATGATCAGCGCCAGACCGGCAAAGAACTCGGTACCACCGGCCAGGATTGCCATCAGGTGACCCGGTGCCAGGCCGACGCTTTCCATGTACTGCGCGGTGCCGGCAATGCCATAACCGCCGAACATGCCAAAGAGTTTCTGTGAGCCGTGGGCAGCGAAGATGATGCCGACGAAGATCCGCAGAACGGTCAGACCGTAGCCAGCGCGGGTGGACAGTACTTTGTTGATCAATGTGCTCATGCTATGTCATCCAGTGTGAGTGTGTGTTGGTTGACCGCTATATTAATCAATAAACATAATGTTAAAAGCGCAAAAAACCCGCCATAACAATCAGTTTATTCGATCACTTGCGTGAGACAACTTTCTGCCCCTGAGGCTCCAATGATCCCCGCTCCCGGTCATATGCCAAAAAGTATTTATTCACACTATTAACATAGCTGACAGGACCCATTCCCACCTGCTCCATGGCGACGCGCTCGACCTGGAAAAACCACTGATTGGGGTTCAAGCCGCGGCGCCGGGCCTCGGCACGCATCCCCTGAACACGTTCCGGCCCAAGGTTGTAGGCCGCCAGAACGAATGCCATGCGCTCACGCTCATTGAGCTTGGGGCTGGCGAAAAACTTGCGACGGATCAGTGCCAGGTACTTGGCTCCGGCCTGTACATTGCTGTCCACGGATTGAATGTTATTGACCCCGACCCGTTGCGCCGCCGATGGGGTAATTTGCATCAGTCCGGTCGGACCGCTGCCGCTGCGGGCGCTGGGCTCCAGCGCCGATTCCTTGAACGCCAGCGCCGCCAGGTTCAACCAGTCCATGCCCTGTTCTCGAGCGTGCTTTTGCAAGACCGGGCGCAGCTTCTCAAGACGCTGGCGGTCGGCGCGATCCAACGGGTAGTGAACCTGATACAGGCGTCGGTAAATACGCAGGAAAGCCACATCCTCATCGGACGGGGTCTTATAGGCTTGCAGAAAACGATCAATGCTCGCTCGCAACATCGAGGCATCACGGCGGACGAACCAGTACTCCTTGCCCGGCTCGCTGATGACCACCTGGCGATCGAAACGTAGCTTGGGCAGGATCTTGCCCCAGCGCTCGGCAATCGGTTGCTCGACGATGGTCAGGTGAAAAATCCCGCCCTGCACCATCTCCAGCACGTCTTCGACTGCCAGGCTCGGGTCGACCCATTCGACCTTGACCGGTGGCTGCTTGTGCAGCGCCAGCTTCTGATTGATCTGGTTGATCGCCTCACCGGCCGCGCTACCGGCGGGCAGCGCCAGGGTTTTGCCGGAAAGTTGTTCAAGACGGGTATAGCGGCGCTCGCCCTTGATCCCCACCAGCAGCAACGGCACGCTTGCGCCAATCGGCTCGCTGGTACTGACCGCGTGTGCGGACTGCGCATCGAGCAACTCCCCCGGTGCTACCAGGTCACCCTCGCCGCGCTGTAACGCGCCGAGCAATTGATCCTTGGCTTTGGGGATGATCTTGAGGGAGATTTCCTGGCCATCACGGGCATGGCCATTGAGGTACTGTTCGAAGGCTCGCAGGCGGTGGTATTCAACGCCAATGGTCTGGCCCTGGACCTCCCCGGAGCTGTTGCGGCTCTGATTGACCAGCACCCGCAATACGCGGCTGCCGCGGATTTCCGCCAGATCGCGGACCTTGCCCGACTGAACGGCTTCCAAGGGACCCGCCAACCGCGCAATAGCCGGCATCGGCAGCAGCATCGACAAGCACAGCACTAGCAAAACCTGGAGTCGTGTCATCCGTTCTCCGGAAAGAATACTGTCCAACGTCTCGATATTTCGAGCCGTGGGTCGACAGAAACAGAGCGCCTGGAGCGCTGGCAGAGTGCGAAAGAGTGCAGCCGCGACGGCCAACTGGCCCGTCGAAGCTCTCTTCCGGCATCAAAAGACAGCTTTAACTCTTTGTAGTTCTTGGTTTTTATTATAAATCTACAGCTCTGGTATGCTTTCCGGCCAAAGGCTAGGGTCACACCATGCAACTCATCGATATCGGCGTCAACCTGACCAACCCCAGTTTCGCCGACAAACACCAGGCGGTACTCGACCGCGCCTATGCCGCTGGCGTCTGCCAATTGGTGCTCACCGGCACCAGTGTCGAAGGCAGTGAACAGGCCCTGGAGCTGTGCCAGCAACTGGACGAAACCGGGCAGCGGTTGTTCTCCACCGCCGGTATCCACCCGCATTCGGCCAGTGACTGGAATGCCGACAGTGCTCAGCGTTTACGCAGTTTGCTCAAAGAACCCAACGTGCGGGCGGTCGGCGAATGCGGGCTGGATTTCAATCGTGACTTCTCACCGCGTCCGCAACAGGAAAAAGTGCTCGAAGAGCACCTGGCAATGGCCGTCGAACTGCAACTGCCGGTCTTCCTCCATGAACGCGATGCCAGTCAGCGCCTGCTGGAAATCCTGCGCGACTACCGCGACCAGCTACCGGCCGCCGTGGTGCATTGCTTTACCGGCGAGAAGCGGGCGCTGTTCAGCTACCAGGACCTCGACCTGCATATCGGCATCACCGGCTGGATCTGTGACGAACGCCGCGGCACTCACTTGCACCCGCTGGTCCGCGAGATCCCGCGCGGGCGCTTGATGCTCGAAAGCGACGCGCCGTACCTGTTGCCCCGCAGCCTGCGCCCCAAACCCAAGAACGGACGCAATGAACCGGCGTATCTGACCGAAGTGCTGCGTGAGGTGGCCTTGCATCGTGGCGAAAGCCTGGAAGACGTAGCCGCCCACAGCACCGCGTGTGCGCGAGCGTTTTTTGGCTTGCCGTCGGTTGAGTGAACCTGCCACATCAGGATCATCATTGATCCACATCAAAAAGCCCTTCGCTGAGTAGCGGCACAATGCTGGCACCTTGCCAATACTGTTTCCGCTATCAGAGAAGACCTCCATGGGTGCCTGGCTTAGCAACATTTCGCTGAAATACAAATTCTGGGCGGTCAACGCGGTCGCCTTCGTCACCACCCTGCTGCTGGTGCTGTATGCCGTGCAGCTGGAGCAACAAGCACGCAACCAGGCCTCGCAGCAGTCGGCCGTCGCTCAAGCGCGGCTGATCAGCGGCTGGCCGGTCGGCCAGGCCTTGCCTGAAGCCAAGCATTTCCTAAGCTTCGGCAAAGGCCAGACTCCCCTGCTGAACCAACAGCCATTGCCCGAGTTGAACAACGCCAACGGCTGGGTCGACATCAATGACATGCCTCTGTTTGGCGAGAACCCGTTGATCGGTGCCGAGGTGCTTTCGCGCGCCAACGGCGAGCAGATCGCCGTTCTGGCCTATGGCCCGAGCTTGAGCCAGGTGTTCGGCGAACGATTCGCCAACTACGCGGCAGCCGTGTTCATCCTGATGTTGGCGATGCTTGGTGCCTCGCAACTGTTGATCCGTTTTCTGCTCGCCCAGCTCAACACCCTCAAGGACGTGATGCTGCACGTCGAAAAAACCGGTGACCTGTCCGCTCGTGTGCCACTGTCCTGTACCGATGAGGTGGGCCAGATGGCCAGCGCCTTCAACGCCATGCAGGCCGGCTACCAGCGCGTGGTCAACACCGTGGCCAATACTGCCCGCCAACTGGATCTCGGCGCGGCGCGTCTGGCCGCCAGCATGAACGACGTACGCCACGGCATGCTCGGCCAACAAAGCGAAACCGATCAGGCCGCCACTGCGATCAATGAGATGTCGGCCACGGTCTATCACATAGCCCAACATGCCGGCGCCACTCGCGACCTCTCGCAAACCGCCGACACCCTCGCCGGCAGTGGCCAGGAGGTGGTCAGCCGGGTACAACAGTCCATCGCCGGACTGTCCTCCGGGGTGCAGCAAACCGCCGAGATGATTCAGCGTCTCGCCGAAGACAGCCAGAAAATCAACGGCGTGGTCAGCGTGATTCACAGCATCGCCGAGCAAACCAACCTGTTGGCCCTGAACGCCGCCATCGAAGCCGCGCGCGCCGGAGAAATGGGCCGGGGCTTTGCGGTGGTCGCCGATGAAGTGCGCAATCTGGCCAAGCGGGTGCAGACTTCTACTGATGAAATCACCAGCATGATCTCCGCGCTGCAAGCCGGTACACGGGATGCGGTGGACTTCATGCAGGAAAGCTCGTTCAAAGCCGACGACTGCGTACAGCAGGCTCAAGAGGCTGGCGCTGCGCTGGCCGAGATCACCGGTGCCGTGGCGCAGATGCGTGAAAGCAACACACAGATTGCCGTGGCGGCGGAACAACAGAGCCAGGTGGCAGAGGAGATGAACCGCGCGGTGGTGAGTATCCGTGACGTCACCGTGAATACCGTGCAGCAGACGGTGGATTCGGCCACCACCAGCAATGAACTGGCGACATTGGCGGGTGAGTTGAGCAAGGCGATCGGGCAGTTGAAGCTTTGAGGGACCCATCGCGAGCAGGCTCGCTCCCACAGAGGAATGCGATCAAATGTGGGAGCGAGCCTGCTCGCGATGGGGCCAGACCGGTCAACATCAATATCAACCATGCCCCCTATCGGACCGATAGCCAACCTTGATTCGCCGCGTGCAATTGCCCCACCTATCCTTCAATCATGTGTTCAACACGGATCGAGGATTACCCACATGGGCAAACGTCACCCCAACCTTCCCGCCTGGCAATGGCGTGCATACCCGCAAAACCACCAGCACCCGACCAATCTGGTGTTGCACCTGATTGCCGTGCCGCTGTTCATCGTGGCGTTTCTGCTGATCGTTTCCGGGGTGTTCGGCCTGAGTGTTCTGAACGTCGCCATCGGAGTCGTCGGCCTGCTTGCCGCACTGGGCTTGCAACGCCACGGTCACAGCCTGGAAGCGCAAGCTTCCGAGCCGTTCAGTGATCGCAAAGATGCGGTGTCGCGCTTGCTGGTCGAGCAATTCCTGACGTTCCCGCGTTTTGTCCTCAGCGGCGGCTGGAGGCGCGCCTGGCGCAAGCGCCATCACCGCTGAAGGTCTTACGCGAAAATAGTCACCGTCTGCCGGCTCAACGCAATCAACTGCCCTTCAGCGCTCCACAGCGCTGCGGCGGCGTGGCCATATCCGTCACGGGCGTGTTCGATTTCCACGAGATATTTGCACCAGTCCAGCGTGCTCAACGCCTGCAACGGCTGAACGAATTCGATGGTCCAGGTCAGGGTGCTGCCCGCCGCCGGTTTCTTCAGGTGCGGCAACAATGCCGGCGGCCAGGCATCCACCAGCGCCAGAATGTGCGCTTCAGTGACCGGCTCTTCCTTGACATCGCCACGCAAGCGAACCCAGCCGCCCATATCCCGGGATTTATTACCGGTGAACGGCAAACCGCCAACACTCCAACGCATCGCCAGATGGCGCATGAACTCGGGCGTCACGCCTTTGATGTAGGGCAGTTCCTGGCAATCGTCCCAGTGTTTCATCTCTGGCGCGGGCGCGGCCACCACCTCGACTTCGGAAGGACGCGAAGCGCCAAAGCTGCCCTGAACCAGGGTCACCACCTGGCCGTTCTGCACGGCTCGCCCCAGCACCTGGCTGACCGCTTTGCCTTCGCGCAGCACATCAACCTCAAAACTCACGGCCACGCCGGGTTCGACCGGACCGACAAAGGTGATCGCCAACGAACGCACCGGGCGATCCGCCGGGACTTTCGCGCGCATGGCTTCGTACTGCAACGCCGCGACCAGACCACCGAAACTGGCGCGCCCCTGGGCCCACTCCGCGGGAATAGACAGCTCGTGCGGCGAACTGCGCACGGCGTCGAGCAAATCGGAAAAGCGCATGGAAACCTCAAGGCTGGGAAAGGATCGAAGGATCTTAACCAGCCAGCAGCGCCTGTACAGCACCTATTCCGGCCAAAGAGGCTGACAGATAGGCCGCCAACGGCTACGAAAGGCAATCCACGTCAGGCTTTGAAGCAAGCCGAGATGAGTTTGTCGAGCACCCGATCGGCGCGACTTTCAGCCTTGGTCATGGTTGTTCGCCAGTCGGCCACGCAAGGCAGCAAGTCGGGTTCATGCTCGGCACGGGCCAACCATTGCCAGCAATCGTGCCATTCGCCGAGCGCTTCCTGTGCCGACTTGAGACGTGGCATGGCAGCTTCGGGCAAGCGGTCCAGTTCGGGATAGGCTTCGATCGCATAGCGCACGCGCTTGATCAATAGACGCAGGCGATGGCGGTCATGCGCGGGATCGTGCAGGGCCGCATCCAGCGCTTTCCATTGTTTGGCCAGGCGCTTCTCGATGCGCGTACGCAAACCCTTGAGCAAACCTTGACGCTGGGAGGCGCGCAAAAAGCGCGGAAAGGCGTCGAGAATCATCAACAGCTGCGCCAGTTCCGGGCTATCAGCCACAGCCGGGTAGGCGTGCGCCATTTGCACCATTCGGCGCTTGGCCGCATCCGCTTGACCGTGTGCCAGCAAGTACGCCGCCAGCACTTCACGGTCGCGCAGCGGCGTGGTCAGGCCTCCGACACCCGCCGCTGCCGCTTCGAGCTGTTCGACACCGGGCAAACCGCGCAATGGCCGCAGCAGACTGCGCAAACGGCGAACCGTCGTGCGCAAGTCATGCAGCGCTTCCGCGTCGGTGCTGGCGCTCAAGCGCGCCTGGCAGGCCAGCAAACGCACCTCCAGCCCCAACACCTTGGCCACCAACCGATTCACCAACGCAGACATCGCTCTCTCCCAAGTCGACAACCAGCATCAGATCGCTAGTTAACGCTCATGCTGGCGGTAAAACCGGGTGCCGACATTGCGTCAGATCATTGTGAATTCAACGCCCTGCGCGGGATTCGCGAATATAGAAGCGTGCTTTCTCGGCTTTTTTAGTGCAGCCCTCGTAGGCCTCGAACTGCTGCTGGGTCTTGGCCCCGGTCAGCAGCGAAAGCGCCTTGGAGTAACTCACGGTGCCCGCGAAACCTTCGGCCTTGGCGATGTCCAGCTCCTGCCAGGCGGCGTCCAGTTGACTACCGCAACTGTCGCGGTAAGCAGATTTTCCTGCGCAACCGGCAAGCACCAACGCGATCAATGGCAGACAGATCCAGGCTTTCATCAATGATTCCTCAAGGTATAAAAAACAATCGTGCAGGTAAGACGGCCAATGCCGCAAAAAGTGCCTTGGTCCACCCATTGAAACTATAGCGCCCGCGAGAATACTCATGTGCCGTTATTGAGTATCGAAAAAACGACGCTAATGGCCTGACTCAGAGTCAGCATGATTGAAGCGCGCCCCTCATTGGGTGCATTGTTGAAGCCTGTTTGATGAAGGGGCGAGTCATGAAAAAGCGTGTCGCACTGGTGCTGGGCTCAGGTGGCGCCCGAGGCTATGCCCATATCGGCGTTATCCAGGAAATCGAAAGGCGCGGTTATGACATTGCCTGCATCGCCGGTTGCTCCATGGGCGCGGTGGTCGGTGGTATCTACGCCGCCGGCAAACTCGACGATTACCGCGACTGGATCGAGAGCCTGGATTACCTGGATGTACTGCGCCTGGTGGACGTGAGCTTTCGTCTTGGCGCGATACGCGGCGAGAAAGTCTTCGGGCAGATCCGCAAGATTGTCGGCGAGATCAATATCGAAGACCTGCGCATCCCCTACACGGCCGTCGCCACCGACCTGACCAACCAGCAGGAAATCTGGTTCCAGGAAGGCTGCCTGCACCAGGCAATGCGCGCCTCGGCGGCGATCCCCAGCCTGTTCACCCCGGTCATGCAAGGCAATCGCATGCTGGTCGACGGCGGCCTGCTCAATCCTCTGCCGATTGTTCCAGTGGTCTCGAGCCATTGCGACCTGATCATTGCGGTCAACCTCAACGCGACCAACCAGCGGCACTATCAATTGCCAGTGATCCAGCGCCCTGCCGCGTTCAGAAGCCGTTTCGACAACCTGCTCAACTCGCTCGGTTCACGCCTGCCGTTCCGCCGCAAACAGGCCGAACAATTGCTGCTTCTGGAACAGGAAGCACTGCGCAGTGAAGCCGCCGAAATCAACCCCTGGATCGAATCCGCCGAGCCCGAAGCGCAACAACCCGCTGCCGCCCCGGAAGGCGACGGCGCGCCGAAATCGGCCACGGGCTCATTTATCATCGACAACGTTGGCCCGGCCTCGTTGCTGGACTTGATCAACCAGAGTTTCGAGGTGATGCAAACGTCGTTGGCGCAGTACAAGATCGCCGGTTATCCACCGGACATCCTGATCAATGTGCCAAAGCGGGTTTGCCGGTTTTTCGAGTTCTACAAGGCCCCGGAGCTGATCGCGCTGGGACAGGAGATTGCCCGGGATACGCTGGATCGGTATGAGAATGAACGCGATTAAGGATCAGGAGACTCTCGAGTGACTGTTCGGGCCTCTTCGCGGGCAAGCCCGCTCCCACATTGGATTTGTGGTGTATGCAAAACCACTGTGGGAGCGAGCTTGCTCGCGAAGGCGCCGGATCAATCAATACAGAACTAAAACCTGCCCTCATTCAACAACCGATACCCCACCCCTGCCTCGGTCAGGATAAACCTCGGCCGGGTCGGGTCATCCGCCAGTTTCTGACGCAGATGCCCGACCACAATCCGCAAGTAATGGCTGTCTTCGGTGTGGGTCGGGCCCCAGATGTCCTTGAGCAGTTGCTGTTGGGTGATGACCCGCCCGGCGTGGCGCGCCAGTTGCGCCAGCACCGAGTACTCCTTACGGGTCAGCGCCACTTCAGCACCGTCCAGCAATACCCGCCGGTACGCCAGATCCACCGTCAACGGACCGAACTTGAGCGCCGCTTCCTGGACTTCCCCCGCCGGGGCCTGCCGCAACAAGGCGCGGATCCGCGCCAGAAACTCCTGAATACCGAACGGCTTGGTCACGTAGTCGTTGGCGCCGCCATCCAGCGCCTCGACTTTCTGCCCTTCGCTGGCGCGCACTGACAGGACCAGCACCGGCACCGTCGACCATTCACGGAATTCGCGCAGCACTTGCTGGCCGTCCATGTCGGGCAGGCCGAGGTCGAGCACCAGCAAATCCGGCTTGTTCAGCGCAGCCTGGGCCAGGCCCTCGGTGCCGGTACCGGCCTCAAGTACTTTGTAGCCCTGGGAGGCCAGGCTGATGCGCAGGAATTTGCGGATCTGCGGTTCATCATCAATAACCAAAATGGTCGTGGTCTGGCTCATGGTTCCAAATCAGGCAAAGTAAGTGGCAAGAGAGTAGCGCAGGCAGCGTCAGGCTTCATTTTCAAACCCCGGCTGCTCCTGCAATGGCAAATGAATGGTGATGCAGGTGCCGCGCCCACCGATACCATCGGCGACGCTGATCCGCCCGCCATGGGCGCCGACCATGCCCTGGCAGATCGCCAGGCCCAGCCCGGTGCCCTGCCCGCCCCGATCACCACGGGCGGCGGTGTAGAACATGTCGAAAATCTTCGCGCGTTCCTCTTCGGGAATACCCGGGCCCTCGTCACTCACGGAAAAAAACAGCTCGCTGTCACTGGCGCCGGCACTCAGCTGCAAACGGCCATGGGCCGGCGAAAAGCGTGCAGCGTTTTCCAGCACATTCACCAGTGCCTGCTCGATCAATGCTGCATGCACATAGAGCAATGGCAACGCGCTCGGCACATCGGTGCTTACCTGCAACGGCGCCAGCACTGCACGCAAACGGTTAAGCGAACTGCCGACGATATCCGCCGGCGACACCCAATCGCGCGCCAGCTTCAAGGCGCCGTGGCCCAGGCGCGTCATGTCCAGCAGGTTCTGAATATAGCGGTCGAGCCGTTCGGCTTCATCACGAGTGCCTTCCAGCAACTCACGGCGATCCTCCAGCGGGATCGCCTCGCCCAGCGCCAGCAAGCTGTCGATGCTGCCGCGCATGGACGTCAGTGGTGTGCGCAAATCATGGGACACCGACGCCAGCAAAGCACTGCGCAATTGTTCGGTTTCACCGTGCAAACGTGCCGCCTCAAGGTCGTCGGCCAACTGCGCACGGGCCAGCGCTTGAGCCAGCGGCTGACTTAACGCAGTCAGCAAGCGTCGCCGCTGACCACTGAGCTGCTGACCCTCTTTCGGGCAAACACCGAGCAAGCCCAACGGCCCGTCGTCGACCGACAACGGCCACCACCACCAGCGACCGAACGGTAATGTGCCGGTGCCCATTCCCGCCGGTTGATCGTGCTGCCAGGCCCAGTCGGCGGCAGCGCGCTCGGCTTCGGAAAACTGCAGTGGGCCACCGGTTTCGACCTTCCAGCCGCCCTGCCCGTCACGGTTAACCAGACACAATTGCAGATCGTTCCAGCCGACCAGATGCGCCGCCGCCGCGCTGATCACCGCTTGCCGGTCGGTGGCGGCGGTGAGCTTGCGCGACAGGTCAAGCAGTTCGCTGGTCTCTTGCTGCGTGTCGCGCAAGGCTTCCAGCTGGCGCCGCTGGCGCGCCGCGAGGTTGCCGGTGAGCGCCGCCATCAGCAGGAAAAACAGCAGCGTCAACACGTCTTCCTCACGCTGAATCGCAAAGGAGAAGGTCGGCGGAATGAACAGGAAATCGTAGGTCAGAAATGACAACGCCGCGCACGCCAGCGCCGGCCCGAGGCTGCTGCGTACCGCCACCAGCAACACCGCCGCGAGGAACACCAGCGAGATATTCGGCAGCGGCAAGATACTCGACACCGCCCACGCCAAAGCGCTGGCCAGCACCGTCGCCAACAGTGCCAGCGCATAGTCGAACCAGACCAACGAATGCGCCGAACGCTGACGCGGTTGATGCTGCTGTTCATCGCTGTCGAGGACGTTGATTTCCAGGCCTCGGGCATTGCGCAACAAGCGTGAGGCCAAGCCGCCACCGAACAGTCGACGACGCCAACGCTGACGCGACTGGCCGACCAGCAGCAGGCTGGCACGCCGTTCGGTGGCGTGTTGAATCAGGGTTTTCGCCACTTCGCCAGCGCGCAGCAGCACCACTTCGCCGCCCAGCCGTTCAGCCAATTGCTGAGCGCTCTGCAGGCGCAAACGCGATTGCTCGTCGCGCACGCTGCCGTTGTCCACATGCACCAGGCTCCACGGCAAATGCCGACGCTGCGCGACCCGACTGGCATGCCGCACCAGGCGCTCGGCCTGGGCATCGCCATCGACCCCCACCAACAAGCGACCGCGCACGGCCGGAGCCGCCTGGCCCAACTGTCGGTAGCCGCGACTCAGGTCATCATCGACCTGCGCCGCCGCGGTTTGCATCGCCAGTTCGCGCAGCGCCGTGAGGTTGGTTTGGGTGAAGAACGCATCGATCGCCGCTCGCGCCTGTTCCGGCACATAAACCTTGCCATCACGCAGCCGCTCGAGCAGCTCGCGCGGCGGCAGGTCGATCAACAGCAGCTCGTAGGCTTCCTGCAGCACCCAGTCAGGCAGGGTTTCGCGCACCTGCACGCCGGTGATCCCGCGCACCTGATCGTTAAGACTTTCCAGGTGCTGGACGTTGACTGTGGTGTACACGTCGATGCCCGCTGACAACAACTCCTGGATATCCTGCCAGCGCTTGGCGTGGCGACTGCCGGGGGCGTTGCTGTGAGCCAGTTCATCGACCAGCACCAGTTTCGGCTTGGCCTTGAGCAAGCCATCGAGGTCCATTTCCTCGAGCATCACGCCACGGTATTCCGAGCGCACCAACGGCAACTGCGGCAAACCGCCGAGCAGCGCTTCGGTTTCCGCCCGACCGTGGGTTTCCACCACCCCGGCCATGACTTTCACGCCTTGGCGCAGCTGGGTGTGGGCGGCTTGCAGCATAGCGTAGGTCTTGCCGACACCGGGGGCAGCACCGAGAAAAACCTTGAGCCGACCGCGGCCATCGCGGGGTAAATCTGCTAACAGTGCGTCGGCGCGGCCGGAGTCGCTCATGCTTGAAAATCTCTGTTTGTCTGTTGTTCAGGTGGTGATTGCACAACCGTCATCGCGAGCAGGCTCGCTCCCACAAGGACAGTGATGAACCCGTGGGAGCGAGCCTGCTCGCGATTGGCGGCCGCACAGTCTTACAACTTCTCCAGCGCGATGTTCAGTTCCAGCACATTCACCACCGGCGGTCCTACCAGCGGCTGCTCGATGTGCGCGTCCACCAACTGCTCGACCGTCGATATCGGCAGATTGCGCGCCGCCGCAACCCGCGACAGTTGATAGGCAATTGCCGCCGGAGGCAAGTGTGGATCGAGGCCGCTGCCAGAGGTGGTCAGCAACGCCAAGGGCACCGGCCCCTGGCCTGGCACCAGCAGTTTGTTGGCATCGTCGATCACCCGGGTCGCGAGCGCCGGATTACTCGGTGCCAGGTTACTCGCACTGCTCGATACGGTCGCAAATGCGCCCGCCGATGGCCGTGGATGGAACCACGCATCACCGACAAAATCCTGGGCAATCAGGGACGAACCGCGCACCTTGCCATCGGCGTCACGCACCAGGCTGCCATTGGCCTGATCAGGGAACGCCACCTGGGCGACACCGGTCACCACCAGTGGATAAGCAACGCCGGTGATCAGGGTCATCAGGACCAGCAGGCTCAAGGCCGGACGAATCATTGTGGACATCATCAAATCCTCAACTCAGGTAAAACGCCGCGCCCGGGGCGCGGCGTGCAGCAGTTACACCAAATGCAAAGCGGTCAGCAGCATGTCGATCAGCTTGATGCCCACGAACGGCACCACGATGCCGCCCACGCCGTAGATCAGCAGGTTGCGGCGCAGCAGGTGTGCAGCGCTCGCGGCCTGGACACGTACCCCCCGCAGGGCCAACGGGATCAGCCCGACGATAATCAAGGCGTTGAAGACGATGGCCGAGAGAATCGCGCTCTGCGGACTGCTCAGGTGCATGATGTTCAGCACGCCCAGTTGCGGGTAGATCGCGGCGAACAGCGCCGGCAGGATCGCAAAGTACTTGGCCACGTCGTTGGCGATGGAAAACGTCGTCAACGCGCCGCGCGTCACCAGCAACTCTTTACCGATCTGCACCACGTCCAGCAGCTTGGTCGGATCGCTGTCGAGGTCGACCATGTTCGCCGCTTCGCGCGCGGCCTGTGTCCCGTCGTTCATTGCCATGCCGACGTCAGCCTGTGCCAGCGCCGGCGCGTCGTTGGCGCCATCGCCGCACATGGCGACCAGACGGCCATCGTTCTGCTCGTGGCGAATGCGGGCGAGTTTTTTCTCCGGCGTCGCTTCGGCCAACACGTCATCGACACCGGCTTCAGCGGCAATTGCCGCCGCGGTCAGCGGGTTGTCGCCGGTCACCATCACCGTGCGAATCCCCAGCTTGCGCAGTTCGGCAAAACGCTCGCGAATGCCCGGCTTGACCACGTCCTTGAGGTGGATCGCACCGAGCAATTTGCCCTCGGCACACACCAGCAATGGCGTACCGCCGCTTTGGGCAATCTTGTCGATTTCCCGGGACATCGCCGGCAGTATCTCGGCACGCGTCAGGCCAACGAAGGCCAGCACCGAATCCACCGCACCCTTGCGGTAGACACGGCCCTGATAGTCAACGCCGGACAAGCGAGTTTCGGCACTGAACGGCACAACGGTCAGCACCTCGGCGGACGGTTCAGCCTGTGGATAAAGTCCGCGCAGGTACTCGACGATCGACTTGCCTTCGGCGGTGTCGTCGGCCAGCGAAGCGAACAGCGCACCTTCCGCCAGTTCCTTGGCACTGACACCCGGCGCTGCATAAATCGCGGTGCAGCGACGGTTACCGAAGGTGATGGTGCCGGTCTTGTCCAGCAGCAACACATGCACGTCGCCCGCCGCTTCTACCGCACGGCCGGATTTGGCGATCACATTCAGCCGCACCAGACGGTCCATGCCAGCGATACCGATGGCCGACAACAAACCGCCGATGGTGGTTGGGATCAGCGTCACCAGCAGTGCCACCAGGAACACCAGCGGCAGGTTGCCGTTGGCGAAGTGGGCGAACGGCTGCAAAGTCACGACCACTACCAGGAAGATCATGGTCAGGCCGATCAGCAGGATATCCAGCGCCACTTCGTTCGGGGTTTTCTGGCGTTTGGCGCCTTCCACCAGGGCGATCATGCGATCCAGCGTCGATTCACCGGGGTTCGCGGTAATGCGCACCAGCAACCAGTCAGACACCAGTCGAGTGTTGCCGGTGACCGCCGAGCGGTCACCACCGGACTCGCGAATCACCGGTGCGGATTCACCGGTAATCGCCGCTTCGTTGACCGCGGCAATACCTTCGATCACCTCGCCGTCACCGGGAATCATCTCGCCGGCTTCGACGCGAACCACATCGCCTTTGCGCAGGCTGACTGCTGGCACTACCTGAAAGCTGCCATCGGCTTTCTTGCGCCGAGCGCTCAAGCCTTCGCTGCCGGCCTTGAGGCTGTCGGCTCGGGCCTTTCCGCGACCTTCAGCCAGGGCTTCGGCGAAGTTCGCGAACAACACGGTGAACCACAGCCACAGGGCAATTTGCGCCGCCACAAACGTCGGCACTGCCGGATCTGGAATCACACACAACACGGTGGTGAGGATCGCGGTCAGTTCGACCACCAGCATCACCGGCGAGCGCTTCAACTGCCGTGGGTCGAGCTTGACGAAGGCTTGCACCAGCGCCGGCCGCCACAGGGCCGAGATCGCAGTTTTCGGTTGCTCGACAGGTTGCGCCGGCACAACGTGTGGTGCGGCTTTTTTCGATACACGAACGGGCATATTCATCATCAAATCCCTCAGAAGCCCAGGCTCAAGTGTTCAGCGATAGGCCCCAACGCCAGGGTCGGCAGGAAGGTCAGGCCCCCCACCAGCAAAATGGTCACCGTCAGCAATGTCACGAACAGCGGACCATGGGTCGGGAAGCTGTTCTGGCCAATCGGTGCGGTTTTCTTCATCGCCAGGCTGCCGGCCAGGGCCAGTACCGGGAGGATGTAGCCGAAGCGCCCGATCAACATGCCCAGGCCCAGCATCAGGTTATGGAAGGGCGTATTGGCGTTCAGGCCGCCGAATGCCGAACCGTTGTTGGCGCTGGCGGAGGTGTAGGCGTACAGCAACTGGCTGAAACCGTGGGGGCCGGGGTTGCTGATGGTTCCCGCAGGGCCAGGCAGGCTCGCCGCAATGGCACCCAGTACCAGCACGCCGATCGGCATCACCAGCAAGGTCACCACCAGCAACTGGACTTCCTTGGCTTGCAGTTTCTTGCCGAGGTATTCCGGTGTACGTCCGATCATCAGACCCGCGAGGAACACCGCGATCAGCACGTTGAGCAACATGCCGTAGAGACCGGCGCCGACGCCGCCGAAGATCACTTCGCCGACCATCATGTTGATCAGCGCGACCATGCCGCTCAGCGGGTTGAGGCTGTCATGCATACCGTTGACCGAGCCGTTGGAGGCCGCCGTGGTGGTCACCGACCAGAGCACGGTCGCCGTGGTACCGAAGCGTGCTTCCTTGCCTTCCAGCGGTGCAGCCTGTTCGACCGCGACGTTGTTCAGGGTCGGGTTCGGCTGGTATTCAGCCCACAACGACACCGCGCCACCGATCAGGAACAACGCGAGCATGCAGGCGATGATCGCCCGGCTCTGACGCAGGTCCTTGACGTAATGGCCGAAGGTGAACACCAGCGCCACCGGGATCAGGATGATCGACGAGACTTCGAACAGGTTGCTCCAGGCCGTCGGGTTCTCGAACGGGTGCGCCGAGTTGACGCCGAAGAAGCCACCGCCGTTGGTGCCCAATTGCTTGATCGCAATCTGGCTGGCTGCCGGCCCCAGCGGAATCACTTGATCCACGCCTTGCATGGTCAGCGCATTCACGTAATGAGCGAAGGTTTGTGGTACGCCCTGCCAAACCAGATACAGCGCCAGCAGCAGGCAAATCGGCAACAGGCCGTAGAGGGTGGCACGAGTCATGTCGACCCAGAAGTTACCGAGGGTTTGCGCGGACTTGCGACCAATGCCGCGACACAAGGCAACCAGAACCGCCAGGCCGGTGGCGGCGCTGACGAAGTTCTGCACGGTGAGGCCGATCATCTGGCTCAGGTAGCTCAGGGACGCTTCACCGCTGTAGGACTGCCAGTTGGTGTTGGTCATGAAGCTGACGGCAGTATTGAACGCCTGTGTCCACTCCTGCCCCGGCAGGTTTTGCGGATTGAGTGGCAAGTAGTCCTGAAACAACAGGATCGCAAACAATAGCAAAAAGCCCGCGAGGTTGAACGCGAGCAACGCCAGGGTGTATTTCTGCCAGCTCTGTTCGCTCTGCGGGTCGACCCCGGCCACGCGATAACAGCCGCGTTCCACGGGCCCGAGGATCGGCGTCAGCCAGGTGCGCTGGCCTTCCATCACCTTGTAGTAGAACTTGCCCAGGAATGGTGCCGGAATCAGCACCACGGCGAAGAAGGCGAGGATCAGCCAATAGTCATAACTGTGCATAGCCGCTCCTAGTGCTGATCCGCGCGCAACAGCGCAACCAGTAGATAAATGAACAGTCCCACCGCCAGCAGCAGGGACACCCCGTCCAGAACACTCATGGAATTTCTCCGTCGTACGGCGACTGCCGCGTGTGGCGCAATTGTCCGCAGGAAGGCTGTAAAGGAACGAGACCGAGGGGTTGGGCGGGGCATAAAGAAAGCGTAAAGAGTGGGTTTATGCCTTCGTTACAGCGGTGTCCGGGCGGGCCTCTTCGCGGGCAAGCCCAGCTCCCACATTTGAAATGCGCTCCCCTGTGGGAGCGGGCTTGCCCGCGAAGGCGTCAGAACAGACACCACCGCCCCCAACTGGCGCACAAAAAGCGCACATCCCGCAGCGAACATCCTCGATACGACAGCTTTCTGCGCTTTACGACGTAACGAGCCGACATGGCACGCCCACTGCACACGCCCTCCACGGACTTTTCCAAATCGCAGCGGGAGAAACGCATGAACACACAACTCAAACCGACGTTGGGCACGCTGCATTTATGGGGGATCGCGGTCGGGCTGGTGATTTCCGGCGAGTACTTTGGCTGGAGCTACGGCTGGGGCGTAGCCGGAACGCTCGGCTTTCTGGTGACCTCGTTCATGGTCGCGACCATGTACACCTGCTTCATTTTCAGCTTCACCGAACTGACTACGGCGATCCCGCACGCAGGCGGCCCTTTCGCCTACAGTCGCCGCGCCTTTGGCGAAAAAGGCGGACTGATCGCCGGCCTGGCGACGTTGATCGAGTTCGTCTTTGCACCTCCGGCCATTGCCCTGGCCATCGGCGCTTATCTCAACGTGCAGTTCCCCGCCCTTGACCCGAAACATGCAGCGGTCGGCGCCTACATCGTATTCATGGGCCTGAACATCCTCGGCGTAAAACTGGCGGCGACCTTCGAACTGGTGGTGTGTGTGCTGGCAGTCATCGAGTTGCTGGTATTCATGGGCGTGGTCGCCCCGGCGTTCAGCTTCAGCAACTTCGCGCTCAATGGTTGGGCCGGCTCCGATGCGTTCGGTGCACCGGCCATCGCCGGGATGTTCGCGGCGATTCCCTTTGCGATCTGGTTCTTCCTCGCCATCGAAGGCGCAGCCATGGCCGCCGAAGAAGCCAAGGACCCGAAACGGACGATTCCCAAGGCCTACATCAGCGGCATTCTGACCCTTGTATTACTGGCCATGGGCGTGATGTTCTTTGCCGGTGGCGTGGGTGACTGGCGGACCCTGGCGAACATCAACGACCCGTTGCCGCAAGCGATGAAAGCCGTGGTCGGTGAAGGCTCCGGCTGGCTGCACATGCTGGTGTGGATTGGTCTGTTCGGGCTGGTGGCGAGTTTCCACGGGATCATCCTTGGCTATTCGCGACAGTTCTTCGCCCTCGCCCGTGCCGGATACCTGCCGGCCTACCTGGCCAAGCTGTCGCGCTTCCAGACCCCGCACCGGGCAATCATCGCTGGCGGGCTGATCGGCATCGCGGCCATTTACAGCGACGGGCTGATCAACCTCAGTGGCATGACCCTGACCGCCGCGATGATCACCATGGCGGTATTCGGCGCTATCGTGATGTACATCATGAGCATGCTGAGCCTGTTCAAACTGCGTAAAACCGAACCGAACCTGGAACGGACTTTCCGTGCGCCCGGCTACCCACTGGTACCGGCGACCGCCCTGGCATTGGCGGTGGTGTGCCTGGTGGCGATGGCCTGGTTCAACGCGCTGATCGGGGCGATCTTCCTCGGCTTCATGGCGGTCGGTTTTGTCTACTTCCTGCTGACAGCGCAATTGCGTGCCGATGCGCCGGCGGATGCGATGTTGACCGGGCTTTGAGTAAGCACTGAAACGACGCTGATGATGTCGCGTTCAAGGATGTGCGGCGTCTGCGGTATATCAGGCATAGAATGGAACCACTGCGAAAATTGATCGCTCAAAAGTGGTATGCACGATCGGTTGGTGAAGCCCTCGCCTACCGGCCTGCCCTTAAGGAGAACACCTATGCCCTGGTATGCCTGGTTGATTCTGGTGGTTGCTATCGGATCGATCGTCGGTGGCTTGATGTTGCTGCGCGACACCGCGAACAAAGTGGAATTGACCGACGAACAACGTAAACGCGTCGCTGAGCGCAACGCCGAAGCGGACGCCAAGGATGCGAAAGATCGTTGACTGAACTGTGGCGAGGGAGCTTGCTCCCACGCCACAAAAACTTCTCTACTTCTCCCACTCGGCTTTGGCGATATGCAAGCCGTGCATCCCCTTGTACGCGGCCCGCTCAGGCTGGCTCCAGCCGTCGAGCAACGTTTCCTCCAAACGATAGATTTCCACGCCCAAAGGCCGGCAGACGCTCAACGGGTCCTGCGCATTCGGCCCCCACATCGGCAGCGACAAATCGCCCCCCGGGCAGGTCGACAATGCACACAGCAGATCGATCTCGGCGAAGAACTCCAGATAATCGCCCTTCTGCGCCGGGCAGGCCTTCATGAAGTACATATCGTCGTGGTTGAGCCCCGTGCACTGAAAGATGTTCAGCACGTCATGCACGTCGAACTCGGTCAGACCGTGAGGTAACACGGCGCGGGTCAGGTTCGAATGGCAATGGTGATGGAAGTCCTCGCCGGTGAGCATTTTGTTCACATAGGGATCGCAGCGCGTACCCAGCAAATCGTGCAAACGTCCGCCATGTTCGTCGATGCCATAGTTGGCCAGGCTGTCATCGGTGATGGTCACCAGCGGTCGCAGAAAGGGCAGGTTCGACCAGAGCCGGTCATGGGTGCTGACGTGAGCGCCCTGCAATTGCCGGGTCCGCGCAGCCCACAGCCGTTCGCGCGGGTCGTTGGCATTCCAGACGTTGAAGTCTCCCACTTGCGGGCCCACGGGTGTGGTCACACGAAACACATGCCCCGCCGGTACATGCCAGGCGCGTCCGGTGCGGATCGGCACTTCGAATTGCTCGATCAGCGTGCGCGCGGCCGGTGTATCGCGGATCCGCTCGTAGAAGGCTTTATCGACCTGCAACGCCGAGCCCTTACTGACCTGATAAGCCGCGGGATAGTCTTTGTACATGGCATGAGTCCTCGATCAATGACGGGAAGGATGGTTGAACAACTCAAGCAATTGCTGTTCGGAATCGTCGAGATAGTCGCTCAAGGCGTCGTAAGCGCCGGGCTTGTCGCCCTCGACCAGCAAGTCGTGAATGTGCCGGTCGCGCTCAAGCCAGGGCGCCTGGAAGCGGGACTCGTCAGGTGCCGCACTGAACACCAGGCGCAGTTGCGCAACGACATTGGTAAAGAATTCATCGAACAGCGGGCTGCGTAACAAACCGACAATGTGTTGATGAAAACGCAGGCTGTGGGTGCCGACAGCCCGCCAGTCTTCACGCTCGCGGGCCAACTGCGCGGCTTCAATGGCGTCGATCATGTGATCGGATTGGTATTCGCGCAGCGGTCGACTGGCGCTGATGGCCTGTAGCTCCAGCGTACGTCGGACCTGGAACAGGTCGCGCACCTGATCGGCGCCGAGCTGGCGAACCATCACGCCTTTATTTCGGACATAAAGGGTCAGGCCCTCCTGCCCCAAGCGGTGCAGCGCTTCGCGGATGGTATTGCGCGAGGCGTTGTAGGCAAGCACCAGATCGCCTTCCACCAACGCCCGCCCCGGCAGCAAACGTCCGCCAATGATGTCGGCGCGCAACTCCAGTGTGATGTGGTCAGCCAGGGACAGCCCGCTACTCATACTCATCGCCTCAGGATTGTTCAACAATCGTCAGTCAATGAGTAATCACTATTCGTGCCAGTTTCAACCTACACGCCACGCCTGGCGCACAATGCAAAACGGCGACCCTTGGGTCGCCGTTTTCGTTACTGACTGTATTGCTTGCCCAATCCTGGCGGTACGCCATGGATGTCGATCTCTTCCCACGGACCGTTCGGGCTGATGCTGCGACTCCAGCCGTTGTTCCAGCGGTAGTAGGTGCGCTGGCGGTAGAAGGTGTCGGTCTGGTTGTCGAGGACGTAGACGCCGAGTTTCGCATCCCAGTGGCTGTTGCCGCCCGGTGGTGGGGCGAAGCTTGCCGAGGTACGCGGCTGTGGTTTGCCGGCTTTGTTCGGGGTCATCGGTTTGCCGGGAGCAGTCGATGGCGACGGTTTGGTGCCTGGGTACGATGACGGAATCGGCGGCAACCGCTCTTCATGTGACGGCGGCTGGACCGCACATGCACTTAACCCCAAGACAAGACTGAGCAGGGTGATACGAGCGATGGCGGTCATGGCGGATTTCCTGGTTATTTGTCTGGGCTGTCGATGGTCAATTGTTGCGGCGCGGTAGTGCTGCTGGCCAAAGGCTCGCTGCGACCGACCCACTCGCCGGCAGTCGGTTGGCCAGCACGGGAAATGCGCGCGACCAGTTGGACTTCAGGAAAGTTCGACAGTTTCAATTGCGGCATCATTGCGTCGGCATCGCCCAGTTCGACGGTCGCTGGCAGGTCGGCAACGGTCAGGCGCTTGGCTGCCAATGGCGCCGGAGGGCCTGAAGTGGCGCGAGCGAAAATGAACACACTGTCACCTGGCTGTACCTTGGCTTTCACGTTCGCCGCCAGATCAACCGTCACTTTCAGCAGCGCTGCCGGCTTGGCCGCTACGACAGGCGCCTTGGCGACAGTACCGCCGTTCGCTTGCAGTTTTTCGGTTGCCCGTGCAATGCCACCTTCCAGCGCGCTGCGCGAGTTATCTTCAGGTGGCAGTTGCGCCAACAGACGCCCCCAGTAGTCGATGGCCTCCTGATAACGCTCGCCTTCGAATGCCGCGATACCCAACAGTCCAAGGCTGGTGACTTCTTTAGGATCGGCCTTGAGTGCTTCGTCGGTCAGCGCCTGGATCTTCTCCGACCATTTTTTGTTGTCGGCAAAGTACTGCGCCTGCGCCCACTGGCCGAGCAATTCCGGCTGACGGCCAGCCAATGCCACGGTGCGCTCGAAGATCTTCGCAGCGTCCGCTGGGCGGTCCTGAGCCATGTAGGTACGACCCAGGAAATACAGGCCTTCGGCTGAGTCCGGTTGAGCCGCAACAGCGCGTTCGAGACGACGGGTCATCTCTTCCATCGATTGCGGTGCCTGGGCGAATTCACGGGTCAGTTCGACCTTGTCACTGGCGCCGAAATGCAGGTACAGCCCCAGGCCCAGCACCGGCACCAGGATCGCTGCCAGCAGTGGCAATGGCTTGCCCAGACGAGAAACCCGGCCCGTGTCGGCACCTTCGGTATCGGCCAGCAGTTCACGAGCCGCTTCGTCACGCCCGGCGCTCATTTGCGTCGCATCAAGCACGCCTTCGGCCTGCTGAGCCTGCAACTCAGCCACGCGTTCCTGGTAAAGCGCCACGTTCAGCGCGGTACGATCCTCTTCACGCTGGGCGCGACGGCCACGCAGAACCGGAATCAACAAAAAACTCAGGGCAACCAGTAGAAGCAGACCTGCAGCGAGCCAGAAATCAATCATTCTTGGTGTTATCCAACAGTTGGTCGAGGCGCTTGCGCTCATCAACAGAAAGCGTGTCGGTACCTGCCGTGCGCTCGGCACGACGGCGACGGACGATCAAGGCGATTACCAGCACGCCACCGAGCAACAACCCGGCCGGGCCAAACCACAGCAGCGCGGTCTTGCCGTTCAGGGCTGGCTTGTAGCGCACAAAGTCGCCATAGCGGTCGACCATGAAGTCGATGATCTGCTGGTTGTCCTTGCCCTCGCCGAGCATGCGGAAAATCTCTTTGCGCAGGTCAGCGGCGATCGGTGCATTGGAATCGGCAATGTCCTGATTCTGGCACTTGGGGCAACGCAGTTCCTTGGTCAGCTCATGAAAACGCTCGCGTTCGGCGTCATTGGCGAACACGTAAGTGTCGATGGCCGCGTGAGCGACACCGGCGATACTCAGGCCGAGTACGGCGGCAGCAATCCAGCGCTTCATGGCTTGGCCTCATCGACCAGCGCCTGATACTTGGCCGCCAGTTGTTCACGCCAGACCACTTCGTCGATCACCCCGACGTACTTGTCGCGGATGATGCCTTTGGCGTCGATGAAGAAGGTTTCCGGAGCGCCGTAAACGCCGAGGTTCAAGCCCAGGGAGCCCGCCTCGTCACGGATATCCAGCAGGTACGGGTTGTGGAATTCGACCAGCCACTTCAAGGCATCGGTGTTGATGTCCTTGTAGTTGACGCCATAAATCACCACGCCCTGCTGGGCCAGCTTGTTCAGCACCGGGTGCTCGACCCGGCAGGAAATGCACCAGGTGCCCCAGACGTTGACCAGGGCCGGTTTGCCCAGCAGATCAGCGCGGGTCAAGGTCTTGTCGCCTTGCACGGCCGGCAGGGAAAATTCGGGAAACGGCTTGCCGATCATTGCCGAGGGCAGCTCGGCCGGGTTCAGGTAGAGCCCCCGGTAAAGAAACACCGCCACCAGCAGAAACAGCGCCAGTGGCAACACCATTAACCAACGTCTCATGCAGTGGCTCCCGTCATGCCCAGCGCTTCACGCACGCGACTTTTCACCTTGACCCGATAACGACGATCCAGCGCCGCCAGCAACCCACCGAAACCTGTCAGCAAACCGCCGAACCAGATCCAGCGTACGAACGGCTTGACGTGCACGCGCACGGCCCAGGCGCCATTTTCCAGCGGCTCACCGAGCGCCACGTACAGGTCGCGGGTAAAACCGGCGTCGATGCCGGCTTCGGTCATCATTGAGTTCTGTACGGTGTACAGACGTTTTTCCGGGTGCAACACCGCGACTTCCTTGCCCGACCGGATCACCCGAATGGTGCCTTTGTCAGAGGTGAAGTTCGGTCCTTCGAAGTGCTTGGCGCCCTCGAAAATGAAGTGATAACCGGCAAGGTCCATCGACTCGCCCGGCGCCAGACGCAGATCGCGCTCGGCGCTGTTCTGGCTCGAAAGCACCACACCCAAGGCGCACACGGCGATACCGAGGTGCGCAACCTGCATGCCCCAATAGCTGCGGGTCAGGCTCGGCAGGCCTTTGATCAGGCCCTTGTTGCGGGTCTTGTCGAAAATGTCACGCACACCGGCCAGCAACACCCAGGCCGCGAGCATGAAGGTCGCCAGCACGGCCCAGTTGAAGTCGCCATAAGCGATCCCGGCGACGACCGCCAAAGCAGCGCTGCCGAGCAACACCGGGGTCAGCATGTTCATCAGCCACTTCACCGGAGTGTCTTTCCAGCGCACCAACACACCGACGGCCATCACCACCATCAGCAACGCCATCAACGGAATGAACAATGCATTGAAATACGGCGGGCCGACCGACATCTTGGCGCCACTCAGGGCATCGAGCACCAGCGGGTACAAGGTGCCGAGCAGAATCATCGAAGCCGCGACCACCAGCACCAGGTTGTTGCCCAGCAGCAGGGTCTCACGCGACCACAGGTTGAAGCCTACATGACTCTTGACCACGGGTGCGCGCAAGGCGAACAGCGTCAGCGAACCGCCAACCACAAACAGCAGGAAGATCAGGATGAACACGCCCCGCGCAGGGTCCGAGGCAAACGCGTGCACCGAGGTCAGCACACCGGAACGCACCAGGAAGGTTCCCAGCAGGCTCAGCGAGAAGGCGGCAATGGCCAGCAACACGGTCCAGCTTTTGAACACACCGCGTTTTTCAGTCACGGCCAACGAGTGAATCAGCGCCGTACCGACCAGCCAAGGCATGAACGAGGCGTTTTCCACCGGGTCCCAGAACCACCAGCCGCCCCAGCCGAGTTCGTAGTAGGCCCACCAGGAGCCGAGGGTGATGCCGATACCGAGAAAGGCCCAGGCGACGATGGTCCAGGGCCGCGACCAACGGGCCCACGCCGCATCCAGACGACCGCCGAGCAAGGCCGCAATCGCGAAGGCGAAGGCCACCGAGAAACCGACATAACCCATGTAGAGCATCGGCGGGTGAACGATCAGGCCAATGTCTTGCAGCAACGGGTTGAGGTCATGACCGTCAGTGGGAATCTGCGGCAGAACCCGTGCGAACGGGTTCGAGGTGAGAATCAGGAACAGCAGGAAACCGGTGCTGATCATGCCCATCACCGCCAGCACGCGAGCCAGCATGACCTGCGGCAATTGCCGGGAGAAGATCGACACGGCAAAGGTCCAGCCGCCGAGAATCAACGCCCAGAGCAGCAAGGAACCTTCGTGGGCACCCCACACCGCGCTGAACTTGTAGTACCACGGCAAGGCGCTGTTGGAGTTGTTGGCGACATACCCCACCGAAAAGTCATCGGTCATGAAGGCGTAGGTCAGGCAGCCGAAGGCAAACACCAGAAAAGTGAACTGGCCCCAGGCCGCTGGCTGGGCCAGGCCCATCCACATGCGGTCACCGCGCCAGGCACCGAGCAACGGCACGGTGGCCTGAACGATGGCAAAGCACAGGGCGAGAATCATCGCCAGATGGCCCAACTCGGGAATGAAGATGCCTGAGGTCATGGATCAACCCTCCTTAGCGGGTGTTGGAGCAGATTGACCACTGTCTTTGAGCGCCTTGGTCACTTCTGGCGGCATGTATTTCTCGTCGTGCTTGGCCAGCACTTCGTCAGCCACCACTACGCCGTCTGCATTCAGTTTGCCCAGTGCAACGATGCCCTGCCCTTCGCGGAACAGGTCCGGGAGGATGCCGCGGTAGGTGATGGTCACGGATTTGTTGAAGTCGGTGACGATGAATTTCACGTCCAGCGAATCGCCGGAGCGTTGCAGCGAGCCCTTCTCGACCATGCCGCCAGCACGGATGCGCGTGTCTTGCGGGGCTTCGCCATTGGCGATCTGGGTCGGTGTGTAAAAGAGGTTGATGTTCTGCTGCAAGGCACTGAGGGCCAGGCCGACAGCTGCGCCGACACCGACCAGGATCGCGAAAATAATGACAAGACGCTTTTTACGCAGCGGATTCACTTGCTGTTCTCCCGGCGCAGACGGCGCGCCTCTTGTTGCAGGTAACGCTTGCGGGCCAGGATCGGCGCAGCCACGTTGAGAGCCAGTACCGCCAGGCAGATGCCATAAGCCGACCAGACATAAAGACCGTGATGGCCCATGGCGAGGAAGTCGCCGAATGAAGCAAAACTCATTACGCGGCCTCCAGGCTGTTTTGCACTTCGGCCTTGACCCAGCTGGCACGGGCTTCGCGCTTGAGCACTTCAAGGCGCATGCGCAGCAACAGCACGGCGCCGAAGAAACAGTAGAAACCCAGTACCGTCAGCAGCAACGGCAGCCACATTTCGGCCGGCATTGCCGGTTTTTCGGTGAGGCTGAAGGTGGCGCCCTGGTGCAGGGTGTTCCACCACTCCACCGAGTACTTGATGATCGGGATGTTGATCACACCGACAATCGCCAGCACCGCGCAGGCCTTGGCCGCGCTGTCACGATTGCTGATGGCGTTGCCCAGCGCAATGAGACCGAAGTACAGAAACAGCAGAATCAGCATGGACGTAAGTCGTGCATCCCAGACCCACCACGAGCCCCAGGTCGGTTTGCCCCAGATGGCCCCGGTGACCAGCGCCACGGCGGTCATCCAGGCACCGATCGGCGCTGCACATTGCAGGGCGACGTCCGCCAGCTTCATCTTCCATACCAGCCCGACAATGCCGCAGACCGCCAGCATCACGTAGCAGGACTGCGCCAGCATGGCGGCCGGCACGTGAATGTAGATGATTCGAAAGCTGTTGCCTTGCTGGTAGTCCGGCGGCGCGAAGGCCAGGCCCCAGACCACGCCGACGCCGATCAGCAGCAACGCCGCGACACTCAGCCAGGGCAGCAGTTTGCCGCTGATGCCGTAAAACCATTTGGGCGAGCCGAGCTTATGAAACCAGGTCCAGTTCATTGCTGTTTCCATCACGGTTGTTCTTCGCCATCACGAAGAACCAGGGTCTTTACTGGTTAAAATTTAACCAGACCTCATTATTCGCCGACGCTGATCTTCAGGCCAGCGGCTATTGCAAAGGGTGTCAGGGTTATCGCCAGGGCGGTCAGGCTACCAAGCCACAGCAAATAACCGGTTGCCGGCATACCCTGCAAGGCTGCCTGCAAGGCGCCACTGCCGAGAATCAATACCGGGATGTACAGCGGCAGAATCAATAACGCCAGCAGCAAGCCGCCGCGCTTCAATCCAACCGTCAGCGCCGCGCCCACCGCACCGAGCAAGCTCAATACCGGTGTACCGAGCAATAGCGACAAGAGCAAAACCGGCAGACAGGCGGCTGGCAAACCGAGCATCAACGCCAATAACGGGGCAAGCAACACCAGTGCCAAGCCGGAAAACGCCCAGTGTGCCAGCACCTTTGCCAAAACCAGAAGAGGCAGGGGGTGCGACGAAAGGACCCACTGCTCAAGGGATCCGTCCTCGAAATCACTGCGGAAAAGCCCGTCCAGCGAGAGCAAAACCGATAAAAGGGCCGCTACCCAGACCAGTCCCGGTGACAAGGTTTGCAACAATTGTGTCTCAGGTCCGACCGCCAATGGAAACATTGAGACAACAATGGCGAAGAATACGAGGGGGTTGGCAAGCTCGGCAGGACGCCGACACAACAAACGCGCCTCACGGGCGACCAACAGTGCAAAAACACTCATACGGCCCACTGCCCCAAATCGATGTCGCGGTAACCGGCCGGCATCCGGGTCAATGTGTGGTGAGTGGTCAGAACCACCATGCCGCCTCGCTCGCAGTGTGCGGCCAGGTGTTCTTCCAACTGGGTGACGCCTTGTTTATCCAGCGCGGTGAATGGTTCGTCGAGAATCCATAGCGCCGGGCTGTCCAGATACAAGCGGGCCAGAGCCACGCGGCGTTGTTGACCAGCGGACAGGGTGTGACAAGGAACATCTTCGAAACCGCGCAGTCCTACCGCTGCCAGCGCCTGCCAGATCGCCTCATGCGTCGCCGGCTGATGCAATGCGCACAGCCAGCTGAGGTTCTCTTCAGGGGTCAGCAAGTCCTTGATTCCGGCGGCATGGCCGATCCACAACAGGTTGTGGGCCAGCTCCGGACGCTGCGTGTTCAAAGGCTGGCCGTTGAGCAACACCTGGCCGCTGGTCGGCTGCATCAGTCCGGCGAGCAGGCGCAAAAGGCTGGTCTTGCCGCTACCGTTGGGGCCGCTGATCTGCAACATGTCACCGCGACCCAGACGCAACTCGAGGTTTTCGAAAAGCATCCGCCAGTCTCGCTCACAGGCGAGCGCTACGGCTTCTAGTAGAGGGCTGGTCAAGAGATCGCGGGCCTTTACGGTTCAAGTCGGCAATGGAGCGGCCGTTAAAGTGATGCAGCATAGATGCATTGACGGCCTGTTCTAGAGAGCTGCGTCAAACATTTGCAATGTTTTCCGCGCCCCGACAACAACGGGGCGGCATTATACATGTCATGTCCTACTCCAAAGAGGGCAATTTCGACAGGGTGTGACCTGATGACCGGCGAGATGAACATCCTTCCACTGCCCGCTACGACGCCGGCCACCTCGCGCCCGCTGGTGGTCGGTGGTGAGTTGCTCAAGTTGCAGACCCCGGTGGAAGGTTTGATCGCCGCGGGCCAAAGCGCCAGCGCTGAAGTGCTGTCGCTCAAACAGAACGACCAGACTTTCCAGCTGCTGCTCAAGGTCACCCTGGACGGTGGCCGTCAAACCAACGTGCAAGTCACCAGCAACCAGCCGTTGCCTCTGGGCACCAACCTGACGGTCAGCCAGCCTTCAGCCAGTAGTCTGGCGATTACCGTGCAACAGGCCATCGCCGCAAATGTCGCCACCCTCACCCGCCTTGATACCGCGCAATTGCCGGTTGGCACGTTACTGCAAGGTAAAGTCCTGACCACCCAGCTGATGCCGCAAACACCGGGGCAGCCGGCGGTCTATCGCTCGCTGGTGAGTGTGCTCAATACCGCACTCAGTGGCAGCACCCTGAGCATCGACAGCCCGCAACCGTTGCGTATCGGCAGCCTGCTCAGCGCCTTGGTCCAGAGCGCGCAAAGCCTGAGCTTCGTGCCTCTGGCCAGCCGTCAGGAGCAACTGGCGGTGAGTCAGCAACTGCTGGCCCAGCAAAGTCGCCAAGGCTCATTGAGCGGGCTGATCGATGCCCTGCAAAACCTGCCAGACTCCGACACCACCTCCGACGACCTGCGCGCTGCCGTCGACAAACTGCTCGCCGACCTGCCAGACGTTCAGCAACTGAGCACCCCCAAAGGTTTGGCGCAGGCGCTGGTCAACAGCGGGCTGTTTCTGGAAAGCAAACTGCTCACCGGACAGAACCCGGCCCTGACACCGGACCTGAAAGGCAATTTGCTGCGATTGATCGCACAATTGGCCCCCGACCTGCCGGCCAATACCAGTTTCAACGCAGTCATCGCCGCCAACACCCTGGCGCAGGCACTGCCAAGCTTTGTCCGCAGCGCCCTCGGCACCCTCGGGCAGGTCAGCGCCAAACCGCAGCCGAGCGGCTTCCCCCTGCCCTCGCGGTTGCTGCAAAGCCTGGAAGGTGAAGGCGATCTGGAGCATTTGCTGCGCCTGGCCGCAGCGGCCGTTTCGCGCCTGCAAAGCCATCAACTGTCGGGCCTGGAACAGACCGGCATGACCGAGGATGGCAAGCTGCAAACCACCTGGCAGCTGGAAATCCCCCTGCGCAACCTGCAAGACATCGTGCCGTTGCAGGTGAAGTTTCAACGCGAGGACACACCGGAAAAGGAACAACACGAGAAACCTGTCGAGCGCGAGCCGAAGCAACGGCTCTGGCGAGTCGAGCTGGCGTTCGACATGGAACCGCTTGGGCCACTGCAAATCCAGGCACAGCTGGCCCAGGGCAAACTCTCCAGCCAGCTCTGGGCCGAACGGCCTTATACCGCCAGCCTGATCGAAAGCAACCTGGAGGGCTTGCGCGCGCAGCTGCTGGCATCAGGCCTGAATGTTGGCGACCTGCATTGCCACCTCGGCACACCGCCCCAAGGCAATCAAACCCGCCTCGAACAACGCTGGGTCGACGAAACCGCATGAACAACCCCACGCCACCGCGCCAGGCCATCGCCCTCAAATACGACGGCAGCCACGCCCCGACGCTCACCGCCAAAGGTGATGACGAACTGGCTGAAGCGATTCTGAAGATCGCCCGCGATTATGAAGTGCCGATTTATGAAAATGCCGAGCTGGTGAAGTTGCTGGCGAGGATGGAGTTGGGGGATAGCATTCCTGAAGAGCTCTACCGCACGATTGCCGAGATCATTGCGTTTGCCTGGAAACTCAAGGGCAAGTTTCCGCAAGGGTTTGGTTCTGAAGCTGCGATGGTGGAAAGGGATGTGACAGAACGCGGGGAGGATTACTGATGTTTCGAGGGCCTCATCGCGAGCAGGCTCGCCCCCACAAGGGATCGGTGGTGGACACAAAACGTGTGAACGCCGCCAATTCATTGTAGGAGCGAGCCTGCTCGCGATGGCAATCTCAGCCCAATCGCAAAATCAGTTCTTGTGCAACTTGCTCATCAACTCGGCCTCTGCCTGGGTCAGGCCGCAGGACTGGGTCAATTCGTCGACGCTGGCGCCCATCCCCACCAGGCGGGCGGCCTGGGCGAATGACAGGCTCGACGGGTCGCGCTGCTCAAGCTGGGCCAGCTTGTCCGGCAAGGGGCCGACCACCGCACGCAGTTCATGCAGGTCTTCACCCATGCGCACGTTACCGTTCTGGTAGTCGTCGACACGCTTGGCCAGGTCCTTGATGCGTTGATCGCGCAACGCATCGCCCTGGGCTTGCAGCGCTGCCAGCTCTCGCTGCTTGCGCGTGTAAGCCAGGAACATCGCCAGGGTCCCTGCCCACAGGAGCCCCAGTAAAATGACAGCAACCTCGAGAATCAATCAGATACTCTCCAGTTCCGACCACTCTTCTTCACTCATCATCTTGTCCAGCTCGACCAGGATCAGCAACTCGTTGTTCTTGTTGCACACGCCCTGGATGAACTTGGCCGATTCTTCGTTACCGACGTTAGGCGCGGTTTCGATCTCGGACTGACGCAGGTAAACCACTTCAGCCACGCTGTCGACCATGATCCCGACCACTTGTTTGTCGGCTTCGATGATCACGATACGGGTGTTGTCGCTGACTTCGACAGTGCCCAGGCCGAAGCGCTGGCGAGTGTCGATCACGGTTACTACATTGCCGCGCAGGTTGATGATGCCCAGCACGTAGCTTGGCGCACCCGGAACCGGAGCAATTTCGGTGTAGCGCAGGACTTCCTGAACGCGCATCACGTTGATGCCGTAGGTTTCATTGTCCAGCTTGAAGGTTACCCATTGCAGGATCGGATCTTCGGAACCCTTTGCAGACGACGCCTTATCATTCATACCCTGACCCCTCGAAAAACCGCCTGTGGCGGTGTGTGTTCTGTCCGGCCGCACCGTGTATGCGGCCAGCTGTTTGTTATGTAGGTTTGTGGGCCGGCTTGCCGCCGCCCATATGCTTGGCACCGCCGCTGGCGATCAACTCCGCCAGCTCCGAGACATCCAGCAACGCACACATGTGCTCGATCACCGTACCGGCCAACCATGGCCGTTGCCCCCGATGGCTGCGCCATTTGATTTCGTTCGGGTCCAGGCGCAACGAGCGGCTGACCTGATGCACCGCCAGTCCCCACTCGTAGCCCTGAACCGAGATCACGTACTGCAGGCCCTGGCGGAAGTCATCGCGATAACGATCGGGCATGACCCAACGCGCGGTATCCAGCACCTTCAGGTTGCCGGCCTGGCTTGGCAGAATCCCGAGGAACCATTCCGGCTGGCCGAACAACGGCGTCAGCTCATGACCGGCCAACGAGTAAATCGAACCGAGGCACACCAGCGGCACAGCCAGGGTCAAACCGGCGACGTCGAACAACAGGCATTCAAACGGTTCGGCAGCCCAGCTTGGCCGGTCATCGCCGACCACCGGCGGTGGCGTGTTGCTCGGCGGCAGATGGACATCAACCACCGGCTCGACCAGCGCCTTGAGCAAGGGAGCGACCGTTGAAACCGGCGCCAGAATCGGTGCCGGCGCTTCCAGTACCGGAAGGACAACGGGCGCCTCGGCAACCGGCGCTACAACGGGAGGTGCAACCGCAGGCTTTTGTGCATCGCGAGCCTGCTCTTCGAGCACCGCCGCCTGGAACTCGTCCAGTACGCCTTGCGCCTCAATGGCTTCGACGACCTCGACGACTTCTACAACCTCGGGTAATACCTCGACTTCTGCCGACCACTCCTCGGTCGCGTCTTGCAACAACGCATCCAGATAGGACTGCAACGCCAGTTGCGGTCGGCTGGTAATTTTTACTGGCCGGTTCATTGGCACCCCACCCCGGCAGAGAAAAGATTCACCTCAAGCCACCTGCGGAACAAGTTGTTGGGCCAGCAAGTGTTTGAGCAACGCACGATAAGCCAGTACTCCACGGCTTTTGCCGTCGAACTGCGAAGGGGTCAGGCCGGCACGGCTGGCATCACGCAGTCGGGTATCGACCGGGATGTAGCCTTGCCAGATTTCTTCCGGGTACATGTCGCGCAGCACCCGCAAGGTTCCCAACGAAGCCTGGGTGCGACGGTCGAACAGGGTCGGCACGATGCTGAACGGCAGCGCCTGTTTACGCGAACGGTTGATCATCGCCAAGGTGTTGACCATGCGCTCCAGCCCCTTCACCGCCAGGTGCTCGGTCTGCACCGGGATCACCAGCTGCTGGCTGGCCGCCAAGGCATTGACCATCAGCACACCGAGCAACGGTGGGCTGTCAATCAACGCGTAATCGAAGTCCTGCCACAATTGCGCCAGGCTCTTGGCGATCACCAGGCCCAGGCCGCTCTGCCCCGGCGACTGGCGCTCGAGGGTGGCGAGCGCGGTGCTCGACGGCAACAGGGAAATACGTTCGTCACTGGTCGGCAACAACAGTTGCCCGGGCAAGCCTTGCGGCACGCTGCCCTTGTGCAGAAACAGGTCGTAGCTGCTGTGTTCCAGGCTGTCGGGGTCGTAGCCGAAGTAGCTGGTCATGGAGCCGTGCGGGTCGAGATCGACCACAACCACGCGCTTGCCCGCCTCGGCCAGCAAACCGGCTAAAGCGATGGAGGAAGTGGTTTTACCGACACCACCCTTTTGATTGGCAACTGCCCAGACTCTCATTCAGATAGTTCCTCCCGGTCGAGTCAATACAACCGAGAAATAGCTCAACGTTATAAGCCGGGTGACGGAGAATTGACGGCACTCGCGCGTCCCGGCGACTTGACAGTCGTCGGTGCAGTTTGTGTGCCAGCACGCTTCAATGCGGCGTCCGGTTTTGCATTAGCCGTTCCGGTACCGGTCAGGCTGCGGCGTACATCGAGATTGCGCGACACCACCAACACCACTCGCCGGTTACGCGCACGCCCTTCGGCGGTCGCGTTATTGGCCACTGGCTGGAATTCGCCGTAACCCACCGAGGCCAGACGCCCGGGGTTGACACCTTGCATGGCGAGCATGCGCACGATGCTCGCCGAGCGGGCCGAGGACAGCTCCCAGTTGGTCGGGTACTGCGCAGTACGGATCGGTTGATCGTCGGTGAAGCCTTCAACGTGAATCGGGTTGTCGAACGGCTTCAGAATGGCCGCAACCTTGTCGATGATGTTGAACGCGATATCGCTGGGCATGGCATCGCCGCTGCCGAACAACAGGCTCGAGTTGAGTTCGATCTCGACCCACAACTCGTTGCCGCGCACGGTCATCTGATTGGAGCTGATCAAATCGCCAAACGCCGCACTGATGTCATCGGCAATGCTCTTGAGCGGATCCTTGCTGGCCTGGGCGATGCCGGCGTCGATCTGCTCGCTGTCCTTGACCAGCGGCTTGGCCGGGGTGACCGTCTTCGGACGTTCGTCGCCGATGGGGATCGGCTTGAGGGCATGGTCAGAGTTGGTAAAGACCCCGACCAGCGCTTCGGAAATTTCCTTGTACTTGCCTTCGTTGATCGAAGAGATGGAGTACATCACCACGAAAAAGGCGAACAGCAGTGTGATGAAGTCCGCGTAGGACACCAGCCAGCGCTCGTGGTTGACGTGTTCATCATACTGGCGACGACGAGCCATGAGGTTATTCCCTTAGTCCATGAAGCCCTGAAGCTTCAACTCGATGGAGCGAGGGTTTTCACCTTCGGCGATCGACAGAATACCTTCCAGCAACATTTCGCGATAACGCGACTGCCGCAACGCGATGGACTTGAGCTTGCTGGCAATCGGCAACAACACCAGGTTGGCACTGGCCACGCCATAGATGGTCGCGACGAAGGCCACGGCAATGCCGCTGCCCAGTTGCGACGGATCACCCAGGTTGCCCATGACGTGAATCAGGCCCATGACCGCACCGATGATACCGATGGTCGGCGCATAGCCGCCCATGCTTTCAAAGACTTTGGCGGCTTCGATGTCACGGCTTTCCTGGGTGTAGAAATCCACTTCGAGGATGCTGCGAATCGACTCGGGCTCAGCGCCGTCGACCAGCAGTTGCAAGCCTTTACGGGAGTAGCTGTCCGGTTCGCTGTCCGCTACCCCTTCGAGCCCGAGCAAACCTTCCTTGCGCGCGGTGAGGCTCCAGTTGACCACACGGTCGATGCCGCCGGCCAGGTCGACGCGAGGCGGAAAGAGGATCCAGCGAAGAATCTGCATGGCGCGCTTGAAGGCACTCATCGGCGACTGTAACAACGCAGCGCCAATGGTCCCGCCGAGCACGATCAATGCTGCCGGGCCATTGGCCAAGGCACCGAGATGCCCGCCTTCCAGGTAGTTGCCACCAATAATGGCGATGAACGCCATGATGATCCCGATGAGGCTTAAAACATCCATCAGATGCACGCCTCGGCCAGGTGCTTGCCGATATCGTCTAGGCCGTAGATCGCGTCAGCCAGATCGGCTTTGACGATCGCCATCGGCATGCCGTAGATCACGCAACTGGCTTCATCCTGGGCCCAGACCGCGCTGCCGCCCTGCTTGAGCAGACGCGCGCCTTCGCGACCGTCGGCGCCCATGCCGGTAAGGACCACCGCCAGAACTTTGTCGCCGTAGGACTTGGCTGCTGAACCGAAGGTGATGTCCACGCACGGCTTGTAGTTCAGACGCTCGTCGCCCGGGAGGATTTTCACCGCGCCACGGCCGTCGATCATCATTTGCTTGCCACCCGGTGCCAGCAACGCCAGGCCCGGACGCAGGATGTCGCCATCCTCGGCTTCCTTGACGCTGATCCGGCAGAGCTTGTCCAAACGCTCGGCGAAAGCCTTGGTGAAGGCCGCCGGCATGTGCTGGATCAGCACGATCGGCGCCGGGAAGTTTGCCGGCAGCTGTGTCAGCACCCGCTGCAAGGCAACCGGGCCGCCGGTTGAGGTACCAATGGCAACCAATTTGTAGGCTTTGCGTTTCGGTGCCGGCGACGATGCGCTGGCAACCGGCGCACGCGCAGGAATCGGCGTCGGGGCCGGACGCGCAGGCGCCGGCGCACTGCTGCCAAAACTCGACGGGGCCGGTGCCGGGGCTGGCGCGGCGGCAGGAGCCGGAGCGCTGTAGGCGCTGAAACGACGGTTACTGCGCGAAATGCTGTGAACCTTTTCGCACAGCAGTTGCTTGACCTTCTCGGGATTGCGCGAGATGTCTTCGAAATTCTTCGGCAGGAAATCCACCGCGCCAGCGTCCAGTGCATCGAGAGTGACCCGAGCGCCTTCGTGCGTCAGCGAGGAGAACATCAAAACCGGGGTAGGACAGCGCTGCATGATGTGCCGCACCGCCGTGATGCCATCCATCATCGGCATCTCGTAGTCCATGGTGATCACGTCTGGCTTGAGGGCCAGGGCCTGATCGATCGCCTCTTTACCGTTGGTCGCCGTACCGACAACCTGGATACTCGGATCCGCTGAAAGAATTTCCGAGACGCGGCGGCGGAAAAAACCAGAATCATCCACCACCAGGACTTTGACTGCCATAAACACTCCGTTAGACGGAGCGAGGCTCAGTCGCCCCGCTCCGCCAGAATCAAATACGCCGTGCGGCGTAACGCTTGAGCATGCTCGGAACATCGAGAATCAAAGCGATGCGGCCGTCACCGGTAATGGTGGCGCCGGACATGCCCGGGGTTCCCTGGAGCATTTTGCCCAATGGCTTGATGACCACTTCTTCCTGGCCCACCAGCTGATCGACGACGAAGCCGATCCGCTGAGTGCCCACCGAAAGGATCACCACATGGCCTTCACGCTGCTCTTCGTGAGCGGCGGAGCTGACCAGCCAGCGTTTGAGATAGAACAATGGCAGCGCCTTGTCCCGTACGATCACCACTTCCTGACCGTCGACCACGTTGGTGCGCGACAGGTCGAGATGGAAAATCTCGTTGACGTTGACCAGCGGGAAAGCAAAGGCCTGGTTGCCGAGCATGACCATCAGCGTCGGCATGATCGCCAGGGTCAACGGGACCTTGATGACGATCTTCGAGCCCTTGCCCTTGGTCGAGTAGATATTGATGGTGCCGTTGAGCTGGGCGATCTTGGTTTTCACCACGTCCATGCCCACGCCACGACCGGACACGTCGGAGATCTCGGTTTTGGTCGAGAAACCCGGCGCGAAGATCAGGTTGAAACAGTCGGACTCGCTGAGACGGTCCGCCGCGTCCTTGTCCATCAAGCCTTTCTTCACGGCGATACCGCGCAGAACGTCAGCGTCCATGCCCTTGCCGTCATCAGAGATGGACAGCAGGATGTGATCGCCTTCCTGTTCTGCGGACAGAATCACTTTGCCGCTGCGAGGCTTGCCCATCGCCTCACGATCGGCCGGTTCTTCGATACCGTGGTCGACCGAGTTACGCACCAAGTGGACCAGCGGGTCGGCCAGGGCCTCGACGAGGTTCTTGTCGAGGTCGGTTTCTTCGCCGACCAGCTCCAGGTTGATCTCTTTCTTCAACTGGCGCGCAAGGTCGCGAACCAGGCGCGGGAAGCGCCCGAAGACTTTCTTGATCGGCTGCATCCGGGTCTTCATCACCGCGGTCTGCAAGTCGGCCGTGACCACGTCGAGGTTCGACACGGCCTTGGACATGGCTTCGTCGCCGCTGTTGAGGCCCAGACGGACCAAGCGGTTACGCACCAGTACCAGTTCGCCGACCATGTTCATGATTTCGTCGAGACGTGCGGTATCCACACGCACGGTGGTCTCGGCTTCACTGGCCGGTTTTTCCGGTGGCGGTGAGGCCGGTGCGCGAGCAGGGGCCGGTGCAGCAGCGGCAGCAGGTTTAGGCGCTTCGGCTTTTGGCTCGGGCGCTTTAGCCACAGGTGCTGGCGCTGCAGCCTTGGCAACGGGTGCCGCCACCGAAGCAGCAGCCGTGCCGACCTCCGTGAACTTGCCTTTGCCGTGCAGTTCGTCGAGCAGCGATTCGAACTCGTGATCGGAGATCAGATCGCTGCCAGCGGCCGCAGCCACAGGTGCCGCAGGCGCTGGAACAGCAGCAATCGCCGACTCCAGGGCATCAACGGCGAAGTTGCCTTTGCCGTGCAACTGATCGAGCAGTGCTTCGAATTCGTCGTCGGTAATATCGGAGCTGTCGCCTGCCGCTTTCGGGGCAGCCGGTGCGGCAGGTGCTGCCGCCACCGCATCAGGGGCGAACTGGCCTTTGCCGTGCAATTGGTCGAGCAATGACTCGAACTCGGCATCGGTGATTTCATCGCTGCCGGCAGCCGCTTCAGGTGTCGGGGCAACGGATGCTTCGGCCTCAGCCTTGACCGCGTTCAGCGAGTCCAGCAGCAGTTCGAATTCATTGTCGGTGATGTCGCCTGATTCGCTTTCAGCGGCAGGTGCCTGGACCACTTCAGCAACCGGTTGTGCTTCGTCGGCTGTTTGCGGCTCGGCCAGACGGGCCAGCGCCGCCAGCAGTTCCGGTGTAGCCGCAGTGATCGGTGCACGTTCGCGGACTTCGCTGAACATGCTGTTCACGGAGTCCAGCGCTTCGAGAACCACGTCCATCAGTTCCGAGTCGACGCGACGCTCACCCTTGCGCAGGATGTCGAACACGTTCTCGGCGATGTGACAGCACTCCACCAGCTCGTTGAGCTGGAGGAAGCCGGCGCCCCCTTTTACAGTGTGAAAACCGCGAAAAATTGCATTGAGCAAATCCGCATCATCGGGTCGGCTTTCCAGCTCGACCAGCTGTTCGGACAGTTGCTCTAGAATCTCGCCGGCCTCAACCAGGAAATCCTGAAGGATCTCTTCATCGGCGCCGAAGCTCATTAAGGGGGTGCTCCTAAAGGTCTAAAAACCTAAAAAACCTAAAATGCTAAAACTCTAAAATCCTAGGCTGGATAACAAATCGTCCACATCGTCCTGACCGGACACAACGTCTTCTCTTTTATCGGCATGAATCTGCGGACCTTCACCCTGAGAGAGATGTTTTTGCGGATCTTTTTCAGCCAGCATCGCTTCATGGTCATGTTCGATGCCCGCAAAGCGGTCTACCTGACTGGCCATGAGCACGAGCTTGAGCAGATTGCTTTCGACTTCGGTGACCAATTGAGTCACGCGCTTGATCACCTGACCGGTCAGGTCCTGGTAATCCTGAGCCAGCAGAATATCGTTGAGGTTGCCCGAGACCACCTGGCTCTCCTCGACGCTCCGCGTCAGGAAACCGTCGACACGCCGGGCCAGTTCGCGGAACTCTTCGGCACCGACTTCGCGGCGCATGAAACGCCCCCAGTCCTCGCTCAAGGCCTGGGCGTCAGTGCTCAGGCCATTGACCAGCGGAGTACTGTTCTCGACCAGGTCCATGGTGCGGTTCGCGGCCGCTTCGGTCAGCTTGACCACATAGGACAGGCGCTCAGTGGCATCCGTGATCTGTGAGACTTCCTCGGCTTGCGGCATGTGCGGGTCAATCTGAAAATTGACGATCGCGCTATGCAGCTCGCGAGTGAGCTTGCCCACCTCCTGGTACAGGCCGCGGTCACGGGTCTGATTGAGCTCATGGATCAGTTGCACAGCGTCACCGAACCTGCCCTTTTCAAGGCTTTCGACCAGTTCGTGAGCGTGTTTTTTCAGGGTCGACTCGAAATCGCCCTGTGAAGATTCTCTTTGCTCCATAGCTCCCCCGTGGCGCAGTGGCTCAGCACATCAACCGATGCGTTCGAATATTTTTTCGATCTTCTCTTTCAACGCCTGGGCCGTGAAGGGTTTGACCACATAGCCGTTTACACCGGCTTGAGCGGCTTCGATGATCTGCTCGCGCTTGGCTTCGGCGGTGACCATCAGCACCGGCAGGTGCTTGAGCTTTTCATCGGCGCGCACGTGGCGCAGCAAGTCGATACCGGTCATGCCAGGCATGTTCCAGTCCGTTACCAGAAAGTCGATGCTCCCGCTGTTGAGAACGGGAATGGCGGTAATACCGTCGTCCGCCTCGACCGTGTTGGTGAACCCAAGGTCACGCAACAGGTTCTTGATGATCCGCCGCATCGTTGAGAAGTCATCAACGATGAGGATTTTCATGTTCTTGTCCAATTCGACCTCCAAGCAGTCTTAAACGCGTTCAGCACCTGAACACGCCATTCAATCAATCAGGCAGAGCACTCGACGACTGTCTGGAGCACAACGGATGAAGACCGGCACAGCGTTACGCCCTGCCTGTTTCGTTCGCAGTGTCCCCACACTGCTGTCAGCGCGCTCGCCACTCCCCCAAACGCCCCCGCAAACGGGCTGCGCACTGGCTGTGTAACTGGCTGACCCGGGATTCACTGACCCCAAGGACCTCACCGATTTCCTTGAGATTCAGCTCTTCGTCGTAGTACAGCGCCAACACCAGTCGCTCACGCTCCGGCAAATTGGCAATCGCGTCCGCCAGTGCAGCCTGGAAGCGTTCATCTTCCAGGTCGCGCGACGGTTCGAGATGAGCACTCGCGCCATCCTCGTGCAGCCCTTCATGCTCGCCGTCCTGCAAAAGATCGTCGAAGCTGAACAGGCGACTGCCCAAGGTGTCATTCAAAATCCCGTAATAATCGTCGAGACTCAATTGGAGTTCGGCCGCAACCTCGTGATCTTTAGCGTCACGTCCGGTTTTAGCTTCAATTGAGCGAATCGCGTCACTCACCATCCGGGTATTGCGGTGTACCGAGCGCGGCGCCCAGTCACCCTTGCGGACTTCATCGAGCATCGCACCACGGATGCGGATCCCCGCGTACGTCTCGAAACTCGCACCTTTGCTCGCGTCGTACTTGGTCGACACTTCAAGCAAACCGATCATGCCTGCCTGGATCAGGTCCTCGACCTGAACACTGGCCGGCAGGCGCGCCAACAGGTGATAGGCAATACGTTTTACCAGTGGCGCGTAACGCTCGATCAGTTCGTACTGCGCGTCACGCGCCGACTTCTTGTACAGGTTGTAACCGCTGGCTGTCATAGAACCGGACCCGCAGTTTGCTGCACCAGACGCTCGACGAAAAACTCCAGGTGCCCACGCGGGTTGGCGGGCAACGGCCAGGTATCGACTTTCTGCGCGATGGCCTTGAACGCCAGCGCACATTTGGAGCGAGGAAACGCTTCATACACGGCGCGCTGCTTCTGCACCGCCTTGCGCACGCATTCGTCGTAAGGCACCGCACCGACGTATTGTAAGGCGACGTCGAGGAAGCGATCCGTGACCTTGGTCAACTTGGCGAACAGATTTCGCCCTTCCTGCGGGCTTTGCGCCATGTTGGCCAGCACGCGGAAGCGGTTCATGCCGTAATCGCGGTTGAGCAGCTTGATCAGCGCGTAGGCGTCAGTGATCGAGGTCGGCTCGTCGCACACCACCAGCAATACTTCCTGGGCTGCGCGAACAAAGCTGACGACCGACTCACCAATGCCTGCCGCCGTGTCGATCACCAAGACGTCGAGGTTATCGCCAATGTCGCTGAATGCCTGAATCAGGCCAGCATGCTGGGCCGGGCTCAGATGAACCATGCTCTGGGTACCGGACGCTGCTGGAACAATGCGAATTCCGCCCGGCCCCTGAAGTAATACATCGCGCAGCTCACAGCGGCCTTCGATGACGTCGGCCAGCGTACGCTTGGGCGTGAGCCCCAGCAGGACGTCGACGTTCGCCAGCCCCAAGTCGGCATCCAGCAGCATGACGCGCCGGCCGAGCTCAGCAAGAGCCAGGGACAAGTTCACTGACACATTAGTCTTCCCGACGCCACCTTTGCCGCCGGTCACTGCGATCACCTGTACGGGATGCATGCTGCCCATGTTCGTTCTTTACCTTGTCTTGCTTAGACGCGGACTACATGACTGGCTGCGCGCTCACGTGTGAACAATGCATGGCAGGCCATCGATGTAGATACAAATCTATTCATTATTACCTCAGCCGACACGCTTGGCCGGGCTGTGGTAGAGGTCAGCGAACATATCAGCCATGGCTTCTTCGCTGGGTTCTTCCTGCATCTGCACGCTTACGGCGCGACTGACCAACTGATGCCGGCGCGGTAAATGTAGATCATCCGGGATCCGTGGCCCGTCGGTCAGATAAGCGACAGGTAATTCGTGGCTGATTGCCAGGCTCAACACCTCGCCCAGACTCGCTGTTTCATCCAGTTTAGTCAGAATGCAGCCTGCCAGCCCGCACCGCTTGTAACTGTGATAAGCGGCAGTCAGCACCTGTTTCTGGCTGGTAGTGGCCAGCACCAGATAATTCTTCGACTTGATCCCGCGACCGGCCAGGCTTTCCAGCTGCATGCGCAACGCCGGATCACTGGCCTGCAGGCCGGCGGTGTCGATCAACACCACACGCTTGCGCAACAGCGGATCAAGGGCTTGCGCCAGGGACTGGCCCGGGTCGACGTGAGTCACCGAGACATTGAGGATACGCCCCAGGGTCTTGAGCTGTTCCTGGGCACCAATGCGGAAGCTGTCCATGCTCACCAGTGCGATGTTCTGCGCGCCGTACTTGAGCACGTAACGTGCGGCCAGCTTGGCCAGCGTGGTGGTTTTGCCCATGCCGGCAGGACCGACCATGGCGATCACGCCACCCTCTTCCAGTGGTTCGATCTCGGGAGTCGCGATCATCCGCGCCAGGTGCGCCAACAGCATGCGCCAGGCCTGGCGGGGTTCTTCAATGTCAGTAATCAGTTCCAGCAGATCGCGCGACAACGGACCGGACAGGCCGATGCGTTGCAGGCGACGCCACAGGTTGGCTTGCTGCGGGCGACTGCCTTGCAGTTGGTTCCAGGCCAGCGAACCCAACTGTACTTCGAGCAGTTCACGCAGACCATTGAGTTCGAAACGCATCGAGTCGAAAGCCCGCGGATCAACCCCGGCAGAATGCACAGGCGCTGGAGCAGGACGCGGCCGCTCAGCAAAGGTCGGCTCGATCAAAGGTTCCGCAGCGGTCAGCGGCAGGCCGGCAAACAACTGGCGATTGGTGCTGGCGCTCGCGTCACCTTCACCGTCGCCACGCAGGCTCAATTCAGCCTGAGCCGTGACGATACGTGACTGGGTCTTGCGCAACTCGTCTTCGAGTTCAATGTTCGGCACACGCGGGGCCAGCGCCGACAGCTTGTAATCCAGGGCAGCCGTCAGCTCGACACCACCGGCGATCCGGCGATTACCAATAATGGCCGCATCAGCGCCCAGCTCATCACGAACCAGCTTCATGGCCTGACGCATATCGGCGGCGAAAAAACGCTTAACTTGCATAAACCACTACCTCAGCCGTTGGGCCCTACTGTCGCAACGATGGTCACTTGCTTGTTGTCAGGAATTTCCTGATACGCCAACACATGCAACCCCGGCACTGCCAGACGTCCGAACCGCGAGAGCATCGCGCGTACCGGACCTGCTACCAGCAGAATCACCGGTTGACCTTGCATTTCCTGACGCTGCGCGGCGTCGATCAACGAACGTTGCAGCTTCTCTGCCATGCTTGGCTCCAGCAGAACGCCCTCTTCCGAGCCTTGTCCTGCCTTCTGAAGACTATTGAGCAATATTTGTTCCAACCTTGGCTCCAAGGTGATCACAGGCAGCTCGGACTCAGTGCCTACAATGCTTTGGACGATAGCGCGCGATACGCCAACCCGCACGGCGGCCACCAGAGCGGCAGTATCTTGACTCTTGGCGGCATTGTTCGCGATGGCTTCGGCGATGCTGCGAATGTCGCGAACCGGCACCTGTTCGGCCAACAAGGCTTGCAGCACTTTGAGCAATTGCGACAGCGAAACGACGCCCGGCACCAGTTCCTCGGCCAGTTTTGGCGAGCTTTTGGCCAGCAATTGCATGAGCTGCTGAACTTCTTCGTGGCCGATCAGCTCGCTGGAGTGCTTGTACAGAATCTGGTTGAGGTGAGTCGCCACCACCGTACTGGCGTCGACCACGGTGTAACCCAGGGACTGTGCCTGCGGACGCTGACTGATTTCGATCCAGACCGCCTCAAGGCCAAAGGCCGGATCTTTGGCGGTGATGCCATTGAGCGTGCCGTAGACCTGCCCGGGGTTGATCGCCAGTTCCCGATCCGGATAAATCTCCGCCTCGGCGAGGATCACCCCCATCAGGGTCAGGCGGTAGGCACTTGGCGCCAGGTCGAGGTTGTCGCGAATGTGCACGGTCGGCATCAGGAAGCCCAGATCCTGGGAAAGCTTCTTGCGCACGCCCTTGATCCGCGCCAGCAACTGACCACCCTGGTTACGATCCACCAGCGGAATCAGCCGGTAACCAACTTCCAGGCCGATCATGTCGATCGGGGTCACGTCATCCCAGCCCAGCTCTTTGGTTTCCATGGCCCGTGCCGGCGACGGCAGCAGCTCCTGCTGGCGCTTGACCTCTTCCAGAGCCTGAACCTTGACGATGTTCTGCTTTTTCCAGAACAGATACGCGGCGCCCGCTGCGACGGCGGCCATGCTGAGAAAGGAGAAGTGCGGCATGCCTGGCACCAGGCCCATGACCGCCATCAAACCGGCCGCTACCGCCAACGCCTTGGGCGAGGCGAACATCTGCCGATTGATCTGCTTGCCCATGTCTTCCGAACCGGAAGCACGAGTCACCATGATCGCCGCGGCAGTAGACAACAGCAGTGATGGCAATTGCGCCACCAAACCGTCACCGATGGTCAACAACGCGTAGACCTTGCCGGCATCGCCGAAGCTCATGCCATGCTGGAAGATCCCGACCGCCATACCGCCAATCAGGTTGATAAACAGAATCAGCAGACCGGCGATGGCGTCACCGCGCACGAACTTGCTGGCACCGTCCATCGAACCGTAGAACTCAGCCTCCTGGGCCACTTCCATACGACGCAGCTTGGCTGCGGGCTGGTCGATCAGGCCGGCGTTCAAGTCGGCGTCGATGGCCATCTGCTTGCCCGGCATCGCATCGAGGGTAAAACGCGCACTGACCTCGGAAATCCGCCCGGCACCTTTGGTCACCACGACGAAGTTGATGATCATCAAAATCGCGAAGACCACGATACCGACCACGTAGTTACCGCCGATCACCACCTCACCGAAGGCCTGGATCACCTTGCCGGCGGCGGCATGGCCGTCCTGACCGTGGAGCATTACCACCCGGGTCGAGGCCACGTTCAACGCCAGTCGCAGCAACGTGGCGACCAGTAGAATGGTCGGAAACACCGCAAAATCCAGCGGCCGCAAGGCGTAGACACAGACCAGCAGCACGACGATCGACAGCGCAATGTTGAAGGTGAAGAACACATCGAGCAGGAACGGCGGGACCGGCAACATCATCATGGCCAGCATGACCAACAGCAACAGCGGCACACCCAGATTGCCTCGACTGAGGTCTGCCAGGTTGCTGCGGGCACTGTTGATTAACTGAGAGCGATCCACCGGTATTCCCCGTTCCTTGAAGCAAACTTTTGACGCCTGAAGCGGGCGCAGGCCGGCTATTGCAAGAAGCCTTCCAACTTTTGCGGGGGGCTTGAAACAGCGAGCTCAGCAAAGGGTCCGGCAGCGTTTGGGAAGACGCTTTCGCGAGCAGGCTCGCTCCCACAGTTGATCTGCGCCGCCCACAAATCCCCTGTGGGAGCGAGCCTGCTCGCGAAGAGGCCGGAATATTCAACGCCCATCCTAAGAATTCAGCTACAAATCCAGAAAACACAGGGATTTGTCCGACAGGCTTTCAAGGTTGCCCCTCGGAAGTGGCATCGCTAGTCTTCAGTGGTCGCTGCCAAATCAGCGACCGGGCATGGAAACCCGATGAGTAAACGAGGCCGCTCTAACCAGTAAACGAGAACCTCACCATGAACAAATCTTCGCACCTCCACGAATTAAAAACCGCCGGCCTCACCCCCTTCTCCATCCACAACGATCAAGCCCTGTTCCGCGTCAACAGTGGCGTCCCTCTGCTCACAGCCTTGTCCCACGTCTCCGACCTGCTCCACCTCTCCAGGATGCTGGCCGAAGATGCAGCGATGGAGCGCAAAACCGACCGCTATGCCTGGGCCTCCCACTACTTGCAGGAGATGAGTAAGGCGGTGATCGATGACGTGGTGAAAGTGCTGGGGGCGCCAGGCAATAATCGCGATTGAATAAAAAGCCCCGCGCTTCTCTTGAAGGCGGGGCTTTTCAGGTGTTCGACTATCTGCCCAAACGGCTATTAGCGGTTTTCCTGATACACCGCGGTGCGGCCTTCGCGAGCAAGCTCGCTCCCACAGTTTTGATCTGTGTACATCCGCAAAAGTCAGGCCGGCTGTCAGGCCGCCATCGCGAGCAGGCTCGCTCCCACAGTTTTGATGGGTGTACACCTGCAAAAGTCAGGTCGGCTTTCAGGCCGCCAGGATCAAAAGATCGCAGCCTTCGGCAGCTCCTACGGATATCGCCCCCCCACAATGCAGTAGCACGCCCCCACCACTCAGGCCGGCTGTCAGGCCGCCGTGCTTTGCTTTTGATCTACCCGCCCCTTCGGGAGGCCGAGTGGAGGTGTTCATCAGGGGGTGGGCGCGCAGCGCCGTACGGCGCAGCCGGACACATCGAGAGGAGGTCGTCGCGCAGCAGACCGTAGGCGATGCCCCCTGATGAATGCCGGAACGAGGGGACGCCGAGCCTAGGCGAGGTGCCGTACGCTTGGGGCGAAGACCTTTGCTTCCTTTGGGGCGTTTGCCAAAGGGAGTCGCCGTCAGGGCGAAACCCTAAGTGGCCGTTACCGCAGAAATGGATATGTACACCTGCAAGAGATTGGTCGGCTGTCAGGCCGCCATCGCAGGCAAGCCAGCTCCCACAATTTTGATTGATGTACATCTGCAAGAGATTGGTCGGCTGTCAGGCCGCCTTCGCAGGCAAGCCAGCTCCCACAATTTTGATTGGGGTACATCTGCGGGAGATGGGTTGGCTGTCAGGCCGCCATCGCGGGCAAGCCCGGCTCCCACAGTTTTGATCAGCGTAAGCCGGTCAGGAATCGCGCCGCAGATCCGGTGGAATCGGCAAATCATCCTTGAGCGGATCCGGACGCTTACCCTTGCCGGCACGGTACTGGCGGATCTGATAAACGTAAGCCAGCACCTGAGCAACCGCCAGATAGAGCCCACCAGGAATTTCCTGATCGAGCTCGGTGGAGTAGTAGATCGAACGCGCCAGAGCCGGCGACTCAAGCAGCAAGACTTCATTAGCCACCGCAATTTCGCGAATCTTCAGCGCCAGGAAGTCGCTGCCCTTGGCTATCAGCATCGGCGCCCCACCCTTCTCCGGATCGTACTTGAGCGCCACCGCGTAGTGGGTCGGGTTGGTAATGACCACATCAGCCTCAGGAATGGCCGCCATCATCCGCCGCTGGGACATCTCACGCTGCAACTGGCGAATCCGCTGTTTGACCTCGGGGCGACCTTCCTGATCCTTGTGCTCGTCGCGCACTTCCTGCTTGGTCATCAGCAGCTTCTTGTGACTCTGGTAAAGCTGAACCGGCACATCGACCGCCGCGATCAGAATCAACCCGCACGCCATCCACAAGGTGCTCCAGCCCACCAGTTGCACACTGTGAATAATCGCCTGCTCCAGCGGCTCATGGGCGATTCGCAACAAGTCGTCGATGTCCGAGCGCAGTACGCTCAGCGCGACAAACAGCACCAGCAGGAATTTTGCCAGGGCCTTGAGCAGCTCGATCAGCGCCGTGGACGAAAACATCCGCTTGAGGCCGCTGGCCGGGTTCATTCGACTGAACTTGGGCGCCAGGCTACTGCCGGCGAACAACCAACCGCCCAGGGAAATCGGACCAATGATCGCCGCCAGCAACAAGGTCAGCAGCACCGGTTGCACTGCGATAATCGCGATCTTGCCCGACTTCAGCAAATACAGGCCCATGGCGTCCGGGGTCAGCACCACTTCACGCGGCAGGGAGAAGTTCAGGCGCATGATTTCCAGCAGGTCCAGCGCCAGACCACCGCCGTAGATCAGCAACCCGCCCGCACCGGCCAGCATCACCGCCAGGGTATTGAGCTCTTTGGAGCGCGCGATCTCGCCCTTTTCGCGGGAGTCCTTCTTGCGCTTGTCCGTGGGGTCTTCTGTCTTGTCCTGACCGCTCTCGCTTTCAGCCATGACTCAGCGCGCCTGTGCCATATCACGCAACAACTGCAAGGCCTCGGTGGCCAGCGGTTGGTACTGATTGAGAATGTCCCCCAGGCTGACCCAGAAAATCACCAGGCCCAGCACCAGTGTCAGCGGAAAACCGATAGAGAAGATATTCAGTTGCGGCGCCGCACGGGTCATGACCCCAAAGGCAATGTTGACCACCAGCAGCGCGGTGATTGCCGGCAATACCAGCAGCATCGCCGCCCCCAGCACCCAGCCCATCTTGCCGGCCATTTCCCAGAAATGATTGACCAGCATGCCACCGCCCACCGGCAGGGTCGTGAAGCTTTCCGTGAGCACTTCAAACACCACCAGATGGCCATTCATCCCCAGAAACAGCAACGTCACCAGCATCGTCAAGAACTGCCCGATGACCGCCGCCGACACGCCGTTGGTGGGGTCGACCATGGACGCGAAGCCCATGCCCATCTGGATCGAAACAATCTGCCCGGCCACCACGAACGCCTGAAAGAACAACTGCAAGGAGAACCCCAGCAGCGCACCAATCAGTATCTGTTCGGCAATCAGCAGCAGACCACTCAAGTCCAGCGGATTGACCTGCGGCATCGGTGGCAGGCCCGGCGTGATAACCACCGTTATCGCCAGCGCGAAGTACAACCGAATACGCTTGGGCACCAGGGTCGTGCCGAAGATCGGCATGGTCGTCAGCACCGCGCCAACCCGAAATAGCGGCAGCATGAAGCTGGCCACCCAGGTACTGATTTGCGCGTCGGTCAGCGCCAGCAATGACATGGCTTAGCCGATCAACTGCGGAATACTGGTGTACAAGCGCAGGATGTATTCCATGAACGTTTGTATCAGCCACGGACCGGCAACGATCAGCGTGATCAGCATCACCAGCAAACGCGGGAGGAAGCTCAGGGTCTGTTCGTTGATCTGCGTGGCCGCCTGAAACATCGCCACCAGCAGGCCCACCAGCAAACTCGGAACGACCAATATGGCGACCATCACGGTGGTCAGCCAGAGCGCTTCACGGAACAGGTCTACCGCAACTTCAGGAGTCATATCGCCCTACCCGCCCACTTATGCCTAAACACCGCCGAAACTGCTCGCCAACGTACCGATGATCAACGCCCAGCCATCCACCAGCACAAACAGCATGATCTTGAACGGCAGCGAAATGATCAGCGGCGAGAGCATCATCATGCCCATGGCCATCAGCACACTGGCAACGACCAGGTCGATGATCAGGAATGGAATGAAGATCATGAAGCCGATCTGGAACGCGGTCTTCAGCTCCGAGGTCACGAAGGCCGGCACCAGAATGGTCAGCGGCGCCTGGTCCGGCGTCGCGATGTCGGTGCGCTTGGACAGGCGCATGAACAACTCAAGATCGCTGCTACGGGTCTGCGCCAGCATGAAGTCCTTGATCGGTACTTGCGCCTTGGCCACTGCATCCTGAGCCGTGAGCTTCTCGGCCAGATACGGCTGCAGGGCATCCTGATTCACCCGATCAAAGACTGGCGCCATGATGAACAGGGTCAGAAACAGCGCCATGCCGGTGAGAATCTGGTTCGACGGCGTCTGCTGCAAACCCAGGGCCTGACGCAGGATCGAGAACACGATGATGATCCGGGTGAAACTGGTCATCAGCATGACGAACGCCGGGATGAAGCTCAGCGCGGTCATGATCAGCAGGATTTGCAGGCTGACCGAGTATTCCTGAGCGCCATTGGCGTTCGTGCCCAGGGTGATCGCCGGGATCGACAGCGGGTCGGCGGCGAACGCCAACGGCGCGGCCAGCATCAGGACCAGTGTCAACAGGATGCGCAACGGCATTACTTCTTATCCTTACCTAACAGCTCCATCAGGCGCTGGGCAAACTCGGGGGTTGCCTGCTCGGTGCTCGGCACTTGCACCGGCTCCTTGAGCACATGCAACGGGGTAATGGTGCCCGGCGTCAGCCCAAGCAGAATCTGCTCGTTACCGACTTGCACCAGCACCAGGCGATCACGCGGCCCGAGGGCGCGCGAGCCGATCAGCTCGATCACCTGCCCTTTGCCGGCAGGACCCGCCTGCTGAACACGGCGCAACAACCAGGCGAGGAAGAAGATCAGACCCAGCACCAGCAGCAACCCCAGCACCAGCTGAGTCAACTGCCCGGCCACGCCGCTGCCGACCGCAGGCGTCGCGACCGCCGCTACCGGTTCCGCCGCCCACGCACTGAGCGGCAAGGCCAGCAATACGCCGAGAAACGCCCTCACTCAGCGCAGCTTCTTGATGCGTTCGCTTGGGCTGATCACGTCGGTCAGGCGAATGCCGAACTTCTCGTTGACCACCACCACTTCGCCGTGAGCGATGAGCGTGCCATTGACCAGCACGTCCAGCGGTTCGCCGGCCAGACGGTCAAGTTCGATCACCGAGCCCTGGTTGAGCTGCAGCAGGTTACGAATGTTGATATCGGTGCTGCCGACCTCCATGGAAATCGACACCGGGATGTCCAGAATCACGTCCAGGTTAGGACCGTCGAGGGTCACTGGCTCGTGGTTCTTCGGCACGCTGCCGAACTCTTCCATTGCCAGACGACTGGAGGACGAGGAGCTCGCCGCATCGGCGGCCAGCAAGGCGTCAATATCGTCCTGCCCGGCATCACCCGTTTCTTCGAGCGCCGCAGCCCATTCATCGGCCAGCGCCTGGTCGTCCTGGGTATTCATTTCGTCAGCCATCATTTGTCCTCAGCGGGCAACCAATCAATTGGACGCCGTCAATTAAAAGCGAATGTGTGCGAACGCCGATCAGCGCCGCTCGATCGGCTCGATCACTTGCAACGCCAGGTTGCCCCTGTGGGAGCCCATCTTGACCTTGAAGGCCGGCACGCCGTTGGCGCGCATGACCATTTCTTCCGGTAGTTCCACCGGGATCACATCGCCCGGCTGCATGTGCAGGATGTCCCGCAGGCGCAATTGGCGACGGGCAACCGTGGCACCGATCGGTACGGCGACGTCCAGCAAGTCCTGGCGCAAGGCATTGACCCAGCGCTCGTCCTGATCGTCGAGGTCCGACTGGAAGCCGGCATCGAGCATTTCACGGACCGGCTCGATCATCGAGTACGGCATGGTCACGTGCAGATCACCGCCACCGCCATCGAGTTCGATATGGAAGGTCGAGACCACCACCGCTTCGCTCGGCCCGACGATGTTGGCCATGGCCGGGTTCACTTCCGAGTTGATGTACTCGAAGTTGACCTCCATGATCGCCTGCCAGGCTTCCTTCAGATCGATGAAGGCCTGCTCCAGCACCATGCGCACAACGCGCAATTCGGTCGGGGTGAATTCACGGCCTTCGATCTTGGCGTGACGACCGTCACCGCCAAAAAAATTGTCCACGAGTTTGAATACCAGCTTGGCATCCAGAATGAACAGCCCAGTGCCGCGCAACGGCTTGATCTTGACCAGATTGAGGCTGGTCGGTACATACAGTGAGTGCACGTACTCGCCGAACTTCATCACCTGCACACCACCGACGGCAACGTCTGCCGAGCGACGCAACATGTTGAACATGCTGATGCGGGTGTAGCGGGCAAAACGCTCGTTGATCATTTCCAGGGTCGGCATGCGTCCGCGAACGATGCGATCCTGGCTGGTCAGGTCGTAGCTTTTAGCTCCGCCCGGTTCAGTAGCGTTGTCGGTCTGTACCAGACCATCGTCGACGCCATGCAACAGCGCATCGATCTCATCCTGGGACAGCAGGTCCTGCACGGCCATGTCGTGTTCCTACTGCAGTACGAAATTGGTGAACAGCAACTGGTCGATAACGACTTTGCCGACTTCTTTCTGCGCTACTTCCTGCACACTGGCAGTGGCTTTCTGGCGCAGCATCTCCTGACCGACCGGAGTCGCCAGGGTGTCGAAACTCTGCCCGGAGAACAGCATGACCAGGTTGTTGCGAATCACCGGCATATGCACTTTCAGCGCATCCAGATCGGCCTGGTTACGCGCCTGCAGGGTAATGCTCACCTGCATGTAGCGCTGACGGCCATTCTGGTTGTAGTTGGCCACGAAGGCCGGAGCCATGGGTTCATAAATCGCCGCAGGCTTGGCATTACTGGCGGTTTCGGCCGCAGGCGCAGGCTTGCTCTGAGCGCTGTGCATGAAGTACCAGGTCGCCCCCACGGACAGACCGATCGCCAGCAGCACGGCCAGCACAATCACGAGAATAAGCTTGAGTTTGCCTTTCCCGGCAGGGTCTTTCACTGCTGCTTCGCTCTTCGCCATGCCAATAATCCGTCACTATTCGAGTTTTCACAGGTGCACGGCAAGGCAAGAGCAAGTGTTATGCCAGAAGTGTCGGGAGGGAGATGGTGGGGATTGAGCGCGATCTACAAAACACCACAAGACCACTGTGGGAGCGCCGCCCGGCTGCTCCCACAGGGTTCTGCGTTTGATCAGGCGTAGTAATCGACTGCGCTGGAACCGATGACGCTGGTCGTGCTGGCAGCCGCTTCAGCCACGTTTACCGCCAGCTCTTCATCCGCCGAGTCCAGACGACCACCGCTGGCAGTCGTGCCGGCGCCCTGGCCTTGCTGGGCCTGCTGCTGCCCTTGCCCTTGCCAGCCGCGGGACTGGTCGGACACGTTGACATCGACTTGCCCCATGCCTTGCTGGGCAAACATGTCGCGCAAGCGATGCATCTGGCTGTCCAGCGCCTCACGCACGCCAACGTGAGCACTCATGAAGGTTACTTGAGTCTGCTGGTCGGGAACCATGTTCACCCGAATATCCAGGCGACCCAATTCCGCTGGCTGAAGCTGAATATCGGCCGCCTTGAGGTTGGCACTCGACAAATACATGACCCGATTGACCACTTCCTCGGTCCAACCACTCTGATGCATGGCGATCGGCTGATTCACCGGCAACGCATTCGCGGTCTTTGGCGTGGCGGCCTGGGTCAGCGCTGCCAGGCGATTGGCGAAATCGTCAACGCGCGTGTCGCTGGTTGCCGACTTCAGATCCTTGAGCCCGTCGTCGATCAACCCGCTGAAGGACTTTTCGCCGCCCTGGCTGGTGCTGTCCTTGCTGGTTTGCACATCAAGCATGCTCGCCATGCCATTGGCAAAGTTTTGCGCCGCGGTGGGTTCGCTATCAGCCTGATCCGGTGTCGCTTTGGTCGGGGACTGGCTGGAGGCCGACACGTGACCACTTTGCTCCAGCGCCAGGCGCACGGCCGGCATCGCGTCCAAAGGATCGGATGCAGGATCGAACGAAGGATCAGTCGCAGCCACAGGCTGAGCCGGTGCAGGCGTCACTGTCGCCGCAAGAGCCGGATCGACCTCAGGCTGGGTCTGGACCTGAACCTGAGCGACCACAGGCGGTACTTGTGGATCGGGTACCGGCACTGGCACCGGCGTCGGCTGCACCGTCTGCGCCAATGCCGGATCGAGAGTGGGGTCGAGCGGAGTGCTATCAGCGACCGGGGCATCCTTGGCTGCTGCCGAATCGCTCGCGCCGCTTACGTCGCTTGTGGCCTTGTCGCTTGTGGCCTTATCACTGGTATCTGCCGGCTTGTCGGCGGGCAAGGATTTGCCGCTATCGGCAACGCTCGCCTGCGGGGCGGCAGACTTGTCGCCAGTCGCCACTTTTTTGCCGGAGCTGTCAGTGACTTTGTCACGCGCGCTTTTACCGGCACCGTCGGCGCTTGACGCCGGGGTAGCTTGCGCCTGCTTGGCGTAGACCTGAGAAAAGCTGGCGGCCTTATCCCGGGGCTCTGCTGGCGCTGCCGGCGCATTGACAGGCACGCTGGCAGACACAGACGGAGTCTTGGCCTGCGAGGCGGTCTGAAGAAGCGAATTCGGGGCGAGGGGCATAACGGTCTCCGCTGCACTGGGATCGTAGGTACAGTTGAGAAACTAAGCTGCAAAGGTCGAGCCAGGTTTGCTCAGGCGCTGGAAAAACCTGCAACGATGGCGCTTTCAACAATGAAAACGCTGGCGCTCTTCACGGTACAAGCGTCGGACGATGGCAAATTCACCGTCGATTTCACCGACCAGCTCTTCAATTCCCGCAAGGCTTTTTTGTTTGGCTCGCTGCTCCAGCTCATTGCACAGTTCAGCCAGGCGCGTAGCCCCCATGTTGCTGCTGCTGCCCTTGAAGCTGTGGGCGGCACTGAGCAACTGGTCGGGGTCCTGAGTTTCGCGAAGTTGGGTCAAACGTGTTTCGGAATCCTGAAGGAAAGTATCCAGAAGTATCGGGTACTCCTCCTCCATGACTTCTTGCAGCGCACTCAGTACGTCGTGATCCAGATGAATGTCAGTCACTTGTTCGCTCCTTGATCAAGAATGCACGGATTATGCCTGAGCCTCCCAGAAAAACTCCACGCGGGCACGTCGGCCATTGTCCGACCAACTGGCGCTGTGACTCAACTGACGAATCAGACTCACACCGCGACCCGACAAGCGGCCGCTGTCGACAGGTCGAGCCATGACCCGCTCCACGTCGAACCCCGCACCGCTGTCTTCGACTTCCACCACCAGACAGCCTCCCGCACCTTGCGGCGACAACTGCATATGCAGCCGCAGGTAGCCATCCTCAAGCGCCTCCAGACGCGCATTGCGCTGCTCGTAATACCGCGCAAACCCGGAGGCATCGCGCTTGATACTCGAATCCAGGCCCAGTACACCATGCTCCAGCGCATTGGAATAGAGCTCGGCCAGCACACTGTAAAGCGCCCCGCTTTGCGCCCGCAACCCATGTACCTCAAGCAACAATTGCATCAGATAAGGCAAGGGGTTGAAGCGCCTGAGCGAGTCCGCACGAAATTCAAAACTCACCGACCAATCCAGCGGGCAAGACACACTGCTGTCGGAATACACCATGGCCGGCAGCGTGAGTTGCGAGGCGTCGAGCAGGCGAACCTCGAGCATGCTGACATCGTCACGCGCCTCACCACGGAAATCCCGCAGCGCCTGCTCGATCTCCTCGAACAGTCGGTCTGGCTGGCAGTTGTCGGCAAACACTTGCTGCAAGCGCTCGATACCAAATAACTGGTCGTTGGCATCACAGGTATCGATCACGCCGTCCGACAACAGGAACACCCGGTCGCCGAGGGCCATCGGCAACACCTCGGTGCGATCATCAAAGGTTTGCGCACTCAACACGCCCAGCGGCAGATGCCGCGCCGGTAATACGGTGCGTTTGTCGTTGGCGATATCATGCAGATAACCATCCGGCATACCGCCGTTCCAGACCTCCACTGAACGACGCTGAAAACTCAGGCACAACAGGGTCGCGCAACAGAACATATCCACCGGCAGGATACGCTTGAGCTTGGCGTTCATCTCGCACAGCATTTCCGACAGGCCGTAACCCTTGGCGGTCATACCGTAGAACACTTCCGCCAGCGGCATGGCGCCGACTGCTGCCGGCAGGCCATGACCGGTGAAATCCCCCAACAGCACATGCATGTCACCGGCAGGCGTATAGGCCGCCAGCAACAGATCGCCGTTGAACAATGCATAAGGGGATTGTGAATAACGGATATTGGGAGCGCTCAGGCAACCGGAGTGAGCGACCTTGTCGAATACCGCCTTGGCCACCCGCTGCTCATTGAGCAGGTACTCATGGTGCCTGGCGATCAGATCGCGCTGCTCCAGGACCGTCGCCTGCAGGCGCCGCAAACGATCCATCGCCTTGATCTTGGCGCTGAGGATCACCTGGTTATAAGGTTTTGCCAGAAAGTCGTCGCCACCCGCCTCCAGGCAACGCGCCAAGGCTTCGCTTTCCGTCAGCGAGGTCAGGAAGATGATCGGCACCAGCGTTTCGCCAGCCAGCAGCTTGATCTGCCGCGCCGCTTCGAAACCGTCCATCACCGGCATCATCGCGTCCATCAACACCAGTTGCGGACGCTGCTGCTGGTACAGCTCAACCGCCTCGGCGCCGTTGGCCGCAGACAACACTTCATGCCCCTGGCGACGGACGATACTCGACAGCAACAAGCGATCGGCCGCGCTGTCTTCTGCGATCAGCACGGTCAGCGGCTCGGGCAGCGTCGACATGACGGTCAACTGATGTCGAACAGCTTGTCGAAGTTGGAGATGGCGAGGATTTTCTTCACATCGGAACTGCTGTTGACCACGCGAATATCGGAATTGTCTCCGCCAGCATGATCACGCAACAGCAGCAACATACCCAACGCCGAGCTGTCGAGGTAAGTCGCCTCTTTCAAGTCGACCACCACCGAGTTTGGCATCTGCCCGTCGGGACGCTCGTAGGACTCGCGAAATTCCTGATGCTTGGCGAAATCGAACCGCCCCTTGACCGAAATCGTGAGTTTTTGCCCATCCGGAGATACTTCTGTAACGACTGACATGCTGCGGCTTCCCTGTCATTGGCAACGTGTAGAAGGTTTAGCACTTGCAGGGAGCATGAGCAAGGTCAAAAAGTCGCTCAATAGGGGTCGTGGCGCGGCAAACGCTGGGAAAGTTCGTCGAGCAGCTTCTGCTCGCGCCGGTCTTCGAGCTGGCGAGCCTCATCAATGTAACGCTGCACCAGTTTGCGCAGCCCTTCAACCCGGGCAAACGCCTGCTGCCAGGTGTCACGCGCCTTGTTCAGGTTGTTCTGGTGCCAGGCCAGGCTTTGGCGCTGCTGATCGATCGCGGTACCGAGTTGCGCGAGAAAGCCCTGATACCCCAGCAACCATTGCCCCGAGACGCCACTGCTGCCGCGTACGATCCATTGTTCCTGGTACTCGAGGCGGAAGTTTTCGAGGTCGGCCAGCTTGCTTTCGGCCAATCGCACCTGGCCCTGGAAGTGTCCCAGGCGCTGGGCAGCGGTCTTTTCGGCCTTTTCAGCCATATCGACCACGGGCGCCAGGCGCGCCGACCGACTCTGGGCCATAAGGTGTTAGCCGCCAGCCGCCGGGGCGAAGATCGAGCCAAGGTATGCCTCGCTCTCGCCCAGGTTGATGCTGTCGTTCAGGCCCTGACGCAAGTACTTGGCCAACTGCGGCTGCAACGAGATCGCCAGATCGGTTTCCCGATCGCCGCCCGCCACATAGGCGCCGACGCTGATCAGGTCGCGACTTTGCTGATAACGCGACCACAGCTGCTTGAAGTACTGCGCACGGGTCATGTGCTCCGGGCTGACCACCGACGGCATGACCCGACTGATGGACGCTTCGATGTCGATCGCTGGGTAATGCCCCTCTTCCGCCAGGCGACGCGACAGGACGATGTGCCCGTCGAGCACGCCCCGTGCGGCATCGGCGATAGGGTCCTGCTGGTCGTCGCCCTCGGACAACACCGTATAAAACGCAGTGATCGAACCGCCGCCCGCCTCGGCATTACCGGCACGCTCCACCAGTTTCGGCAGTTTGGCGAATACCGATGGCGGATACCCCTTGGTCGCGGGTGGCTCGCCGATGGCCAGGGCGATTTCCCGTTGCGCCTGAGCAAAACGGGTCAGTGAATCCATCAGCAACAGGACGTTCTTGCCCTTGTCGCGGAAATACTCGGCGATGCGCGTGCAATACATCGCGGCGCGCAGACGCATCAGCGGCGCATCGTCCGCAGGCGATGCCACCACCACGGAACGCTTGAGCCCCTCTTCACCGAGGATGTGCTCGATGAATTCCTTGACCTCGCGACCCCGCTCGCCGATCAGCCCGACCACGATGATGTCGGCTTCGGTGAAGCGGGTCATCATGCCCAGCAACACACTCTTGCCGACGCCGGTGCCGGCAAAGAGGCCGAGGCGCTGACCGCGACCCACTGTCAATAATCCGTTGATGGAGCGAATACCCACGTCCAGCGGCTGGCTGATGGGGTCACGCTTGAGCGGGTTGATGGTCGGACCATCCATCGGCACCCAGTCTTCGGCTTTCATTCCGCCCTTGCCGTCCAGCGCACGACCGGCGCCATCCAGTACCCGCCCGAGCATGCTCATGCCCATCGGCAAGCGGCCGGCATCGGCCAGGGGCACTACCCTGGCGCCCGGGGCGATGCCGGCGACACTGCCGACCGGCATCAAAAATACCTTGCTGCCAGAGAAGCCCATGACTTCGGCTTCGACCTGTACCGGGTGATAACTGTCGTCGTTGATTACCATGCAACGGCTGCCCATGGCAGCGCGCAGGCCCTCGGCTTCAAGCGTCAGGCCGACCATGCGCAGCAAGCGCCCTTCGAGGATCGGTTGGCCGGGAAGCTCGGTGGCATGCGCATAAGTACTGAGGCGCTTGCCGAAGCTGGTGCGATCAAGGCGCATCAGCGATTTCCGGCTCTGGCTCAAGCGCTGCGGCAGATGGTTTTTCGCTGACGGGAAGTTCCAGTGTCAAATCCGCCTCGGCTGGATGCAGCGCCTGATCGTGCAATTGATCGAACAGCTTGGCCATGATTTGCGTGATGCGGGTTTCTACGGTCGCGTCGATACGGCTGTACTCGGTCTCGACCCGGCACCCGCCTGGCAACATGGCTTCGTCTTCGACGATGCGCCAGGTTTCTTCATGGCGCTCGCGCAATGCCTTGACCAGCTCGAAGTCCTGCGGATTGACGTACAGCCGCACATTCCCGACGCCCAACGGCAGCAACTTCAGGGCTTCGCGCATGACGTGTTCGATCTGCGTCGAATCGATGGCCAGTTCGCGCTGAATCACCTGTTTGGCAATGTGCCGGACCAGCCCGACCAGGGACTTCTCGATCTGCGTATCCTGCTCGGCAATCGGTTCGAACAGATTGCCCATCAGCAATTCGAGGCTGGCGAGCTTCGCGCTCAGGGCCACATCAGCTTCCTGGCGAACCTTGAGCGTGGTGCTGTGAAAACCTTCTCGCTCGCCGGTGGCGAAGCCTTCGTTGTAGGCTTCCTGACGAATGCTTTCGAGCTCCTCGAGGGTCAGTGGCTGGACTTCCTCCAGCGGCACTTCTTCCATCTCCGGCGGCTCGGGCTCAGGCTCGGGTTCAGGCTCCGGGACGTGCGGGTCGAAGCTGGGCAACGACCAGATATCAAAACCGCGGACATCACGCGCACGGATCAGGTCGGTGGGCGACTCATCACTCTTGGATGCCATGGCGTTAAATCATTTCCTCGCCACCTTTGCCGCCGAGAACGATTTCTCCGGCTTCGGCCATACGGCGGGCAATGGTGAGGATTTCTTTCTGTGCGGTTTCCACATCGCTGACGCGGACCGGGCCCTTGGCCTCGAGGTCGTCGCGGAGCAATTCGGCCGCACGCTTGGACATGTTCTTGAAGATCTTTTCCTTGACGCCTTCGTCCGAGCCCTTGAGGGCCAGCACCAGCACGTCCGAGGAAACTTCGCGCAGCAATGCCTGAATCCCGCGGTCGTCGACGTCGGACAGGTTGTTGAACACGAACATGAGGTCTTCGATCTGACCGGACAGGTCTTCGTCGACTTCGCGGATCGAGTCCATCAGCTGACCTTCGATCGAGCTGTCGAGGAAGTTCATGATGTCGGCTGCACGCTTGATACCACCCAGGGTGGTGCGCGCGGCGTTGGAGTTACCGGAGAATTGCTTCTCGAGAATCTGGTTGAGTTCTTTCAGCGCGGCAGGCTGTACGGTGTTCAGTGAAGACACGCGCAAAATGATATCCAGGCGCACTTTATGGTCGAAGTTGCCAAGCACTTCGCCGGCCTGGTCCGGGTCGAGATACGCCACGACGATGGCCTGGATCTGCGGGTGCTCGTAACGGATCACGTCCGCCACGGCACGCGGCTCCATCCACTTCAGGCTGTCCAGACCGCTGGTGTTGCCACCCAGCAGGATACGGTCGATCAGGCCGTTGGCCTTGTCTTCGCCCAGCGCCTGGGTGAGCATCTTGCGCACATAGTCATCCGAGCCGACGCCGAGGCTGGTCTGATCGCCGACGATGTCGACGAACTCGCTCATCACCTGCTCGACCTGCTCGCGGTGCACGTTGCCCATTTGCGCCATGGCCACACCCACACGCTGGACCTCTTTGGGCCCCATGTGGCGCAGCACTTGCGCAGCATCGGTTGAACCCAGGGACAGCAGCAGAATCGCGGCTTTGTCGACCCGGCTGAGTTTGGCGATAGCGGCTCGGTTATCACTCATCTGCGTTAATCCACTCTTTCACGACCTGAGCCACACGACCCGGATCTTCGGCCACCAGGCTCTTGATTGCGTTCAACTGTGCGTCATAGCCTTCGCTCGGGCTAGGCAGCAGAATACTTTGCGGGCCACCGAGGCTGACGCGGTCGTTGGCCAGTTCGCCGTCCAGGCCGCCCATGCCACCGAGCTCCATATCGCTGCCCAGACCCGCCAGTTGCTTGCCTTTGCCGCCGCCGGTGATGTTGTTGAGCACCGGACGCAGCACGCCGAACACCAGCACAAGGATGAACAGCACGCCGAGAACCTGTTTCACCACATCCCAGAACCAGGGCTGCGAGTAGAACGGAATGTCGGCGATGACTTCGCCACGCTCGGCCGAGAACGGCACGTTGATCACGCTGACGCTGTCGCCACGGCTGGCATCAAAACCGACGGCGTCCTGCACCAGGCGCGTGAAGCGCGCCAATTCATCGGCGCTCCACGGCGCACGGGTGGTTTCACCGTTGGCCGCGTTGACCTTGACCTGATCATCCACAACGACCGCAACCGACAGGCGATTCAAACGGCCCTGCTGTTGTTTGGTGTGGCTGATGGAACGGTCGAGTTCGAAGTTCTTGGTGGATTGTTGACGCTTGTCCGCCGGGTACGGTGCCAGCATCGGCTGACCGGTTGCCGGGTCCATGATTTGCTGGCCGTTGGCATCCAGCAGCGGCTGACCTGGCTGCACCATGCCAGCGGAAGCGCTCGAGCCACCGGTAGTTTGTGGTGCTGACGCCGGCGATGGCGGCTGGTTGCTCAGCGCACCGGGAACGCCTTGCGGGCCGTTGCTGGCGGTGCGCTGCTCGGTAGTCGATTGCTCGCTACGCAGGGCCGGCTGATCCGGGTTGAACTGCTCCGAAGTCGACTCGACTGCACTGAAATCCACGTCGGCGGAGACTTCAGCCTTGTAGCGATCGTTACCCAGCACCGGCTGCAGAATATTGTGCACACGCTGGGTGAGCATGCTTTCCATGCGGCGGCTGTAGTCGAATTGCTTGCCGGCCATGGTCAGTTCGGAGTTTTCCGCCTGATCGGAGAGCAAGGTGCCCTTCTGGTCTACGACGGTGATCTGCGACTTGCTCAACTCGGGAACACTGGTCGCCACCAGATTGATGATGGCCATGACCTGGCCAGGCTCCAGCGAACGACCGGAATAGAGCTCGACCAGTACCGATGCGCTTGGCTTGCGTTCATCACGCACGAATACCGAGCTTTTCGGAATCGCCAGGTGCACTCGGGCACCCTTGACGTTGTTCAGGCTGGAGATGGTCCGCGCCAGTTCACCTTCAAGGCCGCGACGATAACGGGTCGCTTCCATGAACTGACTGGTCCCCAGCCCCTGGTCCTTGTCGAGGATTTCAAAACCGATGTTGCCATCGCTGGGAGTGACACCAGCCGCGGCGAGCTTGAGCCGCGCACGTGCCACATCATCGGCCTTGACCAGCAAGGCACCGGAGTTGGGTTCAATCGTATACGGAATGTCAGCGGCGGCCAGGGTTGCCATGACCTGCTTGGCGTCCATACCGGCAAGGCTGCCGTACAGCGGCCGATAGTCGGGTTGCTGCGACCACAGCACCACGGCAAAACCAATCGCCACGCTCGCAGCCAGGCCAACCAACAGGCCTACCTGACGCAGCATGGTCATCTCGGAAAGGTTTTCCAGGAAGGACAGACCAAACAACGGCGGTTTTCCGTCGACAGGTGTGGCCTTGGCCGGAACGTTATCGGCGACTGCTTCTGCCATGACTCAATACTTCCTTAGACCGGCATCTGCATGATGTCTTGGTATGCCTGTACCAGCTTGTTACGCACTTGGGTCAACGCCTGGAAAGACACGCTGGCCTTCTGCGAGGAAATCATCACATCTGTCAGGTCGACGCCGCTTTTGCCAATTTCGAACGCATTGGCCAACTGGTTTGAAGCCTGCTGGGTATCGTTGACCTTGTTGACGGCCTTGCCGAGCAGATCGGAAAAGCTGCTGCCGCCCATTTCCGGCACTGCAACGGCGGCTTTCGGCTGAGCCATGGCGTCCATTTGCATGGACCGCATGTCCAACATCAACCGATTAAATTCAATACCCTGGCTCATGGTCTACTCTCTCTGACGACCCGCAATTTTTTGACACTCACTCAGCGGATAGAGTGGTGTTAGCAACAAGGGTGCCAGCTCCATGGCGACCGTTCATAAAAGCCCGACACGGATCACCGACTCTGTAGCAGCAGCCTCGCAAGCTCGACAGCTGCTACAGATACGGTTCAGGTCGCGAACAGATAACCTTCAACGTCCATTCCCGCATCTCGCATCTGCGCCAGCTTGTAGCGCAAGGTCCGCGGGCTGATACCCAGGCGCTCGGCCGCTTCCTTGCGCCGCCCGCGCTCGGAACGCAACGTATCGATGATCATCTGAAACTCGCGACGCCGCAGGTCATCGCCCAGCGCGCCCGCTGAATCGCCTTGCAGCGTCTCGACCTCAAGCACTCGTGACGACATCGGAACCGGCGCCAATGCCGGCAGTGGCGCACAAGCGACCGGCCCCGCAAGGCAAAAGTCCTGCGGCTGAATCAAACCACCCTGTTGCAAAATCAACGCCCGCTGAATGGCGTTGTCCAGCTCACGCACGTTGCCCGGCCACGGATAACCGATCAGGCAAGCCTGAGCTTCCGGCGACAGCCTGGCAGCGGCATGCTTCATTTTATTGACGTGCTTGGCCAGCAGACGCTCGGCCAGCGGCAGGATATCGGCGGTACGCTCACGCAACGGACGCCAGGCCAGCGGAAACACCGACAGGCGATAGTAAAGGTCTTCACGAAAGCGCCCCGCCGCCACCTCACCCGCCAGATCGCGGTTCGTGGTCGCAACCACCCGGATATCCAGCGCAATCGGCTTGCGCGCGCCCACACGCTCGACTTCACGCTCCTGTAACACGCGCAGCAGCTTGGCCTGAAGCCCCAGGGGCATTTCGGAAATTTCGTCGAGCAGAATGGTCCCGCCATCGGCCTGCTCGAACTTGCCGGCCTGAGCCGCAATAGCACCGGTGAACGAGCCCTTCTCATGCCCGAACAAGGTCGCCTCGAGCATGTTGTCCGGGATCGCTGCGCAATTGATTGCAATGAACGGCTGACTGGCGCGACGCGAGTGCTGGTGGATGTAACGCGCCAGCACCTCTTTACCCGTGCCCGACTCACCCGAGATCAATACCGTCGAATCACTGCGCGCCACACGGGCTGCCAGCTCAAGCAACTGCGCACTGGCCGGCTCGAATGCTACCGGACCTTCGCCCTCTGCGGTGCCGAGACAACCCAGGGCATGGCGCGACACCAGATCCAGCAACGCCTTGGGCTCAAAAGGCTTGACCAGATAGTCTGCCGCCCCCTGACGCATCGCATCGACGGCACGCTCAACCGCGCCATGGGCGGTCATCAGCAAGACCGGCAACTGCGGCTGGCGAATTCGCAACAAACCCAACAACTGATGACCATCCATGCCTGGCATGTTGACGTCACTGACCACCAGACTGAACGACTCGCTCGCCACAGCTTGCAGCGCATCTTCGGCCGAACCCACTGCGGTGTAGTCATGACCGGCCAGCAGCAGCGTATCCGCCAATGCTTCGCGCAGCGAGCGGTCATCTTCGACCAGTAAAACCTTGATTGCCATCAGCCTCTTTCCACTCCTTGAGCGCTGGAGAACAACGGCAAGACCACCACCGCACACGTGCCGCGGCCCGGCCGCGAACGCAGCTGCAATTCTCCCTGATGAGCACGGGCCACCGCCTTGACTACGGTCAGGCCAAGGCCGGTGCCGGTGGTTTTAGTGGTAAAAAAAGGCTCGCCCAGGCGCGCAAGCACGGCAGGGTCGATACCGCCGCCGTTATCGCTGACGCACAGCCGAAGGGTATTTTCACGGGTATATAGATGAACTTTAAGACGGACGTCGCCTGCACTGGCCTGAATCGCATTTTCAATCAGGTTCAGCAGAGCGCCGACCAGCGTGTCGCGATTACACAGCAATTCCCCGGCATGACTGTCGCACTGCCAACGCACCGGATAATCCTGGACATGCGTCAATGCCGCTGCTTGCAGCGATTGCAGGAGCGCCCCGGGTGTCAGGCGATCCGTCAACGGCAGTTCGCCACGAGCGAACACCAGCATGTCCCGCACCTGATGCTCAAGCTCATGCAGGCGCTCTTTCAAACGCCCGGCAAACCGTTGCTGGGTAGCGACCGGCAACTCTTGCTCAGTCAAATGGCTGGCGTACAGCAATGCCGCGGACAGCGGCGTGCGAATCTGATGCGCCAGGGAGGCGACCATCCGCCCGAGGGACGACAAGCGCTCATGGCGAGCCAATTGGTCCTGCAAGTGCCGGGTTTCGGTCAGGTCGTTGAGCAGCACCAACTGGCCCGGCTCGGCATCCAGCGAGCGCGTGGCAATCGACAGGCGTCGACCATCCTTCAGGGAAATTTCATGACCGTCGTCTTCGCGTGGTGCAAAGCAGCGGGCAATCACATGACGCCACAGCTCGCCTTCGAGCGGCAGACCCAGCAGCTCGCAGGCCGCCGGATTGGCTTCGCGCACCATGCCCTGGGCATCAATGACGATGACGCCACCGGGCAACAAGTCGAGAAGGTTTTGCAGGCGGTTGGCCAGGCGTTCCTTTTCGGCCAGCTCTTGCATGCGCTGAGCGCTGACCACTGCCAGCTCGCCCTTGAGCTCGGTGACCCGGGCTTCAAGCATGCTGTAGGAATCGGTCAGTTGGCTCGACATCTGATTGAACAGCGCGAACGCCTGCTCAAGGCCAAGCCGACTTGCCTGTTCTACAGGGGACGATTGCCCCGAGACGTCGGAGACAGGAGACATTTGGGCGGCGTGGGGCATCGTGCTCTCTCGCTTGGCTGACCGTCAGTTAAACGGAACGTTGCGAGGGACGTAGCAATACCCGTGCCTAAAAAAAACCGCCCATTATTCAGTGAGTTGAAAAACAGGCGTCAATCATCCGCCTGTTCATCACCTTCGCGACGGCTCATGCCGTACTTGCGCATTTTCTCGACCAGGGTGGTACGGCGAATGCGCAGGCGTTCGGCAGCACGCGCCACGATGCCATTGGCATCATCCAGCGCCTGCTGAATCAGGCCCTGCTCCAGACCACCGAGGTAGTCCTTGAGGTCCAGACCTTCTGGCGGCAGCATGGCGTTAGCGCTGAAGTCCGGAGTGTGGCCATTGATGGCTACCCGCTCTTCAAGATCGCTGCGCAAGCTATCGACCAGTTGTTCGTCTTCATCGTCGACATAACGGAACTTCTTCGGCAACTCGACCACACCGATCACGCCGTACGGGTGCATGATCGCCATGCGCTCGACCAGGTTGGCCAGCTCACGGACGTTGCCCGGCCAGCCATGCCGGCACAGCGACATGATCGCTGCCGAGTTGAAGCGAATGGAACCGCGCTTCTCGTGCTCCATGCGCGAGATCAACTCGTTCATCAGCAACGGAATATCTTCGACACGCTCACGCAGCGGCGCCATCTCGATCGGGAAGACATTGAGGCGGTAGTACAGATCCTCACGGAAGCTGCCGACCTCGATCATGCTTTCGAGATTTTTGTGGGTCGCGGCAATGATCCGCACGTCGACGCTCTGGGTCTTGTTGCTCCCCACGCGCTCGAAGGTACGCTCCTGTAATACTCGCAACAGCTTGACCTGCATCGGCAATGGCATGTCGCCGATCTCGTCGAGAAACAGCGTACCGCCGTTGGCCAGCTCAAAACGCCCGGCACGGCTGGTGATGGCCCCGGTAAAGGCGCCCTTCTCATGGCCGAACAATTCGCTTTCCAGCAGCTCGGCCGGGATCGCACCGCAGTTGACCGGCACGAACGGCGCGTCGCGTCGCTTGGAGTGATAGTGCAGGTTGCGCGCAACCACTTCCTTGCCCGTACCGGACTCACCGAGGATCAGCACGCTGGCATCGGTGTCGGCCACTTGCTGCATCATCTGGCGGACGTGTTGAATCGCCCGGCTGGTGCCGACAAGGCTACGAAAAAGATTGGGCTCACGGTGACGACCACGCTCGCGGGCCTGGTCGTACATCTCGCGATAAACCTGGGCGCGGTGCAGGGAGTCGAGCAACTTGCTGTAGCTGGGCGGCATTTCCAGTGTGGAAAGTACCCGGCGACGCTGGTCTTCCGGCAGGTCAATGGAAGAATTATCGCCCATTAACAAAACCGGAAGGAACTCATCCCAGGTAGCGAGTGTCTTTAACAGGCCCGGCAGTGAGCCAGGCGCATTTACCGTCCCGATAAGGACGCAAATGACTTCACGACTTGATGACAAAGAGCCGACTGCCTGCTGCCAGTCATGGCTACCGCAGGGTAAATTTTCTTCGCCAAGAAAATTTAAAATCACCGCCAAATCACGGCGGCGGACGCTATCGTCATCAATCAGCAGAATTTTGGTTTCACGCCACATGCAATAGCAACTTCCCTAGTCAACTCAATGCCCGAAATGAGTGGGCAAGCTAGACGCTTGCAGGCACGTTAAGCCTGATAGACGCCTGAAATCTTCAAATAGCCACTAGTTAAGTCAAAAAACCGTGCACAGTCAAATTTATGGCGCACTACGGTCGGATTAACTGAGCATTAACCGAACAGATGGTAAACCTTTGCCGCGTTCTGTGCTTGATGGATCTGCGACATCTCATCGAATATTGCCTGACGCTCCCCCGTCGCCGCCTCCAGCAACTGTCGATAGACCCCCAACAACTCTTCGAGATTATCGCGCAACGCCACCTCATCCAGCGAAGCCTCACTCAAAACGTCTTCCATGCAGGAACGGCAATCCAGGTCCAATTGACCGATAGCTTCCCAGTTACGCTCGGCCAATGCATCGACCAGGGCTTCACGGGTTTGTTCGATACGCTGCAGTACAAGACTCACGGTGATCTCCTTAAAACTGCGGACCTGGCGCTGCGATGGCATCCCAGCCTTCTTTGACTGTCCCCAGCAAACTGGCGACTTCGTCGAGGATCTTCGGATCGCTGTTGATGTTGGCCTCCGCCAGACGCTTCATCATGTAGACGTAGAGATTATCCAGCTCGCCTACTTCATCCGCCTTGTTCTCAAGGTCCAGACCTTCACGCAGGCCGCCAATAATGCCGATGGCCTTGCTGATGAACACACCTTTGCCCGGAATATCCTTTCGCTCCATGGCGCCTTTGGCCTGAGCAATACGATCCAGCCCACCCTCCATCAACATCTGCACCAACCGGTGCGGACTGGCTTCGGAGGTTTGCGCTTGTGCTCCAATTTTCTGATATTGCCGAAGGGCTAACATCGGATTCATGCTCTACCTCATCACAACTCAAGGGCTCGTATAACCAATGTATCGTCTACGAGTCAAAAAACTTTAAATTCAAAAGGCAAAAACCCGGCGCGTTAAAAACGCAGCCGGGTTTTTGGCGCTGGCTCAAGATTAGCCGCCGGACTTCTGCGCGTTCAAGGAGGTGAAGAACGAGGTGATACTGGTCGACGTCGCCTTCATCTGCCCGACCAACAGGTCCATGGCGTTGTACTTGGCCGTCAGCGTCGCGGTCAGAGTGGTAACGCGCAAGTCCAGCGCCGTCTGCTGATTGGCCAGTTCGCTTTTCTGCTTGTTCAGGCTGGTGGTGCGCTGATCCAGAATGCCACCGGTCTGCAAGTAAGGCTTGATCGCCGCACCCATCCGAGCCAGCAGGCCATTGGTGCTGTTGGTGCCGGTAAACAGCGTCTGAACCTGACTACTCAAGCCCTGGGTAGTCATCGCAGCGGTGAACTTGGTGGAGTCAAAATTCAGCGTACCGAGTTTCTGATCGGTCGTGATACCCAATTGCGACAACACCGCCAATTGCCCCCCCGGCCCAGGAGTCACCAGCTGACCGCGAATATCGGCAATTATTGAACGAGGCACCGAGTCACCGGTCAGCGCGGCAGCGACGGTCAGTTTGCCATTGGCATCGGCCGAGGCCTGGGTCAGAGAGGTCACCGTCTTGACCAGCGTGTTATAGGCGTCGACAAACGACTGTATCGACGTCTGCAAACCGCTGGTGTTGGTCGCCACAGTTACCGTCGAGGTACCTGGCGCAACCAGCGTCATGCTCAAGCCGCCCACGGCCTGACTGACGGTGTTGGTTTTGCTGGTCACTGTCAGGCCATCAATTGTCAGGCTCGCATCAGTTGCCAGCGCACCGATCGTACCGGAACTGGAAGCAGAAGGGTTCGCACCCATCACCTGGGTGCCGTCGATTGCCAGACCGGCAATACCGCTGACGGTCAGATCCGAGCCTGCACCCGTTGTGGTCGACCCGATCACCAGACGCGAACCGTTGCTGTCAGTGACGATGTTGGCCGTGATGCCTTTGGCTGTCAGCGTGGTGTTAATCGCATCACGAGTAGACTGCAGCGTCGCACCGGACGGGATAGCGACGTTATAGGCAGTGCCATTTTGACTGATTTGCAAAGTACCAGTCGGAATGGCACTGGTAGCACCACCTGCAAATGAAGCACTGGCAACTTTGGAACCGGTAGCCAGGTTGTTGACTTTAATATTGTAAGTACCGTTGACGGCGGTGTTATCAGAAGTCACGGTCAAGGTCGCCGGCGTCGACGAGGTAGCCGCAAACCCGCCAAACGCAGGGCTTGTCGAGCTATTGAGCTTGTCCATGGCGGCCTGATAAGCGGCCAAAGCACTTTTGAGCGAACCCACACCGGAAATTTTCGAGGTATTGAGCGATGTTTGAGTGGTGATCTGAGTCTGCTTGGCCGACTTGTCGCTGTTGACCAAGGCTGTAACGATCGAACCGATATCCAGGCCGGAACCCAGACCTGTACCCGGTAAAATTGGACTTGCCATGTGCATCTCCCTTTCTGTCTGTCGCCAGTCTTTTGACCACTCACGCCGTCAAATGAACGTGCAACCACTATTCATGCCAGTTGTCAGGCTTTTGCGTCGAACAGTACGTTGCTCGCCGTATTCAAACTGTCCGCCAGCTTCAATGCTTCTTCGGAAGGGATTTGCCGCACCACTTCACCCGACTCAGTGGCAATCACCTTCACAACCACCCTGCCGGAAGCCTCATCGATAGAGAATTCCAGGTTGCGCTTGATTGACTGTACGAACTTCTCGATCTCTTGCACGGCCAGTTTCAGCTTCTGCGCGTCCGCATCCGCATCCTTGCTTCCAGCCACAGCCTGAACACTGTCACTGCTGCTACGAGGTGCTGCAGCCGCTTTATCGACCGTCGTACTTGCCGGCTGAGCAGTCGGGTAAGACAAGTTCAGCTTCACGCTCATGTCCATATCCATCACCTCTAAACGTAAAAAGCGAGAGAGCGTGACCAGCACACTCCCCCGCTAAAACTCATTCCGAAATTACTGAAGCAGCTTCAGTACAGCGGAAGGCAGTTGGTTGGCTTGAGCCAGAACCGAGGTGGAAGCTTGCTGCAGGGTTTGCTGCTTGGTCAGCTGAGCAGTTTCTGCTGCGAAGTCGGTGTCTTGTACGCGACCCAGTGCAGCGGTGGCGTTTTCGTTGACGTTCTGCAGGTTGGAGATGGTGCTGGTCAGACGGTTCTGTGCAGCACCGAGGTTTGCACGAACAGCACCAACGGAGGCGATTGCAGCGTCGATTGCGGTGATCGCGCCGTCGATGGCGGAACCGGCAGCAGCGCTGGTAGCACCGGTCAGAACAGTAGTACCGCTACCTACCGACAGGCTGACAGCGTCGAACTTGGTGCTCAGGGTCAGGGTGATCTGGTTGGCAGTACCGGTGTTGGAGCCCACTTGCAGGGTCATGCTGCCAGCGGAACCGTCCAGCAGGTTTTTGCCGTTCAGGTTAGTAGCCTGGGAAATACGAGTCAGCTCGTCGGACATCTGAGTGAATTCCGCGTTGGTCGCGGCTTGGTCAGCTGTGCCGTTAGTGCCGTTACGTGCCTGGACAGCCAGTTCACGCATACGTTGCAGAATGTTGGTGGTCTCTTGCAGAGCGCCTTCAGCAGTCTGAGCCATCGAGATGCCGTCGTTGGCGTTTTTGATAGCTACGGTCTGGCCGCGAATCTGGCTGCTCATACGGGTAGCGATCTGCAGGCCGGCAGCGTCGTCTTTGGCGCTGTTGATTTTCAGGCCGGAAGACAGACGAGTCATGGAAGTTTGCAGAGCGTTAGCAGCATTGTTCAGGTTCTTCTGAACAGACAGAGAAGCGACGTTAGTGTTTACGCCTAAAGACATGGTGAATTCCTCGTTGGTTGGGTACTGCGGCTTCCGGCCCTGGCAACCGCCGGGTGTGGCCTAGAGAACCTTCGTAGTAGTTATCGTCGCGATTGCAGGTTGCTTGAGGGCTTTTTTTAAAATAATTGCCATCACACTGCCATCCCCGCGAAAACAAAGGCCTGCACGAGACCCACGAGAAAAAAATGACGTCAGGGAAATGCCGGCCACAGAGGAGCGAGGAGATCGCCTGGCCGGCAAAAAAGGCTCAGAGGTGAGCGTGACTCGCGTCCAGCAAGCCGATCAATTCATACTCCATGGTGTCGGCCAACCCCAACCAGTCCTGCGCCTCCTGGGAGGCCAGCATCGACATGAGCAATTGCGCCCACTGCAACTGGATATCTTCGGGGGCCTGACTCAAGAGGCCTTGCACCTTGTCGAACACATCGACCATGGTCAGCGCGGCCTCGACATCGCGCCCGAGACGAAACAACCCGGCGCACTGGCGGCAGTCGATGACACATTGCGCAAGCTCGCTCATTGCACGAACTCCTGATTGAACGTCGTTCCCACGATCATCGCCCCTGCCCGACTGCTGTTAAAAAACCGCACCTGCGGATGCCCGGCGATGTAGCGCTCCAATTCGCACAGATAGCTGCGGAAGTTCAACTGCGTCCTGACCCGCACTCCATGCCCATCAAGCACCCAGTGCTTGGCCTGGTTCACTCCTGGTCCTAGATCGCCATCGCTCCAGCCGGCATGGGTTTTGTTCATCGGGAACGCAAAATCGGCACCGAACAGGGTAATCCGGTCTGCCCCCATCTTCACCGCCAGATCCACGGCAGGATGAATCACGCTGCCACCGACATACAGTTCAGCCTTGCTGATTTCCTGGCGAATAGCGGCATAGACCGGGCTGGCGGAATACCCGACGTAACGCGTGCCCTGCCAGGCTTTCAACACCTGCGGGTCGCTCATGGGCAAGTACACCAGCGGGATGTTGTCGGAGTCTTCGGGTGGCAAGTGCCTGAAGCTGATGCGTCGGTCGATACTGACCACCAGATCCGGTCGAATGCCATGCTCGCGCAATGGGCGGTACGCCGTATCGACGCTGATGAACAAGGGACGCTGATCACGCTCGCGTATCGTCCGGAGCTGATCGAAATGCTGCTCGAGACTTGGACCGGTGCCAATCACATAGACTTCCCGACCTGCACAGGCACCGAACAACTCGGCCACATCGCGGTCACGGCTGACGAGCTCACGACCCTCTTCCAGCCGCTCAATGATCGCTGGAGACTGCGGATCGAACTCACGATTATTGAAGGTAAGGTGCACTTCGCTGATCAGCCGATCCCGGATCTTGGCATTGAAGTCATCTGCCAGCAGCATCTCGGATGGCAATGCAAAAAACGGCAGGTGGATGTCCGACAAGTCACCGGCATAGATCAGCTCGACCCGAGGATCACTCAGCCACTGCCGCTGATCGAGCAACCGCAGCGTCAACGAGAAAATCGCGCCATTGAGGATATGCACGTACAAACGCTGAAGCTCGGCATTTTCAAGCAGGACTGACTGCAAGTCCCCCAGCCCCGTGCCGTAGACATGCACCACAGGGCTCGCCGGCGGCAGGCTGGCCGCTTGCAGCCGAGCCTCACGTGTACGGTCATGGCGACTGGTCAGCTGGATGCCGGTAATGCTCAGGGTCGAGCCCAATCCTTCCACCAGCTGAGCCTGAACCGCCGCGCTGTCTTCAGTCATCAAGCGTACATGCAGCGCCGGCCAGCGACGCTCTATTACCTGGAAATTGTCCTCAACGCTGTCGCTCATGCGGCCTCGATATTCATTCAGGCAAAAAAACAGCGTTCAAGGTTACACCTTGAACGCTGTTTTTTTATGCCACAGGATCTAGCTCATGGGCGATAAATAATCGCCGAACCCCACGAGAGCCCTACACCAAAACCGCTCAGCGCTACGCGCTTCCATTTGGCGTCGAGTACGTGTTTTTCCAGCAGCAACGGAATGCTCGACGACACGGTATTACCGGTCTCGACCATGTCCTTGATGAATTTCTCCGGATCACCTTCAAAACGCCGCGCCACGGCGTCAACAATCGCCGCACTGCCCTGGTGGATGCAGAACGCATCGATATCGTCAGCGTGCAGACCGGACTCATCGAGCAACTCGTGCAAATGCGCCGGGACTTTCAGCAATGCAAAGTTGAACACTTGACGACCGTTCATGAAGAACACCCCGTCAGTGACTTTCAGGTGCGGTGCACCAGAACCGTCGGTGCCGAACTTGGCCTTGCCCAACTGCCACGCAGCATCTTCGCCCATCCAGGTCGCGGTGGCGGCATCACCGAACAGCATGGTGGTGTTGCGGTCTTCGGGGTCGACGATTTTCGAGTAAGGGTCGGCAGTCACCAACAAGCCGTTCTTCAGTCCCGCGGCTTCCATGAAGCCCTTGATCGCATAGATGCCGTACACGTAGCCGGAGCAGCCCAGGGAGATATCGAAAGCGGCAACGGTAGTCGGCAGGCCGAGCTTGTCCTGAACGATCGCTGCGGTGTGCGGCAAACCTTCTTCGTCGCCGTTCTGGGTGACGACGATCAGCACGTCGATCGATTCGCGCTTGAGCGCCGGGTTGTTGGCAAACAACGTATTGACCGCTTCGACGCACAGGTCCGAAGTTTCCTGCCCAGCGTCTTTACGCGGCAGGAAAGCGGAACCGATCTTGCCCAGGATGAATTCCTCATCCTTTTCGAATTTTGCACCTTGTGCGTAATTGTCCACGCCGGCTACAGGTACGTAGCTCGCAATGCTCTTTATGCCAATCATTACGGCTTCCCAATAATAAACAGCTGAATACCCCCGTTCGCACGAATCGAGGGGCGCCGACACATAGATTTTGCGTTGCCCGCAACGGGCAACCACGGAAAGCCTAAAGGGCTATCACTGAGCCGGTTACCGGCCAGGCGCCATCTTTCCGATCAATACAATACAGTGAAGATGCCCGTTATGACTCACAGGTCACGCTATTTTGCGCAATCAGCCACACAAGCGCTCATTCGATCAGCGACCAGGCCAGCGCTGTGCCGCGCTTTAAAGGCCCGCGTGCACGTCGTCCGATAATGCTTTCAGCGTGTTTAGGGGCCAGCCCCAGCCCTGGGCGAATGGCTCGCAGGTTCTGTGACGTGAACACCTCACCGGCGGCCATGTCTTGGGCAACGTACAGCGAACGACGATATACCAGCGACTTCTGCTCGGCCTCCGTGACGCCATAATGCACCTGGCCCATGGCCTGCCAGGCGCGCTCGGTCTCGACCACCAGGCTGGCCAGTTCGGCCGGCTCCAGCGAGAAACTCGCGTCGACGCCTCCGGCAGCCCGCTCCAGGGTGAAGTGTTTTTCCACCACCGTCGCCCCAAGGGCCACCGCCGCCACCGCGACCCCGACGCCCATCGAATGATCGGACAGCCCCACTTCGCAACCAAACAGCTCGCGCAAGTGCGGGATGGTTCGCACATTGCTGTTGGTAGGCGAAGCCGGGTAGGTGCTGGTGCATTTGAGCAGCACCAGGTCCTTGCAGCCGGCCGCACGTGCCGCGCGCACGGTTTCATCCAGCTCGGCGATGCTGGCCATGCCGGTGGAAATGATCAGTGGCTTGCCAGTGGCGGCGACCCGACGAATCAGGGGCAGGTCGGTGTTCTCGAAACTGGCGATCTTGTAGGCCGGCACGTCGAGACTTTCGAGAAAATCCACGGCGGTGTCATCAAATGGTGTCGAAAACGCCAGCATGCCCAGCTCTTTGGCCCGGGCAAAGATCGGCGCATGCCATTCCCACGGGGTGTGCGCCTTCTCATACAACGCATACAACGAGGTGCCGGCCCACAGGCTGTTGGGGTCCTTGATGAAAAACTCACCTTGATCCAGGTCCAGGGTCATGGTGTCGGCGGTGTAGGTTTGCAATTTCAAGGCATGCGCGCCGGCCTTGGCCGCCGCCTCGACGATCTGCAACGCAACTTCCAGCGACTGATTATGGTTGCCGCTCATCTCGGCGATGATGAATGGCGGCGCATCGGTACCGATCATGCGGTCGCCAATCTTGAAGCTAGTCATGTCAGTGTTCCTTCAATACGCGCGTGAACACGCAAGCGTTCTGGGTAAATCCGGCTTCGCGAAACAGGCTCAGCGACGGCCGGTTGGCAGGCAACACCTGTGCGGTGATGGTGCGTACTTGCGGCCAATGGGCCGTTACGAAGGCTTCGCCGCGGGCCAGCAGCGCCCTGCCCCAGCCCAGACCGAAACGACCTTCGAACAAATAAATCGAGACTTCGGCGCTCAGCCCATCACGGTCGTAACGCAACACCCCAACCGGGCCATCACCGGCCTCGGCAATCAACAGCAAGCGCTGCTCATTGCTTAAACTCGAAGCCAGCCAGGCCTGGTGTGCTTGCCAGTCGATGCAGCGGTTATCCAGCGACCAGCGCCGTACCGCCTCGGCATTACGCCCATCGAACAACCGGCGCGCATCATTCTGCGTTGCCTTGCGCACCGGCAGCACTGCACCGACCAGCGCTGCCGCGACCCGTTGCGCACCACGGCCATCGACCAATTGCCGTGAGCGTTCGGCCAGACTCTGGCGCAAGCCCCGATTGCCTGCGACAAAACCGATGGCCTGGCGTAGCTGCTCGACGCTGACCTGCTCCCGCGCGCCCAGGAACACATGGGCGCCCGAAGTTGCCATGACCTCACCATTGGCCTGCTGATTGTTCGACACCGCAATGCAAATCGTCGGCAGCCCCATGGCCGCCCGCTCCCAACTGGTGCCGCCACCGGCGCCGATAAACAGGTCGGCTTCGGTCATCAGCCGGTAAAAATCGCTGACAAAACGCTGCAAACGCCAGTTCGGGCGACTGGCCGCCAGCACCTGCATCTGCTCCCACGCCGGGTTGTCGGCACCGGCGACGAAGTCGACTTCCAGCTCAGGGAAATCGCTCAACGCGAGCATCGCATGGTGAGTCTGCCTCGCTGCATCGAAGCCTCCGAAGTTAACCAGTACACGCCTGGCCCGGGGTTTGATTTCAATCGCCGGGCAGCAGAACTCATCGCGCAGCATGGCGAAACGCGGACCCAGCAACGTCTGGCACCCGGGGGCAAGCAGCGAAGCATAGGCCTCTGGCGTGCCGGAAAGATTCTGGTTGAGCAGCAGATCGACGCTATAGGTGCGCGTCGCCAGATCATCCACTGCGCCGATCCGCGGCGCCCAACGGCGGGCGGCGGTCTGCCAGTGGTGATCGAGGCCGTAATGGTCGGCAATGATCCAGTCGAACGCCGCCTGCGGCTCCAGAACTCGCCCCAGCGCGGCGATGTCCGCCTGCCACGGCAACATGCTCTCGATGGCTTGCTGCGGGTCTTCGTCGGGATAACGCTCCGGCAGTGCGAAGGTTTCAAAGCCTTCAGCGGCAAGACTGTCGAGCCGATGCCCCGGTAACCGTCGACAAGCGAATGCCACGTGCACACCCATCCGGCGCAAGGCTCTGGCCAAGGTCAGGCAGCGGGCGATGTGGCCGCTGCCAATGGTCGGCGAGGCGTCGGCGCGGATCAGCACTCTCATTGCAATTCACCACCAGCCTTCAGTGCAGCGTACAGGTACTCGGCGCGCTTCCAGTCGTCGAGGGTGTCGATATCCTGCACCAGATAGCGCGGCAGGATCACCGGCAGGCTCCGGGTTGAATACAATACATCGCCGCGCAACCAGGCACTGCTGCGGCCCCAATAGAACTGCCCGGCGTCCTGATAGGCCGGCGGCAAATCCTGGGAACGCGTGTTACGAAACTCCGGGTACAACGCGCTCAAGGCGCCCTGATCGTCGAGGGTCAGGGCACGCTGCACCGGAAAACCGAAGTCGCACACCGAGAACGCGAACGACTTGTCCGGGTGCTGTTCCAGTTGCTGCAAACCCTGTTGCAGAAACCGCGTTTGCAGCAGGGGCGCGGTGGCGTAAATACAACAGGCGAAATCAAAGTCGCAGCCCTGTCGATGCAGCTCTTCCAGTGCATGGACAATCACCGCCGCCGTGCCGGTGAAATCATCGGCCAGGGTTGCCGGACGCATGAACGGCACCTGCGCACCATTGGCGCGGGCCAGGTCGGCGATTTCCTCATCGTCGGTGCTCACCACCACCTGGGCGAACAACCCCGAATCGAGAGCGGTTTTAATCGAACGGACAATCATCGGCACGCCGTCGAACGGCTTGAGGTTCTTGCGCGGTATGCGTTTGCTGCCACCGCGGGCCGGGATGATGGCGACGTTGCTCAACGGCGTTTTTCCAGAAGAAACCAGGTGATGTCGTCCACCGGGAATTGCAGGTCGCGGTGGTAACCAAACCCGTAATCCAGCAGTTGCAAGTCATCGTAGCGATCAAGCATTTCACCGGCAAAATCGCGTTTGAACAACTTGCCGCTGTTACCGCGATACGACACCTCGACCGGTGCCGGGTTGTAGTACTCGGCAATCAGGATGTAGCGCCGGCTCAGTTCATACAGCTGCGCATAGGCCGCTGGCAGCAGCTGCGGCGCCAGGTGAATCAGCACGCCTTTGCTCAGGGTCAGGTCGAAGGTGCGTTCGAGAGGAAAATCGAACAACGAACCGTGCCAGATCTGCGCAATCCCCAGCGCCTGCGCCTGGGCGCACGCGCTGGCATTGATCTCCACGCCAAACAGCTCGCTCTGCGGCAACAACTGATGCAGCGCCTGCAGGTTATTGCCGGCATTGGTGCCCAGCTCCACCAGGCTTTCGATACGCCCGGCCCGGGTCAACGCCTTGGCAAACAAGGCCAGGTTGGCCGCCACCAACGGCTGGCCGACGTTGCGGTCGACGTACTGGTTACCGAATTCGCCCTGCCAGAATTTTTCCTGCTCACTGAGTTCGCGCATCACACATTCCCATTCGCCGCCATGGCAGCATTTATTCGGTCAGCCGACGCAGTTGCTCGACCACGTAGTCCTGCTGTTCATCGCTGAGTAACGGAAACAGCGGCAGGCTGATGGCCTCGGCGTAGTAACGCTCGGCCTGCGGAAAGTCACCTTCGGCGAAGCCCAGGTCCCGATAGTACGGCTGCAAATGCACCGGAATATAGTGCAGATTCACCCCTACCCCAGCCGCTCGCAGACCTTCAAACACCTCTCGATGGCTGAGGTTGATACGATCGAGTTGCAGACGCACCACATACAGATGCCACGCCGACTCGGCCTCGGGCTGAGCGCTGGGCAAGGTCAGTGGCAGGTACGCCAGCAAACGGTCATAACGCGCCGCCAACTCACGTCGGCGTTCGATGAAGTCATCCAGCTTGTTCAACTGCGACAGCCCGAGCGCAGCTTGCAGGTCGGTGATGCGGTAGTTGAAGCCCAGTTCCACCTGCTGGTAGTACCAGGGACCGTGACTGGGTTCGGTCATTTGCTCGGGGTCGCGGGTCATGCCGTGGCTGCGCAGGCGTTGCAGGCGCTCGGCCAGGTCCCGGCGATTGGTCAGGACCATGCCACCTTCGGCACTGGTGATGATTTTCACCGGATGGAAGCTGAACACCGTCATCGCCGCGAACTCACCACACCCCACCGGGCGTCCGGCATAGGACGCACCCACCGCGTGGGACGCATCCTCAATCACGGTGAAACCATAGCGCTCGGCCAGTTCGGCGATCATGCGCAGGTCGCAGCTCTGCCCGGAGAACGCCACCGCCACCAGCACTTTAGGCAGTGTGCCATTTTCCTCCGCCGCTTCCAGCTTGGTTTTCAGGGCATAGGCATCGAGGTTCCAGGTCAGCGGGTCGATATCGACAAAGTCCACCTCGGCGCCGCAATAACGACCGCAATTGGCCGAAGCCAAAAAAGTATTCGGCGTGGTCCACAAGCGGTCACCTGGCCCCAGCCCCGCCGCCAGACAAGCAATGTGCAAGGCTGCCGTGGCATTGCACACCGCCACCGCGTAATCCGCCTGGCAACGCTGGGCCATGGCCTGTTCGAAACGCTCGATGGTCGGCCCTTGAGTCAGCCAGTCAGACTGCAACACGGCAACCACGGCGTCGATGTCCGCCTGATCCAGGCTTTGCCGACCGTAAGGAATCATGCCGACAACCCGGCGTGCAACTCGGCGATCTGTCCGACCGAGAGGAAATGCGAGTTGGTGTCGGAGCGATACTCGAAATCTTCGCTCACGCGCCGTCCCTGCTCACCCACGCCGTCCAGCGAAAAATCGATGTCGACATGAGTGAAACGAATCGACGGCTCGATGGTGTAGTGGTCCTCGAATTCCAGGGTCATCCGTGCATCATCAAGCGGCACCATCAATTCATGCAGCTTTTCACCCGGACGAATCCCGACGACTTTGTGCGGCAAGTGTTCAGCCATACCCTGTGCCAGGTCGACGATACGGATCGACGGAATCTTCGGTACGAAAATCTCCCCGCCATGCATCCGTGCAAAGCTGTCGAGCACAAACTGCACGCCGTGGTCGAGGGTGATCCAGAAGCGCGTCATACGTTCGTCGGTGATCGGCAGTTCTTTCGCGCCCTCGGTAATGAGTTTGCTGAAGAACGGCACCACCGAACCGCGTGACCCGGCCACATTGCCGTAGCGCACCACCGCAAACCGGGTTTGCTGATCACCGGCGATGTTATTCGCCGCCACGAACAGTTTGTCCGAGAGCAGTTTGGTCGCACCGTACAGGTTGATCGGGCTGGCCGCCTTGTCGGTGGACAGCGCAACGACTTTCTTCACACCGTTATCGATGGCCGCGGCGATGATATTTTCCGCGCCGTTGACGTTGGTACGAATGCATTCAGTGGGGTTGTACTCCGCCGCAGGCACCTGTTTCAGGGCAGCGGCATGCACCACGTAATCGATCCCGCGCATCGCCTGACGCAAACGCTCGGCATCGCGCACATCGCCCAAAAAGTAACGCATGCACGGTGCATTGAAGGTTTGCTGCATCTCGTACTGCTTGAGTTCGTCACGCGAAAACACCACCACCCGCTTGGGCTGGTACTGCTCGAGCAAACGCCGGATGAACATGCGCCCGAACGAACCGGTGCCGCCGGAGATGAAAATCGATTTACCGTTGAACATGCTGCGATCCTTTTACCTGTGCGCCAGACTTAAACCAGCAACCGCGCCCAATCCACGCTGGTCGGATTGCCAAGGGTGAAACCCTTGCCGGTCAGGGCGAGGTTCTTGTTGTACGCCAGATCGTGCTGGAACGGCCCGGCCCATTTTTCGCGCAAGGCCGCAAGCGCCTGCGGTGCATCAGGCAAGGTGCCAGGATGGATAACCTGCACTTGCGGTGTCCACACCACCAGATAGCCGGCTTGACCTGCCTTGAGGCACAGGTCGACATCGCCGTAGGCGTTGGCAAACGCCTGTTCGTCCAACCCGCCAACCTCGTCGAACAGCGCTTTGCGGATCATCAGGCACACAGCCGAAACGGCCGAATAGTTCTGCTCCAGCACCAGACGGTTCATATAGCCTTTGGCATCCTTGGACTCGCCAACGAACGCCGAACCGACGCCGTCGTTCATGCCCAGAATCAGCCCGGCCTGAGTCACCTTGCCGTCGTGATCCAGCAGCTTGGCGCCAACCACCCCGACTTCCGGGCGCTGGGCCTGGTTGAGCAGGGATTCGAGCCAGTTCGGGTTGACCACTTCACTGTCCGCCGCCAGTAGCACCAGGTATTCACCCTGAGCCTTCTGACTGGCCTCGTTGTACAACGCCGACAGGCTGAGACGCTCGTGCGCCCGCAGGACCTGAACCTTGTCGCCCGGCTGCCCGAGGCCGTCCAGCCATTTAAGGATGTCCGGTGACTGGCTCGCGTTATCGGCGATCAGCACTTCGTAACGGGTGTAGCGGGTTCGTTGCACAATGCCGGTCAGGCAACGTTGCAGCTGCGCCAGGTTGTCCTGGCTGGCCACGATGATCGACACCAGCGGACGCTCGGTGTGACGGTAATCGATTTGATAAGTACCAGGCTCGGCGGAGCTGATTTGCGCCTTGTAGCCACGGGTCGCAAGGTGACGGATCAACGCCTGGCGCTCGTGGGCATTTTCTTCCAGCACCGGCGCCCGGGCGATCAGCAACGGTTCGTCCAGATGAGCCAGCCAGGCCAGGCCGCCCTGCTCGATGATGCGCAGCAGCAGGTCGAACTCCAGCGCCTTGCTGAAGTCGGCCTGGTAACCGCCCGCCTCCAGCAGCACATCCTTGCGGATCAGCCAGTGCCGGGCCATCAGCGCTGGCAGGCTTTGCAGCAGATCGAGGTTGAAGCCCGGGCGGAACACATCGATCAGCGCACCAGAGGTGTCACGCTGAATCTCGTCCGCTGCAACCGCTCGGCAGTCGGGCGCGGCTTGCAGTTCCAGACCTGCGCGCAACAAACCGCCAGCGGTGAATTCGTCCCCCGCCTCGGTCAGCAACAACCAGTCGCACGGCGATTGACGCGCGATCTGATTAAGTTTGTCGACATGGTTGGCCGGGGTTACGCGAACGAAATGCAGCGTGTTGTGCACCGTCGTTGCCGCCAGCGGCTCACCGGTGGTGAACACCACGATCTTGAAGGCGTGGTTGTGGCCTTCCAGCAAACTGTCGAGGGTGATCTGCAGCTTGGCCGCGTCGTTGTCCAGATCCAGCACCAGAATGCCGAACTGTGGACCACCGTTGTGGGCAGCCAGATAACGCGACGTCGCCGCCACTTCGTCAGTGTCCGGACTACGCGCCGCCAGCCACTTGAGCAGGCGGCCGGAGCGCATGGCACCGAACACCTCGTCGTTGCCCTGGGTCGTCACTGCATCCAGGCGCTCGGCCCAGGCAAGCATGTCCCGCGCGTCGTCCGCTTCGCCCAGAAGCTCCAACTGCTGCGCCAGGCGCTTGACCACCTGACGGTTGAACGGGTTGCTGCCGTACGCGTGCCCCAGGCGCTCGACGACGCTTTCAGGGGTGTCGTTGTTGCGCGGCCGCATCATGTCAGCCTGCATCGTCCAGATACCTTCGAGCCCCTGAAGCTGAACGCGGCCGGCCGGCATGGCGTGCAGCAGAAATTCAAACTGGCTCAACAGGTCGAAGAACTTTTGATTGTAGAAAGGCATTTCAACGTATTGCAAAAGCCCGAATTGGCGGTCTGGCCCCTTTTGCACATTGTTCCAGCGCGATTCGAAAATCGGCTCGGCAGTCAACGCCCGACGGTTGCGCAGGCTGTCGGCCAGCGCCTCGAAGCTGTCCAGTGCCAATTGCCTGGCCTGCTCCGTGTCAAGACCGGTACGGGTACTCGGCAACGTCGCCAGCAATTGGGCGAACGCTTCACGGTCCGCTACCGACTTGGCATCGGCGAGGGTCAGGGTGCTGTAGATCTCGGTGTTGTGCTCCGACTCAAGGTAATTGACCTCTCGCACCACATACGGGATCGGCAGAATGCGCGCCTTGGCCATGGCCAGCATGTAGTACGCATGGCCGATTTCCTGCCATTCGAAGATGGTGTCCTGCGGCATGAGCGCGTACCAGTCACGCAACAGCTCGGTGCGGTGAACCGCATAGAACGGCGGGATGTACTGATGCATGAAGTCGATGACCCGGTCCTGCGCACGTTCGGACGAATAGTCTTCACAGACCTTCTTGTCCCGACGGTAGTAGCTCACGCTGTTGGCCAGGGTCAGGTACATCAGGCAATAGCCATGGCACATGCCGTAATCCGGATTTTCTTCCAGGAACGACACCGAAGCGTCGAGGGCATCATGCACGATGAAGTCATCGTCGGCGGCAAACACCATGTAGGGCGTGGTGACTTGCTGCACACCGTAGTCGAGTTTGGCCCGAATGCCCCAGTAACCGTATTGCGGCAGGTGCTGATAGTCGACCGAGGGGTACACGCCCTCGATGCCATCGGTGGCCTGGGTCGAAGAGTCCAGCACCAGAATCCTGCAAGGCAAGGTGCTGTAGAACTTCACCGCCCGGCGCGCAAAGGCCGGTCGGTTGTGGGTGATGAGTACCACCGTCAACAACTCGTTCAATGGTAATCCGCTTTCAGAACCGCACTTGCCTTGCATAATTTTTCCCCACAACCGGCGTATCGCCCGATGAACTCAACAATGATGTCGTTGCTTAACGAACCCGACGCAGATAGCCGTCCGGCGCCACGGTGATCAGCAGCTTGCTGTGAATCCGCGCATCGATTTCAAAGTCGCGGTTTTCTTCCAGGTAGGCCCAGACCGCAGTTTTCGGGTTGTCGCCCTTGCCCCACGGACGATCCGGGAAGGCGTCTTCCGGCATGTCCTCGACCACGGTGTCCATCACCACGCAGTAGCTGCCGACCGACACCAGCGGTGCATACAGACGCAGCTCTTCCAGCACATGTTCGTGGGTGTGGTTGGAGTCCAGAACCACCAGCACTTTCTTGCCGGCCACCCGTGCACGCACTTCATCGACGATGGCCGGATCGATGCTCGACCCCTGGATCATGCTGATCCGGCGCGCCATCGGGTGGGCTTCGATGGCTTCGCGGTTGTGTTGACGAATGTCGATGTCCACCCCCAGCACTTCGCCGTGGCCGATCAGTTCCAGCATCGAGGCATAAAACACCAGGGAGCCGCCGTGGGCGATGCCCGTTTCGACGATCACATCCGGACGCAGGTCCCAGATGATTTCCTGCATGGCGACCATGTCCTGGGGAAACTGAATGATCGGCCGGCCCATCCAGCTGAAGTTGTAGGTGTATTTGTGCTTGGCCGTGACACCGACCCAGTCCAGCGACTCGGACTGAAGTTTTTTGTCCTGCTGCAAACCTTCGATGTTCTGGCTTACTTCTTCGCGAAACTGCTCATGAGGATTCATGCAAACGCTCCGATACGGGGTGTTGTTAGTTGAAAACCCGACCGTCCTGATAAGGGACAGCCTGAGTCTTGATAATTCGTGCGGGATTGCCGACGACGACGGCATAGTCGGGAACGTCCCGGGTGACCACGGCGCCGGCGCCGACCGTTGCCCAGCGACCAATGCGCAAACGCGGCAGAATGGTGGCGTTGGTGCCGATGAAAGCGCCGTCACCCACTTCGACGCAGCCGGCGATGGCTACGCCGGGCGCCATGAATACGCTGTGCCCGATCCGGCCTTCGTGCCCGACCAGGCTGCCGTAGCTGATGCTGCTGTTATCGCCCAGGGACACTTCGGCCTGAATGATCACGCCTTCCTGGAGATAGTTGCCGGTGCCCATGCGCGTCATGCTCAGGTCGATGCCGGGGTGCAGGAAGTTGCCCAGTGTTCCACCGGCCTCGATGATCTGCCGGGTGGTCTCGTAACGGGTTTTGGTGTCGCGGGTGATCAGGTTCACGAAGTGCGTGTCGGGGCCTTTCAAGTCGGCCACGCGCGCTACCCCACCGATCACCGGCACGCCATGAAACAGCGTGCCGTGCTTGGCTGCATCGTTGTCGAGAAAGGCAAATTCCACAGCCGGGTCGGCACGTTTGACGGAGCCAATCATCCGCACGGCTTCAGGGTTTGCCGCGCCCAACAGGTAGACCTTCACAGCACATTCCTTTGCTGGCAGACCGTGCGAATCACCTCGATCACCCGCTGTTGATCGGCGTCGGTCATGTCGTGGTAACTCGGCAGATTGATCGCCCGTTCCGATAGCGAAAACGCCATCGGCGTGTGCACCGGCTTATCGGCAAACATCGGCAGCGCCGACAATGGCCAGAAAAATACCCGGGCATCGATATCCGCCGCTTGAAAGGCTTCGATCAACAGTTCACGGGTAATTCCGGTGCTTTCATGAAACACCACGGTGGGCATCCAGTAACCGTTCCTGGAATGCTCCGGTTGTGGGTTCATGGACAGCAACGGGATATCCAGCAGTCCCTCGGCATACCGATTGAAGATCGCGCGCTTGCGGGCAATCAGCTCATCGACACGTTCGATCTGGGCACAACCGATGGCAGCCTGCAGATTGCTCATCTTGTATTTGAAGCCAATGAAGTCCGGCCAGAATTGACGCGTGCTGCCACTGACCCGACCGTGGTTGGAGAGTGTCAGCACCCGCTCGTACAGCGCCTTGTCCGAGGTCACGAAAATCCCGCCTTCCCCGGTGGTCATGGTCTTGGTGCCATGAAAGGAGAAGGCACCGAAGGCCCCCAACGACCCCGCAGCTTTACCACGCCATTGCGAGCCGATGGCTTCGGCGGCGTCTTCGATGACCGCAATCCCGTGCTCGCGACCGATCGCAAGCAGCGCATCCAGATCGCACAGGTTGCCGTACAAATGCACCGCCACGATGGCTTTGGTCCGCGGCGTAATAGCTTGCCGAACCTGCTCCGGGTCCAGACACCAGCTGTCCGGCAACACGTCGACAAAAACCGGCGTCGCGCCCAGGTAATCGATAGGGGCCGCCGAGGCGATCCAGTTGGTGTTGGCCAGAATCACTTCATCGCCCGGACCGATCCCCAATGCGGCCATGCCCATGTGCAAGGCGCCGGTACAGCTGGAGGTCGCGATGGCATAGGGCACGCCCATGTGCTGCGCGAAGGATTTTTCGAAACGCGTGATGTATTCGTAGCAACGCTCGCCCCAGCCATGCTGCACAGCATCCAGCACGTACTTGGCTTCCAGCTCGCCCACACTGGGCTTGGTGTAGTGAATTCGGCTCATCTGAAGCTCAACTCCGGAATGGCAACGACAAAACGCCCGCCCCAACTGCGGACAACGGCGTATTGCTGGGTGATCTCGTCCAGCAGGTTCCAAGGCAGCACCAGGACATAGTCCGGCTTCTCGATTTCAATCCGCTCGGGAGACACCACCGGAATGCGACTGCCCGGCAAGAACTTGCCTTGCTTGTGCGGGCTGGCATCCGCCACCCAGGCGAGCAGGTCTGGCTTGACCCCTGCATAGTTGAGCAAGGTGTTGCCTTTGGCGGCGGCGCCATAACCGACGACGCGCTTGCCCTCGGCCCTGGCCTGCAAGAGGAAACGCAACAGTGCGTGTTTGATCTGTTCCGCGGCCGGGGCCAGGGTCGTGTAGTAGGCAGCGGTTTTCACCCCGGCCGCCTGCTCGACCTGCAACTGTTGTTGCACGGCAGGCGTTACTTCACGGCGCACACCCTCGGCACGCTGCACGAACACCCGCAGCGATCCGCCATGGGTCGGCAGCTCGCTGACATCGAAGACTTCCAGGCCATTGCGCTCGCACAAACGTTGCACGGCGGTCAGCGACAGATAGGAATAGTGCTCGTGGTAAAGGGTGTCGAACTGCTGCCCGGCCATCAGCGTCAGCAACTGCGGAAACTCGAACGTCGCCACGCCCGTGGGCTTGAGCAACGTCGCGAAACCGCTGAGAAAATCATTGATGTCCGGCACATGCGCCAGCACATTGTTGGCGGCCATCAGGTCTGCGCCCCAGCCCTCACTCAGCAACTGCGAGGCGCTGTCGCGGCCGAAAAACAGCTCGCGTATGTCCAGGCCTTTTTCCCGCGCGGCCTGTGCCGTGCTGCGGGTCGGCTCGACGCCCAGGCAACGGATACCGCGCTGTGCGACGTATTGCAGCAAGTAGCCATCGTTGGCGGCAATTTCCACGACACGGCTGTCAGCGGTCAGCCCGAAACGCTCGACCATCTCGGCCACATACCGCTCGGCATGGGCCAGCCAGGTGCTGGAAAAGGAACTGAAGTAGGCATAGTCGGCATCGAACAGACTGTCGGCGCGGGTGTAGTCCTCGGTCTGCACCAGCCAGCATTCCTGGCAGACCGCGACTTTCAACGGGACCCACTGCTCGGCCTGTTCCAACTGCTCGGCCCGCAGGTACGCGTTGGACGGCGGCGAGGTGCCCAGATCGATCAACGGCAACGCCAACGGGGTGCCGCAACCTCGGCAGTTCATAGACGCACTCCAGGGAATTGGTCATCCAGCCAGGGATGGGCGGCATCCCGGGTCGACAGATTTTTGACAGGCTCGGGCCAGGCAATCGCCAGGCGCGGATCAAGCACCGACAAGCCGCCCTCGTGATCCGGGGCGTAATCGGCGCTGTGCAAATAGAGCAGCTCGGCATCGTCGCTCAAGGTCTGAAAGCCATGGGCGAAACCGGCGGGAATCAACAGGCTGCGACCATCACCGGCGCGCAGGTGCTCGGCGTGCCACTGCAAGAAGGTCGCCGAATCCGGTCGCAGGTCGACCGCCACGTCCCAGACTTCACCGCGCAGGCAGGTGATCAGCTTGGCTTCCGGGGCCTGGGCATTCTGATAATGCAAACCGCGCACGCTGCCGCGCTCACGGGTGCAGGACTGGTTGATCTGACGAATATGGAACGGCTCGCCAAAGGCGCTCAGGCTGCCCTCGCAGAACAACCGGGCGAAATGCCCGCGCTGATCTTCATGACGTTTGTGCTGAACACTGAACAAGCCCTGGAGAGGCAACGCACTGATGCAAAACTCACTCACAGCAGCCCCCGATACAGGTTCAACTGGTGCAGCGTGATGGCACGCATGTCATCGCCACTTTCCCAGGCCAGGTGCCAATCCAGGGTATGCGTCAGGCAGTCTTGCAACGACCAGCGCGGCTGCCAGGCCAACACCTGACGGGCGCGACTGCTGTCCAGGCGCAACAGGCCGGCCTCATGCAACTCACTCGGTTCGACGCGCAAACCGCGCGCGTGCGGCCAGCGTCTGGAGAGCAGCTCGACCACTTCACCGACGCTGCACATGTCGCCTTCACCCGGTCCGAAGTTCCACGCACCGGCAAATTGCGGACCGTGCTCATACAAGCCCGCCGCCAGTTGCAGGTAACCGGCCAGCGGTTCCAGCGCATGCTGCCAAGGGCGAACGGCCTGTGGATAACGCAGGGTCACCGGCTCATTCGCCGACCACGCCTTGAGCACATCGGGAATCAGGCGTTCCGGGGCAAAATCGCCGCCTCCGAGCACATTTCCGGCACGCGCCGTGGCCAGTGCCAGACCGTGCTCGGCATACCTCTCGGCCGGGAAAAACGAGGCTGCGTAAGACTGCGCCAACAATTCGCAACAGGCCTTGCTGCTGCTGTAAGGATCATGGCCGCCAAGGGCTTCGTTTTCACGATAGGGCCACAGCCATTCCTGATTGGCGTAGACCTTGTCGGTGGTCACCAACACGCACGCGCGCACTCCGCCGATTTGACGAATCGCTTCCAGCAGATTGAGCGTGCCCATGACGTTGCTCGAGTATGTCCCGAGCGGATCGCGGTAGCCTTCGCGCACCAGCGGCTGCGCCGCCAGATGCAGGACGATTTCTGGCTGAGCCTCGGCGATCAGCTCCAGCAACGCCCCCAGGTCACGCAAGTCACCGCGCTGATCGTTGATGCCTTCAGCAACGCGCGCCAGTTCGAACAGACTCGGTTCGGTGGACGGGTCCAGGGCAAAGCCTGTGACCTCAGCCCCGAGGCTTTGCAGCCACAGCGTCAACCAACTGCCTTTGAAACCGGTGTGACCGGTGACCAGTACCCGCTTGCCGCGCCAGAATTGCGAACTCAGTCCCACTGCTTCCATGGGGCCTCCCCGCTCTGCCACAGGTGCTCCAGATGATTCTTGTCACGCAGGGTGTCCATCGGGTGCCAGAAACCGTCGTGCTGGAAAGCGTTCAGTTGTCCCTCGGCCGCCAAGGTCATCAGCGGTTCGGATTCCCAAACTGTCTCGTCGGCTTTAATCAGCGACAGCACTTTGGGCGACAAGACAAAGAAGCCGCCGTTGATCCAGCCGCCATCACCGCGAGGCTTCTCGGTGAAACCGCGCACCAGATCACCGTCGCGCTCCAGCGCGCCGTAACGTCCGGGTGGCTGCACCGCCGTGACCGTCGCCAGCTTGCCGCTGCTCAGGTGAAAATCCACCAGGGCACCAATATTGAGGTCCGAAACACCGTCGCCATAGGTAAAGCAGAACGCTTCCTGGTCTTCCAGATAGCGGCTGGCACGACGCAAACGGCCACCGGTCATGGTCTCTTCGCCGGTGTCGATCAAGGTGACACGCCAAGGCTCGCTGTAGTTCTGGTGAACGTCCATGCGGTTGTTGGACATGTCGAAGGTGACGTCAGAGGTGTGCAGGAAGTAGTTGGCGAAGAAGTCCTTGATCGCGTAGCCCTTGTAGCCGAGGCAAATCACGAAGTCGTGAATTCCGTGTGCGGAATACTGCTTCATGATGTGCCAGAGAATTGGCTTGCCGCCGATCTCGATCATCGGCTTGGGCTTGAGGTGCGACTCTTCGCTGATCCGCGTGCCCAGGCCACCCGCCAGAATAACTGCCTTCATCTTGTCCCCTCTTGTTCGTCACAGGGCCAGCCCAAGCCCTGCAAGGCTTTGCGACCGTCTGGATAAATCGTATGAGGCTGCACCCATCACCTTCTGGCTGCACCGCACATGCTCGATTTATGGCGATTTTGAGGGGGACTTGCAGGAAACGCGCCAGCTAGCGCTGACACGGAAACCGGAGCTGGAACTGTCGCAGGCGGCGATCTTTTGATTGTGCTTTGAAAAGATCGCAATGAAGTGGCTCGCCTTCACCACTCAACAGGCCGAGCGTTAGCTCGCCTGCCGCCGTTGATCTTGATCCACCCGCCCTTTCGGGAGGCCGAGTGGAGGCGTTCATCAGGGGGAAGGCGCGCAGCGCCGTACGGCGCAGCCGGACACATCGAGAGGAGGTCGTCGCGAAGCAGACCGTAGGCGATGCCCCCTGATGAATGCCAGAACGAGGGGACGCCGAGCCTAGGCGAGGTGCCGTACGCTTGGGGCGAAGCGTTAATGAGATGGTCAGCCCGGCGAAACCCTAAGCGGTCGTTACCACAGGAATGGATATGTACACCTGCAGGAGGTTGGTCGGCTATCAGGCCGCCATCGCGAGCAGGCTCGCTCCCACAGTGGATTGGTGTACATCTGCGGGAGATGGGTCGGCTATCAGGCCGTCATCGCGGGCAAGCCCGGCTCCCACAGTTGGGCCGTGTACATCTGCGGGAGATGGGTCGGCTGTCAGGCCGTCATCGCGGGCAAGCCCGGCTCCCACCGTTGGACTGTGTACATCTGCAAGAGGTTGGTCGGCCGCCAAGGTCAAAAGATCGCAGCCTTCGGCAGCTCCGAAGGCTGGCGGTATCAGTCGGCCAACCAGCCGTTTTCCCAGTACCGCACGTTATCCCCGCGCAGCATGTAGTCGCGCAGCACCGCTTCGCGCAGTTCATCGCCCATGCGGTAGCTGGCATCCGGGTCCGCCAGGTGCATGCGGATGGCCTGCAACCATTCTTCGGTGCTGTTGCTGACAACCCGAGTGCATGGCAGATAACCCCGATAGGCCTCGGTATCGGTACACACCACCGGGTAGCCGCAAGCACCGTACTCCAACAGGCGCAGATTGCTCTTGCAGTCGTTGAAGATATGAAACTCCAGCGGCGCCAGCGCCAGGTCGAGGTTCAGGCTGGCCAGTTTCGCCGGGTAGACACTGAGGTCGATCACGCCATGGAACTCATGCATGTAAGGCAGCAATTCTTCGGGACACATGCCGAAGAACACCCAATCCACCTCGTTGGCCAGCTCGCGAACGACGTCGGCGATGATCGCCAGGTCGCCCGAGTGACTGGTACCGCCACCCCAGCCTACCCGTGGCTTTTTCGAGGTGCGGCGCTGGCTGCGCAGGCCATCCCAAAGATGAGTGGCGAGCATGTTCGGCACGACCCGAATGTCGTGATGCATCGACGACAACGCATCGGCCAGTGGCTGGGTCGACACCACCACCCGATCGCACAGGCCAATGCCGCGACGGACCAGACGCTCCATCTCGACGTGATCCGGCATATTGCGAATGTGTGCGTTCTTCTTCGGCGCCTTGATGACATAGTCATCCAGCTCGAAAATCAGTCGGGCGTTGGTGTAGGGCTTGAAGGCGGCGATCTCGTTGACCGGCCCTTCACTGTAGCGCCCTTGCAGGATGATGACGTCCGGCGCCTCACGCTCGATCTCGATGATCGACGGCAGATCGTAGTAGATCCGCCCGGTCGCCCGACCCGCCTTTTCCAGTTCGACCAGCGGCTGGATCGCCCGATAGTGACCGACTGCCGAGGAGTTGACCGGCAGCGCCATGATGTTCGGTAACTGGCGAACGGAAAACGGGCTCCAGCCGGTGCGCAAGCCTGGCTCCAGGCTGTAACTGGAGGCCCCTGGCGTATTGAGCATCAGGTTCGGGTTGTACGCCGGGTCGCGAGCAATGATCGGCAGCCAGCGCCGGTAGAAGGTTTCCTGCTCTTGCGTGCGTTGCGCCAACTCGGCCTTGTCCGGTACGACAGCAGGCTGTGTCCCGAGGGCCAACTGAGCGTACGGCGTCCACACCACCAGATAGCCGTTCTGCCGGACCCGCAAACACAGATCCACCTCGTTGAGGGTCAATGCAAAATCCTGCGCCTGCAGTCCGCCGACACTCTCGAATATTGCCTTGCGCACCATCAGGCAATCGGCACCGACAGCACTTAGGTCCTGAACCACCTGCAAACGGTGCATGTAGCCGGCCGCATTCAGCGAGTCAGCGAAAAACGGCGAACTGGCCGGCCCTTGCAACCCGAGAATCAGCCCGGCATGCAATACGCAACCATCGGGATTGAACAGTTTGGCCCCCACGACACCGACTTCTGGACGCTGCGCATGATTGAGCAACTCACCCAGCCAGTCCGCACGGGTGACCACCACATACGGGTCAAGCATCAGCAGGTATTCACCGCGAGCCTGCTGCGCCGCAAAGTTGCGCGTCGCCGCGACATTCCCCTGCTGCGGATACGTCAGCACCCGCAACCGGTCACTGCCCAACCGGGCCATGGCGCCCAGCCACTCGAGCGTCTGCGCAGACTCACTGCCGTTGTCGACCAGCAGCAATTCGTACTCGCTGTAGGCGGTTTTCTCCAACAGGCTTTCGACGCACCGTTGCAACACTGCCAACTGGTCCCTGCAGACAATGATGATCGACACCAGCGGCCGCTCGGCGTGCAGGTAATCGACACGATTGAGCAAGGTAAAACTGCCCTGGCGAATCTCATGGGCAACCCCCAATCGCTGAAGATGCGCCTCCAACACTTGCGGGTTGAGCTCAATGACGTCGGGCAGTGCCAGCCACTGCGCGAGACCGAGCATCGACTCCAGCATCACCTCGGCAATATGTTCGACGACCTCGACGCCATCGTCCTCGACCATGCGCCACAGCACATCGTGAGGCGCCAGCTCTCCATAACGCGAATCGAAGCCACCCAGCGCCAGGAAACGCTCGCGCTGAAAGGCCAGGGATCGCCCGACATAGGGATAACTGCGCATCAGGTCCAGGTTGAAATCCGGCTTGAAGACCGGGTCTGCCGACTCACCGTCGCGCAATCCGCCTTCGTCGCCATACACACACAATGCGCTCGGTGATGCACTGACGCGCTCGGCCAGCAGCAACAGCGCCGGCTCCACCAGACGATCGCCGGCACGCAGCACATAGAACCAGTCAATCCCGTCGAGTTGCGCCAGCAGTGCGTTGAGCTGCGTACACCAATCCTCCTGCAACGGCAGGTTGAACACTCGCTCATCGAGCTGCGCTTCGGTGCACGCGCTGGACAACACCAGAATCAACTCCGGCGCATATAGCTGACCGCCGAGGCTTTCAAGGGTCAGATCCAGGGCAGCACGACCGGCCTGATCATCGATGATGATCGGGACGATTTTTGGCTGTCGCGACCAACCGGCCACGGTTTCCGGCAACAGGCGTCGCTGGGTGTCACTGAGTGTGCGACAGGCCAGCCATTGCGCGTACAACTGGGAAAAACTCTCGCTGGCGATTCCCACCCGATATTCCTGGCTGGCCTGGCGATTCCCCAGCGTCCGACTCAGGGGTAACTCATCCCAGACTCGCGGCGCCTCTTCGGCCCGGCTCAGTGGCAGGTAACGAACCCAGCCTCCCGCAGGCGCGCCCTCGCCACCACGAACCTTGAGCATTTGCACCAGCCAGTGCTTCTCCCGCTCCGCCGCCTCTTTCATCGGCTGCTGACGAATCAAACGCTCCGGATACAACCGCTCGACACTCAACACGTAGTTGAGTTGCGCCATGTTGCCCCGCCGCATCAGGCAGATGTACAAGGCCAGATCGAGTGACGCGACAAAGCAGTGGCCAGGTTGAGTCAAGGCCGGCATCAGCTCCTGCACATCCTTGCGGCGAAACAGGGCGCTGCTGAAACCACCGAGGAAGTTGACCGGGAAGCTCTCGAAAATTGCCAGCAGGTCATCGCCCTTGAATATCCCGCACACCGGCGACAGTGTGCTGTTCTCCAGGCGCGAGGGCAGCGGGTGATCATCCACATCCCAGAACACACGCAGGGCCAGCACCAGATTAATGTCCGCCTGTTCGGTCAGGACCTGCGCCTGGCGCTCGATACACGCAGGAGATAGCTGATCGTCATCGCAGAGAAACTTGATGTACTCGCCCTTTGCCTCACCCAGACACGCCAGCAGATTGCCGACAAATCCCAGCGTCTGCGGGTTCCGTACATACCGCACGCGTTCTGCCGCGTCACCCGCCAGCGACTCGACAATCTGCTTGATTTCATCGCCACGACTGTCGTCGCACACAATGATTTCGAGGTTGGCGTATTGCTGGATCAGGGCGCTGCGCAGGGCCCGAGCGAAGAAGCGTGGATTGAAGGCGGGAATGACGAGGCTGACTAGCGGGGCTGGATTCACGGCGGGGCTCTCAAGCGGAGGATGCTCACCCGGTCGGGTGAGCCCCTGAAACCGCTGAAAAAAAGGCGATTGGTATTCGGCGGTTTACGGCCAGGCGCTTTCGCACCAGGCCCCCTCAGATCTTGTTGAACAGGCCCAGCTGACTGATTTTGCTGAATGCCAGTTGCGCGGCCTGCAACATGGTTTGCTGCAACGTCAGACGGGTCATGACTTCGGCCGGATCAGAGTCGCGGATAGCCGACTGGCTGGTGGTGTTGGCCAGGACGAGACTCTGGTTGGTTGTCGTCTGATCATCCAGGGCCTGACCGCGCACGCCCACAGCAGTGATTGCCGAGCCCACCTGCGCCGAAGCGGTGTCCAGGTTGCCCATGCCCGACGCGACGGCCGCCTGCATTTTTTGCAAGGCGACCGGATTGTTATCCGCCGGGGTATTCAACGCGGCCTGCAACTGCCCCAAAGTGTCCAGAACGTTCTGGGTCTGGTGGTCGTTAGCCTGGACAACAAACTGATCGCCGGCTGCCGGAGTACCGCCGAGCGTAAACGTAACCCCTGCAGCTGTCGCCGTAGAACCAGCCATGGTGCCCGAAGACACCGGCTTGCTGGTCGCCGTGATCGGCGAGGCATAAAGATCGTAAGCCGTGGCACTGGTGAACTTGAGAATCGCACCGCCAGTCGGGAAGGTACTGTTATAGGCAGTCGGGTTGCTCTGGGTAGCGCCCGAGATAACGGCCGCCGATGAGTTGCCCGGGCTGCGCGACGCATTGATGGTGTCCGGCTTGACCGACAACTGGAAGCTATGGCCGGCAATCACCGCATCCGGAACGGTATCGCCAGGCTTCAGATTGATGTTCAGGTTCAGGTCCACACCGCGGAAACTGACCGCTTGGTTAGACGCGTCCTTATTGCTGATCACACCGTTCTGGCTGGCCTCGGCAGTGACATCGTTACCCAGCGCATCAGTGATCTGCAGTTGGGTACTGCTGACAAAATTCACGGTGTAAGGTTGACCGGCAGTGAACTTGGAATCGAACGTTGCGTTGTTGCTGATCTGGCCGTTGGACAGCGTCACCCGACCGTCATCCACCGCAGGTGCGGTCATGGTGGTCAGAGAGCGACTGGTATTGCTCGCCTTCTGGAAGGCATCCCAACCAGTGATGTTGCTGGCAACCGACATGGAGTCGCCAATGGCCAGGCTCACGTCGGACTGGTCACCGTTGTAGCTGTAGGTGCCATCGGAGTTTGCCGTGTACGGAGGCGTACTGGTTTTGGAGCCGGCGAACAGGTAGTTGCCGTTGGCATCCTGACTGTTCATGAGGCCCAGCACCTGATTCTGAATCTGCCCCAACTCCTGGGCTGCGGCCTTACGGTCCGCATCGGTCTGCGTGCCGTTGTTGGCACCCAGTGCCAACTCCTTGGCCCGCTGCAAGGCAGTGCCAATGGCGCTCAACGCTGTTTCGGCCTGGCTGTACGAACTCTTGAGACTGCTGATGTTGCCGGCGTACTGATCCAGCATCGCACTCTGTTGACCGAGCTGAAGCAAGCGCGCAGCACCAATCGGATCATCGGCGGCAGTGTTGACCTTGGTCAGGCTGCTCGCTTCGGCGCTGGTCTTGATTGCATTGCTGTAGTTGCGCTGATAGTTGGCAGCGGTCGTTTCGTAATACTGGGCGGTAGAAATGCGCATGAATTACGACTCCTTAAAGACTGTTGATCAGCGTGCTGAAAGTTTCCTGCGCAGCCTTGATGATCTGCGATGAGGCTGTGTAGTACTGCTGGTATTTCACCAGGTTGCCGGACTCTTCATCGAGGTTGACACCCGACAGGGCGTCACGGGCACTCTTGGCGCCGGTCAGAATCACCGTGGCGGCATCGTTGTCGGACTTGGCCTGGGCCGCCTGGGCACCAACGCTGGACACCAGTTTGCCGTAGGCATCCGAGAGGCTGAGCCCTTTGCTCACCGAGCCGGTATCCACCGTTTGCTTGGTCTGTAAACCGACCAGAGCGGTGCTGTTGCGGTTGTCCGAAGAGTTGGCACCGACCAACGAAATACTGAAGCTCTCACCGGCAGCGGGCGAACCATTGACCGTTGTTTGAACCGAGAAGGTCTTCTGTACCGCAGGCACGACCGAGTTGTCCATGATCGCAGCACCCGTGCTATCGACCATGTTCACTTGCAGGTTCAGGGTATTGCTTTGACCGGGAACGATGGTGCCCGCGCCCATGCTCACGCCCTTGGCATCGTAAAGCTTATAACCCTGAGTCCCGGCACCGGCAGGATCGAACACCACTTTGACCGGCGTCGAATACTGGAGCCCGGTTTGCAGGTCGGCATTGGCCGCTGGATTGTAGATATCCAGGGTGCTGGTCAACGTCGGCTGGGTATAGGTGCCTTTGTTGTTGGCACTGGCGACACCGCTCAGAGGCGCAGCCGCGGCGAGCTTCTTCGGATCGGTGATCACCGTCTGGATATCACTGGCGCCGCTACGGGTCGGCGTTACCTTGAAGGTATCGCCGGCGCTCATGGCACCACCGCCATTGAGCGTCATGCTGAAGCCGTCGATCACCGGAGGCGGTGTGGTGGTGGTGCTGAAGGCGCCCATGTTGGTGCCGTCGGAGCGCGTGACGCTGTAGTTCGTGGCGCTGGTGAAGGTCACCTGGTAATCGCTGGTGGTCAGCTTGCCCGTGTCGTTGATGGTGACATTGAGGTTGCCGGAACCGGCGCTGTTACCCGACTGGGCAATGCTGCGCTGCGAGATCAGCGTGGCACTGTTGATGTTGTTGAAGATCGCCGAACCGAAATTGCCGTTCTGATCGATGCCCTGCGCCTGCTGCTGGTTCATCTGATCGGCGGTGACCAGCGCCACGCGTCCCAACTGATTGATTGCCGGGTTGAGTACGTCGCTGCGATAACTCAGCAAGCCACCGATCTGCCCGGTCGTCACTACCGACGTAATATCGATGACGCTCGAACCGCGATTCAACTGGAGCGTCGACTGAGTCGGATCCGTCTTGCCCGGTACGGTTTCCAGGGTGTTGGTGGTGCCGCCCATCACCAACGGCTGACCGCTGCCGATGTAGACGTCGTAGTTGGTGCCGCGCTCGACAACCTGGGCACCGACCAGGTCGGAAAGCTGGCGGACTGCCTCGTTACGCTTGTCGAGCAGGTCGCTCGGCCCACTGCTGTTGCTGGTATTGCTACCCGATGTTTGAGAAATCTGCTGGTTGAACTGGGCGATCGTGTTCGCCAGCTTATTGACCTGGGAGGCCATGTCCGCGAGGTTCGAGTTGATGCCGGTGTTCTGGTCGCTCAACTGCTTGGAAATCGAGTTGAAGCGATCGCTCAAGGACTTGGCATTGGTCATCACCGATTGGCGGGACGCATCATCGGTAGGCTTGGACGCGACCGCTTGCAGGGAAGTGAAAAACTTCTGCAGTGAGCCACTGAGGCCGGTGTTGCTGTCGGACAGCATCGTGTCGACCGGCGTAACCTGCCCCAGATAGGACGATGCCTGGCCGTTAAGCGAAGTGCTGGTCTGCAACTGGGTGTCGAGGTAGGCGCTATACACCCGACGCACATCCGCCAGGGTCGTGCCCGTGCCGATGAAGACGTTATTGCCGTACTGAATCGAGGACTTGCTGTTCTGTACGGTTTGCTGACGCGAGTAGCCGGCCGTATCAACGTTGGCAATGTTGTTGCCGGTCACCGCCAATGACGATGAGGCCGCATTCAACCCCGACATCCCGATATTGAGCAAACTCATGATTCAGACCTTATACCTTATGCCTATAAAGGCGTCGTGGAAGAGCCCGCCGCAGCGTAGTTCTGGTAACTCTTCATCTGCTTGGCAATCTGCGAAATCTTGTTGGCGTAGCCCGGGTCGGTTGCATACCCGGCCTTTTGCAACTCGCGTACAAACTGTTCCGGGTTATCGGCCGACTTCACAACATCTTGATAGCGATTATTGGTTTGCAGCAACGTCACAAGGTCATGGAAGCTGTCCTTGTAAGAGCCGTAGGAACGGAACTCGGCCGTCTCCTTGACCATCTTGCCATTCCTGAATTCGCTGGTGATCGCCCGCGCCGAATCGCCATTCCAACTGCTGCCCGCCTTGATGCCGAACAGGTTGTGACTGCTGCTGCCATCCTGGGCGCGCATGACCGATTTACCCCAACCGGTTTCCAGGGCCGCCTGGGCCACCAGATAACGCGGATCGACGCCAATACGGTCGGCGGCTTCCTTGGCCATCGGCATCATGGTATTGACGAATTCGTCGGCAGAGCTGAAGGCTTTCTTCGCCGGCGCCAGCGGTATTTGAGCCATGGCACGACCATAAATCTGCATCCGCCCGCTCGATGCCGAATCCGTTTGCGAGGCCAGCCAATCGCCATTGAACAGAGGACCGGAACCGGTCTTCATGCCTTGAGGCGCCTGGATATTGTCGAGCGCCGTTGCGCTGGTCGAAGCGTTCGTCGATGCCGACGGCACCAGGCCGGCGAGCAAGCGGTCTGCGAGTTTCGGCGGCAGCGCCAGACGACGCTGATTGAGCTTCGCCACGTCATTGCGGTGCCCATCGAGCGATTGTTGCGGCGGGTTGATCGCACGCGAAGCCCACAACGGTCGCTGGCCATTGAGCCGCGACAACGGCCCGTCAGTGCCCACCGTACCGGCAGCCACCGGCGTTGATACTGCCGCTTTCGCCGCTTGCTGCTTGGCCGCAGACATCGCCGCCGCCTCGCCCGGCGCCAGCGGTTTGTTCTTCGACATCTGGCGCATCAGCACATCGGCCAGACCGATACCATGCCCCTGGCGGGACATGGAAACCGCCAGCTGCTGGTCGTACATTTCCTGGTACTGCTTGGCCGCAGGCGTGTTGAGCGGATTGTCCTTGCCCAGGGTCTCGGTGGCCGAGCGCATGGACTTGAGCATCTCGCCGAGGAACAGCGACTCGAACTCCTGCGCCACCTTGCGCATGTTCGCATCGCTGTTCTTGTCACCGACCTTGAGCTGGTTAAGCCGGTTCAGGTCCGAGTACGACCCCGAATCGCCGCTGCTGACCAACCCGCTCTTGTGAAGATCCATGTTCGCCATATCAGATCACGATCAGGTCGGCTTGCAGCGCGCCAGCCTGCTTCAATGCTTCAAGGATCGCCATCAAGTCACCCGGCGCCGCGCCGACCTGATTCACCGCACGGACAATCTCGTCCAGCGTGGTGCCAGGACCAAACTTGAACATCGGCTTGGCTTCTTGCTGGGCATTGACCCGGGAGCGCGGCACGACTGCCGTCTGACCATTGGACAAAGGCCCTGGCTGACTGACGATCGGGTCTTCGGTGATGGTCACGGTCAGGCTGCCGTGAGTCACGGCGGCCGGTGAAACCTTGACGTTCTGACCGATCACGATAGTGCCGGTCCGCGAGTTGATGATGACCTTGGCCACCGCCTGGCCCGGATCGACTTCGAGGTTTTCCAGGATCGACAGGTAATCGACGCGCTGGCTCGGGTCGAGCGGCGCGGTGACGCGGATCGAACCGCCATCAATCGCCTGTGCAACACCAGGGCCGAGCATGTTGTTGATCTTGTCGACCACGCGCTTGGCGGTGGTGAAGTCGGAGCGATTGAGGTTCAGGGTCAGGCTGTTGCCCTGATTGAAACCACTCGGCACCGAACGCTCGACCGAAGCACCACCCGGGATGCGACCGGCCGACGGAACGTTGACGGTAATCTTCGAACCGTCGCGACCTTCAGCATCAAAACCACCCACCACCAGGTTGCCCTGGGCGATCGCATAGACGTTACCGTCGATACCCTTGAGCGGCGTCAGCAGCAGGGTGCCGCCGCGCAGGCTCTTGGAGTTGCCGATCGAGGACACGGTAATGTCGACCTGCTGACCCGGCTTGGCGAACGCCGGCAAATCGGCACTGACCGACACCGCCGCGACGTTCTTCAACTGCACGTTGCCGGAGCCGGGCGGTACCTTGATGCCGAACTGCGAGAGCATGTTGTTGAAAGTCTGCAGGGTAAACGGGGTTTGCGTGGTCTGGTCACCCGTGCCGTTAAGCCCGACGACCAGGCCATAGCCGATCAATTGGTTGGAACGCACGCCCGAAATACTGGCGATGTCCTTCAACCGCTCGGCTTGAACGCCGAGGGAGGTGGACAGCAACAACACGGCCGCCATCAGGTGTTTGAAATTAAACATGAGTCGTTTCATCACCTAGAAAGGGAACAACGGGCTTAAGAAGAAACGGTCGAACCAGCCTGGCTGACTCGCGTCGGCAAACGAACCGGTGCCCGAATAGGTGATGCGCGCATCAGCGATACGAGTCGACGGCACCGTGTTATCGGTCGCGATATCGTCCGCCCGGACCAGGCCGGCAATGCGTACCAGCTCATCACCGGTGTTGAGGGTCATCCACTTCTCCCCACGCACGGCAATGATGCCGTTGGGCAGCACGTCGGCAACAGTGACGGTGATCGAACCGACCAGGCTGTTGCCCTGCCCTGCCTTGCTGTCACCCTTGGTGGCGCGGTCACCGTTGTAACTGGCATTCAAACTCAGAGGGCTATTGGTGGCCGGGGTGCCACCGAACAACGAGGTCAGACCAAGTCCGGTCTTGCTGGTCTTGTCCACCTGGGAGTTGGCGTTTTTACTGGCCTGGGTCTTCTCGTTCAGGGTGATGGTGATGATGTCACCGACCCGGAATGCCTTGCGGTCGCTGTACAGGTTCTGCTCGAAACCGGCCTGATAGATCGAGCCGTTGTTTGCCGCTGCCGGCAACGGTGTACGAGGCAACACGGGCGCGTAGTAGGGGTCATTGGGCTTCGGCGTCGGGCCGACGCAGCCCGCGAGCACGGCGATCCCACTCAATGCGAGAACAGATACAAAGCGATTCATGACCCTACCTCACGGTGTTGCAGGCGGCTGCATGCCGCCTCATAGACTTGATTACAGATTCTGCGTTACGAACGAGAGCATCTGGTCGGCGGTAGAAATCACCTTGGAGTTCATCTCGTAGGCGCGTTGAGTGGTGATCATGTTGACCATCTCTTCAACGGTACTGACGTTGGAGGTTTCCAGGGTGTTCTGCAGCGTGGTACCAAAACCGTTCAGGCCCGGCGTACCGACTTGCGGCGCACCACTGGCGGCGGTCTCCTGGAACAGGTTGTTACCCATGGACTGCAGACCGGCCGGGTTGATGAAGTCGGCGGTTTGCAGGTTGCCGATCACTTGCGCAGCGGCGGCGCCTGGAATGGTGATCGACACGGTGCCGTCACGACCGACCGTGAAGGTCTGTGCGTTGTTCGGAATGACGATGGCCGGTTCCAGGGCAAAGCCGCTGGCGTTGACGATCTGGCCATTGGAGTCCAGGTGGAACGTACCGTCACGGGTATAGGCAGTTGTGCCGTCCGGCTGCCGGATCTGGAAGAAACCGCGACCGTCGACCGCCATGTCCAGCGGCTGGTCGGTAGTTTGCAGGCTACCGGCGGTGAAGTTTTTCTGAGTGCCGACAATGCGTACACCGGTACCCAATTGCAGACCCGACGGCAGTGCGCTGTCCTGGGTCGACTGGGCGCCTGGCTGACGCTTGATCTGGTACAACAGGTCCTGGAACTCGGCACGGTCACGCTTGAAACCCGTGGTCGATACGTTCGCCAGGTTGTTGGAAATAGTCGTCAGGTTGGTGTCCTGGGCGGACAGACCTGTTTTGGCAACCCATAGAGCCGGAAGCATTCAATTCTCCTCGTGCGCCTGTTTTACGGCGCGACGTTCTGATAATTAGCTGATCTGCAAGACCCGAGCCATGGCCTGGTCGTCGTCTTTGGCGGTGTTCATCATCTTGATGTGCAGCTCGAACTGCTTGGACAAGGCCAACACCGAGGTCATCTCTTCAACGGCGTTGACGTTGCTCGACTCAAGGAAGCCCGACACCAGCTGGACGTTGGCATCGGCCGGTGCCGGCTTGCCGTCTGCGGTGTGGATCGAACCGTCCAGCCCTTTGGTCATGTTCTTGATGTCCGGGTTGACCAGCTTGATGCGGTCAATTTCTGCCATGACGCGCGGGCCTTCACCCATTGACCGAATGCTGATGGTGCCGTCCTGACCGACTTCGATTTTCTGCTCGGGCGGCACGGCAATCGGACCACCGTTGCCCATGACCGGCATGCCGTTGCCGGCGCGCAACACGCCCAGGGCGTCGACATTCAGGCTGCCGGTGCGCACATAGCTTTCACCACCGTTCGGATTCTGTACGGCAATCCAGCCGTTGCCCTGGACCGCCACATCGAGATCGCGACCGGTTTCAATCATCGAGCCAGGAGAGAAGTCGGTGGCCGGACGTTCGGACAGGGCAAACGCTCGCGCCGGAAAGCTGTCGCCAAACACCGGCATCGACCGCGCCTGCTCCAGGTCTTTCTGAAAACCGTTGGTGGAGATGTTCGCCAGGTTGTTGGCATGAGCCTTTTGCGCCAGTGCGTTCTGGCTGGCGCCGGTCATTGCCACATAAAGGTACTTGTCCACAGTCTTTCCTCTGCATGTCGGACGTTTGCCGCCCACCGCTGTACTGCTGAGCCTAAAGCAATTTGCAGACCAACTTTCACGCAGGGGTTCGAAGCCCTCTAAACAAAGGACTTGAGAGGAATTGGAGGAGAATGGGTAATTGTGTCAAGGACGAAAAACCGGCGCGCTTATGCCGCTTCGCGGCAACCTTTAATGTTGGGCAGTTGCCACTACCGCCATCGCGAGCAAGCTCGCTCCCACAGGGTTATGGAGTGCTCACAAATTATGTGGCCGCCGAAGACTCAATGTGGGAGCGAGCTTGCTCGCGAAGAGGCCAGCACTAATAAAGTAGGTACCCGCTATGACTCGGTCTTGCCGACTTCATATTCACGCAGCTTGTTGGCAATGGTGGTGTGAGAAACCCCGAGGCGCTTGCCCAGCAGGCGACTGCTCGGGAACTCGGCATACAGCCGCTCCAGCACGGCCTTTTCGAAACGCCCGACAATCTCGTCCAGCCCGCCTTCCAGCGAGAAATCCCCCAGAGGCTGGCGCACGCCGTAATCCGGCAGGCGAATATGCTCCGCCTTGACCGTGCCGCCGTCACACAGCGAAACCGCCTGAAACAGCACGTTCTCCAATTGCCGGACGTTGCCCGGCCAGTGGTAATGGCTGAGCCGCTCCATCGCCGCCGGCGCCAGCTTCGGTAGCGGACAACCAATCTGCCGACTGGCCTGATCGAGGAAGTGCTCGACCAGCGGCGTCAGGCCATCAAGGCATTCGCGCAGCGGCGGGATGTGCAGTGAAAGCACATTCAAGCGATGGTAAAGATCCTGACGAAATTCACCTCTGGCACACAGTTCGGACAAATCAACCTGAGTGGCGCAGATCACCCGCACATCCAGGTAAACCTCTTCATCGCTGCCGACCCGGCGGAAGCAACCGTCCTGCAAGAACCGCAGCAATTTCACCTGCAAGCGCGGACTCATTTCCCCGACACCATCGAGAAACAGCGTACCGCCCGCCGTCAACTCCAGCAGCCCGAGCTTGCCTTCGGCCCGCGCCCCCTCGAACGCCCCCGGGCCATAACCGAACAACTCGGTCTCGGCCATTGATTCTGGTAACCCGGCACAGTTGAGCGCCATCAACGGCGACTGTCCGCGCGGACTGGCCAGGTGGCAGGCGCGTGCCAACAGTTCTTTACCGGTGCCGGTCTCGCCCTCGATCAGCAGCGGCGCATCCAGTGGCGCCATGCGCCGCGCTTCACGCACCACCGCGGCCATGACTTTGGAGCTCTGGAAAATGCTGTCGAAACCACGCAACTCCTGCTTGCGCACGTTATAGATGCGTTCGCCGACCCGGTCCGCCCGGTGCAGCGTCAGCACCGCACCGGCCATCGCCTCGCTGTCGTCATGCTCCGATTGCAACGGCGCGATATCGGCCAGGAACACATCGCCCTTGACCTTGACCCGCAAGCCATTGATCCGCGATTTGTTGGCGCGCACCAGCTCCGGCAGATCGAAGTCCTCGGCATACCGCGACAAGGGAATGCCCGGCACCTCGTCCACCCGCACCCCGAGCAATTGCGCGGCGGCGCGGTTGGCCGCGACGATCGAACCGCCCATGTCGATCGACAGCACCGGAAACTCCAGCGCGCCGAGCAAGGCATTCAGCTCCATATGCCGACGCTCGCTGGGCATCAGCCCTACGCGCTTGACGCCAAACACACCGGTGATGGCCTCGAACTTCGGACGCAGTGCCTGGAACTGAAGGTTGATCAGGTTCGGGCAATGCAGGTAGATCGCGTTGCCATGCTCGCCGCCGACCTCACCCCGGGCGACGTTGATCCCGTACTCCACCAACAGGTTGAGAATGTCGCGCAGGATACCGATGCGGTTCTGGCAGTGGACTTTGATACGCATATAAAGGCCTGAACGATGGTAAATGAGGCGCGTGGCGAGGTTTTTTCTGCCGAGGCGCGAAGTTTGTCGTCAAGATTATGTGACAGCTCAAGGCCTTTTCAAACCCGGAAATATCAATACTTGCGCCATAGCCGTGAATCCGTAACGAATAGTTTACGAAAAACCAGGATTTCTCCTACGCACAACACCCAAACCCTGCTGCAAAATCTCACACTTGGGGTTATTTCTAGGTCCATAGGCAACAGACATAACAAGAACGTATCCCTTTGCAGGAGAGCAGCATGAAGCAGACGCAATACGTGGCCCGCGAGCCCGATGCGCAAGGTTTTATTCACTACACCGCTGAAGAACACGCAGTGTGGAATACGCTGATCACTCGCCAGCTGAAAGTGCTCGAGGGTCGTGCATGCCAGGAATACATGGACGGCATCGAAAAACTCGGCCTGCCCCATGACCGCATTCCGCAACTCGACGAAATAAACAAAGTCCTCGGCGAGACCACCGGCTGGCAAGTCGCCCGGGTGCCGGCGCTGATTCCGTTCCAGACCTTCTTTGAATTGCTGGCCAGCAAGCAGTTTCCGGTCGCGACCTTTATTCGTACTCGCGAAGAACTGGATTACCTGCAAGAGCCGGACATTTTCCACGAGATCTTTGGGCACTGCCCGCTGCTGACCAACCCCTGGTTCGCCGAATTCACCCACACCTACGGCAAACTCGGCCTACAGGCTTCCAAGGAAGAACGTGTCTATCTGGCGCGCCTGTACTGGATGACCATCGAGTTTGGCCTGGTCGACACCCCGGACGGCAAACGCATCTACGGTGGCGGCATCCTCTCCTCGCCGAAAGAAACCGTGTACAGCCTGTCCGGCGAACCGGAGCATCAAGCCTTTGATCCGCTGGAAGCGATGCGCACGCCGTATCGCATCGACATCCTGCAACCGCTGTACTTTGTCCTGCCCAACCTCAAGCGCCTGTTCGATCTGGCCCACGAGGACATCATGGGCATGGTCCATCAAGGCATGCAGCTGGGTCTGCACGCACCCAAGTTTCCGCCTAAACCCAAGGCGGCCTGAGAGCGCCGCAGTCGCGGCGCCCCTCAAAAAATAGTAACGTCTAACAAGAACCGAATTCAGGAATACACCATGAACGCTCTGAACCAAGCCCATTGCGAAGCCTGCCGTGCCGATGCCCCACAAGTCAGCGACGAAGAACTGCCGGTACTGATCAAGCAGATCCCTGACTGGAACATCGAAGTTCGCGATGGCGTGATGCAGCTGGAAAAAGTCTTCCTGTTCAAGAATTTCAAATTCGCCCTGGCCTTTACCAATGCCGTGGGTGAAATCTCCGAGGCCGAAGGCCACCACCCAGGCCTGCTCACCGAATGGGGCAAAGTCACCGTGACCTGGTGGAGCCACTCGATCAAAGGCCTGCACCGCAACGACTTCATCATGGCCGCGCGCACTGACGAAGTGGCCAAAGACGCCGAGGGCCGCAAATAATGCATTTCGACGCCATCGGCCGAGTACCCGGCGACCCGATTCTCGGCCTGATGGAGGCCTATGCGCAGGACAGCAATCCGCGCAAATTTGACCTTGGCGTGGGCGTCTACAAGGATGCCCAGGGCCTGACCCCGATTCCGCAGTCGGTGAAACTCGCCGAACTGCGCCTGGTGGATCGTCAGACCACCAAGACCTACATCGGCGGTCACGGTGACCCGGCTTTCGGCAAAGTGATCAATGAGCTGGTGCTCGGCGCCGATTCCACGCTGATCGCCGAGCAACGAGCCGGCGCAACCCAAACCCCGGGCGGCACCGGCGCCTTGCGCTTGAGCGCCGACTTCATTGCGCAATGCCTGCCGGGGCGTGGCATCTGGCTGAGCAACCCGACGTGGCCGATTCACGAAACCATCTACGCCACTGCCGGCCTCAAGGTCAGCCACTACCCATACGTGGGCAGCGACAATCGCCTCGATGTCGAAGCGATGCTGGCGACCCTGAACCTGATTCCCAAGGGCGATGTGGTGCTGCTGCACGCCTGCTGCCACAACCCGACCGGTTTCGACCTGTCCCACGATGACTGGCGTCGAGTGCTGGAGGTGGTTCGCAGCCGCGAACTGCTGCCACTGATCGACTTCGCTTATCAGGGTTTTGGCGATGGCCTGGAGCAGGACGCCTGGGCCGTGCGGTTGTTTGCCGCTGAACTGCCTGAGTTGCTGATCACCAGTTCCTGCTCGAAAAACTTCGGCCTTTACCGCGACCGCACCGGCGCGTTGATCGTCTGCGCGAAGGATGCCGAAAAGCTGGTGGATATCCGCAGCCAATTGGCCAACATCGCCCGCAACCTGTGGTCGACACCACCGGATCACGGCGCCGCCGTGGTGGCAACCATCCTCGGCGACCCGGAGCTGAAACAGCTGTGGGCCGATGAAGTGGAAGCCATGCGCTTGCGTATCGCACAGTTGCGCTCGGGCCTGGTGGAAGCGCTGGAGCCACACGGTTTGGGCGAACGCTTTGCGCATATCGGCGTGCAGCGCGGGATGTTTTCCTACACCGGTTTGACGCCGGCTCAGGTGAAAAACCTGCGGGAGAATCACAGCGTGTACATGGTCAGCTCCGGTCGCGCCAACGTCGCCGGGATCGATGCCACACGCCTGGATTTGCTGGCGCAAGCTATCGCTGACGTCTGCAAGTAAATCCCCGGCAGGCTCCTTGTGGCGAGGGAGCTTGCTCCCGCTCGAGCACGCAGTGGTCGAAAAGCCTGCATTCGAGCTTTAACTGAACAAACTCATTACCTTACTTTTGGGGCTGCTCCGCAGCCCAGCGGGAGCAAGCTCCCTCGCCACAAATGCTTCAAAGGACGGGTACCGCATGCGGCCATCCGTCGCAACAAAGGGAGATAAAAGTCTCCCTGTCATCTCCCCTGCTGTATCCTGCCCAGGCTTTTTTTAAAAGCGCGGATCTACACAGCGATTTAAAAACAGACCTTGCGAGGAGCAACCAACATGCACGAGATTCCTAATCTCCCCTTCCCAAGCCTGCACGAAACTGCGCAGACAACCCCGCAACAAGCCGGTGCCCATAAGCCCGAGCCGAAAGAAGCCACTGGCAGCCGCAAGGCCGACAGCGAAGACTGAAAAAAGCACTACCCAGACCGTGTGGAAAGCGCTAATTCATGCGCTTTCCACACAGCCTGAACCAAGGATCCGCACATGAGCGACACCTTCACCGAAAGCCAGGCCAGCGTACTGATCGGCACTGCCGAAAAGATGATCGATGTCTGGAATCGCCTGACACCCGAGAAACAAGCCCTGCTCCTGACCCGCTTCGGCAGCCAGGAAAACGCCCTCGCCGCACTGGTGACCACGCAACTGGTCGCACCCGCCAAATCCTGATTCCAGCCAGACAACACAACGACCGACACCCGGCGCCAATTTCTCCCCCTCTGCGCATCCAACCACCGGTATCATAAGCAGCCTATCTATCCTGCTGTCCCGTGGACCCATTCCCATGCCAGAACCTCAGCGCCCCATGGCGGTCACGCTGCAAGTCGTTTCCATCGTCCTGTTTACCTTCATCGGCTATCTGAATATCGGCATCCCCTTGGCCGTTTTGCCGGGTTATGTGCACAGCGACCTGGGCTTTGGTGCGGTGATCGCGGGCCTGGTGATCAGTGTGCAATACCTCGCCACCCTGCTCAGCCGCCCGTACGCAGGAAGGATCATCGACAACCAGGGCAGCAAACGCGCGGTAATGATCGGCCTGGCTGGGTGCGGCTTGAGCGGCGTGTTCATGCTGCTGTCGGCCTGGACGCAAAACCTGCCGACCTTGAGCCTGATCAGCCTGCTGATCGGCCGACTGGTACTGGGCAGCGCCGAAAGCCTGGTCGGTTCGGGATCGATTGGCTGGGGCATCGGTCGGGTCGGTGCGGCCAATACCGCCAAGGTCATCTCCTGGAACGGCATCGCCAGTTATGGCGCGTTGGCCGTCGGCGCGCCGCTCGGCGTGCTGCTGGTGCATCACTTGGGGTTGTGGAGCATGGGCGTGAGCATTCTGCTGCTGGCAGCGTTGGGGCTGTTGCTGGCCTGGCCGAAAACCGCGGCGCCGATCGTCGCCGGCGAACGCCTGCCGTTCATGCATGTCCTGGGACGGGTGCTGCCCCACGGCTGTGGGCTGGCGCTGGGCTCGATCGGATTTGGCACCATCGCCACCTTTATCACCCTGTATTACGCCACCCGACACTGGGACAACGCGGTGCTCTGCCTGAGCCTGTTCGGTGCCTGTTTCATTGGCGCGCGCCTGCTGTTCGGCAACCTGATCAATCGCCTTGGCGGTTTTCGCGTGGCGATTGCCTGCCTGTCGGTCGAAACCCTCGGCCTGTTGCTGTTGTGGATGGCGCCAGATGCACACTGGGCACTGGCGGGCGCGGCGCTGAGCGGGTTCGGCTTCTCGCTGGTATTCCCGGCGCTGGGCGTGGAAGCAGTGAATCTGGTGCCCGCCTCCAGCCGTGGCGCGGCAGTCGGCGCTTACTCGCTGTTCATCGACTTGTCACTGGGGATCACCGGGCCGTTGGCGGGCGCCATCGCAGCCGGATTCGGCTTTGCCTCGATCTTCCTGTTCGCCGCCCTCGCCGCCTTGAGCGGTCTGATGCTCAGCGTCTATCTGTACCGACAGTCGCCACTGCACCTGAACGAAAAGTATCGTGAGGAACGCGAAGCGAGCTAGAAGTCGACTTTACCGCGCCCGGCCTTGATCGAGCCGCGCTTGGTTTTTGACTCCAGCCGACGCTTCTTCGAGCCCAGGGTCGGCTTGGTCGGACGACGCTTCTTTTCAACCTTGGTGGCGCTGAGGATCAACTCGGTCAGACGCGCCAGCGCATCGGCGCGGTTGGCTTCCTGCGTGCGGTATTGCTGGGCCTTGATGATGATCACGCCGTCGCTGGTGATCCGACTGTCACGCAGCGCCAGCAAGCGTTCCTTGTAGAACTCCGGCAAGGATGACGCCGGAATATCGAAGCGCAAGTGCACCGCGCTGGAGACCTTGTTGACGTTCTGCCCACCCGCGCCTTGCGCACGAATGGCGGTCAATTCGATCTCGGCATCCGGCAGATGCACGTTGTTGGAAATCACCAGCATGGAAAAGCGTGTCCGCGTTAGGGGTGCATCAGGATACCCGAATAGCCTGAAGGAGATGACAGACCATTGTGGGAGCGAGCCTGCTCGCGATGACGACGGCACATGCAGCATCAATGTGACTGACAAACCGCTATCGCGAGCAGGCTCGCTCCCACAGGGTTTTGTATGAACCCCATAAACAACAAACCCGGCACATGGCCGGGTTTGTCGTTTCTGTTTTCTGCGTTACTTCACGGCAGAAGCCGCAGCATTCAACGCGTGCTGAGCACTGCGCTTGTTCTTGATGTTGTAGCAGCCCCACATGAACAGGACCCACACCGGAATCGCGTACACCGAGACCTGGATACCCGGGATCATCAGCATGATGCACAGGATGAAGGCCACGAACGCCAGGCAGATGTAGTTGCCGTACGGGTACCACAGCGCCTTGAACAACGGCGTTTGTCTGGTGCGGTTCATGTGCTGGCGGAACTTGAAGTGCGAGAAGCTGATCATCGCCCAGTTGATCACCAGCGTTGCAACCACCAGCGACATCAGCAGTTCCAGTGCATGCTGCGGCATCAGGTAGTTCATCACCACGGCGACGAAGGTTACCGCGGCCGAGGCCAGGATCGAACGCACCGGCACGCCGCGCTTGTCGATCTTCGCCAGACCTTTCGGAGCGTCGCCCTGTTCAGCCATGCCCAGCAACATGCGGCTGTTGCAGTAAGTGCCGCTGTTGTACACCGACAAAGCAGCAGTGAGCACCACGAAGTTGAGGATGTGCGCCGCGGTGTTGCTGCCCAGCATCGAGAACACCTGAACGAACGGGCTGCCGCTATAGGCATCGCCAGACGCATTCAGGCTCACCAGCAAGCTGTCCCACGGAGTCAGCGACAGCAGAACCACCAGTGCGCCGATGTAGAAAATCAGGATCCGGTAGATCACCTGGTTGATGGCTTTCGGGATCACGGTTTTCGGCTTGTCGGCTTCTGCAGCAGTGAAACCGAGCATTTCCAGGCCGCCGAAGGAAAACATGATGATCGCCATGGCCATCACCAGACCACTGACGCCATTCGGGAAAAACCCGCCGTGTTCCCACAGGTTGGTCACCGAGGCTTGCGGGCCGCCATGGCCGCTGACCAGCAGGTAGCTGCCCAGGGCAATCATGCCGACAATCGCCACGACCTTGATGATCGCGAACCAGAACTCCGCTTCGCCAAAGACTTTGACGTTAGCCAGGTTGATCGCATTGATCATCACGAAGAACGCTGCAGCCGAGACCCAGGTCGGGACATCCGGCCACCAGTAGTGCACATATTTGCCGACCGCCGTCAGCTCCGACATGCCCACCAGGATGTACAGAATCCAGCAGTTCCAGCCCGACAGGAAGCCGGCGAAACCGCCCCAGTACTTGTGCGCAAAGTGGCTGAACGAGCCAGCGACCGGCTCTTCAACGATCATTTCGCCCAGTTGGCGCATGATCATGAAAGCGATGAAGCCACAGATTGCGTAACCGAGGATCATCGACGGGCCGGCCGATTTCAGTACACCGGCAGAGCCCAGGAACAATCCGGTACCGATCGCGCCACCGAGGGCGATCAGTTGAATATGGCGATTTTTCAGGCCGCGTTGAAGCGTACCTGAATGCGAGTTTTGTCCACTCATGAAAAGGGTCTCACGCAAGGTTTGATAATGTTCGTTAAGACGTTGCCGCTCGGATCGGGATCAAGCAGCGCGGATCAAACCCCAGCGCAGGCACCAGGAGTTCAGCGTTTTTTTACTGGTCATGCGTCACCTGTTTGTTTTTATCTGTGACGAAATCGAACCCGACACGCTTGTGGCGCGGCGGAGTTAACAAAGCGGATAGCCTTGAGTTTGCGCAGTTACGCAGGGAGGTCACAGTTAAAACGCGGCGCATTGTACACCTGTAACCCCCTGCTGCCAGACACCGCTGAATCAGCGCGTCGTTTGCCGGGATTGCCTGTGTCCGCCTCGAGTGGCTCGGGCGGCTGCAAAAAAAGGCTCAGACCTTTGCGGGTCGTTGACGGGGGCGATGGAAAAATCGCCCCTCGAAGAGAGATGAAAATGACTCACGGCGTTCATTGCGCCTCCTTCTTGTTATGCACCTGCACGACAGGCATGGGCGCATCTCACCGCTGAAACCGTCTTGAAACAAGCGGAGCAGAGCCCTGCAAACCACACTACCGAGCGCCAATCGGAAGCTTTTCCTTACAACCCTCGCATCAACCCGAATCCATGGCGCAGAACGCGGCTTTTCGTAAATCCTCCGTTACGAGGCGTAACGTATTTTTTCCACAACAGATCTTTCTGAAGGTCGCCTGCAAATTGACGGCAGCCCCATTCCTACCGATGAAACCAAGTTAGTGTTTTGTTTTTTATTAAAAAAATAGACACCTAAAAACGGAATAAAAATTTCACCGAAGCTTAATTTAAATTTTAAATTGTATTTTAAAAACGACTGAACTAGGTTTCCAACCACTTGCCAGGCCGTGAGGGCGCGCAAGTAAGCAGCAACTTTTTTCAGTCGCAATGATTTATTCCCGCACTGAAAACAGCACCGCCATTCAACCTTAAAGCTATCAGGGAGATTCACTATGCAAGCAATGAATAAAGACCTGGAAACCGAACTGCAACTGGACGAGTGGTTTGAAGCGCCGACTCATGACGCGGCTGTTGAAATGATGCAAGCCGACGCGGTCGTTCCGTTCGGCACGGCGATGTGGCCTTTGTAAGATATCCAGGCAGGTACGCGCCGGCCGGTCGTACCTGCCACTATTCGCTGACTGTCAGGGAGGATTCATGGATAGACTCCGCGCCATTTCGCATTTCCTTTACTACCTCGAACACCACCCTGCCCTAGTGGGCGTACGTCCGGCCAAAGTCCTGCTCGGGCATACGCAACCTTACGAGGCGTTGACCGGCGCGATCATCGAGCAAGCGGCCAACGAGCCATTTCACTTCAGTGCCATGCGCCTGGACCTCGAATCGACCCAAACCCTGGCACAGGCGATTGCCGACTGTGATCTGTACATTTTCTTCTACGACTCGTCGACCCTGCCCAACCCGCGCCCGGACGGCCCCGACTTTGTTCGCGCCCTGCAAAGCGTCATGGCCGACCATTGGAAGAAGTCGCTGCTGTTCAAGGATTACGGCGATTACTTCTACGACACCTTCAGTGTCACGCCGCAACGTATCGCCGGGCTCAACAGCCATCTGATCCAGCGTATGTCCCAGGCCACTACCCTGAGCTTCAGTGATCGGCACGGCTCTTACTTCGAAACGCCGCTGAGCAGCATCAAGAAGTGGACCAATATCAACGGCGTCGGCAACTTCGACCTGGCGCCCGGCGAGATTGCCACCCACAGCGAAGCCATCAATGGCCAGGTAAAGTTCGTCGGCACCTTCCTCGGCACCATTCCCTTCGCCCGCAAATATGGTGTGCTCGAATCACCGCTGGAGTTGTGGATCGAGAACTCGACCATCAGCCGAATCGCCACGCAAGTGCCGGGGCTGGAACATGACTTCAACAAATACCTGGATGCCAATCCGTCCAACCGACGCATCGAGGAGTTGGGGATCGGCACCAACGAGGGCATCAAGGACCTGTATGCCCGCAACGCCGGCTTCGAAGAGCGCCATTGCGGCCTCCATCTGGGGTTGGGCGGTGGCGCCAAGGGCAGCCATCACCTGGACCTGATCTTCGCCAGCGGCGTGTTGGCGCTGGATGACAAGCCGGTGTTTGATGGGCGGTTTGTGTTCTAGTCCTGAAGAGGGTGGCGCAGTTACTGGCCTCATCGCGGGCAAGCCCGCTCCCACAGGTGAACGGGATCGTTCAAATAAATGCGGTCAACTGTGGGAGCGAGCTTGCTCGCGATGACAGACTCAAAAACGCTACATCACTAAAATCAGTCAAAAAAAACGCCAACCCGAGGGTTGGCGTTTTTATGGAGCGCTTACCGATTATTCCGGCTTGCGACGACCAAAGCCAGGACGCTGGCCGGAACCGGCCGGTGCGCCACGACGCTTGCCCGATGGCGCATCACGGTCGACCAGGACGATGCCCGGACGCTTTTTCGGCGCTGGCTTGGCCGGGCGCTTGGTGTCGGCCGGACGGTCTGCCACTGGCGTACCGCGACCCGACTCGCCACGACCTGCCGGCGCACCGCGATCACTGCGACCACCGGCTGGAGCACCGCGGCCTTCGCCACGTTCAGTGCGACCGTTGGCCGGACGCGGAGTGCGTGGACCGCGCTCGCCATCCTGACGTGGTGCCGGCTTGCGAGCCGGACGCTCGCCTTCGATCTGCGGCTCGCGCGCTGGACGCGGGCCAGCAGCCGCTGGAGCACCAGTCGCTGGACGCAGGGTCCGCACGCGCTCGCTCTTGCCGACCGGGCGCGACGACTTGCGCTGCATACGCTCAAGCTTGTCTTTGCTCTTGGCGTTCATTTGCGGCATGGCCACCGGGGTCAAACCGACTTCAGCACTCAGTACGTCGACTTCGTACTGGCTCATTTCGCGCCAGCGGCCCATCGGCAGGTCAGAGTTGAGGAACACCGGACCGAAACGCACGCGCTTCAGACGGCTGACCACCAGCCCCTGAGATTCCCACAGACGTCGAACTTCACGGTTACGACCTTCCATCACCACGCAGTGGTACCAGTGGTTGAAACCTTCGCCACCTGGCGCCTGCTTGATGTCGGTGAACTTCGCCGGGCCGTCTTCGAGAACGACGCCAGCCTTCAGGCGCTCGATCATTTCGTCGTCGACTTCACCACGAACACGTACCGCGTACTCGCGGTCCATTTCGTAGGATGGGTGCATCAGGCGGTTGGCCAGCTCACCGTCGGTGGTGAACATCAGCAAACCGGTGGTGTTGATGTCCAGACGACCGATGTTGATCCAGCGGCCTTCTTTTGGTTTCGGCATTTTGTCGAACACGGTCGGACGGCCTTCAGGGTCGTCGCGGGTGCAGATTTCGCCGTCGGGTTTGTTGTACATGATCACGCGGCGGACCGATTCGGCCGCTTCTTCACGCTTGATCACCTTGCCATCGATGGTGATGGCGTCGTGCAGGTCGACTCGCAGGCCAAGGGTGGCATCTTTGCCGTTGACCTTGATCCGGCCATGACTGATCCAGGCTTCTACGTCGCGGCGCGAGCCGACGCCGATACGGGCGAGGACTTTCTGCAGTTTTTCGCCTGCTGGGCCGATTTCCTGGTCGTCTTTCTGGTCGTTGATACTCATCTGGGCACCTCCCGGTGTGGTCTGTTCAGGCCTGGCCTGAAGAGTTGAAATCTGGTCTTTGGGCGAAAGGATCGCCGAAGGGTCGCGAATCATACGCGCATGACGCCGCTCGCGCATCAGAGACTAGCGGATAAACGGTCAGTTAATTGTTTTTCCGCCGACCGGTGGTGCCAAGTCAGATCAATCACAACACTGAACTACTGTGGGAGCGAGCCTGCTCGCGATGAGGGAGTGTCAGTCGACATCAATGTTGTCTGATATACCGCTATCGCGAGCAGGCTCGCTCCCACAGGGTTTGTGTCAGTCGTCGAATTGGCGGCGTTCGTTCTCGATCGCTTCAGCGAGGGCCCGGGCTTCGGCTTCTTCTTCGCTCAGCTCGGGTTCTGGTTTGGGCTGCTCCAGTGCGGCGACAGCGGCGAGGAGTTTCTCGCGAGCTTCGGCAACACCGAGGATGTCATCTTCGGCCTCTTCCTCAACTTCTTCAGTTTCGGCCTCGGCTTCAACCTGGTGCCCGGTCTCTACCGCCACCTCGACAGGCGCGTCAATGGGCGACTGCGGCTCGCTGTCGCTGACCGCGCCGTCACGCAGCAAATCGTCGAAGTCGGTCTTGATCCCCTCCTCCATCGAGTCCAGTTCGAGCAACAAGCTATGGAAACTGGTCTCGTCTTTCGGTTCTTCCGGCTCGGCGCTGGCATCGGCCAGTTCTTGCAGGCCCTGCGGCACCGGTGCGTCGTCGAACTCGAGCATCGGCTCGGGTTCCAGCTCGCGCAGTTCGGCCAGCGGTGGCAGGTCGTCGAGGTTCTTCAGGTTGAAATGATCGAGGAACGCCTTGGTGGTGGCGAACATCGCCGGCTTGCCCGGTACGTCGCGATAACCGACGATCCTGATCCACTCACGCTCCAGCAGGGTCTTGACGATGTGGCTGTTGACCGCCACGCCGCGCACATCCTCGATCTCGCCACGGGTGATCGGCTGACGATAGGCGATCAACGCCATGGTCTCCAGCATCGCCCGGGAATAGCGCTGCGGGCGCTCTTCCCACAGACGTCCGACCCAGGGCGCGAACTTCTCGCGAATTTGCAGACGGTAGCCCGAGGCGACTTCCTTCAGCTCAAAAGCCCGACCGTCGCAGGATTTCGCGAGAATCGCCAAGGCCTTCTTGAAGACCGGCGGCTCCGGGCGCTCGCCCTCCTCGAAGAGTTCGTACAGACGCTCCATCGACTGCGGCTTTCCCGAGGCCAACAGAAAGGCTTCAAGCAGTGGCGCCAGCTCGCGGGGTTCACTCAGATTCATTGATTTTGCTCGTTATTCGGCTCGCGCCCGCACATGGATAGCCGCAAACGGCTCATTCTGCACCAGCTCGACCAAGGATTCCTTGACCAGTTCGAGGATCGCCATGAATGTCACGACCACACCCAAGCGTCCTTCTTCGGCGGTGAACAGCTCGACAAAAGGCACAAAACCGCCGCCCTTGAGCCGCTCCAGCACATCGCTCATGCGCTCGCGCGTTGACAACGCCTCGCGGCTGACCTGATGGCTTTCGAACATATCGCCGCGGCGCAGCACCTCGGCCATGGACATCAGCAACTCTTCCAGACTCACGTCCGGCAGCAACTTGCGCGCCATCGCCTGCGGGGCATCGAGCTTGGGCACCACTACATCGCGACCAACCCGGCTCAGGCCGTCGATGCCTTCGGCGGCCGCCTTGAAGCGTTCGTACTCTTGCAAGCGACGGATCAGCTCGGCCCGCGGATCGTCTTCTTCCTCTTCGATCTCGGCCGAACGCGGCAGCAGCATCCGTGACTTGATCTCGGCGAGCATTGCCGCCATCACCAGATACTCGGCGGCCAGTTCCAGGCGCACCGACTGCATCAACTCGACATAGCCCATGTATTGCCGGGTAATTTCCGCTACCGGAATGTCGAGGATGTTGATGTTCTGCTTGCGAATCAGGTACAGCAGCAAGTCAAGCGGGCCTTCAAAGGCCTCAAGGAAGACTTCCAGCGCGTCCGGCGGAATGTACAGGTCCAGCGGCATTTCCATGACCGCCTGGCCATAAACCATGGCGAACGGCAGCTCTTGCTGTGCCCCGGCCTGGCTATCGACGGGCTCTACTGCGGACATCTAGGCCTCAACCGTAAACGGCGCGGGGTCACCGCAACCGACGCGAATCACTTCGGGTTCACCATCCGCCAGGTTGATCACCGTGGAGGCTTTGATACCACCAAACCCGCCGTCGATGATCAGGTCGACCTGATGCTCAAGCAACTGGCGCATTTCATACGGATCGCTCAACGGGTCGGTGTCACCGGGCATGATCAGGGTCACGCTCATCAGCGGCTCGCCCAGCTCTTCGAGCAATGCCAGGGCAATCGGATGGCTTGGCACCCGCAGACCGATGGTGCGCTTCTTCGGGTGCAGCAGCAGACGCGGCACTTCGCGGGTGGCATTGAGAATAAACGTGTACGGTCCCGGCAAGTGGGCCTTGAGCAAGCGGAAGGTGCCGGTGTCGATCTTGGCGAACAGCCCCAGTTGTGACAGGTCGCTGCAAATCAGCGCGAAATTGTGCTTCTCATCCAGCTGACGCAGCCGACGCACGCGCTCCACAGCAGTCTTGTCGCCGATCTGGCAACCAATGGCGTAGGACGAGTCAGTGGGATAAATCACCACCCCGCCATTGCGGATGATCTCGACAGCCTGTTTGATCAGGCGCGCTTGCGGGTTTTCCGGATGAATCTGGAAAAATTGACTCACATTGTCTACCTGTTCAGACGGCAATAACGGCTGGGTCATGTTTGAACCGACACCAAAGTGGTGGCAGGTCCTCCGGGAGTGGGCGGTACTCGCCGATCTCGGACCAGCCTCCGGGTCCATGGAAATCACTGCCGGCACTGACCAGCAGACCGAACTCACGCGCAAGAATAGCCAGGCTGCCAACCTGCTCGGCTGGCTGATGGCCATTGACCACTTCAATTGCGTGGCCGCCTGCTTGAATATAGTCGGCAATCAGGCGACGGCGTTTGCTGCGGGTGAAATCATAGTGCCAGGGGTGTGCCAGGCTGACCCAGGCCCCGGCAGCACGCAGGGTTTCAACGGTTTCTTCCAGGGTCGGCCAGTGCTGCTTGACGTCCCCCAACTTGCCGGCGCCCAGCCACTTGCGAAAGGCCTCGGCGCGGTCCTTGACGAAACCGGCGCGGACTAAATAGTCGGCAAAGTGCGGGCGGGCCGGTGCATTGCCGCTGTCACCGAGCTCCTGCTGGATAGCCCGCGCGCCTTCCAGCGCGCCCGGCATGCCCTTGAGTTCGAGCTTGCGGCTGATTTCTTCGGACCTGAGCCAGCGCCCGTCGCGCAATTTGGCAATCGCCTCGACCAGCGCCGGGGCATTGACGTCGAACCCGTAACCGAGCACATGAATGGTCGCGCCCCCCCAGGTGCAGGACAATTCGACGCCGTTGATCAGTTGCATCCCCAATCCCTGCGCGGCGCTGCGGGCCTCGTCGAGGCCTTCCAGGGTGTCGTGATCGGTCAAGGCCAGGACTCGCACGCCTTTCTCGAACGCACGCGCAACCAGTACCGCAGGCGCCAGGGCGCCATCGGAGGCCGTGCTATGGCAGTGCAAATCAACATTCACGGGACTGTATAACCTCAAATCAGCTGGCGCTTTCGCGACTCAATATGTTTGTTATTATGCCGCCACATCCTGCTTCTGGCTGCCACTGTGAAACAATTCATCGACTTCATCCCGCTTCTGCTGTTTTTCATCGTCTTCAAAATCGATCCACGGGTCGTCGACGTCGCCGGTCATCCACTGACCGTAGGCGGTATTTACAGCGCCACTGCGATGCTGATCATCAGCTCCCTGGTGGTCTACGGCACGCTGTTCATCAAACAGCGCAAGCTGGAGAAGAGCCAGTGGCTGACCCTGATTGCCTGCCTGGTCTTCGGTAGCCTGACCCTGGCCTTCCACAGCGAAACCTTCCTTAAATGGAAAGCGCCGGTGGTCAACTGGCTGTTCGCCCTGGCCTTTATCGGCAGCCACTTCATCGGCGAGCAGTTGCTGATCAAACGCATCATGGGCCACGCGCTGACCCTGCCGGACCTGGTCTGGACCCGTTTGAACATCGCCTGGATCGGCTTTTTCCTGTTTTGCGGCGCGGCCAACCTGTTCGTGGCGTTCACCTTCCAGGACTATTGGGTTGATTTCAAAGTCTTCGGCAGCCTGGGCATGACCCTGCTGTTCCTGGTCGGCCAGGGCATTTACCTGTCCCGCCACCTGCACGACGCCGATACTTCTACGCCAAAAACCGAGGACTGACATGCTTTACGCAATCATTGCTACAGACGTCGCCAACTCCCTGGAAAACCGCCTGGCTGCGCGCCCTGCCCACATCGAGCGGCTGCAACAGCTCAAGGCCGAGGGCCGCGTGGTCCTGGCGGGCCCGCACCCTGCCATCGACAGCAATGATCCGGGCGCAGCAGGTTTCAGCGGCAGCCTGATCGTCGCCGAGTTCGCCTCCCTCGAAGCCGCCAAGGCCTGGGCCGACGCCGATCCGTATATCGCCGCAGGCGTCTACGCCAACGTTCTGGTCAAACCGTTCAAGCAAGTCCTGCCATAACATAGCCTCTGCGCGATGAACCTTCGGTTCATCGCGTGTTCAATTGCTCATTATTCTCGTTCCACGGCCGACAACCTGCCCAACACTCGATTGGAATCAGGAGTTTCGATGCGCCAAGGTCCGCTGTGTCTGCTGTTGGTCACGTTATCGATCGGGGCCTTCGCCCACGCCGAAGAGCATTCGGACTCAGGCTATTCAACGCCTTTGTCATTAAGCGCCGGAAGCCAGATCACCGAATTGCAGCAGCGCTTGAAAGAAAGCGAGCGGCAACGGGAAGAGCTGAACAAACAACTGCAAAATGCCGATAACGAACGCGAAAGTGCCTTGCTGGGCCGGTTACGCCAAGAGAATCAGCGCCTCAAGCTGCAACTCAAGGAAGTCCAGGCAAACCCGCTGCCGCGCCTGCTGACCGATCAACAGCAGTGGTTCGTCACTGGCGCCGGAGTAGCGCTATTGGCCCTGCTCTGCGGTATCTTCGCCAGTGGTGGACGTGGAAAACGTCGGCAATGGCTAAATTGAGTGAGTCATGAGCGAGCTGTTACTAATTGATGATGACCAGGAGCTGTGCGAGCTCCTGAGTAGTTGGCTGAGCCAGGAAGGCTTTGTCGTGCGCGCTTGCCACGACGGTCTGAGTGCGCGCCGCGCCTTGGCCGAATCTGCGCCGGCAGCAGTGGTGCTGGACGTGATGCTGCCCGACGGCAGCGGTCTGGAGCTGCTCAAGCAGTTGCGCAACGACCACCCGGACCTGCCGGTGGTGATGCTCTCGGCCCGTGGCGAGCCGCTGGACCGGATCCTCGGGCTGGAACTGGGCGCCGACGATTACCTGGCCAAGCCTTGTGATCCCCGGGAGCTGACCGCGCGCCTGCGGGCGGTGCTGCGGCGCAGTCATCCGGCGGCGGTGTCCAGCCAGATGGAGCTCGGCGACCTGTGCTTCAGCCCGGTCCGTGGCGTGGTCAGCATCGACGAACAGGAGTTCACCCTGACCGTCTCGGAAAGTCGCCTGCTCGAAGCCCTGCTCAAGCAACCCGGCGAACCGCTGGACAAGCAGGAACTGGCGCAGATCGCCCTCGGGCGCAAGCTGACCCTGTACGACCGCAGCCTGGACATGCACGTCAGCAACCTGCGCAAAAAGATCGGCCCACACCCCGACGGCCGCCCGCGCATCGTTGCCCTGCGCAGCCGCGGTTATTACTACAGCCTCTGAACCCAACACGGCCCTGTAGCAGCTGGCGAGCCCGCGAGCCTGCGTTCGGCTCGGTCCGCGCTCGGGCGAAGCAGTCGTAAACCCTATCGACTCGGTCTACCTGAAGCACTGCGGTGTCTGATTTCACGACCGCTACGCGGCCGAACGCAGGCTCGCGGGCTCGCCAGCTGCTACAAGGGATCTGTTTTGTCAGGCCAGCACAAAACCGTCTTTACCCAAGCTTTACGCTCCGCTGACCGCCGCTGACCTTGATTTGCGTAATCTGTACTCATCCGGAACACACCGGGAACGAGACAAGGAGACACACCATGCGCAAGACCCTTATCGCTTTGATGTTCGCCGCTGCACTGCCAACCATTGCCATGGCTGCACCAGAAGGCCCAGGCCCGATGGGCCCAATGGAAGGCCACGGCTACAGCGAGCACATGCATGGCGGCAAAGGCATGTACAGAGAGTTGAACCTGAGCCACGAACAACGCGAACAGATTCGCAAACTGATCGGCGAGCAGATGCATGCGCGTAAAGAGTTGGTCGAGCAGTACCTGCAAAAACTCTCGCCAGCCGATCAGCAGGCCATGAAAGACCAAATGGCGGCCGGCCGCCAGAAAACCGAGAAAGACATTCGTGCCCTTCTCAAGCCGGACCAACAGCAGAAGTTCGACGCGATCCAAAAGAAGCAGGCCGAACGCAAAGCCGAATGGGAGCAGTTCCAGGCCTGGAAAGCCCAACAACCGCAAAAAACGCAATAATGCTCTAGCGTTTCTCCCCAGCCCAATGGTCAATCGCCATTGGGCTTTCTTTGTTTGAGGACTTACCGTGCGTTCATTGTTCTGGCGCATCCTTGCCAGCTTCTGGCTGGCCATCGCTCTGGTTGCGGGGTTGTCGATCCTGCTCGGGCACATGTTGAACCAGGACGCCTGGATTCTCAGTCGCCACCCGGGCCTCAATACCCTGGCGCAAGAGTGGACGCAGCTCTACGAAGAAAAAGGCGAGGACGCGGCACAAGCCTTGCTCGAACAACGCAAGCGGCGTTACCACATCGATGTTCAGGTACTGAACGAAGGTGGTGACCCGGTGGTACGCGGGACCTTTCCTCGCCGCGCGGCAGCCCTGGAAGCACGGCAGAACGACAACCCCGACGACAGCGGCCGCCACCTGCCCTGGCGGCGTCTGACCGTCGAGTACACCAGCCCGAAAACCGCCGAAACTTACTTGCTGATCTACCGCATTCCGCATCCTGAGCTCAACGCCTGGCACCGCAACAGCCTGCTTTGGCCCCTCAGTGCGCTGTCGATTGCCCTGGTGGTGCTGACGCTGTTCAGCCTGCTGGTGACGCTGTCCATCACCCGCCCGTTGAGCCGTTTGCGCGGTGCGGTGCATGACCTCGGTCAGACCACCTATCAGCAAAACAGCCTCGCGCGGCTGGCCAATCGGCGCGACGAGTTTGGCGTGCTGGCCAACGACTTCAACCGCATGGGCGCACGCCTGCAAAGCCTGATCGGCAGCCAGCGGCAACTGCTGCGCGACGTGTCTCACGAACTGCGTTCGCCGTTGGCCCGGTTGCGTATCGCCCTGGCCCTCGCGGAACGCGCCGGCCCCGAGGAACGCGAAAAGCTCTGGCCACGATTGACCCGCGAGTGTGATCGCCTGGAAGCACTGATCAGTGAAATTCTGGTGCTGGCACGGGTCGACGCCGACAACGCGAGTGCCGAAGAGATTGACCTCAATGCGTTACTCAATACGGTGCAAAAAGACGCTCAGCTTGGCGCGCCAGAGCAAAGCATCCGTATCGAAGCCGAACCGCAACTAAACCTCAAGGGCTGGCCGACCATGATCGAGCGGGCGCTGGACAACCTGTTGCGCAACGCCCAGCGCTTCAATCCGGCAGGACAACCGATTGAAGTGCTGGCATTGCGTCAGGGGGATCGGATTGTGATCAGCGTGCGCGACCATGGTCCTGGTGTAGAGGCCGAGCATTTACGCCAACTGGGGGAACCGTTTTTTCGGGCACCCGGACAGACGGCCGCCGGACATGGCCTGGGACTGGCCATCGCCCGGCGTGCGGCAGAGCGCCACGGCGGCAGCCTGATACTGGCCAATCACCCGGAAGGCGGATTCATTGCCAGCCTGGAGTTGCCATTAGAACCCGGAGCGACCGTACAACCCTGAAAACCTGTGGGAGCGAGCCTGCTCGCGATAGCGGCCTGACAGTCACATCTATGTTGAATGTGCCGGCTTATCGTCGGATCGCCGCCCGGAGCCGGCTCGCTCCCACATTAAATCAATCTGCCAATGATTCAGGGCTTGGCAGGCCAGGCGCTGACAAACTCGGCGAGATCGACTTTCCCGGCCACTCGCGGTTCGTTCTGCGGCGTGCCCAGGTAAAGGAATGCAATCACTTCTTCACCTTCCGCCAGGCCCAGCCCCTGGGCCACATGCTCCGTATAGACCAGTTCGCCGGTGCGCCATACCGCGCCAATACCCTGAGCGTAAGCCGCCAGCAAGATAGCGTGGGCTGCGCAACCGGCGGCCAGCAACTGCTCGGACTTCGGCACTTTGACGTGGTCTTGCACGTGCGCCACCACAACCACCACCAACGGCGCGCGCAGCGGGCCGTTACGCGCCTTGTCCACCAGGGCCTGAGGCACATCGGCGTCTTGCAGGCGTGCCGCCTGCGCCAGTATCTCGCCCAATTGCTCGCGTGCCGCGCCTTCGACCGTCAGAAAACGCCACGGCTGCAAATGCCCGTGATCCGGTGCGCGCATGGCCGCGGAAAACAATACTTCCCGTTGTGCAGCGGTGGGCGCCGGGTCGAGCAAACGCGGAACGGATACACGGTTGAGCAAAGCGTCGAGAGCCTGCATCGGCCACCTCCTGAAAAAAATGTCTGGCTATTCTAGCGGCAACTGCCGCCGGGGTGCCGGTTTACATGCCCTGCCTCGCAGGTAGAATGGCGCCCTTCCCTATCAGCCCGAGCGGACCTCATGGCGTTGCCGACCCTACGGATTATTGGTTTCATCATCGGCATCTTCCTGATCACCCTGGCCATCAGCATGGTTGTGCCGATGGCAACCCTGCTGATTTACGACCGCACCAGCGACCTGCCGTCGTTCCTCTGGGCCAGCACGATTACCTTTCTCGCCGGTCTGGCGCTGGTCATCCCCGGGCGACCCGAGCATATACACCTGCGCCCGCGGGACATGTACCTGCTCACCGTGTCGAGCTGGGTGGTGGTCTGCATATTCGCGGCATTGCCGTTCCTGCTGACCCAGCGCATCAGTTACACCGACTCGTTTTTCGAAAGCATGTCGGGCATCACCGCTACCGGTTCTACTGTGCTCAGCGGCCTGGACAGCATGTCTCCGGGGATCCTGATGTGGCGTTCGTTGTTGCACTGGCTGGGTGGTATCGGCTTTATCGGCATGGCGGTCGCGATTCTGCCACTGCTGCGCATCGGCGGCATGCGGCTGTTTCAGACCGAATCGTCGGACCGTTCCGAAAAGGTCATGCCGCGTTCGCACATGGTGGCCCGGCTGATCGTCGCCGCCTACGTCGGCATCACCATCCTCGGCAGCCTGGCGTTCTGGTGGGCGGGCATGAGCCCGTTCGACGCGGTTAACCATGCGATGTCGGCAATATCCACCGGCGGCTTCTCCACCTCCGACCAGTCCCTGGCCAAGTGGACGCAACCGGCCGTGCACTGGGTCGCGGTGGTGATCATGATTCTCGGCAGCCTGCCATTTACCTTGTACGTGGCGACCTTGCGTGGCAATCGGCGGGCGTTGATCAAGGATCAGCAAGTGCAGGGATTGCTCGGCATGCTGCTGGTGACCTGGCTGGTACTTGGCACCTGGTACTGGTGGACCACCGACCTGCATTGGCTGGACGCACTGCGCCATGTCGCGCTGAATGTCACCTCGGTGGTCACCACCACCGGTTTTGCGCTGGGGGACTACAGCTTGTGGGGCAACTTCTCACTGATGCTGTTCTTCTATCTGGGCTTTGTCGGTGGTTGCTCGGGGTCGACCGCTGGCGGGATCAAAATCTTCCGTTTCCAGGTGGCCTTTATCCTGCTCAAGGCCAACCTCAATCAACTGATCCACCCGCGTGCGGTGATCAAGCAGAAGTACAACGGTCATCGTCTCGACGAAGAAATCGTGCGCTCGATCCTGACGTTTTCGTTCTTCTTTGCGATCACCATTTGCGCCATCGCCCTGGCGCTGTCGCTGCTGGGCGTGGACTGGATGACCGCCCTGACCGGCGCCGCCAGTACGGTTTCCGGAGTGGGTCCGGGACTGGGTGAAACCATCGGACCGTCCGGTAACTTCGCCAGCCTGCCCGACGCTGCCAAGTGGATTCTGTCCCTCGGCATGCTGCTCGGTCGACTGGAGATCATTACCGTGTTTGTGCTGTGTATCCCGGCATTTTGGCGTCACTGAATGCTTTGGGCGCGTCCATCAACCGCATCCGGTATTCGCCGGGGGTGGTATCGAACCAGCGCCGAAACGCCCGGAAGAAATTGCTCGGATCGGCGAACCCCAACAGGTAGGCGATTTCCAGCAATGTCATGTTCGGTTGCGCCAGGTACTGCTCGGCCAACTCACGGCGTGTGTCGTCGAGCAGCGTCTGAAAACTCGTACCCTCTTCCTGCAGGCGTCGCTGCAAGGTGCGCTGGGACAAGTGCAGGCTTTGCGCCACCGTATCGCGTTTGGGCTCACCTTGCGGCAGCAGGCGACAGAGCACTTGCCGTGCCTTGTGGGTGACCCGGCTTTCAGAAAACCGCGCCAGGTATTCGCCGGCAAACCGGTCATGCAACAACGCCATGGCCTCGTTGGCAGTCGGCAACGGGGCTTCCATGTCCGCCCGTTCGAAAATCAGTGCGTCATAGGGCGCGTTGAACTCCAGCGGCGCATGAAAGGCTAATTGGTAGGGTGCGAGGTCTTTGGGTTGATCGCCCTGCATCATTACTTTGCGTGGCTGCAGAGTGCGCCCGGTCAGCCAGCCGCACAGGCCCAGCGCGCAAGCGAGTGACGCTTCGGCACTTTGTCGGGTGGGGGGCAGATGGTCGCCATGCACCGTCAGAATCAGTGCATAACCTTCGGGTAACAGGCGAAAACTCAGGTCGGCGCTTTCGGCGATGATCCGCTGATAACGCACCAGGCGCTGAAAGCCTTCCGCCAGGGTCTGGCTCGACATCAACGCATAACCGACCACATGAAACGATGCCGGGCGGACCAACTTGCCCATGTTCAGACCGATCGCCGGGTTGCCGGACAGCTCTACGGCACGCTGCCAGAGCCGTGTCATCGAATCTTGAGGAAAGCGTGCATCCGGATCATCCAGCGCCGCGTAATCGAGCCCCAACTGTTTGAACAAGACCCGGCAATCCAGGCCGTCCATCTCCAATGCCTTCACAATCCCCATCGCCCAGCTTGCAGAAGTCGTTCGTTCGCTCATGGCGTTTTCTTACTTGATGAGCCGCGTGTCACGGCCAATTTCAGAAGGATACTAAAGTGGCGCCCAAGGCCACTGGCTGTTACCACTGATGACTCTAGACTTAAATAAGCTGCCCGCAGAACATCCGCTCGGCAGCACAATAACCACAGAGAATGCAGTCGTGGAAAACATCAAACGTTTCAGCAGCTTCGCTGAGTTTTACCCGTATTACCTCAGCGAACACAGCAACAGTGTCTGCCGACGCCTGCACTTTGTCGGCACCAGCCTGGTGATTTTCATCCTCGCCTTCGCGATCGGCAAAGGTGCCTGGATGTTGCTGCTGGCCCTGCCTCTGGCCGGCTACAGCTTCGCCTGGGTTGGCCACTTTTTCTTCGAAAGGAACCGGCCGGCGACATTCCAGCATCCGTTTTACAGCCTGCTCGGCGACTTCGTCATGTATCGCGACATGATCCTCGGCAAAGTGCCTTTCTAGGCTCGCCGGGCCATCAAGCCGTCCCATATGGCCAGTGCAGCATTGGATCCAAGCTCTACACTGCACGACGTCCCTTCGAAAACAATAAGAGGATAGCTGATGAATGCGCACGCCCGTTTCACCCATATGAAGGAAGGTACGCAGGAAGACTGGGCGATCATCGCCGCAGACTTCAGTGCCTACGCCAAACAATTACCGACACGGATTGTGGCGCACCTGAAACTGCTGGAGGGTGATTTTGGCGGTTTCCCGGTCGATCGGCTGACCCACTCACTGCAAACCGCCACCCGCGCCTGGCGCGATGGCCGGGATGAGGAATACGTGGTGTGCGCGCTGCTCCACGACATTGGCGACACCCTTGGCTCCTACAACCACCCGGACATTGCGGCGGCGATCCTCAAGCCGTTCGTCAGCCCTGAAAACCTGTGGATGGTGGAAAAGCACGGGATTTTCCAGGGCTATTACTTCTTCCATTACCTGGGCATGGACCGGCACCTGCGCGAGCAATTTCGCGACCACCCGCAGTACCGGCAAACCATCGAGTTCTGCGCCAGGTATGACGCGGCAGCCTTTGATCCGGACTACGAGAGCCTGCCGCTGAGTTTCTTCGAACCGATGATGGAACGCCTGTTTGCCCGGCCGAAAAATTCGATCTACATGGCAGCGATGGAAGAATACGCACCGGTCTGAAAATCCCGGGACCGCTATGCGGTCCATCGCGGGCAAGCCCGCTCCCACACTGGATCGTACGTGGCCACAGATATGTGGCCTCGCACCCATCACATGTGGGAGCGAGCTTGCTCGCGATGGGGCCGGATCAGGCAGCAAAAATCTCGCGGCTTACACCGACTCTGCGACCTTCACCAATTCCGCTTTCAATTGTGCTTCTCGCGCCTGCGCATCCGCCAACCGATACAACTCGATCGTGCCGTCCCAATGCTCGATCAAGGCCGTGCACGACTCCACCCAATCTCCGCAATTGAGGTAGTCCACCTCGCCGACCTTGCGGATTTCCGCATGGTGGATGTGCCCGCAAACCACCCCGTGCAGCTCGCGTTTGACGCACTCGTGGGCGATGGCCTCTTCGAAATCGCTGATGAAGCTGACCGCGGTTTTGACTTTGTGCTTGAGGTACGCCGACAACGACCAGTAACCGTAGCCGTAGCGAGCACGCCAGTGATTGAGCCAGCGGTTGAGGGTCAGGGTGAACTCGTAGGCCGAGTCGCCAAGAAACGCCAGCCAGCGGTGATAACGCGTGATCACGTCGAACTGGTCGCCGTGAATCACCAGCAGGTGCCGGCCATCCGCCGTGACATGAACCGCCTCGTCCACCAATTGGATGTTGCCCAGGATCAGCTTCGAATAGCGCCGCAGAAACTCATCGTGGTTGCCCGTAACGTAAATCACCTCGGTACCGCGCTTGCTCATGGTCAGCAAACGGCGAATGACGTTGGTGTGAGCCTGCGGCCAGTACATGCCGCTGCGCAGCTTCCAGCCATCGATGATGTCACCGACCAGATAGATCTTGTCAGCCTGATAGCCCTTGAGAAACTGCGACAAATGCTCGGCCTGGCAATCCCGGGTGCCGAGGTGCACATCGGAAATCCACAAGGTACGCACGCGTTGTTTACGGCTGGGTTTGGCACGTTCGGCGCTGGTCATGGACAACCTCTGCGGGATTTTCCGCAAGCTTGCACCGCAGCGATTAATAGCCCATGACACAAATACGGCAGTCTGATGACAACCCGAACCCAGGCGCGGCCGGTGTAGACTGCGAGTCTGCCCAGGAGACTGCGATGAGACCGATCCTCACGCTACGCCAATACACTCACGACCTGATCATCCACAGCCATGACCACGCGCAACTGGTGTTCGGCCTGTCGGGCGCGCTCGACTTCGAGGTCGGCGGTCATGGCAGCCAGGTGGTGCAGCAGAGTTTTGTAGTCGTACCGGCAGGCGCTCATCACGCTTGCGGCAGCCCGAATGGCAGCCGCTGCCTGGTGCTCGATGTGCCGAGCGATCAATGGGTTTCGCAATCATTGGGCGAGCATGCCGAGGCCAGTCGGCGCTTGCTCGACAACCCCGGACGCTTGCCGCTGGATGCCGGGCAAAGCCAGCTGGTGAGCTGGCTGGCGAGCAGCCCGGTCGCAGACCCGCTGATCGCCCAGCAAGGCGCCGTGTTGTTGCTTGCCAGCCTCAACAACGCCGCGCCAGGCAGCATCGCCGGGCGCCGTTTGCCTTACGCGGCGCTCAATGCGCACATCGACCAATACGCCGCCTATCCGCTGCAAGTCGCCGATCTGGCGCGCATCGCCGGGCTGTCCAGCGCGCGTCTGCACGCACGCTTTGTCGCTGAATGCGGGCAGACACCGATGGATTACATCCGCAGTCGCCGCCTGCATATCGCGGTGAAGTTGCTCCGTGAATCCGCGCTGCCCATCGGCGAAGTGGCCTGCCGTGTCGGTTATGGCTCCCAGAGTGCCTTCGCCGCGGCGGTGATGCGCGAGTTCGGCGCCTCGCCGGGCGCGCTGCGTCGTACAGCGGGCAAGCGCTAGGCTGACGATAAAAAGCGCGAGTTTGACGACAGACAGATCAGGCCGTCACGCGGTTCAATGTCGTCATAGCCTCTATGGATTAAGGATTGAAATGACTCCGCGTACCGCCCTTGGCGCCCTGCATATCGGCGCATTGATGTTTGGCCTGACGGGGGTGTTCGGCAAACTCGCCGCGGCCTCCCCTGCCATCATTGTCTTTGGCCGTGCGGCATTCGCGGTGATCGCTCTGGCATTCTTTGCCCGTTTCGCCAGCAGCACCGGCTGGCAGAAACTCGAAGCCGTGGACTGGCGTCGCCTGCTCCTCAGCGGCCTGTTGCTGGCCGGGCATTGGGTGAGTTTTTTTATTGCGGTGAAAGTTGCCGGCGTGGCGATTGCCACCCTGGGCTTTGCCAGTTTCCCGGCATTCACGGTGATCCTCGAAGGCCTGATCTTCCGCGAGCGAATCCGCGCCAATGAAATCCTCCTGGTGGTGCTGGTAAGCGTCGGCCTGGTGTTGGTGACCCCGGATTTCGACCTCGCCAGTGAAGCCACCAGCGGCCTGCTCTGGGCGGTGGGCTCGGGCCTGCTGTTCGCCTTGCTGTCGCTGACCAACCGTGCCAGCTCCGGACGTATACCCGCCGTGCAGGCAGCGCTGTGTCAGAACGTAGTGGTTGCCCTCTGTCTGCTGCCGGTGGCGGCACCAGGCTTGAGTGAGGTGCGCGCCATCGACTGGCTATGGATCGGTCTGCTCGGAGTGTTCTGCACCGGCGTCGCCCACAGCCTGTTCGTGGCCAGCCTGGCGGTGATCAAGGCTCGCACCGCCGCGGTGGTGTTTGCGCTGGAGCCGGTGTACGGCATCACCGTCGCCTGGCTGCTGTTCGATGAGAATCCGACACTGCGGATGTTGATTGGCGGTGCGCTGATCATCATCGCGATTGTGGTGTCCAGCAGTCTGTCTGGCAGCTCAAGCAAGAAAAGCGTGACGGCCGAAGCCGCCTCTCACTGAGTTCTATCGTTGTGTCCGAGATCGCGGTCGGGATCGATCTGATCCCGGACCCGCTGCTTGAGCACCTTGGCTTCCGGGAATCCACCATCGGCCTTGCGCTCCCAGATCTGCACCCCGTCGCAGGTAATGAAAAACACCCCGCCAGTTCCTGGCACCAGTGAAACTTTGCCCAGATCGTCACTGAAGGTACTGAGCAGCTCCTGGGCCAGCCAGGCGGCGCGCAACAGCCACTGGCATTGCGTGCAGTAAGTGATGACAACTTCCGGTTTGTGTGTGGTCATGGCGTGCTGGACTCCTGAGCTCGATGGCGCCGCTATGATAGCCGCCTTTGCCGCTCGATTTACCTGAGCCTTGGGCAGACGTACTGATCGCAGAGGCTCGCTGGTTCAGAAGAAGTCAGCGTATGCTGGCCAACAGGCTGCGGGCGGTTTGCTTCAAGGATTCGTCACTGTCCTTGAGTAACTCGTTCAATAGCGCAATGGCGCTGTCCAGATCACCGTCGTCGATGCAGTTCTGCGCCTCTTCCAGTTTGCCGGGGTGGATCTCTTCGTGCTCAGGCACTGCGAGCCCGCCCGACAACGGCTCAAGTTCCAGGGGCGGCGATGCATCGGCGAAATCGTCGAGAAAGCCATCGTCCAACGGTTCCAGCTGATCCACGGGTTCAGCCATTGCCGCTGCCGTGTCGGACGGGCTGATCAGATCCCAGCTCGAATCCATCGACAAGTCATCCAGATTCAACTGGAACTCATCCCGTACCGAGGCAGCAGGTTCTGCCGTCGTTTCAGCCGTCGATTCAAGAGTCGCCGACGGTTGTGCACTGGCCAGTTTTGGCGAACGTGCGCGAATCTGCTCCAACACCTCGGTGCTGTAACCCGCTTCAAGCAGGCTGTTTTCGTGGTCCGAATAAGCTGCGCTGTCGCCCTGCAGCCCCAGCACCTCCAACAACTTCAGGTTCAAATCGCTGCGCTGCGGCTCTTTAAGCAAGGCTTCGCGCAATAGACTGACCGCCTCAGTGAAACGCTCATAGGTCAGGTAGATACCGACACCCTCGAGCACTTCTGCCCCATGAACGGTTTCGCGGTTCACCGGGGCGGCCAGCGTCGTAGCAAGCTCAATCGATGGTTTCTGCGCAGCATCGGGCGCTCTCCGACCGACCATCGGTTCATGTCGCGGCGCAGACTCTGACGCAAGCTGTACCCGCCGCTGACGGAGCGCAAACAGGCCCAGCAGCAACAGCACGCCAAGCACCGACAGGCCGCCGATCAACCACAATCCCCATCCACTGTTCGTCTCATCCACGGCGGCTACGGGCACCGGGACTGGCGCGGCAGCAACAGCGGGTGCAGGCATGGTTTTTTTGGCTTCGGCCAACTCGGTTTGCAGATCGCTGACTTGCTTGCGCTGGCGGGCAAGCTGCTCATCCTGGGCTTGTAGCCGGGTGTTCAATTGATCGACCGTTTGTTTCAGTTGCTGGTTTTCCAGGACGCTGGCGGCCAGCATCTCGGAGGTGCGGTCGGTAGTTGCAGGCGCCGTGCTTACCGGGGGGGCAGCAGGCGTTTTGACGGGTGCGGCGGTAGGTTGTTGGCTGATCGCCGGGGCTGGCTCGACATCACTCGCCGGTACGATCCCCGGTGAGCCCGGTGGATCGATCAGCAGCGTGTATTCGCGCAGCAGATGCCCATTGGGCTGGTTCGCCTGCACCAGAAAATTCAGGAACGGTTCATTGACCGGCTTGCTGGACACCACCCGAATCACGCTACGATTGCCACGCAGAACGGCGGTAAAACGCAGGTCGTTGAGAAAAAACACTCGCTCGACACCGGCGCGGGCGAACTCATCCGCCGTCGCCAGGCTGACCGAGAGTTCACCGTCACTCAAAGCACCGGGATCGACCAAGGCGATTTCGGCATTCAACGGCTGGTTCAGGGCTGAGTGCAACGTGATGTCGCCCAACCCCAACGCAGGTGCCAATGCGGAGTAACACAAGGCACCGGCGACCGACAACAGGCTGACGGAGCGCCGTAACACAGACTGCAAACTCTTGAGCATGAGCATTCCTTAGCTAACCAGAATCAACCTGTGCGCATTCGCACGTCCCGTGTGAACACGTTATTGCCTGGTAGTTCTTATAGTCTGCTCTGCGCCAGTTCTCAAAAGTCTGCCGTGTGGTTATGCCTCAAGATTTTTCCAGGTTGGCCAGAATGTGCCCATGAACCCGCATACACACCCGCATATCTTCCTCGTTGACTCCCTCGAACAGCTCGCGGCGCAACTCGGTGGCAATGGTTTCAATTTGTTCGATCAAGGGACGGGCGGGCGCGCACAGCACGATCTTTTTCGCCCGGCGGTCTTCCGCCACCGCCTGACGCTGCACCAGGCCCTGGGTTTCCAGGCTATCGAGCAGGCGCGCCAGTGTCGGTCCTTCAACACCGACGCTTTGTGCCAACTCACGCTGAGTGGGGGCTTCTTCGAAACGCGCCAGGTGCAACAGCACCAGCCAGCGGGCCTGGGACAGGCCAAGGCCGGCAAGACGGCGATCCAGTTCGGCGCGCCAGCCGCGAGACATCTGCGCCAACTGCATGCCAAAACGGTGTTGATCGGTTAACGGCATAAAAAACTCATGGTTAGACTGAAATAGGCTGAAACTAATTATTAGTCAGCTAAGCATGGCCCTCGACTCTAGGCAAGGCTCGGTCTGTACTGAATCGTTACATCTTGATCTTCGACACTTAAATTTCAAACTCCGACTGCAATGCCGCTCTTACACAGTACAAAACGCCCTCGGGAACACGACCGGCAAACAACGCGGAAATCTCCGACACCGGCGGCAGCTCGCCCTCGCCGTCCAGGAATGCGTCCTGGACTTCACCCATCAGGTCTTCCGGAAGGTCCAGTGCCTGCTCCAGCGACAGTTGCTGCTTGCCGATGGCCTCGGCGAGCATCGTGTACACGTTCTTTTCCGAACACTGCAACTGACCGGCAATCTGCATCGGCGTCATGCCGGCGCGCGCCAGTGTGATCAACTCGTGACGCAGGTCGGCAACCACTTTCGGTGCCTCGGCCTGGCCGCCCAGCACTTCGAGGAAGGCCTCGCCATAGCGCTCCAGCTTGCGCGCACCGACGCCGCTGACCTTGGCCATTTCCGGCAGGGAGCTTGGCTGGCTGCGGAGCATTTCGAGCAAGGTCGAATCCGGGAAGATGACGTACGGCGGCACGCCATGCTCTCCGGCGAGCTTGCGGCGCAGGGCGCGCAAGGCTTCCCACTGCTCGCGTTCTTCGCCTCGCACCAACTGGCTGGCCTGGCTGGTGCTGCTGCTTTTCGCGGTGGTTTGCGGTTTGAGGTCGCGGCGCAGCTCCAGGGTCACTTCCCCCTTGAGCAGCGGTCGGCAGCTGTCGCTTAAGCGCAGGCCGCCGTAACCTTCCAGATCGATGTCCGCCAGACCGCGCGCTACCAGCTGTCGGAACAATGAACGCCATTCGCCTTCAGCCCGCGCCTTGCCGACACCGTACACCGACAGATGCTGATGGCCGAAGCTACGGACCTTTTCGTTGTCCTTGCCCAGCAACACATCCACCAGATGTCCGACGCCGTAGCGCTGGCCAGTACGGTAGATTGCCGACAGTGCCTGACGGGCCGGTTCGGTGGCGTCCCAAGTCTGCACCCCGTCGACACAGTTGTCGCAATGCCCGCAGGGCTGCGGCATGTCTTCGTCGAAGTAGGCCAGCAGCGTCTGACGGCGGCAGCGGGTTTCTTCACACAGCGAGAGCATGGCGTCGAGCTTGTGCTGCTCCAGACGCTTGTGGCGCTCATCGCCTTCGGAGTTCTGCAGCATCTGCTTGAGCATCACCACGTCTTGCAGGCCGTAAGCCATCCAGGCGTCTGCCGGCAGACCGTCACGGCCACCCCGACCGGTTTCCTGGTAATAGGCCTCAAGGGATTTTGGCAAGTCCAGATGCGCGACAAAGCGCACGTTGGGCTTGTCGATGCCCATGCCGAACGCCACGGTGGCGACCATGATCAGGCCTTCCTCGTTGAGAAAGCGCTTCTGGTGGTGGGCCCGCGTATCGTTGGGCAGGCCAGCGTGGTACGGCAACGCCGGGAAACCTTGCTCGCTGAGGAACACCGCTACTTCGTCGACCTTCTTGCGCGACAGGCAATAGACGATGCCGGCATCACTGCGCCGTTCAGCCAAAAACGCCAGCAACTGCTTGCGCGGCTGCTCCTTGGGCACGATGCGGTAGAAAATGTTCGGCCGATCAAAACTCGAGAGAAAGCGCTCGGCGTTCTGCAGGTGCAGGCGCTCGACGATTTCTTCCCGGGTGCGCTTGTCGGCCGTGGCGGTCAGGGCGATGCGCGGGACGTTGGGGAACAGTTCCGCCAACTGGCCCAGTTGCAGGTATTCCCGGCGGAAATCGTGCCCCCATTGCGATACGCAGTGCGCTTCGTCGATGGCGAACAGAGCGATTTCAAGACTTTGCAGGAATGCCAGCATCCGTGGCTGGACCAGGCGCTCAGGTGCCAGGTACAGCATCTTCACTTCGCCGCGCTTGATCCGCGCCGCCAGATCGCGCTGTTGCTCGGCACTCAAGGTCGAATTGAGCGCTGCCGCGGCCACACCGAGTTCTTCGAGGGTCGCGACCTGATCGTCCATCAAGGCAATCAGCGGTGAAACCACCACCGCCAGGCCATCGCGCAACAGTGCCGGGACCTGGAAGCACAATGATTTGCCGCCGCCGGTCGGCATCAGCACCAGAGCGTCACCGCCGCTGGCCACGCGCTCAATGATGGCACCCTGACGGCCACGAAAACTGTCGTAGCCGAAGATGTCCTTGAGGACGCGCTGAGCCTGTTCGAGCATGAAAAACTCCAAATGGTGCTGAATATCCCTGTGTGCAGGCTGGATCAAAAAACCACGTTGTCACGGACAGATCCGTAAGCGGATTTGTCCGGGACCGTCGCGACACCTGCAGGGCTTTGCAAAACGCGCGAGTATACCCGAGCGATACCGGGCAATGGGGGTCACTGACGAATAGCTGCAACAACACACAATGCGGGCAAATCTGCCGTGCGGCTGGCCGGACCGCTCAAGAACGCCTAGAATTGGGCATCGTATATTCCCAAGGTAGCCCTTCAATGTCCTTCGCTGAGCAACTAACCCGCCTGCAAGCCTTCCTCGACGCCGACGAGCTGCATGACGAGGCGCTGGACTATGTGGCCGCCCACGGCTACCTGACGGCGCTGTCGATCTGTTCCGAGACGGTGCCTGATCGGGAGTGGATCGACGCGCTGTTCGCCGAAGAGCCGCATTATCGCGACGACGCCGAGCGTGCAGAAATCGAATCGACCCTGATTGCCCTCAAGGCTCATATCGCTCGCCAACTGGCCTCCGATGAAGAGTTCGAGCTGCCATGCGACCTGGACCTGGGCGAAGAGCCGGATGATTCCGACCTGCGCGGCTGGTGCATCGGTTTCATGGAAGGCGTATTCCTGCGTGAAGAAGCCTGGTTCGAGACCGCCGAAGACGAAGTCAGCGAAATGCTGCTGCCGATCATGGTCGGTTCCGGCCTGTTCGACGAACAGCCCGAGTTCTCCGACATCGCGGCCGACGCCAACCTGATGGACGACATGATCGTGCAGATCCCGGAAGCCCTGACCGCGCTGTACCTGCTGTGCAACGCGCCAGACGAAAAACCGGCGATCCTCAAGCCTCGTCACCACTAAGTCGTTGCCTGTGGCTAAACCCATAGGCAAACGTCCCCTGATCCTGCGCTACGTGCTGCTGGCCATCGGCTGGCTGAGCGTAGCGTTGGGGGTGATCGGGATCTTCCTGCCTGTACTGCCCACCACCCCTTTCCTGCTGTTGGCGGCCGCCTGTTTCGCCCGCAGTTCGCCGCGCTTTTATCAATGGCTGGTCGAGCATCCACGACTCGGCCCCTGGATTCGCGACTATCTGGACGGCAACGGCATTCCGCTCAAGGGCAAGGTCTACGCCATTGGTCTGATGTGGCTGAGTATCGGCCTGTCCTGCATCCTCGTCCCACTGCCCTGGGCACGCGGCTTCATGCTGACCAGCGCAGTGCTGGTGACGGTGTATATCCTGCGGCAGAAAACCCTGATCAAACCCTGAATACGCCTCGCGACATAAGCTCATCTATCCCTCCGCCCCCGACAATCTGCCCTGCCTCCTGCAAAACAGCGCCTAAACTCCAGGCATCTGCACGTCTGCGGCCAGACATATCCCGTCGTCCAGGAAGGTCAACGCTCCGGAGCGTCTCATGTCGCTACTCAAACAGTTGTTTTTGGCCATCTGCCTGTTCTTGCTGGTCGCCTTCAGCGGCAGTTTTTTTGTCAGCCTGGAAAGCTCGCGCGCGCAGATACTCAACCAATTGCGCGCCCATGCCCAGGACACCGCCACCGCACTGGGGCTGTCGTTGACCACACAGATCGACGACCTGGCGATGATTGAATTGATGGTCAGCTCGGTTTTCGACAGTGGCTACTTTTCCAGTATCCGGGTCATCAATATCGAGGACGAGCGCGTCCTGGTCGAGCGCAATGCGGTCGCCACCACCGAACGCGTACCGGGTTGGTTCGTCGATCTGGTGAACCTGCATCCGCAAGGCGGGGATGCGTTGGTGATGCGCGGCTGGGAGCAAGCCGCGCGCGTTGAAGTGGTGAGCAACCCACAGTTCGTCCTGAGCAAACTGTGGGACAGTACCCTCGGCAGTCTGATCTGGTTACTGCTGTGCGGGTTGCTCAGCGCGATGTTCGGCGGCTGGTTGCTGCGTCGGCAACTGCGCCCGCTGGACGCCATGGTCAAACAGGCCGAAGCCATCAACAAACGCGAGTTTCTCAGCCTGCCGAAGGTGCCCAGAACCCCGGAACTCAAACGCGTGGTGCTGGCGATGAACCAAATGGTCGAGAAGCTCAAAGGGCTGTTTGCCGAAGAAGCCGCGCGTAGCGAGCAACTGCGCGCCGAGTCGTTTCAGGACAGTCTCACGGGGCTGGCCAACCGCCGCTTGCTCAACGAACAACTCACCGATCAGTTGCTGGTGACCGAGCAGAGCAGCGCCGGACACCTGCTGATGTTGCGGATCAATGACCTGACCGGGCTCAACCAGCGACTGGGTGGCCAGCGTACCGACGCGCTGATCGGCGCCGTGGGTCAGTTACTCAAACGCCTGACTCAACAGCCGGATCGCCATACCTGGCTGGCCGCACGCAATCGGGGCGGTGAGTTCAGCCTGCTGACCCCTGGCCTGGACAGCAAGGACGCCGCGCGCCTGGCCGCAGAGATCAGCGCCACCCTGGAAAACCTGCGCCTGACCGGCGCCAGCGACTGCATGCCAGTGGCGCATCTGGGAATCGTCGCCTACACACCCGGCGAAGCCTCCACCGACATTCTGCTGCGCCTCGATCAGGCACTGACTCAGGCCCAGCAGCATCCCGAACGGCCGTGGGTGCATCTGCAGCAGTCCGATAACCCACCGAACCACACGCAGCACGACTGGCGCACCTGGATCGATGACGCCCTGACTCACGGCAAAATGCAGCTGTACTTCCAACCCGTGGTGCAATGCGCCGACACCAGCCAGGTGCTGCACCATAAGGTGCTGGCGCGCCTGCTCGATCCGCAGGGCAAAGCCATTTGCGCCGGGCACTTTCTACCCTGGATAGAACGGCTGGGCTGGTCGGCGCGATTCGACCTGGCAATGCTCGAACACACCCTCGACTACCTTGCCGAACACCCTTGGCCGCTGGCCCTGAGCTTGTCCGGCAGTACCCTGCGCGATGCCGCGCAACGGCGCCTGATCCTCGATATGCTCGACGGCCTGCCCAGCCTCGGCCCCTTGCTGACCCTTGAACTCGACGAACGCCAACTGCCGCCCCCCGAAGAGTTGCGTCAACTGTGCCTGAGCCTGCACGGCACCGGCTACGGGATCGGCCTGCAGCACTTCGGTGGCAGCTTCAGCCAGATCGGCAACCTCACCCAACTCGGTTTGGCCTACCTGAAAATCGACGGCAGCTACATTCGCGCCATCGACCAGCAAAGCGACAAACGCCTGTTCATCGAAGCCATTTTCCGCGCGACCAACAGCATCGATTTACCGTTGATTGCCGAGCAGGTAGAAACGCAGGGGGAACTGGAGGCAATCAGGTCGCTGGGACTGTTCGGCGTCATGGGGCGGCTGATCGGACCGCCGGAACCCATGTAGTACGCAGGTGTAGCCGCCTCGTGGCAAGCTACGCCAGCTTGCGTCGTGGCCTCTAGACTTTGCCACCATGATTACGCTGATACGTCTCCTCCCCCATCGCCGCGATCTGTCCTTCGATCAGCGCTTCAAACGGTCGCAATAGCGGCTCGAAGGTCGTCGGTGCCTCAAGCACCTGCAATGCCTGCACGATCGCCTCCACCGTCGACAACGCTCCCGGCCCCGGTGCCTTGCGCAACCGATAGCGCGAAACCGCGCCTTCGGCCAGCGTCACTCGGGGCAACGCTGCCAGCAATGGATTGAGGTGCAGCATCTTGCGCGCCTTGCGCCAGGTGCCGTCCGGCACCACCAGCAGCAACGGTTGATCGTCAGGCGTATAGGTCTGCAACGGTTGCGCATCGTCAGCCGGGAACAACAAGCGGGCCCGGTAACCCGGTTGATTCAGCAGACGCGGTAAATCCTCGAACACTTCGCCGACGACCAGCTCGGCATTGTTCAGCCCCAACGCAGCCAGCCGTGCGGTGTTCAACGCATGGCTCACCTCGCTCGGATGCTGCAACAGCAGCACCCGGGTGCGGCTGTCGAGGCTCGGAATCAACGGGCACAGGCAGTGAGTTTGCGGGCGCAGGCAACGGGCGCATTGGATTCTGGACATACGATTTCCCCATCAGACCTGATTGAGCTGCGCTTTGAGCAAATCGCGGAAGGTCTGGATCAACGGCTCGCGACTGCGCCCACGACGCACGATCATCGAAAACGGTGCCTGGTAGCCAAAGGTCGCCGGCAGTAGCACGCGCAAATCGCCCTTGTCGGCCCAGGCTTGAGCGTAGTGCTCCGGCAGGTAGCCGATGTAGGCGCCGGACAACACCAGAATCAGCTGCGCTTCCATACTTTCCACGGTCGCTGCGCTGTGCTTGAAGCCGTGGCGGGCCAATTCGGCCTGGCTCCAGTATCCGCGACCAACCATGCGCTGCTGGGTGATGACTTGTTCCGGAATGCGCCGCTCGTTGAACAAGGGATGGCGATTACTGCAATACAGCCAATGCTGTTCACGGTACAACGGCATGTAGACCAGCCCGCTCATGCGCGTGGAGAACGCACCGATGGCCAGATCGAGTCGGTTGTCCTGCACGCCGAGTTGCAGTTCGTAAGGGCTCATCACCGACAGGTGCAAATGCACCGCCGGGTGCTCCTGGCTGTAGGCACCAATGGCTTCGGCGAACGGCAAGGCCTTGTCGCTGACGGTCGAGTCGATCACCCCGAGGTTGAGCGTGCCGCGCAACTCGCCCTTGAGCGCGGCGGCGTATTGCTCGAAACCTTCCAGTTCACCGAATAGGCGCAACGTTTCCTGATGGAACAGCTCGCCCTTGCTGGTCAGGCTGAAACCGCCACGCCCACGATGACAGAGCACCAGCCCCAACGCCGCTTCGAGCTGGCTCATGTAGGTGCTGATGGCCGATGTCGAGAGGTTGAGCTCTTGCTGCGCATTGGCAAACCCCTGATGACGCACCACGCTGACGAAGATGCGCAACAGTTTCAGGTCGGGTAAAGCGTTGGCCATGGGGGGATCTCCAAACACGATCAGTGTGAAGTCTATCGCTGCCGAGGCCATTAGTTTAGAAAAACCTGAACTAAGTATTTGCCGGCAGCGATTCTTCTCCCACCCTGCATTTCGCAGAATCCGCTCAACAGGTGCCTGTGCGATCCCTTTGCGCGGTGCAACCCCATAAATAAAACAATGATGATGAGGCCATACCCGTGGACAAGATTCTTCACCAACCACTGGGCGGCAATGAAATGCCGCGCTTCGGCGGCATCGCCACCATGATGCGACTCCCCCACTTGCAAACCGCTGCCGGCCTGGACGCTGCCTTCATTGGCATCCCGCTGGACATCGGCACCTCCCTGCGCGCCGGCACCCGCTTCGGACCGCGTGAGATCCGTGCTGAATCGGTAATGATCCGCCCGTACAACATGGCCACCGGCGCTGCACCGTTCGACTCGCTGTCGGTTGCCGACATCGGTGACGTGGCGATCAACACCTTCAACCTGCTGGACGCCGTGCGGATCATCGAAGAGTCCTACAACGAGATCCTCGAACACGACGTGATCCCGCTGACCCTCGGTGGCGACCACACCATCACCCTGCCGATCCTGCGTGCCATCCACAAAAAGCACGGCAAGGTCGGCCTGGTGCACATCGATGCCCACGCCGATGTGAACGATCACATGTTCGGCGAGAAGATCGCCCACGGCACCACCTTCCGTCGCGCCGTTGAAGAAGGCCTTCTGGACTGCGACCGTGTCGTGCAAATTGGTCTGCGCGCACAGGGCTACACCGCTGAAGACTTCAACTGGAGCCGCAAACAGGGCTTCCGCGTGGTTCAGGCCGAGGAGTGCTGGCACAAGTCGCTGGAACCGCTGATGGCTGAAGTCCGTGAAAAAGTCGGCGGTGGCCCGGTGTACCTGAGCTTCGACATCGACGGCATCGACCCGGCTTGGGCGCCCGGCACCGGCACCCCGGAAATCGGCGGCCTGACGACCATTCAGGCGATCGAAATCGTTCGTGGCTGCCAAGGCCTCGACCTGGTTGGCTGCGACCTGGTAGAAGTCTCGCCGCCGTACGACACCACCGGCAACACCTCGCTGCTGGGCGCCAACCTGCTGTACGAAATGCTCTGCGTACTGCCGGGCGTGGCGCACCGCTGAGGCAGCGATCCCCAGCCTGCTCCAGCACCGCTAACGGTTTCGCTTTCTGCACCTTCGGATAACTGCAGCTATCGCGCAATGCCAATCAGGCGTTGTGCGACAGCCGACGTTGTCGAGCCTGTTCCCCACACCAGTGGCAGTGTTCGGGCAGCACGGGCACGGATTCGCTCGCTAAAGCAGTCATGCGCAATACCGCCTGATTCAAGCATTACCCGTAGGGACAGGACGTTTGTGGCGAGGGAACTTGAGCTTGCTCCCGCTCGACTGTGCAGCAGTCGCATTTTTGGGGCCGCTACGCAGCCCAGCGGGAGCAAGCTCCCTCGCCACAGCAAGCCTTGTTCCTACGAGACTCTTATAAGAAAGACAATCGGAGACACGCTTCATGGCTTTGGATTTATTCGTTGTACTCATCTATGCCGCCGGCATGCTCGTGCTGGGCTATTACGGCATGCGCAAGGCCAAGACCCACGAAGACTACCTCGTGGCCGGTCGTAACCTCGGTCCAACCCTGTACATGGGCACCATGGCCGCTACCGTATTGGGCGGTGCATCAACCGTCGGCACCGTTCGCCTGGGTTACGTCCACGGTATTTCCGGTTTCTGGCTCTGCGCCGCACTGGGTTGCGGGATCATCGCGCTGAACCTGTTCCTGGCCAAGCCGCTGCTCAAACTGAAAATCTTCACCGTTACCCAGATCCTCGAAAAGCGTTACAACCCAATGGCCCGCCAGGCCAGTGCGGTGATCATGCTGGCCTACGCGCTGATGATCGGCGTGACCTCGATCCTGGCGATCGGCACCGTGCTGCAAGTGCTGTTCGGCCTGCCCTTCTGGATTTCGGTAGTACTCGGCGGTGGCGTGGTGGTGGTGTATTCGACCATCGGCGGCATGTGGTCGCTGACCCTGACCGACATCGTTCAGTTCGTGATCAAGACCGTCGGCCTGATGTTCATCCTGTTGCCAATCTGCCTGTACCGCGTAGGTGGTTGGGATGAGCTGGTATTGAAACTGCCAGCGTCCAGTTTCAGCTTCACCACCATCGGCTGGGACACCATCATCACCTACTTCATGATCTACTTCTTCGGCATCCTGATCGGCCAGGACATCTGGCAACGGGTGTTCACCGCCAAGAACGAAAAAGTCGCTCAGTACGCAGGCACTATCTCCGGTTTCTACTGCATCCTCTACGGTCTGGCCTGTGCGCTGATCGGTATGGCTGCGCACGTGCTGATCCCGGACCTGGACAACGTCAACAACGCCTTCGCCGCAATCGTCAAACTGTCCTTGCCTGACGGTATCCGTGGCCTGGTCATCGCTGCTGCCCTGGCCGCCATGATGTCCACCGCCAGCGCCGGCCTGCTCGCTGCATCCACCACCCTGACCGAAGACCTGCTGCCAAAACTGCGCGGTGGCAAACAGTCGAGCCTGAGCATCAACCGCCTGTTCACCCTGCTGACCGGTATTGTCGTGCTCGGTATCGCGTTGGTGGTGAGTGACGTGATCAGTGCCCTGACCCTGGCCTACAACCTGTTGGTGGGCGGCATGCTGGTTCCGCTGATCGGGGCCATTTTCTGGAAACGTGCAACCACCTCCGGCGCTATCGCCAGCATGGGCCTGGGCTTCGTGACCGCCCTGGTGTTCATGTTCAAGGATGGCCTGGACGCCAACACCCCGATCTACTACAGCCTGGCAATCGGCCTGGTGAGTTTTGTCGTGGTCAGCCTGATGTCCCCTCGCCCGGTTGCCGTGGCGAACGCGATATAAGCTGAAACCAATAATGGCTTGAACCTTTTCTTCGGCGGGTGCAGCGTCGGTTGCTGCACCCGTTTTTTTCGTCTGGAGAAAAGCATCATGAAAATCGTCAGCCGCGACCAATGGTTCGAAGTCAGGCACTTGAGCGACGGCATTCGGCTGATTCACGAGCCGTATATTCGACCGTTCTACCGCTGCAACCTGTGGCACATTCAGGGCCGCGACAAAGACCTGCTACTCGATAGCGGCTCGGGCCTGGTCAGCCTGCGCGAGCAACTGCCCTGGCTGACCGACCGGCCGCTGGTGGCCGTGGCCAGTCATTGCCATTTCGACCATATCGCCGGTCATCACGAATTCCCCGAGCGACTGGTGCATCCGGCCGAAGCGCAGATCCTCGCCGAACCCGACGGCGACAACACCCTTTCCAGGGCGTTTGTCGGCGACGAGATGTTCGAAGCCCACCCCGATTGCCCGCTGTGCTACGCCGAATACCGGGTCAAAGCCGCACCCGCCACGGGATTGATCGAAGAAGGTGACGTGCTGGATCTGGGTAATCGAACCTTGCAGGTGCTGCACACTCCCGGTCATTCACCGGGTGGTATCAGCCTTTTTGAAGTTGCCACCGGCACACTGTTCAGCGGCGACATCATCTACGACGGACCGTTGGTCGAAGACGCCTATCATTCCAACCTTGAGGATTACGCCCGTAGCCTGCAACGCTTGCGCTCGTTGCCGATTCGCACGGTGCATGGCGGACATTTCGGGAGTTTTTCGGGGGAGAAGTTGCACACGATGATTGACCACTGGCTGCAACAGCACGCTTGAGGCGAGTGCGCTAGCGCAGCCGCGCCTCCGACGCGGTGGTCGAAGGCTGCGATCTATTCTCGCCTTGCCTCGTTTACCGGCGGCGTTGCTGACGGCGACGTTGCTCATCGTCGGTGCGGATGGGCACGGGTTGCAGAGGTGGTTCGATCAAACCAAGCGCGACACCGAGGTCATGGAGCCAGTTTTGCAGTTTCTCTTTCATGGTGCCCCCCCTTCAGGGTAGTGCTGAGCGACCAGGTTCTATAGACGCTTCATACAGATAGTAGTCCGAAGTCTTACGCAATGCTCGCCTCAATAGGCAAAGATCTGTTACCGAATTCATCAAAATCACTGTGGCGAGGGAGCTTGCTCCCGCGGGTCGGTCCGCGCTCGGGCGAAGCGGCCCCAAAACCATTCACCCAACCCTTTAGGGCTGAACCCGCCAAACGCCTTACGACTGCTGCGCAGCCGAGCGGGAGCAAGCTCCCTCGCCACAATCGTTCGCCGAAGATGAGCCCCCATACACCGCTTGTTGCACCTCGATCCAGGCATTGAGATTGGCGCCAAGCATACCCTTGCGCCACATCAGCCAGGTGGTGGCACTGGCGAAAGGCTCGGCCAATGGATGAACGGCCACACTCTCGCGCCCCGGCAGACTGGCCAGCATCGACTCGGACATCAGCGCCACGCCGGAACCGGCAATCACACACGCCAGCATCCCCTGATAGGACTCGATTTCCATCGCCCGCCCCATCGCCGCATGATCATGGGCGAACCAGGCCTCCAGGCGCATCCGATATGAACAGCCCTGGCGAAAGGTGAACACCGAGCGCCCCTGCACATCCAGCGCACTGCGTACCGGCGGGTGATCGGCTTCGCTGATCAGCACCAGTTTTTCGTCACACAGCGGCACACCGTCGAGCCCGGCCAGTTGCAGCGGGCCATCGACCAGCGCGGCATCCAGGCGTCCGGTGAGCAGGCCTTCAAGCAATTCGCCACTGGGCGCCGACTGCACTTGCAGGTTCACCGCCGGATAAGTGCGGTGATAGCGCGCCAGCAAACCCGGCAGGTGAATCGCCGCGGTGCTGTACATGGTGCCCAACACAAAATCGCCGGCCGGTTGCCCGCCCTGCACGGCTGCGTGGGCTTCGTCATGCAGGGCAAACAGCTTGGCGGTGTAGTCCAACAGCACTTTGCCTGCGGGCGACAACTGCAAACGCTGACGCTCACGCAAGAACAGTTCTACACCCAGCTGATCTTCAAGCTGCTTGAGCCGGGTCGACAGATTGGACGGCACCCGATGCAAGCGTTCGGCGGCGCGGGTGATGGAACCTTCCTCGGCCACCGCCTGGAAGATGCGCAATTGGCTGAATTCCACACCTTTCTCCAAATAAGAACAAGTTACTCACTATTATTCATTTTTAAAGAAAGTCAATCAGTCCTAGCCTGACGGTCATTGCTCCGTTGCAGGAATCCCGACCATGTCGCCGCTTATACGCTTACTCGCCAGCTTCATTGCCTTGATGATGGCCATGGGCATTGGGCGCTTTGCGCTCACTCCGCAACTGCCGCATTTGCTCAGCGAAGGTCAGATCGACCTGACTGCCGCGGGTCTGATTGCGGCAGCCAATTACCTGGGCTACTTCATCGGCGCCGTAGACGCGATGTTCGCCCGTCGCCCCGAGCAAGTCCGCCGGCGCTTGCTCGGCGGGTTGTGGCTGTGCGTGCTACTGACGCTCGCCTCGTTCTGGGCCACGGGCTTTTGGCCGCATCTGTTTTTGCGCTTCGGTACCGGCGTCGCCAGCGCCTGGGTGCTGGTCATGATCACCGCATTGAGTCAGCCATTGGCGATGGCCGCCGGACGTCCACGGCTCGGCGCACTGGTATTCGCCGGACCGGGCCTGGGGATTTTTCTGACGGGTATGCTCGCACTTGGCTCGAACCTGTTGGGACAAAGCTCCGCAACCTTGTGGCTGGTGTATGCCGGCGTGGGCCTGGCAATGCTGTTGGTGATTCTGCCGATCCTGCCGCAACCGACCGCGAGCGTGGCAGCCACAGCCACAGCAACGGCCGGCGCTTCAAAGAGTGCCGGTATCCCGCGACTGGGCTTGATCTACGCGCTGTACGGCCTGGGCTACATCATTCCGGCGACCTTCCTGTCGCAGATGGCCAGTGCCCGTTTTCACGGTCAATGGCAGGCCGATCTGTTCTGGCCATGTTTTGGCCTGGCGTCCGCTATCGGTGTGCTGCTGGTGAGTTTGCGCCGGCATAACCCCAACGCCACGCGTCACTGGCTGATCGCGACGTTGTGGCTGCAAGCGGCCGGGGTCTTCGCTTGCCTGCTGGGCAGCGGTCTCGGTCTGGCTCTGGGGGTGATTCTCTGTGGCACGCCGTTTCTGGCCTGCATGCAATTGGTGATGCAGCGCTCGCGAGAACTGGCGCCGCAGGCCACCCAGCGCAATGCCGGCCTGCTGACCGCGTGTTTTGCCGTGGGTCAGCTCAGCGGGCCGTTGCTGGCAGCGCTGAGCAGCCACTTCAGTGGTGGCTTGCAACCGGCGTTGATGATGGCGGGCAGCGGTCTGCTGGTAGCCGGTGGTTTGCTGCTGCGTCCACTCAACGCTCCAGCATTGTGCGCAAACGACGGCGCACCCACTGTTCTGCGCTGACAAAGGTGATGCCGAGCAACACCAGTACGGCACCAACGACGAAATTGACACTCAACGGTTCACCGAGCAGCAACACCCCGAAGGTGACACCGAACAGCGGCGTCATGAAAGAGAACACCGCGAGGTTCGACGCCAGGTAACGGCGCAGCAGCCAGAACCACGTCAGGTAGCTGAAAAACGACACCACCAGCCCCTGGAACAGCACGCTGGCCACCGCCACGTTAGTCAGGTGGACGTGGGTGATCTGCCCGCTGAGTGCGGCAATCAGCAGCAGGCCGAGAAAGCCGACGATCAGTTGATAAAACAGGGTCAAGGTCGCCGGCGCTTCCGACAACCGCGAGGCGCGCACCACCACAGTCGTCGCGCCCCAGGCGGCCCCGGCCAGAACGCCGAACGCATCGCCGAGCAGCATCCGCCGGTCCAGATTGTCCCAGGACACGCCGCCGGCGAATGCCACGGCAATACCGATAAACGCCAGCAAAATCCCCAGCCATTGCAACCGTCGCAAACGCTCGCTTGGCAGCAGCCAATGCACACCCAATGCGGTGAAGATCGGCGCGGTATAGAGGAACACCGACATGTGCGCCGCCGTGGTCAGTTTCAGGCCTTCGGCGATGAACAAAAACTCGGTGGCAAACAGACCGCCCGCCAGCAAACCGCCGCGCCAGGTGCTGCCAACCTGGTTCCAGCCGCCCTTCCAGCAGATCAGCAAACCCACCAGCAATGCCGAAATCCCGGAACGTGCGGCGGCCTGCATCACGGGTGCGATGTCCGCCGCCGCCCATTTGATCATGACCTGCTGGATACCCCAGACCAGGCACAACCCGAACATCACTTGCAGGGCAAAACCATCGGCGCTGCGCCGAGTGGCAATCACCGCGAAACCTCGCGAACGGTTAACGACATGGCAGTTACTCACTAAAAACAAAATGCCCCGGTACGTGGCCGGGGCAGTCGGGTCACGTCAACTCGGCTCAACTCAGTTCTATGCGATCCGCATGAATGACGATCTGGCCGTTCTTGTAGAGCGCGCCGATGGCCTTCTTGAAGTTGCCTTTGCTGACGCCGAACAGGCTGCTGATCAGCGCCGGGTCGCTCTTGTCACTGACCGGCAAGGTGCCGTTGTTGTCGCGCAGCTTGGCGAGAATCTTCGAGTTCAGGCTGGTGGCGGCTTCTTCGCCCACGGGCTGCAGGCTCAGGCTGATCTTGCCGTCGGCGCGGATCTCCTTGATGAAGCCCTTCTCTTCCTTGCCGGCACGCATGAACTTGAAGATTTCGTTCTTGTGGATCAAACCCCAATGCTTGTTGTTGATGATCGCCTTGAAACCCATATCGGTCGCTTCGGCTACCAACAGGTCAACTTCCTGGCCAGGTTTGTAGTTGGCCGGGGTTTTGTCCAGGTAGCGATCCAGACGCGCGGTCGCGGTGATACGGCGGGTGTGCTTGTCGAGGTAGACGTGTACCACGCAGTATTCGCCAGCGGTCATTTGACGCTTTTCTTCGGAATACGGCAGCAGCAGGTCTTTGGGCAGACCCCAGTCGAGAAACACACCGATGCTGTTGACTTCAACGACTTTAAGACTGGCGAATTCACCGACCTGAACTTTCGGTTTTTCGGTAGTTGCGATGAGTTTGTCATCGCTGTCCAGATAAACAAAAACGTTCAGCCAATCTTCATCTTCGCTGGGAATATCTTTGGGAATATAACGATTGGGCAGAAGGATTTCGCCATCCGCGCCACCGTCCAGATATAAACCAAAGTTAGTGTGTTTAACCACTTGCAAGCTGTTGTAGCGCCCGACTAAAGCCATTTCCAATACCCTCGTTGCTTGGGCGGCATTCTACCCGGTTTTACCGGCGCTGTTGGGTGACTGGCCGGCTTGCGAAGAAAAATCCGCTGCAAGGCTCATTTTTCGTGGGTTTTGCACCAGAGCAGAGCCCGCTCGTCAGACCGTCCGGAGACCTTTTTGCCGATATCGGTAAGCCAAACACGGTACTTTTCAGCCTGCGTTCTTATTCAAAACAGCAGCTTAGGTGATTATTACGAACAGTAACTTATGAATAATCGACACCCGCCCCCGGTTATTTCAGGCAGATATTTACCAAGCAATTGTCAAGTATTTCCTGTACGATGCCTGGCCAAGTTAATTTTCTACAGGTTAATGGCCGCCATGCGTGTAAAAGCATCCAACAGCAAAGCAAAGCCAGCTCCAGCCGTTGAAACCAGCGAATCGATCAACAACCAGATTGCTGCTTTCCTCAAGTCCGGCGGCGAGATCCAGCAAATTGCCAAAGGCGTCAGCGGCCAGACATTCGGCCCGTCCAAACAGATCACCCTGGGCAAAAAGTAATACCCCCCCTCGCGTCACCCTGGTCCCTAAGCGCTTTGAGCTTCGAAGCGCTAGGACTGGAACCCTCCTCCCCTGCAACATCCTTCAAGACCAAACGTGCGTTCTATTTGATCAGCTGAACAGCCGGGTCCATCCTGCATTCAGATACCAGAACTACGCCCTTGCAAGGATTGGCTCATGTCGCGCTGGTTGAAACACCTGGCCCTGTTCCTGACCCTGTGCCTCTCGCTACCGGCCTGCAACCGAGTGAGCCTGGCCTATCGCAATCTCGACATCATCATTCCCTGGACGCTCAACGACTACCTGGACATGAACAGCGAGCAGAAAGGCTGGCTCAGCGAACGTCTCAAGGAACACCTCAGCTGGCATTGCTCCACGCAATTACCCGGCTACGTCGACTGGCTCGACCGCTTGCAGCAGATGGTCGAAACCAATCAAGTCACAGACGCCGCACTGCAAGCGCGCATCCAGGAAGCCAAGCAAGCCATTGCCCAGACCGCCCGGGAAATCACCCCGTCGGCGGTCGAGTTGTTGCAAGGCTTGAATGACCAGCAGGTCAACGAGATGAAACAGGCCTTTGCCAAGGACCAGCGCGTGCATCAGGAGAAATACCTCAAAGCGCCGCTGGCACAACAGATCAAACATCGCATCGAGCGGATGGATAAACGCCTGGGCGACTGGCTTGGCCCGCTCAACACTATTCAAGCGCAGCGCGTTGTTGCCTGGGCCAACGCATTGGGCGAGCAAAATCAGCAATGGATCGCCAACCGCGCTCATTGGCAGGCACTGTTCAGCGCAGCAGTGGAACAACGCCACAACAGCGACTTTGCGCAACGCATCGAAACCCTGCTGGTCGATCGCGAGACTCTATGGACGCCGGCCTATCGCCAGGCTTACACCAACACCGAAGCCCAGGCACGCAGCCTGATTGTCGACCTGATGGCCGACAGTACCGCCGATCAACGCCAGCACTTGCTGAAAAAAATCGACAAGATGCGCAGCGATTTCAGCGCATTGAAGTGCTTGAAGGTCGCAGGAGCCTCTTAAGCGATCTGCGCTTTAGACGCCACCTCATCAAAGGTCGCCGGGTCCAATGCATCCACTTGCTCGTCGAGCACCTGCCGTGAATGATCATTGCCCGCACTGCTGCTGTCGATCATGTACAGCAGGCTCGAACCGCGCGGTGTCAGGATGAAGTTCTCGCCGTTACCACCTTCGTCCTCGGGGCGGGACTCGATATAGCCACGGTCCAGCAGGAGCTTTTCATATTCGGTGGCGGTCACTTTCAGCTCATCCAGATTGCCGATGGGCTCACCCTCTGCCGCCTTCTCCGCAGCATGCTGCTCGGCATAGACGCGCGGAGCAAAGCTGTGGTCGGCGCTGTTCTGCACTTCGTGCAGCATTCGTTCAAGCAAATCCCAGTTATAAGCCGTCATCCGATATCAACCTCCAGCCAGACAGTGAGAGGCCTCTCATAGGTTGTGACCGGCACCATCGGCAGCCGTTCAGCCAGGTTGTCATGCGGGCGGATGACGGCGACAACCGATCAGCGGCTTGTCGATTAGAGCGTCGGCCAAACGACTAGGCTGTGTAAGCCACAACACGCCAACCTCGCAGGAGGGAAAGTCATGAACAGCGTGCAACAGCACAAAGTCGTGTCCCAAGAAGAATGGCTCGCGGCCCGTAAACAGCATCTGATCCACGAAAAAGCCTTTACCCGGGAACGCGACAAACTCAGCGCCGAACGTCGCGCACTGCCTTGGGTAAAAGTCGACAAGAACTATGTGTTCGAAGGCCCCGACGGGCGGCAAAACCTCGCCGATCTTTTTGGGGGCAACAGCCAGTTGATCATCTATCACTTCATGTTTGCCAAGGGCTGGAAAGAAGGCTGTCATGGCTGCTCGTTTCTGTCCGACCACTTCGACGGCGCCAACCTGCACCTGGCCCACCACGACGTTTCACTGGTAGTGGTTTCCCACGCACCATTGGCAGAATTCCAGGCGTTCCGCAAACGCATGGGCTGGAAGTTCAAATGGGTCTCATCGGCCGGCAGCGACTTCAACGCCGACTACAAGGTGACCATCAGCGATCAGGAACTCGCGGATGGCACCGCGACCTACAACTACGAAAAAAGCACCAGCACTGAAGGCGAACTGCCGGGGCTGAGCGTGTTTTATCGCAATGACGCCGGGGAAATCTTCCACACCTATTCCACCTACGCGCGCGGCCTGGACTTGCTGGTCGGTGCCTATAACTTCCTCGACCTGACGCCCAAGGGCCGCAACGAAGAGCAGGGCATGAAATGGGTGCGCCATCACGATCGTTACGAGACCGCGCCGAGCGCCAAAGACTGTGGTTGCGAGTAATGCTGCCGGCCCCTCGCCCCGGTGGGGGCGAGGGAGTGCAAGCGCCCTCTCCACTCGAAGACGTCCGCCACAAAAAATGCATTAACGCATTATAAATTTGCGCTAACGCATATTGCATCCTAAGGTTACAGCGAGACCCGATCGGAGCAGGCCATCGAAAATGGCAAATCGCGCAAGCCGATACCTCACCCGCTAAAAAGCAGTTTTATTTCAATTAGGTACCTATACCCAAGCTGGACGCTTACGTTCATTCATGGAGGATGAATCATGTTACTGACTGAAGAAACACAGCTTAAAAGTTCCGCCACCGGCGAAGCACTTCCCAAATGCCTGTCCCAACACCTTATCGACCCTGAACTGGCCGATATCGAAACATCGGCAGAGCCAGCAGCCTTGGCCGCTGCCAGCCTCAGCTTCAGCATGCAGCGGCAAACCCAGACTAACTGGTGCTGGGCAGCGGTTTCGGCGTCTGTTGGCAACTATTACGGCACCGGGTCTTGGTCCCAATGCGTCGTCGCCAACTATGAACTCGACAGGAACTCCTGCTGCAACCAGCCCGGCCCCTGCAACGTTTATGGCTATCTGGATTCGGCTCTCAAGACCACAAGAAGCTTTGCCGGCATGAGCCAGGGTTCGATTCAAATGAGCGCAATCGAAAACCAGATCAACATGGGAAGACCCATCGGTGTACGCGTTGCCTGGTATGGCGGTGGCGCTCACTTCCTGACGTTTTATGGAACCAACGGCAACTATGTACTGGTTGCAGATTCCATCTATGGCTATTCCACGCGCGCATTAAATACGTTCCCCGGTTCATACAACGGCGGCGGCAACTGGACCAACACTTACTTCACCCGGAAAAACTAGGAGGGCAGCATGAAACTTTCTTACCCAATGGCGCCTTCCAACGGCGTACAAACACTGCGCCCTGCTCTTCAAGCAGCCTTGCAGACACAAGGCTTTGGCATCAACCGCCAGTTTGCAAATGCCGTTCCGAGCAAAATCAGCCTCTCCGAACCTTACCGTGGTTATTCACTGAGCCTGGAAGACCTGGCCCAGGGCAAAGGCTTGAAGGCGGCCACCCAAGGTAACTGGCACTACCTGGTGTTTTCCGATGGAACAACCATTGCCGATGCAGAACTGGCCGAAGTACACGGCCATGTCGAGTTCTCATCGCTGAACCATGGCGCGATGGCCCCCGCCACCGTCAGCGCGCTGAACCTGGCAGAAAACTCGGCGAGCCTGCAGGGGAAATCCTATGAGCTCAGGGTGTTGTTTGTCTCGGCACTGCACTTTGTGGCGATCTGGCTGCATGCAAACGACGCGGGTAATGAGGACATCATTATTCCGATAGAACCGACACCCAAGAGTCTGGCCAGTACGCAGTTGTATAACGAGGTGAAATTGCTTGCCCTGCTGACGCCTGCCGCCAACCAGACCAAAAAACTGTTTGATGCAGACACTACGGGATTGTTGGGGAGTTAAATCAGCTGTTGGTGAGCTGAAATGTAAAAAAGCCCGGACACGTGTCCGGGCTTTTTGATTCAGATAGCCCCTTCCCGAGGGTGAGCAGGTACATGTTCGCTCCTTCGAGACGACAAGTGATATCAATACGACACCTCAATGACATCACTCAATCAGGAGCTGGTCTGCAGGCGAAATGTGCTGAGACAGACGCATCGATTCGAAGCGCGCACCTCACGAGACATAGACCATCAGGTTGATCTTGATGCCATTGACTGACTGCCACTCTCAAATTTTAGCGGTAGATGACTCAGACAACGCAGTCTCCTCTCGATGACAAATAGCCATCAAAATGATATTTTAACGCCATCATTCAGAGGAGATTCAGCGCAGTGGACATGGCCGGTATACAACCCAATATTCGAATGACAGAGACGGTAGTCACAAAAAACAACCATACGCTGAAAGCATTCAAAGATGACCTGATCACTCAAAAAATAAAAAAAAGGGGCATTTATGAAGGTTTGCCACTTTCACTTGTCGCCAGAATCCTGCAAAAAATTGGAAACGCCGTGGTCCTGGATATCGGAGCGAATATTGGCAATCACGCCTTGTCGTTTTCTCTGGATGCCGCCCGGGTCTACGCGTTCGAACCCGTCAAGGCCACTTTCAATCTGTTGAAGGAAAACATAGAACGTAACTGCGTTGACAATGTGATCTGCTTTAACTACGGACTCTCGGACACCGATACGTCGGCAGAAATATTTGTTGATGAAACCGGCAATATAGGTGGCTCGAGCCTTGAGTACAAAGGTAATAAATCCTGCCCCGAAGTCATCCAGCTTGCCTGTGGCGATAGCTGGGTCGAATCATTGGCTGACACTATAAATAAAATCGACCTTGTCAAAATAGATGTCGAAGGGCATGAACCTAAAGCACTCAAGGGCCTGAAAAATACGCTACTGAAGTTTCGACCGCTCGTCATGCTCGAATATAATGATGAAGCCAATATCAAAGCCTTCAAAAAGATGAACATATTTGACTCATACTTTCCGGACTATCAGATATTCGTACTAGGTAACAGCTTTGACCCTGAGTATTACGAACAGGGAAGCTTGGCTAAAGTGAGACGTTTTGTGGCTCGTACTGTTACCAGAAAATCCGTAAAGCTCTACGCTTTCGATCCATCAAGGCTCTATCACAACCTGTTATTGGTCCCGAAAGAGAAGGTTTCTTTCCTGGCGGAAAAAGATTTGAAGTAAGTTACTTTCGAATTTGAGTGTGCGAAATAGGGGGACGGTTTTCCGGGATAAAGAGTCAGGCTCTGAGTCGGCAGGAAAGCCGTGGCTTCCTCTAATAATGGGAGTCCCTTTTTGCTATCAAACAGGACGAGTTTATCTTCGACAATCGGGCTCAGGCGCCGGTAAATAAATCAGTCCCCTTTTCCTGCCCTTCATCGCAACCGGCGATCGGTATCTGCGCACACGCCAACTGTCGGTCCCGGAACAAACCTACAAACAAACCACCTGCGTCTGGCCTTAGGCCGATTGACTGCCACAGCCTCACTCCCTATCCTCGCGCCTGTCACGACTCATTCGTGATCGGGTTTGACGGCTCGGCAATTCCAAGATGCGCATGGTTCCTCAACTTTGCTCGTGCACTTGTGTGCCCGCTGCACAGCTTAATGGTAACTGTGTGCGGGGCACTTTCGAGTGCGCCGGGTATCTTGGACCGGTCCGTCAACCTGCGCACAGTTGCCACCCATTCGTTTGACGGCGACTCAGTGGCAGCTCTCTGACTTCCAAGGAGCTACACCCATGACCGATCCAACCACAAAATCCATCCCCTTCGCCCGCTGCGACCACGTCGACCATTACCTGTTCGCCGTCCAACCCGACATCCCGTTACTCGACGCACTCGAACACGCCTCGATCTACCTGAGCTGCGCCGAAGCCCTCGCCCATCAAGCCCCCACCGCCACCACCCCGGAACACATCGTCTCCTTACGCTGGGCCAGCCAGCAAATGCTCGGCACCGCCCGATCATTGCTCCAGGCGTCGATCGACGGACTGCACGCCGCCCAACCGGAGGATGACGCATGAACCCGCACATGCCGATGACCAACAATGATTGCGATATCCCGGTGCTGCTGGTCGCCACCCAAGCGCCGCTGGAAGTGCTGCACAGCAACGCCGCTGCACGGTTTCTGGCGGTCACGCAAATGATGGAAAGCCTGGCCAGCCTCGACATTGCCCATGCCAAAGGCGCAGACGTGCAGCAAATCGCCCACGCGGCGGCGATGTTGCTGCGGGACGGTTGTGATGTGATGGATGTGTTGGGGCGCCAGATTCGGGCGCAGCACTGAGGTAACGCATAGGCTGCTCCCGCACGTTGTGGGGAAGAAAGAATCAATGAGCCTTTATTGAGTGTGTCAATAAAGGCTCAATAGGACTACATCCTGACGCATGTCGGACGTAATGCCTGACGCCTAGTTAGGCATTGCTCCAACCGGACGCCTTTAGCTTACAGAGCACCTGTTTGCGTCTTCTTCCAAGAGTCAAGCGCCTGGACTTGCATGAACCACCGCTGGAGGTTGGGCAGATCAGTGACGGGGAATTTGGCACTGTGCTGGTCAGCTAGTGGCGCGGCTATAGCAAAATCGGCGAGTGAAAGACCTGTGTCGCAAATCCATTCTCGATGACTAAGGTGCGCGTCAAGAACTGTCGCAGCCTCAGTCAAAAGCCGCTCTCCGCGAGCGACCTCAATGGGGTCGGGCGAACCCATTCCAGCCAAAGACTTGATCGAGTTCTCCCAGTTAAGAATGCCGACGCCCGGCATGAAATACTGCCCACACCAAAAAAGCCAGCGGTTAACGTCAGCACGGCCACGGGGTTCGATGGGATAAATAGTTTGGCCAGGGGTCATATCCGCCAAGTACTGCATGATGGCGTAAGATTCCCAAAGAACAAATCCATCATGTTCGAGAACCGGAACCCGATGATTCGGGTTAAGTTTCAGAAATTCAGGAGAGTTCTGCTCCCCCTTAAACAGATTCACCAGCACGAGATCGACTTTGATTTCGAGGTAATGTGCGGCCATCAGCACTCGGCGGCTGCAAGTTGATGCGGGATGGTAGTGAAGACGCATGGTGTTAACTCCTTGTTTAGTGATCAACGCTGCCATTGTCTTCCTGCACACTGACAGAAAATGTCAGTAGTGATGCGTGCGTGGCGTCTGCTCTCATCAGCCCACCAGGAGAGCGCTTCCTATCAGGTCGTTTCCGTTGAACATCGCTGTCAGCATGGTCCAAATGGCCTTCAGGAGCCTTCCCCAGAGGTTGATGGCAATCAGTTCTTTGACTTGCTGCCAAATGATGGCAGCATCTCGTTGAGATCACACCACCCACAAAGCCACTCATGTCTCGCACCGAAAGATTATTCGATCTGATTCAGACCCTGCGAAGCCATCGTTTTCCAGTTACTGGCAATCATTTGGCCAAAGAACTGGGGATAAGCGTTCGTACGCTTTACAGAGATATCGCAACGCTTCAGGGACAAGGTGCCAACATTGAAGGAGAGCCAGGACTTGGTTACGTTTTACGCCCCGGCTTTATGCTCCCGCCATTAATGTTTACCGAGGAGGAAATAGAGGCCCTTGTCTTGGGTTCTCGCTGGGTGTCCGAGCGTGCCGACCTTCAACTGAGTAGAGCCGCAAAAGGAGCATTGTCAAAAATAGCTTCTGTTTTACCCCACGACCTGAGAACCGCACTTGATACCAATTCATTGGTGGTTGGTAAAGGGGATCAAACAGAATTAGAGGCCATCGATCTGTCGCAGATTCGAAGGGCCATTCGAGTCGAGCATAAGATACTAATCAAGTATCTAGATCTGAAGGGAGCTAGTTCAGAGAGAACGATTTGGCCCGTTGCGCTGGGCTATTTTGATCGCGCTCGGATGCTTGCCGGGTGGTGCGAACTACGGCAAGAGTTCCGTCACTTTAGAACTGATCGCATATCTGCTTTGAAAGTAAAGCCCGAGCGCTACCCCCGTCGGAGGCAAGTCTTACTTAAAGAATGGCGCGAGGTGGACATTCTTCAGCGACATCAGCGACCGCCGCAGCATTTGTCTTAGCGACGCAAAAAAGGGGACACCCATTAGCCTTGACTTGAGACCGGCTAATGCAAAATAAGGGGACAGATTTATTTTCGACGACCAAATCGTTTATCAATAAATAAATCTGTCCCCTTTTTCGCTGCAAGATAACGCTGATAGTCCTCGACAGCAGCAAACACCACCTGACGGTTATGACCGCGCTGGACAACGTGATGCGGGTAGTTCGGCAAAACAATGCGTCCCATCCTGGGCATGAGCAACCTCCTTCCATGGAGCTTTCAGCCTAGCAAATCAGCGGAAAATAAATCTGTCCCCTTTTTCGTTCTTTTTCGCAGTCCTTTTGCACCAACTAATCAGCGATTAGATTTTTCACAAGACTTGCGACTTCAGATCTAAGCATTTCACCGTCAAGTTCATAGTCTTCCCTTGACTCGTCTGGTTCGTACATGTCTGCGGCACAAAAAATGCTAGACAAACACTCACTCAACGAAGGTTCGTCGAGCTGAAGTACATTCTTATCCCGCTCAATTTTCCAAAGCTCAATGTACGCCTCAGAAAAAACTTGGGCCGTCAGTCTACCCGCTACAAACGATCTTGCAAACTCCAAGATGGTAAGACTCATCGCAGCACTCCATTTTTAATAAAGTTATCAAACTGCTGAGTTCCTGGTGCGAGTTTAAAACCAGTCACAAAATTACCTGACGCATCGAGCACAACAGCATTGTTAGTGATTGAGTTAAAGAATACTTGGGAGTCTTTTACAAACCCGTATGTACCTTGCTGAGTCGTAGAAGTGGATGCCATGTGAGTTTTGATTGCTGCCTCATACTGAGCAAGTGTCTCAGGATTTTTCTTAGTAGTCACCACACCAAAATCAGATGCATGTTTGAATTTTTTATCGAGCTGCTTCTGGGTAACACCAGTTAAAGCCTCAGCTACACTATTACCTTTTGCACCGGAGCTAGCAGCTCCACCTTTTGCAAACCACGAACCGGCCTTCCCAAGTATAGCGGCTAACCCTAAGCCAGAGAGCTCTCCGGCCATGAACGCGCCCCACGCCTTGACGAACTCATTCGCTGGTTGGACGCCCTCAAACCCTTGGCCTTGCGCGAGTGCCCGAGCGGCCTGATCAACCTCTTCAGATGAGGCCCCCTGATTTTGCATGTATTCCACAAGGGAAGTTGCCGCTTGCCCATATTCGGTTAAACCCGGAGGCAGGTGATCACCGAAATTATACTGGGTACCGTTCTGCGCCACCCAAGCCCCCTTCTCGAGCTTGCTTGCATCGACATCCTTTTGTGCAGCGGCAGCCAGAACACCAACGATCTGAGAGCTCATGGTCAACAGGGTTTTGTCGCCCTTGACCAGGTTATTCAGATGCCCGACCAGCGCCTCATTCGCTCCCGCCGCCAAGGCTCCCGTCTTGAAGTCCCCACCGCTCGCTTGAGCCAGTAGTCCGCCCACCATGGCGTGAATCGCGACCTTCGGCAGGGAACCGTCGGCAACCACGTCTTTTGTGTAATCGCCCACCGCGTTAAAACTGGCCGCCGCCAAGGTGTTGAACAAAGCGTTCTTCAGGGCATCGCTCATGCTGCCACCCTGCCCCAACGCCTTGCTCAGAAGCAGAGACGTTCCGCCTTGCAAAGTCTGGTTTGCCGCAAACTGGCCGACGCCTGTCCAAGTGCTGAGATCCGGTCCGATGAGCTTCTTCGTTATTGCGTCGGTCTTGGTCCCCGTCCAACCGTCGAAGTAGGCGGCCGTCAGGCCCGCCGTAACACCTGAAATGACATAGCCTTTGATCGCATCGGAAGAGGTCACGTCCTTGAATACAGCGCCGAGATTGCCGCGATTGTTGACTGCGCTAACGGTGGCGTTTGTTGATGCCCCGGCAGCTACGGCACCTGCTGCAGCCCCCACGGCACCACCGCCCGCCATACCGGCAACGGCGGGCCCAACAACAGCAGCCATGATGATTGCAATGATGATTTGCGAAGCAGGCCCTAACCCTGAGTTTTCGTACTTGAACGACTCATGAATCTCCTTGACCTGTCTCCAGTCCACATCACCGCGCGCTTCAGCCTGCTTCAACCAGGCAAGCTGAGGGTCCGCCTGGACCATCGCATCGATGGTCTGGCTGACGCTCTTCTGATCGATGTGCTTGATGTCGATCTTCAGACCGTCAACCGCTTTGATCGTGAGTTTGCCAGCGGCAATCAGGCTGCTCTGACGAAGCGTTTCGTCTGTTTTGCCTTCACCTTTCGATGAGGTCCAGAAAGCGTTGTTATCGCTTTTGGTATGGCTTTCATCATGCAGGTCCTTCACCCCTTCAAAGGTGATCGAACCACCACTGTCCAGGGTGATGTCCTTGCCACTATTGAGCTTGGCAACCTGATAGCGTTGATCGCCGCCGCTTTTTAGCGTCAGGTCCCCACCGGTCTTGATCTCACTCCCCACATTAGTGACCTTGGTCACTTCATCACGCTGGGTCTTCTTACTGCCCCAACTGCCTTTTTTCTTCATGTCGTACAGCGAGTAATCGCTGTCTTGTGCGGCCAGCAGTTCAAGCTTGTCGCCCGCCACCAGGTAGGCTTCATCCCCGGCGTTGACCTTGCTGGAAATCAGCGTCAGGTCCTTGCCCGCGTTCAGTGCAACATTGCCGCCTGCGGTAAGGGTGGTGGACACCTGCTGGACATGGTCTTCCTGACGGGTCTCCTTCTTGGTCTTGGAGTAGGAGTGGCTCTCGTCCGCTGCCGAGGCCAGGGTCAGGTTTTCAGTCGCCGACATGGCGATGTCACGCTTGGCGTCGATCTGGCTGGCGATGGCCGTGAGGTCGCGCCCCGCGTTGATGTTCAGGTCACGCCCTGCTTCTACGCTGGAGCCGTTCTGGGTAATGGTCTGATTACGGCGGTTGGTGCCGGTATTGCTGCTGGCGACCTGCTCGACGGAAGTGATTTTGACGTCACGACCGGCATCGATCGAGGTGTCTGCGCCGCTCTTGAGTACACCACCGCTGTTGTTGACATCGCGCCCGGCGCGGATGGTCAGGTTATTGGCCGCTTCGACGCGGGCGGCGTTGTCGACGAAATCGCGTTGCTCGCTGTGGTTCCCGTTACTGCTTTCGTGAGAGGTGAGCGTGCGTTCATTGATTACGTCGCCTTTGAGTGCGGTGAGGCTGACGTCACGCCCGGCAATAATGCCGCCGGCCTTGTTGACGAGGTTGTTGCCCGCCAACAGGTCCAGACGATTACCGGCTTCCACCAGGCCGCTGTTGACCAGGTCGTTGCCGGCGGCAGCCGACAGGTTGTTACTGGCGCGCAAGGTGCCGGCGTTGTTCAGGTCCTTGCCGGCGATCAGGCTGACGTCTTTACCCTGGATCAGCGCGCCATTGGCCGCCAGCCGGTTATTGGCATTGGCCAGGTACAGCACCGGCACCAACACTTGCTCGCCGTTGACCTCGGCGTTTTCCATCCAGACGATGTCGTGGGTCAGGGCCGCGACCTGCTCGGAGGTCAGGCTCACGCCCAGCGACAGGTTGAGTTCGTTTTTACTGGCGACAGCGTTGTTCATCAGGTACTTGAACAGTGCTGCGTCCGAGGTCTGGCCATCGATGAAGCGCTGCCCGGTGCGGGAGACCACGGCTTGTTGAATCAGTTTCTGCTCGTATAAGCCGTCACCCAGACGCTTGGCACTTTTGTCCGGGTCGTAGCCGAGGTTCGCCAACAGGTAATCCGAGCTCATGAATTGCTTGAGGTCGGTGAGTACCGGGTTGGTTTCGATCAGGTATTTCTGCGGATTGGATGGAACGGTGCGGGTCGGCAGGCCCTGGACGCGGTTGACCGTGAAGGCAGTGAAGCTGCCGGATAATCCTGCGCCTGATGAGTCTGTGCTTGAGGTTGTGGCATCGGGGACGCTGGCATCAACGCCAGTCCCGGAACAAACCTACAAACAAACCACCCGCGTCAGACCTTAGGCCGATTGACTGACCTCGCCCCACTCCCTATCCTCGCGCCTGTCACGACTCATTCGTGATCGGGTTTGACGGCTCGGTGGTTTTAAGGCGCGCACTGTCCTTCAACTTTGCTCGTGCACTTCTGTGCTCGACGCAAAACTCAATGGTGACTGTGCGCGGGGCACTTTCGAGTGCGCCGGGTGCCTTAGACCGGTCCGTCAACCTGCGCACAGTTGCCACCCTATCGTTTGACGGCGACCACGTGGCAGCTCTTGATCACTAAGGAGCTACACCCATGACCGATCCAACCACAAAATCCATCCCCTTCGCCCGCTGCGACCACGTCGACCATTACCTGTTCGCCGTCCAACCCGACATCCCGTTACTCGACGCACTCGAACACGCCTCGATCTACCTGAGCTGCGCCGAAGCCCTCGCCCATCAAGCCCCCACCGCCACCACCCCGGAACACATCGTCTCCTTACGCTGGGCCAGCCAGCAAATGCTCGGCACCGCCCGATCATTGCTCCAGGCGTCGATCGACGGACTGCACGCCGCCCAACCGGAGGATGACGCATGAACCCGCACATGCCGATGACCAACAATGATTGCGATATCCCGGTGCTGCTGGTCGCCACCCAAGCGCCGCTGGAAGTGCTGCACAGCAACGCCGCTGCACGGTTTCTGGCGGTCACGCAAATGATGGAAAGCCTGGCCAGCCTCGACATTGCCCACGCCAAAGGCGCAGACGTGCAGCAAATCGCCCACGCAGCGGCGATGTTGCTGCGGGACGGTTGTGATGTGATGGATGTGTTGGGGCGCCAGATTCGGGCGCAGCACTGAGGTAACGCACACGCTGTTCCCGCACGTTGTGGGGAAGGATGAACTGAGCCTCAGGTCAAGCGGGCAAAATCTTGCAAATCGAAGGTGCTCAACGCCGTACCCCGCGATAACTATGTACCTCATCGCGGGGTACGATTTATTTGAGAGTAAGGCTTATTTTCAGAGTGCGGCCAATGGTGCAGCCTTCCAAGCCGCAAACAATCTGCACCAAAAAAGGGGACACCCATTAGCCTTGACTTGAGACCGGCTAATGGGTATCCCCTTTTCGCAGCAATTAGCGTGAAGGAATATCCCTGATGTCGGACACGATAAATGTCGGCAAGGTACGGATATAGAAAGGCTCCACGTCAGAATTATCTTTGTGAGTCAGCGCTGCCACCATGGTCTTCATATTGCGAAGCTGACCAAATGCACCGGCAGGCTGCAGCCCCTCACGCTCGTTGGAAAAATGCAGAACTTCGGCACCGGCCTTTTTGACCTTGACCTGATAACTGAAATCGACACTGGCGAGGATCGTATTGTCATCGACGATGACCGACACCAATCCGCCATTGGAGTTGCCGATCCGACGCTTGTAGACGGTGTTCACATCCAGCAGGTAATCGGCACTTTCCTTGCTCGTTGCATAGCGATTAGCGCTCGACAATTGATTGATCAGCTCAACTCGGAGCTGCTCACGCAACGTGTCTTGTGGCATAAACCGCTCATTCTTGCCGACCAGTTCAACATCGAAGTTATCGATCCAATAGGTAGCGGTCGCCGGGATCTGGACTGCCATGGGGGAGATGTAGTAATCCGGTTTGGAGGCGCAGCCCGATAAAAATGAGATTGCCAAGAGTAAAGCCAACACACGCATGTGAATTCGTCCTTGAGGAGGGTTATGTTAATTTTAAAGAGCGGTACATTACGAGATCAGAAGTATTGCTCACATCATTTAAGAAAAACAGGGATCTGTTTTTTACCGTTCTAGCTTAACAAACAAACCTGTCACGTTTTCTTTTAGTCAAAAAAAAACTAATCAAGCATCCGTCTTTTATTATCGACTTACACAAAAAGTGGATTTAATTTTCCGAGCATGGCTTTACCTCCAAATGGATCAATGCGTGACCAGAAAAAGTTATGAACTAAGAACCAATCGCTCGCCCTCAAAATATCCCGACTGGACATCCTCACCCATTTTCTTTTCGAGCCTAGTCAATCCATGTAATAGCGCCCCAAGATCAACCGCGAACACCATCTCGAAACCAATACCGCATACCGAAATCTCATACCCTCTGATGCCAACCCCGAGAATTATCGACGGAATATCGACGCCCCTAAGCGCAAACCGCAGGTCATGCTTAACTCTGTATTCGTACAAAAGATCCTCGTCAACCTCTGACAAATCCTCCTCAATTTTATCTGCAATAGTCCTTGCCAAAGAACGATCACTTAAAAAAACAAATGGCTCATTGATAATTTCATCCGCATTAGCACTCAACCATTCAATTAACACCCTTGAGTCCCAATTAACACCAAATAAAACACACTCGCAGCCCGCCACCGTTCTAACTTTTAGAACCACATTCGAAAACCACTCACCGCCCGCAGCAGGGATAATTCTGCGAACCTTATCAACAGGAGAAAACTCAAAAATCAATTTATTCACATCTTACCCTTCAGCAAACGTTTGTATTCCGCTGCTGCCACAGCACCAGAGTCTCTCAGACTCCGTAAAGCATCGAAAAGGGGACTAATTTATTTACGATGACAAAATTCGGCAACCCATAAATAAATCTGTCCCCTTTTCCTCAAATGCACCGGCAGGCTGTAGCCCCGCGCGAGCGTGGGAGAAATGCAAGACTTCGGTACCGGCCTTTTTGACCTTGACCTGATAACTGAAATCAACACTGGCGAGGATCGTATTGTCGTCGACAATGACCGACACCAATCCACCATTGGAGTTGCCGATCCGACGCTTGTAGACGGTGTTCACATCCAGCAGGTAATCGGCACTTTCCTTGCTCGTTGCATAGCGATTATGCGCTCGACAATTGATTGATCAGTTCAACACTGAGCTGCTCGCGCAACGTGTCTTGCGGCATAAACCGCTCATTCTTGCCGACCAGTTCAACGTCGAAGGTATCGATCCAGTAGGTAGCGGTCGCCGGGATCTGAACCGGCGTGGGGGAGATGTAGTAATCCGGTTTCGAGGCGCAGCCCGATAAAAATGAGATTGCCAAGAGTAGAGCCAACACACGCATGTGAGTTCGTCCTTGAGGTGAGTTACGTTAATTTGAGAGCGGTATTTTACAAACACAGAAGGGACGCCCATTAGCCTTGACTGGAGACCGGCCAATGGATGTCCCCTTATCACTTGTTTTCACTTTTCATTGATCCATTGCGTTAGTAGCACTAAATCATTCCTGACTCTCGCAACCTATCAACTCCTACAAAATCTAATTCGCCAACCCCAACCCTACTCCCATCTGAATATTGCGAGTACCCACACACCTTGCATTGGTACGCCAATAACTTATTAAGTCTCCCTATGTACACCGCCATCCCCCAACACTCACACTTGGGACATTGCTTATCAACCTCAAGAGCAGCTAACGACTCAATTGAGTCACGCAAAAATCTTGCAATTGCTTCAACGTCTCTGGCCTCACGGCTCAAAATAATTTTTTTAAAATGTAAAATATCTCTACCCTTCAGAGGAGAGTATTCAACCGGCAAACTTTTCTCGTCTACATTTATGAATTGATCAAAACCATAGCTAGAAAACGGCTCTTTCATAAAAATATCATAATTACGCCTTAGCCAGCCAAGGATTATTTCAAGCACCATCCTCGATGGCGATTTCTCATCCAAAATACTTACAGCCGATCGTAATTCAAGCCACAACTTTGACGGAAGCGGGCGCATTAGCTACCTATCTTAACAGAATAAATCCGTCCACCTTTCACTTTATTATTCCGTCTTTAAACGAGCCAGACAATTCACGACATCCTCTAACGGGACCACCCACTCAGAAATTTTATTTCCATCCTCATCAAATTGCTCACGAGAGCCAACATATGAATCAATCTTGCACAAATCAAAACCGCCTTCAATTTCATCCAAAAAAATCATACTATTCTGCACATAAACCAGATCACCGACATAATACAATACCCATACTGTTAAAAAATTCGCAAAGCTTGGATCTGTCATTGACGTCACGAGCACTGACTGACCACCTCGCGCAACGCCTTGCTCTATAGATTCTATCCAACTTCCATAATACTGAGACCGCCCCCAGTACGAAGTAGGGGCACGAAAAAACTCCTTAGCCCCATTCAATTCTATACAGCCGACTAGCGCTTCCACATCAAACTCTTCAACAGGTGTCATACCTAACGAAATATTAAACCTCATCTAATCTTTAATCCTATTCAAATCTTTATCATAGGTCCCAATTCGCTGACCTTTCCTATTGAATACTTTCCATCCATCAGAAACGTTATGTCCATCAACATCGGGGGAAATAAACTCCTTGCCGTTGGAGAACACAGGTTGTCCATGAGAGTCAAAAGGCGCTTTTTGCGGTGGGATTCGCCTGTCGTAACCCAATCGAGAGGCGGCCTCCTTGAGAAAACCTCCCTTTGTTTGCGTATTTCCGGGCTCCACTCTAGCAGGTGTTGTCTTGCCTTTACCCGCCCCCATTGCCGCTACAGAATAGGCCTTACCCGCGAGCGACTTCACCCCGCCCATCGCGATATCGATCAGCCATTCTGCAGTCAACACATAGGAGTCGCCGTTGAGCTGCGTTAAATCACGATCAGGGGATTTGTAGAGCTCCTTTTCCTCCGCATGAGTCTTTGCGACTTCATCCTTTTCCCTGTCAGTCAAGGCCGCCGTCGCACCTATCGCAACCTTTTCCTTGAGTTCATCTACCTTGTCACCAACGGTATAGCGCAGTAACGCATTGCCAGCGATGCTGACGAGTGCCTTGCCAGGCCCCATGATGGCTTGAGCCCCCATCATGGCGATTTGCGCCTCCTCTACTGGAAGAGAATCGATGTATGCCTTGAGTTTGCGAGAACTTCTAAGTGCCACCTCACCCATTGTTTTGGGTGAATCATCAATATTGGTATCCCCCAAAAGCACAGGGTCGCCCAATTTATAGTCCGTTGAAGTCGCTGGCGATGACGGTGGCTTCTGACATGTTCCAGTACTTTCACAACTCTCCATCTTCGCGTTGTACTTCGCCATGTCGTCGGCCCACTCTGCCAACTTGCTCATGGTCTGAGGTTGCAACTGCTCGGCGTCCAGGGGATCCAGCCCACGACGCACGAGGTTCTTACTGACAGCCAACGCACGCTCGTCACCTAGTTGTTTTCTCGCAACCTCCGGTACTTCAGAGAGATCAACACGAGCGGCCTGAATTTCGCCTTTGATCGCGTTCAGCGCATTAACAACGGCGACAGCCTGCGCTTTCTGGTTCTCCTTGAAGTTAACAACGCTGTCTTTCCAGTTCTTGACGGTTTGTTCTGTATTCTTAAGCGCATCAACCGAAGAACTGCTGACATACAGATCCGTGCGATGTTCTTCATCCCGAGTGATCTCATAGGCCTTATCCAGATCCCGGTTCAGACCAGCAGTCGAGTCCTTGCCCGTGGCTTTGTCGTCGCGCACGACAATGTCACCGGCACCCACAGTGGCGCGGACGATCTGCTCGCGATCCTTGTTGTAGTTGTAGCCTTCGACAGCCCAACTGCTCTTGCTATCACCGTCTTTCTTTTTTCCTGCCTGGTCTGTTCCTGCCTGGTCCTTTCCACCACTGTCGAAGTTGTAGCTACCGCTCACATTGAGGTAGTAGCCATGTTCCTTGTCCTTGCCAGCAATATCCCGGAACCCCAAGGTGTTGGTGTCCAGCTTCAGTTTGCCGCTGTCGGACGCCAGTACCGCTCCATCGATCTGTGTATGGTTCTCGGTGTGGATATCGAGTTTGTCTTTGGCACTGATTGAGGTCTGGCTCTCAACCCAGTTGGTCTTCCCTGTGGTTTGGCCGTAGCCAATCGAACCACTGGCTCCACTAAACGAACCGGTAACCGTGAGATCCAGCTCTTTACCGCTGACCTTTCCGGTATCGAGGGCCGATGAAACAGTCAGGTTGCGGCCGACATCACCGATCACCTCATCGCCACGTAACTTGGCACCGGCAATGGTGGTATCACGGCCGCTGTCGAAGCCCAGTCGATTACCGGCGTAGAGGTAAGCCTCCTGCTGCTTGACCGCTTCGCGCTCAAGTTTTCCAAGGCCGATATTCGCGCTGCCGTAAATACCGAAGCCATCCTTACCCGCCATCAGACCGCCCTCAGCCCCCCAGCTACGGCGGCTGCTTTCGCTGTTTGAAGCGTTTTCCGCAGCGCGGATGTTCAGGTCATTGCCGGCCTTGAGGTCGATATTGCGCTCGGCATTGGCCTGAGTGCCGATGAGGTTGAGGTCGTCCTTGGCATCCAGGTTGATATCACGTCCAGCATTGAGCTGTGCTGGTGTAGAGGTCCCCCGGTTGGACTCGTCCTTGGTCCCGGCGTTGCTCACGCCCACACCAATCTTGAAGCCTCCAGTAGTCCCCCCCTTCAGCCCACCCTTGCTCTGGGTGCCGTGACCATCACTGGTATCTGCGCCGCGCGCCACATCAAAAGTGATGTCCTTGCCCGCAACGTTGATATCACGTCCGGCATTGAACTGGCTGCCGCGCACATTCACGTCATTACCGGCAACCAGACTGATGTCGTTACCGGCCGAGAGGCTGGATGGACGATTGGTATCAGAGGTCTGGGTCACGGTCTGGCTGGCGCTGGAAAGGCCCGCGTGCCCATCGAACGTCGGACCACTGAAAAACTGGCCCAATGCGTCGACGCTCTTCAGGACACTGGAGCCCTTGCTGACGCCATCGTCGCCTTTACCGGAACCGCTGAGCGTGTCCATCGTCTTGCCCAGGTTGTAGGCGACGGTGGTAGTGGTGCCATTGCGCTTCACGCTTTCGCTATGGGTGTCGACGGTCTTCTCACCAGCGGCATCGATGTTGATATCGCGACCGGCCTGCAACGTGATATTGCGCTCGGCCTGCAGGTCGGAGCCTTGCTGATTGACGTCGCGACCGGCCTTGACCTTGATGTCCTGCCCGGCGTCGATCTGACTCGCGGCGGCGGTTTGCGTGATTCTGTCGTTGCGCTCCTTGCGGGTCTCGTTTCCGACAAAGGTGGTGAAGCCGTTGTTGTCGATGTTCTGCTTGATACCGTAGCTTTTGTTGGTTTCCCAACTGTTGTTTTGCTGCTGGCTGGAACCGGCGACCACATTTACGTCACGACCGGCGCCCAAGGTAACGGTACGCCCGGCGCTGACGCCGCTGCCGAGGATGTTGATATCGCGTTCGGCGTTCAGGGTCGCGTCTCGATCAGCGCTGACCTGGCTGCCGACACTGGTGGAGCTGATGGCTTCGTTTCCAGCTTTTTTCGCCGCGTTCAAGGTGATGTCCGCGCCCAACCCCGGGGTTCCGGCGAACAAACCGACCGTGTCCTTAAACGACAACCCGGCCTTTTTCTTGTACTCGGTGGTCAGGCTATAGGCGCTGTCGTTGGCCGAGACAAGGTTGATATCACCGGTTTCCTTGATCAGACCGGCACGCAACTCGGCGTCGTTTTTGGCGGTGACTTCACTGGCGCGCAGGCGTACATCATTACCGGCGACAACCACTGCATCATTGCCGGCACTCAGCTCGCTGCCAACCTGAGTCGCAGTAGTCTTGAGCTGGCTTTTGCCACTCTTCGACAACCCAAGGAATCCAGACTTGGTGGTCTTGCTGTAAGAACCGTGCTCTTCAACACCCGACAGCACCGCGACGTCGTTGGTGGCGCCTAGGATCAGGTCGTTACCGGCCTTGAGCTGGCTGCCGATGATGCTGACATCACGTCCGCCATCCAGGCTGACGCCACCCTGTGCGTCTTTGCTGGTGTTCACCGTGAGGTCATGGCCGGCATCGATCACCGAGGCAACGTTGGTGCTGTCGTAACTTTCTTGTTGCTTGCTACTGCTGCGACCGAAGGAGCCTTTACTCTTTTTCGTGTAGTAATACGAACTCTCGTCTTTGTCAGAGGCAATGGTGATGTCCTGACCGGCATCCAGACTGATATCCGCACCGCCCTTGATCCGGCTGGCAATAATTGCGAGATCCTTGCCCGCATCAATGGAAATGTCGCGTCCGGCGTTCACCTCGGTGGATTGCTGGGTCACCCGATGGGTTTCAAGGGTGGTTTTCTTGCTGCGCGACGCATAGGTGCTTTCATCAGCAGCCGAAGCCAGGGTGATGTCCCCTTCCGATTGAAGGGCGATATCGCGCTTGGCGTCCAGGCGACTGGCAATTGCACTGATGTCGCGACCGGCACTGATTGACAGGTCGCGGCCAGCGGTGACTTCTGCACCGTGCTGGGTAATTTGCTGATTGAGGAATGAGCTGCCACGAGCATCCGTGGTGCGCTCTTGAATCGAATTGATGCTCACGTCCCGACCGGCACTCATCTCCATGTCTCGGCCGCTTTGCAGTACGCCTCCGGTATTTTTGATGTCGCGACCGGCTACGATACTGAGGTCATTCGAGGCCTCGATGCGAGCGGCGTTGTCGAGGTAATCGCGGTGCTGACGAGTACCGCCAATGCTGGAGTCCAGGCCTGTGACATCGCGCTGATTGATCACATTACCGTTGACCGCTGTGAGGCTGACGTCACGCCCGGCGATGATGCCGCCGGACTTGTTGATGATGTTGTTACCGGCCAGCAGATCCAGACGATTGCCGGCCTCGATCAACCCTGTATTGATGACGTCGTTGCCGGCCTTGGCCGACAGGTTGTTGCTGGCGCGCAAGGTACCGGCGTTGTTCAGATCATTGCCGGCGATCAGCGTTACGTCGCTACCCTGGATCAGGGCGCCGTTGGCCGCCAGGCGGTTGTTGGCATTGGCCAGGTAGAGCACCGGCACCAACACTCGCTCGCCGTTCACCTCGGCATTTTCCATCCAGACGATGTCGTGGGTCAGGGCCGCGACCTGTTCGGAGGTCAGGCTCACGCCCAGTGACAGGTTGAGCTGCTGTTTGCTGGCGACAGCATTGTTCATCAGGTACTTGAACAGTGCTGCGTCCGAGGTCTGGCCATCGATGAAGCGCTGCCCGGTGCGGGAGACCACGGCTTGTTGAATCAGTTTCTGCTCGTAGAGGCCATCGCCCAGACGCTTGGCACTTTTGTCCGGGTCGTAGCCGAGGTTCGCCAACAGGTAGTCCGAGCTCATGAATTGCTTGAGGTCGGTGAGTACCGGGTTGGTTTCGATCAGGTATTTCTGCGGATTGGATGGAACGGTGCGGGTCGGCAGGCCCTGGACGCGGTTGACTGTAAAGGCACTGGGCCGAGTCGATTGGCCGACGACCGGAGCCGCTTGGCTGATGGCAGCGTTGGTCGCAGAGCGGCCTGGCAACACAGCGCCTGACGCTGGGTCCGCGCCTGGAACGGCCGCGTTGATCGCGCTGGCGCTGGTATCGGTATTGGCCGCCTGGCGGGCCGCCGCTATCAGCTCGACCGAGGTGGCGGAAGCCTGGGCGATGTTGCCAATCTGGATCTCCCGCGCCTGACTTGCCGGCAACGCCTGCTGACGTTGTGCCGCGCCAAGGCTGGCGCCACCCATGGTCCAGCTTTGCGGACCGCTGGCAGCCGGAGTACTGGTGCCCTGGCCGCTCAGGCGGAACATACCGTTCTGGCCCGTTGGCAGGCTAAAACCGGGGAGCGCCAACGGGTTGACTTGTTGCTGCGCCAGGTCGGGGCGCAGCTGCGAGTTGATCCTTATCGGGGTGGAATACGCATTACCAGCGCCGGTATCAGTGTTGGTATGGCCGGCAGTGACGTAGTTGTAGTAACTGCGAACCACGCTGTTGTTGAGGTTCTGGGCGGCATTGAGGCTAACGTTGCCACCCGCCTGGATTATCGAATCATAGGTTTTACCGCCAGGATTGGTGGTTACCTGACTTTCCGTTAGCTTGCCGCCGCCCATCAGACCGATAAAGTTGCTGAGATCCGCCTCGACGGTGTCCGAAGGCGTCGGACTGTTTTTGGCTGTGAACGCTGCCGCCGCGTCTACGGCTCCAAAAATCTGGTCGACGTAGTTCCAGTAAGTCCGCACGGTGTGGATTTCGCCAGCCTGCAAGCCAGTGTTGTTGATGGTTGCGGCGTTCGCTGTAAGGTTGCCGGTAGCGGCGATGGTGCTGCTGGTGTTGTTCAGCGTCTGGGCGTTGATCAACATGTCCGCGCCGCTGGTAAGGCCCGACGCGTCGGAGCTGGCAGTGACCTTGAGACTATCGACCTCGTCGATTTGCCAGTGGCCGTTCACCCGTCCTTTACGACGAGCGTCACAACCAGGCCCAGGTATCGTCGCACAAGGCAGGCGAGTGATGGTGACCGAAGTCTTTTCGTGCTCACCGTATTGCAGAACATCCCTGACGTTATTGACCGTCAATGCATTGATGGTCAGGTTCTGCGCGCTCTCGATGTTACCCGAGCGGTTGTCCAGCAGATCCGCTTTGCCCTGTTGCGGGTCTCTGCCGACCAACACGTTACCCAGGCCATAAACCTGTGCGTACGAGTTCGTAAAGCTCGAAACCAGCAGACGCATATCTCCACCGCTGGAGATCAAGCCACCACTGTTAAGCAGCGCACCGGTGGTCAGCGTCAGGTCCTTGCCGGCCCCTAACGTCCCATAGTTGTTAACGCCTCCGGCGCTAACGTTAAGGTTTGCATTGGACGTCAGTCGCCCCTGATTGGTGAGCATCCCGCCGACGTTGATCGTCGTATCACCACCGCCTGCGATAGTGGTGGCGCTGTTCAAGGTCAACTGGTTGGCGCTGAGGGTCATGTTACCCAGGCTGCTGGTGCGCCCATTGCCGCCATAACTGCCGCCCAGCGCCAGACTCATGCTGCCGTCACTGGCGATCAGCCCGTCGTTGTACCAATTGCCGCCCGTCCCCACGAAGCTGTTGGAGGCCAACAGTTGGCCGCTGGCCGTCTGCACGAAGTTGTTGACGTTGACGTTCAGGCGCCCGGCCTGGATCACGCTGCTGTTGGTCCAACTGTCAGCGTTGAGGGTCAGGCCGCCACGGGTCACGATGGAGCCGCCGGCCCCGGTGACGTTGGCCGTGGAAATATCGAAAGTGCCGGTGCCGACGTGCAGCAGGCTGCCGCCGCCATTGAGGAAACCACCGACAGCCAGACTCAGGTCGGTGTTGGCGGTTTCCAGGGTACCGTTGCGGTTGTCGAACAGGCCACCGATCTGGAAGTCGGTTTTGCCGCTGGTGCCCAATGCACGTAGCTGGCCGGTCTGGTTGTCGAGCCTGGCGGCTTTGATCGCCAGGGTCGTGTCGCTCTCGATAATGCCCAAGCGGTTATTCAGGGCACCGTTGAGGTTCAGGGTGATCTGGTTGCCGGCGATCTGGCCGTCGTTGTCGCCGCTGTTGTCAAAGTTGTTGCCGGTGACGTTGACCTGGCCCTTGGCATAGAGGCCGCCGTTGCGGTTGTCGAAATTGCCCGCGCCCGTGGCGATGACTGCGTCGCCGGTTTGCGCCGAGATGCGCCCGCCGTAGTTATCGATGCCGCCCAAGGCCGTCAGGTTCAAACGCTGTGCCTGGGTGATGCCACCCTGACGGTTGTTGTTCAGGTCGTAGCCGTTTTTCAAAACGCCCGTCAGGTGCGCGGTGAAGGCACCTTGCAGGCTGGCAAGTACACCGCCGCGGTTGTCGAGGTTGCCGGCGCTGATGGACAGGTCACCGGTCTTGGCCAGGATCCGACCGCTCTGGTTGTCAATATCACCGCCCACCGTGAGGTTCAGGGCGCCCTGGCTTTGCAGCGTGCCCTTGGCGTTGTCGAGGCTGGCGGCCTGTACTTGCAGGCCTCCGTTCTGGCTGTAGATCAGGCCGTCGGCGCTGTTCTGCAGCGCTCCGCCCGTGGTCAAGGTCAACTGATCGTTGGCCGCGACGGTCCCGCGATTGCGGTTATCGAGGCCGCCGGTGAGCAGCGTCATCAAGCCTTGGCTGGCGAGTTGGCCGCCCTGGTTGTTGATTTGCGATGAGCGCTGAACCAGTAGCGGCCCGGCGCTGGCAATCTTGCCGTTGGTGTTGGTCAGGGCACCGAGCAGGTCCAGCGTCACTGCGCCATTACCCACCAGGTTGCCGCCACTGTTGTCCAGCGTGGTACCGGTGAAACTCAGGGCTTGTTGCGCATTGACGGTGCCGCTGGCGTTACCCAGGGTCATCGCTTGTATCGCCAGGGTTGCACCGCTGTCGATCAAACCGCCCTGGGCGTTGTTCAGCAGACCGCTGACGGTCAGGGTCTGGCCGCTGCCGCTGGAAAGGATCCCGCCGTTGCTGTTATCCAGGCTCGCCGCACTGACGATCAGGGCTTTCTGGCTGACCAGCGCACCGGCACCGCTGTTGAGGATTGCGCCGCTGACGGTCACGCCGACATCGCCGCTACGACTCGACAATGTGCCGTTGTTGCGGTTGTCCAGGCTTGACGCATTAAGGCTCAGCCCTTGCCAGCCGGATACCAGACCACCCTGGTTGAGTACATTGGCCGCGTTGACCGTCAGCCGATTGTTGCTGATCAGTTTGCCAGCGCTGTTGTCCAGCGCGCGGGCGCTCAGGTTGATGCTCTGGTTGCTGGAGATTTCGCCGCCCTGGTTGGTCAGGTCCCGCAGGTGATTGATGCTCAGTGTGCCAGCGGTGGTGATCAGGCCGGCGCTGTTGTTCAGATCGCCGGTGGCCGCACCAAGGTCGATGGCGATGGCGCTACCGAGCAACGAACCGCCCTGGTTGTTCAGCCCGCTGCTGTTGATGTTCAGGTCGGTGGTGGCGTTGATCAGGCCCTGGTTCTGGTTAGTGAGCTGGCCATCGACGTTCAGATTGAGATCGGCGCGGCTGGTCAGGGTGCCGCCGTTGTTATCCAGGCTGGCAGCCCGTACATCGAGGGCCGCAGCGGCGATCATGCCTTTGACGTTGGTCAGTGCCTGATTGATGCGCAGGGTCAGGCCCTGATTGCTCAGCAGTTTGCCGTTGCTGTTATCGAGGCTGTCGGCAGCCACGGTAAACGCCTGGGCGCTGGAGATCTCGCCGCTCTGGTTGCTGACATCCTTGAGATTCTTGAGCATCAGCAACGGTGCGTTGATCAAACCGTTCTGGTTGTTCAGTTGACCGTGGTTCAGGTCCAGATCCAGCGACGTGTTGCTGAACAGTTGCCCCCCTTGCTGATCCAGACCGGTGACGCTGGCGGTCAGGGCGGCGGTACTGGCGATGCGACCGCCGTCCTGATTGGTCAGTTGGGTGGCGGTCAGGTTCAGGCTGTCGCCGCTGCTCAGACGCCCGGCGTGGCTGTTGTCGAACGCCCCGGTGGCGACGAGTACCGCGCCTTTACCGCTGATGCTGCCTTTATTGCGGTTGTCGAGGCTGGCGCTGTTGAGTGTGAGGCCGGCGTCGGTGACGATCTCACCGCCCTGGTTGCTCACGGCGCCGGTGGTGGTAAGCGTCAGAGCCCCCGCACTGGAAACGCTGCCCGAGGTGTTGGTCAGGCTGGCGGCCTTGACCCCGAGGGTCCCTTCCGCGCTCAGCAAGCCTTGGCTGTTATCCAGACTGCCCGCAAGTTCGGCCGAGAGGTTTTGCTGAGTCGTCAGCGAGCCGCCGCTGTTGTCCAGGTTGCTGCCCGTCAGATTCAGTCCGGCCTTGCCCGACAGCAGACCTTTGGCGCGGTTGATCACCCGATCGACCGTCAGCGTCAATGCACCGTCGGCGAGTACTTGACCGCCATCACTGTTATCCAGCGTGCTGCCGGTCAGGCTCACATCCGCCTTGCTCGACAGTTCACCGCCACGGTTGTCGACAGCGCCCACCGTCAGTTGCAACGCGTTGGTCGCGCCAACCAGACCACCCAGGCGATTGTCGAGGCTCGTGCCTGTCAGTTGGAGGCCGCCGGTGGCGATCAGTTGACCGCCCTGGTTGTTCAGGGTGGCGATGTTGGCCGTGACCTGCGATTTACCGGCGATTTGACCGTTGGTGTTGTCGAGGTTGTCGGCGTTCAGCTGCATGTCACCGTCGGCAATCAGTGTTCCGCCCTGATTGACCAGCTGGTTTTGCACCGTCAGCCCCAGCGTTCCGTGGCTGCTGACCAGCCCGCTGCTGTTATCCAGGCTGGCGCTGTGGAGGTCGAGGGTCTGGGCAGAGATCAGGCCTTTGACGCTGGCCAGTGCCTGATCGATGCGCAGGGTCAGCCCTTGGTTGCTGATCAACTTGCCGTTGCTGTTGTCGAGGTTTTGCGCGGCCAGCGTGAAGGCCTGGGCACTGGAAATTTCACCGCCCTGGTTGTTGACGTCCTTGAGGTTTTTCAACATCAGCAACGGCGCATTGATCAGGCCGTTCCGGTTGTTCAACTGGCCCTGATTCAGGTCCAGGCTCAATGAGGTCTTGCTGAACAGCTCACCGCCCTGCTGATCGAAACCGGTCACGCTGGCGGTCAGCGCCTTGTCGCTGGCGATACGACTGGCGACACCATTGCTGACCTGGGTTGCGGTCAGGTCGAGGGTGTCGCCGCTGATCAAGCGACCGCCCTGAGTGTTGTCGAAGGTACCGGTGGTGACACGGGTCGTGCTTTTGCCACTGAGCAAGCCGTTCTGGCTGTTGTTCAGGCTCTGACTGCTGAGAGTCAGACCGCCATCGGTGGTAATCGAACCGCTGGTGTTGATCAGCGCTCCGGTCGTTGTCACCGTCAGCGCCCCGGCGCTCGACAGGCTACCGTTGGTGCTGTCGAGGCTGGCCGCGCTGACATTCAGGGTGCCTTCACTGCTGATCAGACCTTTGAGGTTGCTCAAGGCCTGGTCCAGACGAATATCCAGCCCTTGCTGGGAGACCAGGCTGCCACCGCTATTATCGAGGCTCTTGCCCTGGACAGTCGTGGCGCCCTTGCTGAACAACAGGCCCGTGGTCTGGTTAATGATCTGCGCCACTTTCAGGCCCAGATCCGTGCCAGCCAGCACCTTGCCGTTATCGCTGTTGTTCAGGCTCTGGCCTTCGATGCTCACGTCGACGGCACTGGAGATTTCCCCGCTGCGGTTGTCGACCTCATCGACGCTGAGTTTCAGCGCTTTTGTCGCGCCGACCAAACCACCGTTGCGGTTGTCGAGCCCCTTGCCAGTGAGTGTCAGAGTCCCTTGGGCGACCAGCTCACCCTTCTGGTTGGTCAATTGCCCGATGTTGGCTATCAGGTCGCTTTTGCTGGAGAGGCGTCCGCCGCTGTTATCGATGCTGGCGGCGTCCAGCCGCACCGGGCCGACCGCGCTGAGCAAGCCGCCACGGTTATCCAGACGGGTACCGTTGAAGTTGATCGCTGCCTGGCTGTTGAGCAAACCTTGCTCACGGTTATCCAGTTGGCCAACGTTGAGTTGCAGATCCTTGTCTGCGCGGACCTTACCCGTGCGGTTGTCCAGGGTGTCGCTTTGCAGGGTCAGGCGATCCTTGCCGATCAGGCTGCCATTGCGGTTGTCGAGGCTGCCGGTTTTCAGATCGACCACGCCTTTGGCGCTCAGGTTGCCGTTCTGGTTGTCGAACAGTCCACCGATACGCGCGGTCAGGCTGTCATCACTGACCAGGCTACCGTCGTGGCTGTTGTCCAGGCTGGCGGCGCTGATGCTGACGGTTTTCCCGGAGCCGAGTACGCCGTTCTGGTTATTCAGGGCACCGATCAAACCGATGTTCAGTGCCACATCGCCTGTGACCTGGCCGTCGCTGTTGTCCAGACTCGCGGCCTTGAGCGTGGTGCTGGTGGCACTGGAGACTTCGCCAGCGTGATTGTTAAGCGCTCCATCGAGCGTCAGGCTCAGACCGGTTGTACTGGTAAACACACCGTCAGTGTTGTCCAGACTCCCGGCCCGGGCGTCCAGCCCGGCGGCGGAGATCAATCCGTTAATGTTGCTCAGCGCCTGGTCAACACGCAGGGTCAATCCCTGGTTACTGATCAGTTTGCCGTTGCTGTTATCCAGGTTCCGGGCGGCCAGGGTGAAGGCCTGAGTACTGGAGATTTCGCCGTTCTGGTTGCCGACGTCCTTGAGGTTGTTCAACACCAGCAGCGGTGCATTGATCAGGCCGCCCTGGTTGTTCAGTTGCCCTTGGTTCAGGTTCAGCGTCAGCCCGCTGCTGCTGGTGAGCTGGCCGCCGTTGTGCTGGTCCAGACCGGTGACACTGGCGGTCAGGGCCTGGTTGCTGGCGATCTTGCCGCCCTGGCTGTTATCTACCTGACCGGCCTTGAGGTTCAGGGTGCTCAGGCTGGTCAGCTTGCCACCCTGGTTATTCACACCCGCATCGGAAGTAATGCTCAAGGCTTTGCCTGCCGAGACCAGACCGGCCACGTTGTCCAGCGAAGCGACTTGCACGGTCAGGGTGTCGAGACTGGAAAGCTCGCCGCTGTTGTTATTCAGATAGCCCGCATGAGTGTCCAGGCTGCCGACACTGTTGAGCAGCCCACCTTGGGCGTTGAGCAGTTGATTCGCCGTAACGCTCAGGCTGCCGGAACTCAGCACACGGCCTTTGTTCTGGTTATCCAATGTGCCGGCCGTCACCTGAGTGCGATTTTGCGCACTCAAAGTGCCGCCCTGGTTGGTCAACGTCTGCGCGGTACTGACCGTCAGGTTGCGGCTGGCGATCACGCTTTTGCCGCTGTTGTTGAAGTTCTGTGCGCTGAGGTTCACATCACCGCTGGCGTTGCGGCTGGTGTCGGCGTTGACCCCGGCTTCGATCACGTTGTTGTTGGTCAGTTGGCCGCCGGCACTCAGGTTGATGCTGTCGCGAGCGGCGAGGGATTGCTGGTTGCTCAGGTCGCCCTGGGTTTGCACATTGAGGGTGGTGCCGGCGTAAACCGGTCCCTGGGCATTGAGGCTGGCGGCTTTGATATTCACTGCGCCATTGGCCGCCGAGGTGTCGGCCAGGCTCAGTTGGCCGTTGGCATCGAGCTGGATATCGCCGCCGCTGGCGATCAGTTTGCCGTCGAGTTTCACCCCGACGCCGGCTTCGGTGCCGACCAGTTTGATCGCACCGGCGTACATGCCACCAAGCGCTGAGGAGTCGATCGCCAGCTCTGGCTTGGCACTGCCGTAGTTTGCACGGGCGGTGGCGTTGAGGGTGTCGGCATTGACGTCGTTGCGACCGGCAACGATGGTCAGGTTATTTGCCTGGATCTGCGCGTTGATCTTGGCGCTGCGGGTGATGATTTCGAAACGGTCGACGTTGGTGGCGTTGATCCCGGCGCCGTCGATGGAGACGCTGCCCTGATCGACCTGGAAATGATCCAGTCGGCCGTTATCAAGCACCGGTTTGCCGGTGGTCAAGGTCACTCGTGGGGTGTTGATAAACCCGCAGCCGTTGCAGCTGATGCCATAGGGGTTGGCGACGATCACCCGCGCCGACTGCCCCGCCACTTCGGTGTAACCGTTCAACTGGCTCGGGCTGCCGCCGTTGACTTCGTTGAGGATGGTTTGTGCCGAGCCGCTGTTCTTCAGGTTCGGGTTGCCAACGATGTACCCACCCAGCTGGGTGGCCGAAGTCTGGGTTGAACCGTTGTTGAGGATCAAGCCCTGCAGGGTGACGTTGTAGTCGTGGAACTGGTTGTGCGAGAGACCCGTCGCGTTGGGCGTGGTGATGTTGACGATCGGCACGCCATTGCCGGCACGATCCAGGCTGGTGCCCGGCGCGCTGACCACGATGCCGTCCGCCTGCGCCCACATCGGTTGCCAGAACATCACGTTGGCGAGGAGGAACGCCAGGCCGCGTTTCGGCATACCCATGAAACGCTCACGGGGAATCACGGCAGCAGAAGGCTGTCCGGCCAGAAAGGCCAGTTGGCGAACGTCCATATTCAGGTCTCGACTAAACGGAAAGTTAGAGGGAGAAATCCACGCGGAAATAGATAGGTGCTTCGCGCTCGGTCAACGCATCCGGCCGCTCCAGGGAGTGGGCGAAGGTCACGCTGGCAGACACGTGCTGACCACGGGCGAACAGTTCGATCGAGTCGCTCGACATCCGCCCGTGTTGCTCGCCGTTGTAGCGGCCATGACTGATCACGCCCTGGTCGTAGCCCAGGCTGGTGCCGTATTCAGCGAACACCGGACGCAGCCATTCCCAATTCACCGGGCGACTCCAGCGCAGGTCATTGCGCCAGTAACCACCGCTGTCACCGGACAACGACTGGTCCTTGTAACCACGGATCGACGACAACCCGCCCAGGCTGGTGCGTTGCGGGCTGAACAACACGTCCTCGCTGCGCTGGCCGGTCATCAAACTGCTGAAGCTCAATGACTCGCCCCACAGCTTGAATGGCTGCAAGTAGCTCAGGGTGCCGGTGTATTTGCGATACCGCGCATCCGGTTCGCCCGGGCCTGGATGGCCGTTACTCTGGGCATCGAAGGCGCCGATGCCTTTCTGCATGCCCAGGTCAAGGTTGACGAAGGCCGAGCCGATACGCCGCCCGTGGTTGATCCCGAACTGCGCTTCGCTCAGATGGTTGCTGCTCAGGGCCAGCTTGCTGCCTTCGATGAAATTGTTGTTGCGCAAGTGGGACACGCCGGCGCTCAAGGACGTCTTGCTCACGGCATCGCGATAGATCACGCGCTCGGCCTTGAACTGGTGAGTCTTGCTGTCGCCGGTCTGTCTGAAGTTGTAGCCATTGGCGGCAATCTGCGAGCGGTAATCGCTCTGGCTGTAGCTGTAGTCGAAATTCCACCAGCCCCACGGCAAGCTGTAATCGAGCATGGCGTTTTTCGAGGTGCGCTGGGGATCGCGGTCCACATCGTGACCGCCACGCAACGACAGCTGATCGGCCACGCCCAGCGGGTTGTCCCAGTCAAAGGTCGTGCCCCACTGCTGCTCGCCAGTGCTGCGCTGGCCTTCGTTACTGCGCGACAAACCGGCGCGCCAGGGCTTTTGCGGGGTGTTCTTGACCAGCACTTCGCTGCCGCCCACGGCTTTACCGGGGGCCAACTCCATCTGCGCCTGATTCGACGGCAAGCGGTTCAACTGATCAACCAGTTGCTCGATCTCGCGCAGGTTGACCAGGTCTCCGGTCTTGCCTGGGAAAGCCATGGACAACTCACGGTCCGACAGCTTGCTACCCTCCGCGCCTTTGATCCCTTCGAGCTTGCCCTCGACCACCAGCACCTTTAAATGACCGGCAGACAGATCCTGCTGCGGCAAGTAGGCACGACTGGTGACCAGGCCTTTTTCGAGGTAGCTATCGGTAATGACCTTCAGCAGTTCGTTGAGCTGGGTGACGCCCAGGCACTGGCCGATGTAAGGCTTGAGCAAACGCTCGCGCTCACGGGCCGACAGGCTGTCGGCGCCTTTGAGTTCGATGTCTTTGATCGGGAAGCAGCGGGTATCGGCTGGGGCTGTCGGGGCCGTCGGTTTGGCCACTTTACCGGGCAGTTCCTTGAGCTCTTCGAGACGTCGGCGCTGCTCTTCGAGCAGGCGATCCTGACGTTCGCGGATCAGGTCGGTTTCACCGGGGGTGGGTGCGGCGTGGGCAAGGTTTACGCTGGTGAAACACAGCAATAGACACGGCAAAGCCGCACACAACCTCTTCCCGAGGGTGTGCAGGTACATGTTCGATCCTTCGAGATGACGAGTGATATCAATATGATGGCGCAATACTAAAGTGACATCATTCTGACGTCAATAAACTTGTTGCGAATTTATTTCAGAACGTGTCTTGATTAATACATAGGAAACTCCTGACGGCGCTGACGTCAGTCTCGATCTCAAGATCGCCATAGGCCAAAAATGAAAAAACCCGGACACTGTCCGGGTTTTTTATGGGATCGCTAAGGCGCGTTATTCAGCGGCCGGTGCTTGCGGCTTGCGGCGCTTGAGCGGCGCCATGCCATCTTTGCTGACGAGCGACAGGGCGTCGGTCTTCGGTCGGTTGGCGATCTTGCGTTTGGTCGGGGCCTTGGCGCCGGTCTTTTTCTTGTCGCCCTTGGCGTCGACTTTTTTCTTCTTCACGCCAACGGCTTTGCCCGAGGCCTTGACCTTTTTCGGTCCACCGTAGGTGCCTTTGACTTCCTTGATGGTGCGGCGCTCGAAGCTCTGCTTGAGGTAGCGCTCGATACTCGACATCAGGTTCCAGTCGCCGTGGCAGATCAGCGAGATGGCCAGGCCATCGTTGCCGGCACGACCGGTACGACCGATACGGTGAACGTATTCGTCGCCGCTGCGCGGCATGTCGAAGTTGATCACCAGGTCCAGGCCTTCCACGTCCAGGCCGCGAGCGGCAACGTCGGTGGCAACCAGAATCTTGACCCCGCCCTGCTTCAGGCGGTCGATCGCCAGTTTGCGATCCTTCTGGTCTTTCTCGCCGTGCAAGACGAACGCCTTGTACTCCTGCGCCACCAGACGGCCGTAGATACGGTCGGCCATGGCCCGGGTGTTGGTGAAGACGATGGCCTTCTGGTAGGTCTCGTTGGCCAGCAACCAGTTAACGATCTGTTCTTTGTGCTGGTTGTGGTCAGCGGTGATGATTTGCTGACGGGTGGTGTCGTTCAACTGGCTGACCGCGTTGAGCTGCAAGTGCTCAGGGTTGTTCAGGACCTTGGCGATCATCTCGCGCAAGCCCGAACCGCCGGTGGTCGCGGAGAACAGCATGGTCTGCTGACGGTTGGTGCACTCGTCGACCAGACGCTGTACGTCTTCGGCAAAACCCATGTCGAGCATGCGGTCGGCTTCGTCGAGCACCAGCACTTCAACTTCTTTCAAGTCGAGGTTGCCGGCGTTCAGTTGCTCGATCATCCGGCCCGGAGTACCGATCAGGATGTCCGGCACTTTGCGCAGCATGGCGGCCTGGACCTTGAAGTCTTCACCGCCGGTGATCAGGCCGGACTTGATGAAGGTGAACTGCGCGAAGCGTTCAACTTCCTTGATGGTCTGCTGGGCCAGCTCGCGGGTCGGCAGCAGGATCAGGGTCTTGATGCTGACGCGGATTTTGGCCGGGCCGATCAAACGGTTGAGGATCGGCAATACGAATGCAGCGGTCTTGCCGCTACCGGTTTGCGCAGTCACCCGCAGGTCACGCCCTTGGAGCGCGAGCGGGATAGCCGCTGCTTGCACTGGCGTTGGCTCGACAAATTTAAGCTCGGCCACGGCTTTGAGCAGGCGTTCGTGCAGGGCGAATTGGGAAAACACGGGTGCTACCTCGAAGAAATACAAAAAATCAGCTGCATAGGGTAACGGTTTCGAGCGCGAAGGCCGAGTTTCTTTATGCAATCGGACGCAAACAATGGCGATTTTGTTAGCGGATTTGTCCCTGAACGTAACTCGATGCGTCTTAAATGCTCTAATCGCCCCCTCTCGTCCTACAGAAGAATCGTTTTAACCCATGGATCTCAAACAGCTCTGGCTCAATACCCAAGACCTCTGGGGCGCTCTCGACCAGCACCCGCTCGTACATTCCAGCCTGGCGCTGATGGTGTTGTTGGTGATCGCCTTGCTGCTCGGACGAGTGGCGCGTCATGTGGTGCTGCACGCCGTCAAATTGCTTGGCCGGCAACCGGCGATGCAGTGGTTCAACGATTTGTTCCAAAACAAAGTGTTCCATCGCCTGGCGCAAATGACCCCGTCACTGGTGATCCAGTTCGGTTTGAACCTGGTGCCGGAACTGAGCAAAACCATTCAGAATTTCCTCGGCAACGTCGCCCTGTCCTTCACCATCCTGTTTTTGGTGCTGGCCCTGAGCGCCCTGCTCAACGCCTTGCTGGACATCTACGCACGCACCGAACATGCCCGCACGCGCTCGATCAAAGGCTACGTGCAGTTAGCGAAAATGGTGCTGTTCGTGTTCGGCGCGATCATCATCGTTGCGACCCTGATCGACCGTTCGCCGCTGTTGCTGCTGTCGGGTCTGGGCGCCATGTCGGCGGTGATTCTGTTGGTCTACAAGGACACCCTGCTGTCGTTCGTCGCCAGTGTGCAGCTGACCAGCAACGACATGCTGCGGGTTGGCGACTGGATCGAGATGCCGCAAGTGGGCGCCGACGGTGACGTGGTGGATATCACTCTGCATACGGTCAAGGTGCAGAACTTCGACAAGACCATCGTCTCGATCCCGACCTGGCGCTTGATGTCCGAATCGTTCAAGAACTGGCGCGGCATGCAGCAGTCAGGCGGCCGACGGATCAAGCGCAGCCTGTTCATCGACGCCAGTGGCGTGCGCTTCATCCATGACGATGAAGAACAGAAGTTGACCCAGGTGCGCTTGCTCACCGATTACATCAACCGCAAACAGGCCGAGCTCAAGAGCTGGAACGAGGCCCAGGGCAACGTCGCGGCGATGTCGGCCAACCGCCGGCGGATGACCAACATTGGAACCTTTCGCGCCTATGCACTGGCGTATTTGAAGAGTCATCCGGAGATTCAACCGAACATGACCTGCATGGTCCGCCAGATGCAGACCACTGCTCAGGGCGTGCCACTGGAAATCTATTGCTTCACCCGCACCACGGCGTGGGCCGACTACGAGCGGATTCAGGGGGATATCTTCGATTACCTGTTGGCGGTTCTGCCGGAGTTTGGGCTGAGTTTGTATCAGCAGCCGAGCGGCAGTGATTTGCGTGCTGGATTGTTGCCGGCGGTGCTCGGCGCAAGCCATATTCCCCAGCCGGAAAGACGCTCGATGTAGCTGCACATGTCCCCTGTGGGAGCGAGCTTGCTCGCGATGGCTGAGTGTCAGTCGACATGAATGTTGGCTGTCACACCGCTATCGCGAGCAGGCTCGCTCCCACAGAGGGTTCAGTGTGTGGCCACCCGCTTCTGTACACCCAGCCGACTGATCCACACCGCAGCCAGTATCACCGAGCCACCGAGGAACAACCGCCCCAGCGCTTCATGCTGGTTCCAGATCAGCAAGTTGATCAGCAGCCCCACCGGCACGTGCAAATTGTTCATCACCGCCAGTGTCCCGCCGTTGACCAGACAAGCACCCTTGTTCCACCAGTACAACCCCAACGCGGTGGACACCAGTCCGAGGAACACCAGCACGCCCCACTGCAAGGCTGCTTCCGGCAGGAAGTTCTGTTTGCCGAACAGCAGAAACGCCGGCAGGGCCACGGCCAGCGCGCCGAGGTAGAAGTAACCGAAGCGTCGATAATGCGGCAGGTCGCTTGGATGGCGTGCCACCAGATGCTTGTACAGCACCTGGCCTGCGGCGTAGGTGAAGTTGGCCAGTTGCAGCAGCAGGAACCCCATGAAGAAGTCCGGATTGATCCGGTCATAACGGATCACCGCCGCGCCGAGCACCGCGACCAATGCCGCCACCAGCGCCCAGGGATTGAAGCGGCGGTTTAGCGCATCCTCGATCAGGGTCACGTGCAATGGCGTGAGAATGGTGAATAGCAAGACTTCCGGCACGGTCAGTACGCGGAAGCTCAGGTACAGGCAGACGTAGGTCACACCGAACTGCAACGCGCCGATCAACAGCATCCCGCGCATGAACGCCGGTTCCACCTGACGCCAGCGGGTCAACGGAATGAACACCAGCCCGGCCAGCAACACCCGCACCAGCACCGCGAAATAGCTGTCGACATGACCGGCCAGGTATTCGCCGATCAGACTGAAGGAAAACGCCTGGATCAGCGTGACAAAAAGTAGATAGCCCATGCTCGCCTCAATTTCGAATGGCGGCGACGATAGCGGGTTTTGCTATTCACTGCGAATCATCAGGCAACACACAAATCCCCTGTGGGAGCGAGCCTGCTCGCGAAGACGGTGTGTCATTCAACAATGATGTCGACTGACATTTCGTCTTCGCGAGCAGGCTCGCCCCCACAGGTTCGTGCCCGGCCACAAAATCGCAGGCAAAAAAAAGCCCGATCTCGCTAAAGCGTTCAATCGGGCTAGAGCACTCAGGAGCAACAAGTGCAAAGGGAGGTTCGATGCGCGAACCGGTTTGAAGGAGGTACGGGAGCTACTTAACCATCAGGTGATTATCTGGCGATTAACGGCTCATGCGACCTGGGCAAGCTTGGCGTTGGCCTGGTTCAGGCCCTTTTCATGGAAGTCACCGCCCAGGTTCATGCCTTCGGCGTGAATGAAGGTGACGTCGTGGATGCCGATGAATGCCATGACCTGACGCAGGTACGGTTCCTGGTGATCGGAGGTGCTACCGGCGTAGATGCCACCGCGAGCGGTCAACACATAAGCACGCTTGCCGCTGAGCAGACCTTGCGGGCCGGTTTCGGTGTACTTGAAGGTCACACCGGCACGCAGCACATGGTCAAGCCAGGCTTTGAGGGTGCTGGGGATCGCGAAGTTGTACATCGGTGCAGCCATGACCAGGACATCGGCAGCCAGCAATTCATCAGTCAACTGGTTGGAGCGCTCCAGCGACGATTGTTCGGTTTCGTTGCGTTGCTCGGCAGGTTTCATCCAGCCACCCAGCAGGTTGGCATCCAGGTGTGGAACCGGATGGGTCGCCAGGTCACGAACGGTGATCTGGTCGGCCGGGTGCGCGGCTTTCCATTGGCTGATGAAGGTTTGGGTCAGTTGACGCGATACCGAGTCTTGCTGGCGGGCACTGCTTTCGATGATCAGAACGCGGGACATGGGATGTAGCCTCCATCGGTGAATGCTGTAAGTCGATGGAGTGAAGATTAAACAGTGCTGTATCGATGAAAAAGCACAAATAACTGCTATAAACCATCAATAAATTCGTTTATAAGCAGAGCATATCTGCCCCGCCTGTGCAACAGCCCTTATTTGGGTTTGCAGGTCAGGGTGATGTACAGCTTGATGATTTCACGGTTGAACCTGGCCGAGAGGTCGGCGCTTTTGCCGGCCTCCAGGCTCACGCGGCGAGTACGCGGTAATTCCGGGCCATTGCGGAATGCCACCGTGCATTCGGCGGCTTTACCGCTGGAGTTGTTCAGCGTAATGGCGCCCATGTCGTGTGCAGTGTCATGGGTGGTGTAGTCGATTTTCAGGCCGTTGAGTTCTTTTTGTACATCGATGGGGTAGGCAAACGCAGTCAGCGGCAACATCGCCAGCACCACACAACAGATTTTTTTCATTCGGCAGCCTCCAATGGAAGCTGCCAGCTTAGGACAAGAGGAGCTCATCATGAAAGCGCCCCGCGTGACCCTTGATCAATGGCGAACACTACAGGCCGTGGTCGACCACGGTGGTTTCGCCCAGGCCGCCGAAGTGCTGCACCGTTCGCAGTCCTCCGTCAGCTATACCGTCGCGCGCATGCAAGACCAGCTCGGTGTGCCGCTGTTGCGCATCGACGGCCGTAAGGCCGTGCTGACCGAAGCCGGCGGCGTGCTGCTGCGCCGCTCGCGGCAACTGGTCAAACAGGCCAGCCAGCTTGAAGATCTGGCGCACCACATGGAGCAAGGCTGGGAGGCGGAGGTGCGGCTGGTGGTCGACGCCGCTTACCCGAGCGCCCGCCTTGTCCGCGCCTTGACCGCGTTCATGCCGCAAAGCCGCGGCTGCCGGGTGCGTCTGCGCGAAGAAGTACTGTCCGGGGTCGAGGAAGTCTTGCTTGAAGGCGTAGCCGACCTGGCCATCACCGGCTTCAGCATTCCCGGTTACCTGGGTGCGGAGTTGAGCGACGTAGAATTTGTGGCCGTGGCCCACCCCGAACACCCGCTGCATCGTCTGAACCGCGAACTGAATTTCCAGGATCTGGAAACCCAGATGCAAGTGGTGATCCGCGACTCCGGTCGGCAACAGCCACGGGACGTTGGCTGGCTCGGTGCTGAACAGCGCTGGACCGTCGGCAGCCTCGCCACCGCCGCGACCTTTGTCAGCAGCGGCCTGGGCTTCGCCTGGTTGCCCCGGCACATGATTGAGCGGGAACTGAAGGAAGGTACGCTCAAGCTGCTACCGTTGGATCAGGGCGGCAGTCGAAACCCGAGCTTCTATCTGTATTCGAACAAGGACAAACCCTTGGGGCCGGCGACGCAGATTCTCATCGAGTTGCTGCGCACCTTCGACACCGCGCCACTGGATGCGCCGTTCGCGGCCCCGGAACAAGCCTGACAAGGAGTTGCACCATGGCCTATTTCGAACATGAAGGTTGCACCCTGCACTACGAGGAATATGGCCACGGCACACCCCTGCTGCTGGTTCACGGGCTGGGCTCGAGTACGCTGGACTGGGAAAAACAGATCCCGGAGCTCTCGACCCGTTACCGGGTGATCGTCCCGGATGTACGCGGCCACGGTCGCTCCGACAAACCCCGCGAGCGCTACAGCATTGCCGGTTTCAGCGCCGACCTGGTCGCGCTGATCGAACACCTGAAGCTCGGCCCGGCGCATCTGGTCGGGTTGTCCATGGGCGGGATGATCGGTTTTCAGCTGGCGGTGGATCAGCCGCAGATGCTCAAGAGCCTGAGCATCGTCAACAGCCAGCCCCAGGTCAGAATGAAAAAACTCAGCGACTACTGGTGGCTGCTCAAACGCTGGAGCATGGCTCATCTGTTGAACATGGAAACCATCGGCAAGGCCTTGGGACGCATGTTGTTCCCCAAACCCGAACAAGCCGATCTGCGGCGCAAGATCGCCGAGCGCTGGGCAAAAAACGACAAACGTGCTTATCTCGCCAGCTTCAAGGCCATTGTTGGCTGGGGAGTGCAGGAACGACTTTCAAGAATCACCTGTCCAACCCTCATCATCAGCGCCGACCATGATTACACCCCGGTTTCGGTGAAAGAGGCCTATGTAAAACTGCTGCCCGATGCGCGGCTGGTAGTGATCGAAGATTCACGCCACGCAACGCCATTGGACCAGCCACACCGTTTCAACCAAACCCTGCTTGAATTTCTAACCGCAGTCGACACCACTACTCAGGATCACTGACCCATGCTGAAAAAAATCGCCCTAGTCACAGGCGCAGTATTGTTCGCCGCCAACCTGATGGCCGCCCCGGCACCGCACGTGCTGCTGGAAACGACCAACGGCCAGATTGAAATCGAACTGGACCCGGTCAAGGCGCCGATCAGTACCAAAAACTTTCTCGCTTACGTCGACAAAGGTTTCTACAACAACACCATTTTCCACCGCGTGATCCCGGGTTTCATGGTTCAGGGCGGCGGTTTCACGACGTCGATGCAACAGAAACCTACCGACGCACCGATCAAGAACGAAGCCAGCAACGGCCTGCATAACGTGCGTGGCACCCTGTCGATGGCGCGCACCTCCGATCCGGATTCGGCCACCAGCCAGTTCTTCATCAACGTCAAGGACAACGACTTCCTCGACCCGGGTCGCGATGCCGGTTACGCAGTGTTCGCCAAAGTCGTGAAAGGCATGGACGTCGTCGACATCATCGTCAACTCGCAGACCACCACCAAGCAAGGCATGCAAAATGTGCCCATCGACCCGGTGCTGATCAAGTCGGCCAAGCGCATCGACTAAACTGCATTAGGCGTCCCGAGCGGCAGCGGTGTGTTCACCGAGCCGCTCGCATCGAAAAAAGGAGAGCCCGTACGCGGGCGTTTAGCTGATGCTCTATCGTCGTTTCGAAAAACTGATCGATATTTTCCGTGACGCCCCGACGGCGGCTCCGCCGAGTCGGGTTCTCCCCTTCTATACCTATTATTTACGTCAGGTCTGGCCGAGCTTTGCCGCGCTGTTGGTCGTCGGTCTGATCGGCGCGCTGATCGAAGTGGCGCTATTCAGTTACCTGAGTCGAATCATCGATCTGGCCCAAGGCACGCCAAATACGGACTTCTTCAAAATCCACGGCGTCGAGCTGGCCTGGATGGCGGTGGTCGCACTATTTCTGCGGCCGATATTCGTCGGCCTGCATGACCTGCTGGTGCATCAAACCCTGAGCCCCGGCATGACCAGCATGATTCGCTGGCAAAACCACAGTTATGTGCTCAAACAGAGCCTGAATTTTTTCCAGAACGATTTCGCCGGACGCATCGCCCAACGGATCATGCAGACCGGCAACTCCCTGCGCGACTCGGCAGTGCAAGCCGTCGACGCGTTATGGCATGTGCTGATCTACGCGATCAGCTCGCTGGTGCTGTTCGCCGAAGCCGACTGGCGGCTGATGATCCCGCTGCTGACCTGGATCGCCTGCTACATCGGCGCACTGTGCTACTTCGTGCCGCGGGTCAAGGAACGTTCGGTGGTGTCCTCCGATGCGCGCTCCAAGCTCATGGGCCGGATCGTCGATGGCTACACCAACATCACTACGCTGAAACTCTTCGCCCACACCAACTTCGAACAGCAATACGCCCGCGAAGCCATCGCCGAGCAGACCGAAAAATCCCAACTGGCCGGCCGCGTCGTCACCAGCATGGACGTAGTCATCACCAGCATGAACGGCCTGCTAATTGTCGGCACCACGAGCCTTGCGCTGTGGCTGTGGACCCAGTCGCTGATCTCGGTGGGTGCCATTGCGCTGGCCACCGGCCTGGTGATCCGCATCGTCAACATGTCGGGCTGGATCATGTGGGTGGTCAACGGCATCTTCGAAAACATCGGGATGGTCCAGGACGGCCTGCAAACCATCGCCCAACCGATCAGCGTCACCGACCGCGTACCGGCACCGCGCCTGGAAGTGGCCCGTGGCGAAGTGCGTTTCGAACACGTGACGTTTCACTATGGCAAGAAAAGCGGAATCATCGACGACCTCAACCTGACCATCAAACCCGGTGAAAAAATCGGTTTGATCGGTCCTTCAGGCGCCGGCAAATCGACCCTGGTCAATCTGCTGCTGCGCCTCTACGACCTGCAAAGCGGGCAGATCCTGGTCGATGGGCAGAACATCGCCAGCGTGGCCCAGGAAAGCCTGCGCGAGCGGATTGGCATGATCACTCAGGACACCTCGCTGCTGCACCGTTCGATCCGTGAGAATCTGCTTTACGGCAAACCCGACGCCACCGACGAAGAACTCTGGGAAGCAGTCCGCAAGGCCCGCGCCGACGAGTTCATCCCGTTGCTGTCGGACGCTGAAGGCCGCACCGGTTTCGATGCTCATGTCGGGGAACGCGGGGTGAAACTCTCTGGCGGCCAGCGCCAACGGATCGCCATCGCCCGGGTGCTGCTCAAGGACGCGCCGATCCTGATCATGGACGAAGCCACCTCGGCGCTGGACTCGGAAGTCGAAGCGGCGATTCAGGAAAGCCTGGAAACCCTGATGCAGGGCAAGACCGTGATCGCCATCGCTCACCGGCTGTCGACCATTGCCCGAATGGATCGCCTGGTGGTGCTGGAAAAAGGCCACATCGCCGAAACCGGCAGCCATGCCGAACTGCTGGCTCATGGCGGGTTGTATGCGCGGCTGTGGCAGCACCAGACCGGCGGGTTTGTCGGCATCGATTGAGGATTGCGTCTGTGGCGAGGGAGCTTGCTCCCGCTCGGGCGCGAAGCGGCCGCAGATTAAGGTTGTCGGGTTTACCTGGTACAACGCCGTCTCGTGCATTGGGACAGCTTCGCTGTCCAGCGGGAGCAAGCTCCCTCGCCACAAGAGCCTCCATCAGCTCAAAAAAAAAGTGCCTCCGTCAGCTCAAAAAATCCGCCACAGCGCTCTGACATCAGCCCTGTCGGTAGGGCAAGGCGCTCTTCGCCTCTTCCGCATACCCCATGACCCCGACGCGTTCGCGCTCAAGAAAATCCTTCACCGCCGACTTCAATCCCGGGTGACGCAAGTAGTGCCAGGAATGGGTGATCACCGGTTCAAAACCACGAATCAATTTGTGCTCGCCCTGGGCACCGGCATCGAAACGCTGGAAACCGTTGGCGATCGCATAGTCCATGCCTTGATAGAAACAGGTCTCGAAATGCAGGCGGTCGAACTCCGCCAGGCAGCCCCAATAACGTCCATAAAAGCTATCGCCACCGACCAGACTGAAGGCCATGGCCACCGGCCGTGATCCTTGTTTGGCCAGCACCACCCGGATGGCTTCGGGTATGCGTTCGGCCAACAGGCTGAAAAACTCCCGCGTCAGGTACGGCGACTGCCGACGCACCGCATAGGTGTTGGCGTAGCAGGCGTAGACGAAATCCCACTGTGCCTGGTCGAGTTGATGCCCCTCAAGCCATTCAAACTCGATACCCTGCCCCGCCACTTGTTCACGCTCCTTGCGCATCTGTTTGCGCTTGCGAGAACTGAGTGCGTCGAGGAAGTCCTGAAAATCCCGATAGCCGCGATTCTGCCAGTGGTACTGGCAACCGATACGTTGCAACCAGCCCGGTTGCTCGGCCAATGCCGCATCGGTAAAGGCGTCGGTAAAGTTGATATGGGCGCTGGAGAGCCCTTCAATTTCCAGATAACCCGGGATGCTGTTCAGCAGTTCGAAACCATCCTGCACATTCGCCGCCAACAACCGTGGCCCGCTGACCGGGCTGAACGGCACAGCCGTCAACAGTTTGGGGTAGTAATCGATCCCGGCGTGCTCGCACGCATCGGCCCAGGCATGATCGAACACGTATTCGCCGTAGGAATGCCATTTACGGTAACTCGGCATTGCCGCGATCAAACGACCGTCTTCGATGTGCAGCAGATGCTCCGGCTGCCAGCCGGACTGCGGCCCCAGGCTGCCACTGTCTTCCAGCGCCCCGAGAAAAGCGTGCCGCAGAAACGGCTGAGTCTCGGGCACCAGCGCGTCCCACTCTTGAGGCGCGATGGCGGACAGACTGTCCAAAACGTGTAACGGCATCCTGTTCCCCTGCGGTTGTTGCCTACAGACCCGCCGAGTATCGCCCATCCCCGGCCCTTGCCGAAATAAAAACCCCGCCGAAGCGGGGTCAAAACGAAGTCTGAGGGAGGTGTGACCTGAAATTACTCTTTACCCTTTTGACCTTCGGCGGCCAACCGCGCGGCGAGCTCGTCGACACCGGGAAGCGGTTTTTCGGGCATGGCGCGCAAGGTCGCCTGCATCAGGCGCATCTGTCGGATGAACCGTCGGCAATTGGGGCAAAACATCAAATGATGGCGCACCATCAGCCGCTCACGAAAGCTCAACTGACCATCGAGATAATCGCTGGACCGCGCTACTTGTTCCTTACAGGTCAACATTCGCCGGTTTCCTCAAAATGCTCCACGGTTGCAAACACCTTCAACCGTGCGCGGTGCAGCAGCACACGAACATTGGAGAGCGAGATATCCAGAAGATTACAAATTTCCTCCAGCTCCAGGCCCTGGCGCTCGCGCAACAGCAACACGCTGCTTTGCAGTTCCGACAGGCTGAGCAAGGTATGTTCCAGGCATTCTCGCAGTTCGTTTTCGGTGAGCAGCGCTTCCGGGGTGTCCTGATGCCAGCTGAACGGCGCCACCAGCCAGTGGCCATCAGCGGCGGAGAACCGATCATCGTCGATGGTGCCGTGGGGGGACGGCAGGTCATCGAGCAAGACTTCCCGGCGGTTTTGTTTGTATCGGCCTTTTGCTGAGTTGGCGGTGATGGTCAGCAACCAGGTCTTGAGGCTGGAACGCCCCTCGAACCGGTTCAGGTTGCGCACCACCGACAGCCAGGCATCCTGCACCACTTCGTCGGCATGCCGGTGACCGACGATGGCATAAGCCACCGCCCGCATGGCGCTCTGGTAGGTGCCGACCAACTCCTTGAAAGCCTGCTGCTCGCCAGCCAACAGGCGTCCGAGCAGTTGCGTGTCGTCAGTCATCAATACTGATTTCCTGTGGAGAGGGGGTGCATGACTCAGGCTTGTCACTGCCCTTCACAACTCAACGCTTGCGCAGAATCACGCTGCCAATCGAATAACCGGCACCAAACGAGCTGAGTACCGCCAGCGAACCGGCTGGCAAATCGTCCTGGTTCTTGTGAAAGGCAATCACCGAACCGGCGGAGCTGGTGTTGGCATACGTGTCGAGAATCACCGGGGCTTCTTCTTCGGTGGCTTCGCGGCCGAGCAGCTTCTTGACGATCAGGTGGTTCATGCTGAGGTTGGCCTGGTGCAGCCAGAAACGCTTCACGTCGCTGATGTTCAGCGTGTTCTCGTCCAGGTGGGTGGCGATCAGTTCCGCGACCATCGGGCAGACATCGCGGAACACCTTGCGACCTTCCTGGACGAAGAGTTTGTCACGGGCACCGATGCCCTCTTCCGCCGCACGGTTGAGGAAGCCGAAGTTGTTGCGAATATTGTTGGAGAACTTGGTCAGCAACTTGGTGCTGACAACATCAAACTGGTACTTGGACGTGGCCAGGTCGGCACGTTCAATGATTACCGCTGTCGCAGCGTCGCCGAAGATGAAGTGACTGTCGCGGTCGCGGAAGTTCAGGTGACCGGTGCAGACTTCCGGGTTGACCATCAGGATCGCCCGCGCCTGGCCCAGCTGTACGCTGTTGGCGGCGGCCTGAATGCCGAACGTTGCCGAGGAACAGGCCACGTTCATGTCAAAACCGAACCCTTCGATACCCAGCGCTTCCTGGACTTCGATGGCAATGGCCGGATAGGCGCGTTGCAGGTTGGAGCAGGCAACGATCACCCCGTCGATGTCCGCCGCCGTCTTGCCGGCGCGTTGCAGCGCTTGCTCGGCAGCGCCAATAGCCATCTGGCAAAGCACCGACCATTCGTCATTGGAACGCTCAGGCAAACGAGGTGCCATGCGCTTGGGATCGAGAATGCCGTCCTTGTCCATGACAAAGCGGCTTTTGATCCCCGAGGCCTTTTCGATAAAGGCGGCGCTGGATTCGGTCAACGCTTCCACTTCACCGCGCTCGATGGCGTCAGCGTTGTCGGCATTGAACTGAGCGACGTAAGTATTGAAAGACTGCACCAGCTCTTCGTTGGAGATGCTGTTGGCCGGGGTGTACAGGCCGGTGCCGCTGATGACGACATTATGCATGGTCGTTTCTCTGATCTGTTCAGGCAGAAAGTGTTGGCACCGACGTACCAACACATAAAGGGTTTATCCCGTCGAAGGGCATCAACCTGGCATCTCTTGATTCCGATCTGCCCGGGTTGCGAGGCTCAAATATGCGCGGGCGGTGTTTATAACGGCGAAGTTTGCCATAAACATTGGCGTTTGGCCCCTGTCGCAAGAGTAACGGCGTACCTAATGTGGGAGCGAGCTTGCTCGAATGGCGGCCTAAGATTCAACATAGGTGTTGAAGGTGATGGCCTCATCGCGAGCAAGCTCGCTCCCACAGGGTTTTGTGCAAGCCTCGGTTTTACGGTTCGACTTGAGCCCATTGCTTGCTCAAACGCTTGTCGGAGATCGGCACCTTGGTCCCCAATTGCTGGGCGAACAGCGAAACCCGGTATTCCTCCAGCCACCAGCGGTAGAGCTCAAGCTGCGGATCGCGCTTGCCTTCCTGCGCGTGTTTGTTGGCGCGGGTCTGGTATTGGGTCCAGAGACCGGACAACTCGCCGCTCCAGACCCGGTCCTTCTGCACCTGAGCCCCAAGTTTCTCGAAACGCTGCTCGACGGCTTTCAAGTAACGCGGCAGTTCCTTGAGCCACTGCATCGGGGTTTCACGGACAAAGCCCGGATACACCAGGTGGCTGAGCTGCTGCTTGATGTCGTTCAGGGCCACCGCTTGCGCCAGGTCGATCTTGCCTTTGAAGCGCTTCTGCAAAGCGTGCCAGAGCTTGAGCGTTTCCAGCGTCAGTTTCGCCAGACGCTCGGCATGCTCGGTCCACGCACCGCGCTTGCGCTCGGCCAGCGAGGCCAGACCAGCGCCGTCACGCGGCAAGCTTGCTTCGCCGTCGAGAATGCAGCTGTCGAGGCTCGCCAACAGGATGTCTTCCACCAGACTGTCGATACGCCCCAGCTCGCGGTACATCAGGCCCAGCTCGGTGAGTCCCGGCAGCTTGCCGCGCAAGAACTTCGCCGGCTCGGCCAGTTGTTGCATGAGCAACCGCTGCAATGCCCGACGATGCTGGAACTCGGCCTCGGCCGGGGTCGAAAAACGCCCTTCCTTAACGGTGCCCGCCTCTTCCACCAGCGCCGGGTAGACCGTCATCGACAGCCCGGCGATCTTCTGCTGGGTTTTCTCGGCCACCGCGGCGAAGACCTTGGCCTCCACCGGCTGTTGGCTTTTCGCTGTCTGCGGTACCGCCAAAGCCGCCTGGCTGGCCTCGGCGAAACGTGCGGTCAGCTCGGCCAGATCACGGCCTTCGCCGAGGAACTTGCCTTGGCCATCGACGATTTCCAGGTTCATCCGCAGATGACTTTCGACCTGCTGCGACGCTTCCGTCCAGGCCTCATCACTGACCCGCGCACCGGTCATGCGCAACAGTTCGCGACCCAATGCCTGCGGCAGGGAACCGTCGGCGAAGGTGATGCGCTGCAACGCCGCTTTGACAAAGTCCGGCACCGGTACGAAGTTCTTGCGCAAGGCCTTGGGCAGGTTACGCACCAGGGCGATGCACTTGGCTTCGATCACCCCTGGCACCAGCCATTCCAGGCGTTCCGGCGGCAGCATCGGCAATAGCGGTGCCGGCACGCGCAAAGTCACGCCATCGCGAGGATGGTTGGGCTCGAAGTGGTAACTCAACGGCAGGGTCAGGTCGCCCAGGCGCAGGGTGTCCGGGTAATGCGCGGCGGTGACTTCGCTGGCTTCGCGAGCCAGCACGTCTTCTTCGCGCATGATCAGCAGCTGAGGGTCTTTCTGGCTGTTGATCCGATACCAGCTGTCGAAGGTCGCGGTCTGATGGATCTCTGCCGGCAAGCGCGCGTCGTAGAAGGCAAACAGGGTTTCCTCATCCGCCAGAATGTCGCGACGACGGGCCTTGGCCTCCAGTTCGTCGAGCTGTTCCAACAATTGCTCATTGGCAGACAGACACTTGGCTTTCGATTGAATCTCGCCCCGCACCAGCGCTTCGCGGATAAACAGTTCACGCGAGGTGACAGGATCGATCGGCCCGTAATGCACGGGCCGGCGACCGACCACAATCAACCCGAACAGGGTGATTTGCTCGTAGGCCACGACCTGTCCGCGCTTCTTCTCCCAATGCGGTTCGAAGTGGTTCTTCTTGATCAGGTGCCCGGCCAGCGGCTCGATCCAGTCCGGCTCGATCTTCGCCACCATACGCGCATAGAGCTTGGTGGTTTCCACCAGTTCAGCGGTCATCAGCCATTGCGGGCGCTTCTTGCCCAGCCCCGACGACGGGTGAATCCAGAAGCGCCGCTGACGCGCGCCGAGGTAATCGCCGTCTTCGGTTTTCTGGCCGATCTGGCTGAGCAATCCAGACAACACCGCTTTGTGCAGTTTCGGGTAGTCCGCTGGCTCTTTGTTCAGGCTCAACTGCATGTCGCGGCAGATCAGGCTCAACTGACGATGGGAGTCGCGCCACTCGCGCAGGCGCAGGTAATTCAGGAAATTCTTGCGGCACCAATTGCGCAGCGGGCTAGCAGTCAGGGCCTGGCGCTGCTCTTCAAAACCACGCCACAGGTTGACCAGCCCGGCGAAATCCGAGTCCACATCTTTCCATTGTGCATGGGCCTGATCGGCAGCCTGTTGACGCTCCGGCGGACGCTCGCGCGGGTCCTGGATCGACATCGCACTGGCGACGATCAGCACTTCCTGCAAGCTGCCGAGTTTTGCCGCTTCGAGCAACATCCGGCCCATGCGCGGGTCCACCGGCAGCCGCGCCAGTTGTCGGCCGAGCGGCGTCAGTTGGCTGTTGCGATCGACTGCCGAGAGCTCTTGCAGCAGGTTGAAACCATCGCTGATGGCCTTGCCATCCGGCGGCTCGATAAACGGGAAATCGGTGATCTCACCGAGGCGCAGATGGAGCATCTGCAAAATCACCGCCGCCAGGTTGGTGCGGAGAATTTCCGGATCGGTAAATTCCGGCCGCCCGATGAAATCTTCTTCGCTGTACAGACGGATGCAAATGCCCGGCTCGACCCGTCCGCAACGGCCTTTACGCTGGTTGGCGCTGGCCTGGGAAATCGCCTCGATCGGCAAGCGCTGGACCTTGGCCCGGTAGCTGTAGCGGCTGATGCGCGCGGTACCGCTGTCGATCACGTAACGAATGCCCGGCACGGTCAGCGAGGTTTCCGCGACGTTGGTCGCCAGCACCACGCGACGGCCCGGATGGGACTGGAAAATCCGCTGCTGCTCGGCCGGCGACAGCCGTGCGTACAACGGCAGAATTTCGGTGTGCTTGAGCTGGGCCTTGCGCAGCATGTCCGCGGCGTCACGAATCTCGCGCTCGCCGGGCAGGAACACCAGCACGTCACCGGGACTGCGGCGCTCGCTGCGTTCGTAGGCGGCAATTTCATCGAGGGTGGCGAGGATCGCCTGATCCACGGTCAGGTCGTCTTCGACCCGGTTGCCCTCTTCGTCCTGCTCCAGCGTCAACGGCCGATACCAGGTGTCCACCGGGAAGGTGCGGCCCGAGACTTCGACAATCGGCGCATCGTCGAAGTGCTTGGAGAAGCGCTCAAGATCGATGGTCGCCGAGGTGATGATGACTTTCAGGTCCGGGCGGCGCGGCAGCAGGGTTTTCAGGTAACCGAGCAGGAAGTCGATGTTCAGGCTGCGTTCGTGGGCTTCGTCGACGATGATCGTGTCGTAGCGTTCGAGGTAGCGGTCGTTCTGGGTTTCCGCCAGCAGGATGCCGTCGGTCATCAGTTTGATCAGGGTGTTGGCATCACTCTGATCCTCGAACCGCACCTGATAGCCAACCAAGGCACCGAGCGGCGTTGCCAGCTCTTCGGCTACCCGGCTCGCGACGCTGCGCGCTGCAATTCGACGCGGCTGGGTGTGACCGATCAGACCGTGCTGGCCGCGACCGATTTCCAGGCAAATCTTCGGCAACTGGGTGGTTTTACCCGAGCCGGTTTCGCCGGCGATGATCAGCACCTGATGCTTGAGCAGCGCTTCCTTGATTTCGTCGCGCTTGGCGGCGATCGGCAGGCTGTCGTCGTAACGAATCAGCGGCAGGCTGGCACGTCGCGCCACCACCTGGTCGCAAGACGCTTGCATGCGCGTCACCCACAGGGCCAGCTTGGCCTCGTCGGGTTTCTTGCGCAGCTCGAGCAACTGCCGCCGCAGCCGGTGGCGGTCGGCGAGCATGGCGTGGTCGAGGTTTTTCAGCAGTTTGTCGATTGAAGGCGATTCGTCAGTCATCAGGTACGCAAAGGTCGTCTAGTGGCGCAGGGGGCGGATTGTCGCAGATTTGGGGGGGATTGCGGGTGTTTGGCGTGTCAGTCGGGACCCAATCCCCTCACCCTAACCCTCTCCCAAAGGGCGAGGGGACTGACCTATATATACTTTCGAAATTTCGCGACCTGAGATATCGAGCCAAACTCAGGTTTTGAAAAGCACGAATATCTGCTCCCTTTTCCCCTCTCCCCTCTCCCCTCTCCCCTCTGGGGAGAGGGCTGGGGTGAGGGGTGGATCTTAGCCTTACTCGTTATCCAGCCCTTTGCGCCGATACGGAAACACATCGATCACCTTGCCGGCGCGAATCGCCGCTTGCAGGCCTTTCCAGTAATCGGCGTTGTACAACTCGCCATGCAGTTGATCGAACAATCGGCGCTGCGCGGAATCGGCGAACAGGAACGGTGGGAACTCCTCGGGGAACACGTCCAGCGGCCCGATCGAATACCACGGCTCGGAGGCCATTTCGTCTTCCGGGGTGCGCGGTTGCGGGATGTGGCGGAAGTTGGCTTCGGTGAGAAAGCAGATCTCGTCGTAATCATAAAACACCACGCGCCCGTGTCGGGTGACGCCGAAGTTTTTCAGCAGCATGTCGCCGGGAAAAATGTTCGCCGCCGCCAGTTGCTTGATCGCCAGGCCATAATCTTCCAGCGCTTCGCGCACCTGCGCGTCGTTGGCGTTTTCCAGGTAGAGGTTCAACGGGGTCATGCGCCGCTCGGTCCAACAGTGGCGGATCAGCACCGTGTCGCCTTCCACCTGGACTGTCGATGCGGCGACTTCCAGCAGCTCGGCCAGGCACGCCGGATCAAACTTGCTCAGCGGAAAACGGAAGTCGGCAAACTCCTGGGTATCGGCCATGCGCCCGACCCGGTCGACGCTTTTCACCAAGCGATACTTCTCGATCACCGTCGCGCGGTCGACGTTTTTCGACGGCGAGAAACGGTCCTTGATGATTTTGAACACGGTGTTGAACCCTGGCAGGGTAAACACGCTCATGACCATACCGCGCACGCCCGGGGCCATGATGAACTGGTCGTCAGTGTTGGCCAGGTGGTTGATCAACGCCCGGTAAAACTCCGACTTGCCGTGTTTGTAGAAACCGATCGAGGTGTACAGCTCGGCGATGTGCTTGCCCGGCAGGATGCGTTTGAGAAAACCGATAAACTCCGCCGGCACCGGCACATCGACCATGAAGTACGAGCGGGTGAACGAAAAGATGATCGACACTTCGGCTTCATCGGTGATCAACGCGTCGATCTGAATCCCCCGGCCTTCGCGGTGCAAAAACGGAATCACCAGTGGCCACTGATCATCCGCAGTGTAGATGCGCCCTACCAGGTAGGCGCCCTTGTTGCGGTAGAGCACCGAGGAAAACAACTCTACGCTCAGTTCCGGGTCCTTGCAGACCCAATCGGGCAAATTCTCGCGCAGTTGCGCTTCGAGCCGGTGCAGGTCACGGTCGAGGTCAGCGTAGTCTTCGCTGAAGCGGTAATCGGCAAAAATGCTCGCCAGCATGCCGGACAGCTGACCATGCGGCTTATAGATCCGGGTCTGCGCGGCCCGGGCCCGGTGCAAGCTGGGCCGGGTGGTGTGGATGAACATGCAGCCATCGCTGATCAGGTCATGACTGAACAGCCCGCAGAAAATCGAGTTGTACCAGGTCTCGGACAATTCATCGTCGAAACGCAGGTCGATCAGGTTGATGTAGGCACTTTTGACCAGCGGCCAACAGGTGACGTCCATCAGCACATCGTTCGTGAACGACTGATGCAAGCACCCCACCGTTTCACCGACCTTTTCTTCATAGAGGTTGATCCGCGCTGCCGACGCGATCTGCGTTTCCTGCCACTGCGCCTTTTCGAAGCGCGCCCGGGCACCGTCAGTGATCTGGCGGAAATGCTCGCGGTAATCGTCAAAGCCGTCGAGGATCATCTGGGCGATATCGGCGGCGGGCCATGGCTGCGGCATGTGAAGACCTCTGCGGGATGGTTCTTGTCGTTGGGGCTGAGCTTAGAGGTCAATTGTTACGCAAAGCAACCATTGCCTTGGCCCCCTGAGGCAGCGACACTTGCGCCCTGATAAAGGAAGGAACGAGCCGTGAACCCCGTCGATATTCTGCGTATGTTGTCACTTGCCGCCATTTGGGGCGCAAGCTTTCTGTTCATGCGCATCATCGCCCCAGTGATTGGCACAATCCCCACTGCTTTTTTCCGCGTATCGATCGCCGCCACCGGGTTGCTGGTGATTCTGGCGCTGATGCGAATCAACTGGGATTTCCGTGGCAAGTTCAAAATCGTGCTGCTGCTCGGGGTGATCAACTCCGGTCTTCCAGCGACCCTGTACTCGGTGGCCGCTCAAGTGCTGCCGGCCGGCTACTCGGCGATTTTCAACGCCACCACCCCGCTGATGGGCGTGCTGATCGGCGGCCTGTTCTTCAGCGAAAGACTCACCCTGTCAAAAATTGCCGGCGTTGCCCTCGGCTTGTTTGGCGTCGCCATCCTGACCCGCGCAGGTCCAGTGGCCTTCGACATGGAGTTGCTGATGGGCGCACTCGCCTGCCTGCTGGCGACCACCTGCTACGGCTTCGCCGGGTTCCTGGCGCGACGCTGGCTCGACCATCAAGGCGGCCTCGACAGCCGTCTCTCGGCATTGGGCAGCATGCTCGGGGCAACGCTGTTTGTGTTGCCGTTGTTCGGCTACAGCGTCATCACTCAGCCGCCTGTTAGCTGGGGCGGCTGGAATGTCTGGTTGTCGCTGCTGGGCTTGGGCCTGGGCTGCACGGCATTCGCCTACATCCTGTATTTCCGTTTGCTCAGCTCCATCGGCCCGGTCAAATCAATGACCGTGACCTTCATGATCCCGCCGTTCGGCGTGTTGTGGGGCGCATTGTTTCTCGATGAACCGCTGTCGATGGCGCATCTGTATGGCGGGCTGTTGATTGCAGGGGCGTTGTGGCTGGTGTTGAAGCCTGCGGCCGTGAGAGTGCCTGAACTGGCGGAGCAGTAACCAATCAGCAGCGGCGCATCGACACACAATGCGCCGCCAGTGCTTGCGTGCACCTCACCTCAAGGCGATGTCAGCGTAATCAGGTAAGCACCCGAGTTCACCGGTTTACCGGCCGCGTCGACCAAGGCGTATTGCTGATCGTAGTAACGGCCATCCTTGCTCCCGTCCGCGACCAGCTTCACGCCCACGCGGGAATGATCGAGCGCACTGACCGAGCGAACCGGCTCGACGCTGCGCACACTGACCGCACTGCCGAGCACCGGGGTCGGACAACCGTTGAACTCAAACGTCGAACTCGCCCCCACGCGGGAGCTACAACCTGACTCGACAATACTGCCGTGAAACTGGATGACACCCTGAGCCACCGGGGTGGCCGCCAGGCACGCACCGCTCAGCGCGAAGAACAGGCTGATACCGACCGACAAATGCTTACCGTTCATGTTGATGCTCCTTAGGGTTGTAAGGACTGCATCGACAAGTCTGGCTGGGATCTTGAGCTTTTTAAGGAATATCTGATGTTTATTTCTTGAAGTTGTAAGCCGCATCTCAAGTCTCAGCATCAGCGGCTTTTACGGAACACAAACACCAAACCGACGATGATCAAGAGCATGCCGAGCATGCTCAACATCGCCAGTCTGTTGCCGAAAATCAGGTAGTCCATCACTGCCGTCACCGCCGGCACCAGGTAGAACAAACTGGTGACATTCACCAGATTGCCACGGGCGATCAGGCGATACAGCAGCAAGGTCGCCCCAGGCCCATCCACAACACGGGCACGATGAAACCCGTGCGCTCGACACAGATTGCAACGACTTGGTCAAAGGGCCAGTAAAGACAGGCAATACGGCTCTGCCTACTCTTGAGATCAATAGAAACGCCCGCTATCGGGGGACATGGAATTCAAGAGATCAAATGCCAAGGGAACGGACTCAACTTCGGTATCAGCTGTACAGATCAAAGGCTCGACATCTCGCCAGACTCACCACCGCTCAGATGTACAAGGAACTGAAACAGATTGCTGCTACGGAAATAGATTTAACGAATGTCAGATTCGAGGCAATCAATGCCGATGCTTTGGCTGCCTATAGCTTCTGGGGTGGTGATTCATTCTTCTCATGGGATGAGGTCGTACGTTGGAAAGCAAAAGAACCCATGTCCTTCGACCTCTCGATTTGGTTCGGTTTCGAATTGTGCGGGCTCTGCTTTGCTAACCCTAATCAAAGCCGGCTTCGGGTAAGGATCGTACGCCTGGAGGGAAAGCCAGACAAAAATCACCCGTTGAAGAATCGTATCGCCACTCTGGCATTGATCGCTGTAAGCCATTACGCCCGGATCATCGGTAGCAGACGAATAGAAATTCAAGAGCCCATAGCAGGAGCAATCCCGCTCTATCGAGAAATTGGCTTCGAGTTCGACGCAGAACGCCGGCTTGTGATGGTCGTGGAGAGCGACTAGTATCGGGTCAATTGTTCAATTAACGATCAACGTAGGAGGCCCAATGAAAGCTCACGTTGAAAATGATTCTCCAGAAAAAAAATCGTCCAAGGCAAGCAGTAAGCGTGCTTCCATGGAGCTTTCCGCAAATCAGCTGCGTCTTTTCAAAGCGGCGCTGACAGGCACCAAAGCTGAAGAGCCGAGCGGTGTTCTCGCAGGACACCAGTAACGTGTACCCCAAATAAAAAACCGCTCACAAGGAGCGGTTTTTTATTGAAAAAACTTCAGCCAAACAACCAGTAACCCAGCGCCGTCAGCACCACAACCGCCAATACCGGCCGCAGGACGCGGTACATCTTGGGATTGCGGCGCTTCCATTGTTTGACCACGCCGCTGAATTTGTCGCTGGAGGTCTTGCTCCAGGCGTAGACCTTGTTGATCCCGCCGACGCGCTCGTCATCGAGGTTTTGCGGTGCCGTGGCACGGCCCAGCAGACCACTGATGTAACGGTTGATACGCGTCATCAAGCGGTTGCTCAGCGGTCGTTCGATGTCACAGAACAGAATCACCCGGGTCGTTTCGGTTTCGTTCTTGACCCAGTGCACATAGGTTTCATCGAACATCACGTCTTCACCGTCACGCCAGGCGTAGACCTGACCGTCGACAAAAATGCGGCAGTCGTCGGAGTTCGGTGTCGACAGGCCCAAGTGATAACGCAGGGAACCGGCGAACGGGTCGCGGTGCGGGTTGAGGTGGCTACCGCCCGGCAACAGGGCAAACATCGCGCCTTTCACGTTGGGGATGCGGCTGACCAGCTCGACGGTTTTCGGGCAGAGCAATTCGGCCGACGGCAGCGGTTTGTCGTACCACTTGAGGTAGAAACGCTTCCAGCCCTTCTTGAAGAACGAACCGAAACCGGCGTCGTTATTCTTCTCGGCGGCGCGAATGTAGCCCTCGTCGAACAGGTGCATGGCCTCGTCACGAATGACTTCCCAGTTTTCCTTGAGCACATCCAGTTCCGGGAACTTGCTGCGGTCCAGGTACGGTTTGGACGGCACTCCCGAGAACAGGTACATCAAGGCGTTGTAAGGAGCGAACAACGCCGAGTGGTTGACGAACTGACGCAAGACCGGCAAACGCGCCTTGCCGCGCAAATGCACGTAGAGCGTGCTGCCGATGAACAGCAGCAACAGCGACGCCTTTGCGGCAAAGGAAAAGGTCATGAGGAAACTCCTTGAAAAAAGGTCTCTCTGCGCATTGTCAATTACCCGACATGGCAGCCGGCCATGATAAACACTACCGGCCTTGGGAAAAACCCACATAACTGAACAATCAGTGTTAAAGGTTGCGCAATAAAGCACTTATTAACATAAGGCACCTGAACCTTGACTGATTTGAGTCAACACAAGTCCCCTGTGGCGAGGGAGCTTGCTCCCGTCAGCTGACGCGATCAGTCTGACGAAACACTCCCGCAGGATTAAGGAGTGCCGCACTCCAGCGGGAGCAAGCTCCCTCGCCACAACGTCAACACAGACGTTACTGCTGCAATTCCTGCTCGGTGAACAAATCGCTGAACAACATGCTCGACAGGTAACGCTCACCGGAGTCCGGCAGGATCACCACGATGGTCTTGCCCTGCATTTCCGGGGTTTCAGCCAGACGCACGGCAACCGCCATGGCCGCGCCGCAGGAAATCCCGGAGAGAATCCCCTCCTCTTGCATCAGACGCAGGGCCATGGCCTTGGATTCTTCATCGCTGACCAGTTCAACCCGGTCAACTATCGACAGATCGAGGTTTTTCGGCACAAAACCAGCACCGATGCCCTGGATTTTGTGCGGGCTTGGCTTGATTTCCTCACCGGCCATGGCCTGGGTAATCACCGGCGAGACCAGCGGTTCCACCGCCACCGAGAGAATCGGCTTGCCCTGGGTGTTCTTGATATACCGCGAAATGCCGGTGATGGTTCCGCCGGTGCCGACACCCGAGACCAGCACGTCGATGGCGCCATCGGTGTCGTTCCAGATTTCCGGACCGGTGGTTTTTTCGTGGATTGCCGGGTTGGCCGGGTTCTCGAACTGCTGCGGCATGAAGTAGCGGGCCGGATCACTGGCGAGAATCTCGGCAGCCTTTTCGATGGCCCCCTTCATGCCTTTGGCAGGCTCGGTCAGTACCAGTTCGGCGCCCAGGGCTTTAAGCACCTTGCGGCGCTCGATACTCATCGACGCCGGCATGGTCAGCACCAGCTTGTAGCCGCGAGCTGCCGCGACGAACGCCAGGCCGATGCCGGTGTTGCCCGAGGTCGGTTCGATAATGGTCATGCCCGGCTTGAGTTTGCCGCTACTTTCGGCATCCCAGATCATGTTCGCGCCGATCCGGCATTTGACTGAATAGCCTGGATTGCGCCCTTCAATCTTCGCCAGAATGGTCACGCCGCGAGGCGCAATACGGTTGATCTGAACCAATGGCGTATTGCCGATGGAATGCGCGTTATCAGCAAAAATGCGGCTCATGGCTGGGTCCTTATGCAGCGTTGGAGAAGCCTTCAAGGGTATGCCTCGCACCCCTCGTGCGTCCAGTCGCGACGCTGGATGATAGGCATGTTCAGTCATTCGTTAAGCTGACCGAGTCACCATGTGACGCCCCATTCAGAGACTGAATAAGCCGTCTGCGTTCACAGTCGACCGGGCGCCGCGTTATAGTCGGGCATACTTTTATTTCGCCCGCCCTGCCCGGCGCAGATCGGCGTTACCGTTCGAGGAATTACCGATGAAGTTCGAAGGCACCCGCGCATATGTCGCCACCGATGACCTGAAGCTGGCGGTCAACGCCGCCATCACCCTGGAGCGGCCCTTGCTGGTCAAGGGCGAACCCGGCACCGGCAAGACCATGCTCGCCGAGCAACTGGCCGAGTCCTTCGGTGCCAAGCTGATCACCTGGCACATCAAGTCCACCACCAAGGCTCACCAGGGTCTGTACGAGTACGACGCGGTCAGCCGCCTGCGTGACTCGCAGTTGGGTGTGGACAAGGTCCATGACATCCGCAACTACCTGAAAAAGGGCAAGCTGTGGGAGGCCTTCGAGTCCGAAGAGCGGGTGATTCTGCTGATCGACGAAATCGACAAGGCCGACATCGAGTTCCCGAACGACCTGCTGCAAGAACTCGACAAGATGGAGTTCTACGTTTACGAGATCGACGAGACCATCAAGGCCAAGCAGCGTCCGATCATCATCATTACCTCCAACAACGAGAAAGAGCTGCCGGACGCCTTCCTGCGCCGTTGCTTCTTCCACTACATCGCCTTCCCGGATCGCGTCACCCTGCAAAAGATCGTCGACGTGCACTACCCGGACATCAAGAAAGACCTGGTCAGCGAAGCGCTGGACGTGTTCTTCGATGTGCGCAAGGTTCCGGGCCTGAAGAAGAAGCCATCGACGTCCGAACTGGTCGACTGGCTCAAATTGCTGATGGCCGACAACATCGGCGAAGCGGTACTGCGCGAACGCGATCCGACCAAGGCCATCCCGCCACTGGCCGGCGCCCTGGTGAAGAACGAACAGGACGTGCAATTGCTCGAGCGTCTGGCGTTCATGAGCCGTCGCGGCACCCGCTGATACTCTTCTTACAAGATCAAGGGCGAAAGCCATGCTGCTCAACCTGTTCAATGAAATGCGTGCAGCCAAGGTGCCGGTCTCGGTGCGTGAGCTGCTGGACCTGATCAACGCGCTGAAACAGCGCGTGACCTTCGCCGACATGGACGAGTTTTATTACTTGTCGCGGGCGATTCTGGTGAAGGACGAACGGCATTTCGACAAGTTCGACCGGGCGTTCGGGGCCTACTTCAATGGCCTGGAAAAACTCGACGATCACCTTCAGGCGCTGATTCCCGAAGACTGGTTGCGCAAGGAATTCGAGCGCTCGCTGACCGATGAGGAGCGCGCGCAAATCCAGTCCCTCGGCGGTCTCGACAAGCTGATCGAAGAATTCAAGAAGCGTCTGGAAGAACAGAAGGAGCGCCATGCCGGCGGCAACAAGTGGATTGGCACCGGTGGCACCAGCCCGTTCGGCTCCGGCGGTTTCAACCCGGAAGGCATCCGGGTCGGCGATGCCGGCAAGCGCCAGGGCAAAGCGGTCAAGGTCTGGGACCAGCGCGAGTACAAGAACCTCGACGATCAGGTCGAGTTAGGCACGCGCAACATCAAGGTGGCCCTGCGGCGGCTGCGCAAATTCGCCCGCCAGGGTGCGGCAGACGAGCTGGACATCGACGGCACCATCGACCACACCGCCCGTGACGCAGGGCTGCTGAATATTCAGATGCGCCCGGAACGCCGCAACAACATCAAGCTGTTGCTGCTGTTCGACATCGGCGGCTCGATGGACGCCCATGTGAAGATCTGCGAGGAGCTGTTTTCGGCCTGCAAGACCGAGTTCAAGCACCTGGAGTACTTCTACTTCCACAACTTCATTTATGAATCGGTGTGGAAGAACAACATGCGCCGTGGCTCGGAACGCACGTCCACCATGGACTTGCTGCACAAGTATGGCGCCGATTACAAAGTGATCTTCGTTGGCGACGCCGCCATGGCGCCTTATGAAATCACCCAGGCTGGCGGCAGCGTCGAGCACTGGAACGAAGAAGCCGGTTACGTGTGGATGCAGCGCTTCATGGAGAAGTACAAGAAGCTCATCTGGATCAATCCGTACCCGAAAGACACCTGGGGCTACACCTCCTCGACCAAGATCGTGCGCGATCTGATCGAAGACCAGATGTTCCCGCTGACCTTGCGTGGGCTGGAAGAAGGGATGCGGTTTCTCTCCAAATGATCTTCGCTGCCTGTCAGGACCCTATCGCGAGCAAGCTCGCTCCCACATTGGATCGGTGTTGCCCACACATTTTGTGAACGACACTTACCCTGTGGGAGCGAGCTTGCTCGCGATGCTTTTAGCAGTTGATGAACCTGCGCAAATACTCGACCTGCTGCCGATGCGCCGTTTCCTGCACCATCGGCGCCAATCGGATCTGTTGCCCCGGCAAACATTGCGCCAGCCGCGCCAACGCCAACGGCGTCAACGCGCCTAACCGTGGATAACCGCCAATGGTCTGCCGATCATTGAGCAGCACGATCGGCTGCCCGTCCGGTGGCACCTGAACCGCGCCCAGCGGGATGCCTTCGGAGATCATCGGTTTGCCTTGGTACTGCAACGCCGTCCCCAGCAAACGGATGCCCATGCGGTCGGCACGACTGTCGAGGGTCCAGACACGGTTGAAGGCGTCGAACAGGCTTTGCCCGCTGAACTCGCCATGTTGCGCACCGAGCACCAGATCCAGCGGCTGATTCAGCGTGAAGTCCGGTCGCTGCTCGCGCGGCACCTCCCGCAGCGCCTGCGCCGCCCCCGAATAACCCAACTCGGCACCGCGGGCCAAGGGCCGGCCAAAACCGTCGAGACCACCGAGTTCTTCGCGCGCCACCGTCGCACAACTGCCCAACACCTGGGGCGCATTAAAACCGCCGGGCGCTGCCAGATAGGCGCGGGCACCTTGCACCGGCTGGGTGAATTGCAAACGCTGGCCTTTCTTCAACTGAAAACTACGCCACGGCGCCAGCGGCTGGCCGTCGAGCAGTGCACCGAGGTCCGCCCCCGCCAGCGCCAGACAGCAATCGTCTTGCGCCTCCAGGGTCAAACCGCCGAGGGTGACTTCAATCACCGCGGCCTCCAGCGAGTTGCCCAGCAGCCAGTTGGCCCAGGACATCGACAACCAATCCGCCGCACCGCCCTGGGTCACGCCCAGATGCCGCACACCAAACCGCCCGGCATCCTGCAGCAGGCACAACGGCGTGCTGGCTTCGATCGTCAAACGGCTCATGCCAGTACCTCCAGCGGCGTATCGTCGCCGCCCAGATTGACGAATTCGGCATGACCGACCGCGGCAAAACGCACCGTATCGCCCGGCTGCATCAGGCTGTAGCCCTCACGCTCACGATCAAACAGTTTGGCCGGGGTGCGGCCGATCAGGTTCCAGCCACCCGGCGACACCACCGGATAAGCCGCAGTCTGCCGCTCGGCAATCCCCACGCTGCCGGCCGCCACACGCTTGCGCGGGGTATTCAAACGGGGCGCGGCCAGCACTTCTTCAACCAGTCCCATAAAGGCAAACCCCGGTGCAAAACCCAGCGCGAAGACCTGATACTCACGCTCGCTGTGGCGACGAATCACCTCCTCCACAGCCAGCCCGCTGCGCTGCGAAAGCAGGCTCAGCTCAGGTCCGACACTGAGGTCATACCAGACCGGCAACACATGACATTGACCACTGGCCCGGGCGTTCGGGGTCAGATCGGTCAAGGCTTCGGCGATCAGCTCCCGCGCCTGGACCGGACTCAAGGCGAGCAAATCGTAATGCACCATCAGGGTCGTATAAGACGGCACCAGATCGATCAAATGCCCGGCGAATCCTGCACGCAGTCGCTCGCTGGCGGCGAGCATCCACGGCATGTTGGCTTCGGCGATTTCATCGAACAACCGCACCATCAAACAATCGATGGCCACCACTTCAACCCGTGGCTTCATGGCGCGCTCTGCTGATTCAACGCTTCACGGATCCGCTGCACCGCCGCCACCGAACTGGCGTTGTCGCCGTGTACGCAGAGGGTGTTGGCCTGCAAATGCAAGGCGCTGCCGTCGCTGGCGACAAGCTTGTCACCGCGAGCGATAGTCAGCGCCTGTTGAATGATGGTCTCGGGATCATGATGCACCGCCCCCGGCAACTGCCGTGAAACCAGATGCCCGGCGCTGTCATAGGCACGGTCGGCGAATGCTTCGAACCACAGCGTCACACCGTACTCGTCGCCCATCAGCTGAGCCGCGTGGTTGTCACGGGTCGCCATCAGCATCAACGGCAATTGGGGGTCATACGCCGCCACGGCCTGAATCACCGCCCGCAGTTGCGCCGGGTTGGCCATCATGTCGTTGTACATCGCCCCGTGGGGTTTGACGTAACTGACGCGAGCGCCCTGCGCCCGGCAAATGCCGTCCAGCGCGCCGATCTGGTAGTGCAGCAGATCCTGAAGTTCCTGCGCGGTGTAGGCCATGGAACGGCGGCCAAACCCCAGCAGATCCTGATAGGCCGGATGCGCGCCGATCTGCACGCCATGGCTCAGCGCCAGGCTGACGGTCTTGCGCATGATGCTCGGGTCACCGGCATGGAACCCGCAGGCAATGTTGGCGCAATCGATGTACGGCATCACTTCGGCATCCAGCCCCATGGTCCAGTGACCAAAGCTTTCGCCGATATCGCAGTTCAATAGCAGGCGGCTCACGGTGGGTACTCCTGAGGGTTTTATCGTTTTAACCGGGGACGTTCGAGCGGTCTCCAGATTATCAGTTACTGCGCGTCGAGTTGCTTGCCACGGGTTTCCGGCAGGCTCAACGCCGCCAGGATCACTACACCGTAGGACACCGCCGCAAACGCGCCGATCCCGACGCTCAGCGGTACTTTCTGGCTGAGCAAACCGATCAGCAGCGGAAACAGCGCCGCCAGCGCGCGACCAACGTTGTAGCAAAAGCCCTGGCCCGAGCCGCGAATCCGCGTTGGAAACAGCTCGGTGAGAAACGCGCCCATGCCACTGAAAATCCCCGAGGCGAAGAACCCCAGCGGAAAGCCCAGCCAGAGCATCACGCCATTGCTGACCGGCAGTTGGGTGTAGAGCAACACAATGGTGAACGAGCCGACCGCGAACAGAATGAAGTTCTTCTTGCGACCCAGAATGTCGGTCAGGTAGGCGCTGATCACATAGCCAGCGTAAGACCCGAGAATCACCATCGCCAGATAACCGCCGGTGCCGAGTACGCTCAGTCCGCGCTCGTTTTTCAGGAAGGTCGGCAGCCAGGAAGTGATCGCGTAGTAACCGCCCAGGGCGCCAGTGGTCAGCAAGGATGCGCGAAGCGTGGTGCTGAGCATGCCGGGGGCGAAGATCTCGTAGAACCTCGACGGGTTGCTCGGTTCCTGCCGGGCCTTGGCCTGGCGGTAGATTTCCGGGTCCTTGACCAACCGGCGGACGAAGATCACGAAAATTGCCGGCACAATGCCGAGGATGAACAGCGCACGCCAGGCATCCTCCGGCGGCAGGACCGAGAACAGCAGCGCATAGAGAATCGCCGTCAGGCCCCAGCCCAGGGCCCAACCGGATTGCACCATGCCCACCGCCTTGCCGCGGTCCTTGGCGCGGATCACCTCGCCCATCAATACCGCGCCGGCGGTCCATTCACCACCGAAACCGAAGCCCATCAAGGTTCGGGCGATCAACAGTTGTTCGTAGTTTTGCGCGAACCCGCAGAGGAAGGTGAAGAAGGCAAACCACAGCACCGTCAGTTGCAAGGTGCGCACGCGACCGATGCGGTCAGAGAGAATCCCGGCGACCCAACCGCCAATCGCCGAAGCGATCAGCGTGCTGGTGTGGATCAGCCCCGCTTGGCCAGTGGTGATGCCCCACATGGCGATCAGTGTTGGCACCACAAAGCTCAGCATTTGGGTGTCCATACCGTCCAGGCCATAGCCGATCTTGCAGCTCCAGAAGGTTCGGCGTTCCTGCTGATTGATGTTGCGGTACCAGTCGAAGGGGCCGGGGCGGCTCTCGATCTTGGGTTTGGCGACATCGAGCGTGTCGGGCGCACTCATGGCAAATCTCCAGCTGAATTTTATTGGTATTGTTCTGAACACCGACGACGCCTATCGTGGGTTTGGCGCATTTTTCGACGACGGCGCCCTGCCCGTCCAACTAATAAAAACCCTGCCAAGGCATAAGAAAAAGTTGATCGCATGAACCTCAAATTTCTCGAAACCTTCGTTTGGGTCGCCCGGTTGAAAAGTTTTCGCCTGACGGCCGACAAGCTCTTCACCACCCAGGCCTCGATTTCCAGCCGCATCGCGGTGCTGGAAAGCGAGCTTGGGGTAAAGCTGTTCCTGCGTGATTCACGCGGTGTGAAGCTGACGCCCGAAGGTGTGAAGGTGCTCGATTACGCCGAGCAAATGCTCGACACCATGCAAGCGCTGAAGCAGTCGCTGGAAACCCGCTCAAGCAAGGTCGGACGGGTTCGCATCGGCGTGATGGACACGGTCATTCACACCTGGCTCAGTCCGTTGGTGGCACAGATGACCGATCACTATCCGTTGGTAGAAATCGAGTTGGTCGCCGATACCTCGCTGAATCTCTGCGATCAGCTGCAAAAAGGTTTTCTCGACCTGATTCTGCAAACCGACCTGCTGCGCCAGGAAAGCGTGCGCAGCCTGGAACTGGCCAGCCACCCGATGGGCTGGATCGTCGCCAGCCATTCGATCTACAACCGCAACTACACCAGCGTCGCCGAACTGGCCCGTGAACGGATCATCACCTACTCGAAAAACTCCCACCCGCATCAGGACGTGCTCAGCCTGATGCAGGCCAATGGCGTACTCGCGCCAAAGCTCAATTGCGTGAATTCGGTGTCGGCGATTATCCGATTGCTGCGTGACGGTTTCGGCATTGGTGCCTTGCCGCCGGTGCTGGTCAGTGAAGAACTGGCCCGGGGCGAATTGACCTTGCTGGCCATCGACCAACGCCCGCCCAACCTGCAAGTGGTGGTCTCATGGCGGGTCGGCGCGGAATGGGTCGAGGAGATTGTGGCGTTGTGTCAGCACGTGGTGGAGGGCTATGCGCAGAAGGTCGGTGAGCACTACATCGTCTTGAGCAAAGACTAAACCAGCCTCTGAATAGGAGCTTTCCCACACCACAAGTAGGAATTACTATCATTTGCATTATTGTTTTTAGAAGGTATTCTCAGCGCGCATTCAGCTAAACAACTGTCCAGAAGGAGTCGGACCTGATGCGCGCCTACACGCAACAACAGCAGCAACTGCTCTCACACTGGAGCGAAGCCCTTGGCACCCAGGCTTTCCAGTCCCACCGCATCACCCTCGATCATTTGAGCAATGCGCTGGAACCCGCCGCCCAGCGCTGTTTTCAACGCCTGATCCAGGCGCTGTTTCGTGAAGGCCTGATCAACCCCGACACCTGCGAATACGATAACAACCGCCGCTGCTGGTTGCCGCTGGGCAACGGCGCACACCTGTGCTTCGATCATCTGTCCGGCGGCAGGATGAACAGTTGGGATGTGCGCGGCAGCATCGTCCTGCACACCCCCGATGCACTGCCGCACAAGATCCAGTTGCCCAGCGAACTGCTCGCCCATCTCGCCACCCAGCTGAACCCGCCTGCCTCTGCGCAGGTGCTGGAACGTCTGGCCCGCGAGCTGGATGACAGCTACAGCAACGACACCCTGTGCCTGGCGTTTCACCATGGATGGACCGAACGCCTGAGAGAACGGATCGGCACCGAACACGACGACAACTTGCTCGCCTGGCTCAAAGCCAGCCCCGGTCACCAGAACCCGACATCACTGCTCGAACAGTGGGGCACGCTCGGCCATCCGTGGCACCCCAACTACAAGACCAAACTGGGCTTGAGCGCCACGCAGGTCATCGCTTTCTCGCCGGAGTTCGAAGCGAGTTTCCCGATCGTGCTGTGCGCCCTGCATCGCCAGTACGCCTACGTCGAAACACTGGCCGGCAGCACCGATTACTGGGGCTGGTGGCAAGGTCACTTCCCACAGGCCGCCGAACAATTGCAGCGCCATTTGCAGCAATTGGGCCTGGAAGTAACGGACTACCTCCCGCTCCCGTCGCACCCCTGGCAAGCCGATGAAGAGCTGCCAAAATCGTTCGCCAACGAGATCGCCGACAACCTGCTGATCGTCACCGACATCGTGGCCTTCACTGGCCATCCGACCATGTCGTTCCGCACGGTCGTACCGGAGGCCAGTCGCGTTGCGCCGATGGTCAAATTGCCGGTGGCCTTACGGCTGACCAGCATGCAGCGCACCGTGTCGCCGCGCTCGGCCCGAATGGGGCCGCGCATCAGTCAGCTGTTGCTGGATATTCTCGATCAGGAGCCGCAGATTCAGCGCCTGCTGAACATCGTGCCGGAGCGCATCGGCGTGCATTACGCGCCACAACCGGCCAATGACGAACTGTCCCGGCATGCCGCCGTGCTCTACCGCGACAACCCGCTGAGCCTGTTGCAAGAAGGCGAGTTGGCGATACCGGTCGGCAGCCTGTTCGCCGTCAATGAATTCGAACAGCCGTTGCTGCGCGATTGGGTACGCCTGGCCCAGGGCCGTGACGACAGCGAGGCCATGCTGGCGTTCTTCGAGGACTACCTGTCGATTGCCGTACCGAGCCTGCTGGGCATTTACCTGATGTATGGCGTGGCGTTCGAAGCGCACCAGCAAAACAGCTTCATGGTGATGGGCGCTGACGGGCAGTTGAATCGGCTGTTACTGCGTGACTTCGGCGACATCCGCATCGATCGCAAGACCCTGCATGCCAAGGGCCTGGATATCCAGCTGCACGATCCAAAAATGACTCTGTACGACGAGTCCGGTTTTGTCCGCGACAAACTCCTGCACACCACGTTCATGTGCCACCTCGGCGAGCTGACGTTGCTCTGCGCCCGTCACTGGAACGTATCGGAAAACCTCCTGTGGGAGCGATTGGCAGCGCACGTTGCAGAGTGTTTCGACGCCTTGCGTGAACACGTCGAACCGGCACGCTGGGACAGCGAGCGCGCGGCCTTGCTGGAACAGGACTGGCCGGCCAAATCGTTCATGCGCATGCGCTTGCACGACAGCCACGCCGACATCGTCGGACGCCTGAGCAACCCACTGCGATCCAGCGCCCATGCTCGCTGACAGTCGCGCGTTGCGACTGCTGATCGTCATCCAGTTGGTCTCCATGGGTGCCATGGAAATGAGCGGCCCGTTCTGGCCCTTGCAGATCCGCCATCTGCTCGGGCCCGAGGGCGCCGGCTATACCGCGTTGTTATCGGCGCTGGTCTATGCCGGCCCGATGCTCGCCGCCATGCTCCTGACGCCCGTATGGGGCCGGTTGGGTGATCGCACCGGACACAAGCCGATGATCGTTCGGGCGTTACTGGCATTGGCATTGTGCCAAGGGTTGGCGGCCATCACCGTCGACCCGTGGCTGCTGGTGGGCATTCGCGTGATGCAAGGCGCATTGGCCGGGTTTCTCGCCGCCGCGCAAGCCTATGCCCTGGCCTGCTGCGACAGTTCCCGGCGCGGCCACACCCTGGCCCGCCTGCAATCGGCGACCGCCGTCGGCTCGCTGATCGGCCCGGTGCTGGGCGGCTGGTTGATGGATATCTCGGGATTCGCCCTGCTCTGTTATGGCGCGACGGCGATTTGCCTGCTGTGCGCACTGGGGAGTTTTTTCCTGCCGGCCGACAAGGCCCGGGCCTCGACGAAAAAACCAGTCGCGCCAGTGGCCCTGCCCAAAGGCTGGCTCGGTGGAATCTTGCTGGTGATCGTGTTGATTCAGGCCGCGAAGATGATGCCGCAGCCGTTCTATGCGCTGTACGTCGCCGAGATTCTGCACGCACCGAGCTGGCTGATCGGCGCCACTTATGCGGCGAGCGCCGCGACCCTGGCCATTTCCGCCCCACTGTGGGGACGCCTGTTCGACCGCTGGCAACCGGCCTACACCTTGCGCGTCATCGAAGGCGTCGCCTGGCTGTGCGCCCTGACACTGGCGGCCACGGCACTGGCCAACGAATGGCTGGGGTTCCTCGTCAGCCGGCTGGTCTGGGGTGTCTGGCAAGGCGCCCTGCTTCCGGTCGCCTATGCACTGATCGCCAACACCGTTGCTTCAAGCCAACAGGGTTTTGCCCTCGGCCTCGGCAACAGCGCGGCCAAGGCTGGCGCCTTGCTTGGTGCCGTGCTCGGCGGGATCGGCATGGGGCTGGTGGGGCTGAACCACAGCTTCTGGCTGGTGGCGCTGACTTACGCGCTGGCCGCCATCGGGATTCGCTGGGTGCGGTCCTTCACCTCCACACCCGGCCCCACACCCTTATCTACCCACACTTATCAAAACTAAAAAGACCACGTCATGACCCGAACCAAACTTTCTCTGTTGATTCCGCTGCTTGGCTCCTTCAGCGCCCAGACCTGGGCCGAGGAGACCGAGCAGCAACCCGGCACCCTGAACATGCAAGCCACCGTCGTCTCGGCGACTCGCAGCGAAGCGAGCATCGCCTCGATTCCGGGCTCGGTGCAGGTCATCGACGAACAGCAAGTCCGCGAGCAGAGCGGCGCGGGTCGCCGGGTCTCCGACATTCTCGGGCAACTGGTGCCCGGCCTTGCGCCGTCCAGCGGCGGGATGAGCAACTTTGGCCAGACCCTGCGCGGGCGCAACATGCTGGTGTTGATCGACGGCGTATCGCAGAACGCCACGCGCGATAACTTCCGCCAGCTCAACAGCATTGCGCCGGCCAGCATCGAGCGCATCGAAGTGATTTCCGGCGCCAGCAGCATCTACGGTGCCGGCGCTTCGGGCGGCATCATCAACATCATCACCAAGCGCAACCAGGGCCAGGACATTGCCTACAGCAGCAAATTGGGCCTGACCAGCGGCAACAACCTCAACAGCAAAGGCTTCGCCTACGAAGCTTTCCAGAGTGCGACCGGGCGCAAGGATGCGCTGGACTGGTACGTATCCGCCGACCTGACCCAGCGCAACGATCAGTTCGATGGCAACGGCAAGCGCATCCCCCAGGACACCTCCCAGGGCAGCAACATGGACACCGAAACCTATGACCTGCAAGGTCGTTTCGGTTACGAACTGGATGCCGACAAAAAACTCAGCCTGTCGCTGCAGGACTACAAGGACCAGCAGGACACGGACTTCACCAAAGACCCGAAAAACCTGCAGCAAGCCGTAGCGGTCAAAGGGCTGAAACTCGACGACCAGCCCTACACCCATAACCAGGCGGTCAACCTCAACTACACCGACAAGGACTTCTACGGTCAGGGCCTGCAACTGGAAAGTTACTGGCGCCGGGCCGATGCGCTGTTCTTCCCGGACCTGTCGCGGGGCAAGGCCGGGATCGCCGACAACAACAGCGTGCAGGATGTCTACGGCTTGCGCGCGGCCATCGACACGCCGTTGCCGGCCATCGGCAGCGCTACGGGCAATCTGGTCTGGGGCGCCGACTACGATCACGAGCGCTCGCGCCAGCGGGGTGACCAATACACCCTCAAAGGGCTGACCTACACCAAGACCGGCACCACCTACGAGATGGGCCCGGATCTCGAAACCACCACCAAGGCGCTGTTCGGGCAAATGTCCTGGGACGTTGGCGACTGGACCTTGCGTGGCGGTGTGCGTCGCGAGTGGATCGAAAGTGAAGTCGCCGACAGCATCGCCTACGGTCAGATCGTCCAGACCGGCGTCCGCGCCACCCTGCCCGGCGACACCCTCAAATATGACGCCACGCTGTACAACCTGGGTGCGGTCTATCACCTGAGCGAGAACCAGGACCTCTTCGCCAATTACAGCCAGGGTTTTTCGCTGCCGGATATCCAGCGCTTCTTGCGTGACGTCAACAGTACCTTCGACATCCAGAGCCTCAACGCCCAGGCCATCAAGGTCGACAGCTACGAGTTGGGCTGGCGCGGCAACTGGGACCAGTGGCAGGCCGATGTCACCGTGTATGAAAACACCTCGGACGTAACCCAGTTCTACGATGCCAATGATCGCGTCCTGCGCCTGATCAACCAGAAGGAACGGGTGCGCGGCATCGAAAACAGCCTGACCTACCGCGCGACCGATCACTGGTCGGTGGGGGGCACTTACGCGTGGGCCAAAGGCGAGACCGAGCAGAACGGCAAATGGATCGACCTGCCGGCGACACGCATCTCACCGGCCAAGACCACGCTGTTTGTCGGCTACACCGAAGACGACTACACCCTGCGCTTGCAAGGCATGCGCCTGGCCAGCTACGACGCCGCCGCCAAGGACGACAACGGGCGCGACATCAAGGGCTATACGCTGGTGGACTTGCTGGGATCGGTGCGATTGCCGGTCGGGCGTCTCGAAGGCGGGGTGTACAACCTGACCGACCGTACGTACGTCAACCTGTTCGCCCAGGCCAACGCCAAAGCGCCGTTCGCCAACGCCGAAGGCCGTACGTTGAGCATGAGCTACTCGATCGACTGGTAAATAAAACAGGAGCCGGCGTGCCGGCTCCTGTACTTTCGATGGCGTTACAAACCGCGCAAATCGCGCTCTTCAATCGGCCGGCTCTGGCGCAGGCGCTTGCCGCCCAACACCACCCAATCGATCAGGCGGAACAGGCATTCCAGACCGAACGACAGCAACATCGCCCCGCTCAGCCCCCAGCCCATGGCTTCAGGCGTCAGCAATAGCTGGTAGCTGTAGCCATTCCAGGTTTCCTTGCGAATATCCGGATCAGCCGCCAACACCACCTGCAAGACGCGGATGTACCACGGGCCTTGCATGGCCTGGAATTGCTTGTCCAGCGCCAATTGGCGAGTGAGCAAGGTGCTCAGGCTGTCGGCATCGCTGCGAAACACCGGGTCGTCACTGGCACGGTAATGAGCAACCAATGCTTGCAGGTCGCCCTTGAAGAACTGCTCGGCAGTGCCTTGAAACCCTCGCAAGCCGGTCTGCGCTTCGATCAGGTGCGCCTCGACCCGCTTGGCGTAGTCGTTGATGAAGCCCGGCACCTGCACGCCCACCAACAGGCCGATCGCAAACAACACCAGCCGCAAATAACTGAGCAACATAGAAAGGTGTTCCTTATTCGGTCTTGCCCTGGCTGACGCATTCACCGCGTCGCCACAGGCTCCATTGGCCCGGTTCGTAACGGGTCCAGGTTTCGTTTTCGGTCAGGGGTTCGGTGGCAATGACCGTCACCACATCGTTGGGGGTGGTTTCGGCCTGGAAGTCGACGATGACGTCCGCATCCTTCAAGCGTGCCGGACCAAACGGTGCGCGCCGGGTGATGTGCGCCAATTTGCTCGAGCAATAACAGAACAGCCAGTCGCCGTCGCTCAACAGGCAGTTGAACACACCTTTGCTACGGTATTCGGCACATGCCGCCACCAGGCTCGGCAGCAACTGTTCGACTTCAACCGGCTCCGGGAAGGCTTCACGTACGCGGTTCAGCACATCGCAGAACGCCGCTTCGCTGTCGGTGTCGCCGATTGGCCGGTAAAAACTGGCGGTCGGCTGGAAGTTGGCAAGTTGTCCGTTATGCGCGAAGCACCAGTTGCGCCCCCACAACTCACGCACGAACGGGTGGGTGTTGGACAGGCAGACCTTGCCGACGTTGGCCTGGCGGATATGCCCGATCACCACTTCGCTTTTGATTGGATAGCGCTGCACCAGCTGCGCGACTTCGGACTCACAACTCGCCGCCGGGTCCTGAAACAAGCGCAGGCCACGACCTTCATAGAACCCGATGCCCCAACCGTCCCGATGCGGGCCGGTTCGACCGCCACGCTGCATCAGCCCGGTGAAGCTGAACACGATATCGGTCGGTACATTGGCGCTCATGCCCAATAATTCACACATGCCTGGACTCTCGCTTCAATGCCGGGGCAACGTCAAAGACGGGGTTCAACTCGCGAACGCTGGGGGTTGCTCGGAACCGGCGGACGACCATAACGATCATCGCCAGCACCGCCGAAGGGCTGGTCATCATCCGGATCAGCAGCCTTGGCAGCGGCTTTCGCGGCGGCCTCCCGCTCCTTGCGAGCATTGGCGGCGCGCTCGATGGGAAAGCGGATCAACGCGAAGATCAGGTAAATGCCGAAGGCGATCATGCTGTACATGACCAGGTCGGAGATCGCGCGCCAGATGTTGTTACCAACCTTGAACAGCAGGTCCAGGGCAGTAATGGCGATGGCCGGGGCGAATTTTTCCTTCACCGGGTCGATAATGGTCGGGCTGAACAACAGCACGACCATGAGCAGACGCAGTGGCTCACGCAACCAGCGCCACATCCAGCGGGTCAGCCGCATCCACACCAACAGGCAGCCTAAAGCGGCAAAGGCGTAAAGGCCCCAAGCGATCAGATAGTCGTTCTCGGTCATGGTGTCCATGGCAAGGCAGGCAAAGAGGCGCTTATGATAACGGCTTTTCACCGATCAGGCTGCCCCGCTGTCTGTGAAGCCATTTTTACATTACGCCCGAGAGTCCTTCATGCCCCTTTCCGCCCACGTTTGCAGCGCCCCGATTGCCCACAAGGCCGACGGCGATGACCCGTACGCCTGGCTGCAGGAGCGCGACAGCGCACAGGTGCTCGACTACCTCAAGGCTGAAAACAGCTATCAGGAAGCACAACTGGCCGACCAGGCCGAGCTGCGAGAAACCCTGTTCAACGAAATAAAAAGCCGGATTCTCGAAACCGACCTGTCGCTGCCCTCCCCGTGGGGCCCCTACCTGTATTACACCCGCACCGTCGCCGGTGACGAATATGCCCGGCATTACCGCTGCCCGCGCCCGGCCGACGACAGCCTGCTGGTCGATGAAAGCCAGGAACAGCTGCTGCTCGACCCCAATGAGCTGGCCAATGGCGGTTTTTTCTCGCTGGGCGCCTTCAGCATCAGCCCGGACCACCAGCGCCTGGCCTACAGCCTCGATACCAGCGGCGAAGAGATTTACACGCTGTTCGTCAAGGAACTGTCCAACGGCAAGGTCAGTGAACTGGCGTTCGAGAATTGCGACGGCAGCATGACCTGGGCCAACGACAGCCTGACGCTGTTTTTCGGCGAGCTGGATGACACTCATCGCCCACACAAGCTGTTTCGTTATCGTCTCGACGGTACCGCCGCCGAAGAAGTCTTCCATGAAGCGGACGGGCGGTTTTTCCTGCACTGCTACCGCTCAAGCTCCGAACGCCAGTTGCTGCTGTCGCTGGGCAGCAAAACCACCAGCGAAGTCTGGGTGCTCGATGCGTCGCAGCCACAGCAGGCCTTCACCTGCCTGGCACCACGGGTTGAAGATCACGAGTACGACGTCGACCACGGCAAGCTCGACAATCAATGGTCCTGGCTGATTCGCAGCAATCGCGACGGCATCAACTTTGCGCTGTATCAGGCTGCCGACACCGGGGTCGCGCCAACCGAAAGCGACTGGCAAAACCTGATCCCTCACAGCGACACGGTGATGCTTGACGGCATGAGCCTGAATGCCTCGGCCATGACCCTGAGCCTGCGCGAAGGCGGTTTGCCGATCATCGAAGTTCATCCCCAAGGCCTGCCCGCTTACCGCGTGCAACTGCCGGACGCGGCCTACAGCCTGCATGTGCAAAACAGCCTGGAGTTTGCCAGCGACAAGATCCGTCTGCGTTACGAGGCGTTGAATCGCCCGGCGCAGATTCGTCAGCTAGAGCTTGCCAGCGGCGAGCAGAAGGTGCTCAAGGAAACCCAGGTGCTTGGCCCTTTCGACGCCGATGCCTACGTCAGTCAGCGCCTGTGGGCGACCGCGCCCGATGGCACACAGGTGCCGATCAGCCTGGTGGTCAAACGTGAAATGCTCGGCAAGCCGACGCCGCTTTACCTCTACGGCTACGGCGCCTACGGCGAAAGCCTCGACCCGTGGTTCTCCCATGCGCGCCTGAGCCTGCTCGATCGCGGCATGGCCTTCGCCATCGCCCACGTGCGCGGCGGCGGTGAACTGGGCGAAGCCTGGTATCGCGCTGGCAAGCAGGAACACAAGCAGAACACCTTCAACGACTTTATCGCCTGCGCCGAACATCTGATCGCCAACGGCCACACCACCGCCAAACAACTGGCCATCAGCGGCGGCAGTGCCGGCGGATTGCTGATCGGCGCGGTGCTCAACCAGCGCCCGGAACTGTTTGCGGCGGCGATTGCCGAGGTGCCGTTCGTCGACGTGCTCAACACCATGCTCGATCCGGACTTGCCGCTGACCGTCACCGAATACGACGAGTGGGGCAATCCTGAAGAGCCGGCAGTTTATGATCGGATCAAGGCGTACGCGCCGTACGAAAACGTCAGCGCTCACGCCTATCCTGCAACCCTGGTGATCGCCGGCTACAACGACAGCCGTGTGCAGTATTGGGAAGCGGCCAAGTGGGTGGCCAAGTTGCGAGCGACCAAATCCGACAATAATCTGTTGCTGCTCAAGACCGAACTAGGTGCCGGTCATGGCGGGATGAGCGGGCGTTATCAGGGATTACGTGACGTAGCCCTCGAATACGCATTTGTTTTCAAGGTATTGGGAATCGCCTGAGGAACTCTGCAAGGCGTACAGGTCTTAAATGTGGGAGCGAGCCTGCTCCGGGCGGCGATCCGACGATGGCGGCATTACATTCAACATTGGTGTTGGCTGAACCACCGCTATCGCGAGCAGGCTCGCTCCCACAAGGGATTGGCAATTCCCCACAAAGCCCGAACCGGCAACACACAAGAAAAAGACTGTGATGACATGTCAGAACCGACCCTGTTGAACAAAGAAATTCGCGACTGGCTGATGGACTGCGGCCTGTTCGATCAACTGCAACTGGCCGATTTCACGGCGGCTGCCGGCTACTTCAGCATCAGCACCATTGCCGAGGGCCAGGAGATCTTCCACGAAGGCGATGCCGGCAGCTTCATGTGCATCATTCACTCGGGGCAAGTGGCCGTGCAGAAAACCAATAGCGACGGCAAGCCGGTGACCATCGCAACGCTGCGCAGCGGCCGGGCATTCGGCGAAATGGCCGTCCTCGACGGCGAGCGGCGTTCGGCCAGTTGCGTGGCGGCGAGCAATTGCCAACTGCTCAACCTGGGCAAGGACTCGCTGGAAAAGATGCTCAACGACGCACCGAAAATCGCCGCGAAGATCATCCGCGCCATTGCCGTGTCGCTGTCCAAACGCCTGCGCATGGCCGACGGCCAATTGCTCTCGCAACAGATTTAACCGCCGGGAGATTTGTTTTTTTGCTGAATCTGCTCAAGCCCCGGCAAGGTCTGGTCCTTGGGCGGGTTGGGCATTTCGATCGGTGGCAACAACGGTTCACCGCCGCTACTGCTGCCGACCTTGGGCACCGTGGTCGGGGTAATCTGCGGGTATGGCGTAGGGGTAGCGGTGCCGGGTGAACCGGGGGCCGCTGACGGTGCAACAGGGACCGTTTGCAACTCTTGCGCCTGCGCTGCACTTATCGAGAGCGCGGCCAACACAATGACCGTTAGAATGGTGCGCTTCATCAATGGCTCCGTTGCCCTTGCTTGTTGCCTTAAGGCTACTCCCAACCGCGCAAGATTGCCCTTCTCAATGCCGGTTTCTCCTCCCTGATACCAGCTTCCCTCCTTAAAGAGAGCCCCATGAAACGTTTCGTTCTGCTCGACACCACCCCGATCCCCGAAAACGGCGGTGCCCTGTGCCTGTTCGAGTACGGCGAAGATTTCGTCATCAAGATCCAGGGCGGTGACGGCGGACAATTGATGAACACCCGCATGCACGGCTCCGAAGACGCCCTGGCCGAGATTCCTTGCCGCAAGGTCGCCGGCCGGCCGAATTCACGGGTGCTGATCGGTGGTCTCGGCATGGGGTTCACCCTCGCATCGGCGCTCAAGCACCTGGGCAAGACCGCTGAAGTGGTGGTCGCCGAACTGGTGCCGGGGGTGGTCGAGTGGAACCGCGGGCCGTTGGGCGAGAAGTCCGGGCGACCGCTGCTCGACCCGCGCACGGTGATCCGCATGGAAGACGTGGCCAAGGTCCTGCAGGCCGAGCCGCAAGGTTTCGACGCGATCATGCTCGACGTCGATAACGGCCCCGAAGGCCTGACCCAGAAAGCCAACAGCTGGCTGTACTCGGCCGGAGGCCTGAGCGCCTGCGCCAAGGCCCTGCGCCCCAAAGGCGTGCTCGCCGTATGGTCGGCCAGCGCTGACCGGCAGTTTTCCGACAAATTGAAAAAGGCCGGCTTCAAGGCCGAAGAAGTGCAAGTCTTCGCCCACGGCAACAAAGGCACCCGACACACAATCTGGATTGCCGAGAAGCTCAAGGCCTGAGCTAAACTCTGCTCATAACCGTCATTAGTCTTTTTTACAAAGGTGAACCCATGAGTTCGTCAACGCCTCCCTCCAACACGGCCAAACTGGACCGCATCCTCGCCGACGCCCAGCGCGACCGTGAAATGGGTTACCGCGACAAGGCCCTGAAGATGTACCCGCACGTCTGCGGCCGCTGTGCCCGTGAGTTTTCCGGCAAGCGCCTGAGCGAGCTGACCGTGCACCACCGCGACCACAACCACGACAACAACCCGCAGGATGGCTCCAACTGGGAGCTGCTGTGCCTGTACTGCCACGACAACGAGCACTCGCGCTACACCGACCAACAGTATTTCGGCGACGGCTCGCTGAGCACGCCGAAAATCGCCAAGGCGACGCATAACCCGTTTGCGGCGTTGGCCGGGTTGATGAAAAAGGACGACTGAAGACCTCCAGCGTCTGAGCGGGCCTCATCGCGAGCAGGCTCGCTCCCACATTGGTTTTGGGTGATCACACATAGTGTGTTCACAGAAGATCCCCTGTGGGAGCGAGCCTGCTCGCGATAGCAATAGACCCGACACCACCAATCTACAATCTGACCGCCATCGAGCAATCCCCGTATAATCGCGGTTTTTCTCGAAGGGCACCCCGCTCGTGGCAAACAAACGGTATAGCTGCATTGGTTTGTATAACCCCAAATCACCGGAGAACGTCGGTTCGGTGATGCGCGCCGCCGGCTGCTACGGCGTGGCGTCGGTGTTCTACACCGGCAAGCGTTATGAACGCGCCCGTGATTTTGTCACCGACACCAAGAAAATCCACCACGACATTCCGCTGATCGGCATCGACGACCTGAAGAAAATCCTCCCGCTGGGCTGCGTCCCGGTGGCGGTCGAGCTGGTCGATGGCGCCCGTTCGTTGCCCGAATACACCCACCCGGACCGTGCGCTGTATATCTTCGGCCCGGAAGACGGTTCGCTCGATAAAGAGATTCGCGAGTGGTGCGAAGACGTGGTCTACATCCCGACCACCGGCTGCATGAACCTGGCCGCCACCGTCAACGTGGTGCTTTACGACCGCATGGCCAAGGGCAATAACACCCGTTCCGGTCCAAAATTTCGCTGATACGCTGGGCGCGGGATGGAACGAGACGGCCGACTGCACGGTCGGCTGTATAACCATTGCCCCTGAGGAGACAGATCATGAGCGACATCAAACGCGCAGAACCCACGCCGCTCCAGACGCCACCAACGCAAAACGTCCAGGGCTGGGAACGCATCGCGAGCATGGCCGGTGGTGTGGTGATGGTCGGCAAAGGCCTGCGCCGTGGTGGTGTGTTCGGGCTGATCGAGGTGGCACTCGGCGGTGCAGCCCTGGCTCGCGGTATCACCGGTCACAGCTCGGCCAAAAGCTTCTTCGAAAAAAGTCGTCAGGACCTGAACAACACCCGGTCGAAAATCGAACGGGCCGGCGCTGAGCTCAAAACCCTTAAAGCCAATGCCAATGCGGCAACCCGTACCGCGACGGTGACGGGCAATGATTCGCTGAAGTCGCCCAAGGCTGGGGTTTGAGAAACACTGCAAAACCCTGTGGCGAGGGAGCTTGCTCCCGCTCGGCTGCGAAGCAGTCGTAAATTCGACTTACACGGTTTATCTGTAAACCGCGTTTACCGCATTCAGGACCGCTTCGCGCTCCAGCGGGAGCAAGCTCCCTCGCCACAATTGCGCTTGACTCAAGTTATCTGAGCAACTCGGTGTCCAGCACTTTCGACGGCTCGCCGATAATGCTCCCGGCCAGCACCACAAACTCCTTGGTGCTCACCCGTCCGAGGTCCATGGCGCCGCGCAACATGTCGTCCAACGAACGCTTGTTACGGGTTTTCAGGCGAATTTCGCGGTCCAGCTCCTGCAATAGCAACACCGCTTTGGCGAGCTGCGCCGCGCTGAGCTGATCGCCACGCAGAGTGCTGACGTGATGGCTGACCTTGGCCATTTTGTCTTCCAGCGTCTGATAACGCTCATCGCTCATGCCACCGGCACGGCGCAGCAGTTCAATCGCGTAGTACTCGGCAAAGCCTTCGTTGATCCAGTCACTGCGATCACTGTCCTTGATGCGCCCCAATACCTGGACCAACTCACGGAGCAACGGGCTGCTGCCGCTTTCGCTGACCAACGGCAAATGACTGTGCAGATAAATCGATTCGTGCCCGGCCAGGCTTCCGCGCCACATCGGATCGGCGGCGCCCACAATCAGCAGCTTGCCGGGATGACGCGGATACAGCGCCTGCACTTGCGGCCAGACGAAGGTCAACAGCGTCAACACGTCCATTCGGTGCATGCCCTGCCCTAGCGGCGAGGCGACCGTGACTTCGGTTTCGCCCAGGCGTGTGCGACGACTGCCCAGGTTGCCGGCGAGCATCCAGCCCGTAGGCCGGTCGAGCCGCCGAGCAACGTTGTCGATGCGAAAGCGGTTCTTGCCGACCCGCGGCCAGGAAGTCTCAACGCTTTTCCAGCCTTCCGGTAATTCGAACTCGAGACGCGACACCAGCTCGACACCGTCCTGCTGATCCAGGCGCGCCGCCGGGACCAGGTCGTCGCCACGCATCAACGCCCAATTGGGCGTCATGCGGGTATCGAAACTGGAATTCTTGAAGGTGTGACTGATGCGTACCCGGTAGGTCAGGCTGGCCTTGTCAGCGCCCGGATGCCAGACGCCACGCGCCGCGTTGCCCGGCATGAGTTGCCACTGACCATCGGCCTTGAAGTCGCTGTACTGGCTGCCATCGCCCAGATCAAAATCCAGGCTGCGCACCGCCGAGCCACGTGCCAGGGTCAAACGCACTTCGGCCTGATCGCTTTGCGGCAATAGTCGTACGTGGTAATCGAGATCGACTTTTTTTGCCGCCCATACCGGTGAACCCAGCACCAGCAACGACAAAACCATCGGCAGCTTCAACCCAACAGCCATACACACTCCTTCGTGACTTGCTCGTACTACGACAGGTGCTTAACCCGCCCGAAAAATCAGATGATCTTCCCAATCATCCTCAGCCACGCTGCCTTCGGCGAGCATACGCCCGGACTGGGAAATGCGCTCGTGGTGCACGGCATCCCGATCGCCGCAGACCAGGTGATGCCAAAGCGGCAAGTCCTTGCCCTCGCTGACCAAACGGTAACCGCAGGTCGGCGGCAGCCACTTGAACTGATCGGCCTTGCCCGGCGTGAGCTGGATGCAGTCCGGAACCGAGTCGCGACGGTTCGCGTAGTCGGTGCACTGGCAGGTTTTCAGGTCCAGCAGTTTGCAGGCGATGCGCGTGTAGTAGACGCTGTTGTCTTCTTCGTCCTCGAGCTTTTGCAGGCAGCACAGGCCACACCCGTCGCATAACGACTCCCACTCCTCTTGATCGAGTTGTTCGAGGGTTTTGCGTATCCAGAAAGGTTCGACTTTGGCGGCCATGGCTCAAGCATCAACATCAGGTGGTGAAAAGGCCGCCAGTCTAGTGCCCCAGCCCCTGCGGGCCAAGTGCTGGCGACTGCCGGTAGAACAGGACTTGTCAGTTATGCCGCTGCGAAGTAGCTTTGCGAGTCGCAACGACCCATGCCAAGGTGCCATTAACGCTCAACCGCGTTGCATTCAGGGCAATTGCCCCGGGTCTGAAAAACCTCACTGCCCAGCTCAACTGCGCGCGTCGGTTTTTACTCAACTTTTCCTTCATAAACGTAGTCAGGAAACTCGTCCATGAGCGCTAATCCCCGCGTTGCCGAATATGCCATTCACCCACAGTTCACTGATCGCTGGTCGCCGCGCGCCTTCACCGGCGAAAGTATCCCTGAAGAAACCCTGCTGAGCTTTTTCGAAGCGGCTCGCTGGGCACCGTCGGCCTACAACTCGCAGCCATGGCGTTTTCTCTACGCGCGCCGCGATACGCCGAACTGGGAGCGTTACCTGGGTCTGCTGAACGAGTTCAACCGCAGCTGGGCGCAACACGCCTCGGCCCTGGTGATCGTGATCTCGAAAACCACCTTCACCGCGCCAGGCGCCACCGAAGAAACCGCCGCCCTGTGGCACACCTTCGACACCGGTTCCGCCTGGGGCCATTTGGCCCTGCAAGCCTCTATCAGCGGCTGGCACACCCACGGCATGGCCGGTTTCGATCAGGAGCTGACCCGCAAGGAGCTGAATATTCCTGAAGGCTACGCGCTGCACGCGGCAGTCGCGATCGGCAAGCTGGGCGACAAGGCGACCCTTGCCGATTACCTGCAAGCCCGGGAAGTCCCAAGCCCGCGTCGCCCGCTGAGCGAGCTGGCGGCTGAAGGCGATTTCACTCTGTAAGCCACACTGAAAAACCAATGTGGGAGCGAGCCTGCTCGCGATGAGGCCTGCACATTCACATCAAGGTTGAATGTGAAACCGTCATCGCGAGCAGGCTCGCTCCCACAGTTGTTCGGGGTTGATCAATACCCCCGTGTGAAATCCACTTCGCCGCGCAACGCTTCACCCGCCTGAAACGCCCGCAGATTCTCGATAAACAACTGCACCATCATCGGCGGTGAGGTGGGTGCCGAGCTGTGGCCGGTCAGCAGCAAGCCCCAGGCGGTCCAGAATGGATGGCGCTGCGGCAACGGTTCCTGACGGCAGACGTCGATCACCGCCCCCGCCAGATGCCCTTCCTTCAGGGCCTCGACCAGATCCGCATCGACTACCGCCACGCCACGCCCGACGTTGATGAACAAACCGGTCGACTTGAACTGCTTGAACAACGCGGCGTTGTACAGATCGTGAGTGTTCGGCGTATTCGGCAGCAGGTTGACCACGTAATCGACTTCACCGACCAGGCGCCCCAGATCATCCAGCCCCGCGACCTCAATGAACGGCGCCTGCTCGCGCGGCGAACTGGCGATCCCGTACAGTTTGACGCCAAAAGGTACCAGAAACTGCGCCACGCTCTGACCGATGTCGCCGGTACCGACGATCAGCACCTTGCGCCCCGCCAGGCTCTGGCCCAGACGGTTGTCCCACTTGCGCTCGACCTGGCTGACCAGTCGCGCCAGCACTTCGCGCTCATGGCCCAGCATGTAGGTCAGCACGTATTCAGCCATCATCTGACCGAAAATCCCGACCGCACGGGTCAGCCGGTAGTGGCGTGGCAAGCCATCGGCGAGCAACGGTGTAATACCGGCCCAGGTCGATTGCAGCCACTGGGGCTCATGACCTTGACGCAACAGCGTCGCCAACAGGTCCGGCTGGCCGAGCCATACCGGGCAATCGGCGGCCATGCTGGCCAATTCAGCGGAGTCGCCGCTGGTCAGTACCTGCAGGTCAGGCGCGGCCTGACGCAACAGTTGGGCATATACAGCGTGGTCGTGTTCGGCAATCAGAACGCGCATGGTTCAAACCTTCAAAAACAGTGCACAAGACCGCCGAAGGAGTGTTTCTCCTTCGCTCGCGGCCCTCGCCAAAATAATCAATTCCATTGTTTCCAGAGGCTCTGGACAGAGCCCCTACAGATATCCGTCAAACCGGATCATTGCGTCGTAGCAGCTCTTCCGGCAAGTGCTCGATGTACTCGTCTTCGGCCGGTGGCATTTGCAGGTGATAGCCCTGCTTGTCGAGGTTTTCCAGGACCACCGTGATGTCTTCGCGCGAGAGCTTGCGCTCGGGAGTCAACACCAGGTCGAAGGCGTGTTGCGGTTTACCGAACGCCAGCAGCAGGTTTTCCGGGACGCGCTCCAGTGCATCGCTTTTGAGCACATAGAGGTACATCTCGTTTTTCTTCGGGCTTTTATAGATAGAGCAAATACGTTTCAAGGCTGTTCTCCGGCAGTGGCCAGGCAGTCGAGCAGGGCCTGGCCCATCAATTCGCGGCGCCAGCCACGCAGCGAATCAGGCAATTGGTAAGGGCCCTCGGGGAAGCCGCTCTTGAGCAAGGCTTCGAGGGTTTTCTTGCGCAGCATCAGTTCCGGGGCAATGTTCAAGCGTTCAGCTTCGGCCTGTCCGAGCGCCCGCAGACGCTTGACCAGTGCCGCAGCTTCCACCGGCAAGGGCTCCGGCACCGCCGGCGGCCACTGCTCCGGCGGGACACTGCCCGCCTGCTTGATCAAGCCCAGCAGAAACTCACCGTCCTGGCGCACGGTGCGCGGGTGCATGTCTTCGATTTTCGCCAGTGCCCCGAGATTGTCCGGCTGGGTGCGTGCCAGCGGCCACAACGAATGCTCGCGCACGATGCGATTGCGCGGCAGGTCGCGGGCACGGGCTTCGTGCTCGCGCCAGGCGCAGAGTTCACGCAGCACGGCGAGTTGCGCGCGGGAGAGTTTCCAGGCCAGCTTGGCTTCGCGATACACCTCATAAGGGTCGACTTCGCGGCGCAGGTTGGCCACCAGTTCGGCGCCATCTTCCAGGACCCAGGCGTACTTGTCGTCCGACAGCTTCGGCCGCAGACGCACGAAAAGCTCCGCCAGATGCACGGCATCTTCGGCGGCGTAGCTGATCTGGGTTTCCGAGAGCGGACGTTGCAGCCAGTCGGAACGGGTCTCACCCTTGGGCAGGTCGATGCCGAGCACTTCCGACACCAGACGCGAGTAACCCATGGAGAAGCCCAGGTTCAGGTAGGCAGCCGCCAGTTGCGTGTCGAACAATGGCGCCGGCAGGCTACCGGTCAAGCGCAACAGGACTTCGAGGTCTTCGCTGCAGGCGTGCAGCACTTTGACCACTGCCGGGTTTTCCAGCAATTGGGCCAGCGGTTGCCAGTTGTCGATCGTCAACGGATCAATCAGGAAAGCCCGCTCGCCATCGCCAATCTGCAACAGGCCGGCGATCGGATAAAAGGTGTCGACCCGCATGAATTCGGTGTCGAGGGCGACGAACGGCAACTGCTGCCATTGGGCGCAAAACTGACCGAGGCTATCGTTGTCGCGAATCCAGTGAATATCGATGGCCACACGGCTCTCCCTTGAAGAATGGCGCGCAGTATATATCGGCCCCGGCGATTTCCGCGCACTGACTGAGCAAGCGCTTGAGCAAAACTCCCGCGGCTCGAGAAGAATAGGACAACTAGTCGGCTTTATGCAGCACGTAGACTCGCGGCAGGTCGCTGCCAGGCAGGGTGTCCAGGTATTTGAGCGTCTTGAAGCCCGCTTGCCGAAACTCTGCCTCAAGTTCGGCCTTGGTCGCCAGTTGATGCGCTTGTGCATCCTCGCCGAACCGCGCACGCAGCTTGAAATACCCGTCTCGCTGTACCGACACGATCAGTGCGTCGCGACTGACCCGGTGAAACTCACGCAGTATCGCCAGGCGATCTTCACTGTCTTCGATGTGCTGGAACAATGGCATGCAAAAAATGCAATCCACGGCGTTTTCCGGCAAACCGATGGTGAATGCCGAGCTCTGAAAGGTTTTGACCCGTTTGAGCAGCTCGGCCGGATGATGAGTCTGGGCGTGGTCGAGCATTTCCTGGGACGGGTCGGTGGCGAGAATCACCCGGTTGGTGTGCTCGGCCAGCACCGGCCAGTTGCCCCCTGCCCCGCAGGCCACATCGAGAATCAGCCCCGGTTCGCCAGCCACTTTGAGTGCGCGCCGCACCAGTCGCTTGCCACGCCACTGCAAAAACCGCTGCACCAGCCCACGGGGATGCGGCTGGAGGCAGACTCGAGCGTGCTCCTGATCGTAGCGTCGAGCAAATTCATGCTCGACTGAGGAGGGGGGTTGCGCAGACATAACTGGCGACTCTTGATGAAGGAAACGACTGACAGGCGACAGGTTATCAAGTTGCGCGTGAAAAAAAGGTTTAATCACGATACAGGCTCTAGCCTGCCGTTTTCAGCATTACGCCTGATGCAAATACCAGCGCCAGTCCTGTTCCCCGACTTCCCCCATGAACGTACGGTACTCGGCGCGTTTCACGGCCAGGTAAACCCCGAGGAATTCCGCGCCGAACGCATCGCGCGCCCAGGCCGAACCCTCCAGCGCGCGCAACGTGGTCAGCCAGTCGGTCGGCAGCAACTCGCTGGCTTGCGCGTAGCCATTGCCTTCGACCGGGGCGCCGGGGTCGCGCTGTTCGCGAATGCCGCGATGAATACCGGCCAGAATCGCCGCAGCCGCCAGGTAAGGGTTGGCGTCGGCACCACAGATGCGGTGCTCGATGTGCCGGGAAAACGCCGGTCCGCCCGGCACGCGCAGGCTGACGGTGCGGTTGTCCACGCCCCAGGTCGCGGCCAGTGGCGCATAGCTGTTGGTCTGGAAACGCCGATAGGAATTGGCATTGGGGCAGAACATCAGCAATGAATCGAACAAGCTGCCAAGCATGCCGCCCACCGCGTGCTTGAGCAGTGGTGTGCCGTCCGGCGCCTCACTGGCGAACAGGTTGTTGCCGTGCTTGTCCGCCAGGCTGACGTGCAGGTGCATGCCGGTGCCCGCCAGGTCATCAAAGGGTTTGGCCATAAAACACGCGACCATCCCGTGCCGGTGCGCCACGCCTTTGACCAGACGCTTGTAACGCACCGCTTCGTCCATCGCTTGCAACGCATCGCTGCGGTGTTCGAGGGTGATTTCCACCTGCCCCGGGGCGTACTCGGAAATCGCCGTGCGCGCCGGAATGCCCTGGAGTTTGCACGCCGCATAGAGGTCGGCGAGAAACGGCTCGATCTGTTCCAGTTCACGCAAGCCGTAGACCTGGGTTGTCCGTGGCCGCCCACCGTCGACGTCTCGTGCCGGTTGCGGGCGACCGTTGCTGTCGCGTTGCTGGTCGAGCAAGTAAAACTCCAGTTCTGCCGCCATCACCGGGTAATAACCATCGGCCTTGAGCCCGTCGATGACCTTGGCCAGCAAATGCCGCGGATCGGCCACGGTCGCCGGCAGGCCCTCCTGCGGGTGCATGCTGACTTGCACCGCCGCCGTCGGAATCTGCCGCCACGGCATGCGCTGCAAACTGCCACTGAGCGGATAGGCCCGGCAATCGATATCGCCAACCTCCCAGACCAGCCCGGAGTTTTCCACGTCCTCGCCATTGATCGTCAGCCCGAGAATGGTGCTCGGCAGTGGCCGGCCGCTTTCATAGACCGCCAGCAGTTCATCGCGATGGAGCAGTTTGCCGCGCGGCACGCCGTTGTTGTCGAGGATGAACAACTCGAACATCTCGATATCCGGGTTGAGTTCAAGGAAGGTCAGGGCTTCTTGTTTCGAGGCAAAGGGGGTCATAGTCATGGGAACTCTCGTATTTCCGCGTCAGGCAAACGCACAGGCGCCGCCGGTTGGATCCCTGCACATGAGGCAAGGACCGTTAAGAAGACTTAACGGGAAATACAGGCATCCGGCGGGCGCGCATGGCGACAGTGCCACAACGCCCAAAAGGCCAGTTCAGAAGGCAATGCAGACAGGTTCAGGGCGATGGCGGACGTGAATCGACGCCGATGCTGACGGCATGACGCATGAGCGCCAGGCGAAGCCTCGGGGTGAGTGTCGACTGAGCAACCGTCCATAGAGAACACCGCAGAACACAGAGGCTGAGCAGCGTCACACGCAGCGATAAGCCGTTAAATCCAGACTTGAAGAACCTTGGTTGCGGATTGGCTAAACAATCGCCACGCAATGGTTTCACACTTGCGCCATCACACTCAGCCAACAAATACTGACGTCGACCTCCCCTCCTCCTCTGGCAACACTCAAGGACGACCCGATGAAAGCTCGTTTACTGCTCTGCTCCTTGCTCACGTTCAGCGTCCAGGCATTTGCCCAGAATGCACCTTCGCACCTGGACCAGGTGATTGAACGGGGTCATCTGAAGGTCTGTACCACCGGCGATTACAAGCCTTACACCTATCTGCGCGCAGAGGGCGGATACGAAGGGATCGATATCGCCATGGCCCAATCCCTGGCGAAAAGCCTGAACGTTGATGTGCAATGGGTCCCCACCACCTGGAAGAACCTGATGACGGATTTTCTGGCTGACCGTTGCGATATCGGTATGGGCGGCATTTCGGTTTCACTGGAGCGGCAGAAAAAGGCGGCTTTCAGCGACACGCTGGGCGTCGACGGAAAAATCCCGCTGGTGCGTTGCGAAGATAAACAACGCTATCAAACCGTCGAACAGCTCAACCAGTCGTCCGTGCGGCTGATCGAGCCGGCAGGCGGTACCAACGAAGTGTTTGCCCGCACTCACCTGCCCAACGCCACGCTGACCCTGTTCCCGGACAACGTGACGATTTTCGAGCAACTGCTGGAAAACAAGGCCGACGTGATGATCACCGACGCTTCCGAAGCGCGCTATCAGCAGAAGCAAAAACCCGGATTGTGTGCGGTCAATCCCGAGCAGTACTTGCAGTACAGCGAGAAAGCCTACTTGCTGCCTCGCGATGACGTGGCCTGGAAAGCCTATGTGGATCAGTGGCTACACCTGAGCAAAGCCATGGGCGCCTATGATGCGGTGCTCACTCAGTGGCTGGCGAGCGCACCCGGTCACTGAACACTGACCAGCGCCCGGAATGCCTCACTTGCCGCGCTGCGATAAGCGCCCTTGCGACTGAGCAAGGCCACCGTGCGTTGTGGCAACGGCGGTTGCAGCGCCAGCGGGCGCAACCCCGGCAGCGCATGGGTGATGGCCTCGGGGAGAATGGTCGCCAGGTGCCCGCGACGAACAATCTCGACAATCGCGCTGATGGAGTTGGCTTCGATGGCGATGCGTGGCGCAATGCCTTGTTGTCGGCAATACAGGTCGATGTGCTGACGGGTTGCAAAGTCGCTGCTGAGCAACACCAGCGACTGCTGGCCCAGCGCCTGCGCATCGAGTGATTGTTGCCGGACAAACCCCGGATGCGCCTCACTGACGACCAGGCTCAAGGTTTCGGCAAACAGCGTCTGGCTGTCGATGTCCGCCAGGTGACTGCCGGTGAATGCGATGCCGAGGTCCAGTCGGTCTTCGGCCAGCGCGGCCTCGATCTGGTCCTGGGTCATCTCCTCGACGCTCAGGGTGAGGCCCGGGTACAGGCTGTTGAAACGCGCCAGCAACGGGCCGATCAGGTAGGCGGTGAAAGTCGGCGTCATGGCCAGCCGCAACGAGCCGCGTGTCAGGTCCTGCACGTCGTGCATCGCCCGTTTGGCCGCCTCCAGGTCCTGCAAGGCCAACCGCGCATAACGCACATACGCCTCGCCGGCATCGGTCAAACGCACCGTGCGCCCGGAACGATCGAACAACGGTGCACCGAGGACATCCTCGAGTTGCTTGATCTGCTGCGACAGCGTTGGCTGCGAGACATGCAATGCCTCGGCCGCCCGAGTGAAGTTGCGATGCTCGGCGACGGCGAGCAAGTAACGGATATGGCGTAACAGCATGCCGGCTCAACTATAGACATGGATTATGGATGGCATCATAAGCTGGTCCGCGACGCTATGGCTGGAAACAGTATCCGTGCGCTTTCCCTTGCGACTTTTTCCGGTAAGCCGAGCAGTATTTAATTTTTAAATACTGCACATGATTTTCTGATTTGCCGACGCCCACCACACACCGCCTAATCCATACCTTGTCCTTCAAGGTATGGTTATGGAAAACGTTCGCGCCACCTCCCGCCCCGCTGTCTGGCTGATGATCGCCGTGATCCTCGTCGCCCTGAACCTGCGCCCGTCGATGGCCACCGTCGGTCCGCTGTTGTCAGCCATTCGCGGTGATATCGCGTTGAGTTTCAGCCTGGCGTCGCTGCTGACCATGCTGCCGGTGATGGCCATGGGCTTGGCAATGTTCTTCGGCATGAGCGTCAGCCGGCGCCTGGGAGAACATCGAACGGTGGTGCTGTCGCTGCTGATCATTGGCCTGGCCACCGTGTCGCGGCTGTTCCTCGATTCGGCCGCCGAACTGATCCTCAGCGCAGTCCTTGCCGGCATCGGCATTGCGCTGATCCAGGCCTTGATGCCAGCCCTGATCAAATCCCGCTTCAGCGACAACGTCTCGCTGTTCATGGGGCTTTACGTCACCTCGATCATGGGCGGCGCGGCCATCGCGGCATCGTTCGCGCCCTTGGTGATGACACGTACCGGCAGCTGGCGTGTGGGGCTGGCGATCTGGGCGGTGTTGGCATTGCTTGCCCTGTTGCTCTGGTACGGCCAACGTCACGCCGTCCCGGCGACGCCTGCCACCGTGCAACGCAAAGAAGCGTTTTTCAGCAATTCGCGCGCCTGGCTGCTGGCGATTTTCTTCGGCTTGGGCACCGCGTCCTACACCTGCGTGCTGGCCTGGCTGGCCCCCTACTACGTCGAAAAAGGCTGGAGCGAGCAGAACGCCGGCCTGCTGCTAGGCTTTTTGACGGCCATGGAGGTGATCTCCGGCTTGCTGACGCCGGCTATCGCCAACCGCAGCCGCGATAAACGACTGGTTCTGGTGGTGCTGCTGGGATTGATCATGGCCGGCTTCTGCGGGCTGATCCTCAGCCCGCAACACCTGAGCCTGCTCTGGCCGTGTTTGCTGGGCCTGGGTATTGGCGGCCTGTTTCCCATGAGCCTGATCGTCTCGCTGGATCACCTGGACAACCCTCAGCGCGCCGGTGGACTCACGGCGTTCGTGCAAGGAATCGGCTATCTGATCGCGGGGGTGTCGCCGCTGATCGCCGGGATGATCCGCGATCAACTGGGCAGTTTCGAATGGGCCTGGTGGTCACTGACGGCAGTGATGCTGTTGATGGTTCTGATGGTGTTGCGCTTTGACCCACGGCATTACGCCAAACACATTGATTGATCAGGGACACACCGATGAAACAGATCAGTTTCGCCTCCGCCAACGCGGGCATGTTGCTTTGGGCTGCGTTGGTTGCCGCCTCGTTTTTCGCCGCTGCCGAGGTCAGCCAAGCCATCGATCCGATCCTGCTGACCGGCCTGCGGCTGCTGTTTTCGGCTTTGGCGTTTCTGCCGATGCTGTTGCTCAACGGCGGCACCGCGATCACCGCCAAAGGCCTTGTCAGTCATGCCTGGCTCGGGCTGTTGCTGGCCGTGTATTTCGGCTCGTTGTTTGAAGCGCTACGCTACACCTCGGCGGTCAACACCGGGACCCTGTTTACCCTGGTGCCATTGATGACGCTGTGCTTCGAGGCCTTCCTGATACCTGGCAACCGTTCGAAAAGCCGCCTGCTGCCAATGCTGATTGCAGCGGCCGGTGCGCTGCTGCTGATCCTCAAGGGCACAGGTCCCGGCGAAGTCCCTTCGCTCTATGCGGTGTCGGTGTTCGGGGTTGGCTGCCTGGCGATGGCGCTCTATTCACCGTTGAGTCAGCGCTTCAAGGTGAACAGCCTCAAGGGCCGTGGGCCTGTGGTGATGACGTTCTGGAACATGCTCTTCGGCTCGCTGTTCCTGTTCGCGTTCAGCCTGGTCAATGGCGGCTGGCGGTCCGGCGCCCTGTTGTCTGTCCACGACCTGCTCTGGCTGGTCTACCTGGCGCTGTTCGCGACCCTGGCAACCTTCTGGTTACTGCACCGGGCGATCGGAGTGATTGCACCGTCCACAGTCATTTCCTACGTCTACCTCAGCACGTTGTTCATCACCTTGTTCCATTGGTTCTGGCTGGCGCAGCAACCGCTGATGCTGGAAGTCGCAGGTGCCTTGCTGGTGGCCATCGGGATGCTCGCGCTGGTGATGTCCAGCCGTCGCGCGCTTCCGGTAACCGCGTAAACACGGCGACTGAAGGCTGAAGGTGCTCACCCGCCTTCGGCCCGGAATGCGACAGACGTCGCATTCGCAACAACTTCTGTCCCACACTTGTCCGTGAATAATCCTACGAGCCATTCTCCTAGGACGGTCGTTCCGTTAGCATCACTCGCACACGTTTGCGCACAACTTGCGCAACGAGCGGAGTGAGATAGTACGGATGCTGAACAGTAACTTGCTTAGAAAGCTCGACATGCAGGACCTCATGGTGTTCATCGCCGTGTATGAGCAAAGCAGCGTCACCGGTGTGTCTGAAGCGCTGTTTGTCAGCCAGTCCACGGTGAGTTACTGCCTGAAGAAACTGCGCACCAGTTTCGAGGACGAGTTGTTCATCAATACCCGCACCGGTATGCGTCCGACCTACAAGGCCGGCACCATGTACGCACATGTGCAGAAGATTCTTGAAAGCATCAACCTGTGCCATGCCGGGGTTCAGGCATTCGACCCGACGCAGCAAGCCGTGACCTTCAATATCTGTGCGCCGGAATACTTCGAGCAACTGATCCTGCCGCGGCTATTGAAGAACTTCGATTTCGCCGACCTGCCGGTGATCATCAATGTGCACAAACTCGAAACCGACATCCCCGCCGAAGAACTGCGCGATGGCAGCCTCGACCTGGTGATCGGCTTCGGCCCGAACTTTCATCGCAGCCACACTGACTTCAGATCCCAGGTGTTGCTTGAGGACGATCTGGTGTGCGTTTTCGATAAACGGGCGACGCCGCTGGAGCCTCGCATCAGCCTCAAAGCCTACGTCGAACGCCGACACGTGTTCCCCACGCCGTGGACGTCCACCACCAACATGGTCGACGGCTGGCTCGCCCAACAGGCGCACAAACGCCAGATCGTTGCACGCGCCAACAGCTACAGCGCTGCACTGAAGCTGATCACCGGGACTGACTTCATTCTGACCATGCCCCGGCGCATCCAGCACCTGCTGGCCAAAGACTCGGTCTTCAGCCATTGCGAGGCGCCGAACGGCGTACCAGGGTTCACCCTTGAGATGCAGTGGAGTCAAACCCACGAGCTGGACAGCGCCAACACCTGGCTTCGCGAGCAAGTGGTCAAGGCCTGCACAGAACAGGGTTTTATCTGAGGATCGGCGCGCAGGATATCAGTGACTGATGGCAGTCTTGGCGTAGGAATCGCGATCGATATCCAGAATCTCGACGCATAGCTGCACATCAACACTGGCAGGCCATTCGCAGAGATCCTGCACCACCGCCAACAGGCTCTCGGACAATTGCTTCTTGATCGCGGGCGAGCGCCCGCTCAGCAAGGCCAGCTTCACATGCACAAAACCACGCTCGCCCAGCCCGGTACCGACCCGGAATGCGTCGACCTGCACCGCACGGCTCTTGATATCGTACTCTGCGGAAAACTGCCCCGACGCCACCAATGCGTTGTTCAAGCGCAACAACGCCACATCGGCATTGAGGTTCGGCAGGTTGGCGGTGTACTCCATGTGCAGGTGAGGCATTGCGATGCTCCTTGAGGATTGAACGAAGGGCCGTAGATATACCATAGAGCGCCCCTGCCCTTCCCCGCGAAATGCCGGGCAAGCATACCGCCGCCGGTTACCGGCCGAGCAACTTGTCGCTCTGTATCCCGGACACACCGCGCTCACTCATGAAGGCTTCGAGCCGCGCACGCAGCCAGCGTTCGGCGGGGTCGGTATCGACGTGACTCAGCCAGACCATGGACAGGTCCAGGGTCGGCGTCTTGAACGGGAACGGTTCCATGAACAACTGACCTGAGGCGGCCATCGCCGCTGCCGCGTAGTCCGGCAGGCTGGCAATCAGGTCGGTCCCCGCGAGCAGGGCCGGCAAGGCACTGTATTGCGGCACCGAGAGCACCACCTGGCGCTTGCGACCGATCTCGGCCAGCCACTCGTCGGCATAACCGCTGACATTGGCCGTGTGCGAAACCAGCACATGCGGCCGCGCACAGTACTCGTCGAGGGTCAGCGGCGTATCGCAGGCATCGGCGCGCAGTATGCAGGGCTGAATGTGCCGCAACAGTTTGCGCTTGGCATTGGCCGGCAGGCCGCGGGTCTGGCTGATGCCGACCGTGATGTCACCGGACGCGAGCAAGTCCGGGATCCGCCAGTAATCGACATGCTGAACCACGAACACTACTTGCGGCGCTTCCTGGCGCAATGCGCGCAACAGCGGTGGCAGCAGGCCGAATTCGACGTCATCGGACAAACCGATGCGAAAGGTCATGGTGCTGCTGGCAGGTTCGAAGTGGTGGGTCAGGCTCAACGCCGAGGACAACGCGTCCAGCGCCGGCGAGAGGTGTTGAATCAGTTCCTCGGCCCGCGCCGTCGGCTCCATGCGATGGCCAACCCGGATAAACAGCGGATCGTTGAACATCGCCCGCAAACGGTTGAGTGCCGAGCTGATGGTCGGTTGCCCGAGAAACAGCTTCTCTGCCACTCGCGTCACGTTGCGTTCGAGCATCAGCGTCTCGAATACCACCATCAAATTGATGTCGGCCTTACGCAGTTCATTGCGGTTCATCAGTTGCCCTCAGTCCCCAAGACTGGGAGCAGTGTAGAAAAGCTTGAGAGCTGGCGTCTACGCACTCACGCCACTGAACAACAATATCGAGCGAGCGCAGTACGGAGCCGGCAGGCCGGTTCACTGCACGGTCAACGCTTGTAACCCGATTGCCAACTTGCGCGAATCCTCGCCCATGCCGAGTTCGCCGGGACTGATTGCATTGGCAAAGTGAAACTGGATCCGCAACACACCCTGCTGTGCAACGAGATTTTTCACCTCGGCTGGCAGAGCGATTTCAATCCTGTTCGCTTCTGGCTTGATCAGGCTGGTATCGAGGAGCCGAACTTCATTGACGCGGACTTCCAACGACTGACGTACGTGTGTCGGGGCCAGTAAGGCATTGGTTTCGAGCAGCAGCGAATGCACGTCAGCCGTCGGTCGCAGAATGATTTCCGCATCGGTGCCTTCTGACCAAGTCCCCCACGGTTCGTTGGCAGACCAGCCTTTTGCCAGATAGGCTGTCGCCGGGCTCCCTTCCGTGAACAGCATCCTTTCGCCCTGCTTGAGCAATGGAATCAAATCCAGCGGATTGACGGCATTTACTGCGGGACAATCGGCACATTGTTTCCAGCCAGGAGCCAGTACGTTCAAACCATCGACTCTGGCCAGAACATCGGTGCTGCTGTCGAGGGAGACTGCCGCTTGGAGCAGTGCCCTCTCGTCCAGTACATACAGGGAATCGGCGTCATACTTCCTGGAGGCGAGAGTCAGGTCCGCCTTGCGTTGTGCCGCCTCTACGGCCACGGTACTCACTCTACCCAGATAGACCGCATCCGTCGCCATACGGTAAGTGCCCGCGTAATCTGCCAACGTCAACCACTTGACCGATAAGTTTTGCGGACGAACCCAGCGCACCTTCTGATAGTGCGACGCCGCACTCGGCCAAAACGAGTCGACCAGCGGGGTCTTCCATTTCGATGCTGGCGAAACCATCAGGAGTTTCCGCGCCCCCATCCAGCCCGCCCGGGTATCCGCCACCTGGATCACCAGAGCAATGGTTAACAGCACCAACGCCGTTCGCGGCGTGTGCCCCCGGACAACCACGTAGATGATGCCGAAGATCACCACATACATGACTGGCCAGATCATCCGCCCCGAAGCCCGAAAAATACCTGCAGCGGAAAGGAAGAACTCGGGCAATGGATAGTCGAACTCAAATGCGCCAATGCCGACTTTATTGGAGACGGCGAACAGTGCGAGCCCCAAAAGAGCAATCAGTAATACCGGCCGCCTGCGCACTGCAACGATAACGTTGCTGTTGCCCTGCAGCGTCACCAGAAAAGCGCAAATGGCCAGAAAAATGCCTCCCAGCCCCAGAAACGCCAAACCTTCGCTATCGCCCAATACGCCTGGCATATCGTTCAGTACGTAGGACCAGTTGCTGGCATCGAAGAACGTCAGCACGTTCGCGCGAAACAACCCAAAACCGAGTGAGCCTACGCCACTGCCTCCGACACTGAAATAGCCGGCCTGCCAGCAGCACAGACTGACCAGAAAAAACAAGCTGACCAGCTCGATCAACGCCTTGGGCAGCGTCAGGTGACGTTGTAAGGTTTTAGCCAGCAGATCGGCAATCCAGATCAGCGCGACCATTGCCAATAGATAAGCATGCACCAGCGCCGTTGCCGCCAACAGCGCACCCCAGGCCAGACGGCGCTTGTCGTTTTGAGGACGCAAGGCCAGGTACAAGGCCGCCAGAATCAGAAAATGGCCTGCCAGAGACAGATGCACACCCAATCGCGCAATCATTGCGGGGGTGAAAAGAAATAGCCCCGCCCCCAGTAAGCGTAATGTCACATTGGCGGTGGCCAGCCCCATCAGCTTCCAGGCAAACCAGCTTTGGAGAATGAAACACGTCAGGAACCAGAGACCGAAATACTGGAAAGGCTCGGGAAGCAACGCAGCAAAGGGTTTGAAGATCAACGCAAACAGCGGATTTGAATCCGAGAATATGATGCTGTTACCCAGCTCCAGCCCATAGGACGGATTGAGGCCCAGTGGAAACGACCAGGGAGAGGACCTGAAAAAAACCCAACCAAGGTAATGGGTTGCCGGGTCCCCATTATCCAGCCAGGCGATGTTCATCGGGTTCAATGCCCGAGGGCCGACCACGATAAAAAACGCCAAAATTCCCATGAGGACAGGCAATATCGAGATCGTCAGGTGTTTTGGGGAAAGCTTCATCGATACGTCCAAAAATTATGCAGCACAAACGTAAAGGCCGGAATGGTCAGCGCCACTGCCCCTATTCCCAGCAAATAATGAAGCCCGGCAATTTGCGCAGCCCAGGCCACCAGCATCGCCAGTAGTAAACCGGCGCCCGAAACCATCATGAAGCGCACCAGCGTCCGGCCATGCAATCGGCTGGAAAAACTCCAGCTCGTGTTGATCACATAAGAAACCAGGGTCGCCACAGAAAACGCTACACCATTGGCCACGGGTGGAAGCGCCAGCACGTAGTTGATGAACAGCACGGCCACCACCGCATGCAGGGCTGTGACGAATAACCCGGTCACGGCAAAACGCAGGCCACGCTTGATCAGGGCTGATTTTTCGGCTGAGGTCACGGTTTCTGCGCCAGTACGAACACCGTCAGACCCGCCAGGCGGTTCGCGCCCATCAACGGAAGCTCGATACTGCACAAGGTCTTCAGTAGCGTATTGACCAACGGATGATGCTGCTTGAGTTGCGAGCGTGGCGACGACGGTTGTGCGCCTTGGGGCAGCAACCGCAGGGTCGCTGCGATCGGGAATACCGCGCCGAAATAGTAAGTGCCCTGCTTCACTGTCAAACCGGCTTCCCTGGCCACCCTCTCCAGTTGCGGCAAGGTATAGCGACGTTTGTGTTCAAGAAAGTCATCGTGCCCGCTCCAGAGAAACTGGAATGCCGGCACCGTCATCAGGAAACGACTGCCGGACGGGACTTTTTCGATGTACGCCTTGAGCAACCCGACATCGTCATCGACATGTTCCAGCACATCCATCAGCAGCACCAGATCAGCATCAATCGAATCGATCGAGCGGCGGTAGTGCACCGGTTTACCGGCAGTGGTGGTGTCCGAGTCCGCGTCGTAACTGATGTCCACGCACCAGGCCTCGGAGGCTGTCGTACGGGTCAACAGATGATGGGAAAAAAAACCTGAACCCGCACCTACGTCGAGAATTTTTTCGACATGGGTATCGCCCAACAGACGCGTTGTCGCCGCCGCTTTTGAACAGTAATACCAATGCTGATCGATGCTTGAACCGAGGATGTCGGTTTCCTTGAGATCCATGGTCAGTCCTTGGCGTCATGGACGCGACGCACCAGAAAAACCGGGCGGCGTTTTGATTCGATGTACGTTCTGCCCAGGTACTCACCCAGCACCCCGATACCAATCAATTGCAAGCCACCCAGAAAAGTCACGGCAACCATCAGCGAGGCATAGCCCGGGACATCGATCCCGGTCAACAACGTCCGCAACACAATGAAAGTGGCGAATGCAAAAGAAACCACGGACACCAGCAGCCCCAGGTAGGTCCAGACCTTGAGTGGGTCGGTGCTGAAACTGGTAATGCCTTCCAGCGCGAAATTCCACAAGCGCCAGCCATTGAATTTGCTTTCCCCCGCCACCCGCTCCGGACGCTCGTAATCGACATGGGTCGTCCGAAACCCGACCCAGGCGAACAAGCCCTTCATGAAACGCCGCGACTCCGGCAAGGTCTGCAAGGCATCGATCACGCAGCGGTCCATGAGCCGAAAATCACCGACATTTTTCGGCAGCGGCTGATCAGAGATTTTGTTGTGCAGGTGATAAAACCAGTTGGCGGAGGTTTGCTTGGCCCAGGAGTCGTTATGACGACTCACGCGATGGCCCAGCACCACTTCATAGCCTTCGCGCCAGCAGGCGATCATCTGGAGGATGACTTCGGGCGGGTCCTGGAGATCGACATCGATGGGCACAACCACTTGGCCAGTGGCAGTCTGCAAGCCCGCGGTCAACGCCGCTTCCTTGCCGAAATTGCGACTCAGATCGACGATTCGCACGCGGGGGTCAGTCTTCTGGCGCTCCAGAAGCAGCTCCAGCGTGGTGTCGGTACTGCCGTCATTGACGAACACCATCTCCAGACCGACCAGCGCCTCATCCTTGAAGACGTCAGTGATCCGCGCCATGAACAAATCGATGGTGGCAGCTTCATTAAAGACCGGAATGACGAGCGATAGCGCCACATGCTCGCCCCAATGCGTTCCATGCTGATGAGTCACTGATTGCTCTTTTTATAGTGATTTTTCTGCTATCCGAGGTCGCTGACTAATTTCCAGCGCCAAGAGCTGCGTGACATTAAGCAGGAGCGTGGGAGGTGATGCAAGGGCGAAATTGCGGCGATTTTGGCCATTCATTTACCCCCTTTCGCCACCTGGTGGATGACCTGATTCAGCAGACGCCGAAGCCGCGAAGCTGCTCGATGTACCTGAGCAGCTTCGTTTCCACACACCAGCAGGTACAGCCTAGATCTCCTTCACCGACGTTTCGTTGTGGACGCTTTTGATCAACCCGATCACGTGCAGGCAATCCGCCTTGTTGACGTACGACTCACCACTGGCAACCGTCTCGTGATTTGCCGCCCTTAAACGCCAGCGCCATTGGCCCTTCCCGGTAAGCGGGGTGCCTCGCGACTGCCTGTAGATCTCAAAGTACATGGTTCGCTCCTTGCGACTGCTGATAACGACAGACTCCTGGTCTGTGCAGGCAGAGTAGACGAGTGATTCAAGATTTAACGGCGATCAAAAGTAAGCAGACATTACCCAAAAAACCCTCCACCCCGACGAAAGCCAACAGACACTGAGGCCAGTTAAAAGACTGACAGAACACCGTCACTTTTCAGGAAATCGTACTTATTTTTCATACAGCGCCTGGGCCGCATTCATCCCCTTCCGCTCAAAGAAAGCACGGAACAAACAGGATCGTTCCGTCTTTGCACCGCCCCCATACCTGTCTGCTGCGACCGCCATCCGCCCGATGATGAACACCATGGGTGGATATACCTCAAAAAAGTCGCTTTTTTGTTCATCACCCGCCAAGGGATAGTCCTGCCATCTCATCGATTTCAGGAAATACCCCATGCCGTCTCTAAAAGTTGAATATTTTCATGATGTTGTGTGTGGCTGGTGCTTTGTACTGAGCCCGCGTTTGAAAGCCTTGAGCGAAGAGTTCGATCTGGATATCCAGCACCGCAGTTTCGTCCTGCAATCGAACAACGCACAGATGATCCAGCGTTTCGGTTCGATGCCCAAGGCCAAGGAAGAGATCCTCCAGCACTGGGAACAGTGCGCCAAGGCCGAAGAGGTCAAACGCATCAATATCGAAGGCATGCGCCAACAGGATTTTGAATACCCCTCGGGTCTGCTGGCCGCCAAGGCCTGTCAGACTGCCCAGTCCCTGGCCGGTCCCGAGGCCCACGAGCTGATGTTTGACCGCCTGCAACACGCCCATCTGGTAGAGAGCCGCAACATCGGCAGCCTGCAGACCATCCTCGAAGTGGCCGAGGAGCAAGGCTTCAGCGCGGATTACTTCGCCGAGTACCTGGAACGGCACGCGCTGAGCGATCTGGAAAACGACCTCGCCCGAGGCCGTGCCCTGCACATCAGCTCGGTGCCGAGCCTGGTGGTCGAGGGGCGGTGGGTAATTCCGGGGGCGCTGTCGCTGGAGATGCTGCGCGGCACCCTCGATCAAATCCTCAAGAGCACTGTCAACCGCCTGCCGAGCGCCGAGGATAATTGACCAGCCCGCCCGTCTCGGTCGACCACATCAGAGCGCCAGGGCCAGAGTATCGGCCTTGGCGCTATTAATGTTCCGGCACTGCTCGCGAATGATGTCGGTCATCAGCCGGACTTCCGGGTTGAACCTGTACTCTTCCAGGAACCCCATATACATCGGCACGTTGCATTCGCGTTGATGACACAGTGGCACCAGGCGCAACTGACCGCTCGCCAGCTTGTCGCTGACCATATGTTCAGGCAGCCAGGCAAAACCCAGGCCGCGTTCGACAAACGTCAGTGCGGTGCTCAGGTTGCTTACGGTCCAGCACTGGGACGCGCCGGACCAACTGCTGTTCTGTGAGTTGCGGATGCCCGAATCGCTAACCACGATTTGCCGGTAGTCTTTCATGTCAGCCAGGTTCAGCTCGCCATTGAAATGGGCCAGCGAGTGATCAGACGCCACGACACACAGCAGCGAAACGTTGAGCAGGAACTCCTGCATATAGCCCTCCGGCAGACTACTGGCGATGCCCAACTCGACCTTGCCGTTTTCCAGCAATTCGTATGCGCCGGACACGGCCGTTTCGTGAAGCCGGACACGGTACCCCTGCAAGACCGAAGAAAAGCGTGACAGCGCTTGCTCCAGCACGTTGGCGGGAAACAGCATGTCGACCGCCAGCGAGTGTTCGATACACACCCCCGGCTGGTACTGAATGGCCAGTCGCTCAAGCTTTTTCGCCGAGCCCAGCAGATGCTTGGCCTGAGGCAACAGGGCCTGGCCCAGAGGTGTCAATACGGCCTTGCGCCCCTCGATCAGGAACAGTTCCTGACCCAGCAGGGTTTCCATGCGGTTGACCGAATGGCTGACGGCCGACTGTGACTTGAACATATACTCGCCGGCCTGCTGGAAACCTCCACACTCGACTGTAGAAACAAAAGCCTGCCACTGGTCGAGACTGATCCTGGAAAACATTTGAACCTCCATGTTCATATCGGGTAAAAACCACAGTTACTGCGGCTCGGCGTTTTACCACAAAAAAACCTCTTGCCCTACGCCATCGATACCTCGATCGCCCTCATGCCTCACATGAAGATTCTGAATGAATAGCAACTAATTAATTCATTTAAAACAATCAAGCCGCTCATGATAAAACGCCACGCCAAGCAGGACGCTATCTCATTAATCCATCGGAAGGATTCGCTACTCGCTGACACGTCAAACCACGCCCGTATCTTCCGTTCAGAAAAAACCGCACATCCCCTTGTGGCCTTTTCTGCGGAGGCGTGTGGCAGCCTGAAAATTCGTCACAACTGAATAAAAACACTATAAAAATCAATCCAATAGCTTGATTAAGCCACGCTATTACATAGGGCATGGATAAGCCCCCTGTTGCCGTAACAATAGGAGGCTTTAGCACTGTTGTACCAAAACAACCCGTCTATCGACTCACGCAGAAAAGAAAGGAAAACTTGCATGCGTACTCAAGTAGCCAAGCGCAACACCCTACTCTGGAAGTCCGCCGTTGACTTTGTTAAACGTCGGTACATGAAAGCCTTTAATGCCATCATCGAGCCATCTCCCGAGTACTTTTTAATCGTATTCGATAACAATGACTCCATTCAGTCGTGTGCCGGTTTCAGTTTCGCCAAGTCAGGCCCTCTATTGTCCGAATGTTATCTGGACTCACCGTCCGAGGAGACGCTGTCGCGCATCACCAACACCCGGATCGAACGCGACTGCATCGTCGAAATCGGTAATACCGCATCGATCAATTCGGCTGCCGGCCAGACCCTGTTCAACATGCTCTCAATGGTGACCTGGTGCATGGGCGCACGCTACGTGCTGTGCACCTGCACACCGCAATTGATCAAATCGATGGGTTACTGCAACGTCAAGGTCCACAAGATCTGCGATGCCGACCCGCAACGCATGACTCCCCAAGCGGAAGTCGAATGGGGCTCCTACTACGAGCAGACGCCCATCACCGGCTACATCAAGCTGGGCGAGATGAAGCATCACTATCACGAGACCGTTCTCAAGACCGTTTTCCGACTCGACGTGCAGAGCGAGCAAGCAGCATGACGCACTTCGTCGAAGACTTGCTGGCCCAGGCCCAACGCACACCGGATGCCGTCTGCGTCGTCGATATTCCTGCGGCGGACGGCACGGGTGGGCGGCGCCTGACCTACACCCAGGTGCTGGAGCATGCCCGGCAGCTTGGGCAACACATGAACCGTCAATTCACCGACGAAAAGCGCACCATCGGCATCGTCATGCGCAACAGCAGCGACTGGGTCATCGCCGACTTCGCCTGCCTGCTCTTCGGCTTCACCTCCTTGCCGCTGCCGTTGGGCTTCAGCAAGTACCAGGCCGAACACCTGGCCTTCGAATGCTCGGGCTTCCTGGTCGATGACAAAGGCCGGGAGACGCTGGAAAAGCGCTGGGAAATCGACCTGAACGCCAGCCGCCTGATCCATGTGCCCAGCGCACTCGAGACCCCGGCTCCGGTGCCGACGGGCCCGAGCTTCATCGACAGCGCCGATGCCGAATGGACCTGCAAAGTCATCCACACCTCCGGCACCACCAGCAAGCCCAAAGGCGTGAAGCAAAGTCTCGGCGGACTGAGCGCCGTGCTGCAATCGCTGCTCGGCGTAGTCCCGGCCACCTATCAAAAACGCTACCTGTCAGTGGTGCCGCTGAGCCTGTTGATCGAGCAGATCACGGCGGTCTACCTGCCGCTGCTGTCCGGCGGCACGGTGTACTTCCTCGACGAGCAAACGCCGCTGATCGGCGAGGCGGGCTACAACACCTCGGCGATTCTGGCGCAACTGCTCAGAACCCGGGCAAGCGCGGTGACCGTACCGCCGATCATGCTCGACGTGCTCCTTGAAGTGGCCGAGCAGAACACTGACACGGAGCTGCTGTCGTTGCTGCGCAACGAGTTGTACATCACCGCCGGTGGCGCTCCGATCAGCAGCGAAAAACTGCAGCGCCTGAGCGCGCAGGGTATTCAGGTTCATCAAGGTTACGGATTGAGCGAGAACGGTTCGGTGGTGAGCGTCAACACCCCGGCCAACAGCAAGCTCGGCAGCGTTGGCAAACCCCTGCCGCACGTCCAGGTCCGGGTGACGGATCAGCAACGGGTAGAAATCAAAAGCAGCTCGATGTTCCAGGGCTACTCGTGGGTCGATCCGAGCGCCTGCTCCTTCACCGAGGATGGCTGGCTGCGCACCGGTGATATCGGCGAGTTCGATGACGAGGGTTTCCTGTTCATCACCGGACGCGAGAAAAACATCATCTGCCTGCCCAACGGCCGCAACGTTTCTCCGGAACAAATCGAGCTGGAGTTCAAAGAGCAAACCGGCGTGAACGATGCGCTGATGTTCATGACCACGGACGGTCAATTGGCGATCGTGCTCAGCGTCGGACCGCAATTCGATCACCAGCACACCCGGGACTGGGCGCAACAGCGCTTCTCGGAAGTCGAACTACCGCAGGCCATCTGGCCACTGGCGCCGGACGCCCCGCAGCTGCAAAGCCTCTATGCCCTCAATGGCCCGGCCCGTAGAGCGCACGCCACCGACCTGCATCGTCAGACATGTACTCACTAAAGGACTAGCGACATGACTCAATCCATTTATCAGGCGAGCGTCATCACCGATCGCGCGTATGCCTTGAACGCCGACACTGCGGCGGTTTTCGAAGAGCTTTCGAACGCCGGTGTGATTATCTTCCGCAACTGCATCAAGTCGCTGGACGAGTTCGGTGCCTTCGTGAAAAAACACAGCTCGCGCCTGAGCCTGGACCCAGGCCGGGTGATCGCCAAAGGCGTCGCACAACTGGTGGACGCCGGCACCGATGCGGTAGGCCTGCACTGCGAAAACGGCAACGCGCCGATCTGGCCGGACCTGACGTGGTTCTTCTGCGAGATCGCCCCCACCAAAGGCTCGCAAACCACTTTGTGCGATGGGGTGAAGGTCTACCAGGAACTCAGCGAAGAGGCCCGTCAGCGCTTCGAGAGCAGCCGCATCCGCTACCGCCGCACGGTGACGGGCGAAAAGTGGCGCAAGATCGTCTGCTACTACAAACCGGAAATCCAGCAGCTGGAAGACGCCAGTTTCGAGCACCTGAACGAGATCATCGGCCAGGACCCCAATACCCGGATGGAGTACAACCCGGACACCGATTGCGTGGCCTATGCCTACAGTGTCCCGGCGTGCCAGACCTCCAGTTTCTGTGAGCACCCGGCCTTCGCCAACAGCATTCTCGGGCCGTCCTTCAACTACGAAAAACCGGTGATCGACTTCGAGAACGGCGAAGAGATCCCCGCCGATCTGCTGGCGGAAATCACCGAGGTCACCGAACGCAACACGCACACCGTAGGCTGGCAGGACCTGGACCTGGTGATGATCGACAACCGCCGGGTGATGCACGGCCGGCAAGCGATCATCGACGACCAGCGTCGCATCTTCAATGCACTGAGCTATCGATAATGGCCGCCGTGACGATTCACCCAGGGCAGACCTGGGCCGTCGAAGGCCAGTACGAAAGTTTCATCGACAACCGCGGCCATCAACTGATTGACCTCAGTGGCGGGTTCGGCCTGCAAGTACCTGAGGTGGTGCAGGCCGTGAGTCGGCAGGTCGATAAAATCGGCCTGTCCAACCGTGTCCTGCTGTCCGCGCCGTTGATCGAGTTGTGCAAGCAACTCAGCGAGTTCATGCCCGAAGGATTGGAGAACTCGTATGTCTGCAACTCTGGCGACGAGGCGTTTGAAGGTGCGCTGAAACTCGCGCGTTCGCTCAACCCCCATCGGCGCACGGTGATCGCCGTGGGGGGCGTGGCGTACGGTTCATTGTCTTACGGGCGCTACCTGAGCGCCCCTGGGCTTTATCCGGAGTCCGGGGAGTTTCTGGGGATCAAAGTGGTGCACGTCGACTCGGTGCACGACCTGCCGGACATGGCGATCTGGCAGGACTGTTTTGCCCTGTGCTACGGCCCGTTGCGCACGGCCGCCAACGGGCTGCTGGAAGCGGTCGACCCGATGCTGATCGCCAGCCTGGAACGGATCGCCAACAGCCAGCGAATTGTGACCCTGTTCAATGACGTCGACACCTGCCTGGGCAGCGTCGGGCATCTGCTGTCGCAGAACCTGTCCGGTGCGCGCCCGGACATCGTCGTCCTGGGCAAAAGCCTGGGCGGCGGCTGCATCCCCATCGGTACCTACACCTGCAGTCATGCGCTGGCCTACAAGGCCTACGGTAAAGCCACACCGGCCAAACACGGGAGCACCACGGCGGGTAACCCGCCATCGTGCATCGCGGCACAGACTGCCCTGCGCTACGCGCAGGAACAGCGGCTGGACCAGCGCAGTCTCGACAACGGCAAGGCGCTGGCCACTGAACTGGCCGACCTCAACGCAAGGGCCATTGGTGGCATCGTCAAGGTTCCGCTGGCCAGCACCGAGCAAGCCGTCGAGGCGCAACGGGCGCTCTACGCCGCCGGTGTGCATATTCGCCGGCCAAGCGGGCGCGAACTGCTCTTGCGTTGCCCATTGGTCGCTCGCACGGACCGCGTCGTCGACGCCGCACGCCTGATAAAAAGGACTTTGCAATATGCTGCTTAACCGCCTGGTGGATGACTGCTACAAACACTGGACGCCCTCGGCGGCCAAGCTTTATCGCATTGCCAATACCGGCATCGAACGCTCTGCCGAAGGGGCGATCGTTACCGACCATCGCGGCAAGCACTTCATCGATTGTGCGTGCAGCTATGGAATATTCCTGGTCGGTCATCAGAACCCCCAGGTCAAGTATGCCAGCCAGCGTCAGCTGAACCGGATGGCCTGGCAGCCCGAGGGGCTGACCCACAACTCGCAGCACCAACTGAGCGAGACTCTCAAGCGCCTGGCTCCCGGCGAGTGGGGCGATGTGCGCTACACCATGACCGGCGCCGAAGCCATCGAGCAAACCTTGCGCTATGCGCTCAAACGGCAGTTGCCGCGCAAACGGATCGTGGTCATGCGCAATGCCTACCATGGCAAGACCCTGACCACCATGGCAATCCTCGGCCAGCAGTACCAGAGCAACCAGCATGGCCTGAATCGCCTGACGGTCGACTTCATTCCCTACGGCGACTTCGCCGCCCTGGACCACGCCATCACCGACCAGGTGGCGGCGGTCTACATCGAGCCGATCCTCGGCGGCGCCCACCTGACGTTGCCCGAAGCCGGCTACAACACGCGGATCCGCGAGTTGTGCAGCGCCCACGGCTGCCTGATGATCGCCGATGAAATCCAGACGGCGTTCGGTCGCTGCGGTAAATGGTTCGGCGTCGATTACGACAACGTGGTGCCCGACATCATGGTGTTGTCCAAGGGCTTGACCGGCGGCTACGCAGCCATCGCGGCGGTGATGTACAGCCGCGCCTTGATCGACCGGCAGCCACTCGATCCTCTTGAAGATCAGGTCTGCGGCCAGGGCGGTTTACCCTATGCCTGCGAAACGGCCCTGGCCGCAATTCGTGCGATTGAAGAAGGCCAACTGATCGAAAAATCCCAGGCTGCCAGCACACAGTTGTGCCAGGGATTGCAGCTACTGGCCGAAGCCTACCCGCAGATTATCAGCGATGCTCCAGCGATTGGCCTGATGACCGGTTTACGCCTCAAGGGCGCGGTGTGGGAAAACCTGATCAGCATGGAACTGAGCAAACGCGGGGTTCACTCAGGGCACTCGTTGAACGAAAAAGCCTCGGCGCCGGTGTTGCGTTTCTATCCACCGCTGACCATCAGCACCGCGCAAATCAGCCAGGTCCTCAAGGCCCTGGAAGAATCCCTCGAGGCCGTTGCCAACAAGCCGCGCTGGATGCTCAAACTGATGACGCCGATCATCCGCAATCTCTACCGCATCCCCTACGCCATGACCCCGCGGAGCGCAGACCAATGATTGGCGTGGGCGATCTTTCCCTGGTAGTTCGGTAAGCGCCTGGAGACCGCCTTGCCAAAATGGCAGGCGGTGATTCCCGCTCAGTAACCCTCCCCCACTGACATCGTTGCCGGGGTCATCCCCGGCAGCACGATCAGTTGGCCCTGGTGTGCTGCAAATGAGTATCTCGAGGGCACTTCAGACCGGAGTAATGCGGTAAGCACAACGGCGGGCATTCATCAGAATGTGCTCCACACGCTCAACCCTGGCTTGCAGAACCTGCTCGAACACATCCAGTTCGGCACGGCAGAACCCCTGACACGCGGTCGCCGCCGCGCAGATCGGACAATGGTTTTCGATCAGCACAAAGGCCCCATCCGGTTGCTCACTCCACTCGGCCATGTAGCCCTCGCGGGCCCGCAGGGCCGCAAGGCGCTTGACCCGTTCCTGAAGGGTCTCGGCGCTGGCCAGCTCTTGCAGGTACAAGGTGCGACTCTGCTGCTCGCGAACGTCGATCAGACGATCGATGGCCTCGGGCCCGAAGGTCTCGCGCACGGTCTGCAAGAGCTGCACGGTCAGCTCCGAATGAGTATCGGGAAACCGCGCATGGCCGGCCGCCGTCAGGTGCCAGACCTGCGACGGGCGCCCAACGCCTCGGGCCTCTGACCGGGCCTCCACCAAGCCGCTGGCAGTCAGCTTGACGAACTGCTGGCGCGCCGCCTCCCCCGTGGTGCCCAGCGCGCGCCCGGCATCGGCCGCCAGTTGCGGGCCGCGAGTCTTGAGCATGTGAAGCAGTCGGTCGGCAGGCGACAGCGATGCTTCATCCTGGTTTTCCAAGTATTTTCTTGACAAACAGTGGACCCCGCAGCTTCAATATTTAAAGAATTTACTTGGTAAATCTAACCCAAGCCTTGAAAACAGGCAATTAACTCTCGCAATCCGCCGGGTCGCGAGCCTCAGCAGGAGGTTGTATGTCTACGGAAGAAAGCAGCTGGAGCGATTTACTCTCCGGCAAGAATGCCGCGCGATCCATCGCTCTGTCAGGAGGCGTTACGCTGCACGCGATCAATATTTACATCGCTACGACCATCCTGCCCTCCGTGGTCAAGGAAATCGGCGGGCTCGACCTGTACGCCTGGAACACCACACTGTTCGTCGTCGCATCGATCCTTGGCTCCGCGCTCACGGCCAAAGTCCTGCAACGCACGGGACCACGCGTTTCCTATGCGATAGCCTCGTTATTCTTCCTTGCTGGCAGCTTCATTTGTGCCCTGGCACCGAGCATGCCGGTGATGCTGGTCGGTCGCGCGGTTCAAGGCCTGGGCGGCGGTTTGATGTTCGCCCTGTGCTACTCGATGATTCAGCTGGTGTTCGAAGAACGCCTTTGGCCTCGGGCCATGGCCCTGGTCTCGGGCATGTGGGGAATCGCCACGCTGATCGGCCCGGCCATCGGCGGCATTTTTGCGGAAATGGATGCCTGGCGTTTAGCCTTTGGTTCGCTGGTCCCGGTGACGCTGGCATACATGCTGATGACCAGCAGCGTATTGCCCAAACGCGACATGAATCAACCGCCCGTGGGCCGCTTGCCCTTGCTGCAACTGTTCCTGCTGGCTGCGGCGGTGCTCTCGGTATGCATCGGCAGCGCTTCATCGCTTCCGACCTGGAATCTGCTCGGCATCGGTCTCTGCCTGCTGCTGGTGTTTTTCCTGGTTCGTCATGAATCCAGCACCCTGACCCGCCTGCTGCCCAAGGATGCCTTGCGGCTCCACACCCCACTCTGTGCGCTGTACGCGACCATGGGGTTGTTGGTGGTTGGCATGACCAGTGAAATCTTCGTGCCGTACTTCCTGCAAACCCTGCACGGGCAGACGCCGCTGATTTCCGGCTACCTGGCGGCCCTCATGGCGGCTGGCTGGACGCTGTCCGAAGTGATGAGCTCCGGCTGGCGCGAGCGCGGCGTGCGCCGCGCAATCATCAGTGGCCCGGTGTTCGTACTGGTCGGACTAATCATCCTGGCCGTCGCCATACCGTTCGACAGTGGTGGAGACTGGGCGCTGCTCACCCCAATCTGCATTGCCTTGACCCTGGTGGGATTCGGCATCGGTATCGGCTGGCCACACCTGCTGACCCGAGTCCTGCAAGTAGCCTCGGCCGAAGATCAGGACTCGGCGGCTTCATCCATCACCACCGTACAACTGTTCGCCACCGCACTCGGCGCAGCACTGGCCGGCATGATCGCCAACATGGCGGGACTCAATGACCCGAGCAATGTCGAAGGCACCGCAAACGCTGCGCGCTGGCTGTTCGCGCTGTTTACCATTGCACCGATTCTGGCGCTGGTGACTGCGGTGCGGTCGGCGCGGATTCGGCCGAGGCTTGCAGTGGCTTAAGTCAGCTCGCGAAAACGCCGCTTTCTCATGTCGAGACAAGCGGCGTTTTTCATTATTTTCCAGCACCAATATACGGCTGTGTCGAGCACCTATTTTGGTACATTCCAGCCACGACCAATATCGCCCCTGTACTGAAAGTACGTTTCTTCTGCACGGACGCCGGGAATGAACCGGTACGTGAATGGCTGACAGATCTGTCTCGCGACCATAGGCGGATGATCGGGGCCGACATAAAGACCGTTCAGGCTCGTTCCTGAACATGAAGAACGTCGCGCATAACCCCAATCCTTTGCCTGCAAGCCCAAGGACGGGAGGGAAAAGAGAGGCAGCCTTGCAATAACAACTTTCAGGCGCTTCCCAGCGTGTTGGCTCCGACACAAAGAGGGGGGATCACATGGCTTTAACCAGCAAGGCCGACGACCTCCCCACCTTATTCCTCAAAACCTCGCAACCCTTGCACGCACTGCTCGATCCGGGCCGTAACGCAGATTCTGGAAAATCTCGCGATGCGCGGCGGCATCACCACCGACTCAGTGATCCTCAGCGACTTCGCGCAGCTCTGCTGCATTCCTCTACGTGATGGCTGCGACTTGCTCGATGTGATTGCGCGACGTTTGGATGCAGAACCGTCGCCCGCAAGCGAACGCGTCAAGCCATAAACCTAAAAACGAAAAAGCCCCCGTAACTTTTCAGCTACGGGGGCTTTTTCCATGTCTGGCGCAGAGCTAGGGATTCGCCCCCAAAATAACGGGGACAAACGCTTTCTTACTGGGCCAGCGACACCTGGCCAGCGCCAAGCTTCAACCCAGCCAAGCGCTTGAGCAGTTCATTGATGTTCTCCCGCGCCGAGCCTTCGTTCGCCAGTCGCAGGCGTTTCACACCGAAGAAGGAGTCGCCGACGCCGGCGGTGAAAGGGGCCTTGACCTTGTCGGTCCAGATCACCCGGCCCGTGGCATTCTCTACCAGGCTGTATTCAACCATCGAAGTGACGGTGAAGTTCAGACCGAACAGTGGCTGGTCGAGACTGACCAGATTGGCGCGCAGGGCGTAGTTTGCCTTGCTGTTCTTACCCAATAGGCCAGCGTTGCTCAACGATTGCTCGAGTGCCGAACGGAAGTCCGCGCTTTCGATCTGCGAAGTCCACAACGGGTTGGTCGTGCTACCGCCGCCGACGCTGTCGACTTTCATGTTGTCGCGAAGCGCAACGTCATAGGTTTGTGCTTGCGCGGGATTGACCTGCATATTCTCGATCTTGGCTGATGAAGCACAGCCAGTGAGAACGAGGGCAAACAGGGAGATAGAAAGCAAACGGAGCATGGTCGATCCTTGATGGCAAAAAGGGGGAGTCACGGTAAACGTCGCATCAGGGTCTGGGAATGAAGACCGGGCTGTCGGCAGCTGTCCCTGAAAACGCGAGGAAGCATAATAGAGTCGAGCTAATGGCTCAAGGCCATCACCGCAAGAAATACGCCCTGGAAGGGAGGCGGTCAATGAAAGGGGGGGTGAATCAAATTTCGTCCGGCGAGACGTTAAGCTCAGACGCTGCAAGTCTCCCTCGCCACAAAAGCACTCACCCAATCGTTCCCCATCGCGCACCAACATCTCTCAATTTGTTACCGAGCGCCCCGGCATGGCGCAATTCCACGCTCAAGAAACGGCCGTCACACCTTCGAAAAATCTCTCAAAAAAAATTGTCTCCCGCCAAACCCTTGTCCCAAAGCCGTTCCTGCAAAACCCTGAGCTTTATAGGACAACGATCCAATAAGTTGGCCGCTTGATTGCATACTCTTGTATGTACAAGTAAGTATGTGTGCGTAAGAGTCACGAGAACCTCTTCGCACCCTCCCCTATTTCGCTTGTAGCGCAATGCCGCGCACAGGCTTGCTCGCCCACTGCGTGGGTTGGTTTGAACAGCTATCCCGGCATGAGGCCATTTTTGGTGAACGTTAACCGGCTGAGCTGGCGGGCTGGTTTTCATTGCTTTGTCTGGTCTGCACAAAAATAGTTGTGCAGACCAGCATAGGAGATTCGGCCTGAGCCGGATCAGATCGCAACACTCCATTGATTAGGCAGGAATTATCAAGATGTCGAAGAAATCAAGCTGGTTGGGTTCTGTAGCGCTCAGTGCAATGGTTCTCGCCTGTGCTCCGGCACTGCAGGCCAAAGAATGGACTTCGGTGAATATTGCAACCGAGGGCGCCTATGAGCCCTGGAACGTGACTCTGCCAGGCGGAAAAATTGGCGGCTTCGAACCGGAGCTGATGGATATCATCTGTCCGCGCATGAAGCTCAAGTGCAACATTGTCGTACAGAACTGGGACGGGATGATCGCCAGCCTCAATGCCGGTAAATTCGACATGCTGATGGACGCCATTGTCATCAACGATGAGCGCAAAAAGGTAATGGCCTTTTCGATTCCTTACGCCCAGACACCTGCCAGTTTCGTTGCGCTGAAAGCTGATCTGTTGCCGGGCAAAACCGGTGCCGAAGCCGCCATCACTCTGGGTACCGATGCCAAGGAAGTGCGCGCCGGCGTTGAAGAGCAGCGCAAGGCACTCAAGGGCAAGACCATTGGTATCGCCTCCGGCACCATTTACACGTCATTCATTGATCAAAACTTCAAGGATGTGGCGACCATTCGTGAGTACGGCAGCTCCGCCGAAGCCATTCTCGACCTGCTGGCCGGCCGCATTGACGTCGCTTTCGATGACGTGACCTTTTTCAATTCAGTGATGGACAAGCCGGAGAACAAATCGCTGGCCTTTACCGGCCCGGTCATCAAAGGCCCGATCTGGGGTGAAGGGGAAGCTCTAGGCTTCCGCCAGACAGACCCTGAGCTCAAAGCCAAGTTCGACGCAGCTCTCAAGGAAGCCATGGCTGATGGCACGATCAAGACACTTAGCGAGAAGTGGTTCAAAGTAGACCTCACACCTAAGTCTTGACCCCTGAATTGCCCGGCACCGTGAAGGTTGCCGGGCTGTTAACCCTTCTCATAAATGGGAGCCTCTATGAACCTCTTGCAGCTACTCAGTTTTGGTGACTCAGGCTGGGGAATGGCGCTGCTCAAGGCAGCGGGCATGACCGTGATATTGACCCTGGCAGCCCTGCTGGTAGGTGCGGTATTTGGCAGCCTGGTCGCAGCGGCCAAGCTATCCCGTCGACGCAGTTTGCGCTGGCTGGGGGATCTGTATTCGATACTGTTCAGGGGGATCCCCGAGTTGCTGGTGATCTACCTGTTCTACTTTGGCGGAGCCAGTGTGGTGACGGCGGTTGGCCACTGGTTCGGGGGTGAAGGCTACATCGACGTGCCACCTTTTCTGGTCGGCGCGCTGGCGGTCGGGCTGATTTCCGGCTCCTATCAGGCTGAAGTCTACCGCGGCGCATTTCTCGCCGTATCGCGGGGCGAACTGGAAGCCGGCCTGGCCATAGGCATGTCCCGCGCGATGCGCTTCAAACGGATTCTGGTCCCCCAGGTGCTGCGATTTGCGCTGCCTGGGCTGGGAAATGTTTGGCAAATGAGCCTGAAAGACTCGGCGCTGATTTCAGTCATCGGCCTGGTGGAATTGATGCGTGCCAGCCAGGTCGCGGCCGGTTCCACACGTCAATATTTCACGTTCTACATCATCGGGGGCGCCGTGTATCTCATTCTAACCGGCTTGTCCGGTCGGCTTTTCAATATGGCTGAGGCTCGTGTGCGTCGCACGCGGCAGCGCAGTCCAGTCTAGTTCGAGTCGGGAGCGCTACGTATGATCGATTTTCCGTTCCTCGCTGACACCATGCTCAAGCTTTTGGCAGCGCTGCCCACAACACTGACGCTGTTTTTCAGCTCATTGGTGATCGGCCTCACCCTGTCTGTCGGCATTGTCAGCCTGCGGGTCAGCCGCTGGTGGTTTTTCAGCTATCCGGCGCGGTTCTACATCATGTTGTTTCGCGGTACGCCACTGCTGATTCAAATGTTCCTGATTTACTACGGATTGGGCCAGTTCCCGGCCATTCGCGATAGCTTCGCCTGGGTACTGCTCAAATCACCCTATGGCTGCGCGGTGCTTTCACTGGCCTTGTGTACCGCCGGTTACACCGCCGAAATTATTCGCGGTGGGCTGCTTAGCGTGCCACAAGGGCAGATCGAGGCGGGCAAGGCCGTGGGCATGTCGCCCTGGGAACTGCTACTCCGGATCATTGCTCCGGTCACCCTGCGCCAGGCCCTGCCGGCCTACTCCACCGAAGCCATTTTGCTGGTCAAGTCCACGGCTCTGGCTAGCCTGGTGACTGTGTGGGACGTCACTGGCGTCGCGCAACAGATCATCCAGCGTACCTATCGCACGATGGAAGTGTTCATTTGCGCAGCCCTGATCTATCTGGTGCTGAATTTCCTGGTCGTCCGCGCTGTCGCCTGGCTCGAGTATCGCCTCTCGCCGCACTTGCGTGAGCGGCCAGTTGACGCCATCAAAAAAGCCAGCCCCTCGCTGCCTTCCCATTCCTGATTTGATACGGAGCATGCCATGAGCACTCAGCCCGCTTCAGCCTTGTCGGTAACCAATATTCAGAAGTCCTTCGGCAACGCACATGTCCTCAAGGGCATTTCCCTGGAAGCCCACAAGGGCGATGTGATCTCGATCCTCGGTGCAAGTGGATCAGGCAAGAGTACCTTCCTGCGTTGCATCAACCTCCTGGAAACGCCCGATCAAGGCATCATCAGCGTCAATGGTGAAGTGATCGAAATGAAGCAGCATGCCGACGGCCGCCAGACACCGAGCAACAGCCGCCAGGTCGAGCGCATGCGCAGTTGCCTGGGTATGGTGTTCCAGAGCTTCAACCTCTGGTCGCACATGACGGTGCTGCAAAACGTCATTGAAGGCCCGATGCGGGTTCTCAAACGTTCCCGTGCCGAATGCGTTGAGGAAGCAGAAGCCCTGCTGCACAAGGTCGGCCTGTACGAGCGCCGCGACTATTACCCGGCGCACCTGTCCGGCGGCCAGCAGCAACGCGTAGCGATAGCCCGCGCACTGGCGATGAATCCACAAGTCATGTTGTTCGACGAACCGACCTCGGCACTTGACCCTGAACTGGTTGGAGAGGTGTTACGCGTAATGCGCTCTCTGGCTGAAGAAGGCCGCACCATGCTGGTGGTCACGCACGAAATGGGCTTTGCCCGACACGTGTCAAATCGGGTGGTGTTCATGCATGGCGGCCTGATCGATGTGCAGGGTACACCGGCGGAACTATTCGAAGGCTTGCCCACCGAACGCTTTCGGCAATTCGTCTCCAGTCATCATGAGAGAAGTGCCGAATAAGCACGGCCCGCGCACGACACGCCAAACCATAAACCCAAAAACGAAAAAGCCCCGTAGTGTGTTCAGCTACGGGGCTTTTCATGTATTGCGTACAGCACAACCTGATTTGTCATACGCCGAAGCGCTGGAAGCCTTCAGTAGCGCGCCGGCAGCCAGAATCAACGCCACCTGAACCTGATGCGAGAAGAGCCGCCTGCTCAGCCAGCAACTGTCCGAGCTTGCGGCCACTGAAGCGGATCTGCGACAGGCTCAGGGCCGTGAACCCGATCATCACCGCCGCCGGCCGTCGCACCTCCTGACAGAATTCGCTGACCGGTTGCAAGGTCAGTCCGATGGCGCTGGCACGGCGACAGAAGTCGGACTCGTCACTGCCCGCAGGCAACTCCAGGACAAAGTGCAGACCGGCATGTTGCCCGGAAACCGAATAACCTCCCGGCGCTTGTTCCGCCAGGCTGGCCAGCAGCGCGTCACGGCGTTCCTGATAAGCCTGGCGCGCCGAACGCAGGTAACGCACGAATGCCCCGCTCCTCATGTATTCCGCCAGCGCCGCCTGCTCGGTGACCCCAACGGAGCGGCCGGTGGTCTGCAGGGTCGCCAGCAAGCGATTACGCAACGCCCCGGGAACCAGCATGAAACCGACGCGCAGTCCGGCGAACAAAGTCTTGTTGAAGCTGCCGCAGTAGATCACCCGGTCATCGCGGTCCAGGGCCTTGAGGGCCGCCAGTGGCGCGCTGTTGTAGTTGAATTCGCTGTCGTAGTCGTCCTCCACCACCCACGCATCGGTCCGGCTGGCCCAGTCCAGCAGGGCCAGGCGCCGCGACACCGAGAGGGTCACCCCGAGCGGCGACTGGTGTGCGGGTGTGACATAGACCAACCGGGCATCGCCGTGCCGACGCAGCGCCCCATCGTCGATGCCGTCTTCGAGGACCGGGATATACACCAGCCGCGCTCCAGCCATGGAGAAGATCCTTTTCGCCGACAGGTAACCCGGATCTTCGACACACACCTTGTCGCCCTGCGTCACCAGGCTGCGGGCCACCAGGTCCAGGGAGTGGCGAATGCCCGTGGTCACGATCAGGTCGTCCGGCTTGCAGCGGATGCCACGGTACTTGGCCAGATAATCGGCAATCTGTTCGCGCAGGGCCAGCATGCCGCCGGGGTCTGGCGAACAAAGCAACTGCGCCGAGGCTTCGGCCATGGCCTTGGCCACCGCCCGCGACCACACGCGAATGGGGAACAGCGCCGGGTCCGCCAGGCGCGCCACGAAGGGCAGCCCTACCCTGACCGCGGTTTCCAGCGCCGGCGGCGGTGCTGCTGGCGTCTGCTGCTCTCGCGCATGGAGGGTCGCCTGAACCTGCGGCGCGCGGATAAAGAGATCGGGCACTACCGCACTGACACGAGTCCCCGAACCCGACACCCGGGTCACGTAACCTTCGCTGCGCAAGCGGTCGAAGACCATTTCCACTGTTCCTCGGGACAGCGACCAGCGCTGCGCCAGGGTTCGTGTAGAAGGCAACTGGCTACCGGCGGGCAGGAGTTTTTCCAGGATCGCGCCGCGCAATGCCTCATAGGCGCTTTCCTGTTTGGTCAACACCCGGCTCCCATCGCTCAGGCTGCCGGGCTGGGGCAGATCAAGGGGAACGGAAACCTTTCCTCGGCTCATAGTGGTCCAGTCGAAATACTAATTAACGGCTCTGCGAATTAAACCACAAAGCGCCTAACGTCGCGGCCCTGTAATGGATACCCGAGAGCGACATGGCTTCTACAACACAACACCCCGAATTCACCCTCGCGATCATTGGCGGCGGTGGCGCCTGCGTAGCGTTCCTGCATCATTTCGTCGCCTCGATCAGTGCCGAACAGGCCCGGGGGATGCGCATACAGGTCTTCGAACCACGCAACAGCATCGGCCCGGGCCTGGCTTACCACCCGGACGTCGACTCGCTGCTGCTCAACCGCGTGGCGGAAACCATGTCAGTGTGCGCCCGGGATTTTTCCACCTTCAGCGCCTGGTTGCGCTGGAAGGCGCACCACGCCGAAGAACTCAAGGCCGTTTCCAATACCGACCTGGCGGAAGCCTTCGTACCGCGCGCAATATTCGGGCGTTTTCTCAGCGATTTCTTCGCCGAGACCTGCGCCATTGCCCGTCGCAAGCACCTGCAGATCGAGGTGGTGCAAGCCCGGGTCACGACGATCGACAAGGACAGCCGCTACCGCCTGAGCACCGCGGGCTCGACCCATTTCGCCGACCGTGTGGTGCTCGCCGTGGGCAATACCGGTCCACGGGATCATTACGGACTGGACGATCATTACCGCTTTATCCGCAGCCCCTACCCCATCAGCGAACAGATCGCCCCGACCCTGATCGGCCAGCGTATCTGCGTGATCGGCAGCGGCCTGACTGCGGTGGACGTGGTACTCAGTCTCCAGGCGCTGGAGTTCACCGGCCAGATCGACATGATTTCGCGCAGCGGTCGCCTGCCCTTCGTCCGAGGCTTGCCCGGACCGCGCCATCCGCTGCAGTTCCTCACCCACGCGGCCCTGGAGCAACTGACTCAAAGCGGTGCCCGACACCTGGCACTGCGCAGCCTGTTGCGCCTGCTGCGGGCCGAGCTGCGGGCGATTCACTGCGACTGGCGAACGCTTTTCCGCTCCGACAGCGACCCGTTGCAACACCTGCACGACGAAGTCGCAGCCGCGACCCAACGCAGGGACTGGCAGTTGGTCCTCGCCGCCACCAATGAAGTGATCGAGTACGCCTGGAACGCCCTGGACAGCGCCGACCAACAGACCATCACCGAGCATTTCGCCAAGGACTGGCTGGCCCGTCGTGCGCCCATGCCGCTGGCCAACGCCCTGAAACTCAAGGCCCTGATCGAAACCGGCAGACTGCGCCTGCTGGCAGGCGATGTACGTTTCGAGGGGCAGCAGGAAGACCTGATCAAGGCCTATTACGCGGCGACCGCCGAAACCTGCGAATACGACTATGTGGTGAACGCTACCGGCGCGGCCAAGTGGGTGGAATGCGAGAAGGACTCCGGCGTGCTCTGGCAACTGCAGCAGGACGGCCATGCACTGCGCGACGAACGAGGTGGCCTGCAAGTGGAGTTTGCCAGTGGTGCACTGCTCGACCGGCACCAACAGCCCGATCCGCACCTGCGCCTGCTGGGCCATATGACCAGCGGCACCTACTTCTTTGTCTCCTCGCTGGAAATGATCGCCAAGCGTGCCCAACACATGGCCGAAGACCTGATCCGCGGCCTGCCCTCGCACCTCTCGGCGCCTGCCGCTCCCCACGCCTCGCCATTGCTCGCCCCTACGGAGTAACCCATGCCTGTAAAATCTAACCTGGCACCCTGGATATGGTCCGCGCTGTTGCTGGTGGTCGTCTGCCTGCCACGCGTCACCATCGACATCTACCTGCCCTCGTTGCCGGCGATGGCCGACGCCCTGCGTGCCAGCGATGCTCAACTGCAACTGACGCTCACCCTGTACATGGTCGGGTATGCCTTTTCGATGCTGATCGGCGGCCCGCTCTGCGATCGTTTTGGCCGGCGGCCAGTGCTGATCGGCGGCACGGCGCTATATTTGGGGGCGACCCTGGTGTGTGTGCTCGCCCGCGATGTCGAGGTGCTGATCGTCGCCCGGATGCTCCAGGCCCTCGGTGGCTGCTGCGGCACGGTGATTGGCAGGGTCATGGTCCGCGACCGTTTCGACCGCCATGAACAGACCCGCCTGCTCAGCCGGATCTCCATGGGCATGGCCATTTCGCCGATGGTGGCCCCGATGATCGGCAGCCTTATCGAAACCGCCTTCGGCTGGCGTGGGGTGTTTGTGGTCTTGAGCGTGATTGCCACGCTGGCACTGATCCTGATCAGCCTGCTGCTGCCGGAAACCCGTCCGTCCGCCCAGCCCGATACGCGCCAGCAAGGCACCCTGCGCATTTACGCGCGGCTGCTGCGCGACCGCTATTTCCTGCGCTACTCCCTGGCCATAGGCTGCGTGTACTGCACCTATTTTCCGTTTATCGCCGAGTCCTCGACCCTGCTGCAACGTACCCTGCACCTGTCCTCGATGGAATATGCCCAAGTGTTCGCCGTCACCGTGGCCGGTTATGTGCTGGGCTCCAATCTGTTCCGCCGCCTGTCCGTCAGACACGATGCCGATGCCCTGATCGGCTACGCCATCGCCCTGAACCTGGTGGGCTCGTCGCTACTGATCATGGCGACCCGGCTCTGGCCCGAGGCGCTGCTGTCGATCGTCTGCCCGATGCTGCTGATCATGCTCTCGGTGGGTATCGCCATCCCGGCCTGTCAACTGGCGGTACTGCAACCCTTCTCGAGCATTGCCGGCACCGCGTCCGGGCTGTTTTTCTTTATCCAGATGGCCATGACCGCGGTGTGCGGCTTCGTCACCGGCAAACTCTCGGATGGCAGCGTCTACCCAATGATGATCATGACCTCGATCTACAGCATCAGCTTCTGCCTGGTCTGGCTTCTGTTCAAAACAGAGACTGCCCCGCTGGAAGAGGCGCTGGGCGAACGCTGAAGCGGCGCACCATGAACGGCTTTTTGCCTCACGCCGCAGCCTGAACCGGCGCCGGGCGTGAGGCAAACAAAACGCCAGAAACGAAAAAGCCCCCGTAACTTTTCAGCTACGGGGGCTTTTTCTATGTAATGGCGGAGAGATAGGGATTCGAACCCTAGGTACCGGTGAAGGTACAACGGATTTCGAATCCGTCCCATTCGGCCACTCTGGCATCTCTCCAACGGCGCGCATCATAACAGCACATTCAGCGGAAGCGAACCCCCTGAGTGAATTTTTTTCCGTGCTATCAGATGCTTGCGTCGATTACAGCGGTACGCCGAGGCGCTTGGCGACTTCTTCGTAGGCTTCGATGACGTCACCGAGGCCCTGACGGAAGCGGTCCTTGTCCATTTTCTTGCCGGTGGCCTTGTCCCACAGGCGGCAACCGTCCGGGCTGAACTCGTCGCCGAGGACGATTTCACCGTGGAACACGCCGAATTCAAGCTTGAAGTCGACCAGCAGCAGGCCGGCGTCGTCGAACAGTTTGCTCAGGACTTCGTTGACCTTGAGCGACAGTTCTTTCATGCGAACCAGTTGCTCGGCCTTGCCCCAACCGAATGCAACGACGTGGGATTCGTTGATGAACGGGTCGCCCTTGGCGTCGTCCTTCAGGAACAGTTCGAAGGTGTAAGGGTTGAGCTTCATGCCCTCTTCGACGCCCAGACGCTTGACCAGGCTGCCGGCGGCGTAGTTACGCACGACGCATTCGACCGGGATCATGTCGAGCTTCTTCACCAGGCATTCGTTGTCGCCCAGCAGTTTGTCGAATTGGGTCGGCACGCCGGCTTCTTCGAGTTTCTGCATGATGAAGGCGTTGAACTTGTTGTTCACCATGCCTTTGCGGTCGAGCTGCTCGATGCGCTTGCCGTCGAACGCCGAGGTGTCGTTGCGAAACAGCAGGATCAAGCGGTCAGCGTCATCGGTCTTGTAAACCGATTTGGCTTTGCCGCGGTAGAGTTCTTCACGTTTTTCCATGATGGGCTCCGCTTGCTAAGTAGATGGGCTAGGCGATATGTCGCCAGTCGAGCCCTGAATCTTGATCGGCCAATTGCAGCCAGTCCGGGTCGCACCCGAGGGTGTCGACAAAACATTGCCGGGCCAGCTGCGGCAGGTTGTTCTTGCTGCTCAGATGGGCCAGTACCAGGTGTTGCAGGTCCTGCCAGCCCAACTCGGCCACCAGGCTTGCGGCCTGATGGTTGTTCAAATGTCCCAGCTCACCACCTACCCGCTGCTTGAGAAAGTACGGGTAGTGACCGCGGGCCAGCAGGTCGCGGCAGTGATTGGATTCGATCATCAATGCATCGAGATCCCGATAACCGTCCAGCACCGTGGCGCAGTACGAACCGAGGTCCGTCAGCAGGCCGAAACGCCGCGAACCGTCACTGAAGACGTATTGCGTCGGTTCCTGCGCATCGTGGGCCACGGCAATGACGCCGATACTCAGCCCGCCGATCTGCAACTGCTCACCACCGGCGACAAAGCCTGCCGGTTCAACCGGTTTGCGCATCCCGCGCAGGGTGCCGCGACTCAGGTAGACAGGAAGATTGTAGCGCCGAGACAGCAAACCCACGCCATGCACGTGGTCGGCATGTTCGTGGGTCACCAGTATCGCGCTCAGCTGCGTCGGGCTTACACCCAGGCGCAGCAGGCGTTTTTCGGTTTCGCGCAAGGAGAAACCACAATCGACCAGGACGTACGTGTCATCACTGGCTATCAGCGTGCCATTCCCTTGGCTACCACTGCCGAGAACGGCGAAACGCATCTGATCAGCCCAGGTTGTCCTGAATCACGCCCAACACTTTGCGCGCCACTTCAGCCGGCGCAACGGTGTTGATGTTCTTCTCGACGGTCACTTGTACGTTCTCGCCAACCTTGCTCAGGCGAACCTGATAACGCTCGGCGCGGGCTTCAACTTCTTCCTTGCTCGGCGCACTGCCGAACAGGTTGCTGAAGAAACCTGGCTTCTCGTTTTTCTTCTCGGCTTTTTCGGAAAGGTTGATGTAGTACAGGCCCAGGCTGCGGTTGATGTCTTCAACACGCCATTCACCCTTTTCCAGCGCGCGCCCTACGCTCGACCAGGCACGGTCAAGGTCGGTACCGACGTTGAGCACCGGGTTACCGCTGCCGTCTTCAGTCAGGCTGACACGGTTTGGCGTATCGAAATCACGCGAGGCGAGCATCGAGACCGAACCGCCCTTCTCCGACGTGCGGCTCATGCTGGCGAGCATGTCGTCGATCAGCGCTGCGTCCAGGCCAGTATTGACCGAACGGTTGGTGAACGCGACATCGGCGGTGCTACCGGCAGGACGCTCGGCGCTGACCACGTAGACTTCACTGGTGTTGCGCTGCACGCCTGGCTCGATGCGCACCCGCACGCGAGTCTGGCTGTCAGAACCAACGCCGGTACTGCTCAGGCGCTTGGCCATCGCCGCGGAAAGCTCGTCAGGACGCTGCCAGGCCGTGGTGAACTCGCCGGTTTGCGGGCGCTGCTGATCCAGACGGAAGCCGTTGTCCTGGAAAAACTGCACAGCCACTGGCCAGACTTCAGCCGGTGGATGCTGGGCCATGACCCAACGCGTATCGCCGCTTTTTTGCAGGCTGTAGTCGCTGGCATCGGCAATCGCCGACAACGGCTGCGGACGAGGAACGACGTATTCGCCCTTGAACGTGTCATCGGCGACGTTGCGCGGAATCGGCAGCAACGGGTCCAGGCGCTTGGAGGTATGGACATCCGGCGGCAGTTGCATCGGTGCAGTCTGTTGCGCTTCCAGGTAATCGCTACCACGGTCACGGAAATAACCTTCCGGGCCCCAGATCCATCCACAGCCACTGGTGCTGGAGATAATCAAGGCAAGTGCGGAAAGTCCGGCCATTCGCTTCATGCGTTGTACTTCCTCAATTAAACCAATACGCCGGACTGGCGCATGGCCTGTCGCAGCGGTTCGTGACAGGCTTCGCTGAGCCAGGTGAGCGGCAGACGGATACCGTCTGGCATCAAGCCCATTTCATGCAGCGCCCATTTCACGGGAATAGGGTTGGATTCGATAAACAGGGTTTTATTGAGCGGCATCAGCTTTTCGTGGATAGCCCGGGCTTTCACGGCGTCGCCATTCAGGGCAGCGATGCACAGATCGCTCATGTCACGCGGCGCAACGTTGGCGGTCACCGAGATATTGCCCTTGCCGCCCAGCAGGATCAGCTCGACTGCGGTGGCATCGTCACCGGAAAGCACCAGGAAGTCCTTGCTGACACCGTCGAGGATGGCCTTGGCGCGCGAAAGATCGCCCGTGGCTTCCTTGATGCCGATGATGTTCTTCACGGTCGACAGGCGGATAACCGTCTCGGCCTGCATGTCGCACGCGGTACGACCCGGCACGTTGTAGAGGATCTGCGGGATGTCGACAGCTTCGGCGATGGTCTTGAAGTGCAGGTACAGGCCTTCTTGCGTCGGCTTGTTGTAGTACGGCGTTACCAGCAGGCACGCATCGGCGCCGGCGGTCTTCGCATTGGTGGTCAGTTCGATCGCTTCGCGTGTCGAATTGGCGCCGGTACCGGCAATCACCGGGATACGGCCGTTGACCTGCTTGACCACGCGACGAATCACTTCGATGTGTTCGTTCACGTCAAGGGTCGCAGACTCACCTGTGGTGCCGACCGCCACAATGGCGTGGGTGCCGTTTTGCAGGTGAAAGTCCACCAGTTTGCTCAGGCTGTCCCAGTCAAGACGACCCTGTGCATCCATGGGTGTGACCAGTGCCACCATACTGCCCGCAATCATGCAACCGCTCCTGCCGGAAAAAGAGAACGGTAATGGTACTGGCGCCAAGATGCTTGTACAAGCGAAGTACTGCGCTCGCGCCATTCCCCTGAGCGCCGGTTTTCGCTACCCTTCAGACTTTGATCAGTACCGACAGGCTCGTACGCCGGGTTCCAGCCTCCACTTTCGGCCTCACAAGCCCCGATCCTGCGTTGCCGCCTACCCGATCTCGCCCCACTGGAGCTCGTCGCAACCATCTGGCTCGGGCTTTTTGATTTCGCATCCGGACGCCCACCCCGACGAATCGGCCCTTGATAAGTACCGACCGCTCATCGCTTTAGGAATGCTGCATGTCCACCCCCACAGTTCGCGAACAATTCCTTGTCATCAGTGCCCTCGGCGCCAACCCCATGGAGCTGACTAACGTCCTGTGCCGCGCCAGCCATGAAAACCGCTGTGCCGTGGTCACCTCTCGCCTGACCCGTCATGGCGAGTGCAGTGCGTTGGTCCTCGAGATTTCCGGTAGCTGGGACGCGCTGGCGCGCCTTGAAGGCAGCCTGTCGAGCCTCGCCAAAAAGCACGCCTTCACGGTCAACGTGGTGCGCAGCGCGGCACTGGAGAACCGTCCACAGGCCCTGCCGTATGTCGCCTATGTCAGCTCGGCTTACCGCTCGGACATCATCAACGAGCTGTGCCAGTTCTTCATGGACCACAACGTCGAGCTGGAAAACCTGACCTGCGACACGTATCAGGCGCCGCAAACCGGCGGCACCATGCTCAACGCCACGTTTACCGTGACGCTACCGGCCGGCGTGCAGATCAGCTGGCTGCGCGATCAGTTCCTGGATTTCGCCGACGCACTGAACCTGGACGCGCTGATCGAACCGTGGCGCCCACAGAACCCAATGTAAGGAAGCTCCCATGGCCGTTGCTATCGACCAACCTGTCGCCGACTTCGAAGCGCCTGCCACCAGCGGGCAGACCGTCAGCCTCGCGGCCCTCAAGGGCAAGCAAGTGGTGATCTACTTCTATCCCAAGGACAGCACACCGGGTTGCACCACCGAAGGTCAGGGCTTTCGCGACCAGTATGCGCAGTTCACCGCGGCCAACACCGAAGTGTTCGGCGTGTCGCGTGACAGCCTGAAATCCCACGAGAACTTCAAGTGCAAACAGGAGTTCCCGTTCGAGCTGATCAGCGACAAGGACGAAGCCATCTGTCAGCTGTTCGACGTGATCAAGCTGAAAAAGCTCTACGGCAAGGAATACATGGGGGTTGATCGCAGCACCTTTCTGATCGACAAGAATGGTGTTCTGCGTCAGGAATGGCGTGGCGTGAAAGTGCCTGGGCATGTTGACGCGGTATTGGCTGCGGCCCAGGCGCTGAACAAGGCCTGATTATTTCGGCGTCTGTCCGGACCTCATCGCGAGCAGGCTCGCCCCCACAGGATTTGCGCAATCCCTGTGGGAGCGAGCCTGCTCGCGATGAGGCCGGTCCGCCAACGCACATCTAAAATCGATCGTTAGAGCAGCGGCGCAACAATCGGCTCCTTGCGCGGCCAGGCATCCAGCACGGCCTTGAACAGGGTGGCCAGCGGAATCGCGAAGAACACGCCCCAGAACCCCCACAGCCCGCCGAACAGCAGCACTGCGCAAATGATCGCCACCGGGTGCAGATTGACCGCGCCCGAAAACAGCAGTGGCACCAGCACATTGCCGTCCAGCACCTGAATGATCCCGTAGACCGCCATCAAGTAGATGAACTGATCGCTCCAGCCCCACTGGAACAACGCTATCAGCAGCACCGGCACGGTCACCACCACCGCCCCGACATACGGCACCACCACCGAAACGCCGACCAACAGCGCCAGCAGCGCGGCATAGTTGAGCCCCAGGGCAACAAAGCCGATGTAGGTCGCCCCGCCGCAAATGACCATTTCCATGACCTTGCCGCGAATGTAATTGGCGATCTGCCGGTTCATTTCTTCGGCAACGCGGGTGATCAGCGCACGCTCACGCGGCAGATACCCGCGGACCCACTGGCTGATCATCGCCCGGTCCTTGAGGAAGAAAAACACCAGAATCGGCACCAGCACCAGGTAGATCATGATGTTCACCAGCAGCGGCAAGCTGGACAGCGAGAACGTCAACGCCCACTGACCGAACTTGCCAATTTCGCCGCGTGCCACCTCGATGGCTTGCAGCACCTGCTGATCGGACACCAGATGCGGATAGCGCTTGGGCAGCAACAGCAGCAATGACTGCCATTTGGCGAGCATGCCTGGCAGTTCGTTGAACAAGGTAATCAGTTGATGCCAAAGCAACGGCAGCACCACGACCAGAAATAGCAGCAACATGCCCATGAACAACGCGAACACCAGCCCCACCGCGACAGCACCGGGCAAATGCCAGCGTTCGAGTGTGCTGACCAGGCCTTGCATCAGGTACGCCAGCACCATCCCCGCCAATACCGGCGCGAGCATTCCACCCAGAGTCAGGACCGCAGTGAAGGCCAGAAAGAGCAGCACGGCCAGCACCACGGCCTCCTCATCGGAGAAGTAGCGCTGAATCCAGTCGCGTAACACTTTGAACATCGATATTCCTTAACAATGAACGCCGATCACTCAGGCTTTTTTCAGCCAGTAGCGATAAACGCCAGCCTCGTCTTCTTCATGAAGCAGCGTATGACCGGCCAAACGGGCAAAAGTGCGAAAGTCGCGTTGCGAGCCGGCATCGGTGGCGATCACCTTGAGTACCGCGCCGCTGGGCAGACGGTTGAGTTCCAGCTTGGCCTTGAGCAACGGTAATGGACAGTTCAACCCGCTGGCGTCCAGTTCGGCGTCATGCTCTACAGCGTCGGTCATTGCGTCACTCCGGATCGGTGATTGAGTGGTCTAGAATATCTGGTCGCAACGCATGTGTCCGGCTACAGTAAGGTCTTTGTCGACTAAGGCTTCATGCATGACTTTTCTGCGCCCTACCCTGCTGACGCTCGCTTGCCTGCTAGCCTCACCGGGCTTTGCCGACGACCTGCCGTCACTTGGCGATGCCAGTTCTGCCATCGTATCGCCACAGCAGGAATACCAACTGGGCCGCGCATGGCTGGCGATGTTGCGCAGCCAGGTGTCACAACTCAACGACCCACTGCTCAAGGATTACGTCGAAACCAGCGTTTATAAACTGGTGGAAACCAGCCAGGTCAATGACCGGCGCCTGGAGTTCATTCTGATCAACAGCCCGCAACTCAACGCCTTCGCCGCACCCGGCGGGATTGTCGGGGTCAACGGCGGCCTGTTTCTGAATGCCCAGACCGAAAGCGAATACGCTTCGGTACTCGCCCACGAATTGGCTCACGTGTCGCAACGCCACTTTGCGCGCGGCGTCGAAGCGTCGCAACGGATGCAAATCCCGATGATGGCCGCCCTGCTCGGCGGTATCATCGTGGCCGCGGCTGGCGCCGGAGACGCTGGTATCGCCGCCATCGCCAGTACCCAGGCAGCGGCCATTCAAGAGCAACTACGCTTCTCCCGGGAGAAGGAGCAGGAGGCCGACCGTATCGGCATGCTCAACCTCGAGAAAGCCGGTTACGACCCGCGCTCGATGCCGACCATGTTCGAACGTCTGATGCGCCAGTACCGTTTCAATGCCAAACCGCCCGAATTTCTGCTGACTCACCCGGTCACCGAATCGCGAATCGCCGACACCCGCAACCGCGCCGAGCAGTTCAAACCGGGCGGCAAGGAAGACAGCCTGACGTATCAACTGATTCGCGCACGCGTCCAGTTATTCTACGAAGACAGTCCAGGTCTTGCCGCTAAACGCTTTCGCGCCCAACTCGATGAAAACCCGAAAAGCGATGTGGCTCGTTATGGCCTGGCCATCGCCCAGATCAAGGGCAGCCTGTTCAACGACGCCCGCGAGAACCTCAAGCAGTTACTGGCCAAGTCGCCTGACGAAATCATCTACAACCTGGCGCAAGTCGATCTGGACATCGCCAACAATCGCCTGCCGGATGCACAGACGCGGGTCGACCGGATGCTCGTGCAGTACCCGCGCAACTATCCGCTGAATCAGGTGCGGGTCGACTTGCTGCTCAAGCAGAACCGCCCGGCTGACGCCGAGAAAGCCCTCGAGGCCCTGCTCAAGAACCGCCCGAACGATCCGGACGTCTGGTACATGGTGGCCGAGACTCGCGGCCTGTCCGGCAACATCATTGGCCTGCATCAGGCTCGCGCCGAGTACTTCGCACTGATCGGCGACTACCGCCAGGCGATCCAGCAACTGGACTTCGCAAAACGTCGCGCTGGCACCAACTTCCCACTGTCATCACGCATCGATGCGCGTCAACGGGAGCTGATGGAGCAAGAGCGTTTGGTCAAGGACATGATGGGCTGACGTTTCTTTGCCCCATAAAAAAACGCCTCATTCGAGGCGTTTTTTTATTCAGTGACCAACCGGTTTACTCGATCAGTTTGAAGGTAATGAAGCTGGCACGCCCCTGACGCAAGACCCGCATCGATACAGAGCGGTTCTTTGGTAGCGCCTGGGCGATTTCCGTGAACTCCTTGGCAGAACCAATCGCCTGATTGTTCAAATGAGTAATCACGTCGCCTGGTTGCAGGCCGATCAGGGCAGCAGGACCTTCCTGAACGTCCTTGATCACCACGCCACCCTTGAGGTCGAAGGCTTTTTTCTGCTCCTCGCTCAAATCGGCCACGGACACACCCAGTCGATTGCTGCTGCGCTCGACACCGGGCTTGGCAAGGGCATCAAGCTCTTTGCCTTCCTCTGGAATCGCGCCAACCGTCAGCTCGACATTTTTACGCTTGCCGTCACGAATCACTTCAAGCTTGGCTTTCTCACCCGCCTTGAGCGCACCCACCAGATGTGGCAGATCCGCTGACATGATGATCGGCTGACCGTTCATGCTCAGGATCACGTCACCGACCTGCAAACCACCCTTGGCAGCCGGACCGCCATCCTGGATCTGAGCCACCAGCGCACCGGCCGGCTTCTCCAGGCCAAAGGACTCGGCGAGATCCTTGCTCACTTCCTGAATGACCACACCCAACCAGCCTCGGCTGACTTTGCCACCGCTTTTCAGCTGATTGGAAACATCCATGGCGACATCGATCGGGATCGCGAACGACACGCCCATGAAACCACCGGAACGGGTATAGATCTGCGAGTTGATCCCGACCACTTCGCCCGCCAGGTTGAACAGCGGGCCACCCGAGTTACCCGGGTTGATCGGCACGTCGGTCTGGATGAACGGCACATAGTTTTCGTTCGGCAGGCTGCGACCAATGGCGCTGACGATGCCCTGGGTCACTGTGTGGTCAAAACCAAACGGCGAACCGATGGCAACAACCCACTGCCCGGCTTTCAGATCCTGGGATTTACCCAATTTGAGCACCGGCAGGCCTTTGCCCTCGACCTTCAGCAACGCCACATCGGAACGTGGGTCAGTGCCGATCAACTTGGCTTTCAACTCACTGCGATCGGCAAGACGCACGATGATTTCATCAGCATCGGCGATCACATGGTTGTTGGTCAGAATGTAGCCATCAGGCGAGATGATGAACCCTGAACCCAGGGATTGCGCTTCACGCTGGCGACCACGAGGCGCACGCTGCTGTGGCGGCATGCCACGCTCGAGAAACTCGCGCAGCGCCGGCGGCAAACCTTCCAGGTCCGGAACATCCTGATTGGAGACCTTACGGTCCGGCAATTTTTGCGTGGTACTGATGTTCACTACCGCAGGCGAGGCTTGCTCGACCAACTGCGTGAAGTCAGGCAGCTCGGCCGCCTGGGCACTGCCGGCCTGACCGAGTACTAATACAGCGGCAAAAATGGAGAGGTAGGATTTCAAACGTGGTATCGACATACGGCTCCCGTTACGACGAGCATGGTTAAGCGATATGGAGCAAGGAATACCGGGAAACATACACCGGTACTTTTGTTCCGGGAACAACAAACAAGGCCAGAGCCGTGGGGCTCTGACCTATAGAAAATTTTTGGGGATTTTGCAAATAGAAATGCTCACCAAACATTTCAACATCTCAATTGTGGAGTGGACAATTGCTGGCCTCTTTCACAACCAACCGACTGTCCGATGAGCATCACCGGATCAGCTCACTGCTTGGCCGCAGTGGTATTGGCACGCATGGAGAGTGCAATGCGCTCAGCGGTGCCGATCGGAATTTCGCCGACTACAGTGACCATCATCTCGCCTTCAGGCGTGGTCAGACGTCGCGAAACAGCAACGGTCGGGCCTAACTGAGTACGTGTATCGGTAACCACCGCGCCATTGAGCGGCTCCAGGAATACCGAAAAACGCGCCAAGCCATCGTCATACATCAAGCTGCTGATCTGGACCTTGGTCTGCGGATCCTGGCGCGCACTACTGCTGCTGAGCTCGAAGCCAGGTGGCAACCAGTCGGAATGCCATACCTGAGCGGTTTTCACCGCTAATGCCTTGTCGCTGTCGAGCGCCACAGCCTTGCACTCGGAAGTGGCTTGCAGATCACGCTCAGTCGGCATGTCAGCCGTATCCAGTCGAGTAAACTGGAAACGCTCCAGCAACTGCCCCTTGTCATTCAACAGCAATGATTTCAACGGCAAGCCGGTTTCGCGGTCCAGGTGCAATTCAAAACCATAACGATGCTGATCACGCGGCGTCAATGAAACGATGACCGCCGGGCGCCCAGCCACGCGCGACTTGCCGATGACGGCAAGGTCATACCAATTCTTGAGCTTTTGTGGATCGAGCGCACGACCAGAAGAGTCGGGAGTATCCCCCAGCCCCGCCACCAGGCTGCCGCTGACGCATTGAGTATGCCCATCAATACGTACGACTTCCTGAGCAGAACCGTCAAGCTGAAGCAAACGCTCGCGGACTTTGCCATCCTGGACGCGATGCCAGATGTTGTGGGTAGAAAAACTACCGTTACGCTCGTAGACGAAAGTGCCTTGGAAGCTTTGCTGTTGTTCGGCCTGGCCCAGGCGGGTCAACCAGTCCTGAGCCTCATCGGCATAGGCTGGAACAACAAACCAGCCAGTTACCAGCAGCGTAAGTAGAGGGATGGCGCGCATGATCCTCCTTAACGGTTTTCCATGCTTGCCGCACGAGCGTAAGGCAGAGCACTTTCAGTGCCTTTCAGTGCAGCTTGTTGAGCATGTTGGCGCAAGTAGCCTGGCAGACGTTGATCATGCCAGCCCGGCTGACCTTGCAATACGCCGTTGGCCATAGGACCAGTGGCTTCCGAACTCTCATTGTAGCCTGCCAAAACGGCTGGGCCTTTTACTTGAGGAACGGCCAGAGCCGGTTGAGTGGAATGCTGGGCCAATTCGACACCGGCGATCTCATCCTGGTTGTACAGACGCACGCCCGCCAGAACAGCAAGGGTCACCGATGCAGCCACAGCCAGACGACCCACAGTACGCCACGGACCACGAGTGGCCTTGACCGGTACGGCTTCGTCAGCCAGGGCAGCAGAAACGGCCGAAGCAATATCCAGACGAGGGATCAGCAGGTCCTTGTGCATGACTGCACGAGCGACTTGGTAACGGGCCCAGGTCTCGCGGGTTTCAACATCGTCAAAGGCATTTAATACCCGACGCAATTCCAGTTCGTCCGCTTCGTTATCCATCACTGCGGACAGCGATTCCTGCAGGGCTTCACGACTCATGGCGGTTCCTCTCTTGGCTGTCGCCGCTGTCTCAGCTTTCCTGCAACAACGGCTGCAGGGCTTTATCGATGGCTTCCCGAGCGCGGAAAATCCGGGAGCGCACGGTACCCACCGGACACTGCATGACGCTCGCAATGTCCTCGTAACTCAGACCATCGAATTCACGTAAAGTTAACGCCGTACGTAAATCTTCTGGCAGTTGCTGGATGGTTCGATGGACGGTGCCTTCGATCTCATCACGCAGCAATGCACGTTCCGGCGACTCGAGATCCTTGAGGCCATGATCGCCATCGTAGAACTCTGCATCCTCTGAACTGACATCGCTATCCGGCGGCCGACGGCCGCGTGAAACCAGATAGTTTTTCGCCGTGTTGATGGCGATGCGGTAAAGCCACGTATAAAACGCGCTGTCGCCGCGAAAATTTCCAAGTGCACGATAGGCCTTGATAAAAGCTTCCTGTGCGACATCCTGGGCTTCATGGGTGTCGTGCACGAAACGCACGATCAACCCGAGAATTTTGTGCTGGTATTTCAGCACTAGCAGATCGAAAGCGCGCTTGTCGCCGCGTTGAACGCGCTCGACCAGCTGCTGATCCTCTTCCTGGGTTAGCATGAACACTCCTCGATAAGCTCGGAGGAGGCTTGCATAACTAATCGATCAGGCTTGCAAACATAGACTCGGGCTTTTCGCAAAAGTTCTCCCCCTCCAAGCAAGTTTCCTGCGCGCTCTGATTTGGCACACACGAAAGACGCAGCACGGGCTGGGCCGGCTGCGCGAATAATCTTTTCGTCGAATCCACCCGCAATGACCAAAACACAAATCCTGCGTGAAGCCGACGCTGTTCCTTGTTTCAGGCAACCTTCTATTGAGCTTGAGCGCTTGGCAAAGTTCCCAACCTTTATAGTCGTGCGAAACCGATAATGTATGACCACGCGGCGAAAAACAGTACTTCATCGGCGATCAGGCGGCCTTATCGTCGACCTCGCGGGTAAATCGTCCTACACAACCACCTGTCTTTTCCGTCACAGTAGTTTCACATTGCCACGTAGGCCCGACTATTGTGCCGATCCACCCCTCTATATACTAGTGCGCTGTGTGGCTGTCTCGACTCGCCGATTCAGGTGTCTTGCGCCAACCCCGACCCGGGTCGCTTTGAGCGGAATCCTGAAATGAGCCAACAGTTTCAACACGATGTTCTGGTAATTGGCAGCGGCGCTGCCGGTTTGAGTCTGGCATTGACCTTGCCCGATCATTTGCGCATTGCCGTACTGAGCAAAGGCAACCTCGCCAACGGTTCGACCTACTGGGCCCAGGGCGGTGTCGCAGCCGTACTGGATGACACCGATACCGTTGAATCCCACGTCGAAGACACCCTCAACGCTGGCGGCGGCCTGTGCCACGAAGACGCCGTACGCTTTACCGTCGAGCATAGCCGCGAAGCCATTCAATGGTTGATCGATCAGGGCGTGCCGTTCACCCGCGATGAACAGTCCGGCACTGAAGACGGCGGTTTCGAGTTTCACCTGACCCGCGAGGGCGGCCACAGTCATCGGCGCATTATTCATGCCGCCGACGCCACAGGCGCCGCGATTTTCAATACGCTGCTTGATCAAGCACGGCAACGGCCGAACATCGAGTTGCTGGAGCAGCGGGTCGCCGTTGATCTGATCACCGAAAAACGCCTGGGCCTGGAAGGTGATCGCTGCCTTGGCGCCTATGTGCTCAATCGCGGCACCGGCGAAGTCGATACCTACGGCGCACGGTTCGTGATCCTCGCCTCCGGCGGTGCCGCGAAAGTCTATCTCTACACCAGCAACCCTGACGGCGCTTGCGGCGACGGCATTGCCATGGCCTGGCGTTCGGGCTGCCGGGTGGCGAATCTGGAGTTCAACCAGTTCCACCCCACCTGCCTCTACCACCCACAAGCCAAAAGCTTCCTGATTACCGAAGCCCTGCGTGGTGAAGGCGCACATTTGAAGCTGCCGAACGGCGAACGCTTCATGCAGCGCTTTGACCCACGCGCCGAACTGGCGCCACGGGACATCGTCGCCCGGGCAATCGACCATGAAATGAAGCGCCTGGGTATCGACTGCGTCTATCTGGACATCAGCCACAAGCCTGAAGCCTTCATAAAGTCGCACTTCCCGACGGTGTACGAACGCTGCCTGGAATTTTCCATCGACATCACCAAGCAGCCGATCCCGGTGGTTCCGGCTGCGCACTACACCTGCGGTGGTGTCATGGTCGACCAACACGGCCGCACCGACGTGCCTGGCCTGTATGCGATTGGCGAAACCAGCTTCACCGGCCTGCACGGTGCCAACCGCATGGCCAGCAACTCGCTGTTGGAATGTTTCGTCTATGCACGTTCGGCGGCGGCAGACATTCTTGAACAACTGCCTGAAGTCGCGATTCCGAGCGCACTGCCCGCTTGGGACGCCAGCCAGGTCACCGACTCCGACGAAGACGTGATCATTGCGCACAACTGGGATGAGCTTCGGCGGTTCATGTGGGACTACGTGGGCATCGTGCGCACCAACAAACGCCTGCAACGCGCCCAGCATCGCGTGCGCCTGCTACTGGACGAGATCGACGAGTTCTATAGCAACTACAAGGTCAGCCGGGATCTGATCGAACTGCGCAACCTGGCCCAGGTGGCCGAATTGATGATTCGCTCAGCCATGGAGCGCAAGGAAAGTCGCGGCCTGCATTACACCCTCGATTACCCGAACATGCTGCCAGAAGCACTGGACACTATTCTGGTGCCGCCCACCTACGCCGACTGAACTTGAGCCGCACCCGCAGGCGTCGGTGAACATCCGCCGCCTGCGCATCGCGCGGCACACAGATCGCCCAGACCCGTCGCTCGCCATGCAGACGAAAACGCAACACGACGACCAACGGTAGCGCCAGGCTGTCAGGGCGTAACTGTACAGATTGCCAGCCCGACTCCTGATTCCACAATTGCCAACCATCGGCGTCCCGACGCAAGCCGCGGAATGCCTGCGGGTGCGTCAGCAGAATCTGTCGCGGCAACACCCAAAAACCGTGAGCCACGCACAGCGCAATGCCGAGCAAACTGGCCCATACCGGTATAGAGAGCAGCAACAGCGAACCCAGCGCGAACAGCTGGGCGAGAAGATAAGCCGCCAGCAATTGCCGTGAGGCATGCCAGCGGCACTCAAACTGGGTGTCCTTTCTCACAGTTACGTTTCTCTTTTGGCGAGTGGCTGTTGTTGCCAGGCAAGGCGCCGCGACGAGTCATAGCCCGCTATGGCGAGGAGCGGCACGCGGCATGGCGACAACAGACGCCGTCAAAAAGAAACAGTCACTGTGAGACAGGACACTCTCACTTGGGTTGGACACGGTCCAGAATCATGCGAACCATGCGCTGCAGCTCAGGATCTTCCGATTCGGCGCGTTCCATGAACCAGCCGAACATGTCCTGATCTTCGCATTCGAGCAGTTTGCGGTAGCACTCGCGATCGACATCGTTGAGGTGCGGATAAACCTCTTTGACAAACGGCACGAGCAACACGTCAAGCTCGAGCATGCCGCGGCGGCTGTGCCAGTAGAGGCGGTTCAGTTCAACATCTTCGACCATGGAGCGCTCCTCAAATAGAGCGCAAGTATACAGCCCCAATCCCTGTCGAACAGTCGGCTTTGGTCGGGCACGTTCGAACCTTTGTGAACTACCCATTTCAAGGGCGCCCCCTTATGATGTGCTCCAGACTCTTTACCCTGCGATGACCCATGGCTGATTCTGCTTTTTTCTGCACCTTGTCCCACGAAGGCGTGCTCGCCGTTCGCGGCTCCGATGCCAGCAAGTTCCTTCAGGGACAATTGACCTGCAACCTCAATTACCTGAGCGACACCCACGCCAGCCTCGGTGCACGCTGCACCCAGAAAGGCCGCATGCAGTCGAGTTTTCGCATCCTGCTGGAAGGTGATGGGGTCCTGTTGGCGATGGCCAGTGAGTTGCTGGAGCCACAACTGGCGGACCTGAAAAAGTACGCGGTGTTCTCCAAATCCAAGCTGACCGACGAAAGCGCTGCCTGGATTCGCTTTGGCCTGCAGCACTCAGAAGCCGTCCTGTCCGGCCTGGGCCTGGCGCTCCCCCGGGAAGACGGCGCCGTTGCCCGCGCGGGCGGCCTGATTGCCATTCGCGTGTCATCCGATCGTGTCGAACTCTGGGCGGCGGCCAGTCAGGCCGACACCTTGCGCAACACGCTGGCCGCGCTGCTGCCTGAAGGCAATCTGAACCAGTGGCTGCTGGGGCAGATCCGCGCCGGCATCGGCCAGGTGATGCCACAGACCCGCGAGCTGTTCATCCCGCAAATGCTCAATCTGCAAGCAGTGGGCGGCGTGAGCTTCAAGAAAGGTTGCTACACCGGCCAGGAAATCGTCGCGCGCATGCAGTACCTGGGCAAGCTCAAGCGTCGGCTGTATCGCCTGCAACTCGACGCCACCGAACTGCCCGAGCCCGGCACCGCACTGTTTTCCCCAACCCACGGCAGTTCCATTGGTGAAGTGGTGATCGCCGCTCACGCCGAACAGAACATCGAGCTGTTGGCGGTGCTGCAGGCCGAAGCCGCAGACAGCGGCGACGTGCACCTTGGCGCCCTGGAGGGCCCGGCCCTGCACCTGCTCGACCTGCCTTACCAACTGGATCGTGACCTTGAGATCCAGCGTTAATTGCAGCATTTTTTTGCAATACCCTAGAGAAGCTAAATGAGCGAGCTGGCGGAAAAGGTCCAACAGGATTTGGTTGAGGCCATCGATAACGATGACCTGGTTCTGCCAACATTGCCGGAAGTGGCCTTGCAGATTCGCAAGGCCGCCGAAGACCCGGAAATCAGCGTCGCCGACCTGAGCAAAGTCATCGGCCGCGACACCGCGCTGTCCGCGCGCTTGATCAAGGTGGTCAACAGTCCGTTGCTGCGTGCCGCTCAGGAAGTGACCGACCTGCACACGGCAATCACCCGTCTGGGCATCAATTACAGCAGCAACCTGGCTATCGGCCTGGTCATGGAACAGATTTTCCATGCCCGCTCCGAGGTGGTGGAACAGAAGATGCGCGAAGTCTGGCGCAAAAGCCTGGAAATCGCGGGCGTCAGCTATGCGCTGTGCCGCCGTCATACCCAATTGAAACCGGATCAGGCGGCCCTTGGCGGGCTGGTGCATCAGATCGGCGTGCTGCCGATTCTGACCTACGCCGAAGACCACTACGAATTGCTGTCAGACCCGGTCAGCCTCAACCATGTCATCGAGCAGATCCATCCGTTGCTCGGCGACAAGTTGCTGCAGGTCTGGGAGTTTCCAGAAATGCTGGTGAAACTGCCGGGGCTGTATCTGGACTTCAAGCGTCAGTCCGAGCAGGTCGATTATGTGGATCTGGTGCAAATCGCCAGCCTGTATTGCCACAAGGACACCGATCATCCGCTGTCCAGAATTGATGTGCTCGGCGTGCCGGCGTTCAAAAAACTGGGGATTGATCCGGAGAACACGGCGATGTGCAGTGATCTGGATGAGTCACGATCGATGTTCTATTGATCAAGAGACCGCAGCGCCCCCATCGCGAGCAGGCTCGCTCCCACACTTGATCCCCCTGTGTGTCGGAAATCCTGTGGGAGCGAGCCTGCTCGCGATGGGGCCAGAACAGACACAACAAAACTACCCGGCGATAAAACTGACCCGAACCTTCAACCCGGCCTGTGCGCCATCGTGCAGGCTGATCTGAGCCAGATGGGCGCGGCAGATTTCACCGACAATCGCCAGGCCCAAGCCTGAGCCCACCACCTGCTGATTACGCCGGTAGAAGCGCTCGAACACCCGGTCGCGCTCTTCAAGCGGTATCCCCGGTCCATCATCCTCGACCTCCAGCACCGCGGGCGCTCTGACGCGCAAGATCACATTGCCGCCGGGCGGCGTGTGAGCCAAGGCGTTATCCACCAGGTTGCTCAACAGTTCGTTCAACAGCGTTGGCTCGCCGCGCAGCCATACCGGTTCCTCAGCCTCCAACGCCAACGCGACGCCCCGTGCGTGGGCCAACGGCGCCATGGCCATGCCCAGTTCGCGAGCCAGTTGACTCAGATCGAGCAACTGCGCCCCACCCTCGGCAATCGCCCGCGCGCCGTTTTCGACGCGTGCAAGCGAGAGCAATTGATTCGCCAAATGAGTCAGCCGATCGGTGCCCTGAGCGGCGCTCTCCAACGTATTTCGCCAAGTGTCGGGTTCAGTCGCCCGCAGTCCTAATTCGAGCCTTGCCTTAAGGGCCGCCAACGGCGTTCGCAACTCATGAGCGGCATCGGCGATGAACTGCGCCTGACGCTCGAACTGCCCGCGCAAGCGCTCGGTAAAGTGGTTAAGGGCACGCACCAGCGGCCACAATTCGCGTTGCACTTCCACCAGCGGCAAAGGCCGCAGGTCATCCGATTGCCGCTCCTCCACCACCGTGCGCAAACGCTCGATTGGGCGCAGTGCTGCGCTCACCGCAAACCACACCAATAGCAACGCCCCCACTGCCAGCAGGCCCAGACGCAGCAAGGTATCGGTCATCAGGCTGCGAGCCATGCGGACGCGCGCCTCGTCGGTTTCCGCCACGCGGATTTCCGCCATGCCATTCATGTTCGGTTCAGTCACCGGCTTGAGCAGGCTCACTACCCTCACGTTCTGCCCTTGGTAAATGGCGTCATAGAACCGCGCCAGCGCTGGATAATCGTCGGTTCGCGGCGTGCCTGGCGGTGGTCCGGGCAGGTTTTCGTAACCGGAAATCAGCTGCTGATGGATATCGTTGACCTGGTAGTAAATGCGTCCGGCGCTGTCGTAGGCGAACGTGTCCAGCGCCACGTAAGGCACATCGGCGCTGAGGCTGCCATCGCGCTGGGAAAGCCCGGCGGCGATGGTTCGCGCCGAGGCCAGCAAGGTCCGGTCATACGCTGTGTCGGCCGCTTCGCGACCGTTCCAGTAGGCACTCAAGCCGCTGGCGATCATCAGCACCACCAGCAGCAGTGCGAGGTTCCACAGTAGCCGCCAGCGCAGACTGCCGGGCTTATGCATCGCGGGCTTCCAGCAGGTAACCGAGCCCCCTGAAGGTCACGATTGCCACTGCATGGCCGTCGAGTTTCTTGCGCAAACGGTGGACGTAGATTTCGATGGCGTCAGGGCTGGCCTCTTCGTCCAGACCAAACACCTGGGAGGCCAGTTGCTCCTTGCTCATCACTCGCCCAGGGCGCGCGATCAACGCTTCGAGCACCGCTTGTTCGCGGGAAGTCAGGCTCAGCAGCTCATCGCCGAGGGTGAAGCGCCGAGTGTCCAGGTCATACACCAACACGCCGCAGCGTTGCTGACGCTCGCCGCCGAGTACGCTGCGGCGCAACAGCGCCTTGACCCGCGCTTCCAGCTCGGTCAGTTCAAAGGGTTTGGCCAGGTAGTCATCGGCGCCAAGGTTGAGCCCGTGAACCCGGTCCTTGACGTCGCTGCGGGCCGTCAGCATCAGCACCGGCAGGTTTTTGCCACGGCTGCGCAAACGCGCCAGCACCTCGAAACCGTCCATGCGCGGCAGGCCGACATCAAGAATCGCCACCGCGTATTCCTCGCTGTTCAAGGCCAGGTCGGCAGCCACCCCGTCGTGCAGCACATCGACGGTCAAACCGGTGCTTTTGAGCGCTTGGGCGACACTTTCGGCCAGCTGCAGATGGTCTTCGACGAGAAGAACACGCATGGATTTTTACCTCGTTTGGGGATGGTCGACGCCATTCTTTGGCGCGGAGTTTACAGCCGCATCCGCCACTGTGAAGCCCGAAAACCGTGAAAGTCTGTTGAAAGGTTGGAGAAAGGTTAGCCCGTTAGAGTCCAGCCACGGACAGTTTCGACTGCCGTAACCATGAAGCGCTGTAACCGAAAAACGCCTCGAAGCGTTTTCGCTAAATAAGAACAATAAACGGAGTATTTCAGCATGCTGTCCACACAGCCTCAGGCTTGTCCGCCTGCGCGTTTTTCCCGCCTTGGTTCCACCGCCCTCGCCAGTGCCGCCGCTCTTGCCGGCTTTTCGCCCGTCAGCCAGGCTGCCTTCTTCGAAGACAGTAGCGCGACCCTCGAAACCCGCAACATGTACTTCAACCGCGACTTTCGCAGTGGCACCAGTGCCCAGCAATCCAAGCGTGACGAATGGGCCCAGGGCTTCATGCTCAACATGCAGTCAGGTTATACCGACGGCACCGTGGGTTTTGGCGTGGACGCGCTGGGTATGCTCGGGGTCAAGCTCGACTCCAGCCCCGACCGCACCGGCACCGGCCTGCTGCCGACCCATGATGACGGGCGTGCCGCCAATGAATACTCCAAACTCGGCCTGACCGGCAAAATGAAGATCTCTGCCACCGAATTGAAAGTCGGCAGCCTGATCCCCGAATTGCCGACCCTCAAGCCCAACGACGGGCGCATTCTGCCGCAGACCTTTGAAGGCGGCCTGGTGAGCTCAAAGGAAATCAAGAACCTGACCTTCACCGGCGGGCGCCTGGATAAAGCCAAGGACCGTGACAGCACCGATTTCGAGGATATCGCCCTCAACAACAAGAACAGCCGTTTCGCCGGCACCGTGCCCGGCACGCATTTCGATTTCGGCGGTGTCGACTACAAGTTCACCGACAAGATCACCGGCAGTTACCACTTCGCTCAACTGGGTGAGGTCTACAACCAGCACTTCCTTGGCCTGGTCGCCTCGCAACCGTTCGGCCCGGGCACTTTCGCCACCGACCTGCGGCTGGCCATCAGCAATGACCAGGGCCAGGCCCGTGGCGGCAAGATCGACAACAAATCCCTCAACGGCCTGGTGAGTTATGCCTTGAGCGGGCATAAACTCACCGCCGGATATCAGCACATGTCCGGTGACAGCGCGTTCCCGTATGTCGATGGTGCCGACCCATATCTGGTCAACTTCGTGCAGATCAACGACTTCGCCGGCGCCGAAGAACGCTCCTGGCAGGCGCGTTACGACTATGACTTCGCCAAGCTCGGGGTTCCGGGCCTGAGCTTCATGACCCGTTACATCAGCGGTGACAACATCAAGCTGAAAAACGGTGCTACCGGCGAAGAGTGGGAACGCAACACCGAGATCAAATACGTGGTGCAAAGTGGTGCCCTCAAGGATGTCGCCGTACGTCTGCGCAATGCCACCTACCGCTCCAACTACTCCGCCCGTGACGCTGATGAAGTGCGTTTGCTGGTGAGCTATAGCGTTGCCCTTTGGTAATTGATTCAACAAACGACAGCTCCTACACAAAAACAACTCCTGTGGAGACGAAAAATGGACTTATCACTGCGTAAAGTTGCATTAGCCGCCAGCTGCCTGCTGTTCGCCGGCCCACTGCTGGCCGATGTGGCCGGCGAGCCCAAGCGCCCGGAATGCATCGCCCCGGCCTCGCCGGGCGGTGGCTTCGACCTGACCTGCAAACTGGCGCAAAGCGCGCTGGTGAACGAAAAAATCCTGACCAAACCGATGCGCGTGACCTACATGCCCGGCGGCGTCGGCGCGGTGGCCTACAACGCCGTCGTCGCCCAGCGCCCAGCCGATGCCGGCACCCTGGTGGCCTGGTCCAGCGGCTCGTTGCTGAACCTGGCCCAAGGCAAGTTCGGTCGCTTCGACGAAAACGCCGTGCGCTGGCTGGCAGCGGTGGGCACCAGCTACGGGGCCATCGCGGTGAAAAGCGATTCGCCCTACAAGAACCTCGACGACCTGGTTCAGGCGCTGAAGAAAGACCCGAGCAAAGTCGTGATCGGCTCCGGCGGCACGGTGGGCAGCCAGGACTGGATGCAAACCGCGCTGATCGCCAAGGCCGCCGGGATCAACCCGCGTGACTTGCGCTACGTCGCCCTCGAAGGCGGCGGCGAAATCGCCACCGCGCTGTTGGGTGGTCACATCCAGGTCGGCAGCACCGACATCTCCGACTCCATGCCGCATATCCAGAGCGGTGACATGCGCCTGCTGGCCGTGTTCGCCAACGAGCGTCTGGACGAGCCGGAAATGAAGGACATTCCGACCGCCAAAGAGCAAGGCTACGACATCGTCTGGCCAGTGGTTCGGGGTTTCTACCTCGGGCCAAAAGTCAGCGATGCAGAATACGCCTGGTGGAAAAACGCCTTCGACAAACTGCTGGCTTCGGAAGACTTCGCCAAGCTGCGCGATCAGCGTGAACTGTTCCCGTTCGCCATGACCGGGCCAGAGCTGGACACCTACGTGAAGAAGCAGGTAGCGGACTACAAACTGCTGGCCAAAGAGTTCGGCCTGATTCAGTAATCGCCTCTGTCTCGCGGCCAGCCCCTTGCGCATCAAGGGACTGGCCCAGGAGTTTGTCATGCTCTTACAACGCATTTTTGCCTCGGTGCTGTTACTGGCCTGCCTCGGCCTGGCACTGATGGCCTGGCCGTATCAAGCGGCTTTTTCCTATGAACCCGTCGGCCCCAGAGCCTTTCCGTTGTTGATGCTCGGCTTGATGGGCGTGGCACTGCTGTACATGGTGTTTCGCCCTGCGCCGATCAAACACAGTGAAGACGAGCCGCCACTGGACCGCGAAACCCTGACCAAGATCGGTGTCTGTGTCGTTCTGCTGCTGGTGTTCGCCGGAACCTTCGAACCGCTTGGGTTCATTGTTTCGAGCATCCTCATCGGCGTACCGATGGCCCGCTTGTACGGTGGTCGCTGGTTGCCGAGCGTGGTGATCATCAGCTTGATGAGCGTCGGCCTGTACATGCTGTTCGACCGGTTGATGGACGTGCCACTGCCGTTGGGCCTGCTCGACGTTCTGGAGAACTGATATGGATACCCTTAACTACCTCGGCCAGGGTTTCGGCGTCGCACTGACCCCATACAACCTGGTCACCGCGTTGTGCGGCACCCTTATCGGCACCGTGGTCGGCTTGTTGCCGGGTCTTGGGCCGATCAACGGCGTGGCCTTGTTGATCCCGATTGCGTTCGCCCTCGGCCTGCCACCGGAGTCCGCGCTGATCCTCTTGGCGGCCGTCTACCTGGGTTGCGAATACGGCGGCCGGATCAGCTCGATTCTGTTGAACATTCCGGGCGAAGCGTCGACGGTCATGACCACCCTCGACGGCTACCCCATGGCCCGCCAGGGCATGGCCGGCGTGGCGCTGTCGTTGTCGGCCTGGAGCTCGTTCATCGGCGCCTTCATCGCCACCTGCGGCATGGTGCTGTTCGCCCCGTTGCTGGCGAAATGGGCCATCGCCTTCGGCCCTGCGGAATACTTCGTGCTGATGGTCTTCGCCATTGTCTGCCTCGGTGGCATGGCCGGCGATCGACCGCTGAAAACCTTTATTGCCGCGCTGATCGGGTTGTTTCTGTCGTGCGTCGGGATCGACGCCAACAGCGGCGTGTACCGTTTCACCGGAGACAACATCCACCTCACCGATGGTATTCAGTTCGTGGTGTTGGTGCTGGGCCTGTTCTCCATCAGCGAAATCCTGTTGCTGCTGGAAAAAACCCATCATGGCCAGGAAGCCGTGAAAGCCACCGGGCGGATGATGTTCAACTTCAAGGAAGCCGCCTCGGTGTTCGTGGTGAACATTCGTTGCGGCGTTCTGGGGTTCATCATGGGCGTGTTGCCGGGTGCCGGTGCGACGCTGGCCAGTGCCGTTGCCTACATGACCGAGAAACGTATTGCCGGCGCCAGCGGCACCTTCGGCCAGGGCGACAAACGTGGCCTCGCGGCACCGGAAACCGCCATCGGCGGTGCAGCCTGCGGCGCACTGGTGCCGATGCTGACCCTCGGCGTGCCGGGTTCGGGCACCACGGCAGTGATGATCGGCGCCCTGTCGCTGTACAACATCACCCCGGGGCCGCTGTTGTTCCAACAACAGCCGGACATCGTCTGGGGCCTGATCGCCTCGTTGTTCGTCGCCAACGTCATGCTGGTGATCCTCAACATCCCGATGATCCGTATCTTCACCCGCATCCTTGCCGTGCCGAACTGGGCACTGGTGCCGGTGATCGCGATCATTACCGGGATCGGCGTCTACGCCGTGCATGCGACGACCTTCGACCTGTTCCTGATGATCGGCATCGGCATCTTCGGCTACATCCTGCGCAAGCTGGATTTCCCGCTGTCACCGGTCTTGCTGGGGTTCATTCTCGGCGGGTTGATGGAGCAGAACCTGCGACGTGCGCTGTCGATTTCCAACGGTGCGCTGGAAATTCTCTGGTCGAGCCCCATCACCTTCGGTGTCTGGGTGCTGACGGCGATCATGCTGCTGATGCCTATCCTGCGCATCTGGCGCAAACGTTCCGTGGCGCGGCGTGCAATCGTCGATGTCTGATCGGCCTTTCAAAAGCTGGTGGGGAACACCGCTGGTCGGTCTGCTGGGCGGGTACCTCGCCAGCCAGATCGGCTGGCCGCTACCGTGGATGGTCGGCTCGTTGCTGGCGATCATCCTGGTGCGCTGCCTGACACCCTGGCAACTGGCGGAAATTCCTGGCGGGCGTAAATGCGGCCAGTGGATTGTCGGCATCGGCATTGGCCTGCACTTCACCCCGCTGGTGATTGAGCAGGTCATGCGCCACTTTGGCCTGATCTTCTTCGGGGCGCTGGTCACCAGCCTGTCGGCAGTGGTCGGGGTCTGGTTGCTGCGGCGCACCGGTGAGGATCGCGCCACTGCCTTTTTCTCCAGCATGCCGGGCGGCTCCGGTGAAATGGTCAACCTTGGCGCACGCAATGGCGCCGTGCTCAGCCGAGTTGCGGCAGGGCAAAGTCTTCGGGTGCTGGTGGTGGTGCTGTGTGTACCGGCAGCCTTCAAATACCTGCTCGGGGACGGCATTCCACAACTGCATCCGGCCAGCGTCGATTGGCGCTGGCTGGCGGTGTTGTTTCCGGCCGGTGCCCTGCTCGCCTGGATCTGGCAACGGTTGCGCCAGCCCAACCCCTGGCTGTTTGGCCCGTTGCTGGTGAGCGCCGCCGTAAGCATCGGCTGGGATTTACACATCGGTCTGCCCCACGGCGGCAGTCAGATCGGCCAATGGCTGATCGGCAGTGGCCTGGGCTGTCACTTCAATCGGCAGTTCTTTCGTCGCGCACCGTCGTTCATGGGCCGGACCTTGATCGGTACGGCGCTGACGATGCTGATCGCCACACTGGCGGCGCTAGGGCTGAGTGCGCTGACCCAACTGGACCTGCGCTCACTGACCCTGGGCATGATGCCTGGCGGCATTGCAGAAATGAGCCTGACCGCTGAAACCTTGCAACTGTCGGTGCCTTTGGTGACGGCGATGCAGGTGATGCGGTTGTTGTTTGTGCTGTTTCTGGCGGAGCCGTTGTTCAGGTATTGGAACCGGTTGCCGGATTCCGTCTGATAGACCGAGATGCCCCCATCGCGAGCAGGCTCGCTCCCACATTGGATCTCCTGTGTGTCGGAAATCCTGTGGGAGCTAGCCTGCTCGCGATGCTTTTCAGACTGGAGGCAACCGCCAGTCGATCGGCGTCTCGCCATTCTGTTCAAGATACTTGTTGGCGCGGCTGAAATGCCCGCAACCGAGGAATCCGCGGTAAGCGGACAGCGGCGACGGGTGCACCGAGGTCAGCACCAGATGCTTGGTTGCATCGATCAGTTTCTGTTTGCTCTGTGCATGAGCGCCCCACAGCAAAAACACCAGATGGGGCTGATGTTCGCTGACCACCTCGATAATCCGATCGGTAAAGTGCTGCCAGCCCTTGCCCGCGTGGGCGTTGGCATTGGCCCGCTCCACGGTCATGGTGGTGTTGAGCATCAGCACGCCCTGGTCGGCCCAGCTTTGCAGGTAACCGTGGTTCGGGATGTCGATGTTCAGGTCGCGCTTCAACTCTTTATAGATGTTCACCAGCGACGGTGGCGCCGGCACACCCGGTTGCACCGAGAAGCACAAGCCATGGGCCTGACCCGGGCCGTGGTATGGGTCCTGGCCGAGAATCACCACTTTGACCTTGTCCAGCGGCGTCGAATTGAGGGCGTTGAAGATCATCGGTCCCGGCGGATAGATTTCCTTGCCTGCGGCGTTTTCCTGCCGCAGAAACTCGCGCAACTCAGCCATGTAAGGCTGGTCGAATTCGGCACGCAGTGCTTCCTTCCAGCTCGGTTCGAGTTTGATACGGTCATCAGCAGTCATGGTTACACCCGAGTATTCAATGGGGCGAACCCTAGGAAAGCCCACCGCGCTTGTCAATTGATCTGACGCAGATCCAGCACTTTCTCGTACAGCGATCATACTGAACGTTCAATTCAGTCATCGAGGTCAAAATGAATCTGCACTTCGAAGAACTCACCGGCACGGACGGCGCACGCATCGGCATCGCCAGCCTGGACGCCGAAAAATCCCTGAACGCCCTATCGCTGCCGATGATCAGGGCCTTGAGCGATCAACTGGAGGCCTGGGCCAAAGAGCCGCAGATTGTCTGCGTGCTGTTACGCGGTAATGGCGCCAAGGCGTTCTGCGCCGGCGGTGAAGTGCGCAGCCTGGTAGAAGCCTGTCGAGCCCATCCCGGTGAAGTGCCGCCCCTGGCTGCGCAATTTTTCTCGGCGGAATATCGCCTTGATTTTCGCTTGCACACCTACCCTAAACCGCTGATCTGCTGGGGCCACGGATACGTTCTCGGTGGCGGCCTGGGGTTGCTGCAAGGCGCGAGCACTCGCATCGTCACCCCGAGCAGCCGCCTGGCCATGCCCGAAATCAGTATCGGCCTGTACCCGGATGTTGGTGCCAGTTGGTTTTTGTCACGATTGCCCGGCAAGCTCGGCCTGTTCCTTGGTTTGACCGGCGCGCAGATGAACGCGCGCGACGCCATTGATCTGGACCTGGCTGACCGTTTCTTGCTGGATGAACAGCAGGAAGAACTCATCGAAGGTCTGCTGCAACTGAACTGGCAGGAACAGACGCCAATGCAGCTCAACAGCCTGCTCAAGGCCTTGCAGCAAGAAGCCGTCGGGCAATTGCCCGAGGCGCAATGGTTGCCACGACGCCAGCAGATTGATGAGTTACTGGATGTCAGCGATGTACGCTGTGCCTGGCGCGCCATCAGCCTGTTGCGCGATCACCGCGACTTGCTGCTGGCCCGCGCGGCAAAAACCCTGCACGAGGGCTGCCCGCTGACGGCTCATCTGGTCTGGGAGCAGATCCAGCGTGCTCGGCACCTGTCATTGGCCGAGGTATTCCAGATGGAATACACCATGAGCCTGAACTGCTGCCGGCACCCGGAATTCAGCGAAGGTGTTCGTGCGCGCTTGATCGACAAGGACCAGAAGCCGCACTGGCATTGGCCGGACATCAACGCGATACCTGAAGCGGTGGTCCAGGCGCATTTTCATAAGGCCTGGGAAGGTCGACATCCGCTGGCGGACTTGTCGGGTTACTGAAATCCGGGCATAAAAAAAGCGGCGCTGAATGCGCCGCTTGATCGTTGCAAGGCCTAACGGTGGCCGTCCCAATTGCGGCGGCCATCGCGACCATCACGGTCACCCTGTCTGTCGTGATCACGCCCGTCACGATGCCCCCGATCATCCCATTCCCGGCGGCCATGGCCACCCTCTTCGCGATGACCCCAGCCATGGCGGTCGCGGTCATCCCAGCCACGACTCTGGTAAACGCGGTACTCGACTCGCGGTGGTGCCTGGTAGTAACGCGGCGCTGGCTGGTAATAGCGCGGTGCTGGCTCGTAGTAACGCACAGGCGGTGCGGAATAATAGGGGCCACCTCCGTAGTAATAAGCCGGCGCCGGCGAGGTGTAGACCTGAGGGCCGTAATTACCGGGACCTTCGTCGTAATAGGGAACACAAGCAGAAAGCGTCAAACCCAATGAAGCAATGAGAAGAAGTCGACGATACATGGCGGCCTCCTGGACCGCGAATGAGCCATACCAGCGACGCTGGTCAGCGGCAGCCAATTCATCTGACTGACGAAATATCTGACAGCAAAATCAGAATCTGGTGCGATTTAGAAATAAATTTAAACACGTAGCCGATAACGCTTCTCGACCGCTGGAAGCCGGCATGAAATCAGCGGCCCGCCCAACTTGCACAGCCTGTTGTCGCGCGCCGATCAGGCGGTGTACCGTGCCAAGCCTATCGACCCTGACCGAACCTGCGCAGAAGTGCCCCACTCCAGTGATGAATAAACCAGACCTATGCCCGGCCTGCGGCGCCAGCAACGATTGCAGCCTGGCCGATCCGCGAACCGCTGACCAGGCCTGCTGGTGCTACGCCGTGGCTATCGACCCGGCAGTGCTGCTGGCGTTGCCCGCCGAACTGCGCGACCAGTCATGCCTGTGCCCGAGCTGCGCTCAAGTCGAGTCGCAGCTGCAAGCAGCCCTATAGGGTAAGATGCGCGCCCTTTTCCGATCTGCCGACCGTCATGCGTGTTGACCGTTTCCTCAGCAACCTGCCCCGCTTCAACCGTAAACAGGTGCGCTTGCTGTTGGTCGAACGGCGGATCAGGGTCGACGGGCAGATAGTCAGCGATCCGCATTGGGAAGTGCGCGAGTTCAGCCGTGTCGAGTGCGACGACGAAGTGCTGCAAGCCGGCAAACCACCGCGCTACTTCATGCTGCACAAACCGCCGGGCTGTGTCAGCGCCACTCGCGACCCGCAACACCCGACCGTCCTCGACCTGATCCTTGAGTCTGACAAGGACGACCTGCACATCGCCGGGCGCCTGGACTTCAACACCACCGGGCTGATGCTGATCACCAACGACGGTTCCTGGTCGCGGCGCCTGACCCAACCGCAGACCAAACTGCCGAAGGTCTACTACGTCGAAACCGAACAGCCGATAACGCCAGAGTACGCACAGACCTTCTCCCTGGGCCTGTACTTCGCCTTTGAAGACCTCACCACCCAGCCTGCAGACCTGGTAGTGCTGGGCGAAAAATCTGCGCGGTTGAGTATCGTCGAAGGCCGTTATCACCAGGTGAAGCGGATGTTTGGCCACTTCGATAACAAGGTCTTGCGTCTGCACCGCGAACGCATGGGGCCGCTGGTACTCGATGACACATTGAGGCCGGGTGAGTACCGTCCGCTGAGCGCCAGAGAGATCCAGCTGATCTGAAACAAGCGACCGCTGAGCAGAAGTTGTCGAACAATTTACGAACTGCACTTGCGCGATGACCACTCCCCTGCTTGAATCAGGACGTCGGCCCAAATGTGACCGGCGAGTCATAACATACTTCTAAGAAACTTTTTGTCGGCAGAGCGCCTCGCAGATTCCACCTCTCCCGACAGACTGCCCGCCAATAACAATACCCGTCGACCAGCCTCCACCGGATCGACATGGGCTCAAAAATTCCAGGCGTATGCCTACCTGTCACAAAGCTCGTGCAATCTCATTGCGCGCATACCCGCTTGCCAGGAGTCTTACGACATGAGGCCAGAAATCGCTGTGCTGGATATACAAGGTCAGTACCGGGTTTACACGGAGTTCTATCGCGCAGACGCCGCAGAGAAGACCATTATTCTGGTCAACGGCTCGATGGCCACGACTGCATCGTTTGCACAAACCGTGAAAAACCTGCACCCGCAATTCAACGTGGTGCTGTACGACCAGCCCTACGCGGGCAAGTCCAAAGCCCACAATCGGCATGAGAAAATGCTCACCAAGGAAGTCGAAGGGCAGATCCTCCTTGAGCTGATCGACCATTTTGCCGCGGAACACGTGATGTCATTCTCGTGGGGTGGCGCAGCTACCATGATTGCTCTGGCACAGCGCCCGCGCCGGATCGAAAAAGCCGTGATCAGTTCGTTCTCGCCGGTGGTCAACGAGCACATGCGCGATTATCTGGAGCGTGGTGTCGACTACCTCGGCAAGCTTGACCGCGACCGTGTCGGCCATCTGGTCAACAACACCATCGGCAAGCACCTGCCATCGCTGTTCAAACGCTTCAACTATCGTCACGTCAGCACCTTGGCCGAACACGAATACGGGCAAATGCACTTCCACATCAGCCAGGTACTCAACAGCGATCGCATGTGCTACCTCAAGGCAGCCAAGCACATCGACGTGCCGGTGCTGTTCATGAACGGTGAATGGGACGAGTACACCGCCGCCAGCGATGCCCACCTGTTCGCCAGCCATGTGCAACACAGCACCTTCAGCACCATCCGGGCCACCGGGCACTTTCTCGACATGGAGCACAAAGCCGCCTGCCGAGACAGCCGCCACGCACTGCTGGGGTTCCTGAAACCGGCTCATCATGAAGGCCGAACGCGTTCCCACTTCACCCAGGACCACCATGCATTGGCCATTTGAAACAGCGTCCTCGCGAGCAACCTCGTCTTCCTAGGTACATGCACTACTTCCCGGAACGAGGCTTGCCCGCGACAGACCGCAACACGGCTTCAAACCCTGCGTACCATCACCATCGCCAGCGCTGAGCCCAGCGGCCGACGAGGTATATCCCTGCCCGTCCGAACCTGCAAAAACTCACGTAAACACAGATCCGCCAAAGAAAAACTTCAAATCCCCGTCCACATCTGGTACAAAGTCAGCCGCTCTGAGCGGGTGTCGTATAATGGCATTACTCCAGCTTCCCAAGCTGATAACGAGGGTTCGATTCCCTTCACCCGCTCCAATCAGATTTCAGTCTCACGTCGTTTTTTGACGGGGGATGCAGGTAAAGAAAAAACCGGCCTTGATGGCCGGTTTTTTTATGTCTGGGGTTTGGTGGAATCGGGCTCTGAGGCATCTCCCACTTTCGTCCGTTGTCCGTTGTCCGCTGATCGATGAGTAAGTGCTCTCGGGGCGTTAGCGACTACCCTGAAGTCTGTTAGCGTTTTTCTCTAAAAACACGGATTTATTATCAAATTTCATCAAGCGTTAGCATTTTCACGCCTACGAAAATTAGCGTTTTCGCATATGATCGATGTTCTGTTAGCGTTTTCATTGCACCAGTAAAGGATTTCGTCAATGCAAGTCGGTTTCAAGACCCTCGCAAACCGTTACGACATCGCACTGGCACAGCCTCTACGAGTCGACTCGATGATCGGCACTGTACGTGTCAGTCGCGAAAGTGACGGAAATGTGGAGAACCGGTATCCGGCAAGCTATCGGCCCGCAGACGATTTCGCAGGACATTTCGAATTCGGCCTCAAGTACGAAGAGATCCATCTCGAGTTCTTCGCCCGCCTGTTTGCGGTCACTGGTCCGCAGCCTATCGAAGACTGGTGTCGACGGGAGCCATTCGGCCAGTACGCCCGCCGCACGGGATTCCTCTACGAATGGCTGACAGGGCAACGTCTGGATGTGCCAGACGTGACCAATGGCGGTTATGTTGATGTACTTTCGCCACAAGATTACCTGACTCGTCACAAGGCACTGCGAACACGGCGTTGGCGAGTCAATAACAATCTGCCGGGGACGGCGGAGTTCTGCCCCTTGGTTCGTCGTACGGCACCGGTGCAGGACGCTCTGCAATTCGATCTACGCGAGGCGTTGGATGAGTTGGATCAGGCCTTTGGTGCCGACATCCTGATGCGTACGGCCAGTTGGCTGACGTTCAAGGAATCACGCGCGAGCTTTCTCATCGAAAAGGAAGCCGACCAGGCCGATCGCATCCGGCGGTTTGCCCATGTCATTGGCCAGCACTGCGGTCATATCGAAGACCCGTTGAGCAACGACAGCCTGCACTCCCTGCAAGCTGGCATTCTGGGGCGGGATGCTATCGGACTGGGCTTGCGGCACTCTCCTGTGTTTGTGGGACAAGCCACAATGCGCGAGGACATCGTGCATTACATTGCCCCACATTACGCGGACCTCGCTCAGCTACTGGCAGGACTCAACGAGTTTGAGGTCGCAACTCGAGGTGCGGAGTCAGTGGCGCGTGCCGCTGTGTTGGCATTTGGCTTTGTGTACATCCATCCCATGCGCGATGGCAATGGCCGGATTCATCGCTTCCTGATCAACGACACCCTTATTCGGGATAAGGCAGTGCCCGACGGCGTGATACTGCCGGTTTCAGCCACAATCACCAGTTCGATCGACTTCAGGGCCGGCTACGACCGTACGCTCGAAGTGTTCTCGCGACCGTTCATGCGACGTTACGCAGCGGCCTATCGGTTCGGCGAACTCGTGACTTATGAGGACGGGACTCGCAGCAACTTCATCTTCGATGAATACAAGGACGCGTACTTTGCCTGGCGCTATCCCGATCTGACCGAACACGTCCTGTACACCGCACGAGTCGTCGAGCACACGATTCGAAAGGAAATGGCGGATGAAGCCAGAGTACTGGTGATCTTTCAGCGAGCTCAGGACCGGCTGAAAGAAGTACTGGAAATGCCAGACCAGGATGCGAACCGCATCATCCGCTCCATCAAGGAGAACGGTTGGGTGGTGTCCGGCAAGCTAAAGAAAGGGTACCCGAAGCTTGAAGATGAGCGCATGGCAGAGCGCGTTGTGGAGGCCGTGCGTTCTGCGTTTGAGGATCGTGAGATGGGGGGCGGCGAAGAGTGATTCTTCGGTTGAGGATTACGAAGCTTTAATGCTCTGGAACTGCTCGCCGGTATCGCGTAGTTAAACGCGCTATCCATCTTGATGGCTGCTGGGGTTTACGGTGGGATTAAAGAAAACAAGCGGAGCAGCGATCATGGAATACGACGATAAACTGATTGAAGAAGCCGTGCTGGCCTTGTTGGCAACCTTCAGTTTTGATAACGGCAATGCTTGGAAAGGGTTCGACTTCGAGACCATGAGCCGATTACATGAACAGGGTTTCATCAGTAATCCGGTGAACAAGAACAAATCAATTTGGTTGACGGCTGAAGGGCTGGAGCGAGGTCGGCAGATAGCTGACCGGTTGTTTGGGGTAAGAACTCAAGTGGAGCATGTATCCGACTCGGATACCTGACTTCATACCGCAGACGTACGCTAGGTGGGGTTTATGGATCGCATACGGCGAAGCACACCACCACCTGAGTACAGATCTCCGGAAAGGCATAGATACCCGTTGCCTCTCCACCGGTGGGCAGAGGCAGCGGTACGCCGGAGAGCACTGGCAACGCGGGATCTGGCTCGCCGCCTAGTCCCAGTACCTCGATATCGACCGCGTAGCGCGGCCGGAAGTCGTCGCAGATCCCGGCGCCAGCGGGCGCGTTCGCCACGGCAATGACGCGGGCAAAGCGTGGCAGGTGGTAGCCACCGGTGAATTAGGGGAATTGCCGTTCTACGCTGTGCCGGATTAACGCCAGCCAAATTCAGCATCGACCACCCATTTACTGGTGGCACAAAGAAGCCAATTTCCGAAAAGGCAATGTCCCACACGACACTGGGAATTGTCCGTACACTTGCGCATTGCTGTGCATTTGCAACGAGGCCTATAGTCGAGCCGGCGCCAAAATGGCGCTTCGGGTTTGGCGACTCGATGCCAATGTACAAAAGCCTCCGATCAGTTTTCGGAGCGCTTCAAAGCACTTAGCTGCCTGCTTTTTGGTAGCTGTGCGCGGGAGATCTTCGGGTCTGCCGGGTTGTCCATTGTCCGGTTCGCCAACCTGCGTACAGCTGCCACCCTTTTCGTTTGGCGACGAATGAGTGGTAGACCTCTTAACTCAATGGAACTCTACTCATGAATGAATATATGGCTTTAACCAGCAACGCCGACGACCTACCCTCCCTGTTCGTCAACACCACTCAACCGCTGCATTCACTGCTCAGCACGGCCAGTTACAGAATCCGAGCCGTGACGCAGATTCTTGAAAACCTCGCGATGCGGGGTGACATCACCACTGACTCGGTCATTCTCAGTGACTTCGCATTGCTCTGCTGCATACCTTTGCGCGACGGTTGCGATGTGCTGGATGTGATTGCGCGACGCATGGATGCAGAACCGTCCTGACGTCACAAGGGGGCGCTGTTTCGGCGCCCCTCCAGACCTTGACACTGCCAATCACGCATGCTAGCGAATGCTAGCGAATGCTATACTTCTTTCAAATTGCATGAAGTCTGCAACGTTCCCCACGGCTACAGATACCGACTGCAAATCTCAGTTAACGGCTGCAGGACAGAGGAGGTCTACAGCAAACACGAGATGGGAGGTGTGGTATGAATCGGCACTATTACATCAGTGACAATCTCGACGATCTTGAAACCGTTGAAACTGAACTGGAAGCCAACGGCATCAATACCGAACAAATTCATGTGCTCAGCGAAGAAGTGGCTGATGTTGAAGAACATCACCTCCACGAAGTTAACTCATTAATGAAACAAGATACTGTTCACTCTGGCGAGATTGGTGCGGTGATCGGTATACCACTCGCGGCGCTGGTCCTGGGTGGCGCCTATTGGCTGGGCTGGACCCAATCCGCCGCAGGCTGGATGCCTTTTATCTTCCTGGCGATTGTTATATTGGGCTTCAGCATCTGGGAAGGCGGTTTTTTTGGTATCCAGGTGCCAAACACTCACTTCCGCAGTTTTAAACAGGTGGTAGATGAGGGCAAACATATCTTCTTCGTGGATGTTGAGCCGGATCAGGAATCGGTACTGGACCGGGTAATCGAACATCATCCAAGGCTGAAGATCGCCGGCACGGGAACGGCAGCCCCCCACTGGACAGTCGCCTGGCAGCACAAATGGCATCAGTTCAAACGAGTGATATCGGGTTAGCCCCGCAGGCTTGAGGGCGTCCGGAAGTGCCATCCGGACGTCGCTTATTGGCCGAAGAAAATCACCCGGCTGAGGAACACATAATCAGCCTCGGTGGCCATCAGTCCGACGAGAACCAGTAAACACAACGGTGGCACCAATATGGCGTAGACCATGGCCAACCGTTCCCAGGCCATGTGCATGAAGACGGAGACAATCAGACCTGCCTTCAACAACATGAGCGTGATGATCAGGAACCACCGAAGGTAGCCCTGGAAGTGAAAATAGTCGACAAGATACGACAGCGTGCTGAGAACGAATAACAGTCCCCAGATTTTCAGGTACAAACTGATTGGATGTTGCTGACCCTGGGTATGCGCCATCATCAGTGCTCCTCTTCAGAACCTGTTCACGACCTACCATAAATAGAAGAAAGCAAAAATAAACACCCACACCAGGTCCACGAAGTGCCAGTAAAGCCCGGCTATCTCGACGATCTGATAGTTTCCGGAGCGCTCATAATCGCCCCGCAATACTTTCATCGCCACAATGCTGAGGTAGATGACGCCGACTGACACATGCAGCCCGTGGAAACCGGTAATCATGAAAAAGCTGGCACCAAATTGCGCCGCCCCCATGGGGTTCCCCCAGGGACGCACCCCTTCTGCGATGAGCTTGCTCCATTCAAACGCCTGCATGCTGACGAAGGTCACACCGAAGGCTGCTGTCGCCAGCATCAGGGCAGCAGTTTTCGCGCGATCATGGCGATAGGCGAAATTGACTGCCATGGCCATGGTGCCGCTGCTACTGATCAGCACAAAGGTCATGATGGCAATCAGAATAAGCGGAATTTCTCTCCCGCCGATCGTCAATGCAAACACTTCACTGGGGTTCGGCCAGGCGCTGGTGATCGTCATGCGTACCGACATGTAGCCGGTTAAAAAGCAGGTAAATACAAACGTATCGCTGAGCAGGAATATCCACATCATTGCCTTGCCCCAAGGCACCTGCCTGAAAGCCTCTCTGTCCGAGGCCCAGTCGTTGGCGATGCCCTGCCATCCCGTTGCAGGTGGCGAGCTGGGTGGATTGGATGAAGTGGACTCGACTGGGGCTAGCGGGTGCGATGCCATGGCTTTTCACCTCAGGCCGCAGAATCTGGCAATGGCTTCATAGGTTGCCGGCGTACTGGTCAGCAGCACGAATAGCACGAACCAAAGACCCAGTAAGTAATGCCAATAGGTGGCACAGAGCTCTACGCTGGCGCTGAGTTGCGGCAACGGCACGTGATGCAGGAATTTAGCGACGGTTCTGCTCCAGGCGATCAGCCCGCCCAGCAGGTGGAACCCGTGCAGGCCGGTCAACAGGTAGAAAAAACTGTTGGCCGGATTACTGGCGACAAAGTAACCCCAGGCGACAAACTGCTGCCAGACCCAGAGTTGTCCCGTCAGAAAGGCAACGGCAAATATGCCCCCCACTGCAAAACCAATGACCGTTGCGTCCAGTCGCCCCTGCCGGGCGGCCATACGCGACCACTGCAGGGCGATGCAACTGAATACCAGAAAAGCCGTATTCAGCCATAGCTGCCATAGGTTGGCCAAGGGCGCCAAGGGCTCCGTCAGGGGCTGCCAGTCGGCCATCTGTGAGCGTTCGATAAAGGCGACCAGGAAGAGAAAGAATAACGAGCTCACCACGGCCAGAAACAAGCGCAGGCCGACTCTTGCGTTTTGGATTCTATCGCCAGCCTCGGCGGCCTGAACATCCTCAGGACCACCACTCCAACTACCGCCGGGGTCAGCACCGTCGACGTTTCTCAATAGCAACCTGTTCATGTTTTAACGTCCGCAATCCTGGCTCCTGCACTGAGTTGCCGCATCTGCTCCAGCTCCTCGTCGGAGACCGTTTGCGGAACGAAATCCTGGTCTATTCCCGGCATGCTGTAGTCGTAGGCCCAGCGATGCACGACCGGCAGCTTCGCGCCCCAGTTACCGTGTACCGGCGGGGTGTCCGGCGTTTGCCATTCCAGACTGGCCGCGCCCCAGGGGTTACTGCCTGCGGGCTTGCCTTTGAAAGTGCTCCAAGCCAGGTTGAACAGGAACAGCAGTTGGGAAACGCCGACGATCAATGCGACCACCGTAATGAAAGAATTCAACTCTTGCGCCGACTGCGGGATGAACGCGTAGTTGTCATAGGCGTAGTAGCGGCGTGGCATGCCCTGGAAACCCAGGTAGTGCATGGGAAAGAAAATCGCGTAGGTGCCGAGAAAGGTAATCCAGAAATGCAGCTTGCCCAGAGTTTCGTTTGTCATGCGCCCGGTGACTTTCGGGAACCAGTGATAAATGCCGCCGAACACCACCAGTACCGGTGCGACACCCATGACCATATGAAAATGGGCCACGACGAAATAGGTGTCCGAGAGCGGAATGTCCACGATCACATTACCGAGAAACAACCCGGTCAGACCGCCGACCAGAAAGGTGACGATAAAGGCCAGGGCAAACAGCATCGGTACGGTCAGATGAATGTCGCCCCGCCACAGGGTCAGAATCCAGTTGTAGACTTTCAGTGCGGTCGGCACCGCGATGATCAAGGTGGTGGTGGCGAAGAAAAAGCCAAAGTAGGGGTTCATTCCGCTGACATACATATGGTGTGCCCAGACCACAAAACTGAGTACGCCAATCGCAATAATGGCCCACACCATCATTCGGTAGCCGAAGATACCTTTACGCGCATGCGTGCTGATCAAGTCGGAGACCAGGCCAAACGCCGGGAGAGCAACGATATAGACTTCCGGGTGGCCGAAAAACCAGAACAGGTGCTGGAATAATATCGGGCTGCCACCCTGGTGATTGAGCTGCTGCCCCAGCGAGATGATCGCCGGCATAAAGAAGCTGGTGCCCAACAGCTTGTCGAACAGCGTCATGATCGCACTGACAAACAACGCCGGGAACGCCAGCAAGGCCATGATCGAGGCCATGAAGATTCCCCATACGGAGAGCGGCATGCGAAACAATGTCATGCCATGCGTGCGCGCCTGCAACACCGTGGTGACGTAGTTCAGCCCGCCCATGGTGGTTGCGACGATAAAAATCGCCAGTGAGACGAGCATCAGTACGATGCCCCAGTCAGTTCCCGGTGTTCCCTTGGTAATCGACTGCGGAGGATAAAGTGTCCATCCCGCCCCCGTGGGGCCGCCCGGGACAAAGAACGCGGCGAGCAACACCAGTACCGCCAGCAGGTAGGTCCAGTAACTCAGCATGTTGACATAGGGGAAGACCATGTCACGGGCCCCCACCATCAACGGGATCAGATAGTTGCCGAAGCCACCCAGAAACAAGGCCGTCAGCAAATAAATGACCATGATCATGCCGTGCATGGTCATCGCTTGATAGTAAGTACTGGCGTCCATGAACCCCAAACTACCGGGGAAGCCTATCTGCAAGCGCATCAAGTCGGACAACACCACGGCGATGATGCCCACGAATATAGCCGTCAAGGAATACTGAATGGCGATGACCTTGTGGTCCTGACTCCAGATATATTTGGTCAGGAAACTCTTGGGCTCGTGCAGTGCTTCTGTTTCGGCTTGCTCCGCATAGGCCATCACGTCATCCTCCAACTGAAGTTTCGGTGTATTGCTGGCTGCTTACGGCTACTTTCCTGGCTCCGCCTTGCTCGTATCAGCGTCGGCATTCGCTTTGGATTTGATAAAAGCGATCAGTGCGCTCAACTCCTTATCACTCGGCGTAAAGGTCGGCATGATGGGTGCGTAACCCTTGACGATTTTGGCGTTAGGCTTGAGAACCGATTCTTTTATATAGTCCTCATCGACCTTTATCCTCGTACCGTCCTCAAGGGTTTCTGTCTTGCCATACAGGCCCTGCCAGCTGGGGCCGACGCCCTTGCTGCCATCGACACTGTGGCAGGCCACACAACCGAACGACTTGGCCAGTTGCTGTCCCTGCGCCGCCAAGTCTTCACCCGCGGCAGAAAGCTCATCGCCTTGGCGCGCGGTACCCAGTGATTTGATCAGGGCGACGAGAGCACCCAGTTCATCATCATTGAGAGTATAGGCCACCATGACCGGCGGGTAGCCCTGCACCCGTCGGGCCTTTGGATCGAGAATCGCCGCTTTCAGGTAGGCCTCATCGACCTGCACACTGGTGCCATCGGCAAGCTGTTCGGTGCGGCCGTACAGCCCTTTCCATCCCGGGCCGAGACTGGCACTGCCATCCTGGCTATGGCAGGCGTTGCAGCCATACTTCTCGACCATCTGCCGGCCTTTTTCCAGCACGCTGTCGCGACTGGGCTTGGCAGCTGCCGCTAATGTCTGCGCAAAAGTCGGTTGGCTGCTCAGCCATTGATCGAAGGCACCCTGTTCGTCCACGATCATATGGCCGCGCATGTTGTAATGCCCTACGCCACAATATTCAGCGCACATAATTTCATATTGCCCGGTTTTAGTTGGCGTAAACCAAAAGTACGACACCATCCCCGGCACCATGTCCATCTTGCCGCGCATTTGCGGTACATCGAAATCGTGCAGCACATCTTTGGAACGCAGTAAAACTTTTACCGGTTGATCGAGCGGAAGGTGAACTTCATTGTTAAGTATCAGTATATCGTCCTGCCCTGCAGGATCCTTGGGATCAAGACCGAAAGGGTTGGTGGAATCAGAAAACTTGATATCCGACTTGCCCAACTTTCCATCCCGACCGGGAAAACGAAAAGCCCATTGCCACTGTTGGGCAACCACTTCAAGTTCATAAGCTTTTTTCGGCACCCGGACGAAATCATTATAAACAACCAGGCCTGGTGCCAACATCGCGGCAATACCGACCGAGGTAACGATAATTAACCATAACTCCAACTTTTTATTGCCTGGCTGATAATCCGCCTTGGCACCGTCCTTGTGACGATAACGCATCACGGCGACCGCCATAAATACCGTGATGGCGATGAAAAATATTCCGCTGATGACCAGGGTGATGAACTGAGTGGTGTCTATCGACCCCCAGTTGGAAGCAGCCGGTGTCGCATGCCAAGGCGCCAGAATATTGAACAACACTGATGCAACAACGATTAGAATCAAGATAATTGCTATTGCCATTTTCTCTTCATCCTATTCCTGTCACGCGTGGATTATGCAAAAGCATCGCCACTTAACAGCATCGTCAAATTAATATTAATCTGACGTCCCAGCAGAGCAGACAAGCACCACTGCTCCTGACGGTAAAGTCAGCAAGAAGTATAGTGCAGGAACGGAGCACGCGCTTTTCCTGAAGTACCGTGACGCACGAGCATTCCAACTCCAACAACAAGTTAATTATTTAAATCCATTCGCCACCTATAGCTAAAGATATTCAGCATCACGTCTCACGGTACTGGATTGGGCATAGCGACTTGTTTCCGATCAGTCAAAAGAATCAGGGTCGAGCCCCACGCCCACAAGCGAGGCCCGGTTGCCAGCTATACTTAATTTCTGATTACGGACAGTAGCGATCGACCAGCAGCGGCCCGAGCTACAGAGTCCAGCAGTCCACAACGGAGGTTCCGTCATGAGTGCCTTGACGATCGAAGGCTGGTGCAAAATCAGCGGCGCCCAAAAATCCACCCCGGTGGGAGAGATCCATTTTGACGTCGATGCCCCCCTCCACCTGCGCCTGGAGGAAGCTGAAGAACGCCTGCAAAAGACCCATGAGCGTGAAGCCATGGTCGATGTCGACATGAGTTCAATGGATTTGATCCTGCCTGAGGGATACGGCCCCTTGTCCGACTGCCAAATGCGCGTCTATTTGCACGACGAGCGCGGTCAGTTCCATCTGGTCGGGCATCGAGCGAGCGATGGAAGCTTGATCTATACCAACGCGGTATTGATTGATCAGCTGCTTGAGTAGCGACGACGTGATTCTCGGCATCGGTATTTTCTCTGCGAGGGAAGCGCGGTGCCGAAAACTCACCTTTTAAACAGAAGATGCAGAGACAAGAGAAACCGGTCCTCAGTGACCGGTTTTTTTATGCCCGCCGTTCAGCAGCAACACGCGATGAACTGGCGTTGAAGGAATCAGAAACACTCCAGTACTGCTCCTGGACACCGCGTTTTGCAGTGGTTCCTACACTGTCCCCTACCACTCATCCATTCTGTCGCCACCAGCGGTGGTTATAGTGTTGATAACTAATTTTCAGTAGGTATAGTAACCACCTACACAGCACAGGGACGTGATGTGAATAGCCGATATTTGATAACCCAAATCGTCGCAGACGGCTGGTATCTGGTACGGGTCAGGGGCAGTCACCACCACTTCAAGCATCCCACGAAGCCCGGTCTGGTCACCGTCCCACATCCGAAAAAGGATTTACTGACCAAAACGGCCGTCAGCATCCTGCAACAGGCCCTGCTGTATTGAACCGGCGCACAGCACCCAGAGGACAACGAACATGCTTTACCCAATTGCGATTTCAATGGGCGATAACGAACACGCCTGGGGCGTGGAAGTGCCGGATATTCCGGGCTGCTTCTCGGCCGGTGATGACCTGGACGATGCGATCGCCATGGCGCGCGAAGCCATCGAAGGCCACTTCGAGATACTCGCCGAAGACGGCTCGGCGATTCCGCCCGCCAACAAGGTCACCGTACACGCGGCCAATCCGCAGTACGCCGGCGTTACCTGGGCATTGGTGGACATTGATGTCACCAAGTACCTGGGCAAGGCTCAGAAACTCAACATCACCCTGCCCGGCTATCTGCTGACCCGTATCGACGAATACGTGCTGCATCACCCAGAAGAGAAAAGCCGCTCCGGCTTCCTCGCCTCGGCGGCGTTGAAAGTGTTGCAACAGGGCTGAGGGCAAAAGCCTCAGTCCTGATGCAGCAACGACCTTTAGCGGGTCGCCACAATGAATAAACGCGGGAACGGCAGCAACACCGAACCATCGGCCAGCACCGGGAAGAATGGCTCTAACGCAGCCAGGTATTGCTCAAGGTATTGAGCTTTTTCCGCCTCGTCGAGCGGTTCAAGAAACGGCCGCAAACCGCTGCCCTTGAACCACTCGACCACGGCCGCAGGACCGCCCGCCAGCGGGTGATGGTAAGTGGTGCGCCATACATCGACCCGCGAGGCGCACGAACACAGCATCTGGTAGTAGGTATTGGCATCGTCCAGGGTCGTCCGTTGCCCGGCGATATCCGCAAGCTTGCTGGCCCAAGGCCCGTTATTGGCGACTTCACGCATCATCCGATGCGACGGTTGATCGAGGTTGTCGGGCATTTGAATCGCCAGGCTGCCACCCGGAGCGAGCTTGGCCACCAGCGACGGCAACAGCGTGGCGTGGTCGGGCAACCACTGGAACACCGCGTTGGCGAAGATCACATCGAACGGGCCGGGCTCGCTCCAGGCGGCGATATCGGCAATGTCGAAACGTACGTCCGGCAAGCGTTTGCGGGCGGCGTCGATCATGTCGGCCGAGCTGTCCAGACCACGCACCTTGGCGTTGGCAAAGCGCTGCACGAGCAATTCGGTAGAGTTGCCGGGGCCACAGCCGATGTCGATCACCGAACGCACATCGGTGTTCGGGATAGCCGCCAGCAAATCGCGCGCCGGGCGCGTGCGCTCATCTTCGAAAGCCACATACTGTTTGGCAGACCAGCTCATCGCGTACTCCTGTAACGGATCAGGACATGAGCGACGCGCTAGCCTCGGCGTTTCGCCCGTGGGGCGCCAGTAAGCGACGGACCCGCCAAGTTCGTCAAGACTCGGTGGGTAGGTGATGTGGTGAAGGTGGTTACGCCGATGTCAGGCATGCGCAATCCATGTGGGAGCGAGCCTGCTCGCGATAGCGGTGGGTCATTCAACATTAATGTTGAATGTTATGCCGTCATCGCGAGCAGGCTCACTCCCACAGGCTTGTGCCTTAACTGACAGGAATTACCCGAAGGTCGCTCTTTTTGATTCGGCGAAACGCTGGACCTAGTGGGCCCAGCCCCCGCCTTGCCAATGCCAGCCATCGTTGCGCTGTTCCCAATGCGGGTGCACGTAACGATAACCCCGGCGTTCCGGTTCCCAGTGCCCGCGAACGGCGACATAACGCCCGCCTTCCCAACGCCAGTAACCGCGCGACCAGACATAACCTGGCCGGCCCGCGGGTTCCACTTCGATCACCTGGACCGGTGGTGGCTGCGGTGCGATGACTTCGACGTACTCGCGTGGCGGCGGACGCCGGTCGTGAACCACCCGCTCCTGTACGCAACCGGAGGCCGCGATGACCACTGCTACCAATGCCGCGTAACGTAACAACATGCTGCCTCCTGAGGCTCATCGGCCAATAGAGTAACCCTGTAAAACCATGCCCCCTTTACCGCCGCGCTCCTGCTTGGCGTATGAATATTTGTACCAGCAGATATCTGTCTAATACCTGAACCCACCCACAGGAACTGTGTAAAGAAAACTTGACCTTCCACAGCTCGCAGAACCTGCAAGAACACGCGCAACGCCATCTTTGTCGAGCTGTTCTAGATGCACGTTATTCAGCATAGCGTCAGCTGCACGGGTGGAAACTACACTGGCTGCAGTCGACGTCTCTCTTGATACTCGGGAACCTCCTACATGCACATGTCACATGCCGTTTTGCGCCCGTTGTGCCTGTCGGCCTGTTTGCTGTTGTTTCCCTCACTCGCCTTGGCCGGCACACCCGCAGCGCTCAACCCGAGCGACATTGCCTGGCTGCGCCGCGATGGCTTCGATCTGGATGCCGCCAACCTGGCGCGCTTGCGCAGCATGGGACGCGAGGGCCTGCTTCAAGCCCAATTGGCCGACCGCATCAATGACCCGCTGCCACCGGCAATCAACGCGCTGTTGCACAGTTATCCGGTATTGAGCACGTCGCCCGAATCCTTGTTGCAGGCATTCAAGAGCCAGCAGGAACAGTTCAAGGCCATGCCCGAAGGCGACGCCAAAAACGCCGCGAAAAAAGATGCGCAACAACAAGCCAACGAACTTGCAGAACAAGCGCGTGAAGCCGTGCTGTTGCGTGCAGTGTATGGGCCCAATCAGCTCAAAGAGCAGTTGGTGGGTTTCTGGCTCAACCACTTCAGCGTGTTTCAGGGTAAAGGTCGCATACGGGTACTGACGGCGGACTACGCAGAACACGCAATCCGCCCACACGCGCTGGGTAAGTTCAAGGATCTGGTGATGGCCACCCTCAAGAGTCCGGCGATGCTTGAGTACCTGGACAACGCGCAAAACGCCAAGGGCAAGGTCAACGAGAACTACGCCCGCGAATTGATGGAGTTGCACACCCTGGGTGTCGGCTCCGGCTATACCCAGCAAGACGTGCAGCAACTGGCGTTGATTCTGACCGGCGCCGGGCTGGCCCCCCTCGATGGCCGGGTGCAGAAATTCGGGCCCCGACAACAAGCCTGGGTCGTTCGCGAGGGTCTGTTTGAATTCAATCCGCGCCGTCACGACTTCAGCGACAAGGTACTGCTCGGCCATCCGATCAGGGGCAGCGGCTTTGACGAGATCCGTCAGGCCGTGGAGCTGATTACCCAGCAAAAAGCCTGTGCGCATTTTGTCTCGCAACAGCTGGCCAAATACTTCGTTGCCGATCAGCCGCCGCCCGCGCTGGTGGAACGGATGGCCAAGACCTTCCAGGACAGCGACGGCGATATCGCCCAAGTGATGCGTACGTTGTTCGAGTCGAAGGAGTTGCTGCAAAGCACTGGTACCAAACTCAAGGACCCGATGCAGTTTGTGGTGTCGGCGGTGCGGCTGGCCTATGACGGTAAGCCGCTGGCCAATGCGAGGCCGATGATCAATTGGCTCAATCAGTTGGGGCAGCCAGTATTCGGTCGCGTGACACCGGACGGCTGGCCTCTGGAATCCAGCGGTTGGTCGAGCTCGGGGCAGATGTCCAAACGCTTCGAAATCGCCCGGGCAATCGGGCGTGGGGATAACCGATTGTTTACCCCGCAAGGTAGCAACCTGCCTGGTCCCGGGTTTCCGATGATCACCACACCGTTGTTCTACGAAGCCATCTCTCCACACCTTTCAGCAGCGACCCTTGGCGCGCTGAACAAGGCCGTGTCGCCTCAGGAATGGAACACCTTCTTGCTCGCCTCACCTGACTTCAATAACCGCTGAACCGCGTAATGAGGTACCGCCATGAATCGTCGAGAACTGCTGGTTGCCGCTGCGGCCGCCGCGACACTGCCGTCCTTGTCGTTTAGTGCAAAGCTGTTCGCCGCCCCTGTTTCGGCACCGCGCTTTCTGATCGTCTTTCTGCGCGGCGGCTACGACTGCAACAACCTGCTGGTGCCCTACTCCAGCGATTTTTACTACGAGTCGCGTCCAACTCTCGCCATCGCCCGGCCGGACTCGCATAACCCCAACAGTGCCATTGCACTGGACAGCCATTGGGGCCTGAATCCGGTTTTACGTGATTCGATCTACCCGCTGTGGCAACGCAAGCAGATCGCCTTCGTGCCGTTCGCCGGGACCGATGATTTGTCCCGCAGTCATTTCGAAACCCAGGACAACATCGAATCCGGCGAACCAACCCAACAGCGCAACCGTTACGACTCGGGCTTTCTTGCACGCTTGTCGCGTCAGGTACCGAACAGTGCGCCCATTGCCTTCACCGATGCCTTGCCCCTGAGTTTTCAGGGCGGCAACGCCATCCCTAACATCTCGTTGCGCGGTAACTCGAAACCGGCCTTCGATGCTCGACAAACGGCGATTCTTTCGTCGATGTACCAAAACACACCTTATGCCGCCTCCGCAGCCGGTGGCCTTGAACTGCGCCAGCAGGTGTCAAGGGATCTGCAAGAAGAGATGGTCAAGGCCAATCGTGGCGCGCCGAATGCGCAGAACTTTGCGGCCCAGACCCGGCGCATGGCGACACTGATGCGCGACCAGTACCGACTGGGTTTCGTCGACGTCGGCGGCTGGGATACCCACGTCAATCAAGGCAGCACCAGCGGCCAACTGGCCAACAACCTGGCGAACCTCGGTGAAGGCCTGGTCGCCTATGCCCAAGCGCTGGGGGAAGAGTGGAACAACACCACCGTGGTGGTGCTCTCGGAGTTCGGCCGTACCTTCCGTGAAAACGGCTCCAGGGGCACCGACCACGGACATGGCACGGTGTACTGGGTACTCGGCGGCAACGTTCGCGGTGGACGCATCGTGGGTGAACAGGTGGCGGTCAACCCACAAAGCCTGCTGCAAAACCGCGATTACCCGGTGCTCAACAATTATCGGAACCTGCTCGGTGGTTTACTTGGCAGGACGTGGGGCTTGTCCACTTCGCAGTTGCAGAGCGTATTTCCCGGTGTGCGTCCGGACGCATTGCAGTTGCTCTGATCGGCGCAAGGCTTGCTCAAAGCCATCGACGGTCAATGCTCCGACACCCTGGAAGTGAAGCTGCCGGGGGTCGGTAATCGTTGCTCAATGACACACAATTCAGAGGGAAATCAACGCTTGGGAAACGTTCTGGATCACCATTTCCTTATCGCCAAATGATCGGAATTTAGAAGAAAAACGACCGCTCGTCGAACGACGCCCCCTCTGTTTTGACAGCTTAAGATGGGCATCTATATTCCAGACGCGGCCTGTTGGAAGGAACCCGGGCCGGTCACTTTTATAGGCAAGGAGCCAGGCCAGCTCGTACCTTGTGATCGGTAGGTTCCCCATAGTAGCGCGCTTACAGCAGCCGTATGGCAATCAAGCGTTGTTGTGCCTGGTAGACGCCAGGCTCTCACTATGAACAAGGAGCTTTACTATGTCTCGAGTCACGGATGTGCTTGTTTCGATCGACACCGAATCCATTCTGAAAAACTACCCGAACATCAGCAAAAACCCCAACGCGCCAACGCTTATCGATGTCAGTCATGTGTACATGGTCACCAACCGGGACAACGTGATCAATGGCCAGGCCGGTGGCGAACTGAACCTGAAAGCCTCCGTCGGTGACCTGATTCGCTGGCGCGAAACCAGCCTGTCGCAGAGCTTCGAAACAGCGGTAATTTTCTACAAGTTCATCGGCAACGCGGGTAATGAGTTGATCTCGACACCGACGCCACGCAAAGCCACCGCGTGTGTTGCCGTGCCAAACACCAGCAACCCGTCAGTGCCTAGCTGCCAGAAAGTCGATAACCATTACTGGTCTTCGGAAACCCTGGCCACCGGCAGTGTGACCTATCACTTCAACTTCCTGATCGTGAACCGGGACTGTCAGATTGTAGGTTGCTGCTCGTGGGATCCGTTCATCACCATCCGTAACTGATCTGGACGGCCCCTTGGCGACAAGGGGCTTTCCCCTCTGCCTCGCGCCCCGACTGGAACTGGATGTCTAGCGTAAACCGCAGCGGTGGCCGCGATCGACCCACATCATGAAAGGAAGCCGTGATGTCCACAGATACCAGCGCAAACCCGTCATCCACCACCGAGCAGGCAACCAATGTGTTGCTGATTATCGACGCCGAAACCCTGCTCACCCGCTACCCGAAACCGAGCCTCGACCCGCAGAAACCGACCGTGATCGAGGACGGCTTCATTTTCACCTTTGGCGCGTCCCTAGGGACAACGCCAACGTCCAAGAGCCCTTGCCTTGAACTACCGGCAAGTTCAACCAAAACCTTCCACATCCGTGGCCGAACCGTCGGCCTGCACGCCGAACACAGCGTGGTGTTTTACAACCTGACTGTGGGCGACGCCGGTGTGTTCTCAAAACCGCATCTGGTGGTGCACAACGACCAGACCTTGCCTGCCCCCAATCCCGAATCCCCCACCGAACCACTCCCGGTGAAAGCCGATGATCACTACTGGCATTGCCAACAGCTGAGCACCGGTGTCGAACAGTGCGAGCTGAGCTTTATGCTGGTGAACAGCAGCTGTGAAGTGCTGGGGTATTTCAGTTGGACGGTTGGGGTGAAGCTGTCGAGCTAAAGTACCCGGACTGTTTTTGTGGCGAGGCTCGAAGCGGTACCGGCTCGCCACCTACTTCGTAGCAGCTGCCGAAGGCTGCGTTCGGCCCGCGTAGCGGCCGTAAATCTGACACCGCATCATTTCTGAGATACAGAGAACACGGTTTTGCGAGGGTTGCACCCTCGAACGCAGGCTTCGCCAGCGGCTACGGATCAAGTGAGCATGCATGACTCAACCATCCACCCGACCCGATTGGCTATTGGCCTGAAGGGCCCTGGCCATATGCAAATGGTTTTCGAGTTTGGGCAGGGTTTCTGCAACGAAGGCCTTGAGCTCCGGCACGTCGGTGGTTTGTGCCTCCTGCTTCAACTGTTCGATGGCTTCCTGGGTGGTTTTCACCTGGCTGGCGGCATAGGCCGCGTCGAACGAGTCGCCGTCCTTGACCTCAGGAATCAGCGCCTTGGCCTTGCTGGCCACCTCCTCACTGGGGGCAACGGGCAGATCGAGTTTCCTGGCGATTTTCGCCAGATGCTGGTTGGCCGTGGTGCGGTCGTTGATCACCACAATCGCGTAATCCTTGACCTCTTTGGATTCGGTCTTCTGGTGAGCCAGGCGGCTGGCTTCGATGTCAGCCATACCTTTGAGCAAGAGGTCGTTGATGAAATCGGTTGGCGACTGGGCCAAAGCATCACCGGCGCCCAGGCCCAGCAATACGGCAAAACTGATGGTTAATAATCGGCTGGCCATACGGTTCATGGTCGCGCCCTCCTTGAACAGACAAATGAGTGCAGCAGGTTTCCCCGCCTGACGTCTGAAGTTAAAACACCGCAAAGGTTTAGAAAAATTGCACCGGCCGCGACGAACGGCGCCCGAATGGAAGCTGAATCAGACGCGGTCCAGCCGTCCACTCAGGCGTTTGACTGCGTACATGGCCTCATCCGCGTGCTTGAACAATTGCTTTTCTTCGCTGCCATGCTCGGGGTAGAGCGCAATACCGATACTCGGAAGGATGTTCAGGGTGTGGCTGTCCAGGCGCATCGGCTGGCCAAGCACCTGACGGATTTTGATCGCTACACGGGCGGCGTCTTCGGCGGCCTGAATGCTGTCGAGCAAGACCACAAACTCATCACCGCCAATACGCGCCACCGTGTCGGACTCACGCACACAGCCTTGCAGTCGATTGGCCACCGCTTGCAGCAACATGTCGCCGACGCCATGGCCATAGGTGTCGTTGACCTGTTTGAAGTGGTCCAGGTCGACGTACAACAGCGCCATCCGTCCAGAGTCTTTTCTGGCTTTGCCGAGGGCTGCTGTCAGGCGTTCACGCAACAGTTCGCGGTTAGGCAGGCGGGTCAACTGGTCGTGCTGCGCCATGAATTGCAGCCGGAAGTGCAACTGCTTGCGCTCAATGGCTGCCGCGAGCTGGGCACAGACATATTGCAGCAGCTCCTTGTCGCGCTCGGTATAGCGTTCGCCACCGGGTACGCTTTTGACGATCAGCGCACCGATGGTGCCTTTCTGTGAGTTCAGCGGCACACCCAGCCAGCAGGGTGAGTCCTGGCCATTGCCAACCTCGGACAGTCCAGGCATCGAGACCGGTTGGTCAGGCGTCACCAGCACCGGCTGCCCCGTTTGGATCACCTCGGTGCAAAGCCGGCCGGTAACGCTGCATAGCGGATCGCTCTCGTGTTCGTCGACGTGGTACGGGAAACTCAATTGCTCGCAGTGCTCGTCATAGAGCGCCACCGAGAAGTTCAGCGCCGGCAGCCATTCGCCAATCAATTGATGAACGAGCTTGAACAGCGCCAGCAAATCCTCAGCGGCATGGGCGGCTTCGGAGATCGCGTACAGTGCGGCCTGCCGGGACTCTGCCTGTTTGCGCTCGGTGATGTCACGGGCCACGGCGATGCGCAGTTGATCGACTTCAGACCAACGTGCCGACCAGAGAATATGCACCACCTGACCATCCTTGCGCAGGTAGCGGTTTTCGAAGTTCGGGTTGGGCTGGCCGCGCATGATTTCCCGGGCCGCGTCCAGGGTCCGTTGGCGATCGGCCGGGTGGACCATCTCGATCATCGACTGGCCGATCAGCTCGTCCGGGGTGTAACCGAACACTCGCTCGCTAGCGGCACTGACAAAGACGAAGCGCCCCTGGCTGTCGACCGCACACACGACGTCGAGCAAAAGATCGATATAGCTCGCCAGCGGCGCGGAATTACTGGTGCTCATCAAAGATGGATACTGTCCAAAAGTGCAGCCGTGAGTATCAATCCCTGGACCCGGCCATCGTTGAAATGGATGTCCTGATGCAGCTGTCGCAACCCTGCGCGCAGCCTCAAACCTTGTTCGTCAGCAACCCTGGCGCCACGTACAGCAAGGCTGTTGATGGCGAAACCGATGAACATTACCCCGCAAATCCGGGTTATTGCCAGCTCATGACGCTGATACAACGTGCGCACCCGACGAGTGCCCACAATGCCGATCAGAATAGCGTATGTGACGATACCGCCAACGAAACTCGGAAAGAACAGCGATGGACATGCCGGGAGTGCGCCCGATCACGGAGTGAAAATCTTCATCCCGGCATAAGGTTTCTGGCGGCACGCCTCAAGTCGCGACACCAGATCCCCGACATGGACTTCAAGCTTGTGCCCATCCGGATCCAGAAAATAGAACGACGCGCCTTCGCTGCGATTGTCCCGCCACTCTAAAACACCCACAGCTTGCAGTCGTTCAACCAATACCGGGAAGTCGCTGGCGCCTACGCTGAATGCGTAATGGGTGTAATCGACCGCCGCCTCAGGCTCGCGCAGCGGATCAAGAGACAGGCACAGCCACAACCCCGGCAACGACAGATAGGCACCGCTGTCCCAGGTGGCATCAAGGCGCAGGTGCAACAGGCCATGATAGAACGCCACGCTGCGGTCCAGATCGGTGACCGCCAGTGTCAGGTGGTTAAGGCCTGAGAGCATGCAGGAATACCCTTTGGGTGATGTTTTGAATCAAAGGTTCTGGGGGCAACAGACGGATGGAGCTAGCACCGCCCCCCTGACAGCGATGTAGTATGTTGTATTACAAACCACTACATCGAGACTGCCATGTCCGTCATGTCTTTGCGCCTGCCAGACGAAATCGCCGATACCCTTGCCAATTTGGCTAAAGCGACAGGCCGCAGCAAATCTTTTCTCGCCGTAGATGCGCTACGTGAATACCTGGCTAGAGAGGCCTGGCAAATCGAAGAAATTCAACATGCCTTGAAAGAGGCTGACGCTGGAGATTTTGCCAGTGACGAAGATGTAAATGCCTTGGCCCGCAAGTGGGCAAACAATGCGCGTTGAGTGGCTGAGAACCGCACTAAAAAATATTGATGACGAAGCCGCTTACATCGCGCTGGAAAATCCAAAAGCCGCAGCTGACTTCGTCAAAGCCATCTTCGCCAGTGTCGACCACCTTGCCCAATTTCCTGCGATTGGCCGTGAAGGCCGTCTGCCCGGCACCCGAGAGTGGGTACTAACCGATCGCCCCTACGTCATCCCTTATAGAGTCCGCCAAGGGCGTTTGCAGGTTCTGCGAGTGTTCCACACCCGCCGTCTACCACCCGGAACATGGTAAGTCACAACCTGTGTCATGAACCCTGCATTTCTTTCGGCACCACATACTGCCGACCGTCATACCGCAACGTCGTCAGTACCGTTTTCCCCACTGTATCTTTGGATTCGCATTCGCCATTTTTCACCGAGTCTTGCGAGCCGGTGGTCACCGATTTAACGATCAGGTCGGCGAAGCCATGGCTGCTGGTTTTGGCTATATCCAGAGTGCGTTTGATGTTCGAGAACTCGCCCGCACAGTTGGTATCCCACTCACCGCTTGCGGATTCGATCACCAGTTGCTCCAGTACCGGGCGCAGCGTGTTGCCTTCGCGAACATACAGCGACAGCTGGGACTCGCCGAAAGGATTGGCCCGCGACGAGCCAGTGAAACCTGCCCGCACGCCGAACGCTCGCAGATCGGATGTGAGTTTGTAGCGCGCGGTATCGATGCTCAGCCCATCGAACCGGATCGCATCGGAGCTGAACACCGAGGCTTTGGCATAGCGGGCCAGTGGCTTGCCGTCGACATTGGACACCACCGCCAGTTTCAAGTCGTACATACCCATGCCGTCAGGCTCATCGCTATGAGTCGAGTCCGGCTCAATCTGCGACAGTGCAGTGATGGTCTGGCCGCTGTAGGCCGGCCAGTCCTTGCACACCGAATAACCCGGTACACCCTCGGGCAATGGCGGTGTTACACACTCGGCATATGCCTGGGTCGCACCCAGCGCACCACTCATTGCCACACATCCCAACCAGCTGTATTTCAAGGTCATTCCCTGTTCCTTGCGAATGTCATCAATCGATAAAAGATCAGCCCTGCACTATCGCCCGCCCGGTCTGCCGATTCAACCCGTTCAGTGCCTGATCGTCACCATGACGCGAGGGTTGCAATGCCGGGTGCATCCATCGAATGACACTGAGCCTTCTAACTTCAGGTTAATATCCAACGCTTTAAAAGCCTCATACGGATCGGGCAGCACTGAAGCAATGACCTTTGGTGCGGACATGGAACCCTTGTAGATCAGCCGTTTTTGCAAGCTGATCATCGACCTATTGCGCGCTCACAGCCGACACACCGGCCACTGACCCTCCAGGAAACAGTCCTTGAAAAGCAGCACAACACTCGTCATCACTTGCTCTACGGTTTTTCTCGCGCAGTTGGGCATGAGTATTTATCTCCCGGCCCTGCCGGAGATTGCCCGGTACCTGAACAGCGATGCTTCGCACGTCTCCTGGGGGCTGGCTGTATACCTGATCGGCATGGCGCTGCCCATGTTGTTCTGGGGCAGCCTGAGCCAGCGCATTGGCCGCAAACCGGTGCTGATCGCGGCGTTGGGCATCTATGGGCTGGGTAATCTGGCCTTGCCCATGGGCACCACCCTGGAGTCATTCCTTGCACTACGGTTGGTTCAGGGGATTGGCGCCAGCGGGATTTCAGTCATGGCCCGAGTGCTGATTCGCGATAGCTTTCGCGGAGATCTGTTAGCCAAGGCACTGTCCTGGATTTCGATTTCCTTTGTGGTTGCATTGGGGATCGGACAATACCTGGGATCACTGGTGCAGGTTGCACTGGGCTGGTCAGCCATCTTTTATTTGCTCGGCGGCACGAGCCTGTTGATGGGGACAGTGGTGGCACGGGTCACCTTCCCGACATTGCCAGAAACGAAAAGCCAAGCATCCAGTTGGCCCATTTACTGGCGCATTCTGCGTCATCGGAACTTTCTGCTTCCGGCACTCGCCGGTGGTCTCGGTTACGGAGTAATCGTCGCGTTCAACACCGCCGCACCGGCAATTCTGCAAGGTACGTTCAACTGGTCTGCGGTCGAGTACGGCCTCTTGGGATGGCCAATCAGTGCAGCCTATTTTTTCGGGGCGCTGGTGATCAATCGCTACGTCCTGCACACCGGTCAGCACCGGTTGATGAACGCGGGGGTGGGCTTGGTGTTGGTCGGCAGCGCGGTCATGCTGCTGGGCAGCCTGCAGGCAACTGCGCTGGCATTATTGCTGTGGTTGCCTTACTGCGTTGCGGTGCTCGGCCAATCGTTGATTTATCCCATCAGCCTGTCCCTGGCCAACGATGGCTCGCCGGTCAGTGGTGCTTATGCAATGGCCTTGAGCGGCTTTATCCACCAACTGATGGCCGCCATTATCGGTGGCATCGCCAGCCTGCTGGTCAGCCAGCAGGCTTGGCCGTTGTCATTGTTATGCAGCCTGTTGGCCCTGGGCGCGATGCTCTGCGTAACGCTCTTGCCGCGTCCCGAGACCATCGAACAAAGCGCCCGGTAACGCCGCCAGTCAAAACGCGCTGCGAAAGATCTCCTCGATCTGCCGCTGATCCGCCGCCCGTGGATTGGTCAGGCCGCAGGCGTCTTTCAAGGTGTTGGCAGCGAGGATCGGGATGTCTTGCAGCTTGGCGCCGAGGTCGCGCAAACCACCGGGAATCTCGACATCCCTGGCCAATGCGCGGATCGCCACGATGGCCGCCTGGGCGCCCTCTTCCGGGCTGACGCCACGAGTGTCGGCCCCCAGAGCCTGCGCCACCACGGCCAGGCGTTCGGCGCAGACTGCGGCGTTGAAGCTCTGCACGTGCGGCAGCAGTACCGCGTTGCACACACCGTGGGGCAAGTCATAAAAACCGCCCAACTGGTGCGCCATCGCGTGCACAAACCCCAACGAAGCATTGTTGAATGCCATGCCGGCGAGGAACTGCGCATACGCCATGTTTTCCCGGGCGATCATGTCGCTGCCGTCGTGCACGGCCAGGCGCAGGTTGCGGCTGATCAGCTCGATGGCTTTCAGTGCGCAGGCGTCGGTGATCGGGTTGGCGGCCGTGGAAACGTAGGCTTCGATGGCGTGGGTCAAGGCGTCCATGCCGGTGGCGGCGGTCAGGCCCTTGGGCATGGCCGCCATCAGCGCCGGGTCGTTGACCGACAGCAGCGGCGTGACGTTGCGGTCGACGATGGCCATTTTCACGTGGCGCGATTCGTCGGTGATGATGCAGAAACGGGTCATCTCGCTGGCAGTGCCGGCGGTGGTGTTGATCGCGATCAGCGGCAATTGCGGCTTGGCTGATTGGTCGACGCCTTCGTAATCGGCGATCTTGCCACCGTTGGTGGCGCACAACGCAATGCCTTTGGCGCAATCGTGGGGCGAGCCGCCGCCCAGGGAAACCACGCAATCACACTGGCTACGTTGCAGAAGTTCCAGGCCGCTCTCGACGTTGGCAATGCTCGGGTTCGGTTTGGCACCGTCGAAAATCACCGAATCGATGTCCTGCATCGCCAGTTTTTCAGCGATCAACCCTGCCACGCCAGCCTTGGCCAATCCTGCGTCTGTCACGATCAAGGCCTTGCGAAAGCCATAGTTGCGAATGGCGTTCATGGCTTCGTCGAGGCAACCGGTGCCCATGATGTTCACGGCAGGAATGAAAAACGTGCTGGTCATCACCAATCCTCTTCGATAGGGCCGAACCGGCAACCCCGATTCAGCGGAGGCCCAGAGGATCGACCTATCCGTTACCGCGCATCTTGATCTGGCTCAACACCCGGTCGTGATAAAGTCTGCGCCCTGCACTCCACCCGCTTGAGATGACCGACGCGATGACCGATTTCCAGGAATTTGATGCCCGACTAGAAGACTGGAATGCGTTGCGCGCAACCACCCCGTTCAGCGCCCTGCTGGTGGGCAACGGCGCCAGCCGTGCGGTGTGGGATGACTTTGGTTACGACTCGCTGTTCGAGAACGCCCGCACGGTCGAAGAAAAGCCGTTGAGCCAATCCGAGTTGAGCGTGTTCGACGCGATGCAAACCCGCAGTTTCGAGCAAGTGCTGAGCGCGCTGAAAACCACCAGCCGGGTCAACAAGGCCCTGGCCGTGAGCTCCGCCGCACCGCGCAATCGCTACTACGCGATCAAGGAAGCGCTGATCAACACCGTGCACGCCGTGCACATCCCGTGGCGCCTGGTGCAACCGTCAAGCCTGGTGGCAATCAATCAGGAATTGAGCACCTATCCGACGGTGTTCACCACCAACTACGACCTGCTCAATTACTGGGCGATCCAGCACCAACCCAATGCCATCAGTGACCTGTTTCACGGCACCGAACCAAGCTTCGACCTGAGCGCCAGCAGCGCGGATAAAACCCGCCTGCTCTACCTGCACGGCGGCTTGCACCTGGTGCGAAACCAGGACGGCACCGCACGCAAACTGACCTCGACCGAGGGCACGCTGCTGGGCAGTTTTGCGATCAACAACACGATCAAGACGCTGGACGACGTACCGCTGTTCGTCAGCGAAGGCAGCTCTGAAGACAAGCTCAAGACCATCCGCAGTTCGGATTACCTGTCGTTCTGCTACGACCAGTTACTCAAGCAAAGCGACGCGCTGTGCATCTTCGGCCACAGCCTGGGCAAGCAGGACGCTCACATCGTGCATGCGCTGCGCCAGGCGAAACCGAAAACCGTGGCAGTCTCGATTTACCCACGCAGCGCGGCGTTCATCCAGAGCCAGAAGCGGCATTACGCGAAGGTGTTTGAAGGGACTGGCGTGGCGCTGAGGTTTTTTGATTCGAAGAGCCATGCACTAGGTAGCCCAACGCTCAGTGTGCCGGTCGAACGCTGACACCTGTGGCGAGGGAGCTTGCTCCCGCTCGGTCGCACAGCGGCCGCAAACCAGAATGCACGGAGTGTCTGACGCAATCGTGTTGCTGATTTCGGGGCTGCTTCGCACCCCAGCGGGAGCAAGCTCCCTCGCCACAAAAGCTGTGCTCAAACTTGCAGCTCCTGCTCACTCCTCGCCGCTATGCACCACCACCAGCAACTGTGCCTGCACCTCACCCACCGAGCGCAGGCGATGCGGTTTTTGCGCGTTGAAGTGCAGCGCGTCGCCCCGGTTCAGAATCACCCGTTCGCTCATGAAGTCGACTTCGACCTGGCCTTCATGAACGAACAGAAACTCCTCGCCCATGTGCTCCTTGAAGGTCTTGTCGCTGAAATCTTTGGGCGGATAGATGATGAACGGCAGCAGGCTGCGCTCGCTGACCTGATGGGCCAGCACCGCGTAACCCGGGGCCTGGTCATTGGCCGCCAGTGACTGGCGCTCTTCGGCGCGCACCAGGCTGTAGCTATCGAGGCTGATGGTCTCCTCGGAGAACAATTCCTCGACCTTGACGTTCAGCGCCTTGGCCAGTTTCAGCGCCGCAGCGATGGACGGGGTGTTCAGCCCGCGCTCGACTTTCGACAGATAACTCTTGGTCATGCCGGATTTTTCGGCCAAGGCCTCCAGCGTAACGCCGAGTTTTTTTCGCAGTAATTTCAAACGGATAGACATGTGGAGCGATTAATCCATCAAGGAGGCAACGATTATTCCTTGCCAATGACACAAAGTGTCATATAGCCTCTTAAGTGTCATATGTGTTCACCCAACGACTTTGCGAGCAGCGGGAAAACACATCCGACGTCCATTGATCACTGCAAAGGACACCCGATATGGCCAAGACATTAGCACTACCCAAGGACCAACTCATCAAGCAGGCGCTTTCGCAGATGCAAAGCACGCTGGCGGATAATACGTGGACCGACCGGCAAAAGCTGGCCCTGACCTGCCGCATTCTGTTCGAGAACGGTCACGATTCCGGCCTGGCCGGGCAAATCACCGCCCGCGGCCCGCAGCCCGGCACCTATTACACCCAACAACTGGGCCTGGGTTTCGACGAGATCACTGCGAGCAACCTGCTGCTGGTCAACGAAGACCTGGAAGTGCTGGAAGGTCACGGCATGCCCAACCCGGCCAACCGCTTCCACAGCTGGGTGTACCGCGCCCGGCCGGACGTGAACTGCATCATTCACACGCACCCGATGCACATCGCGGCGTTGTCGATGCTCGAAGTGCCGCTGGAAATCTCGCACATGGACCTCTGCCCGCTCTATGAAGACTGCGCCTTTCTCGAAGCCTGGCCGGGTGTGCCAGTGGGCAACGAAGAAGGTGAAATCATCGCCGGGGCCCTGGGCGACAAGCGTGCGATTCTGCTTTCCCACCATGGCCAGCTGTCGACCGGAAGGACCATCGAGGAAGCCTGTGTCATCGCGCAGTTGATCGAACGCGCGGCCAAATTGCAGTTGCTGGCGATGTCGGCCGGTGAACTCAAACCGATTCTGCCGGCGCTCGGCCGCGAAGCCCATGACTGGATTTCCCGACCCAAACGCCACGGTGCCGCCTTCAACTACTACGCTCGGCAGAACCTGCGTCAACACGCCGATTGCCTGAACTGAATCCATCCCATTGCTTAACCGGAGAGACGCCATGTCTACCCCTTCTATTCACGGCATCATCGGCTACACCATCACCCCGTTCACCGCTAATGGCGAAGGCATCGATCTGGATACTCTGGGTCGCTCCATCGACCGTTTGATCGATGGCGGCGTACACGCCATCGCCCCGTTGGGCAGCACCGGCGAAGGTGCGTACCTGAGCGATGCGGAGTGGGACCAGGTCAGCGAGTTCAGCATCAAGCATGTGGCCAGGCGCGTGCCGACCATCGTCAGCGTCTCCGACCTGACCACCGCCAAAGCCGTGCGCCGCGCACGTTTCGCCGAGGCGCAGGGCGCCGACGTGGTGATGGTCTTGCCGACGTCCTACTGGAAACTCAGCGAAGCCGAGATCCTCGCCCACTACCGCGCCATCGGTGAGAGCGTCGGTGTGCCGATCATGCTTTACAACAACCCGGCCACCAGCGGCACCGACATGTCGGTGGAACTGATCCTGCGGATTTTCAACGCCGTGGAAAACGTGACCATGGTCAAGGAGAGCACCGGCGATATCCAGCGCATGCACAAGCTGCACTGGCTCGGCGAAGGTCAGGTGCCGTTCTACAACGGCTGCAACCCGCTGGCGCTGGAGGCCTTCGCGGCGGGCGCCAAAGGCTGGTGCACGGCGGCGCCGAACCTGATCCCGCAGCTCAATGGCGCGTTGTATCAAGCGGTGTTGGCCAATGACCTGGGCACGGCTCGGGAGTTGTTCTATCGCCAGTTGCCGCTGCTGGACTTCATCCTCAAGGGCGGCTTGCCCACGACCATCAAGGCCGGTCTGCGCATGACCGGGCTGGAAGCTGGCGATCCGCGTCTACCGGTGTTCCCGCTGGGTGAAGCTGCCCGCAATCAGCTGCAAGAGTTGTTGACCGAATTGCGCTGATCTCCAGGCGCATACAAAACCAATGTGGGAGCGAGCTTGCTCGCGATGGCGGGATAACATTCGACAGAGATGTTGAATGTCAGGTCGCTATCGCGAGCAAGCTCGCTCCCACATGGGATTTGCATTCAGGCTTCAAGCGCCGTATTCAAAACACCGGCAACGTCTTGTCCTTGATCACCTTGGTCGGCCCGTTGGCCTTGACGCTGGCGATGCCTTTTTCCAGTGCAGCATCGGAAGAATAGGCCTCGCTGCTGCCGATGATCTGATGATTGGTAGCAGTGAGATTGAAGTAAGGATGGCCATCCTTGGTGGACTTTTTCTCGTAGCGTTCATCCAGTGGGCTATTGGCCTGAACCGAGGCGATGCCGTCATCGGCGGCGCTGCGCGTGGTGTACAGCTCGCTGGTAAGAATGGTCTCGGCGTTGGCCGCTTTCAGCACAAAGCGAAACTGGCCAGTGATGCTTTTGCTCAACTCGTACCATCCAGACATGCTCGTTCTCCTTGGCGAATGAGGGGGTTCGCGCTTCAGAGTAAAGACCACGCCACCCTACTTCACCACCGCGCGCACCACCGACAACTCCGGTGTCGTCACCCGACGCTGGCTCAGGTAACGCGTGCAGCTGACCCGCAGGAACGAGGCGAAATTCACCACCTCGCCCCGGTAGTCCATCACCTCTTCATAGAGCTTGGCGATCAACTGGTTGGTGGTCATGCCATCGACTTCGGCGATCTCACTGAGAATGTCCCAGAACTGGTTCTCCAGCCGCAGCGTGGTCACCACCCCGCAGATGCGCAGCGAGCGCGAGCGTGACTCGTACAGGATCGGGTCGGCTTTGACGTACAGCTCGCACATGCGCAGGCCTCCGCTTACAAAGTGATTTTAGTGCCCAACAGACCGAGGAAACCGGCCAGCCAGCTCGGGTGTGCCGGCCAGGCTGGAGCCGTCGCCAGATTGCCCTGAACGTGACCTTGCGTCACCGGGATATCGATGAACGTGCCTCCAGCCAAACGCACTTCTGGCGCACAGGCGGGATAAGCACTGCATTCGCGACCTTCAAGAATCCCCGCCGCCGCCAACAATTGCGCACCATGGCAGACCGCCGCAATCGGTTTGCCGGCCTTGTCGAAGGCTTGCACCAGTTGCAGGACTTTTTCGTTCAGGCGCAGGTATTCCGGCGCCCGACCACCCGGCACCAGCAACGCGTCGTAGTCCGCCGCATCGACCTTGGCGAAGTCGTAGTTCAGTGCGAACAGATGACCGGGTTTCTCGCTGTAGGTCTGGTCGCCTTCGAAATCATGGATCGCGGTGCGTACGGTCTGCCCGGTGGTTTTGTCCGGGCACACCGCATGCACCGTATGACCGACCATCAGCAGCGCCTGGAACGGCACCATCACTTCGTAGTCTTCGACATAATCGCCGACCAGCATCAGAATTTTTTTCGCGGCCATGGGGATGACTCCTCTGGTAAAAAATTGGGCAGGAAGGAGTATTCAAGGTAGTCCGAATCCAGCGACGCGGGTAATAACCAGCTACTACGCAGTAGGTACTGCGTCATCGTTCATCGCGGGCAAGCCCGCTCCCACAGGGTACGGTGTCGTTTTTTGTGGGAGCGGGCTTGCCCGCGAAGGCGTCCGCAAACTGTACGGATAAGTCTGCGTCTAGCTGTAACAGCGCAGCCTGCACAGTTTATGGCTAGATGAACACTCTCCCGCCACTTTCGAATTCTGGTTACCGTTATGTCCTCCCGCGAAAACACCGGCATGGCCCTGGGCCTGCTCGGCGTCGTCATCTTCAGCCTGACCCTGCCCTTCACCCGGATCGTGGTGCAAGAAGTCCATCCGCTGCTCAACGGCCTGGGTCGAGCGTTGTTCGCGGCGATTCCGGCGGCGATGTTGTTGCTCTGGCGGCGGGAGAAATGGCCAACCTGGAAGCAGGTCAAAGGCCTGACCCTGGTGATCGCCGGAGTGATTCTCGGTTTCCCGGTGCTCTCGGCCTGGGCCATGCAAACCCTGCCGGCGTCCCATGGCGCACTGGTCAACGGTTTACAGCCATTGTGCGTGGCGCTGTATGCGGCATGGTTGTCCCATGAGCGGCCGTCGAAAGCCTTCTGGGCTTGCGCCGCATTGGGCAGTGCGTTGGTCCTGGGTTACGCGTTGATCAGCGGTGCCGGAAGTATCCAGGCCGGTGATCTGTTGATGCTCGGGGCAATTGCCATCGGTGGCCTGGGTTACGCCGAAGGTGGCCGGTTGGCCAAGGAGATGGGCGGCTGGCAGGTGATCTGCTGGGCGCTGGTGCTGTCGACACCGCTGTTGATCGGCCCGGTGACGTATCTGGCGCTACAGCACCAAGGCGAGATTTCAGCGAAAACCTGGTGGGCCTTCGGTTACGTGTCGCTGTTCTCGCAGTTCATCGGCTTCTTCGCCTGGTACGCCGGGCTGGCGATGGGTGGCATCGCCCGGGTCAGTCAGATCCAGCTGCTGCAGATTTTCTTTACCATCGCCTTCTCGGCGCTGTTCTTTGGCGAACACATCGAACCGATTACCTGGCTGTTTGCGGTCGGGGTGATCGTTACCGTGATGCTCGGGCGCAAGACGGCGGTCAAATCAAATGTGGGAGCGAGCCTGCTCGCGAAGGGGCCGTCACATGCACCCTCGGTGTTGGCAGTCAGTCCGCCATCGCGAGCAGGCTCACTCCCACAGGATCAGAGATAACCGTCAGCTCGGAGCAAGGTTTCCAGACAATGCTCGCTGATGTGGTAGAACGCCTTGAGCTCCTGGATTTTCACTAACAGCTGGGCCGGGTCCACCGGCTCCGCACGTTTGACCGCCAGGATCATCTTGTTCTTGTTGGTGTGGTCCAGGGAGATGAACTCGAAGACCTTGGTTTCATACCCGCAGGCCTCGAGGAACAACGCCCGCAGGCTGTCGGTGACCATTTCGGCTTGCTGCCCCAGGTGCAAACCGTATTGCAGCATCGGCTTGAGCAGCGCCGGGCTCTGGATTTGCAGGCGAATCTGCTTATGGCAGCACGGCGAGCACATGATGATTGCCGCACCGGAGCGGATGCCGGTGTGGATCGCGTAGTCGGTGGCAATGTCACAGGCATGCAGGGCGATCATCACGTCCAGCTCGCTCGGTGCCACGCTACGCACATCACCACATTTGAACACCAGCCCCGGATGTTCAAGGCGCGCCGCAGCGGTGTTGCACAGAGTGACCATGTCCTCACGCAACTCGACACCGGTGACCACGCCTTCGACGTGCAAGGTGTTGCGCAGGTAATCGTGAATGGCGAAGGTCAGGTAGCCCTTGCCAGAACCGAAGTCCGCCACCCGTACCGGTTTATCCAGCGCCAGCGGTGAAGACGTCAGCGCATGGCTGAAGACTTCGATGAACTTGTTGATCTGCTTCCACTTGCGCGACATCGCCGGAATCAGCTCGTGCTTGCTGTTCGTTACACCGAGATCCGCGAGGAACGGTCGGGTCAGGTCGAGGAAGCGGTTCTTCTCACGGTTGTGCTCGGCGGACGGCACTTCGCGCAGTTGCTGGGGCTTGCTCTTGAACAGCGAACTCTTGCCCTTTTTGCTGTATTCGAGCTGGGCTTCATCGGTCAGCGCCAGCAGGTGAGCGTTTTTGAAGTCCTGCGGCAACAGTGCAGCAATCGTCGCGATGCCCTCTTCAACCGGGAAGTTCTTGGTGATGTCACGCGTCTTGTAGCGATAGACGAAGGACAGGCACGGCTGATCCTTGACCGTCAGTTGCTTGATGATGATTCGCTGCAAGTCGACTTCAGCGCCGACGTACTTGGCCAGCACCAGTTTGATGAAGGCGTTCTGTGCCAGGCTGGTGCTCAGCAGGTCGATAAATTGCGCGTGATGATCCGGCGTGAGGCTGGCGGGAGTTGCGGTAACAGACATGTAAAAAGCGCCTCGGGCGGTGCGGATCGGGGAATGACCGGTATTTTAGGGGGGATGGCGCGTCGGGACACGCAGTTATTTACGAACGGTGCACATCCTGTGGCGAGGGAGCTCGCTCCCGCTCGGTTGCGAAGCAGCCGCAAGACAGGCAACCGCGATGACCTGATGGACCATGTCTGCTGGTTTTAGGGCCGCTTCGCGCCCCAGCGGGAGCGAGCTCCCTCACCACAAAGTTCCCGGTTCTAAATCCCGGAAACAGCTTCAGCCCAGAACCACCAACCGGTTCGGCAACTCATTGCGCGCCTGCGTCACCGGCACATGCACCTTGAGCAACTCGCCACAGGCCTCGATGCAGGTGACAAAGCCCTGCAATGTCTGGCCCTGTTTCACCTGTCGGGTGAAGGCTGCGACGATCGGATCCCAGCTTTTGGCAGGCAGCCGACTGGAAATCCCTTCGTCCACCAGAATCTCCACATAGCGCTCGGCTTCACAGACGAAAATCAGCACGCCGGTGCCGCCGACGGTGTGGTGCAGGTTCTGCTCCAGAAACTGCCGACGCGCCAGGTTCGAGGCGCGCCAGTGGCGCACCGACCGCGGGATCAGGTGGGTGGTGATCGACGGAATCCGGAACACCAGGCACAGCACGATAAAACTCACCCACTGCACCAGCAGCAAGCTGTGCATGTTCAGCCAGCCAGTAACGTAGTGCACGATGCCCGGCACGATCAGCGCCAGCAGGCTGGCCCAGAGCAGCGGGATGTAGGCGTAGTCGTCGGCCCGGGCTGCGAGCACGGTGACCAGTTCAGCGTCGGTGTCGCGCTCGACACGCACGATGGCCTCGGCGACTTTGCGCTGTTCGTGTTCCGTCAGTAATGCCATGGTTTTGAATGCTCGCTCATTATTGTTATCACCAGCCGCCCGACGAACCGCCGCCCCCGAAACTGCCCCCGCCGCCGCTGAAGCCGCCGCCCCCTCCCAAACCGCCGCCAAAGCCTCCGCCGCCAAACCCGCCGGAACCTCCGCGACCGCCACCACGGGGCAGGATGCCGAGCATCTGCATGATAGAAATCGTCAGGATAAACAGCACCGCCAATAACACGAATACTGTCGGATGACGCCCGATAAAGTCGCTGCCCTGATCACCGCCCGAATCATAAATCGTCGACGGTTCATCCAGTGGGCTGCCGCCCAGTACCACCAGCATCGCGGCAACGCCGTCACTGATGCCTTTGCTGAAATTGCCGGACTTGAACGCCGGAGTGATCACCTGATTGATGATCACCGAACTTTGCGCATCGGTCAGCCGATCCTCCAGGCCATACCCGACTTCGATCCGCAGCTTGCGCTCGGCGCGAGCGACGATCAGCAAGGCGCCATTGTTCTTGCCCTTCTGACCGATGCCCCAGTAACGCCCCAGCTGATAACCATACTCATCGATGCTGGTGCCTTGCAGGTCCGGCAGCGTCACCACCACCAACTGCTCGCCGGTGGCCTGCTCGTGGGCCTGGAGTTGCTGAGTCAGTTGCTCGCGCACCGCAGGTTCGATCATCTGGGCGTTGTCCACCACCCGACCGGTCAGCGCCGGAAACTTCAACTCGGCCTGAGTGGTGATGGCAAAGATCCAAAGCATCACCGCCAGGCTGATTTTCAAAACGCGCATTGGCACCTCATCCCTAATGGCTCATGCCTCATGGCTCTTTCCTCATGATTCATGGGGTGGTATCCCGACAGAATTGAAAACCCGCCGGGAACCTGCGCTGATCAGAACTTCACTTGCGGCGCCTTGTCGGCACCCGGGCTGGTGGCCTCGAAGGTGTCGCGCAACGGCAGGTCGCTGTACAGCACGCTGTGCCACATACGGCCAGGGAACGTCCGCAGTTCGGTGTTGTAGTTCTGCACTGCCAGGATGAAATCCCGACGCGCCACGGCGATACGGTTTTCGGTGCCTTCAAGCTGCGATTGCAGCGCCAGGAAGTTCTGGTTGGCCTTCAAGTCCGGATAACGCTCGGACACCACCATCAAACGACTGAGGGCGCCGCTGAGCTGATCCTGGGCCTGCTGGAACTGCTTGAGTTTTTCCGGGTTGTCGAGGGTGCTGGCATCGACCTGAATCGAGGTCGCCTTGGCCCGCGCTTCGACCACCGCCGTCAGGGTCTCCTCTTCATGCTTGGCGTAACCCCTGACCGTTTCCACCAGGTTGGGGATCAGGTCGGCGCGACGCTGGTACTGGTTCTGCACTTGCGACCAGGCCGCCTTGGCCTGTTCGTCGAGGGTCGGAATGGTGTTGATGCCACAGCCGGTCAGAACCGTGCCGAGCAACATCAACACCGCGATTTGCCAGCCCGAACGATAGCGCTGTTGTACATTCATGTGAGTGATTCTCCCTTGCCCATTACCCTGGAAATATTCCTGCGCGCCTTCAATTCGAACTCTTGGGGCATAATCTGCCACCGCCACTGGATTGCACCGGGCCAATCGGCTAAAAGATGCCCAGCGCAAAAAGAGTTTAGAAGTGTGCTGCATTTAGTCGAACAACAACAGACGCTCCCTAATTTTGGCTGACCGGCGTGTAACCACTGCGCCCGTTTAGGCTTTTGAGAAAACTATTCATGAAGAAGCTGTGTTTGCTGGGCCTTGCCATCGGCCTGGCCAGTCACTCCGTATGGGCCGATACAACGCCTGCACCGATTGAAAACAAGGACGCTTTCATCAGCAACCTGATGAAGCAGATGACCCTCGAAGAAAAGATCGGCCAATTGCGCCTGATCAGCATCGGCCCGGAAATGCCCCGCGAGATGATCCGCAAGGAAATCGCCGCCGGCAACATCGGCGGCACCTTCAACTCGATCACTCGCCCGGAAAACCGTCCGATGCAGGACGCGGCCATGCGCAGCCGGTTGAAGATCCCGATGTTCTTCGCCTATGACGTGATCCACGGCCATCGGACCATTTTCCCTATCCCTCTGGCCCTGGCCTCGAGCTGGGACATGGACGCGATTGGCCGCAGCGGGCGCATTGCCGCCAAGGAAGCCGCGGCCGACAGCCTCGACATCACCTTCGCGCCGATGGTCGATATCTCCCGCGACCCGCGTTGGGGCCGCACCTCCGAAGGTTTCGGCGAAGACACTTATCTGGTCTCGCGCATCGCCAAAGTGATGGTCAAGGCCTACCAGGGCGAGACCCCGAGCGCGGCCGACAGCATCATGGCCAGCGTCAAGCACTTCGCCCTGTACGGCGCAGTCGAAGGCGGTCGCGACTACAACACCGTCGACATGAGCCCGGTGAAGATGTACCAGGACTACCTGCCGCCGTACCGCGCCGCCATTGACGCCGGCGCCGGTGGGGTGATGGTTGCGCTGAACTCGATCAACGGCATTCCGGCCACCGCCAACCTGTGGCTGATGCAGGACCTGCTGCGCAAGGAGTGGGGCTTCAAGGGCCTGGCGGTCAGCGACCACGGGGCAATCTTCGAGCTGATCAAGCACGGCGTGGCCCGCGACGGTCGCGAAGCAGCGAAGCTGGCGATCAAGGCCGGCATCGACATGAGCATGAACGACACCCTGTACGGCAAGGAATTGCCAGGGCTGCTGAAGTCCGGCGAAATCCAGCAGAGCGACATCGACAACGCCGTGCGTGAAGTGCTGGGCGCCAAGTACGACATGGGCCTGTTCAAGGACCCGTACCTGCGTATCGGCAAGGCCGAGGATGATCCGGCCGACACTTACGCCGACAGCCGACTGCACCGCGCCGAGGCCCGTGACGTTGCACGTCGCAGCATGGTGTTGCTGAAGAACCAGAACGAAACCCTGCCGCTGAAGAAGACCGCGAAAATCGTTCTGGTCGGCCCGCTGGCCAAGGCACCGATCGACATGATGGGCAGCTGGGCTGCCGCCGGCAAACCGGAGCAGTCGGTCACCTTGCTCGATGGCATGACCCGCGCCCTCGGCGATAAGACCAAGCTGACCTACGTCCGTGGCGCCAATATCACTGAGGACAAGAAAGTCCTCGATTACCTGAACTTCCTCAACTTCGATGCTCCGGAAGTGGTGAATGATCCGCGCTCGGCGCAGGTCATGATCGACGAAGCCGTGAAAGCCGCTCAGCAGTCCGATGTCATCGTGGCAGCGGTCGGCGAGTCGCGTGGTATGTCCCACGAGTCATCGAGCCGTACCGACCTGAATATCCCGGCCAATCAGCGCGACCTGATCAAGGCCCTGAAAGCCACCGGCAAACCGTTGGTGCTGGTGCTGATGAACGGCCGTCCGCTGACGATTCTCGAAGAGAAGGACCAGGCTGACGCGATTCTTGAAACCTGGTTTACCGGTACCGAAGGCGGCAACGCGATTGCTGACGTGCTGTTCGGTGACTACAACCCGTCCGGCAAGCTGCCCATCAGCATCCCGCGTTCGGTGGGGCAGATTCCGACCTACTACAACCACCTGAGCATCGGTCGCCCGTTCACCCCTGGCAAACCGGGCAACTACACCTCGCAGTATTTCGATGACACCACCGGTCCTCTGTTTCCATTCGGCTACGGTTTGAGCTACACCAGCTTCAGCCTGTCGGACATGGCCCTGTCGTCGACCACGCTGAACAAGACCGGCAAGATCGACGCCAGCGTGACCGTTAAAAACACCGGCAAGCGCGACGGCGAAACCGTGGTGCAGTTGTACATTCAGGACGTGGTCGGTTCGATGATTCGCCCGCTCAAGGAGCTGAAGAACTTCCAGAAAGTGATGCTCAAGGCCGGCGAACAGAAAGTCATCCACTTCACCATCGACGAGGACGACCTGAAGTTCTACAACGCCCAGCTCAAATACGCGGCAGAACCTGGCAAGTTCAACGTGCAGATCGGCCTCGATTCCGAGGACGTGACGCAGCAGAGCTTCGAGTTGCTGTAACCCTGAAGTTACCTGAAGTACCTGTGGGAGCGAGCCTGCTCGCGATGGCGATATAACAGTCAACAGTGATGTTGAATGTTATGGCCTCATCGCGAGCAAGCTCGCTCCCACATTGTTTTTTAGTGTTTGGGGGATTGTGTTCAGCCCCGCCGATCCAGCAGATTCACCACCATCCGATCCACCCATCCCCACACTCGCTGCTTGATCCGTCGCCACAACGGTCGGCGTTGCCATTCCTCAAGACTGACCCTATGACTCAGGGCAAAGTCCCTCTCGAAACTCGCCGCCACTGCCAGGCTCAGCGTCGGATCGACGGCTTCCAGGTTGGCCTCCAGGTTGAACCGCAGATTCCAGTGATCGAAATTGCATGAGCCAATGCTCACCCAGTCATCGATCAGGACCATTTTCAGGTGCAGGAAACACGGCTGGTATTCGAAGATCTTCACCCCGGACTTGAGCAGGCGCGGGTAATAACGATGCCCGGCGTAGCGCACTGACGGATGATCGGTACGCGGCCCGGTCAGCAGCAGGCGCACATCGATGCCCCGTGCAGCCGCCTTGCGCAACGAGCGGCGGACTTTCCAGGTCGGCAGGAAATAAGGCGTGGCCAGCCAGATTCGCTGCTGACCGCTGTTCAACGCACGAAACAGCGACTGCAGGATGTCCCGATGTTGCCGGGCATCGGCATACGCTACCCGACCCATGCCTTCACCCATCGGCGGCACCCGTGGCAGACGCGGCAAACCGAAATGGGAGGCAGGTTTCCAGGCGCGGCGGTGGCGGTTGGCAATCCATTGGCGGTCGAACAGCAACTGCCAGTCGAGCACCAGCGGGCCGCCGATTTCCACCATCACTTCATGCCACTCACTGGTTTCGCAACCTGGGGTCCAGAACTCGTCGGTGACGCCCGTGCCGCCGACCACCGCCAGCGACTGATCGACCAACAGCAACTTGCGGTGGTCACGGTAAAGGTTGCGCACCCAGCGCCGCCAGCTCAGGCGATTGTAAAAACGCAGCTCCACGCCGGCCTCGATCAGCCGTCGCCGCAGACTCAGGGTGAATGCCAGGCTGCCGTAGTCATCGAACAGGCAACGCACGCGCACCCCGCGCCCGGCGGCTTGCACCAGCGCCTGAACGATCATCTCGGCACAGGCGCCCGCCTCCACCAGGTACAGCTCAAGTTCGACCTGTTCCCGCGCAGCGGCAATCGCCGCCAGCATTCGTGGAAAAAACTGCGGCCCGTCGATCAACAGCTCATAGCGATTGCCGTCGCGCCAGGGAAACACTGCACCGCTCATGTCAGCGCGCCGTGAAAATCAGCACCGCACCCACCGGCACCGACGAACTGATGGCAGACAGGCCGGCGACCGTGCGCAGGGTTTCCAGCCCTGGCAGCAGATCGAAATCCTCCGCTTTAATGACCAGCGGTTCCAGGGTCACCACTTGAAAGCGCCGATCATCGAGGCGTGTCGCCAGCAACTCGGCGTTGTACGCGTGCTCTTTGCCGTGAAGGCTGACCGTCAGTGGCAAACGCAATTCGAGTTGCGCACCGGGGGCCAGATCCTTGATCGGCCGCAAATCGATCTGCGTGCTGATCAGCGCTTCAGGGAACGTCTTGATCTCGAACAGCTCTTTGCGCATGCGCTCATCGCGTAGCGGAATGCCGCTGTTGACCGACTCCAGTTCGACCTGCACTTGCGCCTGGCCGTTGGCGTCGACCTTGCCATGCAGCACCAGGAAGCGCTGAACTTCGGAGAGGTTGGCGTTCTTGGTGGAGATAAACGACAGACGTGAAGACTCACCGTCCAGGTACCAGTCGGCGTGGGCTGGCGAGGTAACGAAAGCCAATGGCAGCAAGGCCAGGGCTGTGCAGCAAAACCGCTTGAACATAAACACTCATGGGTAAGTAAACCTGAGCCGAACCTTAGCCTGAGTGAACGCGCTTGCAAACCGCGCAAGGCAAAAGAGCGCACTTATGGGTTCAACCGACACCCCTGGCGAATCCCCAGCCACGCAGCGATATGACTGCGCCCCATGCCGCTGACCGTCACGCGCTTGTTGGGAGCGTCATCGAGAAAACTGCTGACGGGCACGTATTGCGTCACATAGCCCTGGCAATAATCCGCCGGGTTGTTCTCGACATACCGGCACGAGCAATACTCCTTGGCGGTGTAGGCGCTGATGATGTCGGGGAACGCCCACAACGCAACTCGCTCCTGCCAGATCCAGCCGAGCAGCACAGCGATCAACAACAGCAACACGCTGAGCCGTGGTCGACGGCGAATAAATCTGAAATTCATGGCTGCACCTTCTGCGCAAATGCCGCCAGTGCCAGCCTGAGCAATTCGTTGTGCCGGTAACTGCCGTCGCGATCATCGCCATAGCGCACGATCACCAGGTTCTCGCTGGGCACCACGTACAGCGCCTGCCCCCAATGGCCGAGTGCAGCGAAGGTGTCATCAGGTGCGTCCTCCCAGGGTCTTTCGGCGCCATCGACTGCCCGATTGAGCCACCAATGCCCGCCGGGAACGGCTTCATCCTGATTGGCCTTGAAGCGCATGAACGGTTGGCGGTTGAACTCGACCCAGTCCTTTGGCAGCAACTGCCGGTTACCCCAGCGACCGTCGCGCTGCATCAACAGGCCGATCCGCGCCAGATCGCGCGCCGTCATATAGGCATAGGACGAGGCAACAAACGTCCCCGCCGCATCGCTCTCCCAAACTGCACTGCGAATCCCCAGGGGGCCGAACAACGCGGTCCATGGATAGTCGGCGTAGCGCTGCGCACCGACCATGGTCTTCAGCGTTGCCGACAATAGATTGCTGTCACCGCTGGAATAACGAAACGCCTGACCCGGCGGGCTGAACTCGTCATGGCCGGCAGCGAACGCGGCAATGTCCTGGCGTCCATGGGTGTAGAGCATCGCCACTATCGAAGAATTCAGCGGTGCATATTCGTAGGTTTCCTGCCAATCCAGCCCCGAGGCCCAATGCAGCAGATCCGCGATGGATACCTTCGGATGGCTCTGCAAGGGTGGATAAAACTTCACGGCCGGGTCCTGCAATTTGAACAAGCCTTCGCCATAGGCCACGCCCAGCACCGTGGCCATCAGGCTTTTACTGACGGACCAGGTCAGGTGCGGTGTGTCGACGGTCGTCGGGCCGGCGTAGCGTTCGTAGATCAGTTGCCCGTCACGAATCACCAGCAAGGCGTCGGTGCGAATGCCTGTGCGGCTGCCGTCGTCACGCGGTGCAAAGGCGTAATCCTCCAGTGCCTCAAGCGCTGGACCACTGATTTTCGGGCCGTGCGACCATTGCTCGGCAGGCCAGTTTTCCGCCAGAACCGGAAGGCTGGCCAGCAACATCAATAGCAGCGACAGGCGTTTGAACACGGTAGGCACTCAGAGGGATTAACCCTCTGAGCGTAGTCGAGATAAATGACAGTTCGAAAGTTGCGCTTTAGGTGAGACCGTCATCGCGAGCAGGCTCGCTCCCACAGGGGCTTGTGTAGAACACAAAACTGCGACATGGCATCAATCCAATGTGGGAGCGAGCCTGCTCGCGATGAGGCCCTTCAGTTCAGCGAAGATCCCGCCAATGCCTTGGCCAACCGCTTGGCCCGGGCTCCCGCAGCCAGATCGAGCACCGCCTGATCGCGCGTCCACAACGCCGCCCATTGTGGCGGTCCGGCGGCAAAGGCTTCATTGAGCACTGGCTTGAGCCCATCGAACTGCGCAAACAACCCGCCCAGCAACACATGCCCGGCGCTACTGTTCGGCGATTGGCGGCTGACTTCCGCACACCCGGCCAACAGTGCCAGCAACTTCAATTGAAGGTCTTGCGGCCAGGCGCGGTCCTGACCGACACCGTACAGCCAGGCACTCATGGCGCTGAGTACATAGACGTCTTCCAGGGTGCGGAACGGTTTGACGTACGCATCCCAGCCATCTCCAGCGAGCAGCTCACACAGCGCGTTGTCGAGAAACAGCCGGCCGTGACTGATGTCCGGCATCAAGGCAATGGCCGGCAGCTTTTCAACTCGTACGCCGGGTTCGCCGGGATACACCACCGCCAGACTCAAACGCGGTGACTCGCCCAGCTCTTCGCTGCGTGCCGCGACCAACAGCCAGTCCGCCGCATCACCCGCGGTCACGAAATCCTTGCGCCCGCTCACACGCAAATCCTTGAGCCGGGTGTGCAGGTCCGCCGGGCGCAGGCTGCGCTGCTCAGTCGCACACAATGCCCCCAGGCTCAGCGGTGCACTGGGCCACAACATGCGCAACGCCGCCTGGTACCCCACCAGAAAGGCCAACCCCGGCGTTGCCATCATCCGCCCGCCGCGCACCGCCAATTCGAACGGTGTCACCGCGCCCAATACATGCAACAACGTCGCATACCCCTCTGCCAGGTCGGGGTTTTCGGGCTGGCGCTGGTTACAGTTCAACAAGGCTTGCCAAGGCATAAACGGGTCCTCTGGGGCTGTCACACAAGCATCACCAAAGCTTCATGGCGATGACACCGGGGCTACATAGCCTGACTTTGCACAACAAAGTCGATCGACTGCAACCCAAGACGGGTGAGCAGCCCGTACGGAGATTCGCAATGACTCAGATCGCCCGCATCAGCGACACCGGCAATGAACGCCGCCTGCAAGCCGAACGCCTGATCGGCGCCGAGGCGTTGCAGGAAGCCCAGGCCCTGCGCTTCAACGTTTTCAGTGGCGAGTTCAACGCCAAGCTCAAAGGCGCAGAGTTGGGGCTGGACATGGATGACTATGATGTTCACTGCGCCCACATTGGCGTGCGTGATTTGAATAGCGGACGCCTGGTAGCAACCACGCGTTTGCTCGACCATCAGGCCGCCAGCAGCCTGGGGCGTTTTTACAGCGAAGAAGAATTCAGCCTGCACGGCCTGGTCCATCTGCAAGGGCCGATCCTGGAAATCGGTCGCACCTGCGTCGACCCGGCCTACCGCAACGGCGGCACCATCGCCGTGCTCTGGGGCGAGTTGGCTGAAGTGCTGAATCAGGGCGGCTACAGCTACCTGATGGGCTGCGCGAGCATCCCGATGCAGGACGGCGGCATTCAAGCCCAGGCGATCATGCAGCGCTTGCGTGAACGCTATCTGTGCACCGAGCACCTGCGCGCCGAACCGAAGAAACCGTTGCCGGCCCTCGACATCCCGTCCAACGTGATCGCCGAAATGCCGCCACTGCTCAAGGCCTACATGCGCCTGGGCGCGAAGATCTGCGGCGAGCCGTGCTGGGACGAAGATTTCCAGGTCGCCGACGTGTTCATCCTGCTCAAGCGTGACGAGCTGTGCCCGCGTTACGCCAAACACTTCAAGGCGGCAGTCTGATGAGCCGGCTGCGGGTGTACGCGCGAATCGCGCGAGTGCTGCTGGTGGTCGCGCTGGGCTTGAGCATGGCCAGCGTGTTCGGGCTGTTCGAGCGCATGGGGGTGGCAAACTCGATGGTGCGGCGCCAACGCTGGTCGCGGTTTTTCATGACTCGGCTGAGCAACGCCCTGCCCTTTCGCGTGACGGTCCACGGTGAACTGCCGCAAAAGCCGATGCTCTGGGTCAGTAACCATGTGTCCTGGACCGACATCCCGCTGCTGGGCATGCTCACGCCCTTGTCCTTCCTGTCCAAGGCCGAAGTGCGTACCTGGCCGGTCGCCGGCTGGTTGGCGGCAAAGGCTGGCAGCCTGTTCATTCGTCGAGGTTCGGGTGACAGCCAACTGATCCGCAAACAGATGAGCCGCCACCTGGAGCAGGCCCATCCGTTGCTGATGTTCCCGGAAGGCACCACCACCGATGGCCGTTCGTTACGCACCTTTCACGGTCGCTTGCTGTCTGCGGCCATTGACGCGGACGTGGCGCTGCAACCGGTGGCCGTTCGTTATCTGCGCGACGGCCAGATCGACCCGCTCGCGCCGTTCATTGGCGATGACGACTTGCTCTCGCACTTGATGCGCTTGTTCGCCAACGATCAGGGCGACGTCGAGATCCATCTGCTCAAACCGATTGCCTGCCACGGCCAGGAACGCGCGGCGCTGGCCTTTGCGGCGCAGCAAGCGGTGCAGAAGGCGTTGTTTGGAGCATTGCCGGAAACACAGCCAACTCCGTTACGTCCGGCCATAGCTGCTTGACGCTGTACCCTGTGGGAGCGAGCCTGCTCGCGATAGCGGTTTGCCAGTCACCGACAATGTTGACTGTCAGGCCCTCATCGCGAGCAGGCTCGCTCCCACATTAGATTTGTGCAGTCAGATGGTTATGCGCAAACCGTTGCAACTCTGGATAGAACAACCGGAAATCCTCGCTCAACGGTTCATACAACCGCTGCAACTCCTCCATCGCCGCGGCCAGTTCTTCAGGCCGTGACAGGCGCCGTGAAATCCCCCGCAGCACCTGGTCCAGCACTGCAAACTCCCGATAAGAACCAAGCCAGTCATTCGCCGCCATGTGCGGGGCGATCTGCGCCAGTCGCCCTGGCAACTGCGGTTCGGCAGCCAGCACCCGGTACACATCCGAAGTGAACTGTTCCAGCGGCAGGTCCGCGTAAAGCCTCCAGTCCCGCGCCAGGCAATGGTCGAAAAACACATCGAGCACGATCCCGGCATACCGCCGTCGCGTCAGCGTAAAGCGCGACAACGCCAGGTCGACCAACGGATGGCGGTCGGTAAACACATCGATGCTGCGATGCAGCTGAATGGCCGATTCGATTTCCGGATTGAACTGCCCTTGCAGCTGACCCTTGACGAAATCGCCATACAAACTGCCGAGCATTTGACCGGGGCGCTGGCCACCGAGATGAAGATGTGCGAGATAGTTCATGCCGCGTAGCTTAGCACTGCGCCACTCATATCGTTATAACCCGATATACCGATTTAGACTGACATCAGATCAAAATCATATTGGTATATCGCGAAATACCGATTTAAAGTTCGCCTCATCGCGATATAACGTTTTACCCAACCCGAGCACTGCCATGTCCACCATTGACCTCGACGAAATAATAAAAGCCCTGGCGCACCCGGTACGGCGAGAAATCCTGCACTGGCTCAAAGATCCGACCGTCGAATTCCCCGACCAATCCCACAGCAACGAGCACGGCGTCTGTGCCGGGCAGATCGATCAACGTTGCGGTTTGTCGCAGTCCACGGTTTCCGCCCATCTGGCGACCTTGCAACGCGCCGGCCTGATCAGCAGCCGTAAAGTCGGCCAGTGGCATTTTTTCAAACGCAACGAGGAAACCATTCAGGAATTCCTCCGCACCTTCAGCAAAGAGCTCTGACCCTTTGTACGCCGACAAGGAATCGACAATGCCCCTCTCGCTACTCATTCTGGCCCTCAGCGCCTTCGCCATCGGCACCACCGAGTTCGTCATCATGGGCTTGCTGCCCGATGTGGCGGCCGACCTTGGTGTGTCGATCCCTGGCGCCGGGTGGCTGGTGACTGGCTACGCCCTGGGTGTGGCCATCGGCGCGCCGTTCATGGCACTGGCCACTGCCAGACTGCCACGCAAGGCTGCGCTGGTCGCGTTGATGGGCATTTTCATCGTCGGCAACCTGCTCTGCGCCCTGGCCAGTGACTACCAAGTGCTGATGTTCGCCCGAGTCGTCACCGCCCTGTGCCATGGCGCGTTCTTCGGTATCGGCTCAGTGGTGGCCGCAGGTCTGGTGCCTGCCAATAAACGTGCTTCGGCCGTCGCACTGATGTTCACCGGCCTGACCCTGGCCAACGTGTTGGGCGTACCGCTGGGCACTGCGCTGGGTCAGGAAGCCGGCTGGCGCTCGACCTTCTGGGCAGTGACCGTGATCGGCGTGATTGCGCTGATCGGCCTGATCCGCTTCCTGCCGGCCAAACGCGACGAAGAAAAACTCGACATGCGCGCCGAACTGCGCGTCCTCAAAGGCGCCGGTATCTGGCTGTCGTTGAGCATGACCGCACTGTTCGCCGCATCGGTCTTCACCTTGTTCACCTATGTCGCACCGCTGTTGGGCGAAGTCACCGGCGTCTCGCCACGCGGCGTGACCTGGACCCTGATGCTCATCGGCCTGGGCCTGACGGTCGGCAACATCATCGGCGGCAAGCTGGCTGACAAAGGCATGGCGGCGACGCTGATTGGCGTGTTCATCAGCATGGCGGTGGTCTCCACCGTGCTGACCTGGACCAGCGTCGCAGTGATCCCGACCGAAATCACCCTGTTCCTCTGGGCCACCGCGTGCTTTGCCGCCGTCCCCGCCCTGCAAGTGAACGTAGTGACCTTTGGCAAGGCGGCACCGAACCTGGTGTCGACCTTGAACATCGGCGCTTTCAATGTCGGCAACGCACTCGGTGCCTGGGTTGGCGGCAGCGTCATCGCCCACGGTTTCGGCCTGACCAGCGTGCCCCTCGCGGCCGCTGCGCTGGCGATCCTGGCGCTGCTGGTAACCCTGATTACTTTCCGTCAGAGCGGTAATCCCGAACTGGCCCCTGCTACCAACTGATACCTCACGAGGGTTGTATTAAATGACGACTATTTTCGATCCGATCAAGCTTGGCGACCTGCAACTGGCAAACCGCATCATCATGGCGCCACTGACCCGTTGCCGCGCCGACGAAGGCCGCGTACCCAACGCACTGATGGCTGAATACTACGTGCAGCGCGCGTCCGCCGGCCTGATCCTCAGCGAGGCCACCTCGGTCACGCCGATGGGCGTCGGCTACCCGGACACCCCGGGCATCTGGTCCAACGACCAGGTGCGTGGCTGGAGCAACGTGACCAAAGCGGTACACGGCGCCGGCGGCAAGATCTTCCTGCAACTGTGGCATGTGGGCCGGGTTTCCCACCCGTCCTACCTGAACGGCGAAGCACCGGTTGCACCGAGCGCCATCCAGCCAAAAGGTCATGTCAGCCTGGTTCGCCCACTGGCCGACTACCCAACGCCACGCGCACTGGAAACTGCTGAAATCGCTGACATCATCGACGCTTACCGTGTCGGTGCGGAAAACGCCAAGGCTGCCGGTTTCGACGGCGTGGAAATCCACGGCGCCAACGGCTACCTGCTCGACCAGTTCCTGCAAAGCAGCACCAACCAGCGCACCGACAATTACGGTGGCTCCCTGGAAAACCGTGCTCGCCTGTTGCTGGAAGTGACCGACGCCGCCATCGAAGTCTGGGGCGCAGGTCGCGTCGGTGTGCACCTGGCACCGCGCGCCGACTCCCACGACATGGGCGACGACAACCTGTCCGAGACCTTTACCTACGTCGCTCGCGAACTGGGTAAACGCGGCATCGCGTTCATTTGCTCCCGCGAGAAAGAAGCCGGCGACAGCCTCGGCCCACAACTGAAAGAAGCCTTCGGTGGCCCGTACATCGCCAACGAACGTTTCACCAAGGACAGCGCCAACGCCTGGCTCTCCAGCGGCAAGGCCGATGCAGTCGCCTTCGGCGTGCCGTTCATTGCCAACCCGGACCTGCCGGCACGCCTGAAAGCCGATGCGCCATTGAACGAACCGCGTCCAGAGCTGTTCTACGGCAAGGGTCCGGTCGGCTACATCGACTATCCGACGCTGTAATAAATCGCACTACAAACAAAAAGCCCCGACTCTCGCGAGTCGGGGCTTTTTGTTTTGTGATCAATTCAGGGCTAACGCTTGTGCTGCCCCATGCCACCGCCGGACCACTCAGGCCGAACACATCGGCGTGTCATGACTGGCAAACAGCACTACCGCCAGACAAATCAATGCAATGCCTTTGATGGGCTGTTCCGAGCCGTTGGAAATCGGGTTACTCACATTCATTCACAAACCCGCAACAAATCCCCTACAAAATACGTAGCTCGCTATCTATAAACTTGGCGAGCGTACGTATATAAAAGCACCCTTCACCCGAATCAGGCATTGACAGAAACGGATCCAATTACGCATTTTGTTTCAATTGCGTAGGCTGGGACTCAAGCGCAGCATGTCCAGACCTGTGTCGACGCAGCGCGCAGCTTCAATGTGTAGCTGAAAGCTGTCGGGAGCGAGCAGCCACTGATACAGGATGCCGTCAACATAAGCGTGAATGCTGATCGCAGCGCGGGCGGTGTCGAGATTCTCCGGCAACTGGCCCCGTTTCACTGCATTACGCAATGCCAGTTCGATACGCACATTGCACTCCAGACTGACGGTGCGGCGCTGCTGGCGCAGATCACACATTTCATCAGTGAATTCGCACTTGTGGAACAGAATCTCATTGATGCGTCGGGTCTTCGGGTCCAGGGCAACTTGATGAAACAAATGAATCAGCAGTTGGCGCATGCATCCCAGCGGATCCTCTTCCTCTGCGCTTTCGCTCGCCCTGGCCATCTCATCCAGCGGCTCATGCAAGCTGTCGAGCATCGCCTGAACCAGATCGGCCTTGTTGCTGAAATGCCAGTAGATGGCCCCACGCGTAACACCGGCCAGGGTAGCGATGTCCGCCAGTGTCGTGCGCGCCACGCCCCTTTCGTAAAAGGCCTTTTCTGCCGCTTCGAGTATCTGGCTGCGGGTTTCTTGAGCTTCCTCTTTAGTGCGACGGACCATGGCAGTAAAACCTCAATCAGGAATGCTTCAGCGATGTCTGTACACCGTCTGAATAAATGTGGGGCGAGCTCTCTGAGGTCTCATCCCCAGCCTACAATTCTCACCTTGCATCGACTTTTGTAACCGGATGGGTACTGAGCCGGGCTATTTACAAACAACCATGAACGTAAGTATATTCCTTAGCAAGCTACTTATCCACCCGGCATAATTTTTTTACCTTTACACTTTTCTTGTGCGCATGTTGCGCGCCTGACCCGAGGATCTTCATGCAATTCAAGCCAGCTGTTACCGCTCTGGTTACCGCCGTCGCCCTGGCATCGCTGCTCAGCGGATGTAAAAAGGAAGAGGCGCCCCCAGCCCCTCCAACCCCTCAGGTCGGCGTCGTAACCCTGCAACCTCAAGCCTTTACCCTGACATCCGAACTGCCGGGCCGCACAACGGCCTACCGCATCGCGGAAGTTCGACCACAGGTCAATGGCATCATTCTCAAGCGCCTGTTCAAGGAAGGCGGCGAAGTGAAGGAAGGCCAGCAGCTTTACCAGATCGATCCTTCGGTCTATCAGGCCACCCTGAACAGCGCACAAGCCAACCTGCAATCGACCAAGTCGATTTCCGATCGCTACAAGCAACTGGTCAACGAGCAAGCCGTAAGCCGTCAGGAATACGACACTGCCGTGGCCAACCGCTTGCAATCGGAAGCCGCCCTGAAAAGCGCAGAGATCAATGTGCGCTACACCAAGGTTTACGCACCGATTTCCGGTCGCATCGGCCGTTCTTCGGTCACCGAAGGCGCACTGGTCAGCAATGGCCAGGCCGACGCCATGGCCGTGATCCAGCAACTGGACCCGATCTACGTCGACGTTACCCAGTCCTCGGTCGAACTGCTGGAGCTGCGCCGCGAACTGGAAAGCGGTCGTCTGCAAAAGGCCGGCGAGAATGCCGCCATGGTCAAGCTGACCCTCGAAGACGGCAGCCAGTACAAACAACAGGGCAAGCTCGAGTTCTCCGAAGTGTCGGTTGACCAGACCACTGGCTCCGTGACCTTGCGTGCAGTGTTCCCGAACCCTGATCACACCTTGCTGCCCGGCATGTTCGTTCACGCCCAACTGCAAGCCGGGGTGAACGCCGCCGCGATTCTCGCGCCGCAACAGGGCGTGACCCGTGACCTCAAGGGAACGCCAACCGCTCTGGTGGTCGGTCCGGACAACAAGGTCGAGCTGCGTCAGCTCAAGGCCAGCCGCACGGTCGGCAGCCAATGGCTGATTGAAGATGGCCTCAAGGCCGGTGACCGCCTGATCACTGAAGGACTGCAATTCGTCAAACCTGGCGTTGTAGTCAAGCCCACTGAAGCGACTAACGTTGGCGCAAAGAACCCAGCCCCCGCACAGGCAGCTAACACTGCCACTGGCGGTAAAGGGGAGTAAACCATGTCGAAATTTTTTATCGACCGTCCGATTTTCGCCTGGGTAATTGCCCTGGTGATCATGTTGGTCGGGGCTTTATCGATCCTCAAGTTGCCGATCAACCAATACCCGAGCATCGCCCCGCCGGCGATCGCCATTTCCGTCACCTACCCGGGTGCTTCTGCACAAACCGTGCAGGACACCGTGGTGCAGGTGATCGAGCAGCAGCTCAACGGTATCGATAACCTGCGTTATGTGTCCTCGGAAAGTAACTCCGACGGCAGCATGACCATTACCGCGACCTTCGAGCAGGGCACCAACTCCGATACCGCGCAGGTCCAGGTCCAGAACAAACTGAACCTGGCCACCCCGCTGCTGCCGCAAGAAGTGCAGCAACAGGGTATCCGCGTGACCAAGGCAGTGAAAAACTTCCTGATGGTCATCGGCGTGGTTTCGCGCGACGGCAGCATGACCAAGGACGACCTGTCCAACTACATCGTTTCCAACATGCAGGACCCGATCTCGCGGACCGCGGGTGTCGGTGACTTCCAGGTGTTTGGTGCCCAGTACGCCATGCGTATCTGGCTCGACCCGGCCAAGTTGAACAACTTCAACCTGACCCCGGTCGATGTCAAAACCGCCATCGCTGCGCAGAACGTCCAGGTTTCCTCCGGTCAACTCGGTGGCTTGCCCGCCCTGCCCGGCCAGCAACTGAACGCCACGATCATCGGCAAGACCCGCTTGCAGACGGCCGAGCAGTTCAAGGAAATTCTGCTGCGGGTCAACAAGGACGGCTCGCAGGTTCGCCTGTCTGACGTTGCCGATGTCGGCCTCGGTGGCGAGAACTACAGCATCAGCGCCCAGTTCAACGGCAGCCCGGCTTCCGGTCTGGCAGTGAAACTGGCCAACGGCGCCAACGCCCTCGACACCGCCAAGGCCCTGCGCAAGACCATCGACAACCTCAAGCCATTCTTCCCGGAAGGGATGGAAGTGGTGTTCCCGTACGACACCACTCCGGTGGTGACCGAATCGATCAAGGGTGTGGTTGAAACCCTGGTCGAAGCGATCGTGCTGGTGTTCCTGGTGATGTTCCTGTTCCTGCAAAACTTCCGCGCCACGGTCATCACCACCATGACCGTACCGGTGGTGCTGCTGGGTACGTTCGGGATCCTCGCGGCGTTCGGCTTCAGCATCAACACCCTGACCATGTTCGGTATGGTGCTCGCCATCGGCTTGCTGGTGGACGATGCCATCGTCGTGGTGGAAAACGTCGAACGGGTGATGAGCGAAGAAGGACTCTCGCCCAAGGAAGCCACCAAGAAATCCATGGGCCAGATCCAGGGTGCGCTGGTCGGTATCGCACTGGTTCTGTCGGCGGTACTGCTGCCGATGGCGTTCTTCAGCGGTTCGACCGGGGTGATCTACAAGCAGTTCTCGATCACCATCGTTTCGGCCATGGCCCTTTCGGTATTGGTTGCCCTGATCTTCACCCCGGCGCTCTGCGCCACCATGCTCAAGGCGATTCCGAAAGGCGAGCACGGCACTCCGAAACGCGGCTTCTTCGGCTGGTTCAACCGTAACTTCGACCGTAGCGTAAGAAGCTACGAGCGCGGTGTCGGCAATATGCTCAAGCACAAGGCGCCGTACCTGCTGGCCTACATCATCATCGTGGTCGGCATGATCTGGCTGTTCACCCGCATTCCAACGGCGTTCCTGCCGGAAGAAGACCAGGGTGTACTCTTTGCCCAGGTCCAGACCCCGGCCGGCTCCACCTCCCAGCGCACCCAAGTGGTCGTGGACGAGATGCGTGAATTCCTGCTGCGTCCAGGCAAGGATGGCGGTGAAGGCGATGCAGTGAACTCGGTGTTTACCGTGACCGGCTTCAACTTCGCCGGCCGTGGCCAGAGTTCGGGCATGGCGTTCATCATGCTCAGGCCATGGCACGAGCGGAATGCCGACAACAGCGTGTTCAAGGTTGCGGCCCGTGCCCAACAGCACTTCTTCACCTTCCGTGACGCCATGGTGTTCGCCTTCGCGCCACCGGCGGTACTGGAATTGGGTAACGCCACCGGTTTCGACGTATTCCTGCAGGATCGCGCCGGCATCGGTCACGACAAGTTGATGGCTGCCCGCAACCAGTTCCTCGGTATGGCGGCGCAGAGCAAGGTGCTGTCGCAGGTCCGTCCGAACGGTCTGAACGACGAACCGCAATACCAGCTGGAAATCGACGATGAAAAGGCCAGTGCCTTGGGCATCACGATGACCGACATCAACAACACGCTGTCGATCGCGCTGGGCAGTAGCTACGTCAACGACTTCATCGACCGTGGTCGGGTGAAAAAGGTTTACGTACAAGGCCAGCCGGGTGCTCGCATGAGCCCTGAAGACCTGAAGAAATGGTATGTACGCAACAGCCAGGGCGCCATGGTTCCGTTCTCCGCGTTCGCCAAGGGCGAGTGGATCTACGGCTCGCCGAAGCTGGCGCGTTACAACGGCGTAGAAGCGATAGAAATCCTCGGGGCGCCAGCGCCTGGTTACAGCACCGGTGAAGCCATGGCCGAAGTCGAAGCCCTGGCCCAGAAACTGCCGGCAGGCGTGGGTATTTCCTGGACCGGTCTGTCGTATGAGGAACGTCTGTCCGGCTCGCAAGCTCCGGCGCTGTACGCCTTGTCGTTGCTGATGGTCTTCCTCTGTCTGGCGGCGCTGTACGAAAGCTGGTCGATTCCGATTGCGGTAATGCTGGTTGTACCGCTGGGGATCATCGGTGCCCTGCTCGCCACCAGCCTGCGCGGTCTGTCCAACGACGTGTACTTCCAGGTGGGTCTGTTGACCACCATCGGTCTGGCAGCGAAAAACGCCATTCTGATTGTCGAATTTGCCAAGGAACTGCATGAACAAGGGCGCAGCCTGGTCGATGCCGCGATCGAAGCCTGTCGGATGCGTTTGCGACCGATCATCATGACCTCGCTGGCCTTCGTCCTCGGCGTGGTACCGCTGGCCATTTCCACCGGCGCAGGTTCGGGTAGCCAGCATGCGATCGGTACCGGGGTTATCGGCGGTATGCTGACGGCCACCGTACTGGCGATCTTCTGGGTCCCACTGTTCTTTGTCACTGTGTCGTCAATGGGTCAACGCAAAACTGCGGATCAGGATGACGTCGCTATAGAAACTTCTAAAGAGGCTGGCCAATGAGCAAGTCGCTACTCTCCCTAGCCATAGCCGCGTTCGCGCTCGGTGGCTGCTCGCTGATACCGGATTATCAGCAGCCTGCTGCACCGATTGCGTCGCAATACCCACAAGGTCCGGCGTATTCGCCGGCCCAGGCCGCCAGCCAGGCTGCCGCCGAACAAGGCTGGAAGCAGTTTTTCCGTGACCCGGCGCTGCAACAGCTGATCCAGACCGCTCTGGAAAACAACCGCGACCTGCGTGTCGCGGCACTGAACATCGACGCCTTTGCGGCCCAATACCGCATCTCGCGCGCCGACCTGTTCCCGGCCGTCTCGGCGACCGGTAGCGGCAGCCGTCAGCGGATTCCGGCGCGAGCCTCGCAGACCGGTAAAGAGGGCATCAACGCCAGCTATTCGGCCACCGTGGGCGTCAGCGCCTATGAGCTCGACCTGTTCGGTCGGGTTCGCAGCCTGAACGAACAAGCGCTGCAAAACTATTTCGCCACTGAAGAGGCACGCCGCAGCACCCAGATCAGCCTGGTGGCCAGCGTGGCCAACGCCTACCTGACCTGGCAGGCCGACAAGGAACAGCTGAAACTGTCCCAGGACACCCTCGCCACCTTCGAAGAAAGCTACCGGCTCACCGCCCGCAGCAACGAAGTCGGCGTGGCGTCGGCGCTGGACCTGAGCCAGTCGCGTACGGCCGTGGAAACTGCCCGGGTCCAACAGGCGAAATTCACTCGCCTGGTGGCCCAGGATGAAAACAGCCTGGCGCTGCTGTTGGGCACCGGTATACCGGCCAACCTGGCCGCGGGCCAGCCGTTGTCCGATGACCTGCTCAGCGAAGTACCGGCCGGTCTGCCATCCGACCTGCTGCAACGTCGCCCGGACATCCTTGAAGCCGAACACAAGCTCAAGGCCGCCAACGCCAACATCGGCGCGGCACGGGCAGCGTTCTTCCCGAGCATCAGCCTGACCGCCAATGCCGGCACCCTGAGCCCGGATCTGTCCGGTCTGTTCAAGGGTGGTTCGGGGACCTGGCTGTTCCAGCCGCAAATCAACCTGCCGATCTTCAATGCCGGTAGCCTGAGCGCCAGCCTGGATTACTCGAAAATCCAGAAAGACATCACGATCGCGCAGTACGAAAAGTCGATCCAGACCGCCTTCCAGGAAGTCTCCGACGGCCTCGCTGCACGCCTGACCTTCAACGAACAGTTGCAGGCCCAGCGTGATCTGGTGGCCGCCAACCAGAACTACTACCGCCTGGCCGAACGTCGCTACCGCATCGGTGTCGACAGCAACCTGACCTTCCTCGACGCCCAGCGTCAGTTGTTCACTGCGCAGCAATCGTTGATCACCGACCGTCTGTCGCAACTGGTCAGCGAAGTGAACCTGTACAAGGCTCTCGGCGGTGGCTGGAACGCGCAAACCGCGAAGAACGAGCCGGTGAAAGAAGAAGCACCGAAGCTGAAGATGTTCTGATAGTGCAGTTGTAAAAAAACCCACCGATTGGTGGGTTTTTTATGGACTGGAAATCGGTGTTGAACGAGCAAAAAAGACACTGAAAACGATTAGGTTTTCGAGGGTGGTTCAATGGTAAACCCCCAGGTTTTTGACTCGAGTTTGAGGCCGTACTTCACCACAACTCTGATGGAGTGATCGCCCTCGCTGAACGGTTTCTGGGGCGGGCCCGACCAAGTACCATCATCATAAAAGTCAGAGCCTGTAACGAAGTTAGTACCATCATAAATATTAAAAGTCTCATCCCGCTCCCCCGCAACCCACATTGTCAGCAAAGGATCTTTAGTACGGCCTCCATCAGGAATCTTAACCCCTTTGGAATCCGTCACCGAAAGAATCTCGGGAGCTGCCAGCTCATTTGTCATGACTGTGTAGGCTCTCACCGGGAAGCTGACTTCCTTGGGTGAGTTCCAGATTTGATCGAAATGGACCTTGAACTCTAACGTCACGCGGCTGCCATTACGAACATGCTTCAAATCCTGAAAGGGCGCCTTTACATCGAGATAAGCGGCATTCCCCCAAGGCGCCGCATTGTCTTTATACGACGCAAGAACAATGCTCCACCAAGATGATCCGTCCGCTTTTTCGCCTGACAAGAGCAAAGAGACACGCTGCCCAGGCGCAATCAGCGACCACGTATCCAGTCTGATCGTACGGTCATGGGTCCCCTCCGTCAGGTCCCACACCTCCCCCTCTCCCCACTCATCCGCATCAAGCGCTCGCGGCATGGGCAGTCGTTCCAGCGGAATGGGTAACACGTTCAACACCAACGACGCCGAGTCTTTCTTCTCTCCACCGCGCTCGACCTCATACTTGAAGGTAATTGTCTGATCCAGGCTGAAGGCAATAATCGACAAAGGCAGGTTGACGACCCTGGAGCCATCCCTGGTTATCAGTAACGACGGCGACGTGTATGACGCATCCTTGTGGCTACCGGTTTCGGCGATGCAACTGACAATGATTCGGTCGTCCTTGAGCAACCCACCCTTGATCTCCAGGGTCAAACGGCCATCGGAGGTGATCGGAAACAGATCAACATCATCGGGCGCTTGCTTGATGGCAGGCGCCTCAAAGTCCGGGAGGTCGACAAGCCTTTGCTCGGCAGTATTCAGCGAAGTCATGAACAAGCACCTGGGTTAGCGGTGGGTGTTGCCATCCAACACCAATCGAAACCGCGCAGCTACTGTCAGAAATAACAGGTAGCGACGGATACCGACCGATGGTATCGGTGCTGCTGATCCGATCACCAATAGAAAACCCGCTTTCTTGACTAATGTCTGTCGGTTAAGCCGTTACGCAAACCGTAGCAGCTGTCGAGCCCGCGAGGCTGCGTTCGGCTCGGTCCGCGCTCGGGCGAAGCAGTCGTGAAATCAGGCGGCGCTTTTTTTCAGGTAAACCGCGTACGCAGGATTTGCGAGGACTGCGTCCGAACGCGGCCCGCCTCGAACGCAGCCTCGCGGGCTCGACAGCTGCTACGCGGGAGCCGCGTTCTGATCCGTTACTCCGGTGGATCGAGGTGATCCAGAGCGCGGTTCACTGCCAACTCGGCCAGGGAAATCATCTGCTGAATTGCCAGTGCGGTATTGCGTTTGGGGCCTTCGAGGTCGAACGCCAGATCGCTGGCCATGACATTGGCCGAGGCGAGGGTTTCGCAGGCGTGGGCCAGCAGGGTTTCGCTGTCGATGTCGGGGGCGATGACGAAAATGCAGCCGGGGCGGCGGTCGGCCAATAACTGCTTGGTCTCGGGTAGCACCAGGTAATGGTCGAGCGCGCGGTGTGCGGCGGCGTGGAGTTCTTTTGAGTCGAGGGAGGCGTAGGGAGAGGTGCTTTCGGTATCAGGGGGATTGGGAGTGGCTTTGAACATGGTATTGGGTCCTTAAAGGTTGGAGCTGCCACCACTTCGCGACTAAACAAAGGGTGGCGGCTGTACGCAGGTTAGTCGACCGGGGACCCAAGGAAATCCGGCGCGCCGAAGCGCCCTGCGCACAGCCACCATCAAGTGCAGGGATAGGAAATACCTGACTGATTGTTGCGTGATACGCCTTGGAGAACCGCGAGCGACTAAACCCGATCACTGATGGGCAGTGACACGGAAACAATAGAGGCGACGACCAAGGCGCACAAGCCGGCGGATTCTGGCGCAGGTGTAGGTCGTGACGCAAGGCGCTGTAGCCTCTGATGGGCGCTGCGTAGGCAAGCTTAAACACCTGTCGTAGCAGCTGCCGAGCCCGCGAGGCTGCGTTCGGCCGCGAAGCGGTCGTGAAATCAGGCAGCGCGTTCTTTCAGGCAAACCGCGTGTGCAGGATTTGCGAGGACTGCGTCCGAACGCGGCCCGCCTCTAACGCAGCCTCGCGGGCTCGACAGCTGCTACGCGGGAGCCGCGTTCTTATCTGTTACTCCGGTGGATCGAGGTGATCCAGTGCGCGATTCACCGCCAACTCGGCCAGGGAAATCATCTGCTGAATCGCCAGCGCGGTATTGCGTTTGGGGCCTTCGAGGTCGAACGCCAGATCGCTGGCCATGACATTGGCCGAGGCGAGGGTTTCGCAGGCGTGGGCCAGCAGGGTTTCGCTGTCGATGTCGGGGGCGATGACGAAAATGCAGCCGGGGCGGCGGTCGGCCAATAACTGCTTGGTCTCGGGTAGCACCAAGTAATGGTCGAGCGCGCGGTGCGCGGCGGCGTGGAGTTCTTTTGAGTCGAGGGAGGCGTAGGGAGAGGTGCTTTCGGTATCAGGGGGATTGGGAGTGGCTTTGAACATTGGCTTAGCTCTCTTTGAGTGAGGCTGCAACCTGTTCGCGACTAAACGAATGGGTGGCGGCTGTACGCAGGTTAGTCGACCGACGAGCTAAGAAATCGGCGCGCCCGAGGGCGCCCTGCGCACAGCCACCATCAAGTGCAGGGATGGGATACCTGACTGATTGGCACTGATGCGACTTAGCTACGACGGGCGACTAAACCCGATCACTGATGGGCAGTGACACGGAAACAATAGAGGCGACGACCAAGGCGCACAAGCCGGCGGATTCTGGCGCAGGTGTAGGCCGTGACGCAAGGCGCTGTAGCCTCTGAAGGGCGCTGCGTGGGCAAGATTAAACACCCGTCGTAGCAGCTGCCGAGCCTGCGAGGCGGCGTTCGAGGACGCAGTCCTCGCCAACCCTGCGTACGCGGTTTACCTGAATGAACGTGTTGCATGATTTTACGACTGCTCCGCAGCCGAACGCCGCCTCGCAGGCTCGGCAGCTGCTACGGGGCGCGTTACGGCTTAACTGACAGACGGCCCCCCCCCCCCAACCCCATTGACCAGAAACACCGGCTCTTCCAGATAATTGAGTCCCAGCCGGTTTTCGAACAGTTCATCGCGTAACGCTGCCGTAGTGAAACAGCCCAGCCCAAGGGCGGTGGCCACCAGTGAAAAGGTCTGACTCAGATGCCCGGCATCCATCAACGCCACTCGCAGTGCCCGGCTGAACTCGTACTTCCAGGCCATCCGCTCGACCCGCGCCGTGGACACAAACACTGCCGCTGCGTCCTTGATCCACGGCTGCTCGCCACAGGCGTCGCTGATCCAGACTCGCGGGTCTTCCCGTGACAGCAACTCAAGCCCGTGACGGCGTACCGAATAGTGGTAAAGACCGCGTTCGAAACCTTGCACATTCATCAGCACCGCATACACCTCGGTGCCCTGCAGCGAACCGCCGGCCGGTGAGGTTTTCTTCAGGAAATAATCCCCCATGCGGTTCTGTTCCATGACCGTCGCGCCCCACGTGTAGTAGAGCAACAAAGACAATTGCAGCGCGCTCAGCGGTTGGTCGCTGAAGGTGCGCGACGTGCGGCGCTCGCACAGCGAATCGAGCAATGTCGATTGAGCGATCACGCTGGAAGGCGCCAGCAGCGGGTTTTCCAGGGCAACGAAAGGATGGGAGAAATAATCCTTGAACGCCGACGGCTGACGTCGCGCCGAGGCCTTTTGCTCAAGCTGTGTTTCCAGATCGCTGACGCTGATGTAGGGCGTGTGCGACCCGGTGCGGGTGCTCAGGTAAAACTCCAGTGCCGCGTCCCAATGGGCCCAAAGGCTGGCCGGCTGGCTACGCTCAACGCAAGCGGCAGTGTCAGATGGTGTCTCGACCGGTTGCAGGACACCCTGGCTGATCAGTTCCCGCAGGAACGCCAGGTTGTCGTCCTGCTTGGGGCTCTGCAAAACACCCGGCAGCAACAAGGCACTGCCCAGTGTCTGGGGAGTCAAGAAGTGGCGCAGCAACGGCAGAAACATCACACCGAATTCCAGACTCAGGTCCCACTGCCGATCCCGGATAAAAAACGATGCCGAGCCGACGCTGAGCCAGGTGCTTTCCCTGAGTTTCAACAGGGTTTGCGCCCCCTGCTCGAGTTGCGTTTGCGGTGCCTGCCGGGCAAAGCCCTGCCAGAACAGGGCTTTGGGCCGAAGGGACTTGATGGCCGTGATCAAGGTCAACAACTCTGCATCATCGGTTTTGCGGGAAATATCCCACTCAAGGGTGATCGCTTTCACCGGCGATGAATCAAACAAATGACGCAAGATGTCCCAATCCCGCCGTGGATGGCCGGTATGTATTTCAATCAGCCGGTCCAGCGGTAACGAACGCAAGTAGGTGTTCAGGTCGTAACCCAGGGTTCTGGCGGTCGCGATTGCGCTGTCGAGGTCCAGCAGAAAGCCCGAGTCACTGCGTTCCACCACCCGAGAGATGAACGCGCCTTCAGATTGTTCTTGTGCATCGTGCAACAAAAACAACCGCGGCGCGTTTTCCAGTACCAGCAGCGTTGCCGTGAGGTCACGCAATTCGATGGCGTTGGCCACCACCGTGTCAGCCACTTCTTGGGCCAGGGTCGGCAAAATGAAATGCTGAGTGTCGCCACCGTGAAACCGCGACCAGGAAATATGCTCGGCCAGCCAGGGCGAGCGGGTTTTCTCGCACAGCCGCCGAGTCATTTGCAGAAACTCGCGGTCCATCGCGATGCCCACGCTGCCCAGGGACAAACTGGAAGAATGCAGCAAGCTCGGTACTTGCGCACCGAGCTCAAGCAGACGCGGTTCGAGAATGCAGTGTGTCGGCTGAAACTCGACGTAATCGAAATGCGGCAAGCCCTCGGCGAGAATCCGTTCGACGGTCGGGTCGAGCCCCTCCTCCGATAACTCTCCCTGAGACGCGTGCCGTGGCAAATGGTATTCCAGCCCGACGCCGGCCTCGGGAAATTGCGAAGCATCAAACATCGCCATGTCCGCCTCCCTGGCGTCAACCGGTCAGGCCCAGCATGCGTTTAGCCCCCGCCGCAGCGCCCGATATCGCCAACAACGCGGCGTGTTGAGTTTCCAGCGCTCTGACTTCTTTGATCAGGTTTTCCAGCAGTTGGCGGCCCTGAGGGGTGAAATCCGCGCACGCTTCGAAATCCGGTAACGCCTTGATCAAGCCTTGCAGGATGAACACCAGGCGTTTTTGTGCCCGCTGCAGTTCATGGGACGAGCGCGAACGAACCCGCTCCAGGTATTTGACCAACGCGACGTACACGAAAAACGCATGGAAATAACCATAGAGGTCACGCTTCTGCCCCGACCACGGCAAGGTGAACAACGCCTCCCGCGAGGTCTCATCCCTGACGACCGGGCACACTTCGACAATGTTGTAGAGCAACTGATGAGTGGCCTCATGCACCAGCGACTCTTCGAGGTCGAGTATCGAATCATCCCGGTTCGAGATGAGGATGATCCCGGTGAAGCGCGAAGCCGAGCAGCTTCGAAATGAACCATCGGGCAAATAACAAATGGACTTGACCAGTTTTCTAAACTGTTCGCGACAGGCGGGCCACGTGTGCTCTATCCGCAACAGCGCAATATTCACCACATCGCAAAAGAAACTCACGGAATGACCCTGACGCTCCAATGGCTTACGGGTCGCTTCATCTTGCGGAAATTCATAACTGGGCGGCGCTACTTTCGTCACCAACGGATCAACATTAAAACGATACACGGGCGGGCAGTAATCATTCATGTGAACACTGTCGTTCTGTTTCACCCGCGCCAGCATCAGTGGAAACTCGATCAACAGGTGCTCTAACTCATCGGTATTCGGCGCCTTTTTCGTGATAACCAGGTTGGCATAATGAGCCGTCAATACACTCCACACTTGAAACACCGGATCATTAATAATCACGCGCTGCTCGCGGGTCGGCGGCACGATAAGATTGAATGCCTGCTCGAAAAACTCCGCCAACTGCGGAGCATTGGGAAACAGTTGAAAAAGCTCGGTGTACAGCGCAACAAAACTTGTGTAGCGATTTCGACTGACACGTTCCAGCAATACGTCAAATCGTGAAGGATCCGTGTCCGGCAGGAATGTCGTACCCTGAAACAACTCGTCATCGGATAGCTCACGTAGACCACTGTTCCCGATTTCCATTTTTCAACCTTCCCTTAGGTAGGCGGCAACGGCTTCGCCATCGTCAGACTGGCGATGCCATACCCTGATTGTTCATAAAGACGACGCGCCGCATCGTTGCGACCAAAGACATGCAGTCGCACTTCTTCGCATCCCGCCTGGCGTGCCCATGACTCGAGGGCCAACAGTGATTGTTTTGCATAACCCCGGCGGCGCTCTCCAGGGTCAATGTAGATGTCCAGAATGAAAGCACTCTTGCCGGCACCGGTGTGTCGCTCGGCGACCCACAACTCGCCAATGCGACGCTCTTGATCCTTGATCACCCAGAGTTGGTTTTTTTCAGTCAGTCGCCCTTGCGGCAACAACTGCTCGAAGACACTGCGTGCCCTTTGCGAGGCCTCCTCATGGGCCCACTCACCCGAGACGACCATACCGTCACCATATTCAGCAACGGCTCTTTCGGCGAACGTTGCAAAGTCCGCGTTATCCATTGGAGCCAAGGTGACAGGCATCAGTCATTCACTCCGCGCTCGACCGCTCTGCCTCACGACATTTCATAAAGCCATTCGGCGTACCTGCGTGAAAGACCCACCTTTCGGGGTACGCCAAATGGCATCACCGGCCGTTAATCCATGCGCGCTTGCTGTTGCTGGGTATCAAATATGGCACGCGTCCCCAGATTACTTCGAATACCGGCAGAGGCCGCTGACAGTTTTGCAGCATCAATGCCTTTAACCGCCGCAATTTCATCAGCACTTAGATGCACACCAATATTTTTAGCTGCCGAGGCAGGATCATTGTGAAGTGCATCGGCAAACCCCGGATCCAGCACCGCACGTCCAACAACCGTGGCCAAGGTTTGCTGATTGACTTTATTGCTCATGGTACTTCTCCTTGTTATTTCGGCACGACGAAAAATGCACCCCTGACGAAGCATGTAACTTTCCCTCGCCCGTCCTGAGGACTTTGAATATAGCAAGACCGCTGCTCTTTTCCAGCCATCCCCACGGCTCCCTTTAAACCGTTTCACGATAATCGATAACACCGTTTCTTAAGGTTAACTGGCGATTATCGATAGTCGTTTAATGACAACAAAAACTGTAGGAGAGCGCTTACAACCAAAGTAATAGGCCCTTCTATTTAATAGCCACTGGACAGCAATGCGTCATTAATAGAACACACAGGCAGACACCCATTATTGACCCGAATAACTATGGGATTTAATTAACAATGCTTCATACCGCTGGTGATCCGACAGGCGTCGATTTGTGTTCGATTATCGCCCAAAACCCGGTACGCCCGATTGAATCCCTCCATTGATCCCCCGCACCATTCCTTCACCTACAAAAACCCATAACAACAGGTCCGGCACCATGACTGCACACCCTACCCGCTCCGTCTGATCTCGCTCGTTCGTTTACCCGAATTCGAACTTTTGTCTGCAACCCCAGGTTGCGACTGCGTCCTGCTTCATCCCTAACAATTAGAGAGACCCGACTTCATGAAGCCTTCCACCTGTGCAAAACAGCTTTTGCCGACTCTATTGACCACCGCACTGGTCAGCGCAGCCCTCCCGGCGCTAGCCGAAGAGTCGGGTTTTCTAGACGGCGCCCAGGCCAACCTGAACCTGCGCAACTTCTACTTCAACCGCAACTTCACCAACCCGACCCATGCGCAGGGCACGGCGGCAGAATGGACGCAAAGCTTCATCCTCGATGCCAAATCCGGGTTCACCCAGGGCACCGTCGGTTTCGGCATGGACGTATTGGGCCTGTACTCGGTGAAACTCGATGGCGGACGCGGCACTGGCGGGACGCAGTTGCTACCGCTGGACCACGATGGCCGCCCCGCCGATGACTTCGGACGCCTGGGTGTGGCGTTCAAGGCGAAGCTTTCCAAGACCGAGTTGAAAGTCGGTGAATGGATGCCGGTGTTGCCGATCCTGCGTTCGGACGATGGGCGTTCGTTGCCGCAAACGTTTCGCGGTGGCCAGATCACCTCGAAGGAAATCGACGGCCTGACGCTCTACGGCGGTCAGATGCGCGCTAACAGCCCGCGTGACGACAGCAGCATGAGTGACATGTCGATGACCGGTAAACCCGCCTTCACCTCCGACCGTTTCAACTTTGAAGGCGCCGAATACAGCTTCAACGACAAGCGCACGCAAATCGGGGTGTGGAATGCCCAGCTCAAGGACATCTACAGCCAGCAATTTATCAACCTGGTCCACACCCAGCCACTGGGCGACTGGACGTTGGGCGCCAACCTTGGCTTCTTCTATGGCAAGGAAGATGGCAGCGCACGGGCCGGCGACCTCGATAACAAAACCTGGTCCGGGCTGTTCTCGGCCAAATATGGCGGCAACACCTTCTATGTCGGCTTGCAGAAACTCACCGGCGACAATGCCTGGATGCGGGTCAATGGCACCAGCGGAGGGACGCTGGCCAACGACAGTTACAACTCAAGCTATGACAACGCCCGGGAAAAATCCTGGCAACTGCGCCACGACTACAACTTCGCTGCCCTCGGCATTCCCGGTCTGACCCTGATGAACCGCTACATCAGCGGTTCTAATGTGCACACCGGGACCGTCACCGACGGCAAGGAATGGGGCCGCGAGAGCGAAGTCGGCTACACCGTGCAAAGCGGCAGCCTGAAAAACCTCAACGTCCGGTGGCGCAACTCGACCATGCGCCGGGACTACAGCAACAACGAGTTCGACGAAAACCGCCTGATCGTCAGCTATCCGATCAGCCTGCTCTGAAGCGATAAAAATACCGCGAGGACATGAACCGTTCAGCACCGTTATGCTCCTATGGAGACTTCCATAGGAGCGACGGTTGGCGGCGTGGTGAATAACCGCGCACCGACAGTCTGCATTCGTCCTGATCTGTCGTAGGCCAAAGCAAAAACATGAAACTGATCGCTGCTGTCTTATCCGTCCTTGCCGTTACGGTCGGCCTCAGCGGCTGTATCGGCCCGCCGATCGAACTGACCCCGAAGACCGAGCAGATTCTGCGCTCGACCCCGCCAATTCGCTTTCTGCTGACCTTCGACGACGGTCCAAGCGCGTCCAGTTTTTTCAATCCGACCAGTGCCGTTCTCGACGTACTCGCCAACAACCCGATTGAACCGGGTATCAAGGCCGTGTTCTTCGTGCAGACACAAGCCCCCCGGGCCGGTGGCAGTGAACTGGGCAAAAAAATCATGCAGCGTGAACATGCCGAGGGCCAGACCCTGGGCTTCCATACCGCCACGCAGTGGCATACCAATCACCGCTCGCTCTCCCCGGAAGAACTCGAGCAGTCGCTCACCCAAGGCTCTGCGGACATTACGGCGATCACCGGCAGCGCGCCGGTACTGTTACGGCCGCCGTTCTGGAATTACGACAAACGCACCTTCGCCGCGTATCAGCAACATGGCTTGCATGTACTGCTGACCGACCTGAGCGCCAATGACGGCAAGATATGGGGCTTCAATGGCAGCCCGCGCCGACGCTCCAACATGCTCAGGCAAATGTCCGAGGTGCGCGAACGGATTGCGGCCGGCGAACTGCCGACGGTCGACGGGGTTATTCCAGTGGTGGTGACGTTTCACGACCTCAATCGCTACACGTCCTGGCATATGGGGGAATATCTACAGATTTTGCTCGACAGCGCCCGCGAGACCGGTGTGACAACCGCCGCCAAACCGTTTTACGACGACCAGGCTGCCGTGCAACGCGCCGCCATGGCCCGCACCGTGCGCGATGCCAACCAACCGGTGCATTTGCCCGGCGTGTGGAGCTGGTTCTGGGACAGCAACTCTCATTGAGGCACACCGTGTAAACGGTGAGCCCGCACTGAAGCATTGCGGCCCTGACAGTCATGTCAGGGCCTGAGGTCGCGACTACTCGCGCGATTCGACACCCAACTCATCCCACACCGACTCGGCCAGGTGGAAGGTTGCATTGGCCGCCGGGATGCCGCAGTAGATCGCGCTCTGCATCAGCACTTCCTTGATCTCGGCACGGGTGACGCCATTGTTCGCCGCGCAACGCAGGTGCAGTTTCAGCTCTTCGTTGCGGTTCATGCCGATCAGCATGGCGATGGTGATCAGGCTGCGGGTGTGGCGTGGCAAGCCTGGGCGGGTCCAGATATCACCCCAGGCGTGGCGGGTGATCATGTCCTGAAACTCCGAATTGAACTCGGTCAGGGTTGCCAGGCTACGATCGACATGGGCATCGCCGAGCACCGCGCGACGCACTTGCATGCCGTCGGCGTAACGTTGTTTCTCGTCCACAAATCGCTCCTCAAATAGACTGTTCAGCCAACAAAAAACCCAGCACCCGTTCACTGAACGCGCTGCCGGCCTGAACGTTGGACAGATGGGCGGCATAGAACTCGGCGTACTCGGCGCCTCTCACCCGTTCTTGAATGAAGTGCCCGCCAGAAGGTGGCGTGACCGCGTCTTCGGTACCGGCGATGACCAGGGTCGGTACCGTGATCGATGCCAGTTGCTCGCGGAAATCGGCATCGCGTACCGCCGCGCAATTGGCTGCATAACCTTGCGGTGAAGTGGCGGCGAGCATGTCGGTGATCTGCTTCGCCACCGCAGGATTAGCTTGGGCGAAATCCGGGGTAAACCAACGGGCAATCGATGCATCGCGCAGTGCAACCATCGCCGCCGGACCGTCGCGCAGTACGGTTTCGATCCGCGGGTTCCACACGGAAGGATCACCGATCTTTGCCGCGGTATTGCACACCACCAGTTTGTGCAGACGCTCGCCAGCGTTGATCCCCAACCACTGACCGATCAACCCGCCCATGGACAGACCGCAAAAATGAGCGCGCTCGATGTTCAGGGCATCCAGCAATGCCAGCACGTCACGGCCCAACTGCTCGATGCTGTAAGGCCCCGGCGTCACCAGCGAACGGCCATGACCGCGAGTATCGAAACGCAGCACCCGAAAGTGTTGGGTGAACGCCGGAATCTGCACGTCCCACATGTGCAGGTCGGTGCCCAGCGAGTTGGACAGCACCAGCACCGGGGCGTGTTCCGGACCGTCGAGTTGGTAGTTCAGTTCGCCGTCGGCGAGTTGTACGAATCCCACAGAAATTCTCCTTCAGGCAGTCAGGGCAACATGTTCGGCCAGCGCACGCTCAACCCAGGTCTGAGCCTGACCTAGGTAGTGCGCAGGGTTCATCAATTGATCGAGTTCAGCGCCCGATAGCTCGGCAGTCACCTGGGGCTCATCACCGAGCACCGCACGTAAATGTCGCTGCTCGGCCACCGCGCGTTTGCAGCACAGTTCCAGCAGGTGGTGCGCACGGTCGCGACCGATCCGTTGGGCGAGGACGATGCTCACGGCTTCGGCCAGCACCAGGCCTTGGGTCAAATCGAGGTTCTGCGCCATGCGCTCGGCGTCGACCTCCAGCCCTTCTGTCATCAACAGCGCTTGCTGCAAGGCACCGGACACCAGGCAGCAGATTTCCGGCAAGGTTTCCCACTCGGCATGCCACAACCCGAGGCTGCGTTCGTGCTCTTGCGGCATGGCGCTGAACAGGGTCGACAGCAATCCGGGAATGCGCGTCGCAGCACCGATCAGTACCGCCGCGCCCACCGGGTTGCGTTTGTGCGGCATGGTCGAGGAGCCGCCCTTGCCCGGCGCCGAGGGTTCGAAAACTTCCGCCGCCTCGGTCTGCATCAGCAGGCTGATATCGCGGCCCAGTTTGCCGAGGCTGCCGGCGATCAGGCCCAGCGCTGCGCCGAACTCCACCAGCCGGTCGCGCTGGGTGTGCCAGGGTTGCTCCGGCAACGTGAGTTGCAGCTCCTGCGCCAGCGCTTCGGCAATCGGCATGGCCTGCTCGCCGAGGGCTGCCAGGGTTCCGCTGGCACCACCAAATTGCAGCACCAGCAGGCGCGGCTTGAGTGCGTGCAGACGTTGCCGACTGCGCGTCACCGCCCCCAGCCAACCGGCGACTTTCATCCCCAGCGTGACCGGCGTCGCATGTTGCAGCCAGGTACGTCCGGCCAGTGGCGTGACCACATGGCGACGGGCCTGGATCGCCAACGCTTCGCCGAGTCGCGCCAGATCGCTGTCGATCAACTGCAGTGCCTGGCGCAGTTGCAGCACCAGCCCGGTGTCCATCACATCCTGACTGGTTGCGCCCAGATGCACGTAACGTTCGGCGTCCTGATCATGTGCGGCGATCTGCTTGCCCAGCGCCTTGACCAACGGAATCGCCGAGTTACCGGCAATCGCAATCGCCTCGCCAAGGGCAGCAAAGTCGTAGTGCTCGGCCCGGCAAGCCGCCTCGATCGGGGCAACGGCAGATGCCGGAATCAGCCCGACCCGCGCCTCGGCCCGAGCCAATGCGGCTTCAAAATCGAGCATGGCCTGAACCCGGCCCTGATCGCTGAACACTTCACGCATATTTCGAGCCGTGAAATAGGCATCGAACAATTGATTGCCCGGTCGCTGCATAGGAGATTCCTTACGCGGCGCGCGCCCGCTTGAGGCGCGCGCCGACAAGTCAAAGTTCGTGTTCCAGATACGCTGCCTCTCTCGGCAAACGCAGGCTGAAGAGGAAGGCGATCGCCATCATCGCGGTCACGTACCAGTAGAAGGAGTTTTCGATACCCACCGATTTCAGGCTCAAGGCCACGTACTCGGCCGAACCGCCGAAGATCGCATTGGCCACCGCGTAAGCCAGGCCCACCCCCAGCGCACGGACTTGCGGCGGGAACATTTCGGCTTTCACCAGACCGCTGATCGAGGTGTAGAAACTGACGATGGCCAACGCCACGGTGATCAGCCCAAACGCCAGGAACGGATTGGTCACTGACTTAAGGGTCAGCAGGATCGGCACGGTGAACAGTGTCCCCAGCGCACCAAACCAAAGCATCGAGTTGCGCCGACCGATCTTGTCGGCAAGCGTGCCAAACAACGGCTGCATGCACATATAAAGGAACAGTGCGCCGGTCATGATGTAACTGGCGGTCTTGGCGGGCATCCCGGCGGTGTTCACCAGGTACTTCTGCATATAGGTGGTGAAGGTGTAGAAAATCAGCGAACCACCAGCGGTGAAGCCGAGCACGGTAATAAAGGCGGCGGTGTTGTTCCTGAACAACGCGGCCATGCTGCCGGCATCCTTGTCTTCGCGCATTTCCTTGCTGGTGGTTTCTTTCAGCGAACGACGCAGGAACAACGAAATCAAGGCCGCTGCAGCACCGACCACAAACGGAATCCGCCAGCCCCAGGCGCGCAGGTCGTCCTCAGTCAGGAACTGTTGCAGGATCACCACCAACGACACGGCCAGCAGTTGGCCGCCGATCAAGGTCACGTACTGGAACGAGGCGAAGAAACCGCGCTGGCCCTTGAGCGCAACCTCACTCATGTAGGTCGCGGTGGTGCCGTATTCACCGCCCACCGACACGCCCTGGATCAGGCGAGCCACCAGCAGCAGGAGCGGTGCCCAGACACCGATGTCCTTGTAGGTCGGCAGGCAGGCGATCAGCAATGAGCCGGCGCACATCATCAGCACCGAAATCATCATGGAGTTCTTGCGCCCGTGCTTGTCGGCCACCCGACCAAACAGCCAGCCGCCGATGGGACGCATCAAAAACCCTGCGGCGAATACTCCGGCGGTGTTAACCAGTTGCACCGTGGGGTTGTCGGAGGGGAAAAACGCCGGGGCAAAATAGATCGCACAGAAGGCATAAACATAAAAGTCGAACCACTCGACCAGGTTGCCGGAAGAAGCCCCGACAATTGCAAAGATCCTTTTGCCACGCTCTTCAGCGGTGTAGAGACTGGTTATTGTTGTCATGGTTTTTCACTCGATGGGGACAGTGAGAGTCTAGACATACTTTGCAACAGCCCCGCTCCACAGAACAAACCCGAACACTGCGATAAACCTGTGGCGAGGGAGCTTGCTCCCGCTCGGCCGCGAAGCGGTCGTAAATCCGGCTGACCAGTTCTATATGAAAAACTGCATAGCCAGGTTTTGGGTCTGCTACGCAGACCAGCGGGAGCAAGCCCCCTCACCACAAAAGTGCGGTGAACTCAGTAATCGAAAAACACCGTCTCGGCATCGGTGCCCTGCAGGATCACGTTCCACTGCAACGTGCCCGTCCCATTGGCTTTCGCCATCAAGGTCGTGCGGCGCTCTTCAGGAACGCAGGCCAGCAGCGGGTCGCTGGTGTTGGCCGGTTCACCGTCAAAATAGATTCGCGTCAGCAAGTGCTTGACCAGGCCTCGGGCAAACACCAGCACCACCAGGTGCGGCGCCTGTGTGCTGCCCTTGAGCCCCTGCACAGTCCCCGGTTTGATGGTGGTGAAACGGAATCGCCCTTCTGCGTCCACCGGCACTCGGCCAAACCCTTCGAAATTCGGGTCCAGCGGTTTGTCCTGCTCGTCTTCTGGATGGTCATACTTGCCAACGGCATTGGCCTGCCAGACTTCCAGCATCGCGTCGTTGACGAAATCGCCGTTGCCATCGACCACTTGCCCGGTGATCGTCACACGCTCGCCGAGGGTTTGTTCAACGGTCAGGTTTTCACGGTTCAACCAGGTCAGACCGATATGGTAATACGGCCCGACCGTGTGGGACGTCGTCGCGTTCAGCGTCATCTTATTTCTCCATCGGCGTGGCATCGCGGCCGCGCAAAACGATGTCCCAGCGATAACCGAGGGCGTAGGACGGGATGGTTTTTTCCAGGTCGAAACTGGCGATCAAGCGCTCTTTGGCACTGGTGTCGGGTACGCAGTTGTAGATCGGGTCGTAGGCCAGCAACGGATCACCGGGGAAATACATCTGCGTAACCAGGCGCGTCAGAATGCTCGGCCCGAACAGTGAGAAATGGATATGCGCCGGGCGCCAGGCGTTGTGGTGGTTGCCCCACGGGTAAGCACCAGGCTTGATGGTCTGGAACTGATACCAGCCATCAGCGTCGGTCACGGTGCGGCCGGTGCCGGTAAAGTTCGGGTCCAACGGCGCATCATGCAGGTCGCGGTCATGGTTGTAGCGGCCAGCGGCGTTGGCCTGCCAGATCTCCACTAAAATCCCCGGCACCGGCAGACCGTTCTCATCCAGCACGCGGCCGTGAATGATGATCCGCTCACCCAATGGCGCGCCCTGATGTTGGGCGGTCAGGTCGTTATCCCGTTCTTGCAGAGACTCGGCGCCAATGGTCGGGCCGGTGATTTCCGACAAAGAGTGAGGCAAAAACACCAACGGTTTGGACGGCGAACGACGATTGGTCGATTGATAGGCCGGGTGCAAATACTCCGGCTGGGTGCCCGCTTGCGGGCGACGGTAACCAGGCTTGTCAGTCATGAAACATCCTCTTTTCTTGTTCGATAGCGCCGCGGCGCATCAGACCCGTTCGATGGCCAGTGCCAGACCCTGGCCAACGCCAACGCACATGGTCGCCAGCGCTTTCTTGCCGCCGGTTTTTTCCAACTGATGCAGCGCCGTCAGTACCAGCCGCGCACCGCTCATACCCAGCGGATGACCCAAAGCAATGGCGCCACCGTTCGGGTTGACCTGCGCTGCGTCGTCGGCCAGACCGAGTTCACGCAACACCGCCAGGCCCTGGCTGGCAAAGGCTTCATTGAGTTCGATCACATCGAAATCGCTGACCGCCACGCCCAGGCGTTCGGTCAACTTGCGCACCGCCGGCACCGGGCCGATGCCCATCACTCGCGGCGCGACACCAGCGCTGGCCATGCCCAATACCCGAGCGCGGGCGGTCAGACCGTGTTTTTTCACCGCTTCGGCAGACGCGAGAATCAGCGCCGCGGCACCGTCGTTCACGCCCGAGGCGTTGCCAGCGGTGACGGTCTTGTCCGGGCCATTGACCGGTTTGAGTTTGCTCAGGGTTTCCAGGGTGGTGTCAGCGCGCGGATGCTCGTCCTGCTCGACCACGCTTTCGCCCCTCTTGTGGGCAATGCGCACCGGGACGATTTCTTCGGCGAAATAGCCGGCAGCTTGCGCGGCCGCTGTACGTTGCTGACTGCGCAGTGCGAAAGCGTCCTGATCGGCGCGGGAAACCGCGTAATCGTCGGCCACGTTATCGGCCGTCTGCGGCATCGCGTCGACGCCGTATTGAGCCTTCATCAACGGGTTGATGAAGCGCCAGCCGATGGTGGTGTCTTCCAGTTTCATGTTGCGCGAGAACGCCGCATCGGCCTTGCCCATCACGAACGGTGCGCGGGACATCGACTCGACGCCGCCGGCAATCGCCAGCTCCATCTCACCGCTGGCAATTGCCCGGAACGCGGTGCCGATGGCGTCCATGCCCGAGGCGCACAGGCGATTGAGGGTCACGCCGGGAATGCTGTCCGGCAACCCGGCCAGCAGCAATGCCATGCGCGCGACGTTACGGTTGTCTTCGCCGGCCTGGTTGGCGCAACCGAGGAACACTTCGTCCACCGCGCTCCAATCGACGCTCGGGTTGCGTTCCATCAGCGCCTTGATCGGTACGGCAGCCAGATCGTCAGCGCGAACCGCCGACAAACCACCGCCAAAACGGCCGATCGGTGTGCGAATCGCATCGCAGATATAAACCTCGCGCATCAGGCTTCTCCCGGTGCTTGGCCGTGGGCGGCAGCGGTACGCGCTTCAAGATCACGCAGCGCAGCCAATTCGATGGCGGTCGGTTCGGCGGTGTGCTCCACCTGATCGGCAAAGCGGACAGCCCAACCAGTGGCGGCGATCACTTGCTCGCGGGTCACGCCCGGGTGCAGCGCGGTAACCACGAATTCGTTGCTGCCGGCTTCCGGTTCCATGATGCACAGGTCGGTGATGATCCCCACGGGACCGGCGCCCGGCAGGCCGAGACGCTTGCGCGAGTCGCCGCCTTCGCCATGACCGACCGAGGTAATAAAGTCGAGTTTGTCGACAAACGAGCGAGCCGACTGTTTAAGGATGATCAACACGCTTTTCGCCGAGCCGGCGATCTCCGGCGCACCACCGGCACCCGGCAGGCGGACTTTCGGCTGATGGTAATCGCCGACCACGGTGGTGTTGATGTTGCCAAAACGGTCGACCTGAGCGGCACCGAGAAAACCGACGTCGATGCGCCCACCTTGCAACCAGTAGCGAAAAATCTCACCGGTCGGAACAACGGTGTCGGCAGTTTCCGCCAGCTCGCCGTCACCGATCGACAGCGGCAATACCGTCGGCTTGGCACCGATCGGACCCGATTCATAGATCAGGACTACATCTGGAGAGGAAGTCAGACGCGCCAGGTTGGCCGCTTTCGACGGCAGGCCGATGCCGACGAAGCACACCGAGCCATTCTTCAGGCGGCGAGCGGCGGCGACGGTCATCATTTCATTGGTGGAGTAAGCCATTATTGAGCCTCCGACGCTTTGGCCAGCTTGGCCTGGAATTCACTGAAGTCAGCACTGCCGTGGATGTATTCGTTGATCCACGCGGTGAAGGTTTCACGGTCGCGGGCAATCGGATCCCAGGCCTGATAGAAGCGGTTGTCGCGCTCGGTATAACCGTGGGCGTAGGACGGATGCGCGCCACCGGGCACATGGCAGACCGCGCTCAAGGCCCAGGTCGGCAAGACGCAGGCGTTCATCGGCGCATTCAGGTCGTCGACGATTTCTTCAACGGTGACGATGCAGCGCTTGGCAGCCAATGCGGCTTCCTTCTGCACCCCAAGAATGCCCCAGAGCAAGACGTTACCCTTGCGATCGGCCTTCTGCGCGTGGATCACCGTGACGTCCGGGCGCACCGATGGCACCGCCGCCAGCACTTCACCGGTGAACGGGCAGGTCACGCTTTTGATCAACGGGTTGACCTTCGGCAAGTCGGAACCGGCGTAGGCGCGCAGCACTGCGAACGGCAGGCCGGAAGCGCCCGCAACATAGGCATTGGCCAAGTCGGCGTGGCTGTGTTCTTCGATTTCCAGCGCATGCGGCCACTGTTTCTCGACGGCGTCGCGCAGACGGTGCAGCGAGCCCACACCCGGGTTACCGCCCCAGGAGAAAATCAGCTTGCGAGCGCAACCGGCACCGATCAGTTGGTCGTAGACCAGGTCAGGGGTCATGCGCACCAGCGTCAGGTCTTTCTTGCCCTGACGAATGATTTCATGACCCGCGGCGGTCGGAATCAAGTGCGTGAAGCCTTCAAGCGCGACGGTATCGCCGTCGTTGACGAATTGCTTCACCGCGTCGTGCAGCGAAAGGATTTCAGCCATGGGGTTGGACTCCCGATTTTCAGTAAACCGATGTGGAGGACAAGGCGCGATGAGCAGCGCCGGAATGACTGAAGGTTAAGCCGCCGAAAAACCTCAAACAATCCGATAATCGACTAAGTGTTCGTTTATCGAACAGATTGTTGTCTTCCTATCGTTCCCATTGCGCGACCGAAAAGCATCGCGGGCAAGCCTTGCTCCTACGACGGGATGTTGATCACGCCATTTGTAAACGACTGAAACCCTGTAGGAGCACGGCTTGCCCGCGAAGAGGCCCGCACATTCAACAAAAAACTCTGCTCAAGTCGCATCCGCATGGCTGACCATGCCTTTGATCACCACCGCCGTGGTGGCCAGCGCGGCCGGAATCACCAAGGCTGTCAGCACCTGTTCGAAATTCCAGCCCAGGCCCAACAATGTCGCCCCCATCCAGGCGCCGAGAATCGCCCCGAAACGGCCAATCCCGAGCATCCACGACACGCCCGTGGCCCGACCTTGAGTCGGATAGAAGCGCGCCGCCAGCGACGGCATCGCCGATTGCGCGCCGTTGACACACATCCCGGCGACCAGCACCAACGTTGCCAGCAATGTGATGTTGCCCAGGCTTTGCCCTACCGCGTAGGCAAACACCCCGGCCAACAAGTAGAAAGTACCGATCACCTTGTGCGGATTGAACCGGTCCATCGCCCACCCCACCGCCACTGCACTCAACACGCCGCCAAACTGGAACAACGCACCAATGAAGGCCGCCTGTTCCATGCTCGCGCCGCTGTCACGCATCAGGGTCGGCAGCCAACTGGTCAACAGGTAGACGATGACCAAGCCCATGAAATAGGTCAGCCACAGCAACAACGTACCGGTGCTGTAAGTGCCGGAGAAAATCACCGCGAACACGTTGCGGGCCTTTACGGTTTTCTGTTCGGGTACGCTGAAACTCGACGCCTGGGCAATAGTCGCCGGATCAATCGGCGCCAGCGCCTTGCGTACCTTGTCGGTGCCGCGATTGCGCACCACCAGGTAACGCGCCGACTCCGGCAGCCACAGCAACAGCACCACGCCGAGAATCAACGGCAGGATCCCGCCAATCAGCAACAGACTGTGCCAGCCAAACGCCGGGATCAGCTTGGCGGAGATGAAACCGCCACCGGCCATGCCCAGGTTGAAGCCGCAGAACATGCTGGTCACCAGCAGGGATTTTTTTCGCTCCGGGGTGTACTCCGACAGCAGCGTGGTGGCGTTCGGCATGCCGGCGCCCAGGCCAAGCCCGGTCAGGAAACGCAGCACCAGCAGTTGCTCGACATTCGTGCTGTAGGCCGAGGCCAGGCCGAAGGCGCCGAACAACAGCACCGCGCCGACCAGTACGACTTTTCGTCCGAAACGGTCAGCCAGCGGTCCGGAGCCCAGTGCGCCGAAGACCATGCCGATCAGCGCTGCACTCATCACCGGGCCGAGGCTGGCGCGGTCGATCCCCCAATCCTGAGACAGCGCCGGTGCGATAAAGCCCATGGCCGCGGTGTCCAGGCCATCGAGAAACACAATCAGGAAACACAGGATCACCACCCGCCATTGATAGCGCGACAGCGGTTGGGCATTGATAAAGGACTGCACATCGAGGCAGTTCCCGACAGCGGATTGAGGCTGGTTCATTATTTTTATCCCAGGCAAGAAGCGCAGGCGAATACGCGCAGGCAATCGCCTCTTCATTATTATTCGGTCGTCTTCCGGTGCCAGGAGCAGTGGCCAACAGCAGCGGATGACGCTGCCGCGACATTAATGAGGCAAGGGAAACAGCGTCAATTCGCCAAACGCGACTCTGTGCGTTTACCGAACAGCTTACGCAAACAGCTGGGCACTCAACTCACGGCTGGCACTCAACAACCCGGGCAAAAAGCGCTGCTCCAGTTCGTTGCGGCTGACCCGTCCGGCGTGTGTGCTGACATTCAGCGCAGCCAGCACCTGACCGGAGGCGTCGTACACCGGAACGGCAATCGAGCGCAGGCCTTGCTCGAGTTCCTGGTCGACAATGCACCAGCCTTGCTGCCGAACTTCCTGGAGACATTCGAGCAACGACTCGCGTGTATGCAGGGTGCGGCTGGTCTTGGCCTGCAATTCGGTATGTTCGAGGTAATCGTGCAACGATGCATCGTCCAGCGCGGCCAGAAGAATCCGCCCCATGGAGGTGCAATAAGCCGGCAACCGCCCGCCCACCGACAGATCGACGGAAATCAAACGCTGGGTCGTGGCCGAACGGGCGATGTACAAGATGTCATCCCCTTCCAGCGTGGCCATGTTGCAAGCCTCGTGCAGTTGTTCGCTCATGCGGTCCAGATACGGCTGGGCCGATACCGCCAGTGGCGTCGAGGACAGATAGGCATGACCAAGGGTCAGGACTTTGGGTAGCAGCGAATAGGTTCGACCGTCGGTGGTCGCGTAGCCGAGCTTGATCAGCGTATGCAGGCAACGGCGTACGGCCGCGCGGGGTATTTCCGTACGGTGGCTGATTTGCGCGATGGTCAGATGCCGCTTGCGCTCCTGGAAGGCTTGCACCACCGCCAGGCCGCGGGCCAGGGAAGTCATGAAGTCCGGATCGCCCGTGAACGCCTGAATCCGCTTGGCCGGCGAAGCAACGATCGGCGGCGCCGCTGAAGCAAAGGAATTGCGCAATTGATCGTTCATTTCAGGTCATTCCCCAGAGTTCGATAGCTATTACAAGCTGCTCCGGAGCTTGTGTACAAGCATCGGCAGCCAAGGTTGGGCGATTATCGAACCATTAATCGATAATCGAAATCAACTGACGCACGACCAAAAGACATGAGGACTGCGGTACATTTTCCGATAAGACCGGGAACCGCTCATTACAAATTTTGTACACTTTAGCTGACACTGAATAACAACCACGTTCTAATCCACTCAACTTGTACGACTTAATGGCGTCAGGAAACGGGCTTGTTAAAGACATTGCCCAAAAGTGCACTGCACACACGACTTGCGGGTAACAAAACAAATTCACAGAACGAAGCACTTTTAAGTTATTCGAGATAGTGTTCTGCCAATCGGCCGCTATAATGCAACTCAGTGATGACCGTGCTTGTTGGCAACTACGGGATCCAATCACTCAGGCAGCGCAAGGTTTCAACCCCGCTTCCTGCTGGCAAACGCCTGACGCTCATTTCGAATGCCCGACCCATGCGTTTGCAAAAAACAAAGAAACTGATGCTACGTCAGTGGTTCTGCTCTGGTGCCGTGGCCGCCTGCACGAAGGAAGCTGTCAAGCACAACGCTGTCGCAATGGGTGTCTTCCCGGGCACTCTGCTCGAGACGCGTGTGACCGACACAACGAAAGCAGTGCGTATCACCAGAATTTATCTCAACTCAATTAGGTAACACTGTGACGAAAGAAGAACTGCGCGCGGAACTTGAGCGCCAGGAACAACGTTACAAGGAAGTTTACGGCGGGGAAGTCACCACCTACGCCGCTCAGCCCGACCCGGAACGCAAACCTTGGCGTAAACGCGCCAGCATCCTCGATCAGGCCTTTACCCAGGAACTGCAGAAGATGGAAAAGGAACTCAAAGCCGAAGAGCCATAATCGCGAAGGTTTGAGTTTTCAGGGCCTGCGTCACCTTCAGCTACACGCTGAATGAATTGGCGTCCCATATCGCGCCTGCTAAAAGCCGGCGATTGCCACCTCACTCCTACCGGATGAGGTTATTGGCGCTTGGCTGGCCCTCCTTACAGATATTTCACACACCCCGTTCGGCCTCCCATCTAAGTCGCTGAAATGCCGGCGCGCGCCACAACACCCAATGAAATCAACGGTTTGAAAAACCTACGACAACGCTGGGACTTAGGGCCTTGTTACACACTAAATCGTTGAAGAATGTAACCGATGAGCAGCAAGTGCATTGATTTGCGGGGTTTTCTGGCATAATCGCGCCCCCTTATGACCGGGTCAGAAAACCTTCATGATCGATTTATTCAGCGGACTGGATGCTTGGGTGCTTGTGAGCCTCTTGCTCGCCCTGGCCTTTGTCCTCGCCTTCGAGTTCATCAACGGCTTTCATGACACCGCTAACGCGGTAGCCACTGTTATCTACACCAAAGCCATGCCGCCTCATCTGGCAGTGTTCTTTTCCGGTGTGTTCAATTTCCTCGGCGTGTTGCTGGGCGGCGTTGGCGTGGCGTATGCCATCGTCCACCTGTTGCCGGTGGAGTTGCTGATCAATGTGAATACCGGCCACGGGCTGGCGATGGTGTTCTCGTTGCTCGCTGCAGCCATCACCTGGAACCTGGGGACCTGGTACTTCGGTATCCCGGCCTCGAGCTCCCATACCCTGATCGGTTCGATCCTCGGTGTGGGTCTGGCGAACGCCCTGATCAACGACATTCCATTGGCTGACGGTGTCAACTGGCAGAAAGCGATCGATATCGGCGCCTCGCTGGTGTTCTCGCCATTAGCCGGCTTCCTGGTAGCCGCGCTGGTGCTGATTGGCCTGAAATGGTGGCGTCCGCTGTCCAAGATGCACAAGACACCGGAGCAACGCCGCAAGCTTGACGACAAGAAACACCCGCCGTTCTGGAACCGCCTGGTTCTGGTGATCTCGGCAATGGCTGTCAGCTTTGTTCACGGCTCCAACGATGGCCAGAAAGGCATCGGCCTGATCATGCTGGTATTGATCGGTATCGTGCCGGCCCAGTTCGTACTCGACCTGAGCAGCACCACCTACCAGATTGAGCGGACTCGCGATGCGACCCTGCACCTGAGCCAGTTCTATAAGCGCAATGCCGATACCCTGGGCGAGTTCCTGGCCTTGGGCAAAAGCCTGGATGGCGATTTGCCGGAGAAATTCCGCTGCAATCCGCAACAGACCGAACCGACCATCACCGCCCTGCTCGGCACCCTCAAGGGTGTAGCGGACTACCACTCGCTGTCGCAAGAAAGCCGCATTGAGGTGCGTCGCTACCTGCTCTGCCTGGACGATACGGCGAAAAAGGTCGGCAAGTTGCCTGGCCTCGATGCCCGCGAAAAGGCTGACCTGGACAAACTGCGCAAAGACCTGACCACCACCACCGAATATGCCCCGTTCTGGGTGATTCTGGCGGTCGCCCTGGCACTCGGCCTGGGCACCATGGTTGGCTGGAAACGCGTGGTACTGACCATCGGCGAGAAAATCGGCAAGCAAGGCATGACTTACGCTCAAGGCATGTCGGCACAAATCACCACGGCGGGCATGATCGGCCTGGCGAACATCTTCAGCCTGCCGGTATCGACCACCCACGTGCTGTCTTCGGGTGTGGCCGGGACCATGATCGCCAACAAAAGCGGCCTGCAAGGCGGCACCGTGAAAACCATCCTGCTGGCCTGGGTCCTGACCCTGCCGGCGACGGTGGCCCTGTCGGCCGGCCTGTTCTGGCTGGCATCGAAGGCACTCGGCAGCTGATCCGCCGCCTTACAAAAAAGCGCGCCCTACTGGAGGTCGCGCTTTTTTTATGCCTGCAGGATTTGCAAGGATTTGATGAGCGTTTCCCGTTGTTTCAAAGCGTGACGCAGAGCGTCACAGGATGCATTCCTTTGCTGCACGTGGGAACGATCAGCATCTGAAGCCGCACACACCCCAACCACTCAGGCCGGCCGGTAGGCCGCCGTGCTGTTGCTGTTGATGTTGCTGTTGATCTTGATCCACCCGCCCCTTCGGGAGGCCGAGTGGAGGTGTTCATCAGGGGGTGGGCGCGCAGCGCCGTACGGCGCAGCCGGACACATCGAGAGGAGGTCGTCGCGAAGCAGACCGTAGGCGATGCCCCCTGATGGACACCGGGAACGCCGAGCCTAGGCGAGGTGCCGTACGCTTGGGGCGAAGCCTTTTGGTTCCTTTTTGGCGTTTGAAAAAGGGACTCGCCGTAAGGGCGAAACCCTAAGTGGCCGTTACCGCAGGAATGGATATGTACACTTGCGGGAGATGGGTCGGCTGTCAGGCCGCCATCGCGAGCAGGCTCGCTCCCACCGTGGATTGGTGTACATCTGCAAGAGATAGGCCGGCTGTCAGGCCGCCTTCGCAGGCAAGCCAGCTCCCACAATTTTGATTGGGGTACATCCGCAAGAGATTGGCCGGCTGTCAGGCCGCCTTCGCAGGCAAGCCAGCTCCCACAATTTTGATTGGGGTACATCCGCAAGAGATTGGCCGGCTGTCAGGCCGCCATCGCGAGCAGGCTCGCTCCCACAGTGGATTGGTGTACATCTGCGGGAGATGGGTCGGCTGTCGGGGCGCCTTCGCAGGCACGCCAGCTCCCACAGTGGATCGAGTACACCTGCAAACGCTGACCCGGCAAGAAACCGCAGGCAAAAAAAAAGGGCGACCGAAGTCGCCCAAAATGCCTTGCGTGCTCGTGCTTCCAGAAAGACCTAAGGCTTTTTACGCTTATGTGCGTCTTTCCAGATAAAAAATCCAAACCCGGCAAAAAACAGAACCATGAGGCCGACTGTCAGCACTCCGGCGATCACCACATTGTCGAAAAACATGACTGGCCTCCTGCACTTGCCCTGTTGCGATGGGGCTAAGTTAACCAATCAGGCGCAGAAGAAAATTGACCGGGATCAATGCCGCCCAAGACCGGGCGTAAAAGGAAGGGAAATAACTGACCTGCATCAATGGAAACAGGGAGGATCAACGCTTTTTCGGTTTGTTTTTCGGCTTTTTCTTCGCTTTACCCAACGGCATGGCCTGCTCGAAAGCCTGACGCACTTCGTTCAGGCGCTTTTCATTGAGGTCATGCACGCGCTTGGCACGCTCGGTGTTGAGGTCGATCAGCTTGTCGTCTTGGCTCATGGCGTGGCTTACATCTTCAAGGTCAATACAGGCGCAGCAAAGTGACTACTGTCACCCTGCCCGCTCAAGGTTTGCCAATAATGCGGCCAATGGCCGGCGCTGACCAGCCGCCAACAGCATCAGAGCACAACAAAAAGTGTGTAAGCGTCAGACCTCGATATCAACCCACAACCCCTGGCGCGGCTGATCGTCTATCAGCGGGACCACAGGCACCGTGTTGTCGGCGTTCAACTCGTCACCCGGTACGGCCAGGTGCTCTTCAGGATCATTTTCGGCTTCGCGGCGTCGCTTGTCGCGTTCTTGCCGACGCCGCTGCTCTTCGCGCAACAACTGCGCCGACTCTTCGGCATGGCGCTTGTGCAGGTCGATCGTACTTTCACTGGAACTCGCCTCCACCGGCACCACCGGCGGAATATCCGGCCGTTGGCGGACTGGATCCTGCTGGGAAGTAATCGGCACGGCACTCAAGGGGAGCATCGGTGGCAGCATGGTTATTAGTCTCCTGACCGCAGGCTGTCGGCTGCTCGGGCGGCGACTTGAGCCACCGGTCGCAAACTTGCGAGCCAACGCAAACATAGGAACAGCCCAAGGCTGCAATCTTTTCAGGCCTCGAAGATCAAAAACGCAGCCCGAACCTTCGCCAGCTCCTACGTGAGTAATCCTTTGGCCCCGAAGGTTCATTCCGTTAAGATAGCCCGCTTTTTCAAGGTGGGAGTCAGGCAGCATGGCGCAGCAGTATCAACCGGGGCAACGCTGGATTAGTGACAGCGAAGCCGAGCTAGGTCTAGGCACCGTTCTGGCACAGGACGGTCGCTTGCTGACCGTGCTCTATCCGGCCACTGGCGACACCCGCCAGTACGCGCTACGGAATGCGCCCCTCACTCGCGTGAGGTTTTCGCCGGGTGACATGATCACTCACTTCGAAGGCTGGAAAATGACCGTGCGCGAAGTCGACGACGTCGACGGCCTGCTGGTCTACCACGGGCTCAACGCGCAGAACGAAGTGGTGACGCTGCCTGAGACCCAACTCTCGAACTTCATCCAGTTCCGTCTGGCCAGCGACCGTTTGTTCGCCGGGCAGATCGACCCACTGGCCTGGTTCTCCCTGCGTTACCACACCCTGGAACACACCAGCCGCCAGTTGCAATCCTCGCTCTGGGGCCTGGGTGGCGTGCGTGCGCAGCCGATCGCCCACCAATTGCACATCGCCCGTGAAGTCGCTGACCGTATTGCGCCGCGGGTTCTGCTGGCGGACGAAGTCGGTCTGGGTAAAACCATCGAAGCCGGTCTGGTGATCCATCGCCAACTGCTCTCGGGCCGCGCCAACCGCGTGCTGATCCTGGTGCCGGAAAACCTCCAGCACCAGTGGCTGGTGGAGATGCGCCGTCGTTTCAACCTGCAAGTCGCGCTGTTCGACGAAGAACGCTTTATCGAAAGCGATGCCGGCAACCCGTTCGAAGACACCCAGCTCGCACTGGTCGCTCTGGAATGGCTGGTGGATGACGAAAAGGCCCAGGACGCGTTGTTCGCTGCCGGTTGGGACCTGCTGGTGGTCGACGAAGCTCACCACTTGGTGTGGCACGAAGATCAGGTCAGCCCCGAGTATTCGCTGGTCGAGCAACTCGCAGAAACCATTCCCGGCGTGCTGCTGCTGACCGCGACCCCGGAGCAACTGGGTCAGGACAGCCACTTCGCACGCCTGCGCCTGCTCGATCCAAACCGTTTCCACGACCTGAAAGCCTTCCGCGCCGAGAGCGAAAACTATCGCCCGGTGGCCGAAGCCGTTCAGGAGCTGATGGACCAGGGGCGCTTGTCCCCGGCCGCGCACAAAACCATCCAGGGTTTCCTCGGTGATGAAGGCGAAGCGCTGCTGACTGCCGTCAACGCTGGCGACGCCGAGGCCAGCGCTCGTCTGGTCCGCGAATTGCTGGACCGCCATGGCACCGGCCGCGTGCTGTTCCGTAACACTCGCGCTGCGGTGCAAGGTTTCCCGGAACGCAAACTGCACCCGTACCCGCTGCCGTGCCCGGACGAATACCTCGAACTGCCGCTGGGCGAACACGCCGAGCTGTACCCGGAGGTCAGCTTCCAGGCGCAACCGGATATCGATGAAGAACAACGCTGGTGGCGCTTCGACCCACGGGTCGAGTGGCTGATCGACCAGCTGAAAATGCTCAAGCGCACCAAAGTGCTGGTGATCTGCGCCCATGCCGAAACCGCGATGGACCTGGAAGACGCCCTGCGCGTACGTTCCGGCATCCCGGCCACGGTGTTCCACGAGGGCATGAACATTCTCGAGCGTGACCGCGCGGCGGCTTACTTCGCCGACGAAGAATTCGGCGCCCAGGTGCTGATCTGTTCGGAAATCGGCAGTGAAGGTCGCAACTTCCAGTTCTCCCACCACTTGGTGCTGTTCGACCTGCCATCGCACCCGGACCTGCTGGAACAGCGGATCGGGCGTCTCGACCGGATCGGTCAGAAGCACGTCATCGAGCTGCACGTGCCGTACCTGGAAACCAGCCCGCAAGAGCGCCTGTTCCAGTGGTATCACGAAGCGCTGAACGCGTTCCTCAATACCTGCCCGACCGGCAACGCCTTGCAGCATCAGTTCGGCCCGCGCCTGCTGCCGCTGCTGGAAAACGCCGATGACGGCGAGTGGCAAGCGCTGATCGACGAAGCCCGTACCACCCGTGAAAACCTCGAAGCCGAGTTGCACAGTGGCCGTGACCGCCTGCTGGAACTCAACTCCGGTGGCGCGGGCGAAGGTGACGCGCTGGTTGAGGCGATCCTTGAGCAAGACGATCAGTTCGCCCTGCCGATCTACATGGAAACCCTGTTCGACGCGTTCGGCATCGACAGCGAAGACCATTCGGAAAACGCACTGATCCTCAAGCCGAGCGAAAAAATGCTCGACGCCAGCTTCCCGCTGGGCGACGACGAAGGCGTGACCATCACCTACGACCGCAACCAGGCGCTGTCTCGCGAAGACATGCAATTCATTACCTGGGAGCACCCGATGGTTCAGGGCGGCATGGATCTGGTGCTGTCCGGCTCGATGGGCAACACCGCCGTGGCGCTGATCAAGAACAAGGCACTCAAGCCTGGCACCGTGTTGCTGGAACTGCTCTATGTCAGTGAAGTGGTTGCCCCGCGCTCGCTGCAACTGGGCCGTTACCTGCCGCCGGCCGCGCTGCGCTGCCTGCTCGATGCCAATGGCAACGACCTGTCGAGCCGTGTCTCGTTCGAGACCCTCAACGACCAGCTCGAAAGCGTGCCACGCGCCAGCGCCAACAAGTTTGTCCAGGCCCAGCGTGATCAGCTGACACCGCGCATCAATGCTGGTGAAGAGAAGATCACTCCGCGCCACGCCGAACGTGTAGCCGAAGCGCAACGCCGCCTGGCCGCCGACACCGAAGAAGAACTGGCGCGCCTGACCGCCCTGCAAGCGGTCAACCCGACCGTGCGCGACAGCGAACTGGTTGCCCTGCGCCAGCAGCGCGAGCAAGGCCTGGCCATGCTCGACAAAGCGGCACTGCGACTGGAAGCGATCCGGGTGCTGGTGGCGGGTTAAGCCCTCCTCTACCCCTGCTGAGATAAAGAAGGCCCGCAGCGATGCGGGCCTTTTTTTCTGCTTGATTTTAGTGGTGTTGCTGATGACCTCATCGCGAGCAGGCTCGCTCCCACATTTGATTGGTAGTGTTCACAAATGTCGTGTTCACAGGTGTTCCCGGGTGGGAGCGAGCCGGCTCCGGGCGGCGATCCGACGATGGCGATCAGGCAGTCGCCACCGCAATCCCGGGCTCAACCACCGCCACCAACCCTTCCTTCATTCGCTTGGCATCTCGCACAAAACACCGCGAAGCCAGGAACAGAAACACCATGGTCGAAAACAACGCCACCGGAATCAGGTACATCGCGTCATGCAGCCCAGCCGCCTTGAAGGCCTCGCTCATTTGCTCGGCGCCGGCCGCCAGCATTGCGCCCTGGGCAAAGTGATCGGACAAAGCGCCGACCACCACCGGCCCCAAGCCACCGCCCAACAGGTAGAGTCCGGCGAAAAACAACGCCATCGCCGTGGCGCGCAAACGCGGTTCGACCACATCCTGAATCGCCGTGTAAACGCAGGTATAGAAGTTGTAGGCAAACAACCAGCCGACGCTGAACACGGCGACGAACACTCCGATTTCAATCCGTCCGGCATGCAGTGCCCACGCGGTGCACAGGGTCGAGATGATCAGGCTGAACGCGGCAAACAGCAGCCGACCATTGGCCACCCGCAGGTGAATCTTGTCAGCCACCCAGCCGCCCAGCGTCAGGCCGAACAAGCCGGTCACACCAACGATCACCCCGGTCGCCACCGCCGCTTGCTGCAATGGCATCTGAAAATAGCGCTGCAACATCGGCACCAGAAACGAGTTGCAGGCATAGGTGGCGAAGTTGAAACACAGCCCGGCCATCACCAGCCAGAGGAACGTTGGAATCGCCAGTACCCGGCGAATCGGCCGATCCACCCGCTCTTGGGACACGCGCACGGTTTCTGCCGCGCCGCGCTGGGGTTCCTTGATGAAGAACATGAAGATCGCCAGGATCAAACCCGGGATCGCCGCGATAAAAAACGGTGCACGCCAACTGTCGAACGCCTTGACCATCGCACCGATGGTGAAGAACGCCAGCAACAGACCCAATGGCAGCCCCAGCATGAAGATCCCCATGGCCCGCGCCCGACGGTGTGCCGGGAACAAATCACCGATCAGCGAATTGGCGGCCGGCGCATAACTGGCTTCACCGATGCCGATCCCCATGCGCACGATCAGGAAACTCCAGAAACTCCCCACCAGGCCGTTGACTGCGGTCAACCCGCTCCAGACCGCCAAGCCCCAGCCCATCAGCCTGCTGCGCGAACCGGTGTCAGCCAGCCGCCCTAACGGCAGACCGGCAATGGCATAAACGATCGTGAATGCAGTACCGATGATCCCCAGTTGAAAGTCGCTGAGGTGCCACTCCATGCGGATTGGCTCGATGATGATCGCCGGGATCGTGCGATCGAAGAAGTTGAACAGATTGGCCAGAAACAGCAGGAACAGAATGCGCCAGGCATTCGCCGCTTGGGTCGAGTTCTGCATGGGTCCGTCTCTTTTATTGTTATGAGGGCTTCACTGCCGACAACACTCCAGCCCGGTACCCGCAATCTAGTCAGCGCCATGGATGCTGTCTGTCATTATTCGTCAGGCTGATACCCGCTCATGACAGCCAACGCCGCGCGCGTGACAATTTATGTCTAAGCGTTCCCCGGCTTATTGCAAAATCATTAGTGCCAATGTGCCACTATTTCTTGCGCTCTGTGCACGGTCTCTATACTCCAGGCATTCGCCAGCGTTCATGGCGCCGGCAGAGAATGACTCAAAGACGGGGCATGCTATGGAGTGGCCTGATTTGCATTTCATTACCGAGCTGTCAGAGAGCAGCGGGCAAGTCGTACTCAATTGCACTCATAACCCCTTTCTGGTGCTACTGGCCTATCTGGTTGCCTGTGCAGCCAGCTTCGCCACGCTGGACATGGCCGAACGCGTCGGTCACGCCGAAAATCCTGCCTCTCAACGGCTCTGGCGCTGGGTCGGTGCCTGCTGCCTGTCGGGCGGTATCTGGGCCATGCACTTCATCAGCATGCTGGCGTTCCAGGCCCCCATCGACATCCATTACGACTTGCCAGCCACCCTGCTTTCCCTGTTGATCGCCTTTATTGCAGCCTTTGTCGCGATGAACACCCTGAGCAATGCTCAACTGAACGTGCGGCAATACGTGCAAACCTCGATCTGCATCGGACTGGGCATCGCCACCATGCATTACGTGGGTATGACGGCGATGCGTTCGAACGCCGTGGCCCACTACCAGCCAATTGTGTTCGGCCTATCGGTCCTTATCGCTATCGGTGCCAGCGCCATTGCCTTACTGCTGTCGCATGGTCTGCGTAACGGCGGCGGCATCGCTCATCAAGTACTTAAATACACCGCCAGCCTGGTGCTCGGCGCCGGCATCGTGAGCATGCACTTCACCGGCATGCAGTCCATGAGCCTGGTGTTGCCGGCCGGCGTCCCCTTGCAACTGTCGGTCGACAACGACCACCTGCAATTGGCGCTGACGATTGCGCTGATCGCGCTGCTGGTCATCGGCAGCTGCATCAGCGCCGCCCTGGCCGACAAAAAACTGCAGCACAAGGACCATGACCTGCGCCGGGTCAACGCGCTGCTCAGTCAATTGGATCAGGCGCGCATGTCGCTGCAACAAGTGGCGCACTACGACCCCCTGACCAACTTGATCAACCGCCGCGGCTTCAATCAGATCTTCGCCGAAAAGCTCATCGAGAAAAGCACCCATGGCGGCATGCTGGCAGTGATGTTTCTGGACATCGATCACTTCAAGCGGATCAACGACAGCCTCGGTCATGACGCCGGTGACGAACTGTTGAAAGTGCTCGCCAACCACATCAAAAGCTCGACCCGCAGCCACGACGATGTGGTCGCGCGGTTTGGCGGCGATGAGTTCTGCATTCTGATCAACCTGCGTGAGCGCGACGAAGCACGGCATATGGCCCAGCGCATCATGCAAAAGATGAAGGAGCCGATCGAGTTGGCCGGCAGGCGCATGGTCATGACCACCAGCATCGGTATCAGTGTGTTCCCTGACGACGGCGAAACCTGCGAGGAACTGCTGAAACACGCCGACCTGGCGCTGTACCAATCCAAGGGCAACGGCCGAAACGGCCTGCAGTTCTTCAGTTCCAACCTGAAAACCAAAGCGACGATGGCGCTGCAGCTCGAAGAAGAACTGCGCAATGCCTTACGCGACGAAGATGGGTTGATGCTCTATTACCAGCCGATCTATGACCTCAAAAGCGGCCAGGTCACCAAACTGGAAGCGCTGATCCGCTGGCAGCACCCGGTGCACGGCTTGCTCGCACCTGATCGTTTCATCGCGATTGCCGAAGCCAATGGCTTGATCGCGCAACTCGACAACTGGGTGCTGCGCAGAGCCTGCGAAGACCTGAGCGAGCTGTCCAGGCACGGCTGCGAGTCGTTGAAAATTACCGTGAACTGCTCACCGCTCAACCTGATGCGCGAAGAGCTTGCCGAAGAAATCGAATGTGCGCTGCGCTCGGCCGGCATAGCGCCACAACGACTGGAACTGGAGGTCACGGAAAACGCACTGATGGGCAACCTTGCCAATACGCTGGTGCTACTGCGCAAAATTCGGGCGCTCGGTGTTTCGCTGTCGATCGACGACTTCGGCACCGGTTATTCGTCGCTGGCCTACCTCAAGCGTCTGCCGCTGAACACCCTGAAAATCGACCGTTCGTTTATCCAGGACATCCCCAAGGCCACTCAGGACATGGAGATCGTCCAGGCCATTATCGTCATGGCCCACACCCTGCATTTGCAGGTGGTGACCGAAGGTGTCGAAACCCTGGAGCAGTACCAGTTTCTCGAATGTTTCGGTTGCGACTTTGTTCAAGGTTACCTGTTGAGCCGCCCGGTACCGCTGGCCGAATTACGTCCGGTACTGAACGAAATCAACCAGCGCAAGCACGCACACGCCATCAATCCTTTGAATCTGGCTCACGGTACAGATGGATTAGTGTCGCGGGATCCTTTTCCAGATAGCCCTGACCACCATGCAGGCGCATCAACTGCGCGGCCAGTCCACTGATCGGCGTCGCCGAGCCTTGCTCGCGGGAAAATTTCACGGCGCCATCCAGATCCTTGAGCAGCGTTCGAACATGCCACTTTATGGGTTCGAAACGGCTCTCGGCCATTTGCGGGGCAAGTATCTGCAAGGGTTTAGAGTCGGCAAACCCGCCGCTCAATGCTTCGGCCAGCAGGCTCGCATCCACGCCTGAACGTTCGGCCAACGCCACCACTTCAGCGATCACCAATGCATTGCAGGCAACGATCATCTGATTGCAGGCCTTGGTCACTTGCCCTGCGCCGACCGCGCCCATGTGCGTGATCCGTTGGCCAAGACTCGACAACACCGGGCGCACGCGCTCGACATCGGCTGACTCACCACCGACCATGATCGCCAGGCTCGCGGCCTCGGCCCCCGCCACACCACCGGACACCGGCGCATCCAGCCAGCCCATGCCGGTACGGCTGGCCAGTTCGGCAGCCATTTCCCGCGTCGCCGTAGGCTCCAGGCTGGAAAAGTCCACCAGCAACTGGCCGGTTTTCGCTCCAGACGCCACGCCATCCGCACCGAACACAACCTCGCGTACCACCTCGGTATTGGCCAGGCACAACATCACCAGATCGGCGTGCTGACACAGCTCGGCAGGTGTGGCCACTTGTCGCGCTCCGGCCTCGACCAAGGGCACGCACTTGTCGGGGTTGCGGTTCCAGACGGTCAGTGGATAGCCCGCAGCCAACAAGCGTCGACACATCGGTAAACCCATCAAGCCGATTCCAGCAAACGCGAGCGAAGGTAACGTAGCCATCAATTTGCCTCTGTTTGATTAAAGATCGCCAAATTTTGGCCGATTCATCATGACTCAGGAAAGGATTCCCCCTAGCGATACTCAGGTAAAGCCCTATCGCTGGGGACAATATCGCGCTGTAAAGTCGCGAGTTCTTTATTCGTGATGGCTTGATGACATCTCGCCGCCGAACCAACCAGTCCAGGCACATGGCGCACAATGACTTCTAAAAATAATCCTGCCCCTGCGGTATCCGAACTGACGCTCACCGCCGCCACGGATAAACCCTCAGTCCCGAAGCCATTGACCAGCTCACGCCCGCTTGCGACCCAGCAGTACCTGTACTTTACCGAGACCAACACCGATCGCATCCTCGACAACCTCGATGGCCTGCGCGATCTGGTGTTCCCCAAGCCGCCGCACCTGGAAGACGCCCACGAACTGCATCAGCAGGAGTTTCCCTCGGTATGCCTGATCGGTCTGGGCCGCTGCGGTTCGAACATTGCGCTGGACGTCGCGGAGCTGGTGTACAACGCCCGCAAGTTCTACCTCAATGAGTTCAACAACGAAGACAAACCCTATGCTGAAAAGGGCTACAGCCCTGCGCAATGGATTCGTAACAACCTGAAACTGGGTGTCGGCAAGGCCACCAAACCGGTGTTCCTGGTCGAGCCACTGGTGATGCTCGGCGACCTCGACAAAGACATCGCCGGACGTATCCGTTTCTCGCGCAAGGGCGAAAAAAGCGGCTTCCTGCGCGACTACAGCAAAATGAAGATCATGGACCTCTCGGAAGTCCACGCCGGTGGTGCCGGTAATGCGCCAATCCTCGGCCAGTACCTGGCGAAGATCATCCTGAACAAGGACACCCAGCGTTTCTCCAGCCCCGACTGGAAAATGATCCACTCGTACCTGATCGACAGCTGTGGCATCAAGGCCAACCAGTCGCGCCTGTACTTCTCGATCTTCAGCGCCGGCGGCGGTACCGGTTCGGGCATGGCCTCGGAATTCGGGCTAGCTCAGCAACACTCGTACATGAACAAAACGTTCGACACCAAGCCGGTGGACGAACACGACAGCAAGAGCGGCCACTCCTTCGTTTTCGAGCCGATCTTCACCAGCGGCATTTGCGTACTGCCGAACATCTCCGATCACCGCAGTGAAATGTCTGAAGCACTGCACATCAACGCCGGCCGCCTGTTGTGCAAGTACCTGTCGGAAGAATGGGATTTCTCGTACAACTTCGCCAATGAAGACAGCAGCGAAGCCAGCGTCATGGGCCGCATCCGCCCATGGAACGCGATGATGCTGATCTCCAACGACATCATGCGTTACGCCGAAGAGAACGATGACGGCAATATCCAGAACATTGATGTCAATGCCATGGAAAAGCACGCCAACCAGTACATCTCGCAGCAGATCTTCAACATTCTGACGGCCCAGGCAGTCACCACCGACTACGACCAGAACTACTTCCGTCGGGCCGGTATCGACATCGGCGAAACCATTCGCCTGGACGCCAATGACCTGTTCATGAGTCTGGCCGGGCCAGTGGCGATTGCCTACGCCGAATCGGTGGTGCCAGAACAACCGGCACCGAGCAGCGACAAGTTCAAGGTGTTCGACAAAGAGCCACAGCGCCTGAACATCGACGACCTGTTCTTCCGCTCCATCGACCTGCCGCACTTCAACAAAGTGACCCAGGCCATCGAAGGCATCAGCCTGTTGCCGATTGAGTCCAAGCGCTATCGTGCGTCGCTGGAGCAATACAAGAACTCGGGTTACGACGCAGCCGCGCTGCATGACCTGCACTTCTTCAAGAATTGCTCGTCGGTGGTGTCGATCGTGTCGCTGCCCAAGGATTACAAGCTGTCCTACATGGACCTGAACCGGTTGAAGACCCACCTCAACAGCCTGTTCCCCAACACCACGCTCAAGCGTTATGCGCTGGTGATCGGCGCCTCGGCCAACCTTTCGCTGACCACCCTGATCGCCAAGAGCCCGTGCCTGTCAGACGATTTCCTGACCCTGATCGTGGCATTCATCAAGCGCTGCTTCGCACGCAATCCGTACCGTTTCGACGAAACCCTGGACAACTCGATCCTCGACTTCATCATTCATGAAGACTTCGACGAGGCCAAAATCGACGAACTGCTCAACGAATTCGAAAACCCGGCGAAGATCCTCGACACCAACTGGTACGCGATCAAGCCGATGTACGAGAAGAAGTACCGCGAGCTGATCAACGACAAAGACAAGTTTGTCTCGATCAACGACATCCGCCTGTCGCGCGATTGCGTGAAAAAGGCCATCAAGTACCTGCGCGAGATCTACCGTCACCGCATCGGCAAGACCAAGGTCATTTCGCTGAATAACCATACGGGCAAGACGGCCTGACCGCGTCACGGCCAATCGCGAGCAGGCTCGCTCCCACATTTGACCGCATTCTTCCAAAGAGAACTCGGTCACCTGTGGGAGCGAGCTTGCTCGCGAAAGCACCCTGATATTCACCACATCAGCTTCAGACTTACCAACATCCAGAAACAATTAAGCAGCCATTCGGCTGCTTATTAAACTGTTCCCGTTACGTTTACGTAACCTTCCCCCCTGCCTGCCTGTGGCATTTCTCTACGGCAACCTGCCATCACGCTACTCGGCTACACACTTTTACCCGTACGCCATCAGCACCAAATCGGTGCGCCACTTCAAGCCTGCGCCCTTTCCTGGATCAGAATCCACGGCGAAACGACCACTGCCCACAACTCCGGATCACGCTCGAAAAGATCCAGCGCCCGCGTTTCAGAGAGCTTGGCGAGTTTGTCGGCGGCCAGCCAGGCAGCCACTTTCTCGCCTTCGTCCTGGGCAACAGCCTCGGCGGCAGCGATCAAATCCAGGCCGGGATCGACCCACAATAGGGCACCCTTGGCAAAGAACGGTTCGAGTTCCTTCCAGGTAATAGATGCGGTTTCACCAAGCAGCTTGGCATAGAGGGTGCTAGGTTCTTGAGTCATGGGCCCTGTCCGGAATTGAAATCGGCGCAATCATAACGTCGGCGCTCTGGCAGAAAAACCCGGATGCAATAGAGTCATTGATCGAGAACTGCAGGAAAGCAAGGATAGCCGCTGAATCAGGTTGCTACGCAGCCAAAATCCCGCCGCAATTCTGTCTTTTTCTTTCAAAAATGCGACACCCTCAGGTTTTGCCCCTGAGCGCCAGCTTTCCAAGCGAACAACCGGCGCTCTACACTGTACCGGTACAGTTGCCGGGGGCATTTCCGGGGGATATCCAAGATATCGATCCGGTTCTGTGGCTCAGGCTGCCAGGACTATAAAAACTACAACAGTAAGAGTGGAGCACTATGAATAAGGCTACTAAGCAGATTTCGAAACTGTTTGCCGCTATGGTTCTGGCCGGGGTTGCCAGCCATTCGTTCGCAGCTGACACCATCAAGATCGGCATCGCCGGCCCTAAAACCGGCCCAGTGACCCAGTACGGTGACATGCAGTTCACCGGCGCTAAAATGGCCATCGAGCAGATCAACGCCAAAGGCGGTGTCGACGGCAAGATGCTCGAAGCCAAGGAATACGATGACGCCTGCGACCCGAAACAGGCCGTTGCCGTTGCCAACAAAGTGGTCAACGACGGCGTCAAGTTCGTGGTCGGTCACCTCTGCTCCAGCTCCACTCAGCCAGCGTCCGATATCTACGAAGACGAAGGCGTGATCATGATCACCCCGGCTGCCACCAGCCCGGACATCACTACCCGTGGCTACAAAATGGTGTTCCGCACCATCGGCCTGGACAGCGCCCAGGGCCCTGCCGCCGGTAACTACATCGCCGATCACGTGAAACCGAAGATCGTTGCGGTTCTGCACGACAAACAGCAATACGGTGAAGGCATCGCCACCGCCGTGAAGAAAACCCTCGAAGGCAAAGGCGTCAAGGTTGCCGTGTTCGAAGGCCTGAACGCTGGCGACAAGGACTTCTCCTCGATCATCCAGAAACTCAAGCAAGCCAACGTCGACTTCGTCTACTACGGCGGCTACCACCCGGAACTGGGCCTGATCCTGCGTCAGTCCAAGGAAAAGGGCCTGAACGCCAAGTTCATGGGACCAGAAGGCGTCGGCAACGACTCCATCTCGCAGATCGCCCAGGACGCTTCCGAAGGCCTGCTGGTGACCCTGCCGAAGTCTTTCGACCAGGATCCGGCCAACAAGGCACTGGTTGACGCATTCGCCGCCAAGAAGCAGGACCCGACCGGTCCGTTCGTGTTCCCGGCCTACTCGGCAGTCGAAGTCATCGCTGAAGGCATCAAGGCAGCGAAGAGCGAAGACACCGCCAAAGTGGCCGCAGCCATTCACGCTGGCACCTTCAAGACCCCGACCGGCGACCTGTCGTTCGACTCGAAGGGCGATCTGAAGAACTTCAAGTTCGTGGTTTACCAGTGGCACTTTGGCAAACCTAAAACCGAAGTTTCGCCTCAGTAAGGCGCTGCCTGACTGACTGCCAATAAAGCCCACGGCGTGCCGTGGGCTTTGTTTTACGAGGTAATGGGCCGTGCCTCCGTGATCCGGAAGCCTCCCCACCTGAAAATCTCAAAACCGTCATCAGCGGTTCGCTGGCAAACCTCATGTTCGAAGTGGATGCAGATCCACGGGGCCTGAGCGGGAAAATGACTCCACCAGTGAAATGCGTATCAGGTTTTTAGGAGCGCAGTAATGCCTGAGATCTATCACTTTTTCCAACAGCTGGTTAATGGTCTGACCATTGGCAGCACGTATGCCCTGATCGCCATCGGCTATACGATGGTTTACGGCATCATTGGAATGATCAACTTCGCCCACGGCGAGGTCTACATGATCGGTTCCTACGTGGCCTTCATCGTCCTTGCCGGACTGGCCATGCTGGGTATCCATTCTCTACCGCTGTTGATGACCGCCGCATTCCTGGCGACCATCGTTGTCACCAGTGCCTACGGCTACAGTATCGAACGGATCGCCTACCGCCCTCTGCGGGGCAGTAACCGCCTGATCCCGCTGATCTCGGCCATCGGCATGTCGATCTTCCTGCAAAACACCGTACTGCTCTCGCAGGACTCCAAGGACAAATCGATCCCCAACCTGATTCCGGGCAGCTTCAGCTTCGGTCCAGGCGGAGCACAGGAAGTGCTGATCTCCTACATGCAGATCCTGGTATTCGTAGTGACCCTGGTGGTGATGCTCTGCCTGACCACGTTCATTTCGCGTTCACGCCTGGGACGGGCCTGCCGGGCCTGCGCCGAAGACATCAGAATGGCCAACCTGCTGGGCATCAACACCAACAACATCATCGCCCTGACCTTCGTCATCGGTGCCGCCCTGGCAGCCGTGGCGGCTGTACTGCTGAGCATGCAGTACGGCGTGATCAACCCGAACGCCGGATTCCTGGTGGGCCTCAAGGCCTTTACCGCGGCGGTGCTGGGTGGCATCGGCAGCATTCCGGGCGCCATGCTCGGTGGCCTGGTGCTGGGGGTGGCCGAAGCATTCGGCGCCGACATATTCGGTGACCAGTACAAGGACGTGGTGGCTTTCGGCCTTCTGGTTCTGGTGTTGTTATTCCGGCCAACCGGCCTGTTGGGCCGTCCGGAGGTTGAGAAAGTATGATCAGGAATCTTAGACAGGCGCTCTTCAGCGCGCTATTGGTTTGGGCCGTGGCGTACCCGGTACTCGGCCTGAAACTCTCCATCGCCGGCATCAACCTTGAAGTACAGGGTGCCACGACCTCCACGCTGATCATCATCGCCGTCTGCTCGGTGCTGATGTTCCTGCGCGTGCTGTTCGACCGCGAATACACGGCGGCCATGCGCTCCGTGCCCAAAGGCAAATTGATCCCGGCCAGTGCGAGCAACTTCCTGACCCTGCCCAGCACCCAGCGCTGGGTCATCATGGGCTTGATCGTCGTCGCGCTGGTCTGGCCGTTCTTCGGTTCGCGCGGTGCGGTGGATATCGCCACGCTGATTCTGATCTATGTGCTGCTCGGCCTGGGCCTGAACATCGTGGTCGGCCTGGCGGGTCTGCTCGACCTGGGCTACGTCGGTTTCTACGCCGTGGGCGCCTACAGCTATGCGCTGCTGTCGCACTACTACGGCCTGAGCTTCTGGATCTGCCTGCCCATCGCCGGCTTGATGGCGGCAACCTTCGGTTTCCTGCTGGGTTTCCCCGTGCTGCGTCTGCGCGGTGACTATCTGGCGATCGTGACCCTGGGCTTCGGTGAGATCATCCGTCTGTTCCTGCGTAACCTGACGGGCCTCACGGGCGGACCGAACGGCATCAGCAACATTCCCAAACCGTCGCTGTTCGGCCTGAGCTTCGAGAGAACGGCCGCCGAAGGCATGCAGACCTTCCACGAGTTCTTCGGCCTGACGTACAACCCGGTCAGCAAGGTGGTTTTCCTCTACCTGGTCGCGCTGCTGCTGGCGCTGTTCGCGCTGTTCGTGATCAACCGTCTGCTGCGCATGCCGATCGGCCGGGCCTGGGAAGCGTTGCGTGAAGACGAAATCGCCTGCCGTGCCCTGGGCCTGAACCCGACCGTGATCAAGCTGTCGGCCTTCACCCTGGGTGCCTGCTTCGCCGGTTTTGCCGGTAGCTTCTTCGCCGCACGCCAGGGGCTGGTCACACCGGAGTCGTTCACCTTCATCGAGTCGGCCACCATCCTCGCCATCGTGGTACTGGGCGGCATGGGCTCGCAATTGGGCGTGGTCCTCGCGGCCGTCGTGATGATCCTGTTGCCCGAGCTGATGCGTGACTTCAGCGAATACCGCATGTTGATGTTCGGCGCCTTGATGGTGCTGATGATGATCTGGCGTCCTCAAGGTCTGCTGCCCATGCAACGTCCTCACATGGAGCTGCGTAAATGAGCAGAGAGATCCTGAAAGTAGAAGGCCTGAGCATGCGCTTTGGCGGCTTGCTGGCGGTCAATAGCGTTGCCCTGAGCGTGAAAGAGAAACAGGTGGTGTCGATGATCGGCCCTAACGGCGCCGGCAAGACCACCGTGTTCAACTGCCTGACCGGCTTCTACAAGCCCACCGCCGGCACTATCCAGCTCAACGGTGAAGCGATCGAAGGCCTGCCCGGACACAAGATCGCCGGTAAAGGCGTGGTGCGGACGTTCCAGAACGTGCGGTTGTTCAAGGAAATGACCGCCGTGGAAAACCTGCTGATTGCTCAGCACCGGCACCTGAATACCAACTTCCTGGCCGGTCTGTTCAAGACGCCGGCGTTTCGCCGCAGCGAACGCGAGGCCATGGAGTACGCCGAGTTCTGGCTCGACAAGGTCAACCTCAAGGAGTTTGCCAACCGTCCGGCCGGCACCCTGGCCTATGGTCAACAGCGCCGCCTGGAAATCGCCCGTTGCATGATGACCCGTCCGAGCATCCTGATGCTCGACGAACCGGCCGCCGGCCTCAACCCGCGGGAAACCGACGACCTCAAGGCGCTGATCGGCACCCTGCGTGAAGAGCATAACGTCACCGTGTTGCTGATCGAACACGACATGAAACTGGTCATGAGCATCTCCGACCATATCTTCGTGATCAACCAGGGCACGCCTCTGGCCAACGGCACGCCGGAACAGATCCGCGACAATCCTGAAGTGATCAAAGCCTACCTGGGGGAAGCGTAAATGCTGCAGTTCGAAAACGTTTCCACCTTCTACGGCAAGATCCAGGCCCTGCACAGCGTCAACGTCGAAGTCCGTCAGGGCGAGATCGTCACGCTGATCGGGGCCAACGGCGCCGGCAAGTCCACCCTGCTGATGACCCTGTGCGGTTCGCCGCAAGCCCATAGCGGCAGCATTCGCTACATGGGCGAAGAACTGGTCGGCCAGGACTCCGCGCGAATCATGCGTAAAAGCATCGCTGTGGTTCCGGAAGGTCGTCGGGTGTTTGCCCGTCTGACCGTGGAAGAAAACCTCGCCATGGGCGGATTCTTCACCGAAAAGGGCGATTATCAGGAGCAAATGGACAAGGTCCTGGGGTTGTTCCCGCGGCTCAAGGAACGCTTCAACCAGCGCGGCGGCACCATGTCAGGTGGCGAGCAGCAAATGCTTGCCATCGGCCGGGCGCTGATGAGCAAACCCAAGCTGCTGCTGCTCGACGAGCCGTCGCTGGGGCTGGCGCCGATCATCATCCAGCAGATCTTCGACATCATCGAACAGCTGCGCAAGGATGGTGTGACGGTGTTCCTGGTAGAGCAGAACGCCAACCAGGCGTTGAAAATCGCCGACCGCGCCTATGTGCTGGAAAACGGCCGGGTGGTGATGCAAGGCACCGGTGAAGCCCTGCTGAGCGACCCTAAAGTGCGCGACGCCTACCTGGGCGGCTAAGCACTGCGGCAACAAAAAACGGCCTGTGTGGGAGCGAGCTTGCTCGCGATAGCGGACTGTCAGACAACATCAATGTTGACTGTCAGCCCCTCATCGCGAGCAGGCTCGCTCCCACATTTTTTTGTGTAAACCGATTATTTTTTTTGTCGTGCTGTAACGAACTCGAATGACCTTTCTCTAGAGGGGTAAGCAAGCACCAACGCTTACTTGAACCCACCCCTCGTTTGGAGAAACACCATGACTGCTACCACTCGCACCCTGTCCGCCGCCGCCCTCGCCCTGGCCTTGGGTTCCGCCCTGAGCATCGCGGCTCTGCCGACCACTGCCCACGCCGCAGCCACTGACATGGAAAAATGCTTTGGCGTCGCCATGAAAGGCAAGAACGATTGCGCCGCAGGTGCAGGCACTACCTGCGCGGGCACCTCGAAAGTCGACTACGAGAGCAACCACTTCAAGCTGGTACCAAAAGGCACTTGCGAGAAGACTGCCAGCCCGACCTCGCCGACCGGCTTCGGTCAAATGGCCGCCTACAAAGCCAAGTCGTAATCCCTCCTCTGCCTGAGTGTTGATGATGACCACTTCAGCGCTGCACACCGTACATCCTCACACTCAGGCATTGGCGTCCGAGCTCCCGCCCCGCGCGGGGCTGGGGCTCAAGACCGAGCACTTCGGCGCAGTACTCGATACTCGCCCGGACATCGGTTTCTTCGAAGTCCACGCCGAAAACTACATGGTGGCCGGCGGCCCGTTTCATCATTACCTGGGTTTGATTCGCGAGCAGTATCCGCTGTCGCTGCATGGCGTCGGTTTGTCGATCGGCGGCGAAGGTCCGCTGAACACCGAGCACCTTGCCCGGCTCGCCCATCTGATCGAACGCTATCAACCCCAGTCCTTTTCCGAACACCTGGCCTGGTCGAGCCACGGCCCGGTGTTTCTCAATGACCTGCTGCCATTGGCCTATGACTCACCGACACTGCAGCGTGTCTGCGAGCATATCGACCAAGTCCAGCAGCATCTGAAACGTCCCATGCTGCTGGAAAACCCGGCGACTTACTTGCAGTTCCAGCGCTCCAGCATGGAAGAAACCAGCTTCATCTCTGAAGTCATCCGCCGCACCGGCTGCGGCTTGCTGCTGGACGTGAACAACGTCTACGTCTCCTGCATCAATCATCAGCGCGATCCCTTGGCCTACCTCGACGCACTGCCGTTGCACGCCGTGGGCGAGATCCATCTGGCCGGATTTGCCGAAGACACTGACAGCCTCGGCGATCGCCTGTTGATCGACGATCACGGCGCCCCCATCGATAACGCCGTGTGGGCGCTGTACACGCGTGTTCTTGAGCGCGTCGGGCCGGTGGCCACGCTGATTGAACGCGACAATCAGGTACCGGCATTTTCCGTGCTGCACGCCGAGGCCCGTCAGGCCGATGAACTGCTGGGTTACACCGGGGTTCGCCGATGAACACTCAAGCCGATTTCGCCGCCGCCCTGCTTGATCCTCGACAGCCCTGCCCTGACGGTTTGTTCAGCGCCAATGGCGCAGCCCCGGATAGCCGCTTCGCGGTGTACCGCAACAACGTGCAGAGCTCGTTGATCAACGCCTTGGCCGACAGTTATCCGGTGGTTTCGCAGTTGGTCGGAGAAGAGTTTTTTCGGGCCATGGCCCAGTTCTATGTACGGGATTTCCCGCCAACCAGTGCGCTGATCAATGACTACGGCTGTGACTTCGCCAGTTTCATCGAGCACTTTGCGCCGGCCGCTTCAGTGCCGTATCTCGCAGATGTTGCGCGGTTGGAACGCTTACGGGTGATGGCCTATCACGCGGCAGATGCCAACGCCGTCGAGCCTGCCAGGATTGCTGCGGCGTTGGCGGTTCCCGAAGCGCTCGCACAACTGCACATTCATCTGCATCCCTCAACGTTCACGCTGAATTCGCCGTACGCCACCGTTGCGCTATGGGCCGCCCATCAGACTGACACACCGCCCGGGAACCTTGAGCCGTATCACCCGCAAAGTGCGCTGGTGCTGCGCAACGGCCTGGAGGTTGAGGTCTTTGCGATTGACGTCGGCACTGCAACCTTCATCCACAGCCTGCAGAACAACCGCCCTTTGGGGCAAGCGGTAGCCGACGCCCTGGACGCCGCCCCGGCGTTTGACCTGAGCCAGTGCCTGGCGCTGCTGATCGGCCATAACGCCATCATCCACCTGCAACACGACAAGGTATCGCCATGACCACCCGCACCGAACACCCGAACGCCATCACTCACCTGATCGAACGGATCATCGAACTGTTCGAGAGGATCCCCCACAGCCTGATCGCCTTCGTTGCACGCTTCTCCATTGCCGCGGTGTTCTGGAAGTCGGGCCAGACCAAGGTCGAGGGACTGGCCATCGATCTGTTCGACGGCACCTTCCAGCTCGGTATTCCGCACCTCGCGGACTCGACCATTCCGTTGTTCCAAAGCGAATACCACGTGCCGCTGCTGTCACCGGAGCTGGCGGCGCACATGGCGGCCTTCGCCGAGCATTTCTTCCCGATCCTGATTCTCGTCGGCTTCGCTACACGCTTCTCGGCCCTGGCGTTACTGGGGATGACGCTGACCATTCAGACCTTTGTCTACCCGGACGCCTACCCGACTCACGGCACCTGGGCGGCCGTTTTGCTGTACCTGATGGCCAGAGGTCCGGGCGTGCTGTCGATCGATCATCTGATCGCCAAACGCTAAGCCCGTGTAGCAGCTGCCGAAGACTGCGTTCGAGTGCGAAGCGCTCGTACATCAGGCGACATATTCCTTCAAATAAACTGCATATTCAGGATTTGCGAGGACTTCGTCCTCGGACGCAGCCTCGCCAGCTCGGCAGCTGCTACAGCCGATCCAGTGCTTCGCCGCTGCGCTTGAACCACCTCATCAGGTAATCGGCCAATACTTGTGTGCGCTTGGGTAAGCCGCCCTGATACGGATGCACCAGATACATCGGCATGCTGCGCGTCTGGTAATCGCGCAGCAGCCAGCGCAAACGGCCATCGGCCAATTCAGCCTGGAGCAAGTAAGAAGGCAGGCGCGCGATCCCCGCATGGGCGAGCGCAGCCTTCTTCAGCAGGTTGTAGTGGTTGCTGGCGAACGGCCCCGAGACCCGCACCCGCAACAGTTCATGTTGCTGGTGATACAACCACTCTTCCCGACCACTGTAATGGCTGTTGAGCAGGCAACGATGATTGGCCAGGTCTGCCGGCGTCTGTGGCTCACCAAACTGCTCAAGATAAGCCGGGCTGGCGCAGGTCATCTCGTGCCAGGCCAACAGCGGCTTGGCCACCATTCGCTCGTCGTTGGCCACCTCTGAACGAATCGCCAGATCGAACCCGTCCCGCGACAAGTCGCGGTAACTGTTGTTCAGCTCAAGTTCGATCTGCACGTCGGGGTACTCTCGGGAAAACTCCAGCAGCAACCCATCGAAAAAAGTCTCCCCCAGCGACACCGGGACCGTCATCCGAATCGGCCCTGCCATATCGTCCTTCAAGCGTGCCAGGGCCTGTCGCGCCCGCTCTACCTGAATCACCAGCGCCTGCGCTTGCGGCAACAACGCCGCACCGGCCGCCGTCAGGCTCAAACGCCGCGTGGTTCGCTGCAACAGCACTACGCTGAAACGTGTTTCCAGCTGACTGATGCGCTTGGACAACTGCCCCTTGCTACACCCCAGTTGCTGCGCTGCCAGCGTGAAACTGCCGGCCTCGATCAACACGGCAAACGCCGCCAGATCATCCATTTCGCTCATGGATTGTTTCCATTTGAAAACCAAAGGTTGCCCATTAGCACGCTTATCAATAAAAAAAACCACACTAAACTGAAACCACATTCACCCACTTGAGGATTCGCACGATGAAAATTCTTTTGATTGGAGCCTCCGGCACTGTCGGCTCGGCCATTGACCGGGAACTGTCCCAGCGTCACAAAATCATTCGTATCGGCCGCAAAAGTGGTGACTTCCAGGTCGATATCAGTGACAACGCCTCGATCCACAAACTGTTCGAACAAACCGGCAAATTCGATGCACTGATCTGCGCCGCCGGCAGCGTCAACTTCGTGCCGCTGGCAAACATGACCGAGAAAGACTTCGAACTGGGCTTGCGAGACAAGCTGATGGGCCAGGTCAATCTGCTGTTGATCGGCCGGGATTTTGCCAATGACGGTGCGTCGTTCACCTTCACCACCGGCATTCTCAGCCACGATCCGATTCGTACCGGCAGCTCGGCATCCATGGTCAACGGCGCCCTGGACAGTTTCGTCCGTGCGGCAGCGATAGAGTTGCCACGCGGCCTGCGCATCAACTCGGTGAGTCCTAACGTACTGGTTGAAGCCATGGGCAGCTACGCACCGTACTTCCGCGGATTCAAACCGGTCCCAGCCGCCGATGTGGCGCTGGCCTACGCGAAAAGTGTGGAAGGCCTGCAGACTGGCCAGATCTACAACGTCGGCTGAGAGCAAGGCGTTTTACAGGAGGGCAGGTGCACTGCAGGGTTGTGATGAGCGGTCAGCCTGAGTAACGTGGCGGCACTTGTCTGGAGACCCAACGATGCGTGCTGCCCGTTCCCTGATGTTTGTCGCCCTGCTTCCTGTATTCGCCGGTTGCCAGTTGCTGCAGAGCCAGCCTGAGAAACCGTCCATGGCGGGCCTGACCCGCATGCAGGGCGAACTCAGCATGAACAATGGCAAGCTGATGTTTCAGCCGTGCCAGGAAAACAAGCTGTATGTCGTCAATGACGCCGGCAGCACCAGCATCCTGCAGGAAGCTGCAACACTGGCAGGCCCGCAGCACAAGGTTTTCGCTGACGTGCGCGGCCGGGTTGCCACCGGCAAATCAGCGGATGCGGGCGCCCAGTTCGACGTACAGCAGCTATACCGCGTCGAACGCTCGAGCGCGGCCTGTGAAGACCCCAACTTCCAGCGACTGATCCTGCGTGCCAGCGGCAGCACGCCCGACTGGAACGTCAAGGTCAACACCAAGGGCATGGTGGTCGAGCGCGCCGGCCAGCCAGCGTTGGCCTTGCCGTTTCTGGAAGAACAACTCGGTGACGGGCGTTTCAGCCTCAGTAGCGAAGCCAATGACCAACACGTTGAACTCTGGATCGCACCACAACGCTGCGTCGACAGCACCCGTGGCAGCGTTCAATTCATGAGCGCCGAGTTGCGGGTCAACGGCCAGGTACAACGTGGCTGCGCGTATTTCGGCGGCTCGCGTAACGACTGATTCGACAGGATGCTGTTTTAGCCTCACCGGAACGGGCCGTTGAGGCTTATAATCGCCGGTTTGTGAAACGCCTTTGGCGCAGTTGTGCGCCCCCGCGAACCGGACCCCGTCATGTTACGAATCACCGAACTCAAGCTGCCGATCGACCATCCCGAAGAAGACCTGCGGCCTGCCATCGTGCAACGCCTGGGCATCGCCAGTGATGACCTGCTCGATTTCACCTTGTTCAAGCGCAGCTACGACGCGCGCAAAAAATCCTCCGAACTGTGCTTCATCTACACCATCGACCTCAGCGTGCGCGATGAGGCGAAGTTGCTGCACACGTTCGCCGACGACCGTAACGTCAATGCGGCGCCGGACATCAGCTACAAGGTCGTTGGCCAGGCTCCGACGGATTTGAGCCAACGGCCGATCGTGGTCGGTTTCGGTCCGTGCGGGATTTTCGCCGGGCTGCTGCTGGCGCAGATGGGCTTCAAGCCGATCATTCTCGAGCGCGGCACAGAAGTGCGTCAGCGCACCAAGGACACCTGGGGCTTGTGGCGTAAAAGCGTGCTGAATCCCGAGTCCAATGTGCAATTCGGTGAAGGCGGCGCGGGGACATTCTCTGACGGCAAGCTGTACAGCCAGATCAAGGATCCCAAGCATCACGGCCGCAAAGTCCTGCACGAGTTCGTCAAAGCCGGCGCGCCGGAAGAGATCCTCTACGTCAGCAAACCGCACATCGGTACGTTCCGTCTGACGGGCGTCGTCGAAAACATGCGTGAGCAGATTCGTGCGCTGGGCGGTGAAGTACGCTTCCAGCAAAAAGTCACTGACGTGCTGATCGAAGACGGCCAGTTGACCGGTATCGAGCTCGCCAGCGGCGAACAGATCCACTCGAAACACGTGATTCTTGCCCTCGGCCATAGCGCCCGCGACACCTTCCGCATGCTCCACGGCCGTGGCGTGTTCATGGAAGCCAAGCCGTTTTCGGTGGGTTTCCGTATCGAACACCCGCAATCGCTGATCGACAGCGCGCGCCTGGGCAAATATGCCGGTCACCCGAAACTCGGTGCCGCCGACTACAAACTGGTGCACCACGCCAAGAACGGACGTTCGGTCTACAGCTTCTGCATGTGCCCGGGCGGTACTGTGGTGGCGGCGACGTCCGAGCCGAACCGTGTGGTAACCAACGGCATGAGCCAGTATTCGCGTAACGAACGTAACGCGAACTCCGGGATTGTTGTGGGCATTACCCCGGAAGTCGACTATCCGGGCGGCCCATTGGCCGGGATCGAGTTGCAGGAGCGCCTGGAATCCCACGCCTTTGTGCTGGGTGGCAGCAACTACGAAGCACCGGCGCAACTGGTCGGCGATTTCATCGCAGGCAAGCCGTCGACGGCGCTGGGCAGCGTCGAACCCTCCTACAAACCCGGGGTTGCACTGGGCGATCTGGCGCTGGCCTTGCCGGCGTTTGCCATCGACGCCATTCGTGAAGCCTTGCCGGCCTTCGAGAAGCAGATTCGTGGCTACTCGCTGCACGACGCAGTACTGACCGGGATCGAAACCCGCACCTCTTCGCCGTTGCGGATCACCCGTAACGAGTCGATGCAAAGCCTGAACGTCAAAGGCCTGTTCCCGGCCGGTGAAGGCGCCGGTTATGCGGGCGGGATCCTGTCGGCAGGTGTCGATGGTATTCGCATTGCCGAAGCGGTGGCGCGGGATATCCTCAGTATCGAGGCCTGACATACAACACAAAACCCTGTGGGAGCGAGCCTGCTCGCGATAGCGGCGGATCAGTCAACATCTCTGTTGAATGTTAATCCGTCATCGCGAGCAGGCTCGCTCCCACAGGAATGCTCAGCGCCTGAGCGCTATCAGATACCGGCGCGCAACACGCTGGTCGGCAGTGGCTCACCGCGCTCGGCACTGGCCGCAACGGCCGCGATCAGGCTGCTCAACTCATACCCCTGGGCCTTCAGCCAGTCCTGATTGTAATAGGTCGTCGCGTAACGCTCGCCGCTATCACACAGAATCGCCACGATCGAGCCACTCTCCCCCGCTGCCACCATCTGCTGCGCCGCCATCAAGGCGCCGATCAGGTTGGTCCCGCTCGAACCTCCCACATGCCGGCCCAAACGCTGCGCCAAATAATGCATGGCCGCCAGCGACAACGCATCCGGCACCTTGACCATCGCATCGATGACCTTCGGCAAGAACGACGCCTCGACCCGCGGCCGGCCAATGCCTTCGATCCGTGAACCACAATCCAGGCGCAAGCTCGCGTCGCCGGTCTGGTAGTACTCGAAGAACACCGAACGCTCGGCATCGGCGCACAACACGCGGGTGCAATGTTGGCGATAACGCACGTAGCGCCCCAAGGTCGCGGTGGTGCCGCCCGTTCCAGGGCTGGAAATCAGCCAGCTCGGTTCAGGATGACGCTCGAATCGCATTTGCTGAAAAATCGACTCGGCAATGTTGTTGTTGGCTCGCCAGTCGGTGGCGCGCTCGGCATAGGTGAACTGGTCGATGAAATGGCCATCGTGCTCCCGGGCCAGACGCTCGGACTCGGCGTAGATCTGTGTCGGGTCCTGCACCAGATGGCTTTTGCCGCCATAAAAGGCGATCTGCGCGATCTTTTCCTGAGACGTGGTGGCCGGCATCACGGCAATGAACGGCAAACCGAGCAAGCGCGCGAAATACGCCTCGGAGATCGCCGTCGAACCGCTGGACGCCTCGATCACTGGCGCTCCCGGCTTGAGCCAGCCGTTACACAGCGCATAAAGGAACAGTGAGCGCGCCAACCGATGCTTGAGGCTACCGGTGGGGTGACTGGATTCATCCTTGAAGTACAACTCGATGCCCGGCAATCCCGGCAGTGGCAAAGGGATCAGGTGCGTATCGGCGCTGCGCTGGAAGTCGGCTTCGATGATCCGGATGGCTTCGCGAGCCCATTGACGGTTGTCGCTCATGGTCTTTTTCTCATTGAATCGAATAGGCGTAGGAAAACCTGGCGGTGACAACAGGCAATGGATTGACCTTGTCGAAAGGCTCAATCAACAAGCTTAGGAAAAAACCTGCATAACGCACAGGTACAGCTGAGACCCAATACGCCAGCCAACTGCTAGGCTCAGGCCGGGTCCGGGAGACATCGTTGTAACGACATATAACAAAAAAGAATATAACTTTTGTTTTAACAACTAACCGTACGGGTTAGGGTGGTCCACCTTTTGAATCGATAGATGGAGAGCGACCTTGCCTCTGCGTAGCACTTTCACGCGTTTCTTTCAGTTGGAAGCTGCCAGCGGTCTGTTATTGATTGCCGCCGCAGCCCTTGCCCTGATCATCAACAACTCACCGCTGTCCTGGCTCTACAACGGCCTGCTGGACACCCCCGTGGTCGCCCAGATCGGCGCCCTGAAAATCGCCAAACCGCTGTTGTTATGGATCAACGACGGCCTGATGGCGATGTTCTTCCTGTTGATCGGCCTCGAGGTCAAACGCGAAATCCTTGAAGGCCACCTGTCCAAACCTTCGCAGATCGTCCTGCCGGGTGCCGCGGCCATCGGCGGCATGGTCGTGCCGGCGCTGATCTACTGGTTCCTCAACAAGGACAACCCGTCTGCCCTGGGCGGTTGGGCGATCCCGATGGCCACCGACATTGCCTTCGCCCTCGGCGTGCTCGCCTTGCTGGGCAAGCGCGTGCCGGTCTCGCTGAAGCTGTTTTTGATGACCCTGGCGATCATCGATGACCTGGGTGCAATCATCGTCATCGCGATTTTCTACTCCGGCGCATTGTCGACACTGTCGTTGATGCTGGCCGCAGCCTGTCTGGTGGCGCTGGTGGCGATGAATCGGCTAGGCGTGGTCAAGCTCGGCCCCTACATGATCATTGGCCTGATTCTATGGGTGTGTGTACTCAAGAGCGGTGTCCACGCCACGCTGGCCGGTGTGACCCTGGCGTTCTGCATTCCGCTACGCACGAAAAACGCCGAGCCTTCTCCATTGCTAAGCCTGGAGCACGCGCTGCACCCTTGGGTGGCCTTTGGCATCCTGCCGTTGTTCGCTTTCGCCAATGCCGGCGTTTCACTGGCTGGCGTTAACCTTGAGAGCTTCACCCACCACGTACCGATGGGCATTGCCGCCGGTTTGTTGCTGGGCAAGACCGTCGGTGTCTTCGGCCTGACCTGGCTCGCCGTGAAAATAGGCATTGCGGCCCTGCCCGCTGGTGCCAATTGGGGCCAGGTACTCGGCGTGGCGATCCTTTGCGGTATCGGTTTCACCATGAGTCTGTTTGTCGGCTCCCTGGCCTTTGTGCCGGGCAGCAGCGAATACGCGGGCATGGACCGCATGGGCATTCTCACCGGCTCGATCCTCGCTGCATTGATCGGCTACGCGGTGACCGCAGCGGCCAGTCGCAAGAACGCCGCGCTGGCCTCTTAAAGACAGAACCCTGGCACATCCAGGACTAGTCCTACAGCCACGATAAGCCACGTTCGATAACGTCGTGCAGCCCTTCACAGGGCTGCCGATGGACGAACCGAACAAGGACAATCAGTGGCTGGCAACAAGGACATCCCCCGGGTTCCCAACCCTCCGTCAGGCGATGGGCATCACATCACCTATCGCTACATGACTGCCACCGAACTGGCAGAACGTGACGCAAGACAAAAATCCTACGACGACATGCTCGCAAGGCAAGCCGCCTTCGAAAAACATCGCCAGCTCGCCGTCAAACCAACCGCCCCTGTCCGGGCCGGATGCGTCTTCGCCAAGTCCTGCAAGCTGCCGAATGCAATCATCGACTACACGAATCCTTCAGGAGCGGTCCCCACCGACAGCCTGAAAGACTACGGCGACCTGATCCTCTTGGGAGCGCGCGAGGCGGATGAAACCGGACGTGTACCGCTTCAGAAAATCAGTGGCAGCGCACTACCCTCCGGCATTGGCAGCCTGGCCCTTGGCGGTTCGGCCGTTGGTGCAGCGCCGCTAGCTACTACCGGCGTCGTTGCCGGTGCACTGGCAGGATTAGTGGCGTTGGTCTGGCCATCAAGCCTCGGGGACAGTTCGCTTTACACCGAAGATCAGCTGCTCGGCCTTAAACAGGCCCGCACCAGGGTTCGTCTGCGGGTCGAGCAACAAACCGACGGCAGCCTCAAGGGTTACGGCTTTTACACCGGCAAGAACCGCGACTGGGAAATGGTCGATGTCGTGCAATTCAAACTGCACAACACTCAGCAGGTGGCCGATCTGGGCGGAGGCCTGGAACTGATCTGGACCCCCGCCGTAGACCCTTCGAGCGTTCTTGGCATTCCGGCCCTGGAAGCCGCACCCCAGGCACCGCACATCTGGGTCTACCCACCGACACCTGCCGCCGACAGCATCATCGTCAACCCGATCTACCCGCCCGAGTACAAGGATTTCATTCTGGTGTTTCCGGCGGATTCAGGGGTGAAGCCGGTTTATATCGTAGTAAGCATGCCAGGGGATCATAAGTACTACGATGCTCCCGAAACACTCCCTGCTTTTCCAGATGCGTCCCGGGTGAAATCAAAGGCCTCGGTTCAAGGCGGAGGGAAAAAAAGAGCCCGGTGGGTAGACCGCAAAGGCCGAATATACGAATGGGATTCAAAAAGCGATGCTGTAGAGCTTTACGATAAATTAGGAATCCATTTGGGCGAGTTCAATCACATAACGGGCGAACGAACAAAAGCTGCGAAGCCAGGAAGAAGGACCCCAAAGTGACTCAAGAGAAGAAAACAATGCGCTACCTATCCATCACCGGTTTTTATCCTGATGAAAAACAGGACGACTCATTGCAGTTCGAACTGACGGTAAAGGATTACGAGTTAAACCAGGCATTGGCTCAACTGACCGAGTCAAAAACCTTTGAGGAAATAGAACCTGGGGAGCTTGAATTAACAGAAAGCCAGGTCATACAGGTGGCAGAACTGCTCAAAGTCGATTTTCCGGTAGGCCTGGAGTACTTCATCGGCACCCGCTCAGCATCGTAAACAATCAACCAAAAACACAAAACCCCGACCAGTTACCTGGTCGGGGTTTTGTTTTAACCGCGTAAAACTTAGTGCGAAACGCGGCTGGTGCCGCCGACGGTGGAGATACGCACACGTTCGCCAACACGGAATACTTCGTTTGGCTGAACTTCCTGAACGTAGGCGCGCATGCTGCCGTCGTCTTCGCGAACGGTGATTTCAACGCCTTGGGTACGGGTCACGCCTTCTTCGATGGCAGAACCCGCCAGACCGCCGGCCACTGCACCGATCACTGCTGCGACGATGCTGCCTTTGCCGCCACCCACGGAGCTGCCGGCAACGCCGCCAACGGCCGCACCGGCTACGCCGCCGATCGGGGTTTTGGTGCCTTCGATTTTCACCGGACGCAGGGATTCGATGGTACCCATACGGATCGTCTGCACCCGACGTGCTTCGTCGCGGGAGTAGGAGTCACCGGTCAGGTTCGATTGGCAACCAGTGAGCAACATCGCCATCGTAGAAAAAGAAGCAACCAGCAAAACAGACTTACGCATAGCATCAACTCCAAAGGACAGGTATTCATTAAACTCCGCAGCTTGACGCCTGTCACGGCACCGCCCGGATAAAATTGGTTTCATTCAGTTGCAGTACAGTTGCACTTGAGAACTCATCACACAGTAGCGCCAAATTCCAGAACCTGCGTCACCGCATCAAGGATTTCCATGGATTACTTCATCATTGTCGTCACCACCGTTGCCGGGCTGTACTTCCATTGGTGGCTGTACGTACGGATCAAACGCTGGATGGACCGTGATCTGGCGCTGGCACTTGCCGGCAATGACGAGCGGAAAAAGGCGTTCATGCTGCAACAATTGGCCATGGCCCGGCAGCAGAATATCAAACGTCGGGACCTGCCACAGTGGCTGGAGGCGGCGGCTGCCACCTACCCCACTGTGTAGCCGGTTCAGGGTGCCAGGCGCTCGCGACTCCAGTCCGCGCCTTGCAGACGATAGTTCAGACGGTCATGCAAACGACTCGCCCGACCTTGCCAGAACTCGATGCGTTCTGGCAACAAACGATAGCCGCCCCAATGTTCAGGGCAATGCGGCTGGCTATCGCTGAAGCGCTGTTCAGTGACTTTGAGCAGCCCTTCCAACTCGGCACGATCGGCAATCACCTGACTCTGCGGAGACGCCCAGGCCCCCAGGCGACTGCCCAGCGGACGTACCTGGAAATAGGCATCGGACTCCTGCGGCGTGACCTTCACCACCCGACCCTCGATACGCACCTGGCGCTCCAGGGTCGGCCAGAAGAAGGTCATGGCAGCAAACGGATTGCCCGCCAGCTGCTGACCCTTGGCACTGTCGTAGTTGGTGAAGAAGGTAAAACCCTGATCATCAAGCCCCTTGAGCAACAGGATCCGGCAATGCGGGCGACCGTCCTGATCAACCGTGGCCAGGGTCATGGCATTCGCCTCGACCGGAGGTTGTTCGGTATTTACCGCCTCGGCAAACCACTGATGAAACAGCGCGAATGGCTCGGCCGGGGCCTGAGCCTCGGTCAAACCATCGCGAGTGTAGTCACGACGCATATCAGCCAAAGTCCGGGGCATAGCGTTTTCCTTGTGCTTGATCAGTCAGTTGCTGGCCGATTACTGGCCGCTGGTGCTTTTTTCTGCAGTGTCCGCTTTGGCTGCAGCTGGCTTCTTGGCTGGCTGTTTTTTGGCCGGAGCTTTCTTCGCCGGAGCCTTTTTCGAGACAGCGCCTTTCTTCTTCGACGTTGCTTTTTTCGCGGCCACAGCTGGCGCTGCGGGCTTGGCGGGCTGCGCTGCAACCATTTCCACCGGTGGTGGGGTCGGCTGGCTGTACTTGTTCAGCAATGCCAGCATGGTGGTGCGCTGGGTCAGCATGATTTCCACGCGACGGTTCAAGGCACGGCCCTGGGCGCTGTCATTGGCGGCGCGCGGCATCAAGCTGCCCATGCCACGCAACATCAGACGATCACGCTTCAAACCACTGAGGCTGAAGATCGACGCAACGGAAGTCGCACGGTCCTTACTCAGTTGTTGAGCGTCGGAAGTTGTGCCCACAGCGTCGCCGTGGCCAAGTACCAGGACGGCAGCCTGGTTGTCGGGCTCAACCAGCTTGGCGATCTTGGTGAACTGCCCCAGGGACGACGGCAGCAGCATGGCTGGACGTTTCGGGTTGAAAGAGTCATCCACTGGCACTACGACCACCAGTACGTTCTCACGACGTTCAACCTGCATGTGGCCGTCCTGGACCGCAGACCGCAAGCGTGGCTCGTAGCTGTCCAGCCAGGCCTGGGTGATTTTCGGATCAGGCATTGGCACATCTTTGATGTCGGCCTTGGTGATAGCCTTTGGCTGGTCGCCGAACGGCCACCACCATTTGCTTTCGCTATCGGCTTTGGCTGCTGCGGCAGCTGAAGAGCCTGGAACTGTAGCCGGGGTGGTTGGCGCAGCAGCACTTGCGGTCGATTTGGCCTTCGCGGCTGCAGCGTCTTCAGCGGCCTTCGCGTCCGGTTTGGCAGCAGCTTTGTCCGAAACCTTGTCCGAACCGGAACCGAATGACCACCAGTGGCCCCCGTCCGCATCATTTTGTGGGGTTTGCGCGCAACCGGTAATGCTGAGACACAGTGCCAAGGCTAGAGATTTGTTCAGTGACATGGGGATATCCACAAAATGAGATAAGAAGCTGTGGGCCGCTACGACCCGTATAAAACAGACGCTTTGAAACTATAGAAGCCACAGGGTTCCGTCCTGCGACCATTGGGCAAGTTTTTTTCAAAAAAATGCCTTGAAGCTACCCTTTACAGACAAGCGGCTAAAACCCGCACAAGCTTCTGCGCACGTGGGTCCATCAACACGTATGGCCCAAGGGTATTGGTCACAAAACCGAAGGCCACATCATGTTCCGGGTCAGCGAAACCGATGGAGCCACCAGCACCCGGATGACCAAACGCTCGAGGGCCGAGGCCGAAGGTCGCGTTGGGTACGTCCGGTTGATCGAGCATACAACCCAGACCAAAACGGGTCCGGGTCAGTAAAGTCTTGTCTTCGCCCAGGCTGTGCTCGCGAGTCAGTTCCTGGAGCATTTCGCTTTCCAGCAGGCTGCCATCGAGCAGACCGCTGTAGAACCCGGCCAGGCTGCGGGCATTGCCGTGGCCATTCGCTGCCGGTTGTTGCATACGACGCCATTCGGGCTTGTTGGTACTGGTCATGATCGATGGCGGGTTGGTAAACGCCAGAGTGGTCATGGCCTTCGGCTCACGCATCGTCACTTGCAGCAAGCGCTGCGCCGCCGCATCGCCGACATTGCCCTTGCCACGCGCGATGTGCGCCACGCGATGGAACTCTTCATCCGCCAGGCCAACATGGAAATCCAGCCCCAATGGTCGTGCAACACGTGCCACGATCGACTCGCCCGGACCACGGCCATCGGCGCGGCGCAGCAATTCCCCAACCAGCCAGCCATAAGTGATCGCCGCATAACCATGGCCTTCACCCGGCGTCCACCAAGGGGCTTCGGCGGCCAGCGCGTCGACCATGGTTTGCCAGTTGTAGAGTGCCTCTGGTGGAAGCAATTCGCGCAAGGCCGGCAGGCCGGCCTGATGGCAGAGCAACTGACGCAAGGTGATCGCTTCCTTGCCGGCAGCGGCGAACTCCGGCCAATACCTGGCGACCGGGGCATCGAGCTGCAACTTGCCTTCGGCGACCAGTTGCAGGGCGGTCACTGCGGTAAAGGTCTTGGTGCAGGAGAACAGGTTGGCAATAGTGTCGCTGTGCCAAGCCTCGTGACCGTCCTTGTCGGCAGTACCGGCCCAGAGGTCGACGACGGTTTCACCGCCGATTTGAATGCACAGTGCCGCGCCACGTTCCTGGGGATCATCGAAGAGTGCTGAGAAAGCTTCACGCACCGCTTCAAATTTAAGCTCGTAATGACCTTGAATCAGCACCCGTAACTCTCCGAAAAAACGTTTCGACACAATGACCTGCATTGTTCCAGCCCTTGAGGGATTTGGGAACAGGGGCGGGCCGTGAACCTCGCAATCTCAGGCTTTAATGACCATTGGCCGAATGCCCACCTGCATGGCCTGCCCCCTGCCCTGCGCCCTTGCTGTCGCGACCTTTTTTCCCACCTGCGTCGTCATGACTGGCACTCTCGGCTTTATCCGCCGCAGCCTTGGCCTTCTCGGCTTCTTTGCCGAGCTGATCGACGGCCTGCAAGTTGGCCTTGCGCACACTCTCGACAAAGCCCTGGAACGGCAGGTCGGTGATCCCGACCAGACCGAAATGGCCGTTTTCACCGTCCAGCAGACGACCGCTCACCGGTTGATCGAGGTACTGGAACCAATGCACGCCGACAATCGACGGTTCACTCACCGCTTGCTTGACGAAATTGGCGTAGGCCGGCCCACGGTCTTCTTCCTTCGCCAGCTCCGTCACACCGCCCCAGAACGGACCGCGATCGCGCGAGCCGAAGTTGAACTCGGTGATCAGCACCGGTTTGTCCAGCGCCTGCAGCTTGGCGAAGTCATAACCGTCCTGAGGTTTGAGCGTGTACATGTTGAAGCTCAGGACGTCGCAGTACTGCGCGCAAGACTCGACAGCCTCAGGTGTGCTGATGGCAAACCGACCACCGAGCAGCAGGTGGTTGGGTGCGTGCCATTTCAGCGAATCGGCAATGGTCTTGAAGTAAGTGTCGGCGAAGACTTTCTGGAAATATTTGAAGTCGGCTTCGATTTCCGGGTGCTCCGCACTTGGCAGCGGCGGCACGAAACCCGGGTCTTCCATCAATTCCCAGGCCGGCAAGTCAATGCCCCAGGCTTTCGACAGGCCCGCCTGGTTACGGTATTTATCCCGCAGTTGCTTGAGGAACGCCCGTTTGGCCGGCACGTCGGTGGTCATTTTCAAGGTGCCGTATGCCAAGGCATAACGGGCCTTCGGGTCATCGCCGGGACCGGCCCAGGCCAGTTCGTTATCGGCAAAGTAACCGATCAGCCATGGGTCGTCGCGGTGGTCGCGGGCAGCAATGGCCACGGCACGCTCGGTGGCCATGGCGAAACGCGGATCGAACGGATCGGGCATGCCGCCCCACCAGTCAGTGCCGGTGCTGATGCTGGCGTAATCGCCGACGATGGACAGCGGCAAGGTGTACGGCACACGGTCATTCAAGCCCAGCGCCGGAGCGCTCCAGTCGCCGATGGTGTTGAAACCCCAGGCTTGCAGGCGGTCGAGTGTATGGCCGGTCCAGCGTTTTTCGTCGAACGAGTGGGAGGCGCACGGGGTTGTGGCGGTTTCGGCCTTGGCTTCATCAGCCTTGGTTTCAGTCACAACCGCACATGGTTGACCATAAGTGCGCTGCAGGTTGGCACCGTAGAAGTCATACCAGCGACCGGCATTGAACCCACGCCCCTGATCGGAACCATTGCCAGTGCGATTGTCGCCTTCACCGTAATGGCCGGCCAATGGCTCGTCGTTAGCGGGCAACGACTCGAACATGGCTTCACGCCCGGCGACGTAGGTCTGGCTGGTATCGGCGGTGACTGTATTGACCCCCAGGGAATAGAACGGGTGACCTTCCGGGGTCACCAGATACCAGCGACCGTCACGCTTTTCAGTGCGGAAGAAGCCACTGGCCTTGAACGCCGGGCCTTTGCTCCAGCCACCGAACGTGTCCAGGGACGAGCGTTTACGCTCGGCCAGCCAGGTTTTCAGTTGCTGTTGTTCTTTGTTTGCCGCCGCTTTGAGCTGCTCGTCGCTGGTGACTTTTTCCGGCCATTTCGCTCGCGTGGACTGACCATAAGCGTCCACTAACGAACCGTAGGCGGTTTTGAATACCGCCTCGCCGTCCTGCACGCCAAAGCGTTCAAGCATGATGCTCTGGGCGACTTTTGGCTGATCCATCGACAGCGTCACCGACACCACCTGGCTGCGATCCAGTTCACCCGTGCTGCTGGCCAGCAACACCCGCTGGCCTTCGACAGTGATCGGCATTGGCGGCCCGGCTTTCAGGCCCTGGCTCAACGGCGAGCTCGGTGTCAGCGGAACCAGCAAGGTTTGCGCAGGCCCGGCCGGCAAATCGATGCGGCTGACCAGGGTCTTGCCGTCGTTACTCTGGATTTTCACGTAGAGCGTTACAGGCCAGTTCATTGCACTCTGGATACGCAAGCTCATGACGCCAGACTGTGACCAGTCCCAGGCGCCGCTTTGCGGAGTCAGGCGCAGGTTCGGTTGCGCCGCCGGATTGAAAGTCACCCGACGCAGTACTTCACCTTCGGCCGTTTGCTCCGCATTGGACTGCGGCAGGCTGGCGTCCTGGGTCGCCACCTGGACCACATCGGCGGGCCGGACAAAGTTGAACAGCGTCTGTTGTCCGGCCGGAGCCGCCAGCAGTGGCGCAGCGAACATCAAGGCAAAAACAGCGGGTAACGAACGGCGAATCATATGAACCAGGTTCTCCCTAACGACCAGTGAACGGCCTGTGTGGAATCGGTAACGGGGGGATAGACAACGAAGTGGGCGATTTCGCCCACCGTGCCTCAAGATATTTCGCGGCGAAACGGCGGCAGCGCGTTGAGGATAGCTTTGCCGTAGCGTTGCGTGACCAGACGCCGGTCAAGCAAAGTGATGGTGCCGCGGTCTTCTTCGGTACGCAGCAGGCGCCCGCAAGCCTGAACCAGCTTGAGCGAGGCGTCGGGCACCGAGATTTCCATGAACGGATTACCACCCCGGGCTTCGATCCATTCGGCCAGCGCGGCTTCGACCGGATCGTCCGGGACCGAGAACGGGATCTTGGCGATCACCACGTGCTCGCAGTAAGCACCCGGCAAGTCGACGCCCTCGGCGAAACTCGCCAGACCGAACAGCACACTGGAGTCACCGCCATCGACCCGCGCCTTGTGCTTGTTCAAGGTTTCCTGTTTCGACAGGTTGCCTTGAATGAACACTTGCTTGCGCCAGTCGCGGTCCAGGCCGTCGAACACGTCCTGCATCTGTTTGCGCGAAGAGAACAGCACCAGCGTGCCGCGCGAGCCTTCGACCAGTTCCGGCAGGTCACGAATGATCGCCGCAGTGTGGGCCGCCGCGTCCCGTGGGTCGGCGCGCAGGTCCGGCACCCGCAGCACGCCTGCATCAGCATGATGGAACGGGCTCGGCACCACCGCCGTCACGGCTTTTTTCGGCAGGCCGGCACGCATGCGGAAACGGTCGAAGGTACCCAGTGCGGTCAAGGTGGCCGAGGTCACCAGCGCACCGTAAGCCACATTCCACAGGTTGCGTCGGAGCATTTCCGCCGCCAGGATCGGGCTGGCGTTGACCTCGATATCGAACAGCGAACCGCTTTCGGCCAGGGTCAGCCAGCGCGCCATCGGCGGGTTGTCTTCCGGGTCTTCGGCGGTGAATGCGGTCCACAGCTCCCAGTTGCCCTGGGAACGGGACAGCAGGCTGCCAAACAGCGGATACCACTCTTCCGCCTGATTGCTGGCGATGCCGATGTTGACCTCGCCATCCATGCCTTCCTTGAGCAGCTCGGTGAGCCGGGTAAAGACATCGGTCAGGCGGGCAAAGCCTTTCTTCAGCTCGACGCCCATCTCGCGCATATGCTCGGGAATCACCCCGCCAACGAAACGATGACGCGGCCGCTCACGGCCCTCGACGTCTTCGCCGGGCTTGAATTCGGCAACCTGTTCGCAGGCGGTGAACATGAACTGCTGCTGGGTCTTGATCTCACGCGCCAGCTCCGGCACTTGTTCGATCAGCTTGCCCAGATCGCCCGGCAGTGGATGCTGGGCCAGCAACTTGGTGAGGTTCTTGGCGGTCGTTTCCAGCCAGTCGGCGGTGGAACGCAAACGCGTGTAATGGGCGAAGTGGCCGATCGCCTTGTCTGGCAGGTGATGGCCTTCGTCGAACACGTAAATGGTGTCGCGCGGGTCGGGCAAAACGGCACCGCCGCCCAACGCCAGGTCAGCGAGGACCATGTCGTGGTTGGTGACGATCACATCCACCTTGCCCATTCCTTCGCGGGCCTTGTAGAAGGCGCACTGACCGAAGTTGGGGCAATGACGGTTGGTGCACTGGCTGTGATCGGTGGTCAACCGTGCCCAATCCGCATCTTCAAGGGCGGTGGACCAACTGTCGCGGTCGCCGTCCCATTTATTGCCGGCAAGCTTTTCGATCATGCTGGTAAACAGCTTCTGACTGGCTTCATCGACCTCGATCTTGAAGCCTTCTTCTTCGAACAGCTGCGCGGTAGCGGTTTGCGCGTGGCCTTCCTGCAACAACATGTCGAGCTTGGACAGGCACATGTAGCGGCCACGGCCCTTGGCCAGCGCAAAGCTGAAGTTCAGCCCGCTGTTGCGCATCAGGTCCGGCAGGTCCTTGTAGACGATCTGTTCCTGCAGGGCGACGGTGGCGGTAGCGATCACCAGGCGTTTGCCGGCGGCCTTGGCGGTCGGAATCGCCGCCAGGCTGTAGGCCACGGTTTTCCCGGTACCGGTGCCGGCTTCCACCGCGACAATTGCGGGGTCGCCACTGCGCCGGCCTTCGTCGTCGGTGTCGATGTCACCGAGGACCTTGGCAATTTCGGCGATCATCAGGCGCTGGCCGTAACGCGGCTTGAGGCTCTTGGCTTCGAGAAAACGCGAGTAGGCGCCCTGGATCGTGGTTTTGAGTTCTGTGCTGATCATGGATTGTCGGGCGCAAAAAACGCTGGATAAATTTTCAGTGGTTCGGATCGGCGGCTATCATACCCCGCTAATTAATCCCGCGCAGAACGGAGTACCCCAATGACACCTTTCGCCCTCATTTATACCCTGCATGTACTGGCGGCCCTGATCTGGGTCGGCGGCATGTTTTTCGCCTGGATGGTCCTGCGCCCCGCCGCCATGAAGGCACTTGAAGGGCCTGGGCGACTGAAGCTGTGGGTAGAAGTGTTTCAAGGTTTTTTTGTCTGGGTGTGGGTCGCCGTGGTGATCTTGCCGATCAGTGGCGTCGGGCTGATTCATCTGCGCTTCAGCGGCTTTGAAACCGCGCCGCGTTATGTGCAGATCATGATGGGGCTGTACCTGGTGATGACCGCGTTGTTTATCCGCATTCAGGCGCTGAATCTGCCGGAGTTGCGCAAAGCGGTGCTGGCCGAGGACTGGCCGACGGGTGCCGCGACGCTGGGCAAGATTCGGCGTCTGGTGGGGATCAATCTGTCGCTGGGATTGTTGCTGGTGGCGGTGGCTTCGGCTCGGCCGATGTTCTAGGGATTTCCCCTCCGTAGCAGCTGGCGAAGCCTGCGTTCGGCTCGGTCCGCGTTCGGGCGACGCAGTCGTAAATCCTGCCTCCACGGTTAACCTGAAAAAACGTGGTGTCTGATTTTACGACTGCTTCGCAGCCGAACGGGGGCAAGCCCCCTCGCCACAGGGGAACTCGCCAGTCCTTACAGCCGCTGTACTGTCACGGCACCTGCCGCTCCGGCAGGACCAGGCTGACCTGGTGCACCTGCGCGACCGCTTTTACCGCCGTCGGCACGGTAGACGAAACACCCCTTGGCCTTTCCGCCTGCGCCTGGCTTGCCACCGGCACCGGCCACGCCGCCGGCGCCACCGTCGACCAGCACCTTGATCTGCCGGGCCGGGTAATCACGCGGCAATTCCACCCGGACCTGCGCGCCCGGCGCCCCGGCATGACCATCGCCACCATTATCGCCATCCGCCCCATGCCCGGCCTGGCCCCACGTGCAGCCCGGCTCCTGGCCGTTGCCGCCATCGAGCCCCACGTAACCCGGCGCACCGGCGCCGCCACGGGCATCCACCGACAACTCGGGCGCGTTCAGCGAGGCAATCCGCAGATTCAGGTTGCGCCCGGCGCGGGCAGCCTTGAGGTAGGTGCCCGGTGCGCCTCGCGAGGTGATCTGGCTGCCACTGGCAAGCTGCGCACGACTGATATTCAGTTGCAGAGCCTGTTCGCTGGGGACAATCGCAATCCGTGCCTCACGACCCAGACGCAACTCGCCGACGCTCAATTCGGTCACGTTGGAGGGGATCAGCAGCGTGCCATTATCGGCGACTTCCAGGCGTTCCAGCTGCAAAGTGCTGGTGGTATTGGGCAAACGCAGCAGCGAGTTGGTCTCGACCGTGACCACTTGAGCCATCGCCATCGGGCTGATCAAGGCGGCGAGCAGGCAGAGCTTACGCATGACGAACCTCCCCGGCGGCAGGGGCTGCAAGTGTTTGCACATGGAAAATACCGACAATCAGGATCTGCAAGCGATCACGCCACGGATGAGCCCGCTCTTTAAGGTTGCGGTTATAGAGCACCAGCTCCACAACATGGGTCATCAGCAACAGGCAGCCAATCAGATTGATCATCAGATGAAACGGATTGATCAACGGGCTGATCAGATTGACCAGCACTACCAGCCAGAACAACAGGGTCAAACCCTTCCCCAAGCCCCAAAGCACCTTCATGTACGCCCCCCGCAGATCATTATTCTTTGCGCGCACAGTACCGACTTCCGCAACGGATAAGCCAGAGGCCAACGAAAATTCTTCTGAACGGGCGGTTTAGAGCGTCGCAACTGTCGACCAGCGGTCCATGACCCGTTCGACTCCATGGCTTTTCGCCGCGTATTTACGGTAAGCCTCGCCATTGTCTGCAAACCGCCTCTAGGCCCGCACGTTCGGGCAGGCTAGTCTTCGCACATCTGATAGAGGATCTTCGATGACCGCAGGTATTTCTTCGCGCACGCCCCAGCAAGCACTCGCTGCCTTGCTCGACCGTTATGCGCCACAACGTCTGTTGCTAATCGGCGCCAGCGACTTCCCCGCGCTTGAAGCTTTCAAGCTCGCGCACCCGGATGCCTGCGTCGCACAAGTCGCGCCCGGCCCTTTGCCACCAGAGCTTGCTGCACAACGCTTCGACCTGGCGCTGGCACTCGACTGCCTTGAGCATCTGCCCAAACGCGATGGCCTGAACCTGCTCGGCGGGATTCGCAATCTCAACGCCAGCCGCATCGCAGTGCTGGCGGACCTGAAAGCCTGCGGCTGGCAAGAAACCGACTTCTTCTCCCTGGCACTGCAGGCCAGCGAACGCTTCCAGCGTGACGAACAGGTCCTGACACTGTTTACCTACGATCTGCTTGACTACAAACAAGTGCCTGACTGGCTCAATTCACGGTTCTGGGCCAATCCGGAAAACTTTGGAAAATACTGGTGGTAACACGATGAGTACGTCCATTTGCCCGTGCGGCAGTGGCACCCTGCTGGATGCCTGCTGCGGCCATTATCACGCCGGCCACCCTGCACCGTGCGCCGAAGCCCTGATGCGTTCGCGCTACAGCGCCTATGTGCTGGGGCTGATCGACTATCTGGTGGCCACCACCCTGCCCGCTCAACAGGCAGGCCTGGATCGCCAGTCGATCAGCGAATGGAGCGCGCAAAGCACCTGGCTTGGCCTTGAGGTGGAAAGCTCCGAGGTCTTCGGCGGCCAGCCTGAACATGCATTCGTCACCTTCACCGCACGCTGGCACGACAGCACCGGCGAGCACAGCCACCGCGAACGCTCGTCCTTTGTGCAAAACGCCGGGCGCTGGTACTTCATCGACCCGACCGTGCAGCTCAAGGCCGGGCGCAATGACGCATGCCCCTGCGCCAGCGGGCAGAAATTCAAGAAGTGTTGTGCGAGTTATTTCACCGTTTGAGGCGATCTTTTGGGGCTAGACTGGGGGTCAAGGAGAAATACCACTATGACCCATCAGCAGCGCGCCTTACGAATTGTCACCCTGTTCATGTTCCTGAGCCTCGGTGGCTGCGCGTCCTGGTTCGCTGATGACAGCCTCGACCCGCAAGTCCATCTGCTCAAAGTCGAAGTGGTGCGCGCCAAACTCCTTGAGCAGAAATTCATGCTCTACTTTCGCGTCGACAACCCCAACGACTCCGACCTTAGAGTTCGCGGCCTGGTGTACCGGATTCATTTAAGCGATTTCCTGCTGGCCGAAGGCGAGGCCAGCGAATGGTTCACCGTCGACCCGAAAAGCAGCAGCTATTTCCAGGTGCCGATCCGCACCAACCTCTGGCAACACCTGCGCGAGGTGGTGAAATTGCTGAAGAAACCTGACCAGCCGATCCCCTATCGCCTGGAAGGCGAGTTGAAAACCGGATTATTCATCGGCAATGACGTGCACCAGGCCCGATATGGCGAGATAATTCCCGGCGATTTTATTCCGGAGTAACCTCGATGACCCAGCAACCCCATGTCCATGGCCCTGACTGCAATCACGATCATGACCATCACGACCACCATGATCACGACCATGGCCATGTTCACGGCCCGAACTGCGGCCACGCTCACCAGGAGCCGGTGCGCAACGCGTTGAAAGACGTTGGCCGCAACGACCCTTGCCCATGCGGTAATGGCAAGAAGTTCAAGAAGTGCCACGGCGCTTGATGCGTTAACACAACGCATCCCCCCTGTAGGAGCAAGGCTTGCCCGCGATAGGATCGCCTCGGTATCTGAGGTATTACGCGTCATCGTTCATCGCGGGCAAGCCACGCTCCCACAGGTTTTAATCAGTCATTAAAATATCTGTGGTGCGAACCACCGTCGCATATTCCCCGTGCAGATTGCCCAGCGACATGGCGTGCACCTCCTGCGCCGAATGCTTGTTGCCGAAGAAGTCGAGCTTGTCGAAGGTGTAGCAGGCGTCTTCCACGACCCAGGTTTCAAACCCCAGATTGCCCGCCGTACGCGCCGTGGACTCGACCGAGTTATGGGTCGCCACGCCGACAATGATCAGTTGCTCGATCCCCGCCTCACGCAAACTCGCTGCAAGCGTCGTCCCACTGAACGCATCGGGGACCTGTTTCTGGATCACGCGCTCGCCCGAAAGCGGTTCGAACCGCTCCTGAAACTCGACACCCGACTGCTGCGGCCAGAACACCGATTCCGGCGAGCGGGACAAATGCTGCACATGAATCACCGGCCGTGCCATGCGCCGCCATTCGCTCAACAACTCGGCCATCCGCTCCTCGGCGCCTGGATTGTTGCGCGGTCCCAGTTTGGGGTGGTGAATGCCTTTTTGCTGATCGATCAGGATCAACGCTGCGTTGGCGTGAAGTTCCATGGCAATTTTTCTCCTGGCGAACCATCGAAATCCCGACACTTGAGCACCACCTTTTCCAATAGGCAAGTCATGGAACGGTAACCCTGCGCGTCAAATTCTTTGTTTTATCGGACAAACCTTGAAATAAGATCGGCACCCGCTTGCGCGGCCTTCTCCTGCTCACTAACGTAGCGCCTTTATTGCGCCTCTACTCCCGCAGGAGCTTTGCCATGGCCTCGCCAGCCTTTACATCTTTTCTTCCCCGATTCGGCGTTGCCGCAGCAGTGGCCAGTGTGCTCAGCCTCACCGGTTGCCAGACCTGGAATGCCCAGGACAGCCTGCCACCCACTGCAGGCGTGCAGCCGCTCAAAGGGTTGGCGCAGAACGTTTCAGTGCGGCGCAATGCCATGGGCGTGCCGCTGATCGAAAGCAACACCTTCCACGACGCGCTGTTCACCCTCGGTTACGTACACGCCAGTGATCGCATCACCCAGATGGTCACCATGCGTCTGCTGGCCCAGGGTCGCCTGTCGGAGATGTCCGGCGCAGAGATGCTCGACGCTGACCGCTACATGCGCGCCGTCAACCTGAAGAAAAGTGCCGACGAGCTCTACAAGGCCTCCTCTCCGCGCCTGCAACGCTTCTTTGAAGTCTATGCCCGCGGGGTCAACGCCTACCTGTTCCGTTATCGCGACAAGCTGCCGTCGGACCTGGCCGCCACTGGCTACAAGCCGGAATACTGGAAGCCGGAAGATTCGGCGCTGATTTTCTGCCTGCTGAACTTCAGCCAGTCAGCCAACCTGCCGCAAGAAATCGCTTCGTTGGTGATGGCGCAAACCGTCTCCACAGACAAACTCGCGTGGCTGTCGCCGTCCTATCCGGACGAAAAGCTGCCGCTCGCCGAAGCTGAAAAACTTAAAGGCGTGAAGCTCAACGGTACGATCCCGGGCCTGAGCGAACTCAGCAAAGCCGGCGACCAGTTGTCCGCATTGAATCTGCTCGGCGCCACGGCGTCGAACAACTGGGCGATTGCCCCGCAGCGCAGTCGCAGTGGCAAGAGCCTGCTGGCCAGCGACAGCCAATTCCCGATTGGCGTGCCGGGGCTGTGGAACTACGTGCAGATCCGTTCGCCGAAGTACCAGGCGGCTGGGGTCTCCATTGCGGGTCTGCCGATGGTCCTCGCCGGTTTCAACGGCAAAGTGGCGTGGAGCATGACCGCGGTCATGGGCGATAACCAGGACCTGTTCCTTGAAAAGCTCAAGCGTCAAGGCAATGGCCTGAGCTACGAAGCCGCTGGCAAATGGCAGCCGGTGACGGTTCGCAACGAAACCTACTTCGTCAAAGGCCAGCGGCCGATTCGCGAGGCCGTGTACGAAACCCGCCACGGCCCGCTGCTCAACAGCGCCCAAGGCACTGCACTGGGCAATGGTTTCGGTCTGGCGTTGCAGATGCCGAACTTTACCGACGACAAGAGCCTCGACGCCTTCTTCGACCTGTCCCGTGCGCAGAGCGCAGAGAGAGCCTCGGACGCCAGCCGTGAAATCCGCGCTATCGGGCTGAACATGGTGTTCGCCGACGCCAGCCACATCGGCTGGCAAGTCACCGGGCGCTTCCCGAACCGCCGCGAAGGTGAAGGTGGGTTGCCATCACCTGGCTGGGAAGGTCGTTACGACTGGGACGGTTACGCCGACCCGATGCTCCACCCTTATGACCAGGACCCGGCCCAAGGCTGGATCGGCACTGCCAACCAGCGGGTCATCCCTCATGGTTACGGCATGCAGCTGTCCAACTCCTGGGCCGCGCCCGAGCGTGGCGAGCGCATCGCCGAGCTGGCGGCTGCCGGCAAGCACGACAGCCGCAGCATGATCGCGATGCAGTACGACCAGACCACGCTGTTCGCCGCCAAACTGAAAAAGATGTTTGAAGCCCCGGGCATGTCCCAGCCGCTGAAACAGGCGATCGACGCACTGCCTGCTGCCGAAGCCGGCAAAGCGCGCGAAGCTTACAACCGCTTGATGGCGTTCGACGGCAAGCTCAGCCCGACTTCGGCCGACGCAGCGATCTATGAACTGTTCCTGCAAGAAAGCATGAAGCAGATCTTCCTCGACGAGCTCGGCCCAGAGTCCAGCCCGACGTGGAAAGCCTTCGTCGCCAACGGCAAATTGTCCTACTCGGCCCAGGCCGACCATTTGCTGGGTCGCGAAGACAGCCCGTTCTGGGATGATATCCGCACACCGCAAAAAGAAGACAAACCGACCATTCTCGCCCGCAGCCTGGCCGCGGCCATCACGGCCGGCGAGAGCCAGATGGGCGCCGACCACAAAGCCTGGCAGTGGGGCAAACTGCATCACTACGAATGGAAAAACAGCCGAGGCCAGACCGTGCGCGGCGCCATGTCGGCCGGAGGTGACCACACCACGTTGAATGCTGCCGCCTACACCTGGGGTCAGGATTTCAACGTGACGCGGGTGCCGGCGATGCGCTTCATTGTCGACTTCGGCCAGGCCGAACCGCTGATGGGCCAGAGCGGCACCGGCCAATCCGGCAACCCGGCCAGCCCGAACTATATCGACAGCATCGACCCATGGCTCAAAGGCCAATACATGAGCTTGCCGATGCAACCGCAGAATTTTGACAAGGCATATGGCAAAACGCGGCTGACCCTGGTGCCGGGCAAGTAACACGAGGGTGATCTGTGACAAGGCAGCTTGCTTCCTCGCCACAGATCGCTCTACTTTGGTGCGGCAAATTGTTAACGCCCGTTTTCGGGCACGATTCCTCTCCAGACGTGTCTTGAATCATCTTTTAAAACGCTTGTTCGGGACTCTGGTTCGGAAATTGCTACTTTCATAAGGTCTTACGCTGTCCAGTAACAATAATTTCGCGCCACAAGCGCTCAAATTGGTTCTTAGGGATTTAATAATGAAAAAAGCATTGCTGACCCTTTCTGCACTGGCGTTGTGCATGGCCGCTGGTTCCGCACTGGCCAAGGAATACAAAGAACTGCGTTTTGGCGTTGACCCTTCCTACGCTCCGTTCGAGTCCAAAGCGGCCGACGGCAGCCTGGTGGGCTTCGACATCGATCTGGGTAACGCGATCTGCGCCGAACTGAAGGTCAAGTGCAAATGGGTCGAAAGCGATTTCGACGGTATGATTCCGGGCCTCAAGGCCAACAAGTTCGACGGCGTGATCTCTTCGATGACCGTCACCGAAGCCCGCGAAAAAGTCATCGACTTCTCCAGCGAGCTGTTCTCCGGCCCTACCGCACTGGTCTACAAGAAAGGCTCCGGCATTTCTGACGTAGCCTCGCTCAAGGGTAAAAAAGTCGGCTACGAGCAAGGCACCATCCAGGAAGCCTACGCCAAGGCCGTGCTGGACAAGGCTGGCGTGACCACTCAGGCCTACGCCAACCAGGATCAGGTCTACGCCGACCTGACTTCCGGTCGTCTGGACGCCTCGATCCAGGACATGCTGCAAGCCGAACTGGGCTTCTTGAAGTCGCCACAAGGCGCAGCTTATGAAGTCAGCAAGCCGGTCAACGATCCTTTGCTGCCAGCCAAAACAGCTGTCGGTATCTCGAAAGGTAACAAAGAGCTCAAAGCCCTTCTCGATAAAGGTATCAAAGCGTTACACGATGATGGCACCTACGCGACCATTCAAAAGAAACACTTTGGTGATCTGAATCTGTACAGCGGTAAGTAAGGCCCCGGCGCCCATCCTCGTGATGGGCGCTTTTTTCACGTTATCAGGTCGCAGATTTTATGTTTGAACAGCTGTTACAAAACCTCGGGCTTTCCGCCTTCAGCCTGCAGGGCTTTGGTCCGCTGCTGATGCAAGGCACCTGGATGACCATCAAATTATCGGTGTTGTCGCTGCTGGTGGCCGTGTTGCTCGGCCTGCTCGGCGCCACTGCCAAACTCTCCAGCGTCAAACTGCTACGAGTTCCCGCCCAGGTCTACACCACCCTGATTCGCGGTGTGCCGGACCTGGTGCTGATGCTGCTGATTTTCTACAGCCTGCAAACCTGGCTGACCTCCCTTACCGACCTGATGGAATGGGAGTACATCGAAATCAACCCGTTCAGCGCCGGGGTCATCACCTTGGGCTTTATCTACGGCGCGTACTTCACCGAGACCTTTCGCGGCGCGATCCTCGCCGTCCCACGGGGTCAGGTCGAAGCCGCCACGGCTTATGGCCTCAAGCGCGGCCAGCGGTTTCGCTTCGTGGTGTTCCCGCAAATGATGCGCTTCGCCCTGCCGGGCATCGGCAATAACTGGATGGTGATGCTCAAGGCCACCGCGCTGGTGTCGATCATCGGCCTGGCGGACCTGGTCAAAGCGGCTCAGGACGCCGGTAAAAGCTCCTATCAACTGTTTTACTTCCTGGTGCTGGCCGCCTTGATTTACCTGCTGATCACCAGCGCTTCGAACTTTGTCCTGCGCAGGCTTGAACGCCGTTATGCCGCCGGTGCCCGGGAGGCCGTACGATGATCGAACTTCTACAGGACTACTGGAGACCGTTCCTTTACACCGACGGCTACCACATCACTGGTCTGGCGATGACCATGTGGTTGCTCAGCGCCTCGATCTTCATCGGTTTCCTGGTGTCGATTCCGCTGTCGATTGCCCGGGTTTCCAGCAAGCTCTACGTGCGCTGGCCGGTGCAGTTCTACACCTACCTGTTTCGCGGTACGCCGCTGTATATCCAGTTGCTGATCTGCTACACCGGGATCTACAGCCTGGCCGCGGTCCGCGCACAACCGGTGCTTGATGCGTTCTTTCGCGATGCGATGAACTGCACCATCCTAGCCTTTGCCCTGAACACCTGCGCCTACACCACGGAGATTTTCGCCGGGGCGATTCGCAGCATGAACCACGGTGAAGTCGAAGCCGCCAAAGCCTACGGCCTGACGGGCTGGAAGTTGTACGCCTACGTGATCATGCCATCGGCTCTGCGCCGCTCGTTGCCGTACTACAGCAATGAAGTGATCCTGATGCTGCACTCGACCACTGTAGCCTTCACCGCCACCGTCCCGGACGTTCTGAAAGTCGCTCGCGACGCCAACTCCGCGACCTTCCTGACCTTTCAGTCGTTCGGCATTGCTGCGCTGATTTACCTGACCGTCACCTTTGCGCTGGTCGGCCTGTTCCGACTGGCCGAACGCCGATGGCTGGCGTTCCTCGGGCCGTCTCACTAGCTCTCCAGCTTCAGGACACAAAAGCAAATGCGCCACCAGATCCATGACCTGCTTGCCCCACTGCCGGGCACTGCACGACAGATCCACAGTTTCCACTTCGGCCCGACCCAGGCCAAAGGCAAGATCTACATCCAGTCCTCTCTGCACGCCGACGAAATGCCCGGCATGCTGGTGGCCTGGCACCTCAAGCTGCGTCTGGCGGAGCTCGAAGCCGCCGGCCGTCTGCGCAGCGAGATCGTACTGGTGCCCGTGGCCAACCCGATTGGCCTCGAACAAGTGCTGATGGACGTGCCACTGGGCCGCTACGAACTGGAAAGCGGACAGAACTTCAACCGCTGGTTCGTTGACCTCGGTGAAGAAGTCGGCAACGAGATCGAAGAGCAACTCAACGACGACCCACAACACAACCTTGAGTTAATCCGTAGCAGCCTGCGCAATGCGCTGGCTCGGCAAACCGCCCGCACCCAACTGCAATCCCAGCGCCTGACCCTGCAAACACTGGCCTGCGATGCCGACATGGTGCTGGACCTGCATTGTGACTTCGAAGCCGTCGCGCACCTGTACACCACGCCCGAGGCTTGGCCGCAAGTCGAGCCACTGGCGCGCTACATCGGCGCCGAAGCCAGCCTGCTGGCCACCGACTCCGGCGGTCATTCGTTCGACGAATGTTTCACCCTGGTCTGGTGGCAAATGCGGGAGCGCTTCGGTGAGCACTTCGACATTCCGCTGGGCAGCTTCTCGGTGACCGTCGAATTACGCGGTCAAGGCGACGTCAATCATCCGCTGGCCAGCCTCGATTGCCAGGCGCTGATCGACTATCTGGTTCATTTCGGCGCAATCGAAGGTGAAGCAGCGCCCTTGCCCGAACTGCCCTACCCCGCCACTCCACTGGCCGCAGTAGAACCGGTTGCAACCCCGGTCGGCGGCTTGCTGGTGTACCACGTGCTGCCGGGCGAGTACCTGGAGGCCGGACAACTGATCGCTGAAATCATCGACCCGATCGGCGACCGCGTGACCCCGGTTCACTGCGCCAACGCTGGCCTGCTCTACGCCCGCTCGACTCGCCGGATGGCCACTGCCGGCATGGTAATCGCCCATGTTGCCGGGCTCGAAGCCTATCGCACCGGTTACCTACTTTCGCCTTGAGGATGCATGCCCCATGTACAAACTGACTATCGAAGGCCTGCATAAATGCTACGGCACTCATGAAGTGCTCAAGGGCGTTTCGCTCAAGGCCAAGACCGGTGACGTGATCAGCCTGATCGGCGCCAGCGGCTCGGGCAAAAGCACCTTTTTGCGCTGCATCAACTTTCTCGAACAACCCAACGACGGCGCCATGAGCCTGGACGGTCAAGCGATCCGCATGATCAAAGACCCCCATGGCATGCGGGTGGCCGACGAAGCCGAGCTGCAACGAATCCGTACCCGCCTGGCAATGGTGTTCCAGCACTTCAACCTGTGGAGCCACATGACGGTGCTGGAAAACATCACCATGGCCCCGCGCCGGGTGCTGGGTGTCAGCAAGAAAGACGCCGAAGATCGCGCCCGGCGTTATCTGGACAAGGTCGGCCTGGCGGCGCGCGTAGCGGATCAATACCCGGCGTTCCTGTCGGGCGGTCAGCAACAACGGGTGGCGATTGCCCGCGCACTGGCGATGGAGCCGGAGGTGATGTTGTTCGACGAACCGACCTCGGCACTGGACCCGGAACTGGTGGGCGAAGTGCTCAAGGTGATCCAGGGACTGGCCGAAGAAGGCCGGACCATGATCATGGTGACCCACGAAATGAGCTTCGCCCGCAAAGTCTCGAATCAGGTGCTGTTCCTGCATCAGGGGCTGGTAGAGGAAGAAGGCGCGCCTGAAGACGTGCTCGGCAACCCGAAGAGCGAACGCCTCAAGCAATTCCTCAGCGGCAACCTCAAATAGCCCCGGACTCTGTGGGAGCGTGGCTTGCCCGCGATGGGTGCAACACGGTTTATCTGATAACCCGCGTTATCGTTCATCGCGGGCAAGCCACGCTCCCACAGGGATCAAACCAACTTCGGGCCACTGAATTTCGATCCAGGAATTCAGGCAACCGGCGCGGGAGGCGGCTTATCCGGCAAAGTGGGTTCGCCAGGCTCGCCAGGTTCGGTCGGCTGCTCGTTCGGGGTATCGGGGTCGGGTTGACCAGGGATTCCGCCGGCCTGCGTGACAGGCGGATGCGCCAGCAATGACCAAGCCAACAGGCCCACTTGATTGGGCTCAAGCCTTGCCAGTTCGGCACTTATTCGCGGATCGATCTTCATGAAGCACTCCTGAGCGATGGCCCGATGCGCCTTGCGCGCATCGGAGCAGTACACCCCATAGAGTGTACGCCCGCTCAGGAATTCCAACGACTTGTCAGACGGCTGACTCAGGTACGCGGCAGGGTCACGCCACGCTGGCCCTGATACTTGCCGCCACGGTCCTTATAAGACACTTCACACTCTTCGTCGGACTCGAAAAACAGCATCTGCGCCACGCCTTCGTTGGCGTAGATCTTCGCCGGCAACGTGGTGGTGTTCGAGAACTCCAGGGTCACGTGACCTTCCCACTCCGGTTCCAGCGGCGTGACGTTGACGATGATGCCGCAACGCGCATAGGTGCTCTTGCCCAGGCAGATCGTCAGTACATTGCGCGGAATACGGAAGAACTCGACGGTACGGGCCAGCGCGAAAGAGTTTGGCGGAATGATGCAGACATCGCTTTTGACGTCGACGAAGCTCTTCTCATCGAAGTTTTTCGGATCAACAGTCGCCGAATTGATGTTGGTGAACACCTTGAATTCATCGGCGCAACGCACGTCATAGCCGTAGCTCGATACGCCGAAGGAAATCAGCCGATCGGCGCCTTCGCCACGCATCTGGCGCTCTACGAAGGGCTCGATCATGCCGTGCTCTTGCGCCATGCGGCGAATCCACTTGTCCGATTTGATGCTCATGGCGGGTGTCCTGAATAGCGAGGTGGAAAAATTCTGTCCGGCATCTTACCGGGGCGCGCCGCCGGTTCAAAGTCCGGGGCACAATTCTCGCCGATCCCCCACGACTTCCGGGCCTTCGCGGCAATACGGCGCACCGTCAGTCATGAAAACAGAGAAACCTTCGCAAAGACCATTGGCACGTTCAGGAAAAAGGGTTAAGGTGGCGCCACTGTGCTGCTTGTGTCACTGAGAATCTCTACACGATATGTTGAATTTCGATCCAACCATCTACAAGAATTTTTCCTGCTCTTTGCACTCAGTCTCGGCCAGGGTTCTTCCTGAGTCGCAGTTATCTTTGTTCAAGGAGTTACACCATGTCTAATCGCCAAACCGGTACCGTTAAGTGGTTCAACGATGAAAAAGGCTTCGGCTTCATCACCCCACAATCCGGTGACGACCTGTTCGTTCACTTCAAAGCTATCCAATCCGACGGCTTCAAAAGCCTGAAAGAAGGCCAACAGGTTTCTTTCATCGCTACCCGCGGTCAGAAAGGCATGCAAGCTGAAGAAGTTCAAGTTATCTAACTTGTCCTGATTTAGTAAAAAGGCCCCGCCCTCAAAAGCGGGGCTTTTTTGTGCCCGCCTGTTTTTACCGCTCATGCCAAATATCGCGAGATTTTCATCCGCCCGCTGAAGACTTATTCTGGAAACAGCCTCAACACCCTCCTCAGGAAGCGGCAACGTGACTGACCCCAACCATGAAACCGAGACCCCGGCGCAAATGCGCCGAACCACGCTCTACCTGACCCTGGCCCAGGTTCCGGAAGGCAAAGTGGTGAGTTACGGTCAACTCGCCGAACTGGCAGGCCTGGGGCGGGCCGCCCGCTGGGTGGGGCGCACATTGAGTCAGTTGCCCGGCGACACCAAGCTGCCCTGGCATCGTGTATTGGCTGCCGGCGGTCGCCTCAGCTTGCCGGCGGGAAGTCCCTCAGGCGATGAACAGCGGGCACGGCTGCGCATGGAAGGTGTCAGCATCCTGAACAATCGCGTTGATATTCAGCGTCATGGCTGGCGCCCGGTAGAGCACAGCGGTTAGAGTGCGCGCTTTGTTTTCGCAATTTTGAGGCAGACTCCAGCCCATGCCCCGTAAAACCTGGCGCGCCGCGCTCGCTGCTTATGCCAGCCCCTCGACGCTCGTACTGCTGCTACTGGGTTTCGCCGCTGGCCTACCCTACATGCTGGTGTTCTCAACGCTTTCCGTCTGGCTGCGTGAGGCCGGCGTGGCCCGTGAAACGATTGGTTATGCCAGCCTGATCGGGCTGGCGTATGCGTTTAAATGGGTGTGGTCGCCACTTCTCGACCAATGGCGCCTGCCATTCCTCGGCAAACTCGGCCGACGACGCTCGTGGCTGGTCCTGGCGCAAATACTGCTGGTCCTCGGCCTGATCGGCATGGGCTTCTGCGACCCGCAAAAACACCTGTCCTGGCTGATTGCGATCGCCGTTCTGGTCGCGTTCGCCTCCGCCACCCAAGACATCGCCGTCGATGCCTATCGCCTGGAAATTGTCGACGACACACGCCAGGCTGCACTGGCTGCCAGCTATATGTCCGGCTATCGGGTCGCGGCCCTCCTGGCGACAGCCGGCGCACTGTTCATTGCCGAAGGCTTCGGCTCCACCGGGTTCAATTACAAACACTCGGCCTGGACCGGCACCTACGCGCTGTTCGGCCTGCTGATGATCCCGGCGCTAGTCACCAGCCTGCTCATGCGCGAGCCTCCCGTGCCGCTGCGTACCCAGCTGTCCGCCGGCCGCTACAGCTTTGTGCACCAACTGGCTTCGGTATTCGTACTCATCGTTTTGCTGGTGTCCGTGCCCGCGATGTTTACCCAGCTCTACAACACTGATTTCGCCAGCGTCATCACCGGCGCCATGAGCCCATTGGATCTGCTGCTGGAAGATCGGGCATTTCTACGAGCGCTGCTCTACATCATCCTGACCAGCCTGTGCCTCTCCACCATGGGCCGCCGCGGCTTGGCCCCGGTGCTGACGCCCGTCAACGACTTCGTTGTCCGCTACCGCTGGCAGGCCTTTCTGCTGCTGGGCCTGATCGCCACCTATCGAATGTCCGACACCGTCATGGGCGTAATGGCCAACGTGTTCTACATCGACCTGGGCTTCACCAAGGACCAGATCGCCGGCGTCAGCAAGATCTTCGGCCTGATCATGACCCTGATAGGCGCCGGCATGGGTGGCCTGCTGATCGTGCGTTTCGGCATCCTGCCGATTCTGTTCATCGGCGGGTTTGCGTCAGCCGCTACCAACCTGTTGTTTGTGATGCTCGCCGACATGGGTGCCAACCTGGAGATGCTGATCGTCACCATCTCCCTCGATAACTTCAGCTCGGGCATGGCCACCTCGGCCTTCGTCGCCTACCTGTCGAGCCTGACCAACCTGAAGTTTTCCGCGACCCAGTACGCCCTGCTCAGCTCGATCATGCTCCTGCTGCCGCGCCTGATCGGCGGCTACTCCGGAGTCATGGTGGAGAAATACGGCTATCACAACTTCTTCATCATCACGACCCTGCTCGGCGTACCGACCCTGCTGCTGATCGCCCTGCACTGGTTCCAGGAAAACCGCCGCGAAGGTCCGACACCAACGCCCGAGCCTGCCCAGACCACCACCGCCGTCGAAGAATCATAGCCCCTTGAGTGCGGAGTTTTCTCCGCACTCAAGCCACACCGCCGGCCGCAATCCTGTACGCCAGCAAATCTCGCCCGTACAATGCTTCGTCACTTCCAGTCTTCAGCAACCGACAACGGCCTACCATGCGCACCAGTCAATATTTGCTCGCCACACAGAAAGAAACGCCTTCCGATGCGGTCGTCGTCAGCCATCAGCTGATGCTGCGCGCCGGCATGATCCGCAAACTCGCCTCCGGCCTGTACACCTGGCTGCCGATGGGCTTGCGAGTGATGCGCAAGGTCGAAGCCGTCGTTCGTGAAGAAATGAACGCCGCCGGTTCTCTCGAAGTGTTGATGCCGAGCACCCAACCGGCTGAGCTGTGGCAGGAATCCGGTCGCTGGGAGGAGTACGGCCCTGAACTGCTGCGCTTCAAGGATCGTCACGGTCGCGATTTCTGCGCCGGCCCGACTCACGAAGAAGTGATCACCGACCTGATGCGCAACGAGTTGAGCAGCTACAAGCAGCTGCCGATCAACCTGTACCAGATCCAGACCAAATTCCGTGACGAAATCCGCCCACGCTTCGGCTTGATGCGCGGTCGCGAATTCATCATGAAGGACGCCTACTCCTTCCACGCTGACCAGGCATCGCTGCAAGTCACTTACGACCGCATGCACCAGGCGTACTGCAACGTGTTCACCCGCCTGGGCCTGAAATTCCGTCCGGTTGAAGCCGACAACGGTTCCATCGGTGGCGCCGGCTCCCACGAGTTCCACGTACTGGCCGAGTCCGGCGAAGACGACATCGTCTTCAGCAACGGTTCCGACTACGCGGCGAACATCGAGAAAGCCGAAGCCGTGCCACGGGAAACCTCGCGCGCCGCACCGACTGAAGAACTGCGACTGGTCGACACCCCGAACGCCAAGACCATTGCGCAACTGGTCGAAGGCTTCAATCTGCCAATCGAAAAAACCATCAAGACCCTGGTGGTTCACGCAGAAGAGAAAGGCAAGCTGATTGCCCTGATCATCCGTGGCGACCACGAACTGAACGAAATCAAGGCCGCCAACCAGCCTGGCGTCGCCAGCCCGCTGGTCATGGCCTCCGAAGCCGAACTGCGTGACGCCATTGGCGCCGGCGCCGGCTCCCTTGGCCCGCTGAACCTGCCACTGCCAATCATCATCGACCGTTCCGTCGAACTGATGAGCGACTTCGGCATCGGCGCCAACATCGACGACAAGCACTACTTCGGCGTGAACTGGGAGCGCGATCTGCCAGTACCGACCGTTGCCGACCTGCGTAACGTCGTGTCCGGCGACCCTAGCCCTGACGGCAAAGGCACCCTGGAAATCAAGCGCGGCATCGAAGTCGGGCACATCTTCCAGCTGGGCAACAAGTACAGCAAAGCAATGAAGTGCGAAGTACTCGGCGAGAACGGCAAGCCGGTCACCCTGGAAATGGGTTGCTATGGCATCGGCGTGTCCCGCGTAGTGGCTGCAGCCATCGAGCAGAACAATGACGAGAAAGGCATCATCTGGAGCGACGCCCTTGCGCCATTCCAAATCGCCCTGGTGCCTCTGCGCTACGAAACCGAGCAGGTTCGCGAAGCGACCGACAAGCTGTACGCGGAACTGACTGCTGCCGGCTTCGAAGTACTGCTGGACGATCGCGACAAGAAAACCAGCCCGGGCATCAAGTTCGCGGACATGGAGCTGATCGGCATTCCTCACCGGATCGTGGTCAGTGACCGCGGCCTTGCCGAAGGCAACCTGGAATACAAGAGCCGCACCGAGGCCGAGCCGCAAGCGCTGCCGGTCGCTGACGTGCTGTCGTTCCTTCAGGCTCGTATCCGCCGCTGACACCAGATAGAGAAGTCATGTTCAAGCGAAACACCTTAAACCTCGGTGGTGCCGCCCTGTGCGGCACCCTGTTGCTCAGCGGCTGCGCCAATCAGATGTCACAACGCAGCGAGCACGAGGAACGCATCGAGCGAAAGCTGCTCGATCATAGCCTGCAGATCGATGTCGGCGAGCCTAAGGTGCTTGAGCTGCCGCAACGCCGGGTACGGATTCACGAGCAGAAGACCTTCGAAGTCACCGAGTACGATGTCACCCGGCGCTACGATCGTTACACGCCTTACCAACCCTGGCGCAAGGTCTACGAGATTCCGCTGGGCGCGGTGGCTTTGGTGGGCGGTGTCGGCGCGAACATCGCCAACGTGTTCGCCCTCGGCAACCTGCCGGACAGCATGACCAAGGACTGGATCAGCACAGGCATTGCCGGGCTCAACCCGTTCATGAACATACAGTCCCATGGTCGCGCACAACAGAACCTGGCCGGTATCGATGAAGTCCAGCGTGATAAGCGTATGGAGTATTCGAGCCTGCCATGGAGCGAGCGCCCGGTAGAGGTCAAGGCCGGCACGCAGACCTTCGAGCTCACCACTGACCGCAACGGCGTGTTGCGCTTGAATCTGCTCGACAGCCCGTTCGCGGAGCAGGACCTCAATCGTATCGGCAAGCTGCAGATTACCGTTGAAGATGCTCAGGACGACGTGCACACCGACTCGTCCCTGACGATCAGCAGCACCTTGCGCAGCAAGCTGCTGGAAGCTCATACGCTGATTTACGACGACCTCGAAGACGACGAAGTGAGCCAGTGGGTACACCGGGTCAAACGCCTGTCGGAGCTGGGTCTGGAAGAAGAAGCCAGCGAGCTGGAACAAAGCCTGATCGAACTGACCCGCAACGATCCCGAGTTGCAAAGCGAGTTTCTCAAGTCGCTGACCAAGGATGCCGGGCGTTTGGTGGCAGATCCGGGACCGAATTAATAGCAAAAAGCTTCGTCGGAACGCCGCCCGGAACAAGCTCGCTCCCACATGAGTCTGAGGTGTCCACACAGTGCGTGTTCACAACAGGTCCAATGTGGGAGCGAGCTTGCTCGCGAAGGCGGCCTGACACTCATCGCCACATCAAAAACCTGACCCTACCGCTCAAACAGATCCAACTGCTCGAACCCGCCACGCAGATCCTGCAAGCGCACGCCAATCCCCAGCAAACGCACGGGTTTTCCACCCCGATTGAAGGCCTGAGTCAACAACAGTTGATAGCTACCCAGGTCACGCCCTGCCCCGGCCTGCTCCAGCGTGGTCTGGGTAAAATCATGGAACTTCACTTTGACGAACGGCTTCCCCGGCCGGTAGCTGCTATCGATCCGCGCCATACGCCCGTTCAGGGTTTCCAGCAGGTCCGGTAGTTTATCAAGGCAACTGAGCAGATCCGGCAGATCCACATCGTAGGTATTTTCGACACTCACCGACTGCCGGCGACTGTCGTTCTGCACCTGCCGATCATCGATCCCACGCGCCAGACTCCACAAGCGCTCGCCAAAACTGCCAAATTCGCGCACCAGCGCCAGCTTGTTCCACTCACGCAACTGCAGGCAATCGGCAATACCGAGCTTTGCCAGCTTGTCGGCAGTGACTTTGCCGACACCATGCAGTTTGCTCACCGGCAACTGCGAGACGAAGTCCTCGACCTGATCCGGCGTGATCACAAACAATCCGTTGGGCTTTTTCCAGTCACTGGCGATCTTCGCGAGAAACTTGTTCGGCGCTACACCCGCCGAGACGGTGATATGCAGCTGATTGGAGACGCGGCGCCGAATGTCCTGGGCAATTCGCGTGGCACTGCCAGCGAAATGCGTGCTTTCCGACACGTCGAGGTACGCCTCATCCAGCGACAGTGGCTCGATCAGGTCGGTGTAATCGCGAAAAATCGTCTGGATCTCTTTCGACGCTTCTCTATAGGCATCCATGCGCGGCTTGACGATGACCAGGTCCGGGCACAGCTTCAAGGCATGCCGTGAGGACATGGCCGAGCGCACCCCGTAAGCCCGCGCCTCATAGTTGCACGTCGCGATAACTCCGCGATGATCCGCCGAGCCACCCACCGCCAGCGGCTTGCTCGCCAGAGTCGGGTCGTCACGCATCTCGATGGCGGCATAGAAGCAGTCACAATCGACGTGGATGATTTTGCGCTGCGTCATATAAGGCGGTGTTCAATGAAGGAAAAGGGACTGCGGCGAACCGGATCGCCAGTATCTCACTGACAACTGTATATAGCACCAGTGCTTTGATTCTTCTCTACTAGTGGTAGGAAACGCCTTCACTGGATTTATTTTCTCAATCGACCCTAACCCGCCAATAGAGCTGAAAGCCTTGTGCAGCAAGCCCTCAAGCCCTATTCGACCTCCCGTCTGATACGCTAAGCGATTGAACAGGAACAGATTTTTCTGAATTAGCAATTGACAGCCCGGCGTTCCTCTGTAGAATGCCGACACACAGACGCGGGATGGAGCAGTCTGGTAGCTCGTCGGGCTCATAACCCGAAGGTCGTCGGTTCAAATCCGGCTCCCGCAACCAAACATCAAAAAAGGCTACTCGAAAGAGTGGCCTTTTTTGTGCGCGCGTGTTTCTCATCCCCCTCCTTCCCTCTCGTCGCCAGAGACAGGAAAAAAACCTTTGCGCTTCTTATACTTAACCTGAGCGCAGCAACCGCTTGAAGCTAATTAGCGTTAATTTGACCCAGCGGACTATTAACGGTTGACACTCAGGCGATCGCCTGTAGAATGCCGCCACACAGACGCGGGATGGAGCAGTCTGGTAGCTCGTCGGGCTCATAACCCGAAGGTCGTCGGTTCAAATCCGGCTCCCGCAACCAAACATCAAAAAAGGCTGCTCGAAAGAGCGGCCTTTTTTGTATCTGTAGAAAAGTCCTTTCGCAACAACGATCTGGCAATGTATGACGAACCTTTGGCGCTCTTCGAAGTCCACCAGATCAGGCTATGCTGAGTCGCAGGCAAGCCTCTCTACGATTGAATGTGCGTAATCCCCGATGCTCGGTGATACGCGTTAATATTTGTGATTATTTTTTTCTACAGGGATTGGTAACTTGGCTGGATACCCCCATCCTGTCGCGCACAATCCAAGAGGTGATTGATGCGCGCCAACTCGTCTGATTTACAAGACACCGTCACAGCGACACAACCGATCACGGCCACCCGTCTGCACTGGCTGGATCTGGTCAGCAAGTACCGTCAGCCCATTGGCCTGGCGGTCACGTTGCTATTGTTCGCTATCGCGCTGATTGCCTGTCGCCATCTATTAAGCGAGCTGGATCTCTACGCCCTGCACGACTCGATTCTGGAAGTGCCAAAGCCGGCCCTGCTCGGCGCATTGGCTGCAACCATTGCAGGCTTCATCATCTTGCTCGGCTATGAATGGTCGGCCACGCGTTACGCTGGCGTGAACTTGCCGCCACGCACCATGATCCTGGGTGGTTTCACCGCATTCGCCATCGGTAACGCCATTGGCCTTTCGCTGCTGTCCGGCGGTTCGGTGCGTTACCGCCTGTACGCCCGTCACGGGCTCGGGGCGGCGGAAGTCGCCCACATGACGTTGTTTGCCAGCCTGTCATTGGGCTGCGCCCTGCCGCCGCTCGCGGCCCTGGCGACACTCAGCAACCTGCCTGCCGCTTCCACCGCGCTGCACTTGTCACAGCCGTTGCTGGGCGCCATTGCGATTGCCGTGCTGTTGCTCTGCTCGGTATTGGCCATCGGCCTGTACCGCCGCCGCCTGCCAGAACAACCGTATACCGACAACCTGCTGGTTCGCATCGGACGACGCACGCTACGCTTGCCGGGTCGTCGCCTGACCTTCCTGCAATTGGTGATTACCGCACTGGACGTGGCAGCCGCCGCGACCGTGCTGTATCTGCTGCTGCCGGAAGCGCCACCGTTCGGCGCCTTCCTGTTGGTCTATCTGCTGGCCCTGGCTGCTGGCGTGCTCAGCCACGTACCGGGCGGCGTCGGGGTGTTCGAAGCGATTCTGCTCGCGGCCTTCGCCGACAAACTTGGCGCTGCGCCACTGGCCGCCGCCCTGCTGCTGTATCGCCTGATCTATGTGGTTCTGCCGCTTTTGGTCGCTTGCGTCCTGCTGCTGATCAATGAAGCACAACGCCTGTTCAACACCCGTCAATCGCTGCGCGCCGCCTCGGGCATGGCCGCACCGGTACTGGCGATCCTGGTATTCCTGTCTGGTGTGGTGTTGCTGTTCTCCGGTGCGACACCGGAAATCGACACCCGCCTGGAACACATCGGCTTCCTGATCCCCCATCGCCTGGTCGACGCCTCGCACTTCGGTGCCAGCCTGATCGGTGTGCTCTGCCTGTTGCTGGCTCAAGGTCTGCGCCGCCGTCTCTCGGCCGCCTGGATGCTGACCACCATCTTGCTGATGATCGGTGCCGTACTCTCGCTGCTCAAAGGGTTCGACTGGGAAGAAGCCTGCCTGATGATCCTGACCGCCAGCCTGCTGGCGATCTTCCGTCGCTCTTTCTACCGCCCAAGCCGCTTGACCGAAGTGCCGTTCTCGCCGCTGTACCTGGTGGCCAGCCTGTGCGTATTGGGTGCCTCGATCTGGCTCCTGCTGTTCGCCTATCAGGATGTGCCGTACAGCCATCAATTGTGGTGGCAGTTCACCCTGGATTCCGATGCCCCGCGCGGCCTGCGCTCGTTGCTCGGTGCGGCCGTTCTGCTGGTGGTGGTGTCTCTGACCTGGCTGCTGCGCACCGCGCGCCCGGTGATTCATCAGCCCGACGCCGCAGAACTGGATAAGGCGCTGAAGATCCTGATGGCCTCGTCGCAACCGGACGGTGGCCTCGCCCTGACCGGTGACAAGGCGCTACTGTTTCACCCTAACGACGAAGCGTTCTTGATGTATGCGCGTCGTGGCCGCAGTCTGGTGGCCCTGTACGACCCGATCGGCCCGACCCAGCAACGCGCGGAAATGATCTGGCAGTTCCGTGACCTTTGCGACCTTCATCACGCCCGTCCGGTGTTCTATCAGGTACGCGCCGAAAACCTGCCGTACTACATGGACATCGGCCTGACCGCGATCAAACTGGGCGAAGAAGCGCGGGTTGACCTGCATCGCTTTGATCTCGAGGCCAAGGGCAAAGAGATGAAGGACCTGCGCTACACCTGGAACCGCGGCACCCGCGATGGCCTGTCGCTGGAAATCTATGAACCGGGTCATGCGCCAATGGAAGAGCTCAAGGTCATTTCCGATGCCTGGCTGACCGGCAAGAACGTTCGCGAAAAAGGCTTCTCTCTCGGCCGTTTCAGCGACGATTATCTTAAGCACTTCCGGATTGCGATCATTCACTTTGAAGGTCGCCCGGTGGCATTCGCCAACCTGCTCGAGACGTATAGCCACGACCTGGCCAGTCTCGACCTGATGCGCGCACACCCGGACGCACCCAAGCTGACCATGGAGTTCATGATGGTCGGCCTGATTCAACATTATAAAAATCACGGATATGCACGTTTCAGTCTGGGCATGGTGCCGCTGTCGGGTCTGCAACCCCGTCGTGGCGCACCACTGACCCAACGCCTCGGCTCGATGGTGTTTCGCCGTGGCGAGCAGCTCTATAACTTCCAGGGGCTGCGCCGCTTCAAGGACAAATTCCAGCCTGACTGGGAACCTCGTTACATGGCCGTGCCCGCCGGACTCGATCCGCTGGTGGCACTGGCCGATACCGCCGCCCTGATTGCGGGCGGCTTGACTGGATTGGTGAAACGCTGATGATTCAACGCTCCTGGCGGTATGTATTAGCCACTCTGGTGGTGCTGGCTGTGATCCTCGGTGGCGGTTACTGGTACTGGAACCGCCCGGCACCCGAGCCCACCCTCGAACTGTTGACGCCCGTTGATGGCCCGGCAATGACCCGTGTCATTCCCGGCACCACGCCGCGCGCCCAGGTGGTTGTCGCGGTGAACGAAGATCAGAAGCTCAGCGACAAGCAACTGATGACCCTGAGCCGTGGCGGTGCCGCGCAAATCGTTCAGGTGGTCCTGCCCACGGACTGCACCCAGCAAGGCAATGCCCTGCAGGCAGCCTTCCAGCAGCTCAAGGGACCTGCGACCCTGGTCAGCGGTATCGGCCCTGGCGCCATCCTGGCCTGGCGCTGGCTGGCCGAGCAGAAAGATGACAAGTCCCAGGCCGTTTCAGTAGACCTGGCACTGGAAAAACCCGGCTGCACCCACTCGCTGCCAAAAAGCGCCGCTCACGGCCACTGGCTGGTCGCATGGAACGATAACCCGGACGACACCAGCGCCGGCTTCGTGCGCGATCAACCCAATGCCGAAACCAGCATCAGCGACTACGACATCAACCTGCCGCAAGTCCTCAACAACGAACTGCGCAAGCTCCTCGTCGGCGCTGACAAGGGCAACGGTGGCCTGAACATTCCGGTGGTCGAAGTGCCCGCCGGCCAGGCCAAGGACACCGTCACCCTGTTCCTTTCCGGTGACGGCGGCTGGCGTGACCTGGACCGTGACGTGGCCGGTGAAATGGCAAAGATCGGCTACCCGGTGGTCGGCATCGACACCCTGCGCTACTACTGGCAGCACAAGAGTCCTGAGCAAAGCGCCATTGACCTTACCGAACTGATGCAGCACTACCGTCAGAAGTGGGGCACCAAACGCTTCATCCTGACGGGCTACTCGTTCGGCGCCGACGTCTTGCCGGCGATCTACAACCGTATGCCGGAAAGCGAACAGCAACGGGTCGATGCAATCATCCTGCTGGCCTTCGCCCGTACTGGCAGCTTCGAAATCCAGGTCGAAGGCTGGCTCGGCAACGCCGGCAAAGAGGCCGACACCGGCCCGGAAATGGCCAAGCTGCCCGCCGACAAGGTGCTGTGCATCTACGGTGCAGAAGAAATCGCCGAGAGTGGCTGCACCGACAAGACCGCTGTGGGTGAAGCCTTGAAGCTGCCGGGTGGCCACCACTTCGACGAGAACTACCCGGCCCTGGCCAAACGTCTGGTCAATGCGATCGAGAAGCGTCAGAACAAGGACAAGGTCGCAGAACAGTGACCTGAACCGAGCTCAACAAAAAGCCCCCGTTACCGCAAGGTAACGGGGGCTTTTTTCATGTCGCACCCCGCTCGACAGGACGGCCCAGTTCACCTGTGGGAGCGAGCCTGCTCTCGATAGCATCACCTCGGATTGCCTGACACATCGAGGCGCCTGCATCGCGAGCGGGCTCGCTCCCACACTGGATATCCATTGCCTGGGGTTATGCATTCACCCAAAGAAAAGCCCCCACTGCCGCAAGGCAACAGGGGCTTTTTTCATGTCGCGCCCGGCTCGACCGGACGACACAATTCACCTGTGGGAGCGAGCCTGCTCGCGATAGCATCACCTCGGATTGCCTGACACATCGAGGCGCCTGCATCGCGAGCAAACGGAACGCCGCCCGGCTGCTCCCACACTGGATATCCATTGCCTGGGGTTATGCATTCACCCAAAGAAAAGCCCCCGCTGCCGCAAGGCAACGGGGGCTTTTTGTGAGGCTTACATTTCTACCTGTGTACCCAGCTCAATCACCCGGTTCACCGGCAACTTGAAGAACCGCAGGTTGCCGTTGGCGTTTTTCAGCATGAAGGCGAACAACGCCTCACGCCAGCGAGCCATGCCGACGAGCTTGGAGGTGATGACCGTTTCCCGGCTGAGGAAGTACGTCGTGCGCATCGGGCTGAAGTCCAGTTCATCGAGATGGCACAGCTTCAGCGCTTGCGGCACATCCGGTTCGTCCGTAAAGCCGAAGTGCAGGATCACCCGGTAGAAGCCCTCACCGTAGGAGTCGACCTCAAACCGTCGCTGCGTCGGCACCCGCGGAATGTCCTCGTAAACCACCGTCAGCAACACCACCTGCTCATGCAGCACCTGGTTGTGCAGCAAGTTGTGCAACAACGCATGGGGCACCGCATCCGGCCGCGCGGTCAGGAACACTGCCGTACCCTGGACCCGGTGAGGTGGCTGCACGCGAATACTGCTGATGAAAATCGGCAATGGCAGACCGCCCTCATCCAGCCGATCCACCAACAGCTCTTTACCGCGCTTCCAGGTGGTCATCAGGATAAACAGCACAATCCCCGCCAATACCGGGAAAGCACCGCCCTGCACGATTTTAGGCACGTTGGCAGCGAAGTACAGCCCGTCCACCAGCAGGAAGCCGATCAGGATCGGCACTGTCAGGACGGGTGACCATTTCCACAACAGCAGCATGACCGCCGCCACCAGAATACTGGTGATCAACATGGTCCCGGTGACCGCCACACCGTAAGCCGAGGCCAGGGCGTTGGACGACCCGAAACCCAGCACCAGCAAGATAACGCCGACCATCAGCGTCCAGTTCACCGCACCGATGTAGATCTGACCTTGCTCGGCACTTGAAGTGTGCTGAATGTACATGCGCGGGATGTAACCGAGCTGAATCGCCTGACGGGTCAGGGAGAACGCACCGGAAATCACCGCCTGGGAAGCGATCACCGTGGCCAGTGTCGACAACACCACCAAGGGAATCAATGCCCAGCCCGGTGCCAGCAGATAGAACGGGTTACGCGCGGCGTCCGGGTTCTCCAGCAGCAACGCGCCCTGGCCAAAGTAGTTGAGCACCAGCGCCGGCAGCACCAACGCGAACCAGGCACGGGCAATCGGCTTGCGACCAAAGTGGCCCATGTCCGCATACAACGCTTCAGCGCCGGTCAACGACAACACCACCGCGCCAAGAATAGCGATGCCTATGCCAGGATGAACCTCGAAAAAGCGTACACCCCAGACCGGATTCAGCGCTTGCAACACTTCCGGATACCGGGAAATGCCAAGCGCTCCCATGACACCCAGCACCAGGAACCACGACACCATCACCGGACCGAACAACTTGCCGATGCGGTCAGTGCCGTGCTTCTGGATCAGGAACAACCCCACCAGCACGATCAGCGACAACGGCACGACCCAGCGTTCGAGGCCCTCGAATGCCAGCTCCAGACCTTCCACCGCCGACAATACGGAAATCGCCGGGGTGATCATGCTGTCGCCGTAGAACAACGCAGCGCCGATCAGGCCGAGGATCACCAGCACCGACTGCAGCCGTGGATACGATGCCGAGGCTCGCCGCGCCAGCGCGGTCAGCGCCATGATCCCGCCTTCGCCCTGGTTGTCGGCGCGCAGAATGAACAACACGTACTTGATCGATACGACCCAGATCAGCGACCAGAAAATCAGCGCCAGAATCCCGAATACTCCGTCATGGTTGGCTTGCACCCCATAACCACCGGTAAACACCTCTTTGAGGGTATAGAGCGGGCTGGTACCGATATCGCCATAAACCACCCCGACCGCCGCCACCAACATTCCCAAGGGCTTTGCTGCCCCGGAATGCGCTGAGCCTACTGCCTGACTACTTGCCTGACCCATCAACCACTCCTGCCACCAAGACCGGGGCTTCATGTAAAAAGCACGACACGAACAAGCGCCTGAGCTTTGCCAATCTGCGCAGACTGCCATGCAGCATGCGCTGTTTTACTTATTGATACAGGCGATTTATTGACTTGAAAAATACGCCTGGGTGTAACGGCGCGAAGCATAGCGCAGCACTCGTCGTATTTCCCTCCATAAAGCTGGTCAACTGCGCTGACCACCGCTAGAATTGCGCACTTTTTGATCAGAGGCGCGTCAAGCGCCCGTCTGTCGCCTTGCCGTTGTCGGCTGGAGGCGTCACAAAACACCGAGGTTAGACATGTCCACCACAACGCCGGCCAACCCTAAAGTTGGTTTCGTATCCCTGGGTTGCCCGAAAGCACTGGTCGACTCCGAGCGCATCCTCACCCAACTGCGCATGGAAGGCTATGACGTCGTGTCGACCTATCAGGACGCCGATGTCGTGGTGGTCAACACCTGCGGCTTCATCGACTCGGCCAAGGCCGAATCCCTTGAAGTGATCGGCGAAGCCATCAAGGAAAACGGCAAGGTCATCGTCACCGGCTGCATGGGCGTCGAAGAAGGCAACATCCGCAACGTACACCCAAGTGTGCTGGCCGTCACCGGTCCGCAGCAGTACGAGCAAGTGGTCAACGCCGTGCACGACGTCGTGCCACCGCGCCAGGATCACAACCCGCTGATCGACCTGGTGCCGCCGCAAGGCATCAAGCTGACGCCGCGTCACTACGCCTACCTGAAGATTTCCGAAGGCTGCAACCACAGCTGCAGCTTCTGCATCATCCCGTCGATGCGCGGCAAACTGGTCAGCCGTCCGGTGGGCGATGTGCTCGACGAAGCCCAGCGCCTGGTCAAATCCGGCGTCAAAGAGCTGCTGGTGATTTCCCAGGACACCAGCGCCTATGGCGTTGACGTCAAGTACCGCACCGGCTTCTGGAACGGCGCGCCGGTGAAGACCCGCATGACCGAACTCTGCGAAGCGCTCAGCACCCTCGGCGTCTGGGTTCGCCTGCACTACGTTTACCCGTACCCGCACGTCGACGAGCTGATCCCGCTGATGGCCGCCGGGAAAATCCTGCCGTACCTGGACATCCCGTTCCAACACGCCAGCCCGAAAGTGCTCAAGGCGATGAAACGTCCGGCGTTCGAAGACAAGACCCTGGCGCGCATCAAGAACTGGCGCGAGATCTGTCCGGACCTGATCATCCGTTCGACCTTCATCGTCGGCTTCCCCGGCGAAACCGAAGAAGACTTCCAGTACCTGCTGAACTGGCTCACCGAAGCCCAGCTCGACCGCGTCGGCTGCTTCCAGTACTCGCCGGTTGAAGGCGCACCGGCCAACGATCTGGATCTGGAGATCGTTCCGGATGACGTCAAGCAAGACCGCTGGGATCGCTTCATGGCGCACCAGCAGGCCATCAGCTCGGCGCGCCTGCAAATGCGCATCGGCCGTGAAATCGAAGTGCTGGTCGATGAAGTCGACGAGCAAGGCGCGGTCGGCCGTTGCTTCTTCGACGCCCCGGAAATCGACGGCAACGTATTCATCGACAACGGCAGCAACCTCAAGCCGGGCGACAAGGTCTGGTGCAAAGTGACCGACGCCGACGAATACGACCTGTGGGCTGAACAGATCTAAACGCAAAAAAAATGAAAAGCCCCGCTCTCTTCACGAGATGCGGGGCTTTTTTACGTCTATCGTATTGTTCAGCAAGAGGATTCAACCTCACTCACGGCACAAGGGGCAGGCGGAAATGCGCCATCATTCGGTCATCCACACACCGAAACACAGCGACTATGAAGAACTGACCCGGGTCTGGGAGGCGTCGGTCCGCGCCACGCATGATTTTCTACCGGACAGTTACATCGAGCTGCTGAAGAACCTGGTGCTTACCCGCTATCTGGATGCCGTCATGCTGATCTGCACCCGCGACCGACACCAGCACATCACCGGGTTCGCCGGCGTTGCGGCAGGCAAGATCGAAATGCTCTTTATCGCCCCCGAACACCGTGGCGAGGGCCTGGGTAAACAACTGCTGAACTACGCCATGGAACACCTCAACGCCGATGAACTGGACGTCAACGAACAAAACCCGCAAGCCTTGGGGTTCTATTTCAAACAGGGTTTCGAAGTCATCGGACGCTCGGAGGTCGATGGCATGGGCCAGCCTTATCCGCTACTGCACATGCGCCTGCGCCAAAACCAGCAACATTCGCGGCATGGCTGACACAACACGGAACAAATGTGGGAGCAGCCGGGCGGCGCTCCGTCTGCTCGCGAAAGCGGTGTGTCAGTCAGCATTGATGTCGACTGACAGAGTGCATTCGCGAGCAGGCTCGCTCCCACAAAAAGCCAAACGGTGAAATGGACCCGCGATTAACCGGCGCGAGGCAGGTACAATGCCTCCCCCCTTTTGTAACGGCCCCTGTCATGACTGACCCGATTCGTCTCTCCAAACGCCTCATCGAGCTCGTCGGCTGCTCCCGTCGGGAGGCTGAGCTGTTCATTGAGGGCGGCTGGGTCACCGTGGACGGCGAAGTCATCGATGAGCCGCAGTTCAAGGTCGACACCCAGAAAGTCGAACTCGACCCCGAAGCCAAGGCCACCGCACCGGAACCCGTGACCATCCTGCTGCACGCGCCAGCGGGCATGGACGCCGACACCGCCCTGCAACTGATCGGCCCCGAGACCCTGAGCGAAGAACACCGCTTCAGCAAACGTCCGCTCAAGGGCCACTTCCTGCGCCTGACCGCCAGCGCCGATCTGCAGGCCAACGCCAGCGGGCTGTTGGTATTCACCCAGGACTGGAAGATCCTGCGCAAACTCACTGCCGATGCCAGCAAGATCGAGCAAGAGTATGTGGTCGAGGTCGAAGGTGACATGGTCGCTCACGGGCTCAACCGCCTGACCCACGGCCTGTCGTACAAAGGCAAGGAACTGCCGGCGGTCAAAGCCAGCTGGCAGAACGAAAATCGCCTGCGCTTCGCGATGAAAAACCCGCAACCGGGGATCATCGCCCTGCTCTGCCAGGCTGTCGGCCTCAAGGTCGTCGCCATCCGCCGCATCCGTATCGGCGGTGTTTCCATCGGCAAAGTGCCGGTGGGCCAATGGCGCTATCTGTCTGCCAAAGAGAAATTCTAAGGCCGCCACACATTTCGGCGTCGCCGCTGACGGCAACGCCCACAGCTGAATGATCAGGACTGCACACATGATTCATAACGACGTACTGCGCAGCGTGCGCTACATGCTCGACATCAGCGACAAAAAAGTCATCGAGATCATCAAGCTCGGCGGCATGGATGTCACCCTGCCCGACCTGGTGACGTACCTCGACAAGAAAGAAGAAGACGAAGAAGGCTTCGTACGCTGCCCGGACGAGGTCATGGCGCACTTTCTCGATGGCCTGGTGTTCTTCAAGCGCGGCAAGGACGAAAGCCGTCCACCGCAGCCGATCGAGCTGCCGGTCACCAACAACATCATCCTGAAGAAGCTGCGCGTGGCCTTCGAACTTAAAGAAGACGACATGCACGCGATCCTCAAGGCCGCCGAATTCCCGGTCTCCAAGCCTGAGCTGAGCGCACTGTTCCGCAAGTTCGGCCACACCAACTATCGCCCTTGCGGCGACCAGTTGCTGCGCAATTTCCTCAAGGGCCTGACCCTGCGCGTTCGCGGCTGATCATGAGCTACAGCGTTTCCCCGATCGGCTTCGTGCGCTCCTGTTTCAAGGAGAAGTTCGCCATTCCGCGTCAGCCGCAACTGGCGCCGGCCGCTCGCGGCATTCTGGAGCTGGTGGCACCGTTCGATCAGGGTGATGCGGTGCAAGGACTGGAGCAGGTCAGCCATGTCTGGCTGCTGTTCCTGTTCCATCAGGCGCTGGAAGACAAACCGCGGCTCAAAGTCCGCCCACCGCGCCTGGGCGGTAACAAGTCCATGGGCGTGTTTGCGACGCGTGCGACCCATCGGCCCAATGGCATTGGCCAATCAGTGGTCAAGCTGGACAAGGTTGAAGCCAATCGCCTGTGGATCTCCGGCATCGACCTGCTGGACGGTACGCCGATTCTCGACATCAAACCCTACGTGCCCTACGCCGATATCATCCCGGGTGCGTCCAACGAGATCGCCAGCGCCGCACCGCAGCTGATTCCGGTGCAGTGGGCGGATGCCGCCTTGCAACAGGCGCATACGCACGCTCAGCGCCTTGAAGAGCCCTTGGTCGAGCTGATCGAGCAATGCCTGGCGCAAGACCCACGCCCGGCTTACCAGACGCCTGCACCCGAACGCGAATACGGCGCACAGTTCTGGGACCTGGACGTACGCTGGCATTACCCGGAAGCCGGGCTGATTTGCGTCCTCGAAGTCATCCCAGCGAAAACCTGAACCCCCGAAACGCAAAAGCCCGCGCAGCCTTCTCAGGCAACGCGGGCTTTTGGAGTACATATAACCAATGTGGGAGCGAGCCTGCTCGCGATAGCGGTTTGACATTCAGCACCTGCATTGGCTGTCAGTCCGTCATCGCGAGCAAGCTCGCTCCCACAGGTGTTGTACTTACTTCTCGACGAACGCACGCTCGATCAGGTAGTCACCGGGCTCACGCATACGCGGCGAAACTTTCAGGCCGAAGCTGTTCAGTACTTCGCTGGTTTCGTCGAGCATGCTCGGGCTGCCGCAGAGCATGGCGCGGTCGTCTTCAGGATTGATCGGCGGCAGGCCGATGTCGCTGAACAGCTTGCCACTGCGCATCAGGTCAGTCAGACGACCTTCGTTTTCAAACGGCTCGCGGGTCACGGTCGGGTAGTAGATCAACTTGTCACGCAGGGCCTCGCCGAAGAATTCGTTCTGCGGCAGGTGCTCGGTGATGAACTCGCGGTAAGCGACTTCGTTGACGTAACGTACGCCGTGGCACAGGATCACTTTTTCGAAACGCTCGTAGGTTTCCGGATCCTGGATGACGCTCATGAATGGCGCCAGACCGGTGCCGGTGCTGAGCAGGTACAGATGCTTGCCAGGCTTCAAATCGTCCAGCACCAGGGTGCCGGTCGGTTTTTTGCTGATGATGATCTCGTCGCCTTCCTTCAGATGTTGCAACTGGGAAGTCAGCGGACCGTCGGGAACCTTGATGCTGAAGAACTCGAGATGCTCTTCCCAGTTCGGGCTGGCAATCGAGTAAGCGCGCATAAGCGGGCGGCCGTTGGGCTGTTGCAGGCCGATCATCACGAACTGGCCGTTCTCGAAGCGCAGGCCCGGATCGCGGGTGCACTTGAAGCTGAACAGAGTGTCGTTCCAGTGGTGAACACTGAGGACACGCTCGTGGTTCATGTTGCTCATGTACGGGGGACTCCTGGAGATTTTGTCTGCGCATGCTCTGCGCCAAGAGAGCGCTGCGCAATTGCATCGCATTCTAATGGCAGCGACAATATCTGTTAACTGGATTATTAAGATAAGGGTTATCGGTTATATAGATATGCGATTTACTCTACGTCAACTTCAAGTCTTCGTCGCCGTCGCTCAGCAAGAGAGTGTGTCTCGTGCTGCCGGCCTGCTCAACCTTTCGCAGTCGGCGGCCAGCACCTCGATCACCGAACTCGAGCGTCAATCCAGCTGCCAACTGTTCGACCGCGCCGGCAAGCGGCTGAGCCTCAACGCCATGGGCAAACAACTGCTGCCGCAGGCGGTGGCCTTGCTCGACCAGGCCAAGGAAATCGAAGACCTGCTCAACGGCAAATCCGGTTTCGGCTCGCTGGCGGTCGGTGCCACCCTCACCATCGGCAACTACCTGGCGACGTTGCTGATCGGCAGCTTCATGCAGCGCCATCCGGAAAGCCAGGTGAAGCTGCACGTGCAGAACACTGCCAACATCGTGCAACAAGTCGCCCACTATGAAATTGATCTGGGTCTAATCGAAGGCGACTGCAGCCACCCGGACATCGAGGTACAAAGCTGGGTCGAGGATGAACTGGTGGTGTTTTGCGCCCCGCAACATCCGCTGGCCGCCCGTGGCCAGGCCAGCATGGAAGAGCTGACACACGAGGCATGGATCCTTCGCGAACAAGGCTCCGGCACGCGCCTGACCTTTGACCAGGCCATGCGTCACCACCGAAGCGCCTTGAATATCCGGCTCGAGCTGGAACACACCGAAGCGATCAAGCGCGCAGTGGAGTCTGGCTTGGGGATTGGCTGTATATCGCGGTTGGCGCTACGCGATGCATTCCGCCGTGGCAGTCTGGTGGCGGTTGAAACGCCGGACCTGGATCTGGCGCGGCAGTTTTATTTCATCTGGCACAAACAGAAATATCAGACGTCGGCCATGCGCGAGTTTCTCGACCTGTGCCGCGCTTTCACCGCTGGGGTTCAGCGCAGCGACGAGATCGTACTACCGACGATTGCTTAAAGCAGAATCACCGCCCACACCATCACGATCATGCTCAGGGCCATTAACTGAGCAGCGCTGCCCATGTCCTTGGCATTTTTCGACAACGGGTGCCTATCGAGGGAAATCCGGTCAATGGCCGCTTCCACGGCCGAATTGAGCAACTCGACGATCAGCGCCAACATGCAGACGGCAATCAGCAAGGCACGCTCGACGTGGCTGACATTCAGCACAAACGCCAGCGGAATCAGGATGACATTGAGCAGCACCAGTTGACGGAAAGCGGCTTCGCCGGTGAAGGCTGCACGCAGGCCGTCGAGGGAATAACCACCTGCATTGAGAATGCGCTTGAGACCGGTTTGACCTTTGAAAGGCGACATAAAGTAGGCAACTGAACCAGAAGAAGTAGAAAAGCTAGATCAACAGAAGTTAAAAAAGCGTGAATGAACGCGCCGTTAGTGGCTCGAAATAGACTCAAGTTGTTGCAACAACAACGCCGCCTGAGTCCGGGTACGCACACCCAGCTTGCGGAAAATTGCCGTCACGTGCGCCTTGATCGTCGCCTCCGACACACTCAACTCGTAGGCAATCTGCTTGTTCAGCAGACCTTCGCAGACCATGGTCAATACACGGAACTGCTGTGGCGTCAGACTGGCCAAGCCTTCGCTGGCAGCCTTGGCCTCGTCCGAAACGCTGACCGCTTCAAATGCCTGCGGCGGCCAGAAGACATCGCCATCCAGCACAGAGCGCACGGCTTGCTGAATCACTTCCAGTGAACTGGATTTGGGAATGAAACCGCTGGCCCCGAACTCACGGGAACGCACCATGATCGAGGCTTCCTCCTGAGCCGACACCATCACCACCGGGATCTGCGGGTATTGACCGCGCAACAGCACCAGCCCGGAGAACCCGTATGCGCCCGGCATGTTCAGGTCCAGCAGCACCAGATCCCAGTCAGACTTTTCGGTCAGGCGGGCTTCCAGCTCGGCAATGCTCGCCACTTCCACCAGACGAACCTCGGGACCAAGGCCCAGGGTCACGGCCTGGCGCAGCGCGCTGCGAAAGAGAGGGTGGTCATCGGCAATCAGGATTTCGTATGTGGCCATTTTTCAAATGATCCTGTTTTTTATGGCAGACCCGATGCATTCAGGCCTCGCCAAGGCAACTCGAGGTACCACCAGACAGCGGCACCAACAGGGCACGTTCAACGCCAAGAACCCATAAAACCGGCGTTTCAATCTTCGGCCGCGCCCTAATCGGCGCCAAGGATGCCCAGCGAAGCCTGGGTGGTCAAGCCGCAAACCCGCGGTTACCTGTCAGTATGGGCGACTCTCAGGACATGACCGGCGCGGTGTGTTCAACGAAAGGCAGCAATTCTGTATGGGCCGGGGTCGAGACATTCATTTCCAGCTGATGCTTGGCATCGAGGTAATGCTGGCTGAACACATCGAAATAGGCATCCAGTGCCGATGCAGCATCTACATCCCCCGCCAGATCCAGGCACAACGCTGCCACTTCCGCGGTGCACAGGTGTTCGCTGCGGGTAGACCTTCGCAGGCGGTACCGCGAAAGCTTTTCGGGGAGCAGGCTCAGAATCGGAAACCCGTCGAAATAAGGGCTTTTCCGAAAAATCTTCCTCGCCTCGGTCCAGGTTGCGTCCAGCAGGATGAACAACGGGCGCTTCCCGCTGGTCGCCTCGACGGTATGAGTCACACGCTCTGGGGCAACATATTCGCCGGGGAAGACCAGATAAGGCTGCCATTGTGGGTCGGACAAAAGCTTGATCAATTGCGGGTCGATCTCGGTACGCGACCAGATAAAGGCAAAGTTATCCCTGACCACGTCTGCGATCAGCCAGCCGGTGTTGCTCGGTTTGAACACTTCCTTCCTGGTCATGATCAGGCAAACACCGGCCCGTGATTCGACCTGGGGACGCCAGTTACACAGGCAGTGGCTCTCGATCACCCGGCACGTATGGCAACGGGGCGCCCGTGAACCGCGGGCCAGAAAAGGCTTGGTGCTCTCCTCCTCTCGCTCATCACGTAGACGGGCTACGGCGTTCGTGGCAAAACGTGGGGCTGCATCGCTCATCGCAGGCAGCACCCGCTGGGAAGGGATATCGACACAAAAAACACTCGGCAAGGCAGGAAGTCGCGGCAGTTTACCAGAGCAGCTCGCCCAAACCTGTACCGCCTACCCCCCGCTCGCCTATAATCCGCCGCCACTGAACGCACCGCCATGTGGCTGGTCGAAGCACCAGTCACTGAACCAGGAGAGTTTCATGCTGCGCCTTATCGTCCCCACCGCTGCCCTTCTGCTGGCCCTGCCCTTCAGCGCTCAAGCAGCCTCCCTGAATGACTTGAATCTGGGCAAGATGCTGGAAAAGGTTGCTGCGGAAAGTAACGTCGGTCTGCCTCGGGAGATCAATGAGAACCTTCTCGACCAAGGTTATACGGTCGATGGCAAACAGCTGATCGACCACATCAGCGTGCAATCAGCTTATGCCGACGAAATGCGTGCCAACCCGAAAGTGGTTTATCTGCAACTGGGCGCCAGCGTTTGCCGCAACGTGAACTACCGCAAGCTGATGGCCAAGGGTGCGATCATGCGTTACGACTTTTCGGAAAACAAAACCAACCGCCCTGTAGGCTCGGCCAGCTACCAGGAATCGGATTGCCCTGCGCAAACGGCGCAAAAGAAAAAGTAATCACTTGATCAGTACGAACCTGCGCGTCGTTGCTCATCATCGGCGCGCAGCTCTGCCACCAGCGCCTGCAAATAAGGCGAGCGCCACTCTTTGTCCTCCAGGCGCCGACGACATTCCTCTTCAAGGCTCACGTGATTACGCGCGGCCGCCGACTGCAGCAATCGATACAGTTGCGCATCGACCTCCAGAATTACCAGGCTCATAGCCTGCCTCCTTGCACTTGATCGCCAATCATTGCGCGATGATCCCCTACCGCTCCTGAAGCCTTGCGCCTTGCCCTGGACGCAATGCTGTCGTGTTGTGTCTGTAAATGAGTAAATCAGAGCCTTGGCCGTCCGACACAGGTTCTGACGAGCGGTGACAGTCGGTTGTGAACTCGCAATAAGTGATTGCCAGCGAAGACTTTCGAAGACCATGATCAAGTCAGCGCAACTCACCACAAGCGTCTAGATTCAATGTATTGGTGTTTAATGTCCGGGGCAGAAAAGGGGCTGCCCATTCAGAGTCCTGTCGTGCGAACGTTTCTTTCATCCAAGGGATAAGCAGAACCCGTCTGGATGACTCGACCGCCACTTCAACGCTTCATGGTCAGGTCGAGTCGGGTGTAGTGCCCAGCCCTCTTGCGGGCTGAGAGCGACACAAGCGGTGTCGCGGCTCAGGCGAATTTCTCGTTCGAGCCGAAGGTTCTGTGTAGAAGGAGAAGTTGAATGCCTTACCAACCGAATGAGCTTCTGGTGCGTCATTTTCAGAGCATCGGCGTCGATCTCACCAGCAAGATCGAAGAGCAACTCAACCTGGTTTCACCCAATAGCCCGAATATTCCGATTTATCGCGACATGATGTTGACGGTCTTGCGCATGGCGCAAGAAGATCACAATCGCTGGAACGCCAAGATCACCCAACAAACCCTGCGCGAACTCGAGCATGCCTTCCGTGTGCTGGAGCAGTTCAAGGGGCGGCGTAAAGTGACCGTTTTCGGCTCGGCACGTACGCCGGTTGAACATCCGCTGTACGCCCTGGCCCGGGAACTGGGCGCAAAACTCGCCCAATCGAACCTGATGGTCATCACCGGTGCCGGTGGCGGCATCATGGCCGCCGCCCATGAAGGCGCAGGTCGGGATAACAGCCTTGGATTCAATATCACCCTGCCCTTCGAACAGCATGCAAATCCGACCGTAGGCGGCACTGCCAACCTGTTGCCGTTTCACTTTTTCTTTACCCGCAAACTGTTTTTCGTCAAAGAGGCCGACGCGCTGGTGCTCTGCCCGGGCGGCTTCGGCACGCTGGACGAAGCCCTGGAAGTGCTGACCCTGATCCAGACCGGCAAAAGCCCGCTGGTTCCCGTGGTGTTGCTGGATGCTCCTGGCGGCACGTTCTGGGAAAGTGCGCTGAACTTCATCCGCAATCAACTGGAGGCCAACCATTACATCCTGTCGAACGACCTGAAGCTGATTCGTCTGGTGTATACCGTCGATGACGCTGTGGCGGAAATCAATCAGTTCTACAGCAACTTCCACTCCAGCCGCTGGCTGAAACATCAGTTCGTGATCCGCATGCATCACAAACTCAACGACCAGGCGCTCGAGCATATACAGGAGGCCTTTGCCGACCTGTGCCTGAGCGATCACTTTCATCAACATACTTACGGTGGCGAGGAGCACGACGAGGCTCAGTTCAGTCATCTGGTGCGACTGTCCTTCACCTTCAACGCCCGTGATCACGGACGCCTGCGTGAACTGGTCGACTACATCAACTTGCCGGAAAACTGGGCCACGGCTCAGCCGCCCCAGACGCCACAGCGCAAACGGGAACAGATCAAGGTTATTTGAGCCAAAAAAAAGGCCCGACTATTTCAATAGTCGGGCCCTTTCAGTCAGTCATCCATTCCTCGGCCGCTGAACAAGCGGCCAATCATTTCCATGGAGTATCCCCGATAGGCGAGGAAGCGCCCTTGCTTGGCGCGCTCGCGTGCATCTATCGGTAAATGCCCGGCAAACTTGCGTCGCCAGGTCTCCTCCAGGTTTTCTTGCCAACTGATTCCGCTTTCACGCAGGGCGAGTTCGATATCGGCACGTTGCAAGCCTCGCTGGCTCAACTCTTCACGGATGCGCGCAGGGCCGTAGCCGGAACGGGCACGGTAGGAAACGAAGCTTTCGAGGTATCGGGATTCGGACAGCAGCCCCTCTTCCGTCAGACGGTCGAGTGCTGTATCGATCATTTCATCAGAAGCGCCGCGCTGACGCAGTTTACGCGTCAGCTCGACTCGACCGTGCTCGCGTCGTGCGAGCAGGTCCATTGCGGTTCGCCGCACCGCGACGAGGGTATCGAGTACGGCGGTCATCGGATCAATCAGATATCAGCGTCAGCCAGATCATCTTCGGTCTCTTTGACCGGAGAAGCCTTGACGTCTGCAGTTGGCGACAGCAGCTTGTCGCGAATCTGCTTCTCAAGGGTGGCAGCGATGTCCGGATTGTCCTGCAGGAACTTCGCCGAGTTGGCTTTGCCCTGGCCGATCTTGCTGCCGTTATAGGCATACCAGGCACCGGATTTCTCAACGAAGCCGTGCAGTACGCCAAGGTCGATCATCTCGCCGTTGAGGTAGATGCCCTTGCCGTAAAGAATCTGGAACTCGGCCTGACGGAACGGCGAAGCCACCTTGTTCTTGACGACTTTGACGCGGGTTTCGCTGCCGACCACTTCGTCGCCTTCTTTCACCGCGCCGGTGCGGCGGATGTCCAGACGAACCGAAGCGTAGAACTTCAGCGCGTTACCACCGGTGGTGGTTTCCGGGCTGCCGAACATCACGCCGATTTTCATCCGGATCTGGTTGATGAAGATCACCAGGCAGTTGGCGTTCTTGATGTTACCGGTGATTTTACGCAGCGCCTGGGACATCAGACGGGCTTGCAGGCCCACGTGCATGTCACCCATTTCGCCTTCGATTTCAGCCTTCGGTACCAGGGCTGCCACGGAGTCGACGATGATCACGTCAACCGCGTTGGAACGCACCAGCATGTCGGTGATTTCCAGGGCTTGCTCGCCGGTATCCGGCTGGGAAACCAGCAGGTCGTCGACATTGACGCCCAGTTTGCCGGCGTATTCCGGGTCCAGGGCGTGTTCGGCGTCGACGAATGCGCAGGTCGCACCGGCTTTTTGAGCCTGGGCGATCACGGACAGTGTCAGCGTGGTTTTACCGGAGGATTCAGGACCGTAGATTTCAACGATACGACCTTTTGGCAGACCGCCAATGCCGAGCGCGATATCCAGACCCAGAGAGCCAGTGGAGATAGCCGGGATCGCCTGACGGTCCTGATCGCCCATACGCATTACGGCACCCTTGCCGAATTGACGTTCGATCTGACCCAGGGCCGCAGCCAAGGCTTTCTTCTTGTTGTCGTCCATTAAAGTCCTCACGTAATCAATAAGGCCTGACGGCCAACACCTGTATAAGTAGCCAGTATTATTCCACAGCGTTTCGGGATCGCCTACCCCTCATTTGAGATTTCTCCGGAGGCATACTGCAGCAACCCCTCTAGCGCGGCCTTCACCGTTTGTCGGCGGACGTCATCGCGGTTACCGGCAAAGTATCGGCACTCCGAATACACGGCATCTCCGACCGCCCATGCCAGCCACACGGTGCCCACCGGCTTGTTTGGCGTACCGCCGTCCGGCCCCGCAATACCGCTGACCGCCACGGCAAAACGCGCGCGACTCTTGTGCTGGGCACCGCGCACCATGGCTTCGACCACTTCACGGCTGACCGCCCCGACCTCGGTGAACAACGCGGCGGGCACATTCAACTGCTGGGTCTTCTGGCGATTGGAATAGGTGACGTAACCCGCCTCGAACCACGCCGAGCTGCCGGCAATCCGGGTAATCGCTTCGGCGATCCCGCCGCCGGTGCAGGACTCGGCCGTGCTGACATGCGCATTGAGAACCTGCAAACGCCGGCCTAGTTGCGCGGCAAGCTGGGTGATTTCGTTCACGACTCTCTCCTTGATCAGGCGGGCATGCGCACTACCGTACACGAGCGAATCACGCTTGCAAGACGCAGGCTAGATCAAAATGTTAGCGAGCAAGCGCTCTGACATACGCCTGACAGGCCTGCAGGGCAATCAGTCCGCGGTCGCCTGTGTCGGTGATGCCGATAATTCGTTGAGCATGCGCCGGCTCAAGTCGGGCTCGTAGGGCTGCATGAACCACGCTGCCGGTGCCGGAGGCGGCTGACACAGCACAACCGGTGTCGGCATCACGGGGGTCGACAAGGACTGACAGGCGCAAATCAGCAGTGGCAAGGCGGTCGCGCAGGCGACCTTGATCACGTTGTGCATCGCTCAAGGCCTTTGAGTAGGTTTGATCGCTGGCCTGAAGACGCTGCTCCAGGGCCAGGCGCTTGTCCTGTTCGGCGCGCTGTTGATTCGCCGCCGCCAGCGTCAGTTGGTTCAGCGTCTCGCCGTGCAACCTGGCTTGTTCCGCCAGTTGCCGACCGTAACGCCAATCCTGAAGGTGCCAGGACACTGCCGCCGCACCGCCGGCCACAATGGCCAGCAGTACAGCGACGCCAATCACCCGGTATGGAAGTGGCATCAGACCGAAGGCTGGCATAACACCGCCCTCGCCCGTGTCCAAAGCTGCAAGCGTTCTTCCAGCCCGTTCAACCCGCCGTTGATCCTGCGGGTGATGCTGTTGAACTGCTCACGATCGGCCAGTTCGTTCAAGCCGTTCAGCTCCCAGAACCAGGCCGCCGACTCGGCCGCCCATTGCGGCTGTTCGAGCAACTCAGGCAGGGTCAGCAAACGCTCATCCCCGAACAGCCCAAGGCTACATCGACGATAGTTGTCGTGACCGGTGATCTGAATCAGCCCACGCCCCCGATAACGCTGACCATCACCGTCCGCTTCAGGCGTGTTGCCCAAGCGGACGGCCAGCGTGCCGGTATCGTATTTGCTGAGGTACTGGTCGCTGCCCAACTCACGCACATACCGCAATTGCCCCGATTCATGACCGATCTGCGCAAGGAACGCGGCGATGCGTTTGGGGGTGTTGATCTGGTGGCGATCCATAGCGGTGTTGAGGGCAGAAACGAAAACGCCCGCTTGGAGGCGGGCGTTGGGCATTATCTTGAGCAGTTGCCCTTCTGTTACAGGCATGAGGATGTCCTTGATTTACTTTTGTTTAAGGCCGAAGAGCGAGCGCAGCGAATTCGTCGATTCCTTGGGTTCGGATAACGTCAGAACCGGCCACTCGACTTCCAGGGGGTAGCCTGCTTGCTGTTCGATGCGGTTCAAGGCAACGCAGTAGCGTTTCCAGTCCTGCAGTGCGGATTGCTCCTGTTGCGTGGCATCCCCCAGATCGACGGCGTATTGAAGAGGGGCGATGCGCATGGCGGCGTCGCGCAAGCGGCTGTCTCGCTCTTTCAGAACACTTGCCAATTCGGCTGCTTCTTTCGCCGATTGATCAAGTTGCCAGTCGCCATCGAGCCAAACGTAATATTGACCGGGCCAAGGTTTATCGGTGAGGCCATCAGGTAACTCACCCAATTGTTCCCAGGTGGTCGATGCGCCTGTTTGCATTTGAAATACTGTGCCGCGGCGGTCACGCAATGCCTGCGGAGCTCCGTTAACCCAGGCCCATACAAAACCGCTTTCGGGTTCGGCAAGCGCGTCAGATAACTCGACGGCATTACTCGGTAATTGCACGCCGAGCCCCGGGACGACAGGAAACGCAATCGGCCCAATCAACTCACGGGAGTTATTGATCAAGTAGTTAAACATTGGAACCTCAGATCAGTTTGATACGACTGGGATAAGCGACGTTTCGAGGACGTGTCATCCCCCAGTAGTTACTGGAAATACTCTCCGCAGACGTGGCTGAGCAATAGTAAATCAGCCCATTAAAGTTAGTTGGGTCAGCCCCCACAGTGGCGAGATTCCCAATGCCCTGCACCGCCGGTGCCGAACCGTTATCTCCGGTGATGTTCGTACCTGATTGCCAGGTACCTGCACCACGAGATACATCCACACCTCGATCTTCATCAAGAACCCGGATAAATTCTCCCTGTGCCTCAGGCAAGCGAAACGTCGCTACCCCATCACCATAGGTCCAGGCTCCACCGCGATCCGACTCGGAGCGCAACATCCCTGATTGTTTTGCGTGATCCCACAACCAGGGCCAATCAGCCCGGTTAAGAAGCTTTCCATTCAAAGCTCCGTATCCACCGGGACTAAAGAGAGTCGTAGTTTCAAAAAACATGCGCCCCAGAGCGGCTCCGTCATAACGCCCTACGGGCCACCAGCTACCAGCACCATCGCAGCGTAAATGCCACCAGTCCCCAGCTCCCATCAACACCAGAAACGCATAGCCACTTGCACGAAGGTGGGTGTGAAACTTGATGGTATCCGTTCCTGAACACTGAACAACCAAGCGGTTACCGCTGTTGTCCACGCGTCGCAGGATGACGTCACGAACCCCCAAGCCCGCATTGGCCGCTGGCAACGTAACGGTGACGGCCTCGGTCCCTCCATTGACCAGTACAAGCCCCAACTCTTCAGGCGCCAGTACTTTGGAGCCGACAATATTTGTCACCAACGAAAGCATGGGGCTAGCCTTCGCCATAATCACTTGCAACGCCTTGAGCAACTGACCGTTATCTGCTTCAGACGGAGCCAGTCCGGCACTCGTAATAACCGCCAGCATTTCCTGAGTAACACTGTTACCCCACGTCGCGGGAATCAACGATCCCGGTGTTCCGGAAACCACGTTTTCATCAACAAACTTGCCATTCACCAGCCCTATACCGGGGACACTCTTTGGATAGTCCAATGTTCCACTCCTTATAAATGTCTATTGAGCAATGGTGGGCTCTACCGGTTTCACCGATTTCCTGACCCGCGTTTTTTTAACGGGAGCGGCCATAACGCTGACGGGGGCAACCAGTACCGGTCGCTCTGTCAGTGAGGGGAACTCTTCGGTAGCCGGCCAATTGCGCAAGTCACGGCGATAGGTTTGCAAGGCTTCGTATTCCGCGGCTGACAACGTAGTTGCAGCTCCCGTTTCCAGTTCGTCGCGATGCCTTGCAACCAAACCGTCGGTTTGAAACAGTTCGGAGTCGCGCCAGGCACGTTCGTTTGACGCAGACACTTCAGTTGACACAGACGGAGGATCCACAAGAATCGGGTAACCATCTTCAGGACGCACAGAAATAATCTTCGGCGATCTAGCCAACGCCTCAAGCAACGAGAGCCAATATGCCCTGGGTATTTCGATTACATCATCAGGAATATCCGCCCCATTTAACCCAACAATATAAGCACCCCGTGTTCGCGCGCTAAATAATATTGTACCGTTCAATTCAATACCCCTTCGCAATGTAATTAACAGCCCAGCCAGCCGCCATCTGCCCCGTATAGCTTCGAACTCTAAGTCGGCAACCTTGTTTTGTATTGGTACCGCCAATAAGAATGACCATTGCGATGTCACCACCGACATGATTGGCGACAACCGAAACACAGGCATTGGGAAAAGAGACTGGAAAAGTCACATACATTTCTCCATTCGCATCAGTCACACCATAACCCCACTGATCCATGTTGCCACTCGGATACCTCTGATACCCAGAAGCCCCGGTGACACCCGCGAACAGGGTGGCGTACTTCAGACTGGCAGTACCGTAAACCGTCCAGACCCCGGACTCTTTGACAAAGGTCGCATTCTCGCCTGCGGTCATAGTCATGCTATTGAGCATGGCGCCTTGCGGAGTGATTTGAGCCCCTGAATTACTGGCAACAGTAACAACCGAACTGGCACGACAATGCAGGCTTATCACCGCGCCAGCAGGGACCGCATTAACATCCGGCAACGTCACCGTATAACTTGTCATTCCGCCAAGGCCTATCGAACGACCAACGTCCGCGACGGTAAGTTGCTCTGATGCCGATATCCCGCGTGAACCTGCATAGTTCCCGAGTGCACGCTGCACAAATTCAGAGGTCGCCACCGACTTTCCTGCGTCAAACTGTGGTGGCGTAACAAACAGATTGGAACTGCGCAAGGCTCCCAGCAACTGATTGTTCGACGCTTCATCCGGTGTCAAACCGGCGGCCTGTACAACACTCAGAATTTCCTGAGTGACGCTATTTCCCCAACTCGCCGGAATCAACGATCCAGGTGTCCCGGTGACCGGGTTTTCATCGACAAACCTGCCATTCACCAGCCCTACGCCGGGTGTATTTTTTGGATAATCCATAATGTTTGTCCTCCAGCCGTGTTTGACCGGAATATTTGAACGAAAACAAAAACGCCCGCTGGGTTAGTGGGCGTCAGACATGTCTCTCAAGAGACTCATACTCATCGTGGCCGGGGCTAACCCGCTGCGCTCTACTGCGACAGATCGCTCACGACGTTATGCAGGGCCAGAATGGCTGCATCGCACACTTCTTTGGCCCGTTCAGTCTTGCCCTTGGCGACTTGAGCCCGGATCTGCTCCTTGGCTTTCAAGCGCAGGGTGCGCAGGGTCAACAAGCTGTTATTGAATTCGGCCGATTTGCCAAGAATGTTGTCGGCGGCCTCTTGGGCTGTTCGGCCTTTGACGGCCCATGCGCTCACGGACAGTGGGACAGCTTTTTTGGGGTAACCCGCGTCCTTGAAGGCCCGTGCATCGGCGGCAGCGCTCGCATATTCCATCGCGCGCAGCGGATCCCCGGTCAGAGCCTTGCGGGCGCTGTCGGCCGCCGCGTCCACTTGGGAGCAAAGACGCTCTGCATGGTCACGCTCTACCTCTGCCACTTTGGCGGGATTCAGCACCCATTCGGCGCCATCCCAGTCATGGGCTGGTGAAGGCTGAGCAGGACGAAGTTCACCGTCATGATCATGAAGTTCCTGAATGATTTTCATCGGATCAACTCCCAGGAAAGATGGACATTTACAGCGTCAGCGAAATTGACAGCGATACCAGAGCTGTAGTCAGCCAAGGCCTGGTGACTCTTCATGCCCATGCTCAACAGCAATTCATCACTGTCGGCACTGGCAGAGCCGTACGTGTGCTCTGCCTGGTAAACCTGCCAGAGCGAGCGCAGTTGAGAGTGATCAAAACTGGCCGTCAGCGTCGATACCGTTACGTCGCTCAAAACGTTATTGGTAAACAGCATGCAAGGTACCGGGTTGGCCGGGTTGGCCCACCCTGTAGAAAAGTTTGAACTCGTCGTCAGTACCGGGGACAAGAAGCAATAATTGCCTCCCAACCACCCGGCTGTCGCAAAGGCCAGTGAGGTCACCGCAGTAGCAGAAGGCGTAGGATTACCGGCGACAAGACGCGCCGCACGAGCATGCGGGTCAAGCGGCAGGTAAATCACTCCCGTACCATTGACCGTCTGAGTCCAGGAAAGTCGGGCACGGTTATAGATCTGGCGCACGACTGGTACGGTGCCAGGTGCGGCAGTCACCACCCAGGCAAGGCATATATCCAATGTGGTTGAGGCAAAACCACCCCCGGCAGCGCCGTTGATCGTCCCTTTCTGAGAATCCGGCGCAATGTCAAAAAGGGTTCCACGCTGCATGTAAAAAGTCAGCGCACCACCCACCACCTGAGCCCTGAGGAAGTACCCCGAGTTCGGCAGCAAGTCCGCACTGCTCCATGCCGTTGTCATGAAGGTTCGAGACCGGCCGAGTTGCCCAGCCAGCACCTCCTGACCAATGCTGATGTACACACCCGCCGGAATCGACACCTTCCCGCCACTGGTCGAAATAGCTGTCGGTGTCACCGGCAGACGCGCATCAGCTGTCGCCACCGTCGGCAAAGGTAACGCCGCAATGGGCAATGCCAGATCCTGATTCCAGCCCTTGGCCGTAACGCTCTGAATCGCTTGCAACAACTGATCGTTTTTCGTCTCATCCGGGGTCAACTCGCCCGCCTTGATGACGTTCACAATCTCCTGGGTGACTCCATTACCCCACGCCGCCGGAATCAGTGACCCCGGCGTTCCGGTCAGCGGGTTTTCATCGACAAACTTGCCGCTGATCAACCCGGCGCTGGGCACACTCTTCGGATAATCCATTTCCTATCCCCTAGTCATAATTGATGTGCACTAGCGTATGCGCCGGTGCACTGCGGTGGATCAAACACTCCAGCGCCGAGCCCGGGTTCATGCCAAAGCGTTCGCCCCAGTAACTGGCACCGAAGCGCCGCCCCAACAGCAAGCGACCGCCGGTGTTGAGGGTCCACATGAACTGCGCCTGCCAGGTACCGAAGTGCGCCGCACCGAAACGCGAGCGGCCCATGCGCGGGGCTTCGAGTTCGGTGATGGTGGCGTTCGGGTAGCCCTGGGTGCGGGCGATTTCGACGAAGTAGCTGATCGCCTGGCTGCCGACCGCAAGCAGCCGCCGGCGTACCGCGAGGCGGCGGTCGTCGAACAGCGGGGTCAGGCCCAGGCATGGGTCGGGCAGGTTCATCACCCGTTCCCAATCCGGCACCAGTTCACTGACACCGGCCGGGTCCATTTCGTTGAGCAGGTCGGCGGCGCGGGCGTCGAGACGTGCCAGTTCCTGGGAGACGCCCTCCAGCACTTGCTCCAGTTCCGGGACCCGCTCCGGGTCCCAGGCCGGGCCGCTGGGCAGCAGGCTGCGCAGTTGGGCCTGGTATTGCTCGGCGGTTCTTATTCCAGCCATACGCAGCCTCCGAACGTCAGCAGCTGATTGCTCGCGGCCGTAACGTCGGCGGCTGGCGCGACCAGTTTGTGATCGCTTTCGCCGGTGGCGCTGCTGATGGCTTCGGCAATGTGGGTCAGCAGCAAGGTTTCACCGAGCCCGGCCTCACGGTTGTGCAGGTCGCGCAATTGCGCCTCGACGGCGGCGCGTACAGCGCTGGTGTCAGGGGTCAGGCGCAGGTTGTAGGTCACCGGCAACTGCACCGGCGCCAGCACATGCAGCTCGGCAGTGACCGGGCGCAAAGGCTCGATGTACGCCTGGACCAACGCCAGTTGTGTCGCATCCGGAACCGGTTGCGGGTCGTCGTCACGCATGACGAACAAACCGACAGTGCCTGGCCCCAGATAGCTGCCACGACACCAGGCGCGGGTGATTCCCGGGCACTCCAGCGCCCAGGTTTCATAGTCTTGCGCCGAGCCACCGTGAGGGATGATGCGGTACGAGCGAATCACCCGCGAGCGCAGCGATTCGAGGCTTTCGCGAGCGATGCCGCCGGTCAGTCCCGGCGTCAGCACGGTGAAGACTCCGCCGATGCCCTGGATCGGTTGCACCGGGATCAGCGTCATGCCCGCATCGGCATTGCCGAGGGATCCGGCGTCCAGTGCAGCGATGGTGGTGCTGTTGAGACCATTGCTGGTGGTGAGCGCGGCGGTCACTTTGTAGGTGCGACCGTCGCTCGATTGCAGCAGGGTGTCGACATCCAGCACCGCGCCCGCCGTGGCGCTGAAGCTGACGGCTCCGCGGGCGGATTGCGCCGCTTTACGCGGCTGGTTGAGGCGTAGCGCGGCGATGCGTTCCAGGGTCGGTTCATCGGCCTTGTCCGGCAGAATCTGCTCGGCGATCCAGTCCAGATAGCCATACAGGCCAAAGGCTGCACCGCCGAGGGTTCGGGCCAGAACTTGCGCATCGGACTGGCGCAGCGAATCGCTGGCCAGGTCGCTTTGGGTGCGCTTGATCAGCACCGGCAGCGAAGGCGTTTCAAACGGCATAGGTCACCTGCCAACTGTGTTCAGGGTTGATGTCCAGACGCTCACCGTCAGCCAGGGTCAGGACCGTGCGCAGGTTCAAGCGCTGGTCGTCGAGGCGTTCGCTGAGAATCTCGATGGCGCTGCAATGGCCGTCGTCGATCAGCCATTGCAGGGCTTCGCGGGCATAAAATTCGGCGTCGAGCTGGGTCTGCCGGGTCAACTTGACCCGGCGCAGCAGCCACAGGCGCGAGCCGATTCGGTCGTCGGCCACCGTGGGAAAACTGTCGCCCCACCAGCCGAAGCGTTCGTCGTCATCGAGGAAGTCATCGTCGGCGGCGCGACGCCAGGTGAAGAGGCTGATCAGCACCGAACGGGTCAGTGCGGTTTTGAGGTCATGACTGATGAACATCACTGACCTCCTGCAGGGGCAGCGGTCTGGCCGTTGCCCGGCTGGACGCCCGGATGCACGTGTTTGATCTGGCTGATACCACCGGCGATCTGGTCACCCTGGGAGACGATCTTGCCGGTCTGGGTCAGGGTCGGCGTGTCGATGTTCACAGCGCTGCTGGCACGGATGTTCAGCGTGGTGGTTTCAATGTCGATGATCCGTCCGCGCTTGAAGTGGACCTTGTCCCCTTCGTCGGTGTAGATCGCCACTTCACCGGGCGCCAGCGCCTTGAGGCGATAGCGGCGATCGGCGACCACCAGCACCACGGCATGAGAGCGATCTCCGCCGAGAAAGGTCGCGATACCTTCGGCACCGGCCAGCGGGTTGCTGGTGAAACCGTAGGGTTCGAAGTGCTCCATGTCGTCGTTCACTTCGCCGGCAGTCAGGCGCATTTGCAGCGATTGCAGCTTGGTAGCCGAATTGGCGAGCACGACAGTGCCGCGCGCCAAGAGGCGTGTCAGTAGGCTCATTGGGTTTTCCTTGAATATCGGGTGAGGCCCGGCAGGCGATGCACCTGTAGCAGCTGGCGAAGCCTGCGTTCGGCTGCGCAGCAGTCGTGAAACCTGTATCGACGATTAACCTGAAGTATCGCAGCGCCTGAATTCACGACTGCTTCGCAGCCGAACGCAGGCTTCGCCAGCTGCTACGAATGAATGTGGACTCAGGCTTTGGGTGGCACCGGGTTGGCGTCGAAGGTGTGCGGCGGCGCCACTTGCAGGGTGGTGATGGAGCCCTGCTCAGAGAGCGAGTAAGTGACCTTCGAGATCAGCATGTCCTGATCAAAACCCAGCACCTTGTCGACCACCCTGACCTGCGTGTTGTGCCGCCACAAATCGCCGTTGGATTGCCGCCAGCCTTGCACGCGATAGGTCGTCGTCAGGGCCTTGCCAGTGCGGGTAGCGCTTTCCCAATCGGCGCGTTGTTGCGCCAGTTCTGGCGTCAGTTGCGCACTTTCGCTGATCACCGTGACCCGTTTGCGTTGGGCCGTAGCATCGGTCGCCACACCCGACACTTCGCTCACAGCGCTACCGCTTTTGCTGTCGCTGCCCTTGTGCTGGCCAATCACCCGGTATTCGGAAAAGACCTGGCTGAAATCCATCGGCGCGTTGGCCGAGAGAATGTTCTTGCCCAGCTCCAGCACATCACTGGCCCGCCCGCCGCTGCCGGGTTTCGCCAACAGCACACGGCCTTCGGCATCGTCTGTGGAGAACACCCGGTACAGGGTCAGCAAGCGGTCGATGGACTGAAACACCGTTTCTCCCGGGACAATGCTGTGTTTATTCAACTTGGCGGTTTGTGCGATCTCGCTGACGACCCCCACGCCATAAGGCGATGCCAGGGCCTGGACGATGCTCAGCACGCTTTGTTCCTGCCATTGGCTCGGACGGTTGATCGCCGCACAATCCACCAGGTCCCGGGTCAGCGAACTGCCCTCGATACTCAGGCTGATCTGCTTGCCGTCGTAACTGACCGGTGCCTTGTAGACGTGCCCCGTGAGTACCAGATCGCAACCGATTCGCACTTGGCAACGCGAACCGGGCTTGATCGGTACCGCCAGGGTTTGCCCCGGCCATTGCCAGGTGATGTTGAGTGTGAAGGTGCGGAACTGACGCTCCAGGTCCGCACTGATTTCCACGCTTTTCCAGCCGCCATAATCCAGACCGTTAACGGTCAGGCTGACGGCGTTTGCAAGGTCGGTCATGGTCTACTCCCGGGCGATTTGCAGGCCGCCCGGGGGCAGGAATCCAAAGTGGATCACCCCGTTGCGTTGCGTCACTTCACTTACCCGAGTGGCATCCCCCAGGTATTTGTAGGTCAGCACCAGTGCCGGCATGCTCTGATTGGGAGACAACGTGATCAGCCGCACACCGGAGGATGCCACCGCCGTCAGATGCCCGAACAGTTGCTGGCGCATGGCGTTGAGCGCTTGATAATGCACAGCGTCCGCCTTGAGCGCGGCTTGCCAGATCGCTTCATTGAGCGCATCGCGCAAGGTCAGCACATCGTCGGCCACCGGCACGTCCACCCGCTGCACCGGTTGCACGGCTTGCTGCGCGAGGGACGGCGTGGAGTTCAATTTGACCACCGGAGTCGCCACCGGCATCCGCGCCACCTGATAACCGAGCTTCACCAACAACGCGTCCTGCACCAGATTGGCCATGGCCTGAGCCGCCGCCACCGTGTCCTTGCCAGTGGTGAGCTTGGGAGCGTCGATCTTTTTCACCGCTTCAACCTGCTGCGAGGCGCTGGCGAGCACGCCACGGTAACCCTCACGCGCGAAGTCCCCGAGTTCCTTGATGTCACCCAGCAAACCCTTGAACTCCGCGCTCACTTCACGGGGCAGTTCCTTGATCGCCTTGACCAGCAAACTGAGCTCCTTGTAGGTCTCGATTACCTCCTTGAACTCGTGCTCGATGACCTCGTAGACGTCCTTGAGGCTGTCGCGCAGCTCCTTGATGCCGATCCGCGCCGCCTTGATGAGGCTCATGGCATCTTCGAAGCGGCCTACCATCGAACCCAACAAGCTGTCGGCCGACACCAGCAATTGCTCGCGAGTGTTGACCTGAGCGGTGGGGAACTGCAGCGGCTGGTCGGGGTAGAACTTCAGGGCGAACGTCACCAGCCCGCCGTCCTGACGGGTCTGGGTCATTTCGCATTCGCCGACCTTGACCTGCATCCGCCCCAGCCACGGATGAACCAGCTCACCCGCGCCCTCCTCCAGCGCCTTGAGCAGTTTGTCACGCTGCTCCAGGCAATCGGGCCCAACGATAAACGCCGTCAAGTCGTGGATCTTCGCCTGTTGGCCAAGGCCCTCGAAGAACGGCTGATCACGCTGGGGATACTCATGCAACTGACCTTTCTGGCCGACCGGGGTTTTCGCCTGATCGACCCAGAATCCGACGCCGCGAAACGACGCCGGCAACAAACGATCACGCCAACTCATTGGAACCTCCTAGAGACAGTGAGCGATAGCCAATCTGCGACGTCACGGCCAGGCCAGGCTGGTTGGTCTGTGGTTGATCGGTACGCATGCCGGCCGGTGCATTTTCAAAGCGCACCGTCAGGCCGCCTTCCAGTTGCGCACGGTTGTTGGCGGCGCTTTGTTGCACCAGGGCGTTGGAGCCTTTCGGCAAATCACTCGACAGCGACGATTGATCGTTACTGGCACCGAAAAACGCTGGCGCCAGTTCACCTTTGCCTTCGGCGTTGGTTTTCCGTTGCGCCTCGGTCAAGCCTTCGACCTTGCCGGTGATCTTCGCAATGAAGCCACTGAAGCTACCGCCGAACAGGTCCTTGATCGGCTCGATAATCGCCTTGAGCTTTTCCCACAGCCCACTGAACCACGCGATGATCGGCGTCCAGTGTTCGGTAATCATCTGCATCGGTGACCAGTCGAACAGCGTTTTGAACAGTTCCCCGACCGGGGCCGTGACACTGGTCAGCGAGCCCCACAAGCCCGAGAAGAATTCACTCAATGGCTGCCACGCCGCACTGACCTGCGCCATTGGCGACCAGTCAAACAGGCCTTTGAAGAAGTCCACCACCGGTTGTGCCGTCACCTCCAGGGTTTGCCACAAGCCCGAGAAGTAGTTGCTCAGCGGGTCCCAGACTGCGCTGACCAGCGCCATTGGCGACCAGTCGAACAGACCTTTGAAGAAGTCCACCACCGGTTGAACCATCACCTCCAGGGTTTGCCACAACCCCGAGAAATAATTGCTCAGCGGGTCCCAGGCTGCGCTGACCAGCGCCATCGGCGACCAGTCGAACAGACCTTTAAAGAAGTCGACTACTGGCGCCGCCAGTGCACGCAACACATCCCAGGTCGCCGAGAAAAAACCAACCAGTGGCTTCCAGTTGTTGAGCACCATGCCCAGCGGCGACCAGTCGAAGAGCTTCTTGAAAAAGCTCATCACTGGCACAGCCAAAGCCCGGAGCAAATCCCAGATTGCTGAAAACAATCCAACCAGCGGTTGCCAGTTGTTAACGATCATCCCCAGAGGGGTCCAGGAAAACAGTGTCTTGAAAAACTCGATCACCGGCGAAGCAACGGATTTGATCCCTTGCCAAAGCGAACTGAAAAAACCGCTGATCGGACGCCAGTTGGCGATGATCATCCCCAATGGCGTCCAGCTGAAGATCACCTTGAACGCGTCGAACAGCAGCGAAGCCGCCGCTTTGATCACGTCCCAGAGCGCGGCGAACACCTGACTGATCGGCCCCCAGTTGTTGATGATCATCCCCAGCGGGGTGAAGGCGAACATCGTCTTGAAGAACTCGACCATCGGCATGACAACTGGTGCAATCTCTTGCCAGAGCCCAGCGAAAAACGCCGAGATCGGCTTCCAGTTCGCAACGATCACCCCGGCCACCAACGCAATGCCCATGGCTATCAGCATCAGCGGACTGGTCTTGAGCACCGTGCTCATCAGGTCAAGCGCTTGTGAAGCACCCGTAACCGCCGATTGAATGGCCGAGAACGCGATAGCGCCCGCGGCAATGCCCTGGACCAGCTCCGGGTTGTCGTTGAGCAAGGTTCCGACGCCATTGAGCAACGGCTCAAGACCGACCACCACCGCGCTGACTGCTGGCAGTAACGCGGCGTCAACCGCAACCGAGACCTTGTCCATCGAAGCGCTGAAAACGTTCAGGTTTTGCGCAGCACTTTTGGGCACGCTCGGTACATCGACGCTTTTTGCCGTCTCACCGACCTCAGCCAATTTGCCCTGAAACGCTGCCGCCGACTTGATACCTTCGACGAAGGGCGTGACCACGCTACCGCCCTTGAACAACCCGCTGATATCCAGCTTGCCCAGGCCGGCCTGCTCAAGGTTGGTTTTGAAGCCATCGACTTTCGCCCGAAGGGCCGCGAGCTTGGGTGACAGTTCATCGATGCCTGTCAGCAAGACCGCTTTTTTTTCAATCTTTTCTGTCTCTGCCATCACTGCACCTGCTGCATCGCATTGATCCGTTGCGCGTGCTCCAGTGATTCGCGGAGCACGTCCAGTGGCCTGGCCATCATCTGTTCGGGGTCAACCTTCCAGAACCAGGCCAGGTCATAGGCGACAGCGATCAGGTCGGTGATGGCGCCGATGCCGCACTCATGAAAAAACTCGCGACAGCCCAGCTCAGCGCGTTGAGGTCAGCCAGGTCCAACTGGTTGACCGACGACGGCGGGATGCTGGCGCAGACTGCGATGTATTTGGCCGCGACATCCATGTCCAGGCTGACTTCTTCGCTCTTGTCGATCTTGTACGGCAGCGCCTTGATCGCCCGCACCTCCTGCACCGTCGGACGGCGCAGGGTCAGTTCGGTCAGCGGCTCGCCGTGGGCCTCGATGGCCACTTGCAGCTTCACGGCTTGAGTCATTGCCAGGTCCCCTTCACACCTTCGAAGACCAATGCGATAGACGCGTCATCGCCCTTGGAAATCGGTGCATCGACCAGGTAGGCACCGGCCAGCACGAAGACTTTGCCGTTGCTGAATTCGCAGGTGACGGTCATGTCGGTACCGGCGATCAGCTGCTTGAGCGGGAAGTCCGGGGTGTGCAGTGCAGTCACCTTGAACGATGGGGTGATGTCGGTTTCCTTGTAGAAACCCGGCACCAGTGTTTCGCGTTTGGTGGACATCAGCGGCGCTTCACAGCCACCGTTGATGGTCAGTTGAGCGCCGTCCACTTTGACGTAGCAGGTGCCCGCAATCAGTTGACCCATGGTGTTTCTCCCTTCAATAAAAAGCCCACGCGAGGTGGGCACAAATCACACAGTGAAACGCGGCACTCAGGCCGCGTTGTCGTACTGCAAACGGAATTGGTTGAGCAGCGCGAACACGCGCAGGCCGTTGATGTAATCCGGCGGGAACAGCACGTTGACGCGGCTCGGGTCCTGGCTGTCGCGCTCGACGATCAGGTGTTCGGCGAACAGCTCGGCGTTCTCGACGTGGCCTTCCAGTTCGAGCTTGGCGTACTGGGCGATCAGCTCACCGCGAATGGTGCTCGGGGTCACGATCGGCTGGCCGGCACCGAAACGGGTGCCGTCGGCAGCCAGTTTGTGGCGACCGTACTTGCTGGTGATCACGCTTTGCAGACGACGCACGATGAACGCCGACTGGTGCATGGTTTCGCTGTCCAGGTAGGAGTTGTCTGCCTGGCCGTAAGCGTTTTTCTGGTAGGTGGTGATCGCACGCTGAATGCGCACGTAGCCGCCTTCGTAGTACGCGGTAGCGATGCCATAGTTGAGCAGCGACTGGCGCTCGGTCAGGGTGAAACGCTCACTGGCCGGAGCCGGCTCGACACCCGGCAGGCTGCCGCTTTGGGTCGGACGACTGGCGTCGGCAGAGATGAACACCGAGGTGCGCGCAGCCAGTGCGGCGGCCTGAACCCAGAACGGTTGAGGGACACCCAGCTCCAGCGCCTGAATGGTCATGTGCTGGTCGTTACGGGTTTGACCGGCGGCGACCAGAGTACCAACGGTGCCGCGTTTGGCGGTGTAGACGTGACCGAACAATTGCTTGGCCCACGACCAACGACCGACGCTGTCATCCATGACGGCTTGCCAGGTATTGAGGGTTGCAGTGTCAGTCCACGGCATGCAGATGAATTCGAACGGCTCATCACCCAGCGCTGCGACTGCCGCTACCTGATCCGGTACGCCAGCGCCGCCAGTCATTTTGGTGATCGCAGTGGTCAGGCCGGCCGGGGTGTCTTCGCCATTGCTCTTGCCCAGGCGATTGAACTGCAGGCTGATGTCGTTGGCGCTGTCACCGGTCCATTTGGCGGTCAGAGTGATCACACCTTCAACCGCAGCGGCGGTGACCGGCAGATCGGCGCTGGCGTTGATTTTCAGAGCCAGTGCAGTCGCTGCCTGAGCCGCTGTTGCAGCGTTGACCACGGCCGCTTGAACACGCACGCCACCAACGTACAGGTTGAGCACACCGCTTTCCGTTGCGGTGCCAGTCAGGGTCACCACGCCTTTGGCAATGCTGCCCACGGTGTTCTGCACCGGCAGGCACCAGATTTCGCCGACCGGGTCGGTCTTGCGCCAGGTTTCGTACATCGAGGCCAGCATCGAGCCTTGGCCGCCGATACTTTTGGCCAGCGCCACACTGGACACCAGCACCAGTTTGCCGACCTCGGCGCTGACGACGTTGTCGTTGACCTGAGCGACAATCAACCGGCGCATGGCCGACGACGCGCTATTGGCTGCCGAATTGTCCATCTCGGCGTAGAACAGCGGAACACGAATGTCCGCAGGAATGTTGCTGAATCCGATCGCCATTATTTGGCTCCCTGTGGTTTTGCCGCTTCCACGGCTTTGGTAGTGATATCGCCATCGGCCAGACGTCGACGCCACCAGGCGTTGTCCGGCACTTCACGGCCTTCGAGAGGCAACAGATCGCCCGCTTCCGGGTCGGGCACGGCACGGCCTTCGGCCGGCAGCACAGTGATGCGTTTGCTCATTGCTTTACGTCTCCAGAGAAAGTCAGTTCCAGGCGCCCGTCAGGCCCCGGACGTTTCAGGTTGGGGTCCGCCGGGTCGATCGCATCGACCCGCACGGTCACCCCGGTAAAGGACGACAAGCCGTCCAGTTCACGCTCGTGCCAGCTTTCCGCAGGCTGACCTGGCAGATTGCGGCCAAGCTGAAACTCGGTAAAAAAGCGCAAGCGATACAGCACGCGGCTGCTATTGATGGAAACCAGTTCGCCACCGTCGTAGCCGATAGCGTCGTAGCCGCTACCGGGCTTGAAACCCACCAGTGCCCGCCAGAGTTCGGCGCGCAGGTCGTGCAACAGATCCAGCGCTTTTGTAGCGTCCGTGGCATCAAGCACCAGGGTCACTTCGAAGCGGTCGCGGATCGGTTGCAGCATCAGGTTTTGCGCCACGCTTTTGCTCGCCAGATCGGCGAGCGGCACGACGTAGGCGCAAGGGGTTTGCAGCGGGGTGTTGGCTTGTACGGTGGCAAGGTCGATGCCGGCGGCCACGCGATTGGCCAGGGTTGGGCATTGCTCACGCAACTGCGTGAGGATCGGAGAGATCTTCATGGAGGCGCTCCAGAAATTTATAAAAGTTGCCAGTCAGGAACCTGTGGGAGCGAGCCTGCTCGCGATGGCGGTCTGACCTTCGGGATTGATGTTGACTGGCACACCGCTATCGCGAGCAGGCTCGCTCCCACAGGGCATGCGTTCAGCAATACATCGCTGTCGACCCGAATCAGTGATGGGTGTTATGCCTTGGCGTCCAGGCAGGTCGCCTCGATCATGCAGCGGTAATTCTTCTCGCGATCGTTGCTGGCCGTGACCTTGTCGATCGACCAACGCCCCCGCATGAAATCGGGCCAGGTGCTATCCAGCAGTACCAGCCCTTCGGCGGACAATTGTGGATTGCCGGGGCAGTCGATCTTCACCTTGAGCGCTTCACGCATCATCCGCCGGACCTCGCCTTCGCCGGCCGCCTGTGCATCGCTTGCGCTTTGGTAGCGCTGGCGCATCGTCTTGAACGGCGCGATGCCACTCTCGACCACACGTACTTTGCCGGCCGCTGCGTCCCACCAACTGGTCTTGCAACCCTGGTACTTCGCCCGGGCGGTTTCATCCAGGGTGGCAGAAATAAAAGCCTGATCGCCTGGCCGATTGTTGGTCGTTACCGACAGCTTTACGTCTGGCAGGACCTTGCCCGATAACGATTTCGCCTGACCCCGTCGTGCCAGCACATACAGCTCGTTGACCGGCTTGGCGACAGCGTCGTGAAGGTAGGCCAGTCGGGTCAGAAACCCCATATCGGTTTCGTTGGACTGATCGATGTGCTCGATTTTTATCAGCGACAGGTCCGGGGCCACACGAGGAGAAAAACCGTGCCTGGACGTCAACTCACGAAACAGCGCCCCCAAGGTCGTCGGACCATGACTGACTGATCGGCGCTGCTTGAACCCGGTCTGATCCCCCGCACTGAACGGCGCCGCCGTGGCCACCAGCGTCAGACGCAGTGGAAACAGGGTCGGCGTGCGCCGGGTAATGACGAACTCGCCTTTATCCACCAGCCCCGACTCCAGATAACCGACCTGCAGGCCGATTTTTCCACCGAGGCTGGGCAACCCTTCAAGCCCCTCCAGACTGATTGTAAGTGTCAGTTGATCGGACTCTATCCCCGCAGCATCAATGTGCTGCCAGGAGATCAACCGTTCGTTGAGCAACGCAGCGTTCGCTCCGTAAATTTCCACCGCTGGCGTGAAACCAAGTGACATGCTGCCTCCTTAATCCCAGGCCGAAACCGCTGCAATCGCAGCGGGTTTTGAGTCGAGTTCCGGCAGAACCACCCAGACACCCGCAGGTAATACCGGGCCTTGTTCGGCCAGCGTCGGATTGAGGCGCCACAGCGCCTCTTCGGCCGCATCGTCGCAACGATTGAGCTCGCGATAGAGCAACAGATTCACCGAATCACCGGCAATACTTCGAACCCTACGCATTGGCGAACTCCGTCAATTCGATCACCCAGCCAACCACCATCGCGGTACCGTCATCAATGACGTTACTTTGGGTCTCCGACAGCTTGTTAATCTGCCACAACCCCCAGTTGCGGCCGATGCCGTCAACCAACGGCAAAGGGATGCGCAGCGCCTGCAATGCACGCAGCTCATCGAGCCGCTCCATGGCCGTCGCGTACATCGACTTGCCTGTTATCGTCAGCCCTTGCAGGCCTTGGCCGATCTGACTGGATTTGGGTTTACTGGTGAGGATGTCGATGCTCTTCCAGCCGCCGTCCGAGGTGCGCACCAGGCTGTGGTAAGCGAAGTTTCTGGACAGGCCGAAAATGAAACTGCCCAACACCATTTGCTGGCGCATTACGTACCTCCGTCGGTCAGGGCCGCGTCACTTCGCATGGCGAGTGAGTTGGGCATGGTCATTAGCCCGAATTGGCCCGTAATCTGTTGCACCACCAGGTTCGCCAACTGACTGGCGCTGGCCTGATCCTGACCATTGATGTAGATGTTCGCGTTAAGCGTGTTCTGCTGATTGCTCGTCTGGGCGTTGGTCAGGTCTTTGGCAGCCTGATCCGGAGGGGGGAGTTTGTCGGCGGGCGCTGCGAGTTTTTCACCCAGCCAGGATCCGGCCATACCGCCAAGAGCACCGCCGATTGCCGTACCTATACCCGGCAGTAAAAACGACCCAATCGTCGCCCCCACGACAGTTCCAGTCAGCTCGCCGACGGCACCGCCAACAGCCTTGTCATCCCCGTCGCGCAATCCTTTGTACGCATCGTATCCGGCACTGAGCACCATCAGCGGTGCAGCCACTTTACCGACCAAGGGTTTGACCTTCGCCGCGGTCCCTATCAAACGACGCCCCAGGCCCAGGGGTTTGCTTCTGGTTGCGAGGGATTTTCTTTGCTTGCTGCCCTTACCCTTGCCACCACCTTCATCTATGTCGGCAAGCACATCCCCCACGCTATCGGGCAGGCGTGCGGCAGCCTGATTGAGGACTTTCTTGCCCACTCTCGAAAGCGCCTCCGACAATACGGCCCCGCCGAGAAGGGTCAGCAGGGATCCGACGGCAGCGACCGTGAGAAAAATCCCGGCAGCGGCCTTCGGGGATCCGTCTGCCAGCGAACTCAAACCATCAGTCACCGTATCGAGGGAGGCCGTCAAACCGTCACTCACCGGCATCAACGCATTGCCAACCGCCGAAGACAGACGGGTCTGGCTCGCATCATGAGCATTCCATCGTGCTTGCGAGGTTCCGCCCAGCGCTTCGGCGGTTGTCGCCACGGAGCCTTCGTATTTCGGCAATGCCCCGTCTTTGGTCCGCTCGGACACCAGCAAAAGAGCCTTCTGGACATCTTCCGGCTTCTTCAGCAGGTCAAGAATCCCCGCGTTATCGCCGAACAGTGTCTTCGTCAGCGACTGCTGTTCTTCTACGGGCTTTTTCTTCAGTGCTTCAAGCACCAGGTTGATCGTTCCCGGCGCATCCGTGCGCAGGCCATCGGCCACCGTCCTGGAGTTGAGCTCAAGACCCCGTTCAGGATCCAGCTCAGCATTCAGTTTTGCCCAGGCCGAACGTTGCTCCGGTGAAGCCGCGTCCCCCTTGGCCAACCCTGTGGTAAAACTTTTCAAAGCCACACCGGCATCGGACTTGTCCACACCGCTGTTCAAGAACGCCGCCGCGAGGGCCGCCACGTGTTCAGGGGTCAAGCCCGAAGCGATACCGGTTTCACCACTCTGCTGCAGTACAGAGCCGATATCAGCCGCTTTGACATTCAGGCCACTGTTGCCGAGGTGGTTGGTCGCATCCGCCAGGCTCAGGCTTTGTCCCCGATCCAGATTCATCGAAGTGCGCCAGCCCAGCAGCATCTCGCTGGCAGCCTTAACATCGAGATTGAACGCCGACGCCGTCACCGCGCTATCGCGAGTGAAGTTCAGCAACTCGTCCTGTCTGTTTGCCGAATCGAGACCTTTCCCGATGCCCCCCTTTACCGCTGCCAGTTCGACCTGCGCCAGTTGCACGGCCGTTGCCCCACTTGGCGCAACTTGCTTGTCAGTGGCCATTTTCTGGTTGGCATCCGACAGCTTCTGAAGTTGGTTTTTATCCAGCTTCAACACCTGATTGAGTTCGACCATCGCCAACTCAATCGCCATGGCGGACTTGAGAGAATCAGGCGGTGAACGCTGGTCAACCTCAGCCTTGAGCTTTGACTTCGGCTCACTGCTTGCGGCTGGCGCGGAAGCATTCGCCTTGAGCAGCGATTGCTGCGATGACAGCGCAACGTTCAGCGACGCCAGCGTTTCACGAAGCTTGACCTGCTCCACTGCCAACAAACGAATGTCGAGGCTGACGGTGGTCAGTGCCAGGTCCAGACCCGACAAGGGATCAGTGAAACCGACAAGCCCCGGCGCTTCAGATGCACTGCCGAGTTGCGGTCGCTCAATGCGATTAATCTCCGCATCGGGCGGCGAATACTTACTCTCTGCCATCCCGCTCTACTCCTGTTTCACGCCAAGGCGAGTGATCGCGATGTCGTAGCGGCGCAATGCCTTGCCAGCGTCCCACTCCAGAATTTCCACCTCACTTACCGGGTAAATGAGCGGCACCACATCGAGGATTACTTCGATGTCGCGTTCCGAAAGAAGTCCGCCGGTTTGTTTAAAAAATCGTCGATACGCACCTGCAACTGGGTCCAGTCGGGCACGGTCAGCGAGGCCAGGTCGGGAAGCATCAGGCCGGTGCAATGGGCGGTGATGAATTCGGCGCGTTCCTTGGCCGTCTTCAGTTTTTTCATCGCCTTGGTGGCGCGCAGCACCGGCATTTCCAAGGTCAGCGAAGTCACGCTGCGGCCTGCCACGTTGAGCGGTTGCAGCAGTTGCACCTGATCGGGATCGTCGTCCGAAACTTCGTCAGCCTCGGTAGCCTGTTGTAGAAAGTACGACGCCGGGCGGGTCGACATTTCGTGCACGTACTGCGCAATGCTTACGTAGTCCGGGCGTTTGAGCTGATCCAGTTCCTTGACCGACAGGCCGGTGGCCAATTTGGCCAGTTCGAAGAACTGATCGTCCTCGTCATCACCGGCACGGGCCAGCGCTTCTTTCTGAGCGGCGTAGTACAGCGGCTGGAGTTGGATCTGCTCGATCTCGGATCCGTCATCACCGGTAATCGGCGACAACAGTTCATGTTTGGGTGGCATCCAGGACATGTAAGAAATTCCTTGGTGATTCATGAAAGGGTGCTGCTCAGGGACCTGTTCGCCACAATCCTTGTGGGAGCGAGCCTGCTCGCGATAGCGTCGGGACAGTCAACATTGATGTTGAATGTGCTTCCCTCATCGCGAGCAGGCTCGCTCCCACCGGTTGTGCGCCTTGGCTGGCCTTGGTGTTACGGCAGCAGCACGGCGCGGCGGGCATCGCCGAGAATGTCGACGCCGTTGAGCACGAACTTCTGGGTGCGCACGTCGATGTCGATCACTGGAATGCCGTTTTCCAGGCGGTTGTAGGTGCGGCAGGACAGCTCCAGCGTTGTGATGGATTTTTCGCCCATCTTCAGCTTGGCCTCGCCCAGGGATTTCAGCTTGCCGCCCACGGTGTGGTAGGTGAACCAGGTGTTGCCGTCCTGGTCCTGACCGGCTTCGCGGACATTCAACAGGATGTCTTCACCCAGTTTCACACCGAGCGCCAGCATGATTTCCGGGCCAGTACCTTGCAGGTTCAACGTGGCGTTGAGCACTTTGCCGCTCTTGGCCATTTCCTCGGCGATAAAGCGCCCGCCAGTCATCGGCTCCATGTCGAAATCGATTTTCGGCGGGGTGAAATCTTCCACCGTTGCCGACAACGGCAGGCCTTGCAGGGTGGCCGCGATGGCCTGTCTTACGCGGTTGGTAAACATTAGAGAACATCCTCCAGGAACTGCTCGATGATTTCATCGCGGGCGTTGAGTTGATAAACCATGTGTTCATTCGGCGCGTAGCGGCCGTAGTCGATGACGATGAACCAAGTGCCGTTCTTGTACTTCTCGACGCTGTTCAATTCCGGGTGCAGGTACACGCTGCCGCCAGGGATGGTTTCGTCGGCGACCAGGGTTTGCAGCCAGTCGTTGATGCGCTTGACCTCCTGATCCATGAACGACTTGGTAAGGTTCTTGGCCATGGCTTTCTGGCCGGCCTTGACCAGCTTGCGGCTGATCGCATCTTCCAGGCCGACGTAGCTGATGAACTTGCCGGTGATCGAGCGGTTACCCAGCAGCGAGAAGCCGCCGAGAACAGTCCGGGCGTAGTAGCTGATGCCGTAGCGGTTGAGCAGATCGCCCTCGGTCGAGGTGTCGAGGATGTTGTATTCCACGGTCCGCGAAACGTCTTCGGCGTAGGTCACCTGATTGCCCGGGCTTTCCCACTGTTTGACCTTGGCCAAAGCCGCGATGGCCAGGCTCGACGGTGCCAGAAACACGTTTTTCTTCGCCGCCTTGGAGTACACCGCAGGCATGTTGTGCACGACGAGGCAGCGGTCGAAACCCAGATCCGCGCCACCCAGTTCCTTGCTGTAAGTCACCTGATCGGCAACCGAGGTGTCCTTGCCATCAAGCACCACGCGGGCCTTGATGCGCTTGCCGAACGAGGCGAACTCGCTGGCCACCGCTTTGGTGCCGGTAAAGCCCGGCGCACCGATGATGGTCAGGTCTTCAGGCACACCGCTCAGTGCGGCCAGGCCCAGCTTGCGACCGGTCAGCGCTTCGTTGCCGCCGATCACGTTGTTCAGGGTGTCCGCCGGGGTCGCGCCCTCTTCGACGATGACCACATACACCGGCACCTTGACCACTTTCAGGATCTGGTAAACCGCCTGATACAGCGTACCCGCCTCGGCGCCAGTCGGATCGAGCTGCGCATGGGTGGTAAAGCTGTTGATGCGGAACGGGGTGTTTTTCGGGATCAGCGGGTTGGCGTTCGGCGCCGTGCCGACCAGACCGATGACGTTGTCACCCAGGCCACCCATTGCCTCGGGGGACTCGGTGGCATTGACGGTGATGCCGTTGTGCTCGAAGTTCAAAACCTCAGCCATGGTTATTCAGCCTTCTTGGTGGTGGCCGTTTGGGCCAGGTTGGTTGGAGAGGCCTCGGCCTCGAGGACGCTGGTCAGCTCCAGACGGCCAGCGCTGCGCAACGCGTTGGCCTCCACATCGAGCAGTTCGAGCTGTTGGCCGACACTCGACCAATGGCCGCCACCGGTGGGGAACGGGATGAGGACGGTGTACGTTTGGCGTTCTGCCATTTCAGGATCTCCAGAAGCAAAAAGCCCCGCATGAGCGGGGCTGTCAGGAATGTGCCGCGTTATGCGCAGCGGAAAAGAAAACGCCCCGTCAGTGCGGGGCGTTTATTGGAGTTTCTCAGCCATCCAAGGTGGAGCTGCTGGACGATGCTCGATCAACGTGAACTCTCCCGCCTCCGGCCAGTTGCGCAGTGCTCTGCGATACGCTTGAAGCTCAGCGTATTGCGCGGGAGTCAATGTGGTTTCCGAGCCTTCCTCCAGTTCGTCACGGTGACGCGAAACAACACCGTCAGTAACTGCAAGCTGCCCGTCACGCCACGCTCGCTCAATCGCGGCGAAAAACTCAGGGGATTGCGGAGGCGGATCGACCAGCACCGGATAGCCGTCTTCGCCGCCCGTAATTAGCTTGCCAATGGACTGGCCTTCAAGTAACGCCCCATATTGCTCATCTGTTATTTCAACAGCATCGAGCGGGATAGTGCCACCGTGGGTTTCACGACTATAGAAACCACGAGTATCTGCTGAATAGAACATGATCAATCCTTAGAAGCCAATAGCAATATAAGTGGCATTTTCTACTGCGTATCCACCACCTAGCGAGCCGGACCCATTGAAGTTTGAGTTAAATGTCCTGTTCGCGGAAAACCCTGTTTTTGTAAGGTTTGTTGCGGTAAGTACATAGGGTGCATTTACATTAGCAGGATTAAGAACCATCCCTGAAACAGCAACGCACATGTTAGGAAATGCAACAGCGAACGTCATAGCGGCTTGCTGCGCTACACCACTAACTGTCCCCCACTGAATAATCATTCCACTTGGCAGTTTTTGCCAGCCCGTAGCACCGAGACTCGAGGCAAATAACTGGGAAGTTCTCAAGCACTCAAGACTTGCGTGGCCACGCCATACAGGCCCATCTGATACCAGCAAGAGATCCGACCCATTGGACATTGCGAACGGAGTCGCAACTGCAACGTTATTCAGTGCGAGCGAATCCCCGGCTTGAACTGCGAGGTTTACCGCCCCGGCCCCGAGAGAGGTCGTAATAAGGATCGAGGACCCTTTAGGCACCAAACTCGCCTTGGGTAGCGTAAGAGTGCCAGCTGCAGACATTTCAATCCGAGCGCCGATGTGCGCGGCCGTCAGTGTAAAAGCCCCCCCTGCAATTGCCACGCTGTCAGAGAAGCTACCTATGGCTTTCTGCACGAACTCCGTAGTAGCGAACGCCTTGGTATTGTTGAACTGTGGTTGCGTTGTCCAATTTGCACCAACCATTACAGCCGCATACTTGAGGGCCTCGGACCCGCCACGCAAGCGCCAGGTGCCCGACACCTTAACGAACTCGGCGTTATTGCCCATGCCCAAGACGATGGTTATCTGTGCCGCGCCCTGAGACGCTATCACGTCCAAACCAGCAGGCAGAACAGTTACCGCACCGGCCCCAGAGTTCACCACCTCGACCGAAGCGCCCTCAGGCACACCAGCGGTAGGCGGCAATGTGATACTGATCGGTGTAACAGATCCGGCGGCCACAATCCCGCCAACACTTGAGGCCCCTAGCGCAGTACTGGCAGTCAGCGGGACGAAGCCCGAATACTCGACACCCATTCGCTTGGCAAAAGCCGTGGTCTGAATCCGCGTGCTGTTATCGAACTGAGCCGGGGTATTGGCAGTTGGATCGATCAGCACTGGCGAGTTAATCGGCGCAAACCCCTGAGTCACGTTCTGAAAAGTCAGCGCTGTAGTGCCCAGCACCATCGCGCCGTCCGTGACCAATTGCCAGGTCGTATCGGCGAGCGTCGCCCCCTCCTCTACCGGAACACTTAACCCCGAGGTGACTTTGACGCTCGCATCGGCATCCTTGGCGCGACTCCATGCATCATTTGCGGCGACATAAATGCCGTTGTCTTTCGCCAAGGCTTGGGATTTAACAAGAACCCGATCCCCGGCGACCACGGCGATACCGTCGATTGTCTGCGCACCACCTAAAACAATGTTGGCGGTCGTCGCCACTCGCACAGACTGCTTTCTGTCGAGCTTCGCGAGCTCGTCGGCGACATAACTCGACACCCAGGCCCGAGTCGCCTTGACGACCGTATCGTCAATCAGCAACGTCACCAACGCGGCATTACTGGTCTCGAAAATCGAGCGGATGTAGAACTCTTTCCCCGAACCCGACGTCGCCAACACCGGCTTGAACGACTCCGGATATTTGACGATCGCGTACAGAATGCCGGTATCGGTCCAGAGCCCCGCTTCGCGCACATACCAGCCGCCGACTTCGGGCGGGATGGTGACTTCGGCCAGCAACCAGCTGGGGTTTTTCTCGTCCTGGAACAGCGCATTGAGTGGCCCGCGCCACACTTCGCGTTTGAGTGCTGTAGCGGTCGCAGCCGGGTTATAAACTTCGCCACCGCCGTCACCGACCGAAATCTGCGACAACTTGATCGGCACGCCCGCGGCCTTGCAGGCAGTTTCGTAGGCGATCCCCGCATTCGTGAGCAGGGTGTAATAGTCGGCCATTTAGGACCCCTGAGGATAAATAGTGGATGTTTCGACGGCATAGAGCCCGGCGGCCATAAAGGCCTGACCCGAGGCTTCAAGCCCTTCGATCACAATCGGATACACCGTGGTCAGTTCACCGCACACGGTGGCTGCGCCGATGACATGGTTGCCAAACGCGCTCAAGCCCACAGACACCGACAAGGTGTCGCGCTCGCTCTTTGCGTCCGCCAGACGCCGATCGAGACGCGCGTCGATTTCTTCGCTGTAGGGCTGCTGGGTAAAGGCCCTCACGGAAAAGCTATAGGGCTGGCCTGGCGGGGTCTGCTCGTACCATGCGCGAATCACGGGCACTAATTGCAAACCCTTGGCGGCATTCTCCAGGGCCTTTCGCGTTCCGGCCTGCCGGGCGGTTGACCACGCGAGTTCTACCGTTAAACGCTTTTCAGCCTCGGGAGCCTCGGAGCTCCATTCAGCAACCCCTCGATCAGCCGCGAGATACGGCAGGAACGGCAACGGCGTGTTGACCGGATCCATCAGCTCAGGGAATGGCAGAGCAATGCGATCGAGCAATTGACCGAAACCGAGATCAAGCGCTTTTTCCAGCGGCGAACTGTTCGCAGGCAACAGACTCGGACGAGAAGCTTGATCACTCATAGCGTGAGCACCTCAACCTCGACGCCCGTGCAGTACGGAGCCTGGAAGGCCGTGGTCACGATGGGCTCCACTGGCTCGAGGATCTCCAGCTGTACCGCGCCGGCGGTATGTATCGTGTAATCGATCCAGCTCGGATCGACCCGCCCTTCCAGCCGGTGGCACGCATCGGCATACGCCTGCAATTGCTGCTCGGCGGCCACCTTGGTCAAACCCGAGTCCGGTCCGGCGTTGATCTTCGCGACTACCCGGATCTTGTAGCGTTTGATTTCGGCGGCCTGCACCGTGACGAGATCCGTTTCGGGCCTGACGTCAGGGCGGGCAAAGTGCCGGCGAACCCCGTCCAGCAGGTCCGCAGACGGCGTACCGTCAGCCTCTCGCGACAGCACGGTGACCCTCACTTCGCCAGGCGCTGTTCGGCGCCCGTTGCCATCCTTGACCTGCGCCGCGTAGCCATCCGGATCAAAGCTGTAGGTCACCGTCACCACGCCCGGAGCCGTGGTTTCGACCTTCACTGCGGGCCGTTCGCCCAGGGTGAACACCTCGCGGCGATACTGCATCCGCGAACCCGCTGCCGGTGCATGCGGCGCCAGGTAGTAACGCAGCCGGGCATCGTCGTCGCTTTCATAAATGGGTGGGATCGGCGGAAATGCCGCCGGGTCTCCCGGGTCCAGCAACTGGCGCTCAAGCCCCATGTCCGCGAGGCGCGCGTCGAGGTTGCTACCGGTCGCCCACCACGCGAGCATCTGCTTGATGCGGGCGTTGTATTTGCGTTCGTGGGTTTGCAGCCGCACACAAAACGCCTCAAGGGCCAGGGTCAGCAGCTCGCTTTCGTTGTCGAGGCTGACTTGCAGTTTGGTGGCAGTTTCCGGTGAACGGGCGGCCACGTAATCGACGACAAACACCTTGAACTCGGCGAGCAGCGCCTCGAACGCTTCGACCGTGACAATCGCCGGCTCAGCCAACTGGTTTTGACCGGGTATCAGCATGCTCATGTCACGACCTCGAATGTCTGTTTGCGGTTTTTCCAGGTGCCGGCGAAGCGCAACAACAGCCCCGCCCCTCGACGACTGGCGACGATGACCTCAGGTTCAAAATCATCGATACCGTTTGCCTTGTTGTAAAACGCCTGTGCCGCGTGGCTCTGCGCCAGGATCAACACGTCGTCGCCAACGTTCTGCCCCAGCAAATCAGGGACCAGCGATCCATACAGCGGACGCTTTTGACGAGTGCCCAGCGGTGTGGTCAGTGCGCGGGTTGCGCGCTGCACAAACTGGAGCCAGTCGTCGACCGCTGCTCCGGTATTTCTATCGACTCCAATCATGGGAAGTCCCTTATGCCGTACTGATGACTCGCCCCTGGTGATCCACCTGAGGGCCGAGGAAGTGAACGCCAGAGGCATCGAGCAACACACCGACCGCGCCCAGCTTCAGCTCGATGGCCTCAGGGGTCAGCGCCAGCCGAGCCGGGCCGACAGTCAACTCGACCGACTCACGCGAGCCCTTGAACGTCGTCTGTCCATTGGTCCAGTTCAGGACATGGCTTGCATCGTCGTAACTGCTTTCGGTGCCGTCCTTGTGTCGACGACGTGTCAGCGTGGCCACAGTCGACACCGGCGGGAACCGGTTGCTGTTGAGGCCGAACAAGGCGACCGATTGCCCAGCGCCATCGCCGCCGCCATAGTTCAGCAGCAAACACTGCTCGCCCTCGGACGGGATGCGCGACTCGCTCTGTTCGCCAGCACTCGGGTTGAAGAACCTGATCGCCGGCGTCAGCAAATCCCCATGGCTGACCTTGCAGGTGTTGCTGGCGGCATCGACCTCGACACACACGCCGATGCGACAGAAGCTGTCGGCACGCCGGTGCAGGTCTTCGAACTCGGTCTCCATCTCAGCCAAACGCTCGATGATCGGACCGAGCTGCATACGTAGAAGAGCGTCAAACATGGGCTACCCCTTGAGTGCTTGTGACCAAAGCTCTGTGTATCGATCCGGATCGTCGATGTTCGAGACTTGCGAGGTGAACGCAAACTTCGGTGTGCCCGTCGGCTCATCGAGCAACGGCGAGCCGAAGTACAGCGTCTGGGAAAACGAAACCGTCCATGCGTCGTACACCTGCTCACCACTGGTAAACGTCGACGGCACGGCCTCGATGCTCATCGGCAGGTCGCATTGCCCTCCCGATACGCCCCAACGGTTATCCGTGACGATATCCTTCAGTGCGCTGGCGAGATTGCAGGCCTCAAGCCCTGAATGCCCGCTCTTCCCGGCAACTACGCCTTGCAGCGAGATCGTCAGGACATGAGCGATACGCCCATCGTTGGCGCGGGTGCCTGCGGCATCGCGCTGAATCGCGATCAGGACCCAGGCATCATCGACAACCCCATCGAAATCCTGATATCCCCCAACCTTCAGGCCTGGATAAATCGGCCGAAGTGCCTCACCGATAGCGAGAATCAGCTCCGAGGGTTTATTGATAACGCTTGGAGACATAAGCGGTTTCCTGTTCGAGTGTCACAGTGTCAATTATTGAGTTAAGGAAAATTACCGCCGATGACCTGCATCCTTGCAGGTCGGGGTCGTTGTCTACGCCCCCCGTCAGCCAGTCCTTTGGACTTGTTCAGCGGTGACCTCTTTGCTGCCAGTACCATTAGCGGTCCTGGCTGGAATCACGCGGCGTCACTTCATCGATGCCAATCCGCTTCGCCGCCCAGCGCTCGTAAAGTCCGATAGCGACATCAGCACCGGCCATCGCGGTGAGGCAACCGAACGCGCCGGCGGTCCAGATCGACACGCCAGCGGCATACAGCAGCATGATGGTCGAGACCCCACAGACCATGCAGGCCCCGGAGCGCAGCACCAGGCGCCGCAACAATGGCCAGCCGCGAGCGCCCTCCTTGTCGGCGCGCCACATTTCGCCGGACACCCCGCCGATCACCGCCAGAGCGATGACCAGCCAGATCGGCATGTCCGCCAACGCTTGCTGCTCGTTTGTCATGTCACGCCTCCTGCGTTGATAAATAGGTGATGGGTTTGTGTGTTATTCAAACGCTGTCTCTTGATGTGCCTGACGGTAGGTAGGCATTCCAAAAAGCCCGGTCGCCCGGGCTTTTCAGTAATACGGTCCTTCCGATCTTTCGGCGCTACTGGCGCGGTACGGATCCATTCAAATTGTTCCTCCGACCGCGACCCTGTCCGCCGGATAACTGCTTACGGTGCTTTACGCTGCACACCCGGGTCAGTTGCCAACCCTCTGAACCGTTGAGGCCGGTTCATCGCTGCCTTTGCTGTGGAACTAAAGAGCTTCGTTGCGAGCCGTTGTTGAGCGGCTTGAGACAAAGAATATGCATGGATGCATATACAGTCAATGCGTAAATGCATTTATTTATGCATTGAAAATGCACAAACGCATGAAAGCCCCGTAAACAAAGGGTGGGATGGTTTTCGTCAGGCGAAAAAAAACCCGCTTGATCGCGGGTTTTGTCTGCTAGCCAGAGGTTAGCGGGCGTACATGCCCCACCAGAAGACATGGCCGAGGATGACGATTTGCTCTTCCTGGATTTCCTGGAAGGTGTAGTCCTCATCCGGGTGTTCATCGCGATTGAAGCTACGCAGACGAATGCCGGTAGGCAGACGATAGAGCTGCTTCACCCGCAGTTGGCCATTATGGTTGATGGCATACAGATCACCATCAACGATATCGCCAATCCCGGACTTGCCGGCATTGACCCCAACCGTGGCGCCGTCGCGCAGCACCGGCAACATGCTGTTGCCGCGCACGGTTACGCATTTGGCCTGGTCGAACTGCACACCGTTATGCCGCAAGCTGCGCTTGCCGAAGCGCAAGCTTGAGCGCTCGCTTTCTTCGATGACGAATCTTCCTGATCCAGCAGCCAATTCAACCTCGCGAAGAAAGGGGACCGAGACCTCGTCGTCATCGACGGGGGTATCGTCATCCCACAGGCTTATGTCCTTGAGTTCCGAATGCGACTCTTCGCGTGCAGGCGCGATGGCCGGCGCTACATCGGCGCGGCCACGCAACAGGTCAGTGCTCACCCGGAAGTACTCGGCGATCTTCGAGATGTGTTTATCCGAAGGATCGACGATCTTCCCGCTGAGAATCCGCGAGAGGGTAGATTGAGGCACGCCGGTGCGACGGTGAAGCTCCGTGGGGGAGATCCCGTGCTGATCGAGCAGCGCTCTTAAGACGGTAGAAACATTGCGTTTTTGCATAACGCGCATAGTGCTCGTTCTTTTCGAAGATGACAAATGCTGATTTGCATAACAAGTGCATAAACCGCTGAAATGTGCAGCGGGCCTTTCATCCCTGCGTAGGTCGGACTGCCCATGGTAACCTTGCGCCCATCGCGGAAAAGCCGGGCCAACGTCCCTCTTTTGCCCCACCCCTTTCAACGAATTCGCCTGATTACCTGATGAATAAAGCACTCTCCGATCTGTCTTCTCACACCCCGATGATGCAGCAGTACTGGCGTCTGAAGAACCAGCACCCTGACCAGTTGATGTTCTACCGCATGGGTGACTTCTACGAGATCTTCTATGAAGACGCGAAGAAGGCCGCCAAATTGCTGGACATCACCCTGACCGCCCGTGGGCAGTCGGCCGGGCAGGCGATTCCGATGTGTGGGATTCCTTACCATGCTGCGGAAGGTTACCTGGCGAAACTGGTCAAGCTCGGTGAGTCGGTGGTGATCTGTGAACAGGTCGGCGACCCGGCGACCAGTAAAGGTCCGGTAGACCGTCAGGTTGTACGAATCATTACCCCCGGCACCGTCAGCGATGAAGCGCTGCTGGATGAGCGCCGCGACAACCTGATTGCCGCCGTGCTGGGTGACGAGCGCCTGTTTGGTCTGGCCGTGCTGGACATCACCAGCGGCAACTTCAGCGTGCTGGAGATCAAAGGCTGGGAAAACCTGCTGGCGGAGCTGGAGCGGGTCAATCCGGTCGAGCTGATGATTCCGGACGATTGGCCAAAAGACCTGCCGGCCGAGAAACGCCGAGGTGTTCGTCGTCGCGCACCGTGGGATTTCGAGCGTGATTCGGCGCTGAAAAGTCTTTGCCAGCAATTTTCCACCCAGGACCTCAAAGGTTTTGGCTGCGAGAACCTGACCCTGGCCATCGGTGCCGCCGGTTGCCTGTTGAGCTACGCCAAGGAAACCCAGCGCACCGCCCTGCCGCATTTGCGCAGCCTGCGTCATGAGCGTCTGGACGATACCGTGGTGCTGGATGGCGCGAGCCGGCGCAACCTGGAGCTGGACACCAACCTTGCCGGTGGCCGTGAAAACACCTTGCAATCGGTGGTCGACCGTTGCCAGACCGCCATGGGCAGCCGCTTGCTGACCCGTTGGTTGAATCGCCCGCTGCGCGACTTGAGCGTGCTGCTGGCACGCCAGACCTCGATCACCTGCCTGCTCGACGGTTACCGCTTCGAGAAACTCCAACCGCAGTTGAAAGAGATCGGGGACATCGAGCGGATCCTGGCGCGTATCGGCCTGCGTAACGCTCGCCCGCGTGACCTGGCTCGCCTGCGCGACGCCCTCGGTGCCCTGCCAGAACTGCAAGTGGCGATGACCGAGCTTGAGGCGCCACACCTTCACCAACTGGCCGTGACTACCAGCACCTATCCCGAGCTGGCCGCCCTGCTGGAAAAAGCCATCATCGACAACCCGCCGGCGGTGATCCGCGACGGTGGCGTGTTGAAAACCGGTTACGACGCCGAGCTCGACGAGCTGCAATCGCTGAGCGAAAACGCCGGACAATTCCTGATCGATCTCGAAGCCCGCGAGAAGGCGCGTACCGGCCTGGCCAACCTGAAAGTCGGCTATAACCGGATTCACGGCTACTTCATCGAACTGCCAAGCAAGCAAGCCGAGCAGGCACCGGCCGATTACATCCGCCGCCAGACCCTCAAGGGGGCCGAGCGTTTCATTACGCCAGAACTCAAGGCCTTCGAAGACAAGGCCCTGTCGGCCAAGAGCCGCGCGCTGGCCCGCGAGAAGATGCTTTACGAAGCCCTGCTCGAAGACCTGATCAGCCAACTGCCACCGCTGCAGGACACTGCCGCGGCACTGGCCGAGCTGGATGTCTTGAGCAACCTGGCCGAGCGCGCACTGAACCTTGACCTGAACTGCCCACGGTTCGTCAGCGAGCCATGTATGCGCATCAGCCAGGGCCGTCACCCGGTGGTTGAACAAGTATTGACCACGCCGTTCGTGGCCAACGACCTGAGCCTGGACGACAGCACCCGGATGCTGGTGATTACTGGCCCGAACATGGGCGGTAAATCCACTTACATGCGGCAAACTGCGTTGATCGTGCTGCTGGCGCATATCGGTAGCTTTGTGCCCGCCGCCAGCTGCGAATTGTCGCTGGTGGACCGGATTTTCACCCGGATCGGTTCCAGCGATGACCTGGCCGGTGGTCGTTCGACCTTCATGGTCGAGATGAGCGAAACCGCGAACATCCTGCACAACGCCACCGAACGCAGCCTGGTGCTGATGGACGAAGTCGGTCGCGGCACCAGCACCTTCGACGGTCTGTCGCTGGCCTGGGCAGCAGCCGAGCGCCTGGCTCAGTTGCGCGCTTATACGCTGTTCGCCACCCACTACTTCGAGCTGACGGTACTGCCGGAAAGCCAGCCGCTGGTGGCTAACGTCCACCTTAATGCCACCGAGCACAACGAGCGCATCGTATTCCTCCATCACGTACTGCCTGGCCCTGCCAGCCAGAGCTACGGATTGGCAGTTGCGCAACTGGCTGGCGTCCCCACCGAAGTGATCCTGCGGGCTCGCGAGCATCTGGGTCGACTGGAAGCCACGGCGCTGCCTCACGAAACGCCGCAGCCAAGCAAAGGCAAACCGGTCGCGCCGCAGCAGAGCGATATGTTCGCCAGCCTGCCGCATCCAGTGCTCGATGAACTTGCCAAGCTTGATCTGGATGACATGACCCCGCGTAGGGCGCTGGAAATGCTCTATACATTAAAGACACGGATCTAACGCACTTGCCTGCAAGCTGTTAGAATCTCGCGCGGTTTGGGATGCTGCAGGCAAATAGCCTGGTCTGCAGACTATCGCTCCCAAACCTGGCGACCCCACCGTGAAGGGGCGCAGCACGCCGCCGCCTGAGGAGAGAATTAGAATGACCTTCGTCGTCACCGACAACTGCATCAAGTGCAAGTACACCGACTGCGTAGAAGTGTGTCCGGTGGACTGCTTTTACGAAGGCCCGAACTTCCTGGTGATTCACCCGGATGAGTGCATCGACTGCGCCCTGTGCGAGCCAGAATGCCCTGCTGTGGCCATCTTCTCTGAAGACGAAGTCCCAAGTGAGATGCAAGAATTCATTCAGCTGAACGTTGAACTGGCCGAGATCTGGCCCAACATCACTGAGAAGAAAGATCCGCTGCCAGACGCGGCAGAGTTTGATGGCGTTAAAGGCAAGATCAAAGACCTCGCTCGCTGATCATTGCCGCGCTCTTGAGCCGCGCTCTTGAAAAGGCCCCTTGCGGGCCTTTTTTGCGTTTCAGGCGCTGCGCCCCTTTTCAACGGACAAAAAAAAGGGGCGGTATGACCCGCCCACATTTTTCCCTATTCCTTGTGTTCCTTTTCATCGTCCTGATGAATCACGTCCTTGCGATGTTCCTTGACCATCATCCTTGATGGCTGTGTCTATCCGTCGACACAGGGCTGATATTAAAGAGTTCCCCGGCAAGAGCAATCACCTGCCACGGGCAAATCCGGGTGAAACCAACTGTTTAACCATAAAAAATATCATTATAAATCAAACAGTTAGATAGATTAGCCAACAAATATAGACGACCACTACCCGGTAGAAAAACCGAACACTTACGAAAGAGTAAGCCATGGCTTACGTTAACCTGCGAAAGCGTCCGAATAGCTCTTACAAAGTTTAAACAGCACATTAATCGGCGAATAACAAAAAGCCCCGAAACAGACGGGGCTTATTATTATCAGGCAAACGCGCTCCTGCTACTGGAACAGCGACTCGCTCGACAGGCCATTCTTCTCAAGGATTTCCCGCAGGCGTTTCAGACCTTCAACCTGAATCTGTCTGACCCGCTCACGGGTCAGGCCAATCTCCAGGCCTACGTCTTCCAGCGTACTGCTCTCATGGCCGCGCAGGCCGAAGCGGCGGATCACCACTTCGCGCTGTTTGTCCGTCAGCTCCGAGAGCCACTGATCGATGCTCTGCGACAGGTCATCATCCTGAAGCAGCTCACAAGGATCGGTGGGGCGGTCATCGGTAAGGGTGTCCAGCAGGGTTTTATCCGAATCCGGACCCAGCGAGACGTCGACCGAAGAAACCCGCTCGTTCAGGCCCAGCATGCGCTTGACCTCTCCTACCGGTTTTTCCAGTAGGTTGGCGATTTCTTCGGGAGAGGGTTCATGATCGAGCTTTTGCGTCAGCTCCCGTGCTGCCCGAAGGTAGACGTTGAGCTCTTTGACCACATGAATCGGCAGCCGGATGGTCCGGGTCTGATTCATGATTGCACGCTCGATAGTCTGGCGGATCCACCAGGTCGCGTAGGTCGAAAAGCGGAAGCCGCGCTCCGGGTCGAACTTTTCCACTGCCCGGATCAGGCCGAGGTTGCCCTCTTCGATCAGGTCGAGCAGCGACAGTCCGCGATTGACATAGCGTCGGGCGATTTTCACCACCAGTCGCAGGTTGCTTTCAATCATGCGTTTGCGCCCAGCCGGATCGCCACTTTGCGACAGGCGCGCAAAATGAACTTCTTCTTCCGGTGACAACAAGGGGGAAAAGCCGATTTCGTTGAGGTACAGCTGAGTAGCATCGAGCGCTCGGGTGTAGTCGATGTACTTATGCTGCTTGAGTGTTGCGGAGTGTCTGGATTTGGCGCGAACTGAAGGCGTAGCAGATCCTTCATTCGACATCTCGTCCGATGCGACGTCGGTCTCCATCAGGAGAACCTCATCGTCGATGTCAAACTCCGGCACTTCTTTACTGAGAGCCATTGTTATAGTCCTTTGGTGAGTTCGACCTCAGGCTCAAGCGACGCCTTTATCCTTGGCAACGCTGGAGCCTGTTCCCTCTACGTGACGGAACAGGCTGGAAACAAATCAACGACGTGGCAGGAATTGCAGCGGATCTACAGGCTTACCTTGTCGGCGAATCTCAAAATGCAGTTTCACCCGGTCTGTACCCGTTGACCCCATTTCGGCAATTGTCTGTCCGACTTTGACCTGCTGCCCCTCCCGAACCAACAGCCTGCGGTTGTGACCGTAGGCACTGACGTAGGTATCGCTGTGTTTGATGATGACCAATTCGCCGTAGCCCCGCAAGCCACTCCCGGCATAAACCACTGTCCCATCAGACGCAGCTAAAACAGGCTGTCCCAAATCCCCGGCGATATCAATTCCTTTATTCAAACTACCGTTTGAAGAGAATTTTCCAATCAAAATGCCGTTGGATGGCCATCCCCAACCTGTCGGCGCAGGCCCTGCAGGAGGCAGTGGCGCAGGCGCAGGTTTGTTTGCGACGGACGGCGCAGCCGTCTGTTTCGCGGTGGTCGCACCCGAGGCTGGACCCCGGGTTACGGTAAATTTGCTCGAAGAAGAAGCGGCTGTCCCGGACGCGGTCACCACCTCTGTCGGCGTTGAACCGGAACGCCCATCGAAGCGAATCGTCTGACCTGGATGGATTGTGTAAGGCGTAGGAATGTTGTTGCGTGCCGCCAGGGCCTTGTAGTCCCAGCCGTAGCGAAAGGCGATCGAGAACAGGGTATCGCCGCGACGGACCACATATTGGCCGGTGGTTACTGCGGGGCGTTGGGCCGCCGCGTTATTACGATCGACCACTCGCACATCGCTTGAACGCGTGCTGGAGCAACCGACCAACAAGGAACTCAAGACAAGGCCAGTCACCAGGCGCTGAAAGCTTGTTGTACCGATACGCTGCGCAATGACTGTGAGACTCACCCGCCGCTCCCTTTGTGGTGGTTGAAGATAAAAATCGCCGTATTCAGGCATGAAATGTCGCAAGTATAACTGGCCGTTCGGGCTTTACCGCCGGTAAAACTAAATCGATACGCGCACACGTTTGCCGATCGCTGTTCAATCGCGTTTAACCGATCAATGCCGCTGTAAGACCAAGGTAATCAAACAGAATTCAGCGTCTTTAAATAAATGCTCAAACCAGTGGCCCATGGAGCAATGGCACGAAGCGCACACTCCCCAAAACGCGCCTGGAGAAACCTTGTTCTTCACGGATGATCAACATCAATTGCTGAACCTCCCCTGAACCAACCGGAATCACCAACCGCCCACCCGGTGCTAGTTGATCGAGCAACGCCTGGGGTACATCGGTCGCCACCGCAGTGACAATGATGCCGTTGTACGGCGCCAGCGCCGGCCAGCCTTCCCAACCGTCGCCCCAGCGAAACACCACGTTGCGCAGGTTCAACTCGACCAGGCGTTCCTTGGCGCGATCCTGCAGGACCTTGATGCGCTCGACGGAAAACACCCGCTCGACCAATTGCGACAACACCGCCGTCTGGTAACCGGACCCGGTGCCGATCTCCATCACTTTATCCAGAGGACCGGCCTCCAGCAGCAGCTCGCTCATGCGAGCCACCATATAAGGCTGCGAAATGGTCTGGTTATGGCCGATCGGCAATGCCGTGTCTTCGTAGGCTCGATGCGCCAGGGCTTCATCGACAAACAGATGACGCGGTGTCCGCCGAATGACCTCCAACACCTGGGCGTTGGACAGACCTTCCTCGTACAAGCGCTGGATCAGCCGTTCACGCGTGCGCTGGGAGGTCATCCCGATACCACGACGCAGGATATCGTCTTGTTCACGAGCCATCAGCGCAGCCCCTCCAGCCAGCCATCGAGACTTCCAAAGGCGTCATTGAAGGTGCGATCGAGTTGCAGCGGCGTGATCGAGACATAACCCTGCATTACCGCATGGAAATCCGTACCCGGCCCGCCATCTTCCACATCGCCGGCCGCGGCAATCCAATAGCCGGATTTGCCACGCGGATCGACGACCTTTATCGGCGCAGCAGCACGGGCGCGATGGCCCAGGCGGGTCAGCTGGATGCCTCGAATGTGAGCCAGGGGCAGATTGGGAATATTCACGTTCAGCACCGTGCGCGGTGGCAAATCAAGGTCGGCATGAGCCTCTACCAGCTTGCGCGCAAAGTAGGCCGCCGTCGGCAGGTGTTCCACTTGCCGCGATACCAGCGAAAAGGCAAACGACGGCAACGTGAGGAAACGCCCTTCGAGTGCCGCCGCGACCGTGCCGGAATACAGCACATCGTCGCCCAGGTTGGCCCCCATGTTGATTCCGGAAACCACCATATCCGGCTCGCACTCCAGCAAACCGTTGAGGCCCAGGTGCACACAATCGGTCGGCGTGCCATTTAGGCTGATAAAGCCATTGGCCAGGGTTTGCGGGTGCAACGGACGGTCGAGCGTCAGCGAACTGCTGGCGCCGCTTTTGTCCTGGTCAGGGGCGATAACCACGCACTCGGTGTAATCCGCCAGCGCAGCATGAAGCGCGGCAAGACCGGGTGCTGCTACCCCATCGTCGTTAGAAATCAGAATACGCATGAGCTGTCCGTCTGCCCCACCGGCACCAGATCGACGAGTTCACGCACCAATACGGTGGCGAAGCATCCGGCCGGAAGGACGAATTCCAGTTGCAGAATGTCAGTCTCGGGATAATGCCACGTCAACCCGCCAATGGGCAGCCGCAGGATGCGACGTTCATGGCTCATTCCAGCGTTTATCAACCAATCGCGCAAATCCGCTTCGCCTGCCGCGATCTGCTGCTCGAGCTCATGAGTCGCACCGGTCGCGGGCGATTCGCCCTCGCCCCACTGCGGCCCGGTCGGGTGCAGGTCGAGGATCGCCAGGCGCGGGTCGCTGCATTCGGCCTCACCGGCCGGGAAGAAGCTGCGGCTGTCGGTGAAAGCCAGCAAGTCACCGACCTGGGCGCGCTGCCAGCTGCCATCGGCGACTCGCGCCGCCAACACCTGATTGAACAGAAAGCTGCGCGCAGTGGAGAGCAGGCGTGAACGCACGTTGCGCTGCTCCGGCAAGGCTTTGCGTGCCGCCCAGTCCCGAGCATCCACCACATTGCCGCCGTTGTGGCCGAAACGCTGCGCGCCGAAGTAGTTGGGAATACCATGTTTGGCGATCAGTTGCAGACGCGCTTCAATCGCGTCCTTGTCGCCAGCAAACTGGGTCAAACGCAAGGTAAAGCCATTGGCCGAATGCGCACCGCGCTGCAACTTGCGTTTATGGCGTGCGGTCTTGAGGATTTTCAGTGTGTCGTTTTCTGCCGCGGACAAGTCGGGATCGGCCTTGCCCGGCAATTGCACGCTGAACCACTGGCGGGTCAGTGCCTGGCGATCTTTCAGGCCGGCATAGCTGACGGTGCGCAACGGCACACCGGCAGCCTTGGCAATCCGCCGAGCCGCCTCTTCAGTGTTCAGGCCGCGTTTTTCCACCCAGATCCACAGGTGTTCGCCTTCGCCAGTCAGCGGAATATCGAGGACTTCATCGACCTGAAAATCTTCCGCGATGGCTTTCAGTACGGCAGTGCCGAGGGCTTCGCCGTAGGCACGCGGGCCGAGCAATTGCAGTTCATTCATGCGCGCAACAACAAGGCAACGGAGTGCACGGCAATGCCTTCTTCGCGACCGACAAAGCCGAGCTTTTCGGTGGTGGTAGCTTTCACGTTCACTTGATCCAACTCAACTTGAAGATCCGCGGCGATCAGCGCACGCATCGATTCGATATGCGGGGCCATTTTCGGCGCCTGGGCAACGATGGTGTTATCGACATTACCGACCTTCCAGCCCTTGGCGTGGATCAGCGCGACAACGTGACGCAACAGTACACGGCTGTCAGCACCTTTGAATTGCGGGTCGGTGTCTGGAAAGTGTTTACCGATATCACCCAGCGCCGCTGCGCCGAGCAAGGCATCGCTCAACGAATGCAGCAAGACGTCGCCGTCGGAATGGGCGAGCAGCCCGAAACCGTGTGCAATTCGCACGCCGCCCAGAGTGATGAAATCGCCTTCAGCGAAACGGTGCACATCATAGCCGTGGCCAATACGCATAAAAAAACGCCCCGATTTAGTCAGGGCGTGATTCTACCTGCTTTAGGCGCCTAGAGCGTGTGCGTGATGTCGCAAGTGTTCATCAATAAAGCTGGCGATAAAGAAATAGCTGTGGTCGTAGCCCGGTTGCAGACGCAAGGTCAGCGGATGGCCGGCCAGTTTCGCCGCCTGCTGCAGCGCTTCGGGTTTGAGCTGAGTGGCGAGGAAGTCATCCCGATCACCCTGATCCACCAGCAACGGCAGCTTTTCGCTGGCCTCGCTGATCAACACGCAGGCATCCCATTCGCGCCACTTCGAACGCTCTTCGCCCAGGTAGCGCGAAAACGCCTTCTGACCCCACGGGCAATCCATCGGATTGTTGATAGGCGCGAAGGCCGACACCGACTGATACCGCCCAGGGTTGCGCAAGGCACAGACCAGCGCGCCGTGCCCGCCCATGGAGTGGCCGCTGACGCCACGTTTGTCCGAGGCCGGAAAATGCGCTTCGATCAACGCTGGCAATTCCTGCACCACGTAGTCGTGCATCCGATAGTGCTTGGCCCAAGGCTCCTGCGTGGCATTCAGATAAAACCCGGCACCCAGGCCGAAATCCCATGCACCGTCCGGATCGCCTGGAACATCGGCACCTCGCGGACTGGTGTCCGGCGCGACGATGATCAGCCCCAGCTCGGCCGCCATGCGCATCGCGCCAGCCTTGTGCATGAAGTTTTCGTCGGTGCAGGTCAATCCCGACAACCAGTACAACACCGGCAGCTTACCGCCCTGCTCCGCTTGCGGCGGCAGGTACACGGCAAACACCATGTCGCAGCCCAACACCTCGGAATGATGCTTGTAGCGTTTATGCCAGCCACCGAAGCTCTTCTGGCATGAGAGATTTTCCAGACTCATGACCGACCTCAGAAATGGATGACAGAGCGGATGCTTTTGCCTTCATGCATCAGGTCGAATGCCTTGTTGATGTCTTCCAGGCCCATGGTATGGGTGATGAAAGTGTCCAACGGGATTTCGCCGCTCTGGGCCATTTCCACGTAGCTTGGCAACTCGGTGCGACCGCGCACGCCGCCAAATGCCGAACCGCGCCAGACGCGACCGGTCACCAGTTGGAACGGACGAGTGGAGATTTCCTGGCCAGCACCGGCAACGCCGATGATCACCGACTCACCCCAACCTTTATGGCAGCACTCCAGCGCCGCACGCATCAGTTGTACATTGCCGATGCACTCGAAGGAGAAGTCGACGCCGCCGTCAGTCATGTCGACGATCACGTCCTGAATCGGACGATCGAAATCTTTCGGGTTCACGCAATCGGTAGCGCCCAACTGCTTGGCGATTTCGAACTTGGCCGGGTTGATGTCGATGGCAATGATTCGTCCGGCCTTGGCTTTGACCGCACCGATGACCGCGGACAGGCCAATACCGCCCAGGCCGAAGATGGCCACGGTGTCGCCCGGCTTGACCTTGGCAGTGTTGATGACCGCGCCGATACCGGTGGTGACGCCGCAGCCCAGCAGGCAGACTTTTTCCAGTGGTGCTTCTTTAGGAATTTTCGCGACGGAGATTTCCGGCAACACGGTGTATTCGGAAAAGGTCGACGTGCCCATGTAATGGAAAATCGGCTGACCTTTGTAGGAGAAACGCGTGGTGCCGTCTGGCATCAGGCCTTTGCCCTGGGTCGCACGAATGGCCTGGCAGAGGTTGGTCTTGCCCGACTTGCAGAATTTGCACTGGCCGCATTCCGGGGTGTACAGCGGAATCACGTGATCGCCGACTGCGACCGAGGTCACGCCTTCGCCGATGGCTTCGACAATCGCGCCACCTTCGTGACCGAGGATCGATGGGAAGATGCCTTCCGGGTCAGCGCCCGACAGGGTGTAGGCGTCGGTATGGCAAACACCGGAGGCGACCACACGCAACAGGACTTCACCCGCCTTGGGCATGGCGACATCGACTTCAACGATCTCAAGGGGTTTCTTGGCCTCGAAGGCAACGGCAGCGCGCGACTTGATCATCCTGTCTCTCCAGCGAATAAAAACGAGACAACGAGTGTAAAACACCACCAGACGATTAATAATCCAGCCAAAAGCAAAACATTATTGCTGTACAGGGATAATCTTCATGTCCGAGAACCGCTGGGAAGGCATCGATGAGTTCGTTGCCGTCGCCGAATGCAACCAGTTCACCGCTGCTGCCGAACGCCTTGGGGTTTCGTCTTCGCACATCAGTCGACAAATCGTACGCCTTGAAGAGCGCCTGCAAACCCGCCTGCTTTACCGCAGCACCCGTCGGGTGACGCTGACCGAAGCCGGGCAGACTTTCCTGCAACACTGCCAACGCTTGCAAGACGGACGCGAAGAAGCCTTGCGCGCCGTCGGCGACCTGACCAGCGAACCCAAAGGCATGCTGCGCATGACCTGTGCAGTGGCGTACGGCGAGCGCTTCATCGTGCCGCTGGTGACCAGCTTCATGGGGCTTTATCCACAATTGCGGGTCGATATCGAGCTGAGCAACCGTCCGCTCGACCTGGTGCACGAGGGCCTGGACCTGGCAATCCGGCTCGGCCGCCTGCAAGACTCACGGTTGGTAGCCACGCGCCTGGCGCCACGACGCATGTACTTGTGCGCCTCGCCGTCCTATCTGGAACGCTATGGCCGACCGCACAGCTTGTCCGAGCTGAGTCGGCACAACTGCCTGATCGGCAGCTCGGACATCTGGCAACTGGAACAGGACGGCAGAGAATTTTCCCAGCGAGTACAAGGCAATTGGCGCTGTAACAGCGGGCAAGCAGTGCTGGACGCAGCGCTACAAGGTGTCGGGTTGTGTCAGCTGCCGGACTACTACGTGCTGGAGCACCTGAACAGTGGCGCGCTGGTATCGTTGCTGGATGCTCATCAACCACCGAACACCGCCGTCTGGGCGCTGTATCCACAGCAACGGCATCTATCGCCGAAGGTGCGCAAACTGGTGGAGTATCTGAAGGAAGGGTTGGCCAAACGGCCGGAATATCAGGTTTGATCAAAAGATCAAAAGATCAAAGGATCAAAGGATCAAAGGATCAAAGGATCGCGCAGCCTACCGCAGCTCCAAAGATAACCAATAACACGCCCCCACCACTCAACAGGCCGAGCGTTAGCTCGCCTGCCGCTGTTGATCTTGATCCACCCGCCCCTTCGGAAGGCCGAGTGGAGGTGTTCATCAGGGGGTGGGCGCGCAGCGCCGTACGGCGTAGCCGGACACATCGAGAGGAGGTCGTCGCGAAGCAGACCGTAGGCGATGCCCCCTGATGGACACCGTAGCGAGGGGACGCGGAGCCTAGGCGAGGCGCCGTACGCTTGGGGCGAAGACCTTTGCTTCCTTTGGGCTGGGCCGGCACTCCGGCGTTTGCCAAAGGGAGTCGCCGTCAGGGCGAAACCCTAAGCGGTCGTTACCGCAGGAATGGATATGTACATCTGCAAGAGGTTGGCCGGCTATCAGGCCGCCATCGCGAGCAGGCTCGCTCCCACAGGTGAACTGTGTACATCTGCGGGAGATGGGTCGGCTGTCAGGCCGCCTTCGCAGGCAAGCCAGCTCCCACAATTTTGATTGGGGTACATCTGCGGGAGATTGGTTGGCTGTCAGGCTGCCATCGCGAGCAGGCTCGCTCCCACAACAATTGAGCGGTGTGACAGAGGAATCAGCGGCGATTAGCCCAACGCAAACGCAGCCATTCAAGGTCTTCAGGCCGGGTAACCTTGAGATTATCCGCCCGCCCCTCGATCAAGCGTGGCGCCTGCCCCGACCACTCCATCGCAGAGGCCTCGTCGGTAATGGTCACATCAGCCACCAGACTGTCCGCCAACGCCCGATGCAAGGCACCCAGACGAAACATCTGCGGCGTATACGCCTGCCAGATCAAACTGCGGTCAACCGTCTCAAGGACCCGACCATGCTTGTCCACACGCTTGAGCGTGTCACGCGCAGGCACAGCCAGTAACCCGCCGACAGGATCATCAGCCAATTCCGACAGCAACTTGTCGAGATCATCGCGAGCCAGGTTCGGTCGTGCCGCATCGTGAACCAACACCCAGTCTTCATCGGCAGCGCCTTGCGCATGCAAATGCAGCAACGCGTTCAGCACCGAACCCGAGCGCTCTTCACCACCGTCCACCCGCTGAATACGCGGGTCGGTGGCACACGCCAGGGTCGGCCAATAAGGATCATCAACGGCAAGACTGACCACCAGGCCTTTCAAGGCTGGATGATCGAGGAAACAGCCAAGGCTGTGTTCGAGAATAGTGCGCCCGCCCAGTTGCAGGTATTGCTTGGGACGGTCCGCGGCCATACGGGCACCGACGCCCGCGGCAGGAATCACGGCCCAGAAGGCCGGTAACGTATTCATCATTGAGCCAACTGGTAAAGGGTTTCACCGTCCTTGACCATGCCCAACTCATGGCGAGCCCGCTCTTCAACGGTCTCCATGCCTTTCTTCAATTCGCTGACCTCGGCGTCCATGACCCGATTGCGCTCCAGCAACGACTCGTTCTCAGCGTGCTGATCGGCAATCTGCTGGGTCAGCTCGGCCACTTGCGCCAGGCTGCCATTACCCACCCACAGGCGGTATTGCAAACCAGCCAGCAGCAAGAGCAAGACAAGAAACAACCAGTAAGGACTGCGCATCGAATATCAGGTATCCAGTGAAAAAAGACAGCCATGCCAACTTTAAAGCTTCTGATAGCACGAAGCCTGGAAGAACCAGGCCCGTACTTATAAGGCATCAGATTAGTGGCAAAAATCCCGCTGCTGCGATTTTTTCGACACAATCCGGTGTCTTTTTAACTACCCAAGCTTAGCCGCGGAATTCGCCACGACCGTTGTACTTGGCTTTGCCGCCCAATTGCTCTTCGATGCGCAGCAGTTGGTTGTACTTGGAAACGCGGTCGGAACGGCACAGCGAACCGGTTTTGATCTGGCCAGCCGAAGTGCCCACAGCCAGGTCGGCAATGGTCGAATCTTCGGTTTCGCCGGAGCGGTGTGAGATCACGGCAGTGTAACCAGCGGCCTTGGCCATCTGGATTGCTTCCAGGGTTTCGGTCAGGGTGCCGATCTGGTTGAACTTGATCAGGATCGAGTTGGCGATCTTCTTGTCGATGCCTTCTTTCAGGATCTTGGTGTTGGTCACGAACAGGTCGTCGCCCACCAGCTGGGTTTTTTCGCCGATTTTGTCGGTGAGGATTTTCCAGCCAGCCCAATCGGACTCGTCCAGGCCATCTTCAATGGAGATGATCGGGTAACGTTCAGTCAGGCCCTTGAGGTAGTCGGCAAAACCTTCAGCGGTGAACACCTGGCCTTCACCGGACAGGTTGTACTTGCCGTCTTCGTAGAATTCGCTGGCAGCGCAGTCCAGAGCCAGGGTCACGTCGGTGCCCAGTTTGTAGCCAGCGTTGGCCACGGCTTCGGAGATCACTTTCAGTGCATCTTCGTTGGACGCCAGGTTCGGTGCGAAACCACCTTCGTCACCTACCGCAGTGCTCAGGCCACGAGCCTTCAGCACAGCTTTGAGGTGATGGAAAATCTCGGTGCCCATGCGCAGACCTTCCGAGAAAGTCTTGGCGCCCACTGGCTGAACCATGAATTCCTGGATGTCGACGTTGTTATCGGCGTGCTCGCCACCGTTGATGATGTTCATCATCGGAACCGGCATCGAGTAAACACCCGGCGTACCGTTCAGGTTGGCGATGTGTGCGTACAGCGGCAGGTCCTGGTCGTGAGCAGCAGCTTTAGCAGCTGCCAGGGACACGGCGAGGATCGCGTTGGCGCCCAGGCTGCCCTTGTTCTCGGTACCGTCCAGCTCGATCATGATGCGGTCGAGGGCTTTCTGGTCAACCGGGTCTTTACCCAGCAGTGCGCTGCGAATCGGGCCATTGATGTTGGCCACGGCTTTCAGTACACCCTTGCCCAGGTAACGGCTCTTGTCGCCATCACGCAGCTCGAGCGCTTCGCGCGAACCGGTGGAAGCACCGGACGGCGCGCAAGCGCTGCCGATGATGCCGTTATCGAGAAGCACGTCCGCTTCGACGGTGGGATTGCCACGGGAGTCGAGAACTTCACGACCTTTGATGTCGACGATTTTTGCCATTGTTGTAAACACTCCAAAGTTGACGAAAACGACGCAGCTGTAGGAAATCTTTTATCGTCGGCAAGTGATTGGCAGCGGGCAGACTTGCGGACGATAAGGCTCAAGCCCGAGGGCCTGAGCGTTCAATGAATCGTGCGGTACTTTACCGGAGAATTGAGGATTACGCGGTTTCTACCGTCGGAAAACTCTTCACCAGCTCGTCCAGAGCCTTGAGTTGAGCCAGGAATGGCTCCAGTTTGTCCAGGCGCAAGGCGCAAGGGCCGTCACATTTGGCGTTGTCCGGATCCGGATGCGCTTCCAGGAACAGGCCGGCCAGCGACTGGCTCATACCCGCCTTGGCCAGGTCGGTGACCTGGGCGCGGCGTCCGCCGGCAGAATCCGAGCGACCACCAGGCATTTGCAGCGCGTGGGTCACGTCGAAGAACACCGGGTATTCGAACTGCTTCATGATGCCGAAGCCGAGCATGTCCACGACCAGGTTGTTGTAACCGAAGCTCGAACCACGCTCGCAGAGGATCAACTGATCGTTACCGGCCTCTTCGCATTTGCTCAGGATGTGTTTCATTTCCTGAGGGGCGAGGAACTGGGCTTTCTTGATGTTGATCACCGCGCCGGTCTTGGCCATCGCGACGACCAGATCGGTCTGGCGCGACAGGAAGGCCGGCAACTGGATGATCTCGCAGACTTCAGCGACAACTGCAGCCTGCTCGGGCTCATGGACATCGGTGATGATCGGCACGCCAAAGGCTTGCTTGATGTCCTGGAAAATCCGCATGCCTTCCTCGAGACCGGGGCCCCGATAAGACGTTACCGACGAACGGTTGGCCTTGTCGAAACTGGCCTTGAACACGTAAGGGATACCGAGTTTCTCGGTAACCTTTACGTACTCTTCACAGACCTGCATCGCCATGTCACGGCTTTCCAGCACGTTCATGCCACCGAACAGCACCATCGGTTTGTCGTTGGCGATTTCGATGTTGCCTACGCGGATGATCTTTTGAGCCATCAGGTTCAAGCCTTCTTCTCGTGTTGAGCCAAAGCTGCTTTGACGAAGCCACTGAACAACGGGTGGCCGTCGCGCGGAGTCGAGGTGAACTCCGGGTGGAACTGGCAAGCAACGAACCATGGGTGGTTCGGTGCTTCAACCACTTCAACCAGCGCGCCGTCACCGGAACGACCGGAGATTTTCAGACCGGCTTCGATCAGTTGCGGCAGCAGCTTGTTGTTCACTTCATAGCGATGACGATGACGCTCGACGATCACGTCCTTGGCGTAGCAATCGTGAACCAGGGAGCCGGCTTCCAGCAGGCATTCCTGAGCACCCAGACGCATGGTGCCGCCCAGATCGGACGATTCGGAACGGGTTTCGACGGCACCGGTGGCATCTTCCCACTCGGTGATCAGACCCACGACCGGGTGACCGCTGGTGCGATCGAATTCGGTGGAGTTGGCGTCTTTCCAGCCCAGCACGTTACGGGCGAACTCGATTACGGCGACTTGCATGCCCAGGCATATACCCAGATACGGAACCTTGTTTTCGCGAGCGTATTGAACGGCGGTGATCTTGCCTTCCACGCCACGCAGACCGAAGCCGCCTGGCACCAGAATCGCATCAGCGCCTTCCAGCAGCGCGGTGCCCTGGTTCTCGATGTCTTCGGAGTCGATGTAACGCAGGTTGACCTTGGTACGGTTGCTGATGCCGGCATGACTCATCGCTTCGATCAGCGACTTGTAGGCGTCCAGCAGCTCCATGTACTTGCCGACCATGGCGATGGTGACTTCGTGCTCTGGGTTGAGCTTGGCATCGACCACGGCTTCCCACTCGGACAGATCGGCGCCGCCACATTGCAGGCCGAAACGCTCGACGACGAAATCATCCAGGCCCTGGGAATGCAGAATGCCCGGGATCTTGTAGATGGTGTCGGCGTCTTCCAGCGCGATGACCGCACGTTCTTCAACGTTGGTGAACTGCGCGATCTTGCGACGCGAAGAGATATCGATCGGGTGGTCGGAACGGCACACCAGCACGTCTGGCTGCAGGCCGATGGAACGCAGCTCCTTGACCGAGTGCTGAGTTGGCTTGGTTTTGGTTTCGCCGGCAGTGGCGATGTACGGCACCAGTGTCAGGTGCATCAGCATCGCGCGCTTGGCGCCGACTTCGAAACGCAATTGACGGATGGCTTCGAGGAACGGCTGGGATTCGATGTCACCTACGGTGCCACCGATCTCGACCATCGCCACGTCGGCATCGCCTGCACCCTTGATGATGCGGCGCTTGATTTCGTCGGTGATGTGCGGAATCACCTGGATGGTTGCGCCCAGGTAATCACCACGGCGCTCTTTGCGCAGGACGTGCTCGTAGACACGGCCGGTGGTGAAGTTGTTGTTCTGGGTCATGGTCGTGCGGATGAACCGCTCGTAGTGGCCCAGGTCCAGGTCGGTCTCGGCGCCGTCGTGAGTGACGAACACTTCACCGTGCTGGAACGGGCTCATGGTGCCCGGGTCAACGTTGATGTACGGGTCCAGCTTGAGCATGGTGACCTTAAGTCCCCGCGCCTCCAGGATGGCCGCCAATGAAGCCGATGCAATGCCTTTCCCCAATGAAGAAACAACACCGCCCGTGACGAATATGTAGCGCGTCATGAAAAACCCTAGAAGTCTGCGTTAAAGCGGTCCGAGCCGCCGGGGAAAGCGAAGGAAGGCCGAAGCCCCCGATCACCTGCATTAATTACAGTGCATCTTTCAAAAAAACCGCCGCGTTGGGACAGACCGGAAGAGGAATCACCGGTACGTTGCTCGCTACACATTTTTTGGAATCGCCCAGCAAAGACTGCTTGGTAATCGGCAACTCCTGCAATTCGTTTGAATCCACAGAAGTTGTATCAAGAAGGGAGCGTAGTCTACCGGAAAGCCCCTTTCAGCTCAAACCTTGATCGTTGATCGCTGGCTGCCACTGCAAAATACCGTTTCCCCCCGCGCTACCGTCGAGTCCACGCAGGTTTGCCACCGCGAGCAATTGCTCATTGCAGTAGAGCAGCGGCAATCTGCCACGGGCAAACAGTGGCAGGCCGCTTTCATTGAGCAAACGCTTGAGGTCGCGATGCCCGCGCCCCGGCAAATGCATGACTTCACCGCCCTGCCGGTAGCGCACGCTTAATGCGCCGGCAGGAACGGTCCCGCTGAAGGTCAACCGTCCGTTATTCGGCAGCAGCAGTGCCGCCGACGGATCAGGCCACGACGGAGCCGGCTCGGGGAGGTCCAGCCAATAGCCGGACAACCACCAGATTCGCCCGTTCGCGCGATGCAATTCACCGTCTGCCAGGCGCCAGACCGGTCGCGCATCCGTCGCTGCATCGCGCAAATTTTCCCAACCCGACCAATGGTCGCTGTCCGGCATCCGCGTCAACGGCGCCAGCCAGTGGCTGAGGGCATTGCGCTGGCGGGCGGCGGAAAGCTTTTCAAGCGCAGCCATTTCCAGCGACGGCACACCCAGCCAATCGAACTCGCTGACGGTTGCGGCGGGCGCCAGATCCATCTCGGCCAAATCATCGAGCAGCCCCTGCGCTTCACTCAAATGCGCAGCACTGCGGGCAATGGTGGTCACGGCCTGCGGCCAACGCTGAGTCAGCGCCGGAAAAATCTGCTGGCGAAGGTAATTGCGAGAAAACTGTTGATCGGCGTTCGACGGATCTTCGATCCAGTTCAACTGATGCTCGACGGCATAGGCTTCGAGTTCGGCCCGCGACACGTCCAGCAACGGCCGCAGCAAAAAACCACGCCCCAATGGACGCTGCGACGGGATCGCCGACAAGCCTCTCACCCCTGCCCCGCGCAACAGACGAAACAAAAGGGTTTCGGCCTGATCGTCTCGGTGCTGCGCCGTCAGTAGCAGCTCATTGGTTTCGGTGGCCTCGACAAAGGCGCCATACCGCGCCTCACGCGCCGCGCGTTCCAGGCTCGCCCCAGGCTGAACCTGAACGTGAATAACCTCCAATGACACTCCCAGTGCGTCACACACCCGCTGACAATGCTCCGGCCACGCATCAGCCGCAGCCTGGAGGCCGTGATGGATGTGAATGGCTTTGAGTTCAGGCAGCGAATGCTTTTTTGCGAGTTGCGCAAGAAGGTGCAGCAGAACAGTGGAGTCGAGACCACCGGAGAAAGCGATACGCCAGGTCGGCGCAGTGCGCCAGGGAGCTAGATTCAGCAGAAGCCTGTCAGGCAGATCAATCGTGAGCTGTCGCATATCGATCACTCCGCACAAATCAAATGTGGGAGCGAGCCTGCTCGCGATAGCGGTTCAACAGCCAACAGTTTTGTTGAATGTCAGGCCGCCATCGCGAGCAGGCTCGCTCCCACATGGGTACAGCGAGGTCAGATCAGAGACCGTAGCTCATCAGGCGCTCGTAACGGCGGGCCAGCAGCGCGTCGTTGTCGAACTTCTTCAGCATCGCCAGTTGCGAGCTCAGCTCGGCACGGATCAAGGCAGCAGCAGCGGCCGGATCACGGTGCGCTCCACCCAATGGCTCGCTGATCACTTTATCAACGATACCCAGGCCTTTCAGGCGCTCGGCGGTGATGCCCATCGCTTCAGCGGCATCCGGTGCCTTCTCGGCGGTTTTCCACAGAATCGAGGCACAACCTTCCGGCGAGATCACCGCGTAGGTCGAGTACTGCAGCATGTTCAGCTGGTCGCAAACGCCGATCGCCAGTGCACCGCCGGAACCACCCTCACCGATCACGGTGGCGATGATTGGGGTCTTCAGGCGCGCCATGACACGCAGGTTCCAGGCAATCGCTTCGCTCTGGTTGCGCTCTTCAGCGTCGATGCCAGGGTAGGCACCCGGGGTGTCGATGAAGGTCAGGATCGGCATTTTGAAACGCTCGGCCATTTCCATCAGGCGGCAGGCCTTGCGGTAGCCCTCAGGACGCGGCATGCCGAAGTTGCGGCGAACCTTCTCGCGCACTTCACGGCCTTTCTGGTGGCCGATGATCATCACCGGCTGGTCGTCCAGACGGGCAACACCGCCGACAATCGCAGCGTCGTCGGAGAAGTGACGGTCACCGTGCAATTCATCGAACTCGGTGAAGATGTGTTCAATGTAGTCCAAGGTGTACGGGCGACGTGGGTGACGCGCCAGACGCGCGATCTGCCAGCTGGTCAACTTGCCGAAGATGTCTTCGGTGAGCGTGCTGCTCTTGTCCTGCAGGCGGGAGATTTCATCGCCGATATTCAGCGAATTGTCATTACCGACCAAGCGCAACTCTTCGATCTTGGCTTGCAGGTCGGCGATCGGCTGTTCGAAATCAAGAAAATTCGGGTTCATAGGCGTCCGTCTTGGGTCGACGTCCAAGAGAGCTTGGGCCGGCCGGTTGTCTATTCGCGCCCTACCTTAAGGGACAGGCGCGTTCAGGTCGAGATTAAAAATTGGGTCTAGGTCAAGGCCAAGCTTTCAAAGGTAAAGAATGGCACCTGACCGTCAACGGTATTGGAGGAAGACGTTGTCTCGCCCGAACTGGTCACGCAAGGCTTGAATCAAGGCATCCGCCGGATCGATTCGCCAAGTCTCGCTGAACTGCAACAAGGCCTTGGCGTCAGGACTTGTGTACTCCATGGTAATCGGACACGCACCGCGGTGACGCTTGAACAACTCGCCCAGCCAGCGTAGCTGATCGCCCTTGAGGTCCTGGGTCTGGACCTTCAGGCGCAGACTCTCGGCCAGGTTGGTGCGCGCATCTTCCATGCTCATCACCCGCTTGACCCGCAAGCGCAGGCCACCGGAGAAGTCGTCATTGCTGACTTCGCCTTCGACCACCACCATCGCGTCGGTCTGCAACAGCGACTGCGCGGAATGGAACGCCTCGGCAAACAGCGACGCTTCGATCCGGCCCGAGCGGTCGTCGAGGGTGATGAACCCCATCTTGTCGCCCTTCTTGTTCTTCATTACCCGCAAGGCGATGATCATGCCCGCAACCGTCTGTGTATCACGCGCCGGTTTCAAATCGATGATGCGCTGACGGGCAAAGCGGCGAATTTCACCTTCGTATTCGTCAATCGGGTGACCGGTCAGGTACAGCCCCAGGGTATCTTTCTCCCCCTTCAGGCGCTCCTTGAGCGTCAGCTCCTTGGCCTTGCGGTGATTGGCGTAGACGTCGGCGTCTTCCTCGACAAACAGACCGCCAAACAGGTCGGCGTGGCCACTGTCGTGGGTCCGTGCGGTCTGCTCGGCCGCCTTGATCGCTTCTTCCATGGCCGTCAGCAAGACGGCGCGATTGCGGTCGATGTTGGCCTGATAGGCTTTCGGTTCGTCGTGGAAATACGGGCCAAGTCGGTCCAGCGCACCGCTGCGGATCAACCCGTCGAGGGTCCGTTTGTTGATGCGCTTGAGGTCGACCCGGGCGCAGAAATCGAACAGATCCTTGAACGGCCCTTCCAGGCGCGCCTCGGTAATCGCTTCAACCGGCCCCTCACCAACCCCCTTGATCGCCCCCAGACCGTAAATGATCCGGCCTTCGTCGTTCACCGTGAACTTGAACTCCGAGGTGTTCACGTCCGGCGCGTCGAGGCGCAGCTTCATGGTCCGCACTTCCTCGATCAAGGTCACGACCTTGTCGGTGTTGTGCATATCCGCCGAGAGTACCGCGGCCATGAACGGCGCCGGGTAGTGGGCTTTCAGCCAGGCGGTCTGGTACGACACCAGGCCGTAGGCGGCGGAGTGGGATTTGTTGAAGCCGTAACCGGCGAATTTTTCCACCAGGTCGAAAATGTTACCGGCCAGGTCGGCATCGATATTATTGGTCGCGCAACCCTCAATAAAGCCGCCACGCTGCTTGGCCATTTCTTCGGGTTTTTTCTTACCCATGGCCCGACGCAGCATGTCCGCACCACCAAGGGTGTAACCGGCCATGACCTGAGCGATCTGCATCACCTGTTCCTGATACAGGATGATGCCGTAGGTCGGCGCCAATACCGGCTTGAGGCCTTCGTACTGGTAATCCGAGTGCGGGTACGCCAGTTCGGCGCGACCGTGCTTACGGTTGATGAAGTCATCCACCATGCCCGATTGCAACGGCCCCGGACGGAACAACGCCACGAGTGCGATCAAGTCTTCCAGGCAGTCGGGCTTGAGCTTTTTGATCAGCTCCTTCATGCCGCGCGACTCGAGCTGGAACACTGCGGTGGTTTCAGCTTTTTGCAGCAGCGTGTAGGTCGGCTTGTCGTCCAGCGGGATAAACGCGATATCCAGCGGCGGCTCATTGACCTTGGCGCGGTCGCGGTTGATGGTTTTCAGCGCCCAATCGATGATGGTCAGGGTTCGCAGACCCAGGAAGTCGAACTTCACCAGACCGGCAGCCTCGACGTCATCCTTGTCGAACTGGGTTACCAGGCCGCCACCCTCTTCGTCGCAATAGATCGGCGAGAAGTCGGTCAGCTTGGTCGGCGCGATCACCACACCACCGGCGTGCTTGCCAACGTTACGCACAACGCCTTCAAGCTTGCGCGCCATCTCCCAGATTTCCGCAGCCTCTTCATCGACCTTGATGAAGTCGCGGAGGATTTCTTCCTGCTCGTAGGCTTTTTCCAGGGTCATGCCGACTTCGAAGGGGATCATCTTCGACAGACGATCCGCCAGTCCGTAGGACTTGCCCTGCACCCGCGCCACGTCACGGACCACAGCCTTGGCGGCCATGGAACCAAAGGTGATGATCTGGCTTACCGCGTTGCGGCCGTATTTCTCGGCCACGTAGTCGATCACCCGGTCACGACCGTCCATGCAGAAGTCGACGTCGAAGTCGGGCATGGAAACCCGTTCCGGGTTCAGGAAACGTTCGAACAGCAGGTCATATTCCAGTGGGTCGAGGTCGGTGATCTTCTGCACATAGGCCACCAGCGACCCGGCACCCGACCCACGGCCCGGACCTACCGGTACGCCGTTGTTCTTGGCCCACTGGATAAAGTCCATAACGATCAGGAAGTAACCGGGGAAGCCCATCTGGATGATGATATCCAGCTCGAAATTCAACCGGTCGACATAGACCTGACGCTTGGCCTCGTAATCTTCGGTGGTGTCCTTGGGCAGCAAAACGCTCAAGCGCTCTTCCAGGCCGTCAAAGGAGACTTTGCGGAAATACTCGTCGATGGTCATGCCATCGGGAATCGGGAAGTTGGGCAGGAAGTGCTTGCCGAGCTTCACATCGATATTGCAGCGCTTGGCGATTTCAACGGTGTTTTCCAGCGCTTCGGGCAAGTCGCTGAACAACTCGGCCATTTCCTCGGCGCTTTTGAGGTACTGCTGGTCGCTGTAGTTCTTCGAGCGGCGCGGATCGTCGAGCGCCCGCCCTTCACCGATGCATACGCGGGTTTCGTGAGCGGCGAAGTCTTCCTGCTTGATGAAGCGCACATCGTTGGTCGCCACCAGCGGCGCGCCGATCTTGTCGGCCAGGGCCACGGCGGCGTGCAACTGTTCTTCGTCGTTGGGGCGATTGGTGCGCTGGATTTCCAGATAGAAGCGATCCGGGAATACGGCCATCCACTCACGGGCCAGAGTCTCGGCTTCATCAGGATTGCCACCGAGCAAGGCGATACCGATCTCGCCCTCCTTCGCCGCCGACAACATGATCAAGCCTTCGTTGGCCTCGGCCACCCACTCGCGCTCGATGATGATCTGGCCATTGCGCTGGCCGTCGATAAAGCCACGCGAAATCAACTCGGTGAGGTTGCGGTAGCCAACGGCGTTCATCGCCAGGAAGCTGATCCGGCTCAGCGGATTGTCAGGATCCTTGTTCGACAGCCACAGGTCGGCGCCGCAGATCGGCTTGATCCCGGCGCCCATGGCGTTTTTGTAGAACTTGACCAGGGAACACATGTTGTTCTGGTCGGTGACCGCTACGGCAGGCATGTTCATGCCGACCAGGGTCTTGACCAGCGGTTTGATCCGCACCAGACCGTCGACCAGGGAGTATTCAGTGTGCAGGCGTAGGTGAACGAATGAAGCCGGCATAGTGATCCTGTCTGAAAACATGAAGACAACAAGGCCCGGATTGTACCGGGCCTTGGCAAAAACATCAGCCTTGAGACTAGCTCTCGATCAAACCCTCGCGGGCCTCATAAGCAAGGCGCACCGGCGCGAACGAACGCCGGTGAATCGGTGTCGGCCCCAGTCGGGCCAAGGCCTCCAGATGGATGGGCGTCGGGTAGCCTTTGTGGCCGCCGATGCCGTAACCCGGGTAAATCAATTCGAATGCCGCCATTTCGCGATCACGGCTGACTTTCGCCAGGATCGATGCCGCTGCGATGGCCGGGACCTTGCTATCGCCTTTGACCACCGCTTCAGCCGGCATAGCCAGTTTCGGGCAGCGGTTGCCGTCGATCATCGCCAGCTTCGGCGTGATGTGCAGGCCTTCGACGGCGCGCTGCATGGCCAGCATGGTAGCGTGCAGAATATTCAGTTCATCGATTTCTTCGACTTCGGCACGCGCGATGCACCAGCTCAGGGCTTTCTCGCGGATTTCGTCGAAGAGCTTTTCGCGGCGTGCTTCGGTGAGCTTCTTCGAGTCATTGAGCCCGAGAATCGGCCGGTTTGGATCGAGGATCACCGCGGCCGTCACCACTGCGCCACAGAGCGGGCCGCGCCCCACCTCATCGACACCGGCGACCAGGTCTTCGGCGTCTGCGACGAGGGTAAAATCCAGGCCCATTTGCATCTTTACGTTACTCATTGAGGTTTGCCGATCAGATTGAGGACGGCATCTGCGGCCTGATTCGAGGCGTCACGACGCAAGGTCCGGTGAATCTGGTCAAAACCGGTGGTTTGCTCTTCACCGCCATCGATCAATGGCGACAGAGTCAGCGCCAAGGCCTCGGGCGTCGCATCGTCTTGCAGCAATTCGGGCACCAGCAGACGCTGAGCCAGCAAATTCGGCAAGGAGATGTAAGGGCTTTTAACCATGCGCTTGAGGATCCAGAACGTCAGCGGCGCCAAGCGGTAAGCCACAACCATCGGCCGCTTGTACAACAGGGCTTCCAGGGTGGCGGTTCCCGAAGCAATCAGCACCGCGTCGCAAGCAGCCAGCGCCTGATGGGAGCGGCCATCGAGCAAGGTCACCGGTAAATCGCGGCCGGCCAACAGTTCTTCGAGCTGCACACGACGCTCAGGGCTGGCGCACGGCATGACGAACCGCACGCCCGGCCGCATGGCCCGCAAACGTTCGGCGGTGTCGAGGAACAAGGCACCCAGGCGCCCAACCTCCCCGCCCCGACTGCCCGGCATCAGCGCAACCAGCGGGTCGCCTTCTGGCAATCCCAGCTCAGCACGCGCAGCCGAGCGGTCAGCCTCAAGGGGAATCGCATCGGCCAGCGAGTGACCGACAAACCTCACCGGTACGCCTTTCTCTTCGTAGAATTTGGCTTCAAACGGGAACAGCGTAAGCATCAGGTCGCAGCCTTCGCGAATCTTCAGTACACGCTTTTGACGCCACGCCCAAACCGATGGACTGACGTAATGCACGGTCTTGATTCCGGCCTTACGCAGTTTGAGTTCAATGTTAAGGGTGAAATCCGGCGCGTCGATGCCGATGAAAACATCCGGCTTTTCGGCGATGAGGGTCGCGATCAGTTTTTTGCGGCGAGCCAACAGCTCACGCAAGCGGCCGAGCACCTCGACCAGGCCCATGACCGCCAGACGCTCCATCGGGAAGTAAGAGGTCAGGCCTTCAGCCTGCATCAGCGGACCGCCGACACCGATGAACTCAACCGCAGGATGCTGTGCCTTGAGCGCACGCATCAGACCCGCTCCCAGAATATCGCCGGAGGCTTCGCCCGCCACCAGTGCAATACGCAGACTGGCCATGATTAACGGGTGATGCCGCGAGTCGAAGACTGAATGGAGTCACGGAATATCGCGACTTCCGGGAACTCTTCCGACGGCTCGGCCAACTCGGCAAGCGCTTGCTCGACTGTCAAACCCTGGCGATAAACCACTTTGTAGGCGCGGCGTAATGCGTGGATCGCATCTTCGCTGAAACCACGGCGACGCATGCCTTCGAAGTTCATGCTACGGGCTTCGGCTGGGTTGCCGAATACCGTGACATAGGCCGGAACGTCCTTGCCAATGGCAGTGCCCATACCCGAAAAGCTGTGGGCGCCAATATGGCAATACTGATGAACCAGGGTAAAACCCGACAGGATCGCCCAGTCATCGACGTGCACGTGACCGGCCAACGCTGTGTTGTTGACCAGGATGCAGTTATTGCCGATAACGCTGTCATGGCCAATGTGGGCATAGGCCATGATCAGGTTGTGGTCGCCCAGGGTCGTTTCGGAGCGATCCTGAACAGTGCCACGGTGAATCGTCACGCCTTCACGGATGACATTGTGGTCACCGATCACCAGACGGGTTTCTTCACCCTTGTACTTCAAATCGGGCGTGTCCTCACCTACCGAGGAAAACTGGTAAATGCGGTTGTGCTTACCAATACGTGTCGGCCCTTTGAGAATCACGTGCGGGCCGATCACTGTTCCCTCGCCGATTTCCACACCAGCGCCGACGATCGACCACGGGCCGACCTCGACGTCGTCGGCCAGAATGGCCGTCGGATCGATGATTGCGCGAGGGTCAATCAAACTCATAGTTTGCGTTCCGCACAGATGATTTCAGCAGAGCAGACTGGCTTGCCATCGACCGAAGCCTGGCATTCGAACTTCCAGATCTGACGCTTGCAGCTGATGAACTTCGCTTCAAGAATCAACTGATCACCCGGCAGAACCGGCTGGCGGAAACGCAGCTTGTCGGAGCCGACGAAGTAGTAAAGCGTGCCATCGGCAGGCTTGACGTCGAGCATTTTGAAACCAAGGATCCCGGCAGCCTGAGCCATCGCTTCAATGATCAGTACGCCCGGCATGATTGGATGCGCCGGAAAGTGACCATTGAAGAACGGCTCGTTGATGCTGACATTCTTGTAGGCGCGAATGCGCTTGCCCTCAACATCCAACTCCACTACCCGGTCCACCAGCAGGAACGGGTAACGGTGAGGCAGGTATTCGCGAATCTCGTTGATGTCCATCATTTCGGGGGGAAGCCTATGTAAAGATTGGGAGCGCGCGACTGACGCACACTCCTCTAGCAAATCAAGGAGGCAGTCTAACGGCTGTGCACACTTGATATGGAAATGGTATCAGCCATCTGATGAAGCATTGCCGTCAGGGGTCACGTCCCCAACACGCTTTTCCAGCTGTCGCAGACGTCGCGCGATATCATCGAGTTGACGGATACGTGCGGCGCTTTTGCGCCACTCGGCAGCCGGTTGCATAGCTGTCCCGGAGGAATAGGAACCCGGCTCGGTAATCGAGTGAGTCACCATGGTCATCCCGGTCAGGAATACGTTGTCGCAAATATCAATGTGTCCGACCAGCCCCACACCACCCGCCAGCATGCAGTGCTTGCCGATTTTGGTGCTGCCGGAAATCCCCACGCACGCCGCCATGGCGGTGTGATCACCGACTTGCACGTTGTGGGCGATCTGAATCTGGTTATCGAGCTTCACGCCATTGCCGATGATGGTATCGGCCAGCGCGCCGCGGTCGATGGCGGTATTCACGCCAATTTCCACATCGTCGCCGATCAATACCCCACCCACCTGGGCGATCTTCTGCCAGATGCCTTTTTCGTTGGCAAAACCGAAGCCTTCACCACCGAGCACCGCACCGGACTGAATCACCACGCGCTTGCCGATGCGTACATCGTGGTACAGCGTCACACGCGGGGCCAACCAGCCGCCCTCACCGATCTCGCTGCGCGCACCGATGAAGCAGTGGGCACCGACCGTCACGCCTGCGGCGATTCGCGCAGCGCTTTCGATCACCGCAAACGCACCAATGCTCGCAGCCGGATCAACCACTGCGTCCGCTGCCACCACCGCTGTCGGATGGATACCGGCAGCAGCCTTGGGCTTGGGATCGAACAGATGGGAAACCCGCGCATACGCCGCATACGGATCAGGCACAACCAGCGCATCACCGGCAAAACCTTCTGCGTCAGCGGCCTTCAGCAACACGGCTGCGGCCTGGCTGTCGGCCAGATATTTACGGTATTGGGGATTTGCCAGAAAGCTCAACTGAGCTGGGCCAGCCTCCTGCAAGGTGGCCAGCCCAGTGATTTCTTTCTCCGCGGAGCCACGGAGAGTGGCCCCGAGGAACTCGGCCAATTGGCCGAGCTTTATAGTCGCTGTCATGGATTACTTCAGCTGATTCATGCGCTCGATAACCTGGCGAGTGATGTCGTACTGAGGCTTGACATCAATCACTGCGCCACGCTCGAAGACCAGGTCAAAAGCACCTTTCTTGATGACTTCTTCCACAGCGCTGTCCAGTTTTGGCTTGAGCTGCTTCAGCATTTCACGGTCGGCAACGGCTTTGGCTTCGTTCAGCTCCTTGGACTGGAACTGGAAGTCACGGGCCTTTTGCTTGAATTCAAGCTCAAGACGCTCACGCTCGCCCTGGGCCATCTTGTCGCCACCGCTTACCAGACGATCCTGAATGCCTTTGGCACTGCTTTCCAGGGCTTTGAGTTTGGTCAGCTGCGGACCGAACTTCTTCTCGGCATCGACGGCGTACTTCTTCGCCGCGTCAGACTCCAGCAGGGCCATTTGATAGTTCAGTACCGCGATTTTCATTTCGGCAAATGCCGGGGTTGCTACCAGGACAGTTGCCAGGAGAACCAATTGAGTCAACTTACGCACGATGCACTCCTACAAAATCCATTGTCGTTATCTTGGGTCAGGCTATTAGAAAGTCTGACCGAGGGAGAATTGGAACACCTGAGTCTCCGCATTGCTGTCCGGCTTCTTGACCGGCATTGCCAAGGCAAAGCTCAACGGACCAAGGGCGGTAACCCATGTCACACCTACACCCACCGAACTGGCCATATTGCTCAGGCTGATGTCGTTGCACTGCGTATTGGAAGGAGTGCCATTGGTATTCTTGACCTGGTCGCACTTGGAGTCGAACACGTTACCGACGTCCCAGAACACAGAGGTACGCAGGGATCGCTGGTCCTTGACGAAAGGCAATGGGAAGAGGACTTCTACACCACCTTGAATCAGGACGTTACCGCCAAATGGCAGCGGATCCTGATCCGGGTCAGCGAGAGTGCCCTGGTTCCCGGTCACTCCAACGCCGCGGCTCGGGGTACCACGAGGTCCCAATGTACTGTCCTTGAAGCCGCGAACCGAGTTGAAACCACCTGCATAATAGTTCTCGTAGAACGGCAGCCCGTTGGTAGAACCATAACCATCGCCATAACCCAGCTCGGTGTGCAGGCGCATGGTGTAGTTCTCAGACAATGGCTGGAACAACTGGCCACGGTAGTCGAGCTTGAAGAACGACAGATCGCTGCCCGGGGTAGTGGCTTCCAGTGTCAGGCTTTGCGAGTGACCACGGGTCGCCAGCACGCCTTTGTTCAGTGTCGACTCCGACCAACCGGCCGAAGCCTTGAAGTTCAGGTACTGGTCTCCTTCACGGTTAACGAAGTCAAAAATTTCGTCAACGGTGTACTGACCGGTCTTGATCTTGTCTTGCTGTGCGGTCAGACCAAAGGTCAGACGCGAAGTTTCACTGATCGGATAACCGACGTTGATGCCCGCGCCCAAGCTGTCTACGGCATAGCTGGCTACGTTGACATCAAGGTTTTTGTAGTCGGTGGTGCGATAGAAAGCGTTGTAACCCAGGCTCACGCCATCGGCTGTCCAGTACGGGTCGACATAACCGAAGTTATAGCGGCTCTGGTATTGGCTACGGGTCAAACCGATGCTGACCTTGTTACCCGTACCCAGGAAGTTGTTCTGGGTAATCGAACCACCCAGGATCAACCCGGCACTCTGAGCAAAACCAACGCTGGCGGTAATCGAACCGGAAGGTTGCTCTTCAACGGCGTAGTTCACGTCAACCTGGTCATCGACCCCCGGCACAGCCGGAGTCTCGACGTTGACTTCCTTGAAGAAGCCCAGACGTTCCAGACGGGTCTTGGACTGATCGATCAGGTAGGTCGAAGCCCAGCCACCTTCCATCTGGCGCATTTCACGACGGAGCACTTCGTCTTCCGACTTGGTGTTGCCGCGGAAGTTGATACGGTTTACGTATGCACGCTTGCCCGGATCGACCACAAAGGTGATATCAACGGTGTGATCGTCGTCATGCGGAGTCGGCACGCCGTTGACGTTGGCGAAGGTGTAGCCCTCGTTGCCCAGGCGACGGGTGATCAACTCGGAAGTCGTGGTCATCAGCTTGCGCGAGAACACCTGGCCTTTTTGCACCAGCAGCAGCGCCTTGACCTGGTCTTCAGGGACCTTCAGGTCACCGCTGAGCTTCACATCACGAACGTTGTACTTCTGACCTTCGTTGATGTTGACGGTGATATAGACGTGTTTTTTGTCCGGGGTGATCGACACCTGGGTCGAAGCGATATCCATGTTGATATAGCCACGGTCCAGGTAGTAGGAACGCAGACGCTCCAGGTCACCGGAAAGTTTTTCACGAGCGTACTTGTCATCGTTCTTGAAGAACGACAGCCAGTTGCTGGTCTTGAGTTCGAACAGGTCGATCAGGTCTTCATCGGGGAAAACCGTGTTACCCACCACGTTGATGTGCTGGATAGCCGCGACAGTGCCTTCATTGATATTGACCTTCAAGCCAACGCGGTTGCGCGGCTGAGGAACAACCTCAGTGTCAACGGTGGCCGAGTAGCGGCCTTGAGCGACGTACTGGCGCTGCAGCTCGTTACGCACGCCTTCAAGCGTCGCACGCTGGAAGATCTCGCCTTCGGCCAGACCGGATTGTTTAAGGCCTTTCATCAGGTCTTCAGTGGAGATCGCCTTGTTGCCTTCGATCTCGATACTGGCGACCGACGGGCGCTCGACTACAGTAATGACCAGGACATTGCCATCGCGGCCCAGCTGGATATCTTGAAAGAAACCGGTTTTGAACAGCGCACGAGTGGATTCCACCAGGCGACGATCATCCGCCTGTTCACCGACGTTCAACGGCAAGGCACCAAAGACGCTACCCGCGGATACCCGCTGGAGGCCATTGATACGAATATCGGAGATAGTGAAGGACTCGGCGTGAACTTCGGCGATCATCAATACGGTGAAAACCGCAGTTAGCAGCAGACGTTTCATGAAGTCCTTTCTTATTCCAACTGGCAATAAACAAACTGCCGCAAAATGCGGCAGATTCGCAATTCAGCGAAGCGTTACAGTCGACCCAGATCGTTGACCAGAGCAAGCAACATCACCCCGATCACCAAACTGATACCGATCTGTATCCCCCAACTCTGCACCCGATCCGACAAGGGACGACCACGCGCCCACTCGATCAGATAAAACAACAAATGCCCCCCATCCAGTACAGGAATGGGCAACAAATTCAGAACGCCCAGGCTAATACTCAGATAAGCCAGGAAATTCAGGAAATCAGCGACACCCGACTGGGCAGAAGCGCCCGCCACTTTAGCAATGGTTATCGGTCCACTCAAGTTTTTTACCGAGAGCTCACCGAACAACATTTTCTTTAGTGAATCAAGGGTCAGCACACTCATGGTCCAGGTGCGTCGAGCACCTTCGCCAATCGCGGCCACGGGACCGTAGCTGACCTCACGAATCATGGCTGGTGGCCAATCGACAGCCTTCACCCCGGCCCCCAGATAACCACTGGCTACTTTCGCCTTGTCGCGAGTTGCCAAGGTAACCGGGACGTCGATTTGAGCACCGTCTCGCTCGATATGCAGCACAATTTTGGTATCAGGACGCACACGCACCCAATCGACCACTTGCTGCCAATCGGTCAGCGCCTGGCCATCGAGCGCCAGCAGACGGTCGCCGGTCTTCAGGCCAGCAGCCTGCGCCGGGCCTTTAGGGTCCAGCTCGGCCAACACTGGCGGCAATGCCGGACGCCAAGGGCGAATACCCAACGAACGAATCGGGTCCGGCTCATCAGCCCCCTTGAGCCAGTGATCCAGCACCAGCTCGCGCGGCGAATCGACGGTAGAGCCCTGTTCGCGCACCAGCAACTGCATCGAACCGCTTTCACCAAGACGCCGGACCAGCTGCAGATTCACCGCCGCCCAACCCGAAGTCGGCTCACCATCGATGGCGACGATTTCCTGCCCCGGATTCAAGCCGGCCCTGGCGGCCATGCTGCCGACTTCAACGGCTCCGATAACAGGACGCACCTGCTCGGTGCCAAGCATTGCCAGCACCCAGAAAAACGTCAGCGCCAACAAAAAGTTGGCAATAGGCCCGGCAGCTACAATGGCGATGCGCTGACGAACGGTCTTGCGATTGAAAGCCTGATCAAGCTGATCGGCCGGCACTTCGCCTTCACGCTCATCAAGCATCTTCACGTAACCACCCAAAGGGATGGCAGCGATCACGAACTCGGTGCCGCGCCGGTCATGCCAGCGCAGCAATGGCAGGCCGAAGCCCACGGAGAAACGCAGAACCTTGACGCCACAGCGACGCGCGACCCAGAAATGGCCAAATTCATGGAAGGTGACCAGCACGCCCAAAGCCACCAGGGTGCCGACAATCATATAGAGCGCGCTCATCTACTTTCTCCGCAATCCTATTCAGTGCTGCCTTGGGCAAACCCGCCGCAACACCTATCGCCCGTGACGACTCAACCAACGCTCGGCCAGGACACGTGCTTTCGCGTCTGCAGTGAAAACCGCATCGAGATCATCGACCGAAACCACAGGTTCGAGGTTTAACACCTCTTCGATGATACTCGCGATCTCCAGGTAACGGACACGTCCATTGAGAAAGGCTGCAACAGCCACCTCATTCGCGGCGTTCAGCATGGCCGGAGCACTGTTCCCGGCCTCGGCCGCCTGGCGCGCCAGACGCAAGCACGGGAAACGCTCTTCGTCGGGCGCCTGGAAGTCCAGACGCGCGATTGCAAACAGATCCAGCGGCGCAACCCCGGAGTCGATGCGCTCAGGCCATGCCAGCGCATTGGCGATCGGCGTGCGCATATCCGGATTGCCCAACTGCGCCAATACCGAACCATCGACGTAGTCGACCAGCGAATGAATCACGCTTTGCGGATGAATCACCACTTCGACCTGAGACGGCTTGGCATCAAATAGCCAACAGGCCTCGATCAACTCCAGGCCCTTGTTCATCATGCTGGCCGAATCGACCGAAATCTTGCGCCCCATCGACCAATTGGGATGGGCACATGCTTGCTCTGGCGTAACATGCGCCAATTCAGCCATGGAAGTCTGCCGGAATGGACCGCCAGAGGCTGTCAGTAAAATCCGGCGAACACCTACAGCGCCAAGCCCACGGGAAAAATCGGCGGGCATGCACTGAAAGATCGCATTGTGCTCACTGTCGATCGGCAACAGCACCGACCCGCTTTTGTGCACAGCCTGCATGAACAGAGCGCCGGACATCACCAGCGCTTCCTTGTTGGCCAGCAGAATCTTCTTGCCTGCCTCGACCGCTGCCAGCGTCGGACGCAATCCCGCCGCACCGACAATCGCCGCCATCACCGCATCGACTTCAGCGTCGGAAGCGACCTGACACAAGCCCTCCTCCCCAACCAGCACGCGCGTAGAAAGACCTGCAGCCCGCAGATCGTCCTGCAGACGCCGGGCAGCCACGGGCTCCGGCACAACAGCAAAACGCGGCACGTGGCGGATACACAAGGCCAGCAGCTCACTCAGGCGAGAGAAGCCGCTCAAGGCAAAGACTTGATAGCGCTCGGGATGACGCGCGATGACATCAAGGGTGCTCAGACCAATGGAGCCCGTCGCCCCCAGGACCGTGATCTGTTGTGGGCGGCTCACGATGCAGCCATCCACAGCAACACCGCAAACACCGGAATCGCCGCGGTGAGACTGTCGATACGATCCAGAATGCCGCCATGGCCCGGCAGCAGATTACTGCTGTCCTTGATGCCCGACTGGCGCTTGAACATACTTTCGGTCAAATCGCCGACCACCGAGATAAACACGATAATCGCCGCGCCGATCAACCCTTTCAGCATCTCGCCGACCGTCCAGTCACGCACCAGACCAACGATGGCGGTGATCGCAAGACTCAGCAGCAAGCCGCCGTACACACCTTCCCAGCTCTTGCCAGGACTGACCTGCGGAGCAAGCTTGCGCTTGCCGAATGCCCGACCGGAAAAGTAAGCGCCAACGTCTGCACCCCAGACCAGCACCATCACTGCCATGATCAGCCAGTTGCCCAGTGGCTCTTGCTTGATCAGGATCAAACCTTGCCAGGCCGGCAACAGGATCAGCAGGCCGATCACCAGCTTGCAGGCCGCACTGGCCCAATGCTCACTGGTCTTGGGATAGGTCAGCACCAGGTACGTCGCTACCGCCCACCAGAGCACTGCAGCCCCCAGCACCCAGGGCGAAAGCCCCGGTAGCACGTGCATGACAAACAGCATCGCCGCGACCACCGCCGCATAAGCGACACGCATCGGTTGCGCAGTGAAGCCTGCCAGGCGCGCCCATTCCCAGGCGCCAAGAGTCACGACCAGGCCGATAAACAGCGCAAAACCGGAACCCTCGAGCAGAAAAAATCCGCACAGGGCGATCGGTAGCAGGATCAGCGCAGTGATGATTCGTTGTTTAAGCATTAAACCCGGGCTCCAGCCTCGACCTGCTCACTCGTTTTACCGAAGCGACGCTGGCGAGAAGCGAAATCGGCCAATGCATTACGCATGGCTTCGTGTTTGAAGTCCGGCCAGAACAGGTCGGAGAAATACAGCTCGGAGTACGCCAATTGCCACAGCAGGAAATTGCTGATGCGATGTTCGCCGCCGGTACGAATGCACAAATCCGGCAACGGCAGATCGCCGGTAGCCAGGCAGGTCTGAAGCAACTGCGGAGTGATGTCGTCCGGACGCAAATGCCCGGCCTGAACCTCACGCGCCAGACGCTGTGCAGCCTGGGCAATATCCCATTGGCCGCCATAGTTGGCCGCGATCTGCAGGACAAAACGATTGGCGCCTACTGTCATTGCCTCCGCCTCACGCATGGCTGCCTGAAGCTCGGGATGAAAACGCGAACGATCGCCGATAATACGCAACGTGATGTTGTTGTCGTTCAGGCGCTTGGCCTCGCGACGCAATGCCTTGAAAAACAAATCCATCAAGGCGCTGACTTCATCGGCCGGACGCTGCCAGTTTTCACTGGAGAAGGCGAACAGGGTCAGTACCTCAACCCCGGCCTCAGCGCACACCTCAATGACCGCGCGCACAGCATCGACGCCAGCCTTGTGCCCGGCAACACCGGGCAAGAAACGTTTTTTTGCCCAGCGATTATTACCGTCCATGATGATCGCGACGTGGCGCGGCACCGAGGACAGCACTGGCTGCTTGGTCTTTTCCATGAAGGCGTCCTGACCCCTTATACGGCCATCAGGTCCTTTTCTTTGTCTTCAGTGAGCTTATTGATCTGAGCCTCGAAGTCCTTGATCAACTTGTCGATATCGGCACTCGCGCGACGCTCTTCGTCTTCGCTGATTTCCTTATCCTTGACCAGCTTCTTCAGGTCGCCCAGTGCATCACGGCGAATATTACGCACCGCGACACGAGCATCTTCGGCTGCGCTGCGCGCTTGCTTGGTGAAGCCCTTGCGGGTCTCCTCGGTCAAGGCCGGCATGGAGATCAGCAGCAACTCACCCAGGTTCGTCGGGTTGAGGTTCAGGCCAGCACTCTGGATCGCCTTGTCGACCGCTGCGAGCATGTTGCGCTCGAAAGCCACGACTTGCAGGGTCCGGGAGTCCTTCACGGTAACGTTGGCCACGCTGCTCAAAGGAGTATCCGAACCGTAGTAAGGCACCATCACGCTGCCCAGGATGCTTGGGTGCGCCTTGCCTGTACGAATCTGGCCAAAAGCGTGCACCAGCGATTCCAGGGACTTGGTCATGCGCTCTTGAGCGTCTTTCTTGATTTCGTTGATCATTGCTCGCCTTCCTCGATCAGGGTTCCTTCAGCGCCGCCATGCACGATGTTCAGCAGGGCGCCGGGCTTGTTCATATTAAATACGCGCAGCGGCATTTTGTGGTCGCGGCACAGGCAAATTGCCGTCAGATCCATCACACCCAGCTTGCGATCCAGTACTTCATCGTAGGTCAGATGATCGAACTTCTCGGCATGCGGGTCTTTGAATGGGTCAGCGGTGTACACACCATCAACCTTGGTCGCTTTCAACACGACGTCAGCATCGATCTCGATCGCGCGCAGGCAGGCTGCCGAGTCGGTGGTGAAGAACGGGTTGCCGGTACCGGCAGCGAAGATGACCACTTCCTTGGAGTTCAGGTGACGCATGGCTTTGCGGCGATCGTAGTGATCGGTCACGCCTACCATGGAAATAGCCGACATCACGATAGCCGAGATATTCGCACGTTCCAGCGCGTCACGCATGGCCAGGGCGTTCATCACAGTGGCCAGCATGCCCATGTGGTCACCCGTTACCCGATCCATGCCGGCCGCACTCAGTGCCGCACCACGGAACAGATTACCACCACCAATCACCAGACCAACCTGAACGCCTATACCGACCAGTTGGCCGACTTCCAGCGCCATGCGATCCAGAACCTTGGGGTCGATCCCGAACTCTTCGGAGCCCATCAAGGCCTCGCCGCTAAGCTTGAGTAGAATGCGTTTATAGCGAGCCTGATAACCACTGCCCTGCTGAGCCATTGCGAATCTCTCCTGCGGCGTATTTTAAAAATTCTTTGCGGGCTGTTTGCAGCCTGCGTTCACTCTAACGTGACGCTGTCACAGCGCCATCGGAACACGGCTTTGTAAGCCAGTTCCGACGGAAAACCAAATAAATTGGCTTCCCCATCTGAAAAGAGGCTGCGCGCGTGAGCGGGCAGCCTCTTCAGGGCGACAGTTAAAAAAACCGTCTTACTGCTTGGCAGCAGCCAGTTGAGCAGCAACTTCTTCAGCGAAGTTGTCGACTGGCTTCTCGATGCCTTCGCCTACTTTGAAGTAAGTGAAAGAAACGATTTCAGCACCGGCTTTCTTGGCCAGTTCGCCAACCTTGATTTCAGGGTTCTTGACGAACGCCTGCTCAACCAGGCTCGCTTCAGCCAGGAACTTGCTGATACGGCCTTTGACCATGTTTTCAACGATGTTTTCTGGCTTGCCGGCGATTTTGTCAGCGTTGAGGGTCAGGAACACGCCTTTCTCGCGCTCGATCGCTTCAGCGGAAACTTCCGACGGCAGCAGGAATTCAGGGTTGGTAGCCGCTACGTGCATAGCGATGTCTTTGGCCAGCTCAACGTTGCCACCCTTCAGAACAACAGCTACACCGATCTTGTTGCCGTGCAGGTAACCACCGACAACATCACCTTCAACGCGAGTCAGGCGACGGATGTTGACGTTTTCGCCAACCTTGCCGACCAATACCAGGCGAGCAGCTTCTTGAGCTTCGATCAGAGGCTCAACGGTAGTCAGCTTGTCGGCGAACGCTTTTTCAACGCTAGCAGCAACAAATACCTTGAAGTCATCCTGCAGAGCCAGGAAGTCAGTCTGCGAGTTCACTTCCAGCAGGACTGCGGATTTACCGTCTTCCTTCAGAGCGATCGCGCCTTCAGCAGCAACGTTGCCTGCTTTTTTGGCTGCCTTGATGGCGCCCGAAGCACGCATGTCATCAATGGCTTTCTCGATGTCGCCGCCAGCCTTGGTCAAGGCTTTCTTGCAGTCCATCATGCCTTCGCCAGTACGCTCGCGCAGTTCTTTGACCAACGCTGCAGTAATCTCTGCCATTTCAAAATTCCTCTTGGATAGGTTATCAACCATTCCACCCGATCGAACGGGCGTTCAATTCTTCCCGAACCACCCTTGTTAGCTGCTGCACATTACAAATGCAGTAGCGGCATCCCTGAAGCGGGCGCCAACAAATGGTTTTCGAGGTGGCAAAAAGGGGGCCAAGCCCCCTTTTTGCTTACTGAGTCAACGCCAAGGCGTCAATTACTCAGCTGCTGCTACCGGAGCTTCTTCAACGAACTGCTCGGTGCCGCCAGCAACGTGGTTGCGACCGCGGATTACAGCGTCAGCCATCGAACCCATGTACAGCTGGATAGCGCGGATTGCGTCATCGTTGCCTGGGATGATGTAGTCAACGCCTTCCGGGCTGCTGTTGGTATCGACTACGCCGATAACCGGGATGCCCAGCTTGTTGGCTTCGGTGATCGCGATGCGCTCGTGATCAACGTCGATAACGAACAGTGCGTCAGGCAGACCGCCCATGTCCTTGATACCACCCAGGGAACGATCGAGCTTTTCCAGATCGCGAGTGCGCATCAGCGCCTCTTTCTTGGTCAGCTTGGCGAAAGTACCGTCTTCGGCTTGTACTTCAAGGTCACGCAGACGCTTGATGGAAGCACGGATGGTCTTGAAGTTGGTCAGCATGCCGCCCAACCAGCGGTGATCGACGTACGGCGAACCGCAACGTGCTGCTTCTTCAGCAACGATCTTGCCAGCGGAACGCTTGGTGCCGACGAACAGAATCTTGTTTTTGCCCTGGGCCAGACGCTCTACGAAAGTCAGAGCTTCGTTGAACATTGGCAGGGTTTTTTCAAGGTTGATGATGTGGATCTTGTTACGCGCGCCGAAAATGTACTTACCCATTTTCGGGTTCCAGTAACGGGTCTGGTGACCGAAGTGCACACCGGCCTTCAGCATATCGCGCATGTTGACTTGGGACATGATAGTTCCTTAATAAGTCGGGTTTGGCCTCCACGTATCCCAATGACCAACCAGCAGCATCAGCTGAAGGCACCCAGGTCATCGTGTCGACACGTGTGTGGATTTAAGCTTTTCGGGGTATACCCGGAAAGCGGCGCATTTTATATCACAAGGAGGACGAAAACGAAACCCGGATTCTTAAAACCCGATCAGTGCTTTTGTTCCGGCCCTTGGAATCCCCCCAGAATGCGCCATTCTATAAAGAGAAGCGATGCACAGAGGCGCGGATTCGCCGTGATCGTCTGTTAGAATCGTGTTTTTCAGGGCTGCGAGCAGCATCACGCAGAGCCCATTCCGTATAGAAAGCGCCACTGAGCGTAGAGAGAACCTGTATGACCGTCACCCTCAAAACCCCAGAGGACATCGCAAAAATGCGGATCGCCGGCAAGCTTGCCGCCGATGTGCTGGAAATGATTGCCGAATACGTCAAGCCGGGGGTCACGACCGAAGAGCTCGACCGCATCTGCCACGACTACATCGTCAACGAGCAGAAAGCCATCCCTGCCCCGCTCAACTATAAAGGCTTTCCGAAGTCGATCTGCACCTCGATCAACCACGTGGTCTGCCACGGCATCCCGAACGAGAAGCCGCTGAAAGATGGCGACACGCTGAACATCGACGTCACCGTGATCAAGGATGGCTATCACGGCGACACCAGCCGCATGTTCCACGTCGGCACCGTGCCGGTCTGGGCCGAGCGCCTGTCTCAAGTCACCCAGGAGTGCATGTACAAGGCCATCCAACTGGTCAAGCCTGGCTGCCGCCTCGGCGATATCGGCGAAGTCATCCAGAAGCACGCTGAAAAGAACGGCTTCTCGGTGGTTCGCGAGTTCTGCGGTCACGGCATCGGCAAGGTGTTCCACGAAGAGCCGCAAATCCTGCATTACGGCCGCGCAGGCACCGGCATGGAACTGAAAGCCGGCATGACCTTCACCATCGAGCCGATGATCAATCAGGGCCGCGCCGACACCAAAGTACTTGGCGATGGCTGGACCGCGATCACCAAGGATCGCAAGCTGTCGGCCCAGTGGGAGCACACCCTGCTGGTGACCGAAACCGGCTACGAGATCTTCACCCTGCGCAGCGATGACACCATCCCTCGTGTTTCGGCCTGATCCGACAAGCTCCGCACCCAGCCTATAGAAGGAATGCCAATCGATGCCGCAGGTGGATCCCGAACTCTTCGACCGCGGCCAGTTCCAGGCCGAACTGGCCCTGAAGGCAAGCCCGATCGCGGCCTTCAAGAAGGCCATCCGCCAGGCACGAGAGGTGCTCGACGCGCGATTTCGCAGCGGGCGGGATATTCGCCGGCTGATTGAGGATCGCGCCTGGTTCGTCGACAACATCCTGCAACAGGCTTGGGAGCAGTTCAATTGGAGTGAGGACGCCGACATCGCCCTGGTCGCGGTCGGCGGCTACGGTCGCGGCGAGCTGCACCCCTACTCCGACATCGATTTACTGATTCTGCTGGACAACGCCGATCACGAAGTTTTCCGCGACTCCATCGAGCGTTTTCTGACGCTGCTATGGGACATCGGCCTGGAAGTTGGCCAGAGCGTACGCTCGGTGGACGAATGTGCCGAACAGGCCCGCGCCGACCTGACCATCATCACCAACCTGATGGAGAGCCGCACCATTGCCGGTCCCGAGCACTTGCGCCAGCGCATGCTCGATGTCACCAGCACTGAGCACATGTGGCCGGCCAAGGAGTTTTTCCTGGCCAAACGTGCTGAACAGAAGGCACGTCACCACAAATACAACGACACCGAATACAACCTGGAACCCAACGTCAAAGGCTCGCCTGGCGGCCTACGGGATATTCAGACGATTCTGTGGGTGGCACGCCGCCAATACGGCACGCTCAACCTGCGTGCACTGGCGGGCGAAGGCTTCCTGGTCGAAAGCGAAAACGCCCTGCTGGCCTCCTCCCAGGAGTTCTTGTGGAAGGTTCGCTACGCCCTGCACATGCTCGCTGGCCGCGCAGAAGACCGCCTGCTGTTCGACCACCAGCGCTCGATTGCCGGGCTGCTGGGCTTTGAGGGCGATGACGCCAAGCACGCCATCGAAAACTTCATGCAGCAGTACTACCGGGTGGTGATGAGCATTGCCCAGCTCAGCGACCTGATCATCCAGCATTTCGAGGAAGTCATCCTCGCGCCGGAAGATGAAGCGCCGCCGCAACCGATCAACTCGCGCTTCCAGCTGCATGACGGCTACATCGAGGCGATCAACACCAACGTGTTCAGACGCACGCCGTTTGCCATGCTGGAAATTTTCGTGCTGATGGCCCAACAGCCGGAAATCAAGGGTGTGCGGGCTGACACCATTCGTCTGCTGCGCGAACACCGGCACCTGATCGACGACGACTTCCGCAACGACATTCGCAATACCAGCCTGTTCATCGAACTGTTCAAGTGCAAGATCGGCATCCACCGCAACCTGCGACGGATGAACCGTTACGGCATTCTCGGGCGCTACCTGCCAGAGTTCGGTTTTATCGTCGGGCAGATGCAGCACGACCTGTTCCATATTTATACGGTCGACGCCCACACCCTGAACCTGATCAAACACCTGCGCAAATTGCAGTACACCCAGGCGTCCGAGAAATTCCCGCTGGCCAGCAAGCTCATGGGCAAGCTACCCAAGCCGGAACTGATCTACCTTGCCGGGCTGTACCACGACATCGGCAAGGGCCGGCATGGCGATCACTCGGATATCGGGGCGGTCGACGCCGAAGCGTTCTGCCAACGCCATCAACTGCCCGTGTGGGACAGCCGACTGATTGTCTGGCTGGTGCAAAACCACCTGGTGATGTCGACCACCGCCCAGCGCAAAGACCTGTCCGACCCACAAGTGATCCACGACTTCGCGCAGATCGTCGGTGACGAAACCCGCCTCGATTACCTGTACGTGCTGACCGTTTCGGACATCAACGCCACCAACCCGACGTTGTGGAACTCCTGGCGCGCCAGTCTGTTGCGCCAGCTCTACACCGAAACCAAGCGGGCCTTGCGCCGCGGCCTGGAAAACCCGGTCGATCGCGAAGAGCAGATCCGCCAGACCCAAAGTGCCGCCCTGGATATTCTGGTACGCGGCGGCACCGACCCGGACGATGTCGAACAACTCTGGTCGCAACTGGGCGACGATTATTTCCTGCGTCACACCGCCGGCGACGTGGCCTGGCACACGGAGGCCATCCTCCAGCAGCCAGCCGACGGCGGGCCACTGGTACTGATCAAGGAAACCACCCAGCGCGAATTCGAGGGCGGTACGCAAATCTTCATCTACGCGCCGGACCAGCACGACTTCTTCGCCGTGACCGTGGCCGCGATGGACCAGCTCAACCTGAACATTCACGACGCCCGGGTGATCACCTCTACCAGCCAGTTCACCCTCGACACCTATATCGTGCTCGACACCGACGGCGACTCGATTGGCGACAACCCGGCACGGGTCAAGCAGATCCGCGATGGCCTGACCGAGGCCCTGCGCAACCCGGACAACTACCCGACCATCATCCAGCGTCGGGTACCGCGCCAACTCAAGCATTTTACATTCGCACCGCAAGTGACGATCCACAACGACGCCCAGCGCCAGGTGACTGTGCTGGAACTCAGCGCCCCCGATCGTCCGGGTCTGTTGGCACGGATCGGAACAATCTTTCTCGAATTCGATTTGTCGCTGCAGAATGCCAAGATTGCCACCCTCGGCGAGCGGGTCGAAGACGTGTTCTTCATCACCGACGCGAGCAATCACCCATTGTCCGACCCCCAGCTGTGCAGCCGTTTGCAGGATGCGATCGTCGAACAACTGAGCGTCAGCCCCGAACCGGATATCAAACTTTCACGCATCAGCTTCTGAATCAACAAATTTTCCCCTGTGGGAGCGAGCCTGCTCGCGATGGCGTCAGTCCATTCAGCATCGCCAGTGACTGATCTATTGCTATCGCGAGCAGGCTCGCTCCCACAATGAAAGAGGCCCTCATGAACAACGCTCTGAACCAGCTCCAGCCTTACCCGTTCGAGAAACTGCGCGCCCTGCTCGGTGCGGTGACGCCAAACCCGGACAAGCGCCCGATTGCGCTGTCCATCGGCGAACCGAAGCACCGTTCGCCAAGCTTTGTCGCTGAAGCGCTGGCGAGCAATCTGGATCAGATGGCCGTCTACCCGACAACCCTCGGCATTCCCGCACTGCGTGAAGCCATTGCCGGCTGGTGCGAGCGGCGCTTTGGGGTACCGAGTGGCTGGATCGATCCGGCGCGCAACGTGCTGCCGGTCAACGGCACTCGCGAAGCGCTGTTCGCTTTCACCCAGACCGTGGTCAATCGCAACGACGACGCGCTGATCGTCAGCCCGAACCCGTTCTACCAGATCTATGAAGGCGCAGCGTTCCTCGCAGGCGCCAAGCCGCATTACCTGCCATGCCTGGATGAAAACGGCTTCAACCCGGACTTCGACGCGGTATCGGACGATATCTGGAAGCGCTGCCAGATCCTGTTCCTGTGCTCGCCAGGCAACCCGACGGGTGCACTGATCCCGGTCGAAACCCTGAAGAAACTGATCGCCCTGGCCGACGAACACGACTTCGTGATCGCTGCCGACGAGTGCTACAGCGAGCTCTACTTCAACGAACAGACCCCACCGCCAGGCCTGCTCAGCGCCTGCGTGGAACTGGGTCGCAAGGATTTCAAACGCTGCGTGGTGTTCCACAGCCTGTCCAAGCGTTCCAACCTGCCGGGCCTGCGCTCGGGTTTCGTCGCCGGCGATGCCGACATTCTCAAGGGCTTCCTGCTGTATCGCACCTATCACGGCTGCGCCATGCCGGTTCAGACCCAACTCGCCAGCGTTGCCGCGTGGAATGACGAAGTGCATGTGCGGGCCAACCGTGCTCTGTACCGCGAGAAGTACGATGCGGTACTGGAAATCCTCAGCCCGGTGATGGATGTACAGCGCCCGGACGGCGGTTTCTACCTGTGGCCGAACGTCGAAGGCGATGATGCCGCCTTCTGCCGTGATCTGTTTGTCGAAGAACACGTGACGGTGGTGCCAGGCTCGTACCTGTCCCGTGAGGTTGACGGTTTCAATCCGGGTGCTGGCCGGGTGCGCCTGGCATTGGTCGCGCCTTTGGCGGAATGCGTTGAAGCGGCGGAGCGAATTCGCGACTTCATTCTGCGCCGTCGATAACTGTTACATCGCCCGCAGGAGTTGCCGCAGGCAGCTCCTGCATGAAATCCGACCAGGGCTCCCGAACAATCGCCGTTGAAGTGCCATATTGGTCGCTTAAGCTGCCCGCTGACAGCTGCCATTGGCAATGCGACAAAGCCCGGTCATGGCCGACGCCGAACCCGCTCGCTCATGGCATAATCCTTGATCTTTTATTTCCAGCACCTCCAAAGGGGGGCAATTCCTTGACCGCTTCAAGCAAAACGTTGCACCTTTTCGGCATCAAAGCCTGCGACACCATGAAAAAGGCGCGCACCTGGCTCGATGAAAACGCTGTGCATTTTGACTTTCATGATTACAAAACGGCCGGAATCGACCGTGAACACCTGACCCAGTGGTGCAACGAGCACGGCTGGCAAGTGGTGCTCAACCGTGCAGGCACGACCTTTCGCAAACTCGACGACGAACGCAAAGCCGATCTCGACCAGGCGAAAGCTATCGAACTGATGCTCGCACAACCTTCGATGATCAAGCGCCCGGTGCTCGATCTCGGTGACCGAACCCTGATTGGCTTCAAGCCAGACATTTACGCGGCAGCGCTCAAGTAAGCCAGCCCGTTCAATTTTGTTAGAGGTATAAACATGTCCACTACCCTGTTCAGCCTGGCCTTTGGTGTCGGCACTCAAAACCGTCAAGGTGCATGGCTGGAAGTGTTTTACGCAGCTCCGGTTCTCAAGCCATCGGCTGAGCTCGTCGCCGCTGTCGCGCCGATTCTGGGCTACACCGAAGGCAATCAGGCCATCGCTTTCACTACCGCCCAGGCCGCACAACTGGCTGAAGCCCTGAAAGGTGTCGACGCTGCTCAAGCGGCGTTGCTGACCCGCCTGGCCGAAAGCCACAAGCCGTTGGTTGCCACCCTGCTGGCCGAAGATGCACAACTGAGCTCCACCCCTGAGGCCTACCTCAAGCTGCACCTGCTGTCCCATCGCCTGGTCAAGCCACACGGCCTGAACCTGGCCGGGATCTTCCCGTTGCTGCCGAACGTGGCCTGGACCAGCCAGGGCGCAATCGACCTGAACGAACTGGCCGAGCATCAACTGGAAGCCCGTCTGCGTGGCGAGCTGCTGGAAGTGTTCTCGGTCGACAAGTTCCCGAAAATGACCGACTACGTCGTACCGGCCGGCGTGCGTATCGCTGACGCGGCACGTATTCGTCTGGGCGCCTACGTGGGCGAAGGCACCACCGTGATGCACGAAGGTTTCGTCAACTTCAACGCTGGCACCGAAGGCCCGGGCATGATCGAAGGCCGCGTTTCTGCGGGCGTGTTCGTCGGCAAGGGTTCGGACCTGGGCGGCGGTTGCTCGACCATGGGCACCCTGTCGGGCGGCGGCAACATCGTGATCAAGGTTGGCGAAGGCTGCCTGATCGGCGCCAACGCCGGTATCGGTATTCCATTGGGCGACCGCAACACCGTCGAGTCGGGCCTGTACGTGACTGCTGGCACCAAAGTGGCGCTGCTGGACGAGAACAACAAACTGGTCAAAGTGCTCAAGGCTCGCGAACTGGCTGGCCAGCCTGACCTGTTGTTCCGCCGCAATTCGGAGACCGGTGCCGTGGAATGCAAAACCCACAAATCGGCCATCGAACTGAACGAAGCGCTGCACGCTCACAACTAAGCAGCCTCAAATGATCACCTGTGGGAGCGAGCCTGCTCGCGAAGCTTTTTGGCGGCCTCAAGGACGCCATCGCGAGCAAGCTCGCTCCCACAGGGTCATGCGCATGGGCCGAACAACATGATGATTCCCTCCCCCTGGCGCGCCGATTTTCCGGCCATCGCCGCTCTGCAACGGCAAGACCAGACCTATCTGGACAACGCCGCCACCACCCAGAAACCCCAAGCCCTGCTCGACGCGCTGGCACATTACTACGCCAACGGCGCGGCCAACGTCCATCGTGCGCAACACCTGCCCGGCGCCCACGCTACGCAGGCGTTCGAAGGCAGCCGCAGCAAAGTCGCGCACTGGCTCAATGCGGGCAACAGTGGGCAAATCATCTTTACCCACGGCGCAACCTCTGCGCTGAACCTCCTGGCCTACGGCTTGGAACACCTATTCAATCCGGGCGATGAAGTGGTCATCAGCGCCCTGGAACACCACGCCAACCTGCTGCCGTGGCAGCAATTGGCGCACCGTCGCGACCTGAAACTGGTGGTGTTGCCACTGGACGCGGACGGTCTGATCGATCTCGATGCCGCTACCCAACTGATCGGCCCACGCACGCGGTTGCTGGCGGTCAGCCAGTTGTCCAACGTGCTCGGCGCGTGGCAACCGTTAGCGCCGTTGCTGGCGCTGGCCAAGGCGCAAAACGCCTTGACCGTGGTCGACGGCGCCCAAGGCGTAGTCCATGGCCGCCATGACGTGCAGGCACTGGGTTGCGACTTCTACGTTTTTTCCAGCCACAAACTCTATGGCCCGGACGGTCTTGGCGTGTTGTATGGCCGCAACGATGCTTTGCAACAGCTGCGCCCGTGGCAGTTCGGCGGCGAGATGGTGCTGGACGCCAACTACCACGACGCGCGCTTCCGCCCAGCCCCGCTGGGCTTTGAAGCCGGCACACCGCCGATTGCCAGCGTGATTGGCCTGGGCGCGACCCTCGACTATCTGGCCGGTCTGGACCAGGACGCCGTGTGCGCCCACGAAGCCGCGCTGCATGATTACCTGTTGAAGGGTTTGCAGGCGCGCAATGGCATTCGCCTGCTTGGCAAACCGCAACTGGCACTGGCCAGTTTTGTCGTCGAAGGCGTGCACAACGCCGACCTGGCGCATCTGCTCACCGAACAGGGCATCGCCGTACGTGCCGGACACCACTGCGCAATGCCGTTGCTGAAAAGCTTCGAATTGGCAGGAGCGATTCGGGTGTCGTTGGCGCTGTACAACGACTCGGAAGACCTTGAGCGCTTTTTCGAAGCCCTTGATCAAGCGCTGGAGTTGTTGCGATGAGCCTGCCGGCGGATGCCATTACGGCACTGGAAACCTTTCAGGCCGCTGCCGGCTGGGAACAACGCGCTCGCTTGCTGATGCAATGGGGCGAACGGCTTCCGGCGTTGAGCGATGCGGACAAGACCGAGGCCAATCGCGTACACGGCTGCGAAAGTCAGGTGTGGCTGGTGGGTGCGCTGCAGCACGGCCATTGGCAGTTTGCCGCCAGCAGCGATGCACGGTTGATTCGCGGGTTGGTGGCGCTGCTGCTGGCGCGGGTCAACGGCTTGACCACCGCCGAGTTACAACAGGTGGATTTGCCGGATTGGTTTAATCAGTTGGGTCTGAGCAGACAGCTATCTCCGTCGCGCAGCAATGGCCTCAATGCCGTGTTACAGCGAATGAATGAGTTGGCGGGTTAATCGCCATCGCGAGCAGGCTCGCTCCCACATTGGAATGCGTTCACTGTGGGAGCGAGCCTGCTCGCGATGAGGCCATCAGCCACACCTGTCAAACCTCAGGCTTGACCCGATCCGCCGGGCGCCGCACACCCGCAACAATCTTATCCACAGCCTTGGTCGCGGCGACCATGCCGAAGGTCGCGGTCACCATCATCACCGCACCAAAACCGCCGGCGCAGTCGAGTTTCACCCCATCGCCGACAAAGCTCTTCTGCAAGCAAATGCTGCCATCAGGTTTCGGATAGCGCAGTTGCTCGGTGGAGAACACGCACGGCACGCTGTAGTGACGGGTCACGGTGCGTGAGAAACCATAATCGCGGCGCAACGTAGAGCGCACTTTCGAAGCCAGCGGGTCATTGAAGGTCCGGTTCAGGTCACACACCTGGATCAGCGTCGGATCAATCTGCCCGCCCGCACCACCCGTGGTAATGATCTGGATCTTGCGACGTTTGCACCAGGCGATCAGCGCAGCCTTGGCGTTGACGCTGTCGATGCAGTCGATCACGCAGTCGATATTTGGCGTGATGTACTCGGCCATGGTCTCGCGGGTGACGAAATCCGCCACCGCGTGCACGGTGCATTCCGGGTTGATCCCGCGCAAGCGCTCGGCCATTACCTCGACCTTGGGTTTGCCGACGGTGCTGTCCAGTGCATGCAACTGGCGATTGGCGTTGCTGACGCACACGTCATCGAGGTCGAACAGCGAGATTTCGCCGACACCGCAACGGGCCATGGCTTCCGCCGCCCAGGAACCGACGCCACCGACGCCAACAATCGCCACATGGGCCGCGCGCAAACGCGCCAGGCCTTCGATGCCATACAAGCGGGCAATGCCAGCAAACCGCGGATCTTCTGTACTCATGACCACTACCCTAAAAACCGGCGCGCATTATAGGGCCGATACGTGCCAAGAACATCTTTGCGCTATAAACGGCAGCGGGTCGTGCTTTATTTGTGCCGACATATGTACATTTTTTGTCACACAAAAGAACTTAAGCGAAGATGGCTTGCCCAATGTCCGGCTTTTTTCTGTCTGCTGTACGCTCAGTTGAACGCCAGTGTAGGATGCGCGCCGATTGGCGCGTGCCAACCGTCCCCTCGTTCCACACCTTTTGGAACCCGATATAGCTATGTCATCGCGTAAATTTGGACTCAATCTGGTGGTAGTGCTGGCGATTGCCGCGCTGTTCACCGGTTTCTGGGCGCTGATCAACCGCCCCGTCACGACCCCCAACTGGCCTGAGCAGATCTCCGGTTTTTCTTACTCGCCGTTCCAGCAAGGCCAGTTCCCACAGAAAAACCAGTTCCCGTCCGACGATGAAATGCGTCGCGACCTGGAGATCATGAGCAAGCTGACCGACAACATCCGGACCTACTCCGTCGACGGTACGCTTGCGGACATCCCGAAACTGGCGGAAGAATTCGGCCTGCGCGTAACGCTCGGGATCTGGATCAGCCCGGATCTTGAGCGTAACGAACGCGAGATCCAGCGCGCCATCGAACTGGCCAACAGTTCGCGCAGCGTCGTGCGCGTGGTGGTCGGTAACGAAGCGATCTTCCGTAAGGAAATCACCGCCGAGCATTTGAGCGTGATCCTCGATCGCGTGCGCGCAGCGGTAAAGGTCCCGGTGACCACGTCCGAGCAATGGCACGTCTGGGAAGAAAACCCGATGCTGGCCAAGCACGTCGACCTGATCGCGGCTCACATCCTGCCGTATTGGGAATTCATTCCGGTGGACCAGGCCGGCCAGTTTGTTCTGGACCGTGCCCGCGACCTGAAAAAACTCTTCCCGAAAAAGCCGTTGCTGCTGTCCGAAGTGGGCTGGCCGAGCAATGGCCGCATGCGCGGTGGTGCTGATGCGACCCCGGCCGACCAGGCGATTTACCTGCGTACGCTGGTGAACAAGCTCAACCGCCAGGGCTTCAACTACTTCGTGATCGAAGCGTTTGACCAGCCATGGAAAGCCAGCGACGAAGGTTCGGTAGGCGCCTATTGGGGCGTGTTCAACGCCGCGCGTCAGCAGAAATTCAACTTCGAAGGCCCGGTCGTAGCGATTCCGCAATGGCGAGTACTGGCGGTCGGCTCCGTGGTCCTGGCGTTGTTGTCCCTGACCCTGCTGATGATCGACGGCTCGGCCCTGCGCCAGCGCGGTCGGACCTTCCTGACCTTCACCGCGTTCCTCGGCGGTTCGGCACTGGTGTGGATCGGTTACGACTACAGCCAGCAATACAGCACCTGGTTCAGCCTGACGGTGGGCTTCCTGCTCGCCCTCGGTGCGCTCGGGGTATTTATCGTATTGCTGACCGAAGCCCACGAACTGGCCGAGACTGTCTGGACCCACAAACGTCGGCGTGAATTCCTGCCGGTAGAGGGCGATTCGGACTACCGCCCGAAAGTCTCGATCCACGTGCCGTGCTACAACGAGCCGCCGGAGATGGTCAAACAGACCCTCAACGCCCTGGCCAACCTCGACTATCCGGACTTCGAAGTCCTGATCATCGACAACAACACCAAGGACCCGGCCGTCTGGGAACCGGTGCAGGCCTATTGCGAAACCCTCGGCCCGCGCTTCAAGTTCTTCCACGTCTCGCCATTGGCCGGTTTCAAGGGCGGCGCGCTGAACTACCTGATCCCGCACACCGCCAAGGATGCCGAAGTCATCGCGGTGATCGACTCGGACTACTGCGTCGACCCGAACTGGCTCAAGCACATGGTGCCGCATTTCGCCGATCCGAAAATCGCCGTGGTGCAGTCGCCACAGGATTATCGCGACCAGAACGAAAGCACCTTCAAGAAGCTCTGCTACGCGGAATACAAAGGCTTCTTCCACATCGGCATGGTCACCCGTAACGACCGCGACGCGATCATCCAGCACGGCACCATGACCATGACCCGTCGCTCGGTGCTCGAAGAGCTCGGCTGGGCTGACTGGTGCATCTGCGAAGACGCCGAGTTGGGTCTGCGGGTGTTCGAAAAAGGCCTGTCGGCGGCGTACTACCACAACAGTTACGGCAAGGGCCTGATGCCCGATACCTTTATCGACTTCAAGAAACAGCGTTTCCGCTGGGCCTACGGAGCGATTCAGATCATCAAGCGGCACACCGCCAGTCTGTTGCGTGGCAAGGACACCCAACTGACCCGTGGCCAGCGTTACCACTTCCTCGCGGGCTGGTTGCCGTGGGTCGCGGATGGCATGAACATCTTCTTCACGGTCGGCGCCCTGCTCTGGTCGGCGGCGATGATCATCGTGCCGCAACGGGTCGATCCACCGCTGCTGATCTTCGCAATCCCGCCCTTGGCGCTGTTCGTGTTCAAGGTGGGCAAGATCATTTTCCTCTACCGCCGTGCGGTCGGGGTCAACCTGAAGGACGCATTCTGCGCGGCATTGGCCGGGCTGGCGTTGTCGCACACCATTGCCAAAGCGGTGCTGTACGGCTTCTTCACCAGCAGCATTCCGTTTTTCCGCACCCCGAAAAATGCCGATAACCACGGCTTCTGGGTAGCGATTTCGGAAGCGCGCGAAGAGCTGTTCATCATGCTGCTGTTGTGGGGCGCAGCACTGGGGATTTACCTGGTGCAGGGCATCCCGAGCAACGACATGCGCTTCTGGGTGACCATGTTGCTGGTACAGTCGCTGCCGTATCTGGCCGCGCTGATCATGGCCTTCCTGTCTTCGCTGCCAAAACCTGCGCCAGAAACCGAGCCGGCACCTGCCGCTTAAATCTGCGCAAACCACTAAACGGCGGCCTCTGGCCGCCGTTTTGCTTTAAGATATCTGCCATTTTGCAGGGCTTGGCCCCAAAGGCCTGACCCAATACCTGTGGGAACGAACTTGCTCGCGATGGGGTTTGTCATACAAACCGTGTCATCGTTCATCGCGAGCAAGCTCGCTCCCACATTGACAGTCTCCGGAGCTTCCCATGACGGCCCACGCCGACCTTTCGCCGACCCTCCAACTCGCCATCGACCTGATCCGTCGTCCGTCCGTGACGCCGGTCGACGCCGATTGCCAGAAGCAGATGATGCAGCGCCTGGGCGATGCCGGTTTTGCGCTTGAGCCGATGCGCATCGAAGATGTGGATAACTTCTGGGCCACCCACGGCAAACACGAAGGCCCGGTGCTGTGCTTCGCCGGTCATACCGACGTGGTACCGACCGGCCCGGTGCAGGCCTGGCAGATCGATCCGTTCGACGCGGTGATCGACGAACACGGCATGCTCTGCGGCCGTGGCGCGGCAGACATGAAAGGCAGCCTGGCCTCCATGACCGTGGCGGCCGAACGTTTTGTCGCCGACTACCCGGACCACAAGGGCAAGGTCGCCTTCCTGATCACCAGCGACGAAGAAGGCCCGGCGCATCACGGCACTAAAGCAGTGGTCGAACGCCTCGCAGCGCGCAAAGAGCGTCTGGACTGGTGCATCGTCGGCGAACCGTCGAGCACCACGCTGGTCGGTGACGTGGTCAAGAACGGCCGTCGCGGCTCCCTCGGTGCCAAGCTCACCGTACGCGGTGTGCAAGGTCACGTGGCCTACCCACACCTGGCGAAGAACCCGATCCACCTCGCCGCCCCGGCCTTGGCCGAACTGGCCGCCGAGCACTGGGACCACGGCAACGATTTCTTCCCGCCGACCAGTTTCCAGATTTCCAACGTCAACTCCGGCACTGGCGCGACCAACGTGATCCCCGGTGATCTGGTGGCGGTGTTCAACTTCCGTTTCTCCACCGAGTCGACCGTCGAAGGCCTGCAACAGCGAGTGGCCGATATCCTCGACAAACACGGCCTGGACTGGCACATCGACTGGGCGCTGTCCGGCCTGCCGTTCCTCACCGAGCCGGGCGCCCTGCTCGATGCGGTGTCGGCAAGCATCAAGACCATCACCGGTCGCGAAACCAAGGCGTCCACCAGCGGTGGCACTTCGGACGGGCGCTTCATCGCCACCATGGGTACGCAAGTGGTCGAGCTTGGCCCGGTCAACGCGACGATCCACCAGGTCAACGAGCGCGTGCTGGCCAGCGACCTCGATCTGCTGACCGAAATCTACTACCAGACCCTGATCAAGTTGCTCGCCTGATGCTCGCCTGTCCTATCTGCAGCGCGCCGCTGAACGCGGTCGACAACGGCGTCGCGTGCCCGGCCGGGCATCGCTTCGACCGTGCCCGCCAGGGTTACCTGAACCTGCTGCCGGTGCAGCACAAGAACAGCCGTGACCCCGGCGACAACCAGGCGATGGTCGAAGCCCGTCGCGATTTCTTGAACGCCGGGCACTACGCGCCGGTGGCCAAGCGTCTCGCCGAACTGGCAGCCGAACGTGCGCCGCAGCGCTGGCTGGACATCGGTTGTGGCGAGGGTTACTACACCGCGCAAATCGCCGACGCCCTGCCAAATGCCGACGGCTACGCGCTGGATATCTCCCGCGAAGCGGTCAAGCGTGCCTGCAAACGTAACCCGCAGCTGACCTGGTTGATCGCCAGCATGGCCCGGGTGCCGTTGGCCGATGCCAGCTGCCAGTTCCTTGCCAGCGTGTTCAGCCCGCTCGACTGGCAGGAAGCCAAACGCCTGCTCAGCCCGGGTGGCGGCTTGATGAAAGTCGGGCCGACCAGCGGCCATTTGATGGAACTGCGTGAGCGTCTGTACGACGAAGTGCGCGAATACACCGATGACAAGCACCTGGCCCTGGTGCCGGAAGGCATGACGCTGCAACACAGCGAAATCCTCGAATTCAAACTGAACCTGGTCAACGGCCAGGACCGCGCCAACCTGCTGGCCATGACGCCTCACGGCTGGCGCGCCAGTGCCGAACGCCGGGCGGCCGTCATCGAACAGGCCGAGCCGTTCGAGGTCAGTGTGTCGATGCGCTACGATTACTTCGTTCTGCAGTAATTATTTCAGAGCAACCCTTAAACTTTTGGTCTTGAGCAGTGGCTTGAGACCGGCTAAATCCGCGAATGGATTTTTCGAAACCCGCAGTGAGGAACATCCATGCGCCAACCCGATATCGAGATTTACCTGAAAGACGCCGACGTCGACTACAAGGCCATCGCCACCTGGCTCGGCGCGGCGCTGGGTCCTTGCACCGACTGGGTTCAGAAAGGTCAGACCTACAAGTGCAAGGCCGGCAACGTGCCTGTGACCTGGCTGCCAAAAGCCGTGGGCAAATGGAACAGCCTGTACCTGGAAAGCGACCAGACGCCGTGGGACGACGACATCGCCTGCGCCCGCGCCGCCTTTGCCGCGCTGAACGTCGAAGTGCGCTGCGCGCCGGGGAGCTGGGTCGAGGAAGAAGGTGAAGAGACGGCGGATCGCTGGATTCGGATCAGCGTCGACGGTGAAGAAGAGATCACCTGGAAAACCGCTTAATCCCTGAACCTGCGATGGCATGCTCAACAGAGATCTAATGTGGGAGCGAGCCTGCTCGCGATAGCGGTGCAAGACGCGCAGTAGATATTCGCGTCGAATGACGTCATCGCGAGCAGGCTCGCTCCCACAGTGGTTTTGTATAAGGCGAAGATTGGGTTTACAAACCTACTACGTCTTCAGCCTGCAAACCTTTCTGCCCGTCTACCACGGCGTATTCAACCTGCTGGCCTTCGGCCAACGAGCGGTGGCCTTCGCCACGGATCGCGCGGTAGTGCACGAACACGTCTGCCCCGTCCTCACGCTGAATGAAGCCGTAACCCTTGGCGTCGTTGAACCACTTCACGTTGCCGGTCTCGCGCGTTGCCATCAATCAATCCCCCCTATTTTTATTATTGGTCGGCCTGTTCATGAACACGCCTTGAGAACGTTTGCCAGCGCTCGGTTTACTGTAAGAAACAGCGCCGATAGTGGCAAACGACTGGCCGAGTATATGACAGCCACAAAAACTCTCAACTCAAGATTACTTCGGCGCTTTTTTGCCGATTTTCGACGAATACGGCACACTACCGGCCCCGAGCGCTTGCTCGGTTTTTTCAACTAAAGCAGAAGCCGTATGACCCGTTCCCCGTTCCGCCGTCTGGTATTTGGCACCTTGCGCCGACTGTTGTACCTCTGGGTTCGCTCGGAGACGATCAACCAGTCGTCCTTCACCCTCAACCTCGACCGCAGTCGCCCGGTGTTCTACGTCCTGCAAAATCCTTCGCTGACCGACCTCGCCGTGGTCGATACCGAATGCAGCAAGGCCGGGCTGCCACGCCCGGTATTGCCGACATCGGTGGGTAACCTGCTGGAGCCTGCGGCGTTTTTCTACCTGACGCCTGAGCCCGACTGGCTCGGCCGCCAGGACAAGCGCGGTGCACCGCCCACCCTGACCCGGCTGGTCAGCGCCCTGAGCCAGAATGGCGCCGAAGATGCGCAGATCATCCCGGTCAGCGTGTTCTGGGGCCAGTCGCCGGACAGCGAATCGAGCCCGTGGAAATTGCTCTTCGCTGATAGCTGGGCGGTGACCGGACGTCTGCGCCGACTGCTGAGCATCATGATCCTGGGGCGCAAGACCCGCGTGCAATTCTCCGCACCGATCCACCTGCGCGAGCTGATCGAGCACAACAAGGGCCATGAACGCACCGTGCGCATGGCCCAACGCATTTTGCGGGTGCACTTTCGCAACCTCAAAGCCGCGGTCATCGGCCCGGACATTTCCCACCGGCGCAACCTGGTCAAAGGCCTGCTGAACCAGCCACTGGTCAAACAGGCGATCCTCGACGAAGCCGAGCGCGAAAACATTTCGCCCGAGAAAGCCAAGGCGCAGGCCCTGCGTTACGGCAACGAAATTGCCTCGGACTACACCTACACCGCGATCCGTTTTCTGGAAGTGGTGCTGAGCTGGTTCTGGAACAAGATCTACGACGGGATCAAGGTCAACCACATCGAAGGTGTGCAGAAAGTCGCCCAAGGTCACGAAGTAATCTACGTGCCGTGCCATCGCAGCCACATTGATTACCTGCTGCTCTCCTACCTGCTGTTTCGCAACGGCCTGACGCCGCCGCACGTCGCCGCCGGGATCAACCTCAACATGCCGGTGATCGGCAGCCTGCTGCGCCGCGGCGGGGCGTTCTTCATGCGCCGCACCTTCAAGGGCAATCCGCTCTACACCTCGGTGTTCAACGAATACCTGCACACCCTGTTCACCAAAGGCTTCCCGGTGGAGTACTTCGTCGAGGGCGGCCGTTCGCGCACTGGGCGCATGCTGCAACCGAAAACCGGGATGCTGGCGATCACCCTGCGCAGCTTCCTGCGTTCGTCGCGCATGCCAATCGTCTTCATCCCGGTGTACATCGGTTACGAGCGAGTGCTGGAAGGCCGGACTTACCTCGGCGAACTGCGTGGCGCGAGCAAGAAGAAAGAGTCGATCTTCGACATCTTCAAAGTCATCGGCGCGCTCAAGCAGCGCTTCGGCCAGGTGGCGGTGAACTTCGGCGAGCCGATCAAACTGGCGGAGTTCCTCGACAGTGAACAACCGGATTGGCGCACTCAGGAGCTTGGCCCACAGTTCAAGCCGGCCTGGCTCAACGCAACCACCAACCGCCTCGGCGAGCGCGTGGCGCGGCACTTGAACGAAGCGGCCGCGATCAACCCGGTGAATCTGGTGGCACTGGCGCTGCTTTCCACCAGCCGTCTGGCGCTGGACGATCGCGCCATGGCGCGGGTGCTCGATTTATATCTGGCCTTGCTGCGCAAAGTGCCTTACTCACCACACACCACGCTGCCGGAAGGCGACGGCCGGGTGCTGATCGAACACGTCAAGGACATGGACCTGCTCTCTGAGCAAAGCGATGCGCTGGGCAAGATTCTTTACCTGGACGAGCAAAACGCCGTCCTGATGACCTACTACCGCAACAACGTGCTGCACATTTTCGCCCTGCCGGCGTTGCTTGCGAGCTTCTTCCAGAGCGCTTCGCGCATGAGCCGCGAACAAATCCTGCGCTACGCGCGCGCGCTGTATCCGTACCTGCAATCGGAGCTGTTCATTCGCTGGTCGCTGGACGAACTGGATGCGGTGATCGATCAATGGCTCGAAGCCTTTGTCGAACAAGGCCTGCTGCGCTTCGAGAACAACGTGTACTTGCGCCCGGCACCAAGCTCCCGGCATTTCGTGTTGCTGACCTTGCTGTCCAAGAGCATCGCGCAGACCTTGCAGCGCTTCTACATGACCGTTTCCCTGCTGCTCAACAGCGGCCAGAACACCCTCACCGCCGAAGAACTGGAAGACCTGTGCACGGTCATGGCCCAGCGCCTGTCGATCCTGCATGGCCTGAACGCCCCGGAGTTCTTCGACAAGAGCCTGTTCCGCCACTTCATCCAGACCCTGCTGAACCTCGACGTGCTCAAGCGCGACGAAGCCGGCAAGCTGAGCCACCACGAACTGCTCGGCGAACTGGCGGAAGGCGCGGCCAAACGGGTGCTGCCAGCGGAGATTCGCTTGTCGATCCGTCAGGTGGCGCTGCATCGCAGTGAAGATGCGGCGGATCAACCCGCACCTGTGCTGCAAGCCGACAAAATGATTTAAAGCCGTCCGCGGTCCGTTAATTGCTTTTATCGAACAAGGAAATTGCCATGCTCCGCTCTACCCTTCGCTTCGCCGGCCTGTGTGCTGGCCTGCTGATCTCCGCCAACGCGCTGGCCCTGTCGCTGGGCAGTCTTTCCCAGGGCGAAGCCTCGGGCGGCCTCAAGGACGCCCTGGCCCAGGGGGCCGTAGCGGCCGTCACCACGCTCGGCAAACCGGGCGGTTTCAGCAACAACCCTGACGTGAAGATCGAACTGCCGGGCAAACTGGGCAAGGTCGCCAGCAAGATGAAACAGTTCGGCATGGGCGACCAGGTCGATCAACTGGAAACCAGCATGAACAAGGCCGCTGAGGCGGCCATGCCGCAGGCCCAGGCGCTGCTGGTGGATGCGGTGAAAAAGATGACCGTGACCGATGCCAAGGGCATCCTCACCGGCGGCAAGGATTCGGCCACCCAATACCTGGACAAGACCAGCCGCGAACAAATCCGCGCCAAGTTCCTGCCAATCGTTAAACAGGCCACCGACCAGGTGGGCCTGGCCAAGCAGTACAACTCGTTCGCCAGCCAGGCCGCAACCTTCGGCGTGCTCGATGCCAAGAGTGCCAACGTTGAAGGCTACGTGACGGAAAAGGCCCTGGACGGCCTGTTCAAGATGATCGCCCAGAAAGAAGAAGGCATCCGCGCCAACCCGGCGGAAGCCGCGACCAGCCTGGCGAAGAAAGTCTTCGGCTTGCTCTAACCCCGCCCCCCGCTGTCGGTTAAATGCAATCCCTGTGGGAGCGAGCCTGCTCGCGATGGCGATGAGTCAGTCAACATTCATGTTGGATGTGCCGCCGTCATCGCGAGCAGGCTCGCTCCCACATTAGATTTGTGGTGTTTAATTACATGGCAACTGCATTCGTCACAAACCATGTGGGAGCGAGCCTGCTCGCGATGGCGATGGGTCAGTCAATATTGATGCTGGATGTGCCGCCGTCATCGCGAGCAAGCTCGCTCCCACATTGGGTTGGTGGTGTTTAATTGCGCGGCAACTGCATTCGTCACAAACCATGTGGGAGCGAGCTTGCTCGCGATGGCGATGGGTCAGTCAATATTGATGCTGGAGGTGCCGCCGTCATCGCGAGCAGGCTCGCTCCCACATTGGGTTTGTGGTGTTTAATTGCGCGGCAACTGCGTTCATCACAATCCCTGTGGGAGCGAGCTTGCTCGCGATGGCGATGGGTCAGTCAATATTCATGTTGGATGTGCCGCCGTCATCGCGAGCAAGCTCGCTCCCACATTGGGTTGGTGGTGTTTAATTGCGCGGCAACTGCATTCGTCACAAACCATGTGGGAGCGAGCTTGCTCGCGATGGCGATGGGTCAGTCAATATTGATGCTGGATGTGCCGCCGTCATCGCGAGCAAGCTCGCTCCCACATTGGGTTGGTGGTGTTTAATTGCGCGGCAACTGCATTCGTCACAAACCATGTGGGAGCGAGCTTGCTCGCGATGGCGATGGGTCAGTCAATATTGATGTTGGATGTGCTGCCGTCATCGCGAGCAGGCTCGCTCCCACATTAGATTGGTGGTGTTTAATTGCATGGCGACTGCGTTCGTCACAATCCATGTGGGAGCGAGCCTGCTCGCGATGGCGATGGGTCAGTCAATATTGATGTTGGAGGTGCCGCCGTCATCGCGAGCAAGCTCGCTCCCACATTAGGTTTGCGGTGTTTAATTGCATGGCGACTGCGTTCGTCACAATCCATGTGGGAGCGAGCCTGCTCGCGATAGCGATGGGTCAGTCAATATTGATGTTGGATGTGCTGCCGTCATCGCGAGCAAGCTCGCTCCCACATTGGGTTTGTGGTGTTTAATTGCGCGGCGACTGCGTTCGTCACAATCCATGTGGGAGCGAGCCTGCTCGCGATAGCGATGGGTCAGTCAATATTGATGCTGGATGTGCTGCCGTCATCGCGAGCAAGCTCGCTCCCACATTGGGTTGGTGGTGTTTAATTGCGCGGCAACTGCATTCGTCACAATCCCTGTGGGAGCGAGCTTGCTCGCGATGGCGATGGGTCAGTCAATATTCATGTTGGATGTGCCGCCGTCATCGCGAGCAAGCTCGCTCCCACATTGGGTTGGTGGTGTTTAATTGCGCGGCAACTGCATTCGTCACAATCCATGTGGGAGCGAGCTTGCTCGCGATGGCGATGGGTCAGTCAATATTGATGCTGGAGGTGCCGCCGTCATCGCGAGCAAGCTCGCTCCCACATTGGGTTGGTGGTGTTTAATTGCGCGGCAACTGCGTTCGTCACAATCCATGTGGGAGCGAGCCTGCTCGCGATAGCGATGGGTCAGTCAATATTGATGTTGGAGGTTCCGCCGTCATCGCGAGCAGGCTCGCTCCCACATTGGGTTGGTGGTGTTTAATTGCGCGGCAACTGCATTCGTCACAAACCATGTGGGAGCGAGCTTGCTCGCGATAGCGATGGGTCAGTCAATATTGATGTTGGAGGTGCCGCCGTCTTCGCGAGCAGGCTCGCTCCCACATTGGGTTTGCGGTGTTTAATTGCATGGCGACTGCATTCGTCACAAACCATGTGGGAGCGAGCTTGCTCGCGATGGCGATGGGTCAGTCAATATTGATGTTGGAGGTGCCGCCGTCATCGCGAGCAGGCTCGCTCCCACATTGGGTTTGTGGTGTTTAATTGCATGGCGACTGCGTTCGTCACAAGCCACAGCGTCTTGCGTTGCGCCCTACACCTACGCCAGAATCCGCCGGCTTGCGCGCTTGGGCACTGGGCTCTATCGTCTCCGAGTCGCTGAAAATCAGCGATCGGGTTTGGTAGCCCGGTGGTACTAGGCGCAAAGCGTCACTTCTGCGGAGCCATATTTTGGCCTCTGCTAAATGGTGGCCGTGCGCAGGGCGCCTTCGGGTGCGCCGGGTTCCTAGTACACCGGTCTACCAACCTGCGTATGGCCGCCACCCTAATCGTTTGGTAGCGATGGTGTCGGCTCCTTACTTACGTACTAGGAGTTTCGCCATGTTCAAGCCCACACCCAATCCCCCCGAAGCCGACGCCGAAAGCGTCTCCCCCTACGCGTCCCTCGACTCGAAAGAACTCCACGCCGCCGCCCACCGGGCGCTCGATCATTACCTGCTGTTACCTGAAACCAAGAAGTTGCTGACCGACCGCCGGCCCAGCTGCATCTTCGTCATCGCCCCAGAGGTCGACAGCGAAACCCTGCTGGCCCACGCCTGCGAAACCCTGGCCTCGGCCAATGTCATGGCCAGCGACCTGGCGTTTGAACTCGACGGCCCCAAGCGCAACAGCGCACTGGCGATTCAGCAGATGGTTGCCCTGGCGGAACTGGCGGTGAATCGCGCGCTGGATAACATTGATCAGCCAGAGACTTAACACCACCACCGCGTAGGAGCTGCCGCAGGCTGCGATCTTTTGATGTTTGGATCGCAGCCTACGACCAGTCCGTTTTGATGTGTGATGACTCGCGCAAAAAGAACACCCACTCACGGCCCATCTTTTTCTTCTCGAACAGCTTTAACTCAACCAAACCGTTCAAGGTCGTGGCCGCCGTGTTGTAGGAACAGTCCAGGTTTTCCTTCACATTGACCGCGGTGAATTCCTTGGCCCTGCCGCTCTTGGCAATCTGAAACAGCGTGCGCTGCTTCTCGGTCAACTGCTCGAAAAGCCCGGATTCCTCCAGCCAGCGATCAAAACCTTCGGCATCAACCAGGCTTTTTTGATAAGCCGCCGTGAACCCGGTTACTGCCCGCAAAATCACCGAACACTGGTAATCGATGAAGTAAGTCAGGTCCAGCCCGTCACTCTCGGTATGCACATAAGACCGACCGTACTTCACCGGTGCATTGCGCAGCAGAATGCTGATCGCGATGTAGCGAAATGCCGAGAAGTCATTCTTGAACATGAACCAGTAAAACAACGCCCGTGCCACCCGGCCATTGCCATCGCGGAACGGATGCTCGTAACCCAAGGCAAAATGCAGGGCGATGGCCTTGATCATCGGGTGCACATAATCAACGCCCAGAGGGTCGTCGTGGGGCTGGTTGATCCAGCTCGCCAATCCATCGAGCCGAGCGCTGATGCCCGCGGCTGGCGGCGGTGTATGAACGGTATGGCCTTCGCCATCCCGCACCACCACTTGATCATTGCTGCGAAAAAGTCCCGGCGAATACAGCGCGTCATCAATGCCTTCGACACCGACACGATGCAGTTGCCGGATCAGCTCGACACTCAAAGGCTCGTGACGTTTTTCCCAGGCGAAGATCATCATTTTGTAGTTGCCGATGACCATCCGCTCGTCCGGGGTACGCGGCAGGCGATTGCGCTTGAGCATGTCCTTGGCCACCAGCGTGGTGGTCGCGGCGCCCTCGAGCTGGCTACTGCTGATCGCTTCGTCTTTGATCAGGTCATTGAGCAGGTAACTGAAATGCGCCGTCTCACCGATATGATGAGTCATGTATTCCAGCGCGGCGGTCGTGGCCTGACGATCGACTGTCGAGAGGGTTTTCTGTGCCAGCGGTGTCAGGACGAACTGACCCCATTGGCTCGGCTCGCCCAGCGGCAACAAGCGCACGTATTGCGCCACCCGGGCCTTTTTCACCAAGGCCCAGCACAAAGTCGGCTCAAGACCTGGCGGCCAGCGAAAACGCAGATCATCGAACGGCAAGTAACGCCCCTGATCATCCAGCGGCTTGAGCAGTGCCAGGTAGTCGACCAGTTTTTCCTTGTGAGGCGACTGGCTGAGCGCTTCGAACAGGCTCGGGTCTATGACTGGAGGGTTTTTTATCATCGCTGTCTCAAAAACTCGCGAAACTGAGTTATGAGTACAACACAGAAGCAGCCTTGTCTCAATTTTTCAAAAAATTGAGACAAGGTGCTGCCGGGATCAGACTGGTTCTTTCTTGACCCTGAACCACGCCGCATACAGCGCCGGCAGGAACAGCAAGGTCAGCGCCGTCGCGACGATCAAGCCGCCCATGATCGCCACCGCCATCGGCCCGAAGAACACGCTGCGCGACAGCGGAATCATCGCCAGCACGGCGGCCAGTGCAGTCAGCACGATAGGCCGGAAGCGCCGCACCGTGGCTTCGATGATCGCTTGCCAGGGTTTGAGCCCGGCGAGGATGTCCTGTTCGATCTGGTCGACCAGGATCACCGAGTTACGCATGATCATCCCCGACAGCGCGATGGTCCCGAGCATGGCCACGAAACCGAACGGCTGACGGAACACCATCAGGAACAAGGTGACACCGATCAATCCCAACGGCGCTGTCAGAAACACCATCGCGGTGCGTGAGAAGCTGCGCAGTTGCAGCATCAGCAAGGTCAGCACAACCACGATGAACAACGGCACGCCGGCATTCACCGAATCCTGGCCACGGGTCGAGTCTTCTACTGTGCCGCCGACGTCCAGCAAATAGCCGTCAGGCAGTTCGGCGCGAATCGGCTCGAGTGTCGGAAGGATCTGCTTAACCAGGGTTGCCGGCTGCTCCTTGTCATAGATGTCGGCGCGAATCGTCACGTTTGGCAAGCGGTTGCGGTGCCAGATGATGCCTTCTTCGAAGCCATATTCCAGGGTCGCCACCTGCGACAGCGCGACACTTTTGCCGTTGTCGGTCGGCACCGCCAGGCTCGACAGCCGCGACAGTTCGGTGCGTTCGTGCAAGGTGCCGCGCAAGAGGATCTCGATCAACTCGTTGTCTTCACGGTACTGGCTGACGCTGGAACCTGTCAGTGAGCTTTGCAAGAACCTCGACAGGTTTGCCGTGCTCACGCCCAAGGCTCGCGCGCGGTCCTGATCGACATTCAGGTACACCACTTTGCTCGGCTCTTCCCAGTCCAGGTGCACGTTGACCACATGCGGGTTCTCACGCACCTTGGCCGCGACTTTACGTGCCAGCGCGCGGACTTCTTCAATGTGTTCACCAGTGACCCGGAACTGCACCGGATACCCCACTGGCGGACCGTTTTCCAGGCGCGTGACCCGCGAGCGCAAGGCCGGGAATTGTTCGTTCAGGGTTTCGATCAGCCAGGTGCGCAGGCTTTCGCGCTCCTCGATGGTTTTTGCCAGGACCACAAATTGCGCGAAGCTCGCTGCCGGCAATTGCTGGTCCAGCGGCAGGTAAAAACGCGGCGAACCGGTGCCAACATACGCGACATAGTTGTCGATGCCCGCGCGCTCCTTGAGCATCGCTTCCAGGCGCTTGACCTCCTCGTTGGTGTTGCTCAACGAGGCGCCTTCGGCCAGTTTCAGATCAACCATCAGTTCCAGGCGCCCGGAAGCCGGGAAGAACTGTTGCGGCACAAAACGGAACAACAGCACCGAGGCCACGAACAGCAGGATGGTCAACGCAATCACGGTTTTGCGGCGCCGCACGCACCATTCCACCAGACGCCGGACGCGTTGATAGAACGGTGTGCCGTAGGGGTCCGGCTGACCGGCACCGTGTTTGGCGGCGTGAATTTTCGCCAGGTCCGGCAGGAGCTTTTCACCCAGATAGGGCACAAACATCACGGCAGCGACCCACGAGGCCAGCAATGCGATGGTCACCACCTGGAAGATCGAGCGGGTGTATTCACCGGTGCCGGATTGCGCGGTGGCAATCGGCAGGAAGCCGGCCGCGGTGATCAACGTCCCGGTGAGCATCGGGAATGCGGTGCTGGTCCAGGCAAAGCTGGCAGCCTTGAGTCGGTCGTAGCCCTGCTCCATTTTGATCGCCATCATTTCCACGGCGATGATCGCGTCGTCCACCAGCAATCCCAAGGCGAGCACCAACGCGCCGAGAGAGATCTTGTGCAGGCCGATTCCGAGGTAATACATGCAGGCAAACGTCATTGCCAGCACCAGCGGAATCGCCAGGGCGACCACCATGCCAGTGCGCACACCGAGGGAGAAGAAGCTCACCAGCAAGACAATCGCCAACGCTTCCACCAGCACCTGGACGAACTCGCCGACGCTGCTTTTCACCGCGGCCGGCTGGTCGGAGACCTTGCGCAGTTGCATACCGGCCGGCAGGTTTTTCTGGATACGCTCGAACTCCAGCTCCAGCGCCTTGCCGAGCACCAGAATGTCGCCGCCATCCTTCATCGCCACGGCCAGGCCGATCGCGTCCTCGCCCATGAAACGCATGCGCGGCGCCGGTGGATCGTTGAAGCCACGGTGCACATCAGCCACATCGCCGATACGGAAGGTCCGGTCGCCGACACGGATCGGAAAATCCCTGATCTGGTCGACCGTCTGGAAATTGCCCGTCACCCGCAGTTGCAAACGCTCGCTGGAGGTTTCGAAGAACCCGGCGTTGGACATCGCGTTCTGTTCTTCCAGCGCTTGCTGCACCGTGGCCAACGGTAATCCCAGGGTGGCGAGTTTGACGTTGGACAGTTCGATCCAGATTTTCTCGTCCTGCAGCCCGAGCAAGTCGACCTTGCCCACATCCTTGACCCGTTGCAGCTGGATCTGGATACGGTCGGCGTAATCCTTGAGCACCGCGTAATCGAAGCCCTCGCCGGTCAGCGCATAGATATTGCCGAAGGTGGTGCCGAATTCATCGTTGAAGAACGGTCCCTGGATCCCTGGCGGCAAGGTCTGGCGAATGTCGCTGATCTTCTTGCGCACCTGATACCAGAGGTCGGGGATCTGCGCCGAATGCATCGAGTCCCGGGCCATGAAAGTCACCTGGGATTCACCGGGGCGAGAAAACGAGACAATCCGCTCGTACTCGCCGGTTTCCATCAGCTTCTTTTCAATGCGCTCGGTGACTTGCCGCGAGACTTCCTGGGCCGTCGCGCCCGGCCAACTGGTCCTGATCACCATGGCCTTGAAGGTGAACGGCGGGTCTTCACTCTGGCCCAGCTTGGTGTAGGACAGCGCGCCGACGACCGCCAGCAAAATCATCAGGAACAGTACGATCTGGCGGTTATGCAGCGCCCATTCGGAAAGGTTGAAACGCATCGGGGATTACTCCTTGACCGCCAGATTGACCACGCGGTTGGAGCGATCCACCGGCCGCACTTGCTGGCCCTCATGGAGCACATGAACGCCAGCGGCTACCACCCAGTCGCTGGGGTTGAGGCCGTCAAGCACCGGCACGGTTTTCTCACCGAAGGCACCGACACGAACCGGGGCCTTTTTCAGGGTGTTGTTGGCACCGACGACCCAGACGTACGTCGCGCCGTTTTCCGCGGTGAGCGCCGAGAGCGGCACCGACAGCGGCACCACGTCAGCCAGTTGAATGAATACCCGGGCGCTTTGGCCAAGCTCGGCCGGCACCTTGCCAGCGCTAAAGGTGATACGCGCGGCAAAGGTCCGAGATTTTGGATCGGCGGCCGGCGACAGTTCACGAATGCTCCCGGCGAACCGCTGGCCTTGCTGGGTCCAGAGTTCAACGGTGACCGGCTGGCCCACCTTGAAACGGCCGAAGTTTTGCTCTGGCAGGCTGATCAGCACTTCACGCTCGCCGTCGGTGGCCAGGGTGAAGGCGGTCTGCCCGGCGGCCACCACTTGCCCGACTTCCACGGAGCGCTTGGCCACGACACCGTCATGCGGGGCGCGCAGCACAGCGTAGCTGGCCTGGTTGCTGGCCACGTCGAACTCGGCCTTGATCTGCTTGAGCCGTGCTTCGCCGGAGCGGTAGAGATTTTCAGAATTGTCGTACTGCGAGCGGCTGACCATCTGACGGTCCATCAGGGTCTTGTAGCGATCACGCTCGGCACGCACCAGGTTCAGGTTGGCCTCAGCGGCAGCAACCTGCGCACGAGTTGCTTCCAGTTGCAGGCGCACGTCCTGGGGATCGAGTTCTGCCAGCGGCTGGTTGGCCTTGACCCGCTCACCTTCCTCGACCAGTCGTCGGCTGACTTTGCCGCCGATACGGAAGGCCAGGTCTGGCTCATAACGTGCGCGAACTTCGCCGGGATAGCTGTCCATCGCCTGCGCGGAAGGCTCAGGCTGAACCACCATGGCCGGACGCACGGTGACTTGCACCGGCTCTTCGTGGCCGCACGCGGACAACAGGAATGCCAGGCTGACTGGCAACGCAAAGCGCGACATGGTGAACGATCCTTCGCTAATGGGGTTTTGAATAATTATACTGAGCAGTATGTTATTAATAGCAAACTCACCAGTCCAGTATTAAAGCGAAGAATGTCCAACAATCTTTCTGCACCCAACGGCCCCGGCCGCCCGAAAGATCTCGCCAAGCGCGAGGCGATCCTCGAGGCGGCGAAGCGTCTTTTTCTAAGCAATGGTTACGCAAGCACCAGCATGGACGCGGTGGCGGCAGAAGCCGGTGTATCGAAGCTGACCGTTTACAGTCACTTCAACGATAAGGAGACGCTGTTCTCCTCTGCCGTGATGGCCAAATGCGAAGAGCAATTGCCCACGCTGTTCTTCGAACTGCCCGACGGCATGCCGATCGAGAATGTGCTGTTGAACATCGCCCGAGGCTTTCATCTGCTGATCAACAGCGATGAATCGGTGAACCTGCATCGCCTGATCATGGCGCTGGGGAGTCAGGACCCGAAACTCTCGCTGATCTTCTTCGAGGCAGGTCCGCAGCGGATGTTGCAGGGCATGGAGCGCTTGCTGACGAAGGTCGACCAGATCGGCGCCTTGAGCATCGACAAGCCGCTCAATGCCGCCGAGCACTTCTTCTGCCTGCTCAAAGGCGCAGCGAATTTTCGCTTGCTCTTCGGCTGCGGCGAACCCTTGACCGGGGACGCGGCCGAGGCTCACATACAGGAAGTGGTGGGGTTGTTTATGCGAGCGTATCGGCCGGATTCGGTCTGATAGATATGTAGCGTCTGGGCGGACGCTATCGCGAGCAGGCTCGCTCCCACATTGGGCCAACGTCTTTAAATAAGAACGCGGTCAACTGTGGGAGCGAGCCTGCTCGCGATGGGAGCAACACGGTCTTAAGGCTTGAGCGCTTTCTTGGGGTAGATGTCGTAGCGGCTGGATTTGCCGTCCAGCGCATGGCTCGGCTTCGGCCCTTCGATGCAGGGCGCCTTGCGCGGGCGTTTGACCACGACCCGGTGGCTGGCCAGTGCAAGTGCAGCTTGAAGCAGGGCCGGCGCATCCGGGTCATCGCCTACCAACGGGCGAAACAGGCGCATTTCCTTCTTCACCAACGCGGTTTTCTCACGATGCGGGAACATCGGGTCGAGGTAGATCACCTGCGGCGGCTCACCCTCCCAATTGCGCATCAATTCGATCGAGTTGCCCTTGAGCAAGGTCATCCGCGCCACAATCGGCGCCACCTCAAAATCTTCCGCCGCGCGGGCCAAACCGTCTTCGAGCAACGCGCCAATCAACGGCTGACGCTCGATCAGGCTCATTTCGCAGCCCAGGCTTGCCAGCACAAAACCATCCTTGCCCAGCCCCGCCGTCGCATCCAGCACCTTCGGCCGCACGCCTTGAGCGACGCCGACAGCCTTGGCGATCATCTGGCCGCTGCCACCACCGTACAACCGGCGATGGGCCGCGCCGCCCTCGACGAAGTCCACCCGCACCGGGCCCGGTGCGTCCGGGCCGAGCTGTTGCAGCTGCAAGCCGTGCTCACCCACTTGCAGCGCAAACTCGGCATCATCCAGCAGCAACGGCAAGTTCAATCGCTCGGCCCAGTGCTCGGCGCGTGCCTGAAACGCTTCGGCCAGGGCCTGGACTTTGATGCGGCTGGCCGCGGGTTGCTCACTCATCAGAAAACACACTCAAAAAATTAATGATCGGCAAAAACGGCCGATAACAAAACTATCGAGCATTTTGCCAGAGCTGAGCGTCGACCGAGAGAAATGTCAGACATTCAACGCACATCAGTAGGCTACATCTCGCCCCACGGCGATTATGGCCTGCGCAATTCCCAAGCACTGAGCGGCGTCAGTCACCTGTGGCAGGATTTTTTTGCCCAGGCACTGGCCGATCATTTGGGCGATGCTGCACCGGCGCCTGGCAGTTACACCCCCGTCGCCATCGATGGCCCGGTCGAACCGACCGTTGGCGCTGAACTGCTCGAACACATCGTCACGCAGCGCGCCTGCGACGTGAAGGACACCGAAATCCGTCCGCCTGAGCCGCTGTTCCTGCCGATTGCCGAGTTCGAAATGGACCTGGCCGACAAACCATTCCCGCCGTTCCCGCCGCAAGAAATTCTCGCGCAACAGAAGCAACAAGACTTCGAAAGCGCTTGGGTGCGCCCGATCGTCCTGGCCGCCGGTCAGCCATTGCCCGCGCCAGGCCCGGCACCGCAACCGCGTCCGTTGCACCTGCCGATTGCCGAGTTCGAACTCGACCTGCTGGATAAACCGGCAACCCCCTACCCGCCCGCAGAGCTGGTCGAGCAACAGAAGCAATTCGACTTCGATAACGGCTGGGCTCGCCCGATCGTCCTGCAAAACCTGCGCATCGCCGCCTGATCCCCGACTTCAGCCTCAGCGACAAACCCACCACGGCCCGACATCCAGATGAAAATGGTTGCGATGGGCAGCGTTGTAGTCCGGGCTCAATACCACGCTGAACATGTCACACGCGCCATCGCGAACCTTGCGGAGAAAGCGCGCATCGTCATTGTCCTTCGGCCAGTCCCGCAGCACGCTGATACTGCGCCCGTCCGCCAGGCGAAAGCCGGCGATATCCAGTGCATCGGCCGTCGCGTGCTGGCTGCGCGAGCCGTTTTCGAGGTTGTACATATTGCGGCAGGCAAAACTGCCGAGGTGGTCGACCCGCGCTACCGCCTGCCCATACATGGCCTGCGCCGCCGGTTGCAGGGCATGCCGCTCGAACAGCACAAACGCCACCGCCAGCGGGCAACTGGCGAGGAAGCTGCTGCTCAGCGCCACCTCGCCGCCCTGCACGCGCAGGGTGTTGTTCAGCGGGCAATCGACGTCCGGGTTGCTGTCGGCCTGGCGGCTGAACTTCAACCCGGCACCGTTGAGCACCTGGTCGCAGAGTTCAGGGTTATCGCGCAGTCTCATCAATTTGAAGCGTGTCAGCAGGTTCGGCGTGGCCCGGACATCCAGCGGCGCCCAAGGGTTCCAGGCCGCTGGCAACGGCAGCCAACCGCGCCAGACACCCACCAGCAACCCGCCCATTACCAGAACCACCGCCAACAGCACTTTCAGAAACCGCACGACAACTCCCTGTGGGTCAGCCTTTGAACAGTTGATTGATCTGCCCGAACGGCAGCGCGCGGTAGGCAAAATCGAAGGTGCCGTGCGACTGAATTTCCTGCGCGGCCTGATAAAACGCACCGTAGGCGGCACGGGCCATGGCCGAGCCGACGCTGATCCGCTTGACGCCCATTTCACTGAGCTGCGCGACGTTCAACTTGAGACCGCCGGACATCAGCACATTGACCGGTTTCGGCGCCACCGCACGGACCACCGCCAGTATCTCTTCAGCGTTGCGCAGGCCCGGCGCATACAGCACATCGGCGCCCGCCTCGGCAAAGGCCTGCAAGCGGCGAATGGTGTCGGCCAGGTCAGGATTACCGTGCAGGTAATTCTCGGCACGCGCGGTCAGGGTGAACGGGAACGGCAAACTGCGCGCCGCCGCAACGGCCGCCTCGATCCGCGCGACGGCGTGTTCAAAGCAGTAAATCGGGCCGTCTTCACGGCCGGTAGCGTCTTCGATCGAACCACCGACCGCGCCAGCAGCGGCGGCACGCAGCAGGCTCCCGGCGGACTCTTGCGGGCTGTCGGCAAAGCCGTTTTCCAGATCGACTGCCACCGGCAGATCGCTCGCGGTGACAATCGCCCGAACGTTGACCAGTGTCTCTTCGAGCTTGACCGCGCCATCCGGGCGGCCCAGCGAAAAAGCATAGCCAGCACTGGTGGTCGCCAGCGCCTGGTAACCCAGGCCGGCAAGCATTTTTGCCGAACCGGCGTCCCACGGGTTGGGGATCACAAAAGCTCCGGCACCTTCGTGTAAGGCCTTGAAGGCCTGAGCTTTAAGGGTTTGCGCATCCATTGGCTCACTCCTGCAGAAGGGATAGACCCGTCGTCAAAGCAACCCAAGCTGCTCGGCGGCGGGTTCTCTGTATAGCTCAGGCAGCGCCGGCAAGCCAGGCAAACGCGTCATCAACCGAGTATGAAAGCGTTGCGCCAACGCGGCGGCCAGCAGGTTGTCGGCGGTGTGCAGGAAGATATACGGCGTGCGGCCCTCTTCGATCCATTGAGCGATTTTCTCGACCCACGGCGTCAGGAACGTATCGTTGGCTTCAAGCACGGGATGACCGATGAAGCGCACCTGCGGGAACTGGGTAAAAGCCGCCGGACGTGGGGGCACCTTGGGCTTTTTCGATTGCGCGTGAAGCACCGAAGGTTCAGTCGACGTGCAACTGAACAGCGCCCGTGGATCGAGGCAAATGCGCTCCACGCCACGCTCCAGCAACAGCCGATTGAGCCGGCGCTCGGCATCGCCTTTGGCGAAGAAGTCCCGATGCCGCACTTCAACGGCCAACGGTCGCTGCACCCCATCGATGAACCCGGCCAGCTCGCCCAGCCGTTGTGGGGTAAAGGCTGCCGACAGTTGCAGCCAGATCGGTGAAACCCGCTCACCGAGCGGGCTGAGCAATTGCACGAAGGTTTCGGCGGCGCTCAGTTGCTCGCGCAGGTCACCGCCGTGGCTGATGTCGCCGGGGAATTTGGCGGTGAAGCGAAAATGTTCCGGCATCGTCTGCGCCCAGCGCTCCACCGTCGCCGGCGCAGGGCGCGCGTAGAACGTGGTGTTGCCTTCAACGGCGTTGAACACCTGTGAGTACAGGCCGAGAAATTCATTAGGGCGGGCGTTTTGCGGATACAGGTACTCGCGCCAGGCGTTTTCGCTCCAGGACGGGCAACCGAGGTAATAAGGCAACCGCATCAGATGTGCAGGTCGAGACCCAGCACTTCCATATCCCAATCGACGAACGCCGCAGTGCTCAGGTAGCTGGCCAGGGCCATCGCCACGCTTTTGCTCATGGCGCGATGGTAGATCATGTCCTGCTGACGGGCGGGGAGATTGCTCAGGCGTTGCGCAGAAGCCTTGGCGGCGCGGGCGGCCAGTTGCTCCTCAGAAGGAAACTCCTGCTCGCCATCGATATCCTCGATGGACTCGTCCACCGACACATCGCCTTTGCGTGGCTTGCGCTTGATGGGGTAGGACTGAGAGGCAAAGCCGTCTATGCGCATAGTTACAAACTCTCTATCGATGATGGCAATTTAGCGGCACTTACCCGTGTGCGCAAACTCCCAAGTGATAACTAGAGCACAGAAACCGGAAAAGGTTTAAAAGCGCGCGGCAGAAACTGACCATTGGCTGCGCCCCTGTGGCGAGGGAGCTTGCTCCCGCTCGGGGGCGAAGCGCCCGCAGATTAGCCGACGCGGTACATCTGACGAAATGAGGCTGCAGATTTTGGGGGCGCTTCGCACCCCAGCGGGAGCAAGCTCCCTCGCCACAAAAGCACTCGGATTACCGGGCTTTGGGGGTTGCCACTTTGTCGCGCAGGTAAACCGGCTGCGCATCGTCCGCCGGGATGCCTTCGCCGCGTTCCCAGGCGAAACGGGCCAGGGTCAGCAAGTCTTCGGCGTGAGGCAACATGCCGGCATCCTGGCCGATCAGGTTGACCGCGATGCGCTCGCCATAGCCCCAGCCGGTGCCCGCGCCGAACCAGTCGCCCGTGGCCTCTGCCGGCAATGCCGCGACTTCTGGCGGCAACACCGCTTCAGCCCCTACCAGACGCATTTCGCCGGCGGTTTCGCGGTAGCAGCCCCAATAGACTTCATCCATCCGCGCATCGATGGCCGCCGCGACCTGATGTGCACCGTGCTCGCGCAATGCGCGCTGCGCCAGTACCGCCAGGTTGGACACCGGCAACACCGGACGATCCAGCGCAAATGCCAGGCCCTGAACCACGCCAATGGCGATTCGCACGCCAGTGAACGCACCCGGGCCGCGACCAAAGGCAATCGCATCGACCGCTTGCAAGGTGGTGCCTGCATCCGCCAGCAACTGCTGGATCATCGGCAACAACTTCTGCGCATGCAGGCGCGGGATCACCTCGTAATGACTCGTGACCTTGCCGTCATGCAGCAAGGCAACGGAGCAAGCTTCAGTCGCGGTGTCCAGGGCCAGCAAGGTGCTCATCGATGTTTCCGTAAAGAGAGTTGGAAAAAGTGCGCCAGTATAAACAACAACGGCCCGCAAGCGGGCCGTTGTAGGTAAAGCAAATCAGCTTTCTCAGCTCAGCGCTTCAAGCACCTTGCCGGTGATCGCTTCGACCGAACCGACGCCTGCGATGTGGCTGTACTTCGGCTTGCCTTGGGCAGCCGATAGTTGCTGGTAGAAATCCACCAGCGGTTTGGTCTGGGAATGGTAGACCGACAGACGATGACGCACGGTTTCTTCAGTGTCGTCTTTACGCTGCACCAGCGCTTCGCCGGTAACGTCGTCCTGGCCCGCGACTTTCGGCGGGTTGTAGACGGTGTGGTAAACGCGGCCGCTGGCTTCGTGTACACGACGACCGGCGATACGCTGGACGATTTCCTCGTCATCAACGGCGATTTCAACCACGTGATCCAGTTCTACACCGGCATCGACCAGGGCTTCAGCCTGGGGAATGGTGCGCGGGAAACCGTCGAACAGGAAGCCGTTGGCGCAATCAGGCTGGGCGATACGATCCTTGACCAGTGCGATGATCAGGTCGTCGGAGACCAGGCCGCCTGCGTCCATGATGCTCTTGGCTTTAATGCCCAGCTCGGTGCCGGCCTTGACGGCAGCACGCAGCATGTCGCCGGTGGAGATCTGTGGAATAGCGAATTTTTCAGTGATGAACTTAGCCTGAGTACCTTTACCGGCCCCGGGAGCTCCCAGCAGAATGACGCGCATCGATGTGCTCCTCAATTTCTTATTTAGATAACGATCGGATTTGCCGCGTGGGGCCAATCTCAAAAATAGGGTCGTGGGCCGCCCAAACGGCCAAAGGCTGATCAAGATACACAGCAGGCCCTGACCACACAAGCCGCCGAAAGTCGGAGCAACCCGTGCCTGTTACGCCCTGGCGAGGAGGCGATCCAAGTCGCAACCCCATAACAAAGTGTCGCGTGACAACCGCAACCGGCCCCCGCGGACCGGTCGCTTGTCGCAGTCAAACCACCTGCAACATCTCGCAAAAAACCTTAGCCGGTATTCCGTAAACCGGCGGCAATCCCCGCCACAGACACCAGCAACGCTTGCTCCACCGGGCTGCCCTGCACCACATCCGGCTGTCGCGAGCGCGCCAGGAGTTCAGCCTGCAATAGATGTAGCGGATCGAGGTAGGTGTTGCGCAAACGGATGAACTCCAGGGTGTCAGGGCTATGTGCCAGCAGCTGCGACTGACCGGTCAAGCCAAGGACCACGGAGCACGCCTGCGACAATAGGTCGCGTAAATGCACCCCCAAAGGTAGCAAATCAGGCGCAACCAATCGCTCGTCGTAGGACTGGGCGATGTCCGCGTCAGCCTTGGCCAGCACCATCTCCAGCATGTCGATGCGCGTGCGGAAGAACGGCCACTGCTCGCGCATCTGCGCCAGCAACTCACCCTCACCGCGCGCCAAGGCGTTGCTCAACGCCGCTTCCCAGCCAAGCCAGGCCGGCAGCATCAGGCGGGTCTGGGTCCAGCCGAAGATCCACGGAATCGCCCGCAGGCTTTCGATCCCGCCGGCACGACGCTTGGCCGGACGGCTGCCGAGCGGCAAGCGCCCCAGTTCCTGCTCGGGGGTGGATTGACGGAAATACTCGACGAACTGCGGATTCTCCCGCACCACAGCGCGATAAGCGCTGACGCCATCGGCCGCCAATTCGTCCATCAGGCCGCGCCATGCCGGTTCCGGCGGTGGCGGCGGCAACAGCGTTGCTTCGAGCACTGCGGCCAGATACAGGTTGAGGTTTTGCTCGGCTATGTCCGGCAGGCCGAATTTGAACCGAATCATTTCCCCTTGCTCGGTGGTACGGAAACGCCCGGCCACCGACCCCGGTGGCTGCGACAGAATCGCCGCGTGCGCCGGGCCACCGCCACGGCCCACGGTGCCGCCGCGACCATGGAACAACAACAGTTCCACTTGTTGCTCGCGGCAGATATCCACCAGGCGCTCCTGCGCCCGGTACTGAGCCCAGGCCGCCGCCGTGGTGCCGGCGTCCTTGGCCGAGTCGGAATAACCGATCATCACTTCCTGCGGGCCCTGCAACCGCGAGCGGTAACCCGGCAACAGCAACAGCTTTTCGATCACCGGGCCGGCGTTATCAAGGTCAGCCAGGGTTTCGAACAGCGGCACGACGCGCATGGGTCGCAGTACGCCAGATTCTTTGAGCAGCAGTTGCACGGCGAGCACGTCCGACGCGGCACCCGCCATGGAGATCACATACGAGCCGAGCGACGCCGCCGGCGCCGCGGCGATTTCGCGACACGTCGCCAGGACTTCGGCGGTGTCAGCCGAAGGTTTGAAATAGGCCGGCAGGAGTGGCCGACGATTGTTCAGCTCGCCCATCAGGAAGCTGATGCGCGCGTCCTCGTCCCAGTCTTCATAGCGACCGAGCCCGAGGTAGTCGGTGATTTCGGTCATCGCCGACGCATGCCGCGACGAGTCCTGGCGCACGTCGAGTCGCACCAGGAACAGGCCGAACGTCACCGCCCGACGCAGGCAATCGAGCAACGGGCCGTCAGCGATCACGCCCATGCCGCATTCATGCAGCGACTGATAGCACAGCTCAAGCGGGTCCAGCAGCTCGCGGTTGCTCTGCAGCACATCGGCCGGTGCCGGGATGCTCGCAGTCAGGGATGCCTGCGCCCAGTTACGGGTCGCGCGCAGACGCTCACGCAGCTGTTTGAGCAGTGCACGGTAAGGTTCGGCGCTGTCCCCGACCTTGGCCCGCAACGCGGTGCTGGCCTGCTGCATCGACAACTCGGCGGCCAGATGATCGACATCACGCAAGTACAAATCAGCCGCCATCCAGCGCGCCAGCAACAAGACCTCACGGGTCACCTCGGCGGTGACGTTCGGGTTGCCATCACGGTCGCCGCCCATCCACGAGGCGAAGCGAATCGGCGCCGCCTCCAGCGGCAAGCGCAGACCAGTGGCCGTGTGCAGGGCCTGATCGGCCTTGCGCAGGTAGTTGGGAATCGCCTGCCACAGCGAATGCTCGATCACCGCAAAGCCCCACTTGGCTTCATCGACCGGGGTTGGTCGGGTGCGGCGGATTTCTTCGGTGTGCCAGGCTTCGGCGATCAGGCGCTGCAAGGTCGATTTGATCTGCTCGCGCTCGGCACCGGTCAGGTCGCGGTGATCCTGCGCCGCCAGTTGTGCGGCGATGGCGTCGTATTTCTGGATCAAGGTCCGGCGGGCGACTTCAGTCGGGTGCGCCGTCAGCACCAGCTCGATTTCCAACCGTCCCAATTGCCGCGCCAGCGCGTCGCTGCCATGCCCTTCAGCCCGCAGGCGGGCGAGCAGTTCGGGCAGCACCCGCGCCTCGAACGGTGCCGGTTGGGACTCTTCGCGGCGGTGAATCAACTGATATTGCTCGGCGATGTTCGCCAGGTTCAGGAACTGGTTGAACGCTCGCGCCACTGGCAGCAGTTCATCTTCAGTCAACTGGTTGAGACTGGCGCGCAGTTCAGCGTCCGTCGAGCCACGACGGTCCGCCTTGGCACCCTTGCGGATCAGCTCGATCTTGTCGAGAAAGCCATCCCCGTACTGCTCACGAATGGTGTTGCCCAACAACTCACCCAGCAGGTGAACATCCTCGCGCAAGCGTGCATCGATATCAGTCATCAGCAGTTCTCCAGCGAATGGCGGTCGACTCCAAGAGTGCCGTCCACAGCGGGTTCTTACAAGTCAGACGACAAATCGACGGTAAACCCCGAAGGTTGGGGCTAGTCTGAAGAATAAGCCGTACAAAGGCTTGCCACCGGCCACGGCCGGACACTCATCTCCCCTGCCACCAGCAGGTGCCTATTGAGGTCATTATGAAAATCCGTGAGCTAGCCCAGCATTGGGAAGAAACCGCCAAAGGCCGTTTGACCAAGACCGGCTACACCATTCACCTGGACGTCGAAGCCGCGGCGCGGTTGGCGGCGCTTACCGAGATGTACCCCAAACGCCACCCCGAAGAACTGCTGGGCGAACTGATCGGGGCCGCCCTGGAAGAGCTCGAAGCGAGTTTCCCCTACATCAAGGGTCAGCATGTGGTCGCAACCGATGAGGAAGGCGACCCACTCTATGAAGACGTTGGCCCGACACCGCGTTTTCTCGAATTGTCGCGGCGCCATTTGCACGATTTATCGGCGCAGAACGGCAAGCAAAAACACTGACGTGCCGGCAACGCAAAAGCCCCGCCTGAGGTGATCAGGCGAGGCTTTTGTGTACAGGTATGCTCTTGCCACTCGTCGCCACCTGTTATTTCTGACAGTAGGCAGCTTCCAGCATCGCAAGTAAAAGTGAGTTCCAAGCCAGAATCACGGGCATCAAGGAGCATCACCATGCGAATGCTGACGGTTTTTTTGCTGCTCTGCGCAGCGCTGATCCAGGGAGGGTGCACACAGTCGACCCATGACTCGAAAGTCGGCGTCTCGACCAGCGGCGAGTCCGTGTATAACCATCTCGACCCTGAGACCATTCTCACCAATGCCCCCCTGCCCGTTCCAGGCGTCAACCAACGACCGGTCGTGGGTACAAAAAGGGTGTTGCTGGTGGTCGGCCAATGGACCGGCACCCCTGCGCTGAACAAAGACCTGCTGTGGTCGCAGAGCCTTTCTCCCGAGGAAAAATCCTCCTTGCGCAGTTACATCAGAGATGTTTCAAGCGGGAAACTCACTCTGGAAGGCAAAATGATCACCGCTGACTTCGGTGCAAAACCGGCCATTTGTAACACTCGCGACGCCGTCAAAGGTCCAGCCGAAACCGCCGCCAGGGCTCAAGGCCTGAATCCCGACGACTATGATTATCTGTTCATCGCGGCCCCTTGCGAAAAAGGTACCGGGAGTGCCGACGCTCCTGGCCGAGTGCTGGCGATCTACAACCAGCCGGAGAGCTCGCATCTCTGGATTCGCCTGTTCGGCAATAACCTGGGGTTTATCAGTGGGCCGACCTACTCCGGCTGCCCTCTGAACGGCAATGTCATCACGGCGCCCGGCTCATGCAACATCATCTTCTATCCCGACTACGGGAATCCCGTCTCAGGTGGCAAGGCAGTGCTGTATCCCACGCACTACCGCTGGTATGCAGGTTGGTTGAGTCAGTCCCAGGTAACGCACATCAAGACGTCAGGCATCTACCGCCTCGTCCTCAGAAACAGTTATTTGATTGATCGCCCGACAACAGGCCCAAACCAGCCATCGCAGCTAGCGCTGGAAGTCCGTCAGCGTAGTTTTCCCCCCTTCGACAGTCTGTTTCCAGACAACTATGCGAATGGTGTCTGGGCGCGCTACACCAACATGGGTGCCTACGTTCAGGACAGACAACTTGATGGCACTCCCGAAACGACTTCAACACAGGATGCAACCTTGAAATCAGGCAGAACGCTGAGGGATGACGCCGCAGGCATTACCGTGCATATCTGCGCAGTTGAGCCGCTAGGATCCTATGCGGCCATTTCTGTCGGCCTCAACGGGGAAACGCCAGCGGCGTGTTCCTCCCTGCAAAAGCCAACCATCACAACACCAAAAAATGGAGACACTATCAGCGCTGATACGCTCTTCAGTGGAACCGCGCTCCGCGGCACAACACTCACCATGACATTGCTCAGATATACGCCCACGTTCGCCATGTGGACAATCCCTGTCACTATGGATAACGCAGGCAACTGGACAACACGAGCACTGGGAGTAACGCCGGGCTCAGGAAACAAAGTAAGGATGCATCAAAACTACGGCGGCATTATTAACTCTTCAGAGCAGATTGAATTCAGGGTCAAACCCGACACATCCACCGCCAACCGATAGGCCGTCGAACATCGGACCAAAGCCCAGTACCGGTTCTGACCTGACAAATACGTTGACCATCTCCAATAAAAAAACCCCGGTTCCTGCCAGGAAACCGGGGCTTTTTTTATCTATCCGATCTAAACCGTCACTGCTCCAGCTGCGGCGTTTCCTGCCCCATGCAACGCACGGCTTTTTTCTTGTTGTTGACCAGCACACCCGTCAGGCCTTTCTGTTCGGTGTCGAACAGCACCAGCACGCCATCGACACACTGGGCGACTTGCGCGGCCGGCTCCAGGGAGACTTTGTAGTCTTCACCCGGCACGGTCTTGAGCATGGTGAAATCGTTCAGCAGCAGTGCGTCTTCCGGTTTGGCGAAGTGCAGGTAGCCGTAGTACCACAAGGCCCCGACCGTGCCGAGGATGCTGCAGATACCGGTGATGATCAGTGGGATGGCGTTACGTTCTTCACTCATTGCGGACTCTCTGGAGGTTCAACTTCTGAATTCGGGGGTGCCGGGTAATTGGGCGTTTCGCCCAGGCGGCGCAGACCGTTGAAGTGCTGCGGGTCATCGAGGTAACGCAGCATGACGGTGCGCCAGATCGGGACGCTGAAGGTCTGCACATGCCCGCCTCGGGTCAATTGCAGAACCCTGGGCGCGGGCGCAGCTTGATACAGTCGGATGCCATTGGAAAGAGGCACGAGCGGATCGTCGATACTGTGGAAGATCAATTTTGGTACGCCATTGAGCTGCGGCATGGCGTAGATCGCGCTGTCGGCGTCCGGCACCAGCCAGGACAACGGCACCTGAAACGGCCAGGTCATCCACGACGAACTCAGTGCAAACCGCCCGACATCCCGGTAACTGGCCGGTACGCTGTCGAGGACCAGCGCCTTGAGCCGGGGCTGACGCTCGGGGTGTTCAGCCAGATAATGCACGACCAGCGCACCGCCAAGGCTCTGGCCCAGGACGATCAACGGTTTGCCCTGGACTTCTGGCGCCCGGTCCAGCCATTTGAATGCAGCGTCGATGTCCTGATAGATCGCCGGAAGGCCGGGTTTACCCTGCGACAGCCCATAACCGCGATAGTCCACCAATAGCACCTGGTAACCCTGCTTCGGCAGCCACCAACTGGCCCCCAGATGCCCGGCGAGGTTTCCACCATTGCCGTGCAAGTGCAGCACTGTGCCCTTGACCGCTACGCCTTTTTTGGCCGGCAGCCACCAACCATTGAGTTTCACGCCGTCAGCAGTGGTCAAGGTGACGTCACGGTATTCAAGCCCGGCTTTTTGCGGGGTGAACGGCAGACCGGGATCGGGGTAGAACAGCAAGGAGCTGCAACCGCCGAGGGTCAGGAGAAGGCAAAGGATGCCGAGGATTTTCATCCGTTGAAACCCGCAATGAAGGTGAAGAATTGCGCTGCCATTCAGATCACCAGGATCGCGGTCTGCGGCTGCTCGCAGGGAATTGCATTCCAGCGTAGCTGCCGCCGCGGGCTCCGATTATTTGCGTTCGGTTTTCCGAACGCGACCCGTCAGTCGATTCGGTTAACCGGATTATCGAGTCCTGAATCCAACCCTATAAATATTAAATATATTTTTAAAATCAATAAGTTAACTGATTAATTTCGGACTGGCACGACTCATGCTCTACAACTTGGGAGGAATGTCTGATGTGCCAACACTTCAGGAGCCGTCAAGGCATTCCGCAGTACAAAAGGGCCGATAAACCGGCTCCATATAAAAACAATGTAGAGGAAAATTTGATGCGCATCGTTCCCCATATCCTGGGCGCAGCCATTGCGGCCGCTCTGATCAGCACGCCAGTTTTCGCCGCCGAACTCACCGGCACCCTGAAAAAGATCAAAGAGTCCGGCACCATTACCCTGGGGCATCGCGACGCTTCTATTCCGTTTTCCTACATTGCAGATGCTTCCGGTGTACCGGTCGGCTACTCCCACGATATTCAGCTGAAAATCGTCGAAGCCATCAAGAAAGACCTGGATATGCCAGACCTGAAGGTCAAGTACAACCTGGTCACCTCGCAAACCCGTATTCCACTGGTTCAAAACGGCACTGTAGACGTCGAGTGCGGTTCCACCACCAACAACACCGAGCGTCAGCAACAAGTTGATTTCTCCGTTGGCATCTTCGAAATCGGCACCAAGCTGCTGTCGAAAAAAGACTCGACCTACAAAGACTTCGCCGACCTCAAGGGCAAGAACGTCGTGACCACCGCCGGCACCACGTCCGAGCGCATTCTGAAGTCGATGAACGCCGACAAGCAGATGGGCATGAACGTCATCTCCGCCAAAGACCATGGCGAATCCTTCCAGATGCTGGAATCGGGCCGTGCTGTCGCCTTCATGATGGACGACGCCTTGCTGGCCGGTGAAATGGCCAAGGCCAAGAATCCGAATGACTGGGCCGTGACCGGTACTGCCCAGTCCTATGAAATCTACGGCTGCATGGTCCGCAAGGGCGACGCGCCGTTCAAGAAGGCTGTAGACGACGCCATCGTCGCGACCTACAAGTCCGGCGATATCAACAAGATCTACGCAAAGTGGTTCACTCAGCCAATCCCGCCAAAAAACCTGAACCTGATGTTCCCGATGAGCGACGAGCTCAAGGCCCTGATCGCCAACCCGACCGACAAAGCGGCTGAAGAAAAGAAATCCTGATTTCTGACTGACCCACCTCCTGACAGGGCCTGTGCCCTTTCAGGAGGCTGTCACTACCTGCTGGCACCTTCTGGAAACACTCGAACCGGTGGTTGTCGAGCCGATCGCGTGTGCCTGATCGTCGAGATCAGAGGGAACGGAGTTTCCCCAGGCGGGCACTTGTACATCGATTGATCTGAGGGGAGACCCTAATGAATTACAACTGGGATTGGGGCGTGTTCTTCAAGTCCACCGGCGTGGGCAGCGAGACCTATCTCGACTGGTTCATCACGGGATTGGGCTGGACCATCGCCATCGCTATCGTGGCCTGGATCATCGCCTTGATGCTGGGCTCGGTGCTCGGCGTCATGCGTACCGTGCCGAATCGCCTGGTATCGGGCATCGCCACCTGCTATGTGGAACTCTTTCGTAACGTACCGCTGCTGGTTCAGCTGTTCATCTGGTACTTCCTGGTGCCCGACCTGTTGCCGCAAAACCTGCAGGACTGGTACAAGCAGGACCTGAATCCGACCACCTCGGCCTACCTGAGCGTCGTCGTGTGCCTGGGCCTGTTCACCGCCGCCCGAGTGTGCGAGCAAGTGCGCACGGGTATCCAGGCGCTGCCGCGTGGCCAGGAATCGGCCGCCCGCGCCATGGGCTTCAAGCTGCCGCAAATCTACTGGAATGTGCTGCTGCCCCAAGCCTACCGGATCGTCATTCCGCCGCTGACCTCGGAATTTCTCAACGTCTTCAAGAACTCCTCCGTCGCCTCCTTGATCGGCCTGATGGAGCTGCTCGCACAGACCAAACAGACCGCGGAGTTCTCCGCCAACCTGTTCGAAGCCTTCACCCTGGCGACCCTGATCTACTTCACCCTGAACATGAGCCTGATGCTGCTGATGCGTATGGTCGAGAAGAAAGTTGCGGTGCCCGGCCTGATTTCCGTGGGGGGTAAATAATGGATCTCGATTTCAGTGGCGTCGTCCAGGCCGTCCCCGGCATGTGGAACGGCATGGTCATGACCCTGCAACTGACGGCACTCGGCGTCGTCGGCGGGATCATCCTCGGCACTCTCCTGGCGCTGATGCGCCTGTCCCCCAGCAAGCTGCTGTCGAACATTGCCGGCGCTTACGTGAATTACTTCCGCTCGATCCCGCTGCTGCTGGTGATCACCTGGTTCTACCTGGCGGTACCGTTCGTGCTGCGCTGGATCACCGGCGAGGACACGCCGATCGGTGCGTTCACCTCGTGCATCGTGGCTTTCATGATGTTCGAAGCGGCGTACTTCTGCGAAATCGTCCGGGCCGGCGTGCAGTCGATTCCCAAGGGACAGATGGGTGCAGCCAAGGCGTTGGGCATGGGCTACGGCCAGATGATGCGCCTGATCATCCTGCCGCAAGCGTTTCGCAAGATGACCCCGCTGTTGCTGCAACAAAGCATCATCCTGTTTCAGGACACCTCGCTGGTCTACACGGTCGGCCTGGTGGACTTCCTCAATGCTACGCGGGCCAGTGGCGACATCATCGGCCGCGCCAATGAGTTCCTGATCATCGCAGGTCTCGTGTACTTCACAATCAGCTTTGCCGCCTCACGGCTGGTCAAGCGTCTGCAAAAAAGGTTTGCCGTATGATTTCTATCAAGAATGTCAACAAGTGGTATGGCGACTTCCAGGTACTGACTGATTGCAGCACCGAGGTCAAAAAAGGCGAAGTGATTGTGGTGTGCGGGCCGTCCGGCTCCGGTAAATCCACCCTGATCAAATGCGTCAACGCCCTGGAACCGTTCCAGAAAGGCGACGTGGTGGTCGATGGCACCTCCATCGCCGACCCGAAGACCGACCTGCCGAAACTGCGCTCGCGCGTTGGCATGGTGTTCCAGCATTTCGAACTGTTCCCGCACCTGAGCATCACCGAAAACCTGACCATCGCGCAGATCAAGGTGTTGGGCCGCAGCAAGGAAGAGGCCACCAAAAAGGGCCTGCAACTGCTTGAGCGCGTCGGCCTTTCGGCTCACGCCCACAAGCACCCGGGCCAGCTCTCCGGTGGTCAGCAACAGCGTGTGGCGATTGCCCGTGCACTGGCGATGGACCCGATTGTCATGCTGTTCGACGAACCGACCTCGGCGCTCGACCCGGAAATGGTCAATGAAGTGCTCGACGTGATGGTGCAACTGGCCAACGAAGGCATGACCATGATGTGTGTAACCCACGAAATGGGCTTCGCCCGTAAAGTGGCAGACCGGGTGATCTTCATGGATCAGGGCAAAATCATCGAAGACTGCAAGAAGGAAGAGTTCTTCGGCGACATCAACGCCCGCTCCGACCGTGCGCAGCACTTCCTCGACAAGATTCTGCAGCACTAAAAAACCGGGATCGGGTACAAGCTCAATACCACCGCCGCCCCAATGTGGGAGCGAGCTTGCTCGCGATGACTGCCTACCAGTCAATGTGATGTCGACTGTTAGTCCCCTATCGCGAGCAGGCTCGCTCCCACAGGGGTGGGTGGTGGTCTGGAGATTTGTGTTGTGGTTGACCCAAGGCATCTGTGATGAAATGCGACTCCACTCTCTATCGCGCAGCGCCGCCATCACTTGCCGTGAAACCCCGTCTGATTCGCCAACTGTTCCTGCCACCGCTGGTCATCTTGCTGATGGTCGGGCTGGGTTACGTCGGCTTCTGGGTCAGCGAGCACTACGGCATTCGCAGCCTCAGCGAGAACGGCCAGCGTCAGCTGGAACTGCACGCTCGCGCGGTCGAAAGCGAGATCAACAAATACACCTACCTGCCCAGCCTGCTGGAACTTGAATCGAGTGTTTCAGATCTGCTGGCCGACCCTACGCCCGAGCACCGGCAAGCGGTCAACAATTACCTCGAAGGCCTGAACCGGCGCAGCCGCAGTCGGGCAATCTACGTGATGGACACCACCGGTCGGGTACTGGCCACCAGTAACTGGCGCGATGTCGACAGCTACCTCGGCGAAGACCTGTCCTTCCGTGCGTATTTCCAGAATGCCGTACGCGGTCAGCCCGGTCGTTTCTACGGCATCGGCAGCACCAACGGCGAGCCCGGCTACTACCTGGCCCATGGCCTGGAAGAGCAAGGCAAGATCATCGGCGTCGCAGTGGTCAAAGTCCGCCTCGAAGCCATGGAAGAACGCTGGCAGCGTGCACGCCTGGAAGCCTTCGTCAGCGACGAGAATGGCATCATCATTCTGTCCAGCGACCCGGCGCGGCGGCTCAAATCGGTTCGCCCGCTCAGCGACGACACCAAGGAACGCCTGGCCCGCAGCCTGCAATATTACTGGTACCCACTCAACGAACTGGAACCCCTGGCCCGCGAGCGGCTGTCCGAAGGCGTGGAGAAAATCACCTTCCCGGCCAACGCCGAGCTGGTCTCCGATGAACAGGAAATCAGTTACCTGTCGCAGACCCGCGCCTTGAGCGATACACCGTGGAATTTCACCCTGCTCACACCGCTCGGGGATTTGCGTCGGGAAGCGATCAACCAGGGCATCCTGGTCGCGGTGGCCTTCGCGCTGGTGGCGTTCCTGCTGATTGCCTGGAACGAACGGCGCAAAGTCATCGCCACCCGCCTCGCCGCCCGTGAAGCGCTGCAAGAAGCCAACAATCAGCTCGAACGCAGGATTACCGAACGTACCACCGACCTGCGGGCCAGCAACGAGCGCCTGAAAAGCCAGATCCGCGAACGTCGCCAGGCCGAAGAAACGTTGCGCCGGGCTCAGGACGAACTGGTACAGGCCGGCAAACTGGCGGCCATCGGCCAGATGTCCACCAGCATTGCCCACGAATTGAATCAGCCGCTGGCCGCGTTGCGTACCTTGTCCGGCAATACCGTGCGCTTTCTCGAGCGCGGTCAGCTGGGCATCGCCAGTGCCAACCTGAAAACCATCAACGATCTGATCGACCGCATGGGCCGGATTACCGCCAGCCTGCGCTCCTTTGCCCGGCGCGGCGACGATCAGGGCCAGGCCAGCCTCGGTAAAGCGGTAGATGCCGCCTTGCAGTTGCTCGGCGCACGCCTTGAAAGCGCTCGTTTGCTGTTGCACCGCGAGTTCAGCGACGTGCAAGTACAGATCGACCAGACCCGCCTGGAACAGATCCTGGTCAACCTGATCGGCAACGCGCTGGATGCCATGCAAGCACAGCCATTACCCGAACTATGGCTGGAAGGTGAGTTTGTCGACGGCAAATACCGCTTGCGCGTCCGCGATAACGGCCAAGGTATCGACACCGAAGCCCGCAAGCATTTGTTCGAGCCTTTCTTTACCACCAAACCCGGCGAACAGGGCCTGGGTCTTGGCCTGACCCTGTCGGCAAGTCTGGCGGCCGCCACCGGCGGTCACCTCGGCGTCGAGCACCCGGTCAGCGGTGGTACCGCTTTCGTCCTCAGCTTACCGTTGGTAAGCCCCCTTCCCGCCGAGCCGATATGAACAACGATCTTAGTGTGCTGATCGTCGAAGACGATCCCCATGTCCTGCTCGGTTGCCAGCAGGCGCTGGCCCTGGAAGACATCCCCTGCGAAGGCGTTGGCAGCGCTGAAGAGGCCCTGGCGCGGGTCGGCGACGACTTTGCCGGGATCGTCATCAGCGACATTCGTCTGCCGGGCATCGATGGCCTGGAACTGCTGAACCGCCTCAAGGCCCGCGATCGCAGCCTGCCGGTAGTGCTGATTACCGGCCATGGCGACATCTCGATGGCGGTTGGCGCGATGCAAAAAGGCGCCTACGACTTCATGGAGAAACCGTTCTCCCCCGAACGCCTGGTCGACGTCGCACGCCGCGCCCTGGAGCAACGCAGCCTCGCCCGCGAAGTGACCTCGCTGCGCCGGCAACTGGCCGAGCGTGATTCCCTTGAGGGCCGGATCATCGGGCGCTCGCCCGCCATGCAGCACCTGCGCGAGCTGATCGCCAACGTCGCCGATACCTCGGCCAACGTGTTGATCGAAGGCGAGACCGGCACCGGTAAAGAACTGGTCGCGCGTTGCCTGCACGACTTCAGCCGCCGTCAGTCGCAGCAATTCGTCGCGCTGAACTGCGGCGGCCTGCCGGAAAACCTGTTCGAAAGCGAAATCTTCGGTCACGAAGCGAATGCCTTTACCGGCGCCGGAAAACGCCGGATCGGCAAGATCGAACACGCCCACGGCGGCACGTTGTTCCTCGATGAAGTGGAAAGCATGCCGCTGCCGCTGCAAATCAAATTGCTGCGGGTATTGCAGGAGCGCACGCTGGAGCGGCTCGGCTCGAACCAGAGCGTTGCGGTCGACTGCCGGGTGATCGCGGCAACCAAGTCCGACCTCGACGACTTGAGCCGCGCCGGTCAGTTTCGCAGCGACCTGTATTACCGCTTGAACGTAGTGACGCTGGAACTGCCACCGTTGCGTGAGCGTCGCGAAGACATCCTGCAATTGTTCGAACACTTCTTGCAGCAATCGTCCCTGCGCTTTGACCGTGCGCTGCCTGAACTGGACAACCAGACCCTGTCGAGCCTGATGAGCCACGACTGGCCCGGCAACGTGCGCGAACTGCGCAACGTCGCCGAGCGATTTGCCCTGGGTTTGCCGGCCTTCAAGAAATCCGGCAGCGGTGGCGCCGCCCAAGGCCTGGCGTTCTCCGAAGCGGTGGAAGCCTTCGAACGCAACCTGCTCAACGATGCCTTGCAGCGCAGCGGCGGCAACCTGACCCAGGCCAGCCTGGAACTGGGCATGGCCAAGACCACGCTGTTCGACAAAGTCAAAAAATACGGCCTGAGCCACTAACCCACTGCGAGAGTCCCCGTGGATCTACTGTTGAAAGCTACACTGGGCGCCGCGGTGGTGGTGATCCTCGCCTTCCTCGCCAAAACCAGAAACTATTACATCGCAGGCCTGGTGCCGCTGTTTCCGACCTTTGCCCTGATTGCCCATTACATCGTCGGCAAGGGCCGCTCGCTGGACGATCTGAAGACCACCATCGTGTTTGGCATGTGGTCGATCATTCCGTACTTCGTTTATCTGGCAACCTTGTACGTGATGGTCGATCGCCTTCGCCTGGAGGCCTCGCTGGCGGTGGCTGCGCTTGCGTGGCTGATGGCGGCAACGGTGTTGGTTTCCGTTTGGGTCCGCGTTCACGCCTGACCACAACCCCCTGTGGCGAGGGAGCTTGCTCCCGCTGGGCAGCGAAGCGGCCCCCAATACGGCTGGCAGGGTATGTCTGACGAAATGTGGTTGCAGATTTTACGACTGCTGCGCCCGAGCGCGGACCGGCCGGCGGGAGCAAGCTCCCTCGCCACAATGGAACAGCGTTCCGATCGTGGCTGGCCCGTCCCTTGCATTTACCCGTTAAAGCCCGCCTGGCCTGCGTTGGCGATTGTTCACGCCGGCTTTGGAGGGGCGCTGCCATGGGTAAAAATACGTTTTGAATATCTTGGACCTCGACCATAGCCTGACAGCCCAGGCGCCGATTGCCCGCCTGCTGGAAAGCGGGCGCGCGAAACGTCTGGACCTGCTCGATCTGGGCCCCAAACTGCGTTTGTGGTCCAGCGAGAAAAACTATCGACGCTTTTCCGAACGCCTGCGCGAACGGCCCCGCCATACGGGGCCGCAGCCGGAAATCTTCTTTATAGGTTCCGGTGACTACCACCACCTGACTCCGGCTTTTCTCGCCGAGATTACCGAGCCGGTCAGCCTGATTCATTTCGACAACCATCCCGACTGGGTGCGTTTCGCGCCGCGTCGGCATTGCGGTTCATGGGTCAACCGGGCACTGAAGCTGCCGAACATCAAACGCATCGTCACCCTCGGACCGTGCAGCGATGACCTGCATAACCCGCAACTGCGTGGCGGCAACCTCGGCGCGCTGAAGCGTGGCGACTTGCAGCTGTTCCCCTGGCAGCACCCGCCGTCCCAGGTCTGGGGTTTCATCGGCGATGGTGCCGGGCATCAACAGCGGGAAAACCTGCTGCACTGGCGTAACCTGGCCGACCTCGACTGGCCGGTGTTTCTCCAGCAACTGATCGAGAGCCTGCCGACCGAAGCGGTGTGGATCACCATCGACAAGGATGTGCTGGCCAGTGAAGACGCCGCGACCAACTGGGATCAGGGTGGCATGCGGCTGACGCACTTGCTGCAAGCCCTGCGGATGTTGGCCGCGAGCAAGCGAATCCTCGGCATCGATGTCTGCGGCGAGTTCGCCCAACCAGCCTTCAGCAACGCGCTCAAGCGTTGGGAAGCCAAATCCGACCAGCCGTCCCCCGAGCGCTGGAGCGAAGACGATCTGCTGCGAAATGCGGCAACCAACCAGGCGCTGATCAGCCTGTTCGAGGAGTTATTCCCGTGACCTTGACCGTGGTGTTACTGGTAGCGTTTTCGATTGTTCTGGACGTCATCGGCCAGCTTTGTTTCAAGCTGGGCCTGGACCGTTTACCGGAGCTCGAAGGCGGCTTTCGACTGAATGCATTCTGGGGCCAGGTGTTCAACGCGCCGTTGCTCTGGTGCGGGATCGGCGCCTACGCCATCGAGTTCTTTGTCTGGCTCGAAGCCCTGTCCCGCGCGCCGCTGAGCCTGTTGTTCCCATCCGCGGCATTGGCTTATTGCGGCGTGGTACTGGCGGGCAAAGTGGTGCTCGGTGAAACCGTCAGCCGCCGGCGCTGGCTGGGCACCGTGGTGATTACGGCGGGCGTGATGCTCGTGTGTGTCGCCCATGTCTGACGCTCAATCGATGATGGAAAGGAACAGCACTATGGGTTGGTTGCACGGACGTCTGGGCACTGTGGTGCTCTGGATGCTGCTGATCGGTTTTGAAAGTGGCGGTCAGATCGCCACCAAAGTCGGTGGCGATCAACTGGGGCAGATGGACTTCAACCTGCAATGGCTGGCCGCCGTGGCCGGTAATCCTGGGGTGCTGACGGCCATCGCCTGCTACATCGGGGCGTTTTTCGTCTGGATGTTGATCCTGCGGCGCAGCAGCCTGTCGCTGGCGTTTCCACTGAGTTCACTGGTGTTTGTCGGCGTGCTGCTCGGCTCGTGGCTCGGCCTCGGCGAACATATCAGCCTGCTGCACTGGCTGGGCGTGGCAGTGATCATGGGCGGGATAGCGTTGCTGGCAGAAGGCGAAGAGGCCTAAGAACAACGCATTTCCCTGTGGTGAGGGGCTCACCCTATTCAGGCTTAGCACACTCCCTGTAGCAGCTGGCGAAGCCTGCGTTCGGCCGCTTCGCGGCCGAACGCAGGCTTCGCCAGCTGCTACGGATCGTGTCGCGGCTTAACTTACCCCTTCGCCACAAAAGTGCTTTTGGGTCAGCCTTTGCGGTGGGCCGTCAGAAAGCCCAGTCCGTGGGACACCGGGATCACCTTCACCCCTGCCGCACGTTGCTGCTCGGCAATTTCGCGGTGGAACGCCTTGACCTGGGTCCAGTGCATTTTCGGCCGGTAATGGTGCTCGGCGTGATAGCCATTGTTCATCCAGATCAGGTTGTAAAGCACGCTGTAGCTGCTCACGCCCCAGGCGATCGGCAAGTCCGGATTGCCGCCAAAATGCTCGTAATACCCATTGAGCGACGACAGTGCCTGGCCCAGATACCAGAACGGCAGCAACAGCAACACCGCATGCCAGTCATAGAACGCCAGCGCCACATACACCGCCACCGTCACATAGATCTCGACCTTGACCCAGCGCGCATCGCTCGGCCGCTTGCGCTGCATTTCTTCGTAGAACGGCTTGGGATCATCGCGGAAAAAGCTGAGAAAGGTGTACGACCAGGGGTTCTCGGGTTGCCCATCCTTGCCACGCAGGTAGATCGACAGCGGATCGACGGTTTTTCCGTGCGCATCCGGCAAGTCTGAATTACCACGGTGATGGCGATTGTGGATGTCGCGGTAGAGCGTCTGCGAGAAACCGATGGTGACCGACAACAACAGATCGAATGCCCGATTCATCCAGCCAAGGGTGAAGTACGGGTTGTGGATCTGGTTGTGGGAAATGCTGTTGATGCTCCACGACAGGCTCACGGCATAGACCAGCGCCAGCGGCACAATGGCCCACCACGACAGGTCATGGAAGGCCAGCACCAACCACAGGACAAACGCCAGATGAGCCACACCCAGCGCAATCGGGACCAGGTCCCACAGCGAATAGGCAAGGAAACGATACACGGGACGAGCCATGAAGCACTCCTGAGAAATTGAGTTCTCCATAACTATTGCAAACGGCAGACCAAACTTACCTGTAGCAGCTGTCGAAGGCTGCTACAGGGGATGGTCAATTGAATTTGTAGCTGATCGCCGCCTGTACTTCGCCCTGGTTCACGCGGCCTTCTTGTTTGACGATAGTGCTGTCCGCCGCGGAATTGGTCAGGTGCTTCCAGGTGGCACTGGTCACCAGCGACCACTTTGCGGCCAGCGGGAACTCGAAGTTCTGGGTCAACGCCACATTCTGCATGCCGCCACTGGCCTTGTACGGACGAAATTCCGAATCCCGGGCGTCTTTCGCGGAAACACCAAAGAACGTCTGAGTCTGCTGGCGATCGGCAAAACTGGCGCTCAATTCGCTACTGCCAATGATCCCCAGCCCCAGTGGATACCCCACTTCCCCGCCCACCCGACCGAGCACACCACCCTGGCCGCGATTAGCCCCCACGGTATGGCCGACGAAAGCGAAAATGCGCCAGAAATCAGCCGGGCTGTACTGAACGAAACCACCGGCCTCGCCCATGGCCGACACATTGTGCAGGCCCCGCAGCGTGCCATTGGAGTTGCGGCCCGGAATGTAGTTGATAAACGGCCCGGCACTGAAACCATTGGCTTTCAAGGCGCTCCAGGTCAAACCGTCGTCGGTGCTGAGGCTGACATCGCCCCAGTCCAGATCGAAGTAAGGCACCGGCACGGTTTCATAGCGGCTACCCGTGGGGTCATAAGGCTGATTGCTCATGCCGAGACCGGCCTCGCCGGTTATCCCGGCCGCCTGCGCGGTGGCGCAAAAGCCGCCAAGGCACAGCAGGCTGGCCAGCAGTGCGCAAATTTTCCTGAACATAAAGCAATTCCTTATCAGTACAGGCGCGTATCAACTCCCAGGTCGATTTTGCTGCGCAAGCACTCATGTTGTTTGTAGCAACCTACAAAAATTGTAGCTTCGCGGACATATTTCCCGCACAGCATACCTCAGAGCCCCAGCCTATAGGGTCAGAAACAACTTGGCACAATCCCTGCTCTACCCCGTTGCAAGCGCATCAGCGCGCCCCTGCCCAATAGGTAATGCAGATGATTGATTGGCATATCGTGTGTGATTTCGACGGGACCATCACCCGAACCGACGTCATCGACAGCATTCTCCAACGTTTCGCCGACCCGAGCTGGGAAGCGATCGAGGACGAGTGGCTGAGCGGTGCTATCGGTTCGCGTGAATGCCTCAGCCGCCAGCTTTCGCTGGTCAAGGCAACTCCAGATGAACTGCTCGGGTTCTTCGACAGCGTCGAAATCGATGCCGACTTCCCGGACTTTGTCGACCACGTGGTCGGCCTGGGTGCTTCCATCGAAGTCGTCAGCGACGGTATCGAGCAAGGTATCGCGCGGATTCTGGCGCGCAACTACGTCAGCCTCCTGCCGATCCTCGCCAACCGCCTGCGCCAGGTCGACAACAACAGCTGGCGCATCGACTTCCCGTATTCGAGCGACGCTTGCCGCGCGGCTTCCGGCAACTGCAAATGCAAATCCACACCCAGCAGCAAACGCGTGCTGGTGATTGGTGACGGCCAGTCCGACATGTGCGTGGCGTCCACCGCCGACTTCGTATTTGCCAAGGACCGCCTGGCCGAACATTGCGAACGCAATGGCATCGCCTACGCCCGCTTCGACAGCTTCGCCGAACTTCCGGCCCTGCTGGCCAAACTGCCGGCCGGCAACGCAGCCAACGCCACTGAATTCGCGCTTGAAGCCTCTTCTGAACTCTCGCTACAAAATCAGGAACTCTTCCACCATGTCTGATATCCGAATTGCTACACCAGAAGACCAGATTCTTCTGGAAAAAGAAGCCAAGTATTGCTCGTACGGCGACACCGTTCACTACATCGAACCACCGCGCATTTTCAGCCGTTGCGAAGGCTCGTACGTGTGGGACACCAGCGACCAGGCTTACCTCGACCTGCAAATGTGGTACTCGGCGGTCAACTTCGGTTACGCCAACCCGCGCCTGAACAACGCCCTGAAACAACAGATCGACACCCTGCCGCAAATCGCCAGCCAGTACCTGCACAAAGGCAAGATCGAGCTGTCGGAAATGATCGCGGTCGACGCCAAGAACAAGTTCGGCCTCGACGGCCGCGTGCACTTCAACGTCGGCGGTTCGCAGTCCATCGAAGACTCGTTGAAAGTCGTACGTAACGCCAGCAACGGCAAGAGCCTGATGTTCGCCTTCGAAGGCGGCTACCACGGCCGTACCCTCGGCGCCTCGTCGATCACCTCGAGCTACCGCTACCGTCGTCGCTACGGTCACTTCGGTGAACGCGCCAACTTCATCCCGTTCCCGTACCACTTCCGTGGCCCGAAAGGCATGACCAAGGAAGAATACGGCAGCCACTGCGTGCAGCAGTTCGCCCGCCTGTTCGAAACCGAATACAACGGCGTGTGGGACCCTAAAGTCGGCCAGAGCGAATACGCAGCCTTCTACGTCGAGCCGATCCAGGGCACCGGCGGCTACGTGATTCCGCCGATGAACTTCTACAGCGAACTCAAGCAAGTGCTGGATCAGCACGGCATTCTGATGGTCGTCGACGAAATCCAGATGGGTTTCTGGCGTACCGGCAAGCTGTGGTCGATCGAACACTTCGACGTCAAGCCGGACGTAATCGTCTTCGGTAAGGCGCTGACCAACGGCCTCAACCCACTGGGCGGCATCTGGGCTCGCGAAGAGCTGATCAACCCTAAGCTCTTCCCGCCAGGTTCGACTCACTCCACCTTCGCTTCCAACCCGCTGGGTACTGCGGTCGGTCTGGAAATGTTCAAGATGACCCACGAAGTCGACTACGGCTCGATGGTCATGGCCAAGGGCAAGTACTTCCTCGAAGGCCTGCAAGAGCTGCAGAAACGCTTCCCGATCATCGGCGACGTCGACGGCCTGGGCCTGGCCCTGCGCTGCGAAATCTGCACCACTGACGGCTTCACCCCGGACAAGGCGACCCTGGACTACATGGTCGAGGAAGGCATGAAGGGCGATATGGTGGTTGACGGTCAGAAACTGGGTCTGATCCTCGACGTGGGCGGCTACTACAAGAACGTGATCACCCTGGCCCCGTCGCTGGAAATCAGCTACGCGGAAATCGACCTGGGCCTGAAACTGCTCGAGCAATTGCTGAACCGGGCCATGAAACGATGAACCAAACAGAGATCGATCTCGGCGAAGGTAGTACCGGTTTCGTTCTCGGCAGTGGCGAGGTCGCGGTGTTGTTGATCCACGGCCTGACCGGCACCCCGACGGAGTTGCGTCGGGTTGCCATTGGCCTGGCCAAATCGGGTTGCACGGTGTACGTGCCAACCCTGGCCGGGCACTGCGGTGACAACGCCGACCTGCAAGCCACCGGCTGGCAGGACTGGTACGAAGGTGTACGCAAGACATTCGTGGGCATTCGCCAGAAGCACGAACAGGTGTTCGTCGGCGGTCTGTCCATGGGCGCGGTCATGTCCATGTACGTCGCGTCCGAGCATCCAGGACAGGTCGCCGGCCTGCTGATGTATTCAACCACCCTGCGCTACGACGGCTGGAGCATCCACAAACTGGCGTTCCTGACGCCTTTGTTGATGAAGATTCCGTTCGGCGTGCACATCTGCAGCTTCGAAGAGAAGCCACCTTATGGCATCAAGAACGAGCGCCTGCGAGCAATCGTCGAACGTCAGATGAAGGACGGCGAAAGCAGCAATGCCGGTCTGTTGACCATGGAAGGCGTCACCGTGCGCGAACTGCACCGGATGAATGCCGTGGTCAAGAAACGCATGCCGTCGATCAAGACGCCGGCCCTGGTGCTGCACTCCATCGAAGACGACATCACCAGCCGCTGGAACGCCGACTACGTCGAACGCCATCTCGGCGGCCCGGTCACCAAGATCCTGCTGGACAACTGCTATCACATGATCACAGTTGACCTGGAATACCGCCGTGTCGTGGACCTGAGCGCGGACTTTGTCCATCAGCTCTCCATAAAGCCCGGCGAGCGTGAAGAGTATCGACAACTGGCGTAGCTTAAGGACAAGACGTGATTACCGCCCAAGCCTTTTCAACTATCGAGGCCATTGAACGCTGCGCCTGGAATGACTGTTTCCCAGGGGAACTGGAGGACTGGGATTATTACCGGGCCGTTGAACAGGCGGGGGTCACCGACTTCCAGTGGCGCTACCTTGCACTCTATGAAGGCAGCACATTGATTGCCGCAGCCGCGGCATTTACCACGCAGTACTCGCTCGACACCACGGTGCAGGGCATCGGCAAACGCATCACGCAACGCTTGCGCCAATGGTTGCCGGGCGTGCTGGATATTCGCTTGTATGCCTTGGGATCACCAGTGACCGAGCAATGCCACGCAAGCACCGCCAGCCACATCACCGAAGACCGACGTCCGGCGCTGCTGCGTCAGTTACTGACGTTGGCTCGTAACGATGCCAACCAGGCGGGTATCGGCCTGTTGGCGGTCAAGGATGCACCCAGCCACGATCAGCAGTGGATTGACGTCTGCCGCGAGGCCGGGCTGCAAACCATGCCTGGTTTACCGAGTGCGGTATTGCCGATCGCGTTCGGCTCACTCGATGCCTACCTCGGCACGCTGGGCAAATCCACCCGCAAGGACTTGCGCCGAAAACTTCGGGCACAAGGCCCGCGAATCGAATGGCGACGCTCGGTCGACGATGTATTACCCCAGATGATGCGTTTGTATGAAGCCACCCTGGCGCGCAGTGATCTGGAGTTCGAACGACTGTCCGCAGCGTATTTCACCAGTATCCTCGAACACCTCGACCAACGTGCCGCGTGCGTACTGTATTGGGTGGGCGAACAACTGGTGGCGTTCAACCTGGTGTTGCTGGACGAACATCGACTGGTGGACAAATTTTTTGCCCACGACCTGGAACAGACCCGTGAGTACAACCTGTACTTCAGAAGCTGGCTGACCAATGTCGACTATTGTATTCAACACAAAATCCCGCTGTATGAGTGCGGCCAGGCCGGTTATGCCAGTAAGCTGCGGCTCGGTTGTAAATTCGAAGGCAATACGCTGTTTTTTCACCACCGCAACGGGTTGCTCAATACAGTATTGAAACTCGTGAAACTGTTTGTCCGACCGGATAAATCCGACCCTGCCATGGCTGCTGCGATAAGCGAAACCTGATGATCAAAGTCCGACGCCGTAAAGCCCTGCCCTTCGCCATCTCCCGCTGGAGCTTGCAACGCAAGCTGGTATTGGCATTCTGGCTGGTCAGTGTGATCCCGACCATGATCGCCGCGGAACTGGCGGCCACCACGCTGTCACAGATCTTCGATAGCAACGTGCGCATCTGGTTGCAGGAGTCGACCAAGATCGTCGAAGACGAGGTCCGGGAAATCCTGCGCGAAAACACGCGGGTCGCCCAGTTGTTGCTGCGCCATATCCGCCCGATCAACGACCGGCTCTCGGCCCGGCAGGACCGCCTCAGCGCCGACATTGCCGAAGCCATGGGCATCGACGTCGTGGCGCTGGTGCGCACCAGCGATCACAAAGTGCTGTTCAGTACCGTGACCGACGACATCGTCCAGCAAATCAACACCGCGCCCAAAGCCGTCCTGCAAACCATACAGGTCACGGGCGCGTCCACCGGCGTCCTGGTCTCGACTTTCCAGACATCCCAGGCTGGGGTCGACTATCAGTTGGTCCTCGCCAACTACCTGGACAGCAGCTTCCTCACCAGCGTGGCCGATGTGCATTCCCTTGACCTGCGGTTGTACCTGGCCAAGGCCGATGACTTCTCGGAAATTTTCGCGACCCAGCGCTTCGAAGATCACCCCATGAAGGTGCCCGAAGACATCGAGCAAATCCTGCGCACCACGAAAAAACCGATCGAACAGTTCACCAAAAACTACAGCGGCATCTATCGGCCAATCCTCAATGACAGCGGTGAACTTCAGGGGGTGATATTCAGCGGCCTGCTGCGCCACAACAGCCTGGTCGGGCTGGTGAACCAGAGCAACCTGTTCATCCTGATTTTCATCCTCAGCTCGGCGCTGTCGCTGGGTGTTGGCTGGCTGATCTCGCAACGCCTGACCCAGCCCCTGCGCGCGCTCTCCAAAGGCGTACGGGCGGTGATCGACGGCGATTATCGTCAGCGAGTGCCGGTCTATGGCAGCGACGAACTGGCCGAACTGAGCAGCACCTTCAACCACATGACCGAACGTCTCGGCGAGTTGCAGCACCTGGAGTCGCAACTGCGCCGCCGCGATCGCTTGCACGCCCTGGGTGAAGTGGCCATGGGCCTGGCCCATGAAATCCGCAACCCGCTGGGCATCATCAAGACCGCGACCCAATTGTTGCACCGTCGCGCCGACCTGCCCGAAACCGACAAACGGCATCTTGAATACGTGGTCAGCGAGGTCACCCGGATCAACGACCTGATCACCGAGTTCCTCGACTTTGCCAAGCCCAACGCGCCCATGCGCTCCACCCAACCGGTGCGACCGCTGATTGATGAGTTGGTCGGGTTCTGCGCCCCGGAACTGGCGACTCACAACATCGACGCCCGAATCGAAGATACCGCCCCTGGCGCGACCATCTATGCCGACGCACGACAGCTCAAACAGGCTTGCCTGAACCTGGTGATCAATGCCATAGACGCAATGCCTGACGGCGGCCGCCTGACCCTGGGCATAACCAGCGACGAGGAATACACCGTCATCAGTGTTTCCGACACCGGCCAGGGCATCGAACCGGACATGCTCGAACGGATTTTTACACCGTTCGTCACCACAAAGGCTTCAGGTACCGGTCTGGGGCTGGCAAAAGTCTTCTCGATCATGGAAAACCATGACGGACGGGTCGAATGCATCAGTGAAAAAGATGCCGGCTCCACATTCAGCCTGTACATTCCGGCCAACGGTGAAGACGACGGCGACGACGAGGACAGTGATGACGCATAACATTCTGGTGGTCGATGACGAGCCCAAGCTTTGCGACTTGTTGGCCTCAGCCCTGAGCCAGAACGACATCCAGGTATTCACCGCCAGCAATGGCCTGCATGCGCTCAAGGTGCTGGAACAGGAAGACATCGACCTGGTGATCAGCGACTGGCGCATGCCCGGCATGGACGGGCCGCAGTTGCTGGCGGAAGTCAAAGTGCGCTATCCGCAGCTGCCGGTGATCGTCATGACGGCCTACAGCACGGTGAAAAATGCCGTGCAGTCGATGCGCAATGGCGCCTTCGACTACATTGCCAAGCCGTTCGACATCGATGAGCTGGACATCACCGTCAACAAGGCCCTGCAATTTCGCGACATCCTCAAAGACAACCAGCGCATGCGCGCCGAGCTTGAAGAACACCAGCAGATCGACAGCCTGGTGGGCGACAGCCCGACCTTCCGTCGAGTGCTGCAAGCAGTGGATTCGGTACGCGAAAGCAATGCGACCATTCTGCTCACCGGCGAAAGCGGTACCGGCAAGGAAATGGTCGCCCGGGCCATCCACAAACATGGCAACCGCGCCGACAAACCTTTCGTCGCCGTGAACTGTGCGGCGATCCCCGAAGGGTTGCTGGAAAGTGAAATGTTCGGCCATCGCAAAGGCGCCTTCACCGGTGCCGTGGCGGACCGGGTCGGACGCTTCATGCAGGCCGACAAGGGCACGCTGTTTCTCGATGAGGTCGGCGACATGCCGCTGGCCTTGCAGGCCAAAATCCTCCGGGCGTTGCAGGAGCGAGTGATCGAGCCGGTAGGCGACCCGCGCGAGCGCAAAGTCGACGTGCGAGTGATCGCCGCCACCAACAAGAACCTGCTGGAAGCGGTGGCCAACAAAGAGTTTCGCGAAGACCTCTACTATCGCCTCAATGTGTTCCCGATCCCCCTGCCCGCCCTGCGTGAACGGGTTGAAGACATTGCGCCATTGGCCCGACACTTCGCTCACACCCTGGGCGCCACCGCCGGCAAACGCATCACCGGTTTCAGTCCGGAAGCCTTGCAGGCCATGGCCAATTATTCATGGCCGGGGAATATCCGCGAACTGCAAAACTGCGTTGAACGCGCCACCATCGTGGCCTCGGGTGCAGTGATCGAGGAAGACGATCTGCCGGCGTACCTGTTTGCCTCAAGACCCACCGTCGACGGTGCCCGCGTGTCCCTCAACGAAGGTACTGGCGTGCCATCGGACCTCGATGCCGCGCTGGTGGAAGTCGAGAAGTCGTACATTCTTGCCGCCCTGCAACAAAGCAATGGCGTACAAGCAGCCGCCGCCCAACTGATCGGCATCTCGGAGCGCAGCTTCTGGTATCGGCTGAAGAAACTCGGGATTCATGTGGACAAAATCGTCCGCTGAAACCGGCCACACCCCCAACCTTGTGGGAGCGAGCCTGCTCGCGATGACGGAGTATCAGCCGACCTCTATGACAGCAGTGTCATCGCCATCGCGAGCAGGCTCGCTCCCACAGGGCTCTTGCCCATTACAAACGCTTTACAACAGATTCGGCGCCTGTACCGGATCGATCTGCGCCCAATGCGAGGTGTCCTCACGATGGGTTTTCAGGTACGGCAACACTGCCGCCAGTAACGGCGCCTTGAACGCTTCCTGAAAACGATGGGCCAGCCCCGGAATCAGCTTCAACTGACTGCCCTGGATATGCGCCGCCAGGTGAATGCCATGCATCACCGGCAACAGCGGATCAGCGGTGCCGTGCACCACCAGCGTCGGCACCCGCAGCTGGTTGAGCAACGCCACCCGGCTCGGCTCGGCGAGGATCGCCATGATCTGGCGTTTCACGCCTTCTGGATTGAACGCCCGGTCGTACGCCACCGCCGCCTGATGCAACAGCGCCTGACGATCATCACTCACCTGCGGACTGCCCAGCGCGGCCAGCAGATCGGCCTGTTGCTCCAGAGCCACCTCACGGTTCGGCGCACTGCGCCGTGAGAGCAATTGCACCAGCGCCGCATTCGGCGCCGGCAGCCCTTCGGCACCGGAGCTGGTCATGATCAGCGTCAGGCTCTCGACCCGCTGCGGCGCCATGGCCGCCATGTGCTGGGCGATCATCCCGCCCATGCTCGCGCCCAGTACATGGAATTGCTCCACGTGCAGCGCATCCATCAGGCCCAGCGCGTCGTCCGCCATGTCGGTCAGGCTGTACGGCGCCGCTACCGGTAAGCCGAGTTTGTAGCGCAGCACCTCAAAGGTCAGGTTGGCGTTGGCCGGAGCCTGACGCCAGGTCGACAGCCCGACATCGCGGTTGTCATAGCGAATCACCCGGAAACCCTGCTCGCACAGCGCCGCCACCACCTCGTCCGGCCAGTGAATCAACTGGCCACCCAAGCCCATCACCAGCAGCAACGCAGGATCGGACGCACGACCGATGCTCTGGTACGCCAGGCTCACCTGCGCCAGATCGACACGCTCGGTCGGAACATTGACATCGCAGCGCGACGCCGCCAAAGACGGTAGGCCGAACAGCAGAGCGGTCAAAAAAACCGCCGTTGAAAAAAATCGTACCCGCATGAAGAAACACCGAAACGCAGAACCCCAGTAGAGAGCGAGTCTGATGAACTTTGTTAAAGCGCGCTGCCACAGTTACGTGACAGTTTGATGAAGAGTGCTCAACGGTCGATTCGTAGACCTCGTTATCGTTCATCGCGAGCAGGCTCGCTCCCACAGGATTTATGTCGAATACAGAGTTTGTGTACAACACTGATCAACTGTGGGAGCGAGCTTGCTCGCGATGGCGTGCTTAAGCCAACTGGCTACGCAACTGCCGCGCGGCGGCGACCATATTCACCAACGCAGCTTCTGTTTCCGGCCAGGCGCGGGTTTTCAGGCCGCAGTCCGGGTTGACCCACAGCCGTTCGGCCGGGATTCGCTGCACGGCTTTACTCATCAACTTGACCATCTCGGCGGTGTCCGGCACCCGTGGCGAATGGATGTCGTAGACGCCCGGACCGATGTCGTTCGGGTAGTCGAAGGCCTTGAAGGCTTCCAGCAATTCCATGTCCGAACGCGAGGTCTCGATGGTGATCACATCCGCGTCCATGGCCGCGATGGATTCGATCACGTCGTTGAATTCGCTGTAGCACATGTGGGTGTGGATCTGCGTTTCATCACGCACGCCGGACGCGCTCAAGCGGAACGCTTGCACTGCCCAGTCGAGGTATTCCTGCCACTGCGCCCGGCGCAGCGGCAAACCTTCGCGGAAGGCGGCTTCGTCGATCTGGACGATTTTGATCCCGGCCTGCTCCAGGTCGACCACTTCATCGCGCAGGGCCAGCGCCAACTGTTGCGCCTGGACTTTGCGCGACACGTCTTCACGCGGGAACGACCACATCAGCATCGTCACCGGCCCGGTCAACATGCCTTTCATGACCTTCTCGGTCAGGCTCTGCGCGTAAGTGATCCAATCGACAGTCATGGCTTTCGGACGGCTCAGGTCACCATAGATGATCGCCGGTTTCACGCAGCGTGAACCGTAGCTCTGAACCCAGCCGAAACGGGTGAACAGATAACCATCGAGTTGCTCGGCAAAGTACTCGACCATGTCGTTGCGCTCGGCTTCACCGTGCACCAGTACGTCGAGGCCAAGACGTTCCTGGATTTGCACCGCGTGGCGGATTTCGCTGTGCATGGCGTCGGTGTAATCGTTGGCCGAGAGCTTGCCCTGTTTGAACGACTGGCGCGCCAGACGGATCGACGCCGTCTGCGGAAACGAGCCGATGGTGGTGGTCGGGAAAGCCGGCAAATTCAGACGTGCGCGTTGCAACTCGATACGCTGGGCAAACGCTGAGTGACGCTGGCTGTCGGTGTCGCGAATGGCCAGGATGCGCGCCTGCACCTCGGCTTTGTGGATGCGAGGCGACTGCGCACGGCTGGCCTGCACGGCACGGCTCTGCGCCAGCGCAGCCTGGACTTGCGGCGCTTGCGGATCGTTGAGCGCATCGCGCAGCACGGCGATTTCACCGCACTTTTGTACGGCGAACGCCAGCCAGCTCTTCAGCTCGGCGTCGAGCGTGTCTTCACGGTCCAGATCCACCGGGCTGTGCAGCAGCGAGCACGAGCTGCTGACCCACAGGTTGTCGCCATAACGCTCTTGCGCCGGTTTCAGCTGTGCCAACGCCTGTTCCAGCTCGCAGCGCCAGACATTGCGACCGTTGACCAGGCCCACCGACAACACTTTGTACGTCGGTAGACGATCGAGGACCTGGCCCAGTTGGTCCGGCGCCCGTACCGCGTCGATGTGCAAGCCGTCTACAGGCAGGCTCACGGCCAGCCCGAGGTTGTCTTCCAGGCCACTGAAGTAGGTGGCCACGAGTTTTTTCAGCGGCGAATACTGAAGGATGTGGTAGGCGCGCTCGAAGGCGTTTTTCCAGGCTTGCGGTAGGTCGAGGGTCAGGATTGGCTCATCGATCTGCACCCATTCCACACCTTGGGCCTTGAGCCGATTGAGAATTTCACCGTACAGCGGCAGCAGGCGCTCGAGCAGGTCGAGCTTGTCGAAGTCGTTGCCTTTTGCCTTGCCCAGCCACAGGTAAGTTAGCGGGCCGATGATCACCGGTTTGACGCGGTGACCGAGGGCATGGGCTTCGTCGACTTCATCGAACAGCTGTTCCCAGCTCAGTTTGAACGATTGGTCAGCGCTGAATTCCGGGACCAGGTAGTGGTAGTTGGTGTCGAACCACTTGGTCAGTTCCTGCGCATGGTGCGTTTTGGCTGACTCACCACCGCAGCATTTTGCACTGGCGCCACGGGCCATCGCGAACAAGGTGTCGAGGGTCGGCAGGCCCTGGGCATCCCTGGCACTGTCGAAGCGCTCGGGAATCACGCCAAAGGTCAGCGAGTGCGTCAGCACCTGGTCGTACCAGGCGAAGTCGCCCACGGGCAGCAGGTCGATGCCGGCGTCTTTCTGCACTTGCCAGTGTCTGGCCCGCAATTCACGGCCGGCGATTTTCAACCCGGCCTGATCGAGGTCGCCTTTCCAGTAGGATTCGAGGGCTTTTTTCAGCTCGCGGTCGGCGCCGATGCGTGGAAAACCGAGTGTGTGGGCCAAGGCCATGGCGTGTTTCTCCGAAGTAAAAGATGGCCCTATTGTCGACAGCCAACCCAACATGAGACAAACTCAACCTTTTCGTGTTGATCACAAAATTTACTCATGGAGCCCCCGGTGCTCGAAATCCGTCACCTGAAAACCCTGCACGCCTTGCGCGAGGCCGACAGCCTGGTCGACGCCGCCGACCGCCTGCACCTGACCCAGTCCGCCCTGTCCCACCAGTTCAAAGAGCTGGAAGAGCGCATGGGCATGCCGCTGTTCGTGCGCAAAACCAAACCGGTGCGTTTCACCAGCGCCGGCCTGCGCCTGCTGCAACTGGCCGATGCGACCCTGCCGCTGCTGCGCGGTGCCGAACGCGACATCGCACGCCTGGCCGGTGGCACCGCCGGACGGTTGCACATGGCAATCGAATGCCACAGCTGCTTCCAGTGGCTGATGCCGACCATCGACCAGTTCCGTGACGCCTGGCCGGAAGTCGAGCTGGACCTGGCGTCGGGCTTTTCCTTCGCCCCGCTGCCGGCCCTGGCCCGTGGCGATCTGGACCTGGTGGTGACGTCCGACCCGCTGGAACTGGCCGGAATCACCTACGTGCCGTTGTTCACCTACGAAGCGATGCTTGCGGTGGCCAACCAGCATCGGCTGGCGAACAAACCGTACATCGTCCCGGAAGACCTGCTCAGCGAAACCCTGATCACCTACCCGGTGGAACGTGATCGGCTGGACATCTTCACCCGCTTCCTGGAGCCGGCCGACATCGAACCGGCGCAAATCCGTACTTCGGAACTGACGGTGATGATGATGCAACTGGTGGCCAGCGGTCGTGGCGTCTGTGGCATGCCGCATTGGGCGCTGCATGAGTACAGCTCACGGGGTTACGTGAAGGCCAAGCGCCTCGGTGAGAAAGGATTGTTTGCGACGCTGTACGCTGCCATTCGCACCGACATGCTCGACGCGCCGTACATGCGCGACTTCCTGCTGACAGCCAAGGACACCTCGTTCTCGACTCTGGATGGGGTCAGCGCGGTGCGCTGACAGATATCACACCTGTGGCGAGCGAGCTTGCTCGCGCTCGGCGGCGAAGCCGTCGTAACGTCAGCGAACGCGGTATACCTGACAGAGCGTGGTGGCAGAGCTTGGGGCTGCTTTGCAGCCCAGCGGGAGCAAGCTCCCTCGCCACAAAAGCACTCGGCGTCAGGCCGGGACTTCGCGCCACATATGGATCTTGTCGAAGTACTCTTCACCCACCCGCACTGCCAGCGGTTCGAGCCCGAACTGCACGAAACCGCAACGCTGGTACAATGCCAATGCGGAGTCATTGCCAGCGGTGACGGTCAATTGAATCAGCTTCAAGCCCGGTCGTCCCCGAGCCTCAGTGAACAGCGCCTGAACCAGCTGATAACCGAGCCCGCGCCGTCTGGCCGTGCCTAACACATACATGCCGAACAGCGTTGCCTTGTGCCGGGCTTTTTCCCGTGCCTCGAAGGCCAGGCCGACAATGCCCACCAGTTCGCCGTCTTCAAACGCGCCGAACAGCACGTCCAGCGGGCTGGTCAAGCGTGACTCCCACCAGCTCAACGGCATCACCGCGCGCTCGCGCACACTCGACGTGAACGCCTGCGGGTGACGGTCATAGGCCTCAAGCATCAGCGCCCGGTAAGCGAGTGCATGGCTGGCATCGAGTCGTTGGATGGCCATGTGCTTCAGGCCATGCGCTGGCGCGGGGGCAGCACCAGCAGCAGCGAGGCCGCCGCAATAATCAACGGATCGGGGGTTGGAATCATGACCCTGTCCTTGTCATTGAGCGGTCAGGCCGGAGCCGTCAGGGAGGTTCGATAAAACGGCAGGATCAGGTCCCGTGTCAATGGCGCCAGGATGACATCAACGACAGTGTGCGGATCAACCCACAGCACTTCTTCGATCTCTGCTGCCGGGGTGACCTGTTGCTGGATATCCAGCTGAAAAATCTCGGCCTCGACCACACACCCCGGCTCATTGGCAGCCGGGGCGGAAAACTTGCCCAGATAACTCGCTTGAGTGGTATCGATGAGCAAACCCAGTTCTTCTTCCAGCTCGCGCGCCAGCGCATCGACCGGTTGCTCACAGGCTTCAATCTTGCCACCTGGTTGCATGAAGGCCTGGGTCCCGCGTTTGCGCACCAGCAGGGTTCGACCGTCCGGGCCGATCAGCAAGGCAGCGGCAATGCGGATAATGCGCGGTGAAACAGCGGATAAAAGCGTCATGGATCAACGATGGTCCCGGGCAAAAGACGCAAGGATCACATGAGTGCAGGTTCTGCGTCATCTTGAAAACACCACCGCCGCGTAGGAGCTGCCGCAGGCTGCGATCTTTTCAATTCACAGATCAAAAGATCGCAGCCTGCGGCAGCTCCTACGCGGAAATCACCGCTTCCAGCTCCTCGGGCACATGGACAAATACACTGTACCTGGCCCCCTCCATGGCTTCGAAGGCGATGAGTTTTTCCACCAGCGGACCATTGAGCACCTTGCCGGCATTGAGCAGCAGCATGCCGTTGTCGGCATTGAGGTTGCGCGCCAGCACCATCCCGGCTGCCAGATCGCGGGTACTCAGCACCTTGACCGTCGGATCGCCGAGGGTGACATCACGCTGGTAGGTGGCGCAAACCTGAACGAAGTCCTCCACCAGTTCCGGGTCGTAGAAACGCCCGGCGTATTTGCGGATGAACAGCAGCGCTTCATCGCTGTTCATGTTTCGCTCAAGAATCAGCCCGCACTGCAATTCGATGAAGTCCACGGCCAGCTTCAGCAGGCGCGAACCCAAAGGGATTGCCTCCCCCTTGAGGCGATCGGGAAATCCGCTGCCGTCCCAGCGCTCCTGATGGTGCAGGATCAGGCGTGCGGCATCTTTCATCGGTTCAAGGGTCATCAACAGCGATTCGCTCTGTTTCGGATAACCGCGATACAGCTCCCGTTCGGGGTGATGCAGCAGGTCCGAAGGCGTCGTCATCATGCCGTCGGTCCAGCTCAGCTTGCCAATGTTGTAAAGCGCCGCAGCCATGGTCAGGTCTCGGCTGCTGGCCTCATCCAGCCCATGGGTCTGGCAGTAGATACGCACCAGATCGATGATTTGCCGGTTGGTTTGCTTGGCCGGTGGCAGACGCAGATTGGCCAGTAACGAAAACACCTCGGTGCCGGTGGCGTAGCTGTGCTTGAGCTCTTCATAAGCCAGGTCGAGCATGTCGGCGGTCTGCTGCAGTTCGGCCGTGCGCGCGGCGACACGTTTTTCCAGGGATACGTTGAGCAGCTTCAACTGCTCGTTCTGATCCCAGGTCAACTGCACCAGACGCAGCCGTTCGCGCTCGGAGCGTTGATACGCCAGCGACTGGCGCAACGTCAGCAGCATTTCCTCGTCGTTCCAGGGTTTGCTGATGTAACGGTGAATCTGCCCCTCGTTGATCGCCTTGATGATCATCGAGGGGTCGGCATACCCGGTCAGCAGGATGCGTACGGTATCGGGATAGCGCTCGTGGATGTGCGCCAGCAGGGTCGCACCGTCCATGTTGGGCATGCGGGCATCGGTCATCACCAGATCGACCGGTTGCTGCTCCATGATCTCCAGCGCCTGGGTGCCGCTTGCGGCCAGCAGCACTTCATAGGGTTGACCGCGCAACAGCCGGCGCAGGCTATTGAGGATCGATTCTTCGTCATCAACCAGTAACACTCGGGGTTTAAGCAGCTCATCCATGGCATTACCTCAGCTGAAACAGACCAATCGTTTGTGGGCACCCAAGGGAATTCCCCCTCCTCCACGGGCCTGCACTACAGGCTAGACGGTTTTTCAGCACTGTTCGCTATAGATTTGACACACGGCAGGCGGCGAACTTGACAGTCGCAGACTATGCTCAGGGTACCTGGATCCAAGATCTGCCCCCTTAGCACACTGCGATCAGGAAGGGACGCCGTATGAACACAACGCTGCGAGGGCTCATTTGCAACGGTGCTTTGCAATGAAGACACCGTTTGCGCGAAAAAACCGGCGGATCCTGATCGTCGACGACACCGCCTCTATCCATCAGGACTTTGCCAAGATCCTCAGCCCCCACGTGCTCGACGATGATGCGCTGAGCAGCGCTGAAGAAGCCCTGTTCGGCACGCAAGTGGTAGCTTCGGACCTGGGGTTTGTGCTCGACAGCGCCTATCAGGGCCTGGAAGCCCTGGGCAAGGTCGAAGCCGCCCTGGCCAAGGACCTTCCGTATGCGATGGCCTTTATCGACATGCGTATGCCGCCCGGCTGGGACGGTCTGGAAACCATAGAACGGCTCTGGCAGGTCGATCCTAAACTGCAAGTCGCGCTGTGTACCGCGTATTCCGACTACTCCTGGGACGATATCGCCGAACGACTGGAACTCGGCGATCGCCTGCTGATCCTGAAGAAGCCCTTCGATGCCATCGAAATCCGGCAGATGGCCAGCACCCTGACCGTCAAATGGCAAATGACCGAAGAAGCCGAATTAAAGATGAACCTGCTGGAGCAGGCGGTCGAGGAGCGTACCCGCGAGCTGTCCGACGCCAATATCATCGTGCAGAACAGCCCGACCATTTTGTACCGGCTGCGCGGCGAACCCTCGTTCCCGTTGATGTACATTTCCCACAACATCACCAAATTCGGTCACGTGGCCGCGCAATTGGTGGCATCGGCAAACTGGGCCCAGGACCTGATTCATCCCGAGGACCAGGGCAAAGTCGACAATGCCATGGCACGGGTACTCGACCGGGACGCTGCCGGGGCGTCCATCGAGTTTCGCCTGCGCACCGGCACCGGCGACTGGCGCTGGGTCGAAAACCGCTACGTGCCGGTGCGTAACCAGGACGGTCGCTTGCTGGAAGTCGAAGGCATCATCATCGATATCACTGAACGCAAGCTGGCCGAAGAGAAGATCGCCCTGCTGGCACGTACCGACGGGCTGACCGGGTTGGCCAATCGAACCACGCTCCTCGAACGCCTGCACCAGGCATTCGCTGCCGCCCGTCGGGGCGGCGCACCCTTCGCCGTGTTCTACCTGGACCTCGATCATTTCAAACGCATCAACGACACCCTGGGCCATCCCATCGGGGATTTGCTGTTGCAGGAAGTCGCCCGGCGCATCAAGGCCTGTGTCCGCGAAAACGACATCGTGGCGCGCCTGGGTGGCGACGAGTTTGCAATCGTGCAGCTCGACGCCGGCGACCCGACACAGTCGGCGGCCCTGGCAGGCAAGGTCCGCGATGAGCTGGTATTGCCTTACACCCTCGATGGCAACAACGTGCGGGTTTCGGTCAGCATCGGCATCAGCACTTACTCCAGTACCAGCCTGAGTGCCGAGAGCCTGCTGGCTCAGGCCGACATGGCGCTGTACCGCTCCAAGGAAAAAGGCCGCAACCAGTACCACTTCCACTCCGAGGAGATCAATCAGGAAGTACTCGACCGGGTGTCGATTGCCAACGATTTGAAACAAGCCATCGAGCAAAACCAGCTCGAACTGCACTACTTGCCCGAAGTCGACCTGAGCACCGGGAAGATCCTCGGCATGGAAGCCCAGGTCCGCTGGAGTCATCCAGAACGGGGAATACTGGAACCCGATATGTTTCTTCCCGCAGCGGAAAAAACCGGTGTGATCATCGCGCTTGGCCACTGGTTGCTAGATCGCGCCTGCCAGCAAATGCGTCAGTGGCGCGACGAAGGCATGGCGCCCCCGGTGATTGCGATCAAGCTTTCGCTGGCCCAGCTCAAGAGCGGTCCGGACCTGATCTACGACGTGCTGCGCACCACGGCCCTGTGGAACCTCTGCCCCTGGGACCTGCGCTTCGACGTCACCGAAGCGACACTGGCGCAAACCAAATGGACCCACAACGATGTGCTGCCGCGCTTGCGTGAGCTGGGGGTGAAAATTGCCATCGACGACTTCGGCACCGAGTACTCCTCGTTCGACTACCTCAAGACCTATCGGGTCAATCACCTCAAACTCGCCCAGGCTTTCATCGACACCGCGACCCGCGATCCCGCCAGCGCCACGACCTTGCGCGCGATCATCAATTTCGCCCGCGAAGTGGGGATCGGCATCATTGCCGAGGGCGTCGAGACCCAGGAACAGCGCAGCTCGCTGATCTCCACCGGCTCGCCAATGAACGCTCAGGGCTATTACTTCAGCAAAGCCGTCAGCAGCCAACAGGCAGCGGCGTTGCTGATGGCCGGCAGCATCGTGCCACCGACCTTCCCCGGGGCAACGAACCCGGTGCTCGAAGATTCGCCCTTTCCACCGGAGGGACGGGAATGAAACCATCGCTCGCCCCCACCAACCGGCGCATCCTGATCATCGATGACATGCCTTCGATCCATCAGGACTTTCGCAAGATCCTCAGCCCCGATGTACCGGACGAGCAGTCGCTGGCCGGCACCGAAGAGCTGTTATTCGGCACTGAACGACACGCTCATCCGAAGTTTTTCCTCGATTCCGCCTACCAGGGCAAAGAAGCGCTGGAACTGGTCAAACGTGCCCAGGCCGAAGGCCGGCCCTATGCCCTGGCGTTTACCGACATGCGCATGCCGCCTGGTTGGGACGGCCTGGAAACCATCGAACGACTCTGGGAGGTCGACCCGAACCTGCAAATTGCGTTATGCACCGCCTTCTCGGACTACACCTGGGAAGCGATGGCTGAACGACTGGCGTTCGGCGACCAGTTGCTGGTGCTGAAAAAGCCTTTCGACAGCCTGGAAATCCGCCAGATGGCCAGTGCCCTGACCTGGAAATGGCAGATGGCTCAGGACGCTGCATTGAAAATGCTCAGCCTGGAGCGAACCATCGAGGACCGCGTTCAGGAGCTGCTCAAAGTCTCCCATCTGTTGCAATACGACGTACTCACCGGCCTGCCCAACAGCACCCTGCTGGGTGACCGGCTGACTCAATCCCTGGCCCTTTCACGGCGGCACGGCAAACAACTGGCGGTGATATTTCTGGGGCTGGACCGGTTCAAGCGCATCAACAACGCACTGGGCCATCCGGTTGGCGACGAAATGCTCAAACGGGTCGGCCAGAGCCTCGTGGCCACCGTGCGTAAGTCCGATTCGGTATTTCGCTACGGCTCCGACGAGTTCGTGGTGATCCTCGCGGACATCCGTCATCCCCAGCAAACCCAAGGCATTGCCGAAAAGCTGCTGAGGGCCGTCAGCACCCAGCAGCACATTGCCGGTCATGACCTGAGCGTGACCGCCAGCCTGGGCATCAGCATCTACCCGGAGGACGGCTTCGATGCCGTGCCGTTGATCAAGAAAGCCGAAACCGCGATGCACACCGTCAAGGAGGGAGGCCTTAACGACTTCAGCTTTTTCATCGACGAGATGAATCAGCGCGCCCGTGAACAGCAAAGCATCGAATCCGGTCTGCGCCTGGCGCTGGAACGCGACGAGTTCGTCCTGCATTACCAACCCAAACTTGATTTGCGCTCCGGCAAAGTGGTCGGTGCGGAAGCCTTGATTCGCTGGTTGAAACCCGGTCACGGGTGGGTGTACCCAACAGAATTCATCGGAGTGGCCGAGGACAGCGGGCTGATCGTTCCCCTGAGCAAATGGGTATTGACCCAGGCCTGCCAACAGGCCCGCGCCTGGCAAAAGGCCGGATTGCCGGCGATCAGCATGTCCGTCAACGTTTCCGCCATTGACTTCCGTCAGCGTGACTTTGTCGACGGCATCGTGCAGATCCTTGAGCAGACCGGTTTTGATCCCAAACTGCTGGAACTCGAAATCACCGAAAGCGTGTTGATGCAGAACGTCGAGACCACCGTGCAGACCTTGCGCGCCATCAAGGCATTAGGCGTGCGCCTGGCGATCGATGACTTCGGCACCGGCTATTCCAGCCTGAGCTACCTGAGGCGGTTCCCGGTCGATGTGCTGAAAATCGACCAGTCGTTCATTCGCGGGCTGAACAGTGATAACAACGACGACGCACTGGTCAGCGCCATCATCAGCCTGGGCAAAAGCCTCAACCTCAATATCATCGCCGAAGGCGTGGAAACCCTTGAACAACTGGACTTTCTCAAGGCCCATCAGTGTGAAGGAGGCCAGGGTTACTTTTTCAGCAAAGCCGTGCTCCCCCAGGAGTTCGCGCAGTTGCTCACCGACAGCCAACAGACACCACCGCGCACGTAGACCGACAGCCCGACAGTGCAGGCACCCGGCAAAGGAATCATCAGATGTCGCCCTATGGATTCACGCTGCTCACCACACTGATGCTCGGACTCTGCCTGACAGCGAGCGCCGAGCCTTTGGACGAACCCCTCAAACCGCTGCCACCGGTACCTGCACAAGACCCTCAGCGCGTCGAACTGGGTCGCCAGCTGTTCAACGAAACACGGTTGTCGGTCAACAACAGCCTCTCCTGTGCCAGCTGCCATCGCCTGGAAAAGGGCGGCGCCGATGACAAGAAATTTTCCATCGGTTTCGACGGCCAGCCGCTGAGCATCAATACCCCCAGCGTGTTGAATGCCAGCCTGAACTTCCGGCAGTTCTGGAATGGGCGGGCCGACACCCTGGAGGACCAGGCTCACGCAGTGGTGGAAAGTCCCACTGAAATGGGCAGCAACTGGGAACACGTGGTGCAAACGCTGGCCACTGACCCGGCCTACCGCTCGGCGTTCGGCAACGCTTACCCGAATGGGGTTACGGCGGCCAATGTGCAAAATGCCCTGGCCACCTACGAGCGCACATTGCTCAGCGCCAATTCGCGTTTCGACCAGTACCTGAAGGGCAACACCGACATTCTCAGCCTCGACGAAAAATACGGTTACCAGCGCTTCAAGGACTACGGCTGCATCGCCTGTCATCAAGGGGTCAACATCGGCGGCAACATGTTCCAGAAGTTCGGGGTGATGGGCGATTACTTCCAGGCGCGGGGCAATCTGACCGAATCGGACCTGGGCCGCTACCTGGTGACCAAGGACGAGGAAGACCGCAACGTGTTCAAGGTCCCCAGCCTGCGCAACGTTGCGGTGACCGCGCCGTACTTTCATGACGGCACGGCGAAAACCCTCGAGGAAGCCGTTGACGTGATGTTCAAGTTCCAGCTGGGACGCGTCCCTTCCGATGAAGACAAGGCCCTGATCATCAAATTCCTCAAGACCCTGACCGGCGAGTGGGGAGGCAAACCATTATGAAAGTGTCCCGTCGACTCAGTTTGCTGTTGCTCAGCGGCATGACCGTCTTGCTGGCCTCGATCCTGCTGTTCCTGTATCTGAAGTCCAGTTCGGATCAAACCTCGACCTATACCGAATCGCGGGATCTGATCCGTCAGATAAAACAACTGGACGCGCAATGGGAAACCGAGATCCTCAAGGCCCGGATCGCCCTAGTCCACAACTACGATCCACTGGTTTCGCCGCTGACCGAAATGAGCCGTCTGTGGGAACGATTCGACTCGATAGAGTCCAGACACGGTCGCAACGACTCGACACAGTGGCAAACCAGCCATGACGCTTACCTGAACGCGATCAAGGAAAAGACCCGGCTGGTCGAACAATTCAAGTCACACAACGCGGTGCTGCGCAATTCACTGGCGTTCCTGCCCACTGCCGAAGACGACATTCAGAACCAGTTCGCACGCCTTGGGGACGACAACAAACTGCAAATGCAGAACACCGCCACCGATACCTACGACCTGCTACTCAGCGGCCTGGAGTTTTCCCAGGTCACGTCCGACGACAAAGCCGCCGACATCCTGCTCGGCTTGAACAAACTGGCGGTGAACAAAGACCGCCTGCCTGCCGAGTTCCACACACCGGTGGAGCTTCTCAGCAACCACATCGCGCTGATCCTGCGTGAACAACCCCTGGTCAACAACCTGCTGGAACGGATCGAGGCAGTCCCCGTGTCCGAGCGCCTGGACAACATCACCAGCCTGCTGGACAACGATCAACAAAAGGCCGATGCAGTCGATCAACGCTACCACTTCTACATGGCGGTTTTTTCGGCGCTGCTGGTGCTGCTGCTACTGTTTCTGGCCAATGGGTTGCTACGCAGCTTTGCGGAAATCAACCGCGTCAACAGGGACCTGCAAGCAGCCAATGAAAGCCTGGAACAACGGGTCGAAGAACGCACCCGGGAACTCAAGGACACCCAAAGCGAACTGCTGGACACCGCACGCCAGGCCGGGATGGCCGAGATCGCCACCAACGTGCTGCACAACGTCGGCAACGTGCTCAACAGCGTGAATATCTCCGCCGACCTGGTCACCCGCAAACTGCGCACCAGCAAGGCGCTGGGGCTGGGCAAGGCGATGCAACTGATCAATGAGCACCAGGGCGATCTCGGCCACTTCATCACCGAAGACGAAAAAGGCAAATTGCTGCCCGGTTACCTGAATCAACTGGTGGATGCCATTGCCCTTGAACAGCAGGGCATTACCGACGAACTGGCGCAATTGAGCAAAAGCGTTGACCACATCAAGGACATCGTTGCCACCCAGCAGTCCTACGCCGGGGCCAACAGCCTGATGGAACCACTGCAAGTCAGCGAACTGCTCGAAGATGCCCTGCGCATGAACTCGGGCGCCCTGACCCGCCACCATGTCACCGTGGTCAAGGACTACGCCGAAGTGCCCACGGTCATGGGCGATAAACACCGGATGTTGCTGATCCTGATCAACCTGATCAGCAACGCCAAATACGCCATGTCGGAGCTCAGCGACCGTCCCCGGGAAATGACCCTGGGGGTCAAGGTGGTCGACGACGCAACGCTGCAGGTCAGCGTCAAGGATGAAGGCGAAGGCATCTCGGCCGAAAACATGACCCGGATCTTTGCCCACGGTTTCACCACGCGCAAGGAAGGTCACGGTTTTGGCCTGCACAGTTGTGCCCTCGCCGCCATCGAGATGAATGGCCACCTGACAGCCCACAGCGACGGTCCGGGAAAAGGTGCGCTGTTCACCTTGAAACTCCCCTTGAAAATCGCCGAAGGTGAAACATGAAGCAGTCATCGAATCGACGCATCCTGCTGATCGACGACACACCGTCGATCCATGACGACTTTCGCAAGATCCTGGCACCTGAGCTGCCACAACACGGCGAACTGGACGAGATGGAGTCGGCGCTGTTCGGCACGCAAATCAAGGCGACGAGCCAAGGCTTCGAACTGGATTCGGCCTATGCTGGCCAGGAAGGCTTGGGCAAACTGGTCCAGGCCAAACACGACAATCGCCCCTATGCACTGGCGTTCGTCGACATGCGCATGCCACAGGGCTGGGACGGCGTCGAAACCATCGAGCATTTATGGCAAGCCGATCCGCGGTTGCAGGTGGTGGTCTGTACGGCGTATTCCGACTACTCCTGGGATGACCTGCTCAATCGCTTGCAGGCCCACGACCGACTGCTGATCCTGAAAAAACCCTTCGACAATATCGAAGTCCAGCAGATGGCCAATACCCTGACCAGCAAATGGGACATGACCGAACGCGCCAGCGTGCAACTGGATCATTTGGGGCACCTGGTAGAACGGCGGACCCGGCAGTTCCAGCAAGCGAGCGTCGAACTGCAACAGGAGATCGACGAGCGCAAGCAGCTCGAAAGCCAGTTGATACAGTCGGAAAAACTCGCGTCCCTGGGGCAACTGGCGGCGGGTGTCGCCCATGAAATCAACAACCCCATCGGCTTTATTTCTTCCAACCTCGGCGCCCTGGACGGTTACTTCAAGCAGTTGCAGAGCATGCTCGACGCCTATCAGGGGGCCGAAGAAGCCATTGGCTCCGTCGAGCTTCTCGAACGGCTCCAAACCTTGCGTAAAGAAGTGGAACTGGACTTCCTGCGCGAAGACATTCCGCTGCTGATCAAGGAGTCCAAGGACGGCATCAACCGGGTCGGGCAAATCGTCAGGGACCTGAAGGACTTCTCACGCGTAGATGCCAGCCAGGAGTGGCAGTCGGTCAATCTGCAAACGGGTATCGATTCGACGCTGAACATTGTCGCCAACGAACTCAAGTACAAGGCCGACGTGATCAAGCACTATCAGACACTTCCCGAAATCGAGTGCCTGCCCTCGCAGATCAATCAGGTGTTCATGAACCTGATCGTCAACGCCGCCCAGGCCATGGGCCCCGAACGCGGGACCATTACCCTGAGTAACGGGGTTGCCGGGGAAAAGGTCTGGATTGAGGTGGCAGACACCGGCTCAGGCATCGCGCCCGAATGCCTGCAGAAAATCTTTGATCCCTTCTTCACCACCAAACCGGTGGGCCAGGGGACCGGATTAGGCCTGTCATTGTCCTACGGTATTGTGAAAAAGCATCGTGGCGACATTACCGTGCGCAGCGAAGTCGGGGTGGGCACCACCTTTCGCATCGAACTGCCGATCCGCCAGTCAAACCTCGTGACCTGAAAGATCGTCCGGCCGCGAACAATCGCGCACTGGTCTCTATCGTTTGTCCGAGGTGGCACCGGAGCATTTCGAACTGACCGAGTATTACCAGCGCTACTTTCGTCTGAATGTGGTGGCCGACGAAATCCAGTTCAATTGCCAACTTGAGGGCGACCGTACGCTGTGCCTTTCGCTGGGTAGCAAACAGCGTTTCAGCCGCGAACAAATAGCCCTGCTGTCATTGATCCAGCCCTGGGTATCGAGCCTGCTGCGTCAGCGCCTGCCGTTTGAAATCAATGAAACACCGACGCCTGCGCAACCGGCCCAACACAGCGACTGGCGCATCCGCCTCGAAGCCTCGGTTAAACAGCTCAAGGGCGCACAACTGACAGCCCGAGAGCTGGATGTCGGTCGCTGGATGCTCAGCGGTTGCTCCAGCAAGGAAATCGCTCGTAAGCTGGAAATCTCTGCCGAAACCGTGAAAGTCCATAAGAAACACATTTACAGCAAGCTGGGGATCAAATCCCAGTCCGAACTGTTCTCTATATTTCTCCAGGCACAAAACACCTAGTCGCTGGCTCGCCTGCGATTGACATAGGTGCCGAGCCACACCCGTAGCAGCTGTCGAGCCTGCGAGGCGGCGTCCGAGGACAAAGTCCTCGCAGGCTCGGCAGCTGCTACGAAGTAGATCCAATAACTGATTGAGTCCGAACCCAAGGAAACCGTATGAGCCTGTCACTCCTGAGCCGCTACGCCTTCTTTGCCGTCTGTGTGATTTTCACCCTCGCCAGCCTGCCGTTTCTTGAATACGACTGGCTCTGGCCAATCTCCATCGTCACTGGCCTGCTGAGCCTGCTGGGGATTTTCGACCTGCTGCAAAGCCCTCACGCGGTACGCCGCAACTACCCGATCCTGGGCAATATCCGTTATCTGGTCGAAGGCATTCGCCCGGAAATCCGCCAATACCTGCTCGAATCCGACAGCGACGCCCTGCCCTTCTCCCGGGCCCAGCGTTCGTTGGTCTATTCGCGGGCCAAGAACGAAAGCGCCGACAAACCCTTCGGCACGCTGATCGACGTGTACCAGTCGGGTTTCGAGTTCATCGGCCATTCGATGCGCCCGGCGCCCGTGAGTGACCCGAGCAGTTTCCGGGTGGACGTTGGTGGCCCGCAATGTACAAAACCGTACTCGGCCTCAGTCTTCAACATCTCGGCCATGAGCTTCGGCTCGCTGAGCGCCAACGCGATCCGCGCCCTCAACCAGGGCGCCAAACTCGGCAACTTCGCCCATGACACCGGTGAAGGCAGCATCAGCCCCTACCACCGCGAACACGGTGGCGACCTGACCTGGGAACTGGGCAGCGGCTACTTTGGCTGCCGCACCGCCGACGGACGCTTCGACCCCGAACGCTTCGCCGCCCAGGCTCAAGACCCGCAGGTGCGGATGATCGAAATCAAAATGAGCCAGGGCGCCAAACCCGGCCACGGCGGCATCCTGCCCAAACACAAAGTGACCCAGGAAATCGCCGACACGCGCGGCGTTCCGATGGGCCAGGACTGCGTGTCGCCGTCCCGCCACAGCGCATTCTCCACGCCGATCGAAATGATGCATTTCATCAAGCAACTGCGTGAGCTGTCGGGCGGCAAACCGGTGGGCTTCAAGTTCTGCCTCGGCCACCCGTGGGAGTTCATGGGTATTGCCAAGGCCATGCTGGAAACCGGCATCCTGCCGGACTTCATCGTGGTCGACGGCAAGGAAGGCGGCACTGGCGCTGCACCAGTGGAGTTCACCGATCACATCGGCGTGCCGATGCGTGAAGGCCTGCTATTCGTGCACAACACCCTGGTGGGCCTGAACCTGCGGGACAAGATCAAACTCGGCGCCAGCGGCAAAATCGTCAGCGCCTTCGACATCGCCAGCGTCCTGGCGATTGGTGCCGACTGGGCCAACTCGGCCCGCGGTTTCATGTTCGCCATCGGCTGCATCCAGTCGCAAAGCTGCCACACCAACAAGTGCCCGACCGGCGTCGCCACTCAAGACACCCTGCGCCAACGCGCATTGGTGGTGCCAGACAAGGCCCAGCGCGTGTTCAACTTCCATCGCAGCACGCTCAAGGCCCTGGCCGAGATGCTCGCCGCGGCAGGCCTCGAACACCCGTCGCAGCTGTCGGCCAAACACCTGGTACGGCGCATGTCAGCGACCGAGATCAAACTGTTTTCCCAATTGCACGTGTTCCTCAAACCCGGCGAGTTGCTGACCGGGGAAGTGAACGGCGAGTTCTATTCACGGATGTGGCAGATGGCGCGGGCGGATAGTTTTGAGGCGAATGAAGTGGCCGCTTGAAGATAGTTTTTACGCCAATCTCGTCGCGAGATTGGCGCTCTTTCCAAGGAAGAAACAGTGCTGAAAGTAATTGCCCGGGATTTCATCAAACCCGAACATATCGAAACCGTCCGCCCGTGGTACACCGAATTGGTGGAGAAAACCCGACAGGAGCCGGATTGCATTGCCTACGACCTGTTCGTCGATCAGAAAGACCCGGGGCATTTCATCTTCGTTGAGCAATGGCCGAATAAGGCCGCGCTGGACGCTCATTGCCAGTCAGAACACTTCAGACGGCTGGTGCCGCAAATCAACCGCTATCAGGCCAAAGATTGCGTTGTTGTGCTGATGGATGAATTCTGACCTCCATGCAAGATACAAAAGAAGTGAACGAGTGTTCTATTCGGGATGTGGCAGATGGCGCGGGCTGACAGTTTTGAGGCCAATGTCGTGTAAGGCATACTCGCGATTATCTGGTGGCTGGGTAGCACAGCCGCCGCCGGTGGTGGTGGTGGCGGTGGTGATTTGTTCTGCCCAGGCGCGGGTCACATAGAGTCGAAGCTCCATGTCTCCCAAGCCTTGCGCGAACACACACTGCCAATTGCCTGGAAAGTGGTTTTCTTCATCCGCCAGGCGAGTCGATGTCACCCACCACACTCGCTTGATGTCGGGCGATATGCTGACAAGGTTGTCGAGAAAGACCTTATCCCGATCCTGATAAATCAACGTCGACGCGCCATAACCGTTGGGTCGGTGAGCCGCGCTGTTATCCCAGGGCGCCTGATACAGCCTTGGTTGAATGTCGGAGCGATTGTAGTAAGCAACGCTGTAATACCAGTACGCGCCATCCACAATGATGTTATCGCCTGCGATCGCGTTTTCATTGATACGCGACACAATATCGTCAAGCGGATACTGGGACGCATTGCGTGGATCATCCAGATCATCTTGTTGTTGATAGATTGTATTGAGTCCAAAGAGTTGAACACCGACCATCAACAGGACAGATATCCACGCCAGGGTACGCGTACGACGGGCAAGCCGGCTGATTGCCAACGCCACTATCATCGGCAAGCCCAGCGCCGCAAAGGCCATGTACCGTTCAACAAAAATGGGGAACCCGAATGACACCACAAAGACAATCAATACCGGCAACAGCACGTAGATAACCAGTAACAACTCAAGTTTCAACCGGCTTCTTTCCTTGAACCCGACCCATACCACCGATGCCAATACCAGCGCCGGAAGCAGTACATAAATCGGGCTGGCAAACTCCAGCCCACTCTTCACCGTCAAAAACTTCCAGACCGCTGAAGGCAACGTATAGATCGTCAATTCAGGGATCCAGAAAATATCCCCTCCGGTCTCCAGCTTCTCCGTATTTAAAAACAGCTCATTGCCCAGGCTGATCAACCAGGGAATATAAAGAACACCAATGGCCACATTCGTGCCCCACCACATTGGCCGCGAAAGGTAATGAAGCGTTTTATCTCGCTGAAGACGCAAGACAACGAGGTATAACCAGTGAGACAACAAACATAAAACAGCCAGGTAATGGGTGTATAACGCAGCCGTCATGAGCACGAGATAGCTCATCAGGTATCGGTTGCGAGCGCTTTTAAGCCAATAGATCAAGGCGATGGTTGCACCCAGCAGCCATACCCCCTCCAGCGTATACATCCGGGCTTCCTGGCTGTAGCGAACGGATATCGGTAACAAGGCCAGGAACAACCCGGCCAACAAGGCCACCCTCGGTGTGCTGATCAATCGAATCAGCCACATGCCCAACGCGACTGTCGCAACCCCCGCCAGTGCACTCAGGGCCCGAATCGCAAACACACCCTCACCAAAAACCGCCATCCAGGCATGCAGCACCAGAAAATACAGCGGCGGATGAACGTCATGCCCCAGGTGAAACCAGATACGCTCCGGCGACTGAACCCCCACCAGCGCCGAGAACGCTTCATCGGTCCAGAAATAAGGAAGGCTGATGCAATAAAACCGAACACCAATCGCGAGCATCATGACCAGCACCCACCCACCGTTATCGACCGATGAGCGCAGGGATAGAAACCCCGTATCGTCACGACGCTGAAAACGCATATTTTCTCCCCCGACACGTAACCCTGATAGAAACAGGTGCCTGCCCACGGACGACTCACCGTCATCGTGAATCCGTGTTTACGCTAAACACTCTCGATAAAACGGCCTGCCGTCATCGGTAAAGGCTAGCCAAAGGAGCTGCCCCGGATTGGTTTTTTTTGATTCCTCACGGAATTCCGGGACTTACTGAAAATAACCGGACGTCCCCATCCCCTTGGGTAAAGGTATCGAGCAGCCGCCAGTTTTCAGGGATAACGACCTGTTGAGCCCCGTCACCACGGCCGTCCAGCACCCATACCCGACCTGAGCCCGGTGTCAGGCGTTCAAGGTTATCGAGATAGACCTTATCTGCGTTTTGTTGAGTCAGTGTCGAGGTTAGATAGCCGTCGGGACGTCCGGAAGTACCGTCCTTTTGAGGGGGCGTATACAGCATCGGTGTCACGCCAGTCTTGTTGTAATACGCAAAGGGATAGTAAAGAAACCGGTTGACTACAACGACACCGTCATCAGGACGAGCAGAGGCATTAATGTATTCCGCCAACGCGTCGACCTTGTTGACTTCGGCATACACAATATGGCCCCGTTGATGAACGTTATATAACCCGACACTCTCCATCGACACTATCAATAGCAACAGGACAAAAAACAACGTTTTTGCGCGCTCCCACAGAGCATCCAGTGACATCGCCAGAATCATCGGAAAACCCAGCGCAGCAAACACAAAATAACGGTAAATAAACAGCGGCCGAACCAGTGAGACCCCTGCAATCAATACCAACGGACACCAGGTATACATGACGAGCAGCGTGCCGAGTTTTTTCTCACTCGTGTCCCGCATGACAATGACTGCCGACACCAGCAACATCAATAACGGCACACTGTAGAACAGCCAGATTGATTCTTTTGGCCCATCGCTATAACTCACAAACTGCCAGAACGCTGACACCACCGTAGGAACATCCAGCGGCGCTATCCAGTTAAAGCCGGAAAACCTTAACTGGTTCATCAGGCTCGGCACCCAGGGCATGAACAGTAAAACGACCGTTCCATTGGCCATCCACCATGCAGGCGCTAACAACGTGCTCTTAAACTTCGTTACCAACAGCCAGGCCCAGTGTGACGCCATGCACACCGCGGCAAAATAGTGGGTATAAAGTCCTGCGGCCATCAATGACGCATAGATGGCAAGCGGCCAATGACTGCCCGAGCCTTTTACCCAGTAGACGAAAGCAATCGTCGCGCTCACCATCAATAGCGCGAGCACCGCATACATACGAACTTCCTGACTGTAGCGTACCGCTATGGGCAGTAACGCCAGCATGATTCCGGCGAGCATCGCCGCCCGTCGCGTACTGACCAAACGAACCAGCCAGATGCCCAGTCCGACGCTTGCGACGTCCGCCAGCGCGCTCAGGCTTCGGGCAGCAAAAACGCCATTTCCGAACACATTCATCCATTCATGCAACAACAGATAATACAGCGGCGGGTGCACATCCCGGGCCGTATGGAACAGGATTTGGGAGGGTGAATATGAACTCAACAGCAAGGTAAAGCCTTCATCGGCCCAGACAGCGGGTTTGCTCAAGGCGTAAAAGCGCACCCCTGCCGCCACGAGCATAATCAGCAGTATCCAGCACATGCTCTGGAGAGTGCGGGCACTCGAATGGTTAACCCGGTTTACCACTTATCCTCTCCAGAAGAGGGCACTTCCTTCATAACGATAAAACCATAATCGCCAATCAGGTACATGGCGTAGAACTTACTGTCCACCACAGGCGTGTACCCTTGATACCCTACCAGCGTCGCATTTCTCCGCTCATTTTCGATAAAAACATTGGTAATACCTGCCCTGCGCAGATTTTCAGACAGCATATAAAAATCAATATTGAGTATGTATCTCAGCACCGGGATGCGCTCAAAACTTCCCTTGGCGCTTAGCAACCAACTGTTTGAATAGCTGATTGACATGTATATCCGCTTCGCTTCGCGCAAGCCTGGATGAGAGGCAATATCATAGGCCATATTGAATTCAGCATTCAGCCCAAACTCTTTCTGCAGATTCAGTACCCGCCCATAGGCATACGACATCGAAAGCATACTGAGCAACGGCACAAGCAATACAACACCGAGCCTGGCGTCAGCCGTTACTAACCCCTGATGAGCCAGATAAAACAAAAATACCAGCAATACGCCAAAGCCCATTAGGGTTCTGGCGCCCTCATTGAAAAACCTGAACAACAGGGCCGAACCCGACACCAGAAAAACCAGGAGTAAAACCATAAGCACATACAAAAAAAACAGAAGCATCTTATTTAATGACGTCTCTTTTCCCTGGATGATATTTCGCCCAACCAGCCCTCCCCCAACGACCGCACACACCACCAACAGCCATGCCAGCCAACGATTCCCACCCTGAAACAGCAATCCGATTTTTCCGACTAATACGCCTATATTGTTCAGGATCAGCAACAGCCCGCTCGTATTGAACGGAATCATCTCCAGGCGCTCATGGGTCATGAGTGGATAGGCCAGCAAAAAATAAATGATCAAGCCTGCAACCCACTGCACCGCTTTCACTCCTGCCATTGATAATAAATGGGCAAGGGACTCCTTATTATCAATACCTCTAACCAGCTCGATGCAACACAACCCCAAAAACACATTGATACTCAGTTGATACAAACTGAGACCCACTGCAAGCAATGCGCCGGGCACCAGTAACTGAACGACGCCAGCTTTATGTTGAAATGCCACCGCATACATTACCGCCACCAGGCTCAACGCCGTTGCCGGCCCGTCATATTGATACGATAAATTCTGTAGAAAAAACGGGTTGTACCACAGTGGCAGGAGCACCAGACAGCATGAAACAGTCGGTGTTTTGTAGTAATGCATCGTCAGTTTCGTCAAGGCAAACGCCATGGCAAGCGTGGCGATCAGCAAGGGTAAGGGGAACAGATCGGGAGCGCCCGAGGTGAAGCTCAAGGCGTTGTAAAACAGCTCGACCAGCAACCGCCCCTGCTCCGCCCAGCCCGTACCGGCCGCCAAGGACCGCCAGTTATCATCGATATAGTAATAATCGACCAGTATCAGAGGGAGTACATAAACAAGCGTGGCGAGTAAAAAAAACAAAAACACTTCACGACCGAGCAACTCCCTGCTCAATACACTCGCCACCTTCATTTCGGCGCTCCTTTGCCACCCACAATATCTTTCACCACATACCTCGGCCGGTGTTTTGATTCAATATAGATCCGACCCACATATTCACCCAATATGCCAATACCGATCAGCTGAACACCGCCCAGGAATAAAATGGCGGTCATCAACGAAGGGTATCCCGGCACATTATTGCCAAAGAAAATCTTGTCCAGCACCATGTAAATGGCATAGAGAATTGCAAACAGGGAAATCGCACTACCGACATACGTCCACAACTGCAAGGGCACTGTACTAAAAGAGGTAATCCCTTCCAGCGCCAGATTCCAGAGCTTCCAGATATTGAACTTGGTGGTGCCCGCCACGCGCTCGGCCCGTTCGTATTCGACGACGGCGGTGTTGAACCCCGCCCACGAGAGGATGCCCTTCATGAACAACCGGTGCTCCGGGAGCGTGCGAATCACGTTCACGACCTTGCGGTCCATCAACCGAAAATCACCGACGTTCTCTTCTATCCGGGTGTAAGCGATCCGGTTCAACAGGTGATAGAACAATGCCGCGCTGTGCCGTTTCATATAACTGTCGGCGGTGCGATCGTGGCGCTTGGCAAGTACCACATCCGCCCCGTTCTGCCACTCCCGGATCAACAGGGGGATCACATTGATCGGGTCCTGCAAATCGACATCCATTGGTATCACCGCATCGCCGGTGGCGTACTCCAACCCGGCAAACAACGCGGGCTCCTTGCCGAAATTGCGCGAAAAGTTGATGACCAGCACATGCTCGTCAGCCAACGCGATGGCTTTGGCCTGCGCTGCCGTCTGGTCGGAACTGCCGTCATTGATGAACACGATCTCGACGTCGCAATCAGCGATCGACAGTTCCTGACGAACCGCCTGATAAAACAGGTTAATCGCCTGTTCTTCGTTGAACACGGGAACAATCAGCGAGATCTTCACTGTTTACGCCCCCGGAAGATGACATATTTCGAGTAAAAAAAACCGCAGACCAGGCTGATACCGGAGAAGACCACCAACGTCATTAACCCTGGCAGCAGTAACTGATCCGCCACATACCCCACGCCATAACTCAACACGCCCATGAACCCGACAAACAGCACATACCGTGGAATATTGGTTCTTTGTTTGAAGGTGTATCGCGCATTGGCATAAAAGGAAAATGAAACGGCCAGGCAAAAGCCCACGAAGTTACTGGATGCCTGACGAAAACCCATGACGGTGTGCAGAACCAAAAACGTCGACCAGTGGATCAACGTATTAAGCAGGCCAACCGACACGAATCTGGGGAAACCGTGAAATGCGGCTCTCATGTCCATTGCGTTTGTTTCCAGTCTGAACACCTGCCCAGTTGAAAGCTTGGCACCCTTGGTCCGCTTGTCTATTTTCCAGTCAACAAATAGACCAATGGCCAAAATGCCGTTCTAGCGACGCGCTTCAACGTTCAGGGGTACGCCCCAGCCCACCCCCGTTCGCCGCTGAGACATCCAGTAATATCCGGCCTTTGCATTTGCCGCCAAATCACGCCACCCTGCGCGCCGCCGATGTGCGGCGCACAGTCTTTTGCCCCGCTGCCCCCCCTTACTCACATCTGTTCAAGAGCCCGTTGTCATGACCCAAGGACGCGACCTTCGTATCGATTTCTTTCGCGGACTGGCACTGATCTTCATTTTCTGGGATCACGTGCCACACAACCCCCTCGCCCATTTCACGGTGCGCAATTTCGGTTTCAGCGATGCGGCGGAAATCTTCGTGTTTCTGGCGGGCTACGCGGCGGTGCTGGCCTACGGCAAGATTGCCCGACGCGATGGCTTGCTGATTGCGACGGTGAAAATCCTGCGCCGCGCCTGGGTGCTGTACGTGGTGCATATCTTTCTGCTGGCGGTGCTGATGGGCATCGTGTTCTTTGCCAACAGCCATGTGGAAACCCGTGACCTGGTGCGGGAAATGGGCCTGCAATACTTCCTCAGCAACCCGCAACAGGCCTTGGTCGATGAGTTGCTGCTGCGCTTCAAACCCAACCTGATGGACCCGTTGCCGTTGTACATTCTGCTGTTGCTCGGGCTGCCGCTGGTGTTGCCGATGTTGTTGCGCAAGGCCGAGTACGTGGTCGGGTTGTCGGTGGTGCTGTACATGCTGGCGCCGTGGTTTCAATGGAACCTGGCGGCCACCGAGGGTGGCGTGTGGTTCTTCAATCCGATGGCCTGGCAGTTGCTGTTTATCCTCGGTGGTGCAGCGGCGATTCACGGTCAACGCCCCGCTGTGCCGGCCCCCCGCACCTTGCCACATCAGCCACTGTTTGTTGCGGCAGCGACCTATCTGCTGATCACCGGGCTGATCGCAGTGTCGTGGAAATGGCCGACAGTGCATGACGCGTTCATGCCCCGGATGCTGGGCGAATGGCTGTACCCGATCAACAAGACCAACCTGTCACCGGCGCGGCTGCTGCACTTTCTGGCACTGGCTTACGTCATCGCCAAACTCTTGCCCGACAGTGGCTGGACGCAAAACTGGCTGGCGCGGCAAAGCTGCCGCATGGGCCGTTACTCGCTGGAAGTGTTTTGTCTGGGTGTGCTGCTGGCGCCGCTGGCGGACATGCTCAACTCGCTGGCCGGGGATGCGCTGGTCATGCAGGTTTTCAGCGCCCTGTTAGGGGCGGGATTGATGGCGGTACTGGCCGCGTGGCTGGATTGGAACAAACGGCTGAACCGACCGGCGCAAGTGGCCGCGCTTTAGATGATCAAAGCGCACATCTGTGGCGAGGGAGCTTGCTCCCGCTCGGGGGCGAAGCCGCCGCAGAACAGATAAACACGATTTACCTGACAGACCGCAGGTTTGGGAGCGCTACGCACTCCAGCGCGAGCAAGCTCGCTCGCCACAGGTAAATCGCGTTGTCCCAACCAAAACGAGAAAGCCCTGATCTTGCGACCGGGGCTTTTTCTTTACTGCGCTAGCCGCTTACGAAGCCGCGCGCACCGCACCTTGCGGGGCACCGGTCGGTTGCAACTTGAACACATAAAACAGCACCGTCAGCAGCACCAGGAACGCAGGCCCCACGTACAGTGCGACGCGGGTGTCCGGGAAGTAGGCCATCAGGCCAACCACCAACACCAGGAACGCCAGCGCCAGGTAGGAACTCACCGGGTACAGCCACATGCGGTACTTGAGACCGGCACGTTCAGCCGGGCTCAGGCCTTTGCGGAATTTGAGCTGCGCCAGCAGGATCATCACCCACGTCCAGATCGCACCGAAAGTCGCGATGGCGGTGACCCAGACAAAGACTTTTTCCGGCACCAGGTAGTTGAGCAACACGCCCAGCAGCAGCGCGCCGATCGACAGCAACAAGGCGCGACGCGGCACGCCGTTCGAGGTCTTGGCGAAAGCGGCCGGGGCCTGGCCGTTCTGCGCCAGGCTATAAAGCATGCGCCCGGTGCTGAAGATACCGCCGTTGCAGGACGACAACGCGGCGGTAATCACCACGAAGTTGATGATGCCGGCAGCGGTCTTGATGCCCAGACGCTCGAAGGTCATCACAAACGGACTGCCCTGAGTGCCGATTTCGTTCCACGGGTAGATCGACAGAATCACGAACAGCGCACCGACGTAGAACAGCAGGATGCGCCAGAACACCGAGCCGATGGCATTCGGAATAGTCTTCTGCGGGTTCTTCGCTTCACCGGCCGTCAGGCCGATCATCTCGACCCCCAGGTAGGCGAACATCACCATTTGCAGGGACATCAATACGCCCTGCACGCCATTGGGCATGAAGCCGCCATGGCTCCACAGGTTGGAAATCCCCAGCGCAACGCCGTCGTTGCCGAAACCGAAGGCGATCACACCGACACCGCCGACCACCATCGCAATGATGGTGACGATCTTGATCAGGGCGAACCAGAACTCGAACTCACCGAAGGCCTTGACCGCGATCAGGTTGATCGAGCCCATGCTCACCAACGCCGCCAGTGCCCAGATCCAGCGCGGCACATCGGGGAACCAGATGCCCATGTACACCGCCACCGCGGTAATTTCCGCGACGCAGGTCACCAGCCACAGGAACCAGTAGTTCCACCCCGTGAGGAAACCCGCCAACGGGCCGAGATAATCTTGTGCGTAACGACTGAACGAGCCGGCGACCGGGTTGTGCACCGCCATTTCGCCAAGGGCGCGCATGATCACCAGGATCGCCAGACCACCGATGATGTAAGACAGCATGATTGCCGGGCCGGCCATTTCGATGGCCTTGGCTGAACCGAGGAACAGACCGACACCGATACAGGCGCCGAGCGCCATCAAGCGAATATGCCGTTCGCCGAGTTCGCGTTTGAGCGGGCCGCCGTGAGCGGTCTCGCCGTGGGGCAGGTGATTGCCAACGGGCATAGGGGTAAACCTCGTCTTGTTATTGGATATAACCACCGAGTGTCGAGGTACAGACCGATAAGCCTGAACTTCCTGAAACCGGATCCACCTCATGGGTAGATCCGTCTTGTAGGACAAAACCTGCAAGATCAGCGGGGCGTGCAGTATAAAAAGCTCAACGTAGGGCTTTTCACTATATAAACGACAAGATTCAGCGGGAATTCTCGGCAAAATCCGCATTTGCGGAGGGGCATTACCTGGGATTCTTCCGTGAACTCGCCAGCAAAACGGCACCGAGTATTGCACAGCAATGGTGCAGCGTCATGCCCCTACCTAGGCCGTATTTACCAGTTTGATGGCTCTAGCCCAACACTCTCAGACAACCACCAGCCTCCGTGGCGAGGGAGCTTGCTCCCGCTCGGGGGCGAAGCCGCCGCAGAACAGATAAACGCAATTCACCTGACAAACCGCGCTCACAGGTTTGGGACTGCTTCGCACCCCAGCGGGAGCAAGCTCCCTCGCCACATTGAGGACTTCAGTGTTTTCGGACTTTTCACTCAGCAGTGGCAGCTTCGACTCTATGGCTGGGCAGCTAAGGTCAATTGATACCCCAGACCTAAGGACGCAATGGAATGCATCCCCGCCCAAACTCTCATTGTCTACGCCGTGGCAGGTACTCTGAACCCGGACGGGCCTATATGGTCACGACCGTCGTTCACCAGCGGTGCCCGCTATTCGCCGACTGGCGTATAGGCCGATTGCTGGTAACAGAAATGAAACGGGCTCATGAAAGCAATCAAATCGACTCTCTGGCCTGGGTCGTCATGCCTGATCATTTCCATTGGTTGCTTGAGTTGAAGCAAGGCACCCTGTCTCAGGTCATGCAATCAATCAAATCTCGTAGCACACTCACTATCAATAGAGCGGTTAATGGCTCAGGAGCCTTCTGGCAAAGCGGTTACCACGACAGGGCAATACGCGACGGTGAAGACCTGCGCCCATTCGCCCGATACATCGTCGCCAACCCATTGCGGGCCGGGTTGGTGGAAAACATCGGAGACTATCCGCTTTGGGATGCAAGCTGGCTGTGAACACATCATTAGAGCGGTTCCTGCTTTTGTGGCGAGGGAGCTTGCTCCCGCTCGGGGGCGAAGCCGCCGCAGAACAGATAAACGCAATTCACCTGACAAACCGCGCTTGCAGGTTCGGGACTGCTTCGCACTCCAGCGGGAGCAAGCTCCCTCGCCACATTGACGTTCGGGGGTACCTGCTCCCTCGCCACGGTCAGTGATGGGTTCGCATTTTTTTGCATTCACAAAATTTTCACCGGTTCCAACCAGCGACTAAGCTTCAGACAAGTCCGATCAATCTACGTAAATGGATCAATCGACTATGGGCGCTTTGTGGCAATCCGATTCGAGTAAAACTGTGGAACCGACTGATCGCGTGGAAGAAGCGCCTTTACCGAAAAAACCTCGCCGTCCTCGTTATGGCTGGCGACTGTTCTGGTTGTTGTTACTGATTATTCTGATTGCGCTCGGTTGGGCAGCCTCCAAGGAAATGCGCACCTCGAAACTCCAGGCGCGCGAATTCAGCCAGTTTGCTGCATCGCTGAGTTACTCGATGCAACCGGGGCCCAGCGATTCGATTTTCTATCCGGGTGCCGGGCCGTTCGACAAGCGCTTGGGCTACAGTTCTCTGGGTGAGTTTTTGCCGCGCTTGCTCAAGCGTGGCTACATGATCTCTGCGCAAACCCGGTTCTCACCGAAACTGTTCGACTACAGCGAAAAGGGCTTCTTTGTGCCCTACGCGGAGAAAATCCAGGCCGGCCTGTCCATTACCGACTGCCGCGCCTTGCCGTTGTATCAGTACAACTATCCGCAGCAACTGTATTCGAGCTTTGCCGCGATCCCGCCGCTGGTCGTGCACAGCCTGCTGTTCATCGAGAACCGCGACCTGCTCGACCCTAAACAACCCCTGGCCAACCCCGCTGTGGACTGGCCGCGTTTTGGCAAGGCGGCCTGGTCGCAAATCGCCAAACTGCTGCACCTGCCCGGTCAGACTGCCGGTGGCAGCACCCTGGCCACTCAACTGGAAAAATACCGTCACTCGCCCGATGGCCTCACGGTGTCCGGCAGCGAGAAAATCCGCCAGATGATTTCCGCCAGCGTGCGCGCTTATCAGGATGGCCCGCAAACCCTCACGGCTCGTCAAAACATCGTGCGCGATTACCTCAACAGCGTGCCGCTGTCGGCGGTGCCCGGCCATGGTGAAGTGCATGGCATGGCCGAAGGGTTGCGCGTGTGGTACGGCGCCGACTTCAATCAGGTCAATAGAGCCCTGACGAGTGTTGCCAGTGACCCGCAGAGTCTGTCTCAACGCGGTCTGGCCCTGCGCCAGGTACTGTCACTGATGATCGCCCAGCGTCGGCCTTCACACTATTTGGCCAATGGCCGTGACGAACTGGCCGACCTCACCGACAGCCACATCCGCCTGCTTGCACAAAATGGGGTGATCGACGAACCGCTGTCCGCTGCCGCGCTGGCCAGCAAGGTGACCTACCGCGACTGGCAACAACAACCGACCATTCAGCCGATCGAATCCAACAAGGGCATCAGTGTGGCGCGCAGCCGACTGGCGGCCCTGCTCAATCGCCCCTTGTATGACCTCGATCGCCTTGACCTGTCGGCCACCAGCACTTTGCAGTACGACCTGCAAACCAAGGCCACCGAGTACCTCAAGCATCTGGCCGACCCGACCTACGCGGCGCAACTGGGCCTGCTTGGCGAACACTTGCTGACCCCCACCAGCACGACCCAGGTGCGTTACAGCTTCACCCTGTTCGAGCGGACCCCCGATGGCTCGCGGGTGCGCGTGCAGACCGACAGCACCGATCAGCCCTTCGACATCAACGAAGGCAGCAAACTGGAACTGGGCTCCACCGCCAAACTGCGGGTGTTGACCTCCTACCTGCAAATCATCTCCGAACTGCACGACCGTTATGGCGACCAGCCACCGGCCGTGCTGAAAAAAACCGCGGTCCCCGAGCAGGACGTGATCAGCCGCTGGGCCGTTGACTACCTGATCCAGAACTCTGACCGCAGCCTGCCGAAAATGCTTGATGCGGCGCTCAACCGTACCTACTCGGCCAACCCCGGCGAATCGTTTTTCACGGGCGGCGGCTTGCACACCTTTCACAACTTCCGCAAGGAAGACAACGGCCGCAGCCCGACCCTGCGCGACGCCCTGCGCGAATCGATCAACCTGCCGTTCATTCGCCTGATGCGCGATCTGGTGCGCTACTGCACTTACTCGGGGCCCAACAGCAGCGGCCAGTTGCTCAGTGACGATGACAACCCACGGCGCCAGGAGTACCTGGCGCAATTCGCCGACCACGAAGGCACCGCGTTTTTACTGCGCTTCTGGAAGAAGTACCAGAAGAAGGACACCCAGGCGCGCCTCGAGACCTTCCTCGACAGCATGCACCCGACGGCGATTCGCCTGGCTGCGGTACACCGTTACCTGTTGCCCGAAGCCAGTCAGGAAAGCTTCAACAGCTTTGTGCGTGCACACCTGAAAACGGCCAAGAACACCGAAAAGAATATCGACAGAACCGCTGGCAAGCTCAACGAAAAACTCACTGACGAGCGCCTGGAAAAACTCTATAAAACCTACGGGCCGGGCGCCTTCGACCTGCCCGACCAGGGCTTCATCGCCAAGGTCCACCCACTGGACCTGTGGCTGATGGGCTACTTGCTGAACCACCCTGACGCCAAGTTCAGCCAGATCGTCAAAGCCAGTGAATTCGAGCGTCAGGAAGTCTACAGCTGGCTGTTCAAGAGCCGACACAAGAGCGCTCGCGACAGCCGCATCCGGACCATGGTGGAGATCGAAGCCTTCCTCGACATTCACCAGCGTTGGCAGAAAGTCGGCTACCCGTTCGACCACCTGGTACCGTCACTGGCCACCGCCATCGGCAGCTCCGGCGATCGGCCAGCGGCTCTGGCAGAGCTGATCGGGACAATCCTCAACGATGGCGTGCGGATGCCGACCCTGCGCATCGACAGCCTGCATTTCGCCGCCGGCACGCCGTATGAAACAACGGTGATCAATGACCCGGACAAAGGCAAACGCGTGATGCCATCGGAAGTGGCGACGGCGATGCGCGAAGCGTTGTCGCAAGTGGTCGACGCCGGTACCGCCAAACGGGTCGCCGGTACGTTCAAACTGCCAAACGGCACCCCGCTGGCCATGGGCGGCAAGACCGGCACCGGTGACAACCGCATTGAAGCCTTCGGCTCCGGTGGACGGGTGCTGAGCTCGAAATCGATCAACCGTACCGCCACGTTCGTGTTCTACATTGGCGAGCATCACTTCGGCACCCTGACCGCCTTCGTGCCTGGCGCCTCGGCCGAATCCTTTAAATTCACCTCGGCATTGCCGGTACAGGTACTCAAAGGCATGGCACCGATTCTCACACCGTATTTGCAACCGGGGAGCAACACGCTGTGTCTGCCTGTCAACGTAGCGCAGCGCGAATAAAACGGGCCACTAAAAGAAGGTAGTAATTAGTTATTTTCGGCATTGCAAATTTCAATGTTTCATCAGCGCGGACGCCTGTTTAACAGTGGAAATTCAAACTTTTACTTTGAGCCCCTGGAGTTAGGCTGGTAACTCCGATTAAGGCTCAAGGTTTATTAAAAGCATGTCTGACTTACAAGGAAGTATCTCTGCGCCCCAGGCACCGCCAGCAGGCAATAATAAAGGCCGCCATTACGACTTCATCAAGCATCGGATCAACCCCACCTTCAAAAAGGCGTCATTGCAAAAGGTTCGGGAACTGAGCCTCACCAGAACAGCGGCTGCGCAATGGATAACCACAGCCACAGACTTCGATCACAGGCAGTTACAAAAGGCCAACCTTAAACTCTGGTCTGCTCAGAACACGGTGGACCGGTTTATTGAAGAGTTACAAAACATTTATGAGTTCGCGGAACCTTTACTCACCCAGGCGCTGATGGAACAGTTCGGCGTCGATACCGATGTCAGAACAACTTACTTGCATCTCTATTTACCCAAGGAGCGCCCTTGGTATGTCATCAACACCTCCGCAGGTGTTGTCACCCGTACCGTCTCGCTGCTGGACGCCGCTTTACACAACTTCGCGCGTAGCGAAACCTGCGAACCCGATTCAGACTTCATCAGCCAGCCCGATAAGCGCGGGCACTTTGACACTCTGCCGATCAGACGCAAAATGTCCATCGCCCAGTTCCAGGCCCTGTGCCGCAAACTGGACATCGGTGCCCGCTATACCCAATACCTTGAAGAGCGGTTGTTGCCCGGCGATGGCCTTGCGCAGAGTTCTTTGAAACTCAAAGTCGTCGAGAGCGAGAAAGCCTCATTCAAAGCCGCCGCTCAACAAGCGGTGATGACCGGCGACATCGACTCCGATGCCCGCGACCTGATCCTGAAAATGCTCGATGGCCAGCGCAACCTCACCCGTCATGGCCGGGTGATGCAGTTCGCTGAACTGTCCATTCTAAATAGCCGCCTGACCGGGATCGTGTTGATTACGCCGGCCCTGGACCGCGCCCGCGAGGTTGTACCGATATTCGCTTACGTCCCACAGGACCCTGAGCATCCACTGAAAGAGTACCCCTCAACCGTCCACTTCATGAATGAACTGACTCGCCAACTGCGCGACAACGACGCCATATCGTCCAGCGCAATGACGTACCGGCAGTACTTCAGCCGCTTCGTCGATCAGCACCAGCGCGGGCATTTTTTCGGCGGACTGCAACAACGTCTGTTCGAGGTGAAATGGCATCAGAAAGAACCGCTGGACCAAGGGCCTAGCTGGCGAGAAGTCCCGGTCACACCCCCCAATCTGCATTTCAGCGCCGCACCGATCACGGGCGAATTATGGGAGCACCTTTACCAGCAAAAACTGAACAAGATCCTCAATGACGCCCGACACATCGCCGTGTCCACCGCCGATACCGATCGCAACGCCCGCTGGGCCTGGTGGGACAATTTCAAAAAAATAGTCTCGGACCTGTTCAACGTCGCGCTGTTGATCGCCACACCCTTCGTCCCGGGCCTGGGCGAATTGATGATGGTCTACTCCGCCTACCAGATTGCCAGCGACGTCATCGAAGGCATCGTCGACATGACGTTGGGCCTGTGGACCGAAGCCGCCGAGCATATCGTCGGCGTGGTGACCGACGTCGTTCAGCTGGCGGCCTTTGCGGTGGGCGCGCAGATTGGCCAGTTCGCTCTCTTGAAGCTCTCGCCGCTGATCGAGGGCATGAAACCGGTGGAACTGCCTAACGGCCAGCCCCGCCTGTGGCATCCCGATCTCAAACCTTACGAACTGCCGGATTACACCTTACCGGCCAACTCCAGACCTGACGAATCGGGCCTTCATTCCCACGACGGCCAGGACATTCTGCCGCTGGATGAAAAACATTACGCGGTGCAACAAGACCCGAAGACCGGCAACTATCGCGTCAGGCACCCACACCGCCCCAATGCCTATTTGCCCGAGTTGAAACACAACGGTCTCGGCGCCTGGACCCACGAAGCCGAGAACCCGCGCGCGTGGCAGAACCCGACACTGATGCGTCGTCTCGGCCACTCCGTGGACGGTTTCAGCGATGCAGAACTCGAACACGTTCGCCTCGCCAGCGGCACCGAAGACGGTGCGTTGCGCCGGATGTACGTCGACAACACGGCCCCGCCACCGTTACTGGACGACAGCCTCAAACGCTTGAACATCCAGCGCCAGACCCGGCAAGCCATTGAACGAATTCGCACAGGCCTGCCCCTGGACTCATCGTCTTACTGGTTTGAACCGCTGGCGACTTACCTGGACGGCTGGCCTTCGGATAAAGCCCTGAAGGTCTATGAAAACGCCGACATGAGCGGCCGGTTCCGCCAGTACGGCAATGCCGACGCGAGCGACGAGCAAACACTTTCCACCAGTCTGGCCAACATCATGAGCGACCGGTTTGCGCCAAGCCTGGTCGAGTTCCTCAGCGAAGAAGAACTGCAAGCTGTGCTCGGTGGGCCAATCGCCAAAAACCATCAGGTGCAAGCGCTGCGTCATCGTCTGGCGGACGAAGCCAATCGCCTGAACGCCGATATCGTCAATCAGCTGTATCAGGGGGCACAAGCGTCCAGCGATCCGCAGGTTCGGCTGATTCGCCAGGCATTTCCGGAGCTGCCGTCCCGAGCGGCACAGACGTTGTTGAACAGTAGCGAGGGCGCGGACCTCAAGCGCATGACACAGGAGCAACGCCTACCGTTGAGCCTCAAAAGCCGCGCCCGTGAAGCCGCCTTCGAAGCCCGGACCAACCATGCGTATGAAGGCTTTCACGACGGCGCGCAGTGGGTGCCGGAAACCGAAAGCCTGGTGCTGAACGCGCTCAGGATTCATACCGACACGTTCGCGCAATTGCGCATCGAGGTTCGCGAAGGCAGCGATGCCGGGCCACTGCGCACCAGTGTGGGTGCGCAAGATGCGCCGACGGTCCGGGTGCTGGTCAGGGATGACGTGAACCAATTCGAAGTCTGGGACGCCGAAAACCACAAGTTGCATGAAGCCGCTGATTTTTTCGAAGCCGTGCTCAAGGCCTTGCCGAAAAACCAGCAAACGCAATTGGGTTATCGACCCGGCCAGGGAGCCTTTTTCAAACAATGGGTGATGGTCAAGACCGAGACGCCTGCCGAACGCCGCACAGCGCTCGCCGCACCGCCGATCCGGCCGTTGGCTGACCATGAAGACATGCTGCTGTTGCGCGGCCCCGGCCTTTCCATCACCGCTGCCACGCTCACTGAACGGGTGCAGGACCTGTACCCCCACTTCAACGACAGGGAGGTCAATACCTTTGTTCGGTCCCTGGGCTCGCAAGAGCAAGGGCAGCGGACACTGACAAGACTGGACCGCGAGCTGGATGATCTTCGCGTGCTGCTCAATCGCTGGCGATACCAGCAACCTGATACGTGGGGGCCGGATCGACAAGGGTTCGTGCGAGGCGGCGGTCTGCACATTAGCGAACGGCTCGTCGATTGTTTTAAAAGAAAACCCACGGTCTTCGGCGAACGCAGTACCACCGTCGACGGCGGTTATGCGCTGGATCTGTCAACCGAGTTCGATGTTCTTGATCTCGAACGCTGGTGGAAAAAGCTGCCGGATATCAAGCACTACCTCGATCAGGTCAGCACCTTGAACCTGGACCGCACGAACTTTTCCGCAACCTCCACCGGGCTGTTGAAGGACTTCCCCCATCTTCGGCAGCTGAGTGCCAGGAGTTGCGGGCTGACGCAGCTGCCTGAGGATATTGGCAAGATGCACTACCTTCGAACGCTGCGTCTGATGAACAACGACATCACGTTGACACCCCAGGCTGTCGAACAACTGCGAAACCTGACCCACATGGAAACGCTCAGGCTCGATGACAACCCGAAACTGGCGAGACTGCCGAACGTTGAACGCATGCCCAAGCTGAGAATCCTGAGTTTGAGCAACACGGGCGCAACCACGTGGCCCGACGGCCTCTTCGCGCCCATCGGCAAGCCTCGACCGCGCGGTTTTTTCCTGGATCTGCAGGAGAACCCGATCAGTAAAATCCCGACCGTCGTGCCCGGCTCGGAGGATGCATTCATCGTGGCGCGAACCCGTTTGTACGAAAGGAGTCTTTCAGAGGTAAATCTGGTCATTTTCAAAGAGTATCGGCGCTCGGTCGGCATTTCTCCCGAACAGCTCTATACCGACGCCGCTACCAATGCGATGGCCCAATGGCCGATGAACGACGACTCTCAATGGTGGAGCTCCGAGGTCTCCGGGCTGGGCACCTTCCGACAAGAAGCCTGGCACGACTTGATGACCGAACCGGGTTCTGAAGGTTTTTTCCTGCTGATCCAGAAGCAGACCCGCTCGGCCGATTACCAGGCCGGCGGTGAATTGCGCAGACAGCTCAGCAGCCGGGTATGGCGAATGATCGAGGCCATCGACCTGGACAGCACGTTGCGCAAGGAACTGTTCGAGATGGCGACAGCGCCTACCACCTGCGCTGATGCAGGGGCCCAGGTGTTCAACCATATGGGCATCAAGGTGCTCGCGTCCGAGGCCTATGCCTTGTCGACGTCGGGCGCGAGCCTTGAAAGCCGTTTGGTCAACCTGGCCAAAGGCGCCGCTCGCCTGGCGCGGGTAGATGATATCGCGCGCGAAGAGTTTCGCCGTCGCAACGAACACCCGGAGAGTGTGGAGGAGGCGAACCCGGATGAAGTCGAGGTGTTTCTGGCGTTTGAAACCGGGCTGGCCGAACGCCTGGAGTTGCCTTGGCAATCGATAACCATGCGCTACCACGAACGGGCAGCAGTCAAACAAGCCAAGCTCGACACCGCCTTTGACACCGTGACGTCGATGGAGAGTGGCGATGGACTGATCAATGCAATGATCGAGCAACCCTTCTGGGAGAAATACCTGCGTGACACCTACCCGATCGAGTTCAGGCGCAATGCCCGACTGTACGAAAACAAGACCGACCTGCTGGATGAGTTGCGCGAAGCTCAACACGCCTGGGTCCGTTCCAAAGGCATGCAGATAGCTCAACGACGGGCACTCAAACAGCGCGTCGAGGACCTCGCCCGGCAATTCAACGTCGACGACAGCGTTGTCCTCACCGATGAGGACATGAGCGATGAAGTCTATGGAGGATTGCTCAACGACATTGGCTACGAGGAGAAGCAGTTGAGCAGGCGGTTGACGCGCGAGGCGTTGCAAAAGGCCGCGTAGAGGTAACCCGCCCTGAAGGCTCCCGGCCCCGCCTTCAGGGCTTTACCGGAAACCGGTTCGCGCCTCACGGTTATCCCACTTCGGAGTCCCAGATCACCGTGATAGTCCCGGAATAGTTGGCTGCTACACCGGGTCTCAACATGAAGTCCACGTAATAGCTTGCAATCTCGAAGTGCAACACACCTGGAGCCCGATCCACATAAAACCCGGGTTTGAATTCTTGCGCATTCGCCTGGCCCACACGCAACGGATGACGATTGACCGGTTGCCCACTGAGGTTCGTCAAGCCGTTGGGCAGGCTGACACTGAGCTGCACCACGGCTGCGCGTTGTGAAACCGGGTCACGGATCATGCAATCGAACAGCCCCGTAATCTGGCACTCCACGAGCATCTTGAAGCGACTCGACGACGAAATATTGAATGTTTGATCACGAAACAGCCGTGTCGGTCTGCGTCCCTGCGTGAACCAGGCCTGCCATCCCCCCTGCGGGACCAGTTCAACGCGATTGCCACCGGGAGGTATGTCGACTTTCAGGGTATGTTCGACCGTCAGGGTGAAATTAAGGGTAATCACATCATCATTGGGCAACAGGATATCGCCCATGTCGAAGTCTTTATAAGGCCCCGCGGTATAGTTCAATACACCCCGGTAAGTGCCGGTCGACATCTTTAGCGGATCGGGTGTCACCAGTTCATAGGAGAAACTTACATCCTGATAGGCAAACTGGAGTGACTCGGGAATCAGCTTCTGTGCCTGTTTCGAGCAAACGCCTGCATTAGCCGGCACTCTCCAGAAAAAAGCAAAAAAATGGGCAGACCCATAACCCACTCCACCATAGCCACAGGGTGGCGGAGCATATACCCAACCACTCTGCCAGACACCAGCCGGCAGAGGATCCTTGATCGTATAGGCCGCGCCTATACCGTTGATGCGCATTTTAACGGTCTCGGGTTCACCGGTTCCGTCATGGATGACCGTGACTTCTTTCCAGTACGACGGCACCTTGAACATCGGGCCCTGACGTTCGTCATGCAGTGGAAGGATGGGGGCGATCGACCTGAAACGAATCGGCAGGGCGATGCTGAAGACCCCGTTTTCGCAATAGGCCGGATGATCGCCACAATAACCGCCTTGTGGTGTTGTGTTTACAAAAGCATTTTGCATCGGCTTTGCCGGATCAGGCCGGAACACGGCGGTCATCTCCACGGTGGCTGCACCGGCTGACGATGCGAGAACTGACGAAAACACTCCCGCCAATACCGATGCTCTGTTGGCTCTCAATACCTTTAATGCTTGCATGACTCGCACTCTCCACTCCATGGTTCCAACGACTACAACCTCTAAACTTCCGAATCCCAGATAACCGTCGCGTTGCCCGAGTACTGCCGTTGCGATCCGGGGTGGATCATCTCGGCCACTTCATCCGCAGGGATTTCGAAGTGCAGCGTTCCGGGCTTTCGGTCCACATAAAAACCCGGCTGGAACAGTTCGGTGCCACTGCCGTCACGCAATAACCGCCGACGATTGACGGCTTGTCCGCCACTGTCGGCCAGGCCATGGGGAAGACTTACGGCAACGTGCAGCGGTACGAAATGGCCGGAAACGGGCTCTCTGACAGCGCAGGTTTTACCGTCCTGGGAGTACTGACACTCAAGGCTCATTTTGAAACGCGAGCTCGCGGAAATAGCGAACGTTTGATCTCTGAACAAGCGCGTCGGCTTACGGCCTTGTTGCAACCAGGATTGCCAGCCACCCTGCGGGACCAGTTCAACCCGATTGCCGCCCGGCGGAACATCAACCTTGAGTGTGTGTTGCACATCCAGGGTGAAACTCAGGGTAAGGGTCGATGTATCGGGCAACATCACATCGCCCATATCGAAGTCCCCATAAGGGCCGACGATGTACGTCAGGCTCCCCTGGTACTTCCCCGAGGACATGCCCAGCGGGTTGGGTGTCACCAGTTCATAAGCAAAATCGAGATATTCGTAGCGCATCCACGGCACATTGAATTTCGCCTGCTTCAGGCATGCACCGTCCGTTGGCGTTTTCCAGAAAAAGGTATACCGCTGAGGCGTATATCCACCCACACCACTGTATAAGCAAGGGGATGGAGCATTTACCCAACTGAGACCCCACAATTGATTGTGGGCTACCCGATAGTCGTTCCCCCCACCCACCAGGCTGATCACATCATCGGTGACGTACTGAGAGCCCACACCCGTGATTCGAACTTTTACCGGCTCTGGTTCACCGGTCGCTTCATGATAGACGGTCAACTCCCGCCACTGTGCCGGGACTCTGATCATCGCTCCATGCCGGGCATCCACATGATTGGCAAGGATTGGCACACTGGAGTTGAACTGAATCGGTACCCGCAGACTGAACATTCCGTTGTCCCTGCACTCACTGGGATAGCTGGCGCAGTAACCACTGGAAGGCGTGTCATTCTTGAATTGATTGTGTTGCGGGTTGCCAGAGTCGGGTCTGAACGAGGCTTGAATCGACACCTCCTCAGCCCAGGCCGATGACAACCACACCGAGAAGAAAAGACCCGCCCCCGCACAGCGGCCTGCACATCGTTGGAACGCCTGAAAACGGCTCATCCTTTCAGCCTCGTAGAATCAGTGAAATCGGTATCAAGCACCCGGCAACACCGCGTTGAAAATCATATTGACGCTGCCAAAGTAATTCCCGGGCTTGTAAACCCCGTCGGCAGGCGGCACGGGCACGACTTCCAGCAAAACCCGTTTACCCAGGGCCGCATCGCTCAGGGAAACCACTTCAGTGCTTTCCAGCTCGTTCAATAACCTGCCGTTGAACAGCACACGCAAGCCAATGTCATGGGCATCGGTACCGTTGGACAGGTAAGGCCTGCCTTCAAGCCGGGCCTTGATCGAACCGGCTTCATTCTTGACATCGAAATACTTGCGCAAGCCGCCCAAGGTCGAGGTCACCAGATTCCAGGGCAACTGCTGCTCCTGATGTATCCAGCCGGGGTCTGCGGGAATGACGTAGAACGCATGGCTCGGGATCGTCACCAACACCTCGAAATGATGCACTTCGCGGGCTGCAAACGCCGCAGTACATGCCCACAGGGCAACAGCCGACAAAGGCACGACAGTCAGTTTTTTGAGCATGGTCATCACCCGGAGTTATCCCTTCACGTCGAGGTTTTTGCTTTTCTCGCCTTCGACCAGGATGAAGCGGTATTCACGACCGGCCTGTTTCTCGAACTGAAAGGTCCGGCCCGCGAGGATGTGATGCTTGGTGGTTGGCTGGCAGTCCTGTTCGTTTTTCACCGAACAGTCCTTGAACTCATCGATCACCACCACGCTGTTGCCGTTGTTGCGAATCCGGTAGTTGCTCGCATTGTTCTCGATCGCGCTGTCGAAGCGCGTCTCCTTGGGTCGTACGAAAAATACCGTGCCGTACCCGGCCAGCACATTGACCCCGGCAGACAAACCTTTCTTGTAATCCTCACGGTCCTGGCTGGAGACGGCGAATTCGTCTTCCTTCTCCGGTACCACCGGCACGAAACGCACCCGGAAATACCGCTCTTTTTCACGCTCGCCCATATACAACAGGCGCGTGCCTTGCATGCCACTGGCGGGCACGATCAGTCGGGCCGGGCTGGCCATCAAACCATCACGGGCGGTGGCGTCGGCCTGGGTCTTGAGCGGCTCTTCCCGTGCGGTGCCATCGGCGTCATAAATGATTTCAAGAATGTTGACCTTGACGAATGCGGTGCTGTCGCCCCCATTGAACACGCGTTTCAAGTAGGTACTTTTGTCCCCGTCCAGATAGTCATACACCGTCCCGACATTGATGCTCGGGCCAGCGTGGGCCGTCTGGGTGAATAAGCAAAAACCAAATAATGCCACCAGGCGTTTCATAGTCCTGTCCCTCGTTGAATGAATGCCGCAATACCGCGACGAACTAAACGTCTGAATCCCAGATAACCGTCACGCTTCCCGAGTACTGCCGTTGTGATCCGGGACGAATCATCTCTGCCACGTCGCTTGAAGGAATTTCGAAATGCAGGGTTCCCGGTTTGCGGTCGACATAAAAGCCCGGCTGGAACAGTTCAGTTCCGCTGCCATCGCGCAGCAATTGCCGATGATTGACCGGTAGCCCGCCGACGTCGGACAGGCCGTGGGGAAGGCTGACGCTGACGTTCAGCGGTACTGCATGCCCGGAAACGGCATCACGCACACCGCAGGTTTTGCCATCGGGGCTGTATTGGCACTCCAGCTGCATTTTGAAACGCGAACTGGCGGAGATAGTGAACGTTTGATCCCGGAACAACCGCGCGGGTTTGCGGCCTTGCTGCAACCAGGCATTCCAGCCGCCCTGCGGTACCAGCTCCACACGATTGCCGCCCGGAGGAACATCCACTTTGAGCGTGTGCGTTACGGTCAAGGTGAACCTGAGATTGATGACACTGTCACCGCCGACCGGGTACATGTTGTCCCCCAGATCGATACCGTCCGGCCCGACAGGGAACTGGATCGAACCCACATAGACCCCGGACGCCATTTCCAGTGGCTTGGGTGCAATCAGCTGGTAACCGATATCGAAATCCCTGTATTGCAACTCAGGAATAAGGTACTTCGCTTGTCTCGCACAAACACCGGCATTCAAGGGAACCTGCCAGAAAGAGCCGAATATGAGGGCGTTACCTCCGGAAAATCTCAACGCCCGACAAGGCGGAGCTCCAGTGTTCCATAGTCCGCCAACCCATAGCCGCGCATGAGCCGTCATAACGTTACTATCTGGATCCACGCCCACCAGCTTGCGCACATCCTCGCTCAGAACGTACGTTCTCCCGATTCCGGAAACCCTCACCTGAACCTCCTGCGACTGGCCACTTTTTGGGTCCGTGACCGTCAAGGTTTGCCAATGGGAAGGCAGGCTGAACATGGCGCCCTGACGCTGAGCATGATCGGCCTCGACGGGCCCCCTTGACCTGAACTGAATGGGCAGCCTGAAACTCACCATCGGTGGCGAAACGCAGTGCTGTGGATACACAAGGCAATAACCACTTTGCACTGTGGTATTGGTGAACTCGTTCTTCATGGGCTTTGCAGGGTCGGGGCTGAACTCGGCCTTGATGTCCAGATCAATCCCGTGAGCCGGTGAAAGTGTCAGTGAAAGTCCGATCAGCAACATCAGCAGGAACGGGGTTTTAGTGAGAGAGGTCATGTCGTACACACTCTTTGGCAATGGCGTTCATCGGTGTGCATCAACCTGCCGACCGTGCGATAAAAGATGCATCGGCCAACGTCTCCGGCGTGCAGCGCAGATCACCGATCATCAACACATTGTTTTCAGTGCGCCCAACGCTTGGATCGAGGCGGAACTGGCACAGCAACTGGCTGCCGTGGCGTACTTCCAGGGTTGGCGAACCGGCGTTCATTTCCATCGAGAAGAAGCCGTCCACTTCACTGACGCCCCGGCTGGCGTGGTTGATGATGTGATGGCCCTTGAGCGGCTTGCCCGTGGGGTCAACCAGACGCCCAAGTACGGTGAGGGTTTTCATCACGCGGATCTTGCGGTAGTCCACACCACCCTTGTTCAGGTGATAGCTGGTGCGCACCGGTTGAATGGTCGCCGCCGGTACATCGGTGCCTTCGAAGTCGAAGCTCACCGAGCTGCTCTTGTACGCGGTGATCGGAATGAAATTGCGACCCGGACGCAGACGGGCGCTGCCACCGCTGAGGTCATCGGCGCGCAGGGCGATTTGGTCGAGATCGGACTCCACATCAACGATCATCCCGGCTCCGCTGCCCTGATGCTGGTTGGTCATGACCATGTGCTTGCCGCTGACGGCAATCGTGCTGTCCAGGTTCAAGCCACCGGTCAGGTTGCTGTTGAACGAAGAGCGCTGGAAGAAAGCATCGCCATTGGCTGAATCGTTACTGAAACTGGTGGTACCGGACAGGCCGAGACCGTAAGTGTCGGTAATGGCCGTGGCCGAGACACTTTGCAGCACATGGTCTTTCAGGTCTTTGCGGTAGGTCAGCGAGGCATTGTTGTCGCGACCGCCCTCACGCGAGGTACGTGAACCGATGCTGCCGGACAACTGCTCACCGGGACTGCCGAGTGCCAGGCTGAGCGTCAGGTCGACCCCGCGATTGCGCGAGTCGCCACTGCTGATGCTGCCGGGTCGGTCGAACATCGAAAAACGCCAGTGGGCATCGTTGCCGAACAGCGTGCTGCGTTGGGTCCAGCCCAGGTCCAGCCCCATCCCTTCAACGTTGCCCTCGCTATGCGAGACCCGCGCATTGAACGAGCTTTTGCTGGTAACGCGGTGGTTGAGCGACAACGACGAATTGCTGGTCTGGCCGACAAACACATTGCGTTGGCGCACCCGCGTACCGTCGGGCAGGGTTTCAAAGATATCGGTGGTGTCGAGCCAACTGCGGTTATGACTCAGGAACAGACTGCCGGCGCCATAGTTGTACATCGTCTGCACATCAAGACCGGTGCCGTGGTCCTTGGTCTGATAGACATTGGAGAACAGGCTGACGTTGTTGGCCAGCGTCCAGTCAATCGACGAACCGTATTGCATCGTCTCTCGAACCTGACGCCCGAAAACCCCGAGAATCACTCGCGGGTGCAGCAAATAGTTGAACGCGGCACCCGCGGTCATTTTTCCGGAAGCCTGATCCTGCCAGTTACTCCACAGTTTGCTTTCCTCGCCGGCAAACAGGTTGTAGCGCCAGCGTTCATCGTAATGACGCCAGTTGCCGGGCTTGTACACCAACTCCTGGGTCGTCGAGGTGATTTGACCGTCTTCGATCAAGCGCACCTCCACCTCGTAAATACCACCGGGCAGCGGTCGGGTATCCAGCGTCTGCAACCCCGCGTCCACCGGCTGGGTGTTGATCATCAGCCCATTACGGTAGATCTCCACCGAGGCCTGCCGGTTGGCGGTGACATAAATCGGGTACACCGCAGGTTTCGGGTTGTTGATTGCCAGACTGTCAGAGCTGCCATACATCGCCCCCACCACCGTGTCGGGGCTGGCGCCGAACGAACGCGGTTGACGGCTCAGGCCTTCGGAATTGGGCGTGAAATAGCCCAGGCGCAGGAAGCTGCCATCAAGCTCGCGCTGACTGTAGAGTTCGTGTATCGCGCGGTACATCTGATCATCCGCCCCCCCCAAACGGGCCAATTGCAGATTGAACCTCTGGCTCCAGTTACCCAGGCTGCTGCTGGTTTCCAGGCCATAACGGCCACCGAGGTCCTGGTCCTGCCCCCCATTGAGGTTCAGTTGATTACGCAGGATCAACCCGGTGCTGCCGCCTTCCGGCTGGTCGTAATAACGCTTGGCTTGCGTGTCACGCTCGGCGTTTTCGGTGGCTATCGAAACCAGGGAGTTTTCCAGGTTGTAATGGATGGCCAGCATCTGCTCCGGGCACGTGCTTTCGCAGGCGCCAAGGGGCACGCCTTTTTGTAAGTAAGCAGCCCAGATTCCACGTTCAATGGCGGGAATGTGGCTGTCGCCCACATCAGAAAAATCAAGCAAGGTGATGCGATCATCACGGGACAACACGATCATCGCCTCACCGAGAAACTGTTGATCAAGTTCCACTCGAACCGCCAACGGTACATCAAAGAAGTGTTCTTCAAACTCCGCGGGCAAACCTTTGGCTTGGGCGAGCAAACTTCGCGGCGTTGTAGCGACAGTCGGCGCGGCGAGTGCGCCCGCACATAAAAAAAATGCAAGCGCAGCCGCGATGGGAGTCATCGGGAACATGAACGAAATACTCTGATTACATGAATAAGTTAAAGCCCGATCGACCGTCAGGAATAGCCGGTCGACCGGTTTTGTTATTGAACAAAGCAGACCTTATTCAACACAGATAGATCAAGGCGTTATGACAGGTTCGAAAACAACCGCAAAGGTACCGTTATAATTACCGGCAGGGTGCCCGCCAGCAGGTTTTGCAGCAGAAACGATCATGTCAGCCGTCGTGCCCGGAGTGGAATCTACGGCATTAACAACTTCTTTGGCCACCTCGCTCAGTTCAACGCCATTGAAGGTCACGGTCAGCGGAATGGCATTGCTGCCACTGTACAGGGAGGCCGCACTTTGACCGCCCTCGACGAACGCATGGATCGAACCGTTGGGATCGCTATGCTTGACGTCGTAAACGGCGCGCAGAGCACCCAGTTCGCCACTGACAAGGTTGTAGCCCATCGTTTCGTCTTTACCAAAGTCCGGATTGCTGTTGCTGGGTTGAGCGTGGAAGATGGTCGTTGGGACAGTGGCCTTGATGTTAATAGTGCTGCGCATTTCGTCAGCAGCAAAAGCCATCGAAGAGTTCAATGCCAGGATGGCCAATGGAGTAGCGATTGCGATTTTCTTGAACATCGTTAAATACCTGTTATTTCAAATGGGCTGGACAATTGAAAGTTCGAACAAACGGAGGTATTCAGGTGCTGAAAGTGCACGACGCCCTGTCACTACCGAAACGACTATTTGTTTGAACTTTCAACGCCGAGACATGATCGATCAATCGCCTAGGAAAGTAAGCAGGCAACGTCCGATGAACAGGTAGTCAATACGACCCGGAGCGATAATGAAAAAACCCGAAAAAAACCAAAAAGGCATTAGTAACTGTAAGAGGTGGACTACCTACAGATTTTACTAAAAATACAATACAGCAGTACCCGTCGTTGATTTTCCGCAGAACAACGACCGTGCTCTTCGCCCTTTAAGGCCGGCAAAACAATTATTAGAGAGTTAACACTAATTTCTGTCAGCCCACCTGAATAAAACAATGCAATTTATCGATACCGACGGCATGAAACTCCGGTCCGTGCGGGATCAAGCCAGCCGTCTCCCCCTAGGCGATGGCCTCGAACCGTTCGTCTTGGGCCCTTGATTTCTGGATAAGATATATCTTAAGTTGTATCTAAATACGACGAGAGAGCCCAAGAAATGAGAGACCATCATTCCCACCGCGAGCACGCTGACGGCCGCGACGGTTTCGAAAAACGCCCTGGCCCCGGCCGCGAACGCGGTGGACGCGGCCCCCGGGTATTCGCCCCCGGCGATCTGAAACTGCTGTTGCTGGCGCTGATCGCCGAGCAGCCGTGCCACGGCTACGACCTGATCCGCCAGATCGAAAGCATGTTCGACGGCGCCTACTGCCCGAGCCCCGGCGTGATCTACCCGACCCTGACCTTCCTTGAAGAAAGCGAAATGATCCAGGGCGATGCCGAAGGTGGAAAAAAACGCTACAGCGTTACCGACGCCGGACGTCTGTCATTAAGTGAGCAGGCGATTGCCCTGGACGGCGTGCGCATGCGCATCGAAGTCAGCAAGCGCTCGTTGCGCGGCCACGACCGCCCGGCCGAGATCCACGAAGCGGTGCACAACCTGCGGCATGCCTTGCAAATGCATCACGGCCGCTGGAGCCCGGAAGAAATCCTGCGGGTGCGCGACCTGCTCAACAACACCGCCAAAGCCATCGTCGATGGTCCTGTCGTTCAATCTGTTCAGGAGAAGGCCGAATGACTGAAGTCATCGTGCAAACCATCCACCGCGTCAGCCACGAACTCAAACGCCGTCGCCTGGAAGTGCTGCGGGTGGTCGACCTGACCCCGCGCATGCGCCGGATCACCTTCGGCGGACCGGAGCTGGCCGGCTTCGTCAGCCTCGGAACCGACGACCACGTAAAACTGTTTTTCCCGCAAACCGCAGCAGAACTCGCCACACTGGAAACCCTGGTGCTCGGTGCTGGCAAAGACAACGGGCCAATGCCGGCGATGCGCGACTACACGCCCCGCCGTTACAACCTGGACACGCTGGAGCTGGACATCGACTTCGTATTGCACGGCGATGGCCCTGCCTCGACCTGGGCAGCGCAGGCCACGCCCGGCCAGTTCCTGCACATCGGCGGGCCGCGGGGCTCGATGGTCGTGCCGGACGTGTTCGACAGTTATCTGTTGATCGGCGACGAGACCGCCCTGCCCGCCATCGCCCGCCGCCTCGAAGGCCTGGCGGCCAACCGGCGCGCGCTGGTGGTGGTGGAAATCGAGAACGGCGCCGAACAGCAAATCCTCGAGAGCCAGGCAGAGGTCAAGGTGATCTGGGTCTTGCGCGAAGCCGGCAAAAACCACCTGCTGACCACCGTGCAACAACTGCCAATGCCGAGCGGCGAGTTGTATGCGTGGATCGCCACAGAATCCAGAGCCTCACGACAGATCCGCCGCGTGCTGCTGGACGAAAAGGGTTTGAGTCAGGACCAGGTGAAAGCCGTGGGCTACTGGAAGCTGGACGACAGCGACGAAGAGTAATGACGGACACCTGTGGCGAGGGAGCTTGCTCCCGCTGGGTCGCGAAGCGACCCCAAAGCCATTCAATCGGGTTGTATCAGGCAGACCACATCGCCCGGTTTACGACGGCTTCGCCGCCGAGCGGGAGCAAGCTCCCTCGCCACAAAAGTGCTCTGTGACCGCTACGACCGTCCGCGCCAGCGATCCAGCCCGACCACCACCAGCGCAATCAGCACAAACCCCAGCAATATCCCGCTGGCATTGATGAATACCTGGGGATAACCGAGCTTTTCAACATCGATGAAAGGATACGGGTAGAGCCCCAGCGAGTGCCCGCGCAGCAAGGCATAAGCGAAATACAGCACCGGGTAAATTGCCCACAAACCGATATGGCCAAGGCGCAAGGTGCCCTTGGGCACACACCGCCACCAATAGAACAGAAACAGCAGCGGCATGACGTCATGCAGCAACTCGTCGGCGATGAACTGCCAGCCCTGCGGGTGCCATAAATGCCGCAACAACAGGTTGTACGCCAGACCGACCAGGGTAATGCTCACGGCAATCCCGCTGCTGACCCACGGCTGTAAAAAAAACGTACGGCCCTTCGACTCGCGTGCAGTCACGGCGCAGGTCAGCACCGTCGCCACCAGCGTATTGGTCAGGACGGTGAAGTAACTGAAGTAACTCACCAGCCCACCCAGTTGGCTGGCGCTGACACTCCAGCGGCCGTAAAACACCAGGTACAGCTGAATGCTCAATCCCAGCCAGCCAAGCACGGCGGCCGAGTGGGTAAAACGTCTCATGACGGGCGACAGTCGAGTCGGCTCGGCGGGCATCTATATTCCTTAGAGCGGACGTTTGGTGCGCATCAACTTCACGTAGAGTTTTTCGACTTTCTCGCGGGCCCACGGGGTTTTGCGCAGGAAGGTCAGGCTCGACTTGATACTCGGATCGCTCTTGAAGCAGCGAATGTCGATGCGCTCGGCCAGCCCCGACCATTCGTAGTGTTGAACCAGCGTGTTAAGGATCTGTTCCAGGGTCACGCCGTGCAGCGGGTTGGTGTTCTGTTCGGTCATGCCAGGCCTTTGAACGAAGAAAGTAGAGGAAGCCGCGCACCTTAGCCGAGGGTGTCCTGCGGTGGAAGGACTCTGTGCGCTATCCGTTAAATGTAGGTGAACTCTGAAAGATCGCAGCCTGCGGGTGTACACCGTCCTGCGTAGAGCTGCGATCTTTTCAAGGATGACCGCACACTGTTACCAAATCCGAAATGATCCATGTCAAGAAAAGCCCTTTCTCTCTTTGTTACAGATCATTATCCTTGCAAGCCTAAAAGCTGAATCGCTTCATCTGCCCGATTTCCCCTCGCAGCGTTCAGCTCTCTTCCCCTAAAAGACCAAGAATTCCTTCTCTATGCCTGACATTCAGACTTTGCGAGACAGCGCTGTCTTCCCAACTGTTGCTGCCCGAAAAGCCATAACCCTGCTCGGTGGGCTCAGCGCCCTGAGTCTTGCCGCCTACGCTCAGGCTGCCCCTGCATTCGATAGCGACTCACCGTGGATGCTCGGCGACTGGAACGGCACACGCACCGAACTCGCGGAAAAAGGCTACGACTTCAAGCTCGACTACACCGGCGAGATGGGCAGCAATCTGCACGGCGGCTACGACCACGACCGCACCGCGCGCTACAGCGACCAGTTCGGCCTCGGCACGCACCTGGACCTGCAAAAAATCCTCGGTTGGCACGACGCTGAATTTCAGCTGACCATCACCGAACGCAGCGGCAACAACATCAGCAACGACCGGGTCAACGATCCGCGTGTCGGCGGTTTCACCTCGGCCCAGGAAGTCTGGGGCCGTGGCCAGACCACCCGGCTGACGCAGATGTGGTATCAGCAGAAATTCTTCGATCAGAAGCTCGACATCAAGGCCGGTCGTTTTGGCGAAGGCGAAGACTTCAACAGCTTCCCCTGCGACTTCCAGAACCTGGCCTTCTGCGGCTCCCAGGTCGGCAACTGGGCCGGTGGCATCTGGTACAACTGGCCCGTCAGCCAATGGGCGCTGCGGGTCAAATATCACCTGACGCCCGAGCTCTACGCCCAAATCGGCGCGTACGAGCAGAACCCGTCGAACCTGGATCGCGACAACGGCTTCAAGCTCAGCGGCAGCGGCACCCAAGGCACGGTGCTGCCGGTGGAGCTGGTGTGGACACCGAAGCTCAATGGCCTGCCGGGCGAATACCGCGCCGGTTACTACTACAGCAGCGCCAAGGCCACCGACGTCTACAAGGACAGCAACGGCCAGCCCGCCGCCCTGAGTGGTCAGCCCTACCGCAGCGCATCGAGCAAGCACGGCGTCTGGCTGGGCGTGCAGCAGCAACTGACCAGCCGTGCCAGCGATAACTCGCGAGGCTTGAGTGTGTTTGCCAACGGCACGATGCACGACAAAAAGACCAACGCCGTCGACAACTATGTCCAGGCCGGCGTCGTCTACAAAGGCCTGTTCGATGCCCGCAGCAAGGACGACATCGGCTTCGCCATGGCCCGGGTTCACGTCAATCCGGCCTTCCGCAAAAACGCCGAGGCGATCAATCAGGCGCACGCGGTCTTCGACTTCAACGACCCGTCCTACCTGCCGCCGCAAGACACCGAATACAGCGCCGAACTCTATTACGGCGTGCATGTGACCAACTGGCTGACCGTGCGCCCGAACCTGCAATACATCCGCCATCCCGGTGGCGTGAATGAGGTTGATGACGCGCTGATCGGCGGGATCAAAATCCAGTCGTCGTTCTAACCAACGAGACAAAACCTGTGGGAGCGAGCTTGCTCGCGATAGCTGCGTAACTTTCAGCATGGATGTCGACTGACATACCGCTATCGCGAGCAGGCTCGCTCCCACAAGGAATGCATCACTGAGCTTTTTGTACTGAAACCTGCTTGCGCCTGATCGTCATCTACAGTGAACAGGCGCGGGACTACTTAAACGTCACGGAGAACCACACTATGAGCACTGATGGTGCTTTGAGTCGAAGCCGCCTGCTGCCGAGCCTGCTCGGTATCGTGCTTCTGCTAATGGGCCTGGCCTTGCTGGCCGGGGGGATCAAGCTGAGCATGCTCGGCGGCTCGCTGTATTACCTGCTGGCCGGGATCGGCCTGGTGCTGACCGGGATTTTGCTGCTGGCTGCCCGCCGTGCAGCGTTGGGCCTGTACGCCGTGGTGCTGTTCGCCAGTACGGTGTGGGCGCTGTGGGAAATCGGCCTCGACTGGTGGCAACTGGTGCCACGTCTGTCGCTGTGGTTCGCCCTTGGCGTAGTCCTACTGTTGCCGTGGTTCCGCCGTCCGCTGCTGCGTGATGGCGCCGCTCCGCTGGGCACTGCCGCGCTGAGCGTGGCCGTGGTTCTGGCCGGTGCCACCGCGGTTGCCAGCCAGTTCACCCACCCGGGTGAGATCATGGGCGAGTTGGGCCGCGACACTGCCGACATGACCAGCACCGCGCCAGCAATGCCCGAAGGCGAGTGGCAGGCCTATGGCCGCACCGAATTCGGCGACCGCTACTCGCCGCTGAAGCAGATCACCCCGGCCAACGTCGGCAAGCTGCAGGAAGCCTGGCGCATCCGCACCGGCGACCTGCCGACCGCCGATGACCCGGTGGAACTGACCAACGAAAACACCCCGCTGAAGGTCAACGGCATGCTCTATGCCTGCACCGCCCACAGCAAGGTGCTGGCGCTGGACCCGGACACCGGCAAGGAAATCTGGCGCTTCGACCCGCAGATCAAGAGCCCGGTGGGCTTCAAGGGCTTTGCCCACATGACCTGCCGTGGCGTTTCCTACTACGACGAAAACGCCTACGCCAAGGCTGACAACGCTTCGGCCGCGGTCATCTCCGAGGCTGGCAAAGCGGTTGCGCAGGCCTGCCCGCGTCGCCTCTACCTGCCTACCGCCGATGCTCGCCTGATCGCGCTGAACGCCGACACCGGCAAAGTCTGCGAAGGCTTCGGCGATCACGGCGTGGTTGACCTGACCCAAGGTATCGGCCCGTTCACCCCCGGTGGCTACTACGCGACCTCGCCGGCAGCGATCACCCGTGATCTGGTGATCATGGGCGGTCACGTCACCGACAACGAGTCGACCAACGAGCCGTCCGGCGTGATCCGCGCCTTCGACATCCGCGACGGTCACCTGGTCTGGAACTGGGACAGCGGCAACCCTGAGGCGACCGAGCCTTTGGCTCCGGGCAAGACCTACACCCGCAACTCGCCGAACATGTGGTCGCTGGCCAGCGTCGACGAGAAACTGGGCATGGTCTACCTGCCGCTGGGCAACCAGATGCCTGACCAGTGGGGTGCAGACCGCACGCCAGGCGCAGAGAAATTCAGCGCCGGCATCGTTGCCCTGGACCTGGCGACCGGCAAGGTGCGCTGGAACTTCCAGTTCACCCACCACGACCTGTGGGACATGGACGTCGGCAGCCAGCCAACCCTGCTCGACATGAAGACCGCCGACGGCATCAAGCCGGCGCTGATCGCACCGACCAAACAGGGCAGCCTGTATGTGCTCGACCGTCGCAACGGCACACCGATCGTGCCGATTCGCGAAGTGCCGGCGCCGCAAGGCGCAGTCACCGGCGACCATACCGCGCCGACCCAGGCTCGCTCGGACCTCAACCTGCTCGCTCCGGATCTGACCGAGAAGGCCATGTGGGGCGCCAGCCCGTTCGACCAGATGCTCTGCCGCATCCAGTTCAAGCAACTGCGCTACGAAGGCCAGTACACCCCGCCGTCATTGCAGGGCAGCTTGATCTATCCGGGTAACGTTGGTGTGTTCAACTGGGGTAGCGTGTCGCTCGACCCGGTTCGCCAGATGCTGTTCACCAGCCCGAACTACATGGCGTTCGTCTCCAAACTGATCCCGCAGGCTGAAGTGGCTGCCGGGAGCAAGCGCGAGAGCGAGACCTCGGGCATCCAACCCAACACCGGCGCGCCATACGCGGTGACCATGCACCCGTTCATGTCGCCATTCGGCGTACCGTGCCAGGCTCCGGCCTGGGGCTACGTCGCCGGTATCGACCTGACCACCAACAAAGTGGTCTGGAAGCGCAAAAACGGCACCAGCCGCGACAGCTCGCCACTGCCTATCGGCCTGCCGATCGGCGTGCCAAGCATGGGCGGCTCGATCGTCACCGCCGGCGGCGTCGGCTTCCTCAGCGGCACCCTGGACCAGTACCTGCGCGCCTATGACGTCAACAACGGCAAGGAACTCTGGAAGTCGCGCCTGCCGGCCGGCGGCCAGGCCACGCCGATGACCTACACCGGCAAGGACGGCAAACAGTACGTGCTGCTGGTGGTTGGCGGCCATGGTTCGCTGGGCACCAAAATGGGCGACTATGTGATCGCTTACAAACTGTCGGAATAAGCGTTAACCGCAGTTAAAAAGAAGGCGACTACCGCGAGGTAGTCGCCTTTTTTGTGGCCCACAGATATCTGCATACAACACCGTACTGTGGCGAGGGAGCTTGCTCCCGCTCGAGTGCGCAGCGCTCGCAAACCCAGCGAACCGGGCGTGTCTGGCAAAACCCGATTGCAGGTTTTGGGGCTGCTTCACAGCCCAGCGGGGGCAAGCCCCCTCGCCACAGGTTGTGTGTTTATCCAATGAGTAGGACTCAGAGAAGCTTCCGACATGGTTTTCAGGTTGTCGGTGGGAAGCCGCATCACTAGTCTTTGGTGGTCGCTGCCAATTCAGCGACCGGGTTTGACCGTCCGTGTACACTCTAGGCGCACAGCGTCCACTGATCATGAACAGACGCTTTTTTTATGTCTGTCATTTCATGTTATGGCAGCTGTGCGCGGGATACCTTCGGGTATGCCGGGTTCCTAGAGTCCCGGTCGGTCAACCCGCGTACAGTTGCCGCCCCAATTCGTTTGACCGCGAACGGTGGCAGCTCCACTACTCTGGGAGCTTCATCATGCACAAAGTCACTCCAAATCCGCCTGAAACCCCAAGCACTTCCCCTTACGCTTCGACCGACTCGAAAAAACTCCACGACGCCGCCGAGCGGGCACTGGACCACTACCTCAAGCCACCGTTCGACAAGGGCAACCTGCCCGACAAACGTCCCTCCAATATCTTCGCGGTCATCCCTGATCTGGATAACGAAACCTTGCTGGCGCATGCCTCGGAAACACTCGCCTCGGTCAATGTGCTGGCCAGCGATCTGGCGTTCGAGCTCGAAGGCACGCGCCGGCACGTGGCACTGGCGATTCAGCAGATGGTCTCGTTGGGGGAGCTGCTGGTGAATCGGGCACTGGATAATTTCGATCAGCCAGAGGCGCCGTAACACCGGACTGTGGGAGGGCCGCACGGCCCGTCCCACCGTTTTGATTGATGTACATCAGCCTCTAAACCCGTACACACCCCCACCACTCAGGCCGGCTGTCAGGCCGCCGTGCTGTTGCTGTTGATCTTGATCCACCCGCCCCTTCGGGAGGCCGAGTGGAGGTGTTCATCAGGGGGTGGGCGCGCAGCGCCGTACGGCGCAGCCGGACACATCGAGAGGAGGTCGTCGCGAAGCAGACCGTAGGCGATGCCCCCTGATGGACACCGGAGCGAGGGGACGCCGAGCCTAGGCGAGGTGCCGTACGCTTGGGGCGAGCGTTTTTTTGCTTACTTTTTTTAGGCGCTTGTAAAAAAAGTGAGTCGCCGTCAGGCGAAACCCTAAGTGGCCGTTACCGCAGAAATGGATATGTACACCTGCAAGAGATTGGTCGGCTGTCAGGCCGTCATCGCGAGCAGGCTCGCTCCCACAATGGATTGGGGTACATCTGCGGGAGATTGGGCGGCTGTCAGGCCGCCTTCGCAGGCAAGCCAGCTCCCACAGTTGAACTGTGTACATCCGCAAGAGATTGGCCGGCTGTCAGGCCGCCATCGCGAGCAAGCTCAGCTCCCACAATAGTTGGGCGAATACACCTTATGAAACACCCGCTAACAACCGCCCCCCATTGAAACCACCCACCACCTGCCCCATCTATCCCTCATACCCCATTGCGCAGGTGCCCCATGAGCGACCAGCAAGAATTCCCGGAAAACCCGAGCGACTACGCCGACCCCGAAAACGCCGAACACCACACCTCAACAGGCAAAGGCCTGGCCCTGCCCGGCCAGAACCTGCCGGACAAGGTCTACATCATCCCGATTCACAACCGCCCGTTCTTCCCCGCGCAAGTACTGCCGGTGATCGTCAATGAAGAACCCTGGGCCGAAACCCTCGACCTGGTCGCCAAGTCCGAACATCACTCGCTGGCACTGTTCTTCATGGACAGCCCGCAAGAAGACCCACGGCATTTCGACACCTCCGCCCTGCCGCTTTACGGCACCCTGGTAAAGATCCATCACGCCAGCCGCGAAAACGGCAAACTGCAATTCGTCGCCCAGGGCCTGACCCGCGTACGCCTCAAGACCTGGCTCAAACACCATCGCCCACCGTACCTGGTGGAAGTCGAATACCCGCACCAGCCAAGCGAGCCGACCGATGAGGTCAAGGCCTACGGCATGGCGCTGATCAACGCGATCAAGGAACTGCTGCCGCTCAACCCGCTGTACAGCGAAGAGCTGAAAAACTACCTCAACCGCTTCAGCCCCAACGATCCTTCGCCACTGACCGACTTCGCCGCCGCCCTGACCTCGGCCACCGGCAGCGAACTGCAAGAAGTGCTCGACTGCGTGCCAATGCTCAAGCGCATGGAAAAAGTCCTGCCAATGCTGCGCAAGGAAGTCGAAGTCGCGCGGTTGCAGAAAGAAATCTCTGCCGAAGTGAACCGCAAGATCGGCGAGCACCAGCGCGAGTTTTTCCTCAAGGAACAACTCAAGGTCATCCAGCAGGAACTGGGGCTGACCAAGGACGACCGCAGCGCCGACGTCGAGCAGTTCGAGCAGCGGCTGGTGGGCAAGGTCCTGCCGCCGCAGGCACAGAAACGCATCGAAGAGGAAATGAACAAGCTGTCGATCCTCGAAACCGGTTCGCCGGAATACGCCGTCACCCGCAACTACCTGGAATGGGCGACAGCGGTGCCGTGGGGCGTTTATGGCGAGGACAAACTCGACCTCAAGCACGCGCGCAAAGTCCTCGACCAACACCACGCAGGGCTCGACGACATCAAGGACCGGATCCTCGAATTCCTCGCGGTCGGCGCTTACAAAGGCGAGATCGCTGGTTCCATCGTATTGCTGGTCGGCCCACCGGGCGTGGGCAAGACCAGCGTCGGCAAATCCATCGCCGAGTCGCTGGGGCGGCCGTTCTATCGCTTCAGCGTTGGCGGTATGCGCGACGAAGCCGAGATCAAGGGCCATCGCCGCACCTACATCGGCGCGCTGCCGGGCAAACTGGTCCAGGCGTTGAAAGACGTTGAAGTGATGAACCCGGTGATCATGCTCGACGAAATCGACAAGATGGGCCAAAGCTTCCAGGGTGACCCGGCCTCGGCACTGCTGGAAACCCTGGACCCGGAACAGAACGTCGAATTCCTCGACCATTACCTGGACCTGCGCCTGGACCTGTCGAAAGTGCTGTTCGTCTGCACCGCCAACACCCTGGACTCGATTCCCGGTCCGTTGCTCGACCGGATGGAAGTGATTCGCCTGTCGGGTTACATCACCGAAGAAAAGGTCGCCATTGCCAAGCGTCACCTGTGGCCAAAACAGCTGGAAAAAGCCGGGGTGTCGAAAACCAGCCTGTCCATCAGCGACAGCGCGCTGAAAGCCCTGATCGACGGTTACGCCCGCGAAGCCGGGGTGCGTCAGTTGGAAAAACAACTGGGCAAACTGGTGCGCAAAGCGGTGGTGAAACTGATCGACGAACCGAAAGCTGTGATCAAGATCGGCCCCAAAGACCTTGAAGCCTCACTCGGCATGCCGGTGTTCCGCAACGAACAAGTGCTGTCCGGCACCGGGGTCATCACCGGTCTTGCGTGGACCAGCATGGGCGGCGCGACCTTGCCGATCGAAGCCACGCGCATTCACACCCTCAACCGCGGCTTCAAACTCACCGGGCAACTGGGCGATGTGATGAAGGAATCGGCCGAGATCGCCTACAGCTACGTCAGCTCGCATCTCAAGCAATTCGGTGGCGACGCGAAGTTCTTCGACGAAGCCTTCATCCACCTCCACGTCCCCGAAGGTGCCACACCGAAAGACGGCCCAAGCGCCGGCGTGACCATGGCCAGCGCCCTGCTCTCGCTGGCGCGCAACCAGCCGCCGAAAAAAGGCGTGGCCATGACCGGTGAACTGACGCTGACCGGGCATGTGCTGCCGATTGGCGGGGTCCGCGAGAAAGTGATCGCGGCGCGGCGCCAGAAGATCTTCGAACTGATCCTGCCGGAGCCTAACCGTGGCAGTTTTGAGGAATTGCCGGATTACCTGAAGGAAGGGATCACCGTGCACTTTGCCAAGCGCTTTGCGGATGTGGCGAAGGTGTTGTTCTGACAGTGATGTAGCGCCATTACCATTGCCATCGCGAGCAGGCTCGCTCCCACAGGGATAGCGATAAACCTGTGGGAGCGAGCCTGCTCGCGATGGCGTCAGCACTCACGACGCCAAACCCTCGGCCGTCCCGGTCGGGACCGTCACACTTTGACTCATCTTCGGTTATGCTCGCCGTTCGTCGTGAATACCGGAGTTCCAGATCCAATGTCCCCTACCCGTCTGCTTCTGCCCCTGAGCCTCGCCCTGCTGGCCGCCTGCGCCACTCAACCGAAACAGAACGTGACGGTGGAAAAACAAAGCGAATGCCCGGTGCAATTGAACAACGGGCAACACCTGATCCTGACCCTGCCAAGCAACCCGACCACCGGTTATCGCTGGGCGATCCAGGATTCGGCTGGCGGTGTGCTGCGGGCGATCAGCCCCGAGGTTTACAGCAACCCGGAGAACACCGGGCTGGTGGGCAGTGGCGGGCAATCGACCTGGCGCTTTCAAGCGTTCGCCGCGGGCAACGGGCGTTTGCGCCTGACTTATCAACAACCGTGGGAACCTGAAGTAGAACCTGCGCAAACTTTCGATTGCGCGATTTCGGTCAACTGATCATGGGCTGGCTGATTCTGGCGCTGATGGGCGCGGTGACGTTTCTTTACGGAGTGAGCATTCACGCCGCGTTGCTGTGCCTGTTGGTCAAACCGTTGCCCGTGCTGGCGCTGCTCGGCTGGTTGCACGACGCGCCGCCCAGCGACTATCGGCGCTGGATCAGCCTTGGCCTGATGTTTTCCGTGCTCGGCGATGTGCTGCTGGCGTGGCCGGGGGATTTGTTCGTGTTTGGCCTGGGCGCGTTTCTGGTGGCGCACCTGGTGTACTTGAAAGCCTATTTGAGTGATTGCCGACGCCTGGCGCTGGTGCCGCTGATCTTCGCGCTAGGCGTCGGTGCCGTGTTGCTGGGGATCCTGATCAGCCATGGCCTGGGGCCGTTGCTGATTCCGGTGATCGTCTACGGCGTGGCCATCAGCGCCATGCTTTGGCGTGCCCTGGCCCGTTTGGGCAGCGACGTGCCCAAGCGTTCGGCACTGTTGGCAGCCGGTGGCGCGCTGGCGTTCGTGTTCTCCGACAGCGTGATCGGCATCAGCCGTTTTGTCGTGCCGTTCGAGGCGGCGCCCTACGTGATCATCCTCAGCTACTGGCTGGGGCAATGGGGGATTACCGCGTCGGCGTTCCACCAGAAACCGCGCTGAACCCTGTGGCGAGGGAGCTTGCTCCCGCTGGAGCGCGTAGCGCTCCCAATACTGGCAATGACAATTTTTCAGATGGATCTCATTCGCTGGTTTTGGGGCTGCTACGCACCCCAGCGGGAGCAAGCTCCCTCGCCACAACCACTAACCTGCCATGCAACCGGTGGAACGCAGCGGTTTATCAGACAACCCGCGCATCCCCCCGTCAATTTGGCTAAAATGCCGGCCTTTTCCACATCCGCCGCTGGAACCGCCGTGAGCAAAGAATCCGATCGCCTTTTCGCCCAGCCTTTGGCCCAGGTGCCTGACTTCGCCTTTAACGAGGACGTGGTGCGGGTGTTCCCGGACATGATCAAGCGCTCGGTGCCGGGTTACCCGACCATTGTCGAAAACCTCGGCGTGCTCGCGGCGCAGTTCGCCCAACCGGGTAGCGTGCTCTACGACCTGGGTTCTTCCCTCGGCGCAGTGACCCAGGCCCTGCGCCGTCACGTGCGCACCGACGGTTGCCGGGTAATCGCGGTGGATAACTCGGCGGCGATGGTCGAGCGTTGCCGCGAATACCTCAACGGCCAGGACTCGATGTTCCAGGAGCTGCTGCCGGTTGAAGTGATCGAAGGCGACATTCTTGCGCTGGAGTTCAAACCGGCCTCGGTGGTTGCGCTGAACTTCACCCTGCAATTCATCGCCCCGGACCAACGCCTGGCACTGCTCGGACGCATCCGCCAGTCGCTGTTGCCAGGCGGTGCATTGATCCTTTCGGAGAAGCTGCGTTTCGAAGATGCCGAAGAACACGCGCTGCTCACCGACCTGCACATCGCCTTCAAACGCGCCAACGGCTACAGCGAACTGGAAATAGCCCAGAAGCGCAGCGCCATCGAAAACGTCATGAAGCCCGACAGCCTCCAGGAACACCGCGAACGCCTGCTGGCCGCCGGGTTCTCGAAAGTCGTGCCGTGGTTCCAGTGTCTTAACTTTGCCTCGTTGATTGCCTTGCCATGATTGATCTGTCTCCCCTCGCCCGCCGTCTGGCCGGCACGCCGCTGGCCGGTTGGGCCAACACCCTGCAAGCGCAACTCGACGTGAAAATGGAAAAAGGTCATGGCGACCTCGAGCGCTGGCAGAGTGCGCTGGACGCCTTGCCGAAGCTCCAGCCGAGTGAAGTCGACCTGCTGAACGGCCTGACCCTGGACACCGACTGCGACGATGAAACCCGCGCGCAAATGCGTACCGCATTGATGGGCTTGTCGCCTTGGCGCAAAGGTCCGTTCGATCTGTTCGGCGTGCACGTCGACACCGAATGGCGTTCGGACTGGAAGTGGTCGCGAGTCGCCCCGCACCTGGACCTCAAGGGTAAACGCATCCTCGATGTCGGCTGCGGCAACGGTTACTACATGTGGCGCATGCTCGGCGCCGGTGCCGACAGCGTGATCGGCGTCGACCCGAACTGGCTGTTTTTCTGCCAGTTCCAGGCGGTGCAGCGTTACCTGTCAGAGCCCAATGCCTGGCACCTGCCATTTCCTTTTGAAGACCTGCCACCGAATCTGGAAGGCTTCGATACCGTGTTCTCCATGGGCGTGTTCTACCATCGCCGCTCGCCAATCGAACATTTGCTGGCGCTGAAGGATTGCCTGGTCAAGGGCGGTGAGCTGGTGCTGGAAACGCTGGTGATCGAAGGCGATGAGCAGCAGGTGCTGGTGCCGGAAGACCGCTATGCGCAGATGCGCAACGTCTGGTTCCTGCCGTCGGTGCCGGCGCTGATGCTCTGGTTGCGCCGTGCCGGATTCAGCGATGTGCGCTGTGTGGATGTCAGTGTGACCACGGTTGAAGAACAACGCGGGACCGAGTGGATGAAGTATCAGTCGCTGAGCGACTTCCTCGATCCCGAGGACCACAGCAAGACCATTGAAGGTCTGCAAGCGCCGATGCGCGCGGTGATCGTCGCCCGCAAGTAAAACACCAATCTCCTGATCACTGGAGATCCCCTGTGGGAGCGAGCTTGCTCGCGATGGCGGCCTGACATTCAACATTGATATTGGATGTAAGGGCCTCATCGCGAGCAAGCTCGCTCCCACATTGGTTGGGTGTTTAGTCTGCTGGTTTGGCGCGTCGGGCTTTGAAAAACTCGCTCAGCACCGTGCCGCACTCTTCGGCCAATACCCCGCCTTCGACCAGCACCCGGTGGTTGAGAAAGCCCTGGGTAAAGAACTGCCCCTGGCTTTGCACGATCCCTGCCTTGGGCTCCAGCGCCCCATAAACCACCCGCGCAATCCGTGAATGCACGATCAAACCGGCGCACATGCTGCACGGCTCCAGCGTGACGTACAGCGTGCTGCCCGGCAGGCGATAGTTACTCACGGCCTGCGCCGCAGCGCGGATCGCGACCATCTCGGCGTGGGCGCTGGGGTCGCTGCCGCTGATCGGGCAATTGAAGCCCCGACCGATGATTTCACCGTCCTGCACCAGCACCGCACCCACCGGCACTTCACCGAGGGCGGCACCTTGCGCGGCCAGCGCCAGGGCTTCACGCATGAAGTCCTGATCGCGGCTACGGTCGATGATCTTCGCCGGACGTATCTGACGCATCAGGCCACCTCGATCGCGGCCATCAGGCCGGTTTCCATATGGTCGATCACATGGCAATGGAACATCCACACCCCCGGATTATCCGCCACCAGCGCCACCTGGGCGCGTTCGTTCTTGCCCAGCAGGTAGGTGTCGGTGAAATACGGGATGATCTTTTTGCGGTTCGAGGCAATGACCTTGAAGCTCATGCCGTGCAAGTGAACCGGGTGCTGGTACTGGGTCATGTTCTTCAATTCGAAAATGTAGCTTTTGCCTTTCGCAAGCTTGGCAATCGGGCGGTCGGCGCAGGTTTTGTCGGTGATGTCCCAAGCCTTGCCATTGATCTGCCAGAGGCTCGGCGGCTTGCCATTATCGACGTTCACCGACACCGATCCAACCCATTCGAAATTGAAGTTGAGCTTCTCGGCATTGGCCAGGTCCGGCTCGGATATCGGGTTGGCCGGCAGCGCCGGTGGCCACTGGGTTGGCGTGTCATTGTTGGCTACCGAACGCAAGGTGCCAATGCGCACCGGCCCGTTACGCAGCGACAATTCTTCACCCGCCGCTGGGGCCTTGATCGCCAGGCAAATCCGCATGCCGGGGCCTAGCCAGTATTCCTTACCCAGCGGACGCGGCTCGATCGGGTTGCCGTCGAGCGCGTAGATCTGCGCTTCGACGCCCGGAATGTTGAGGCGGTAAGTCAGGGTGTTGTCGAGATTCAGCAGGCGTACCCGGGTGATCTGCCCGGCCGGCAACTCGATCACCGGCAGTGGCACGCCGTTGATCGTCGCCAGACGCCCGGCCGTGCCGCCGCGCGCTGCTTCACGAGGAACGCTGAACGGCACGAACGCGCCCTCTTCATCGACGTGCCAGCTTTTCAGGCTGAGGGTCTTCTCGTACTTGAAACCGGTGGGCTCGCGTTCTTCGATGATCAGCGGCCCGACCAGCCCGCGCCCCAGCTCCTCGCTGCTGTTCACGTGCGGGTGATACCAGTAGCTGCCAGCGTCCGGCACGCGGAATTTGTAGTCGAAATACTCGCCCGGCAGTACCGGCAATTGCGAGACGTACGGCACGCCGTCCATCTCCAGCGGCAAACGGATGCCGTGCCAGTGAATGGTCGTAGGCACCGGCAGGTGGTTGATGAAACGCACCCGCAGCCATTCGCCCTGACGTACCCGCAGTTCCGTCCCCGGCGCCGACGGACCAAAGGCCCAGGCCTCGGTTTTGTGCCCCGGCACCAGCTCGACATCCAGCGGCGCGGCGATCAGCTCGTAGTCGTGACCCGCACTGGCGTCGGCCATTTTCCCCAGCCAGTAACGCGATGCACCACCCGCCCCGACGCCCACCACTGCCAAACCGGCCAGACCACCCAGTATTTGTCGACGGGTAAAGGACATGAACTCAACAACCTCACGTATCAGCGGCAGGCCAGCGCCCGCAAAAGGCGAATACGATACACCTGCGGATGAGAAACAGTAAGGGCAACGCGGTGGATGGCAGGTCTTGCTTTGGGGTTGGGTCAGGAAGCCACCCCTCACCCCAACCCTCTCCCCAGAGGGGAGAGGGGGCAGATATTTATCGTTCTTGAGGCCTGAGTTCGACTCGAATTCGCAGGTCGCCGTAAACCTTCAGAAACCCACGGTCAGTCCCCTCTCCCCTCTGGGGAGAGGGGGCAGATATTTATCGTTCTTGAGGTCTGAGTTCGACTCGAATTCGCAGGTCGCCGTAAACCTTCAGAAACCCACGGTCAGTCCCCTCTCCCCTCTGAGGAGAGGGGGCAGATATTTATCGTTCTTGAGGCCTGAGTTCGACTCGAAATCGCAGGTCGCCGTAAACCTTCAGAAACTCACGGTCAGTCCCCTCTCCCCTCTGGGGAGAGGGGGCAGATATTTATCGTTCTTGAGGCCTGAGTTCGACTCGAAATCGCAGGTCGCCGTAAACCTTCAGAAACCCACGGTCAGTCCCCTCTCCCCTCTGGGGAGAGGGTTAGGGTGAGGGGTGGTTCTTGAGGCAAACGCCCAGCTCAAGCCACCGACAATCCCACGATCAAATGCACCACCCCACCCGCCAACGTCATCACCCCCGGCACACCCGCTGCACGCAAGGCCATCGCGTCCAGCAGCGCGGCATCCTTCAACTCCACCCGCACCCGCGTCAGGGCAACCCGCTGTTGGGATTTGAGGTTATCCACACCGCCCAGCGCGGCCAACACATTCGCGGCCAAGCCCGAGGCAGGTTGGGCAACCCGCTTCGGTTCATCCACCACCAGGTCCGGGGTCAGCGCCTTCCAGAACGCCCGTTGCATTTTCTCGAACATGTTCAGCTCTCCAACACCTGTGAAGTTTCGACCATTGCCTGCTGTTGCACACTCAACGCCTCGCGGACCTGCTCGGCGCTTTCCAGCCCGAGCACCTGATGCGCGATGGCCTGACAGTCGCTGAGCTCGACCTCGCGAATCGCCGCCTTGATCGCTGGAATCAGCGGCACGCTGACCGACAGTTCATCCACGCCAAGCCCCAGCAACAGCGGCACCGCCAAGGTCTCCGACGCCAGCGCGCCACACACCCCGACCCACTTGCCATGGGCATGGGCGGCCTTCACGGTGCTGGCGATCAGGCGCAGCACCGATGGGTGAAAACTGTCGGCCTGACTGGCCAGGCGCGGGTGATCGCGGTCCATGGCCAGGGTGTACTGAGTCAGGTCGTTGGTGCCGATGGAAAAGAAATCCACCTCGGGCGCAAACAGGTCCGCCATCAGCGCGGCTGCCGGGACCTCGATCATGATGCCGAGTTTCGGCAGCTCCTCGAGCCCCAGCGCCAGCGCCTCTTCTTCAAGCATCAGCCGCGCCAGACGCAGCTCCGACAGCTGGCTGACCATCGGCAACATGATGTGCAGACGCGCCAGCCCGGCGCTGCTCAGAATCGCCCGGAACTGCTCGCGCAACAGCTGCGGACGCTCCAGGCACAGGCGAATCCCGCGCATGCCCAGAAACGGATTGGCCTCGCTGTCCATCGGTACGTAGGCCAAGGGTTTGTCGCCGCCGACATCCAGCGTGCGCACCACCAGATTGCGTTGCGGGCCCAGTGCGCGGGCGATGGCGCTGTAGGTCCCGGCCTGTTCATCGTGACTCGGCGCCACGCTGCGCTGCTGATACAAAAACTCCGAACGCAACAGGCCGATACCTTCAGCCCCGAGGCTCATGGCCTGCTCGGTTTCGGCCAGCGAAGCCACGTTGGCCGTGACTTCAAAGTGATGACCGTCGAGAGTGACGGCGGCCCGTGCAGCGTGTTCCAGATCGTGTTGATGACGCTGGCGTTGTTGCTGGCGCTTGGCGTGCAACTGATCGATGACCGACACCGCCGGGTCCAGGTGCAATTCGCCCTTGTCCGCATCGAGCAACACTCGGGTGCCACTGGCCAGCGACAGCACTTGCAGCGGCAAACCACATACGGCCGGCAAACCCAGGGCGCGGGCGAGAATCGCCACATGGCTGGTGGCACCTCCGCCGACGGTGGCGAAGCCCAACACTTTGCTGGTATCCAGCGCGGCGGTCTGCGACGGTGTCAGTTGTTCGGCAATCAAGATCGCCTGATCAGGCAACTCCCAGACACCGTCCGGCACTTCGAGAATCAGCTTGAGCACACGCTGACCGACGTCCATCAGGTCCAATGCCCTCTCGGCCAGCAACGTGCTGCCCAGCGACTTGAACAACGTCGCGGTGGCTTCGGTGGCGCTGTTCCAGGCAAATGCCGCGCTCTTGCCCTCAGCGATCAGGGCCTGGGCTTGCTCCAGCAGGCTCGGGTCTTCCAGCAATTCCTGATGCGCCTTGAAAATGTCCGACTGCGCCTCACCGGCCGCGTTGTCACGCAAGCGTTGCAGTGCTTGCGTCGCGTGCCTCAGCGCCCGTTCCAGCGACTCGCGCTCCACCTGTTGATCCACGGCAAACTCAGGCATTTCCAGAGCACGCTCCGCCACTTGCACCACGTACCCGAAAGCGGAACCCGCCGAAGCGCAGACACCACGCAGCAGCTTCGCCGACACCTCCGGCGCCCGAACCACTGGCGCTACCACCGCCACCGCAGTCACAGCCTCACCGCAGCCATCCGCCAGCAATTGAGCCAGCGTGCTGATTGCCAATTCGGCATCTTCGCCCACCGCGCTGACTTGCAACGCATCGCCATGCACCGTCTGCAACGCCATGATCGCCACCAGCGACTTGGCGTTGGCGCTGTCCTGCTGCTTGTGCAGGCAAATGCTCGAAGCAAACCCTTTCGCCGCCTGCGCAAAGACCGCTGCCGGCCGTGCGTGCAGGCCATTGGGGTTGGGCAGATGAACCGGTTTGGAGAACAGCGCTTCGCCCTCCTCCTGCGCAACAACGCTACGCGGATCGCCCAGGCTCAGGCGCAACAACGGCTGCGCACAGGCCACCAGACCGCTGTCCGGTGTCAGCAGACTGAAGGGCTCGCCGCTGACCACCAGCATCAAGGTCAACAGGCTGCGGGCATGCAGGGCGATATAGTCGGCATCGAACTCGATCAACGGCTGCCCGGCCTCGACACGCTGGCCCTGCTCGACCAAGGCGCTGAACCCCTGGCCTTTCAGGTTCACGGTGTCCAGGCCAATGTGCAGCAACACCTGCACACCGCTGTCATCGGTGATGCTGATCGCATGGCCGCTGTGTTGAAGGTTGCTGACGACGCCGGCCAACGGTGCGCACAGGACCTGCGAGGTCGGATCGATGCACAGGCCGTCGCCGATTACCCGGCTGGCGAACACCGGATCCGGTACGTGATCAAGCGGCATCAGCACCCCGGACAGCGGCGCCAGCAATTGCAAGGGTTGGGTTAGGGTCATGACTTCACCTGCGGTTTTGTTCTGTATAGATACATTGAGCAGCACTGCACCCTGTAGCAGCTGCCGAAGGCTGCGTTCGGCTCGGTCCGCGCTCGGGCGAAGCAGTCGTGAATCCTGCATCCTCGGCCTGCCTGAATCACCGTGGTGCCTGATTTTACGACTGCTTCGCAGCCGAACGCCGGCTACGCCAGCTGCTACGAAAGCATGTTGAGCCTGCAGCTGATTACCGTACTTATTTCCACCAGTACTCGACCTGCAATCCGACGTTCGCGCCATGCAGTGCCGTGCCGAACGCGCCGGTATCGGACAACGCCGAACCTTGCGCCAGTTCATTCGCTGCACGCTTGGCCGCCTCGTTCCAGCTGGCATAGGTGTAGTACAAACGCACCTCGGGGCGTTCCCAGAACCCCGGACCTTTGGGCGACCAGGTCGGGGCAAAGGTGAACTTGCTCAGCTTGCGCGTACCGCCGGGCGCCTCGACCTGATCGTGCCCCAGCTCAGTCACCAGCTTGAATTGATCGGTGATCGCATACGCCGGACGAATGCCGAGGGAAATCCAGTTCTGGCCGTTACCGTCCGGGCGGATGTCCTTCTGATAGACCGCTTCGACCTGACCACCAAAACGCGGCGTCAGTTGCCAGTCGAAGAACTCAACCAGGCGGTAGCTCTTATTGCGGTCATCCAGCCCCACATCGCCGGTGTAGCCCAACCCGGTGCCGGGCCCTTCGCCGTATTGCAACGCCAGTTTGTTCTTGCCGCCGAAAAAGTCTTTTTGCACATGTTGAGCGGTGATCGCCCAGCCTGCGTGCGCGTCGCGACGGTCGGGCTTGTCGATGTAGCTCAGGCCAAACTCCAGCTCGCCGCCGGGGTTGGTATCAAAGCCTGAGACGTTGAAGTCGTGTCGAGTCACGTAGTCCTTCTGGTACAGGTTGTCCTTGCGCGAAAACGCGTAGCTGTATTTCAGGTCGCCAATCTTCACGTCCTCGATACCGCCACCCGTGGCGCTCTGGTTCCAGTAGTAGAAGTCGGAAATGTGGATGTCGTTTCGTTTGTAGTAGCGCCGACCGGCCCACAGCGAACCGCCATTGAGGCTCGGCAGGTTCGACCATTGCGCATACATCTGCGGCATCCGCACCGAGCCGTTGTCACCCTGGAACGTCAGGTTGCGGTCGTACTGGTTGTACAGCGAAGCCATGCCGTCGACGCTGAGCACCGAGCCGTCATCGAGGGTCAGCAGGTTCTGACGCAATTCCAGCTCCGCGTACTGTTCGCACTCGTTACCCAGACGGTACTTCGACTCTGCGCCGGGCAGTTTGAAGCACGATTGCGAGCCGCCGTTGACCGTGCTCCCGACGCCGCTGCGCAGGTAGCCGGCGAACTCCAGAGCGTGGGCCGAGAACGGCAATACCAGGCACACGCACGATGCCGCAAGGCTGCGATTTATTGTTGTTTTCAAGAGCCACCCCATTATTTTTATTGTGCTCATCCGGCAAAACCTGCGCGCAAAAAGCCCCCGCGCAGTGCCCTGCGAGTTGTTTGAAAAGCCTGTTGTTTAGTGGTCGGTCAGGTGCAGAACGAACGATTCGTAAGGCCGCAGGAACAGCTGCTGCTTGCGCACCTCACAGTCCGGGTAGTTGCTGATCACCCGGCGTTGCAACATGCAGTCGGTGATCACCCGCTCCGGCAGTTCGACTTCACACGCCGTGCCATAGAAGTTATTCACCACCAACAGCCGCTCGCCGCAGCCTTCACGCAGGTACACCCAGACCTGTTTGTGCGTGGGCAAGAGCTGGCGATACACGCCGTCCTGGATCAGCGGTTCGCTGCGGCGCAAGGCAATCAGCTGGCGATAGTGGTGCAGCACCGAAGTCGTGTCGTCGAGCTGGTTTTCGACGTTGATCTGCGTGGCGTTGGCCGGCACGCCGATCCACGGCTCGGTGCTGCTGAAACCGGCATTGGGTAACGCGCTCCACTGCATGGGAGTGCGACTGTTGTCGCGGGATTTCTGCATGATCGCGGCCATGCTCGAGGCCTCGGACTCGCCCGCCTCGCGCTTGAGGCGATAGATGTTCAGGGTTTCGACATCCCGGTACTGCTCGATGCGCTCGAAGCCCGGGTTGGTCATGCCCAACTCTTCACCCTGATAGATGAACGGCGTGCCCTGCAAAAAGTGCAGCGCGGTGCCGAGCATCTTCGCCGAGACCACTCGATGCTCGCCGTCATCGCCAAACCGCGACACCACGCGCGGCTGATCGTGGTTACACCAGAACAGCGCATTCCAACCGCCACCGGCCTGCATCCCGGTTTGCCAATCGGAAAGGATGCGCTTGAGTTCGAGGAAGTCGAAATCGGCGTGAATCCATTTCTGCATATTGGGGTAATCGACTTTCAGGTGATGAAAGTTGAAGGTCATCGACAGCTCTTTGGAGTCCGGCCGCGAATAACGGATGCAGTGCTCAAGGCTGGTGGAAGACATCTCGCCGACGTTGATCAGGTCATGACCTTCGAAGACTTCGCGGTGCATTTCCTGCAAGTACTCATGCACGTTCGGGCCGTCGGTGTAGAAGCGTCGGCCGTCGGTGTGGTCTTCGGGGAAGTCCGCCGGCTTGGAGATCAGGTTGATCACGTCCAGACGGAAACCGCCCACGCCTTTGTCACGCCAGAAGCGCATCAGCTTGAAGACTTCAGCACGGACCTGCGGGTTGTCCCAGTTGAGGTCGGCCTGGGTGTGGTCGAACAGGTGCAAAAAGTACTGCCCGGTTTGCGCCTCGTATTCCCAGGCCGAACCGCCGAACTTGGACTCCCAGTTGTTCGGCTGATCGCGCCAGATGTAGAAGTCACGGTACGGGTTATCGAGGCTGCTGCGCGCTTGCTGAAACCAGCTGTGCTCGATGGAGGTGTGGTTGACCACGATGTCGAGCATCAGCTTGATCCCGCGCTTGCCCGCCTCGGCAATCAGCAACTCGCAGTCGGCCATGGTCCCGTAGCTCGGGTCGATGGCGTAGTAGTCGCTGATGTCGTAGCCGTTGTCGCGTTGCGGCGACCGCAGGAACGGGGTGATCCACAGGCAGTCGACACCCAGCCATTGCAGGTAATCAAGCTTGGCCACCACCCCGAGCAGATCACCCGTGGGGTTGCCGGCGTGGCTGTGAAAACTCTTCGGGTAGATCTGGTAGATCACCGAACGCTGCCAGTCTTGCATGGCGCAAATCCTTCAGTAAGTTTTGTACTGGCCCTGAGGGCCTCATCGCGAGCAGGCTCGCTCCCACAAAGAAATGCGACACCCTGTGGGAGCGAGCCTGCTCGCGATAGCGATCTGTCAGGCAACGCGATACCCGGGCCGAACGATTTTCATGCTCATGCCACAGGTCAAAACAAACGGCACAACCATGGCGATAACCATCCCGACCACAAACATCGGAATGAACTGCGGGATGATCGAGATGAAACCGGGCAAGCCGCCGACACCAATCGCCGAGGCCTGAACCTTGTTCAGCGACAGGAACATGCAGCCCAGCGCCGAGCCGGTCAGTGCGGCGTAGAACGGAAACTTGTAGCGCAGGTTGACGCCGAACATGGCCGGCTCAGTGATGCCGAAATAGGCGGAAATCGCCGAGGTCGAGGCCATGCTTTTATCCCGCGCACTGCGGGTCATGTAGAACACCCCGAGTGCCGCGCTGCCTTGTGCAAGGTTGGACATGACGATCATCGGCCAGATGAACGTACCGCCCTGGGTCGAGATCAGTTGCAGGTCCACCGCGAGGAACATGTGGTGCATGCCGGTGATCACCAGCGGCGCATAGAGCAGCCCGAAAATCGCCCCGCCCACCATCGGCGCCAGGTCGAACAAGGTCACCACGCCTTCGGTGATCAGAATCCCCAGGTGCCGGGTCACCGGACCTATCACGGCCAGCGCCAACACCCCGGTCACGACGATGGTGGTAATCGGCACCACCAGCAGTTGGATGGCATTCGGCACCCGTGCCCGCAGCCATTTTTCAATGACGCTCATGACGTAGGCGGCCATCAGGATCGGCAGGATCTGGCCCTGATAACCGACCTTCTCGATCTTGAACCAGCCAAAAATATCGAAGTACGGCAGGCTCTGGCCGTCCAGCCCGGCCACCGCCTTGCCATAGTTCCAGGCGTTCAGCAGGTCCGGGTGAACCAGCATCAGGCCGAGCACGATGCCGAGGATTTCACTGCCGCCAAAACGCTTGGCTGCCGACCAGCCGACCAGCGCCGGGAGGAACACGAACGAAGTGTTGGCCATCAGATTGATCAGGCTCCAGACACCGTCCAGCGTCGGGTAGGCCTCAAGCAGGGTCTTGCCGGCGATGAACATGCCTTTGGCGCCGATCAGGTTGTTCACGCCCATCAGCAGGCCGGCAATGATCAGCGCCGGCAGGATCGGCATGAACACATCGGAGAACACCCGCACCAGACGCTGCATGGCATTGGTCTTGTCGGCGCCCTTTTGCTTCACATCGGCGATGGTCGACGCGGCAAGGCCGGTCTGTTGGCGTAGCGCGGCGTAGACCTTCTCGACCTCGCCGGGACCGATGACCACCTGAAACAGGCCGCCGGTGAAAAACGAGCCTTTGACCAGGTCGATCTGGTTCAGCGTCGCGCTGTCGACCCGCTGCGGGTCTTTGAGGGCCAGGCGCAGACGCGTGACGCAATGCGCGGCCTGTTCGAGGTTGTCAGCGCCACCGAGGCTATGAAGCAGCTCGCTGGCGATAGTCGGGTAATCGTGGCTCATGCTTTTTCATCCACTGTGTTTTTTTGTTGTTGGCAGCATGCCGAAGCGAAAAGTACTCGTCTGTACGAGTTAATGCAACAACTCGTACAGACGAGTTTCAATTTGTTTACTCACAAGCCGACCAGTGGCTCTATTTCCCACAGGTGAGTATTTCAACGCCAAATGGACAAACCCCACCTCTGCCCTTAAGGTTCCTGCCTTGAGCACAACGCAGCCATCCCTATGAGCAAATACAACCAGATCTACAGCGATCTGCTTGCCAGCATCACCACCGAACGTCTGGAACGCGGCGCGCGGTTACCTTCCGAAACCGAATTGATGGACAGCTACCAGGCCAGTCGCGGCACCGTGCGCAAGGCCATCGAACTGCTTCAGGAACGCGGCTTCGCCCAGAAAATCCACGGTAAAGGCACCTTCGTACTGTCGACCAACCCGATCGAATTCCAGCTCGGCGGCATCGTCAGTTTTCAGGAGACCTACCCAAGGCTGGGCAACGACGTCAGCACCGAGGTCGTGGAGTTCGAGCAGATTCCCCTGCAAGGCGCCTTGCTCGAACACCTGAAAGCTGAAGAAGGCAGCCTGATCACGCGGATCAAGCGCGTGCGTCGAATCGACGGCAAGCGGGTGATCCTCGACATCAACCACTTCGTCGCCGACCTGATTCCGGGGCTGAACCGCGAGATCGCCGAGCACTCGATCTACGCCTTCATCGAGCAGACCCTGCAACTGCAAATCGCCTACGCCCAACGCACCATCGAAGCGGTGCCGCGCAGCAAGGATGACCAGCAGCACCTGGACCTCGACGGCCAGAGCCATGTGATCGTGGTCAGCAACCAGACCTTTTTGCAGGATGGCCGCCAGTTCGAATACACCGAATCGCGGCATACCCTGGACAAGTTCTACTTTTCTGATGTGGCGCGGCGCTGACCCTACACGTTCCGGAATCGTGTTTGAGCCTAACTATGTAGTGCACTTCCCTTGAGCAAATGAGCAATCCTCTCAGCCCATTTCTCAAGGAGCGAGAACATGCCTACCGATCAAACACGTGAAACGCTGCCCGATAACACAGACAAACAACACCTGCTGAGCATCGCGCCCGTCATCGTGACTGCCTGTCCCGACCTGCACGAAGAAGCCCATGGGATGGCCACCGAAATCCTGAAAAAACACGGCGTTACCGGCCTGGACCCCGATCAGGTCTGGTGGCATCGTTTTGGCAATGTCACGGCCAGCAGCACCAAGACCTTCCTGGGGTGGGAGCACTACCCTAAACCCACTCAGTCAATGACCCTGACACAACTGGTCATTCATCGGTATTACGTCACCGATCAGGACTACTTCGATCAGCTGGACTGTTACGGCGGGTTTTACACCGCCGATGCAACCGCCAGCATTTACAACGAAACCAACGAAGTGCGGATGTACCCCAGCGCCGTGCTCAAGGACTTCTGGCACGAGACCTTCAGCGACCGGTATCTGGCCAAGCTGAACGCCTACTGGAGCGTGCATTTTGATGACTACCGGGCCCTGGCGAAATGCAACTACCTGAGTAAAGCCGTCGAGGCACGGGAAAACGGTACGCTGCAGGAGGAAGAGTTTCAGACCGTTATCCGGGCCGTCGCCGCAGACAAAAACTGGCCGCTGACCCTGGAGAACGTGCGTGCGCAAACCTCAGCACCCGCTGATCTGCGGGTATGCGCCCTGGATGTAGCCGGGCATGTCGCCACCGATATCCTGCGTATCGATGACGGTAGCGGACGACAAATCACCTATGTTCCCGGCGCCACTGATGCGTTCCACGTGCACCCGACGCTGACGGACATGCATTGGTGGATCCTGCTGCAAATGAACGATGACACGCGCTATGCCGAATTCATGACGCATTTCCCGCTGTCGGTGCGCCAGGAGATCCACGACAACATCACGCCCCTGATGAACCAGCTGGTGGGTACGTGGGGCAAATACGATCACCATCTGATCAATCAAAAAAACATCACCGTCAGCGGCGACGCGTTTTCCTGGCTGAGCCGTAATGTGCAGAGCGCAATGTCGCAAGAGGCCGATCTGTCCCTGGTGACCAACGGACAACTTCGTAAAGGCATGTGGCTGGGCTACCTGAGCGCCGGCCTGCACGTCTTCGGGCCGCTGGCGCTGCTCGGCTGGCCGATTGCACTGCCGGTGATTGGGGCCAGCATCGCGTCCATGGGCTTGAACATCGACAAGGCCGTCAACGGCAAAACCGTGGCCCAGCGCAAGGAAGGCGTAAAAGGCGCCGTGCTGGCTGGCATCAACCTTCTGTTCAACCTGCCGCTGCTCAAGGAGGTCGATGTTCTGGAGGAGGTCGGCGCTTCGGCCGAGGCCGCCGAAGCTGCCGAAATGGCCAAGCTGCGAGAGGCTAACAATCCTGCTGAGCCGATCGGTGCGCAAGGACCGGAGGTGTCCGACGGTTCAGAGGCCACAGTTACTCAAATTCAAGAGTTCATCCCGCTGAAGCCGGAGCCGGCACAGAACCTTGAAGTACCGGAGCACTGGCAAAGTAACGAGATCCTGGAAAGTGAGGCGCCGCTTGCCACCAGCGGCAAGTTCCAGGGCATCTACTCGCTCAACTCCACCCCGTCGACTGCGATCATGATGAACGACGCAGCCTATTACGTGCGCTACGAAGCCGACATCAATGGCGGTGGCACCTGGGCCATCATCGACCCGGCAACCCCATACGCATCCACAGGATCGATACCCGTGCGCTTGAATGCCGAGGGCGAGTGGGAGCTGACGCCGAAATCCGGTTTAAAGGGTGGCGGCAAAGACGACCTCGCCGCTGTTGCGGGACCTTCCCGGTTTCCCGACCATGTCCGACCACCGGAATCATTTAGCGTGCCCTCGACGAAGTACGATACCGCCACTGGGCGGTCGCTCAACGTCCTGGCGTTAGGTAAAAAAGAAACCCACGTAAAAATAATCAACCTTCCCAACGGACGCATACAAGGGCTGACAGCCTATGAAGAGTTCGTCGCAGGACATCGCGCCGCCCTGTTGAAAGATACTCGCGCCCTCCTTTCCAAGGAAAACTTCTTTGCCTCATTACCGGCACGTCCGGTACAGCCCGTCATCACGCCGTCCATGACTGTCCCGGAACTCATTCAGAACATCTTCGATGCTTCGCCGGGGTTGGTGATTGGAGAAAGCCAGGATCGTATTGCCAGCATGCGGTTCCTGATCGAGAACATGCAGACGTTGGCCAGGCAAGGCGTCAAGACGATCTACATGCATCGCCTGCTCAACGACTTCAATCAATTCGACCTGAATACTTTCCTCAGAGGTGCTGAAATGGACGGTATGCTCGAAAAGTATCTGAAACAGCTCCAAAGCGATCCTGCCGGTAAGTTCACCCCACTCGAGGTCGTCAAGGTGGCTCGCGAGAACGGTATCCGGGTCCAGGCGACCGACTGCCTGGCAAGCTACCGCTATCCAGCATCGCCCTTGATTGACGTTCAGGAACAATCCATTAAAAACTACCTCACCACCACGATCATGCGTGCCAATGAAGCGCTTGGCAGATCAGGTAAATGGGTGGTCCTGACGGGCCAGGAAAACACCAATACCTTCAGAGGCATTGCCGGCATCAGTGAAATGAACGGCGGTATCGGTTTGCGTATTGAGGAGGTGCTTCCAGAACGCAGCCTGCATATAGAGATAGACCACGGCGTCGAGGTGGGTCGCAATGCCAGCCCGCCACCTGTCAACTTTCATGGAGAGTTCGACACCTTGTATGCCGATATCAGCCTGCAAGTGCCGATGCCCATGCTGCAACGAACGCCGGACGAAATCGCTCGCCTCCTGTTCCGCCAGGGAATGTTCACCTTCAAGGAGTCTGATGGAACCTGGACATTGATCCATCGCAGCAGAACCAATCTGATCACAGAAACCCTGGTTGAACGAACGGCCAATGGGCAATACCTGGTCAATCGCCCCGCCTGGACCGACGTCCATCAAAAACCTTACCCCAGCCTGGTCGATCTTTCGCACGCACTCACCCGCATGGGCATGAAGCTCGAAGGACGCTTGCCAGCGTAGGAAAACACCGTAACGCGATACGCAAAAGGCCCCGTGAATTCACATTCACGGGGCCTTTCGGTTATTACAGACGATCAGTCAGATCGGGATCATTCCCACTCGATCGTCGCTGGCGGCTTGCTCGACACGTCGTAAGTAACGCGGGAGATGCCTTCGATTTCATTGATGATCCGGCCGCTGACGGTTTCCAGCAGCTCGTAAGGCAGGTGAGCCCAACGCGCGGTCATGAAGTCGATGGTTTCTACCGCACGCAGGGCGACAACCCAGGCGTAACGACGGCCATCGCCCACCACGCCAACCGATTTCACCGGCTGGAACACCACGAACGCCTGGCTGACCTTGTGGTACCAGTCGGCTTTACGCAGTTCTTCGATGAAGATGTGGTCGGCGCGACGCAGCAGGTCGGCGTATTCCTTCTTCACTTCACCGAGGATCCGCACGCCCAGGCCTGGGCCCGGGAACGGGTGACGGTAGACCATGTCGTACGGCAGGCCGAGTTCCAGGCCCAGACGACGGACTTCGTCCTTGAACAGCTCGCGCAGCGGTTCAACCAGCTTGAGGTTCATTTCTTCCGGCAGGCCACCCACGTTGTGGTGCGACTTGATCACGTGTGCCTTGCCGCTTTTCGCGCCAGCCGACTCGATCACGTCCGGGTAGATGGTGCCTTGGGCCAGGTACTTGATGTTGTCGAGCTTGCAGGATTCGGCATCGAACACGTCGATGAAGGTACGGCCGATGATCTTGCGCTTCTTCTCTGGGTCGCTTTCGCCGGCCAGGTTGTTCAGGAACTGGTCTTCGGCGTTGGCACGGATCACCTTGACGCCCATGTTCTCGGCGAACATGGCCATCACTTGCTCGCCTTCGTGCAGACGCAGCAGGCCGTTGTCGACGAAGACGCAGGTCAGCTGATCGCCAATGGCTTTGTGCAGCAGTGCGGCAACTACCGAGGAGTCAACGCCGCCGGACAGGCCGAGCAGTACGTTGTCGGTACCGACCTGAGCGCGGACCTGAGCGATGGCGTCTTCAGCAATCTTCGAAGGCGTCCACAGGGCTTCGCAACCGCAGATGTCGAGGATGAAGCGCGAGAGGATGCGACCACCTTGCTTGGTGTGGGTCACTTCCGGGTGGAACTGCACGCCGTAGTAGCCGCGAGCATCGTTGAACATACCGGCAATCGGGCAGCTCGGAGTGCTGGCCAGGATGTGGAAATCCTCTGGCATCCTGGTGACCTTGTCACCGTGGCTCATCCATACGTCGAGGCCGAACAGGCCATCGGCGTCGATGTGGTCTTCGATACCGTCCAGCAGACGGCTCTTGCCGACGACGTCGACACGGGCGTAACCGAACTCACGCAGCTCGGAACCTTCAACCTTGCCACCCAGCTGTTCAGCCATGGTCTGCATGCCGTAGCAGATCCCGAAGACCGGGACGCCCAGGTCAAATACGGCTTGCGGGCAGCGCGGACTGTCAGCGACGTGTACGGACTCGGGGCCGCCGGCGAGAATGACGCCTTTTGGAGCGAATTCGCGAATCGCGTCTTCATCCATGTCGAACGGGTGCAGTTCGCAGTAAACACCGATTTCACGCACGCGACGGGCGATCAGCTGGGTGTACTGGGAACCGAAGTCGAGGATCAGGATGCGGTGAGCGTGAATGTCGAGGGCCATGATTCAGTCTCGTCTAAGTAATTCAAAAACAGTCGTGATTCAGAAACAACTCGGGGCTGAATAGAACAGCCCCGGTTGCTTAACGATTTGCTTGAAGGCTCAACCTACACGGTAGTTTGGCGCTTCTTTGGTGATCTGTACGTCGTGGACGTGCGACTCGGCCATGCCAGCGCCGGTGATCCGCACGAACTCAGGCTTGGTGCGCATTTCTTCGATGTCGGCACTGCCGGTGTAACCCATCGAGGAACGCAGGCCGCCCATCAGTTGATGGATGATGGCGCTCAGGGTGCCCTTGTACGGAACACGCCCTTCGATACCTTCCGGAACCAGCTTCTCGGCGCCTGCCGAGGAGTCCTGGAAGTAACGGTCCGAAGAGCCTTGAGCCTGGGACATGGCGCCCAGCGAACCCATGCCACGGTAAGCCTTGTACGAACGGCCCTGGAACAGTTCGATCTCGCCCGGCGCTTCTTCAGTACCGGCGAACATCGAGCCCATCATCACGCAGGAAGCACCGGCAACGATGGCCTTGGACAGGTCACCGGAGAAACGGATACCGCCGTCGGCGATCAACGGAACGCCAGTGCCTTCAAGGGCTGCGGCGACGTTGGCGATGGCGCTGATTTGCGGCACGCCGACACCGGCAACGATACGGGTGGTGCAGATCGAGCCAGGGCCGATGCCGACCTTGACCGCGTCCGCGCCCGCTTCGGCCAGCGCCTTGGCAGCAGCGCCGGTGGCAATGTTGCCGCCGATCACCTGGACTTCAGGGAAATTCTGTTTGACCCAGCGAACGCGATCGATCACGCCTTTGGAGTGACCGTGGGCAGTGTCGACCACCACCACGTCGACGCCGGCAGCAACCAGTGCCGCGACGCGATCGCCGGTGTCTTTACCGGTACCGACCGCAGCGCCGACGCGCAGACGACCCTGGTCGTCCTTGCTGGCCAGTGGGTAGGCCTTGGCTTTTTCGATGTCGTTGACGGTCATCATGCCTTTGAGGGCAAATTTATCGTCGACGATCAGCACGCGCTCGATACGGTGCTTGTGCAACAACTCGCGAACGTCGTTCTTGTTGGCGCCTTCCTTGACCGTGACCAGACGCTCTTTAGGCGTCATCACTTCACGGACAGTGGCGTCCAGACGGTTCTCGAAACGCACGTCACGGGAAGTGACGATGCCGACCAGGTCGCCATCGTGCAGTACCGGAACGCCGGAGATGTTGTTCATGCGGGTCAGTTCGAACAGCTCACGTACCGTGGCGTCAGCCTCGATGGTGATCGGGTCCTTGACCACGCCGGCCTCGTACCGCTTGACCTTGCGCACTTCGGCAGCTTGCTGCTCGATGGTCATGTTCTTGTGGATGATGCCGATGCCACCTTCCTGGGCCATGGCAATTGCCAGACGGGCTTCAGTGACGGTGTCCATGGCAGCGGAAACCAGTGGAATATTCAGCTCGATGCCACGGGTAAGGCGGGTTTTGAGACTGACTTCGTTAGGAAGCACCTCGGAATAACCAGGCACTAAAAGAATGTCGTCGAAGGTCAGAGCTTCTTGGCTGATACGCAGCATCGCGGGGGCTCCCGAGCGGGAAAATGGAAGCGCGCCATTATACTCAGACACCCCCGCCGGCTCAATGTAAAACTCAGCCTATTATCGGATGGGCTTATTTTGGCCAGACGCGGTCCCTGTAGCAGTTGCCGCAGGCGACGTTCGGCCGCGAAGCGGTCGCTACTCGATCACCCCGTTTTTCCTGTTGAATCGCGTTATGCGGATTTACGGCTGCTTCGCAACCGAACGTCGCCTGCGGCAACTGCTACAGGGACGGCGCGCCTTACAGTTCCACCTTGACCCAACTCACCGGCAGGTCGAGCCATTCGGCGAACTCGTCGATGAAGCTCTGCTTGAACCCGGCCTCCGCCCAGTTGTTGAAGATAAATCCCAGGTTCGAGAAGCCGCATTCCTGCAGGAACAGGAAGCCGTTGATGTCGTCTTCATGTCCGCATTCCGGGCAGATGAAGTTGTCGGTGCGCCCCGGCATCCAGTCTTCCAGGCTTTCGAACAGCGCTTCGCCGATTTCCTTGCGGCATTCGGCACAACCGGCTTCTTCGAGAAAGCCCTTGGCCGGCGTATAGATGCAGCGTTTGGTGATGATTTCCAGCCCATTGATCGGCTCGCCAAACGGCAGCGCCTCAGGATGCAACACCACCGCCCGCGCTCCCGGTGCGATGGCGTGGGCCATGCGATTGCCGGTACGACCGCAGGTGGTGAGCTGTTCTTCAATGATGTTCTTGCGCACCAGCCACCGCACAATCGCCCGCGCCCGAGGTTCGTGCACCGGCAGTGTGGAGATTTTCGGGACGAGGATGCTTTGCGAGTTCATGGGTGTAGCCCTGTTGCAAACACTGAAGATTATCCCTGTGGGAGCGAGCCTGCTCGCGATGGCGGCAGATCAGGCAACCTCGATATTGACGGTGATGGCCTATTCGCGAGCAGGCTCGCTCCCACAGGATTTGGCGGTCGGCAGCTTAATCCCTGACAGTCTCAGGTCAAGTGTTCAGATACCTGACGATCAAGGCAATGCCACTGGCCAGTACCAGCCAGGTCACCAACCGCACAAAAGCCTCGCGTGACAACCTCATGGTCAACCGTCGACCAGTCCACAGCCCCAGCGCCATTGCCGGCAACAAACACACCGCCAGTACCAACAAGGGTAGCTCGGCATAGACCCCGGCGATCGCGAACAGGCTCAAGCGCACCACCGTACTGCAACTGATCAACGCACTTTGCGTGGCGCGGGCCTCATCCTTGGGCAAGCGGCTGTTCAGATAGATGGCATATAAAAAGCCGCCACTACCAAACAGCGCCCCAAACATTCCGCCCACCGTACCCATCGGGATCGCCCACGCGGCAGCCAACTGCGTCGGCCGGGCTGTCCCCCACAAGCTGTAAATCGCATACGCGCTAATAAACAGCCCCATCAATAGCAGCAACAGGTTCGATTTGAGGTTCAGCAGGAAGATCACTCCCAACGTACACCCCACCGCCATGCACGGCAGCAAGCGCAACAACTCGGGCCTGGCGACATCGCGCCGCGACGGCAGCAGATTGCCGAATGCCGCGATAAAGTCCAGCAGCACCAGCAACGGCACGATCTTCGACAGCGGCATGAACAGAATCAGGATCGGCCCGGCCACCAGCGCCGTACCGAAACCAGCGATGCCAAAGACGATGTACGCCAGGCTGATACCCAGCCCGATCACCAGCCAGTCCGTGGCGCCGAAGGCCCATTGATTCAATAACTCAAGCACATTCATTCCCCAGTCTTCCTTGAATACCACTGACGACTTTACCCCCTGTGGGAGCGAGCCTGCTCGCGAATACGGTGTGTCAGCCACATTAATCTTGAAAGTTCATCCGCCTCGCGAGCAGGCTCGCTCCCACAAGGGTTTTTCGCGGACTCATGGAGATTGATCGCCGAATGCCTTTAAACTGCGCCCCATGATTAAAGATCCCTTTGCAAGACTCGGCCTGGACCGAGAAGTCCTGACGGTCAGCCAGCTCAACGGCCGCGCGCGGGTGTTGCTTGAAGACGTGTTCAGTAATATCTGGGTCGAAGGCGAAATCTCCAACCTCGCCCGCCCGGCGTCCGGCCACATCTATTTCACCCTCAAGGACAGTGGCGCCCAAGTGCGTTGCGCGCTGTTCCGGCAGAACGCTGCGCGGGTTCGCCAGGCGTTGAAGGATGGCCTGGCGGTCAAGGTCCGGGGCAAGGTTTCACTGTTTGAAGGACGTGGCGACTACCAGCTGATTCTCGACACCGTGGAACCTGCCGGTGACGGTGCGCTGCGTCTGGCGTTCGATGCGCTGAAGGAAAAACTCAGCGCCGAAGGCCTGTTCAGTGCCGAACGCAAAGTGCCGCTGCCGGCACATCCGCAACGCATCGGCATCATCAGTTCGCCGACCGGCGCGGTGATTCGCGACATCATCAGCGTCTTCCGTCGCCGTGCGCCGCAAGTGGTGCTGACCCTGATCCCCACCGCAGTGCAAGGCCGCGAAGCCACCGCGCAGATTGTCCGCGCACTGAAACTGGCCGACGCCCGCGGTTTCGATGCGCTGATCCTCGCCCGAGGCGGCGGTTCGCTGGAAGACCTCTGGTGCTTCAACGAAGAAGCCGTGGCCCGCGCGATAGATGCCTGCGTCACCCCGATTGTCAGCGCCGTCGGCCATGAAACCGATGTGTCGATCAGCGACTTCGTGGCCGACGTCCGTGCACCGACACCCTCAGCCGCCGCTGAGCTGCTGGCACCGGACTCCAGCGACCTGGTGCGCCGGGTCGAAAGCCTGCATCGACGCCTGGTGATGCGCATCCGCGACCGCTTGATGCGTGATCGTCTGCGCCTGGAAGGTATATCGCGTCGCTTGCGCCATCCCGGTGAACGCCTGCGCCAGCAAGCGCAACGCCTGGACGACCTGGACATGCGCCTGCGCCGGGCTTTCGAGCGCAGCCTCAATACCCGCCGCGAACGACTGATTCGTCTCGAAACCCGCCTCGCCGGGCAACATCCGGGACGGCAACTGGCGCTGCTGCGCCAGCGCCTCGACAGCCTCGCCGAGCGCCTGCCGCGCTCGATGCGCGAAGGTCTGAAGGCCCGGCGCCTACAACTGCAAACCCAGATGCAAACCCTGCACGTGGTCAGCCCGTTGGCGACACTCGGCCGTGGTTACAGCATTTTGCTCGATGAACGCGGCAACGCGATCCGCAGCGCTGCGCAGACCCAAAATGGCCAACGCCTGAAAGCCATACTCGGCGAAGGCCAATTGCAGGTCCGGGTCGAAGACAACCACCTGACGCCCGTCACCCTTTCTTTACTGGATTGATCCATGCCGCGTTTTCTTGCTCCGTTGCTGTTGCTTTGCCTGACCTTCAACGCCCACGCCGACAGCTACATCACGCGCCTGCTGAACAAACCGGTGCCCGGCGGTGTGGCGGTGGTCGACCTGGGCACTTCGGCTCAGGCGCCCAAGGCCAGCTATCAAGGCAAACCGGTGCTGGTGGTCAAGGAACAGAACAACTGGCTGGCAGTTGTCGGCGTGCCGCTGACCGTCAAACCCGGCAACCAGCAGCTCAGCAGCGGTGGCCGTAACCTGAACTTCATGGTCGGCAACAAGAAGTACCCGGAACAGCACATCACCCTGAAGAACCAGCGTCAGGTCAATCCGAACCCGGACGACCTGAAACGCATTGACGCCGAACTGGATGAACAGATTCGTGCTTATCGCAGCTTCAGCCCGGTAACGCCGAGCAATCTGCTGCTGGACAAGCCGGTCAATGGTCCGCTATCGAGCAAGTTCGGTGTGCGCCGGTTCTTCAACGGCGAAGAGCGCAATCCCCACGCAGGCCTGGACTTCGCGGTGCCGGCCGGTACGCCGATCAAGACCCCGGCAGCCGGCAAGGTGATCCTGATCGGCAACTACTTCTTTAACGGCAACACGGTATTCGTCGACCACGGCCAGGGCTTTATCAGCATGTTCTGCCACATGTCGAAAATCGACGTGAAAGTCGGCCAGCAACTGGCACGCGGCGGCGTGGTCGGCAAAGTCGGCTCCACCGGTCGTGCGACCGGGCCGCATATGCACTGGAACGTCAGCCTGAACGATGCGCGCGTGGATCCGGCGATTTTCATCGGTGCATTCCAACCCTGAATACTCGCTGAGGCTACCGGCCTCATCGCGAGCAAGCTCGCTCCCACAGTTAATCGCATGTGTGTCGCAGATTGTGTGCACACCGAAGGCCCAGTGTGGGAGCGAGCTTGCTCGCGATGGCGATTCCAGCATCGCCCACGATTTTCCAGATTGCCGACCTTCAAACATCGACGCAATCAAAGACGCAAGATCTCAAATTCAGCGCCATAAAATCGCGCAAAATCCAGCCAAAGAAGAACTTATCTCAAAGTTTTTCGACTGCTTGCCATCTTCCACCCCCGCGGTTAGGGTTGAAGACATGAAAACTTCTCACACCCTCATTCAGCTCCGCCAGCACCGCAGCCTGTGCCTCGTCAGCGCACGACTGCCGGGCTGAATCGCGGTGCCTCGTCCCACGTTTTATCCAACGTTTTTTTGATCCACCGGCAGGCCGCCTTTTTTCGGCCCACACAATAAGGATTTTCCGATGAGCATGCTCAAAGACCCGTCTTCGAAATACCGCGCCTTCCCGACTATCGACATTCCGGATCGCACCTGGCCGTCGAAGACCATCACTGCCGCGCCGATCTGGTGCAGCTCCGACTTGCGCGATGGTAACCAGTCGCTGATCGAGCCAATGGACGCAGTGAAAAAGCTGCGCTTCTGGAAAACCCTGGTCGCCGTCGGCGTGAAAGAAATCGAAGCCTCCTTCCCGGCCGCTTCGCAAACCGACTTCGACTTCGTGCGCACCCTGATCGAAGGCGGCCACATTCCGGACGACACCACCATCCAGGTGCTGACCCAGGGCCGTGAAGACCTGATCGAGCGGACTTTCGAATCCCTTCGTGGCGCGAAAAAAGCCATCGTTCACCTCTATAACGCGACCTGCCCTTCCTTCCGCCGGATTGTCTTCAATCAGGACAAGGACGGGATCAAGGCCATCGCCGTGAACGCCGCCAAGCTGTTCGTCAAATATGCCGCCCAGCAGCCGGACACCGAGTGGACCTTCGAATACTCGCCAGAGACCTTCAGCGCCACTGAGCTGGAGTTCGCCAAGGAAGTCTGCGACGCGGTGATCGAGGTCTGGAACCCGACACCTGCGCACAAGGTCATCCTCAACCTGCCAGCCACCGTCGAATGCGCTACACCGAACATCTACGCCGACCAGATCGAGTGGTTCGGCCGTCACATCAACCGTCGTGACAGCGTGATCATCAGCCTGCACACCCACAACGACCGTGGCACTGGCGTTGCGGCCACCGAGCTGGGCCTGATGGCGGGCGCCGACCGTGTCGAAGGCTGCCTGTTCGGCAACGGCGAGCGCACCGGTAACGTCGACCTGGTCACCGTGGCCTTGAACCTCTACACCCAGGGCGTTGACCCTGAGCTGGATTTCTCCGACATCGACGGCGTGCGCAAAGTCGTTGAAGAGTGCAACCAGATTCCAGTGCACCCGCGTCACCCGTACGTCGGCGACCTGGTTCACACCGCGTTCTCCGGCTCGCACCAGGACGCGATCCGCAAGGGCTTCGCCCAGCAGAAACCGGATGCACTGTGGGAAGTACCGTACTTGCCGATCGACCCGGCCGACATTGGCCGCAGCTACGAGGCGGTGATTCGCGTCAACAGTCAGTCCGGCAAGGGCGGTATCGCTTACCTGCTGGAACAGGAATACGGCATCAACTTGCCGCGCCGCATGCAGATCGAATTCAGCCAGGTGGTACAACGCGAAACCGATCGCCTGGGCCTCGAGATGACTGCCCAGCAGATCCACGCGCTGCTGCACAGCGAGTACTTGCAGGCCAACACGCCGTACGCGCTGGTCAGCCATCGCTTGCAGGAAGAGAACGGTCACAGCGCTGTTGAAGTTGAAGTCTCCAGCAAAGGCCAGGGCGAAACCAACCTGCACTGGCGCGGCAAGGGCAACGGCGCCCTGGAAGCACTGGTGGCTGGTCTGCCGATCCCGGTGGAGATCATGGACTACAACGAACACGCGATCGGCGCAGGCACCAATGCCAAGGCTGCGGCCTACATTGAACTGCGCGTGAACGGCGAGCGTGCAGTGCATGGCGTCGGTATCGATGAAAACATCACCACCGCCAGCTTCAAGGCCCTGTTCAGCGCGCTGAACCGCTCCCTGAGCCAGCCGGAAGCGAAAGCGGCGTAACCCGCCCGCTGAAACGCAAAAGGCCCCGAGGTGAAAACCTCGGGGCCTTTTTTATCTTCATGGTTTTTCGTTGCCTGTCAGGCCCTCATCGCGAGCAGGCTCGCTCCCACATTTGAATCGTGTAAACACAGACATTGTGGGAGCGAGCCTGCTCGCGATAGCGGTCTGTCAGGCGGCGAAAATCTCAGGTGAGTTCGAAGGTATCGGCATCCAGATTCGCCGGGAACCGTGTGCGATACGCCGCCAGCTCCGCAGCGCTCAGCACGACCTGAAACACCCCGTCGGCCTCACCGGCACCCAGCAGCGTCTCGCCCTGGAAATCCAGCACCTGGCTATCACCGGTATACGCAAAACCCTTGCCGTCGGTGCCAATCCGGTTCACCGCCGCGACATAGCAGAGGTTCTCGATGGCCCGCGCCGGCAGCAAACGGTTCCAGTGCTGACGCCGTGCACCCGGCCAGTTGGCGGTGTACAGCAGCAGGTCGGTGTCTTGCGCATCGCGGCTCCACACCGGGAAACGCAAGTCATAGCAAATCAGCGGACGCACCCGCCAGCCCTTGAGCTCGAACTGCACCTGATGCTCGCCGGCGGTGTAATGCTTGTGCTCGCCGGCCATGCGAAACAGGTGACGCTTGTCGTAATGCAGGACCTCACCGTCCGGCTGCGCCCACAACAATCGATTGCGATGGCTGCCATCGGCGGCCTGGACAATCACGCTGCCGGTAATCACCGCATCAAGTTTGGCGGCTTGCGCTCGCAGCCATTTACTGGTCGGGCCGTTTTCCGCTTCAGCGAGGGTCTGCGACTCCATCGAGAAACCGGTGGTGAACATCTCTGGCAGGATGATCAGGTCGGCGCCCCGCGCCTGCTCCAGCAACTGTTCGAAATGCTCGAGATTGGCCTTGCGGTCATGCCAGGCCAATGTGGTCTGGATCAACGCAACGTTCAGATCGGGCAAGGTAGTCAGATCGCGCATAGTTTCTCCGCTGCCTGACGCAGCGTCTCCTCACGCTTGGCAAAACACAGGCGCACCAGACGCTGCTCTGGCAGCGGGTTCTGGTAGAACACCGAAATCGGGATCGCTGCCACGCCATGCTCGCGCGTCATCCACTTGGCCATCTCGACATCGTTCAGGTCCGGACGGATCTGCGAATAGTCGACCAACTGGAAATAGGTCCCGGTGGCCTTGGTAAAGCTGAACCGCGAAGGCGCCAGCAAATCACAGAACAGATCACGCTTGGCCTGATAGAAACCCGGCAACTCTTCGACATGCTCCGGATGCTCGGCCATGAAGTCGGCCAGCGCGTACTGCAACGGAGTCACACCACAGAAACTGACGTATTGATGCACCTTGCGCAGTTCTTCGGTGAGCGCCGGTGGCGCGACCACGTAGCCGGTCTTCCAGCCGGTGACGTGGTAGGTCTTGCCGAAGGAACTGACCACGAAGGCCCGCCGGTATAGCTCTTCATGGGCCAAAACGCTGGCATGCGCTACGCCGTCAAACACCAGGTGTTCATACACCTCGTCGCTGATCACATAGATATCGCGGTCACGAATCAAGGCCGCCAACTGATCCAGCTCGGTACGCGAGATCAGCGCACCACTCGGGTTATGTGGCGAGTTGAGGATGATCATTCGCGTGCGTGGGCTCAGCGCTTCGCCGAGCTTCTGGAAGTCGATGGCGAAATCCTTCCCCCCCAGCGGCACATGCACGCAACGACCGCCGGCCAGCGCCACCGAAGGCTCATAACTGTCGTAGGCCGGATCGAAGACGATCACTTCGTCACCGCTGTGGATGACCGCCGCAATGGCGCAGAAGATCGCCTGGGTTGCGCCGGGGGTGATGGTCACCTCGGTGTCGGCATTGACGCTCACGCCATAGCTGCGAGCGATCTTCGCCGCCACTTGCTGGCGCAGCGCCGGCAGGCCGGTCATCGGTGAATACTGGTTATGGCCATTGGCGATGTGCCGGCCGACCGCATCGCACAAGGCTTGCGGAGCATCGAAATCGGGGAACCCTTGGGACAGGTTGATCGCGCCGGTCTGTGCCGCGAGCTGAGACATTTGGGTGAAGATAGTGATGCCGATATTCGGCAGCTTGCTGGTGATCATCGGTGATTCCCTACTGAACACCCGACGCTAACGGCGGCGCGGGAGAGCCCGAGGATAGCTCAAACGCCAGACACGAAAAAGGGCGCCATGGGCGCCCTTCTTCTAATACAGCCGCCACCTAACCTGTGGCGAGGGAGCTTGCTCCCGCTGGGCCGCGAAGCGACCCCAAAACCTGAAACCGAGGTTATTCAGAAAGAACGCGTCAGCTGATTTTGCGACTGCTTTGCAGCCGAGCGGGAGCAAGCTCCCTCGCCACAAGAGCTCATCCCGAGGGGACGAGCCGGCGCATCAATCAGCGCTTGTCGCGGCGCTTCTTGTCGGCTTTCTTGTGGTGCGACATCAAGCGGCGCTTCTTGTTGACCTGGCGGTCGGTGAGCGTGTTCTTGTTGCTTTCGTACGGGTTCTCGCCGCCTTTGAACTCGATGCGGATCGGCGTACCGACCAGCTTCAAGACACGACGGTAAGTGTTTTCCAGGTAACGGACGTAAGAGTTCGGAACCTTCTCGACCTGGTTACCGTGGATCACGATCAGCGGCGGGTTGGCACCACCCAAGTGGGCATAACGCAGCTTGATCCGGCGGTTGTTGACCATCGGTGGCGCGTGCTCGCCAACCGCGTCTTCGAGGATCTGGGTCAGGCGGTTGGTCGGCCAGCGAGTGATCGCCGACTTGAACGAGTTCTGTACCGACTGGTACAGGTTGCCCACGCCAGTGCCGTGCAGCGCCGAGATGAAGTGGATATCGGCGAAGTCGACGAAGAACAACCGACGCTCCAGCTCGATCTTCACGAAATCACGCTCGGACGGCGTCATGCCGTCCCACTTGTTCAGGGCGATAACGATGGCACGACCGGCTTCCAGGGCAAAGCCCAGCAGGTTCAGGTCGTGGTCAACCACGCCTTCACGGGCGTCCATCACGAAGATCACGACGTTGGCGTCTTTGATCGCTTGCAGGGTTTTGACCACCGAGAACTTTTCAACTTCCTCGTGGATCTTGCCGCGCTTGCGCACACCCGCAGTGTCGATCAGCGTGTACTTCTCTTCGTTACGCTCGAACGGGATGTAGATACTGTCGCGGGTGGTGCCGGGTTGGTCATAGACGATTACCCGGTCTTCACCGAGCATGCGGTTGACCAGGGTCGACTTGCCGACGTTCGGGCGACCGATGATGGCGATCTTGATGCCATCCTTTTCGCTCGGACCCGGAATCCGGATCGCTTCTTCGCCTTCGGCGACGTTAGCGTTCAGATCCTCTTCTTCGGTGTCACGCGGGAATTCGCTCAGGGCGGCTTCCAGCAGTGTGTTGACACCGCGACCTTGCGCACCCGCCACACCGATGGCGTGGCCCATGCCCAGCGGTGCGAATTCGGCGCGGGCCATTTCAGGATCGATGTTGTCGATCTTGTTGGCCACCAGCAGGGAGCGTTTGTTGCGCTTGCGCAAGTGCTCGGCAATCATCTGGTCGGCGGCAGTGAAGCCAACCTTGGCGTCTACCAGGAACAGAACGACATCGGCTTCTTCGATAGCCAGCAGCGACTGCTCGGCCATCTTTTCATCCATGCCGTGCTCATCACCGGAAATACCACCGGTGTCGACCAGGATGTAGGAGCGCCCTTGCCACTTTGCCTCACCGTATTGGCGATCACGGGTCAGACCGGAAAGGTCGCCGACAATAGCGTCGCGGCTTTTGGTCAGGCGGTTGAACATGGTGGATTTGCCGACGTTCGGTCGGCCCACCAGGGCGATTACGGGAACCATGCGGCTCTCCACTTCGTTATTTCAGAAAATACAAAAGCCGCTGCGAGGCAGCGGCTGGTGCTCGGGGCAGCACATGACGTGCCGCAAAGCCTTGCGGAGCAAGGCTGCCTGGGAACATCGCTATCCCCAAGCATAGTCAAACCATTACTTGATGGTCAGGGCTTCCAGTTTGCCGCTGTTGCCATACACGTAAATCATGTCACCCACCACCAGCGGACGGGCACGCAGGCCGTCGCTGTCGATGCGTTCACGGCCGACGAAACGACCGTCCACCTGACTCAGCAGGTGCAGGTAACCTTCCAGGTCACCAACTGCAACGTAGCTGGAGAACACTTCCGGTGCCGACAGTTGACGGCGGGCCAGCGAGTCGTTGCTCCACAAGGAGGTGGTCGAACGCTCGTCGACGCCTTCAACGGTACCCGAAGACAGGCTCACATAGACGCTGCCGAAACCTTGGGCGACACCGGCATAGCTGGAAGCATCACGCTGCCAGAGCTGACGACCGCTTTGCAGGTCCAGGGCTGCTACGCGCCCCTGATAGCTGGCGACATAAATCTTGTCGCCGGACAGCAGCAGGCCGCCGTCGATATCGACCACGCGCTCCAGCTCCGAGCGACCCTGTGGAATCGCGATGCGCTGCTCCCACACCGGCACGCCGTTGGAGATATCCAGCGCCACGACCTTACCGGTCGACAGGCCGGCAATCGCCAGGCGGTTGGTCACGATCGGCGCACTGGTGCCGCGCAGAGTCAGGACCGCTGGCGTGCTGTCATACAACCAGCGCTGGTTGCCGGTGGAAGCATCCAGACCGATCAGACGATCGTCCTGGGTTTGCACCACTACCACATCACCGTTGTTGGCCGGCGGTGCAAGCACTTCACTGGTCACGCGAGCGCGCCATTTCTCTTCACCGGAGCTTGTGTCCAGGGCAACCACTTCGCCCTTGAGCGTGCCGATCATGACCAGACCGTAACCCACGCCAACGGCACCGGACACAGGCAGCTCGAGATCTTTCTTCCATTTGACGTCGCCGTTCATGCGATCCAGCGCCATCACCACGCCTTTGACGTCGGCAGCATAGATGGTGTTGCCATCGATGGCCGGCACCAGCATGTTGTAGGTCTCGCCCTGGCCGCTACCGACCGAACGGCTCCACTGCTTTTGCAGGACCACTTCTTCCTTGAATTTGACCAGCTCGGCCGGTGGCAATTCTTTTTTGCTGTTGCTGCTGCAACCCGCGGCCAGAATGGCCAGAGCCAGCAATGCTGCATGTTTCCAACGGATCACGTCACGCATCCCCTTTGGCCAGGTCGTCCAGCTTGATTTGTAAGCCACCGACCGCCGCTTCATCCGACAGCGCAGCCTTGGCTTTTTGGTAAGCAGCATGGGCTTCATCGGTACGACCCAACTGGACCAGCAGGTCACCCTTGAGTTCTTCGCGAGTGGCCAGGAACGCCTGATCGGCATCACCTTCGAGCAATTTCAGTGCTTCGTCAGCCTTGTTCTGTGCGGCCAGGACCTGAGCCAGACGCTGACGCGCCACTTCGCCCAGCGCCGGGTTGGCAGGCTTGTCAGCCACAGCCTTGAGCTGGCTTGCAGCGTCATCCAGCTTGCCGCTGTCGACCGCGACTTTCGCCACGAACAGGCTGCCGTATTGGGCGTAAGCCGTGCCGCCGAACTCGCTGTTGAGCTTGTTCGCGAGGTCCGCTACACGGGCCGCGTCAGGCTTGCCGTCCGGGGTCAGCGTGGTTTCCAGCAGTTGCTGGTAAAGCATCGAGGCGCCTTGCGACTGATTGCTCTGATACTTGTGAAACGCCTGCCAGCCGAACACGATGACCAGTGCCAACAAACCGCCGGTTACGAGAGGTTTGCCGTTACGCTGCCACCAGTCTTTGAATTCCGCCAGATGTTCCTCTTCGGTACTCGACACCCCAATACTCCTTATTCGCTAAATCGGCTGTTTGACAGCTTCAACCCTGCACGACGCAGGTGGCCAGGTGAGCGGCAAGCGCATCCCAGGCAATGCTTTGTTGTTCGCCCTGGCCACGCAGGGGTTTGAAACCTACCACTTGCTGGGCCATTTCGTCGTCACCGAGGATCAATGCGTACAGCGCACCGCTCTTGTCGGCCTTCTTGAACTGACTTTTGAAGCTGCCCGCGCCGGCATTGATCTGCAGGCGCAGGTTTGGCAACTGATCACGAACCCGCTCGCTCAGTGTCAGAGCGGCCAGTTCGGCAGCCTCACCGAAGGCGCACAGGTAGACGTCAACCTGCCGGGAGATTTCTTCCGGGATCTGCTCCAGGGTTTCGAGCAGCAGCACCAGGCGCTCGATGCCCATGGCGAAACCAACGCCCGGCGTCGGCTTGCCGCCCATCTGCTCGACCAGGCCGTCGTAACGGCCACCCGCACAGACGGTGCCCTGGGCGCCGAGCTTGTCGGTGACCCATTCGAATACGGTTTTGCTGTAGTAATCCAGCCCGCGCACCAGCTTCGGGTTGATCACATAAGGAATGCCGGCAGCGTCCAGACGCGCCTTGAGGCCCTCGAAGTGCACGCGGGATTCTTCATCGAGGTAGTCGGCCATCTTCGGTGCATCGACCAGCGCCGCCTGGGTATCGGGGTTCTTGGTATCGAGTACCCGCAGCGGGTTGGTTTTCAAGCGGCGCTGGCTGTCTTCGTCCAGTTGGTCCAGGCGTGCCGTCAGGTACTCCACCAACGCATCGCGATAACGCGCGCGAGAGGCGCTGGTGCCCAGGCTGTTGAGCTCAAGCTTGACCGCATCACGGATGCCCAGCTCGCCCCACAGGCGCCAGGTCAGCACGATCAGCTCAGCGTCGATGTCCGGACCATCAAGGTTGAAAACTTCGCAACCAATCTGGTGGAACTGACGATAACGACCTTTTTGCGGACGTTCGTGGCGGAACATCGGGCCGATGTACCAGAGTTTCTGCACCTGGCCACCGCCGGTAATGCCGTGCTCAAGCACTGCACGCACGCAGGCCGCCGTGCCCTCAGGGCGCAGGGTCAGCGAGTCACCGTTACGGTCTTCGAAGGTGTACATCTCTTTTTCGACGATGTCGGTCACTTCACCGATGGAGCGTTTGAACAGCTCGGTGAACTCGACGATCGGCATGCGAATCTGCTTGTAACCGTAGTTATCCAGCAGACGCGAAACGGTACCCTCGAAGTGACGCCACAGCGGGGTCTGTTCGGGCAGGATGTCGTTCATGCCACGTATGGCTTGCAGAGACTTGCTCACTATAAATCCTTAAATTCGTTCGATCAGCCGCGCGCGATCAGCGCTGCGTCGGCTTCGACCTTTTCGGCCGCTTTCTGGCGGATCAGCCTTTCCAGCTCATCCACCAGATTGTCATTCGTCAATTTCTGCGACGGCTTGCCATCGATGTAAATCAGGTTCGGCGTACCGCCAGTCAGGCCGATATGGGCCTCTTTGGCTTCACCGGGACCATTGACCACACAACCGATGACCGCGACATCCAGCGGCACCAGCAGATCTTCGAGGCGCCCTTCCAGTTCGTTCATGGTTTTCACCACATCGAAGTTCTGCCGCGAGCAGCTCGGGCAGGCGATGAAGTTGATGCCACGGGAACGCAGGTGCAGGGACTTGAGAATGTCGTAGCCGACTTTCACTTCCTCGACCGGGTCAGCCGCCAACGAGATGCGAATAGTATCGCCAATCCCTTCGGCGAGCAGCATACCGAGGCCCACGGCGGATTTCACTGTGCCTGAACGCAAACCGCCGGCTTCAGTGATGCCCAGGTGCAGTGGCTGGACGATTTCCTTGGCCAGCAGGCGATAGGCTTCGACGGCCATGAACACGTCGGAGGCCTTCACGCTGACCTTGAAGTCCTGGAAGTTCAGGCGTTCAAGGTGCTCGACGTGACGCAGGGCCGACTCGACCAGCGCGGCAGGCGTTGGCTCGCCATATTTCTTTTGCAGGTCTTTTTCCAGGGAGCCGGCGTTGACACCGATACGGATCGGAATCCCGCGGTCACGGGCGGCATCGACCACCGCGCGCACACGGTCTTCACGACCGATGTTGCCCGGGTTGATCCGCAGGCAATCGACGCCCAGTTCGGCTACGCGCAAGGCGATCTTGTAGTCGAAGTGAATGTCGGCAACCAACGGCACCTTGACCAGTTGCTTGATGCGACCGAAGGCTTCAGCCGCGTCCATGTCCGGAACGGAAACCCGCACGATGTCGACACCGGCCGCTTCCAGACGATTGATCTGGGCCACGGTGGCGGCCACATCATTGGTGTCGCTGTTGGTCATGCTCTGTACAGCGATAGGCGCATCACCGCCCACCGGTACCGAACCAACCCAGATCTTGCGGGATTCGCGACGTTTGATTGGAGATTCGCCGTGCATGACTTATTGACCCAACTTCAGGCGAGCAGTCTCGCCACTGGTGAACGGAGCTACATCGACCACTTGCCCGTTGTAGCTGACCTGCGCGCCACGGGCGTAGCCCAGGCGTACTGTAAACGGTGGTTTACCGCTGACGTCGGCGGTTTCGCCCTTATGCTTGAGAGCGCTCAACAGCACTTTGCCGTTGCCATCGGTGACTTGTGTCCAGCAGTTGGCAGAGAACTGAATCTGCACCTTACCCGCACCGGCAACCGGAGTGGCCGGCGCAGCAGCCGAAGCGGCAGGTGCTGGCACGGCTGCCACGACTGGCGTTGGCGCAACAGCCACGACCGGGGCCGCTGGCGTCGCAACAACCGGGGCAGGCGCGGTACGCACTGGAGCGACAACCGGGGCCGTCGGTGCAACCACCGGAGCGGCCGGCGTCGGTGCTTCGGCAGTTGTTTGAACTTCGGCAGGCGCCTGGCCTTCCGGCAATGCCAGAGGCGTCCCGGCTTCGACCTGACCTTCTACCACGGCCTGATCTTCCGGCTCGTCGAGCGGATGAATCTGCGTGGTGCCATCGGCGCCTTCGACTTCGACGTGTTCAGGGCTCAGACCAATCAGGTCCTTGGTGCGCAGCGAGGTTTGATCCTGCCACCAGACAAAACCGCCACCCACCACAGCCATCAGCAACAACAGGCTGACGATGCGCAAAATGGTGTGGGAGACCCGCGATGGCTCCTCGATACGCCCAAGGCTGTGCACGTTGCTGCCTTGGGAATCGGTGCCGGTGTGCTGGTCGAACTGCTGGACCAGAACGGCCTGGTCCATGCCGAGCAATTTGGCGTAGGCGCGGATATAGCCGCGAGCAAAGGTGTGCCCCGGCAGCTTGTCGAAAGCGCCGTCTTCCAGATTTTTCAAGGAATTAACGGTGAGATTGAGCTTGAGCGCTACTTCCGCCAGCGACCAACCATTGCCTTCGCGGGCCTGACGCAGGGTCTCTCCGGGGTTTACGCGAGTCGCTGCTACAACTTCTGGATGCGCCGCTTTCATCATTGCTCCGACAGGTATTGCTGATATTCCGGCGTACCGGGATAGAGTCGTTTTAATTGCAGGCCAAAACTGGCGGCCTTGTCGCGATCTTCGAACACTTTGGCCAGCCGAACGCCGAGCAATAGACTACGTGCATTTTGCTCGGCGAGCAGGCTAAAACGATCGTAATAGTCACGCGCGGGCACATAATGCCTGTCTTCGTACGACAACTCAGCCATTTCCAGCAACGCACGTGGCTGTTGGCGGTTCAGGCGCAGGGCTTTTTCCAGTTGCTGCCGGGCCAGGTCACGCTGACCGAGCATCGAGGCCGTCATGCCAAGGTTCTCGAAAACCCGCGAACGCTCAGGATAAAGGCTATCGGCAGCCGCTTGTTCAAAGCGCTCGTACGCTTCTTTGTAACGTTTCTCTTCAAAGAGAAAGCTGCCGTAGTTGTTCAGGATACGAGCATCGCCAGGACGACCGGACAGTGCCTTGCGAAAATGCTGATCAGCGAGCTCGGGTTCCATCTCGGCCTGAAACACCAGGCCCAACGCTGCGTTGGCATCCGGGTCGGCGCTATCCAGTTCGAGGGCCTTCTTCAACGGGACTTTCGCCCGTTCGGTCATGCCCTGCTGCAGATACCCCACGCCCAGCTGCACATACGCAGCACGCGCCTCATCGCGCCCCTTGCTGGTTTTCATCGGATTGAAATCACCCGACAGAACACAACCAGCCGACAGGCTGGCGAACAGCAGAAGCAGCGCTAGGCGCAGTGACATAGAGATCCTCTCTTAAGTACGATTCGCAGCGTCTTGCGGCATATCGTTGTCGGCGCTCAACTCGCGCACGGCGATATAACGTTCGCTACGACGGGTGCGATCCAGCACCTGTCCTACCAATTGGCCACACGCAGCGTCGATGTCTTCGCCACGGGTGGTGCGCACGGTGACATTGAAGCCAGCGTGATGAAGTTGATCCTGGAAACGACGGATGGCGTTGTTGCTCGGCCGCTCGTAACCGGAATGGGGGAACGGGTTGAACGGGATCAGGTTGATCTTGCAAGGCGTGTCCTTGAGCAACTCGATCATTTCAACCGCATGTTCGACCTTGTCATTGATGTCCTTGAGCAAGGTGTACTCGATGGTCAGCACGCGCTTTTCGCCCAGGGACGACATGTAGCGGCGGCAGGACTCGAGGAGCATTTTCAGCGGGTACTTCTTGTTGATCGGTACCAACTGGTTACGCAGCGCATCGTTCGGTGCGTGCAGGGACAACGCCAGGGAAACGTCGATGTGCTTGGACAGCTCATCGATCATCGGCACCACGCCGGAGGTCGACAGGGTCACGCGGCGCTTGGAAATGCCGTAACCCAGATCGTCCATCATCAGGTGCATGGCGGCAACGACGTTGTCGAAGTTCAGCAGCGGCTCACCCATGCCCATCATCACCACGTTGGTGATGGCACGGTCGGCGGTTGCCGGGATGCTGCCGAACGATTTATTGGCAATCCACACCTGGCCGATGACTTCGGCGGCGGTGAGGTTGCTGTTGAAACCTTGCTTGCCGGTGGAGCAGAAACTGCAATCCAGGGCACAGCCTGCCTGGGACGAAACGCACAAAGTGCCGCGCTTGCCCTGGGGAATGTAGACGGTCTCGACGCAGCTGCCGGACGCCACGCGCACCACCCACTTACGGGTGCCGTCGCTGGAGATGTCCTCGCTGACCACTTCGGGGCCGCGAACTTCGGCAATAGCCTTGAGCTTGTCGCGCAAGGCCTTGCTGACGTTCGTCATGGCGTCGAAATCATCGACGCCAAGGTGGTGAATCCACTTCATTACCTGACCGGCACGGAAACGCTTCTCCCCGATTGAGTCGAAGAATTTTTCCATTTCCTGTTGAGTCAGACCCAGCAGGTTGGTTTTTACAGTCGATGTAGTCATGGATTCACCTTCACTCTTAAGCCAATGCTTAGCGAGTGGTTACTTCAGTAGCTGCGAAGAAGTACGAGATTTCGCGAGCAGCAGCGGCTTCGGAGTCCGAACCGTGTACAGCGTTGGCGTCGATGGAGTCAGCGAAGTCAGCACGGATGGTGCCAGCAGCAGCTTCTTTAGGGTTGGTAGCGCCCATCAGCTCACGGTTCAGAGCGATAGCGTTTTCGCCTTCCAGAACCTGAACGACAACCGGACCGGAGATCATGAAAGCAACCAGGTCGCCGAAGAAACCGCGCTCTTTGTGCTCAGCGTAGAAGCCTTCAGCTTCAGCTTTGGACAGCTGCTTCATTTTCGAAGCTACAACGCGCAGGCCAGCTTTTTCGAAACGAGTGGTGATCTCGCCGATAACGTTTTTTGCAACGGCGTCAGGCTTGATGATGGAGAAAGTACGTTGAACAGCCATGGTGTAACTCCAGAAACGGTAATTTGCGAAAAATTAAACCCGCGAATTATACGCGGGTTCTTGGGTATTGCCTAACGGCGTACGGTGCGTTCAGTCGGCTTCTTCGATCCAGGCCGCTTGAATCGCTTCAAGCACCTTCTCGCCACCGCGGGTCGGATCATCACTGAAGTCCGGCAGGGCCATGACCCAGCTGTGCAGATCGACGAAGTTCACGTAACGCGGATCCACATCCGGCTTGCTGTCAGCCAGCTGGATCGCGATTTCCAGCACATCAACCCATTTAAGACTCATGCCAGTTCCTTGAATCAGTGCGGCGCTTCGGCAGCGTGGTTGAGCGAGTATTTAGGAATTTCAACGGTCAGGTCTTCAGTCCCGACGATTGCCTGACAGGTCAGGCGCGACTGCGCTTCCAGACCCCAGGCCCGATCAAGATAGTCCTCTTCCAGCTCATCGGCCTCATTCAGCGAGTCAAAGCCTTCGCGAATGATGCAGTGACACGTGGTGCAGGCACAGACGCCGCCGCAGGCGCTCTCGATCTCGATATGGTTCTCATGAGCCACTTCGAGAATGGACTTGCCGGTCTCAGCCTCTACGACCATGCCGTCCGGGCAATGCTCGGCGTGTGGCAGAAAAATGATCTGCGGCATCAGTTATTCCTCGATTTCATTCAGGTTGCGCCCCGCCAGAGCGGCTTTCACCGTCGAGTCCAGGCGGCGGGCAGCAAAGGCATCGGTCACTTGCGACAGACGCTTGGTCTGTTGCTCGATGGCGTAACCATCGGTGCCTTTCATCAATTCGGTCAGTTCCTGCATCTGCAATTCGATGACCATGCGTTCTTCGGCGTCGAGCAGGCGCTCGCCGTCGACATCGAGGGCGCCCTGCACCGCTTCGATCAAACGCTGGGCATCGACCTGCTGTTCACGCAGTACGCGGGCGACCTTGTCGTCGTTGGCGTGCTGGAACGAATCCTTGAGCATGCGGGCGATTTCGCCGTCGGTCAGGCCGTAGGACGGCTTGACCTGAATGCTCGCCTCGACGCCCGAACCCAATTCGCGGGCAGCCACGCTGAGCAAGCCATCGGCATCGACCTGGAAGGTCACGCGAATCTTCGCCGCACCTGCGACCATGGCCGGAATGCCGCGCAATTCGAAGCGCGCCAGGGAACGGCAATCGCTGATCAGCTCGCGCTCGCCCTGCAGCACGTGAATCATCATGGCCGATTGGCCGTCTTTATAGGTCGTGAAGTCCTGAGCGCGAGCAACCGGGATGGTGGTATTACGCGGAATCACCTTCTCCATCAGACCGCCCATGGTTTCCAGCCCCAGGGACAACGGAATCACGTCAAGCAGCAGCAGTTCGTCGCCATCGCGCTTGTTGCCCGCCAGGGTATCGGCCTGGATCGCAGCACCAATGGCCACCACTTGATCCGGATCGATCTCGGTCAGCGGCTGACGACCAAAGGCTTCAGCTACGGCGTCGCGAACACGTGGCACGCGGGTCGAACCGCCGACCATCACCACCGCTTTCACGTCTTCCAGTTCGACACCGGAATCACGCACGGCGCGACGGCAGGCTTTCAGGCTGCGAGCAACCATCGGCTCGATCAGCGCATCAAAGGCTTCGCGGGTCAGCTCGGATTTCCACTCACCATAAGCAACTTCAACGCTCGCTACATTAGTCAGCGCTTCTTTAGCCGCGCAGGCTGCTTGCAGCAGATGACGTTGCGCACCCGGATCGAGGTCGGCGGACAAGCCCGCGCTCTCGATGATCCAGCCAGCAATCGCGTGATCGAAGTCATCGCCGCCCAGGGCGCTGTCGCCACCGGTGGCCAGTACTTCAAACACACCGCCAGTCAGACGCAGAATCGAAATATCGAAAGTGCCGCCGCCCAGGTCGTATATGGCAACCAGGCCTTCAGCATGCTGATCCAGGCCGTAAGCCACCGCCGCAGCGGTTGGCTCGTTGAGCAAACGCAGCACGTTCAGGCCGGCCAGCTTGGCCGCATCCTTGGTTGCCTGGCGCTGTGCATCATCGAAGTAAGCCGGAACGGTGATCACCGCGCCAACCAGTTCGCCGCCCAGCGTCAACTCGGCGCGCTGACGCAACACCTTGAGGATATCGGCGGACACTTCGACCGGGCTTTTCGGCCCTTGCACAGTGTCAATGAACGGCATGTGCGACTCGCCATCGACAAAGCGGTACGGCAGCTGCTCGCCCAATTGCTTGACGTCGGACAGACCACGACCCATCAAGCGCTTGACCGACAACACCGTGTTCAGCGGATCGGTAGCGGCTGCCAGCTTGGCGGACTCGCCGACCTCGACACGGTCAGCGTGATAGCGCACCGCAGACGGCAGGATGACCTGCCCGTCCGCGTCGGCCAGTGGCTCGGAAAGACCACTGCGCAACGCAGCGACCAGCGAATTGGTAGTGCCCAAGTCGATCCCCACAGCCAGACGACGCTGGTGCGGTTGAGGACTTTGGCCGGGTTCGGCGATCTGCAGTAGGGCCATCGTTATCAGGACTTATCTGTATATCAGGCGTGCGACCGAGGCGGCACTGGGTTAATCGTCGAGGCGCTCTTCTAACTGGCGCACTTCGTAGGTGAGCTTGTCGAGGAACTGCATGCGCCGCATCAGGCGTTCGGCCTGTTCACGCTGCACTGCATCATTCCAGCAAGCTGCGAAGCTTTCGTTCAGTACATCCTGAGCGACTTTCAGACGGCGCTTGAATACCACAATCCCGGCCAGATCGGCACTGTCTTGCAGGTCTTCGAGCTCTTCGCGCCATTGCATCTGCTGCAGAAGAAATTCCGGATCATGCACCGTGACCTCCAGCGGCAGCTCGCGACCACCCATGGCGAGCAGGTAACGCGCGCGCTTGGGGGGACTTTTGAGCGTCTGGTAGGCCTCGTTGAGGCTTGCGGATTGCTCTAGCGCCAGCCGTTGCTCACGCTCGGAAGCGTCAGCAAAGCGGTCTGGATGAACGCCGCGCGCCAACTCACGGTAGCGCGTAGCCAGCTGGTCGAGGTCCAGATTGAAGCTCGGTTGCAGCTCAAATAAAGCGAAATGACAAGGAGTACCCACGAGCAGCCTCAGATGTTGAAGCTTTCGCCGCAGCCACATTCACCGCGTACGTTGGGATTGTTGAACTTGAAGCCTTCGTTCAACCCTTCCTTGACGAAATCGAGCTCGGTGCCGTCCAGGTACGCCAGGCTCTTCGGATCGATGATCACTTTCTCGCCGTGACTGACGAAGACCTGATCGTCTTCCCCTACCTCATCGACAAACTCCAGCACGTAGGCAAGGCCGGAACAGCCCGTGGTGCGAACACCCAGACGAATCCCATCACCCTTGCCGCGCCCGTCGAGGGAGCGTCGCACGTGTTGAGCAGCCGCTTCTGTCATGCTGATAGCCATCGGTGACTCCTTACTCGTCGCCAATACTTGAAAGTCAGATCAAGCCTTTCTTCTGCTTGTAATCGCGAACGGCAGCCTTGATGGCGTCTTCAGCGAGTACCGAGCAGTGGATTTTCACTGGCGGCAAGGCCAGTTCTTCAGCCAGCTGGGTGTTCTTGATGGTCTCTGCTTCGTCCAGGGTCTTGCCCTTCATCCACTCGGTAGCGAGGGAGCTGGAGGCAATCGCAGAGCCGCAGCCGTAGGTCTTGAACTTGGCGTCTTCGATGATGCCTTGCTCGTTGACCTTGATTTGCAGGCGCATAACGTCGCCGCACGCCGGAGCGCCGACCATGCCGGTGCCGACATCAGGATCTTCCGCGTCCATCTTGCCGACGTTGCGCGGGTTCTCGTAGTGGTCGATGACCTTTTCGCTGTAAGCCATGATTCAATCCTCACTCATCAGATAGTCGCTCTTCGGGCCCTGCAAGCCAGCTTTTCAACAGGGTTACAGAGCCCGTGTACGGCGACTTAATTCGTTAGTGTGCCGCCCACTCGATTTTCGAAATGTCGACGCCGTCTTTGTACATGTCCCACAGCGGCGACAGAGCGCGCAGCTTGGTGACGGCCTCGCAGACTTTCTGCGCGGCATAATCGATTTCTTCTTCGGTGGTGAAGCGGCCGAAGGTGAAGCGAATCGAGCTGTGTGCCAGTTCGTCGTTGCGGCCCAGGGCGCGCAGTACGTACGAAGGCTCAAGCGACGCCGAGGTGCAGGCCGAACCGGACGATACCGCCAGGTCCTTGAGCGCCATGATCAGCGACTCGCCTTCAACGTAGTTGAAGCTCAGGTTCAGGTTGTGCGGAACGCGGGCGGTCAGGCTGCCGTTGACGTACAGCTCTTCGAGGCCTTCGACCTGCTTGAAGAAACGGTCGCTCAGGGCTTTGATCCGAACGTTTTCGCTAGCCATGTCTTCCTTGGCTACACGGAACGCTTCGCCCATGCCAACGATCTGGTGAGTGGCCAGGGTGCCGGAACGCATGCCGCGCTCGTGACCGCCGCCGTGCATGGTCGCTTCAAGGCGAACACGCGGCTTGCGGCTGACGTACAGCGCGCCGATGCCTTTAGGGCCATAGGTCTTGTGAGCCGAGAAGGACATCAGGTCGACTTTCAGCTTTTGCAGGTCGATCTCGACCTTGCCAGTGGACTGCGCAGCGTCGACGTGGAACAGGATGCCCTTGGAACGGGTCAGTTCGCCGATGGCTGCGATGTCGTTGATGGTGCCGATTTCGTTGTTCACGTGCATGACCGACACCAGGATGGTGTCATCGCGCAGCGCGGCTTCGATCATCTCAGGCGTTACCAGACCGTCTTCACGAGGATCGAGGTAGGTGACTTCGAAACCTTCGCGCTCCAGTTGGCGCATGGTGTCGAGGACCGCCTTGTGTTCGATCTTGGTGGTGATCAGGTGCTTGCCTTTGGTGCTGTAGAAATGCGCGACACCCTTGATTGCCAGGTTGTCGGACTCGGTGGCACCGGAGGTCCAGACGATTTCACGCGGGTCGGCGTTGACCAGGTCGGCGACCTGACGGCGAGCGTTTTCGACCGACTCTTCGGCTTTCCAGCCGAACACGTGGGAGCGGGACGCCGGGTTACCGAAGTTTCCGTCGACCAGCAGGCATTCACTCATCTTTTGCGCGACACGCGGATCAACCGGGGTGGTCGCAGAGTAATCAAGGTAAATCGGCAATTTCATGGACTCTCTCCTAATTCAGGCTGGCTGGCGTGCCGCTAGCTCTTTGGCTGTCATTCGACGGCGGACGCTTCAATCTTGTCCAGACGCGGTGTCTTGCTGTTGCAACGACGCTGGTCCTGACGCTGGGCTACTTCTTGCACTTCACGGCGAGTGACAAGGTCAGCCAAGCTGATACCGCTCAGAAATTCGTGGATTTGCAGGCTCAGATCACACCACAAGTGGTGGGTCAGACAGGTGTCGCCGCCATGGCAATCACCCAGCCCCTGGCATTTGGTTGCGTCGACCGATTCGTTTACCGCATCGATCACCTGAGCGACCTGGATGCCCTGCATGTCACGCGATAGCTGGTAGCCACCGCCTGGTCCACGGACACTGGACACCAGATTGCTGCGGCGCAATTTGGCGAAGAGCTGTTCGAGGTAGGACAGGGAAATGCCTTGGCGCTCAGAGATATCGGCCAGGGACACCGGGCCATGTTGCGCGTGCAACGCCAGGTCAAGCATGGCGGTGACAGCGTATCGGCCTTTTGTAGTCAGTCGCATGGACAATTACCACGGAGTTACGGGATGGGGGCGAGTATGCAATTCCCGAGTATTCAAGTCAACTATAAGACCTAGTACTTTAGTCAGGTTTACCCGCAAAAGAGCGCGCGCACTATAGCAAAGGCTGGTGGCGAACGACCAGCAAATGCGCGTTATCGTTCATCGCGAGCAGGCTCGCTCCCACACTTGATCTGCGCAACACCAGAGATCCAGTGTGGGAGCGAGCCTGCTCGCGATTGGGCCAACCCGATTCAGCTGGCCTGGCTTTCATCCTTGCCTTTTACGCAGGCGAAGTCTTCTTCGCGCAGCTCGGGCAAGTCCTTGGCACAGTAAGGGCTGCCCAGGTCCTTGAGCGCGCCGCACATGCCCTCCAGTCGACCATCGACCGCTTGCAGGTGATCGAGCAACTGACCGATGGCTCGCGCCACCGGGTCCGGCATGTCTTCGCTGACGCCGTAGGCATCAAAACCAATCTTCTCAGCCATGGCCTTGCGCTTGGCTTCCAGCTCATCATCGGACTTGACGATGATCCGCCCTGGAATCCCGACCACTGTCGCCCCTGCCGGAACAGCCTTGGTCACTACCGCATTGGAACCCACCTTGGCACCCGCGCCCACGGTGAATGGCCCCAACACCTTGGCGCCCGCCCCTACCACTACGCCGTCTTCCAGCGTCGGGTGGCGCTTGCCTTTGTTCCAGCTGGTACCACCGAGGGTCACGCCCTGATACAGCGTCACGTCATTGCCGATCTCGGCGGTTTCACCGATGACAATGCCCATGCCATGGTCAATAAAGAAGCGACGGCCTACCTTGGCACCCGGATGAATCTCGATCCCGGTCAACCAGCGGCCGAAGTTCGATACCAGCCGCGCCAGCCATTTCCAGCCCATGCCCCATAACGCCGACGACAGGCGATGAATCCAGATGGCGTGCATGCCGGGGTAGCAGGTCAACACCTCAAACGCATTACGTGCCGCCGGGTCACGGTGGAAAACGCTCTGGATATCTTCACGCAAACGCTCGAACATCATTAATCCTTCCGTTTAAGAAGCTCACCACGGGCCGCTTTCTGGGTTTCCGTGAGGATGCCACGCAAAATATTCATTTCCGCCCGGCTGACCGAGCTTCGTCCGTACAACCGACGCAGGCGCGCCATCAAGTGCCGTGGTTTTTCCGGATCGAGAAACTCGATGGCCACCAGCGTTTGCTCCAGGTGCTCATAGAATCGCTCCAGCTCATCCATGGTCGCCAGCTCGCCACTTTTGGTGGACGCGACTTCTTCCTTCTCGATCTTGCTTGGCTGACCTTCAGCCGCCAGCCAGGACATGCGCACTTCATAACTCAACACCTGCACCGCTGCCCCAAGGTTCAGCGAGCTGAACTCAGGGTCTGATGGAATGTGCACGTGATAATGACATCGCTGCAGCTCTTCATTGGTCAGGCCGGAATCTTCACGGCCAAAGACCAAAGCAATCTCGGCGCCTTGCGCCGCTTCCTCAACCACCTTCGTCCCGCATTCACGGGGATCGAGCAGCGGCCAAGGGATACGACGGTCACGCGCACTGGTGCCCAGCACCAGGTTGCAACCGACCAGCGCATCTTCCAGCGTGGCGACGACTTGGGCGTTTTCCAGGATGTCACCGGCACCGGAAGCTCGCGCATCGGCTTCGTGGTGCGGGAACAGGCGCGGCTCGACCAGCACCAGTCGCGACAGCCCCATGTTCTTCATGGCACGCGCAGCCCCGCCGATATTCCCCGGATGGCTGGTATTGACCAGGACGACACGAATGTTCTGCAGCAAGGGAGGCGCTCTCTGACAGGGAAATTAGGAAGCAAATCTTACAGTTCCTCCTACCGTTAAGCTATGAAAGCGAACGTCGACCTTCACCTGTAGAAACTTTCTGATAGAATGCTCGGCTTTCTTTAACAACCTTAGGTGACACATCCATGCAGCCCATGCTGAATATCGCGCTGCGCGCCGCCCGCAGCGCCAGTGAATTGATTTTCCGCTCCATCGAGCGCCTGGATACCATCAAGGTCGACGAAAAAGACGCCAAGGACTACGTGTCCGAAGTGGATCGCGCTGCCGAACAGAAAATCATCGACGCACTGCGCAAGGCCTACCCGAATCATTCGATCATGGGTGAAGAGACCGGCATGCACGCCGGCTCCGGGATCGAAGGCGAAGAATACCTGTGGATCATCGACCCACTGGACGGCACCACCAACTTCCTGCGCGGCATTCCTCACTTCGCTGTCAGCATCGCCTGCAAATACCGCGGTCGCCTGGAGCACGCTGTTGTTCTGGACCCGGTTCGCCAGGAAGAATTCACCGCCAGCCGTGGTCGCGGCGCTCAACTGAACGGTCGTCGCCTGCGCGTCAGCGGTCGCACCAGCCTGGACGGCGCCCTGCTGGGTACCGGCTTCCCGTTCCGTGACGACCAGATGGACAACCTCGACAACTACCTGGGCATGTTCCGCGCCCTGGTTGGCCAGACCGCCGGCATCCGCCGCGCTGGCGCAGCGAGCCTGGACCTGGCTTACGTCGCTGCCGGCCGTTTCGACGCCTTCTGGGAGTCGGGCCTGTCCGAGTGGGACATGGCGGCAGGCGCCCTGCTGATCCAGGAAGCTGGCGGCCTGGTGAGCGACTTCACCGGCGGTCACGACTTCCTTGAAAAAGGCCACGTCGTTGCCGGCAACACCAAATGCTTCAAGGCAGTACTGACGGCCATCCAGCCGCACCTGCCAGCCTCGCTGAAACGCTAAGCGCCAGGCACAAAAAAGCACCCTCCGGGGTGCTTTTTTTATGCCTGAAATCTGCCCCCGCAAACACCACATCCCCAATGTGGGAGCGAGCCTGCTCGCGATAGCTATATGTCAGCCAACATCAATGTTGAATGTTAGATAGTCATCGCGAGCAGGCTCGCTCCCACAGGGGAAAGGTGGTGAGGCATAAATCCCGAAGGCTTTTTTGTGCCTGAAATTTGATCTCGCAAACACCACACCCCCATTGTGGGAGCGAGCTTGCTCGCGATAGCTATCTGTCAGCCAACATCAATGTTGAATGTTAGATAGTCATCGCGAGCAGGCTCGCTCCCACAGGGGATAGGTCGTGAGGCATAAATCCTAGGGGCTTTTTTTATGCCTGAAATTTGAGCTCACAAACACCACATCCCCAATGTGGGAGCGAGCTTGCTCGCGATAGCTATCTGTCAGCCAACATCAATGTTGAATGTTAGATAGTCATCGCGAGCAGGCTCGCTCCCACAGGGGATAGGTCGTGAGGCATAAATCCTGGGGGCTTTTTTTATGCCTGAAATTTGAGCTCACAAACACCACATCCCCAATGTGGGAGCGAGCTTGCTCGCGATAGCTATCTGTCAGCCAACATCAATGTTGAATGTTAGATAGTCATCGCGAGCAGGCTCGCTCCCACAGGGGATAGGTCGTGAGGCATAAATCCTGGGGGCTTTTTTTATGCCTGAAATTTGAGCTCACAAACACCACATCCCCAATGTGGGAGCGAGCTTGCTCGCGATAGCTATCTGTCAGCCAACATCAATGTTGAATGTTAGATAGTCATCGCGAGCAGGCTCGCTCCCACAGGGGTTGGGTGGTGAGGCATAAATCCCGAAGGCTTTTTTGTGCCTGAAATTTGAGCTCACAAACACCACATCCCCATTGTGGGAGCGAGCCTGCTCGCGATAGCGGTATGTCAGCCAGCATCGATGTTGAATGTTAGACGGTCATCGCGAGCAGGCTCGCTCCCACAGGGGAAAGGTGGTGGGGCATGAATCCCGGGCATAAAAAAGCACCCGTTCGGGTGCTTTTTTGAGTCTGGCAGTCAGCTTATTTCTGAGCGGGCTGGTTCTGGCCCAGGATCAGATGACCGTCCTTGTCGACCGGAATCTGGTTGCCCGGATCACGATCCATCCGCACTTTACCTTCCTTGCCGCCCAGCGAATACCGAACGTCATAGCCTACGAGCTTGTCGCTGAGGTCATTGACCGTCTCGCAACGTCTTTGCATCGTGGTGGTGGTATCACCGTTCTGCATGCGCTCTTGCACCTTGTTACCGGCATAACCACCGCCAACCGCACCCGCCACCGTGGCGAGCTTCTTGCCATTACCGCCACCGACCATGTTGCCCAACAAACCACCGCCGACCGCACCGATCACCGTACCGAGGATCTGATGCTCATCCTTCACCGGCGCCTGCCGGGTCACAGGCACATCCCTGCACACTTCACGCGGAGTCTTGATCTGTGTTTTGACCGGCTCTACCGCCAGTACTTGCGCATACTCAGGTCCGCCGCTTTTTACCAGGCTGTAGGTGGCAACAGCGCCTCCGGCAGTCACACCGACAGCACCCAATACCGCACCAACCAGTAACGACTTGTTCACTTGAACCTCCTGACCATCACATGCGGGACATGCCCGCGCTTCTCCCAACCTTGGAGCATAAAAAAAGGCGCGAGTTCAATACTCGCGCCTTCTTGTTATAACGAGAGGAAATAACGCCTCAAGGACGGTCGTCCACTTCCTTCTCGGTATTGGCCGGAGGAATCAGGTCCTCGCTGCTCAGGTTCAGCCAGATCAGCACCACGTTAGCGATGTAGATCGACGAGTAAGTACCCGCCAGAACACCGATAAACAGCGCGATGGAGAAACCGAACAGGTTGTCACCGCCGAAGAACAGCAGCGCAGAGATCGCCAGCAAGGTGGAGATCGACGTCGCCATGGTCCGCAGCAGGGTTTGGGTGGTCGAGATGTTGATGTTCTCGATCAGCGTCGCCTTGCGCAGCACCCGGAAGTTCTCACGAACCCGGTCGAATACCACAATGGTGTCGTTGAGCGAGTAGCCGATGATCGCCAGCACCGCCGCCAATACCGTCAGGTCGAAGGTGACCTGGAAGAACGACAGGATACCCACGGTCACGATCACGTCGTGGATCAGCGAAACGATTGCACCGACCGCGAACTTCCACTGAAAGCGGAAAGCCAGGTAGATCAGGATACCGCCCAGCGCCATCAGCATGCCGAGGCCGCCCTGGTCGCGCAGTTCTTCACCGACCTGTGGACCGACGAACTCGACACGCTTGACCACAGCCGGGTTGTCGCCGCCGACTTTCTGCAGCGCTTCAGCGACCTGGTGACCCAGTTGCGGGTCTTCGCCAGGCATGCGCACCAGCAAATCGGTGGTGGCGCCGAAGCTCTGAACGATCGCTTCGTGATAACCCGCTTCAGTCAGCTGGGAACGAACTTTCAAGACGTCGGCCGGACGCTCGTAGGTCAGCTCGATGAGCGTACCGCCGGTGAAGTCCAGACCGTAGTTCATGCCCTTGTGGAAGCAGCTGAACAACGCCAGAGCAGTAAGGAACAATGTGACGCCGAACGCAACGTTGCGAACGCCCATGAAGTTGATAGTACGTAACATGGCAGCCCCTTAAATCCACAACTTCTTGAAGTCACGACCGCCGAAGATCAGGTTGACCATCGCGCGGGTCACCATGATGGCCGTGAACATCGAGGTAAAGATCCCGAGGGACATGGTCACTGCGAAGCCCTTCACCGGGCCGGTGCCCATGGCAAAGAGGATGCCGCCGACCAACAGGGTGGTCAGGTTGGCGTCGAGAATCGCGGTGAATGCCCGGCCGAAGCCTTCGTTGATTGCCCGCTGCACGGTCATGCCCGCCGCGATCTCTTCACGTATCCGCGAGAAGATCAGAACGTTGGCGTCGACCGCCATACCCATGGTCAAGACGATACCGGCGATACCTGGCAGGGTCAGCGTTGCCCCCAACAGAGACATCAAGGCCAGCAGCAGCACCATGTTCACCGCCAGCGCAACCGTGGCGATCACGCCGAAGAAGCGGTAGATGGCCATGATGAACAGCGAAACGAACAGCATGCCCCACAGCGACGCATCGATACCCTTGGTGATGTTGTCAGCACCCAGGCTTGGACCGATGGTGCGTTCTTCAGCAAAGTACATCGGTGCCGCCAGACCACCGGCGCGCAGCAGCAAGGCCAGCTCCGAGGATTCGCCCTGACCGTTCAGGCCAGTGATGCGGAACTGAGCACCCAGTGGCGACTGGATGGTCGCCAGGCTGATGATCTTCTTCTCTTCCTTGAAGCTCTGGACCGGCACGTCTTTCTCGACGCCGTTGACCATCTGCTTGACGTAAGTCGTCACCGGGCGTTGCTCGATGAAGATCACCGCCATGCTGCGACCGACGTTGGAGCGCGTCGCACGGTTCATCAGCTCACCGCCGTGACCGTCCAGACGAATGTTCACTTCCGGCGTACCGTGCTCACCAAAACCAGCCTTGGCGTCAGTTACCTGATCGCCAGTGATGATCAGGCCACGCTCGATTTGCGCAGGAGGACGCTTGCCCTCACGGAACTCGAAGGTCTCGGAAGTGGCTTTCGAAGCACCCGGCTCTGCCGCCAGACGGAACTCCAGGTTGGCCGTCTTGCCGAGGATACGCTTGGCTTCGGCAGTGTCTTGCACGCCTGGCAGCTCAACCACGATGCGGTTGGCACCCTGACGTTGAACGATCGGTTCGGCAACACCCAGCTCGTTGACGCGGTTACGCACCGTGGTCAAGTTCTGCTTGATGGAGTATTCGCGGATTTCCGCCAGCTTGGCCGGGGTCATCGCCAGACGCAGTACCGATTGACCATTGAGGTCGGCCGGAACAATGTCGAAATCGTTGAAGTTCTTGCGGATCAGCGCACGAGCGTCTTCGCGGGAAGCGTCATCACTGAAACCCAGCTGAATGGCGCCATTGATCTGCGGCAGGCTGCGATAGCGCAGTTTCTCTTTACGCAGCAGGCTCTTGACGTCGCCTTCGTAGACTTTCAGGCGGGCATCGAGGGCTTTTTCCATGTCCACTTCGAGCAGGAAGTGCACACCACCGGACAAGTCCAGACCCAGCTTCATCGGATGCGCGCCGACAGTGCGCAGCCATTGCGGGGTGGTTTGTGCCAGGTTCAGTGCGACGACGTAGTCATCACCCAGCGCCTTGCGCACGACGTCTTTGGCTGGCAGTTGGTCTTCCGCCTTGGTCAGGCGCAACAAACCGCCCTTGCCATTGGCCGACAGAGTGGCCGCCTTGACGTTGATCCCGGCATCGTTGAGCGCTTTGCTTACACGATCCAGATCAGCCTGATTGACCTGCAGCGCAGTGCTTGCACCGCTGACCTGAATGGCCGGATCGTCAGGATAAAGATTGGGAGCGGAATAAATCAGACCGACCGCCAGCACCGCCAGGATCAGAATGTATTTCCACAGAGGGTATTTGTTCAGCATCACGCCGCCCGCTTATGACGCGGGGCGCCTTGCGCGCCCCGTCGATTGAGTAGAAGTTGGAACTTAGATCGCTTTTAGCGTGCCTTTTGGCAGCGTGGCGGCAATGGCGCCCTTTTGGAATTTCATTTCGACAGTGTCGGAAACTTCCAGAACAACGAAATCATCTGCCACTTTAGTGATCTTGCCGGCGATACCACCGGTGGTCACAACTTCGTCGCCTTTCTGCAGGCTGCTCAGCAGGTTCTTCTGCTCTTTGGCGCGCTTGGCCTGTGGACGCCAGATCATCAGGTAGAAGATGACCAGGAAGCCGACCAGGAAAATCCACTCAAAGCCGCCGCCCATAGGGCCTGCCGCAGGGGCACCAGCATCAGCCATGGCATTAGAGATAAAAAAGCTCATTTAGCACTCCAGTTGCAAATGTTGAATCTTGGGGTCAGAAAACTCAGTCCAAAGGCGGTACGGGTAACCCGCGTTTGGCGTAGAAGGCATCGACAAAGGCGGCCAATGTACCCTGTTGAATAGCCTCGCGCAAACCAGCCATAAGTACCTGGTAATGGCGCAAATTGTGGATGGTATTCAACATGCTACCCAGCATTTCTCCACACTTGTCCAGATGGTGCAGATAAGCACGGGAGAAGTTCTGGCAGGTATAGCAATCGCAGGTCGGATCGAGCGGCGAATCATCATGGCGATGAAACGCGTTACGGATCTTCAGCACGCCCGTATCAATGAACAAGTGCCCATTGCGGGCATTACGGGTTGGCATCACGCAATCGAACATGTCCACACCGCGGCGCACACCCTCAACCAAGTCTTCCGGTTTGCCAACGCCCATAAGGTAACGAGGTTTGTCAGCCGGCATCTGGCCTGGCAGATAATCCAGCACCTTGATCATCTCGTGCTTGGGCTCGCCGACCGACAGACCGCCGATCGCCAGGCCATCAAAACCGATCTTGTCGAGGCCTTCCAGGGAGCGCATGCGCAGGTCCTGGTGCATGCCGCCCTGAACAATGCCGAACAGCGCCGCCGTGTTGTCGCCATGAGCGTTTTTCGAACGCTGGGCCCAGCGCAACGACAGCTCCATGGACACCCGCGCCACATCTTCGTCGGCCGGGTACGGCGTGCATTCGTCAAAAATCATCACGATGTCGGAACCCAGGTCGCGCTGAACCTGCATCGACTCTTCCGGGCCCATGAACACTTTCGCGCCATCCACCGGAGAAGCGAAGGTCACGCCCTCCTCCTTGATCTTGCGCATGGCGCCCAGGCTGAACACCTGGAAACCGCCGGAGTCGGTCAGAATCGGGCCTTTCCACTGCATGAAATCGTGCAGGTCACCGTGCTTCTTGATCACTTCAGTGCCAGGACGCAGCCACAGGTGAAAGGTGTTGCCCAGAATGATCTCGGCGCCCGTGGCCTCGATATCCCGCGGCAACATGCCCTTGACCGTGCCGTACGTGCCGACCGGCATGAAGGCTGGGGTTTCGACAGTGCCACGCGGAAACGTCAGGCGACCACGGCGAGCCTTGCCGTCAGTGGCCAGCAATTCGAAAGACATACGACTGGTGCGACTCATGCTGTTTCCTCAGGGCCGCGCGGTGCGGGATTACGGGTGATGAACATCGCATCACCGTAGCTGAAAAAGCGGTATCCATGCTCGACGGCGGCCTTGTAGGCGGCCATGGTCTCGGGATAACCGGCGAACGCCGAAACCAGCATCAACAGCGTGGATTCGGGCAAATGAAAGTTGGTCACCAGGGCATCGACCACATGGAACGGCCGGCCTGGGTAGATAAAGATATCGGTGTCGCCGCTGAACGGCTTGAGCACGCCATCGCGGGCCGCACTTTCCAGCGAACGCACGCTGGTGGTCCCCACCGCCACCACGCGCCCACCCCGCGCACGGCACGCAGCAACCGCATCCACCACGTCCTGGCCGACTTCCAGCCATTCGCTGTGCATGTGGTGATCTTCGATCTTCTCGACGCGCACCGGCTGAAAGGTGCCAGCGCCAACGTGCAAGGTCACGAACGCGGTCTCGATACCCTTGGCGGCAATCGCCTCGAGCAACGGCTGATCGAAATGCAGCCCCGCCGTCGGTGCCGCCACCGCGCCCAAACGCTCGGCGTAGACCGTCTGATAACGCTCGCGGTCCGAGCCTTCGTCCGGGCGGTCTATATAAGGAGGCAACGGCATGTGCCCGACGCGGTCGAGCAACGGCAGCACTTCTTCGGCGAACCCCAGTTCGAACAACGCATCATGACGCGCAAGCATTTGCGCTTCGCCACCACCGTCGATGAGGATCGTCGAACCCGGCTTCGGCGACTTGCTGGAGCGCACATGGGCCAGCACGCGATGACTGTCGAGCACCCGCTCGACCAGAATTTCCAGCTTGCCGCCGGAAGCTTTCTGGCCAAACAGCCGCGCCGGAATCACCCGGGTATTGTTGAACACCATCAAATCGCCCGGGCGCAAATGCTCAAGCAAATCAGTGAATTGACGGTGCGCCAGAGCGCCGCTGAGCCCATCCAGGGTCAACAGGCGACTGCCGCGCCGCTCAGCCAAAGGGTGGCGAGCGATCAGCGAATCAGGGAGTTCGAAAGTAAAGTCAGCAACGCGCATGATGGGGTTCGTCTAGCAGGGCCGGGAAGTCTAGCGGAAATAGTGAAAATTCTCCATGTACCTGATTGACCGACGGTTATCTCATCTCTATACTTCGCCGCCATTGAGCCCTGATGGCGGAATTGGTAGACGCGGCGGATTCAAAATCCGTTTTCGAAAGGAGTGGGAGTTCGAGTCTCCCTCGGGGCACCAAAATTAAGAAAGGTCTTGCTTAGCAAGGCCTTTTTTTTCGCCTATAGAAAAGTGGTGCCGCCCCACTGATCGTTCCCACGCTCTGCGTGGTAACGCATCCCGTGACGCTCCGCGTCACAACCAGCGGCACCACCCCGCTCTTTCGTCCACCCAAAAAACCTGCGAAAAAATGATTCTGTCCTCATTTTTTCCCTCAAGGATTCCCCATGGAATTGCCACTGGAAACCGTCGCCCTCTTCTCCCTCAAACTCGCCTACGAAACGGAAGATCAAAGCCCGATCCTGCGCGACGACCTGATGATGGGCGACTACCAGCGGGACGTATTCGGCTTGCTGGTACGCAGAGGTGATGTCGAGACGATCAAGGTCAAAGTGGCTGAATGCGTGGGGCTGGCGCTTGAGGCGATAGGTGGGGCGGGTACGCCGCTGGGTCGGGAGCTGGATAGATTGTCGGGAGATTTCAGCGCGGCGCAGACGCTGGAGCAGCTTGATAGTCCGCTGATTGCGCTTAAGGATTATTTGAAAGATATTCAGTGAATTATTGGGTTGGGTGCAGTTTGCCCGTTTTCATGGACTGATACTGGGCAGGCTTTGGCTGATATGAAAGTGGCCCCATCCACTTTTCCATTGCGCCAGCAGACAACAACGAAAGACTTTTCGGCATCACAAGGACGTATCAATGCGGCAAATCGCCCTCAGCAACAAGCCACTCAGAGGCATTCCCCGCCGCCTTCGCGCTCTGGAACGTTGGGCCTCCAGTTTTCGCGACGAGTTTCACCCACGATCCGCGCACATGGAGCGCTACACACATTGGAAAATCCCGGTGCACGCAGCCCTGGTTCAAGGCTCTCAAGCCAGGATCGAAGTTCAGGCCTTTTGCATTCAGCAACTGCTCGAAGCCGCTAGCCACCTGTCCAACGCTGCTGACCGCTCACAGGGTTACTACCGGGTCGCCTGCCTGCTGGTGTGGCCATGGGTTCATCAGAGCGAGATCACCGTCTTCTATGACCGGGACTACTATCTGGGTTTTCTCGGTGAAACCAACGCTCTCAAGCCAGAGCGGATCAGTGATGCTCTTGCGTTGCACACGCCAGCGCATTTCATTGAGCACGGGCATGACGTAACTCAGCCTGACGATGAGGTCGCGGTACAGTGGTGGTGCATCGGGGAACCGGCCTGACGGAGATACAGGGACAGACCACGATTAAGAGTGTGAGAAAACGGTGTCCCCGTTTTTCTTCTTCGGCGGGTTTGTCTCGTAGCCCGAGGCTACGAACAAAGATGCGTTAATACCTCCCTGATTCTCGATCTAGGTCGTTTGGGGGGGCGTCGGCTCTGCAGACGTGCATAAAGGGTCAACCATTGGTTGATTTGTCCCATTTGCAACGAGATCATGCGCGGCATCACAACGCCATCTCTGAGGAGGCTTAAAATGCCACTTGAAACACGGAATGTTTTCATTGATACAGAGTTCTACGTAAAGGCGAGCTTAGATTTTTCATCCAGAACGTTCGAAGCATTCAAAGAAATATGCGATGAAGGTGAACTGAAACACATCACAAGCTCAATTGTGATTAAAGAGGTTCAACGGAAAATTACGGAACAAATCACCGACGCCATCAGTGGCGTGGTGAATTTTCGGAGAAAAGCTAAAAGCTTAAAAAATTCGAAAGATAAAATCATTCAAAACCTATTCAAAGAATTTGATCACCAAAAAACAATTGATGATGCTGTTGCAATCTTCGATGAATTTATTAAAAATTCAAAGACAAAAGTCGTTGATCTAAAAAAATTGACGCCAACGAGGTAATGGATCTTTACTTTGAAAGAAAGCCTCCTTTTATCAGCGAAAAGAAAAAAAATGAGTTTCGAGACGCTTTTTCCCTACTAGCTATAAGGTCCGCTTTGAAAGGGAAAGATAAGGTCTATGTCATTTCTGCTGATCCAGATCATGTTTCTTTTTGCGAGCACAATCCAAAATTCATCAGCATTGACACATTAAGCAAGCTTCTTGACATCTATACTGCACATCACGACAAGCGTGCAGCTTTCATCAAGAACTTCTTAGAAGAGCGTGTCGATCAAATCAAGGAAGAAGTCAAGTCTCAACTTGAAGCAGCGGGAGCCTATAACGCTTCCACATGGGAAGACGCCGATGTCGATCATTATTCGATTGTGGACGTTAAAGACTTTGAACCTTCCATCATTCATTTAGATGATCAAAGCTGCCAGATCGTGTTCGATGTAGATGTTAGTTATTCAGTGACCGTAACCGGCCCTGACTTCGTAAACGGGAGGTATGACCGCGAAGATGATCGTCTATATACATTCGACGACACTACCCGTGAAGAGCACGGTGATCTTGAATTTTCGGTAGAGATTGAGTTGTCTTATGAAATGGATGATGGTGATTTCATCAACGAAGAAATGGATATAAACGTGCGGGGGATTTCTGGCGGTATCGAATTCAGTGTGGATGAAACTCCTGATCACGACTATTACTAGCAATTGATCACACTACCGGGGCCACAAATGCAGCCTATTCTTTGGTGATCGCTTCTCTTTAAAATCAAAAGCTGGGGGAAATACGAGACAGACCACGATTATGGATGTTATAAATGTGGTCTGTCCCCGTTCCCTCTCAAAACGAAACCAACATTTCATAAATATAGACAAGTCCAAGAAGCAGAATGATGGGCAATACACCAACCACTACCGCCAGAAACTTAGAGTTCGCATAGACTGCGGCCATACCGTGACTACTATTAATCGACGCTCGGCATGTTACTAACCCAACAAAAAGAAATAACACCAAGGCTCGGTATGGGTGCTTCGAGGTTAATGTATTGAAGTAACCAGAAAGGTCTCCATTTGAAAACCAAATGCTGTAGTCGATCCCTTTAACCATTAGTCCCACCCATAACCCCCAGGCGGCGGTTGTGACTACGAAGTACAAAAAGGAAATCGGTGCGCAGCTAAACCCCAGCTTCCGGCACACAGAAACAGCACCCGCGTGATAACCCCAACGAAAAATAGCAATTGCATAAATGCTGAAAATCGCTACAGCAAGGGCCGCCAATCCAATCCAGCCTTGGGTGCTGTGCAAATGATTCCAAATATCACTCTGTTTTATCCCATTTGCTAAGTGTTCGCTTTCTCGTTTCCCAAGCCACTGGTAGATCGAAACAGTCGTGGATTGCCAAAGCGTCCCTACAAACATTGGTAACGTCATCAAACCCTTTAACCGAGTGTAAACAGGTCGGTCCGGCGCCTTAGAAAAATGAAGCGGGCGCGCAAACAATGGGATAAAGACCAGCATCGCGTAGCGCAATACAGGTAGCTCTCGGAGGTGCCGCCAAGATCGTAGGACAATAGTGCTCATGGTGCTCATGAATGTTGCCGTAAGCCTGATGTGATCGAATTGGTAGCATATTGGCATGACAGATTCGACCTGAATAGCCTTCGAGATGATTCTCGATGAGAAAAAAGGGGATTTATTTTCCGGGTCGCCCAATAATAAATCTGTCCCATTTTCCACAAAGATGGTCTGGAGCGTTATCTACACACTCAACTTAGCCATGAGATCAGCATGCCTGCTCTGCTGCACTTCAGCTAAACGGCCTCTGAGCCAGACCAAGGCATCCCAGAGTTGCATCTTCCCGATTGACCAAACCAATAGTCCAAGGCGTTCGTCTGCTTCGTTCTTTATGATGAGAGCTTTCGCCTGTTCGGTTGAAAGAGAGCGCCCAAGCTTGGCGAGTACATAGCTATAAGCGATTCCGTCTACTGCACTAAGCTCTTCCACTACTAATGGGTCAACCTCAGCTATACGGAGGTATAAGCGCGAAATCTGCCATCCTTCCGACAGGTGTGGCAGAACCTCTTCTTTCATTAATGAAAGATCTTGAGGGGGTAACAACTTGACCAGTAACCATGCACATTCGGCGTCCTGAAACGTAGCCCATGCTTCCTTCAAGGAATCTAATTGTGGTGTCGGGTCCATAGCAACAGCCTTGTAGCCACGTCGACGAAGCCCAATAAAACGAGAACGAAGGAAGGTAAGCTGTGCTCTACGTTGCACATCCGCAGGTAAATCCGGTAGCAAAGTGGACAGACAGTAGCCAATTCCCTGCCTACCACGAGCATCAGCATTGCCCAGCCCCACTATCAGACGTTCAGCCAATTCGTAGTGCTCTAAGGACGGTGCCGCTCGAACATCTTGGGCAACCTTTTTCAGGAGCCCGTTACGAAGCCTGGACGCGCTCGCGGCCTCTTGACTCAGCAAGAAAGCTGCTTCTTCAGGTTGCAGGCATTGCACACAGGCGTTAAGCAGCCCAAAGTCATCAGTAAGACCCGTGTCGTTCTTCATATCGCGCAACAGTGTGGCACGATCATCACGCAAATAGTCCATAGCACTCCGCCCCCTCAAGCACACTTAGCCCCGACAACCGTCGTGTGGTCGTGGGCTCATTATCTACATTGATGATTTACCGAAAATTTTGAATGCGTAGGCGACGCGGTTTCATACCATCGCATCCTTGCAATGCTAATCGGCCAATAGGCGTCGATTTTCAGTAATGCTGAGAACCTTAGCGTTTACAAAAAACTGGGACGGATATATTTTCGGGGTCAATCCAATAATAAACCTGCCCCCTTTCCAATTATGACAACTCAGCGACATAAATAAACCCTAGCGACAAGACATATGAAATACAGGGACAGACCACGATTACGGGTACGAGAAAACGTGGTCTGCCCCGCTTTTCTCTTCAGCGGTCAGATTGCCAAGCAGGACTAAGCCTCAAGATTAGACCTGACGCAAGTGATTAAGATAAGGAGCTGCCAAATCGATAAAAATGTTACGCCACCGCGCCGGCAAGTCATCAAAATTATCAGGCCAATTTTCCTGAATATGCTTATAAGCCTTGAATGGTTTTTCGGACGCAGGCGAGGGATATCCGAGAACATCCTCGACGCATTCCTCCAACATAATTCTACGACCGGCGCCACACGCTTCCAATATAGGATCATTCATGATTACAGCTCCAGGCGTATCCCCGTCCCTGTCATGCATAATTATGTAATTCATACCTAGTGCATTCATATATTTAGCAATAGAGATCAATACAGGCTTGCCACGAGCACGAAGAACCTCGCAATTACCTATAAATCTAGACTTATCAACCATACCAAGCCGCTTGACTGTTTCTCTAACAATCACTTCCTCTGTATCACCTTCGACGAATATGCACTTTTTTGTAAAGAAAATACGAGAAATATAATCATCAGTTTTTAGAAGCATTTTCAGATTTTGCTTTTCGTCCCCAACCAACTCTTCAAAAGCCTTTTCTAAATTAAAGGAACTGCACGTAGTAAATTCATCATTTAAGAATGAAAACCTTGTTAAACTCATGCTTTTTTCTGAGCCCAAATTTATCATAAATGGTGAGTGCGTGGTTGCTACAATCTGAAAGTTCGGACCTGCCAACTCATAAAGGACATCTCGCATTTGATTTGCAGCAGCGGGGTGCAGGTATATTTCTGGCTCCTCAAAGCAAAAAATTGTAGCCCTCGGAAAATCAGTACGGCGATTTACAAATCCTTGTACATATCTTAATAACTGAAAAGCCGTTGCACGTATCATTCCATGACCTTGATACGCGACTGTAGTCCTGACGTTGCTTTTCATTTCAATATTAAATTGGGGCTTTATAGCTTTTTCTGGCTGATCTAAAGAAGCGCTAAGATGTATTGATGATTCAGGAAACAGGCTATGAGTCATTGTATTCAAGTCAGTTATAAGCCGACCGAAATCAGTTTCATTGTCGTTGGGATTAAGCTCTTTCGCCAACTCAGTAAGAAAAACTTGAGCCTGATTATAATTCTCAGAGCCTTGCCGCACGGTATCGAACAACTCCCCAAGCGTCTTGAACAGCGCACCAGAAGGATGGGTTAATTGAGTAATGCATGACTCGGCTGGAATAATTACAATTTTTGGCAGTTTCGATAAAACGTTACCGGGTATTCCACCAGGGTTTTCTACCCAAACCGGCTCTTGAGCGCTATCTGTATCCCAGTAACTAGGCAAGTCAGTAAGCAAGTTTTTAACGGAGCCGTGACTTAATAACTTGGTTAAATTCACCTCCCCAAAATACTCACTTAGAAAAACATCTGTAAAGTCTTCACCAACGAGATCTTCAACTTTTCTACAGTCAGCATAGCGCGCACTGACAGTTCGAGGATACTCCATAAGAAAAACTTTCGGCTTAGAATGCTCAATACTCCACTTCTTTTTATAGATGATTTTTTTGTTCGTTTCCCCACCTAGTGGCATTTCATGAGTAATCACACGCCCTTTGAAGCCTAGCCAACCGTCAGAATCATCCGGGAGATTTTGATACTCTGCAATAATTTCAATTTCAGTCTCCCTTAGATAATCTTCCGTCTCAGGAATAAACGTTTTCGAGTAATCATCAAGAGAAACATCCCCTGACTTATGCAAATAATCAAGTGCCGCGAACACACTTGATTTACCAGCATTATTAGAACCTATTAAAAAAGTCGTATCTCTAAATTTTATCGTACAATCTTTTAACTTACGGAAATTATTGATATGAATCTGATGTAAACGCATACAAATTCCCTTTTTTAGTTTTTTTGTTTTACAAGAGCAATAACTAGATTAGTAGACAAAAGGAGACACACCACATTTTCTTTTTCCACCGCCCCGCGAAAAAACGGGACAGTTTTATTTTCATACTCGTTCCCCCCAACTAAAATGGGCGACCTAAACAAGGTCGCCCATTTTTCATCCCAACAGCACCTCCACCTGCAATCGTCGCCCAACCACATCCAGCAAATCACAACCATCGCGCAGTGAAGTCACCAGCACCCTCGCCAACTCACTGTGAACCCCCTCGCCCATGGCGATGTTCTCCAGCAGTTGAGTCGCAGTGCGGATGCGGTAGGCCGCGGTTTCGTGCAGTACGTCGAGTGGCGCTTGGGTATCGATCAGCAATGACGGGATGGTGCAGTCAATGCCGGTGACTGGCATGTATCGATCCATGACAAACCTCCATTGGGTAAACGAGCGCGGCCACTCAGTGGTGGACGGTGGGCTGACTCTCACCTGCGCCATCGGGCTGGTCGAGGTGGTCCAGTGCTCGGTTTACCAGCAACTCGGCCAGCACGGCCAACTGTTGAATCGCCAGAGCTACATTACGCCGCGAACCTTCGAGTTCGAACGCCAGGTCGGTGGTCATGGCGTTGATAGAGGCAAGGGTTTCGCTGGCGTGGACCAGCAAGGTTGGCGTGTCTACGTCGGGGACGATGGTGAATACATGGCTGACGGGATCAGGGTGACTGGGGTTACGCAAACGGGCACTGACGGTGCGTTGGGCGGTTTCGCTGAGCGGGACGGGATCTAAGGGATCAGAGGCAGACGAGGTTGGGACTTCCGGCGGATTGGGAGTGACCTTTTTCATGGTGGAGCTCCTGTGTTGTTTATAGAAGCTGCCAACCCCCTGCTGTCAAACAGGATTGGGTGGCAACTGTACGCGGGTTGACAGACCAGGAGCACAAGCACACCCGGTGCACCCGAAGATGCCCCGCGCACAGCCGCCAGAAAGAAACTGCACGCGGGAAAGCATGCCGTTTTATCAAGAGGAGTGAAAGCCTGTGTTTGTGCAGCCTGTCAAAGCCGATCGCTGATGCGCAGCGACACCTGAAGGCTATCCCTGAAGAAGAGCGGCCGCCAGTTCATGAAAGGCGCTACGGTTTGCGGGAAATGTCCTAGGACGGGGGGAAACGCGGGACAGATAAGGTTTCATCACATTCATGATCGTGGTTTGTCCCCGTTTCTTTCCTGATACCGGTTGGTGAGGTGTGAAGTTTGTGGGGGCGGATTGTTTGGGATGATGGCTGGGTATTCAGCATTGATGTTGGCTGATCTGGCGCTATCGCGAGCAAGCTCGCTCCCACAGGGGTTGTGCGTGCTGACTGGGATTTGGGGAACACGGGACAGACCACGATCATGGACATGAGAAAACGTACCCTGCCCCCCCTTCTTTGCCCTACGCTGCTGATCGGCGTTGTCGTCGGCTTATCTTTTTCCACGGACGGTGCGGAACACACAAAGGAGAACACTATGAAGCAGACACTATTCGCTGGAACGCAGGGCAATCTTGCGGTGATTGAAGCAGGACACGGCGAAGGTTTGCCGGTGCTCTTCCTCCATGCGGACTCCGGTCGAGCAAGCCAGTGGGCGGAAATGCTCGAACCTATCGGACGAGACAGGAAAGTCTATGCCCTTGATTCACGGGGCAGCGGAGACAGCTCCCCGGCTGCTGATGGGGACTATTCATATGCAGGGCGTGCGCAGGACATCATCGATACAGCCGCCGCCTTCAAGCTTGAGCGTTTCATCATCGTGGCCCACAGCGGAAGTGGCGCCGCAGCGCTGGACTATGCCGCCAGATACGCCGACCGCGTGGCTGGCGTGTTCCTGCTTGATCCCGCGACCGATCCAAGGGCACTTCCCGATGAGGTTCGCGCCGGAATGCTGGAAGCGCTTGCCGGGCCTGCGAGCCTTGATGTGCAACAGGGGTTCTATGCCACGATCGCGGGCAATAACGTAAAGGTAACGTCCAGAGTTCTGGAAGATTGTGCTGCGGTCGATGCGGCCGCACGGTTGGGGTTTGCGGTGGCGTTCGCCAATTGGAACCCGGAACCCGCGCTGGATGCATGGAAAGGTCCTGTTTTTCTCTTGGTCAGTAGCGCGAACGACAATCCCAATGCGCTCTACGCGTTACGACCGGAGTTACCCCACGCCGTGGTGGCTGATACGGGACACTGGATACAGCTCGACCAACCCGAACAGGTCGAGCGGGAAATCCTGCGTTTCATCGCTAGCGTTCGATAGCGAAGTTGTTGGAAAGTACAGGTGCAGGTCAAAGCGCCTCCACTTTCACCCGAGATGAAAGTCTTTTTCAGCGTATTACCAAGCGCTTGCGAACGCCCATGGGCCAAGACAGACTCCCCGCCTTTCCAGACTCGACAAGGATGCGAGCATTGAAGTTTGAGAGTGACCAGTTTTCCGGCAACCATGGAATTGTCTTCAACGTATCGCGCTTCACCCTGTCAGCCAGTGAACGGGGTAGCCTCAGAACGCTGCATTTTGGTGAAACGAAAGCCGCCCACTATAGAAGTGAACAATCTGGTGGTGGAGCTCTACGACAAAATGCTCGCCAAGGATTTGCCCTGCCAAATGATGGTCGGGATCTCCAAACCCCTGACCCGGCAACAGGGGGATTTACTCAATGCCCAACGAACGAGTATCGCCATCCTCACCAGTGGTGTTTTCGCCGCAGCGAATCAAGGCGGATAGACCATGAGCGAATATGGCTTGTATGCCGGTGCTTACGCGGTGTTCCTGCTGTTCTTCTTCTATCTGAAATCCTACCGCCTCAGAAAATGGCTGGGCATCACCCTGTTCGTTCTGGGGTTTATGAGTATTTTCATGCTGCCGCCTTTCATTGCCGGCTTCGATGTGGGCATCGCTTCGACCTATGCCATCGTTTGCATTTGAATGTCCTTATTTGGGCCGCGCCATCTGGCGCCGGCGAATCCATGCGGCCACGTGGTAGCCGCCCCCTGCGGTGAACACGATTGCGAACAGGCCCGCCAGCAGGCTCGCGCCCCACAGCGCGCCATGGTCTTCGATGATCGCGGTGCTGGAGGGTGCATCGGCGCGGTAGAGCACTGTCACTGAGTCGCCCACCGCGTAGCCAAATATAAACCCGCTCTCGGGGTAGCTGAACGCCTTGCCCGTGGCGTCGGTGAAGTCAATTTGTGGGTGGCTGCCGCCCGCGTTCAGGGCGCTGACATGCCCTTCGGCGCGTTGCGCCTGGGCCAGAAAGCCCAGCCGGTCTTCGACCAGCCATAGGGTGAGGTAGAGCAGACACAGGCCCAGCGGGATGAAAATCAGCGCGCGGGGCAGATCGCCCCGGTCAGAAGATGGCGTCTTGGCCATGGCAGGTCCCTTGCGTCGTCCGTAAACGCCGGCTATTACAATGAGCCGGCGGGAATCTGTCAATCGGATGGGAAAGAACTGCGCCTGGCGCTGCCCAGCGTTCATATCGGTGCCATTGCGTTTACTGACTTCGGCATGATCCAGGGCTGTCTACCGCGATTTTGGCTTTCGCAGCGCTGTATTTCTTTCTGTTAAATCTCGGGTGTGTCGCCGCACCAACCCGGCTGTACGCGCATTTCTGGACGTGCTGATCAAGTTGCGTTGAAGGAGATATTCGTCGTTTCCAATAGGCGATTCTAATGGGCCGTTTCTGGCTGTGGATTCAACCAGTCAGCGGAATTTGGATTGCCCATCGTTAGGGTTGCCTGCGGCGACGAGGAATTCCTGCTTGCCAGCGCCCAAAGACCTAATGGGGCGTTTTTTGACTCGGCTTCCGCTCGTGGTTCAGCCCTCCACAACTGGTATGCCAAGTAAAAAAGGTAGGCCGCGCCAACTATTTTGATCCCATAGAAGACCAGCTCTGAAGTTTGCAACACTACGGCCAAGCCTGCCGAAACCAGCGCAATCATCAGCGCGAACGCCAGCAAGCGACCCACACCTGCCATGCATGATGTGCGGTATCCGTAGCGTGTTGCATTGCTGATAGACAGCAGGTTGTTAGGCCCTGGCGCCATATTCAGGGCAAAGCAGGCGGGCAGGAATAACGCTAGCGTGAGAAAACCTCAGGTGCGATCCCTCATCGCCGAGCAGCATGACAGTGGCTTGCACCGTTGCACAATGATGACAATCACGCCGCAAAACCCTCCCGCCAGCAATCTTTTTTGCATAACATCTAAAGCAAAAAAGCATAAATCCCCTCCAGAGACGGCGCCTTCGGCCACACTCTTCTAGACTTAACGGGTAGTCGTAGGCAGAACCGAACACGTCGCTTTGGTGCGGATGAATCAAAGGCGGCGTGGCAAGCTGCCCTATATGCCCTGAAGAGGTGCGGCAAAGACTGCACCGGGCCCAACAAGATGCCCGCTCAGGGTGCCTGGCCAACGGCCTGAAAATGCCACGATACCGTGACGTGGCGTGACTGCCGCAGCCGACACTTTCGGACAACCGACAACCACCTGGTTTGCCCGTGATCGTGAGGAATGCTGTATGCCTGATGAGATGTTGCACCTGTCTATGGTCAACAACCTGCTGGAGCGCCACAAGGGTTCGCCCGGCGCGCTGTTGCCGATCCTTCATGATATTCAGGAGGGCATCGGTTACATCCCCGATGCCGCCGTCCCCGAGATTGCCCATGCGCTGAACTTGAGTCAGGCCGAGGTTCGCGGGGTGATCAGCTTCTACCATGACTTCCGTACCGCCCCTCCGGCGCGGCATATCCTGCGTTTGTGCCGGGCCGAGTCCTGCCAGAGCCGCGGTGCCGAGCAGCTCGCGGCGCACTTGCGTGAACGCCTGCAACTGGACGACCACGGCAGCAGTGCCGACGGCAGCATCAGTCTGCGTCCGGTGTATTGCCTCGGCGCCTGCGCCTGTTCGCCCGCTCTGGAGCTGGATGGTCAGGTGCATGCGCGGCTCAATGCCGAGCGCCTGGATGCCCTGCTTGATGCTTGCCAGGAGGACGCATGATGCCGGCTTTCTATCTGTCCTGTGATTCGCTGGCCCGTGCTGTGGGTGCCGAAGAGGTTGCGGCAGCTCTTATCACCCATGCCCGGGGACGCTTCGTGCCTCTGGAGTTGCAACGCACCAGCTCGCGCGGCCTGTACTGGCTGGAACCTCTGCTGGAAGTAGACAGCCCGCAAGGCCGTATTGGCTTCGGCCCGCTGACCGCGGACGATGTGCCGTCAGTGCTCGATGCCTTGCAAGGCGAGCCGTCTGCTCATCCGCTGGCCTTGGGCCTGGTGGAAGAATTGCCTTATCTGAAGACGCAACAACGCCTGCTGTTCGCCCGCGCCGGTATTACCCAGCCGCTGTCCATTGACGATTACCTGGATCATGGCGGTTTCGAGGGTTTGAAAAGAGCCATCACCCTCGGTGGAGAACAGACCGCGACTGAGGTGTTCGATTCGGGCCTGCGTGGTCGTGGCGGCGCGGCGTTCCCGGCCGGGATCAAATGGCGCACGGTGCGTGGCACTCAGGCGGCGCAGAAATACATTGTGTGCAACGCCGACGAAGGCGACTCCGGCACTTTCGCCGACCGTATGTTGATGGAAGGCGACCCCTTCCTGCTGATCGAAGGCATGGCTATTGCCGGCATCACCGTCGGCGCCAGCTACGGCTACATTTATGTGCGCTCGGAATATCCACAGGCTGTGGCCACACTGCGCGCGGCGCTGGATATCGCCCGGGCCGCCGGTTACCTCGGCGCCAATGTCGGCGGCAGCGGCCTGGCCTACGACATGGAAGTGCGGGTCGGTGCCGGCGCTTACATCTGCGGTGAAGAAACCGCGCTGCTCGACTCGCTCGAAGGCAAGCGCGGGATCGTCCGCGCCAAGCCGCCGATCCCGGCGTTGCAGGGCCTGTTCGGCCTACCGACTCTGGTGCACAACGTGCTGACGCTGGCCTCGGTGCCGATGATTATGGCCAAGGGCGCGCAGTTCTATCGCGATTACGGCATGGGCCGTTCGCTGGGCACCATGCCCTTCCAGCTGGCGGGTAATGTTCGTCACGGCGGTTTGGTAGAGCGGGCCTTTGGCCTGACCCTGCGGGAACTGGTGGAAGAGTACGGCGGCGGTACCGCCAGTGGCCGACCGCTGAAAGCCGCGCAAGTGGGCGGCCCTCTCGGCGCTTGGGTGCCACCTTCGCAATTCGACACGCCGCTGGATTACGAAGCGTTCGCCGCCATCGGCGCCATGCTCGGTCACGGTGGTGTGGTGGTGGCTGACGACAGCCTCGATATGGCCCACATGGCGCGCTTCGCCATGCAGTTCTGCGCCGAGGAATCCTGCGGCAAATGCACGCCCTGCCGCATCGGCTCGACCCGCGGCGTGGAGGTGATCGACCGCCTGCTGGCCGCGCCGGACCAGAGCAGTCGCGATGAGCAGGTGATCATCCTCAAGGACCTGTGCGACACCCTGCAGTACGGTTCGCTGTGCGCGCTGGGCGGCATGACTTCCTATCCAGTGGTCAGCGCCCTCAAGTACTTCCCCGCTGACTTCGGTCTGCAAGCCTCGGAGGCCGACCAATGATCACTCTCTTCGACCCGAACACCGATATCGATCTGGGCACCCCGGCTCGCCACAGCGAAGTGCAGGTCACCCTGAACATCGACGGCCAAAGCATCAGCGTGCCCGAAGGCACGTCGGTGATGCGCGCCGCCGCAATGCTCGGCACCACCATTCCCAAACTGTGTGCCACCGACAGCCTGGAAGCCTTCGGCTCCTGCCGCATGTGCCTGGTCGAGATCGACGGCATGCGCGGCTACCCGGCGTCCTGCACCACGCCGGTCAGCGAAGGCATGAGCGTGCACACCCAGACGCCGAAGCTCGCGACCCTGCGCCGCAACGTCATGGAGCTGTACATCTCCGATCACCCGCTGGACTGCCTGACCTGTTCGGCCAACGGCAACTGCGAGCTGCAAACCGTCGCCGGCCAGGTCGGCCTGCGGGAAGTGCGTTACGGCTATGAAGGCGAGAACCATCTGGACGACCAGAAGGACACCTCCAACCCCTACTTCGACTACGACCCGAGCAAGTGCATCGTCTGCAACCGCTGCGTGCGCGCCTGTGAAGAAACCCAGGGCACCTTTGCCCTGACCATTACCGGGCGCGGTTTCGAATCCCGGGTCGCAGCCGCCGGTGGCGAGAACTTCCTCGACTCGGAATGCGTGTCCTGCGGCGCGTGTGTACAAGCCTGCCCGACCGCGACCTTGATGGAAAAAAGCGTGGTCGAACTGGGTCAGCCCGAACACAGTGTGATCACCACCTGCGCCTATTGCGGCGTGGGCTGCTCGTTCCGCGCCGAGATGAAAGGCGACCAGGTCGTGCGCATGGTTCCCGACAAGAACGGCCAGGCGAACCACGGCCACTCGTGCGTCAAAGGGCGTTTTGCCTGGGGCTACGCGACCCACCCGGATCGCATCACCAAGCCGATGATCCGCAAGCACATCAACGACCCTTGGCAGGAAGTCAGCTGGGACGAAGCGGTGACCTACGCCGCCAGCGAATTCCGTCGCCTGCAGCAAAAATACGGTCGCGATTCCATTGGTGGCATCACCTCCAGCCGCTGCACCAACGAAGAAACCTATCTGGTGCAAAAACTGGTGCGCGCCGCATTCGGCAACAACAACGTCGACACCTGTGCGCGGGTCTGCCACTCGCCGACCGGCTATGGCCTGAAACAAACCCTGGGCGAGTCCGCCGGCACTCAGAGCTTCGACTCGGTGATGCAGGCCGACGTGATTCTGGTGATGGGCGCCAACCCGAGCGACGCCCACCCGGTGTTCGCCTCCCAGCTCAAGCGCCGCCTGCGTGAAGGTGCGCGGCTGATCGTCATCGACCCACGCCGCATTGATCTGGTGGACACGGTGCATGCCCGCGCCGAACTGCACCTGGCCCTGCGCCCGGGCACCAACGTCGCCATGCTCAACGCCCTCGCGCACGTCATCGTCACCGAAGGCCTGCTCAACCAGGCCTTTATCGACGCCCGTTGCGAAGGCAACGACTTCGCCCAGTGGAAGGCGTTCGTCAGCCGCCCGGAAAACTCGCCGGAAGTCCTTGGCGAGATCTGCGGCGTTGCCGCTGCCGACATCCGCGCCGCTGCCCGGCTGTATGCCACCGGTGGCAATGCGGCGATCTACTATGGCTTGGGTGTTACCGAACACAGCCAGGGCAGCACCGCGGTCATGGGCATCGCCAACCTGGCGATGGTCACTGGCAACATCGGTCGCGAAGGCGTTGGCGTGAACCCGCTGCGTGGGCAGAACAACGTTCAGGGCTCCTGCGACATGGGCTCCTTCCCGCACGAGTTGCCCGGCTACCGGCACATCTCCAACGAGGTGATTCGAGCGCAGTTCGAACAGGCCTGGAACGTTACGCTGCAACCCGATCCGGGCCTGCGCATTCCCAACATGTTCGAATCTGCCCTGGCCGGCAGCTTCAAGGGCTTGTATTGCCAGGGCGAAGACATCGCCCAGAGCGACCCGAATACCCAGCACGTCACCGCAGCCCTGTCGGCCATGGAATGCATCGTGGTGCAGGACATTTTCCTCAACGAAACCGCCAAGTTCGCCCACGTGTTCCTGCCGGGCGCCTCGTTCCTGGAAAAAGACGGCACCTTCACCAACGCCGAGCGGCGCATCTCCCGAGTGCGCAAGGTCATGGAACCGCTAGGCGGCAAGGCCGACTGGGAAGGCACGGTGGCCCTGGCCAACGCCCTCGGTTACCCGATGAACTACCAGCACCCGTCGCAAATCATGGATGAAATCGCCAGCCTGACGCCGACCTTCACCAACGTCAGCTACGCCTCGCTGGATCGCCACGGCAGCCTGCAATGGCCATGCAACGCCGAGGCACCGGATGGCACGCCAACCATGCACATCGAGGAATTCGTGCGCGGCAAGGGGCGCTTCATGCTCACCGGCTACGTGCCCACCGAGGAAAAGGTCAACAGCCGCTATCCGCTGCTGCTGACCACCGGGCGGATCCTCAGCCAGTACAACGTTGGCGCCCAGACCCGGCGTACCGAAAACGTCGCCTGGCACGACGAAGACCGTCTGGAAATCCACCCGACCGACGCCGAGAGCCGTGGCATCAACGAAGGTGACTGGGTCGGCATCGGCAGCCGCGCCGGGCAAACCGTCCTGCGTGCGCGGATCACCGAACGGGTCGCCCCGGGCGTGGTGTACACCACCTTCCACTTCCCGGAATCGGGGGCCAACGTCATCACCACCGACAACTCCGACTGGGCCACCAACTGTCCGGAGTACAAGGTCACCGCCGTAGAAGTCAGCCGCGTCTACCACCCTTCCGAGTGGCAAAAACGCTATCAGGCGTTCAGCGACGAACAGCAACGCCTGCTCGACGAACGTCGTGCGGCACGCGCCGGAGCAAAAGCCGAGGTACGCCGATGAGCACTGCCAACCTGATCAAAATGGCTAACCAGATCGCCCAGTACTTCGCCACCGAACCGGACCAGCAACAAGCCGCGCTCGACGTGCGTAATCATATGAAAATGTACTGGACGCCCGGCATGCGCAAGGAGTTGCTCGCCTGGCAAACCGAGCATCAGGGCGCAGACTTGCACCCGCTGGTGCAGAAGGCAGTCAGTGAGGCGGGCTGGGAGGCTTAGGTTCACCTGATCCATTGAAATTGCCCCTTGGCCTGTGAAGACAGGCCAAGGGGCAAACTCATGCTCTGCTTGATAATGCCCCCCCGTTCTTCCCCCCTCCAAAACCACCGCCCCCTGTTATTTGCAGCATTTCCTGCTGCAGATCAAATAACGCATATCAACACTGACCTGATATTTCCAATTCATCCAAGGGCTGCACATTTCCCGGGGTGAGTATTGGGCGCCCGACTATACTAAGAAGGTTTAGTACATAGTGATGAATGCTGTGGGTGGAGGCATTAGACGTGATGGAAATTCATATATGGCCACCCTTGAAAGTTGGTGATTAATATTAATCTTTCATGATGCCTTGGTGCAGCGGAGAGGACTTTATATGAACACCCTGTTGAATGAACTGCACACCTACCATCATGAGGTGGCTAAAAAAATTACCCAGATCAAAGGATTACTGGGGAAAATGAAACATGAATCCGCCGATGCCGATGATCGAAAGTTGTTGTTTGAGGAACTGCAAGCCTTGCATGGTGACGCAGAGCGGCATCACCATGAAAATGAAGAGATTATCCGGCGGGCCTTGCTGGAAACCGAGGCACCGATCCACCCACGGGTCAAGGACATCGAGCGCGACCATCTGGCATTTGGGCGCATTGCAGGACAACTCAAGGCGTTGGAAGAGTCAACTCAGGAAATGAAAGTGATCGCTGATACCATCGATGACTTTATCAAGAAATACTATGATCATATGGAAAGCGAAGAAAATATCTTCTTTCCAATGGCAGACAAGTGGTTGTCAGAAACTCAGTGGCAGGAAGTAAAGAGCCAGTGGCATTAGTTGGAGCGCCTAACATCTTTATTCTAGACCAGGCTGCTATTTAATAATCGACTTCACAAAGTAATTGCATGACTGAAATGGGCGACCTGAACAAGGTCGCCCATTTTTCATACCAACAGCACCTGCGCCTCAGGAAATACAGATTACAAACACATTAACTCTAGCAACCGAGCGCACCCGCTCTACCTGCTAGAGTTAACACTTCTGTCAGTGCAAAGAGTCAATCCGCGCCGCGAGATTTTCTCTATGAATACCAATTTCGCCCGCCACATCGGGTCCCTCATATACCATTGAGGTTTCATAATTAGCCCATTTTCCGCGGTTCGCACTGAACCAGTTAAACGATCCCATGCACAGCAACTCATCATCGGCCATGACGATTTTGCTGTGCACTCGGCGCACCACATGGGATTCGATGCGTTGGCCTCGTAGGGCTTCAATCACCTGCTTCAGCTCAGCACTTCTAGCTAGAGTGTCTGACGATTGTTCCTGTATGTTGAAATCCCGGTCGGTGTAAACGCGTACTCTGACACCTCGTTCCACTGCCGCACTCATGGCCTCCCATGCGCCGATCTCATGTATCCGCTGCAATTTGATCCATGGCGAAACGATGTGTACTTCTCGTGAAGCGGTAGCCAGGGTTTTCAACAAAAAACAATCATGAGCATCTGCGTTGGTTAAATGGGTTAGGGTCGATCTGGGGGTTTCCAAGTCTTTTCGCGGCTGGTACTCGAAAGCCAGTTCACTGGCAGGATCACGCAGAAGGTACTCAGCCAATAAACCACGGGGCTTGGCACTCGGCACCATGCCGAACAGGTCCATGTCGCCGAATACCAGGAAGCTGTCCTTGGCCCGAGACACCGCAACATTGAGCATGCTCGGTTGACGGTCGATGAAGCCGCCGTCGGCGTGTTTGGAATAGACCGCCGAAAAGATTACCACCGGCCGGGCCGCCCCCTGAAAGGAGTGCACGGTGCCAACGGTCAGTTCGCCCTCGCCTTTGCCGGTCTTGATATCTCGGGCTCCACACGCATCGGCAATCGCCTGGGACTGAGCGCCGAAGGGAGTGATCACGCCCACGATCTTCCACAGTTCCTGACCATAGAGCTCTTCCAGTTTCTCGCGGTGAGCAGTGATCCACTCGGCAATGGTTTCGGCTTCGAGACGGTTCATCCGGCTGCGACCGTTCTGCTGTCGGCAGATGCCGTCGACATGGAGATAACCTAGCGCGGGCAACAACCCACCTTGAGGTTTATCACCGCGCTTGGGCATCAACTTGCCCTGGTAACACAGGGCGTTGCAGTAATCGACGATCGAGTCGTAACACCGACGGTGTTCATACAGGAACATGCCCCGCTCCATGGCTGTGTCATAGTGGTAGCGACTGGCATTCTGGGCAATGCGCATCACGCTGCCGGAGGCCGCGCTGACACCCGTGGCGCAGAGTTTTGCATAGGCCTCATCGACACTGACACGCGGCAGTAAATCGGCGCTAAGCAAGTTGCCAATGTCCACCGAATCGGGGATAGACCAGATGGGTTCGATTTGCAGGGTATCGCCGATAACCAGGGCTTTTTTGCCCAAAGCGAAGGAGGCACCAGCAACTTCGGGCAGCACCTGACCGGCTTCATCGACGATCAGTAGATCGATGAGGTTGTACATGTAGTCATCAATGTAACCGCTGCCGTTGTGCTTGCTGCCCTTCATATGGGCTGGCAGCATGAAAAACGTCGACACTACACAAGGGGTCAACTTCATCCAACGATACCATCTCTTTTCCAGGGTCTTGCGGCCGTTCTTGCTTTGGTCCTTGAGGATCTGCGGCAATGTCTGCTCGACTTCAAGTAACCAACGTCCTTCCCAGTAATGCGTGCTCAACAAAAAAATCTGGAACCGTATCCGGGTATCGGCCAGCGGATCGCAATCACTCAGGGTCATGTCATCGGTGGCAACATCGGGAGCCAGCTCTAACGGCGCCAGCGCCGCGCGCCAATTCGTCAGACATCGCTGCCGCGCTTGCAGCAAGTCTTGTGCAGCGTTGATTTTCGTCTCCAGCGCGTTGATCTCGGCGACCGTCGCGGCACGCCATGCGGCTAAGGTGTCGCTGATCGCCGACACATCACTCAATGCAAACAACTGCGCCAGTTGAGCTTCGCTCAACAACTGTTCCGATGCCTGCGAGATGCTTTGGCTCTGCTCAAGATGCAGCCGTGCGCGTAGCAAACGCTTTTGTTGTATCGGCGGGATCCAGGCAAAGATCACATACCACAGGGACTCGTTGGCCAGGTACTGTCGGAACGAGGTTTCCAGCGCTTTTTGTTGAAGGCTTCTGGCGTTGAGTTGCTGCACGACTGTCTGCGCATTCGCGATGCTGGCGTCAGGATCATCGCCCCAAAGAGAGCGAAGAGCATTACGAGTTGAGGTCAGGGCTTGCCAGGAGGACTCGATGCTCAACAGTTGATTCGAACGAGCTTCTAGAGCCTGGTGCAACTGCCCGACTGCAGCCGCTACTGTCAGCGAAGGCGTGCACTCAAAGGCCGCAGCTGCTTTGCCCAACCACTCGGCTTGCGCTTGGGCCAGGTAGTTGGCCGATTCTGTACCGGTAAAGAAGCTTTGGCTCTGATACTTGCGTACCGTTTCAGGGTCAGTGGACTTACTCGGAAAATAAGCCCCAAAACTGTTGATGTTCGGCAGCCAACGTCCCGCAAACGGTCCACTGCCTGCGGCGAAATCCGAGCCGAATGCATCAAGGATGTTGGTCACAGCCTGATTGTTGGTGGAGCTGGCGACGATCACCGGCGGCTCTGCACCGGCCAGTGCCGCCTTGGCCCACAACGAGGCCACGACGGATAAGAGCAGCGTTGTCTTGCCTGTACCGGGCGGCCCGTTCACTCCCAGAATGTCACCGTCGTTGGACACCAGAAAATGTGCCAAGGCGTCACGTTGCTCGCTGGCCAAGGCATATTCGTCACTGGCATGCCCCAAACGTGCGGCAAAGCCTGCGTTCTGCGGCAAGGTGTGTTCAGGGAGGAGCGTCGTCTGGCTGGTGTAGCGTTCAAAGAGTGCGCTATGCGGATTGGTATCACGCAAGTGATCATACAAACGCACAATGTGCTGACTGGCACCGGATACCTTTTCTTCTTTGAACAGGCACCATTCATTCAATCGTTCGTAACCATTATCGTTCTGTAGCCAACCAGGGCTTACTTCATCGACAAAACGCTGACAAAACCTCAGGTAAGTTGCCCACTGTTCGGCATATTCATCGGTCGCGGCCGCTTGGCCATCGTCCGGAGGTTCAACTGCCGGCAGCGTGTTGGCCGCCAGAAAACGATCGACATCCGCGACATCCCCCAACGCAAAACAACCCGACTCTAGCGGCTCCAGAATATCGCGCGGTATGACCGTATTTTTAGTCGGAAAAAGTTGCCCATGACGGTTTACCCACAGATGCCCGAGCAGTGGAGTAACCAGCGCATGCATTCCATTACGGGGCTTTCCGTGCTCCAGTCGTGCCTTGAAAACCCAGGGCCGAATGGTGATCTCAAGAATGTGGCATTGCTCAGGCTCGTCCTTGAACAACACCGCGACGGTCTCACTACCCAGGTAACCGGCATACAAGGCTTCGAGCGGAAGGTGAATATGACCAGCCAGACCATCGGACTTGAGACCGCCATTACCGTTCTCGGCATCGACGAGGGAATTACGCCAGTACTTGGCGAACTTAAGAGAGTTTTCGTTCATCGTCCTGATTCAATAATGTCGTATGCCAGATTGCCAGTGGGCAGCCGGACAAAAAAGGGATTAGGGAGTGCGCACTCTCTCGAGCACTGAAGGCGTTCAATCACTGCAGGGCGGATTCACATTCGGCGAACTGCCCGCACGATCATACCTTGGGCACGGTCTCTGCCGGGGCGACGTCAAGCGGCTCGACCGGCGTATCGATGCAGAGCGGCTGATCAGTGCAAGGACTGTCACTAAGTAAACGCAGGGCTTTTTTCTCCTGCAGCTTGGCTACCAGACTCTCGCGATGAGTCATGGTGTGATTGATGAAAGCCGTGCGGGAGAGGATCAACCGAATGGGGGTCGGCAGCATTTCATAGGCTTTCTCGACCAGCATGACGAACACTTCATCATCCTTGAGCCTGTCCTCGGTCACGGTCAACAGGCCATTAACCAGGACGTTTTCGACCTTGCCCCAATTTTTGTCCATAAACTCCGAGGCTTTCGATGTGCCTGCAGAGAAATTACCGGATACGCTATCTTTTGCTGCCAATGCCTTGTCGGCAATCCCACCCGACAGGGCCCGAGCTTTATCCGTAATGGATTTGAACATCTTCTACTCCATGAGAATTTACATCCATTTATCCGTCAGAACCTTAGCAGATGGCAAAATAATGGCATAGCGCCTTCATCCGCCTAGCGACCGAAGGCCCCCCCCTGCAGTAGGGCGCAGTACGGATGCGGTAGGCCGCGCGTCGAGCAGCGCCTAAGTATTGATCAGCTGCGACAGGACAGTGCAGTCAATGCCGGTGACCGGCATGTATCGATCCATGACAAACCTCCATTGGATAAACCAGCGCAGCCACTCAGTGGTGGAGGACGGGCTGACTCTCAACCGCCTCATCGGGCGGGTCGAGGCGGTCCAGTGCTCGGTTGACCAGCAACTCGGCCAGCACGGCCAACTGCTGAATCGCCAGTGCCACATTGCGCCGCGAACCTTCGAGCTCGAACGCCAGGTCGGTGGTCATGGCGTTGATCGAGGCAAGGGTTTCACTGGCGTGGACCAGCAAGGTTGGTGTGTCTACGTTGGGGACAATGGTGAATACATGACTGACGGGAGCAGGGTGAATGGGGTTACGCAAACGGGCACTGACGGCGTGTTGGGGGGCTTTGGTAAGCTCTACTGGATCGAGGTTTTCTGATGTTAAGTGCGACGGGGTTTCAAGTGGATTTCGGGTTGTTTTTTTCATAAGGAAACTCCAGAGTTTTCAGGCCTCCTATTATTTTCAGCCTGTCAAAACCATCCGCTGGGTCGCGGCGAAGACTGGAGACTATCTTCCAGGAACGTTGCTTGCCAGTTCATGAAAGACGCTACGGTTTGCGGGAAACGTCCTAGGACCAAGGAAACAGGGACAGATCTTCGCGGCCCACCGCATTGTGACGAACAGCACGTCTGTCCCCGCATAAATCCTCTCTAACCCACCTGCACCGGCAATACCACCCGCGCCTCCAACCCTCCCCCCGTCCGGTTCCTCACCGTCAACGTCCCACCATGCTCCAACAAAATCGCCCGCGCCGCCGACAACCCCAGCCCCACGCCCCCCGTGCTCTTATTCCGCGACCCTTCCAGCCGAAAGAACGGCGCAAACACTTGTTCATAACTGTCAGCCGGGATCCCCGGCCCACGGTCGAGCACGCGAATCACCACCTGTTCATTCTCCTCGCGCAGTTCAATCGCCGGCTCGCTGGCGTACTTGATCGCGTTATCCAGCAAGTTGGTGATCACCCGTTTCAGCCCCAGCGGGCGGCCGAAGTAGACCAGTCGGGGTGGGCCGCTGAAGGTGATGTCGATGGACTGGTCGCGGTAGTCGTCGATCAGGGTTTGCAGCAGTTCGGCCAGGTCGAACTGGGTTGCCTGTTCCAGGCGGGCGTCGTCGCGGAAGAATTCCAGGGCGGAGTTGATCATGGCCTGCATTTCGTCGACGTCGCGAAACAGCCGTTGTTGCTGCTCGGGGTCTTCGATGAATTCGCCACGCAGGCGCATGCGGGTCAGCGGGGTGCGCAGGTCGTGGGAGATGGCGGCGAGCATCTGCGTGCGGTCTTTGATGAAGTGCTGCAACTGGGCCTGCATGGCATTGAACGCGAGGATCGCCTGACGGATTTCATGCGGGCCGACCGGGTCGATGGGCGGTGCACGAAAGTCGACGCCAAAGCGTCGGGCGCCTTGGGCGAATTGCTGCAGGGGTTTGGCCAGTCGGCGGGTGGCGATCAGCGCGACGATGCCGGTCGACAGCAACACCAGCAGAATCACGATCAGGGTTCGCGGCCCTTCCGCCAGCCCCCAGCTGCGGGACGGTACGCTGAACATCAGCCAGGACTGATCCGCCAGTTGCACCAGCAAGGCGTAGTGCCCGTTCTTCTGTGGCCAGTCGCCGGGTTGGTAGGCTTCGACTCGGCGGGTCGGCGTGTTGAACAGTCGCTGGGCCTCCGGTGAGGCGGTGCGGTAAGCCGCTTCGGGAGTGTCCGGCAAGTCGAGGCCTTGGCGGGTGGCATGCCAGCTGACACTGAAGGTGCTTTCGCTGGCGGCCTCGGCCAGGCGTTCGCGCTGCGACGTTTGCGAGGCTTCGATCATCCGGGTTATGGACGCGGTCTTTTCCAGGAGGCCGGTTTCGGCCAACGGTGGATAAGCCCAGACGCCGGCCAACTGGATAAACAACGCGTTGAACGCCAGCGACGTGAGCATCGCGATGAGGGTGGTCAGGGCGATCCAGCGGGCCACGGTGTCACGCGGTCGCAGACGCAAAGCGGCCATGAGTTTTTTCACTGGCGGGTCACGCTAGGGGTGAACAGATACCCGCCGTTGCGCACGGTACGAATCATCTCGGGGCGCTTGGTGTCGTACTCCAGTTTGCGCCGCAAGCGGCTGACCTGAACGTCGATGCTGCGATCGAACGCCTCATGCGTGCGGCCTCGCGCCAGGTCCAGTAACTGTTCCCGGGTGAGAATGCGCTGCGGATGCTCGACAAACACCAGCAGCAAATCGAATTCCCCGGCCGACAGCGGAATCATCACCTGATCCGGCGAGCGCAGTTCCCGACGGGTAAGGTCCAGTTGCCAGTCGGCGAACTTGATCAGCGGGCGCGGCGCTTCCCCGGCCAGCGGGCGGCTTTCGCCGGCCCGGCGCAGCACGGCGCGCACGCGGGCCAGCAGCTCCCGGGCGTCGAACGGTTTGCTCAGGTAATCATCGGCGCCCATCTCCAGCCCGACCACCCGATCACTCAACTCACCCATGGCGGTCAGCATGATCACCGGCGTCGGGAATTGCTGGCGCAGGCGTTGGCACAGCGTCAGCCCGTTCTCGCCCGGCAGCATCAGGTCGAGAATGATCAGGTCCGGCGCCTGGCGCTCAATCGCCGCCCACATCGAGGCGCCATCGGTGGCCACTTCCACCGCGTAACCTTGTTGTACGAAAAATTTCTTCAGCAGCGCGAGGACCTCAAGGTCGTCGTCCACGATCAAAAGACTGCTCACCAGCGGCATCACTTAAGGTCTGAAAGTACCCACATCTAAAACCATTCGGCGTGGTCCGTCATATATTTCAATCGGGTAACAAAGCGACAGCGCGGTAAAAAAGCAGACATCTTTGCGCAAGGCTTGAATGTCAGCATCTATCCTCTTTTCCCGAAGACTGTTTGCTCATGCCCTCGCTCACGCGTACACCGCTGCCAGGAAGCCCAGACCGATGATCTCTGAAAACCAGCCGCTGATCCTGCAACAACGCGTGGTAAAACACGCCAACGCCAACCTGCACTGCCGCGAAGTCAGCCTGCGCCTGTCGAGCGACCAGCGCGAGATGATCCTCACCCGCTACACCGAACACTACAGCCCCGACGGCCTGCAATGGGTCGAACGCAGCCACCGCGTGCCGGTGACCGACCTGCTGCGCTGGGTGATTGAACATGGAGAGGCGCAGACGCTAGTGCAAGGTGGGGACGCTTCGATTGATCGTTCTCAGGCAGGGCGCACAAACGATCAAGACGCTATCCTGAGCTCACATTGATCGGGCTGGACGCTGACTAAGGAAAAGTATGTTTTCAAGGAACAGAATGGTCCCCGAACTGATGGTCGGCGACATCAGGAACAGTCTGGATTTCTGGACCGGATTGGTTGGCTTCAGGGTCGCCTACGACCGCCCCGAAGAAGGATTTGCCTACCTCGATTTCGACGGGGTGCAAGTCATGCTGGAGCAGTACGACCCGCTTGAAGGGCAATGGGTGACCGGTCCACTGGAGGCGCCGTTTGGGCGCGGCATCAACTTTCAGATGACGGTCGGCAGCGTCGAGCCGATTCTCCAACGCTTGGCCGCTGCCGAGTGGCCATTGTTTCGCCCGTTTGCCGAGAAGTGGTATCGCTCCGGTGCGGTGGAAGTCGGCCAGCATGAGCTGTTGGTGCAGGACCCGGACGGTTATCTGCTACGGTTGGTTGAGTATCTGGGGGAGCGCCCGCTCTCGAATGTCGCAGCCACATAATCGCTTCATTCATGTGGGCACGGGCAACGAACCCAGCCAATAACGGTCCACCATTGCCCAGCCTCCACAACACACCAAAGGCCGTCGACCGCCCATGTTCGAGCACATAGACCTCAATCACCTCCTGGCGACCTACGGCTATTGGGCGGTTTTTATTGGCTGTGTCATGGAAGGCGAAACCATCCTGATATTGGGCGGCATGGCGGCGCATCAGCATTTGCTGAAGCTTTGGCCGGTAATCGCCTGGGCCAGCGCCGGTGGGATGTTGGGGGATCAACTGCTGTTCTGGAGCGGCCGTTATTTCGGCTCACGACTGTTGCCTCGCCTCAAACGCCAGCAAGCGCAGATCAAGCGAGTCAGCGGATTGATCGCACGCTACCCGTCGATGTCGGTTTTTTCGGTACGCTTTCTGTACGGCATGCGGTTGGTGGGCCCCATGGTGATCGGTGCCAGTGGCCTGTCGCCGTTGCGTTTTTTACTGTGGAACATGCTCGGTGCAATGGTCTGGGCCACACTGTTTGTCAGCGGCGGTTATTGGGCGGGCGAAGCACTTCAGCGATTGTTCGGTGACATCAGGCCTTACCGGCTGCCGATTGCCTTGGGTGTTGTGGTGGTCGTTGCGGTTGTGGCGGTGATCGTGCACCTGAGAAACAAGCGTAAATTGCAGCAGTAAACCAAACACCCGTCGCACCTGACGACGGAAAAAATCCGTAGCAGCTGCCGAGCCTGCGAGGCTGCGTTCGGCTGCGAAGCAGTCGTTGAATCGGGCAGCGCGTTCTTCCAGGCAAAACGTGGACCCAGGATTTGCGAGGACTTCGCCCGAACGCGGTCCGCCTCTAACGCAGCCTCGCAGGCCCGGCAGCTGCTACGGGAGCGGTAAATACATCGTAAACGGAACGATCAGTTACCAGCCCCTCTCACCACCCGCCCTACCCCGCGCACAATCATCTCCACCTCCCGCTCATCGATGGTCAGCGGTGGCAGCAAGCGGATGGTCTTGCCCCGTGTCACGTTGATCAGCAACCCGTGGTCCCGCGCGGCTATCAGGGTCAGGTCGCGAATGGGCCGGGCCAGTTCGATGCCGATCATCAAGCCTTGGCCACGGATCGCCAGCACCTGCGGGCTGCCATCGAGTTCGGCGTGCAAGCGTGCGAGCAGGCGTTCGCCCTGACGCTTGGCGTTTTCCAGCAAACCTTGTTCTTCGATGATTTCCAGCACGGTGCAGCCGACCCGACACGCCAGCGGGTTTCCGCCAAAGGTGCTGCCGTGACTGCCCGGTGTGAAGAGGTCGGCGGCTTTGCCGCGAGCCAGGCAGGCGCCGATCGGGACGCCGTTGCCCAGGCCTTTGGCGAGGGTCATGACGTCCGGGACGATGCCTTCGTGTTGAAAGGCGAACCATTGCCCGGTGCGGCCGATACCGGTCTGGATCTCGTCGAGCATCAGCAGCCAGTTACGCCGATTGCACAATGCGCGCAGGGCTTTCAGGTAGCCGGGCGGCGCAAGTTGCACACCGCTCTCGCCCTGAATCGGCTCCATCAAAACCGCCACGATGCGCTGGCCATGAGTCTGGTGCGCCTTATCCAGTGCGGCGAGATCGCCGAACGGCACTTTGATGAAATCCCCCGGTAGCTCCTGAAACCCCAAACGCACCGCAGGACCATCGCTGGCAGACAAGGTGCCAAGCGTGCGGCCATGAAAGGCGTTCTCCATGACCACCACTAACGGCTGCTCGACACCTTTGTGCCAACCGTACAGCCGGGCCAGTTTCAACGCGGTTTCATTGGCCTCGGCGCCGGAGTTGTTGAAGAACACCCGGTCGAGCCCCGACAACTGCGTCAATTTGTGCGCCAACCGTTGCTGCCAGTCGATGCTGTACAGGTTGGAGGTGTGCAGCAACAGGCCAGCCTGTTCGCTGATGGCGCTGACCACCTTCGGGTGTGAGTGGCCGACATTGGTCACGGCCACGCCCGCCACCGCATCCAGGTATTCACGACCGGCCTGATCCCACAGGCGTGTGCCCAACCCTCTGGTAAAGCTCAAGGCCAGGGGTTGATACGTGGTCATCAGGCAGGCGGCGGTCATGACATCAAGCTCCATCATTGGTCAGTGTTTTTGCAGTATCGTTAGCCACCTGAGCTGGATAAACGCCGTAACACTTCAATCATTTTAAAGCTGGGCTTGATAATGGACTTACTGCTGGCAATGTCGGTTTACGTGAAAGTGGTCGAGGCTGGCAGCATGACCGCTGCCGCCCTGGAGTGCGAAATGTCGACCACCATGGTCGGCAATCACCTGCGGGCACTGGAGCAACGCCTGGGCGTCAGCTTGCTGCACCGTACGACGCGACGTCAGCGCTTGACCGAATTTGGCTCGACCTATTATCAGCGCTGCCTTGAGGTGCTGGGGCTGGTGGCCGATTCCGAACGGCTGGCCGAACAAACCCAGGGCGAACCCAGCGGAACGTTGCGCATTACCGCCCCGCTGACCTTTGGCACGGAACGCCTGGCGCCGGCCTTGAGTGAATTCGTGCAGCGCTGCCCGCAGGTCAAGCTGGATGTGGTGTTGACCAATCAACGTCTTGATCTGCTGGACAACGGTTTTGACGTGGCGATTCGCTTGGGTAACACCGAACCGTCCAACCTGATCGCACGGCCACTGGAGGACTACACACTGACCATGTGTGCCTCGCCGGCGTATCTGGCACGCCGTGGCACACCGCAAAAACCGGAGGAGCTGGCCGATCACGACTGCCTGGCCTTCGCCTACCCGGCGGGCGATGAATGGCGCTCGGTGGAAAAACAGTGGCGCCTGAGCGGCCCTGACGGGGAGATCGTCGTAGCGGTGAGCGGCCCGATGCTGATCAACAGTTCATCGGGCCTGCACCAGGCGGCACGCACCGGAATGGGAGTGGTGATGCTGCCGGATGCACTGGTCGATCAAGACCTTCGGGAAGGGAAACTGGTGGCACTGATGCAGGACTATCAACTGCCCCGTCGCCCGATGAATCTGATTTACGCGCAGGACCGCTACCGTTTGCCGAAACTGCGCAGTTTTGTCGAGTTTGCGTTGCAGACGTGGGGTAAACAGAACTGACCTGGGCACGCCATTATTGCTGCGAAAAAGGCTTCTACACCTTGATATCCGGCACTACAGTGTCAACGTGCCATGGGTTATTCTTTACGATTGGCCGGCCACTTGAAGATCAGGGCAGCAGGGAGAGCGGTGATGGTTGAGTTGTCCAGTATCGAGCCGTTGAAGGTCAGCCTGACTGATCTGAATGAAGACATGCTGCACGCGATTCTGGAACTGGTCAGCGACGGGATCTGGGACTGGAATGCCAACACCGGGTTCGTCTACCGCAATCGCGGCTGGTACGACATGCTCGGTTACGAGCCCCATGCTCTAGAGAACAACGTGCTGACCTGGGAGAACGCGATTCATCCCGACGATTACCAGCGGGTGATGATGCATTTCGATGACCACCTGCATCAGCGCTCGCCCCATTACCAAACCGAGTACCGTTGCCGCAAACAGGATGGCAGTTACATCTGGATCGAAGATCGCGGTCATGTGATCGCACGTAACGCCAATGGCTCAGTGGCACGGATGATCGGAGCGAACCGCTGCATTGAAGACAAGAAGCGTCTGCTCGAGCAACTCGAACGGCGCAATCATTCCCTGGAAGCGATGGTCGAGGAGCGGACCCGCGAGTTGTCTCTGCTCAATCAGCAGTTGCAGGCTCAACTGGACGAGAACCGTAAACTGGCAGAAAGCGACACCCTGACCGGGATCGCCAACCGCTATCTCCTGGAAAAAGCCCTGCCACTGGAGTGCGAGCGTTCCCAGCGTTTTCGCCAGCCGCTGTCGCTGATCGCCATGGACATCGATGACTTCAAAAATATCAACGATCATTACGGCCATGCCTTGGGCGACGCGGCGTTGGTGCACGTGGTCGAAAGCGTCAAGCGCTGCGTGCGCGAAGGCGACTTGCTGGCCCGTTGGGGCGGCGACGAGTTCATCGTGATCCTGCCCAACAGCACTGCTGCCACCGCACGCGCCGTCGCCGAAAACATCCGCCTTGAGCTGTCGAGCCTGCCACCGGTGGGCGACTTCCAGGTCACGATGAGCTTCGGCGTGGCGCAACGCTTTGAGGACGAGCAACAAACCGGCCTGCTGGCTCGGGCGGATCAGGCGTTGTATCGCTCGAAGATCATTGGCAAGAACATGATTTCCGGTTGATTCATAACTACATGCCGGTCTTCACCAACACCGGTTTCTCCTGATACCGCTCCGGGTACAGCTGTTTGAGTTGCGCCACTTTCGGCAGGTCGTTGATCACGATGTAGGGATACGTCGGATGCTCCGTCAGGAAGTTCTGATGGTAGGCCTCTGCCGGGTAGAAGCCGTTGTAGGTTTCGAGCTTGGTCACGATCGGTTTGTTGAAGGCGTGCGCTGCATCGAGCTGTGCGATGTAGGCCTGGGCGACTTTTTGTTGCTCGGCACTTTCGACAAAGATCGCCGAGCGATATTGGGTTCCGGTGTCCGGGCCCTGGCGATTGAGCTCGGTGGGGTTATGAGCGACCGAGAAGTAGATTTGCAGCAAGGTGCCGTAGCTCACCTGAGCAGGATCGAAAGTGACCTGAACGGATTCCGCATGGCCTGTGTCACCCTCGCTGACACGCTCGTATTGCGCGGTGTTCGCAGCACCTCCGGCATAACCGGAGAGCGCATTCTTGACGCCTTTGACATGCTGGAACACGCCTTGAACACCCCAGAAGCAGCCTCCGGCGAACACCGCCGTTTCGCTGTTGGTCTTGGGCGTTTCATCGAGGGCGGGTGGCGCGATGGCGACCGCGTCTTCGGCAGCGCCGAATGAAAAGGCCATGCATTGGCCTGCGACTGCAGCGACGGTCAGCCCGAGCAGGGTCTGGCGCCAGGTAAATCGGGTTTTCATGATGACGACTCCTGCATAAACAATTCTGAGTGATGTGGCGAGCACAACACCTGTGGCGAGGGAGCTTGCTCCCGCTGGAGCGCGTAGCGATCCCAAAACCATTGACCGGGATGCATCAGATACACCGCATTAACTTGATTACGACGGCTTCGCCGCCGAACGGGAGCAAGCTCCCTCGCCACAGTGTTCAGTGCACGCTCTGGGCAACTGAATGTTCATCAACCAAAGGTAAACGCATACGCCGACACACCCGGGTCAAGGAACTCGATGCTGAAGGTCCGATCTGCCACGTCGCCGGGTTGGCGCACCAATTGGTAGAGGCGTTGTTCGGTGACGCTGCCGCTGCCATCCGGGGCGACGTCGGTGCCGTGGGCATCGCCCGGGGCCTTGCCGTCGATCATGACTTTGAAGCGCACCGGTTTGCCGTCAGCGCCGGGGCCCAGCACCAGGTGCAGGTCGCGGGCATGGAAGCGGTAAACGATGCGGCTGGCCGGGGCCGCCGAGGTGGCGCGCTCCGAACCGACGTTCCAGTGGCCGTCCAGCGTCCAGTCATTCAGCGCCAGCGTCGCGGGTGCGCTGTAGGCAGCAATCTTGTCACGCGCGAGGCTCGCCTCAGGTACGAAATGTTCCAAACGCTGGTAGCCGACGTAGGTTTCCGGCGAGCGCACTTCGTTCATGTCCGGTGCCCGTTGCACGCCTTGGGCGCTGGCATCGATCAGGCCATCGGCAACTTTCGCCGCGCCGGCTTCACGCAACAACTGCTGGATCACCTGTTCCGATTCGGCGTAGTTGCCCTCGCCAAAATGGTGGTAGCGAATGCGTCCCTGAGCGTCGGCAAAATAGTGCGCCGGCCAGTATTCGTTGTTGAAAGCCCGCCAGATCCTGTAGTCGTTATCGATAGCCACCGGGTAGGTGATACCCAGGTTCTTCATGGCTTTGGTCACGTTGCCCACATCCCGTTCGAAGGCAAACTCCGGCGCATGCACGCCGATCACCACCAGGCCCTGATCACGATACTTCTCGGCCCAGGCTTTGACGTACGGCAAGGTGCGCAGGCAGTTGATGCAGGAGTAAGTCCAGAAATCCACCAACACTACTTTGCCTTTCAAGGCTTGAGCGTTGAGCGGCGGCGAGTTGAGCCACTGCACGGCGCCATCCAGCGGCGGCAGGTTACCTTCGACGGGCAGCGGCGCGGGAGCGTTGGCGGCCACTTTCATCGCACCACCGGCGGCCATCATGGCTGGGCCTGATTGATCGTCGGCGGACGTCGGAATCTGCGCCATCATTGCCCCGGACTTACCCGCCAGTCGACCGACCAGCGCCTGTTCAAGTCCACCGGTGGATGCGGTCGACACCCGCGCCAGAATCCCGGTGTCCAGGCCCAGGGCAATAGCGGCCACACCCGCCAGCATCGCCGCACCAAGGCCACGGCGCAGCCACTCACCGGCGCCGATCGAACGCTTCATCGCCGCGAAGACTTTACCGCCCAGCAACAACGCGACCGCGAGGGAAGTGGCGGCGCCCAACGCGTAGGCCAGCAACAGCAAGGTGGTGCCGATGCTTGCCCCTTGCAGCGCCGCGCCGGTCAGCACCAGCCCGAGGATCGGCCCGGCGCACGGTGCCCAAAGCAGGCCCGTGGCGACGCCGATCAGCAACGAAGCAGCGGGACGCGGCCGGGCGTCGGCGCCCGCCGCTTCCGACAGTCGACTGCCGGCGGCCACCAGTGGACGCGTCAGCCGTTCGGCGAGTTGTGGCAGCAGCAACGTCAGCCCGAACAGTGCTACGAACAGCAACGCGAGCCAGCGACCGTACTGATTGAGTTGCACCACCCAACCGCCGCCCACCGCCGCCAACGAGGCGACGAGCGCGAAGGTCAGCGCCATCCCCGCCAACAGCGGCAAGCCACTCTTGATAAACGGCTGCCCGGTGCGAGCGAAGACAAACGGCAGGACCGGCAGAATGCACGGGCTGAGAATCGTCAGCACACCACCGAGATAAGCGAGGACCAGAAGCCACATAACAAGGACCTGTATGAAGTGAAGGAAAAAGCCTGCCCATGGTGTCAGGCCGCTTGCGGCTTGAAGGTCATCGCCAGACCGTTCATGCAGTAGCGCAGACCGGTCGGTTTTGGTCCGTCGTTGAACACATGGCCCAAATGCCCGCCGCAGCGCCGACAGTGAACTTCCTCGCGCAGCACGCCGAACGAGCGGTCTTCGCGGGTCGCGACGGCATGTTCCAGGGGCGCCCAGAAACTCGGCCAACCGGTATGGCTGTCGAATTTGGTTTTCGATGAAAACAGCGCCAGATCGCACCCTGCGCAGGCGAAAGTACCGTCGCGGTGTTCGTTGTTCAGAGCGCTGGAATAGGCCCGTTCGGTGCCCTCTTCGCGCAGGATTTCATACTGCTCGGCGCTGAGCAGCTTGTGCCACTCGGCATCGCTATGGCTGACCTCGAAGGTCTCGGCGGCGCTCGCCTCGCTGATCAGCAGCGAGCCTCCGGTCATTTTTGGCGATACACCGGCAACCAGTGCTGCAAGGCCCAGCCCGCCGCCCGTTAGAAGAATCTGTCGCCGTGAAAACATGGCCCTCTCCCTAAATCCGCCGTGGATGACATGGAACACAGCCTAGGCTTGAGGTGATCGCCAAATCCTCACGTGGAGTTAAACAATTCGTGATAACTCGCCGAGGGAAAACCCCGCACAATACGTGCACTGCGCAACAGGATTAAGTCCCAATGGATCAACCCAAACGAGTCCTGGTAGTCGAGGACGACAAACACATCGCCGACCTGATCTGCCTGCACCTGCGCGACGAACATTTCGAGGTCGTGCACAGCGCCGATGGCAACGAAGGCTTGCGCCTGCTCGAGCAAGGCAGCTGGGATGCGCTGATCCTCGACCTGATGCTGCCGGGTGTCGACGGCCTGGAAATCTGCCGCCGCGCCCGCGCCATGGCCCGTTACACCCCGATCATCATCACCAGCGCCCGGTCGAGCGAAGTGCACCGCATTCTCGGCCTGGAGCTGGGCGCCGACGATTACCTGGCCAAACCCTTCTCGATGCTTGAGCTGGTGGCGCGGGTCAAGGCCCTGCTGCGACGGGTCGACGCCATGGCCCGCAACCTGAAAATGGACGCTGGCAGCCTGACCTGCGACGGGCTGTTCATCGACCCGATCACCCGCGATGTGTCGCTCGACGGCAAGCGCCTGGACCTCACCCCACGCGAGTTCGACCTGCTGTACTTTTTCGCCCGGCAACCGGGCAAGGTCTTCTCGCGCATGGACCTGCTGAACGCCGTCTGGGGTTACAGCCACGAAGGCTACGAGCACACCGTCAACACTCACATCAATCGTCTGCGCTCCAAGATTGAAACCGACCCGGCGCAACCAGTGCGGATTCTCACGGTGTGGGGCCGTGGCTATAAATTCGCCCCGGCGCAGGAGCAGCCATGAGACTGACACTCACCCAGCGCCTGTCGGCGGTGTTCGCCCTGCTGCTGTTGGTGTGCAGCGGCACGTCGGTGTGGATGCAGGTGCGCTCCAACCACATGCATGAGCTGGAAGTGGTGCAAGGCTTGTCCCGGGACCTGGCGCAGCACATCGCCCACGACACCCAGTTGATGGACGCCAATGGCTTGAAACCCGATGCGCTGCGCGAATTGTTCAGCCAGTTGATGCTGGTGAACCCGAGCGTCGAGGTGTACCTGCTCGACAGCAGCGGCCGGGTGGTCGGCAATGCGGCGCCCGAAGGCCACCTGCGTCGCGAGCAGGTCGATCTGGCGCCCGTGCGGCGCCTGCTCAACGGCGAAGCCCTGCCGATTCTCGGCGACGACCCGCGCAGCATCGACGGGCGCAAGGTGTTCAGCGCCGCACCGCTCAAGGTCAACGGTCAGCAGGTTGGCTATCTCTATGTGGTGCTGCTCAGCGAAGAACACGACCGCTACGCCGAACGCGGCGCCACCAGCGCGGCGCTGAATACCGCGTTGTGGTCGATCGGGATGGTCGCGTTGCTGTGCCTGATCGCCGGTCTCACGGCGTTTACCCTGATCACCCGGCCGCTACGCCGCCTGACCGACACGGTCGCACATTTCGACATCGACGGCGTACCGGCCACCCTGCCCTCGCCGGCGCCCTCAGGTCCAACGGAGAACCTCGCCACTCAGGACGAAATCGCCGTGCTCGATGCCGCCTTCCGGCAGATGCAAAAACGCCTGGGCGAACAATGGCGCTCCCTCACCCGCCAGGATCAGGAACGCCGCGAGCTGGTCGCCAATATCTCCCATGACCTGCGCACACCGCTGGCCTCGCTGCATGGCTACCTCGAAACCCTGTCGTTGAAAGACGCCAGCCTGACCCCGGCCGAACGCCGCCGCTACCTGGGCATCGCCCTCGACCAGAGCCGCAAGGTCGGCGGTCTGGCGCAGTCGTTGCTGGAACTGGTGCGCCTGGAGCACGGCTTCGTCCAACCGGTGCTGGAGCGTTTTTCCCTGACCGATCTGGTGCAGGACATCTTTCAGAAATTCGAACTGACCGCCGAAGCCCGACACGTGCGGCTCAAGGCGAGCTTCGCACCGAACGTCTCGGCGGTCTGCGCCGACCTTGGGCTGATCGAGCGCGTGCTGACCAACCTGTTCGACAACGCCTTGCGCCACACACCCGATGGCGGGGAAATCGACATCAGCCTTGCCCCGCAAGGCAAGTTCGTCGAGATCACCGTCAGCGACAGCGGCCCAGGCATCGCCGCGGAACTGCGCGAAGGCTTGTTCCTGCGGCCCTTCAACATTGGTGGCGCACGCCGTGACGGCGGTTTGGGACTGCGCATCGTGCACCGGATTCTGCAGCTGCATGGCCGCGAGATTCACCTGATGGACGTGCCGGGACAAGGCGCGACCTTCCGCTTTTCGCTGCCAGTGGATGAAGAAACGGCGAGCGCGTTGGCGGTTCGTTCGATGAATCTGAATTCGCCCCAGCGATAATCCGCTAATCTCCCTGACATTGACTCAAGCAAGGACGCTGACCATGTTTTACCAAACCACCTCGCCTCAACCCCGCTCAGGAATCCGCTGATGCTCGATATCCTGCAAGGTACGCCGCTGTGGGTCTACGGGGTTTTCCTGTTGATCTGTTATTACGGGCTCAGGGCCAGGACGGCCAGCCGGGAAAGCAAACTTTCCCTGCTCATTACACCGGGCATCCTGACGCTCTGGTCATTCTTTTCACTGAACTACCACGAACAACCCGAGTTGGCGCTGGGCAGCTGGCTCGCCGGTATCGCGCTGGGCAGTCTGGCGGCGATTGCGTTGTTCTCGCGCCATGGCCTGACGCTGGACAGCGACGGTAAAGACCTGATCGTTCCCGGCACCTGGAAAATTCTCTACATCTCTCTGCTGTTCTTTGCGGTGAAGTACTTCATCGGCTATCAATCCGCCGTTCACCCGGAGCGCTCGGCCAGTGTGCAGATGCTGGCACTCACCGGCATCGCCTCGGGATTTACGCTAGGGCTCTTTTGCGGTCGGGCAATCACGCTGTACCGCGAGTTGATGGCGCTGCGGGCACTCAAAAGCGCTCCCGCTGGTTAAAAAACAACCCACGCTTTATCGCCAAGGCCATGGTTGAAGTGCTGGTCGCCGAAATGAACTGAATACCCAATGCCCGCCGGGCTGCCTTTAGCCCCGCCTTCGAATCGAACTCGGGGCTTTTTTTGCGCAACGATTGGCCGCTGTTGCGGTCACATCGGACGCTGTGTTGCCCTGATCGTCCGTTGGTCCGTGACAACATCGCAGCGGTCCAATAGATTAAGCGACCCGAAAACGCCGATGCCGTTCTCGTCTCAAATTCTGTTTAAAGAAGTAGTGAAATTTCAATGCCAGATTCCAATACCGCTGAATCCGTAATCACCTTGTCGTCCAAAGCGGAATACGAAAACTCCATCAATCTTTCACAACACGTGCCGCAGGCCAAAACCATCAGCGAGATGGTCCTGGACGCCTTCCACACCTCGAAAGAAAGCGACCAGATTCGCGAGTTGCGCGCGGCTATCCGCCAGGCTCACGACCGCTTCGACGACGACAAAGCCTACGAACTGATGGGCGAACTCAAACAACTCAAGGACGCCGAGGCCGCCGATATCGCCGCCCTGGAAGACCTGAGCAGCAAGTTCCCGATCAGCCGGATTCTGTCGAGCTTCAAGGATGACCCAGACTTTCAGGAGCTGGTCTATGGCCTGGCGCTGAAAGTGCTGAACCAGACCCATCAGGCCATCAGCAACCCAAGCGCAGGCAAGAGCAAGGCCGCCCGCGCCAAAAAAGAAATCGAAGTGTTCAGCATCAGCAAGGACGGCGTCAGCGTCAGCCTGCCGCTGCGCAATCCGCGCTCCAAACCGTACGTCGACCGTGAAGCCTTCGAATTCCTCGGTTTCACCTTTGTGGGTGAAGGCGACGAGGCGGAGCTTGCCAGCGAGACCTTCATCGACAATGCCGGTACCGAACAACCGGCCACCCGCAAGGCCATCGTCACCGCCCTGCAACAGCAGACCGCGTTCGACGGCTACAGCATCGCGGCACAGTAACCATCCGCGATTCCTGCACAACGGCTCGTAGCAGCTGTCGAGCCCGCGAGGCTGCGTCCGAGGACGCAGTCCTCGCAAATCCTCCGTACGCGGTTCGCCTGAAAGAACGCATTGCCTGATTTTACGACCGCTTTGCGGCCGGACGCAGCCTCGCGGGCTCGACAGCTGCTACGAGAGCTAGACGTAGCCTCGCGGGTACGGCAGCTGGAACAAGCTATTGGGCCACTCGCCCCGCCTGACAAATCCTGAATCCGGTCTACATTAAAAAGCCACTACCCAAAGCGCAGGGATTCGTTTACCCTTTTGGCTGTATATAAATACAGTAGTCGCAAAAGACAACTATCGTGAAGGCATGTGAGGTGGTGAATGGCCGTCGAAGTGGTATACCGCAGCAGCCGAGATCTGGAGCGCTTGTTCATGGATAAAGCCGAAGCTGACCGTCATGACAAAATGCTCGAACTGGCCGAATTGCTGGCTGAAGTGTTGCAAAAAGCGGTTCCGTCGCTGACCGAGCAACAGGTGGAAGAAGCCGGGATCTACATGGCGAAAAATCGCGATGTGTTCGCCAAGGCGTTCAAGAGCCAGCCGGACGCCCTGTCCGAATTGCTCAACGTGCCGGTTGTAGCCGCTGCACCTGCAGAGCCAACGGAACCAGCCGAGCCAGCGGAGCCTGCCAAACCCGCAAAATCGGCTAAGCCCGCGAAGTAAGCAACGCCCGAATTGAATAGGCCCTGAGTCACTGACTCAGGGCCTTTTTCATGCCTGCGTTTCAACTGTCCGGTTGTTCCAGTGCCTCGACCAACACCTTGAAGAACCGCGCTGCTTCCCCTCCCGTCACCACCCGGTGATCGAAGGTCAGCGACAGCGGCAATATCGGGTGCACCACAACCTTGCCCGCCATCGCCACTGGTTCGTCACGAATGGCACCGGCTGCGAGGATCGCCACTTGCGGCGGTACGACAACCGGGTTGGCATAGCGCCCGAACATCGTGCCGAAGTTCGACAAGGTCAGGGTCGCGCCCATCATTTCCCTGGCCGGGATCGAGCGCGCCTGCACGTCGGCGCGCAAGCGGGTGATGCCTTCTTTCAAATCATCTGACGAGCGATTGCCGACATCGCGCAACACTGGCACGAACAAACCGTCGGGGGTGTCGACGGCAATGCCCAGATTCAGGGTGTCGTGGTGCTTGATCGACAAGGACTTGCCATCAAAGCCACTGTTGAGCATCGGCTCCACGGCGCAGGCTGCCGCCATGGCCTTGGCCAAACGGATCAACGGATCGCGGGCACGGCCCCAGCGATGCAGGTCGGCATCGGCATAGATGGTCACCGGCACCACCTCGGCGTGGGACCTGGCCATGTTTTGCGCCATGCTGCGGCGCACCCCGCGCAGCTTCTCCCCACCAAATTTATCGCGCTCGGTTTGCGAGGCACTTTCCACGTCGCTGCGGGTGATCAGCCCATCGGGGCCGGACCCGCTCAGCCCAGTCAACTCGACGCCCAGTTGCCGGGCCAATTGCCGTACCGCCGGGGTCGCGCGAGGCCCCATGTGTTCACGGGTCGAGGGCGCTGCGCCAATGAAAAACTGATCGTCCTGATGGCTGCCGCCACCTTCAAGCCGGCCTACCACCGTGCCGGCATCCGCCTCGCCTTCATACCCCAGCAAGGGTTCGCCGACGTGCAGGATGTCACCTTCGCCGCCGAAGGTTTTCGCCACCACACCGTCGTAAGGTGCGGGAATATCCACCAGGGCCTTGGCGGTTTCCACCGAAACCAACAGTTGATCGGCCTTCACCGTATCGCCGACCTTGACGTGCCATTCGACGATTTCTGCCTCTTGCAGCCCTTCGCCCAAGTCAGGCAGTTTGAAATATTTCATTGCAGCCTCCCGGGCCTCAGGCGCCTCTTTAGAAGTGATGCAGCACGCTGTCACAGGCGTGAAGGATGTCTTCGACGTTGGGCATGTACAGCAACTCTTGCCGATACAGCGGTGGCGGAATGTCTGGAGCGGTGACCCGCAGGATCGGCGCCTGCAAATCCAGCAATGCACGTTCATAGAGGCTGGCGGCGATTTCCGCGCCGACGCCACAGGTTCGTGGCGCTTCATGGACGATCACGCAACGGCCGGTCTTGCGCACCGACGCCTCCAGCGTGTCGAGGTCCAGCGGCTTGATGCTCGCGACATCGATCACCTCGACCGAAATCCCTTGTTCCGCCAGCGCATCGGCGGCCTGCAAGGTTTCCATGACGCTGGCACCCCAACTGATCAGGGTGATATCGCTGCCTTCACGCAAGGTGAAACAGGTATCGAGCGGCAAGCGTTTGCCATCGTCGATCAACGGTTGCGGGTTCATTCGGTAGAGCCGCGTCGGTTCGAGAAAGACCACCGGGTCCGGGTCATCGATGGCCGCCAGCAGCAGCCCATAAGCCCGCGCCGGTGACGAAGGAATCACCACACGTAACCCTGGGATATGCGCAAACAGCGCCTCGGTGCTTTCACTGTGATGTTCCGGCGCACGAATGCCGGCGCCCATCGGCGTGCGCAGCACCATCGGGCAAGTGATCCGCCCGCGCGTGCGGTTGCGCATGCGGCTGGCGTGCGACACCAGATGCTCCATGGCCGCGTAGATGAAGCCCATGAACTGGATTTCCAGCACCGGTTTCAAACCTTGGGCCGCCATGCCGATCACCAGCCCGCCGAGCATGGTTTCGGCCAGCGGCGTATCGATCACCCGCTTGAAGCCAAAGCTGTCGCGCAACCCTAGCGTGGCGCGAAACACACCGCCGTTCACGCCGACGTCCTCACCGAGCACAATCACGTTTTCGTCCTCGCGCATGGCCCGATGCAACGCCAGGTTGACCGCCTCCAGCAGCGTGACTTTGCCGTTACTCATGAGCGGCCCCTCCTGCTCGGCGCGCCGCGCGTTCGAGCAACCACTCGCGCTGCTCGGCCAAAGCCGCCGGCCACTGGGCATAAACGTGATCGATCACCGATTCAGCTGACTGTTGGCCAGCCGCATCGAAGTTATCCACAGCGCCCTGCACCAGCGCCTGACACTCGGCAATCAGCGCCTGTTCGCGCCCTTCGTCCCACACGCCCTGCCCGGCCAGATAACGTTGCAAGCGCTTGACCGGTTCTTCAAGCCAGGCCTGTTTGACCTCTTCGGCCGGGCGATAACGCGTCGCATCGTCTGCGGTGGTGTGATCGCCGAGGCGGTAACTCACGCACTCCAGCAACACCGGGCCTTTACCGTGACGCGCGCGTTCGAGGGCGATTTGCACCCGGTCGTAGACTGCGATTATGTCGTTGCCATCGACTTGCTCGCCGTGGAAACCGGCGCCGATCGCCTTCTGCGCCAGGGTCGGCGCCGCGCATTGAATCCGCCGTGGCACCGAGATCGCCCACTGGTTGTTGTTGATCACGAACACCACCGGCAACTGCCAGGCGCCTGCGACGTTCAAGGCCTCAAGAAAGTCGCCCTTGCTGGTGGCACCATCGCCGCAGGTGGTCACCGCCACCCGGTGTTCGCCACGAATCTTGAATGCACTGGCGACTCCGCACGCGTGCAGCGCCTGGGTGGCGATCGGCACGCAGATCGGAAAGTCCTCGACCGCCGCCGGTTCGGCAAAATCGCTGCCGCGCTCATCGCCGCCCCAGTACAGCAAAATCTCTTCCATGCGCACCCCGCGCATCAATTGCACACCAGTGTCGCGGTAATACGGGATCAGCACGTCCTCGGGATGCATCAGGCTGCCAACGGCCACGCCGATCGCTTCCTGGCCGAGGGTCGGCGCGTAAGTGCCGATGCGCCCGGTGCGTTGCAGGGCGACGGCTTTTTGATCGAAGAGACGGGTCAGGACCATTTGCCGGTAGAGGCGGGTCAGCAGGTTGAAGTCGTCGGCCCAGGCGGGAAGTTCGCTCAATGCCTGGCCGTCGGGGGATAAATAGCGGGTGTAGGGAACGTCGACCTTGTTATAGGGCATGGCACAGCTCCTTGCACGCCGGGTCAGCGTGCCGTTGTCGGGCCTGATGCTTGTGGCGCCAGGCTCAGGGAGCAAGTCGACCGGGTAAGGCCCTCACTCCGTCATCGGTACAGCACTTTCTCTGCCAGCTCATCCGCCACCCGGGCCGGCGAGCGTTTTTCAGCCTGGGCATGGGCGAAGACTTCGGTCAGCCGCGAGCTGATTTTCGAGAGGTGCGCGGTGATGTTCGACAACGCCTCGCCACGGTGTTTGAGCGATACATAAATCAACCCGCCGGAATTGATCACGTAGTCCGGCGCATACAGAATGCCGCGGTTTTCCAACTGGTCGGCGACCAGCAGGTTGGTCAATTGGTTGTTGGCCGAACCGGCCACTGCGGCGCAGCGCAATTGCGCAACGCTGTGGCTGTTGAGCACGCCGCCCAGCCCGCAAGGCGCGAGGATGTCGCACGGGGTGCTGAGCAGCGATTCGTTGGCAATCGGACGGGCGCCCAACTGCTCGATGGCCAGTTGCACCTTGCCGGCGTCGATGTCGCTGACCAGCAATTCAGCCCCGGCGGCATGCAGTTGCTCGGCGAGGGCAAAACCGACATTGCCCAAGCCCTGGACCGCCACCCGCAGGCCTTCGAGGTTGTCACTGCCCAAGCGGGCCATGGCCGTGGCGCGAATACCGGCGAACACCCCCATGGCGGCATGCGGCGCCGGATCGCCGGCGGCGGTGGTGCTGGTGACATGCTGGGTTGTCTGCGCAATGCAATCCATGTCGGCGACCGAAGTACCGCTGTCGATGGCCGTGATGTAGCGACCGTCGAGCTGTTCGACAACGCGGCCGAAGGCCTCGAACAAGGCTGCGCGGCTTTCGACGTGGGGCGGGCGAACGATCACCGCCACCCCGCCACCCTGCGCCAGGCCGGCCAGCGCGGCTTTATAACTCATGCCTTGCGCCAGGCGCGCAGCATCCACCACGGCGCTTTCATCGTCGGGATAGGCAAGGTAACGGCAGCCACCAAGGGCAGGACCCAAACGGCTGCAATGAATGGCGATCACCGCCTTCAACCCGGTCACCGGGTCAACGCTCAGGTGCAGCGATTCAAGGCGAGTGCTTTGCATGAGAGCGAACATCGTAGGGCTCCCGAATCACTTCTTGTAGTCGCCAGTATAGGCCTGCGGCTGAAAATTGCTGAAGCGCACCGGAATAAGCAGCAGGGCTTTTAAAGCCTTTGAGACATAACCTGCAACGGCATGTGTAGAGCACTGGACGAATGCCTGAGACGGGGCTAAAACGAGGCATTCGACGGAGATTTTGATGAACCCGCGCCACGCTTTTTTCGCCTGTCTACAACGCTCGCCACCGGCGCTCTTCGAAGCGGCGCTGTGGATCGCTGCCGAACACGATCCGCTGGTGAAGCCCGAGGTGCTGCTGGAGCAATTCAAGGATCTGCAACAACGGGTCAGTGCCGGTCTGCCGATGTTGCCGGTCAGCGAGTTGGCCCAACCGTTGTTGCGGCGACTCAATGACATGGGTTATCAACAGGACGAATCCATCCCGCTGCGCCCGCAAGCGGCGCTGCTCAACAAGGTGCTGGAACGCCGACGCGGGCAACCCCTGGCCCTCGGTTTGATCGCGCTGGAGTTGGCCCGGCGGCTGGAGATCCCAATGGTCGGGGTGAATTTTCCCGGGCACTTTCTGTTGCGGGTGTCGGGGGCCGATCATGTGCTCGACCCGTGTGGCGGTCGGCGCTTGTACCCCAACGACTGCCGCGAATTGCTGCAGCGCCAGTACGGCCCGAACATGCAGCTCAACGCCGAGCATCTGGTGACGAGCGATCCGGTCCAGATGCTGCAGCGGCTGTCGCGCAACTTGCGTCAGTTGCATTTAGCCAACGACGACAACATCGGCGCGCTGATCGATGCCGAGCGCGTGCTGGAGCTTGGTAATGCTTGCGTCAGCGACTACCTGGCCCGCGCCAGCCTCTATCAACGGCTGGACTGCCCCAACGCCGAGCGTTTCGACCTGGAGCATGCCTTGCTGCTCACCGACGACCCGATCCAGCGCATCCGCCTGACTGAACGGCTGGGGCATTTGCCGCCTAACAGCGTGGTGCACTAAACCATTAACCACCGCGATCCTGTGGCGAGGGAGCTTGCTCCCGTTCGGCTGCGCAGCAGTCGTTAACCCAGTTGGTTCGTTATATCTGATAAATCACCAGCCCCCGATTTAGGGCCGCTGCGCGCCCCAGCGGGAGCAAGCTCCCTCGCCACAAGAACAATTAGTGTCCGTTCAGCTATGGGGTATCGGGCTGATTGGCCGGGTGGGCCTTGATGAACGCCGGATGCTGCGCGGCCAGCGCCGCGACCCGGCGAATCCGCGGATACGCCTCAAGAGAAATGTTGAACCGCTCGGCCGCGTACAGCTGCGGGATCAGGTAAACATCCGCCAGCCCCGGCGCGTTGCCGAAACAGTAACCCTCATCGCCAATCAAGTGCTCGACCGCCGCCAGCCCCTGAGTGATCCAGTGGCCAATCCAGTGCACCACCTGAACCTCATCATGACCGAGTTGGCGCAGCTGATTGAGCACGCTGACGTTGTGCAGCGGATGAATGTCGCAACCGATCAACGCCGCCACCCCACGCTCATGCGCGCGCCTGGCCAGGTCTTTGGACAACAGCGGCACCTGTGGATAACGCTCTTCCAGGTACTCGATGATCGCCGGGGACTGGATCAGCAACTCGCCTTCATCGGTGCGCAAGGCTGGCACCCGGCCTTGCGGGTTGATGTGCAAATAAGCCGGTTGCTGGTGTTCGCCACCTTGCGGCGCGATCAAGTTGATCGGCAGCGCCTGGTACTCCAGCCCTTTGAGTGCCAGGGCAATGCGCACCCGAAAGGACGATGTCGAACGGTAGTAGGTAAAGAGTTCCATGGCCTGAACCTCTTAACGTGCCGGCAGGATTTTGCCGCGGCATTCGCCGAAACCAATGGAGGCGAAACCGTCACGGCTGCAGCGTGCACGCAGGATGATTTCGTCGCCGTCCTCAAGGAACTTGCGCACCTCGCCCGAAGCCAGTTCGATCGGCTTTTTACCGCCTTCGGTGATTTCCAGCAGGCTGCCGAACTGACCGTTTTCCGGCCCCGACAAGGTGCCCGAACCGAACAGGTCACCGGCCTGCAACTGGCACCCGTTGACGCTGTGGTGCGCGACCATTTGCGCCACAGTCCAGTACATGTATTGAGTGTTGCTCAGCGTCAGGCGATGGGCTGGCAGGTTTTGTTCGCGCATGGCTTCGGTCAGCAGCAGCACTTCCAGTTCGATATCGAAGGCGCCCGCAGCCTGATCGCGTTTGTCGAACAGGTACGGCAGCGGCTGCGGATCGCCCTCGGGACGCGCCGGTTGGGCACGGCGGAACGGTTCCAGCGCTTCAGCGGTGACAACCCATGGCGAGATGCTGGTGATAAAGCTTTTCGACAGGAACGGCCCCAGTGGCTGGTATTCCCAGGCCTGGATGTCGCGTGCCGACCAGTCGTTGAGCAAGCAGAAACCGGCGATGTGCTCGGCCGCGTCGCCGATGGCAATCGAGTCGCCCATCTCATTGCCCTGGCCGATCCAGATGCCGAGCTCCAGTTCATAGTCCAGGCGCGCACACGGGCCAAACGTTGGTTCGGTCTGACCGGCTGGCAAGGTCTGGCCTTTCGGACGACGCACGTCGGTGCCGGACGGGCGAATGGTCGATGCACGGCCGTGGTAGCCGATTGGCACGTACTTGTAGTTCGGCAGCAGCGGGTTGTCCGGGCGGAACAGTTTGCCGACGTTCTGCGCGTGCTCGATGCCGACGTAGAAGTCGGTGTAGTCATTGATCTTCGCAGGCAGGTGCATCTGGCAATCGGCGGCCAATGGCAACAGTTTTGCGCCTTGGGCTTCGATCTTGCCGCGCAGGGTGCTGCCTTCGGTGAACAGTTCCAGCAGACGCTCACGCAGGGCCACGCGGGCGCCACGTCCGAGGTCGAAGAATGCGTTCAGCTGACCGCCACGGGTGGCTTCGACGGCCGCACGCGCCGCACCGTCGAACAAACCGGCTTCGAGTGCCGCTTCCAGGTCGAAAATATGCTCGCCGATCGCCACACCGCTGCGCGGTGCCGAACCCTGGGTGCTGAACACGCCCAGCGGCAGGTTTTGCAGCGGGAAGTCGGTGTGACCGTTGGCGGAGGCAACCCAGCTACGAGTGGGGGTGGTCTGAGTCATGGGTTATCTCCGATTCGGGTTGAAAGTGGCAGGCAGCGAGGCCCAGCATGCATCGTAGTTGTTTTGCAGCTGCGGGCAATCGAGGGCAAAGCGGCTTGGGCGCAACACCTGGCTGGTCTCGAACATGAAGGCCATGGTGTTGTCGATTTTGCTCGGCGCCAGCTCGGCATTGATCGCCTTGGTGCAGGTTTCACCGTCCGGCCCGTGAGCGCTCATGCAACTGTGCAACGACGCGCCACCCGGCAGGAAACCTTCGGCCTTGGCGTCGTAGGTGCCCTGGATCAGGCCCATGAATTCATTCATCAGGTTGCGATGGAACCACGGTGGACGGAAGGTGTTTTCGGCCACCATCCAGCGTGGCGGGAAGATCACGAAATCGAGGTTGGCCAGACCGTGGACGCTGGTCGGCGACGTCAGCACGGTGAAGATCGACGGGTCCGGGTGATCGAAGCTGACCGTGCCAATAGTGTTGAAGCGGCGCAGGTCATATTTATACGGCACATTATTACCGTGCCAGGCGACCACGTTCAGCGGCGAATGGTCGAGCTCGCAACCCCACAACTCACCGAGGAATTTCTGTACCAGGGTGGTCGGTTGCTTGAGGTCTTCGTAGTGCGCAACCGGGGTCAGGAAGTCCCGTGGGTTGGCCAGACCGTTACTGCCAATCGGCCCAAGGTCCGGCAGGCGCAGCGGCGCGCCGTGGTTCTCGGCCAGGTAGCCACGGGCTTGCGGGTCGAGCAGTTCGATGCGGAATTTCAAACCGCGCGGCAACACGGCAATTTCCAGCGGTTCCAGTTCCAGCACCCCGAGTTCGGTGGCGATGCGCAACCGCCCCTGCTCCGGCACCAGCAACCACTCGCCATCGGCGTTGAAAAACACCCGCTCCATCGAGCGATTGGCGCGGTAGTGATAAATACTGATCCCGGCCGGTTTCTCCGAACCCGAGTTGGCCGCCATGCACACCAGGCCGTCGATGAAATCGGTCGGTTCGGCAGGGATGTCCAACGGGTTCCAGCGCAGGCGATTGGGCGTCACGTCGCCCAGCGGTCCACCGGCAATCTGTCGATCAAGCTTGACGAACGCCGGGTGATTGGCCGATGGCTGAATACGGTACATCCAGGTGCGCCGCGCTTCACTGCGCGCCATGGTGAACGCAGTACCGGAGAACAGTTCGGTGTAGAGACCGTACGGGGCTTTTTGCGGGGAATTCTGGCCGACGGGCAGTGCGCCGGGCAACGCTTCGCTGCTGAATTCGTTGCCGAAACCTGACTGGTAAACCAGCGCTGGCGCCGTTGAATCAAGGTTCATGGAGCCTCCTGAACAGGGAGTAGGCCGTGGCCTAGGGCTCCTTTTCAGAAGTCTCGGCACGCCCAGGTTATTTTTATCGTAATTCGATTACGCATAACGTAATTTGATTGGTATTGACCGTCAAGCTATAAAGACGCCCATTCGTCCCGGGATCACACCGCCTCCATGGAAAAGCCGCGCAGCAGCACCGCCGACAACGGCAAACAGAAAGTCCGCTCGGCCGAAGTCGGCACCGACATCCTCAAGGCCCTGGCCGAGTTGTCGCCATCGACGTCGTTGTCGCGCTTGGCCGAACACGTGCAAATGCCGGCGAGCAAGGTTCACCGCTATTTGCAGGCGTTGATCGCCAGCGGCTTTGCGGAACAAAACGCCGCCACCAACCATTACGGCCTCGGGCGCGAAGCCTTGCGCGTTGGCCTGGCCGCTTTAAACAGTATGGACGTGCTGAAAGTCGCCGCCCTGCCGCTGGCCGAGTTGCGCGATGACCTGAACGAAACCTGCTTCCTCGCGGTGTGGGGCAACCAGGGCGCAACCGTGGTGCATATCGAGCCGGCGGTGCGTGCAGTGACGGTGGTGACGCAACTGGGTTCGGTGCTGCCGCTGCTGAGTTCGTCCACCGGATTGGTGTTCAGTGCTTTTTTGCCGAACCGCGAAACTGTCGAGCTGCGCGAACGGGAAGTGCAGGCAACGGCTGCCCACCCGTTGGCCGATGACCAGCTCTACGCGACCTTGTGTGAACAAATCCGCGAACGCGGTCTGCATCATGTACATGGTTTGCTGATGCCGGGCGTCGATGCGCTCTCGGCGCCGGTGTTCAATGCGGTCGGCCAGGTGGCGGCCGTGCTGACCATCGTTGGCCCGACGTCGTTGTTCCATGCCGACGAAAACGGCCCGGCGGCGCAGCGATTGCTGGCGGCGACCCGGGCCGTGAGTTGGCGGATGGGGTATGAGCCCAGCGCCGTCGTCGGTTAAATCGTTCGCGCTGAACGCCTGTGTTTAACCCAGTAGCGTCTGCTCGCTGGAATCGGGCTCTTCGAGCGCCTCTTTCATCAATTCAGTCATCACCGCCAGATCCACTGTTGTTCCACTGCACGCAGAGACAACGCTCAAACAGGTATTCGCATCGCCCAGGCGCTTGGCAATCGCCTTCTGCACCTGCGAGAAACCCAATTTGCCGATACGCATCGTGGCCAGTTCCAGCATGCAATCGAGGTAGCTTGCGAATACCCCCGAATGATCTCCTTCGTGATAAGCCTTTGCCCCCTCGAACACCCCTTTTGTCATCACGACAGCGCTTAACCCAAGACCGATCGGTGGGAAGACACAGCCTACGACGGTGACTGCCGCTACCGCAGCGTCGTAGGTCAGCTTGGCGACAATCTCGATGAGACTTGTGGTTTGTGCATCGACCCCGTCGATGATCTGCCTGATCATCTCGCTGTAACAACCGGAAAAGTCGTATACGCGGCTATGAACATGCAGTGCCGGCGGCTCGTCGTCGGCACTACGTTGTTTCATCTCTTCGATGTAGGCGTTGATCACTCGCTGATCGGTGTATTTGACTCGCGCGCAGTAATAACTGCCTAAACCACCCACTTTCACCGACCTGGCGAACTCGGCCCGTGGTCGAAACCAGCGGCCGTCAGGTGCATTCGGGGTATACAACAGATCCGTGGCCACGCCATCGCTCATCAAGCGAAAAACATAAACGCCCTGGACCTTGCGGTTTTGCAGATAAAACCTGTACACGCCGTTGCGCTGGGGAGATTCGGGGTCATCATTGGCTATTGGATCGGTGGCTTCCGGTACTCGCAACCGATCAATAGCCTGTTCGATACGTTCATAGTGTTCCCGCGAAAGCACACCGCTGAACAGTTCCGCCAATGCGGCTCGCTGCATTTCATGCAGTTGCAGGTTGACATAGACATCGCGTTTGAGCGCGTAACCAGGGGCATTGGGGTCCAGGTAGTCGGTGGACAACATGTCGATGTATTTTTCGCCCGGACGCAATGTCTTCGACCAGCCCACGATATATTTCATCAGCACGTTGGCCATCAACGTGTCGGAAATGGGGGGATGGCCGGCCAACAAACGCAGTGCTGGGTAGATTCCCGGGTTATGTATCGGCCCGCTGTCTTCCGTGATGTGTTGTTCCTTGATGATGAGCTGAGACAAGGTCATTTCTTGCGACTCGTCCAGCACCACCTTTATCAGATCGGGGTTCACGACGACTGTTTCACCGTGTTCCGCCAGAACATCTTCAACCCTTTGCTTGATGAGGTTGTACGCAAACTTCTCGTAACTGATCAGCGCCGCCTCGTGGCTGGCGAGCCGGGTCAACGCTTTAAGCTCGGTGTTCAAACGGGCGAAATACTGTCGATGGTAGGCGGTGGCCGAACGATAACCGACTGGAATGACCGCCTCCACTTCGCCCCGCAGCCAACCGACATTGAGCAAGACGCCCTGGCGCAATGCACCGGCACCGACCGATGGCCAGACGTTGCGCTTGATGCCCCATTGAACCGGTAGCTCTGCCTGTAAATGCCGCATGTACGAATGGGTGCGCTCTCGCTCACTGGCGTGAGACTGCCGACTCAGGTAACTGCGTCCTTCTGGCAACCTCGTCCAGTTGAACATATGGAAGTTCAGTTGTTTGAAGCTCGGAAACTCGAACCAGACCCTGCCCCCCGGCGCGTCAGGCGCATAGAGAACGCACGTACCGCCCTCACCTTCCGGTCCGCAATAGACAATCATCCCTTGAAAGGGGATTTTCCAGCTATCGAGTAAAAGATCTCCCGCCGAATAGTTTTCGGCGTTCTGACTGGCCCGCTCAACGATCTTGAGGCTGTCGTCACTGATATGCCCTTGCAACCTTGCACTGAACGAACTCAGGTCCGTGCGACCATCCAGCACGGCTTGCAGGGCTTGCAGCACCGCTTCACTGGTGTACTTTTCTTCAAATTTCTCGGCATACAGCGAGCGCATGCTCTCGCTGCCCATCACTGCCTTGAGGTCTTCTTCGGTCAAGCCTGACGGCAGCGCCTCGCCTTCAAGGGTGAACGCCAATGGAGCAGAGGACGGATCATACAAACCATTGAGCATGAACTCGGGAAGCGTCAGGCGATTGCATTGAACAACCTTTTGCTGACCCACATAAAACGTATGACGAGCGTTGACGAAAATCTGCTCCGGGTCGATGAGTTCGCCGGAGAGAATTCGGACGAACTCCTGGGCATAAGAGTGTGCGAATACCTTGAGGGACCTGGTTTCTTTCAGCCGTTCATCAAGCGCTTGCTCTTTTTCTGCCAGGGACTGTTCCGTATCGACATAATACTGGCGATCTTCTTCACTGGCACGCTGTAGCCAATCCGGTATCAGGTGAGGTTGTTCGGCCATTGCTCGTTTCGAAGGACGCAACAACTCTTTCGAAGCGTCGCCCCCCGCCACGGCCGTTAAAATATTAACATTCATGCACACTTCCCTTTGGCATTCAACAACACTACCAAGTACAAAATTAAAATAAGTTACATTCAATAAAACGCTTTAACACCCCGCACATTGATCGCGCGGGGCATTCTACCGACTCACTCCATTCATCGGTCACTGCACAGGCTTACAAGAAGCTGCTTATTGCCCTCGATAATGCTCGACGATACCGCGACCAAACAAATTCAGCTTTTCAATATTGAAGATATTGTTATCCACGCGGTAAAGCGGATCAAACGTCCATTGCTGGGTAAACACACCCGCATACTCGTCGCTAAACTCTGGAAACTCGTCATCCTGGACCTTCTCCATGATCGCCCAGCTCAGGGTTTGCGAATAATCGACTACCCGCTGCCCAAGATCATTGACCACTGTCGAGCTCAGGTAAGTCTCATCGGCTTTGATACCATACTTCAACTGTTTAAAATCCTTATCCAGCATCGCACTGATTTCTTTCAACAAATCCATATTCGACATATCTGAAATCCTTTTAATAAATACGTGATCAGCCCATACACAATAGATAAATTCACATTAACCGGACCGAAGAACACCTTATAAAGATTCAAGCCAGCAAAGTACACCCCAGAACATGTATGCATTCGTAAACAACCACAACAAGACCGTATTCAACCCACACTTCAACTACTGTCCCGCGCCCTGTTACTTTGACCACCGCCTGAGTTCATCGCCCCGCGCCCAACGTTCCATTGATCCGTCGCGCCTGGGCTTTACTGTATGTAACGACATAAACAACAGGTCGGTAATGTGTTAGTTCGCGTTACCTTGAGCGACCTACTTGAGCACTTTGATTTCACGGTGACTCAACTGGTTTTGTACAAAAGTTCCCACCTCTGGCGGGGCTAGACCGGGATCAACTCCTGCATCGCTGGCGGCAGCTGACATGCATCGGAACACCATGATCAACGCGGGCGCGACGGTGCGTGGGTGTGGCAGCGACTGTTGCCGAGGCTGTAACAGTCATTGTCCCGAATCGCTATTTTTCCTTTGGGGATAAGGACTTATCCTTGCCTGGTTTTCAGGGCAATGCCGCCGAAAGCCCGAGGTACCGAGGTGTGACTTTCCCGCCTCATCAGCAACAGAATCCAGATGATTTGAATCCGTTTCAGCTCATCGCCCCGTGTTCACCGACGTTGATTTGTAGCTCCTTGATCCAACGTCTTACCTTGGCCGCTGCGTTTGCAGCGGCCTTTTTTATGGGGGGGTGTTTTCATGTTGTGCTCATCCGCCCCGGCTGCGTCCGAGCGTATGGTCTTGCGGTTCTTCAGGCCCCTTTTTTCCCGGCGCCTGAGAAGGCTCAGGTTACACGCACAGCAGTGGAATCGATCATCCAGGTGCCCAGGTCGATCAAGCCTTGCTCGTTGAGCCTGATATGGAGACGTTTGAGCAATTGATAGAAGACGCCTCGGTTGCGCCAATCACGAAAGCGTTGATAGACCGTCGACCAAGGCCCGAAGCGCTCCGACATGTCTCGCCAAGCGGCGCCTGAGCAGAGCACCCATAGGATGCCATTCAGCATCAAGCGATCATCTGCCCTTGGGCGGCCACCGCGCCGGGCTTCGATCAAGAGGTCTGCAACCAATTCCCGGGCTGCCTCGGGGAGTTCATACCGTTTGGCCATCGTGGGCTCCTGCCTTTGATGGACGCGGACTCTACTGAATCCCGACGCATACGGGATTCAAATGAGTTTCAGCTGAATTCGTACAGAGCCTAGAGCACTGTAAGAAACTTCCTTTTACAGAATAGAAACTCTTACAACACTTACGTTGCATCCGATATTTCACGCAATTATCAGAGGAGCGCCTTACGGTCTTATCGGATTCGCTCCTGCTACTTCTCATATACCGTAAATAGCGTCACCTCTTCCATTCACAACCCTCAACCCATAAAAAAACACGCAACACTTCGACACAAACACCCAAAAGAACAGAACAACAAAATATTTAAAAACCATGAACGCACATTCAAAAGGAAATGAATATGCAAAAACCTCCCTTGGAACTTCCAGCACTCTACATTGGCGCTCAGCCACTACCCGGTACAGATCTCATCGGTGGAGGTTTCAGCAACGGTTCTACAACCATTCTTTACAGCGATCACTACGGCGTCCACTCGATAGTCGATACAACTTTTAGCACCTTGCGGGCTGTCACCCTGGCTTCGGAGCAGGAGTATGCAATCCGAATAAGTCAACTACCGCAGACCATTGAGCATGAACTGGCCGCGACAAGACTGGAAGGTTCAACCGCCCCGCTTCCACCCGCCGACGCGATCATTCGCGAGCTGGGCGTGCGTCACACGTTGTTGCTTCGAAAGACCGCCGAGTTTCATAGCAAAACGGCGATTGCCAATAGTTTTTATGGCGTCGACCCCATTGGCAGGTCTGTGCATGAGTTCCACCCAAGAGCCTCGACCATGGGAACGTCGGTCGATAGTGCGATGCAGGCCTGGATCGCGTCGTACAGGGCGGCCCACGGCGCACGCCTGTTGTTCCAAACCATCCAGCTGCTCAACCAGCAATCCGTGAATGTGCAGAACTTTCTCCGGGCTGTGCAGGCAAATGATCAGGCCCGAATGGCGGCGGAACAGCAAGCCCAGAGGGTCGCGGCTGAATTGGCACGCATCAACGCGCAAGCAGAGGCCCAGGCTCGAGAGCAGGCGCGGCTTGCAGCATTGGCACAAGCTCAGCTATTGGCCAACGAGCAGGCTCGGGTTGCAGCAGAAGCAGCCGCACGGCACGTCGCTGCCGAACAGGCTCGTCTTGAGGCTCAGGCTGAAGTTCAACGACAAGCTGAGTTACTGCACCTTGAAAGGCAGCAAGCGCAGAAACAAGCACAAGAGCACGCCCGTCAGAAGCCCCCTACTTTCGCCAACAGTGGATCAATGGCGGCCATCGGTCCGGTTTTTGCCGGAGCGACCGGGAGCATCAGTACTAATCCCGCCACATCATTAGCGCTCAGGAACGTGCTGCGCGCGGCAGTGTCCGCCGCGTTCGGAGCACTCGCCACCGCGGCAACGCCAATCATCGTGGGGTTCGCCGCACTGCTTGCGCCATCAAGACTGGGTAACGGCGACCTCTATTCTGTAAGTGTTCCGCTGTCGGAACTCGCACCTGACCTGAGCGAAGACCTGTACGGACTCGCAGCGGTTCAGGGAGAGGTCAACCTGAGGGTGACCCTGGGTTCACGGACGATTGGCAACCAGACGCAAATCGTAGTCGCCACCACAGACGGCGTATCGGTGCCTTCCACTGTACCGGTCCGACTCGCACAGTTTGACCCACAAAAGAACGTCTACGTTTCCACCAGCACAGGCCCCCAATCCGTCACCACGACCTGGACGCCTGTTGTGCAGTCGCCTCCACAATCGACCGAGTTTCCGGCGGTTGAAGTCGATCCGCCAGTTTATGAAGGCGCGACTGTCACTCCTGTCGAAGGACGAATTGATGCATTCCCACAGCTGGATCAATACAGCTTTGGTGGCTTCATCACTGTATTTCCGGCTGAGTCGGGTATTCCGCCGCTCTATGTTGTGTTTAACAGTCCATATGAGGGGGCAATTGTCGAGGGAGAACACAGCGGACGTGATTTCAATCCTGAACAGACAGGTGGGCCAGTTTTAGAAATGGAGTGGCGGTCTGCAACCGCCTCCCAAGAAGGAGTCAATATGGTCAATTTGCATACGTCTCGGTTTCTTCCGTCTGATGCCAATAAAGTGATGATCGATCGGCTGGAGAGAATTCTCAAAGGAGAGCTTGAGATAACTGACACCGATAAACGCTTCTACACTCATGAAATTAGAGAGCTCGAAAGATTTAGAGCTCTGGGCTATGGAGACACTGAGATGCCAGATGCAGACTCCCCGGTATGGAACAATGTTCATACTGCCACGTTGGAAGATTTCAAACTGAAAGATGATCCCTCGCTGCTCTATACGCCAAATGCGCTAGCCGCCGCAGAAGAACAAGATAAACGCGACTATCAAAGATTTCTGAAGGAGATGTGGTAATGAATACAATTGAGCAAATTGTGAAAAATGAATCTCTGGAAGATATCGTTACGGTCTTCGCACTGGTAAAGGCAACGCCCCATTTGGACATGATGATAGGGAGATACAAACCTGAAGCTACCCGACACGGAGAACTTCAACGCGCCTATGCACAACTCTTTGAAATAGGGGTATTGGCAAAGGGAGAAAAAGGGCTGGCGACTAAAGGTCCTAATTGGAAAGCCCCCAGCTTCGTAACAGAAAATCGATACGGCTAGCCAAACAAGCCGCAGAAGCCACCAAGCCGCACAGATGCGACTTGGTGGCCCAGATTTCTTAAAGCGAATACTTCTGCAAATTCGCCATCATTTCCCTCAACGCTTCAATGTTGTCCTTTGGATGCGCCGCACCTTCAAAGTCGCAAATCTGCTCCCAGTGAGCGGCAACATCTTCCGGAGAGAACCCGACCCGAGGATCGAACCCGGCGCCGAGGCTGCGTTCCCAGCGCACTTTGCCCATCCAGCCACCGCCGACTTCGAACAGTCCGGATGTTTCCTGGCAGTTCTCGCTGGCCAGGTACACCACCAGCGGGCTGACCAGTTCCGGCTTCAGCTGTTCGAAGACTTGTGGCGGGATCAGGCCTTCGGTCATGCGCGTACCACCGGTCGGGGCGATGGCGTTGACCAGAATGTTGTTCTTGCGGCCTTCGATGGCCAGGGTGCGGGTCAGGCCGTAGAGACCGAGTTTGGCCATGCCGTAGTTGGACTGACCGAAATTGCCATAGATGCCGGAGGTCGAGGCGGTGAAGATCACTCGACCGTAGTTTTGCTCACGCATGTGCGGCCACGCGGCACGGGTGACTTTATAAGCACCTTCGACATGCACGCGGTAAACCAGGTCCCAATCGCCGTCTTCCATTTTGTGGAAGGTCTTGTCGCGCAGAATCCCGGCGTTGTTGACCACCACGTCGATGCGGCCAAAGGCGTCGAGGGCGTGCTGCACGAGCTTGTCGCCGTCAGTCACCGAATCGTGGTTGGCCACGGCAGTGCCACCGGCCTCGCGAATCTCTGCCACCACGCGGTCGGCTGCCGACGCATTGGCACCTTCGCCTTGAGCCGAACCACCCAGATCATTGACCAGTACCTTGGCGCCCTGCCTGGCGAATAACAACGCATGAGCCCGTCCGAGACCGCCGCCTGCACCGGTGACGATCACCACTTTATCTTCAAAGCGCACAGACTCTTTCATTACCAAACTCCAGCAGGCCAGGGACAGTGAGCCCGAGTGTCAGGCACGGCGCCGGTAGTCACAATCAACAGGGCCGAGGCTGAATGGTGTGCGATAAGGCTGCGGGATGATGGCCGCCAGATACGGCGACGCCTCTGACGACAGTGTTCAAGGCGTGAAACGAAACGGGCCTGCATCTGCAGGCCCGTTTTCAGTGGGGTGGTAAGGGTGTTTCAGGCATCAGCTATTGAAAGCGGCCTGTTCGTTCTCGAGAAATTCTTCTTCAAGTAGCGCGTCGGCATGGGCACCCGAGTTGATCGGCGTGACGGTGGCGCGTTTACCGCGCAATTTGCCGAACAGGTGTTCCAGCGCATGTTCAAGCTTGGTGGCCGCCCCTTCGATGGCCAGTTCCAGTGTGTCGGCTTTATGAGTAACGGAAACCGGTTGATGGCCTTTTGGCCGCGCTTCAAGTTGGCAGCGCATGTCGTGTGGACCGGGTTTATCGCCGTTCTCGTCCCGCAGGTGGACTTCGACCCGTGTCAGGTCTTCTTCGTATCGTTCGAGCGTGCTCTCAATGGTAGTACGTACCCACTCCTCCAGTCGGATGCTGCTTTGAATATGGTTATCGCTATTGACTTGGATTTGCATAGTTCATCCCTTATTTCAGCTAGCTCGCGAGAGGTCCGGTGCAGTGTTTGAAACCTGGTTGGCCGTGACCTCTTGGTTACAGAGTTGGGCAGACGGAGAAACAATTCAACCCCTAAAAAAAGATAAATATTCATACGCAAAAAAAGCCGGACAACGGGCAAAAGCGCTGTTAATGTCGGGAGTCGACTCGACCTGCAACGCCGCAACAAATCCTCACAATTGCCCCTCACCCAAGGGGTGCAACCCGCGAAAAATCTCCGCTTCCTCCACCAGCCAGTCATGCACCGCACGCACGCCCGGATGGCTCAGCGCCCCCGGTGAATACAGCAACACATAGCGTTTGTAGTTGGGCACTGCGACGCCAAACGGCACGATCAGCGTGCCCCGCTCCAGCTCATCGTTAAGCAAGGTCCGGCGGGCGATGGCCACGCCCATCCCGGCAATCGCCGCCTCGATGGTCAGGTGGTTGCGGTTGAAGGTATGCCCGCGCCGCACGTCGGCGCCGTCGAAGCCGATGGCGTTCAGGTAAAACTCCCACTCCGCGTATTCATAACTGCCGCGCCAGGCGGTGATGTCGTGCAACAACGGAAAATGCACCAGATCCGCCGGCCCGTGCAGCGGCGGTCGACCGCGCAGCAGGCTTGGCGCGCAGACCGGGAAAATCTGCTCATCGAGCAAGGCTGTGGATAACAACCCCGGGTAACTGCCATCGTTCAAGTCGATGGCCAGGTCGAAGTCACCCTCGTGCAGCGCCACGCTGCTGTCCTCGGCCACCAGCCGCAGCTGGATATCCGGAAACCGCTGCTGCAAACGCGGCAGACGCGGCGTCAGCCATTTACCGAGAAATGAAGGAATCGAACGCAAACGCAGGATGCCGCTGATCATTCCCGCATCCAGCCGGCGTAGTTCGGCGTCGATGTTGCCGTAGGCTTCGTTAACCGTGATCGCCAGGCGCTGGCCTTCGGCACTCAATTCAACACCCCGGGCGCGGCGGTGGAACAGGCGAAACCCCAGACGCTCTTCCAACTGGCGGATCTGCTGGCTGACGGCACCGGGGGTGATGTGCAGTTCTTCCGCGCAGCGGGTGAACGACAAGTGGCGTGCCGCACAGGAAAACACATGCAGCCAGACGTAGGTCTGGGCATGAAATTGACGACTCATCGTTTAGCCCTACTAAAGCCTGTCTTAGGAAGTTTCGTTGGTCAGCACTGACCGAGGTAGGCAGTATCGCCGACATTGCGCTTGGCCTACAAAAAATGGCGGCGATTCCTACTCCATTGCTTGTAAGGCTTTAGCATGGCTATCAGTGTTTTTGATCTCTTCAAAGTTGGCATCGGTCCGTCCAGCTCCCATACCGTCGGCCCGATGCGCGCCGCCGCGACCTTCGCCCAGGCGCTGTTTGACCAGGGTTTGCTGGAGCAAATCCGGCGTGTGGAAGTCCGTCTCTACGGCTCGCTGTCCGCCACCGGCGTCGGCCACGCCACCGATCGCGCCTGCGTTATGGGCCTGATGGGCGAATGGCCCGACAGCATCGACCCGACCTGCATCGGCCCGCGTATCCAGCAGTTGCGTGAAAGCGGCGAACTGCTGCTGGCCGGTCGCCGGAGCATTGCCTTCGATTGGCAACGCGATTTGCTGCTGCTCGACGAAAGCCTGCCCTACCACCCCAACGCCATGTCGCTGACAGCCTTTGGCGAAAACGGCCAGCTGTGGGAACAAACCTACTACTCGGTTGGCGGCGGTTTCATCGTTGAAGCGGCTGAAGCCGAGTCGGGCGTACCAGCCGCCAGCGACGTGGTGTTGCCGTACGAATTTTCCAGCGCCGTGGAATTGCTGTCGCTGTGCAACCAGCACGGCTTGCGGGTTTCCGAGCTGATGATGGCCAACGAACGGGCCTGGCGCAGCGATGCGGAAATTCGCGGCGGCCTGCTGCACATCTGGTCGGTGATGCGTGAATGTGTCGAGCAAGGCCTGCGCCACGAAGGCGTGCTGCCGGGTGGTCTGGATGTGCCGCGCCGCGCCGCGAAATTGCACCGCAGCCTGTTGGAAATCGGCAAACCGAACGTGATCAGTTCGACCCTCTCGGCGATGGAATGGGTCAACCTGTTCGCCCTCGCCGTGAACGAAGAAAACGCCGCTGGCGGCCGCATGGTCACCGCACCGACCAACGGCGCGGCGGGGATCATCCCGGCGGTGCTGCATTACTACATGAAGTTCAACCCCGACGCTTCGGACGACGATGTCGTGGCGTTTTTCCTCGCCGCCGCATCGGTGGGCATCCTCTGCAAAAAGAACGCCTCGATCTCCGGTGCCGAAGTCGGCTGCCAGGGTGAAGTCGGTTCCGCCTGCGCCATGGCCGCTGCCGGCCTCGCCGAGGTATTGGGTGCGACACCCGAACAACTGGAAAACGCCGCCGAAATCGGCCTGGAACACAACCTCGGCCTGACCTGCGACCCGGTCGGCGGGCTGGTTCAGGTGCCGTGCATCGAGCGCAACGCGATTGCCGCCGTGAAGGCAATCAACGCCACCCAAATGGCCCTGCGTGGCGACGGCAAACACTTCATTTCCCTGGACCGGGTTATCCGCACCATGCGCGATACCGGCGCCGATATGCACGACAAATACAAAGAGACTTCACGGGGCGGCCTGGCCGTGAGCTGGGTGGAATGTTGACGAGCATTCCCTGACCGCCTGCATTACGTGAGCCCGAGCAAGAATAATAACGAGGCAATAACGATGACCGATGTACGTACACCTGCTGCCGATAATCCTGCTGTAGAACTGCCCCGTAGTACCGCAACAACCAGTAAAGGCTGGAGCAAACACGACACCACCTGGATGCTCGGCCTTTACGGCACGGCAATTGGTGCAGGCACGCTGTTCCTGCCGATCAACGCTGGCGTCGGCGGTTTCTGGCCGTTGCTGGTGCTGGCGCTGCTGGCCTTCCCGATGACCTTCTTCGCCCACCGAGGCCTGACCCGCTTCGTGCTGTCCGGGCGTTCCGGGGACATCACTGAAGTAGTGGAAGAGCACTTCGGCATCGGTGCCGGCAAGCTGATCACCCTGCTGTATTTCTTTGCGATCTTCCCGATTTTGCTGGTGTACAGCGTGGCGCTGACCAACACCCTCGGCAGTTTCATGGAGCATCAGTTGCACATCGCGCCGCCACCGCGTGCGGTGTTGTCGCTGGCGCTGATTCTGAGCTTGATGGCGATTGTCCGTTGCGGTCAGGGCGTGATCGTCAAATGCATGAGCGTGCTGGTTTACCCGTTTGTCGCCGCGTTGCTGTTGCTCGGTGTGAGCCTGATCCCCAACTGGAACGGCGCGTTCTTCGCTTCGGCCAATGAAGGCATGCCGCTGCCGCTGTTCTTCAAAACCCTGTGGCTGGCGATCCCGGTGATGGTGTTCTCGTTCAACCACTCGCCGATCATCTCAGCCTTCGCCGTCGACCAGAAACAGCGCTACGGCGCCCAGGCCGAACCGAAAAGCAGCGGCATCCTCGCCGTCGCCCACAGCATGATGGTGCTGACCGTGATGTTCTTCTGCTTCAGCTGCGTGCTGGCCCTGTCGCCGGCCGACCTGGCAGCCGCAAAGGCGCAGAACATCTCGATCCTGTCGTACCTGGCCAACCACTTCCAGACCCCGGTCATCGCCTACGCCGCGCCGTTGATCGCGCTGGTGGCAATCACCAAATCCTTCCTCGGCCACTACATCGGCGCCAGCGAAGGCTTCCAGGGCCTGATCGTGAAAAGCCTGCGCGGCCGTGGCCGGGTGATGCCAGCCAGCTGGCTGAACCGCGTGACCGCGCTGTTCATGATCCTCAGCTGCTGGGCCGTGGCGACCTTCAACCCGAGCATCCTCGGCATGATCGAAACCCTCGGCGGACCGGTGATCGCCTGCCTGTTGTTCCTGATGCCGATGTACGCAATCCGCCGCGTGCCGTCGCTGCGCCAGTATTCGGGGCAAGCCTCGAACGTGTTCGTGGTGTTGATCGGCCTGATCGTACTGTCAGCGATCATCTACTCCGTCATGCCCTGAAACGGACCGTGAATGAACAAGGCGAGCCATTGGGCTCGCCTTTTTATTGCCGGTTTATTGACCCGAAGCAGGACCGGCATGGCCCTTGCTTCGTCAGAATGGAGGCACACGGATGTTGTTGAAACCTCAGCGAACGGCCTGCCGATGGTCTGGAAAAGCGAACCAATCCTGACCCCGTCCGGTCAATGACTGCACGATCCCATCAAGCGGTGACGCATTATGGATAACCCTTTTCAACTGATCACCGACGCTTTTGCGCCGGATTATCAGGTCAACCTGAGCATTCAAGGGCTCGACGGCAGCATCATGCTGACCCTCTCCAACGCCGGTCGAATCGTCGCCAAACGGATGATCAGCGCCGAACAACGCAATGACCCGCAACGCCTGAAACGGCTGGTGCAAAGCATTCAGTTCGGCATCGCCATTGAACAGGGCCATAGCGCCGTGGCGATTCTTGAAGCGATGACCAACGGCGACAACTTCAAGTTGCCGCCGCCCTCACCCAAGACTCCACCCCCTCGGCCGGCAAGGTTTTAAAGCTCGCCCTTCTCGACTTCCGGATGCTCACCGGAGCCCGCCCCGGTCTTGCGCTGCGGGTGTGCGATCTTCACCGACGGGAATTGCGACGAGGCATAGCGCACCACCAGAATCGAAAACGCCAGCAGCAGAATGCCGCCGCACAGGTAGATGATCCCGATGTCCGGCGGGTTGTGGTGCGACACGTTGGAGATCAGCAGGCGCGTCAACGCGGTGATCGCCACGTAGATCAGAAAGCGCACCGGCATGTGGTTGGTCTTGAAGTAAATCCCGACCATCGCGCCCAGCTCGAGGTAGATGAACAGCAGCAGGATGTCATCGATCTTGATGTCACCCTCCTTGATCATCAGCAAAAACTCCGCCACCGCCGCCCAGGCAGTGACTGCTCCGATGGCGAACAGCGCCAGGTAATGGAACGTCTCAACGAACAGGTTACCCAGCGATCCGGCCAGCTCATGGACGTTCTGGCGAAGCTTTTCAGCCCAATTGATATTCACGGTAGTTCTTCCTTAGGTCGGCTCGACCGATGATGCGGGTTCGACGTGACGGTTGTTCTGCATGCAGAAAAAAGGCCAGCGGCATGGAGTGAGATGGTAGCGGGGTGATATGAGGCACGTTGGGGTGCTTTGGGTAAATGTAGGACCGTTCTGAATTTGGTTTTTGGGCATCGGATGGATTTCTGGGGGCGCGCCAGCAGGAACGTGCCCCGTAGCGATTAGCGGCCTCCCAGGCGCTAGAAAACCATACAGAGCCAGCACATTGCTACGATTGTGCCCGCCGATCTCTGCACGCTAACGTCAAACCGTCGCTGCCCATTCAGCGACCGGGCCTGAGAACCTGGGTAAGATACTGGCGCACCAACGTCCCACCTCACAATTACTGGCGTTTTTTATGCCCGTAATCTGTGCAATGGCGGCTGTGCGCGGGAGACCTTCGGGTCTGCCGGGTTCCTGTATCCCCGGTTTCTCAGCCTGCGCATAGCTGCCACCCATTCGCCTGAGAACGAACGTGGTAGCTCCAACTTTGACACGGGAGCTTTGCCAATGACTAACCTCCAAGACCTGACAACCGCCGGCCTCACGCCCTTTTCCATCCACTCCGACCAAGCCCTGTTCCGCGTCAACAGCGGCGTCTCGATCCACGAAGCCTTGTCCCACGTGTCCGACTTGCTCCACCTCTCCAAACTGCTGGCCGAAGATGCGGCGATGGAACGCGGCAAGGACCGCTATGCCTGGGCGTCACATTATTTGCAGGAGATGAGTAAGGCGGTGATCGATGATGTGGTGAAGGTGCTGGGTGCGCCGGGCAATAACCGCGATTGAATGGAAAAAGCCCCGGGCTTTTCTTGAAGACGGGGCGATTTCAATGCAGCCGTTGAGGCTGAAGAAGAACGTCTGGCTACTTGTTTCCAGCTACAGCTGTTCATAACTTCCTATGTAGCCTTGTAGCTTCCACAAAGCGAAGCCAATCAGACAAAGACCGCTAAACCAATTCAATAGTCGAATGCTTTTTCTTCCTGACAATGCCCTTCCAATAACATCGCCCCCCAATACATACACCATCTGGCAGGCAAGGCTACCGATGAAAAAACCGGCCAGTGAAAGAGGTACGCTAACCGTCGCTTCGTCTGAGTGATTAGCGATGACATAAGAGGTGATTGCCACAATCGTCAATGGATTGGTCAGTGTTAAAGCAAACACAGAGAAAAAACCCGATTGACGTGTGACGCTCACAGCCGAATCGGAGTATGCAGCGATCTTCACCCCCAAGTAGAAGAGGTAGGCGATCGAAGCGATTGTCAGTAGCTCCATGTACCCCAAGACAAATGTTTTGACCAGCGCCACCCCCGTCAACGCCACGGCTGCGTACACCGCATCCGCCAGGGCTGCACCGAACGCGCTCGGAATTGCACTTAATCGTCCATGCAAGATGGACTGCCTCAATATAATCAAGGCAATCGGCCCGAAGGTGATCGACAACACAACTGAAAACACTAGAGATCGCTGAAAGTCCTGCACGTCCTTGCCCTCTTAGTCCTTTTCCCCACAGCGCGATGTTTTAATATTTGAAACGTAAGCAACATCGCCAGCAACGCTACATTTTTTTTGCGTATCCACATCCTTGATTGACGTGCCCTCGACTGCATTCTCGCGCAACGTGACCCTGCCTTCACGTTGAGCCGCCATCTCATCCACGCCCTGTATCAACGCTTCAAAAAGGTCACGCTTTTTCATGCTGCCCCGCTAATGTCACCATAGACGAATACACTACCGATGCCGTCTACTTCAATGATGATCATTCCCTCGTAGCTGGCCGAAATGGACCGTACCGAGCAAAGCAAGCTCTGGCGTTAGGACGCTTCCCAAATACCATACTCCGCCTTCCGAAATGACCAGATCCTTCACTGCCAGGGGCAGGATCTCCTGGAAAGAGCAAAATACAACAGCGCACCAACCCCACCACTCAACAGGCCGAGCGTTAGCTCGCCTGCCGCTGTTGATCTTGATCCACCCGCCCCTTCGGGAGGCCGAGTGGAGGTGTTCATCAGGGGGTGGGCGCGTAGCGCCGTACGGCGCAGCCGGACACATCGAGAGGAGGTCGTCGCGAAGCAGACCGTAGGCGATGCCCCCTGATGGACACCGGAGTGAGGGGACGCCGAGCCTAGGCGAGGTGCCGTACGCTTGGGGCGAAGCCTTTTGGTTCCTTTTTGGCGTTTGAAAAAGGGACTCGCCGTAAGGGCGAAACCGCCAGCGGCCGTTACCGCAGGAATGGATATGTACACCTGCCAGAGATTGGTCGGCTGTCAGGCCGCCATCGCGAGCAGGCTCGCTCCCACAGGTGAACTGTGTACATCCGCAAGAGATAGGTCGGCTGTCAGGCCGCCTTCTCAGGCAAGCCAGCTCCCACAGGTTTGATTGGGGTACATCTGCAAGAGATAGGCCGGCTGTTAGGCCGTCATCGCAGGCAAGCCAGCTCCCACACTTTTGATTGGGGTACATCTGCGGGAGATTGGCCGGCTGTCAGGCCGCCATCGCGGGCAAGCCCGGCTCCCACAATGGATTGATGTACATCTGCAAGGGATAGGCCGGCTGTCAGGCCGCCTTCGCGAGCAAGCCCGCCCCACAGGTGAACTGTGTACATTCGCAAGGGATAGGCCGGCTTTCAGGCCGCCATCGCTGGCAAGCCAGCTCCCACAGGTAAATCCGGGGGCAATAAAAAGCCCCGCGCTTCTCTCGAAGGCGGGGCTTTTTGTACAACCGCAAACCTTAAGGCGCGTAAGTCAGCAACAACTCGGTCGGCACCTTGAAGTCCAGCGACATCATCACGCTCAACGCCGTGATGGTGAAAATCGAAAACACGAACAGCTTACGTGCCCAAACCGTGTCATCCACCGCCTTGTAGCCCGTCCAGGCCATGTACAACCAGTACATGCCCATGGCCGCCGCAACCGCGAGATAACTCATGCCAGCGTAACCGCTGAACGTCAGCATCAAGGTCGCCACCAGGAACGCCAGGATGTACAGCAGGATGTGCTTCTTCGCCACCTGAATCCCGCGCTTCACCGGCAACACCGGAATCGATGCCGCCAGGTAATCATTGAAGCGAAAGATCGCGATCGCGTAGGAATGCGGCATCTGCCACAAACTGAACATCACCAGCAGCGTCAGCGCCGCCATGTCGAAGCTATTGCTCACCGCGACATAACCGATCACCGGCGGCATCGCCCCCGACAGACTGCCCACCAGCGTGCCGTGAACCGACTTGCGCTTGAGGTACAGGCTGTAGAAGCCGACGTAGATGACAAAACCGATCACCGCGAACAACGCCGCCAGCGGGTTGGCCACGCGATACAGCAAGGCCACGCCGGCGACACCCAGGACGGTCGCGTAAACCAGTGCCAGTTTCAGGGAGATCAGGCCCTGCACCAGCACACGGTTCTTGGTGCGTTCCATCTTCAGGTCGATGTCACGGTCGATGCAGTTGTTGAACACGCAACCCGACGCGACCACCAGGGACGTGCCGATCATCGCAGCCAGGAAAATGGCCAGATCGACATGCCCTTTCGAGGCCAGGAAAAACCCGCCTGCCACAGAAAGCACGTTACCGAAAATGATCCCCGGTTTGGTGATTTGGATAAAGTGCTTTAAGGACATCCGGACTTTCCTCAGTGCGCCATCATGACGGAATGGATGCTGAACATGATCCACAGCGACAGACCGACCAACAGGACGATAACCAGCGCCGCGAAGACAAACGCAATCACGTTGTTACGCTGGGCGGCGGAGCGGTCCAGGTGCAGGAAGTAGACCAGGTGCACCAGCACCTGGATCACTGCGAAGGCCAGTACGATCCACAGGGTCATGGCTTTCGGCAGGGATGGGTACATCACCAGGCCGAAAGGAATGATGGTCAGGATCACCGACAGGATGAAGCCGATAGCGTAGGACTTGACGCTGCCGTGGCTGTCGTCGTGACTATCGTGTGAGTGAGCTGCGTTAGCCATTTACAGAGTCCCCATCAGGTAAACAACGGTGAATACGCAGATCCACACTACGTCCAGGAAGTGCCAGAACAGGCTCAGGCAGCTCAGACGGGTCTTGTTGGTCGCCGTCAGGCCATTTTTCTGGACCTGATACATCATGATCGCCATCCAGATCAGACCGCTGGTCACGTGCAGACCGTGGGTGCCGACCAGGGTGAAGAACCCGGACAGGAAGCCGCTACGGTTCGGACCGAAGCCTTCGGAGATCAGCGTATGGAACTCGTTGATCTCCATGCCGATGAAGCCCAGGCCGAACAGGAAGGTGATGGCCAACCAGCCCAGCACCTGAGTCTTCTTGCCTTTGAACAACGCCAGCATGGCGAAGCCGTAGGTGATCGAGCTGAGCAACAGGCAGGCGGTTTCGCCCAGCACGTACGGCAGTTCGAAGATGTCGTGGCCCGACGGGCCACCGGCTACGTTGTTTACCAGTACCGCGTACACCGCGAAGATCGACGCAAATAGAATGCAGTCGGTCATCAGGTAGAGCCAGAAACCGAATACGGTCATCTCGCCCGAGTCGTGGTGATGGTCATCGTGCCCATGGTCATGACCATGGGCGTGTCCAACATTGGTCACTAAGTTCGACATGGTTTAAGCCTGTTCCAACGAGGTTTCAACACGGGTGGCGGTGGCCGGAATCGCTTTGGCCGCAACCAGACGCTTGTGCTGCTCGGCTTCAATGCGCTCGATCACATCGACCGGCACCATGTAGCCTTGATCATCACGGGCAGCGTGGATCACGAAATAGATCACGGTGCCAGCCAGGCCAAAGATGGCCATCCACCAGATGTGCCAGATCATCGCGAAACCGAACACGGTCAACAGAGCACCCATGACCAGGCCGGTCGCAGTGTTGTTTGGCATGTGGATCGGCTCGTACTTGGCCGGAGCCTTGTACGCAGTGCCGTTTTCCTTGGCTTCGGTGAACGGGTCGATACCGTCGGCTTTCGGCAGTACAGCGAAGTTGTAGAACGGTGGTGGCGACGAGGTCGACCATTCCAGCGTGTGGGCATTCCACGGGTCGCCGGCTTCGCACATGTTCTGTGGCAGCTTGCGATCACGGATACTCACGTAGAGCTGGATCAACTGGCAGGCAATACCGAAGGCAATCAGTACCGCACCGACCATTGCAACGTGCAGGTATGGCGTCCACTCAGGGTTGGTGGTGGCGTTCAGACGACGGGTCATGCCCATGAAGCCCAGTACATAGAGCGGCATGAACGCGACGAAGAAGCCCGAGATCCAGAACCAGAACGCTGCCTTGCCCCAACCTTCGTGCAGCTTGAAGCCGAACGCTTTAGGGAAGTAGAAGCCGAAACCAGCGATGTAGCCGAACACGGCGCCGCCGATGATCACGTTGTGGAAGTGCGCGATCACGAACAGGCTGTTGTGCAGTACGAAGTCAGCACCCGGGATGGCCAGCAGTACGCCGGTCATGCCGCCGATGGCGAAGGTCACCATGAAGCCCAGGGTCCACATTACCTGGCTGGTGAAACGCAGACGGCCCTGGTAAATGGTGAACAGCCAGTTGAACAGCTTCACCCCGGTCGGGATCGAAATCAGCATCGTCGCCAGACCGAAGAAGGCGTTGACGTTGGCACCCGAACCCATGGTGAAAAAGTGGTGCAGCCAAACCATGAAGCCAAGGATCGAGATCGCGCCGCTGGCGTAGATCATCGAGTGGTGGCCGAACAGTTTCTTGCCGGAGAAGGTCGAGATGACTTCGGAGAAGATCCCGAACGCCGGCAGAATCAGGATGTAAACCTCGGGGTGACCCCAGGCCCAGAACAGGTTGACGTACATCATTGGATTGCCACCAAGTTCATTGGTGAAAATGTGGAAATCCATGTAACGGTCAAGCGTCAGCAGTGCCAGGGTAGCGGTCAGGATCGGGAAGGAAGCGACGATCAGTACGTTGGCCCAGGTGCAGGTCCAGGTGAAGATCGGCATGTCCATCATTTTCATGCCCGGGGTACGCATTTTCAGCACGGTGGCCAGGAAGTTGACCCCCGTTAGCGTCGTCCCGAGACCCGATAGCTGTAGCGCCCAGATGTAGTAGTCCACACCCACGCCCGGGCTGTAGCCCAGTTCCGACAGCGGTGGATACGCAACCCAACCGGTACGGGCGAATTCGCCGACACCCAGGGACACGTTCACCAGTACCACGCCGGAAACCAGCAGCCAGAAGCTCAGGGAGTTCAGGAACGGGTAGGCAACGTCACGCGCGCCGATCTGCAGCGGCACTGCAAGGTTCATCAGGCCGGTGAAGAATGGCATCGCCATGAAGATGATCATGATCACACCGTGAGCGGTGAAGATCTGGTCATAGTGTTCAGGTGGCAGGTAGCCAGGCGAACCCTCAGTGGCCAGGGCCAGCTGGGAGCGCATCATCACGGCGTCGGCAAAACCACGCAGCAGCATGATCATGGCAACGATGATGTACATCACGCCGATTTTCTTGTGGTCGACCGACGTCAGCCACTCGGTCCACAAATAGGTCCACTTCTTGAAGTAGGTGATTGCAGCAAATACCGCCAGACCGCCGAGCGCGATCATGGCGATGGTCACCATCACGATCGGCTCGTGGAACGGGATCGCTTCCCAACTTAATTTACCAAACATCGTTTACTCCTCTGCCCCGGCAGCTGAATGCGAACTCATGTCCATCCCTTCCATACCGGCCACTTCCTTCCCTTCCTTCTCGTGGTGCATCGGCTTGCCCGGTTTCATGCCTTCATACTTGTCGATGATGGTCTGGAACAGGTTCGGCGCGTACGAGGAGTAGAGTTCAACCGGGTTGTTCTGGCTTGGTTTGGAAAGGGCTTCGTATTCAGCTTTTTCAAGCTGTTTAGGTGCCTTCTTGACATCACTGACCCAGGCGTCGAAATCTGCCTGAGAGGTGGCGATTGCTTTGAATTTCATGCCAGTGAAGCCAGCACCGCTGTAGTTGGCGGAGATACCGTCAAACTCGGCATTCTGATTGGCGATCAGGTGCAACTTGGTTTCCATGCCCGCCATCGCGTAGATCTGACCGCCCAGGCCCGGAATGAAGAACGAGTTCATCACGGTGTCGGAGGTGATCTTGAAGTTAACTGGCGTGTTGGCCGGGAACACCATCTTGTTGACGGTGGCGATGCCTTGTTCCGGGTAGATGAACAGCCACTTCCAGTCCATCGCGACCACTTGAATGGTGATCGGCTTGACGTCGGATTCCAGCGGACGGTAAGGGTCCAGCGCGTGGGTCGACTTGTAGGTGACGTAACCCAGGGCAATGATGATCAGCACTGGAACAGCCCACACCGCGATTTCAATCTTGGTGGAGTGCGACCATTTCGGGGTGTAGACGGCGTCCTTGTTGGAAGCGCGGTATTTCCAGGCGAACAGGAAGGTCATGACGATGACCGGAACCACGACCAACAGCATCAGCAGCGTTGCGGTGATGATCAGGTTGCGCTCGTCCAGGCCGACCTGGCCCTTGGGATCGAGCAGGGTCATGTTGCAGCCTCCCAGCAACAGCGTGCCGAGCAGCGGCAATAAGCCTAGTAGTCTGGGGTACCTGTTTTTACTCATCTCACGACCTCTAAAGCAGCTTGCGCAATGCAGTTGGGTTTTGATCGCCAACACTTCACCCTGCCAAGGGTTGGCATTTTTCTTGGATTGAATAAGGGCTTGCCCGTCGCGCGTTAAACGCTGGTCGACACATCCTGGGCTAGCAGTGAGTTCTTATTCGAATTCGTGGTCAAAGGCCTTGTTACAGACCAATTCCATTTGGTGCGGATAGTTGAAAGGCGCCGACACCTGGCGTCGAATGAAGCCCGTTACAGCCCCACGACCACCCCTTGTGCCAAGGAGAGTGCCGCCCCGGAATTTCAGTGCGGGCGATTGTAGATATGTACCGTTGTATAAACCATGTCTCAACTCGAAATAATTTTTATCGGATACCGCAACAATCATTAACGAAATCTGCAAAGATTATCCACAATATCGAGATAGATTCTCAACAACAACCCCGAAAAAACCAGCGCTACTGTCCGCAGTTCAGACAGTTTCAGCCCCTTTCGAAGCATCGCCGACCTCGCGCAAGCCCCCTTGTCACAAGGCCTTTAGCCATTCGTCCGAGCCTGTTAAAACTGCCTGCTGCAACGCATTTGCCGGCTTCCGGAGAGGCTCGTCAGCAAGGTAAATTCCCTGTCAGTTTCAGCGACGACAATCGTCTTTGAAATGAGTTGCGACACCTTGGCTGTGACAACATGTCGCACACGTGTCACACCCTTCTTTGCCGCGCGTCACGATCCTTTGACAGACCCGCTGAAACGCAAAGCGCCCCGGCCTCTTTTCGAGGTCCGGGGCGCTTTATTCAAGGCCTGTGGCTGCGGCGAGAAGCCTCAGTTCAGGTGTTTGCGGTTACGCGAAATGAGCAGCGGCACCAGCACGACGGTCAACACGAAGGCCACCAGCGCCCACTGTGCCAGCGACAGGCCGAGGATCGGCGGGTACGGTGTTTCGCAGAAGCCGTCGACCTGGAAACCCAGCGGGAAGATTTTCGCCAGCGGCAAGCCGTCGACAATCGGTTGCAGCACATCGATGCCGCAGCTGACCGCCGGGTAAAACTGCGTGTAGACGTGATGCCCGGCCGCTGCAGCGCCCGCGAGGGCGAAGATCACCACCAGCGTTTCAAACACGGTGATGCTGCGACGGGTGCGCATGGCGGCACCGATAAAGGCACTGATCGCGATCAGCAACAGCGCATAGCGTTGCAGGATGCACAGCGGGCATGGCGCCTCGCCCAGCACCACTTGCATGTAGAGCGCGCCGCCGATCAGCGCCAGGCAGATGATGCCCAGCAACACCAGGAAGCGCCGCTCACGGCCCAACCGCATCATTTCCTCATTCATCGCGTTTCCCTTCTGACTATCTATTGCCCGCAAGTCTACACGCTGGCCCTGACCTTTGAGAGCCGGCGCATGCCAGTGGATGAGGGGAATAGACGATAAGCGGGTTAAGAAGGGATTAACTTTTGAGTGTTTTGCAAGATTCGGGACCGTGGTGTGGCCATCGCGAGCAGGCTCGCTCCCACACTGGGCCGATGTGAACACACATTTTGTGTCCCATCGAAATCTAATGTGGGAGCGAGCTTGCTCGCGATGAAGGCGACTCGGTCTTCCCGAGTCGCCGCAACCGTTATTCCAACGCAGCAGCCGGGCCGAAGAACTCGTAGCGGCTCTGCTTCTCTGGAACACCCAAGGCCTTGAGATGGCGCTTGATCGCGGCCATGAAGCCTTTCGGGCCGAGGAAGTAAGCATCCAGGTCGCGCTCTTGCGGCAACCAGTCCGCCAACTGCTCCTGGCTCAACAGCCCGACCTTATCCGCCGCCGGGCTGACGCCGTCATCTTCGGCGTAGCAGTAGAAGCGCTTGAGTTGCGGGTGACGCTCGGCCAGGCCGTCGATCCAGTCGCGGAAGGCATGCACGCCACCGTTACGCGCACAGTGGATAAAGTGCACCGGACGCTCGGTGGCCAGCGCCGCTTCCAGCATCGGCAGGGTTGGCGTGATGCCGACGCCGCCGCTGATCAGCACCAGCGGTTTGTCGCTGGCGGTCAGGGTGAACTCGCCCGCAGGCGGGAACAGCAGGATGCTCGCGCCGACATGGAGCTGGTCGTGCAGGTAATTGGAGGCACGACCGCCCTCTTCGCGCTTGACGCTGATGCGGTACTGACCGTTGTCGCCCAAGGACGACAGCGAGTAGTTGCGACGAATTTCTTCGCCGTCGAGGATCAGTTTCATGCCGATGTACTGACCCGGTTCTGCCGCGAGGATCGGCCCCTTGTCCGCCGGTTCAAAGTAGAACGAGGTGATTTCCGCGCTCTCTTCCACGCGCTTGGCCAACTTGAATTCCCGCGCCCCGCGCCAGCCGCCGACCGCTGCGGCCTTCTGGTCGTAGATCGCGGTTTCGGCGCCGATCAAAATGTCGGCCAGTTGGTTGTAGGCGGCGCCCCAGGCGCTCATCACTTCGGGCGTGGCGATCTCGTCACCCAGTACTTCGGAAATCGCCCGCAGCAGGCAGGTGCCGACAATCGGGTAATGCTCCGGGAGGATTTGCAGGGCAACGTGCTTGTTGATGATCTTGGCCACCAGGTCGCCCAACTGGTCGAGCTGATCGATGTGCCGCGCGTACATCAGCACCCCGCGCGCCAAGGCCCGTGGCTGGTCGCCGCTGGCCTGGTGCGCCTGGTTGAACAGCGGACGAACCTCTGGGTACTCGGAGAGCATCATGCGGTAGAAGTGAGTGATCAGGGCTTCGCCGCCGCTTTCCAGCAGCGGTACGGTGGATTTGACGATGGCACGGTCTTGAGCGCTAAGCATTAAGGGGGTACTCCTGAACGACTGGGTTTATAGTTTTCTACCCATGACGTATCAGTTTCTGTGCCAACAATTAAAACCATATAAATCAATAAGTTAATAAACATGTAGTCATAACGACACAAGCGGATTTATAGTCACCTCGACTACATGGAGTCAATATGACTGCAAAACCCTTGCTCACCGCGTTGCTGCCGCTGGTCTCCGACCTTTCCCGCGAACTGCCCGAAGGCGAGCGTTACCGGCGCCTGCTCGAAGCCATGCGCACCCTGCTCCCCTGCGATGCCGCCGCCCTGCTGCGGCTCGACGGCGATTGGCTGGTGCCGTTGGCGGTGGATGGCCTGAGCACCGACACTCTGGGGCGGCGCTTCAAGGTCAGCGAACACCCGCGCTTTGAAGCGCTGCTCAGCAGCCCGGAGCCGACGCGCTTCCCCAGCGACAGCACCTTGCCCGATCCTTATGACGGTTTGGTCGACGGTCATGGCGATCACCTGGAAGTCCACGACTGCATGGGCTGCCCGCTGTTTATCGATGAGCGTCCATGGGGCTTGCTGACCCTCGACGCGCTGGACCCGGAGCGCTTCGAACCGATTGAGCTGGACGCCTTGCAAGCCTTTGCCAGCCTCGCCGCCGCCACGGTCAACGCCGCCGAACGCATCGAGCGGCTGGCCAATCGCGCCGAAGACGAACACCAGCGCGCCGAGGTCTATCGTCAGGCCAGCGGTCAGCAGAACCGCGAAATGATCGGCCAGAGCAAAGCGCACAAGCGCTTGGTGGAAGAAATCAACCTCGTCGGCGGTAGCGACCTGACGGTGCTGATCACCGGAGAAACCGGGGTCGGTAAAGAGTTGGTGGCCCAGGCGATCCACGCCGCTTCACCGCGTGCCGACAAACCGATCATCAGCCTCAACTGCGCCGCGCTGCCTGACACGCTGGTGGAAAGCGAGTTGTTCGGCCACGTGCGCGGCGCCTTCACCGGGGCGCTGAACGACCGGCGTGGCAAATTCGAACTGGCCAATGGCGGCACGCTGTTTCTCGATGAAGTGGGCGAGTTGTCGCTGGCGGTGCAGGCCAAACTGCTCCGTGTGCTGCAAAGCGGTCAGTTACAGCGCTTGGGTTCGGACAAGGAGCATCAGGTCGACGTGCGCCTGATCGCCGCGACCAACCGTGACCTGGCCGAAGAAGTGCGCAGCGGCCGCTACCGCGCCGACTTCTACCATCGCCTCAGCGTCTACCCGCTGCTGGTGCCGGCGCTGCGTGATCGCGGTCGGGATGTGTTGTTGCTCAGCGGTTACTTTCTTGAACAGAACCGCTCGCGGATGGGCCTCAACAGCCTGCGCCTGAGTAGCGACGCGCAGGCGGCATTGCTGGCCTACAACTGGCCGGGCAACGTCCGCGAACTGGAGCACTTGATTGGTCGCAGTGCCTTGAAAGCGCTGGGCAACTCACGGGAACGGCCGAAAATTCTCAGCTTGAGCGCGGCGGATCTGGACTTGCCCCACACGCCCTTCGAAACGCCCCCGGCGCCAGTGAGCATTGAACCGCTGCCCACCGCAGAAGTGTTCGGCGACCTGCGCCAGGCCACCGAGAACTATCAACGCCAGTTGATCACCGCTTGTCTTGAGCGCCATCAAAACAACTGGGCCAGCGCCGCCCGTGAGCTAGGCTTGGACCGGGCGAACCTTGGGCGGATGGCCAAGCGGTTGGGCATGAAGTGAAGGCCCCTTCGCGAGCAGGCTCGCTCCCACATTTGATCTTCATGAGACACACATACTGTGTACGACGAATATCCACTGTGGGAGCGAGCCTGCTCGCGAAGACGTCATACCGTTCACCCGAATTTCTAAAGCCTGCCCCCATCAAGTCGATAACCCGATATCAATAGTTGCTGGCGATCCCACAATCGCCCGTCACCTTTTCCACAGAAGGTTTTTATGTCCTCCAACAAAGCCCGCGCAGATTCACTTTCGCTTCTGCTCTTTACCTTGCGCAGTGGCAAGCTGATGGCGATCAACCTGCTGAAAGTCAGTGAAATCATCCCCTGCCCGCCGCTGACCAGGCTGCCGGAGTCGCACCCGCACGTCAAAGGCATCGCCACCCTGCGCGGTGCTTCGCTGTCGGTCATCGACCTGAGCCGGGCGATCGGCGAGCGGCCACTGGTGGACCCGGACGGCGGCTGCCTGATCGTCACCGACATCAGCCGCTCCAAACAGGGCCTGCACGTACAAGCGGTGAGCAAGATCGTCCACTGCCTGACCACCGACATCCGCCCGCCGCCCTACGGCTCCGGCGGCGTGCGTTCGTACATCACCGGCGTGACCTCGGTCGACGGTACGCTGGTGCAAGTGCTCGACATCGAAAAAGTCATCCACGGCATCGCCCCGGCGCAGATCGAAATGGCCCCGACCGAGCTGAGCATGGAGGACGCCGAAGTGCTGGGCAACGCACGCATTCTGGTGGTCGATGACAGCCAGGTGGCGCTGCAACAATCGGTACACACCCTGCGCAACCTCGGCCTGCAATGCCACACCGCACGCAGCGCCAGGGAAGCCATCGACTGCCTGTTGGACCTGCAAGGCACTGCGCAGCAGATCAACCTGATTGTCTCGGACATCGAGATGTCCGAGATGGACGGTTACGCGTTCACCCGGACCCTGCGTGAAACCCCGGACTTTTCCCACCTCTACATCCTGCTGCACACTTCGCTGGACAGTGCGATGAACAGCGAAAAAGCCCGTCTGGCCGGGGCGAACGGGGTGCTGACCAAGTTCTCTTCGCCAGAGCTGACCAAATGCCTGATCACGGCTGCCAAAGCCGTCGCGCAACAAGAACAAGGTCATTGAGCCTTGGCTGAGGAGTATTGCCTGCTGCTGCGGTGCGACCTCGCCGGGGTATTGCCCGTCATTGCCTGGCCTCCAGGCATAGTGCTGAAGCAATACCGCCCCGAACTGGCCGAAGCGGTTCACGGGTTGATGGAACAGGGTTATCAACACGGCGGCGGTCGAGTACCGGCGCTGGAGGTGTGGCGCGAGCGCTTTGAAAGCGATGCCGAATATGACCCGGCGCTGTGTTTCATCGCCTCGGATGCCCACGGCATTGTCGGCGTGGCCCAGTGCTGGACCAGCGCCTACATCAAGAACCTGGTGGTGCATCCACGGGCTCAGGGGCAAGGTTTGGGACGAGCGTTGTTGTTGCATGCCTTCAGTGTGTTTCAACAGCGCCGCGAAGGGTTTGTTGACCTCAAGGTCCTGGAAGATAACCACCGGGCTCAGCGCCTCTATGAAAGCGCTGGAATGCGCGTGGTTCGCCGCGAGCTGGTTCCAGACTGATACCGCTATCGCGAGCAAGCTCGCTCCCACAATGGTTTTCGTTGTACACAGAGTTAGCGTTCCATGAGGTCAAATGTGGGAGCGAGCTTGCTCGCGATGAGGCCCGTACTGGCAACATCAAACCATCATGCATACCCAGCCCTTGACCAACAACGCCCAAGGCCAATGACTGGCGCACAACTTGCTTTGGCACCCTCCCTCGCGGTGGTTTTCCGTCATCGCTGACGCCTCTGGAATGTGACCGGTCGCCTAATGAATACGACGTTTTCCTGCGTAGGTTGCGGCAAGTGCTGCACCGACCACCATGTACCCCTGACCCTCGCCGAGGCCCGGATGTGGGCGGCTGACGGCGGTGCCGTGATCGTGCTGGTGGAAGGTTTTCTCGGCAATGGCCTGGGCCTTCCGGCCTTGCAACGCGAGCACGCCGAACGCCGTTCCGTGGTGGTGCCCAGCGGCGCGAGCCAGGCCCATGTAGCGATCACCTTCGCCGCGTACAACGCCGGTCGCTGCCGGAATCTTGACGAAGACAACCTCTGCCGCATCTACGAGCGCCGGCCGCTGGTGTGCCGCATCTACCCGATGGAAATCAATCCGCACATCCCCCTGACACCGACCGCCAAGGACTGCCCACCCGAATCGTGGGAACAAGGTCCTGCGTTGATCGTCGGCGGTCAGTTGGTTGATCAGGCATTGGCCGACCTGATCCAGCGCTCACGTCAGGCAGACCGCGACGATGTTCAGGCCAAGGAAGCGATTTGCCAACGGCTGGGGATTCGCACCACGGCGCTCAAGGGTGACGGGTTTACCGCCTACCTGCCGGACATGGCGACGTTTGCCTCGGCAATTGATCAGGTTCAGGCAGCGCCGTTGCCGGGTTCGGCCGGTGAATGGCTGTTCCATGTGTCGGGCAACGACATTGCTGAGCAAGTGCAGGCCGCTGGCGCGAACGTGGTCACGGCCGAGCCGCTGAACTATGCATTTATCTCGTTGCGCGCGGCCTGAGATTTATAACGCAGAGGGGGACGACTCAGCGCTTGCCCATCGAACGACGGGTGCCAGGAGGCGCTGCGCCCGGGACCTTGGTGTGGCCGTTCTTGGCGCCGTTCTTGTACCACGGCTGACTGGCGTTTTTGGCGGAGGCCAACTCGCCCGGCTTGAACGGGAACTTGAAGGCCGGAATCACCGCTTTGGTTTCGCTGTCGGCGCTGGAGTCGACGCTGTCTGGCAGGTCAGCCTGTTCGTCAGCAGCAGGCGCTTGTATCGGGGAAGTCATGAATGCTCCGGGTGTTACAGTGAGTCGGGCCCGATGGGTGGGCCGCGAAAGGCCGGCAGTATACCTGCGCGCCCGTGATCTTTAACCTCCCGGCGCATGAATGGTCACCTTTGCTGACAGCCCTGTCAGTTAGCCGTCACCCTGCTGACCGCAACGAAGGACTATAACTAGGGGGCGTTCTCAATTAGTTTCCCCGCCGCGCCGGGTCTGCTGTTGTGCAGGGCAAGGCGCGAGAAGCGTGGTTTGGTCATTCCAAATAAGCTTCGAGCAACGCAGCCCTGCACAACAGCAGGCCCGGCCCTTCGGGTTGTGCCTTAAAGCGGGCCAGGCTGCGTTGCAGGCCTTGGAAAGGGAACAACCATTCCCAGCGGCCTGCGCCTTGCCTGGCCCGCTTTAAGGCGACAACGCGGTGGGGAAACTAATTGAGAATGCCCCCTAGGCCATTATTTCCCGTCTTTTTGCCCCGGCGTTCGATGCTCATGCCCATTCCAGGAAAAAAACTGCTGATCGCCGCACTGCTGGTGACGGTCACTGCCGTGGCCATTGGCGTTGCGCTCAAACCGGCAACGAGCAAACTCTCGGCCCCCACCGCGATTCCGGTGCGGGTGGTCAGCGTCGTCGAACGCGACGTGCCGCGCCATGTCAGCGCGATTGGCTCGGTGCTGTCGTTGCACAGTGTGGTTATTCGTCCGCAGATCGACGGCATCCTCACCCGGCTGCTGGTCAAGGAGGGTCAGCTGGTGAAGGCCGGTGACCTGCTGGCAACTATCGACGATCGCTCGATCCGCGCCAGCCTCGATCAGGCCCGTGCGCAATTGGGCGAAAACCAGGCGCAGCTGCAGGTCGCCGAGGTCAACCTCAAACGCTACAAATTACTCAGCGTCGATGACGGGGTTTCCAAGCAGACTTACGACCAGCAACAAGCCCTGGTCAATCAGTTGAAAGCCACCGCGCAGGGCAATCAGGCGGCCATCGATGCGGCGCAGGTGCAGCTCTCCTACACACAGATTCGCTCGCCGGTGACGGGTCGCGTCGGTATTCGCACCGTGGATGAAGGCAACTTCCTGCGCATGAGCGATACCCAAGGGTTGTTTTCGGTCACCCAGATCGACCCGATTGCCGTCGAGTTCGCCCTGCCGCAGCAAATGTTGCCGACGCTGCAACGGCTGATCAGCGCAACCCCGCCTGCAGACGTGAATGCCTACCTCGGTGCCGACACCAATGGCCAGACCGGCGACCTGCTCGGCGAAGGCCACCTGACACTCATCGACAACCAGATCAATGCCAACACCGGGACCATTCGCGCCAAGGCCGAATTCAGCAACCCCGGGCAAAAACTCTGGCCCGGGCAACTGGTGACCGTGAAGATCCAGACCGCCGTCGACAAGCATGCGCTGGTGGTGCCGCCGTCCGTGGTCCAGCGCGGGCTGGATCAGCATTTCGTTTACCGGGTCAACGGCGACAAGGTCGAATCGGTTCCGGTGCAAATGGTCTATCAGGACAGCGGGCTGAACATCATCACAGGGGTTAAGGCCGGTGATGTGCTGGTCAGCGATGGTCAGTCGCGGCTCAAGCCAGGGGCCAGCGTGCAGATTCTCGGCGAGCCGCCAGCGCTCACACAAAGCACTGCGGCGGAGCAACAGCCATGAAAGTCCATGGCGGCATTTCGGCCTGGTGCATCGACCACCCGGTCGCCACGGCTCTGCTGACCTTCGCCCTGGTGCTGCTGGGCCTGATCGCCTTCCCGCGCCTGCCCGTCGCCCCGTTGCCGGAAGCCGAGTTCCCGACCATTCAGGTCGCCGCGCAATTGCCCGGCGCCAGCCCCGACACCATGGCTTCGTCGGTGGCGACACCGTTGGAGGTGCAATTCAGCGCCATCCCCGGCATGACCCAGATGACCTCCAGCAGCGCCTTGGGTTCGACCAACCTGACCCTGCAATTCACCCTCAACAAAAGCATCGACACTGCCGCGCAGGAAGTTCAGGCCGCGATCAACACCGCCGCCGGCAAACTGCCCAAGGACATGCCGACGCTGCCGACCTGGCGCAAGGTCAACCCGTCCGACAGCCCGGTACTGATCCTCAGCGTCAGTTCGACGCAAATGCCCGGCACCGAGCTCAGCGACTACGCCGAAACCCTGCTGGCGCGGCAACTGAGCCAGATCGACGGCGTCGGCCAGATCTACATCACCGGCCAGCAACGTCCGGCGATCCGGGTCCAGGCCTCGGCCGACAAACTCGCCGCCATCGGCCTGACCCTGGCCGATGTGCGCCTGGCCATTCAGAAAACCAGCCTCAACCTGGCCAAGGGCGCGCTGTACGGTGAGTCGAGCATTTCCACGCTATCGACCAACGATCAACTGTTCCATCCCGACGAATACGGTCAGCTCATCGTCTCCTACAAGAACGGTGCACCCGTCCAGCTTCGGGACATCGCCACCGTGGTCAGTGGCTCGGAAGACGCCTACGTCCAGGCCTGGTCCGGCGATCGGCCGGGGGTCAACCTGGTGATCCTGCGGCAACCGGGTGCGAACATCGTCGACACCGTGGACCGGATTCAAGCCGCGTTGCCGGGCCTGCAAGCGATGCTTCCGGCGTCGATTCAGGTCAACGTGCTGATCGACCGGACCCAGACTATCCGCGCTTCGCTGCACGAAGTGGAAGTCACCCTGCTGATCGCGGTCCTGCTGGTGGTCGCGGTGATGGCGCTGTTCCTGCGCCAGTGGTCGGCGACGCTGATCGTTTCCAGCGTGCTCGGGGTCTCGCTGATCGCCAGTATCGCGCTGATGTACATCATGGGCTTCAGCCTGAACAACCTGACGCTGGTGGCGATCGTCATTTCTGTAGGGTTTGTGGTCGACGATGCGATTGTGGTGGTGGAGAACATCCACCGCCACCTGGAGGCCGGCGACGGCATGCGCGAGGCCGCAATCAAGGGCGCTGGCGAGATCGGTTTTACCGTGGTCTCGATCAGCTTCTCGCTGGTCGCGGCGTTTATTCCGCTGCTGTTCATGGGCGGCGTGGTCGGCCGGTTGTTCAAGGAGTTCGCCCTCACCGCCACTTCGACCATCATGATTTCGGTGGTGGTGTCGTTGACCCTGGCACCGACCATGGCCGCCCTGTTCATGCGCGCGCCGGTACACGATGCCCACGCCAAACCCGGTTTCGGTGAACGCCTGCTCGCGCTGTATGAACGTGCACTGCGCCGGGCCCTGGCACATCAGAAACTGATGCTGGGGATCTTCAGCCTGACGCTGTGCATGGCGGTTGCCGGCTACGTGTTTATCCCCAAAGGTTTCTTCCCGATACAGGACACCGGTTTTATCCTCGGCACCACCGAAGCCGCCGCCGACGTGTCGTTTCCGGAGATGGTGAAAAAGCACCAGGCCCTGGCCGACATCGTCGCCGCCGACCCGGCAGTGCAGACCTTTTCGCATTCGGTGGGTGTTTCCGGCAGCAACCAGACCATCGCCAACGGGCGCTTCTGGATCTCCTTGAAAAAACGCGGAGACCGCGATGTGTCCGCCAGCGCGTTCATCGACCGGATTCGTCCGCAACTGTTGAAGGTCCCGGGCATTGTGCTGTACCTGCGCGCCGGGCAAGACATCAACCTCAGCTCCGGCCCCAGCCGCGCCCAGTATCAATACGTGCTCAAGAGCAACGACGGCCCGACACTGAACCTCTGGACCCAGCGCCTGACCGAAAAACTGCGCAGCATCCCGGCGTTCCGCGACATTTCCAACGACCTGCAACTGGGCGGCAGCATCACCCACATCCACATCGACCGTGCCGCGGCGGCGCGTTTCGGGCTGACTGCCAGCGATGTCGACGAAGCGCTTTATGACGCCTTCGGCCAGCGGCAGGTCAACGAGTTCCAGACCGAAATCAACCAGTACAACGTCATTCTCGAACTCGACACCCGCCAGCGCGGCAAGGCCGAAAGCCTCGCCTATTTCTACCTGCGTTCGCCGCTGAGTGGCGAGATGGTGCCGTTGTCGGCGCTGGCCCGTTTTGATGCGCCGACCATCGGCCCGTTGTCCATCGCCCACGACGGCATGTTCCCGGCCGCCAACCTGTCGTTCAACCTCGCGCCTGGTGTGGCGTTGGGTGATGCGGTGATTTTGCTCAACCAGGCGAAGAACGACATCGGCATGCCGGCCTCGGTCAACGGCAACTTCCAGGGCGCGGCCCAGGCATTCCAGAGTTCGCTGGCCAGCCAGCCGTGGCTGATTCTGGCGGCGCTGGTGGCGGTGTACATCATTCTTGGCGTGCTGTATGAGAGCTTCGTGCACCCGCTGACGATCATCTCGACCTTGCCTTCGGCCGGTCTCGGCGCCTTGATATTGCTGTGGATCCTCGGTCAGGACTTCTCGATCATGGCGCTGATCGGCCTGGTGCTGCTGATCGGTATCGTCAAGAAGAACGGCATCCTGATGATCGACTTCGCCCTCGACGCCCAGCGCAATCGCGGGCTGTCTCCGCAAGAAGCGATTTTCGAGGCATGCCTTACGCGGTTCCGGCCGATCATGATGACCACCCTCGCCGCCCTGCTCGGCGCCCTGCCGCTGATGCTCGGCTACGGCACCGGTGCCGAACTGCGCCAACCGCTGGGGATCGCGGTGGTCGGCGGTTTGCTGGTCAGCCAGGCGCTGACGCTGTTTACCACGCCAGTCATATACTTATGGCTTGAGCGGGTGTTCCATCGCTCCACACCAGCGCCTGCGCTGGCGACTACACACTGAGGCGGGTCATGCGCGTTCTGATTATCGAAGACGAAGAGAAAACCGCGGATTATCTGTACCGCGGCCTGACCGAACAGGGTTACACCGTGGACCGTGCCCCGGACGGCGTCGAAGGTTTGCACCTGGCGCTCGAAAACGATTACGCGGTGATCATCCTCGACGTGATGCTGCCGGGTCTCGATGGCTACGGCGTGCTGCGCGCCCTGCGTGCCCGCAAACAGACCCCGGTGATCATGCTGACCGCCCGTGAGCGTGTCGAAGACCGGATCAAAGGCCTGCGCGACGGTGCCGACGATTACCTGGGCAAACCTTTCTCGTTCCTCGAACTGGTCGCCCGCCTGCAAGCCTTGACCCGCCGCAGCGGTGGCCATGAGCCGGTGCAAGTGACCATCGCCGACCTGTGGGTCGACTTGATCAGCCGCAAGGCCACCCGTGCCGGTACGCGGCTGGACCTGACCGCCAAGGAGTTCTCGCTGCTCAGCGTGCTGGCCCGGCGTCAGGGTGAAATTCTCTCGAAAACCGCGATTGCCGAGATGGTCTGGGACATCAATTTCGACAGCGACGCCAACGTCGTCGAAGTTGCGATCAAGCGTCTGCGGGCGAAGATCGACGGGCCGTTCGAAGAGAAACTGCTGCACACCATTCGCGGCATGGGCTATGTGCTGGAGAGCCGCAGTGCCTCGTAATTCAATCGCCCTGCGCCTGAGCGGCATGTTCACGCTGGTGGCGGCGCTGGTGTTTCTGTTGATCGGCTGGGCGCTGTATCAACAGGTCGAAAAGGGTCTGGCGCTGTTGCCGGCAGCCGAACTGGATGCGCGTTACAGCGTGCTTGAGTCCACGGTCGGGCGCTTCGGTACGCCAGAGCACTGGGTGAAGATCAACAACAAACTCAACCTGCTGAGTGAAGAGGACAAGCGCATCAGTTTCTGGATCATCAGCGGCGATGCCAACTACGAATACGGCAACATCACTCCGCAGATCCGTGCCTTGGCGCAAGGGCCAACCGGCAAGCGCGACGTCCAACTGCCGGAGCAGTCCTATCCGATGAAAGTGCTGGTCAGCCAGTTTCCGGCCAAGGACCAGCGTCCACCGTTGCGCTTCATGATCGGCATCGACACGCAAACCTTCTATGAGACCCAACATCACTTGCTGATCGCCTTGATCAGCCTGGCGATCATCGGCGTACTGCTGGCCTCGGCGCTGGGTTACTGGGTGGCGCGAATCGGCCTCAAACCGTTGATCAAGTTGTCGCAGGAAGCTCAACGACTGGCACCGCCCTTGCTGTCCTCACGGCTGCAACTGTCGCCGCTGCCGCCGGAACTCAATCAGTTCGTCAGCTCGTTCAACGAGACACTGGAACGGGTCGAACAAGCCTATACGCGACTTGAATCGTTCAACGCCGATGTCGCCCACGAACTGCGCTCGCCGCTGACCAACCTGATCGGTCAGACCCAGGTTGCCCTGACCCGTGGGCGCTCGGCAGAGCACTACTTCGAAGTGCTGCAATCGAACCTCGAAGAACTCGAACGGTTGCGCTCGATCATCAACGACATGCTGTTTCTGGCCAGCGCCGACCAAGGCAGCAAGGCCACCAAACTGACCACCACCTCGCTTGCGGACGAAGTCGCCACCACCCTGGACTACCTGGATTTCATCCTCGAAGACGCGCAGGTCAAGGTTCAGGTCAGCGGCGATGCCCGGGTGCAGATCGAAATCGCCCACCTGCGCCGGGCGCTGATCAACCTGCTGAACAACGCCGTGCAACACACCGCTCCCGGCCAGGTCATTCGGGTGCAGATCGATGTTCAGGAGCATCAGGTCAGTATCGGCGTCACCAACCCCGGTGAGCCCATCGCCAGTGAACATCTGTCGCGCTTGTTCGAGCGCTTCTACCGGGTCGACGCCTCGCGCAGCAACAGCGGCGCCAACCATGGACTGGGGCTGGCCATCGTCAAGGCGATCGCGCTGATGCATGGCGGCAATGTGTTTGTGCACAGCGATAACGGCGTGAATACCTTCGGGATCTATTTGCCGATTTGATTCCTGTGGCGAGTGAGCTTGCTCGCGCTGGGCTGCGAAGCGGCCCCAATACAATCAACCGTGTTTAATCAGATATACCTCCTGCCCCGAATTACGACTGCTACGCAGCCGAGCGCGAGCAAGCTCGTTCGCCACAGGTCGGTGCGACTGTTGCTCTTGATGCAACAGTCCTTTATGCAATCCGCTCTTTTTCCCACCCCCCAAGACCTTTACCTTGGCCACACCAAACAGCACTTGCCAAGCAAGAAGGTTTTCAAGATGTCCAACAGTATGGGTATTGCCAGCGCTTTCGTTTTGTCGTCCTTGTTGTTGTCTCCCTTTGCCATGGCTGAAGAGTCGCCGGCATTTGTTGCGCATAATGCTGCGCGTGCCGCAGCCTTCGACAAGGCCCAGGCTGAACTGACCGCAAAAGCACAGAAGTCTGAGCAAACCCGGCAAACATCGGCCACTCAGGCTCAACCACAGGTTGAAAAAGACAGCTGATCGGCAACACCACTCAGTTTCCCTCGACACTTCTCAGGGCTCTTTCCCTTGAGAAGTTGTCTTCAAGCCGCTGCTATCAGCGGCTTTTTTTCGTTGTGTATTTGTCAGGCATTCCTTCGTTATTACCCAATAAGAAACACCCGGATTATTAACTATAACAACGCTTGTTATTGACCCAAGGAGCTGTATCCCGCGTGAGCATCACCCTCAAACTCAGTCCGCTATTCATTGCAATGGCCGCAACGATGGCCGCAAACGTCCAGGCCGCCGACGATTCCAGCCGCGAAGGTTTCGTTGAAGGTGCAAGCCTTAAACTCAATGCCCGCAACTACTACCTGAACCGCAACCGTCAGCAGCAGACTAACGACAACATCGAATGGGGCCAGGGTTTCCTCGGTCTCTTCGAATCGGGCTACACCCAGGGCCCGGTCGGTTTTGGCGTGGATGCCAACGCCATGCTCGGGCTCAAACTCGACGGTGGCGGCGGCACCGGTGGCTCGAGCATCCTGCCGATCAGCGATGACAACGGCAAAGCACCGGGCTCGTTTTCAAGCGCTGGCGGCGCCCTGAAAATGCGCGCCCTCGACACCGAGCTGAAAGCCGGCGACCTGTTCCTGAACAACCCGGTAATCGCCGGTGGCATGAGCCGCATGCTGCCGCAGACCTTTCGCGGTGTCAGCCTGACCAACCACAGCTTCGACGGCTGGCTGATCGAGGGCGGCCAGGCAAGCTTCACCAAGCCTTACAACCAGAGCGGGCACCAGCGTATCGGGACGTCCTACGGCAAACTGGCCGACGGCGACAAAAGCCAGCACCTGAACTGGGCCGGCGTAGCCTGGAGCGGCCTGCCGGGCCTGACCAGCAGTCTCTATGCGTCCGAGCTCAAGGACATCTGGAACCAGTACTACTACGACCTGGACTACACCTACGCGGTCAACGAACTGGTCAGCCTCAACCCGGGCCTGCACTACTATCACACTCAGGACACTGGCGACGCACTGCTCGGCAAAATCGACAACAACACCTACAGCCTGCACTTCACCGTGGGCGTCGGTAGTCACAGCGTCACCGCCGCTTACCAGCGCGTGAACGGCAACACGCCGTTCGACTACATCGCCCAGGGCGACAGCATTTTCCTCGACAACTCACAGCAGTATTCGGACTTCAACGGCCCGAACGAGCGTTCGTGGAAGCTCAAGTATGCCTATGACTTCGCCGGTGTCGGCGTGCCGGGCCTGACCTCGGCCGTGTCGTATTCGCGTGGCACGCTGGACCTGACCAAGGTCGACCCGAACAGTCGCGGTTATGCCAGCTTCTATAACGAAGCCGGTAAAAATGCCAAACACTGGGAGCGTGATGTCGATCTCAAGTACGTGGTCCAGGGCGGCACGGCCAAGGATCTGGCGCTGCGCCTGCAATGGGCCACCAACCGTGGCGGCAACGGCTATGGTGCACTGGATACCGACACCGATGAATACCGGGTGATCGTCGACTACCCACTGAACGTTTTCTGAGAAAATTCACAAAAAGGCCAGCACCGGTGCTGGCCTTTTTTGTATCCGGGATCTATACATGCACTGAGATAAACGAACTGATATCTGCAATGCCGCCCGGTGTGTCCGGGAACTACGCTGATGATGTCCCTGTGCAGAAATCAGAACCATGAGTGCAAACCGCACACACCACGCCATAACAGGCTCTGCCCGCCGACCGGAACTCCTGCTGGTTCTCGGCAGTTCACTGACCGTCGTCGCGATCATCGCCATCGTCACCTTCCTGCTGATCCGCGAACACGCCAATGCCATGCAGGCGGCCACGCGGGGTGCGACCAACATCGTGCAACTGATCGATGCCGATGTGCTGCGCAACGTCGAGCTCTATGACCTGTCACTGCAAGGATTGATCGCTGCCGCCCAACGTGACGACCTGCAGAAGGTGTCGGCGCAGATCCGCCATCTGGTGCTGTTCGACCGCGCAAGTACCGCACGTTACAAGGGCGATGTGCTGCTGCTCGACAAGCACGGCGATGTGATCGCCAACTCGTCGTCGATTCAGCCCAAATCGGGCAATTTTGCTGACCGTGACTACTTCCAGGCCCACGTCAGCAACAGCGATAGCGGGATGTTTATCAGTCGCCCGTTCAAACCCCGTTGCGACTGCCCTGAGAACGATCAGTGGCGGATCAGCTTCAGCCGGCGCATCTCTTCGCCCACCGGGGAGTTTCTTGGCGTTGCCGTCGCGTCCATGCAACTGGAGTACTTTGACGAGCTGTTCAGCAGCCTGGACATCGGCTCTAACAGTACCCTCAACGTGCTCGACAAGGACGGCATACTGCTGGCGCAAAAGCCGATGCTGACCGATGCCAGCATCGGCAAGAGTTTCGGCAATCGACCCAACGTCATACGCATCATGCGTGAAGGCAGTGGCAGTTTCAGCAGCCTGTCGAGCATGGACCACCAGGAACGCCTGTACACCTTCTCGCGCGTCGGTAACCTGCCGTTGACGGTCAGCGTCGCGCTCTCCATGGACGAAATCTTCGCCAGCTGGAGACGCACCGCGTACGTGATCAGTGGCGCTACCGGTGTGTTGTGTATCGGCTTGATGTGGCTGACCTTGCTGCTGTGCCGCGAATTACGCCTGCGCCATCACGCCGAGCAGGAACTGGCGCAACAGGCCGCCGTCGATGCCCTCACCGGCGTGGCTAACCGGCGGACCCTCGACCAGGCCCTGAACCGCGAATGGTCCCGTGCCCAGCGCTCGGGCAAGCCGCTGTCAGTGCTGATGATCGACGCCGATCACTTCAAGTCGTTCAACGACCGTCACGGCCATCAGGGCGGCGACGATGCGTTGCGCGTACTCGCCCGAGTGATCAGCGAAAACATCCGTCGCCCCTCCGATCTCGCTGCGCGCTATGGCGGTGAGGAGTTTTCCGTGGTGCTGGCCGAGACTGACAGCGCCGGAGCCCTGCGGATTGCCGAAAATATCCGCGCGGCAGTCGAGCAACTGCCACCGTTCGAAGGCGACGAGTCCCCCATCACCGTCAGCATCGGCCTCAGCACCTCGACAGGGCAACCGGGCGAGAGCCTGGAAAACCTGATGCATGCAGCCGACAAAGCGCTGTATCAGGCCAAGTACGGAGGGCGCAACCAAGTGGTCGCCAATTGAAAGATCGCAGCCAGTCGTCGGAGCTGCCGCAGGCTGCGATCTTTTAAAAGAACCATGAAAGGCCAACGCCGAGCGTTGGCCTTTTTCTTTTGAGCAGCCTCAACGGGATGCAGGTTCTCAAAAAAGACAGTTGATTGAGTCACTGTCAGGACGTCGAGAGTGCTGAAGCACGACCGATGGCCATCGTCCGTTTCATTCGATCAGTTGTCCTGATTGAGCATTTTCGTAACCCAGGCAGTTACGTAAGCTGATTTCCCGTCGCGACCTCACGAGCGGAACGCTAACCGCCTGCGCTTCAAAGAGATCTTCCAGTCGCACGACCTGATTCGCAATGTCGATGAGCACATGGATTTCGATACTGCGGCCATCGTGTGGGAGTTTTCCAGGGCCAACACGATTCACACCCAATACTTCCTCTGAGGACGCCGGCATGAAGCCGCAAACGCTTGCACCCATTGACTCGATCAGCCAGGAGAAGCATTCCTTGAGTGTCCTGGCCGTGCTCGTCGCTCTGTTTCTCGCTGCCATGGACAGCACTGCAGTCAGCACCATACTGCCGCAGATCAATGCGCAAATGCAGGACACAACGCTCTATCCCTGGGTTGTCTCGGGCTTCTTGCTGCCTCTGGCACTGATTGCGCCGCTGGCCGGCGCACTGGCTGATCGGTTCGGAATTTCTTCGATGATGAAAGGCAGCCTGCTGATCTTCATCGCCGCATCAGCAGTGGTTGCCAGTAGCCAAAGCATAGTCATGCTGATTGCAGGCAGAGCCCTGCAAGGTATCGGGGCGGGTGGCATCATCGTTCTTTCCTACTCGATGCTGGCATCACTCTTCGAAGGGCCAAAGCGTGCCAGCATGCAGGGAATGCTCAGCAGTGTCTGGGGCCTGGCTGCAGTATTGGGCCCTGTAGCGGGTACGGTACTGGGCAGCACCTTGAGCTGGCGTGCAGCTTTTTGGCTCAATCTGCCACTGGGCTTTTTGGCATTGATGGTGCTGCTTTTCACCCCCGTGATCGGCCGAGGCCGATCAGCCAGGACTGTGGATCCCATAGCGCAGGTTTTTTTGGCCATCGCCGCTTGTGCAGGACTGTTCATGTTAAGCAGTCAGCACCTTGACATGATCCCGCACCCGATATCGACGCTGGCGATTGTGATGCTCATCAGCCTTGTGGCACTGGTAGCTCGAGTTCGCGCGGCACCCGCCGGCAGTCCGGTGCCGTTGGGTTTCTTTGATCGGCCAGCGCTGGGAGCGGTCATGGCTTTGGTGGTTATCTCGAGCATCGGCTTGTACGCCACGGTCAGCTTGTTGCCCATCGCTCTCAGCCGTACGTCGGGCAGCGCATTGTCGACAGGGTTGCTGATCATGCTGGCCGCCTTGGGCTGGGTGGTAGGCGCGACCGTCTGTGGCAAGCGTCTGTCGAGCGTCGGCTTCAGGTCCATGGCAATAGCTGGGATGTCGATGCTGATGCTCGGTTGCATAGGGGTGGCTGCGGGACTGCAATGGTCGCAGTGGTTGGCCATTGGTGCAGGCCAGGTACTGGTCGGACTGGGGATGGGCTTGACGGCCACTACGACCCTGGTGCTCGCGCAGAACAGCGCCCCGCATGATCAGTTGGGAGCCTACACGTCCACGGTGCAATTTCTGCGTAACCTTGGCGCGGCGTTCGGCGTCAATGCGATGGTGGCTATTGCGCTGTACCTGCCGCCCAACCGGGCCTACCAGGTCACTTTCCTGCTGCTAGGCCTTTTGATGACGGTCGGTTTACTCTTTGCCTTTGGACTGCCTTCGCGCGGCGGACCGCAAAAAAGGTAGACGGAGTAGTAATGCGTTTCGCTGACATGGATCACACAGCATTAGTTATTGAAAGGCAGTTGAGCAGGATGGCCGATGAGGAGAGCGAGCCTCATCGACACCATCTCGGGCAATTCGTGTTAGTGAAAAAGGGCGTGCTCCATGGCAATGCCATCGAGCAACGCTGGTTACTCAAACCGGGAATGGCGGTCTGGATTCCGCCACAGACCTTGCACTCTGGTGAGGCTTACACACAGGTAGACCTCACGGTCTTGTACCTTGGCCCTGAACTGTGCGAACGCCTCTCTCCGAGCATCAAGCTGATCGATGCCTCCCTGCTGATCATCGCCCTGTGCGACCGATTGGCCGAGGAAAGCACTCGGCCGCTTTCCAAACAACGGCGCGGCAGCATGTTGCAATTGTTGTTCGAGGACATCGAAGAACTGGCGCCCAGCAATATGGTCCTGCCTTTACCGCGTGACGCACGGCTCAAGCGTGTCACCGAGCAACTGATTGCCAGGCCTGGGATGCGTAGGAACCTGACCGAATGGGGTCGCGAGGTAGGCGCCACCGAGCGGACTCTGGCGCGCCTGTTTCGCAAGAATACCGGTTTACGTTACACGGACTGGCACAACCGTCTGCTGCTCGTAGAGGCATACCGTGGCCTGGCGGTCGAGAACACCAACGAGACCCTGGCGCAGCACCTGGGATTTGCCTCTGGCGATTCGTTTGGTCACTGGTTTCGGCGCGTCACCGGTAGTAGCCCAGGCCAGGTGCGCAGTACCTTGCAGGCCGTTAGCACGGGCTCCGAGCAATGACTGCCGGCTGCTCAGCAGATCCATCCGGGGGTTGTAGGTCAGGCGACATGCACCTCACTGATCTTGCTGGTGATGCTGCTGCAAAGCCATTTTGACCTGAATCTGTTAACCCTGAAAATCTTCTGATGCGCCACTTGGCATACTACCGAAAAATAACGCACGGCCGTCCACAGCATCATTGCCTTTGGCTAACACTTCCCTTTTGTCGGGTGTAGAAGACGTCCACCTCCAAGTCACCATCGCCGCCACAGCCAAGCTGGTTGCGTTTGCGCGCAACGCGCCATGCATGCCTTACGCACCATAAAAAAAGGCCACCCGAAGGCAGCCTTTAAAAACTAGAGAGGTTTTTGCTTACACGGCCGCAACTGGACGCATGTAAGAGATCGGTGCAGTACTGGCGTCTTCAAACGTCACGACTTCCCAGGCATCTTTCTGCTCAATCAATTTGCGCAGAAGCTGGTTGTTCAGTGCGTGGCCCGATTTGAAACCTTTGAACTCACCAATCAGGCTATTGCCCAGCAGGTAGAGGTCACCAATTGCATCGAGGATCTTGTGCTTCACGAATTCGTCTTCGTAGCGAAGGCCGTCTTCGTTCAGTACACCATCCGCGTCGACCACGATGGCGTTTTCAACGCTACCGCCGAGTGCGAGGTTGTGCTTGCGCAGGTACTCGATATCACTCATGAAACCAAAGGTCCGGGCGCGGCTGACTTCTTTTACGAACGAAGTGCTGGAAAAATCCACGCTGGCACTTTGAGTGCGGTCACGAAACACCGGGTGATCGAAATCGATCTCGAAGCTCACTTTGAAGCCTTCGAAAGGGACGAAAGTGGCGCGCTTGTCGCCGTCTTCCACTGTCACTTCACGCAGGATCCGGATGAACTTCTTGGCTGCGTCCTGTTCTTCCAGGCCAGCCGATTGAATCAGGAATACGAAGGGTCCAGCGCTACCATCCATGATCGGGACTTCGGACGCGGAGAGCTCGACGTAGGCGTTATCGATGCCCAGGCCAGCCATGGCCGAGAGCAAATGCTCCACCGTGTCCACTTTGACGTCACCGTTGACCAGTGTCGTCGACATAGTGGTTTCACCAACGTTTTCCGCGCGAGCAGGAATCTGCACCACAGGGTCCAGGTCGGCACGACAAAACACGATGCCGGTATCTACAGGTGCTGGCTTGAGGGTCAGGTATACCTTCTCCCCGGAGTGCAGGCCTACACCTGTGGCACGGATAATATTTTTCAGGGTGCGTTGTTTAATCATGGCTTGGGCCGCTTCAGCGCAAATTGCGAACTGGTATCAACAAAGGCTGGCGATAATAGCAGACCAGACCTTTGCTGAACACCAATCACCTTCATAGCCCTGATACATTCCATCAATCGGCCTGACGACGCAGGAATGCCGGGATGTCCAGGTAGTCCAAATCGTCTTGCGGATTGAGTTTAGCCGCCGCCGCTGCGCCGGCCTGAGCCTGGTTGCGCATCACGGTTGGACGGTCCAGGTCGCGGTAGTTGACCGACGGCATTTCCTGACGCGCGGCAGCAGGTGCGGCAGCAGCCATGGAGGTTTGAACGGTATTGTCGATGACCTTCACAGGTTTCTCGATTTTCGCGCCCAGACCTGTGGCAACCACAGTCACGTGCAATTCGTCGCGCATGTCTGGATCGATAACGGTACCGACCTTGACCATGGCGTGCTCGGAAGCGAAGGCTTCGATGATGCTACCCACGTCGGAGTACTCACCCAGGGACAGGTCAGGACCGGCGGTGATGTTCACCAGGATGCCGCGTGCACCTTGCAGGTTGACGTCTTCGAGCAGCGGGTTACGGATTGCTGCTTCAGTCGCTTCACGTGCACGGTTCGGACCGCTGGCGCAGCCAGTGCCCATCATTGCCATGCCCATTTCGCTCATGACGGTACGGACGTCGGCGAAGTCGACGTTGATCATGCCTGGACGCTTGATGATGTCGGAGATACCGCGAACGGCACCGGCCAGTACATCGTCAGCCTTGGCGAAAGCCGACAGCAGGCTTGCGTCTTTACCCAGGATGGTCAGCAGCTTCTCGTTGGGGATGGTGATCAACGAGTCGACGCTTTCGCTCAGCGCGCGGATGCCTTCATCGGCAATCTGCATACGCTTGCGGCCTTCGAACGGGAACGGACGAGTCACCACCGCAACGGTGAGGATCCCCATTTCCTTGGCCACTTCGGCAATGATCGGCGCAGCACCGGTACCGGTACCGCCGCCCATGCCGGTGGTGATGAACACCATGTTCGTGCCTTGCAGCACTTCGGCGATGCGCTCGCGATCTTCCAGAGCGGCCTGACGACCGACCTCAGGGTTCGCGCCAGCACCCAGACCCTTGGTCACGCCGGTGCCCAATTGCAGGATGGTCCGCGCGCCGATGTTTTTCAGCGCCTGGGCATCAGTGTTGGCGCAGATGAACTCAACGCCTTCAATGTTGCTCTTGACCATGTGATTCACAGCGTTGCCGCCGCCACCGCCAACACCGATAACTTTAATAACCGGGCTTGCGGGGATGTTGTCTACGAGTTCGAACATTTTCCCTCTCCTTACATTCTCTAGTTTTTTTCGCCTACTGCGCCTACTGCGTACAACGGTGCTGCGGTATCACGGTGTTGCGGTAAATCTTCAGAAATTGCCCTGGACCCAGCTTTTGATGCGATCGATCAACGGGCTCTTGGCCTCATCGTTGTTGTAGCTATCGCGACTGCTGCTGATCCCGGAGAAGGAAATGCCATCGGACTGCTTTTGCAGGCCATACATCAGCAAACCAACACCGGTGGAATAAATCGGGTTGCGCACTACGTCGTCCAGGCCTCTGACGCCATGCGGTACGCCCAGGCGAACCGGCATGTGGAAAATCTCTTCGGCCAGTTCAGTGGCACCTTCCATCTTCGAAGTACCGCCGGTCAGCACGATGCCGGCCGGGATCAGGTCTTCGTAGCCGCTGCGACGCAGCTCGGCCTGGATCAGCGTGAACAGCTCGTCGTAACGCGGCTCGACCACTTCGGCCAGGGCCTGACGGGACAGCTCGCGCGGCGGACGATCACCGACGCTTGGGACCTTGATGGTTTCACCGGCGCCGGCCAGTTTGGCCAGGGCGCAGGCGTAGCGGATCTTGATTTCTTCGGCGTACTGGGTCGGAGTGCGCAACGCCATGGCGATGTCGTTGGTCACCTGATCACCGGCAATCGGGATCACCGCGGTGTGACGGATCGCGCCTTCGGTGAAGATTGCGATGTCGGTGGTACCGCCACCGATGTCCACCAGGCACACGCCCAGCTCTTTCTCGTCATCGGTCAGCACCGAGTACGCCGAAGCCAGTTGCTCGAGAATGATGTCGTCGATTTCCAGGCCGCAACGACGCACGCACTTTTCAATGTTCTGTGCGGCGTTCACCGCGCAGGTGACCACGTGAACCTTGGCTTCCAGACGTACGCCGGACATGCCCAAAGGCTCGCGAACGCCTTCCTGGTTATCGATCACGTAATCCTGCGGCAGCGTGTGCAGAACGCGCTGGTCCGCCGGAATCGCCACGGCCTGGGCGGCATCGAGCACGCGCTCGAGGTCGGCCGAGCTGACTTCGCGATCACGAATCGCCACGATGCCGTGGGAGTTCAGGCTGCGAATGTGATTGCCGGCCACACCGACGAACGCCGAGTGAATCCGGCAACCGGCCATCAGTTGCGCTTCTTCGATCGCGCGCTGGATGGACTGCACGGTGGATTCGATATTCACCACCACGCCCTTCTTCAGGCCGCGGGAGGGGTGCGTACCGATCCCGACGATTTCCAGTTGGCCATCGGCCGCGACCTCGCCTACCAGCGCCACCACCTTGGAGGTACCGATATCCAGACCGACGATCATTTTGCCGCTTTGCACGTTTGCCATGGTCCTGCCTCTTCTCAATTCTTCGCGACGGCGCGTTGGGCCGTCGTGGGCGCTACAGGTTCCCGCCAGCCAACGGCCAGGCCGTTGGCATAACGCAGGTCGATGCGCGCAATGTTCGTAATCTGTTCTTTAAGCGTCTTGTCGTAGATGGCAATGAAGCGGCGCATCTTTTCCACCAGGTGATCGCGTCCCAGCAACAGCTCGATCCCAGGGCCCGCGCTACCTGCGCCAGTGGTCAGAAACCAGCTGCCGCGTTCACGCAATTCCAGCCGGGCAACCGAGAAGCCCAATGGCCGTAACATCTGGCTCAACACCTGATACTGCTGCATCACTTGCTGCTGGGCCCGTTGTGGGCCGAACAGCTGTGGCAAATGTTCGTAGTTGGCCAATTCACGCGGCGTAAACGCCTGCCCCTGGTTGTTCAGCAGTGCTTCGTCACCCCAACGGGCCACGGGCAGTTGCTCTTCCAGGCGAATCACCACCTGGTCAGGCCAGACGCGACGCACTTCGGCGTGGGCAATCCATGGCATCTGTTCCAGCTCGGTACGCATGCTCGCCAGGTCAATGGTGAAGAAACTCGCCGCCACGTACGGGGCGATCCGCTGCTGCACCGCTTGCTGGCTGATGTAACTCAAATCGCCCTGCACGTTGATCTTGGTGATCGGCCGGTCGGCGTACGGCAGCAAACGCTGTGCACCTTCGTAAGTACCGAACCCCAACGCGACCAGCAGCACGGGCCAGAACAAGGCTTTGAGAAAACCAAAATTGGCTTTCGGCAGGCGCACCGACATCGGCTCTTTGGCCACCATTCGGCTGGCACCCCGCGGCACCGGCTTGCGGCCGGGTGCGGATGGCTGATGACGTAGCTGGGCGCCTTGCATGGTCTTAACCTCGCGGCTCTACGTGACTGGCAACACTGGCCGCCAGGATCGCCAGCACCAACTGCTGGAAATCCAGACCGGCGGCGCGTGCGGCCATTGGGACCAGACTGTGATCGGTCATGCCCGGTGCGGTATTGACTTCCAGGAACCAGAACTGCCCATCAGCGTCCTGCATCACGTCAGCCCGTCCCCAACCGGCGATACCCAGCGCCTCACAGGCTTTTGCCGTGAGGTCCATGAGCTCTTGTTCCTTGGCGCTATCGAGGCCGCACGGGATCCGGTACTGGGTATCGGAAGCCAGGTACTTGGCGTCGTAGTCATAGAAAGTGTGTGGCGTGCCCAGAGCGATCGGTGGCAACACCTGATCACGCAGGGTCGCAATGGTGAACTCCGGACCTTGAATCCATTGCTCGACCAACACTTGCGAATCGTAGGTACTGGCTGCTTTCCAGGCTTCGATCAATTCATCTACCGAAGTCACTTTGGCCATACCGATACTTGAACCTTCATGCGCCGGTTTGACGATCAAAGGGAAGCCCAGTTCCTTCGCCGCCAAAATACAGTCGGCTTCGCTGCTCAGTACCGCGTGACGTGGCGTCGGAATGCCGAGGCTGTGCCAGACCTGTTTGGTCCGCAGCTTGTCCATTGCCAGTGCCGAAGCAAGGATGCCGCTGCCGGTGTACGGAATCCCTGCGCATTCCAGCAGGCCCTGCATGCTGCCGTCTTCACCGCCACGACCGTGGAGAATGATGAAGGCGCGGTCGATTTTTTCGTTCAGCAGGCGTTGCAGGAAATCGTCGCCGACGTCGATGCCGAACGCATCCACGCCAGCGGACTGCAGCGCTTCAAGCACCGCGTTACCGGATTTCAGCGAAACCTCACGCTCGGCGCTTTTGCCACCGAACAGCACGGCCACACGGCCGAAGTCTTTCGGGGCGATTGTCGAGAACAGGTTGGCGTAGGCAGCAGTCATTTCAACTTTCCTTCGTTAGGAGCGACAACGGCACCCGCGAACAACGGACTATTCAACAGTTTCGGTGCAAGACCGCCGATATCACCGGCGCCCTGGCACAGCAGGATGTCGCCGGCACGCAGCAGCGGCTTGACCAGCGGCGCAAGGTCGACACCGCGCTCGATGTAGATCGGGTCGAGCTGACCGCGCTGGCGGATGCTGTTGCACAGCTTGCGGCTGTCAGCCCCCGGAATCGGCTCTTCGCCGGCCGGATAGACTTCCATCAGCAGCAGCACGTTGGCGTCGGCCAGTACATTGACGAAATCGTCGTACAGGTCGCGGGTGCGGCTGTAGCGGTGCGGCTGGTAAACCATCACCAGGCGGCGTTCTGGCCAGCCACCGCGTACGGCTTTGATCACCGCTGCGACTTCGGTCGGGTGGTGACCGTAGTCGTCCACCAGCATCACGTTGCCGCCTTCGACTGGCAGTTCGCCGTAGACCTGGAAGCGTCGACCAACACCCTGGAAACCCGACAGCCCCTGAACGATGGCTTCATCGCTGACGCACTCGTCGGTCGCGATGCAGATGGTCGCCAGCGAGTTCAATACGTTGTGGTTGCCCGGCATGTTCACCGAAACATCCAGCGGTTCGCGATCGGGACGCAGCACGGTGAAGAAGGTCTGCATGCCTTGCTGGCGAACATTGATGGCGCGTACGTCGGCGTCTTCGCTGAAGCCGTAGGTCATGGTCGGACGCTTGACCAGCGGCAGGATTTCACGCACCACCGGGTCGTCCAGGCACATCACCGCCAGACCGTAGAACGGCAGGTTGTGGAGGAACTCGACGAAGGTTTTCTTCAGTTTGTTGAAGTCACCGTCGTAGGTCGCCATGTGGTCGGCGTCGATGTTGGTGACCACAGCCACCAACGGCTGCAAGTGCAGGAAACTGGCGTCGCTTTCGTCGGCTTCGGCGATCAGGTAACGGCTGGTGCCCAGCTGGGCATTGGTGCCCGCGGCATTCAGACGGCCACCGATCACGAAGGTCGGGTCCAGGCCACCGGCCGCGAACACCGAAGCGATCAGGCTGGTGGTGGTGGTTTTGCCGTGAGTACCGGCGACGGCGATGCCGTGGCGGTAGCGCATCAGCTCGGCGAGCATTTCGGCACGCGGCACCACGGGGATACGACGTTCAAGGGCCGTCGCGACTTCCGGGTTGGAAGGGTTCACGGCACTCGATACCACCAGGACATCGGCGGTCGCGGCATTCTCGGCGCGGTGGCCGATGAAAATCTGGGCGCCGAACGATTCGAGACGCTCGGTCACCGGCGAAGCTTTCAGGTCGGAACCGGACACTTGGTAGCCCAGGTTCAGCAACACTTCGGCGATTCCGCACATGCCCACACCGCCGACTCCGACGAAGTGGATGCGACGGATGCGGCGCATTTCCGGCTGCGGCATGGCTTTCTGATTCTCAACCATGAACCACCTCCAGGCAGATATCGACCACGTTGCGGGTTGCATCAGGTTTGGCCAGGCGACGAGCGGCGCCAGCCATGTCGTTGAGTCGTTGCGGTTGCATCAAGACCTCTGTCAGGCGTGCAGCGAGATCCGCTGCGCCAGTCGTTCTTTGTGGCATCAGGAAGGCAGCGCCTTCACGAGCCAAATATTCGGCATTGCGGGTCTGGTGATCGTCGATTGCGTGGGGCAAAGGCACCAGCATCGAGGGCAGACCGGCAGCAGCCAGCTCACTGACAGTCAGCGCGCCAGCGCGACAGACCACCAGGTCAGCCCAGGCATAGGCTTGGGCCATGTCTTTGATGAAAGGCTGCACTTGCGCCTCGACACCGGCCGTGCGATAGCGCTCGGCAGTCACTTCATCGTGGTTTTTACCGGCCTGATGAAACACTTCCGGACGCAGCTCAACAGACACCTGCGACAGGGCTTCAGGCAGCAATTTGTTCAACGGTTCTGCGCCCAGGCTTCCGCCCAGGATCAGCAAACGCGCTTTGCGTCCGGCCAGGGCTGGACGCGCTGTATCGAGGAACAACTCGGTGCGCACCGGGTTACCGGTAGTGCGCCGACTGCCACTGGCAGCAAAGGTGTCCGGGAAAGCTTCGCAGACTCGCGCGGCCAACGGCACCAGCAACCGATTGGCGGTACCGGCGACGGCGTTCTGCTCATGAACGATGACCGGAACACCGGCCAATCTGGCGGCTACGCCACCAGGGCCGGTGACATATCCGCCAAAGCCCAGGACGCAGACCGGTTTCAGCTGACGAATGACCGCACGGGCCTGCCAGATCGCCTTGAGCAATACGAAAGGCGCCTTGAGCAGCGACAGCTTGCCCTTGCCGCGAAGGCCGCTGACATTGATCAAATGCAACGGCAGGCCGGCATTCGGAACCAGTTCGTTTTCAATACCGCGTGGCGTCCCGAGCCAGTGCACGGTGTAACCGCGCGCCTGAAACTCGCGAGCGCAGGCCAGCGCCGGGAACACGTGGCCACCGGTGCCGCCCGCCATGATCAGCACGTTAGCGCCCATGGGTCGGCTCCTCGGCGAAGTCGCTCTCACTGAACTCCATCTCTTCGCTGCCCAAGTGGGTTCGACTCTCCCATTCGATGCGCAACAACAAGCCAAGACAGGCGCAGCAGATCACCAACGAACTGCCTCCGTAACTGAGGAACGGCAGGGTCAGGCCCTTGGTCGGCAGCAAGCCGACGTTCACCCCGATGTTGATCAGGAACTGACCAATCCACAGGAACGACAAGCCGTAGGCGACATAGGCGGCAAAGAATTGCTTGGCCTTCTCTGCCCACAAACCGATGTACATGCCGCGTATGCACACGAAGACGAACAGCGCGACGGTGGCCAGAGAACCGACCACGCCCAGCTCTTCGGCCAGGACCGAGAACACGAAGTCGGTGTGCGCTTCCGGCAGGTAGAATTGTTTCTGTACGCTATTGCCCAGGCCAACGCCCAGCCACTCACCACGACCAAAGGCGATCAGCGCCTGGGTCAACTGGTAGCCGGAACCGAACTGGTCGGCCCAAGGGTCGGTGAAGGTGGTCAGACGGGCCATTCGATAAGGCTGCATCTTGATCAGCAGCACCACCGCCACCACTGCCAGTATCACCATCAGGGTGAAGCGGAACAGCCCGACGCCGCCCAAAAACAGCATCGCCGCTGCGGCCCCCATCATCACGACGGTGGCACCGAAGTCCGGCTCCATCAGCAGCAGGCCGGCCATTGGCAGCAGCACGATGAACGGCTTGAAGAAGCCCATCCAGCTTTCGCGCACTTCTTTCTGCCGACGCACCAGATAACCGGCGAGGTAGATCACCACAAACACCTTGGCGATCTCGGAAGGCTGGACGTTGAAGAAGCTGAAACCGATCCAGCGCATCGAACCGTTCACCTCACGGCCGATCCCCGGGACGATCACCATCACCAGCAAACCGAATGCACCGATCAGCATCAACCAACCCATGCGTTGCCAGGTAGCGATCGGAATCATCATGGTGACGATGCAGGCACCGAAGCCGAGCACGATGTAGACAAGGTGGCGAATCATGTAATACAGGGCGCTGCCCGACTGTACCGCCGCCACTTCGGTCGAGGCAGAGGCGATCATGACCAACCCCAGGCCGATCAATGCCAGGCAACCGGCGAGCATCGGGAAGTCGAGGTCGATACCACGCCCGGTGATGATCGGCGACGGGTACGGCTTGATGATATTTCTCAAGCTCATGCCAAGTCCTCCGCGGCCAGATCTTTCACGGATTGGGCGAACAGGTGCCCACGCTCTTCGTAGTTCTTGAACATGTCGAAACTGGCGCACGCCGGCGACAGCAGCACCGCATCGCCTGGCTGGGCGATGGCGCGGCATTGCTCGACCGCTTCGATCAACGAATTGACGCGAATCAGTGGCACGGCGTCGCCGATGGCCTGGCCAATCAGCTCGGCATCACGCCCCATCAACACCACGGCGCGGCAGTTGGCCGCGACCGGATCACGCAGATCCTTGAACTCGGCACCTTTGCCGTCGCCACCGGCGATCAACACCAGCTTGCCCTGGATGTCTGCCCCCAGGCCTTCGATAGCGGCCAAGGCGGCGCCAACGTTGGTGGCTTTGGAATCGTTGTAGTAGCTCACGCCATTCAGGTCGCGGACCCACTGGCAGCGATGCTCAAGCCCGGCGAAGGTGCGCAGGCTCGAGAGCATGGCGTCGAACGGCAGGCCCACGGCGTGCCCCAGGGCCAAGGCCGCGAGGGCGTTGGACTGGTTATGCGCGCCACGAATTTTCAGCTCGCGTACCGGCATCAGGTTCTGGAATTCGAAGGCCAGATACTTCTCGCCATTTTCCTCGCGCAGACCAAAGGCCTTGAAATCCGGCTTGTTCAGACCGAAGGTCCAGCACGGCAGGCCTTCGCTCATCAACGGACGGCTCAGCGCATCCTGACGATTGACCACCACTTGCTTCGCACCGCGGAAGATCCGGTGCTTGGCCAGGTGATAGGCCGGCAGGCCGCTGTAACGGTCCATATGGTCTTCGCTGATGTTCAGCACGGTAGCCACTTCGGCGCCCAGTTGATCGGTGGTCTCCAGCTGGAAGCTCGAGAGTTCCATCACGTACAGCTCGACATCGTCGCTCAGCAGATCGAGTGCCGGGGTACCGAGGTTACCGCCCACCGCCACGCGCTTGCCCGCCGCTGCCGCCATTTCGCCGACCAGCGTGGTCACGGTGCTTTTTGCGTTGGAGCCGGTAATGGCGACAATCGGCGCCTTCGCGTTACGGGCGAACAGCTCGATATCACCCGACAGCTTCACGCCACGGGCCGCCGCTGCTTGCAGGGCCGGAGTCGCCAAGGCCAGGCCCGGGCTCACGTAGAGCTCGTCGGCACGGCAGAGGAATTCGACATCCAGCTCGCCACAACGCACTTCCACCTGCGGGTAGTCACGGCGCAGCGTGGCCAGCTCCGGTGGATTTTCCCGCGTATCGGCGACAGCGAACGACACACCCCGGTTCGCCAGGAAGCGAACCAGGGACATGCCGCTCTTGCCGAGGCCGACAACGATGCGGAAGTGGTCAGAAGCGATCAGAGACACTCGTTCTACCTCAGCTTCAGGGTTGCAAGGCCGACCAGTACGAGAATCACAGTGATGATCCAGAAACGGACGATCACGCGTGGCTCGGGCCAGCCCTTGAGTTCAAAGTGGTGGTGAATCGGTGCCATGCGGAACACGCGGCGACCGGTCAGCTTGAAAGAGGCAACCTGAATGACCACCGACAGGGTTTCCATCACGAACACACCGCCCATGATGAACAGGACGATTTCCTGACGAACGATCACTGCGATGGTGCCCAAAGCCGCACCCAGCGCCAGTGCGCCGACGTCGCCCATGAAGACTTGAGCCGGGTAGGTGTTGAACCAGAGGAAACCCAGGCCGGCACCGATCAGCGCGCCGCAGAATACGATCAGCTCACCTGCGCCCGGTACGTAAGGGATCAGCAGGTATTCGGCGAATTTCACGTTACCCGACAGGTAGCAGAAGATCCCCAGCGCGCCGCCGACCATCACGGTTGGCATGATCGCCAGGCCGTCGAGGCCGTCAGTCAGGTTGACCGCGTTGCTGGAGCCGACGATCACGAAGTAGGTCAGGACCACGAAGCCAATACCGAGCGCGATGCTGGCATCTTTGAACATCGGCACGATCAAGGTCGTTTCAACCGCGCTTGGCGCAGTCATATAAAGGAAGATCGCCGCGCCCAGGCCGAACACCGACTGCCAGAAGTATTTCCAGCGGCTCGGCAAGCCACGGGAGTTCTTCTCGATGACTTTGCGGTAATCGTCGACCCAGCCCACGGCACCAAACAGCAGCGTGACCAGCAACACGACCCACACATAGCGGTTGTGCAGGTCAGCCCAAAGCAAGGTGCTGATGCCGATGGCGGTCAGAATCAGTGCGCCGCCCATGGTCGGAGTGCCCGACTTGGACAAGTGCGATTGCGGGCCGTCATTACGGACAGACTGGCCGATCTGGCGGTTCTGCAACGTGCGGATCATCCATGGACCCAGGCACAGCGACAACGACAACGCGGTCAGCACACCGAGAATCCCGCGCAGGGTCAGGTACTGAAAGACCGCGAAGCCTTTGTAGAACTGTTGCAGATACTCCGCTAACAACAGCAGCATTAATGGTTCTCCCCGCTCGAACCGCACAAAGCCGCAACGACGTTTTCCATCGCAGCGCTTCGCGAGCCCTTGATCAAAATAGTGGTGTTTGTATCGTGTTCGGCGCCCAGCGCCGCGATCAGATCAGCCTGATTGGCAAAGTGACGAGCCTGCTCACCGAAGGCGGCGACAGCATGCGCCATCATCGGGCCAACGGCATAAAGCGCGGAAACCTTGCCGCTGGCATACGCGCCAACGTCACGGTGCCCCTGCTCCGCCCACTCGCCCAACTCGCCAATATCTCCGAGCACCAGAATGGTGCGACCGGAAAAGCCGGCGAGTATATCAACGGCGGCGCACATTGAGGTGGGGTTCGCGTTGTAAGAATCATCAATGACGCGCATGCCATTGGTCGCCAGTTGCGCCACGGCACGGCCCTTGACCGGTTGCACCGCATTCAGCCCCGTGGCGATACCGAACAGCGACACACCCAGCGCATGGGCGGCAGCCGCGGCGGCCAGGGCATTGGCAACGTTGTGGTTGCCAAGCAGGTTCAGTTGAACCTGCTCGACGCCTTGCGGGCTGTGCAGCGTGAAGGACGGGCAACCGCGAGCGTCACGAGCCAGATCGCTGGCATGGAAATCGGCACGGCTGTCGTTCAGGGCAAAGCTCAGCACCTGACGACCGGCGGCACGCGTCTTCCAGATATCAAACGCCTTGTCGTCGAGGTTCAGAACGGCGACGCCATCGGCGTCCAGCCCTTCGAGAATCTCGCCCTTGGCTTCAACGATTTTTTCCGGCCCGCCGAACTCGCCGACGTGGGCGGTCCCGGCGTTGTTGATCACAGCCACATGTGGCTTGGTCATGCCGACGGTGTAGGCAATCTCGCCGATCCGCGAAGCACCCAGTTCGATGACGGCCGCGGTGTGTTCCGCGGCCAGTTCGAGCAAGGTCAGCGGAACGCCGAGGTCATTGTTCAGGTTGCCACGGGTCGCCAGTACCGGACCGCGCGTGCGCAGGATGCTCGCGAGCATTTCCTTGACCGTGGTCTTGCCGCTGGAACCGGTAATCGCCGCGACCGGGTTCGAATACGCAGCACGGTTCAGCGCGCCGAGTTCGCCAAGGGCCTGACGAGTATCGGTGACCAGTAGCTGAGGCAACGTGGAGTTCGTCACTTCACGCTCGACCAGGGCCGCGACCGCGCCTTTGGCAGCCACGTCGTTCAAGTAGTCATGGCCATCGAAACGCGGCCCGGTCAGGGCGACAAACAACTGGCCTGGCTTGATCGCCCGGCTGTCGATGCTGACGCCATCGAAGCTGCTATCGGCAGTCAACAGACGGCCGGCCAATGGGCCCGCGACTTCGCTCAATTTCAAGGCTTTAAGCATGGGCCACCTCCCACGCGGTCAAGGCACGGTCGGCTTCCACCAGATCGGAGAAATCATGGCGTTCGCCGTTGATTTCCTGGTAGTCCTCGTGACCTTTACCGGCCAGCACAATCACGTCATCCGCGCTGGCGCTGGCGATCAACTGGGCAATCGCCTGGCCACGGCCGGCGACAAAACGAACGTTATCCACCGCCGTGAAACCGGCGCGGATGTCGTCGAAAATCTGTGCAGGGTCTTCGGTGCGCGGGTTGTCATCGGTGACCAGCACGCCGTCAGCCAGACGCTCGACCACTTCGGCCATCAACGGGCGCTTGCCACGGTCGCGATCACCGCCGCAACCGAACAGGCAGAGCAATTTGCCCTTGGCATGCGGACGCAGGGCCATCAGGACTTTTTCCAGCGCATCCGGGGTGTGGGCGTAATCGACCACCACCAGCGGCTGAGTACCGCCGCCCAGGCGCTGCATGCGACCGGCCGGGCCTTCGAGTTGTGGCAGTACGTGGAGGATTTCATCCAGCGCGTAATCCAGACCGAGCAAGGCACCGACAGCGGCCAGTACGTTGCTCAGGTTGAAGCGGCCGAGCAAGGTGCTACGCAAATGGTGTTCGCCCTGCGGCGTCACCAGCGTGGCACGCACGCCCTCATCGTCGAACTGCGCTTCACGGCAATAGAGGTAGGCGCTGGCGTCTTCGAGACTGTAAGTGATCAGGCGCGACTCAGCTTCTTCAGCCGCGAGTTGCCGACCGAACGCGTCGTCGAGGTTGATCACCCGGCACTTCAGATCGTTCCAGGCAAACAGCTTGGCCTTGGCCTCGCCATAGGCTTGCATGGTCCCGTGATAATCCAGGTGATCGCGCGACAGGTTGGTCATCACTGCCACATCGAACGCCAGAGCCGTCACGCGCCCTTGATCCAGACCGTGGGAGGACACTTCCATGGCCACGGCTTTGGCACCGGCCTTTTTCAGGTCGGCCAGGGTTGCCTGTACTGCAATCGGGTTCGGCGTGGTGTGCAGACCGCTTTCCAGTGCGCCGTAGAAACCGGTGCCCAGGGTGCCCACAATGCCGCAGTGCTGCCCCAGCAGGTCCAGGGCTTGTGCGACCAGTTGGGTCACGCTGGTTTTACCGTTGGTGCCGGTCACGCCAATCAGGTTCAGGTTACGGCTCGGGTCGCCATAAAAACGCCCGGCAATGTCCGACAGCTGCGTAGCCAGGCCTTTGACCGGAATCAGCGGTACTTCGGTGATCGGCAGGACGGTCGCGCCCTCGACTTCGTAGGCGACAGCTGCGGCACCACGCTGCAAGGCGTCGGCAATGTGTGCACGACCATCGAACTTGCCACCTGGGACGGCCAGAAACAGGTCGCCAGCCCGGACATTACGGCTGTCCAGGGTCAGTTCGCGAATCAACAGATCACGGCCGGCGTGGGCGAAAATCTTGTTCAGGCTAAGCGACATCAGCCACGCCCTCCATTAGCTTTAACAGGGGTAACCGGCGCCGCATTGGCTTGCTGGGTGGGCGGCAGGTTGTCCGGGGTAACGTTCATCAGACGCAGGGTTCCGGACATCACTTTGCTGAACACCGGCGCCGAAACCAGACCACCGAAGTAGCCGGCCTTGCTCGGTTCATCGATCACCACGACGATCGCGTAGCGCGGGTCGCTCATGGGACCAAAACCTGCGAATAGCGAGCGGTAGGAGTTCTCGGCGTAGCCTTTGGTGCCCACCGATGTCTTACGTGCAGTACCGGACTTGCCAGCGACGTGATAGGCCGGCACTTGCGCACGGAATACACCGCGCGGCGCTTCGATCACCTGCTGCAACATGCCCTGCATGGTTTTCGCCACGGCTTCTGGAATCACTTGAGTAGTTTGCGCGGCCTTGTCGGTCTTGATCAGGGTCAGCGGTGCGATACGGCCGTTGTTGGCCAGCGCCGAGAAGGCGTGGACCAGCTGAATGGCGGTCACCGAAATGCCGTAGCCGTACGACAGCGTGGCCGTCTCGGCCTTGCGCCATTCGCGGTAGTTCGGCAGGTTGCCGACACGCTCGCCCGGGAAACCCAGGCCGGTGTCCTGGCCGAGGCCGACTTTCTGCGCCAGGCGGAAAATCGTTTCGCCGCCGATATCGAAGGCGACCTTACTCATGCCAACGTTACTGGAGTTGATCAGAATGCCGGTCAGGTCGAGCACCGGGCCTTCGGTCTTGGATACGTCCTTGATGGTGTACTTACCGATCTGCAAACTGCCCGGGTACACCTCGACGGTGTCGCTCGGCTTCCAGCGCCCGGTTTCGATCGCGGCGCTCATGGAGATCGCTTTCATGGTCGAACCCGGTTCGAACACGTCGATCATCGCGCGGTTACGCATCATCGCCGGTTGCAGGTTGCGACGGTTGTTCGGGTTGTAGGTCGGCTGGTTGACCATGGCGAGGATCTCGCCGGTCTTGACGTCCATGATCACCAGGCTGCCAGCCTTGGCGCCGTTCTCGATGATCGCGTTGCGCAGCTCGCGGTTCGCCAGGTATTGCAGACGCAGGTCAATCGACAACGCCAAGGGCTTGCCGGCCTTGGCGTTTTTGGTCACCTGAACGTCTTTGATCAGTCTGCCGCGCCGGTCCTTGATGACCTGACGCTTGCCAGCGACACCGGCCAGCCATTCGTCGTACGCCAACTCCACGCCTTCACGCCCGTGGTCATCGATGTCGGTAAAGCCGACCATGTGCGCGGTGACTTCGCCGGCCGGGTAGAAACGCCGGAACTCTTCGATGCCGTAAACGCCCGGTACTTTCAGATCGAGCGCGACCTGGCCCTGCTCGGGGGTCAGCCCGCGCACCAGATAGATGAATTCTTTATTCGCCTGAGCTTCGAGTCGCTCGGCCAGGACTTTAGGGTCCTGCCCCAGCACAGTTGCCAGTGCCGGCCACTTTTCCTTGGCCAGTTGCATTTCCTTGGGGTTGGCCCACAGGGTGGTGACCGGAGTACTCACGGCCAACGGCTCGCCGTTACGGTCGGTGATCAAACCACGGTGAGCCGGAATCGGGATGTGTCGAACACTGCGCGCATCGCCCTGACCAATCAGGAAGTCACGGTCGATCACCTGCAGGTCGACAATGCGCCACGCGATGGCGACAACCATGACGCCCAGCAAGCCGAGCACCACACGAAACCGCCAAGGAAAGAGTGCCCCTTCGAGTTTCATCATGGCGCCACCATCCGTACATCCGCGGCGCCGGGAATGCGCATCTTCAGTTGTTCGGTGGCCAATACTTCGATACGGCTGTGGGCGGTCCAGGTGCTCTGTTCGAGAATCAACCGGCCCCACTCTGCCTGCGCCTTGTCGCGCACACTCAACTCGTTGTACAGCGAGTTCAGCAACTGGCGGTTCCAGTGAGCGCTATAGGAAACTCCGATCGCGGAGACCAATACGGCAATAAATAGCAGCAGCATGAAAAAGCTTCCGCCTGGAAGTGGCTTGGCGAAGAGCTTGCTCACCGAAGTTTCTCCGCGACACGCATGACGGCACTACGGGAACGAGGGTTGGCTTTGAGTTCGGCTTCGCCGGCGAACTGCGGTTTGCCATGAATCTTGATTTTCGGTACGAAGGCTTCGAAACGTACCGGCAAGTTGCGCGGCAGGTTATCGGTTTCACCCTTGACCAGTTTGCGCATGAACTGTTTGACGATGCGGTCTTCCAGCGAGTGGAAGCTGATCACCACCAGGCGACCACCCACTTCGAGGGCTTCAAGCGCGGCTTCGAGGCCGGTCTCAAGATCGCCCAACTCGTTGTTGACGTGAATTCGCAGGCCCTGGAACGCGCGGGTCGCCGGGTTCTTGCCCTTTTCCCAGGCCGGGTTGGCGACTTTCAGGACTTCAGCCAGATCGCCAGTGCGCTCGAAGGGCTTGATATCGCGACGCTCGACCACGGCACGGGCCATACGACCGGAGAAACGCTCTTCGCCGTATTCCTTGAACACGCGGGCAATTTCTTCGACGGGCGCGGTGTTGACGAACTCTGCCGCACTGATCCCGCGAGACGGGTCCATGCGCATGTCCAGCGGACCGTCATTGAGAAAGCTGAAGCCACGCTCCGGGTCGTCGAGCTGTGGCGAAGACACGCCCAGGTCAAGCAAAACGCCGCTGACCTTGCCGGCCAGACCGCGTTCGGCAACTTCCGAACCGAGCTCGGCAAAGCTGCGCTGTACAACGACAAAGCGGCCGTCTTCGGCCGCTAGCGTTTGCCCGGTGGCAATCGCCTGAGGATCTTTGTCGAATCCCAGCAACCGACCATCGGGACCGAGCTGGCTGAGAATCAGGCGGCTATGCCCGCCACGCCCGAACGTGCCATCCAGATAGCAGCCATCAGGGCGTACGGCGAGAGCCTCAACGGCTTCGTCAAGCAGTACGGTGATGTGGTTAAAGCCGCTATCAATAGTCACAGGATCAAATCACGCAGTTCATCAGGCATGGCGCCCGGTTGTTGAATAGCAGCCAGGTCAGCAGCAGAAACCGCATCCCAGGCATCCTCGTCCCACAATTGGAACTTGTTCAGTTGGCCTACCAGCATCGCGCGCTTATCCAATTTGGCGTATTCGCGCAGACGCGGCGGAACCAGAAAACGACCACTGCCATCGAGCTCGAGGTCGACGGCATTACCAATCAGCAAACGTTGCAAGCGGCGGTTCTCTTCGCGAAGCGAAGGCAGTGCGCGCAGTTTGGTTTCTATCAGCTCCCACTCATCGAGCGGGTAAACACACAAACAGGGATCAACGGCATCAATTGTGACAATTAATTGCCCGGAACTTCGCGAAACGAGCTCGTCACGATACCGGCTCGGCATGGCGAGACGGCCTTTTGCATCGAGACTGATAGCGTTAGCTCCGCGAAACACGTCAGCGTTTCTCCAAATTTTAGCGTTTTACGCTTAAAAAACCCACTTCATGCCACTTTCCGCCACTTGCGCACACTATAGGAATGCGCCCACCACACCGTCAAGGCGCGGATTAAAGGAAAACCCTTACAGATCGGAGATTTAGCGCTGTAAAAGAAGGGGTTACGAGTATTTGGCGGATGATTTTGCTCAATAACTTGAAGCAGCACTGAAGGCTACGCTCAGAAGTTAAAGTGATTTGTTAAGAGTAAGATTTTTTCGGTATTACAAAAGCGCTTCTGCTATTGATTCAAGCAGGGAGGGTAATCGCCACTACATCAATGCCTCTGCTTGGGGTTCAGCAGATGGCCAACCAGTATTACCACGTCCTTCCGCTAAAGATTCAAGCCGAAGGAACAAAAAGGTGGAGAGTCGATCTATAAGCCGGGTTCTGTCTTGAACAGTCATTCGTCTACGATGGCCATCACTGGACATCTTTAGCAACCTACCCGGTCCCAGCGCGGGCCACGCCTTGGGACCCTATTTGGTCTTGCTCCAAGTGGGGTTTACCTAGCCACGAACTGTTGCCAGTCGTGCGGTGCGCTCTTACCGCACCTTTTCACCCTTACCGGCACCGAAGTGCTTAGGCGGTTATTTTCTGTGGCACTTTCCGTAGGCTCACGCCTCCCAGGCATTACCTGGCACTTCGCCCTATGGAGCCCGGACTTTCCTCCCCCCCCTAATTTTCATAGAGGGCAGCGACTGTCCAATCGACTCTCCGCCGCAAAGGTTAACGGCAGAGCGCCCGAAGAACAAGCGATAAAAGCCTTTGGCCGCCCTGCAACCCGCGTTTTTACTCGCTTTTCTGTTTATCCAGGGCTACCTGATAGAGAACATTCTTACGCTCACCGGTAATTTGCGCCGCCAACGCCGCCGCACGCTTGAGTGGCATTTCTTCGAGCAGCAGATTGAGAATACGCATCGCCTCGCTACTCACCGCCTCCTCGCTCTCCGGTGCCGACCAGCCGGCCACCAACACCACACACTCGCCGCGCTGCTGATTGCTATCGTTCTCGACGAATGCCCGCAACTCGGCCAACGGCAGCCCCTTGAGGGTTTCGAAGGTTTTGGTCAGTTCGCGAGCGAGCAGCGCCGGACGCTCCGGACCGAATACCAGCTCCATGTCCTGCAAGCACTCGAGGATCCGGTGTGGCGCTTCGTAAAAGATCAACGTACGCGGTTCTTCCTTTATGGACTCCAGACGCGCACGTCGCCCCACCGCCTTCGCCGGCAAAAAGCCTTCGAAAATGAACCGGTCGGATGGCAACCCTGCCGCAGACAACGCCGCGATCAACGCGCACGCACCGGGAACCGGCACTACATTGATACCTGCCGCCCGCGCCTGCCGCACCAGGTGATAACCCGGATCAGAGATCAGCGGCGTTCCCGCATCGGAGATCAGCGCGACATTGTCACCAGCCAGCAAGCGCGTGATGAAGCGACTGCCTTCATCGCGCTCATTGTGCTCATGACACGCCGCCAGCGGTGTGGCGATCCCGAAATGTTGCAGCAACCGCAAGGAGTGACGAGTGTCTTCAGCCGCGATCAACGCCACTTCACGCAAGATCTTCAGCGCCCGCGCACTGATGTCATCCAGGTTGCCGATGGGCGTCGCCACCACATAAAGCGAGCCAGCAACGGAATTCAAAGCACCTGGAGCAGTCAAAGCGCACACCTCATGATCGGTAAAACCGGCATTGTAGCGCGTAGAAGCGCCTCAAATGCGCACAGCGATCATCTTGCTCCACGCCCTTTTGTTGATCGTCGTAACATTTACACGACCTAATTTGAAGGTTTCATGCCAGTAACATCGCGCCCCGGCCAGCGCTTGGGTACAATTCCACGCTAATTTGATCGAGTATCAGGAACATTACATGATCGCTTGCCTGCGGCTGTTCTCTGCCCTCTGCCTCGCTGCCCTGTTGGCGGCTTGCGCCAGCTCGCCCTCCTCCAGCCTTGGCGAACTTCCACGGACTGCGGATGCCAGTATCGAGCAACTGCTCGAACAGGCTGCCACCAGCAAAACGCCGGAGAAGGCCGCCCTGTTTCGCCTGAGCGCAGCAGACCTGGCCTACCGCCAGGGAAATGCCGGCCAGTCTGCACAAATCCTTCAGCAGGTCCCGATGGACCAGTTGAAACCCGGCCAACAGGTGTATGCCAGCACCCTGGCCGCCGAACTGGCGCTGACTCGCAACCAGCCCAAGGCAGCACTGACCGCCTTGAGCCATCCGAGCCTGCAACACCTGAGCGAGATGCCGGTCGAGCAGCAAGTGCGCACCGGCACCGTCCATGCCCGCGCCCTTGAAGCTGACGGCCAGACCCTGGCCGCCGCCCGCGAGCGCATCTTTATCGCGCCTCTGCTCAAGGATGACGCGGCCAGCAAAAACCACGAAGCCATCTGGGCACTCATTTCGTCCCTGCCGACCGATCAACTGCAACCCATCACCACCGACGACCTCGGCGGCTGGATGAGCCTGGCAGTGGCGGTGAAAAACGCCGCTACGCTGGAACAGCAGCAGGCCGCTATCGACAACTGGCGCGCACAGCACCCTAAACACCCGGCCGCACTGGTGCTGCCATTGCCTTTGACCAAGCTCAAGGAACTGGCCAGCCAACCGGTCAGCAAGATTGGCCTGCTGCTGCCACAAGACGGTCCGCTGGCATCGGTTGCCAAAGCACTGCGCGAAGGGTTCCTGGCCGCTCACTACCAGGCCCAGCAAGCCGGGCAGAAGCCGCCTGCCATCGAGTTCTATGACAGCTCGCACCTGACCTCGCTGGACGACTTCTATCGCAAGGCACAAGCCGACGGCGTGCAGCTGGTCATCGGCCCGCTGGAAAAACCGCTGGTCAAACAACTCAGCACTCGCCCGCAACTGCCGATCACCACGCTGGCGCTGAACTACAGCGAAGGCGAACAAGGCCCGGCCCAACTGTTCCAGTTCGGCCTGGCTGCCGAAGACGAAGCCCGCGAAGTTTCCCGCCGGGCACGCGCCGACGGCCTGCACCGCGCCGCTGCCCTGGTGCCGAAAGGCGAATGGGGCGATCGCGTGCTTAAAGCCTTCCGCCAGGATTGGGAAGCCAACGGCGGTACCGTCGTTGGTATCGAACGCGTTGATCAACCGGTGGCCCTGGCTCAGCAAATCGCCGACCTGTTCCAGCTGCGTCAGAGCGAAGGTCGCGCCAAGAGCCTGCAAAGCACCGTAGGCTCGCAAGTGGCTGCACAGCCTTCGCGCCGTCAGGACATCGAGTTCATTTTCCTCGCCTCGACGCCGCAGCAAGCCCAACAGATCAAACCAACGCTGAACTTCCAATACGCAGGCGACGTACCGGTTTACGCCACCTCCCACGTATTCAGCGCCAGCGGCGACCAGAACCAGTACAACGACATGAACGGCGTTCGCTTCTGCGAAACCCCATGGCTGCTGGACGCCAACGACCCGCTGCGCAGGCAAGTGACCGCTCAATGGCCACAAGCTGCGGGCAGCCTTGGCCGCCTCTACGCAATGGGCGTCGACGCCTATCGCCTGGCACCGCGCCTGGGGCAACTCAAGGCACTGCCAGACAGCACCATCGAAGGTCAGTCAGGCACCCTGAGCATGACCTCGTCGCAACGCATTCAACGTCAGCTGCCGTGGGCACAGTTCATCAACGGCCAGGTTCAACGCCTGCCTGACACGCCACGCTGATGCCCGACAGGTCACGCCAACAAAGCGGTCGAGATGCTGAAAGCCAGGCGCTCAAGCATCTCCAGCAACAAGGTCTGCGCCTCCTGGCGCAGAACTGGTTGTGTAAACGCGGCGAGCTTGATCTGGTCATGCTTGACGGCGATACAGTAGTATTCGTCGAAGTCCGCTACAGACAAAACACCCAATGGGGTGGCGCGCTCGGCAGCATCGATGCGCGCAAGCGTCAGAAATTGATACTCGCCGCGCAGTATTTTCTGCAGCGCGAGTCGCGCTGGGCCAACTCCCCCTGCCGTTTCGACGTAGTTGCCATAGACGGCAGCGCGGCTCATTTGAACTGGCTAAGGAACGCCTTTGACAGCTGACTGCTCAAAGGCAAGGCCGATCTTCACTCAACACTTTTGCTCTTTGCTTTGCGGGCCGCACATTGCTGTGCCACCAAGCCGCGCTACTTAAGGTCACACAGATGGACATGCAATCGCGAATTCGCCAGCTTTTTCAGGCCAGTATCGATACCAAGCAACAGGCGATGGACGTACTTGCACCGCACATCGAGCAAGCCAGCCAGGTGATGGTCAACGCCCTGCTCAACGAAGGCAAAATGCTCTCGTGCGGCAACGGCGGTTCAGCCGGTGACGCACAACACTTCTCCTCCGAACTGCTCAACCGCTTCGAGCGCGAACGCCCGAGCCTGCCGGCGATTGCACTGACGACCGACAGTTCGACGATCACCTCGATCGCCAACGACTACAGTTACAACGAAATCTTCTCCAAACAGATCCGCGCGCTCGGCCAACCCGGCGACGTGCTGCTGGCAATTTCCACCAGCGGCAACTCGGCGAACATTATTCAAGCGATCCAGGCCGCACATGATCGCGAAATGATTGTCGTAGCATTGACTGGACGTGATGGCGGCGGCATGGCTTCACTGTTGTTGCCCGAAGACGTCGAAATTCGCGTCCCGGCCAATGTCACAGCACGTATTCAGGAAGTCCACCTGCTGGCGATCCATTGTCTTTGCGACTTGATCGACAGCCAATTGTTCGGGAGTGAAGAATGACCCTTAATCGCCTTGGCCTTCTGGCCTTGACTCTAAGCCTGGGCATCAGCGGCTGCACCTCGGTACTCACCGCGACCCGCGACGCCCCCATTGAAGACGATCGCGGCACTCGCACCTTCGGCAGCAAGATCGACGACTCCCTGATCGAAACCAAGGTCGGCGTGAACGTGGCCAAGGCCAGCCCGGACCTGGATAAAGGCTCGCGCATCATCGTCACCAGCTTCAACGGTGTGGTGCTGCTCGCCGGACAAACGCCACGCCCCGACCTCAAGGAACTGGCCGGTCAAGCCGCCGCTGCGGTTCAGCGGGTAAAAACCGTGCACAACGAGCTGCAAGTAATGCAGCCTTCGTCGATACTGGCCCGCAATAACGATGCCTGGCTGACCACCAAGATCAAAACCCAGATGCTCGCCGACGCTAGCATCCCGGGCTCGCGCATCAAGGTTGTGACCGAGAACGGCATCGTCTACTTGCTGGGTCTGCTGACCAAACAGGAAGCCGAACAGGCTACCAACCTGGTGCAGGGCGTTTCTGGCGTACAGAAGATTGTGAAGCTGTTCGAGTACATCGACTGATCGACAGCTGCTGCGTAATAAAAAAGGCGATCCGCAAGGATCGCCTTTTTTATTACTTCACAACCTTCAAGCTTGGCCGGCCGCTGGGACGCGGTGGCTCGCTGTCAGGTGGTGGAAGGTCATCATCCGGCTCGATCTCTTCCTCGTCTTCCATAGGCGATTCCAGATCGAACACCATGCCCTGACCGTTCTCCCGGGCGTAAATGCCGAGGATCGCAGCGATAGGCACGTACAGCGTATGCGGCACGCCGCCGAAGCGCCCTTCAAAGCTGACCGCATCGTTGTCCATGTGCAGATGACGCACCGCCGCAGGCGATACGTTCAGGACAATCTGTCCATCGCTGGCAAAGCCTTGCGGCACCTGCACCGACGGGTACTCGGAATTGACCAGCAGGTGCGGGGTGCAATCGTTGTCCACAATCCACTCGTAGAGCGCGCGGACCATATAAGGTCGACTGGAGTTCATAGCGGCTCCTTAAGCCTTAGCGCATATCGCGTTCGACACCAGACAGACTCGCCTGGAAAGCCTCACGCGCAAACTGACGCTCCATGTAATCAAGCAGCGGCTTGGCAGGCCGCGGCAGTTCAATACCCAGAATCGGTAAACGCCAGAGTATTGGCAGTAGGCAACAATCCACCAGACTTTGTTCCTCACTCAAGAAAAACGGCTTGTCGGCGAACAGCGGCGAAACGCCGGTCAGGCTCTCACGCAATTCCTTGCGAGCCTGCACACGCGCCGGCTCCTTGGTCCGCGAATCCAGAATCAGATCCACCAGAACACACCAGTCACGCTGAATACGGTGAATCAGCAGACGACTGTTGGCACGCGCCACCGGATAAACCGGCAGCAACGGCGGATGCGGGTAACGCTCATCCAGATATTCCATCACCACGGTCGACTCCCACAACGCCAGGTCACGATCGACCAGGGTGGGCAAGCTGCCGTAAGGGTTCACTTCGATCAGTTTTGGCGGCTGACGGCCCGCCTCCACGCTGATGATCTCGGCGCTGACACCCTTCTCTGCCAGTACGATACGCACTCGGTGGGAATAGTGGTCGGCGGGGTCGGAGTAACAGGCCAACCGATTGGTCACGCCCATGGCGGTCCTCCTCGCTTGTAGAAATTATCGGGAGCGGAAAAACGAGCGCGCCCAGAGGGCGTCTCCCGTAACGTCTGGATGACCAGACTCGTTACACGTTCAGAGACGCCCTTGGGCGCGCGCGATTAACAGCAATTGCTTAAAGCTTTATCAATGCACGTCTTTCCAGTATTCACGCTTGAGCAAGTAAGCGAATACGAAGAAGAACGCCAGGTACAGCAACACATAGGTACCGATGCGCTGATGCTGCAGCTTCACCGGGTTGGCCGAATAGGCCAGGAAGGTCACCAGATTCTTGACCTTCTCGTCGAACTGCTCTTCGTTCAGTGCACCGGTTTTCGGCACGATGGTCAGCTGATCGCACGCTTCATGAGTCAGCTTCGTGCCGGTCAGCGGATCATACTGCTTCTTGCCGTCTTCGACGATTTGAACTTGTTTGCAGCCTATCACCTGGCGACCCTGCAGGCCGGCCAGAACGTTAGGCATACCGACGTTCGGGAACACCTTGTTGTTCACGCCCCAAGGACGACTCGGATCTTCATAGAACGACCGCAGGTAGCCGTAGAGCCAGTCAGTACCACGAACGCGAGCCACCAGCGTCAGGTCGGGCGGCGCAGCGCCGAACCACGACTTGGCGTCTGCCGGCTGCATGCCGATGCTCATGTGGTCACCGATCTTGGCGCCCGTGAACACCAGGTTCTTCAGCATCAGATCATGAGGAATCCCCAGATCGTCGGCAACGCGCTCATAGCGCTGGAACTTGGCACTGTGGCAACCCATGCAGTAGTTGGCGAACGTACGTGCGCCATCTTGCATTGCCGCTTTATCGGAGACGTCGATATCGACTTTTTCGAGCTCTGGACCGCCATGCTCGGCCGCGAAGGACAAGACAGGCAACGCAGCAAGAATCAGTACAGCAAATAGCTTTTTCATCAGCCAGTCACCCTTTCCGGAACCGGTTTGGTCTTCTCGAGCCTGGTGTAGAACGGCATCAGAATGAAGTAGGCGAAGTACAGGAAGGTACAAACCTGCGACAGCAACGTACGTTCCGGGGTAGGCGCCATGACGCCCAGCCAGCCAAGAATCACGAAGGAGATGCAGAACACCCAGAGCCAGATCCTGCTCAGCCAGCCCTTGTAGCGCATGGACTTGACCGGACTACGGTCAAGCCACGGCAGGACGAACAGCAAGGCAATCGAAGCACCCATGGCCACAACACCCAGGAGCTTGTCCGGAACTGCACGCAGAATCGCGTAGAACGGCGTGAAGTACCAGACCGGGGCAATGTGTTCCGGGGTCTTGAAGGCGTTCGCCACTTCGAAGTTCGGCTTTTCGAGGAAGTAACCACCCATTTCCGGGAAGAAGAACACGATCGCGCAGAAGATGAACAGGAACACCACCACGCCGACGATATCTTTCACGGTGTAGTACGGGTGGAAGGCAATGCCGTCCAGCGGTACGCCGTTTTCGTCCTTGTGTTTCTTGATGTCCACGCCGTCCGGGTTGTTCGAGCCGACTTCGTGCAGCGCCAGAACGTGCAGCACCACCAGACCGAGAATCACGATCGGCAAGGCCACGACGTGCAGGGCGAAGAAGCGGTTCAGGGTGATACCCGAAATCAGGTAGTCACCACGGATCCACTGGGTCAGGTCGTTACCGATGACCGGGATCGCACCGAACAGCGAGATGATCACCTGGGCGCCCCAGTAGGACATCTGGCCCCACGGTAGCAGGTAGCCCATGAAGGCTTCAGCCATCAGCGCCAGGTAGATCAGCATGCCGAAGACCCACACCAGCTCACGCGGCTTCTGGTACGAACCGTAGAGCAGGCCACGGAACATATGCAGGTAAACCACGATGAAGAACGCCGAGGCGCCGGTGGAGTGCAGCAGACGCAGGATCGAGCCGTACTCGACGTCGCGCATGATGTATTCGACGGAGGCGAACGCCTCTTCCGCCGACGGGGTGTAGCTCATGGTCAGCCAGACGCCGGTTACGATCTGGTTAACCAGAACCAACAGCGCCAGGGAACCAAAGAAATAGAAGAAGTTGAAGTTCTTCGGGGCGTAGTACTTGCTGAGATGGTCTTCCCACATTTTAGTGGCGGGAAAGCGCGCATCAACCCAATCCATGAACTTGCTCATCACGCTTTCTCCGTATCGACGCCGATGACAATGATGTCGTTCGACTCATAGGAATGCGGGGGAACTGGCAGATTCAAAGGCGCAGGTTGCGACTTGAAGACGCGGCCAGCCAGATCGTAGTGGGAACCGTGGCAAGGGCAGAAATAACCACCTACCCATTTTGGGCCAAGATCGGCTGGCGCTACTTCTGGGCGGAAGGTCGGAGAGCAACCCAGGTGCGTGCAAATACCGATCAGCAGCAGAACTTCCGGCCTGATCGAACGCGTCTTGGGGTCTACGTAAGTTGGCTGTACCGAATTCTTGGAGTCTGGATCAGAGAGATCACCCTCGATCTTTGCAAGATTCCCCAAAATCTCCTGCGTACGGCGGACGATGAATACCGGCTGACCGCGCCATTCAGCAATCATTTGCTGACCTGGTTCGATTTTGCTGACATTCACTTTCACCGGTGCACCTGCGGCTTTCGCCTTGGCACTGGGAAACCATGACCCCACGAACGGGACCGCAGCCCCCACCGCTCCTGCAGCACCCACCACGGATGTGGCTGCTACCAAGAAGCGACGCCGGCCTGCATTCACGCCGTCATTGCTCATTCAGTCCTCTCCCATCAGCTTTGTGGCCTGTTAAATCAGGCATCTACTAAGTAAAAATCTGAACTTATAAAAATTTTGCAGAATGGTAATGAAAAGCCCCAGTTCTGACAAGGTAATTACCATCCGGGGGTCAGCGCCAAGCCTTGTAGTATAGGGGCTCTACGGATGTGGCAAGTTGTCACATCATAAATCTTCAAGCAAAAAAAACGCCCAGCTCCGTGAGGAGACTGGGCGCTTTTGAACGCAAAAGCGAATTAACGCTTCGAGTACTGCGGACGCTTACGCGCTTTACGCAGACCAACTTTCTTACGTTCAACTTCACGTGCATCGCGAGTAACGAAGCCCGCTTTGCGCAGAGCGCTGCGCAGAGTTTCATCGTACTGCATCAGAGCGCGAGTGATACCGTGGCGGATTGCGCCAGCTTGACCACTTACACCACCACCGATCACGGTGACGTAGATGTCGAACTTCTCGACAGTCTCAGTCAATTCCAGCGGCTGACGAACTACCATGCGGGCAGTTTCGCGACCGAAGAAATTATCCAGGGAGCGGTTGTTGATGGAGATGTTACCAGTGCCCGGACGCAGGAAAACGCGTGCGGTTGCGGTCTTGCGACGGCCAGTGCCGTAATTTTGAGTCGCCGACATAATGAACTATTCCGTTAAAACTTCAGTTCTTGGGGCTGCTGAGCAGTATGAGGGTGTGCAGCGCCCGCATAGACTTTCAGCTTACGATACATGTCGCGACCCAGCGGGTTCTTAGGCAGCATGCCTTTGACCGCGGTCTCGATCACGCGCTCAGGGGCTTTAGCGATCAGCTTTTCGAAGTTGATCGACTTGATGCCGCCCGGGAAACCGGAGTGGGAGTAGTACATTTTGTCGGTGGTTTTAGCACCGGTTACACGAATCTGCTCGGCATTGATAACGACGATGTAGTCGCCGGTGTCAACGTGAGGAGTGTACTCAGGCTTGTGCTTGCCACGCAGACGGCTCGCGATCTCGGTGGCCAGACGACCCAGGGTCTGACCAGCAGCGTCGACGACAAACCAGTCGCGCTTTACTGTTTCCGGTTTAGCAGTAAAAGTTTTCATTCTTTATAGCCTCAGGGGCCGCCCTGTAAATTAGACGGCGGATCTTACTGAATAGTGCGTACTTTGACAAGTCAAAGGCAGCCGGATACAGACGCTTTCGGGGGCTCGGGTCGGCGCGTCCGTTCAACGGCAAGATTCTTCGGCGGCGGCGCATCACTTCCACTGCAGAAAGAGGTGCGCAATTATGCAGATTGCGAAAAAAAATTCAACCTGCTTTTATGATTGTTTTCCTCCAAGGACTACCCGATGGACTATCGAAAGCTGGGCCGTACCGATCTGAACGTGAGTGCAATCTGCCTCGGGACCATGACCTGGGGTGAGCAAAACAGCGAGGCAGAGGCCTTCGCACAGATTGAACGGGCCAAGAGCGCCGGGATCAATTTCATCGACACCGCCGAGATGTACCCGGTACCACCCAAGGCTGAAACCTACGCCACCACCGAGCGCTACATCGGCAACTACTTCAAGAGCCGTGGCGATCGCGCCGACTGGATTCTGGCGAGCAAGATCGCCGGCCCCGGCAACACCATCGACTACATTCGCGGCGGCCACCTCAAACACAACCGCGAACACATCGTCCAGGCGCTGGATGCCAGTCTCAAGCGCTTGCAGACCGACTACATCGACCTCTATCAGTTGCACTGGCCGGAACGCAGCACCAATTTCTTCGGTCAGTTGGGCTACACGCACAAGAGCGAAGTCAACCTGACTCCGCTGGAGGACACCCTCGAAGCACTCGACGAACAGGTCAAGGCTGGCAAGATCCGCCACATCGGCCTGTCCAACGAAACGCCGTGGGGCACCATGAAGTTCCTCGCACTGGCCGAAGCCCGTGGCTGGTCGCGTGCGGTATCGATCCAGAACCCCTACAACCTGCTCAATCGCAGCTTTGAAATCGGCCTGTCGGAAATCGCCATCCGCGAACAATGCGGATTGCTCGCCTATTCGCCGCTGGCGTTTGGTTTTCTGTCCGGCAAGTACGAAGGCGGCGCGCGCCCGGCAAAAGCTCGCCTGAGCCTTTACAGCCGCTTCAGCCGTTATTTCAACGCGCAGTCGGAAGCCGCGTGCAGCCGTTATGTGGCGCTGGCCCGGGAACACGGCCTGGACCCGGCACAAATGGCCCTGGCATTCGTGACCCGGCAATCGTTCGTCACCAGCAACATCATTGGCGCGACCACGCTGGAACAGCTGGACAGCAACATTGCCAGTTTCGATCTGAAACTGTCGGATGAAGTGCTGGCGGGGATCGAGGCGATTCACAAGGATCACCCGAACCCGGCGCCTTGATCGACTCATAAACCCAATCGCAAGCAGGCTCGTTCCCACAAGGATTACGCTGTACCTGTGGGAGCGAGCCTGCTCGCGATAGCGGTCTTCCATTCACCCAGAATTCAAAGCGAACGAGCGATGATCTCCTTCATGATTTCATTGGTCCCGGCATAAATCCGCTGCACCCGCGCATCCGCCCAGGCCCGGGCGATCGGGTATTCCCACATGAAACCGTAACCGCCATGCAGTTGCACGCACTCGTCGAGCACCTTGCATTGCAGGTCGGTGCCCCAGTATTTGGCCATCGCCGCCGTTGGCACATCGAGCTTGCCCTGCAGGTGCAGCTCCAGGCAGCGGTCGACGAAGACCCGACCGATCTGAATCTCCGTGGCCATCTCCGCCAGTTTGAAGCGGGTGTTCTGAAAGTCTGCAATCGCCTTGCCGAACGCCTTGCGCTCGCGGGTGTAATCCAGGGTCCACTGCAACGCCGCCTCGGCTGAGGCCAAACCGCCGATGGCGACCGTCAGACGCTCCTGCGGCAATTCCTGCATCAGATAGGCGAACCCCATCCCGGCCTGCCCCAAGAGGTTTTCCTTGGGCACACGGACGTCCTGGAAAAACAGCTCCGAGGTGTCCTGCGCCTTCATCCCGACCTTCTCCAGGCGCTTGCCCTTTTCGAAGCCCGGGGTGTTCGCCTCCACCAGAAACAGACTGGTGCCCTTGGCCCCGGCCTTGGGATCGGTCTTGGCCACGACAATCACCAGGTCCGCGAGAAAGCCGTTGGTAATGAAGGTTTTCGAACCGTTGATCACGTACTCGTCGCCGTCCAGCACTGCAGTGGTTTTCACCCCTTGCAGGTCGGATCCGGCGCCCGGCTCGGTCATGGCAATCGCAGTAACCATTTCACCCGAAACCAGTTTCGGCAGGTATTTGTGCTTCAGCACTTCGCTGCCGTAATGCAGGATGTACGGCGCCACAATGTCCGAATGCAGAGAGAAACCGATACCGGTCAACCCCAGCCGACCGACCTCCTCAATCACCACGGCGCTGTAGAGGAAGTCCGCATCGAACCCGCCGTACGCTTCCGGCAGATGGGAGCAAAGCATCCCCGCCTCCCCGGCCTTGTTCCACAGCGCGCGGTCGATATGCCCCTGTTTTTCCCACTGCGCATGAAACGGCACGGCCTCTTTTTCGAGGAAGGTTCGTACGCTGTCGCGAAACAATTCGTGCTCGGAACTGAACAAGGTTCTGGGGATCATCGGGGCACCTGTGGTTATGGTTGATCGCTAATGATTCACAGAGCCTAAGCCCCCCATTGATAACAGGACACTGGACACATCAGACAAAAAATAAGACGATCCAGCCGCTTGGTGACCACTTTCCCCTATAAGAATAAATGAATATGTCTATCCAACTCTCCACGCCCTTGCGGCGCGTCAGCATTCTGGCTATCGACCGGGTTTTTGCATCCACCCTCATGCAAGCCAAGGATTTCTTCCATCTGGCGAGCCTGCGTTACGGCAAACAACTGGGCCACGGCCTGACCCCGGTGTTCGAAACCCGCCTGGTCAGCCCCGACGGCAAACCGGTCAACAGCTTCAGCGATGTGATCATGCCGGTGGATGGCGGCCTGGAAAACGCCGATATCATCATCCTCCCGGCGTTCTGGGACGATTTCGACACCCTCTGCAAACATTATCCACAGGTGCTGCCGTGGCTGCGCGAGCAACACGCACGCGGCGCGGTGCTCTGCGGTGAAGCCACCGGGGTGTTCTGGCTCGCCGAGGCCGGCCTGCTCGATGGCAAGGAAGCGACCACCTACTGGCGCTTCTTCAACACCTTCGAAGAGCGCTTCCCCAACGTCCAGCTCAATCAGGACAAGCACCTGACCGACGCCGATAACCTGTACTGCGCCGGCGGCACCACCTCGGCCTGCGACCTCTACATCTACTTGATCGAGCGCTTCTGCGGGGCCAACGTGGCCCAGGCCGTGGCCCGCGACATTCTGTATGAAGTACAGCGCAGTTATTCACCCGGGCGTATCGGTTTCGGCGGGCAGAAGCTGCATCAGGATGTGATCATCCTGCAGATCCAGCATTGGCTCGAAGAGCATTTTGCCGACAAGTTTCGCTTCGAAGACGTCGCCCGCGAACATGGCATGAGCATCCGCAACTTCATGCGGCGCTTCCAGACCGCCACTGGCGACAAGCCGCTGCATTACCTGCAACGGTTGCGCATCGAAACCGCCAAGGGCTTGCTGTCCGCCAGCCGTAAAAGCATCAAGACCATCAGCTATGAAGTCGGCTACGACGACGCGAGCTTCTTCGCCCGGCTGTTCCGCCAGCACACCGAGCTGTCACCGAACCAGTATCGGCAGCAGTTCCAGCAAGCGGCGTAATCACACAGCCGATCGCTCCCACGCTCTGCGTGGGACGATCGGGCGCAAGGCGAACCCGACTTTTCAATACCGCCCGAACTGCTGCCGGTACTCCAGCGGAGTCAACGCTGTTAGTTCCTTGAACATGCGCCGCAGGTTGGAATCGCTGCTGAAACCCAACTCGGCACTGATCGTATTGACCGGCGCGGACGTGAGGATGAGGCGTTCGCTGACCTGGTTCAGCTTGATGCAGCGAGCATAGGTTGCGACGGCAACACCGGTTTCACTGCTCACCTTACGCGACAGGGTGCGTTCGGACATGCCGAGCTGCTCCGCCAATCGCTGCACGGTTATCTGTTCGGCCGGCAACTGCTCAACCAGTGCATGCAACTGGCGCAACAGCTTGCTCGACTGCTCAATCAAACTCATGGCCGCAAAGGCGCTATGCGCCTGGGCCGGGCGCGCAAGCACCATCAGCTTGGTGAGATCGCGAAACACTTCCGCGCTGACATACCGCTCGATCAAGGCCTGAGCGATGGGCAAGTACCCATTCACACCGGACGCGGTAGCCGTCCGTTCGTTAATGATGCTGTGACGTTCGCTTTGCCACTTCACGGCTCTATGCCGCTGCACCATGACGTCTGCCAGCCACCACGTCACCGTCGCCGGCTGACCGTCCAGTCTCCCGCTTGCAGCCAGCAAACAGACACCCGTGCAATAACTCCACAACTGCTGTTTCTTCGAGCGTGCCGACAAAGCCGCGACCAAAGAGGCGTTGGCGGCCAACGTATCACCCACCTGCTGTGCCGACTCGGCCCAAAAACCGGGGATCAATAGCGCGTCAATGTCAGCCTCTGCCAACGCGCTGCCCACCTGTAATGACAAGCCTTGAGCGCATTCAACCGTACCGGCCTGCATTGCAACGAAGCGAGTTTCAAAGAACACCCGCGAAGCGCGACGATTGGCGGCGTGCAGCAAATCGGCAAATGCCAACAAGCCCGCTGGCATGCAACGAGGGAAAAGCAGCAAGCCGATTCGAAGAGGTGGCGTCATGGCTGAAATCGAATTAATTATGTCCGGGCCTGCCATTCTGTGGTGCAACGCGACTGGACACAATGGCGCTTCTTCCCAGAGGAATCGCCATGAAGATTCATCAGCTACGCAACGCGACAATTATTGTCGAGCTCGGCCCTCATCGCATCTTGGTCGACCCGATGCTGGCGCGAAAACACGCACTTCCGCCCTTGCGCATTTTCAGCGCACGAGACCGCAACCCACTGGTCGAGCTACCCGACTCGGCCATGGCCGCACTGGAGTCCGTCACTCATTGCCTGATCACCCATTGCCAGAAAGGACACTTCGACCATCTGGATCGCGCCGCGAAAAAGTGGCTGCGCGAGACTCGAACTCCGGTCTTCTGCACACCGCACGACGCCGCCCATCTGGCCGAGCACGACTTGAATGTGCAGCCCTTACCGGCCGATCACGAGCAACCGAGCGCGTTCCTCGGCGGCCAGATCCGCACGATTCGCTGCACCCATGGGCGGGGGCTGGTAGGCAAGATGATGGAGCATGGCGTGGGCTATTTGATTGAAATGCCTGGCGAGCCCAGCCTCTACCTGACGGGCGATACGCTGCTCACGCCTGCCGTTCAGGCATTCGTTGCACGGCATCGGCCAGACGTTTCGGTGGTACCGGCAGGCGGTGCGCGATTCGATTTGGGTGGGGACATCATCATGGGGATTGATGAGGTGCTGGCATTCACTCGGCAGTCTTCAGGCACAGTGGTCGCCAATCACCTTGAAGCGCTCAGCCACTGCCCCGTGACGCGCCAGTCACTGGCCAGCGCCGCCCGACAGGCCGGCATCGAGTCGCGCCTGCTGATCCCGAACGACGGGGATCTGCTGGAATTCCCGGCCCCGGCGGTGCAATGAAGGCGCGGTTGACCCAAGGAAAGGGTCAACCATGCCTTATGTGGACCGTTACGGCTTGTGCGCCCGCGCCAGGAACTCATGGGACTGCATTTCCAGCAGACGGCTGAGGGTGCGCTGGAACTCGAAGTTCAGGCGACCGCCGGTGTAGAGGTCTTTGAGCTCGACTTCAGCAGATATGATCAGCTTGACGTTACGGTCGTAGAATTCGTCGACCATGTTGATAAAACGTCGGGCGATGTCGTCGGTGGTGACGCTCATCTGCTCTACACCGCTGAGCAACACGGCGTGGAAGATCTTGCCGAGTTCGATGTAGTCGTTCTGGCTACGCGGGCCGTCGCACAGTTCGCGGAAGTCGAACCAGGCCACGTCGTCGCACGTACGCACGGCACGAATCTCACGATTCTCGATGATCAGCACATCGTTTTCGATGGCCTGAGTGCATTCCGGCGTGAGTGCGCGGAAGCTTTTGCGCAGGCTCTCGTGGGACGCTTCGTCGAGCGGGGAGTGAAACAGTTCGGCTTGCTCAAGGTGACGCAGTCGGTAGTCGACGCCGCTGTCGACGTTGACGATGTCGGTGTTCTGCTTGATCAGCGCGATGGCTGGCAGGAAGCGCGCACGTTGCAGACCGTCCTTGTACAGACCGTCCGGTACGATGTTCGAGGTCGCGACCAGGGTCACGCCGTTCTTGAACAGCTCTTCCATCAAAGTGCCGAGGATCATCGCGTCGGTGATGTCGGACACGAAGAACTCATCGAAACAGATCACCCGCGCTTCGTCGGAGAAACGCTTGGCGATGATGGTCAGCGGGTTTTTCTCGCCGCCGAGAGTCTTCATCTCTTCGTGCACGCGCTTCATGAAGCGGTGGAAGTGAGTGCGGACCTTTTCCTTGAACGGCAGCGCTTCAAAGAAGGTGTCGACCAGGTAAGTCTTGCCGCGGCCTACGCCGCCCCAGAAGTACAGGCCCTTGACCGGCGCCTGGTCTTTCTTGCCAAACAGCTTGCCGAGCAGGCCCGGTTTGTTCTGCGAGGCCGCGACCAGATCGTCGTACAGGCGCTGCAAATGGCGCACGGCAGTTTCCTGGGCGGCGTCATGGAAGAATTCCGGGCGTTTCAGATCAGCTTGATATCGTTCTAGGGGCGTCATAATTCGTTAGCAAGGCAACAAAAACGGGCCGACACTGTAGCGACGACCCTTGAGAATGGCAATCAGCCCTTGGTCGGGCCGAACCGATGATTATTCCTGAACAGGCGTCAGCGCAACCCGCAAGGCGTCGATGGCGACATCCCGCGCAGTGCTGTCAGCGAACGCTGGGCTGTCGGCGACGCACTCGCCTTCGAGCCAGACGCTGAAGCTCAGGTCTTCGCTGCGAACGTCCAGCGCCTGGCCGGATTGCAGTTGCTTGGTCACCTGGCCGGCGGTTTTGCCGTCCGCGAAGTTGCGCGACAGCAGCAATTGTTCGCCATCAGCGGCCAGCAGGCGGAAACGGAAGCTGCCGTCGTCTTCACGGAAGCTGACGAAACGCGCGGCTTTCGCGGCTTTCTTCTTGGTGGTGGCCGCCACTTGCGTCTGCTTGACGAAAGAGCGCAGGCCGACCGCTTCACGCAGCTCGTTGAGGAACGGCGTGGCCACGGCGCGAGCCTTGGCGGCACCGTGCTGCAGAATGTCTTCGAGGTCTGCCGGGCGCTCGATCAGTTGGTAGTAACGCTCGCGGGACTCGCCCAGTTCGTTGTCGAGCAGTTGGAACAGACGATTCTTCGCCTCGCCCCAACCCAGGCCCTGCAACAGTTCGCTGCGGAACTCGTCGGCCTGCGCCGGAGTGGCGAAAGCCTGGAACAGCGTGAACAGGTGCGAGTTGTCCGGATCTTTGGCTTCGCCCGGCGCACGGGAGTCGGTGACGATCCGCGAAATCGCGTCCTTCATCTCTTTGGCGCTGGAGAACAACGGAATGGTGTTGTCGTAGCTTTTCGACATCTTCCGGCCATCGAGGCCCGGCAGCGTGGCGACGCTTTCTTCGATCAGCGCCTCCGGCATGGTGAAGAATTCCTTGCCCTGGCCAAACAGGTGGTTGAAGCGCTGGCCGATGTCGCGGGCCATTTCCACGTGCTGGATCTGATCGCGACCGACCGGAACCTTGTGCGCGTTGAACATCAGAATGTCCGCCGCCATCAGCACCGGGTAGCTGTACAAGCCCATGGTGATGCCGGCATCCGGGTCTTCACCGGCTTCGACGTTCTTGTCCACCGAGGCCTTATAGGCGTGCGCACGGTTGAGCAGGCCCTTGGCGGCGACGCAGGTCAGCAGCCAGGTCAACTCAGGGATTTCCGGGATGTCGGACTGGCGATAAAACGTTACCCGATCCACATCCAGGCCACCGGCCAGCCAGGTCGCGGCGATTTCCAGACGCGAGCGCTGGATGCGCAGCGGGTCATCGCACTTGATCAGGGCGTGGTAGTCGGCCAGGAAGTAGAACGAATCGGCATTGCTGTCGCGGCTGGCGAGGATCGCCGGCCGGATCGCGCCGGCGTAGTTGCCCAGGTGCGGGGTGCCGGTGGTGGTGATGCCGGTGAGGATACGCGTACGAGTAGTCATGGGTAATCGCTTATCAGACTGCAATCAATTCGAAAGGCGCGGCAGGATCAGATCCTTGAGATCGGTCAGCTTGCCGTGAAAAAAGTGTCCGCATTCTGCCACTTTCAGCAGCTCATGGGGGCGATCGAGGGCGTCAGACCAATCGTAAACCAGTTGCGGATCGATGACTTCGTCGGATTCTGGCTGGATCAGCGTCAGTTCGCCGTGCTGCGGCAGCTGATCCTGATCACCCAGACGCATCACCGCCGGCGCGACCATGAACACGTGCTTGAGCTGCTCGCCCTTGGCTTCCAGGCGTCCGCCGAGGCTGGCCGCGACGAAACCACCGAACGAGAAACCGAACAGGGTCATTGGCAAACCAGGGTGTTTGGCGCGAAACCATTCAGCCACGGCTTGAGCGTCATCGACTTCGCCGGTGCCCATGTCATGCGTGCCGGCACTGGCGCCAACGCCACGGTAATTAAATCTTAATGTGATCAAACCGGCGTCGCGGGCCGTGCGCTGCAAGGTCGAAACGACTTTATTGAGCATGGTGCCGCCCTGCACCGGGTTGGGGTGACAGATCAGCGCCAGGCCACGTGGCTCGGGGGAGTCCAGGTACAAGGCTTCCAGTTGGCCCACCGGGCCATCAATCAATACAGGGGTTTCACGCATAAGCAAGGAAGGAACTCCGTGACCTCTCGAAGGGTCGACTCGTCTAGCTAAAAGTCTGTGCCTGGCATGATTGCGATCTCGTCGCGGTATACAGCGCAGGTCCGAGCCGTTAACGTAAAGCAAAGCCGTTTATAGAGGAAGGACTCGTGGAACACTCGCTCTTAGTTTGGTTGTTGCCGACTCTTGCCCTGGTTGCCGGTGTCGCCATTGGTTTCCTGATTGCCCGCCTTCTGCCGAATGCCGCGCCTAGCAGCACGCAACGTCAGCTGGATGACATTCAGGAACGTTTTGACAACTATCAGAATGAAGTGGTCACCCACTTCAACAGCACCGCAACGCTGGTCAAGAAGCTCACTCAGAGCTATCAGGAAGTGCAAGACCACCTCGCCGAGGGTGCCAACCGCCTGGCCCTGGACGAACAGACTCGCCAACGCCTGCTGGCCGCCCTGCACTCCGATGCCGCCGTGCAAGCGCCACGGGAACGCCTGACGCCGCCACGCAATCAGGAGCCACCACGCGATTACGCGCCGAAAATGCCAAACTCTCCAGGCATGCTCGACGAGCATTACGGCTTGAAGAAATAACCCGGTTTCACGCGACATGAAAAAGCCCTCGGACAGGTGATGTCCGAGGGCTTTTTTGTTGCTGGGGGCTTGATAACTCCTGCGCCTGTGCGGGCCTCATCGCGAGCAAGCTCGCTCCCACAGGGGATCTCCATTAGTCGCAGAACGTGTGGTCACTGAAATTCAAATGTGGGAGCGAGCTTGCTCGCGATGAGGCCCTAACAGACAAAAAAAAGCCCACCCGATCTGCTGAGAATCGGGCGGGCTTTCTACACCTGGGGTTCAGTCAGGTTTTTTGTTACTGGTACTGCTGACCTTGCTGCTGGGCAGGTTGGCCATACTGCTGACCCGGAATCGCCTTGAGGTTAACCTCTACACGACGGTTCTGCGCCCGACCATTCACATCGCCATTGCTGGCAATCGGGTTATCCGGACCGGCACCACGAGCCGACAGGTTGGCACCGCTCACGCCTTGCGACGTCAGGTAAGTTGCCACGCTTTGAGCACGACGCTGGGACAGGTCCATGTTGTGCTGACGGCTGCCGGTGCTGTCAGTGTAGCCGACGATTTCAATCTGGTTCTGATTGAACTCTTTAAGCGAACCGGCCAGGTTGTTCAGTGGCTGGTAGAAGCTTGGAGCAATGTTCGCCGAGTCGGTACCGAAGGTGATGTTGCCCGGCATGATCAGCTTGATCTGATCGCCCTGACGCTGCACTTCAACCCCGGTGTTGGCCATACTGGCGCGCAGTTTCTTTTCCTGCTGGTCGGCGTAGTAACCGTAACCGGCCGCGGAAGCACCGACAACGGCAGCGCCAATCAGCGCGCCTTTGCCACGGTTGTTGTGGTCGATGGCAGCACCGGCCAACGCACCGGCCAGCGCACCCAGGCCACCGTATTTGGCGGTTTTGCTCATGCCCGTGGAGCCGCTGTCGGCCTGACCCTGGTTGTCATACGGGTTCTGGTTCGCACAGCCAGCCAGCATGGCCACGGCAGTAGCGACAATAATCAAACGACTCGAGGTGAACATGGGGAGCTCCTACTTTGACATTCTGTGGTGCAACGGACGTTGGCAATAGACCCGTGCCGGCGTTGGAACACGACCTAAGGCAAAAATTCCATCAAGTCGTTCCACAGCCCGGAAAATCAGGCCCGCACAAAAGGATTTTCACGCATTTCATCACCCAGACGAGTATCGGGACCGTGTCCGGTTATGACTGTCGCCTCTTCATCAAGGGTGTACAAACGCTGCTTGATCGAACGCACGATGGTCGCCTGATCACCGCCCCACAAGTCCGTACGCCCCACCCCGCGACGAAACAGCGTGTCGCCGGCAATCAGCAGCTTAGCCTCGGAAAACCAAAAGCTCATGGAACCCGGCGTATGCCCCGGCGTGTGCAACGCCACGCCACAACCGCAAGCCAGCTCTTCATCATCGGCCAACCAACGATCCGGCGACGGCACCGGCGTGTACGGCACCCTGAACATCTGGCACTGCATCTCCAGATTGTCCCAAAGGAACTGATCCTCTTTATGCAGGTGCAACGTCGCGCCGGTTTTTTCTTTCAACTGGCCCGACGCCAGAAAGTGATCCAGGTGTGCGTGCGTATGAATGATGCTCACCACCTTCAACCCCAACGCATCGAGCCGCGCCAGAATCAACTCATGATTGCCACCCGGATCGACAACGATGGCCTTCTTGGTGATCGGATCACCGATGATCGTGCAGTTGCACTGCAACGGCCCAACGGGAAAGGTTTCGCGAATCAGAGCGGGTTTGGCAGCGTCCATGGGCGTTCCTGAAAAAATGGATCACCTATTCTGGCACACCCCGACCGCCCCGCCGATTGCTGTCCTGTTACAAAACCGACACCCCGAATGGGGATTACCAATCCCATCCCCCAAAACGTGAACACCCAACCCGTGGCGAGGGAGCTTGCTCCCGCTGGGCTGCGAAGCAGCCCCAAAACCTGAACACCCAATCCGTGGCGAGGGAGCTTGCTCCCGCTGGGCTGCGAAGCAGCCCCAAAACCTGAACACCCAACCCGTGGCGAGGGAGCTTGCTCCCGCTGGGCTGCGGAGCAGCCCCAAAACCTGCAATCGAGTTGCACCAGACACACCACGCTTGCTGGATTTGCGACCGCTACGCGCTCGAGCGGGAGCAAGCTCCCTCGCCACAGAAGTACTCCGGCTTTGGAACTCGATGCTACGGCGCCTCCGGCTGATCAAAATTATCCAACGCCCGATTCACCAACAATTCCCCCAACGAAATCATCTGCTGAATCGCCAACGCCACATGCCGACGCGTGCCCTCCAGCTCAAACGCCAAATCACTGGCCAGCACATTCAACGACGCCAACGTTTCCGAGGCATGCGCCAACAGCGTCTCGTTATCCAGATCGGGGATTACCGCGAAGATGTTTGAGGGACGTTTATCCGGCAGATTAGCCTGGGCAAACGGCGGCTTGAGGTAATGATCCAGCGCCCGCTCGGCAGCGTCGTGAAGCTTTTTGGAGTCGGTGGAGGCGTAAGGGGAAGTGCTTGGGGTTTCTGTGGTATTGGAAGTGTCGTTGTGCATGGTGAAGCTCCTAAACAAAGTTTTTGGATGCTGTATCACCTATACCTGTTCGGATCGCTAAACCCGGTCGCTGAATGGGCAGCGACACCCGGAGGTTATCCACATACCTTCCCACCCGGCAACCTTGAAAAGCTGTCGGAAAAGTCTCCCGGAGTCGGGATTTTTGTAGTCGTCTCCTAGGACTGAATTGGATGTTTCAAAAAGCAGCAGAAAATAGATCCACCTCCTAATAGATTTGAAAAGGGGCTCAAATTAGTAAAAAATGGAGACAGTTTTTTTGAGCAAAATGCGAATCCTAGGAAGGGACATAGAACACATAATCCTTCCCTTTCAAAACTTAACACTTAGTAAAAAATAGCTACCCATTTATCATATTTAATACTGAAACAATGGAGAATCCAGTGCAATTAGCCAAGGAAATTGAGGAGATACTAAGCAACTCCCCTCTAACCCCATCGGAAATAACCGAAGAGCTAAACCGCAAACGCAGTAAAAAAACCTCTACAATAGAAGTAATTGAAACAACAAGAAAAAACCAAGAAACACTCCAAGAAATAAATGGAAAAATAGTATCAATCTCCAATTTCAAATGGAAAGAAACCATAAGAGCATATTGGTATGTATTAAATACACTCCAAAACAATTACAATAACAGCGACCTACAATTCATCATAGCCGCTCTTTTCTTTTACAAAAGAACTATAGACCTCAATAAAAACAGCAACCTCCACCACCAAGTCCACTCTTACAAGTTTCCAGATCACAATCCAAGATCTCACGACGAACTTCAGACCTGGCTTAGAGAACTACCAAACTTAGATCAGCAATTTCAGAACACCTTAAACACTTTTTACGACTTATCTAATCTTCTCCAGAAGCTCCCTCCAGAGAGATTAGAAAATACTGTACATATGATTCATCAGGTAGACACGCTTTCATTTAGCGCTATCGAGTTCAGTACGATATTCGACTACATCCTTGAAGCACGCGCCCCTTCCACATACAAAAACCAAGCTATAGGAACCCCCCCCCAAATATCTGAACTGATGGCAAAATTACTGAAACCTGAAGGAGGGACAGTTTATGATCCTGTATGTGGAACAGGTAGTTTATTGGCTCACGTAGCAAGAGTCTCTAACGATAACATCCGTATTAAAGGAAACGAAATACTACATAGTCTCGCGCAAATTGCTCTAATGAACCTCAATATGCACGACCTATACAGTCTTGAAATAAACCAAAGAAACTGCTTCGACGAAACACATGATAGCCATCGATACGATTATATAATTGGCGACCTCCCACTGCTTGGCCTTACTGCTAACAACTCACGATGGAGCGAAAAAGGCTTTATACCTTTACTTGACTTTGTGGTATCAAAACTGCACAACAGGGGTAAAGCAGTACTGACAATATCAGACAGTTTCTTACTATCCATGGGGAGAAACCAAGCTTATAGAGAGCATCTATTACAGGAAGACATAGTTGAATGCATAATTAGCCTACCAACTGGAAGCTTAAAACCATTTACAAATGGCAAATCCTCAATCGTAATACTGAACAAGGCCAAACCTTCCTACCTCATAAATAAAGTCAAATTCATAACAGCCGAAAACTTAACCCCAGCTTCGCAACTCCCTATTATTGACACTCTCAGCATACTTAACCTATACCAAGATAAAAGCTCAGAGTCACGCAATTCGCAAATAGTTAGCATTGAGAAAGTTTTAGCTCAAAAAAGCCTTAGTGCATCATCCTATACAGACGACCTTCAAGAAGCAGAAAAACTATTAAAAGATGGAAAAGCTCGAAAACTTGGCGAGCTAGTTGAAATAGTTTCTGGCGCATCTTCGCGTGACACACAAGATCTTGCCCCTGATGTGCCATACATAAAAATCGAGAATTTAGAAAAAGACATTCTTGATATGCACCTTTCATCAGGAAAAATAAGCTCTCAAACCTCAAAAACCAAACTTACCACAAAATCACTAATAAAAGAAAAAGCCATACTTATTGCGCGCATAGGTGACAACCTTAAGCCTACAATTTTCAAACCGTCCAAGACGCTCCCAGAAATCATTACTCACGCAGGGGTAATCACACTCCGCCCACTTACAAAGCCACCTTTAGACATCGAATATCTTTATTACCAACTTTACTCACCACTCGTACAAAAACAAATAGAACAAAGACGCATCGGCACAGTAATGCCCTTTATTAACAAAAGGTTGCTTTCCGACATAATAATCCCAATGATGCCTTTGGACTCACAAAGAGAATTCATATCCACACAAAAATCAAACATAATTGCTGCAGAGAAAGAAAAAGTTAATCAAAGGCTTCGAGCAATAGGATTTGAAGAGGAAAGCATTCAGAAAGAAAACGAACTAATAAGCACATTAGTACACGAACTTCGTCCAAAACTAGTAAAAATAAACTCTCTATCCAACAAGTTAATCAGAATTATTGAAAAGCACAATATATCAACACTAACACAGTACGACCAACATGACATCGAAGCAGACGAAAACATTCACGAATTAGTCGAACCACTAGAAAATTTTGACATCGGCTTCGTATCACAAAAAATCGCATCGGACTCAAAAGAGTTAAATGACACGCTTTCGCTCGTCAAAGAAGTAATGAACCTAAACCTTAAACCGTCTGAATTCACTGAAACTAAACTGTTAGATTTTCTGAAAAGCTATTTATACACCAAAAAAAGTGAGCCACCAAACAAATACAAAATAGAAGTCAAAGGAGTTGAAACCGAAGCCGTCATACATAGAGCCTCTATTCAGCAAGTGATAGACCAACTCATTAACAATGCGGAAAGTCATGCCTTCCCTACCCCGTCAGCCAAAGACAAAATTGTTTTCACCGTAAAGGAAGACAAAGAAAGAAAAATTGCAATTATCGAATACACCAATAATGGCATGCCGTTTACTCTAAAAAAATCTGATTACACTCAATTTTTTACAAAAAGCAAATCAAGCAACGGCTCGGGCATTGGAGGAAACTACATTTACAGGATAATAAAAGCGCATAACGGCGACATTGAAATAGAACAAAATAAAACCAAAGGGTTTTCAATGAAAATTGAAATCCCAAACAAGGAAGAACAATAAATGAACAACATACTATTGATAGATGACGACGAAGGTTTTAAGGACGCACTACAAATTGAAGCGCAAAACCATGGACTTCGATTGATTTACAGAAAAAGTCTGGAGGGATTGCAAGAGGTCATGCCTCGCTACCACAATTCCATATCAGCAGTCGTACTGGACATTAAGTGCCTCATATCGGACGACCAACCAATTGAAAATGAGAACTTTATCGGCACAGCCTTAAAATACCTAGACACAAATTTCCCAAACTTCCCTCGAATTGTTCTAACGGGTGACGACGACGCATTCAACAACTTCAAACGTTTTGCAGAAGAGAAAAACATTTATCAAAAAACCCCAGCAGGGCTAAACGAAGCGATCATCAAACTTAAATATTTTTGCGACAACTCCACCCTCATTAAAACAACCCTAGAACATCCAGAAATATTTAATATAATCAGAGGTCATGGCTACAACCAAAATGCCGAATCCACCCTGATAGAAATACTAAACAATATCAACGAAACTAGCTTTCCAAAATTCGGAGGCATACTCAGAGATATTAGATCACTACAAGAAACCATCTATAAAACAATTAACACCCACAACAAAACAGTGATCCCTGACAATTTAATAAAAAACAACGGCATGATTGACTTCAATGCTTTGATGACACATTTAAACGGCCATCCAATAAAATTCAAACCTACACAAACAACATACCAGAACACAGCCATATTTAATCTAGCCAACTCACTCTACTGGGTGTGTGGTAAATACATACATGCTGACCCTGCTGAAAACTATCACATTAGCAACTACTCAATAAAATCTGCAACATATAATCTACTAGAGCTAATAACTTGGTCAAAACAGTATCTAGCTAAAATCTAAACCTCAGGCTCACTCACTCGCCTTCTACACAACCAAAACTAACAAGAAGGCGAGCAGTACAGGGACAGACCACTATTATGAGTTTAAGCAAAACGTGGTCTACCTCTGGAAAATTCCTTAACCCAATTACTAGCATCACTCGCCACACATTGATTCAAAACTGTTTATCCACTCATCTGTAGCATTGTACCTTGCGTAATAAGCTCGCCTTTCCACCTCGCTTAAACTTGTAAAAAACGGGAATAAGTAACTGCCATTGTAGTAACCCTGAGCACCTTGCATATTTCCACCCCACCATGATGGGTTATAACCCTCAAAGGCTATCCAGGGTGGAGGTACGGCGAATTTCTCACGATGAATAGCATTCAAGAGGTCAGTACTATTCGTCACCAGTCGTACAGTGACAGAGTTGAATTCTCTAGTGGATACAGAAAAAATCAAGTGCTCACCCTTTTGAGCGCTCTCATACCGCCCCACGGGTAGATCGTTGAATGTTTTCTCGTTTACAAATTTGAAGCTTGATTCCACGAACGCCCAAAACGTATGAATGTCACATCCGTCAATCAGGAGCGAAACGTAATAAGCTGGAACACCCACATCCTCCAAAGACACCGCTCTCAGCTGGCCAGACTGAGCATGGGTCGTGTGCAACAAAGGCTCAGTAAAAACTGATTTGAGTTCTGCTATGGAATACCCGACAACTTGTTCCTTAGGGTCTTGCCTTACAAAGGTTTTGATACGACTAAAAAAACTCATAACCCTCCTCATCCTTTGAGATATTCAGTTAGCCAAATCGCCCCGAGATAACCAGCTGGGGATTCCACAACAGTATCTCTCCCTGTCAAAACGCCAACTGCAACGTTTCCTTCCCCTCCAACGTCAGCAAAAACTGCTTCGCCCCCAACCCACCCGCAAACCCGGTCAAGCTCCCCGAAGCTCCAATCACCCGATGGCACGGTGCAACAATCGAAATCGGATTCTTCCCATTCGCCGCCCCCACCGCCCGAACCGCTTTCGGGTTACCAATCTGCACCGCAATCTGGCTATAACTGCGCGTCTCCCCAAACGGTATCGTCAGCAACGCCTGCCAAACCTTCTGCTGAAACTCCGTCCCGGCAAAATCAAGCTCCAGCTCAAAGCAATCACGCTCACCCGCAAAGTACTCATTGAGTTGGCGCTCAGCCTCCAGCAACACCGGGCTGTGGATATCTTCGTGCAGAGGGCCGAGACGAACCCGGTTGAGCTTTTCGTTTTCCCACAGGATCGCGCAGAGCTTGCTGCCTTTGGCGACCAGGGTGAGGGTGCCGACGGGGGATTTCATCAGTTTGAATACGTACGACATGGTTGACTCCTTGATCCGACGAGGGCTTCAGACGTCGCTGGACGTTGAAGGCGATCGTTCATCTGTGTCAGAGGACGTATTCAGAGTAATTGCGGATTCAAACGCAAGAACTACGTATCTTGCGATTGAATTTCGCGGGCTGATGCCACCGGCATTTGCCGCTATTGATCTTCAGCGTCCTCGGACTCGTCAACAAAATAGCAATCACGGCGTTTGCCGCTGGGGTCGATGATGAAGACGCCCTGCCCTCTGCCGCACTCAAACGAGTGGGGAGTTGAATAGGCTCTTCTCTTGTCGATCCAGGTATTCAGTTGGGAGATGTAGATGGCCATGCCAATGGCGATGCCCAGCACCAGCAGCAAGCAAAAAATAAACTGTGCGGTGTAGTGGTCGCTTTCCTTTTCCGAGCCTGCGGGTTGCATGTCGAGGTCCTGTTGTTGAAACACGCCGTCACGATAAGGAGCCGCGGGTTAACGTCAGGTGAACATTGTCGCGACGCAAGGTAACTCCGCTATCCTCTGCCCCACTAGTGAAAAACCGTGGGTCTGTGCGTGCATATTCATCTGTTGTTGGTCGAGGACAACATCGACCTGGCGAACACTGTCATCGAGTACCTGGAAATCACCGGGATCGTCTGTGACCACGCCAGTGATGGGCAAATGGGTTTGAACCTGGCACTTGCTCAGCACTATGACGTGATCTTGCTCGACATCATGCTGCCGCGCCTGGACGGCCAGCAGGTGTGCAAAAAGCTGCGCGAGCATGGCAATCAGACGCCGATCCTGATGCTCACCTCACTGGATGCCCTGGCCGACAAACTCGCCAGTTTCTCGGTCGGGGCCGACGATTATCTGGTCAAGCCTTTCGAGCTGCCGGAACTGGTTGCGCGGATTCGTGCCCTGAGCCTGCGCCGCAGTGGCCAGGCCAGCCGCTTGCAAGTCGCTGACCTGATCATGGACCTTTCAACCCGCAAGGTCAGTCGCAACGGGCAGGAACTGCACCTGTCGCCGACCGGCTGGACATTGCTCGAATGTTTGATGCGCGCCAGCCCCGCCGCTGTCAATCGCGAGCGTCTTGAAGCGGCGATCTGGGGCGACGAACTGCCGGACAGCAACACGCTCAAGGTGCACATGCACCGTCTGCGCAAGGCGGTCGACAAAGACTTCGACGTGGCGTTGATCCAGACATTGCCCGGTATCGGCGTTCAGTTGGGGGCGACATGCGCAAAGGCCTGAGTCTGAAGTGGGTGATCAGTGGCAGTCTGCTGTTGATCATTGCCGTGGTGCTGATCATCTATAACCAGCTGCTGCCGGTGTACACCATGCGCGGGTTCCTGTTTACCGCCAGCGCGATGATGGAAGAGGAGGCGCAATACTTCGCCCGGCATTACCGGCAGGACCCGACGACTCCGCCGCCCGATAACTACTTCGTCAAGAGCGCTATCGGCAAGGAAGCCTTGCCGAAAAACATCCGCGACCTGCTCGACACCACGCCGACATTGGTCTTCGGCGCCGTGCAGTTCTTCGGCGACATGGAATCCGACGACGAGGATGACGGCACGGCCATCCTGATCCACCCGTTGTACGACGGTAAAACGCTGTATATGTACGACACCGACCACGACCATGAAGCAGGTGGCGTGGTTGAGACGCCGCTGTCCGATGCCTACCTGGAACACGAGTTGGCAATGATCAGCATGATCGGTCTGGCGGTGTTTATTCCCGCGCTGATCATCATCGCCCTGCTGGTGTGGTGGGTGGTCCGGCCGCTGGGTCGGCTGACGCAGTGGTCGACCCGCCTGGAAAGCCTCGGTGCGGCGCCGAATGGCCGGCCGCATTTCATCTTTCGCGAGTTCAATGTGCTGGCCGATTCACTGGCCCACAGCGTGCACCAGGTCAAAGCCGCGAGCCTGCGTGAAGAGCGCCTGCTGCGCTACACCAGTCATGAACTGCGTACGCCGCTGGCGGTGCTCAAGGCCAATGTCGAATTGCTCGCCGTGCAGTCCGGCGGCGAATTGCCCCCACCCTTGCAGCGGATCGAGCGCTCGGTGCTGAACATGCAGCGGATTGCCGAGACCTTGTTGTGGATGAGCCGCGAGAGCCCGGAGGCGCTGCCGGAAGAACCGCTCGACATGCGCCAGTTGCTCAATGAACTGATCCAGGAACATCGCTACCTGATCGGCAAACGCGATATCGAGTTGATCCTGCGTATCAGCGACGAACCTTGCCGGCTGCCCCTGACGGCCTGCCGCATCGTGGTGGGTAACTTCCTGCGCAATGCCCTGCAATACGCTGATGATGGCAGTGTCGAGATCACCTTCGAACAGCTGCAACTGCGCATCGTCAACCGGATACGCGATACCCCGCAGCATCAGGAATCTACCGATTTCGGTTACGGCCTCGGGCTCGAACTGATGCACCAGCTCTGCGCAAAACTGGGCTGGCACATTGAGGTCGCGCCCGAAAAGAATCGCTTCACGGTCACCCTGAACTTTTCGGTTCAGGCGCCGGAGCCGCTCCCGGAGACAACGGACGCCTGAGTCCTCGTCAGTGCGCCTCCTCCAACTCGTCATGCAGCAAGCCGAAGATCTCCCGCTTCATCTCGATGATTTTGATGGCGGAATGCGTGGCGATTTGTGGCGAGGGAGCTTGCTCCCGCTGGGGCGCAGAGCGCCCCCCAAAACGTTTTGCCAGGCAAACCCCGTCAGCAGGTTTTGCGCCTGCTTCGCAGGCGAGCGGGAGCAAGCTCCCTCGCCACGGGTTTTGTGTCTGACGCAACACTGCGATTAATGCGCCTCCTCCAACTCGTCATGCAGCAAGCCGAAGATCTCCCGCTTCATCTCGATGAACGAGCGCTCCATCACCATGTCCAGCGTGCGTGGTCGTTCTATCGGCACGTCGAGAATCTGTTTGATCCGCCCGGGTCTCGCGCCCATCACATAGACCCGGTCGCCGAGCAGGATCGCTTCGTCGATGTCGTGGGTGACGAACAGCACGGTCTTCTTGCTGTTGCCCCAGACCCGCAGCAGCAGTTGTTGCATTTGCAGGCGGGTCTGGCTGTCGAGGGCGCCGAAGGGTTCGTCCATCAGCAGGATTTGCGGGTCGTTGGCCAAAGCCCGGGCGATGGCCACGCGCTGCATCATGCCGCCGGAGAGTTGCTTGGCGTAGTTGTCGGCGAAGCCGGTCAGGCCAACTTCGTTGACGTAGTAGTCGACGATTTCCTTGCGCTGGGCCGCTGGCATGCCACGACGCTTGAGGCCGAACTCGACGTTTTGCCGCACGGTCAGCCAGGGGAACAGCGTGTAGCTCTGGAAGACCATGCCGCGATCCGCGCCGGGGCCTTCGACCTGCTGGCCACCGACGTAGATCTCGCCTTCGGTGGGTTCGGCGAGACCTGCTGTCAGGTACAGCAGGCTGGATTTGCCGCAGCCCGAAGGCCCGACCAGCACCGCGAATTGCTGGTCCGGCACTTCGAACGAGACCTTTTCCAGCGCCGTAAAAATCCCGCCGTCAGGCTTTTGGTAACGCAGGCTGACCTTGTCCACTTGCAGCCGTGGCGCAGCGTGCACCGGGGCGGCAGTGGGTGTGGTGAAGCGATGATTGGCGGCAGTTACTGAGCCCATGCGGCGATCCTCAGTCGAAGGAAACGGAACAGTTGATCGGTGACCAGGCCCAGCAGGCCGATGATCGCGATCGCCAGAAAGATCACATCCACCTGAAAGCCGCGCATGGCTTTGAGGCTCAGGTAGCCGAGGCCACTGGAGGCGGCCACCAGTTCGGCGACCACCAGGTACGTCCAGGCCCAGCCCATGGTGACACGCAAGGTGTCGAGCACACCCGGCAACGAGGCCGGGGCGATCACATGCAGCACCGCGTCGCGACGGTTGGAACCGAGGGTGTACGAGGCGTTGATCAGGTCCTTGGAAATGCCTTTGGAGACATCGGCAATCATCACCAGTTGCTGGAAGAACACCCCGAAGATGATCACCGAGACCCGCTGCTCCAGACCGATGCCGATCCACAGGATGAACAGCGGCACAAAGGAGGTCACCGGCAGGTAGCGGATGAAGTTGACCATCGGTTCGAGGAATGCCTGGACGATGCGGAAGCTGCCCATCAGCAGCCCCAACGGCACCGCCACCAGCGACGAGACGATGAAGCCGACCATCACCACTTCCAGGCTCGCCCAAACGTGGACCCCGAGTGTGCCGTCGCGCGCCAGGCGCACGGCGGCATCGAGTACCGCGCCGGGTGTCGGCAGGAACATGCCCGGCACCACGCCGCCATAAGACAACCCGGCCCAGAGGCCGACCAGCAGCACCCAGGCCAGGCCGCTGGCGCTCCAGATCACCTTGACCGGCAGGCCGGTCTTGGGCGTGATGCAGCGGCTCAACCATGAATTTCGCTTGAACATGGCCACCTCCTACAGCGGGCTGACGAAGCGGTTGTCGACCAGTTCGTCGTGGCTGACGTTGTAGGGTTTGCCTTGCAGTTCGCTGGCGGTTTCATTGGCGATTTTGATCAGCGCCGCGCTGTCACCCGGTTTGCCCGGCGAGCCGAGGAGTTTTTCGCTCATGGCCTGATCGTAGAAGCGCACGCCTTTGGCCGCAGCGGCCAGTTCCTTCGGATCGGCGAGGTAACCGCCGACGCCTTTGGCCATGATTGCGTAAGCCTCGTCCGGATGTTCCTGGGTGTATTTCACCGCTTTGTACAAACCGGCGACCAGGGCTTTGACGTCTTCTGGCTGTTTTTCGATGACGTTGCAGTTGAGCGCGACCACGTCGACGATCACGCCGGGAGTGGTGCTGCTGTCGATCAGCACTTTGCCTTGCTTCTTGTCGCGGACCATCGACAGATGGGGTTCCCAGGTCACGGCGGCCGGTACCCGACCGGCGATGAACGCGGTGGCGGCATCGTCAGCGGTCATGTTCTGCACGGTGATGTCGCTCATTTTCATGCCGTTCTTTTTCAACAGGTAGGAGAGCCAGAACTGCGAGGTCGAGCCCTCGTTTACCGCCACGGCTTTGCCTTTGAGCTCTTGCAGGCTCATGACGTCCTTGCCCACCAACACACCGTCGCCACCATGGCTGTCATCCAGAGCCGCGACCGCTTTGAAGCAGAATTGCGGGCGATACTTGAGCACTTCATCGATGGTCGAGGCCGAACCGGACAACTGACCCGAGGCCTGGGCGGCCATGTACATCGAGGCTTCTTCCACCACCGGCAGTTCGACGCTCAGGCCGTTTTCCTTGAAATAGCCCAGGTCCTGGGCGAGGTAGAGGGTGCCGTAACCGACCCACGTGGTGTGGCCGATGGACAGGGTGCCGGCCTGGGCGCTGGTGGCGACCCCGGCTGCGATGGCGGTGATCGCGAGTGGTTGAGCGATACGGGTTAGCAAGGACTTGATCATGGAGCACTCCCACAGCTGTTGATTTAGTTTTGTCCTGGGCAGTACGGCCAGCGGCCTTGGAACAGGTGCTACCTGCGGTCTCTGAATGGACCTTGAGGTGGTCAGCGTTCGGCTGACTGGCGAGATTGATGTTGGCCCAAGGGCGACCATAGGAAAACGAGGAAATATGTCGCCGCGAATGAAGAAAAACCTCGGTAGCGCGCACTGCAAAAGGGCGCCGTGGGTGGGGGTGCGCGGGGTGGGTGCAGGCGGTGAGGAATGTGTTGAATGGGCGAAAGCAATCGCGAGCAGGCTCGCTCCCACAGGGGTTCTATGTCGACCTCATTACCGAAGTCAACGCAGTTCCAATGTGGGAGCGAGCCTGCTCGCGATAAGGTCCGCAGGAC